>OJJQ01000002.1_pt1 | contig 1077742 bp, 970 predicted proteins | sample 1596381 | NCBI WGS metagenome assembly OJJQ01 (sample SAMEA4350122, study PRJEB24818) | metagenome | biome: human; feature: gut; material: faeces | place: Denmark | collected 2013-09 | reverse complement strand
GACGACGACGTTGATAGGCCGGGTGTGTAAGCGCAGCGATGCGTTGAGCTAACCGGTACTAATGAACCGTGAGGCTTAACCTTACAACGCCGAAGGTGTTTTGGCGGACTGAGAGACGATTTTCAGCCTGATTACAGATTAGTGTTTAATGCCGGAGGCATTAGACGAACAGAATTTGCCTGGCGGCCGTAGCGCGGTGGTCCCACCTGACCCCATGCCGAACTCAGAAGTGAAACGCCGTAGCGCCGATGGTAGTGTGGGGTCTCCCCATGCGAGAGTAGGGAACTGCCAGGCATTAATTAAGTGAAGAGGCCATCCTGAGGGATGGCCTTTTTGCGTTCATGCGTCCGGGTGCATCCGGATGGCGGCCGCGCCTTATCCGGCCTACAGACTGTGTGCAAAATACCCGGGATGTTTTTACAGGCCGGATAAGGTGTTCACACCGCCATCCGGCATATATGCGCTGTTCTGCCGGATGACTATTCCCTCCGTATACTCCTAAATCGTTTTCCTGCTAACTAAAATATCGATCTCTGTCACAAAATAAATAATAACAATTATATAACATTTCATTCACTAAAAAAGACAGTGAAAAGCACCGACGAGCTCGGGTGGATCTTTGGCGGGAGTATATTTCTAATGACTGAAAGCAGTGTAACTGTAAACGGGTCGCTGGCAAGCAGTGACACCCGTCGTCGCGTATGGGCAATTGTGGGGGCATCATCAGGGAATCTGGTCGAGTGGTTTGATTTCTATGTCTATTCCTTCTGCTCTCTCTACTTTGCGCACATCTTTTTTCCTTCGGGAAATACCACCACTCAGCTTTTACAGACAGCCGGGGTTTTCGCCGCAGGCTTCCTGATGCGTCCCATTGGCGGCTGGCTTTTTGGTCGGATTGCCGATAAGCATGGTCGTAAGAAATCAATGCTTCTCTCTGTTTGCATGATGTGTATGGGCTCGTTAGTCATTGCCTGCCTGCCGGGGTATGCCACGATCGGCACCTGGGCTCCGGCTCTTCTGCTGTTGGCTCGTCTGTTTCAAGGGCTGTCTGTTGGAGGAGAATACGGAACCAGTGCGACCTATATGAGTGAGGTAGCTGTTGAAGGCCGCAAAGGTTTTTATGCATCGTTCCAGTATGTCACTCTGATCGGCGGTCAGTTACTGGCACTGCTGGTTGTGGTTATCTTGCAGCAAACGCTGGAGGAATCTTCCCTCAGAGAATGGGGATGGCGTATTCCTTTTGCATTGGGCGCCGTACTGGCCGTTGTCGCGCTTTGGTTGCGTCGACAGTTGGATGAAACCTCAAAACAAGAAACCCGCGCGCTGAAAGAGGCTGGATCGCTCAAAGGACTATGGCGTAACCGTAAAGCGTTTATCATGGTACTGGGATTTACCGCTGCGGGTTCGTTGTGTTTCTATACCTTCACAACCTATATGCAGAAGTATCTGGTGAATACCGCCGGTATGCATGCCAATGTCGCCAGCGGAATCATGACGGCAGCACTGTTTGTCTACATGATAATTCAACCCCTGTTTGGCGCCCTTTCAGATAAAATCGGCCGACGGACATCAATGCTCTGCTTTGGCGCTCTGGCTGCGCTATTTACCGTACCTATTCTGTCAGCATTACAGAATGTCACTTCACCTTACGCAGCCTTTGGGTTGGTGATGTGCGCCCTGTTGATCGTGAGTTTCTACACCTCAATCAGTGGGATCCTGAAGGCGGAAATGTTTCCTGCCCAGGTGCGGGCATTGGGGGTAGGGCTTTCCTATGCGGTGGCGAATGCGCTGTTCGGCGGCTCTGCGGAATATGTTGCGCTGTCTCTGAAGTCCGTTGGTATGGAGACATCATTCTTCTGGTATGTGACCATTATGGCTATCGTGGCATTTCTGGTGTCGCTGATGCTGCACCGCAAGGGAAAAGGGTTACGTCTCTAGTTCCGCGCCATTTGCCAGACGGCGTAACCTGTGGTTGCGCCTGCAACATCCCAGGCGAAGTCTTTCCAGCTCCAGCCGCTCCCTCCGGGGCGGCTGTCCCACATCTCTTTTGACGCACCGAGACTAATGGAGAACAGCAGCCCAACGGTTGCACTGCGATCGTGGCTCATTCCCTGATGCCGGGCATACTCATTCCCGGCGGCGGAAAGCATGGCTGATGCAATGAAGTGTTGCGCTTTATCCTGCCCGCTCCAGCTGTCATTGGACATATGGCTACAGCCTGAGAGCAACAACATGCCAAAAAGTATAAGGAAACGCACCGTGACCCTCACAGGAAAAACCCCGTCGCAGGGACGGGGCTTTTTGATTTACAGAATACGGCTGATTAATCTGTCGATTCGAATACGACGGAGTCTGCGGATGAGCTTACGGACTTTGACCGGATAGTCAGCGATGCTTTGTAGATCGCGGTAATGCTTAACAACCGTGGTGTGAGTGCGGATAAGCTCCAGCTCTTTCTCTCTCTGGGGAGCAAGTTCCTGTTTTGGATCGTGAATCAGAATTGCGTTTTCCAGATCCAGACGCCATGCTCGCGGGTTAAGGTTGTTCCCGGTGAGCAGCATCCACTTATCATCAACCCACATTCCTTTCAGGTGATAAGTATTGTCGTCATCTTTCCACAAACGCACTACGAGCTGATCGGTGTTGACGTAATACTGCAAGCGGCTGAGGAAGCGACGCAGGTTAATCTCGTAGAGATAGGGAAGCGCGCCGATGATTTTAAACGGCTCATCCTCAGGGATATAAAAGTCGTTGGCGGTTTTATCACCCACGATAATCTCAACCTTTTTCCCTTCGCGCAGCAGTTGGATGATGTTACGAACCAACAGCGCAGGCAAGTTGAAATAAGGTGTGCAAATTGTGAGCTTATGCTCTGCGCAGGGCATAAGATGGAAAATGGTCTTGTTCAGCAGGCTCGATTTTCCCAGCCCAACCAGTGGTGTAACGGAAAGTTGCTCGTTGTCGGCATCGCCCTGGAAATGGTATGACGCATCGCGCAATTCCTGGCGATACAAACGAATGTCGTTTTTAATCTCCGGGCTTTTCGGACGCTGGGCACTGTCCAGGCGATTTACGCCGCGACCGTTAAGCAGATTCTGCGTGACCCACTCATACATGATGTCGGCCATCTTTGCATTACGAATCAACTGGTAACGATCATAACGATATTTATCATGCTGATGCAGATAGACGTCGTTCAGGCTGGCACCGCTGTAAAGGACGCTATCATCAATGATAAAGCCTTTAAAATGCAGTACGCCAAGCGCTTCACGCGTGTTAATCGGCACGCCGTAGACAGGAATATCGATGCCTGGGTTTTCTTGCGCCATTCGGCAATACCAGTCAGCGTTGGTATTAGACGCGGCTGCGCCAATACGTCCACGCTGAGCGCGATGCCAGTCGACAAGTACCCGAACATCCAGCTCAGGACGCTGCCGTTTAGCCTCATAGAGCGCGTCGAGTATGCCCTTGCCGCCGTCATCCTGTTCAAGATACAGGGCAATAATGCAAATACGCTGCGTCGCGCTGGCTATCTTCTCCAGCAGAGTCTCCCTGAAATTAGCGGGAGCATAAAAGAAATCTACATCATCAACTGGCTGAGAGATCTTAGGTAGTTGGGCAAGGTGTTGTTGATGTTTATTACGCTTAAATTTTGACAACATCACAGTGCATTTCTTCTCTGTTCATTGAAGGGTCCTCTGTGCTATGCAGACGACATAAGCGAGCAATGATAACACCAGTACCCGTTAAAGTGGTCAACATTTCCAGTACCTTACTCACGATTCCTCGTATTGGGCCAGATTCAGCGTCAGCCCAACAATCCCCTCTTCGAGCTGGATATCAACATCAAACCCGAGCTTTCGGGCCAGTGCCACCATGCCGCGATTGTTTGGCATCGTAATGCCATTCAGGCGTCTCAGTCCGTGATCTCGGGTATAAGCAATCAATTTTTCCATTAATCGCCGGCCTAATCCTAACCCTTTGAGATCTGAGCGAACCAGCACGGCAAATTCTGCATCAATGTTATCCGGGTCGGAGATAGCGCGCGTTACCCCGAGGATCTCTTCAGTTTGATCAATACGGCGCACGGCAACAAATGCCATTTCCCGATCGTAGTCGATCTGCGTCATGTTGGCTAAATCTTCATGAGTAAATTCATTGATCTCGCTAAAATAACGGTAATACAAATCCTCTTTTGTCACCTGAGAAATGAACTGCTGTAGATAAGGCTCATCTTCCGGCAGGATAGGGCGAAACAGGCAACGTTCGCCGTTTTTCATCTCAACCCACTCTTCAAGCTGCTGCGGATAGGGGCGAATAGCGAGTCGGCTCTCGTTGTCGCCATCATAAGGGGCGATATCCAGCGTGACGTCCAGCGCGGTAAACTCGCCAGCAGAAGCCAGCAAGGGATGGATATCCAGACGCTGAATTTCCGGGCAATCGACAATCAGGTTCGAGACCTGTACCAGCAGCTGGCTTAACCCTGTGATATCCAGCGGGCGTAGCGCGCTCCGGCCACGAATTTTTTTACTTTTGATTCCCTGAATAACCAAATAGCGCGCCAGATTCATGTTTAACGGCGGCAGCGCGACGACGGCCTGCTCTTCGGGTCGCCACTCTACGCCGCCTTCGCCAAGCATAATCAGCGGCCCAAAGACCGGGTCGTGTTCGACGACGACGCGAAGTTCCTGCGCGCCGGCACGGTTCGCCATACTCTGGACTAACAGACCGTGAATGCGCGCCTGAGGCCAGGCCATTTTTACACGATCGAAAATGGCATTCGCGGCTTGCTGAACTTCCGTTGCCGTGCGCAGATAGAGCATTACCCCCTGAACTTCCGATTTATGCGGAATATCCGGCGAACGCAGTTTTAACGCTACCGGGTAGCCAATTTGCTCGGCGATATGCACTGCTTCCGCGCTGTCGCCAGCAATCCAGGTGGGAAGCGTGTGTAACCCATACGCCTGCAGGATGGGCTGAACTTCATGGGTATCCAGCGATGTTGCGCCCTCTGCAATCGCCTGCTGTAACAGGTTATGCGCTTGAGCCGTGTCTGAGGTCAGGTTGCCTGGCAACACCGGGGTTTCCCGTAATTGCTTCTGGTTACGCCGGTATTCCACCATGTGCATAAAGGCAGTGATGGTGCCTTCCGGTGTTCGATAGGTAGGTAATCCCGCTTCACTGAACATTTTGCGGGCTTCCTGAGAGGAAAACTCGCCGCACCAGTTGGTGAGTAAGGTGACGAATTTCCCTCTGGGATGATGTTTCATCGCTTCAATGAGCGCGTGCGCGCTTTCGGTGCCTGGTGCGGCGGCGCTGGGTGAGTGGATCACCATCAGCGCATCAAAATCCTGGCTGGCGAGTAAGATATTCAGCGTTTTGACGTAGTGTTCACAGCTGGCATCATCACGCAAATCCAGCGGGTTGGCGATATCGACGTGAGCAGGTAGCGCTTCGCTTAGCTTAAGTCGGATCTCTTCGCTCAGGGTGGCGAGTTTGCCGTTGCGCGACCACAGCTCATCCAGCGCCAGCGCGGCGGGCGCAGCGCCATTGCTGATGATCATCAACCTGTCGCCACGTAATGGCCGCATATGACTCAGCGTTTCGACCGCCGAGAAGAGTTCGTGAGTATCCTGCACGCGTAAAAGCCCCGCACGCTGGATGGCGGCATCCCATGCCGGGTCCATGCCGACACTGGTATTTAACAAACGTTGCGCCGCCGGGCTGCGACCGCTTTTAATCACCAGAATGGGTTTATTTCGCGATGCGCTACGGGCGGCGGAGACAAAGCGCCGCGCGTCGCTCAGATGTTCGAGATAGAGCAAAATGGCGCTGGTTTTACTGTCGCGCGCCAGATAATCCAGCAGTTCATCAACATCAATGTCCAGACTGTCGCCAAGCGCGATAAAATAAGAAAAGCCCATCTCCCGCTGTTGCGCCCAGTCGAGAATCGTATTGGAGACGGCGGCGGATTGCGAAATAAACGCGAGTTTTCCACGTTTGATCGGAACCGGAGAGAAACTGGCGTTAAGCCCTTGCCAGGGGGCGAGTAAACCCAGGCTGTTTGGGCCGAGTAGTCGCATTTTATAGCGTTGGGCACATGCCAGAAGTTCAGCGTGCTGCGCTGCGGGCGCCGACAAAATAATGCAGGTTTTACAGCCTTTTTCCCCCAGCGCCTCCAGCAACGCGATATTACGGCTGGCGTTGGTGCACAGAACGGCGAGATCCGGTGTAAAAGGCAAACTGGCGACGTCGGGCCAGGCCAGGACGCCTAAGACGGCTTTCCATGCGGGCGTTACAGGTAATACCGGGCCATTAAAGCCTCCTGCCAGCAGGTTACGCATCATCAGGTAACCTGCGCGATTGGGCTTCATCGACGCCCCTAGCACCGCTATCGATTTTGGTCGCAGTAGTGCTTCCAGTCCTCTCTGACTCATGCCGATCTCCCTTACGCAGAAGTGACCGAATGATTTTAAACGCTTTCTGCTGTTCCTGTTGTGACGCTTCCCTGATGTTGCGTTTTTCCTGCCAGATAGCGCGTTTTAAAGCGTGAGAAGTGATCGCCTAAATGGGTTGCCGCGGCCGTGTCGCCCGCCAGATCCAGCAGCGCTATTGCCACTTCGGCAGTGCAATACTGCCCTTCGGCATGAACTTCTCGCAGGTGATAGGCGGAAAGACGCGATAAATCAACGGAAATAACCGGCAGGTTATCGAGATAAGGGCTTTTACGGAACATTTTGCGCGCTTCCGGCCAGGTGCCGTCGAGCATGATAAACAGCGGCGGTTTTCCGGCTGGTGGCGTGAAAATGACCTCGCGTTCTTCCCCGGCATAGGAGGCGGGGAATACGACCATCGGCTGATAATCCGGGTTGTTAACCAGATCGAGCAGCGCCTGCGGCGGTTCGGTACGCGACCATTGAAAGGCCGTTGTATCCGGCAGAATATCGGCAATCAGACGCCCCGTATTGCTGGGTTTCATTGGCTCGGTATCAAACATCACCAGACAAAAACGGCTTGTCGCCTGAGAAGGCGAGAGCGTATCGCACAGGCAGAGTTTCAACGGGAGCAGACAGCGCTGACAGCGACGAATGCGGTTTCCTCTGGCAAGAAAAGGACGCGTGGCGCGTGCGAGGCGTTCGGCGCGTAACTGGAGAACAGCGTTATCAGTCATGGAAGAATACAGTGAAAAACGCTATTGTCGCAGAGGTGAAAACGGGGCACAAGATGCGCCCCGTGGAGATTACAGCGATTCGTTCAGCCAGCTGTCAAATGGCGCTTTAGGAACTGCGCCATTTAACATGTCGATGACTTCGCCGTTCTTAAAGATCATGATGGTCGGGATGCTTCGGATACCGAAACGGGCGCTGAGTTCACGTTCCGCTTCTGTGTTAACTTTCACAAAACGCACCTTACCGCTGCGCTCTTCCGCGACATCTTCAAAAATCGGGGCAAAGTTACGGCATGGGCCGCACCACGGCGCCCAGAAATCGACCACCACAGGGAGATCGTCTTTCAGCAGCTTATCCAGCGTTTCACCGGTCGCATTAATCACCTCTCCATCGAACAGGTCGTGACCACAGCGTCCACATTTTGCCGCATCCTGAATACGATCATCGGGAATGCGGTTGATTGCCTGGCAGCTGGTACAAACGGTATTCATAACTAACCTCTGGATGAGTAGGGTAGACTTTTCCGGCAATCACGCCGATATGTTTCCAATATGTTACATATTATCGATGAGACTGTTTTAAACAACAATGTGTTTTATTCAATGAGTACAATAGTCATTAGCTTTTAAATGAAATAATGGCTAACCGGGTGCACATCGGGTAATCTTCGCGCTTCGCGCAGCGCTGGTGGAGAAAAGCATGAACGATGAATTAAAGAACAAAAGCGGCAAGGTCAAAGTGATGTATGTCCGCAGTGATGATGACTCTGATAAACGCACCCATAACCCGCGTACCGGGAAAGGGGGAGGCCGTCCAGGAAAGTCTCGTACTGACGGTGGCCGTCGCCCCGCCCGCGATGCTCGTGATGAAAGAAGCGGTCAGATTCGCGATCGTAAGCGTGAAGACTCACCGTGGCGTACCGTTTCCCGTGCGCCAGGCGATGAAACGCCTGAGAAAGCCGATCACGGTGGAATCAGCGGTAAAAGTTTTATCGACCCTGAAGTTTTACGTCGCCAGCGTGCGGAAGAGACCCGTGTCTACGGCGAAAATGCCTGTCAGGCCCTGTTCCAGAGTCGCCCGGATGCGATTGTCCGCGCATGGTTCATTCAGAGCGTGACCCCTCGCTTTAAAGAAGCGTTACGCTGGATGGCGGCTAACCGCAAAGCGTACCACGTTGTGGATGAAGCTGAACTGGCGAAAGCCTCTGGAACTGAGCACCACGGCGGCGTTTGTTTCCTGATTAAAAAGCGTAACGGTACGACCGTTAAGCAGTGGGTAAGCCAGGCGGACGCGCAGGATTGCGTACTGGCGCTGGAAGATGTGGCTAACCCGCACAACCTTGGCGGCATGATGCGTAGCTGTGCGCACTTTGGCGTAAAAGGTGTGGTGGTACAGGACGCGGCGCTTCTTGAATCCGGTGCGGCGATCCGTACGGCGGAAGGCGGCGCGGAGCATGTTCAGCCGATCACGGGCGACAGCATTGTGGATGTGCTGGATGATTTCCGTCAGGCGGGTTATACGATCGTCACCACATCCAGCGATCAGGGCAAGCCGTTGTTTAGTACGGCGCTGCCAGCGAAAATGGTGCTGGTGTTAGGGCGTGAGCTGGAGTCCCTGCCGGAAGCCGCGCGTGAACCTGGCGATCTGTGCGTGAAAATTGATGGCACCGGAAATGTTGAAAATCTCAACGTCTCTGTCGCAACCGGCGTATTGCTGGGCGAATGGTGGCGTCAGAATAAAGCATAATCAGGTGTAAGTGCCTGATGGCGCTGCGCTTATCAGGCCTACGGCAATGATTCGTAGGCCGGGTACTCGGCGTAAACGCCTGATGGCGCTGCGCTTATCCGGGCCTGCGGTAATGATTCGTAGGCCGGGTAAGGCGAAGCCGCCACCCGGCGCAAAGCAAAAACTTATTCGCTCTCTGCCGGTAATACCGGCATCCAGTCAATCGGCTTCTCGCCGTGCTGCTCCAGCCACTGATTCGCCAATACAAAATGGTTACAGCCAAAGAATCCCCGATGTGCCGACAACGGCGACGGATGCGGCGCTCTCAACACGTAATGGCGCTGGCGATCGATAATCGCCCCTTTCTTTTGTGCGTGCGAACCCCAGAGTAAAAAGACGACCCCTTCACGATGTTCGTTAACAAGGCTGATCACTTTGTCTGTAAAGGTTTCCCATCCCAGACTGGCGTGAGAATGCGCCTGGCCTGCGCGGACGGTCAGCACGGTATTTAATAACAATACCCCCTGACGCGCCCAGCTCTCCAGATACCCATGAGCAGGGCGGGTAAAGCCCGGTATGGACGTTTCCAGTTCTTTATACATGTTCAGCAGAGAAGGCGGTGTGGCAATACCCGGACGAACAGAAAACGCCAGACCATGCGCCTGCCCAGGGCCGTGATAAGGGTCTTGCCCCAGAATCACCACTTTGACATCACCGAGTTCAGTGAAGCGAAACGCGTTAAATACATCCTTCTGTGGAGGATAGACTGTCATTCCTGACTGACGTTCGCCCGCAACGGTATGGAGTGTGTTAACAAAATAGGGCTGCTGCTTCTCATCTGCCAGCACATCGTGCCAGGTTAAATCGGTGGCCATCTCGCTCTCCTGCGAATTTTTCAATCTGCATAGCTTAACTGCTTATTTCTATGGTGCAAAATCGCGTGCGTCACAAACCCGGCTACCCCTTAAAGATAGTTGAAAATTTATGTAAAAAGTTTATGTGTGGATATAGCGTAAGTTGATGTAAAACAATAAATTCCATACAACACCCTCTTTGCGGTGTGGTTTTTGTTGATTTAAATCAAAGAATCAAGGGTGTGTGAGGGGTATATATACACTCAAGCAACAATGGTTTTACCAATTGGCCGCGAACAGGCCGATCATAATCAAACACTTTTGCCGGGGAGGCATCACATGATTACAGGTATCCAGATTACTAAAGCCGCTAACGACGACCTGCTGAATTCTTTCTGGTTGCTGGACAGCGAAAAAGGCGAAGCACGTTGCATCGCAGCGAAAGCCGGTTTTGCCGAAGATGAAGTGGTTGCAGTGAACAAACTGGGTGAAATCGAATACCGTGAAATTCCGATGGAAGTAAAACCGGAAGTTCGCGTTGAAGGCGGTCAGCACCTGAACGTTAACGTTCTGCGTCGCGAAACGCTGGAAGATGCCGTTAAGCACCCGGAAAAATATCCGCAGCTGACCATCCGTGTTTCTGGCTATGCCGTGCGTTTTAACTCCCTGACGCCGGAACAGCAGCGCGACGTTATCGCTCGTACCTTTACTGAAAGCCTGTAAGGCTGACTGATAACATAAAAACGCCGGGTTAGCCCCCGGCGTTTTTTTTACTCTTCGTTGGACTGCTCCTGCGCGTCCGTACCCGTACCAGCAGGCTTGCGGCGTTTACCAATGTTTTTGGTATCACGGTGACGTTTCTTCACGCGCGGCTTCTCTTTTTCTTGTTTTTTCTTCTCAGCACGTTTAGCCAGCACTTTCTTGGACGGCTTGCCGGTCAGTTTTTCGCTCGGCGCACGAGTGGTTGGACGCAATTCATCAATGACGCGCGCTTTCAGCGTCTCTTCAATATAGCGACCCACTTTTCCCAGCAGCAGATGGTCATGCGCTTCTACCAGGGAAATCGCCGTTCCTTTACGCCCTGCACGTCCGGTACGGCCGATACGGTGCAGATAGGTATCGCTGCTGCGTGGCATATCGAAGTTAAAAACATGGCTTACATCAGGGATATCAATCCCGCGAGCGGCGACGTCGGTCGCGATCAGCACGTTCACGCGGCCATCGGTCAGACGTTTGATCGCTTCGTTACGCTTACCCTGTACCATCTCGCCTTCGAGATAGCAGTTATTGATGCCTGCTTCGCGCAGCCAGCCTGCCAGCTCATGTACACGCTCACGTTTACGCACGAAGACGATAGAACGGGTGGCTTCAGGTTGTTTTAACAGGTGTACCAGCAAAGCCGTTTTGTGCTGGATGTCATCGGCACGGTAGTACCATTGATGAATCTTTTTGCGTTCGCGGGTAGACGGGGTCGCTGAGACCTCGACCGGATCTTCCAGCAGACGTTCAGCAAAATCGTTAATCGCGCCGCCTTCCAGCGTAGCGGAGAACAGCATGGTCTGTTTGCGCCAGCGGGTTTCACCTGCGATATGCTCGATATCCTGGGCGAAGCCCATGTCCAGCATACGGTCGGCTTCATCAAGAATCAGCGTTTCAACCGCGCGGCAGTCAAAGTTTTCTTCTTTAATATATTGCAGCAGGCGACCCGTGGTGGCGACCACAATATCCTGGTTCTCGCTGAACACCTCGGCATGGTTCATATAAGCCACGCCGCCGGTGATTGTCGCAATATCCAGATGGGTGTGTTTCGCCAGTTCACGGGCGTGATCGGCAACCTGCATCGCCAGTTCGCGGGTCGGCGTAAGGATCAGAATACGCGGCGGACCGGATTTTTTACGCGGGAAGTCGAGCAGGTGCTGCAACGCTGGCAGCAGGTATGCCGCCGTTTTACCGGTGCCTGTCGGCGCAGAACCGAGTACATCACGCCCATCGAGCGCAGGCGGAATGGCGGCAGCCTGAATGGCGGTCGGGCGAGTAAAGCCTTTATCCTGGAGGGCATCCAGCAGGCTTTCATCGAGTTCAAGTTCGGAAAAAGTCGTTACAGTCATGTTCTACCTCTGTGTGGGGCGCTGATTATAGACGTTACGGCTGCAATCTTCATCTGTTTGTATGGATATCGCTTCTCAGGTATTGTTTTCACCCTACGCTATTGCCGTTTTTCCAGGAAGGTTGTTCTTTCATGTCCCAGTCTACATCCACACTTCGTCGTAATGGATTTACCTTTAAGCAGTTTTTTGTGGCGCACGATCGCTGCGCGATGAAAGTCGGTACTGATGGTATTTTATTGGGAGCATGGGCACCAGTCGCAGGCGTAACGCGGATCCTTGATATTGGTACCGGCAGCGGTCTGCTGGCGCTGATGTTGGCGCAGCGTACCGACGAAAGCGTCACCATTGATGCCGTTGAGCTGGACAGCGAAGCGGCGACGCAGGCGCAGGAGAATATCACCCACTCACCGTGGCCGCAGCGGATAACGGTGCATACGGAAGATGTCCGGCAGTGGGTGCCGCGCCAGACCGCGCGCTTTGATCTTATCATCAGCAACCCGCCTTATTATGAACAAGGGGTGGAATGCGCAACACCGCAGCGAGAGCAGGCGCGTTATACCACCACGCTCAATCACGAAGCGTTACTTACCACCGCGGCTGAATGTATTACGGAAGAGGGATTCTTCTGCGTGGTGCTGCCGGAACAGACTGGCAACATCTTCACACAGCAGGCGTTAAGCATGGGCTGGCATTTGCGTTTACGTACCGACGTAGCCGAAACGGAGTCGCGATTGCCTCATCGGGTACTGTTGGCATTTTCCCCGCGAACGGGGGAATGCTTTAGCGATCGCCTGGTGATTCGTGGGCCAGACCAGCTTTACTCTGAAGGGTACACGGCGCTGACCCAGGCGTTTTATTTGTTCATGTAAGCGTTGAGCGGCGAAAGCACCGACGGGCCGGATTCCGGCAGCAATGCGGGGTAATCCAGCGTGTAGTGCAGGCCACGGCTCTCTTTACGCATCATCGCGCAGCGCACAATCAGTTCCGCGACCTGCACCAGGTTGCGCAGCTCCAGCAGATTATTCGATACGCGGAAGTTAGCGTAATATTCGTCGATTTCCTGTTGCAGCATCGTAATGCGTCGCAGGGCGCGCTCCAGACGTTTGGTGGTGCGCACAATGCCGACATAGTCCCACATAAACAGACGTAGCTCATGCCAGTTATGCTGGATCACGACCAGCTCATCCGGGTTTTCAACGCGACTTTCATCCCAGGCCGGAAGCGTACTAACGCTACGGGCATACGGCATACGTCTGTCGATATCTTCTGCCGCTGACCAGCCATACACCAGACACTCCAACAGGGAATTGGACGCCATGCGATTCGCACCGTGCAGGCCGGTATAGCTTACTTCGCCAATGGCATACAGACCGTCCACATCGGTTCGGCCAAAATCGTCGACCATCACGCCGCCGCAGGTGTAGTGGGCGGCTGGTACGACCGGAACCGGCTCTTTAGTCAGATCGATTCCCAACCCCAGCAATTTTTCATAAATCATTGGGAAGTGCTGACGGACAAATGCTTCCGGTTTATGGCTGATGTCGAGGAACATGCAGTCTGCGCCGAGACGCTTCATTTCGTGGTCAATGGCGCGGGCGACGATATCGCGCGGAGCCAGTTCGCCACGCTCATCAACATCAGGCATAAAGCGCGTGCCGTCCGGGCGCTTGAGATGCGCTCCTTCGCCACGCAGCGCTTCCGTCAGCAGAAAGTTTCGTGCCTGAGGATGGTACAGCGCGGTAGGGTGGAACTGATTAAATTCAAGATTCGCGACGCGGCACCCGGCGCGCCAGGCCATCGCGATACCGTCGCCGGAAGAGATATCCGGGTTGGTGGTGTACTGATACACTTTCGATGCCCCGCCTGTCGCCAGAACGACTGACTTCGCGTGACATGTTTCGACCGACTCTTTATTCCGATTCCAGATCCAGGCGCCGACGACGCGGCGTGTTCCTGGCAGGCCGATTTTATCGGAGATGATCAGATCGACGGCGTTACTCCGCTCCAGTACGCGAATATTCGGATGGTTCTGCGCCTTGCTGACCAGGGTGGTTTCCACTTCTTTGCCGGTGGCGTCAGCCGCATGCAGGATACGGCGATGGCTATGGCCACCTTCACGGGTCAGATGGTAGCTCTCTTCCCCGTTCGGTTGCACCTGGGTGTCAAATAATACACCCTGATCGATAAGCCACTGTACGCAAGAGCGGGCATTGCTGGCAACAAACTCCACCGCGTGGCGATCGCAAATACCGGCCCCGGCGATCAGCGTATCTTCAACATGCGAATCGATACTGTCCGTCTCGTCGAAAACGGCGGCAATGCCGCCCTGAGCATAAAACGTTGAGCCTTCGCTCACCGGGCCTTTACTCAGGACAATCACCTGATGTTTTTCAGCCAGGCGCAGCGCCAGAGAGAGTCCGGCAGCACCGCTGCCAATAATCAGCACGTCACAGGAAAGTTCAGGAGTCGTAGTCATAGCGTTTGTTTAATTTACTAAACAGTGTTTGGGCAGCATAGCACCATACTGCGCGATACAGCACGTTTTATTTTTGAATGTGTTGCAATGGCTAAACATTAAAGGAAAATTCAAGGGGAAGTAAAACAAAGAAAATATTTTGCGAAGCAGGCCGTTAGCGCCAGATTATGTGATGAAATAAAGTGGCTGTTGGGTTACTCTTCAAGCGGCTAAAAGGGCATTTCTATACAGATAGTGCGTTGTTCAGACTCTGTAGACTTATAATGAGAGATAATGATCTGTCTACAACATGACAAACAAAAACAGATGCGTAACGGAACTTTACGAAAAAGAGACACTCTAAGCTGTTGCTTGCTCATAGTGCAGTTTATGGAGTGGCGTTTCGAGAGCGCGTGGAAATTTGGTTTGGGGAGACTTTACCTCGGATGAGCGAGCAGTTAACGGACCAGGTCCTGGTTGAACGGGTCCAGAAGGGAGATCAGAAAGCCTTTAACTTACTGGTAGTGCGCTACCAGCATAAAGTGGCGAGCCTGGTTTCCCGCTATGTACCGTCGGGCGATGTTCCCGATGTGGTGCAAGAGTCATTTATTAAGGCCTATCGCGCGCTGGATTCTTTCCGGGGGGATAGCGCTTTTTATACCTGGTTGTACCGTATTGCCGTCAATACGGCGAAGAATTACCTGGTTGCTCAGGGACGCAGGCCGCCTTCCAGCGATGTTGATGCGATTGACGCAGAAAACTTCGAAAGTGGCGGCGCATTGAAAGAAATTTCGAACCCTGAGAACTTAATGTTGTCAGAAGAGCTGAGACAGATAGTTTTCCGAACTATTGAGTCCCTCCCCGAGGATTTACGCATGGCAATAACCTTGCGGGAGCTGGATGGCCTGAGCTATGAAGAGATAGCCGCTATCATGGATTGTCCGGTGGGTACGGTGCGTTCACGTATCTTCCGTGCGCGGGAAGCTATTGATAATAAAGTTCAACCGCTTATCAGGCGTTGACGATAGCGGGATACTGGAAAAGGTATTAGGCATGCAGAAAGAAAAACTTTCCGCTTTAATGGATGGCGAAACGCTGGACAGTGAGCTGCTGAAAGAACTGGCTCACGACCCGGAAATGCAAAAAACATGGGAGAGTTATCACCTGATCCGCGATTCCATGCGGGGTGATACCGCTGACGTTCTCCATTTCGATATTTCCGCCCGCGTAATGGCCGCCATCGAAAATGAGCCGGTACGCCAGACGGCGCCGCTGATTCCTGAGGCACAGCCCGCACCGCACCAGTGGCAGAAAATGCCATTCTGGCAGAAAATGCGTCCGTGGGCGGCGCAGCTCACTCAAATGGGTGTGGCTGCATGCGTATCACTTGCAGTTATTGTTGGCGTCCAGCACTATAATGGACAATCTGAAACGTCCCAGCAGCCCGAAACGCCGGTATTCAATACATTACCGATGATGGGCAAAGCCAGTCCGGTGAGCCTGGGAGTACCTTCTGACGCGACGGCTAACGGCGGTCAGCAACAGCAGGTGCAGGAGCAGCGTCGTCGCATTAATGCCATGTTGCAGGATTACGAACTGCAACGCCGACTGCACTCCGAACAGCTTCAGTTTGAGCAGGCGCAAACACAGCAAGCCGCTGTACAGGTGCCAGGAATTCAAACTTTAGGAACGCAATCGCAGTAATGAAGCAACTTTGGTTTGCCATGTCACTTGTGGCGGGTAGCCTGTTCTTCTCTGTTAACGCCTCGGCCAATACTGCGTCCGGGGCGTTATTGCAGCAGATGAATCTGGCCAGCCAGTCACTGAATTACGAGCTGTCATTCGTCAGCATCAATAAACAAGGCGTTGAGTCTCTGCGTTATCGACATGCACGCCTGGACAATCGTCCTCTTGCACAACTGTTGCAAATGGATGGCCCGCGCCGGGAAGTGGTGCAGCGTGGTAACGAAATCAGCTACTTCGAACCTGGGCTCGAACCGTTCACCCTGAACGGCGACTATATTGTCGATTCTCTGCCGTCCCTTATCTATGCCGACTTTAAACGTCTTTCTCCCTGGTATGACTTTATTTCCGTAGGCCGCACCCGCATTGCCGACAGGCTGTGTGAAGTCATTCGTGTTGTCGCGCGCGACGGCACCCGTTACAGCTATATCGTATGGCTGGATACCGAAACAAAGCTGCCGATGCGGGTGGATCTCCTTGATCGGGATGGTGAAACGCTGGAGCAGTTCCGCGTGATTTCCTTCGCCGTGAATCAGGACGTCGGTAATAGCATGCAGATGCTGGCAAAAGCGAATTTGCCGCCATTGCTCTCTGTTCCTGTGGGGGAAAAGGCGAAGTTTAACTGGAGCCCGACGTGGTTGCCGCAAGGGTTTAGCGAAGTCTCCAGCAGCCGACGCCCGCTGCCTACAATGGATAATCTGCCTATCGAGTCACGCCTCTATTCTGACGGCCTGTTCAGTTTCTCTGTGAACGTGAATCGTGCGACGCAGAACAGCACCGATCAGATGCTGCGAACCGGGCGCAGAACGGTCAGCACCAGCGTACGTGAAAACGCTGAAATTACGATTGTCGGCGAACTTCCGCCGCAAACCGCGAAACGCATTGCGGACAATATTAAGTTTGGGGCGGCACAATGATTAAAGAGTGGGCGACCGTTGTCTCCTGGCAAAATGGCCAGGCACTGGTGAGCTGCGACGTCAAAGCATCGTGCAGCAGTTGCGCCTCACGGGCCGGATGCGGCAGTCGTGTGCTGAATAAACTTGGGCCGCAGACCACACATACTATTGTGGTGCCAAGTGCCGAACCGCTGGCGCCTGGTCAAAAAGTGGAACTGGGCATTGCCGAAGGCAGCCTGCTGGGGTCAGCAATGCTGGTTTACCTGTCGCCGCTGGTTGGGCTGTTTATCTTCGCGGCGTTGTTCCAGGTACTGTTTGGTTCTGATATTGCCGCGTTGAGCGGCGCGGTGCTGGGCGGCGTCGGGGGTTTTCTGATTGCGCGCGGCTACTCGCGTAAACTGGCTGAACGCGAGGCCTGGCAGCCGGTCATTCTTAACGTTGCTCTTCCTCCCGGTCTGGTTCGCGTTGAAACACCATCTTCCGAAACGAACCCGTGATATTTTTGCCGGATGGCGGCTTCGCCTGATCCGGCCTGGGAACGATAAGCAGACTCTCCAGGCCCGATAAGCTCGCGCTATCGGGCATCATGCTTCCCTTACGACGTTTTACATTAGAAAAGCGATGCCGTTTCCGGTTCCCGCTATCCTTGCTGTATGAACATTTCCTCGCCTCAGTGTTGTAGTGTAGAATGCGGCGTTTCAGTTAAACAGACGTTAAGCTCAGAACAGCGACTTCTAAGAGCCTGCTCAGGCAGGCGTAAGGCACAATAATTACTCTATATGAAGAACATACGTAACTTTTCGATCATTGCTCATATCGACCACGGTAAATCGACGCTGTCTGACCGCATTATCCAGATCTGCGGTGGCCTGTCTGACCGTGAAATGGAAGCGCAGGTTCTCGACTCAATGGATCTTGAGCGTGAGCGCGGTATTACTATCAAAGCGCAAAGCGTGACGCTGGATTACAAAGCGGCTGATGGTGAAACCTATCAACTGAACTTTATCGACACCCCAGGCCACGTTGACTTCTCATATGAAGTTTCCCGCTCACTGGCTGCGTGTGAAGGCGCACTACTGGTGGTTGACGCCGGGCAGGGCGTCGAAGCGCAAACGTTGGCGAACTGCTATACCGCGATGGAAATGGATCTCGAAGTGGTGCCGGTTCTGAACAAGATTGACCTGCCAGCCGCCGATCCTGAGCGTGTGGCTGAAGAGATCGAAGACATTGTCGGCATTGATGCGACCGATGCCGTTCGCTGCTCGGCAAAAACCGGCGTAGGCGTACAGGATGTGCTGGAACGTCTGGTGCGCGATATCCCGCCGCCGGAAGGCGATCCAGAAGGCCCGCTGCAAGCGCTGATTATCGACTCCTGGTTCGATAACTACCTCGGCGTAGTGTCGCTGGTGCGTATTAAAAACGGCACCATGCGTAAAGGCGACAAAGTCAAAGTGATGAGCACCGGGCAGGTTTATAACGCTGATCGTCTGGGGATCTTCACGCCGAAGCAGATTGACCGTACCGAACTGAAGTGCGGCGAGGTAGGCTGGCTGGTTTGCGCAATTAAAGACATTCATGGCGCCCCGGTTGGCGATACATTAACGCTGGCGCGTAACCCGGCAGAGAAAGCGCTGCCGGGCTTCAAAAAAGTGAAGCCGCAGGTATACGCCGGTCTGTTCCCGGTGAGTTCTGATGACTATGAGAACTTCAGGGATGCGCTCGGCAAGCTGAGCCTGAACGATGCCTCTCTGTTCTACGAGCCGGAAAGTTCAACCGCGCTGGGCTTCGGCTTCCGCTGTGGCTTCCTGGGTCTGCTGCACATGGAGATCATTCAGGAGCGTCTGGAACGTGAATACGATCTGGACCTGATCACCACCGCGCCGACCGTTGTGTACGAAGTGGAAACCACGGCGAAAGAAATTATCTATGTCGATAGCCCGTCCAAGCTGCCGCCGCTGAATAACATCTATGAACTGCGCGAGCCGATTGCCGAGTGTCACATGCTGCTGCCTCAGGCATACCTGGGCAACGTCATTACGCTGTGTGTCGAGAAGCGCGGCGTCCAGACCAACATGGTGTACCACGGTAACCAGGTGGCGCTGACTTATGAAATCCCGATGGCGGAAGTGGTGCTCGATTTCTTCGACCGCCTGAAATCAACGTCTCGTGGTTATGCGTCGCTGGATTATAACTTCAAGCGCTTCCAGGCGTCCGACATGGTGCGCGTCGACGTGCTGATCAACAACGAACGTGTCGATGCGCTGGCGCTGATCACTCACCGTGGTAATTCGCAGAGCCGTGGTCGTGAGCTGGTGGAGAAGATGAAAGAGCTGATCCCTCGTCAGCAGTTCGACATTGCGATTCAGGCAGCGATTGGCACGCATATTATTGCGCGTTCTACCGTGAAGCAGTTGCGTAAAAACGTTCTGGCCAAGTGTTACGGCGGTGATATCAGCCGTAAGAAAAAGCTGCTACAGAAACAGAAAGAAGGTAAGAAGCGAATGAAGCAGATCGGTAACGTCGAACTGCCTCAGGAAGCGTTCCTCGCCATTCTGCATGTCGGTAAAGACAGCAAATAATCCTAAGGAGTTGGCATGGCGAATATGTTTGCCCTGATTCTGGTGATTGCCACACTGGTGACGGGCATTTTATGGTGCGTTGATAAATTTATCTTCGCGCCAAAACGTCGGGAACGTCAGGCAGCGGCACAGGCCGCTGCGGGTGATTCACTGGATAAAGCCACGTTGAAAAAAGTGGCGCCTAAGCCGGGCTGGCTGGAAACAGGGGCTTCGGTTTTTCCGGTACTGGCGATTGTGCTGGTGGTGCGTTCATTTATTTATGAACCTTTCCAGATCCCGTCGGGTTCGATGATGCCGACGCTGTTAATCGGTGACTTTATTCTGGTGGAGAAATTCGCCTATGGAATTAAAGATCCGATTTACCAGAAAACGTTGATTGAAACGGGTCATCCGAAACGCGGTGATATCGTGGTCTTTAAATACCCGGAAGATCCGCGCCTGGACTACATTAAACGCGCTGTCGGCCTGCCGGGTGACAAAGTGACGTACGATCCGGTAGCCAAAGAGGTTACTGTACAGCCAGGGTGCCGTTCCGGTCAGGCATGTGAAAACGCGCTGCCGGTGACTTACTCCGACGTTCAGCCCAGCGATTTCGTGCAGACCTTTGCCCGCCGTAATGGGGGAGAAGCCAGCAGTGGGTTCTTCGAAGTGCCATTAAACGAAACGAAAGATAACGGCATTCGTCTGGCGGAGCGTAAAGAGACGCTGGGCGACGTAACCCACCGTATTCTGACCGTACCGATCGCACAGGATCAGGCGGGGATGTATTACCGTCAGCCGGGGCAGCAACTGGCGACCTGGATCGTACCGCCAGGACAATACTTCATGATGGGTGATAACCGCGATAACAGCGCGGACAGCCGTTACTGGGGATTTGTACCGGAAGCGAATCTGGTTGGTAAAGCGACCGCGATCTGGATGAGTTTCGACAAACAGGAAGGTGAATGGCCGACCGGCGTACGCTTAAGCCGTATTGGTGGGATCCATTAATTTCTGATAATCGTTCATGTTGTCGTCATTGCGGCGACAACATGAATTATTTATTGGATAAATCTCCGCAGACTAACGACATCCCCTGTCGTTGTGTATAGAATATTCCCCCGAAGTTTTAGGTTGGCGCCGTCAGGTTGCCACGGCACACTAAACAGCGTTGGTTTCCTCAGGTCTGTTTCGTGTGCTGAATTGTTGACGCATTCATTTATTGGTATCGCATGAACCCCATCGTAATTAATCGGCTTCAACGGAAGCTGGGCTACACTTTTACTCATCAGGAGCTGTTGCAGCAGGCATTAACCCACCGCAGCGCCAGCAGTAAACACAATGAGCGTTTAGAATTTTTAGGCGACTCGATTTTGAGCTTTGTTATCGCCAACGCGCTTTATCACCGCTTCCCGCGTGTGGACGAAGGTGATATGAGCCGTATGCGCGCCACGCTGGTGCGCGGCAATACGCTGGCGGAATTGGCCCGTGAATTTGATCTGGGTGAATGCTTACGTTTAGGGCCAGGTGAACTGAAAAGCGGCGGCTACCGTCGTGAATCTATTCTGGCGGATACCGTAGAAGCGTTAATCGGCGGCGTTTTTCTCGACAGCGATATTCAAACCGTCGAGAAGTTGATCCTTAACTGGTATCAAACGCGCCTGAATGAAATCAGCCCGGGCGATAAACAAAAAGATCCGAAAACGCGTTTGCAGGAATATTTGCAGGGTCGTCATCTCCCGCTGCCGTCTTATCTGGTGGTGCAGGTGCGCGGCGAAGCACACGATCAGGAATTTACTATCCACTGCCAGGTCAGCGGCCTGAGTGAACCGGTGGTTGGCACGGGTTCGAGCCGTCGTAAGGCGGAGCAGGCTGCCGCCGAACAGGCGCTGAAAAAACTGGAGCTGGAATGAGCGAAGATAAAAGCTATTGCGGATTTATTGCCATCGTCGGACGTCCGAACGTAGGCAAATCCACCCTGTTGAACAAGCTGCTCGGACAGAAGATCTCGATCACGTCCCGTAAAGCACAGACCACGCGTCACCGTATCGTCGGTATCCATACCGAAGGGGCGTACCAGGCTATCTATGTTGATACGCCGGGGCTGCATATGGAAGAAAAACGCGCCATCAACCGCCTGATGAACAAGGCGGCAAGCAGCTCGATTGGCGACGTTGAGCTGGTCATTTTTGTCGTGGAAGGCACCCGCTGGACGCCGGACGACGAGATGGTGCTGAATAAACTGCGCGACGGTAAAGCGCCGGTCATTCTGGCCGTTAACAAAGTGGATAACGTACAGGAAAAAGCCGATCTGCTGCCGCATCTGCAATTCCTGGCAAGCCAGATGAACTTCCTCGATATCGTGCCAGTTTCTGCGGAAACTGGCATGAACGTGGATACCATCGCTGGTATCGTGCGTAAGCACCTGCCAGAAGCGACTCATCACTTCCCGGAAGATTACATCACCGATCGTTCACAGCGCTTTATGGCGTCTGAAATCATCCGTGAAAAACTGATGCGTTTCCTCGGTGCCGAACTGCCGTATTCCGTAACCGTTGAGATTGAACGTTTCATTTCTAACGAACGCGGCGGTTACGATATTAACGGCCTGATCCTCGTTGAGCGCGAAGGGCAGAAGAAGATGGTCATTGGCAACAAAGGGGCCAAAATCAAGACCATCGGTATCGAAGCGCGAAAAGACATGCAGGAAATGTTCGAAGCGCCGGTACACCTGGAACTGTGGGTGAAAGTGAAATCCGGCTGGGCCGATGACGAGCGTGCGCTGCGCAGTCTCGGTTATGTAGACGACCTCTGAGTTAGCACTACGTGGAAGGCTGGCAGAGAGCTTTCGTCCTGCATAGTCGCCCCTGGAGCGAAACCAGCCTGATGCTGGACGTCTTCACGGAAGAGTCGGGACGCGTGCGTCTGGTTGCCAAAGGCGCACGCTCTAAACGTTCCAGTCTGAAAGGCGCATTACAACCTTTTACGCCACTGTTGCTCCGCTTTGGCGGGCGCGGCGAGGTGAAAACCTTACGCAGCGCTGAAGCGGTCTCTCTGGCGCTCCCCTTAAGCGGTATCACGCTTTATAGCGGTTTGTACATCAACGAACTGCTTTCCCGCGTTCTGGAATACGAAACGCGCTTCTCTGAACTCTTTTTTGATTACCTGAACTGTATTCAGTCGCTGGCTGGCGCGACCGGTTCGCCCGAACCTGCGCTTCGCCGTTTCGAGCTCGCCCTGCTGGGACATCTGGGCTACGGCGTGGATTTTCTGCATTGCGCAGGGAGCGGCGAGACGGTCGATGACACCATGACCTACCGCTATCGCGAAGAGAAGGGATTCATGGCCAGCGTGGTCATTGATAACAGCACCTTTACCGGGCGGCATCTGAAAGCGCTGGATGCACGAGAATTTCCTGATGTTGATACGTTGCGCGCGGCGAAACGCTTTACCCGCATGGCGCTAAAGCCGTATCTTGGTGGTAAGCCGTTAAAAAGCCGGGAACTGTTTCGACAATTTATGCCGAAACGGCCAGGGCGGGCAGAAAATACGAATAATGATTAACGAGGATTGTCATGGCTGAATTACTGTTAGGCGTCAACATTGACCATATTGCCACTTTACGTAATGCGCGTGGTACTGCTTACCCCGACCCGGTACAGGCGGCGTTTATCGCCGAGCAGGCGGGGGCGGATGGTATAACCGTACACCTGCGCGAGGATCGTCGCCATATTACCGACCGTGATGTACGCATTTTGCGCCAGACGCTGGATACGCGTATGAATCTGGAAATGGCGGTGACTGAAGAGATGCTGGCGATTGCCGTTGAGACGAAGCCGCATTTTTGCTGCCTGGTGCCGGAAAAACGTCAGGAAGTGACCACCGAAGGCGGGCTGGACGTCGCGGGTCAGCGTGACAAAATGCGTGATGCCTGCAAACGGCTGGCAGATGCAGGCATTCTGGTATCGCTGTTCATTGATGCCGATGAAGAACAGATTAAAGCCGCTGCGGACGTTGGCGCACCGTACATTGAAATCCACTCCGGTTGTTATGCGGATGCTAAAACGGATGCTGAGCAAGCGCAGGAACTGGCGCGCATCGCCAAAGCGGCGACGTTTGCGGCAAGCCTGGGGCTGAAAGTGAACGCCGGTCATGGCCTGACCTATCACAATGTGCAGGCCATTGCCGCACTGCCGGAAATGCATGAACTGAACATCGGTCATGCCATTATTGGGCGGGCGGTCATGAGCGGCCTGAAAGAGGCGGTCTCCGAGATGAAACGCCTGATGCTGGAAGCGCGCGGCTAATGGCGATTCTGGGGTTAGGCACGGATATTGTGGAGATCGCCCGCATTGAGGCGGTGATCTCCCGTTCTGGAGAGCGCCTGGCAAGACGCGTGCTTAGCGACAACGAATGGGCTATCTGGGAGACGCATCAGCAACCGGTGCGTTTTCTCGCCAAGCGTTTTGCGGTAAAAGAGGCGGCGGCAAAAGCGTTCGGCACCGGCATTCGCAACGGGCTGGCGTTCAATCAGTTTGAAGTGTTTAACGATGAGCTGGGTAAACCGCGTTTGCGTTTGTGGGGCGAGGCGTTGAAACTGGCGGAGAGGCTGGGCGTGGCGCATATGCATGTGACATTAGCGGATGAACGTCATTACGCCTGTGCGACGGTGATCATCGAAAGCTAGATTCGGGTCTTTGTAGGCCGGATAAGGCGTTTACGCCGCCATCCGGCCTGGCGTCATCCCATCAGGGAGGGTTACAGCTTATCCGCGTGATGCATCAGAACAAACTTATCCCACAGCTGTTCTTCCGTTTCGACATGCGCCGGGTCTTTGAGAATGGTATTGGGGATCGGGCACACCTTCTGGCAGGTCGGCGTTTCGTAATGGCCCACGCATTCGGTGCACTTGTCGCTGTTAATCTCGTAAATGCTGTCGCCCATTGAAATCGCCTCATTCGGGCATTCAGGCTCGCACATATCGCAATTGATACACTTTTTAGTGATTAACAGGGCCATCAGGAAACTCTCAAAACATCACAAACCGGGCGGGCATTATACGCGCATTCTTTGCTCAGACCAGTTTTTTTACCAGGGCCTCACTGTGGCGAATACGCTCTGGCGCGCGCCCCAAATCCTGCTGTACCAGCGCCATAAAGAGCAAATCCGTCAACATCGTCTGCGCATGCGTAGAGGAGATTGCGGCGCTGCGCGTGGCCTGCTCTTCGGCGATCGTATACAGGCAACGGGTGGCGCGTTGTTGCAGGGCATTCGGTGTAAAGCCGGTGATCGCCAGAACCTTTCCTCCTACCCGCAACGTTTCATCCGCCGCCATATTCAACTCTCTGCGCTCGCCGCTATAGGAGATAGCCAGCAGGAGATCGTCCGGCGCCAGCGCCTGCACGGTGGCTAACAGCGCATGCATATCGTGTTCGGCGACGACATTGAATCCTATCTTCATCAGCTTCCAGGCGAAGTTCTGCGCCACCAGGCCCGATGTGCCAATACCGGTTATGACAACACGCCGGGCATTGCGCAGCATCATGACGCTTTCGAACAATTTCTCTTCGCTGTTAACATCGAGCGTTGCGTGCATTGCGGCGACATTTTCCTCGATCAATTTTTCGCCGACAAGCCGCATCGGATCGTCGCCCCGGATCTGATTATGTACCGGAATAGAGTGAGGATTTGGATTGCTGGCCAGCGCTTCGCTGATCGCCAGCTTCAGTGCCGGAAAGCCTTTGAAGCCCAGTTTCTGCGCGAATTTCACCACGCTGGACTGACTGACGCCCGCCTCAACGGCAAGCTGTTGTGAGCTGAGATGCCGTGTATCATCCGGCTGAGCAAGAATATAATCAGCAAGCTTTTTATCGCTTTGTGCGAGGTCCGGATAACGCTGACGTATACGAATCAAACAGTTCATGAGGACTCCTGGCGAAAAACATGACGGGGATCATAAAAAGATTTTCCCTCGCCCGAAAGAATATAATATTCCATTATTATAGTTATTATGAATTAAAAATTCCTAAGGAACAAAAATGAATCTCGGCTCGTTAGTTTCAGAAACCCGCAATCCACAGACTATGGATCTTGACGCACTCCCTACGCTTGAGCTGGTTCATCGTTTTAATCAACAGGATACGCTTGTAGCGCAAGCAGTAAAAGAGACGCTGCCAGACGTTGCCCGCGCGGTAGATGCCGCCGCCGACGCCTTAAAGGCGGGAGGGCGCATTATTTATATGGGCGCAGGCACCAGCGGACGCCTTGGCGTTCTGGACGCCTCCGAATGCCCACCAACGTTTGGCGTACCGCACGGGCTGGTGATCGGGCTGATTGCCGGCGGGCCTGGCGCGCTGCTGAAAGCGGTGGAAGGCGCGGAAGACAGTCAGCAGTTAGGGGAGGACGATCTCCTGGCGCTTAACGTGACCGCGCAGGATCTGGTTGTCGGGCTGGCGGCGTCCGGTCGTACGCCGTACGTCATTGGCGGGTTGAAATACGCGCGTCAGGTGGGCTGCGTCACGGTGGCTATCTCCTGTAATCCCGATTCTCCCATCGCGCATGAAGCTGACATCGCCATTTCGCCGGTCGTTGGGCCGGAGGCGCTAACCGGTTCGACGCGACTGAAATCCGGTACTGCGCAAAAACTGGTGCTCAATATGATCTCCACCGGGGCGATGGTGAAGTTCGGCAAGGTGTACCAGAACCTGATGGTGGACATGAAAGCCACCAACGTTAAGCTCGTCGACAGAGCGTGCCGGATGGTGGTTGAGGCTACCGGGATTATGCGTGAAGAGGCCGAAGCGTTGCTTAAGCAGACAGATTTTGAGGTTAAACCGGCCATTCTGATGGCGCTTACCGGGCTGAATGCCGAAGACGCAAGGGCGAAATTGTCCGCTCACCAGGGATTTCTACGGGCGGCGTTAGAACGCTAACGTTACCGGAAAATTGAGGTTCTATCTGTTAGTCTATCTGGTAACGATTATCGCCGGGTTGCGGTTAACCCGGCTATTGGGCTTCAACAATCCAGAGGAGTAGGGTTTGGTTAATCACGAGCGTCGTGTCGTATTTTTTGATTTGGACGGTACGTTGCACCAGCAGGATATGTTTGGCAGTTTCCTGCGTTATCTGTTGCGTCGCCAGCCGCTGAATGCGTTGCTCGTGCTGCCGTTATTGCCGGTTATTGGGATTGGCTTGTTGATTAAAGGTCGGGCGGCGCGTTGGCCGATGAGCCTGCTGTTATGGGGTTGTACCTTCGGTCACAGTGAAGCGCGGCTCAAGGCGCATCAGGCGGATTTCGTTCGCTGGTTTCGCGATAACGTCACGGCGTTTCCGGTTGTTCAGGAGCGCCTGACGACCTATCTGTTAAGCTCTGACGCTGATATCTGGCTGATTACCGGCTCTCCGCAATCGCTGGTGGAACAGGTCTATTTCGATACGCTCTGGCTGCCACGCGTGAACCTGATCGCCAGCCAGATGCGGCGTGGCTACGGCGGCTGGCTGCTGACTATGCGCTGTCTGGGGCACGAGAAGGTCGCCCAACTGGAACGCCAGATTGGTGCGCCGTTACGTCTGTACAGCGGCTACAGCGACAGTAAGCAGGATAACCCGCTTCTCTATTTTTGCCAGCATCGCTGGCGCGTCACGCCGCGAGGGGAGCTCCAGCAACTCGAATAGAGTTAACGATAGCGCCCATGTATAATGCGCCCGCTTTTATTACCGGAGTGTCTCCTTTGTCTGATGTTGAATTTAGCCACGAATACTGGATGCGTCATGCGTTGACGCTGGCGAAACGCGCCTGGGATGAGCGTGAAGTGCCGGTTGGCGCGGTATTGGTGCATAACAATCGCGTCATTGGCGAAGGCTGGAACCGCCCGATAGGTCATCATGATCCCACTGCGCACGCTGAAATCATGGCGCTACGTCAGGGCGGGCTGGTGCTTCAGAACTACCGTTTGCTGGATACCACGCTTTACGTGACGCTGGAGCCGTGCGTGATGTGCGCGGGAGCAATGGTACACAGCCGCATTGGTCGGGTGGTATTTGGCGCTCGCGACGCGAAAACCGGCGCGGCAGGGTCGCTGATGGACGTATTGCATCATCCGGGCATGAACCACCGCGTAGAGATCACCGAAGGTGTGTTACGCGATGAGTGCGCAGCGCTGCTCAGTGATTTCTTCCGCATGCGTCGCCAGGAGATCAAAGCGCTAAAAAAATCTTCGCAAGAATCGTTGTAGGGCGGCCAGGGCGTGAAAGCGTCCAGCCCTGTGAGATTAGTTTTCGTCTTTCTTCTTCAGTGAAAACGGCAAAGAAGGAGAGTGTGACAGGTAGTTCGATGACGGCTGCGATAAGAAAGAAGAGAAAGGAAATGTCTCCGTGTCAAACTCGGCCGGAGACACTGCCGGGTAATCCTGCGCCAGCTTTATCGCTTCTGCCGTCTGCTTCTCTTTTTCTTGCAGATAGCCGACCAGGCTAATCTGATACTTCCGAATATTTTCCACATAAGCGTAGGCTTCATGCCCGCGCGCATAGCCGTACGTCAGCTTGCTGTAATATTGTTTCTGGCTGAGCAGCGGCAGCCGTTGTTTTACATCGGCCCAGCTATCCGGGTTGCCCCTGGTCTTGACCGTCAACGCACGGGCGTCAAGCATATGTGCATAACCCATGTTATAGGCGGCGAGCGCAAACCAGATACGCTCCTCTTCCGGCACGGTTTCAGGCACTTTACCCATCATATCCTGGATATAACGCACACCGCCGCTGATGCTCTGTTCCGCATCGGTACGATCCGTCAGCCCCAGACTTTGCGCGGTGTTTTTGGTGAGCATCATCAGACCGCGAACGCCCGTCGGGGAGGTGGCCAGCGGGTCCCAGTGTGACTCCTGATAGGAAATTGCGGCCAGCAGGCGCCAGTCTATCTCCTGCGCGTATTTTTCAAACAATGGCTGGAGATCGGGCAGTACGCCGTCCACGGCCCGCAGGAAGGTGCGGGTATCGACATAATCAAAATCGTCGCCGTGCCCCAGATACTTCTCTTCCATACGCGCCAGTGAGCCGTCTTCATTAATAGCGTTGAAGAAATCGAGCAGCGCAGCGGAAAGCGTGTTGTCATCGTCCAGTTGGCTAAACCAGGTGACAGGCTGCTCATCGGTGACATCCAGCGCGACGGCCAGTTCAGGATGTACGCGCTGGAACAGGCTGATCGCGACAGAATCGGCAATGGTATAGTCCAGATTGCCGCTGATGACTTCGCTGAGCAGCGCCGCCGTCCCTTTTTTGTCATCGACTTTCCAGCTCAGATCGGGAAATTTTGTCTCTTTCAGCGCCTGCAAGTCATTCACCACGACATGCCCAGGCGCGATAGAGAGCTGGCTTTCATTCACCGTGGCCAGCGTGCGAGGCCGGTATTGTCCTACCCGGTAAACCAGCTGTTGCGAAACGGAATAGTAGGTCGGGCCGGGTTGATAATTCTTCACGCGCTCGCTGTTGTAAACCAGTCCTGCCGCCAGCAGATCGGCGTTGCCATTATCTAAATCGTCAAATAGCTGGCTGATATTCTGGCGTACGGTAATTTTCAGCTTTACGCCAAGATAGCTGGCGAACTGCTGCGCCAGTTCGTAATCCAGACCGTACTTTTTTCCGTTAATGCGGGCGTAGGTCAGCGGCGACTCTATTGTCGAGACGCGTAACTCTCCCCGCGATTGGATCGCGGCGATACGATTGTCGGCTTTGCCGAACCAGGGGATTGATGGCCAGAGGGCCGCTGCCAGCAGCAGAGTCAATATGCCGATGAACAGATAATTAATCTTTAATTTTTTCAATTAGTTAATTCTCTGAATCGTGCGTAATCTCAGCCTGCTAATGTCATTTGGGTGGGTTAAAATCATCATGAATGTGCGGCATTTTGCGCAACAATGCGCCAGTTGGCAACTAATTAGAATGATTGGCCGCACCGTATGATAAGAAAAGGCGGCGATTTTATTTCGACGCAAACGGTTTCGTCGGGGCGTCAGATTCTTTATAATGTCGCCCGTTTCCCCCCTTGCGCACACTTAAAGCGCCTCAGGCGCTTCGAAGACGAGAGACTTATGATGGAAATTCTGCGTGGTTCGCCTGCACTGTCTGCATTCCGTATTAACAAACTGCTGGCGCGTTTTCAGGCGGCCAATCTTCAGGTCCACAATATTTACGCTGAGTATGTCCATTTTGCTGACCTGAGCGCCCCCTTAAACGAGGATGAGCACGCGCAACTTGCACGTTTGCTGAAATATGGGCCGAGCTTAAGCAGCCATACCCCTGAAGGAAAGCTGCTGCTGGTCACGCCGCGTCCTGGCACCATCTCCCCCTGGTCTTCCAAAGCGACTGATATCGCCCATAACTGCGGTCTGCAACAGGTAAGCCGCCTGGAGCGCGGCGTTGCATACTACGTTGAAGCCGCTACGCTCACGGCTGAACAGTGGCAGATGATTGCCGCTGAACTGCACGACCGGATGATGGAGACCGTGTTCTCTTCTTTATCTGATGCGGAAAAACTGTTTGTTCATCACCAGCCTGCGCCGGTTGCCAGTGTGGATCTGCTGGGTGAAGGGCGTCAGGCGCTGACTGACGCCAACCTGCGTCTGGGTCTGGCGCTGGCGGATGACGAAATTGATTACCTGCAAGACGCCTTCACGAAGCTGGGGCGCAATCCGAACGATATCGAACTGTATATGTTCGCGCAGGCAAACTCCGAACACTGTCGCCATAAGATTTTTAACGCTGACTGGGTTATCGACGGGAAACCGCAGCCGAAGTCGCTGTTTAAGATGATCAAAAACACCTTTGAAACCACGCCGGATCATGTGTTGTCTGCCTATAAAGATAACGCGGCGGTGATGGAAGGTTCTGACGTGGGACGCTACTTCGCTGACCACGAGAGCGGTCGCTATGACTTCCATCAGGAGCCCGCGCATATCCTGATGAAGGTGGAAACCCATAACCACCCGACGGCGATCTCGCCGTGGCCGGGCGCGGCGACCGGTTCCGGTGGTGAGATTCGTGATGAAGGCGCAACCGGACGCGGCGCGAAGCCAAAAGCAGGTCTGGTGGGCTTCTCCGTGTCTAACCTGCGTATTCCGGGCTTTGAGCAGCCGTGGGAAGAAGATTTTGGTAAACCAGAGCGTATCGTTACCGCGCTGGACATTATGACCGAAGGCCCGCTGGGCGGCGCGGCGTTTAATAATGAATTTGGTCGCCCGGCGTTGAACGGGTACTTCCGTACTTACGAAGAAAAAGTAAACAGCCACAACGGCGAAGAGCTGCGCGGCTACCACAAGCCGATCATGCTGGCGGGCGGGATCGGCAACATCCGCGCCGATCACGTACAGAAAGGCGAGATCGTCGTTGGCGCGAAGCTGATCGTGCTCGGTGGGCCGGCGATGAACATTGGCCTGGGGGGCGGGGCGGCGTCCTCTATGGCTTCTGGTCAGTCGGATGCGGATCTCGATTTTGCCTCCGTACAGCGTGATAACCCGGAAATGGAACGTCGCTGCCAGGAAGTGATCGACCGCTGCTGGCAGTTAGGCGATGCCAACCCGATCCTGTTTATTCACGACGTCGGGGCCGGCGGTCTCTCCAACGCGATGCCGGAGCTGGTGAGCGACGGCGGGCGCGGCGGTAAATTTGAGCTGCGCGATATACTCAGCGATGAGCCGGGTATGAGCCCGCTGGAAATCTGGTGTAACGAGTCTCAGGAGCGTTATGTGCTGGCCGTGGCCGCCGACCAGTTGCCGCTGTTTGATGAGTTGTGCAAGCGTGAGCGCGCGCCGTATGCGGTGATCGGTGAGGCCACCGAAGAACAGCATCTGTCCCTGAACGATCGTCATTTCGATAATCAACCGATCGATCTGCCGCTGGACGTGCTGCTGGGTAAAACGCCGAAAATGACCCGCGACGTGCAGACGCTGACAGCGAAAGGCGATGCGCTGGATCGTGCTGATATCACGATTGCTGACGCGGTTAAACGGGTTCTGCATCTGCCGACCGTGGCGGAGAAAACATTCCTGGTGACCATCGGCGACCGTACCGTGACCGGTATGGTGGCGCGCGATCAGATGGTCGGCCCGTGGCAGGTGCCGGTGGCGAACTGCGCGGTGACCACCGCCAGCCTCGACAGCTACTACGGTGAAGCAATGTCTATCGGTGAACGTGCGCCGGTAGCGTTGCTGGACTTTGCCGCTTCCGCCCGTCTGGCCGTTGGCGAAGCGCTGACGAACATCGCCGCGACCCAGATTGGCGATATCAAACGCATCAAGCTGTCCGCAAACTGGATGGCGGCGGCCGGTCATCCGGGTGAAGATGCCGGTCTGTATGACGCGGTGAAAGCGGTAGGCGAAGAACTCTGCCCGCAGCTTGGCCTGACGATTCCGGTGGGCAAAGACTCTATGTCGATGAAAACCCGCTGGCAGGAAGGCAACGAGCAGCGCGAAATGACCTCGCCGCTGTCGCTGGTGATTTCCGCGTTTGCCCGCGTGGAAGATGTGCGTCATACCATCACGCCGCAGCTCTCGACCGAAGATAACGCGCTGCTGCTGATCGATTTGGGTCAGGGGCATAACGCACTGGGCGCAACGGCGCTGGCGCAGGTGTATCGTCAACTGGGCGACAAACCGGCAGACGTGCGCGATGTGGCACAGTTGAAAGGCTTCTACGATGCGATTCAGGCGCTGGTGGCGCAGCGTAAACTGCTGGCGTATCACGACCGTTCCGACGGCGGCCTGCTGGTCACGCTTGCCGAGATGGCCTTTACCGGTCACTGCGGCATCCAGGTTGATATTGCAACATCTGGCGACGATCGTCTGGCGGCGCTGTTTAACGAAGAGCTGGGCGCAGTGATTCAGGTGCGGGCGGCCGATCGCGAAGCGGTCGAGGCGCTGCTGGCGAAGTACGGTCTGAGTGACTGCGTACACTATTTAGGTCAGGCCGTTTCCGGCGACCGTTTTGTGATTGAATCCAACGGGCAGGTCGTCTTCAGCGAAAGCCGCACCACGCTTCGTACCTGGTGGGCGGAAACGACCTGGCAGATGCAGCGCCTGCGCGACAACCCGGAATGTGCCGATCAGGAACATGACGCAAAAACCAACGATGCCGACCCGGGTCTGAACGTGAAATTGTCGTTCGATATCAATGAAGATATCGCCGCGCCGTATATTGCTACCGGCGCGCGTCCGAAGGTTGCCGTACTGCGCGAACAGGGCGTGAACTCCCACGTTGAGATGGCGGCGGCGTTCCATCGCGCGGGCTTTGACGCGATTGATGTGCATATGAGCGATCTGCTGGCTGGCCGTATTGGGCTGGGTAATTTCCAGGCGCTGGTTGCCTGTGGCGGTTTCTCTTACGGTGACGTGCTGGGCGCGGGTGAAGGCTGGGCGAAATCGATTCTGTTCAACAATCGCGTACGCGACGAGTTCGAAACGTTCTTCCACCGCCCGCAGACGCTGGCGCTTGGCGTATGTAACGGTTGCCAGATGATGTCTAACCTGCGTGAACTGATTCCGGGGAGCGATCTGTGGCCGCGTTTTGTGCGTAACCATTCTGACCGTTTTGAAGCGCGCTTCAGCCTGGTGGAAGTGACCCAAAGCCCGTCTCTGCTGTTGCAGGGAATGGTTGGCTCACAGATGCCTGTCGCGGTGTCCCACGGTGAAGGACGCGTTGAAGTGCGTGACGATGCGCATCTGGCTGGGCTGGAAAGCAAAGGTCTGGTTGCGCTGCGTTATGTCGATAACTTCGGTAAGGTTACGGAAAACTACCCGGCCAACCCGAACGGATCGCCAAATGGCATCACCGCCGTTACCACGGAAAACGGTCGTGCAACCATTATGATGCCGCACCCGGAGCGCGTCTTCCGCACCGTCAGCAACTCCTGGCACCCGGAAAACTGGGGCGAAGACAGCCCGTGGATGCGTATTTTCCGCAATGCGCGTAAGCAGTTAGGTTAATCCGCACGTAAATGGCCCGATAAGCAAAGTACTATCGGGCCTGGACATACGCCGTAGGCCGGATAAGGCGAAGCCGCCATCCGGCAAGGAAGCTTCCGTGAAGGGCGTGTATTTATCCGTTAAACGGAGAACCTTTTTATTCTGGTAAATTTTTCCGTTCACTTTATGTCCCGCATTTCTCTGAAGACTCAGTACCCGTGAACGTGCAAGGGAGGCTCACCGCCGCCTCCCTTGCAACCCTGGCTCTCCGGCAAGGAAAATCGCCGCTGCGCGGTTTATTCGCCTTATTCCGTCTGCCTTTCGGGTCGGGGTCGAGCCTGCGTCCCGGCAGGCCGTCCCCTCCGCCCGCGTCCCTGCGGGCGGACCCGGTCAGCCGTCAACGTCTCATCGATTTTCAGCCGGAACAGGGGCATTGCTGTAATGCCCTGATTTTCAGTTGCACCGGTTTTGCTGTTAAAAAAACAAACCGCAGAAATGGTCAGGTGTGGGCAGATCCGGCTGAAAATTGCCGACGTGTTTCCGTAAGGCCGGAGGAACCCGCATGGATGCGGGTTCAGGGCGCGCTTTGCAGGGATGCTACCTCGCGCCCGCCCCGGTAGCCTGGAGGAATAAGCGGAGGGTATTGCGAAAAGCAACAATTTTCCTGCCGGGAGCGGGGATTGTTAAGGGGGCAGCGATAGCCCCCTTAACGCGTTCACGGGTGATGAAGCGCCAGAGAAATGCGGGACATAAAGTGAACGGCATAATACTCTGGGATACTATGTTCTCTCTTCAGAATAATTCCGCTCACTGGATGGCAATATTTTTTGCCCTGCCATCAACCATAAAGGTGTCGGGAAATGCCGACATCAGCAGATTGTTTGTGTCGCCAAAAGGAGACATTTAACTCATTGATTTACAAAGATGGCGTAAGGTTTGTTTTTAGATGTCTCTGAATGGCGACACCTTGCTGAAATTTTGTTCGTTTTGTAACGGTGATGATTTCTCTATAAAACCAAATAAAATCATAATGTTAATTATTTGTTTTTAAAATTGGCACACTTACTGCATAATAGTAACCAGTGGCTCATTCACCTTCTTATGTCAGCCCCTTCGGGAAGCGCTACATAAACTTCGAATGACGCACAACAAGGTGCCTGCCGTCCAACTTCTGATAATAGCGTCGCTTTATCAACCACCGGGCGAAACGTCGAGTTAGGCACCGCCTTATTCCACAACAAAGCCGGGTTAATCCCGGCTTTGTTGTATCTGATGTTCCCCTCGGTTAGCATCCTTGTATCCTTATCCGATGAGAGTAACGCCTTGAAGCGCTGGTCTGTTTTCCCCCGGTCCTTGCGACAACTGGTTATGCTGGCATTTCTGCTGATTCTGTTGCCTTTGTTGGTACTGGCCTGGCAGGCCTGGCAAAGTCTCAATGCGCTCAGCGCCCAGGCGGCGCAGACTAACCGCACCACGCTGATAGATGCCCGGCGCAGCGAAGCGATGACCAACGTGGCGCTGGAGATGGAGCGCAGCTACCGGCAATATTGCGTGCTCGACGACCGTACGCTGGCGAAGGTGTATCAGAGCCAGCGAAAACGCTACAGCGAAATGCTGGACGCACATGCGGGAGTATTGCCGGACGCTAAACTTTACCAGGCACTACGCGATGATCTGAACGGTCTTGCACAATTACAGTGTAAAAATAGCGGCCCTGACGCTACCGCCGCCGCGCGGCTGGAGGCTTTTGCCAATGCCAATACGGAAATGGTGCAGGCAACGCGCACGGTGGTGTTCTCGCGCGGGCAGCAGTTACAGCAGGAAATCGCAGAGCGCGGACAATTCTTTGGCTGGCAGGCGCTGGTGCTGTTTCTGGTCAGCCTGGCGATGGTGCTGCTTTTTACAAGGATGATCATTGGGCCGGTGAAAGGGATAGAACGGATGATTAACCGGCTGGGAGAAGGGCGCTCTCTGGGGAATACCGTGTCGTTTACCGGGCCGCGCGAGCTGCGTTCGGTGGGGCAGCGCATTATCTGGTTGAGTGAACGTCTGTCCTGGCTGGAATCCCAACGGCATCAGTTTTTACGCCACCTGTCGCATGAGCTGAAAACGCCGCTGGCCAGTATGCGCGAAGGGACAGAGCTGCTGGCCGATCAGGTCGTGGGGCCATTGACGCCGGAGCAAAAAGAGGTCGTCGGCATTCTGGACGATAGCAGCCGCAACTTACAGAAGTTGATTGAGCAACTGCTTGATTACAACAGGAAACTGGCGGACAGCGCGATTGAGATGGAAACCGTGGAGCTTGAACCGCTGGTGGATATGGTGGTTTCCGCTCACAGTTTGCCTGCGCGCGCTAAAATGATGCATACCGAGGTCAGGCTGGCTATCGACAGTTGTCTGGCCGAGCCGATGCTATTAATGAGCGTGCTGGACAATCTTTATTCCAATGCGGTGCACTATGGCGCTGAATCCGGTAACATTTGTATTCGCAGCAATGTATATGGTTCAAAGGCGCACATTGATGTGATCAATACGGGCACGCCGATCCCGGAAGCGGAAAGAGCCATGATTTTTGAGCCCTTTTTCCAGGGAAGCCATCAGCGTAAAGGCGCGGTGAAGGGGAGCGGATTAGGGTTAAGTATCGCCAGGGACTGCATCCGTCGTATGCAGGGGGAACTGTATCTGGTCGATGAGAATGCGCAAGAAGTTTGCTTCCGTATCGAACTGCCGCTATCTGCATCGAAAAACCACTAAAAATGAAGCTAAGCCTGGTGAGTATGCCACACGTTTTTGTTCGAGTTCTGAAGCGATTATTTTCCCGAAGAGGATGGTTAGCGAGTGTGCCTTGCCTGGTGCTGATGGGGTGCGCGCCACATGCCGCGAAGCATGTCGTAAATGATGCGTCGCAGGAAAAAATTCCACCGTATCAGCTGGCGGATTATCTCTCTACCGACTGTTCGGATATCTGGTTACTCAAAGGGCCATCGACGGATAACAATCCGCTTTACTGGCAGCGGGCAATTGATTGTGCCGATCGCCTGTTGCCTGTTCAGTCACGCAATGAAGCGCGAGCTCTGGAAGATGGCAGCTGGCAGAACACGTTCAAACGCGGGATTCTGCTGGCGGATGCTAAAATTACGCCCCTTGAACGGCGCGATATGGTCACTCGCCTCGATGCGCTAAGCGCGCAAATTCCCGCTCAGGTGCGCCCGCTCTATCAGCTCTGGCGCGACGGTCAGGCGCTACAGTTACAGCTTGCCGAAGAGCGCCAGCGTTACAGTAAACTCCAGCAAGCGTCGGATAGCGAGCTTGATACGTTGCGTCAGCAGCATCAGCACTTACAGGCGCAGCTCGATCTCACGACGCGCAAGCTGGAGAATCTGACTGATATTGAGCGCCAGCTCTCCACGCGCAAACCCGCAGGCAACTACAATCCTGACGCGACACACGGAAATGACAAACCCGCAGCGCCTGACGACGGCGCATCTTCCACACTGCCACAAGATGAGGTAACGCCATGATAAGCCGCAAACCGGCACATCTGCTGCTCGTGGACGATGACCCGGGGCTGTTGAAACTGCTTGGGATGCGCCTGACCAGCGAAGGCTACAGCGTCGTGACGGCGGAAAGCGGTCAGGAAGGGCTGCGCGTACTGAATCGCGAAAAAGTGGATCTGGTCATTAGCGATCTGCGAATGGATGAAATGGATGGCATGCAGCTGTTCACGGAAATCCAGAAAGTCCAGCCTGGTATGCCCGTCATCATTTTGACCGCACACGGCTCCATTCCTGATGCGGTGGCGGCGACGCAAAAAGGCGTGTTTAGCTTTCTGACCAAACCGGTCGATAAAGATGCGCTGTATCAGGCCATTGATGACGCGCTTGAACAATCGGCGCCGGCAATGGACGACAGCTGGCGCGAATCAATCGTTACGCGCAGTCCGTTGATGATACGCTTGCTGGAACAGGCGCGGATGGTGGCGCAATCGGATGTCAGCGTGCTGATTAACGGGCAAAGCGGCACCGGGAAAGAGATTTTCGCGCAGGCTATCCATAACGCCAGCCCGCGCAGCAGTAAACCTTTCATCGCCATTAACTGCGGCGCGCTGCCGGAACAGCTACTGGAGTCCGAACTGTTTGGCCACGCGCGCGGGGCGTTTACCGGCGCGGTCAGCAACCGTGAAGGGTTATTTCAGGCGGCGGAAGGCGGCACGCTGTTTCTTGACGAAATCGGCGATATGCCCGCGCCGTTACAGGTTAAGCTGCTGCGCGTTCTGCAAGAGCGCAAAGTCAGACCGCTTGGCAGCAATCGCGATATCGATATTGATGTGCGCATTATCTCCGCAACGCACCGCGATCTGCCTAAGGCGATGGCGCGTGGTGAATTTCGCGAAGACTTATATTACCGTCTGAACGTGGTGAGTCTGAAGATCCCGACGCTGGCGGAGCGTACGGAAGATATTCCGCTGCTGGCGAATCATCTTCTGCGCCAGTCAGCAGAGCGGCATAAACCGTTTGTGCGGGCGTTTTCAACGGATGCGATGAAGCGCCTGATGACCGCAAGCTGGCCGGGAAACGTGCGTCAGTTGGTGAACGTTATTGAGCAGTGCGTGGCGTTAACTTCCTCGCCGGTCATCAGCGACGCGCTGGTGGAGCAGGCGCTGGAAGGCGAAAATACGGCGCTGCCGACGTTTGTTGAGGCGCGTAATCAGTTTGAGCTTAACTACTTGCGTAAACTGCTGCAAATCACCAAAGGGAATGTCACCCATGCGGCGAGAATGGCAGGGCGTAACCGGACGGAATTTTATAAGCTGCTCTCGCGCCATGAGTTGGATGCAAACGATTTCAAAGAGTAGTTTTCATGCCGTAAAGTAGCGTGAATTATGTTACGTTTATCAGATTAAAAGACAGGCGACCTTTTCAAGGAATAGCATGAAAAAGATTGATGCGATTATTAAACCCTTCAAGCTGGACGACGTCCGTGAAGCGCTGGCTGAGGTAGGCATTACCGGTATGACGGTTACTGAAGTGAAAGGCTTTGGGCGTCAGAAAGGCCATACCGAGCTGTACCGTGGCGCGGAATATATGGTGGATTTTCTGCCGAAGGTGAAAATTGAAATCGTGGTGACCGACGATATCGTGGATACCTGCGTTGACACCATTATTCGCACCGCGCAGACGGGGAAAATTGGTGACGGTAAAATTTTCGTCTTTGACGTTGCGCGCGTGATTCGTATTCGTACCGGCGAAGAAGACGACGCGGCAATTTAAGCCGCGTCGTGCTTGCCGGATGGCGGTGTAAACACTTTATCCGGCCTACAAAATCCCGTAGGCCTGATAAGCGCAGCGCCATCAGGCATGACTTAATTACAGCACTTTATGTGGGCCGAAGCATTCGTAATGAATGTTTTCGCTTTTCACGCCCAGCCCTGTCAGCTGCTTCGCAGCAAACTGCATAAAGCCGACCGGACCGCACAGATAAAACTGCATTGCCGGATCGCTGATCGCACTTTCCAGTTTGTTTAAATCCATCAGACCTGTGCTGTCAAACGCGCCATTCGCACGATCGGCTTCTGTCGGTTCGCGATACCAGGTATGTGCGGTAAAGCGCGGCAGGGTTTTACCCAGCTCGCTCACTTCATCTGCAAACGCATGCACGTCGCCGTTTTCCGCCGCGTGGAACCAGTTCACCTGCGCGGTGTGGTTGGCTTTGGTCAGCGTATCCAGCATAGCCAGCATCGGAGTCTGGCCGACGCCTGCGGAAATCAGAGAAACAGGCGTATCCGTTGCGACATCCATGAAGAAATCACCTGCCGGAGCGGCTAAGTGGACGATATCGCCGACGCTTGCGTGGTTGTGCAGCCAGCTGGAAACCTGACCGCCATCTTCACGCTTAACTGCGATGCGATAACCTTTACCATCCGGCTTGCGGGTCAGGGAATACTGACGGATCTCCTGATGCGGGAAGCCTTCCGGTTTCAGCCAGACCCCCAGGTATTGACCCGGATGATATTCTGCGACCGGGCCGCCATCGACCGGTTCAAATTCAAAGCTGGTAATCAGGGCGCTGCGCGGCGTTTTCGCGACGATGCGGAACGGACGAGTGCCTTCCCAGCCGCCATTCTTGCTGGCGTTTTCGCTGTAGATTTGCGCTTCGCGATTGATAAAGACATTGGCCAGAACGCCATACGCTTTACCCCAGGCATCCAGCACTTCCTGGCCTGGGCTGAACATTTCGTCCAGCGTTGCCAGCAGGTGGCCGCCAACGATGTTGTACTGTTCTGGTTTGATCTGGAAGCTGGTGTGCTTCTGGGCGATTTTTTCTACCGCAGGCAGCAGCGCAGGCAGGTTTTCGATATTGCTGGCATAGGCCGCGATGGCGTTAAACAGCGCTTCACGTTGATCGCCATTTCGCTGGTTACTCATGTTAAAAATTTCTTTGAGTTCAGGGTTGTGGGTAAACATGCGATCGTAGAAATGGGCGGTCAGTTTTGGACCGGTTTCAACCAGCAGGGGAATGGTGGCTTTTACTGTGGCGATGGTTTGAGCGTCAAGCATACTGTCTTCCTTTATCTGAGACTTTAATGATGTATGTCAAATACATCTTATAAAAAATAACCCTGTATTGTAAATGGTTCTTTGTAACTTTGCGTTTTTAACGTTACAACGTGAAAAATCTGCATCACAAACCTGAAAAGAAATCCGTTGAAATTCGTAAGGTCTTCATTCGACAAAGCCTTGTACAGCATGAAGGTAATCGTTTGCGTAAAATCCTTTGTCAAGACCTGTTATCGCAGAATGATTCGGTTATACTGTTGGCCGTTGTCCCACGGGATTGCCTTTTTAGGCCAAAAATTTATCGTTAGCTGAGTCAGGAGATGCGGATGTTAAAGCGTGAAATGAACATTGCCGATTATGATGCCGAACTGTGGCAGGCTATGGAGCAGGAAAAAGTACGTCAGGAAGAGCACATCGAACTGATCGCCTCCGAAAACTACACCAGCCCGCGCGTGATGCAGGCGCAGGGGTCTCAGCTGACCAACAAATATGCTGAAGGATATCCGGGCAAGCGCTACTACGGCGGTTGCGAATATGTGGATGTCGTTGAGCAACTGGCGATTGACCGCGCGAAAGAACTGTTTGGCGCAGACTACGCCAACGTCCAGCCGCACTCTGGTTCTCAGGCTAACTTCGCGGTCTACACTGCGCTGCTGCAACCGGGCGACACCGTTCTGGGTATGAACCTGGCGCAAGGTGGCCACCTGACTCACGGTTCTCCGGTAAACTTCTCCGGTAAACTGTACAACATCGTGCCTTACGGCATCGATGAGTCCGGTAAAATTGACTACGAAGAGATGGCGAAGCTGGCTCAGACTCACAAACCGAAGATGATCATCGGCGGCTTCTCTGCTTATTCCGGCGTCGTTGACTGGGCAAAAATGCGTGAAATTGCCGACAGCATTGGCGCGTACTTGTTTGTTGATATGGCGCACGTCGCGGGTCTTATCGCCGCAGGCGTTTACCCGAACCCGGTTCCGCATGCTCACGTTGTGACCACCACCACGCACAAAACCCTGGCGGGTCCGCGCGGCGGCCTGATCCTGGCGAAAGGCGGTGACGAAGAGTTGTACAAAAAACTGAACTCTGCCGTTTTCCCTAGTGCTCAGGGTGGCCCGCTGATGCATGTGATCGCCGGTAAAGCGGTGGCGCTGAAAGAAGCGATGGAACCGGAGTTCAAAGTCTACCAGCAGCAGGTTGCCAAAAACGCCAAAGCGATGGTGGAAGTGTTCCTGAACCGTGGCTACAAAGTGGTTTCCGGCGGTACAGAGAACCACCTGTTCCTGCTGGATCTGGTGGACAAAAACCTGACCGGTAAAGAAGCTGACGCCGCGCTGGGTCGTGCCAACATCACCGTTAACAAAAACAGCGTGCCGAACGATCCGAAGAGCCCGTTCGTCACTTCCGGTATCCGTATCGGTTCTCCGGCCATTACGCGTCGCGGCTTTAAAGAAGCTGAAGCCAAAGAGCTGGCTGGCTGGATGTGCGATGTGCTGGACAACATCAACGATGAAGCGGTTATCGAGCGCATCAAAGGCAAAGTGCTGGACATCTGCGCACGCTTCCCGGTTTACGCGTAAGCGATACGCCTGGCATCGTGAAAAAGGCTTCCTGCGGGAAGCCTTTTTTATTTCCGGGTCACGCCGTGCGGGCGAATCCAGGCGCGGCTTTGATACCCGGTTATATGAATAATTTTAATACTACGCCGGTGGTTTTCGTTCGACAGGCGGATCTCCTTTCATCGCAGGGTGTCGGACTTATACTCAGATCGCGTTTAGCTGTGATTCGACGTACAGATAGCCGATCCCCATCAACTGTTGCGAACGACTGAGTGTGCCAAAGCCGATCCGGGTGGACCTTGCCTGCGGGTTATCGCCATGATCAAAGGGATTAAACCCCGTTTGCTGCACCAGCGTATTCAGCCAGCTTTCGCCAAAGGCGCAACTGCGGCCATAAATCCAGATTTGGTTAATATTCAGGATATTCAGAAAGTTATATAAACTCAGGCCAATCGCGCTGGCGGCGTGTTCCACCCAGGCCTGGATGCGGACATCGCCCTGTTGCCAGGTGGTAATCAGTTGATCGATGGTGATAGTTTCTGGGTCGCAATCCGCCGTGGGCTGCGTTTTCATCCACCGTCGGGCCTGCTTTTTAAGCGCGCTGAGCGAAGCCACGGTTTCCAGACAGCCGTAGCGGCCGCAATCACAGGCCACCCCGTCCGGGTTGACGATGGTATGTCCGATCTGACCGCTGCCATACAAACTGCCGCGCCAGATGTTGTCGTTGATGACAAAGGAGGAACCAATCCCGTAATCGACGTTAATGACGCAGAAATCGCGGTTTGCCGCCGGGTTTTGCCACTTCTCCGCCAGCGCCAGCATCACGCAGTCATTGTCTAACCGCACCTGTACGCCGAGCATCTCTTCCAGCAAATATTTAATCTCAACCGGGGTTTTCCACGGTGCCTGCGGCATGGTTTTTGACGCCCCGGTAATGGGATCGACCTGACCGTGAACGCCTAATGCCAGATTGATGGTCACGTCGGGATAGCGCTGACGATATTCCCGCCAGTGCACGGCAAGCGCGGTCAACAAGGCTTTTGGCGAACCGGCATTGATCTCCGCATGGCGCCAGTCGCCCACGGCGACCAGACGCGCATCTGCCAGCTGGCTGGTGATGCTGGTGGGCGTCACGTTCATACACAGCGTCCAGTCTCCCTGTTCGGGCAGATGATAGCTGCCGCTACTCAGCCCTCGTTGGCTTAACGTCTCCCGGGAATGGCAAATTCTTCCCTCATCGATCAACTCCTCCAGAATATTGCTGACCGCCGGAATCGACAGGCCGCTGAGCTGCGCCAGCCGGGATTTACTGAGCTGTTTTTCACGCCACAGGTGCGACAGAAAGATCTGCTTGTTGGCTTGCCTGACCCGGGCGTTATTGAACCCTGTACGCTGCATACACTTAACTCCCTTAACTATATTGCGTGAGCATTGCGTATTTTAACGCCAGTTATCTGCCCCAGAATAGCAGCAAGGTGAAATTTTACTTTTGTTTGTTTAGTGGAGAATGACATGTACGGTTCAGTTAAGGTCTGGCAGGAAACACTCTCACTCCCTACGTGGACAACCGGCGAAGAAGATCCGAACCCGATGTTCCTGGAAAAGCGGGTTTATCAGGGGTCTTCAGGCGCGGTTTATCCTTATGGCGTCATCGATACGCTGACCGGTGAACGTGAAATGCGCGAGTATCAGGCAGTCTGGATGGAGAATGATTTTATTCGCATCATGCTGTTGCCGGAACTGGGCGGACGTATTCATCGCGCGTATGACAAAGTGCAGCAGCGTGATTTTGTTTACTACAACGAAGTGGTGAAACCCGCGCTGGTCGGGCTGCTGGGGCCGTGGATCTCCGGTGGGATTGAATTTAACTGGCCGCAGCATCACCGTCCTACCACATTTATGCCGGTGGATTTTACCTGTCAGCAGGGCGAACACGGAGAACAAACCGTGTGGATGGGGGAAGTAGAACCCATGCGCGGCTTGCAGGTGATGACCGGATTTACGCTGTACCCCGATCGGGCATTAATTGAAATCACCGGAAAAGTCTTTAACGGCAACGCTACGCCGCGCCATTTTTTGTGGTGGGCAAACCCGGCGGTGAAAGGCGGAGACGACCACCAGAGCGTTTTCCCGCCGGACGTCACTGCCGTATATGATCACGGTAAACGGGATGTCTCCGCCTTTCCGATCGCGACGGGTACTTATTACAAAGTGGACTACTCTGCCGGCGTGGATATCTCGCGTTATAAAAATGTGCCGGTGCCGACCTCTTATATGGCTGAAAAGTCAGATTATGATTTTGTCGGCGCCTGGCATCATGGCGAACGAGGGGGACTGCTGCATGTGGCCGACCACCATATTTCGCCGGGTAAAAAACAGTGGACGTGGGGATACGGTGATTTTGGCGTGGCCTGGGATCGCAACCTGACCGATGACAACGGCCCGTACATTGAACTCATGACCGGGGTCTTCACCGACAACCAGCCAGATTTTACCTGGCTTGCGCCGTATGAAGAGAAAGTCTTCGTGCAGAATTTCCTGCCCTACAGTGAACTGGGCATGGTGCAAAACGCCAGTACGCAGCTTGCGCTGCACCTTGAGCGAGAAGGGAACCAGCTTTCATCCGGCGTTTATGCCGTTGCGCCGCTACATGACGTTCAGGTAACGCTTTGTGCCCAGGGGCAACCGTTCTTTGAAAAAACACTCACGCTGGAACCCGGTCAAAGCTGGCGCGCCGATCTTTCTGACGCGGGCCACGCGCGGGTGAAAATGACCGTTGCCCGTCGTGATGGCGTCACGCTGCTGGCGTATGAGGAGCATATCGCGGAGGACTTGCCGTTGCCGAAAGCGGCCTGTGCGCCCGAACTACCAGAGGCGCTGTCCAGTACTGATGAGCTCTATTTTATTGGTCAGCATCTGGAGCAGTACAACCATGCCAGCCGCTATGCAGAAGAGTATTACCAGCGAGCGCTGGACGTGGATCCGCATGACTATCGCAACAATGTCGCGCTGGGCACGCTGGCGCTGAATCGTGCGGACTGGGCGCAGGCAGAGCGCTGTGCGCAGTCCGCCTTACAGCGGGCGCATAAGCTCAATAAAAATCCGCGTGATGGGGAGGCGAGTATGCTGCTGGCCGCCGCGCTGGAACGCCAGGGCAAGGACGACCTCGCCCGCGAGCACTATTACAAAGCCAGCTGGAGCGGCAACTGTCGTGACGCGGCCTTCTGGTCGCTGGCGCGAATCGCCATGAAGCGGAATGATTACGACGATGCGCTGGAGAAAGTGAATCTGAGTTTGCGCTTTAATGGCAGCAATAATCTGGCGATGGGGCTGAAAGCACTGGTTCTGGCCGGACTCGGGCGCACAGCCGAAGCGCTGGCGTATATTTCACAGCAGCTTATTGAGTACCCGCTGAGTTACACCCTGCATTATGCGCGTTGGGCTATCCGTCAGGATGAGGCGGCGAAAGAGGCGCTTATCGCCATTACCGGGCGCCGTGGCACCAACGCCTGCGAGCTGGCGGGCTGGCTGGTCTCTTGTGGGCAAAAAGAGGCCGCCCGCGCGGTGCTGACGCTGCTCGACAGCCAGGAGACGCTGCCCATGCTGTGGCGCGCATCGCTGAGTGATGATCCGCAACCGTTTATTGCGCAGGCTCGCGACTGTTTGCACAACCGCGTTCGTTTTCCCAACACGCTCGACGAAGTGCAAATGCTGCAAACGCTGTCGGATTGCGCCTTCGCTCGCTATCTGCTGGGTTGTTTCTGGTACAGCAAACGTTGTTATGAAGAGGCGGTGAATTGCTGGCAGTTTACGCTGGAGCAGGAACCGAATTTCGCGCCGGTGCATCGGCTGCTGGGGATTTACGCCTGGAACAAACAGCACGATGCGCAGAAAGCGCTGAAATACCTGTCTCAGGCAGTCGTGCTGGAGCCGAAGAATGCCCGCTTCCTGTTTGAGCTGGATTATCTGAACAAACTGATGGCAGCGCCAGCCGAGGCGCGTTTACAACGGCTGGAGGCCAGCAAAGAGATTGTTTTCCATCGCGACGATCTGACCGTGGAATTGCTTAGCGTATGGAATAGCCTCGGTCGCTACGAAGCGGCCGCCGGGGTGTTGCGCGAACGTGTTTTTCACCCCTGGGAAGGCGGGGAGGGCAAAGCCACCGGGCAATATTTACTGAATCAGATCCATCAGGCGCTGGAGGCTATTCGCCGTGGCGAGCCGCAAAACGCTACCGTTTTGCTTCAGCAGGCGTTGCACTATCCGCACAATCTCGGCGAGGGGCGTTTACCGGGACAAACGGATAATGACATCTGGTATTTGCTGGGCTATTGCGCGCGCCAGCAAGGTCATCATGATGAGGCGCAGCGCTATTTCACCCGCGCGACTCGCGGAGGCAGCTCGCTGGACGCGGGACGTTACTACAATGACCAGCCGGTGGATTATCTCTTCTGGCAGGGGATGGCGCTGAAAGCGTCAGGTGACTGCACTGAAGCGAACCTTCTTTTCCAGAGTTTCCTGCAATGGGTGGAGACGCAGCGTGACAAGGTTCCCGACGTCGATTTCTTCGCCGTATCGTTACCGGATCTGGTGGTGCTGGATACACCCGCGCAGGAGAAACACCAGCAGCACTGTCTGTTCATTACCGCGCTGGGCCATCTGGGGCTGGGTGATATCCCGGCGTGCCAGCAGGCGCTAAACGCGCTCCTGCAACGCAATCCGACGCATGACAAGGCGCAGCTGCTGCGCCATGCGCTCAACATACCGTTATTTCAATAGACCCTGAACAGGTGGAGGCGACTCCACCTGAAACCTGCTGTTCCCTGCGTTTCCCTGAAAGAGGAATCATAATGAATAACACGCAGACACATTTAAGAATCGGTTATGTCTGGACTATCTGTCTGGTTGCCGCCTGCGGCGGCTTGCTGTTTGGCTATGACTGGGTGGTGATTGGCGGCGCCAAACCGTTCTACGAAGCCTATTTTTCAATTACCGATCCCGCGCAGTCCGGCTGGGCGATGAGTTCCGCGCTGGTCGGCTGTATCTTTGGCGCACTGATGTCCGGCTGGTGCGCTGATAAATTTGGGCGAAAAATGCCGCTGATTCTGGCCGCGATCCTGTTCAGCGCATCGTCCTGGGGAACCGCTGTCGCCAGCAATTTCGATATGTTTGTGATTTACCGTATCGTTGGCGGCGTAGGAATCGGCCTGGCGTCCGCCCTTAGCCCGCTGTACATCGCGGAAGTCAGCCCGGCGGAAAAGCGTGGACGTTTTGTGGCGGTCAACCAACTCACGATCGTGATCGGCGTGCTGGCGGCCCAGCTCATTAACCTGATGATTGCTGAACCGGTGGCGACCGACGCGACCCGGCAGGCGATTGTTGAAAGCTGGAATGGGCAGATGGGCTGGCGCTGGATGTTTGGCGCGGAACTGGTGCCTGCGCTGGCGTTTCTGGTTCTGATGTTCTTTGTGCCGGAATCACCGCGCTGGCTGGTCAAAGCGGGCAAACCTGAACGAGCCCGCGCCATGCTGCAACGGATTGGCTCAGCGGAGTATGCCGGGCAGACGTTGCGGGAAATAGAACATACTCTGCTGAAAGACAACCACAAAGTGGCCTGGTCAACGCTGTTGCAGCCGCAGATTAAACCGATTGTCATCATCGGCATGGTGCTGGCCGTCTTCCAGCAATGGTGCGGGATCAATGTGATCTTCAACTATGCGCAGGAGATCTTCGCTTCCGCAGGGTTTGATATCAACGGAACGTTAAAATCCATTGTCGCCACAGGGATCATTAACCTCGTCTTCACCCTCGCAGCGCTGCCGCTGGTCGATAAAATTGGTCGCCGAAAACTGATGCTGTTTGGCGCTTCAGGACTCACGGTGATTTATGTACTGATTGCCGCCGCTTACGGGATGGGGATTATGGGCTGGCCGGTTCTGGTGCTGGTGCTGGCGGCTATTGCGATTTACGCCCTGACGCTGGCGCCAGTCACCTGGGTTCTGTTGTCGGAAATCTTCCCGAACCGCGTCCGTGGTCTGGCGATGTCGCTGGGGACGCTGGCGCTCTGGATTGCCTGCTTCCTGCTGACCTACACGTTCCCGCTGCTTAATGCGGGGCTGGGAGCGGCGGGCAGTTTCCTGCTTTACGGCGTTATCTGCGCGATGGGGTATTTCTACGTGCTGCGCAATGTGCCTGAAACGAAAGGCGTGACGCTGGAGGCGCTGGAAGAGCAACTGGCGGCGCGGCATGTGAAATCCAGCCCGTCAACTCAACAGCGAAGCGCACGGTAATGGACGATACGCTGACATTACAAAACACGCATCTGCGGATGCGTGTTGATCCACAGGGCGGCAGATTGTTGAGTTTGTTTTCATTAGCGCATCAGCAGGCCGTTTTACGTGAGGGATGCGGCGTAAAACCCGGCGAATGCGGCCTGTTCCCCATGCTGCCGGTCGCCAATCGCGTTGCCGAAAACCGTTTTCTGTTCAGGGGAGAGGCGGTGAATCTTCCCCGGCATGAGGAGGATGCCGTTTTCTTTCTGCACGGTGATGGCTGGCTCAGGCGCTGGGATACGATTGCCGTTCATGAGGATGCCTGTCATCTGCGTTCAGGTCGTCAAATGGCGTGCGGTTATGATTATGTCGCAGATCTTCACTATCAGCTGGACGCCTCTGTGCTTCATGCCTCGCTGACGATAACGCACCGGGGGGAACGACCGATGCTTTATGGTTGCGGATTCCACCCGTACTTTGCTTTTGATCGTCACAGTACCGTGCAGTTTGCCGCCAGCGGTCACTGGCCGGAAGGTAAGCAGCATCTGCCGCAGGAATGGCAGAGCGATATTCCCCGGCAGGCAGATTTTTCCGGTGCGCAATATGGCGAGGATGCGTGGCTTAACGTAGGGTATTCCGGCTGGAGCGGGCGGGCGATCGTGCAGCGTGATGTGATGAAGGTCACGCTTTTATCGCAAACGCCCTGGCTTATGCTATTCAGAATGCAAGGGGAGTCATTCTTGTGTCTGGAACCGCAGTCGCACCCGGTAAATGCCCACAACATGCCGGGGCAACCGGGACTCCAGGCTTTAGCTCAGGGAGACCAGTGCCATTTCGCGATGCAAATCGCTGTTGTTTAGGCCAAAAAAGATATTATTCGCCTGTTAATGCTCTCTTGCGCCAGCCTGCATTTATCGCCAGACTATCGCCTCCATACGGGAGGGAATCATGGTTTTGCACTCCACGCGCTGGCTGGCGCTCGGTTATTTTACCTACTTCTTTAGCTACGGTATTTTTCTGCCATTCTGGAGCGTCTGGCTTAAAGGCCTGGGACTGACGCCGGAAACCATCGGTCTCCTGCTGGGGGCGGGGCTGGTGGCGCGTTTCCTCGGTAGCCTGTTGATTGCGCCACGGGTGAGCGATCCTTCCCGCTTGATTTCTGCGTTACGCCTTCTGGCGCTGCTGACGCTGGTGTTTGCCCTCGCATTCTGGGCAGGGACGCACGTCGCGTGGCTGATGGTGGTGATGATCGGTTTTAACCTCTTCTTCTCGCCGCTGGTGCCGCTCACCGATGCGCTGGCCAATACCTGGCAAAAACAGTTAACGATGGACTATGGCCGGGTGCGTTTGTGGGGGTCCATTGCGTTTGTGATCGGCTCGGCGTTGACCGGGAAACTGGTGAGCCTCTTTGATTATCAGGCGATTCTGGGGCTATTGACGCTTGGGGTGGCCTCGATGCTGCTAGGTATGCTGCTGCGACCGAGCGTATTACCGCAGGGGGAAAGCCGTCATCAGGAGAGCGCGGGCTGGCCTGCCTGGCGTACGCTCGTCGTCCAGAGCTGGCGCTTTCTCGCCTGCGTGTGCCTGCTGCAAGGCGCGCATGCCGCTTATTACGGCTTCAGCGCGATTTACTGGCAGGGGGCGGGCTATTCCGCCTCGGCAGTGGGGTATTTGTGGTCGCTGGGCGTGGTGGCGGAAGTGGTTATTTTTGCGCTGAGCAACAAACTGTTCCGCCGTTTTAGCGCTCGCGATCTGCTATTGCTCTCCGCCGTATGCGGCGTCATTCGCTGGGGATTAATGGGCTGGAGCACCGCGCTGCCGTGGTTGATAGCGATCCAGATTCTGCATTGCGGCACCTTTACCGTTTGCCATCTGGCCGCGATGCGTTACATCGCCGCTCGCCAGGGAAGCGAAGTGATTCGTCTACAGGCGGTCTATTCTGCCGTGGCGATGGGCGGCAGCATTGCCATCATGACTGTATTCGCCGGATTCCTGTATCAGCATTTAGGGAACGGCTTATTCTGGGTGATGGCATTGGTGGCGTTGCCTGCTATTTTCTTACGGCCTAACGTCGCCGCGTCATCATGATTCCAGTATTTTGCGGATCTGCTGCTGTTGGTGTGCGGTAAGTGACAGGTCCGCATGAATCAACGGCGGCGAAAAGAGCGGCAGCGGTGTGGCATACGGGGTGACAATCAGCGCCACGCCGCGCGGCGAACCTTCTTTCTGGAAGGTCTGCGTTGGCACATGCTTAATATTGAGCGGCAGGAGCGTCAGTTCTCGTAATTGCTGCTCAATATGTGCCTCCAGTTCGCCGTTATTGCCTGTCAGTAGCACGATCTGCTTTTCGTGCAGGTCGTTCTCCTGCATCAGCCATGCGCCAAAAATTACCGCGACCAGCCCTGTCTCTTCATCAGAGAAACGCACACCGTATTCGCTTTCAAACCCGGCGAGGGCGTCACGCGTGGTGCGCACCAGCCGAGGGTAGAGGCGACTGAACTCTTCCGGCAGCGTGTTATCAATACCAATGGCGAATAAACTTCGGCTCAGCGCCTGGGCAAGGTGCACATAGAGTTGGTCGTTAAGTCCCTGTTCGTCGCTGAAGCGTACCTGCCCCATTTCCCGAAAGCGCAACACCAGCCGGGCGACAGCCAGGCGCAGGCGGCGATCCTGCTGATGGTTGTCGTGGATAGGGTCGGGGATGCGAATCATGGAAAACAGTAAAGCCATAAACAGCGTTTCGTCGGGCGGCGCGTTTTGCATGACGCGGCGCTGCCAGTGACGGCCAATCTCCAGCGCGAGCGGGTATTCGGCGCAGGACTGCGCCCACTGTTTCTGTAGCGGATTAAACGCCGGTGCGATGCCCGCATGATGCTGTAGCAGGCAATATTGTAAAAACAGCCGCAGAAACTGCACATCCCGGCATTCAAACGGTTTTTGCAGCCGCCGCGAGCAAAGGTTGATCAGCGCATGCAGATTGGTATCGTCATACAACGTACGCGCGATCCCTCTCCGTTTAAGCTCGGTTTTTAATGCCGGCGTAAACTGTTGCGTAATGAAGGTCGGGCATATGCGTAAGCCGCGTCTGAGCCAGTGTAAAAGGCACAAACGTTGGTTGAGCGCAGCCCCCTCGATTCGGTAGCGTCCGTTCTGACCCGTTGTGATGGCGAGTCGATGATAGCGCTGGATCTCCAGGCCTGTTTCGGTGATATCCTCACGGGCAATTTCATCATCGACGCCATTGAGCGCGCTGAATGTTTCCGTGGTGGCGATTTGCCCCGGCTGGAAAAGCGTCAGTAAAACCCGGCAGCGGCGCTGGGGAGCAGAAAGTACAGACGGCGGAGTAAGCGTTGGCATCATCTGTCTGGTCTCCCGTTAGTTTGTTTGATAAGGATAGCTAAAGTTTGTGCGTGGAAATGGTTATAAGAGGGCTTTACGCCAGGAATGCTGGCGAGCATCACAGAATTTTTAACGTGAGGAACAGATGCAATTAGTTAAACGCAGCGCTTTAACACTCTTTCTCGCTGTTTTATCTTTCACAGCGCAGGCGCACCCTCATAGCTTTATTCGATTGCAGACGCAGCTGGTGAGTGAAAACGATCGGTTTGTGGCGCTAAAAATGCGCTGGACGATGGATGAAATCACCTCCGCAGACCTGCTTTACGACGCGGGAGACGCGAAGCCCGGTTCGGAGATCTGGAAAAAGCTGGCGGCGGAAGTGATGGCGAACGTGCTCGGCCAGCACTACTTCACCGAAGTGTGGCACAACGGACAAAAGGTCAAGTTTAAAAATCGCCCGACGGAATACGGAATGGAACGGGAAGCGCACCAGGCGGTGTTGACGTTTGTCCTGCCGCTGGCTGAACCGCAGCCGCTGAGCGGCCAGACTTACACTTTTTCGACCTTCGATCCCACATACTATGTGGATATGAGCTACGCCAACGATCGGGACGCCTCGTTGCCGCAGGCGTTAAGCACACAATGCAGCATGAGCGTGCATACGCCGACGCCGAGTGAAGAGACGCTCAGTTTTGCGCAGTCGCTGGATAAAGAAGACGCGCCGCCGGAGGATATGGATTTGGGTAAACAGTTCGCGCAGAAGGTAACGGTGCAATGTCAGTAATCTCCCAACAACGCCCGCGCTCCCGACGCTGGCTGCCGCTGTGGCCGCTGGCGGTATTTCTGTTGCTGGCCATCGCGGGCGGGCTGTGGTTATGGCAGGCCTGGCCGCAGGTGATGGTGAAAAGCATTGTCTGGCAGCGGGAAGTGAATCAGCAGATGAGCGCCTTATTAAAAGCGGTGGCGGCGAATCCGGCGCAGGCGGGCGGTTCGCTGCTGTTGTTTAGCTTTCTGTATGGCGTACTCCATGCGCTGGGGCCGGGTCATGGTAAAGTGGTGATTACCACATGGCTGGCGACGCATCCATCAAAGCTGAAATCAAGCATCGGCCTGACGCTGGCCTCATCGTTGTTGCAGGGGCTGGTGGCCATTGCGCTGGTGGTTGTGGTGCTGACGGTATTGCAGCTTCCGGCGAGGCAGTTACATCTGAGCAGCTTCTGGCTGGAGAAGGGCAGTTATGCGTTAGTCGGCGTGCTGGGAATATTGCTTTGCTGGCGGGCGCTAAAGACGCTTCGCGCGCTGCTGCGCAAGCCGAAATTTATCTCATTTACGCCGCATCATGTTCACCACGAACATTGCGGCTGTGGGCATCAGCATCTGCCGAACCCAGAGCAACTCAGGAATGGCGATGACTGGCGCGCGCGGCTGATGATTATTCTGTCGATGGGGATGCGCCCCTGTTCCGGCGCGATTATGGTGCTGCTGTTCAGTAAAGTTATTGGCGTCTTTAGTTGGGGAATGGCGTCGGCGCTGGCGATGGCGGCGGGAACCTCGCTGACCATTACCTCTCTGGCGTTGCTGGTTCACAGTTTCCGCGCACTGGCGGTAAAATTAAGCGGTAATAAAACGCCGGTACTGTGGCGACAGATTGGCTGGGCAACGCTGGCGTTAGCCGGTGGCGTGATTTTGGTTGTGGCGGCGGTGGTGATGTGGATGAGTGCGGTGCCGGTGGGCAGGGGATTAAGACCGTTTTAGCACAGTTGTAGGATGAATGCCTGATGGCGCTTCGCTTATCAGGCCTACGGGAAACTCCCCTGGTAGGCCGGATAAGGCGCTAGCCGTCATCCGGCATCAAACGATTAGCGCTTCAGCGCATCACTCAATTCGTCGCGCATGCTTGCCAGCATCGCTTTAACCACGCGCGGGTTACCGGCCACGATGTTACCGGTCGTCATGTAGTTATGGCCGCCGGTAAAGTCGCTGACAATACCGCCCGCTTCACGCACCAGCAGTTCGCCGCCGGCGAAATCCCACGGACGCAGACCGATCTCAAAGAAACCGTCAACGCGACCCGCAGCCACATACGCCAGATCCAGCGCAGCAGAACCGGTGCGACGGAAGTCAGCGCATTCGGTGAACAGTTTGCTAACGATATTGATGTAGGTGGTCGCATACTGTTTGGCTTTGAACGGGAAACCGGTCGCCAGGATGGTGCCATCCAGGTCGCGCGCGGTGCTGCCGCGCAGACGGTAACCGTTCAGCTGTGCGCCCTGACCGCGAGTGGCGGTGAACAGTTCGTTACGCATAGGATCGTAAACTACCGCGACTTCAGTACGGCCTTTGATGCGTACGGCGATAGATACCGCGAAGTGCGGCAGACGTTTGATAAAGTTGGTGGTGCCATCCAGTGGATCGATAACCCATTGAACATCCTGATCGGTACCTTCATGTTCACCGCTTTCTTCGGTAATGATGGTGTGCTGTGGGTAAGATTTGCGGATCGTTTCGATAATAATCGCTTCGGCGGCTTTATCGACGTTGGTCACAAAATCATTGCTGCCTTTCTGGCTGGTTTCTACTGAGTCAGGCGTTTCGTAGTGTTTGGCAATTACATTACCCGCCTTGCGCGCTGCGCGCACGGCGATGGTCAGCATCGGATGCATCGGTCTCTCTCACTGGATGTTAAAGAACGGGAAAACGGCGCAGAGTATAGCAGCGAGTTCGGAATATGTCTCCGTTTTATGATAATATGCCCGAATAATCTTTAGCCGAAGAAAGACAATGCTGCAAAATATTCGAATTGTGCTGGTGGAAACCTCTCACACCGGCAATATGGGTTCTGTTGCCCGCGCCATGAAAACAATGGGTTTAACAAACCTGTGGCTGGTAAATCCGTTGGTCAAGCCGGATTCCCAGGCTATCGCGCTGGCGGCTGGCGCCAGCGATGTGATCGGCAATGCGCAGATCGTCGATACGCTCGATGACGCGCTGGCAGGGTGTAGCCTGGTGGTCGGCACCAGTGCGCGTTCCCGCACGCTGCCGTGGCCGATGCTGGACCCGCGCGAATGCGGTCTGAAAAGCGTGGCGGAAGCCGCGAATACGCCGGTTGCGCTGGTCTTTGGCCGCGAGCGCGTTGGTCTGACCAACGACGAACTGCAAAAATGCCATTACCATGTGGCGATTGCCGCAAACCCGGAATACAGCTCGCTCAACCTGGCGATGGCGGTACAGGTGATCGCCTACGAAGTGCGTATGGCCTGGCTGGCAACGCAGGAAAACGACGAGGCGGCGGAACATGAAGAGATGCCATATCCGCTGGTGGACGACCTGGAACGTTTTTACGGCCATCTGGAGCAGACGCTGCTTTCAACCGGCTTTATCCGTGAAGGCCATCCGGGGCAGGTCATGAACAAACTGCGTCGTCTGTTTACGCGCGCGCGCCCGGAAAGCCAGGAACTGAATATCCTGCGCGGCATTCTTGCTTCTATTGAGCAGCAGAATAAAGGCAAGTAAGCGTGTTGATGCCGGATGGCTGCACGATTTGCAGGCCGAATATTGTAGGCCGGATAAGCGAAGCGCCATCCGGCAAACAGAAACGGCACTGAAGGTTAAATACCTGACTAAATTAGTCAAGTAAATAGTTGACTGATTTAGTCGGGAATGTCAGACTTGACCCTGCTATGCAATACCCCCATTTTACAATAAAAAACCCCGGGCAGGGGCGAGTTTGAGGTTAAGTAAGACATGAGACTGACATCTAAAGGGCGTTATGCCGTGACCGCAATGTTGGACGTTGCGCTCAACTCCGAAGCGGGCCCGGTACCGTTGGCTGATATTTCTGAACGTCAGGGAATTTCCCTTTCTTATCTGGAACAGCTGTTTTCACGTTTGCGTAAAAATGGTCTGGTTTCCAGCGTACGTGGCCCAGGCGGTGGTTATCTGTTGGGTAAAGACGCAGGTAGCATCGCGGTTGGCGAAGTGATTAGCGCTGTTGACGAGTCGGTAGATGCGACCCGTTGTCAGGGCAAAGGCGGCTGTCAGGGCGGCGATAAATGCCTGACGCATGCGCTGTGGCGTGATTTGAGTGACCGTCTGACCGGTTTCCTCAACAACATTACCTTAGGCGAACTGGTGAATAACCAGGAAGTTCTGGATGTGTCTGATCGTCAGCACACCCATGACGCGCCACGTAGCACCCGCACGCAAGACGCAATCGACGTCAAACTGCGCGCGTAATTTACCCGCCCTGTTTCGGGGCGCTGCTGCGTTGGCCGCGCTTGTTCATCCCGGTCACTTACTTATGTAAGCGCCTGGGCTTCACAAGCTTGTCGCCTTGCTGCACCGCAAAACAGTTAGGGTAAAAAATTATAATAGATTTCAGAATCAGGCCGGGGCGTTTACTCGCCCCGTGTACTCGGTCGTACATCCAGCCGGTTGCCTGATTCCTTGCATTGAAGCGATGTACGGAGTTTATAGAGCAATGAAATTACCGATCTATCTCGATTACTCCGCAACCACGCCGGTGGACCCGCGTGTTGCCGAGAAAATGATGCAGTTTTTGACCCTGGACGGAACCTTTGGTAACCCGGCCTCTCGTTCACACCGTTTCGGCTGGCAAGCTGAAGAAGCGGTAGATATCGCCCGCAACCAGATCGCAGAACTGGTTGGCGCCGATCCGCGTGAAATCGTCTTTACCTCCGGTGCGACTGAATCCGACAACCTGGCGATTAAAGGTGCGGCCAACTTTTATCAGAAAAAAGGCAAGCACATCATCACCAGCAAAACCGAGCATAAAGCCGTGCTGGATACCTGCCGTCAGCTTGAGCGCGAAGGGTTTGAGGTTACTTACCTGGCGCCGCAGAGCAACGGCATTATCGATCTGAAAGAACTTGAAGCGGCGATGCGTGATGACACCATTCTTGTGTCCATCATGCACGTTAACAACGAAATCGGCGTGGTGCAGGATATCGCGACCATCGGCGAAATGTGCCGTACGCGTGGCATTATCTACCACGTTGACGCCACCCAGAGCGTGGGCAAACTGCCTATCGACCTGAGCCAGCTGAAAGTAGACCTGATGTCCTTCTCCGGCCACAAAATCTATGGCCCGAAAGGGATTGGCGCGCTGTATGTGCGTCGTAAACCGCGTATTCGTATCGAAGCGCAGATGCACGGCGGCGGTCACGAGCGCGGTATGCGTTCCGGTACGCTGCCTGTACACCAGATCGTCGGTATGGGCGAAGCTTACCGTATCGCGAAAGAAGAGATGGAAACCGAGATGGCGCGTCTGCGCACGCTGCGTAACCGTCTGTGGAACGGCATCAACGATATCGAAGAAGTTTACCTGAACGGTGACCTGGAACAGGGCGCGCCGAACATTCTCAACGTCAGCTTTAACTACGTTGAAGGCGAATCCCTGATTATGGCGCTGAAAGATCTGGCGGTGTCTTCAGGTTCCGCCTGTACGTCCGCAAGTCTGGAACCGTCCTATGTGCTGCGCGCACTGGGCATGAATGACGAGCTGGCGCATAGCTCTATCCGTTTCTCTTTAGGTCGTTTCACTACTGAAGAAGAGATCGACTACACCATTGAGCTGGTGCGCAAATCCATCGGTCGTCTGCGTGACCTTTCCCCGCTGTGGGAAATGTTCAAACAGGGCGTGGATTTGAACAGCATCGAATGGGCTCATCATTAATCGGTATCGGAATCAGGAGAATTTATAATGGCTTACAGCGAAAAAGTAATCGATCATTACGAGAATCCACGCAACGTGGGTTCCTTTGACAACAGCGACGAAAACGTAGGCAGCGGCATGGTGGGTGCACCGGCTTGCGGCGACGTGATGAAGTTGCAGATTAAAGTCAACAATGAAGGTATCATTGAAGACGCGCGTTTCAAGACTTACGGCTGCGGTTCCGCTATCGCGTCCAGCTCCCTGGTCACCGAATGGGTGAAAGGGAAGTCTCTGGACGAAGCGCAGGCGATTAAAAATACCGATATCGCAGACGAGCTTGAACTGCCTCCGGTGAAAATTCACTGCTCCATTCTGGCAGAAGACGCAATTAAAGCCGCTATTGCGGATTACAAAAGCAAACGTGAAGCAAAATAAGAAGAGTTGAGGTTGTTATGTCGATTACACTTAGCGACAGTGCTGCAGCGCGAGTAAATACCTTTCTGGCAAACCGTGGTAAAGGGTTTGGCCTGCGCCTGGGGGTGAGAACTTCCGGCTGTTCAGGTATGGCTTATGTACTGGAATTTGTTGATGAACCGGCGGCAGAAGACACCGTGTTTGAAGACAAAGGCGTAAAAGTCGTGATCGACGGTAAGAGCCTGCAATTTCTGGACGGTACGCAGTTAGACTTCGTAAAAGAAGGTCTGAACGAAGGGTTTAAATTCACCAACCCGAACGTAAAAGACGAGTGTGGTTGCGGCGAAAGCTTCAACGTGTAACGTGCTTACCGATAACCCCACCGTGGTCACCTGCGCGTGGGGTTTGTTTTACCTGACTCCCTGAAACATCAGAGAGTCGATGCCCTGAGAATGTTATGGACTACTTCACCCTCTTTGGCTTGCCAGCCCGCTATCAACTCGATACCCAGGCGCTGAGCCTCCGTTTTCAGGATCTTCAACGTCAGTATCACCCTGATAAATTCGCCAGCGGTACACAGGCTGAGCAACTCGCCGCCGTACAACACTCCGCGACCATTAATCAGGCCTGGCAAACGCTGCGTCACCCTTTGACGCGCGCCGAATATTTACTGTCACTACACGGCTTTGATCTGGCCAGCGAGCAGCATACGGTGCGCGATACCGCGTTTTTGATGGAACAGCTGGAACTGCGTGAAGAGCTTGATGAAATAGAACAGGCAAAGGACGAAGCGCGACTGGAAAGTTTCATCAAGCGCGTGAAAACAATGTTTGATACCCGCCATCAGCTGATGGTGGAACAGTTGGACAACGAGACGTGGGACGTGGCGGCGGACACCGTGCGTAAACTGCGTTTTCTCGATAAACTGCGAAGCAGCGCCGAACAACTCGAAGAAAAGCTGCTCGATTTTTAATTCCCGGAAGCGAATATGGCCTTATTACAAATTAGTGAGCCTGGTCTGAGCGCTGCGCCGCACCAGCGTCGTCTGGCGGCAGGCATCGATTTAGGTACTACCAACTCATTGGTTGCGACCGTTCGCAGCGGCCAGGCAGAAACGCTGGCCGATCACGACGGTCGCCATCTGTTGCCGTCAGTCGTTCACTATCAGCAGCAGGGCCACACGGTCGGTTACGCGGCGCGTACGAACGCGGCGCAGGACACGGCTAACACCATCAGCTCGGTAAAACGCATGATGGGCCGCTCGCTGGCGGATATTCAGACGCGCTATCCCCATCTGCCGTATCAGTTCCAGGCCAGTGAAAATGGTCTGCCGATGATTGAAACGGCGGCAGGTCTGCTCAACCCGGTACGTATTTCTGCCGATATCCTGAAAGCGCTGGCGGCGCGGGCGACGGAAGCGTTGTCGGGCGAGCTGGATGGCGTGGTTATTACCGTGCCCGCTTACTTTGACGATGCACAGCGTCAGGGAACGAAAGACGCGGCGCGTCTGGCGGGGCTGCACGTCTTGCGTCTGCTCAATGAACCTACGGCGGCGGCGATCGCCTACGGTCTGGACTCCGGCAAAGAAGGCGTTATCGCGGTTTACGACCTCGGCGGCGGCACCTTCGATATCTCTATTTTGCGCCTGAGTCGCGGCGTGTTTGAAGTGCTGGCGACCGGCGGTGATTCCGCGCTCGGCGGCGACGACTTCGACCATCTGCTGGCCGATTACATCCGTGAGCAGGCGGGCATTGCCGATCGCAGCGATAACCGCGTCCAGCGTGAACTGCTGGATGCCGCCATCGCGGCAAAAATCGCGCTGAGCGATGCCGATTCCGTTAGCGTCAATGTGGCGGGCTGGCAGGGCGACATCACCCGTGAACAGTTTAATGACCTTATCGCCGCTTTAGTTAAACGTACTCTGATGGCCTGTCGCCGCGCATTGAAAGATGCGGGCGTTGAGGCGCAGGAGGTGCTGGAAGTGGTGATGGTCGGCGGCTCCACCCGTGTGCCGCTGGTGCGCGAACGCGTGGGCGAATTTTTTGGTCGTCCGCCGCTGACGGCAATCGACCCGGATAAGGTCGTCGCCATTGGCGCGGCGATTCAGGCGGATATCCTCGTCGGCAACAAGCCGGACAGCGAAATGCTGCTGCTGGACGTGATTCCGCTGTCGCTGGGGCTGGAAACCATGGGTGGCCTGGTGGAGAAAGTGATCCCGCGTAACACCACCATTCCGGTGGCGCGCGCGCAGGACTTTACCACTTTTAAAGATGGTCAGACCGCGATGTCGATCCATGTCATGCAGGGCGAGCGCGAGCTGGTGCAGGATTGCCGTTCGCTGGCGCGCTTCGCGCTGCGCGGGCTCCCGGCGATGCCAGCGGGCGGGGCGCATATCCGCGTCACCTTCCAGGTGGATGCCGATGGCCTGCTGAGCGTCACCGCGATGGAGAAATCCACCGGCGTTGAGGCGTCTATCCAGGTCAAACCGTCTTACGGTCTGACGGACAGCGAAATCGCCACCATGATTCAGGATTCAATGAGCTTTGCCGAGCAGGATGTAAAAGCCCGTATGCTGGCAGAGCAAAAAGTGGAAGCGGCGCGCGTGCTGGAAAGCCTGACCGGCGCGCTCGCTGCTGATGCCGCGCTGCTAAGCGCCGCAGAACGTCAGGTCATTGATGATGCCGCCGCGCACTTGAGCGAGGTTGCGCAGAGCGATGATGTTGACGCGATAGAACAAGCCATTAAAAACGTAGACAAACAAACCCAGGAATTCGCCGCTCGTCGCATGGACAAATCTGTTCGTCGCGCGCTGCAAGGCCATTCCGTGGACGAGGTTTAATATGCCAAAGATTGTTATTCTGCCTCATCAGGATCTCTGTCCCGATGGCGCAGTTCTGGAAGCTGAGACCGGCGAAACCATTCTTGACGTTGCCCTGCGTAACGGTATCGAGATTGAACACGCCTGTGAAAAATCCTGTGCCTGCACGACCTGCCACTGCATCGTGCGTGAAGGTTTCGATTCCCTGCCGGAAAGCACGGAAGACGAAGACGATATGCTGGATAAAGCCTGGGGTCTGGAGCCGGAGAGTCGTTTAGGCTGTCAGGCGCGCGTCACCGATGAAGATTTGGTGGTCGAAATCCCACGTTACACAATCAACCATGCACGCGAGCATTAACAGAGGGTAGTATGGGACTGAAGTGGACTGATAGCCGCGAAATCGGCGAGGCGCTGTACGACACGTTCCCCGATCTCGATCCTAAGACCGTTCGTTTCACCGACCTGCATCAATGGATTTGCGATCTTGAGGATTTTGATGATGACCCGCAGGCATCAAATGAAAAGATCCTTGAGGCTATCCTGCTGGTCTGGCTGGACGAAGCTGAATAAATAAACGGGCTGCCCACGGGTGGCCCGTTTTCCTGTATGCGCGAAGAAGGAAAAGAACAATGACTGAAGCGATGAAAATTACGCTCTCCACCCAACCGGCTGACGCTCGCTGGGGAGACAAAGCCACATACAGCATCAATAACGACGGCATTACCCTGCACCTGAACGGTAAAGATGACTCCGGTTTAATCCAGCGCGCGGCGCGTAAAATTGACGGACTGGGCATTAAACACGTACAACTGACCGGCGCTGGCTGGGATGTGGAGCGTAGCTGGGCATTCTGGCAGGGTTACAAAGGGCCGAAAGGCAGCCGCAAGGTCGAGTGGCCAGATCTTGACGATGAGAAGCAGAAGGAACTGGACAACCGTCTGGCGATCATTGACTGGGTGCGTGACACCATTAACGCGCCGGCGGAAGAGCTGGGGCCGGAACAGCTGGCGCAGCGTGCCGTTGATCTGCTGTGCAGCGTCGCGTGCGATCACGTCTCTTACCGCATTACCAAAGGCGAAGATCTGCGCGAGCAAAACTACATGGGGCTGCATACCGTTGGCCGGGGTTCCGATCGCGCGCCGGTGCTGCTGGCGCTGGATTACAACCCAACCGGCGATAAAGACGCGCCGGTTTACGCCTGTCTGGTGGGCAAAGGCATTACCTTTGACTCCGGCGGTTACAGCATCAAGCAAAGCGCATTTATGGACTCGATGAAGTCCGATATGGGCGGTGCGGCAACGGTAACGGGCGCGCTGGCATTTGCGATTACCCGTGGTCTGAACAAACGCGTGAAGCTGTACCTGTGCTGCGCGGATAACCTGATCAGCGGCAACGCGTTTAAACTGGGCGATATTATTCATTATCGCAACGGTAAGAACGTGGAAGTGATGAACACTGACGCGGAAGGGCGCCTGGTGCTGGCGGATGGCCTGATCGACGCCAGCGCGCAAAAACCAGAGCTGATCATCGATGCGGCGACGCTGACCGGCGCCGCGAAAACCGCGCTGGGTAACGACTACCACGCGTTGTTCAGTTTTGATGACGCGCTGGCGGGGCGTCTGTTGGCGAGTGCGGCAGAAGAAAACGAACCGTTCTGGCGTCTGCCGCTGGCGGAGTTCCACCGCAATCAGTTGCCTTCTAACTTTGCGGAACTGAACAATACCGGTAGCGCGGCGTATCCTGCCGGGGCGAGCACCGCAGCGGGCTTCCTGTCGCACTTTGTCGAAAACTACCAGCAGGGCTGGCTGCACATTGACTGCTCTGCAACCTACCGTAAAGCGCCGGTTGAGCAGTGGTCGGCAGGGGCGACCGGTTTGGGTGTGCGCACCATCGCTAACCTGTTAACAGCATAATTATGTAGGCCGGATAAGCGTTAGCGCTATCCGGCAAGATAACGGCGGGGGCGCTTCGCTTACCCGCCCTACACGCATCTCTATTGTGATCCTTATGTCCGAAACAAAAAACGAATTAGAAACCCTGCTGGAGAAGGCGGCGACTGAACCCGCGCATCGTCCGGCATTTTTCCGTACCTTACTGGAGTCCACCGTCTGGGTGCCAGGCACAGCGGCTGAAGGCGAAGCGATTGTTGACGATAGCGCGCTGGATTTGCAGCACTGGGAAAAAGAAGACGGCACGACGGTCATCCCGTTTTTTACCTCTCTGGAAGCCTTGCAGCAGGCGGTAGAAGACGAGCAGGCATTCGTGGTGATGCCGGTGCGCACGTTATTTGAAATGACGCTCGGCGAAACGCTCTTCCTGAACGCAAAACTGCCTACCGGTAAAGAGTTTATGCCGCGTGAGATCAGCCATCTGATCGGCGAAGAGGGCAATCCGCTGAGTACACAGGAAGTGCTGGAAGGCGGTGAATCGCTGATTCTGTCTGAGGTGGCGGAACCACCTGCGCAGATGATCGACTCCCTGACCACGCTGTTTAAAACCATCAAACTGGTTAAGCGCGCCTTTCTTTGCACTATTAAAGAGAGCAATGACGCTCAGCCGAATCTGTTGATTGGCATCGAAGCGGATGGCGACATCGAAGAGATCATTCATGCGGCGGGCAGCGTGGCGACTGATACCTTGCCCGGCGATGAACCGATTGATATCTGTCAGGTGAAAAAAGGTGAGCAGGGCATCAGCCACTTTATTACCGAGCACATCGCGCCGTTCTACGAGCGCCGCTGGGGCGGGTTCCTGCGCGATTTTAAACAGAATCGGATTATCTGATCCCGGTAGCCGGATGGCGTTAACGTCATCCGGGACAACCCGCACTGTAGGCCGGATAAGCGCAAGCGCCATCCGGCACATTACAAAACGTTAGGCCGGCTCTACCGGTAAATCATTACGCGCGCCCCATTCGCTCCATGCGCCGTCATACAACGCGACATTGGGCACATCCAGCGTGGCGAGCGCCAGCACCACGACCGCCGCGGTGACACCTGAACCGCAGCTGGCGATAATCGGTCTGTCAAAACTGACGCCGTGACTGAAGAAAATGACGTCCAGTTCATCGGTCGTTTTTAATTCCCCTTCACGCACCAGCTCTGTCCAGGGCACGTTCAACGCGCCGGGAATATGGCCACGCTTCAGACCCGGACGCGGTTCATCGGCTTCGGCATTAAACCGTGGCGCCGGGCGGGCATCAACGATTTGCGCGGTTCTTTCATGGCTCGCCAGGAGTACATCGGTCAGACGCACAACCTTCTCCGCCGTGAATTTAACGTCAAATTCCCCTTCCGGGAGTTCCACTTCGCCTTCCTGAAGCGGCAGCTCATCGCGCTGCCAGCCTGCCAGACCACCGGCAAGAATTGAGACGTTTTCTACGCCAAACGTTCGCAGCATCCACCACGCGCGCGGGGCGGAAAACAGGTTGCCTTCATCGTAGACCACCAGATGTCTGTCCTGGTGTACGCCCAGTTCACGCATCGCCACGGCGAAGGCTTCCGGGCGCGGCATCATGTGCGGCAGCGGCGAGGTGTGATCGGAGAGCGCTTCAATATCGAAAAAGAGTGCTCCGGGGATGTGGCCTGAACGATATTCACCCGCAACATCCCTGTCTTCCTGTCCGGGAGGCGCCATGCGGGCGTCGATAATTTGAATTTGCGGATCGTCGATATGCTCTGCCAGCCAGTCGGCGGCGACAAACCAGGAGGTGGACATAGGCGTCTCCATCTTTTGCCATAATAATGCCAAATTGTCGGACGTTTACCGCAAAGGGACAAGTAAAAGAGGCTGATTTGGCTGGTGAAACCACATTTCTGATGAAAAAATCAGAACTTATATAACGAATACTGGCTTTCACAACGGGAAATCTCACGCATAATAGTTACTCTACGTTGCTAACGGGCCACTGTGGCCAGGGATGAAAGAATGAAACACATACGCGTAGCCGCTTGCATGCTTATGCTGGCGTTGGCGGGGTGCGATAACAACGATAACGCGCCAACGGCGGTGAAAAATGATGAGACGCCCGCCGCGCAATCCGCTCCGACGAAAGATCCGGCACAACTGCAAAAGCTGGCGCAACAGAGCGAAGGTAAAGAACTGACGCTGCTGGACGCCTCCGAAGTCCAGTTGGACGGCGCGGCGACGCTGGTGCTGACGTTCTCCATTCCGTTAGATCCTGAACAAGATTTTGCCCGCACCGTGCATGTGGTCGATAAAAAAAGCGGCAAGGTTGATGGCGCCTGGGAGCTGTCGCCGAATCTGAAAGAGCTGCGCTTGCGCCACCTGGAACCCAACCGCGATCTGGTGGTGTCCGTTGAACGTGATTTAACGGCGCTGAATAAAACCGCTTTTGGCCGCGCGTATGAAAAAACCATTACCACGCGGGACGTTCAGCCGAGCGTCGGCTTTGCCAGCCGTGGCTCGCTGCTGCCGGGAAAAGTGGTGGAAGGTTTGCCGGTCATGGCGCTGAACGTGAACGACGTGGATGTAAACTTCTTTCGCGTGAAGCCTGAGTCGCTGGCGGCATTCGTCAGCCAGTGGGAATACCGCAATGCTCTTTCGAACTGGGAATCTGACAACCTGCTCAAAATGGCGGATCTGGTCTATACCGGGCGTTTTGATCTCAATCCTGCGCGTAATACGCGTGAAAAACGCCTGCTGCCGCTGAGTGACATTAAGCCCCTGCAACAGGCGGGCGTGTACATTGCGGTAATGAATCAGGCCGGACATTACAACTACAGTAATCCTGCCACGCTCTTTACCCTCAGCGACATTGGCGTTTCCGCCCACCGTTATCACAATCGCCTTGATATCTTTACGCAGAGTCTGGAAAACGGCGCGGCGCAGCAGGGGGTTGAGGTTGCTCTGCTTGATGAGAAAGGTCAGACGCTGGCGCAAGCCGCCAGCGATGCGCAGGGGCATGTACAGCTGGAAAATAGTCAGCAGGCGGCGCTGTTGCTGGCGCGAAAAGACGGGCAAACCACGCTGTTGGATCTGAAACTGCCCGCGCTGGATCTGGCGGAGTTCGCGATTGCGGGCGCGCCGGGCTACAGCAAGCAGTTCTTTATGTTCGGCCCGCGTGATCTGTATCGTCCTGGGGAAACGGTGATCCTCAACGGACTGCTGCGCGACAGCGACGGTAAAACCTTGCCCGATCAGCCCGTCAAACTGGAAGTGGTAAAGCCGGACGGTCAGGTGCTGCGCACCGTTGTCAGCCAGCCTGAAAACGGGTTATACCGCTTTACGTATCCGCTGGATAGCGGTGCGCCAACCGGCATGTGGCACATCCGCGCGAACACGGGCGATAACCAGCCCCGGATGTGGGATTTCCATGTCGAAGATTTTATGCCGGAGCGAATGGCGCTTAATCTCAGCGCGCAGAAAACGCCGTTAGCCCCGTCGGAGGAAGTGACGTTCTCCGTTGTTGGTTACTACCTGTACGGAGCGCCTGCCAATGGCAACACGTTACAGGGGCAACTCTTCCTGCGCCCGCAGCGTGAAGCGGTACAGGCGCTGCCGGGCTTCCAGTTTGGTGATATTGCGGAAGAAAACCTTTCCCGCAGCCTGGACGAAGTCCAGCTTACGCTGGATGAAAATGGCCGTGGCGACGTCTCCGCCAACAGCCAGTGGCAGGAAGCGCATTCGCCGTTACAGGTGATCCTACAGGCAAGCCTGCTGGAATCAGGCGGTCGCCCGGTCACTCGCCGTGCGGAACAGGCTATCTGGCCTGCCGATACCTTGCCGGGTATTCGTCCGCAATTCGCCTCTAAAGCGGTGTATGACTATCGTACTGACGCCACGGTTAACCAACCCATCGTGGATGAGGGCGGTAACGCCGCCTTTGATATTGTCTACGCCGATGCGCAAGGCAATAAAAAAGCCGCTTCGGGTTTGCAGGTTCGTTTGATCCGTGAACGGCGCGATTACTACTGGAACTGGTCGGAAAGCGAAGGCTGGCAGTCGCAGTTTGATCAAAAAGATCTGGTTGAAGGGGAGCAGACGCTGGATCTCAGCGCCGATGAAACGGGCAAGGTGAGCTTCCCGGTTGACTGGGGATCGTATCGTCTCGAAGTGAAAGCCCCGAACGATGCGATCAGCAGCGTGCGCTTCTGGGCAGGTTACAGCTGGCAGGATAACAGCGACGGCAGCGGCGCGGCGCGCCCGGATCGCGTCACCCTGAAGCTGGATAAACCCACCTATCGTCCTGGGGACACCATCAAACTGCATGTCGCCGCGCCGGTGGCGGGTAAAGGCTACGCGATGGTGGAATCAAGCGACGGCCCGCTCTGGTGGCAGGAAATAGATGTACCTGCCGAGGGCCTCGACCTGTCAATTCCCGTCGATAAAGCCTGGAATCGACACGATCTCTACCTGAGCGCGCTGGTTGTGCGTCCGGGCGATAAGTCGCGTTCAGCGACGCCGAAACGCGCGGTTGGGCTGCTGCACCTACCGTTGGGGGATGAAAATCGTCGTCTGGATCTGACGCTGGAAAGCCCGGCTAAAATACGTCCAAACCAGCCGCTGACGGTGAACGTCAAAGCCAGCGCTAAACATGGCGAAACGCCAAAACAGATCAACGTACTGCTCTCTGCGGTGGACAGCGGAGTGTTGAATATCACCGATTACGTTACGCCAGATCCGTGGCAGGCATTCTTCGGGCAAAAACGCTATGGCGCGGATATTTATGATATCTACGGTCAGGTGATTGAAGGGCAGGGACGTCTGGCGACGCTGCGTTTTGGCGGCGACGGCGATGAACTCAAACGCGGCGGCAAACCGCCGGTCAACCATGTCAACATCGTGGCGCAGCAGGCGCTGCCGGTCACGCTTAATGAGCAGGGCGAAGGTTCCGTTACGTTACCGATTGGTGATTTTAACGGCGAGTTACGCGTTATGGCCCAGGCATGGACGGCAGAGGACTTCGGCAGCAGTGAAAGCAAGGTGATTGTTGCCGCTCCGGTTATTGCGGAGCTGAATCAGCCGCGCTTTATGGCGGGCGGCGATACTTCGCGCCTGACGCTGGATGTCACTAACCTGACAGACAAACCGCAGACGTTGACGATTGAACTCGCCGCCAGTGGGTTACTGGAACTGGTGAGTCAGCAACCTGCTCCGGTAAACCTGGCGCCGGGCGTGCGTACGACCTTGTTTATCCCGGTACGCGCAAAAGAAGGGTTTGGCGAGGGAGAATTGCAGGCCACGCTGACCGGCCTGAACCTGCCTGGCGAGACGCTTCCCGCCCAGCATAAGCAGTGGAAAATTGGCGTGCGTCCGGCCTGGCCTGCGCAGACGGTAAATAGCGGAACGGTGCTTCAGGCGGGGGAAACCTGGCATGCGCCCGCCCAAAATCTGGAGAACTTCTCGCCGGTAACGTTGCAGGGGCAGTTGTTGCTTAGCGGCAAACCGCCGCTGAACCTGGCGCGCTATATTCGGGAGCTGAAGGCTTATCCGTATGGTTGTCTGGAGCAAACTGCCAGCGGCCTGTTCCCGTCGCTCTATACCAACGCGGCGCAACTGAAGACGTTGGGGATCGCGGGTGATACCGATGAAAAACGCCGTGCGGCAGTTGACACGGGGATCTCCCGGATGCTGCAAATGCAGCGTGATAACGGCGGTTTTGCCCTGTGGGATAACAACGGGCCGGAAGAATACTGGCTTACCGCATACGCGATGGATTTCCTCGTGCGCGCTGGCGAGCAAGGGTACAGCGTTCCGGCCGATGCGATTAACCGGGGAAATGAACGCCTGCTGCGCTATTTGCAGGACCCGGGCATGATGTCGGTTCGCTATAGCGACGATACCCAGGCCAGCAAATTTGCCGTTCAGGCGTATGCGGGACTGGTGCTGGCGCGTCAGCAAAAAGCGCCGCTTGGCGCGCTGCGTGAAATCTGGGAACGCCGGAGTCAGGCCGCGTCGGGCTTGCCGCTTCTGCAACTGGGCATTGCGCTGAAAAATATGGGCGATGCCAGCCGCAGTGAACAGGCGCTGACGCTGGCGCTGAACACGCCGCGCCGTGACGCGCAGCAATGGATGGCGGATTACGGTAGCCCGTTGCGTGATAACGCGCTCATGCTGTCGCTGCTGGAGGAAAATAAACTGCAACCCGAGGCGCAAAATACGCTGCTGACGACGCTTTCTGAACAGGCATTTGGTCAGCGCTGGCTTTCGACGCAGGAGAGTAATGCGCTGTTCCTTGCTGCGCGCACGCTACAGGATCTGCCGGGGACATGGCAGGCGCAGACTTCGCTCGCTGATCAGCCGTTGACGGGCGATAAAGCGCAAACGCGTAATCTGGATGCCGATCGGCTTTCCGTGTTGCAGGTGACCAACAGCGGCGACCAACCGCTGTGGCTGCGTCTGGACAGCAGCGGATACCCGCAAACGGCGCCCGTACCTGCCAGTAATGTGTTGCACATCGAGCGCCAGATTCTGGGAACCGATGGTCAGAGTAAATCGCTCAGTTCCCTGCGCAGCGGTGAGCTGGTGCTGGTCTGGCTCGAAGTGAAAGCGAGTCAAAACGTGCCAGACGCGCTGGTGGTCGACCTGCTGCCTGCCGGTCTGGAGCTGGAAAACCAGAACCTGGCAAACAGCAGCGCCAGCCTGCAGGACAGCGGCAGTGAAGTGCAAAACCTGTTAAATCAGATGCAGCAGGCGGATATTCAGCATATGGAATTCCGTGACGATCGCTTTGTCGCGGCGGTGGCGGTTAACCAGGGGCAGCCGGTGACGCTGGTGTATCTGGCGCGCGCGGTGACGCCAGGAACCTATCAGGTTCCTGTCCCGCAGGTGGAGTCAATGTATGTTCCACAGTGGCGGGCGACGGGATCAACCGAGGGGCTTTTGATTGTCACGCCATAAATGATCGTCCTGCGCAGTCTACGCGGTGGCTGGCGCTGGCTGGCCATCGCTCCATTTCTGATGATTCTGACAGTCTGGGCGGCGGACAAAATCTGGCCGCTGCCGCTGCATGAGGTCAATCCGGCACGGGTGGTGGTGGCGCATGACGGCACACCGCTGTGGCGCTTTGCCGATGCGGAGGGGATCTGGCGCTATCCCGTGACGATTGAAGACGTTTCTCCCCGCTATCTTGACGCGTTAATTAATTATGAGGATCGCTGGTTCTGGCAGCATCCGGGCGTGAATCCGTTTTCGGTACTGCGTGCCGCCTGGCAGGATCTGTCGTCAGGACGCGTGATTTCCGGCGGCAGTACGTTGACCATGCAGGTGGCGCGACTGCTGGACCCGCATCCGCGAACCTTTGGCGGTAAATTTCGCCAGCTCTGGCGCGCGCTCCAGCTGGAGTGGCACCTGTCCAAGCGCGATATTCTGACGTTGTATCTGAACCGTGCGCCGTTTGGCGGAACGTTGCAGGGCATCGGCGCCGCCAGTTGGGCTTATCTGGGTAAACCACCAGCGCAACTGAGCTATTCGGAAGCGGCGTTGCTGGCGGTTTTACCGCAGGCGCCGAGCCGCTTGCGTCCCGATCGCTGGCCGGAACGCGCGCAAGCGGCGCGCAATAAAGTGCTGGAGCGGATGGCGGCGCAGGGCGTATGGTCGGCCCGGCATGTTCAGGAGGCCCGCGAAGAACCCGTCTGGCTGGCGCCCCGACAAATGCCGCAACTGGCGCCGCTGTTCTCACGCATGATGCTGGGCAAAAGCAACAGTGACAAAATCGTCACCACGCTGGATGCCGGGTTGCAGCGTCAGCTTGAAGAGCTGGCGCAAAACTGGAAGGGGCGGCTTCCGGCGCGCAGTTCGCTGGCGATGATCGTTGTCGATCATACCGATATGAGCGTGCGTGGTTGGGTTGGATCGGTGGATATGAATGATGACAGTCGTTTTGGTCATGTGGATATGGTCACTGCGATCCGATCGCCGGGATCGGTGCTTAAACCCTTTGTCTATGGGCTGGCGCTGGATGACGGGTTGATCCATCCCGCCTCGCTGTTACAGGATGTGCCGCGCCGTACCGGCGATTATCGTCCGGGAAACTTTGACAGCGGGTTTCATGGCCCCGTCAGCATGAGCGAAGCGCTGGTGCGTTCGTTAAATTTGCCTGCGGTACAGGTACTGGAAGCATATGGCCCAAAACGTTTTGCGGCAAAACTGCGTAACGTTGGCCTGCCGCTGTATCTGCCTGCGGGCGCGGCCCCTAATCTTTCCCTGATTCTGGGCGGCGCGGGCGCAAGGCTTGACGAGATGGTGGCGGCATACAGTGCGTTCGCCCGTCATGGCAAGGCGGCAACATTGCGCTTGCAGCCAGAGGATTCGTTGCAGGAGCGTCCGCTGATGTCGCCGGGCGCGGCCTGGATCATCCGGCGGGTGATGGCCGATGAAGCGCAGCCGTTGCCGGATAGCGCCCTGCCGCGCGTAGTGCCGCTCGCCTGGAAAACCGGCACCAGCTATGGCTATCGCGACGCATGGGCGATAGGCGTTAGCTCCCGCTATGTGACTGGCATCTGGACGGGCAGGCCCGACGGCACACCCGTTGCCGGACAGTTTGGTTTTGCCAGCGCGGTGCCGCTGCTTAATCAGGTGAATAATATGCTGATGGCGCGCGCCGCGACGCAGCCTGAAGATCCGCGTCCGGCGTCGGTGAGCCGGGGCGTTATCTGCTGGCCGGGCGGACAGGCGCTTTCGGCGGGAGACAATAACTGCCGCCGTCGACTGGCGACCTGGCTGCTGGAAAACAGCCAACCACCGACGCTGCTGTTACCTGAACAGGAAGGGATTAGCGGCATTCGTTTTCCTGTCTGGCTGGATAATGACGGAAAACGCGTCGCCGCCGATTGCGCCCAGGCGCGGGAGCAGACGTTGATTGTCTGGCCGTTGCCGCTGGAGCCCTGGTTGCCCGCTGCTGAACGCCGCGCTGCGCGACTACCGACGGCTTCGACGACCTGCCCGCCGCTGGGGCAGGATGCGCCTTTACCTCTACAGTTAACGGGCGTGCGTGATGGCGCGATAGTGAAACGGTTACCTGGCGCTTCCGGGGTGGATTTATCGATTCAGAGCAGTGGTGGCGCGGGGGCGCGCTGGTGGTTCCTCAATGGTGAGCCGTTGGGAGAACGCGAGCGGAATATTACGTTACATCTTGCCGAAAAAGGCGAGTATCAATTACTGGTTATGGATGCCGCTGGACAGATTTCTGCGCTGCGATTTACTCTGCAATAGACCTGATAGCAACAGTTTGTTGCTAATACTCATCTTATTTTAAAAAAATGTTACCTTCATCCATAGGCAATAACCCGGATGCTCTTTATAATCCGCGCCAGGTCGTACAAGCATATATACAACAGCAGAACACATTACAGAGGTAATCATGGCGATTGAACGTACTTTTTCCATCATCAAACCAAATGCGGTGGCAAAAAACGTTATTGGCAACATCTTTGCGCGCTTTGAAGCAGCAGGGTTCAAAATTGTCGGTACGAAAATGCTGCACCTGACCGTTGAGCAGGCGCGCGGTTTCTATGCCGAGCACGATGGTAAACCGTTCTTCGACGGTCTGGTCGAGTTCATGACCTCTGGCCCGATCGTGGTTTCCGTACTGGAAAGCGAAAATGCCGTGCAGCGTCACCGCGACCTGCTGGGCGCAACCAACCCGGCTAACGCGCTGGCGGGCACCCTGCGTGCCGACTACGCGGACAGCTTCACCGAAAACGGCACCCACGGTTCAGATTCTCTGGAATCCGCTCAGCGTGAAATCGCCTATTTCTTTGGTGAAGGCGAAGTGTGCCCGCGCACTCGTTAATAAATCAGTGATGTAGTATGTAGGCCTGATAAGACGCATCTGCGTCGCCATCAGGCAGTCGCGCAATGCCGGATGGCGCTGACGCTTATCCGGCCTACGACTTATCAGGTCTACGACGCTGCTCTGCCTTTACACATTATTTTCGCTAATGTCCCGCGCAGGCGTGGCATCCTTGCGATAGAATTTGTACAATGCAGCGCCCCAGGACGAGCACCGCTCACTGGGGCGCTTCTTTTTTCAACCCTCCAGGGGCCATAACGTGTAATAACGAGGCCGGAATAGAATATGTCTGAACAAATTGTCACGTCTGAAATCATCACCCCGGTTGTTCCTGATAAAAATGGAAAAATTAACCTGCTGGATCTGAACCGTCAGCAGATGCGGGAGTTTTTTAAAGAATTAGGTGAAAAACCCTTCCGCGCCGATCAGGTGATGAAGTGGATGTACCACTATTGCAGCGATAACTTTGATGAGATGACCGACATCAACAAAGTGTTACGTGGCAAACTGAAAGAGGTGGCGGAAATCCGCGCGCCAGAGGTGGTGGAAGAACAGCGTTCTTCAGATGGCACCATCAAATGGGCGATTGCCGTTGGCGATCAGCGCGTGGAAACGGTCTACATCCCGGAAGACGATCGCGCCACGCTGTGCGTCTCTTCACAGGTTGGTTGCGCGCTGGAGTGTAAATTCTGCTCGACTGCGCAGCAGGGCTTTAACCGTAACCTGCGCGTCTCTGAAATTATCGGCCAGGTGTGGCGTGCGGCGAAAATTGTCGGCGCAGCGAAAGTCACCGGGCAACGTCCGATCACCAACGTGGTGATGATGGGCATGGGTGAACCGCTGCTGAACCTGACCAACGTCGTACCGGCGATGGAAATCATGCTGGATGATTTCGGTTTCGGTCTGTCTAAACGCCGGGTTACGCTGTCGACGTCAGGCGTTGTTCCGGCTCTGGATAAACTGGGCGACATGATTGACGTTGCGCTGGCGATCTCTTTGCATGCGCCGAACGATGAAATTCGCGATGAAATTGTACCGATCAACAGAAAGTACAACATCGAAACGTTCCTCGACGCGGTTCGCCGTTATTTGCAGAAATCCAATGCGAATCAGGGACGCGTCACAATTGAATACGTCATGCTGGACCACATCAACGATGGAACGGAACATGCGCATCAGCTGGCGGAACTGCTGAAAGATACGCCGTGTAAGATTAACCTGATTCCGTGGAACCCGTTCCCGGGCGCGCCGTATGGCCGGAGTTCCAACAGCCGCATCGATCGTTTTTCTAAGGTGTTGATGAGCTATGGTTTCACGACCATTGTGCGTAAAACACGCGGCGACGATATTGATGCCGCTTGTGGTCAGCTTGCCGGAGATGTGATTGACCGTACCAAACGTACTCTGCGTAAGCGTATGCAAGGTGAGGCTATCGACATTAAGGCGGTCTGATACGGCTTGCGCCATTGTGTGTTTTGTGTACAGTGGCGCAATGTTGGTTGAATGATGCCTCAAGTTGTACTTATCTGGTCAATATTAACGGTGCGTTTTTGTCAACTTTAGGGCAGTATGTAGCGGTGCAACAATAGTTTAGCCTTAAGGATTAAGCTGTTTTGTCATAAGTAGCCTGACAGTCTTATACTGTCCAACTAAGGTTAACTGACCAGATGTTTCGCGGTGCGGGTGGGCATTGTGTCTCACCGGCGCCTGAACCCCAATTTACGTACCAGCAGCTGTAGCGAATGAATACTGAAGCCACGCACGACCAAAATGAAGCACAATCCACCGGCGTTCGTCTGCGCAATGCCCGTGAACAACTCGGACTCAGCCAGCAGGCGGTTGCAGAGCGACTTTGCCTGAAGGTTTCCACGGTACGCGATATTGAAGAAGATAAGGCCCCGGCCGATCTCGCTTCAACGTTTCTGCGCGGGTATATCCGCTCTTATGCGCGTCTGGTGCACATCCCTGAAGAAGAACTGCTGCCCGGTCTGGAAAAACAGGCGCCGGTTCGTCCTTCCAAAGTCGCGCCGATGCAGAGCTTCTCTTTAGGTAAGCGTCGTAAAAAGCGCGATGGCTGGTTGATGACGTTCACCTGGCTGGTGCTGTTTGTGGTGGTTGGCCTGACGGGGGCCTGGTGGTGGCAAAACCATAAGGCGCAGCAGGAAGAACTCACCACGATGGTCGATCAATCCTCTGCTGAACTGAATGCCGGCGGCGATAGCGCCCAGAGCGTACCGCTGGACACCAGCGAAGCCGCAAGCCAGGATTCGACGCCAGCGCCAACTGCGCCTGTTGACTCTACGGCGACAAACGCCGTGCCGCAGACGCCGGATGCGTCCGCGACGACCACGGCGCCTGCCGCAGACGCTCAGCAGAATGCGGTCGTTGCGCCTTCTCAGGCGAATGTGGATACCGCAACCACGGCGCCTGCCGCGCCGGGTGATGCGGCGTCATTGCCGACCGATCAGGCGGGCGTGGCTACGTCAGCGGTCGATCAGAACGCGCTGGTGATGAACTTTACCGCCGATTGCTGGCTGGAAGTCACCGATGCGACAGGTAAAAAACTGTTTAGCGGAATGCAGCGTAAAGATGGCAATTTAAACCTAACCGGTCAGGCGCCTTATAAGCTTAAAATTGGCGCCCCGGCTGCGGTACAGATCCAGTATCAAGGAAAACCTGTCGATCTGAGCCGTTTTATCAGAACTAACCAGGTTGCGCGTCTGACCCTTAATGCCGAACAATCACCGGCGCAGTAACAGACGGGCAACGCGGGAGATTTTTCATGCATAACCAGGCTCCAATTCAACGTAGAAAATCGAAACGTATTTACGTTGGGAATGTGCCGATTGGCGATGGCGCCCCCATCGCCGTACAGTCAATGACCAATACGCGCACGACGGATGTGGAAGCGACGGTCAATCAAATTAAAGCGCTGGAACGTGTTGGCGCGGATATCGTCCGCGTCTCCGTGCCGACAATGGATGCCGCAGAGGCGTTTAAGCTTATCAAGCAGCAGGTTAATGTCCCGCTGGTTGCTGATATCCACTTCGACTATCGCATTGCGCTGAAAGTGGCGGAATATGGCGTGGATTGCCTGCGAATCAACCCAGGCAACATCGGTAACGAAGAGCGTATTCGTACCGTTGTTGACTGCGCCCGCGATAAAAATATCCCTATCCGTATCGGCGTAAACGCCGGATCGCTGGAAAAAGATCTACAGGAAAAGTACGGTGAGCCAACGCCGCAGGCGCTGCTGGAATCGGCGATGCGCCATGTGGATCATCTCGATCGCCTGAACTTCGATCAGTTTAAAGTCAGCGTGAAAGCCTCGGATGTTTTCCTCGCGGTAGAATCCTATCGTCTGTTGGCGAAACAGATCGAACAACCGTTGCATCTTGGGATCACCGAAGCAGGCGGCGCGCGCAGCGGCGCTGTGAAATCGGCGATCGGCCTCGGTTTACTGCTGTCGGAAGGCATTGGCGATACGCTGCGCGTCTCTCTGGCGGCCGATCCGGTAGAAGAAATTAAAGTGGGCTTCGATATTCTGAAATCGCTGCGCATTCGTGCGCGTGGGATCAACTTTATCGCTTGCCCAACCTGTTCCCGTCAGGAGTTCGACGTCATCGGCACGGTCAACGCGCTGGAACAACGCCTTGAAGACATCATCACGCCAATGGACGTTTCCATCATCGGCTGTGTGGTGAACGGGCCGGGCGAAGCGCTGGTTTCGACGCTGGGCGTAACGGGCGGCAACAAAAAAAGCGGCCTGTATGAAGACGGTGTGCGTAAAGACAGACTCGACAACGATGATATGATTACGCAGCTTGAAGCCCGTATCCGCGCGAAGGCCAGCATTATGGACGAAGCGCGTCGAATCGACGTGCAGCAGGTTGAAAAATAATAACGCGATGGGAAGCGGCGCGCTTCCCGTGTATGATTGAACCCGCATGGCTCCCGTATCGTTTGGGAAGCGCTGAGGGTTCATTTTTATATTCAGAAAGAGAATAAACGTGGCAAAAAACATTCAAGCCATTCGCGGCATGAACGATTATCTGCCTGGCGAAACCGCCATCTGGCAGCGCATTGAAGGCACACTCAAAAACGTGCTCGGCAGCTACGGTTACAGTGAAATCCGTTTGCCGATTGTAGAGCAGACCCCGTTATTCAAACGCGCTATCGGTGAAGTCACTGACGTGGTTGAAAAAGAGATGTATACCTTTGAGGATCGTAATGGCGACAGCCTGACGTTACGTCCTGAAGGGACGGCGGGTTGCGTACGCGCCGGTATCGAACATGGTCTCCTGTACAATCAGGAACAGCGCTTGTGGTATATCGGGCCGATGTTCCGCCATGAGCGTCCGCAGAAAGGGCGTTATCGTCAGTTCCATCAGTTGGGTGTCGAAGCCTTCGGTCTGCAAGGGCCGGATATTGATGCGGAGCTGATTCTGCTGACCGCGCGCTGGTGGCGTGCGCTGGGTATTGCTGAACATGTGAATCTGGAGCTGAACTCCATCGGTTCGCTTGACGCGCGCGCCAACTATCGTGATGCGCTGGTGGCATACCTTGAACAGCATAAAGAGAAGCTGGACGAAGACTGCAAACGCCGCATGTATACCAACCCGCTGCGCGTGCTGGATTCCAAGAACCCGGACGTTCAGGCGCTGCTCAACGATGCGCCTGCTCTGGGCGACTATCTGGATGACGACTCCCGCGAGCACTTTGCCGGTCTGTGCAAACTGCTGGAAGCGGCGGGTATCGCTTACACCGTCAACCAGCGTCTGGTTCGCGGCCTTGATTACTACAACCGCACCGTATTTGAATGGGTAACCAACAGTCTGGGTTCTCAGGGCACAGTGTGCGCCGGTGGTCGTTATGACGGTCTGGTGGAGCAACTTGGCGGTCGCGCAACCCCGGCGGTGGGCTTTGCGATGGGTCTGGAACGACTTGTTTTGTTAGTTCAGGCAGTTAATCTGGAATTTAATGCCGATCCTGTTGTCGATATATACCTGGTAGCCTCAGGCGCGGATACGCAGTCTGCGGCGATGACACTGGCGGAGCGCCTGCGTGATGAAAATCCGGGCGTGAAACTGATGACTAACCACGGCGGCGGCAACTTTAAGAAACAGTTTGCCCGTGCCGATAAATGGGGCGCCCGCGTTGCACTGGTGCTGGGTGAGTCCGAAGTGGCTGACGGCACCGTTGTAGTGAAGGATTTGCGCTCTGGTGAGCAAACGGCAGTCGCACAGGATAGTGTGACCGCACATTTGCGCACGTTATTGGGTTAAGGAGAAGGACAGCGTGGAAATTTACGAGAACGAAAACGACCAGGTTGATGCGATTAAACGCTTCTTTGCTGAAAATGGCAAAGCGCTGGCTGTTGGGGTGATTTTAGGGGTTGGCGCGCTGCTCGGTTGGCGCTACTGGACCAGTCATCAGACGGAGTCCGCACGCTCTGCTTCTCTGGCATATCAAAATGCGGTGACCGCGGTGAGCGCGGGCAAACCGGATAGCATCTCCGCTGCGGAGAAATTCGCCACGGAGAATAAAAATACCTACGGCGCGTTAGCTTCTATGGAACTGGCGCAGCAGTTTGTTGATCAAAATGAACTTGAGAAAGCCGCAGCCCAGCTACAGCAAGGACTGGCGGCCACCAGCGATGAGAACCTCAAAGCGGTGATTAATCTGCGTCTTGCCCGCGTTCAGGTGCAGCTCAAGCAGGCCGATACCGCGCTGAAAACGCTCGATACCGTAAAAGGTGAAGGATGGGCTGCGATTGTCGCCGATCTGCGTGGCGAAGCGTTGTTGAGCAAAGGCGATAAACAAGGCGCGCGTAGCGCATGGGAAGCAGGCGTGAAAAGCGATGCCAGCCCGGCGCTGAGTGAAATGATGCAGATGAAAATCAATAATTTGTCCATCTGAGAGGGACCCGATGCAATTGCGTAAATTACTTCTGCCAGGACTGCTTTCTGTTACGTTATTGAGCGGTTGTTCACTGTTTAGTGGCGAAGAAGATGTTGTCAAAATGTCCCCGTTGCCGACGGTGGAAAACCAGTTTACGCCGTCTACCGCATGGAGTACGTCTGTAGGTAGCGGTATCGGCGAGTTTTATTCCAACCTGCACCCGGCGTATGCCGATAACGTGGTCTACGCGGCTGACCGTAAAGGCACCGTAAAAGCGGTAAACGCGGATGACGGGAAAGAAGTCTGGTCCGTGAACCTGGCGGAGAAAGACGGCTGGTTCTCCAGAGCGCCTGCGTTGCTGTCTGGCGGCGTAACGGTCTCCGGCGGCCATGTCTATATTGGCAGCGAAAAAGCGCAGGTTTATGCGTTGAACGCGGCTGACGGTACGACGGCGTGGCAGACGAAAGTCGCCGGTGAAGCGTTATCTCGCCCGGTTGTTAGCGATGGCCTGGTGCTTATTCATACCAGCAACGGTCAGTTGCAGGCGCTGAATGAGGCGGACGGCGCGATCAAATGGACCGTGAACCTCGACATGCCGTCGCTTTCGCTGCGCGGTGAGTCCGCTCCGGCTACCGCGTATGGCGCCGCCATTGTGGGTGGTGATAACGGTCGCGTCAGCGCCGTGCTGATGCAGCAGGGCCAGATGATTTGGCAACAGCGTATTTCCCAGGCGACCGGTTCGACTGAAATCGACCGTCTGAGCGATGTCGATACCACGCCGGTTATCGTCAATGGCGTCGTTTACGCGCTGGCTTATAATGGTAACCTGACGGCGCTGGATCTGCGCAGTGGTCAGATTATGTGGAAACGTGAGCTGGGCTCGGTGAATGATTTCATCGTTGACGGCGATCGTATCTACCTGGTGGATCAGAACGACCGTATTCTGGCATTGACCACCGACGGCGGCGTGACGCTGTGGACGCAAAGCGATCTGCTGCACCGTCTGCTGACATCGCCTGCGCTGTATAATGGCAATCTGGTGGTAGGCGATAGCGAAGGCTATATGCACTGGATTAACGTTGAGGACGGTCGTTTTGTGGCTCAGCAAAAAGTGGATAGCTCCGGCTTCCTGACCGAACCGGTCTCTGCCGATGGCAAACTGCTGATCCAGGCGAAAGACGGTACGCTGTACTCTATTACGCGTTAATCGTCACGACCGCACGCTTTGAAAAACGGCTCCTGGTGCAGGGGCCGTTTTACTGTTTTTAACAACGGCGCAAAAATCGCGCGCGTTGTTTGATGATTTTTTAAATGAGGCTTTAAACATGGTACCTGTGGTCGCGCTTGTCGGGCGCCCTAACGTCGGAAAATCCACGTTATTTAACCGTCTAACTCGCACCCGAGATGCGCTGGTTGCGGATTTCCCGGGTCTGACTCGTGACCGTAAGTACGGTCGTGCGGAGATTGAAGGCCGTGAGTTTATCTGTATTGATACCGGCGGTATTGATGGCACCGAAGACGGTGTGGAAACCCGCATGGCGGAACAGTCGCTGCTGGCGATTGAAGAGGCTGATGTTGTGCTGTTCATGGTGGATGCGCGTGCTGGCCTGATGCCAGCGGATGAAGCGATCGCCAAACATCTGCGCTCCCGCGAAAAACCCACGTTCCTTGTGGCAAACAAAACTGACGGGCTCGATCCCGATCAGGCGGTTGTCGACTTCTATGCGCTGGGTTTAGGTGAAATTCACCCGATTGCAGCTTCTCACGGTCGTGGCGTGCTCAGCCTGCTGGAGCATGTTCTGCTGCCGTGGATGGACGACGTCGCCCCGCAGGAAGAGGTGGACGAAGACGCCGAATACTGGGCGAAACTGGCAGCGGAAGAGAACGGGGAAGAGGAGCCGGAAGATGACTTCAACCCTCAGGATCTGCCAATCAAACTGGCGATTGTCGGCCGTCCGAACGTAGGTAAGTCCACACTGACTAACCGTATTCTGGGTGAAGACCGCGTAGTGGTCTATGACATGCCGGGAACGACGCGCGACAGTATCTATATTCCGATGGAACGCGATGAGCGTGAATACGTGCTGATTGATACCGCAGGCGTACGTAAGCGTGGGAAAGTCACCGATGCGGTAGAAAAATTCTCCGTCATTAAAACGTTGCAGGCGATTGAAGATGCCAACGTGGTGATGCTGGTTATTGATGCGCGCGAAGGGATTTCCGATCAGGACCTGTCACTGCTGGGCTTTATCCTTAATAGTGGGCGCTCACTTGTCATCGTCGTGAACAAATGGGACGGTCTGACCCAGGAAGTGAAAGAGCAGGTGAAAGAGACGCTGGACTTCCGTCTGGGCTTTATCGACTTTGCGCGCGTACACTTTATCTCTGCGCTGCATGGCAGCGGCGTGGGCAACCTGTTTGAGTCCGTACGTGAAGCGTATGACAGTTCAACCCGTCGCGTCAGCACCGCCATGCTGACCCGCATCATGACTATGGCGGTTGAAGATCACCAGCCGCCGCTGGTTCGCGGTCGCCGCGTGAAGCTGAAATATGCCCACGCCGGGGGATATAACCCGCCAATCGTGGTGATTCACGGCAACCAGGTGAAAGACCTGCCGGACTCTTACAAGCGCTATCTGATGAACTACTTCCGCAAATCGCTGGACGTGATGGGAACGCCTATCCGTATTCAGTTTAAAGAAGGGGAAAACCCGTATGCGAATAAGCGCAATACGCTGACCCCGACCCAGATGCGTAAGCGTAAACGTCTGATTAAGCACATTAAGAAAAGCAAATAATCGTCGCTGACGTTGATAAAACCCGCGCCTGTCGCGGGTTTTTTTGTTTTGCTCCAGCCGATGGTTTCCCTGTGTGATGTCAATGACTATTCGTTTTCTTCCAACTTTAAATCTAAGAAAGTAGACAATTGTCGAATTTTCATCTTAAAGTCCAGGGGTTGGTACTAGACAAAACTGGCTCCAGGTTATCAAATGGTTAAATAACCCTTCGCCGCATGTAAAAAAATCGGCCAGATACGTAACTGGTCGGCGTGCATTGCGGTGTTTATAAGCACAACGACATACCTTTTCGGGAGAATTATGCAATCCTCTGTTAATCAAAAAGAAAGCCGAACGTTCTTCGGCCATCCTTATCCGCTCGGTTCGCTGTTCTTCACCGAGATGTGGGAACGTTTCTCGTTTTACGGCATCCGTCCGTTACTGATCCTGTTTATGGCTGCGACCGTCTATGACGGGGGCATGGGACTGGCGCGTGAAAACGCCTCCGCGATTGTCGGTATCTTTGCCGGTACGATGTATCTCGCGGCGTTGCCGGGCGGCTGGCTGGCGGATAACTGGCTCGGCCAGCAGAAAGCGGTCTGGTACGGCTCGATTCTGATTGCGCTCGGCCACCTGTCGATTGCGCTCTCTGCCGTGATGGGCGACAACCTGTTCTTTATTGGCCTGATGTTTATCGTGCTCGGTTCTGGCCTGTTCAAGACCTGTATCTCGGTCATGGTGGGGACGCTGTATAAAAAAGGCGATGCGCGTCGTGACGGCGGTTTCTCGCTGTTCTATATGGGCATCAATATGGGGTCGTTCATTGCGCCGCTGATCTCCGGCTGGCTGATTAAAAGCCACGGCTGGCACTGGGGCTTTGGTATCGGCGGCATCGGGATGCTGGTGGCGTTGATCATCTTCCGCGTGTTTGCCGTTCCGGCAATGAAACGCTACGACAGCGAAGTGGGGCTGGACTCCACCTGGAACAGCCCGGTAGTGAAGAGAAACGGCGTGGGCGCATGGCTGCTGGCGCTGGCAGTAGGCGTGGTGGTTATCGTTGCGCTGATCGCTCAGGGCGTGATTGTGATTAACCCGGTCGCGGTAGCCAGCATGCTGGTGTACGTGATTGCGGCGTCTGTTGCGCTCTACTTTATCTACCTGTTTGTTTTTGCGGGCCTGAACCGTAAAGAGCGCGCACGACTGCTGGTATGCTTTATCCTGCTGGTTTCAGCCGCATTCTTCTGGTCTGCGTTTGAGCAAAAGCCGACCTCATTCAACCTGTTCGCCAACGACTACACTAACCGCATGATCGGCGATTTTGAGATTCCAGCCGTATGGTTCCAGTCGATCAACGCTCTGTTTATCATCCTGCTGGCGCCGGTGTTCAGCTGGGCATGGCCAAAGCTGGCGAGCATGAACATTCGCCCGAGCAGCATCACCAAGTTTGTTATCGGTATTCTGTGTGCGGCGGCGGGCTTTGGCCTGATGATGCTGGCGGCGCAGAACGTGCTGAATAACGGCGGGGCGGGCGTATCGCCGTTCTGGCTGGTAGGCAGCATTCTGATGCTGACGCTGGGCGAGCTGTGCCTGAGCCCGATTGGTCTGGCGACCATGACGTTGCTGGCGCCGGAAAGAATGCGCGGTCAGATGATGGGGCTGTGGTTCTGTGCGAGCGCGCTGGGTAACCTGGCTGCGGGCCTGATTGGCGGCCATGTGAAGGCCGATCAGCTCGATATGCTGCCGGACCTCTTCGCGCGTTGCTCCGTCGCCCTGCTGATTTGCGCTGCGGTGCTGATCGTGCTTATTGTTCCGGTTCGTCGTATGCTGGAAAATACACAGACTAAAAATGAGCAGAAGCCGGTCACTAACGCCTGATGCAACATTCGACCTGGCCGGGGCGTGAGTGACGCCCTGGCAGTTCAACGAATGAGACGGGAACAGGCGTTCAGGGATTTATTGGTCATGGGTTTTGATGCTCAGCTCGCAACATATCAAAGGAGTTACCGTGTCGATTACCTGCCCGGATTGCCATACAGAGCTGGAACCGCAAAACGGTGCGGCGCACTGCGACAGCTGCAATAAAGATATTGAACTTGAAGCGCGCTGCCCGGAGTGCCATAAGCCGCTCCAGGTGTTAAAAGCCTGCGGCGCGGTGGATTATTTCTGCCAGAATGGTCATGGGCTGATCTCTAAAAAGCGCGTGGAGTTTGTGCCGCTTTAATCCGTCTTTTTCCTGCGCGTTTTCTTCGCGGTCGTCACGCCTTTCACTTCGCTTTCCACCCAGCCGTCTGACAGCCGGGTGGTGAGCACATCACCGGCTTTCACCTGTCTGGTTTGCTTCAGCACCTTGCCGTCCGTCGCCGTGGTTACGCTATAACCACGCGCCAGCGTGGAGAGCGGGCTGACGGCTTCAAGATGCGTTACCGCATTGCCAAAGCGTTCGCGTGTGGCGCTCAGACGTGCGCGCACGTTCTCGGCCAGACGATACTCCAGCTGCTGAATACGCGTTTGCGCACGATAAATTCGCGGCTGCGGGTTTTGCTGGTTTAAACGCTGAAGGACACGTTGCTGGCGCGAGGCCGCGCGCTTGAGTTGATTATCCAGCGCGAAGTTCATCCGCTGGCGCAATCTTTCCAGCATTGTCTGCTGGCGCGCCAGGCGCAGTTGCGGGTGTTGCTGCTGTAACCGATGGAAAAGCTGCGTAAAACGGCGGTTGCGGTTTGCCAGATAGTAATCCATCGCCATCCCGAGGCGTTGTTGCGCGGACTGAATCTGGCGCAGCAACTCCTGCTGATTACGGCTGACTATCTCGGCGGCTGCGGAAGGCGTCGGCGCGCGCAGGTCGGCAACAAAATCGGCGATGGTGACGTCGGTTTCATGGCCGACGGCGCTAACGACCGGAATGCGGCTGGCGAAAATCGCCCGCGCGACGCGTTCATCGTTAAAACTCCACAGATCTTCCAGTGAACCGCCGCCGCGCCCGACGATCAGCACGTCGCATTCACTTCGGGCGTTAGCCCGTTCAATGGCGCGAACAATCTGGCCCGGCGCGTCATCACCCTGAACAGCGGTCGGGTAGATGATAACCGGCAGGGAGGGATCGCGGCGTTTCAGGACATGAAGAATGTCATGTAAAGCGGCACCGGTTTTTGAGGTGATCACCCCGACGCAGTGAGCGGGCGAGGGGAGCGGTTGTTTATACTGCTGATCGAACAGCCCTTCAGCCTGCAATTTTGCTTTCAGCAGCTCATATTTCTGCTGGAGCAGGCCTTCACCCGCAGGCTGCATGCTTTCAACGATGATCTGATAGTCGCCGCGTGGCTCATACAGGGTGATATTGGCGCGAACCAGCACCTGTTGCCCGTGCTGCGGGCGAAAAGTGACGCGGCGGTTGCTGTTACGGAACATCGCGCAGCGTACCTGGGCGGTGTCATCCTTTAGCGTAAAGTACCAGTGACCGGAGGCGGGCTGCGTGAAATTAGAGATTTCACCGCTGATCCATACTTGCCCCATTTCCTGCTCAAGCAGCAGACGAACCGTCTGATTAAGGCGGCTTACGGTAAAGATTGAGGAGGTCTGAGAGGATAACATGTGAGCGGGATCAAATTCTAAATCAGCAAGTTATTCAGTCGATAGTAACCCGCCCACAGGGGATCGCAAGCATTATTTGCAAAAAAGTGTGGATGCAATCGGTTTCGCTCTGTATAATGCCACGGCAATATTTATCCACCCCCAGGTTAGAGATATTGCCCATGCTACGTATTGCTAAAGAAGCTCTGACGTTTGACGACGTCCTCCTCGTTCCCGCTCACTCCACCGTTCTGCCGAATACTGCCGACCTCAGCACGCAGTTGACGAAAACCATTCGTCTGAACATCCCTATGCTCTCCGCAGCAATGGATACCGTGACGGAAGCGCGCCTTGCAATCGCCCTGGCACAGGAAGGCGGCATCGGTTTTATCCACAAAAACATGTCTATCGAGCGTCAGGCGGAAGAAGTTCGCCGCGTGAAGAAACATGAATCCGGCGTGGTCACCGACCCGCAAACCGTTCTGCCAACCACCACGCTGCGTGAAGTGAAAGAACTGACCGAACGTAACGGTTTTGCTGGCTATCCGGTTGTCACCGAAGATAACGAGCTGGTCGGTATCATTACCGGTCGTGACGTGCGTTTTGTCACTGACCTGAGCCAGCCTGTCAGCGTGTATATGACGCCGAAAGAGCGCCTGGTCACGGTGCGCGAAGGTGAAGCGCGTGAAGTGGTTTTTGCCAAAATGCACGAAAAACGCGTTGAGAAAGCGCTGGTTGTGGATGACAGCTTCCATCTGATCGGCATGATCACCGTAAAAGATTTCCAGAAAGCGGAACGTAAACCGAACGCCTGTAAAGATGAGCAGGGTCGTCTGCGCGTTGGCGCGGCAGTCGGCGCGGGCGCGGGCAACGAAGAGCGCGTTGACGCGCTGGTTGCCGCAGGCGTTGACGTACTGCTGATCGACTCCTCTCACGGCCACTCCGAAGGCGTTCTGCAACGCATTCGTGAAACCCGTGCCAAATACCCGGATCTGCAAATCATCGGCGGCAACGTAGCAACTGGCGCAGGCGCGCGCGCGCTGGCAGACGCTGGCGTCAGCGCGGTGAAAGTGGGTATCGGTCCAGGCTCTATCTGTACGACCCGTATCGTCACTGGCGTAGGCGTTCCGCAGATTACCGCGGTTTCTGACGCGGTTGAAGCGCTGGAAGGTCTGGGCATTCCGGTTATCGCCGATGGTGGTATTCGTTTCTCCGGCGATATCGCCAAAGCGATCGCCGCAGGCGCAAGCGCGGTAATGGTCGGTTCCATGCTGGCGGGTACTGAAGAATCCCCGGGTGAAATCGAACTGTACCAGGGCCGTTCTTACAAATCCTACCGTGGTATGGGTTCTCTGGGCGCGATGTCCAAAGGCTCCTCTGACCGTTATTTCCAGAGCGATAACGCGGCAGACAAACTGGTGCCGGAAGGTATCGAAGGCCGCGTAGCGTATAAAGGCCGCCTGAAAGAGATCATTCACCAGCAGATGGGCGGCCTGCGCTCCTGTATGGGTCTGACCGGCTGTGGTACTATCGACGCGCTGCGTACCAAAGCGGAGTTTGTACGCATCAGCGGTGCGGGTATTCAGGAAAGCCACGTTCATGACGTGACCATCACCAAAGAGTCCCCGAACTACCGTCTGGGCTCCTGATTTTCTTCGCCCGACCTCGTGTCGGGCGATTTATTTAATCTGTTTCACTTGCCTCGGAATTAGCGTCAATGACGGAAAATATTCATAAACATCGCATTCTCATCCTGGATTTTGGTTCTCAGTACACTCAGCTGGTTGCGCGTCGCGTGCGTGAACTCGGCGTTTACTGCGAACTGTGGGCGTGGGATGTTACGGAAGCACAAATTCGCGAATTCAACCCAAGCGGTATTATTCTTTCCGGCGGCCCGGAAAGCACCACTGAAGAAAACAGCCCGCGCGCGCCGGAGTATGTGTTTGAAGCTGGCGTGCCGGTATTCGGCGTGTGCTACGGCATGCAGACGATGGCGATGCAACTGGGCGGCCATGTTGAAGCATCCAATGAACGTGAATTCGGTTACGCGCAGGTGGAAGTGAGAACCGACAGCGCGCTGATTCGCGGCATTGAAGACTCCCTGACCGCAGACGGCAAGCCGCTGCTGGACGTGTGGATGAGCCACGGCGATAAAGTTACCGCTATCCCGTCTGACTTTGTCACCGTTGCCAGCACCGAAACCTGCCCGTTCGCCATTATGGCTAACGAGGAAAAACGTTTTTACGGCGTGCAGTTCCACCCGGAAGTCACACACACCCGTCAGGGTATGCGCATGCTGGAACGCTTTGTGCGTGATATCTGCCAGTGTGAAGCGCTGTGGACTCCGGCGAAGATCATCGACGATGCGGTAAATCGCATCCGTGAACAGGTTGGCGACGACAAAGTGATCCTCGGCCTGTCTGGCGGCGTTGACTCTTCCGTTACCGCGATGCTGCTGCACCGTGCCATCGGTAAAAACCTGACCTGCGTATTTGTTGATAACGGCCTGCTGCGTCTGAACGAAGCCGAGCAGGTAATGGACATGTTCGGCGATCATTTTGGTCTCAACATTGTTCACGTTCCGGCGGAAGAACGTTTCCTGACCGCGCTGAAAGGCGAAAACGATCCAGAAGCGAAACGTAAGATCATCGGTCGCGTATTCGTTGAAGTCTTCGATGAAGAAGCGTTCAGACTGGAAGACGTGAAATGGCTGGCGCAGGGCACTATCTATCCTGACGTTATCGAGTCCGCCGCTTCCGCCACCGGTAAAGCGCACGTCATCAAATCTCACCACAATGTGGGCGGCCTGCCGAAAGAGATGAAGATGGGTTTGGTTGAGCCGCTGAAAGAGCTGTTCAAAGACGAAGTGCGCAAGATTGGTCTGGAACTGGGCCTGCCGTACGACATGCTGTACCGTCACCCGTTCCCGGGGCCGGGTCTGGGCGTACGCGTGCTGGGTGAAGTGAAGAAAGAGTACTGCGACCTGCTGCGTCGTGCGGATGCTATCTTCATCGAAGAGTTGCACAAAGCGGATCTGTACAACAAAGTGAGCCAGGCGTTCACCGTGTTCCTGCCGGTTCGCTCCGTTGGCGTAATGGGCGATGGCCGTAAATACGACTGGGTTGTCTCCCTGCGTGCGGTAGAAACCATCGACTTTATGACCGCGCACTGGGCGCACCTGCCGTATGATTTCCTCGGCCGCGTCTCTAACCGCATCATCAACGAAGTCAACGGCATCTCCCGCGTGGTGTATGACATCAGCGGTAAGCCGCCAGCAACGATTGAGTGGGAATAATCTCCCGCTTCATGACTACTGCGTTGTAATGAATAAAGACCCTCTGCCTGTGCAGGGGGTTTTTCTTTACCAGACTGAGGCACAGCGCTATCTGTCCGGCGAATGCATATGCAATCCAGAAAACAGTATGTTTATGTGAGCAGGAAAAGTTTAGCGTTGAGCAGGCGTCTCGACTGAGAGAGTGGACTGTTGAGCTTCTTTTTTATCCTGATGATGATGCCAGGCACCGATAGAAGAGTAGACGAAGCGTCCGAAGAAGAAGAGAAAACTGATAAACAGTACGATACGGGTCATTCGACTGTTAAATCGATGTCGTTTTCGCATACTGGTTGCCTGACTCACAAAAGGTTCCTTAGGGTATGCCCAGCATAGTGGGCGATGGGTACATTAAGGCACATTGTAAAGGAATGGTCAATTGTCGATTATGTAAAAATACGTCAGTTGATTTATCTCTTATTGTTATGGAAGATAATTTTAGTATTTACATTAATAATAAATTAATGATAACGAAGCAGAAAAAACGTAATTATTAGTTAATGAGAAGGAAATTGATTGATATATATCAAATGTTGCTTCCCGTTGATAACTAGAATCAAGACACATATTGTGACGTTGTTTTTATTATTATTTTAAAGTCAGGTGGGATGCCTGTCTGAAGCACCTTGCAGGAAGCGAGGGTTTTTGCTGAGCATCTATGAAACTAAATCAGACCTATATCAAAATCAGAGATAAATGGTGGGTGCTACCTCTCATTTTACCCTCTTTGCTGTTGCCCATATTAAGCATTGCCAATACCTACGCACATACCAATACGGGTTCCGGTAATGTCACGCTTTTTTACCTTCCTCTGGCATTCACTATCAGCCTGATGTCATTTTTTGACTGGGCGGCATTACCGGGCATTGCGGTCGCAATCTTCTGGAATCGCTATCCGATAGTGGGATTGTATGAGACGCTCTCCATTATCGGACATTTCATTATCCCGGTCGTGCTCTGCTGGGGCGGGTATCGCGTGTTTACTCCCCGGCGTAATCAGGTGTCTCATGGCGATGCTCATCTGATGTTTCAGCGGATGTTCTGGCAGGTGTTTTGCCCGGCGACGTTATTTCTGGTACTCTTTCAATTTGCCGCCTTCCTGGGAATGTATGCGAGCAAATCAAGCATGATGGGCGTAATGCCTTTTAATATCAATACATTGATTAACTATCAGGCTTTGCTGGTGGGAAATCTTATCGGCGTTCCGCTGTGTTATTTTATTATTCGCACTGTCCGCAATCCGCTATATCTGCGTGGATATTATGCGCAGCTGAAACAACAGTTTGATAAGAAAGTCACAAAGAAAGAGGTTGTTATCTGGTTGCTCGTGCTGACATTGCTCATGACAATGCTTTGCATGCCATTGAATGAAAATAGTTCAATATTTAGCACTAACTATACCTTGTCATTATTATTGCCGGTAATGCTATGGGGAGCGATGCGCTACGGTTATCGATTTATTTCGCTGATATGGTCGGCTGTTCTCATTACCGCAATTCATTATTACCAGAGCTACATGCCTTATTATTCCGGGTATGACACACAACTCACTATTACGTCTTCAAGCTACCTGGTTTTCTCTTTTATTGTGAGCTATATGGCGGTGCTGGCGACGCGCCAGAGAATCGTCAGCGGTCGGGCGCGTCGGCTCGCGTATCTTGATCCCGTCGTACATCTGCCTAACCTGCGGGCGCTAAATCGCGCGCTGAAAAATTCGCCCTGGTCAGCACTCTGTTTTTTACGCGTGCCCGGCCTGGAATTACTGGGGAAGAACTATGGCGTTATGCTGAGAATTCAGTACAAGCAAAAGCTCTCCCACTGGATAAACACCTTACTGGCGCCCGGTGAATGCGTGTATCAGCTGTCGGGGCATGATTTGATTCTGCGTCTGAATATGGAGTCGCATCAACAGCGCATTGAAGCGCTGGACAACCATATCAAGCAATTCCGTTTCATGTGGGATGATATGCCGCTCCAGCCGCAGGTTGGGGTCAGCTACTGCTATGTGCGCTCTCCGGTCAGCCATATCTATCTGTTATTAGGCGAATTAAGCACCATCGCCGATCTTTCCCTGATGACCAACAAACCGGAGAATATGCAGCGGCGTGGCGCAATGCATTTGCAGCGGGACCTGAAAGATAAAGTGGCGATGATGAACCGCTTGCAGTATGCACTGGAGCACGATCATTTTTGCCTGATGGCGCAGCCGATTTCAGGCATTCGCGGCGATGTTTACCATGAAATACTGCTGCGACTGAAAGACGATAATGGCGGCATGATCAATCCCGATGGTTTTCTGCCCGTTGCTCACGAATTTGGCCTGTCGTCCAGCATCGATCTGTGGGTGATTGAAAATACCCTGCGCTTTATGGCGCAGAACCGGGATAAGCTGCCAGCCCACCGTTTTGCCATAAATCTGTCACCAACGTCGGTATGCCGCGCCCAGTTTCCGATTGATGTCAGTAACCTGCTGAGCCAGTATGAAGTTGAAGCGTGGCAGCTGATCTTTGAAGTGACCGAAAGCAATGCGTTCTCCAATGCCGAACAGGGTCAGGCAACGTTGTCACAGTTGCAACAGTTAGGTTGCCAGATAGCGATTGATGATTTTGGAACCGGTTATGCCAGTTATGCGCGGCTGAAAAATGTGAGCGCGAATATTCTCAAGATCGATGGCAGCTTTATTCGCAATATCGTCTCTAACAGTCTCGATTACCAGATTGTGGCGTCCATTTGCCATCTGGCGCGAATGAAGAATATGCAAGTGGTGGCGGAATATGTGGAAAGCGAAGAAATTCGTAGCGCGGTGAGCGCGTTGGGGATCGATTACCTTCAGGGCTATTTGCTTGGCGAACCCAGGCCGCTGGCGGCGACTCTGGAAGAGGTGCAGGCACCATTGTCTGGTGCCTGAGGCGAAATTACGCCGCGATAGTGGGCGAACTCTCTTCTTCGATTTTGAGACGCCAGCCCGTGACCGCTTCCCAGTATTGCTGCTCTTTTTCCAGATCGAGCAGGACGAGCGCGTTTTGGCTAAACCAGTCATGCGGGAAGCGCAACGTCCAGTGATTGTCGTCAGTTTTAAGCCGTAGCGTTGGCGGCGTTGTGGTGGCCTGGCGCTGATTATTCAGCAGAACGCCCAGGCGCAATAGCTGAATCAACGGCAGGAATTGTTTTTTCTTGAACAGCGTAAAGCGGGGCAAGTCATCCAGTTTAACGGCTTTACGATGATAACGGACTAATGTCGCCATCATCAGTTGCTGTTCCTGGTTAAAACCCGGCAAATCGCTGTTTTGCAGAATATAGGCAGAGTGGCGGTGCAGGCCGCTGTGGTTGATGTTCAGCCCCACCTCATGCAGCATTGCAGCCCACTTCAGTAACGCTTCCAGCTGTGGATGTGCCAGCTTTGGCTGTTGCATCTGCCACTGTTCATACATCTGCATGGTTGTTTCCAGCACGCGCCGGGCCTGATCGCTGTCGATGTTATACTGATTCGCCAGGCTTTTGGCCGTACGGCTGCGCACATCCTGATGACGGAAGCGGCCTTCCATTTCGTACAGCACGCCTTCGCGCAGCGCCCCGTCGGAAAGGCGGAGTTCGCGGATTGCCAGCGCATCAAAAACGCCGCACAGAATGGCCAGACCCGGTACAAAGACCGCTTTTCGCTCTTCAGACAGACCCGGCAGGCTCAGCGCTTCAAAGGAGCGGTGCCTGAGCACTTCAGCCATCAGTTTATCCAGCCGTTCTGGCGTAATGAAGCCGTCCTTCTCACCCATTTCCAGCAGCACTTCATGGGCGGCTTTGATGGTGCCGGACGCGCCCAGCGCGACGTTCCAGCCCTGAATGCGGAACTGCCAGGTTAACGTCTCCAGTTTTTGCGCAGCGGCCATTCGGGCGCGCTGGAAATTTTCCGGGCTGATGGCGCCGCCAGGAAAATAGATCTGTGCGAAACTGACGCACCCCATGCGACGGCTTTCGACCAGTTTTGGCTCGAAGTTTTCGCCGATGACTAACTCCGTCGAACCCCCGCCGATATCGATCACCAGCTTGCGGCCTTTTTCCGGCTGCGTATGCTCCACGCCCATAAAAATCAGGCGGGCTTCTTCGTTACCGGAAATGATTTCGATCGGGTAGGGGATGACCTTCTCCGCGCGCTTCAGAAAATCGGTGGCGTTCAGCGCCTGGCGCAGGGTATGGGTGCCTACGATACACACGCTTGACGGGGAGAATCCCTGTAGGCGTTCGGCGAATAACGATAAGCAGCTTAACCCGCGTTCTATCGCTTCTTCACTTAACATATTGTCTTCGCCGAGACCATCCGCCAGATGTACGCGCTGTTTCAGCCGACCGATGATCTGCATGGCGCCATCCACCACGCGGGCAATGACCATATGAAAACTGTTCGAACCGAGGTCGACCGCCGCGAACTCCTGCGGCCGGGGTGTCTTGTCATGTATTGGCATAGCGTTAGTCAGGTTGCTCGAGTGATTTGATGTAGTCGTAAATCGCCAGTTGCGACTGCACCTTGCGACGATTTCCGCGCGGCACGTAGCGATTACTCAGTTCTTTATCTATGTAGCGGGCTTTTACCGTGTCGCTAAACAGGATGTCAATAATATCCAGCACGCGTTGCTTAAGACACGGGTCGAGCAGCGGCGCAGCAACTTCGATACGGTAATCGATATTTCTCGTCATCCAGTCAGCGGAGGAAAGATACACCTGCTTATCGCCGCCGTTGGTAAAAATATAAACCCGGTCATGTTCGAGATAGCGATCCACGATACTGATCACGCGGATATTGTCGCTAATGCCTTCCAGATTTGGAATCAGCGAACACATCCCACGAACCAGCAGATTGACCGGCACACCCGAGCTGGATGCAGCGTACAGACGGTCGACCAGCCCCTTGTCCACCAGGTTATTCAGCTTCAGCGTAATGCCGGAGGGGAGACCTTGCTGGGCGTTGGCGATTTCTTTATCGATCATCTCGTACAGCAAGCGTCGTGAATTCTGCGGAGAGACCAGCAAATAGTCGAACGTCACCGGGCGGTAAGGGTTCTCGATAAAGTTGAACACGCGACGGACTTCGTTCGTGATACGCGCATCGGCGGTCAGTAAGGAATAGTCGGTGTACAGGCGTGCCGTTTTTTCGTTGAAGTTCCCTGTGCCGATGTGCGCATAACGCACCACCTCATCGCCTTCTTTACGCGAGATGAGGAACAGTTTGGCGTGAATTTTCAGGCCTGGCGCCGAGAAGATCACATGTACGCCTGCTTCGGTCAGCCGCTTCGCCCAGTGGATATTCGCCTCTTCATCGAATCGCGCCTGCAATTCTACCACCACGGTGACTTTCTTGCCGTTATGGGCGGCGTGAATCATCGAGTCGATGATGCGTGAATCCTTCGCCACACGGTAGATGTTGATTTTGATCGCCAGCACGCTGGGGTCAAAGGAGGCCTGGCGCAGCAATTCCAGCACATGTTCGAAAGTGTGGTACGGATAATAGAGCAGAACGTCGCGCTCGCGAATGGCGTCGAACCCGTTGCGGAACTTCTCTTTATCGAACCAGAGATGGCGCAGTCGCGGCAGCGGCTTGTTCACCAGATTGGCTTTGCCCACGTTGGGGAAGCTAATGAAGTCTTTGAAGTTGTGATACCGGCCGCCGGGTACGATGGAGTCGTAGCGGGAGATGGTCAGCTTTTCACGCAGCACTTCCACCAGCGCGTTTGGCATATCGCGCTGATAAACAAAACGCACCGGCTCGGCGGTCAGGCGTTGTTTCAGGCTGGAGGACATCAGCTCCATCAGGCTCGATTCCATCTCGTGCACCAAATCGTATTCGGCATCACGGGTCATCTTCATTGAGTAGGCATTCAGCGCGTCGTAGTCAAAGAAGCCTTTGAAGATGTCGTCCAGGCAGTAGCGCAAAATGTTATCCAGCAGGATCATCGGCTTACGGCGACGCGGCGCTTCCGGCGGCAGATTCACAAAACGCGGCACTTTGTCGGATGGAATTTCCAGCAGCGCGTAGCGGATAGCATCGCCGCGAATAATCTCTACGGCCAGATAGGTGTAATCATCTTTCAGAAACTGAACTAAATCCGTTTCGCGATTGATCAGAATTGGCGTGATGTGTTGGCGTAAGTAATGTTTAAAATAATGCCGCAGCCAGCTTTGCTGGTTGGCCGACAGTTGGCGTTCGTTGATTAAGAAGATCTGATTACGCGCCATTTCCAGCAGCAATTCGTTGTACAGGCTGTCGAATTCCTGGTCGGCTTTTAGTACCCGGGACTGGATCTTACCTAGCAGATGGCGAGAATGAGAATTAGAACCCTGTTCTTCGCTGATTATGATGCGACGTTTCAGTTCGGCGAAACGAACTTTATAGAACTCGTCAAGGTTATTGGAATAGATGCCCAGGAAGCGCATGCGTTCAATAAGCGGATTTGATTTATCCGCAGCTTCCTGGAGCACGCGTTCGTTGAACGCTAACCAACTTAGCTCTTTCTCGATGTATAGTTTTTCCTGACCCATTACAACTCACACTCCGTTTTATTCACGGGACACTGCCTGATTATTATGGCGAGCATTGCGCTCAGATGTCCAACTGTGCCAGAAAAATATGACAATAAACCGTCAGATAAGCAAAGAGATGAGGGGAATTCCTGAGGCGTAGGCCGGATAAAGCGTTGACGCGCCACCCGGCATTGAAACGTTGGATTGCCTGATGGCGCCGTCCTGCGAGGGAATGTTATTACTCGGCGGCATAGCCTTGCGGCGGCAGGCGATTGCCATCCAGCCAGGCGGCGTTATCACGCATTTCCAGACGGCCATCCACAAACCAACTGATGACCAGCGGATAGATAGCGTGTTCCTGCGTCTGAACGCGGGCCGTAATTTCATCTTCGCTGTCGCCTTCAAAGACCGGAATCTTCGCTTGCAGAATAACCGGGCCGCCGTCGAGTTCATCGGTAACAAAATGGACAGAGGTTCCGTGTTCTTCATCGCCGTTTTCCAGCGCCTGACGGTGCGTATGCAACCCCGGGTATTTTGGCAGCAGGGAAGGGTGAATATTGAGTAGACGCCCCTCATAGTGGGCGACGAACGCGGGGCTCAGGATGCGCATATAGCCCGCCAGCACCACGAGATCGGGGGCGTAAGCGTCTATTTCACGCATCAGTTCGCGGTCAAACGCTTCACGGCTGGCGAATTGATCGGCCGTTAACGCATGTGCCGGAATTCCGGCCTCACGCGCGCGTTCAAGGCCGAACGCGTCGGCCTTGTTGCTGAATACTGCCCGAAGGGTGCCTTTGATTTTTTTCTCTTTGCAGGCATCGATAATCGCCTGCAAATTGCTTCCGTTGCCGGAAATAAGCACCACAAGATTCATCATTGAATAACCACGCGCTGTTCGGAATCAGAGGCTTTAATGATACCGATTTTCCAGGCGTTTTCACCTTTTGCTTTCAGCAGGGCGAGGGCGTTATCCACTTCCGCTTCCGGCAGGGCGATCACCATCCCGACGCCGCAGTTGAAGGTGCGATACATTTCATGCTGGCTGACGTTGCCTGCGGTTTGCAGCCAGTTGAAGACGGCTGGCCATTGCCAGGAAGATTCGTCAATCACCGCCTGGGTGTTGTCCGGCAATACGCGAGGAATATTTTCCCAGAAACCGCCGCCGGTCAGGTGGGCGATGGCGTGCACATCGACTTTTTCAATCAGTTCCAGAATGGACTTCACATAAATGCGGGTTGGCGCCAGCAGGTGATCGGCTAACGGTTTGCCTTCCAGCTCGGTGTTTTCCGGGTCGCAACCGCTGACTTCAACGATCTTGCGCACCAGAGAATAGCCGTTGGAGTGCGGGCCGCTGGAGCCAAGGGCAATCAGCACATCGCCATCGGTCACTTTGGAACCGTCGATAATTTCTGATTTTTCCACCACGCCGACGCAGAAACCGGCGACATCGTAATCTTCGCCATGATACATCCCTGGCATTTCAGCGGTTTCGCCGCCGACCAGCGCGCAGCCTGATTGCAGACAACCTTCGGCAATACCATTGATCACGCTGGCGGCGGTATCGACGTCCAGCTTGCCGGTCGCGTAGTAATCCAGGAAGAACAGCGGCTCCGCGCCCTGAACGACCAGATCGTTGACGCACATCGCCACCAGGTCGATCCCGATGGTGTCGTGGCGTTTCAGATCCATCGCCAGACGCAGTTTTGTCCCTACGCCGTCAGTGCCGGAAACCAGTACAGGCTCACGATATTTTTGCGGCAATGCGCACAGCGCGCCGAAGCCACCCAAACCACCCATGACTTCCGGGCGGCGAGTTTTCTTCACTACGCCTTTGATTCGATCAACCAGAGCATTACCAGCGTCAATATCAACACCGGCATCTTTATAGCTAAGAGAGGTTTTGTCGGTCACTGCTTAGGTCCCCACGCGTTACTTGCGGTGAAAATTAAATTCGGCGCAATTCTAACAGGGAAAGCAAACGTTTGCGAGCCTGCTCTGCATCCGTTTTTATCTGCCGAATTTTTCAGCGTTTTACCGTTGTGTACCCATTTGTTTGAACTGCTCCACGAAAATGAAACCGGGTTCATTACCGTGCTTGAAACCTGCGCCAGTTATGCACAGTATCGTACTGAAACCGGTTTCTGTTTTGCTTCGGGTTGTCAGCGTAGCGGCGTTAACATTGCAATTACAATGAGGGAAACGTATGTCTGGATTTAAAGCGAATTTCATGTGGGGCGGCGCCGTTGCCGCTCACCAGTTAGAAGGCGGCTGGCAGGAAGGCGGAAAGGGGATTAGCGTGGCGGATGTGATGACCGCCGGTGCGCATGGCGTTCCGCGGGAAATTACCGACGGCGTGATCGCCGGGAAAAATTATCCTAACCATGAGGCTATCGATTTCTATCACCGCTACAAAGACGATATTAAGCTCTTTGCCGAGATGGGCTTTAAATGTTTTCGCACCTCTATCGCCTGGACGCGCATTTTCCCGCAGGGGGATGAATTACAGCCGAATGAAGCGGGTTTGCAGTTTTATGATGCCCTGTTTGATGAATGTCTGAAGTACGGTATTGAACCGGTGATTACGCTGTCGCATTTTGAAATGCCTTACCATCTGGTCACGGAATATGGCGGCTGGCGTAACCGTAAGCTGATCGATTTCTTCGTGCGCTTCGCGAAAGTGGTATTTACCCGCTATCAGCACAAAGTGAAATACTGGATGACCTTCAATGAGATCAACAACCAGGCCAATTATCACGAAGATTTCGCGCCGTTCACCAACTCGGGGCTGAAATACCTGCCGGGCGAAGATCGTGAACCGGTGATGTATCAGGCGGCGCACTATGAGCTGGTCGCCAGCGCGCTGGCGGTGAAAGCGGCGCGGGAGATCAACCCGGCATTGCAGGTTGGCTGCATGATCGCCATGTGTCCGATCTATCCGCTGACCTGCGCGCCGGACGATATGATGATGGCGATGAACGCGATGCACCGTCGCTACTGGTTTACGGATGTGCATGTGCGCGGGAAATATCCGCAGCATATCCTCAACTACTTTGCGCGTCGGGGCTTTGCGCTGGATATCACCGATGAAGATCGCGCGGCGCTGTTACAGGGCTGTGTGGACTATATCGGTTTCAGCTATTACATGTCTTTTGCCACGAAAGCGACCGCAGATAACCCACAGCTCGATTACGACGAAACGAAAAGTCTGGTCTCCAATCCGTATGTGCAGAAGTCGGACTGGGGCTGGCAGATCGATCCTGTGGGGTTACGCTACTCGCTCAACTGGTTCTGGGATCACTACCAGCTACCGTTGTTTATTGTCGAGAACGGCTTTGGGGCGATAGATATTCAGCAGGCAGATGGTTCCGTTGACGATCGGTACCGTATCGACTATCTCGCAGCGCACATTCGTGAAATGAAAAAAGCCGTTGTGGAAGATGGCGTTGATTTGATGGGCTACACCCCGTGGGGCTGCATTGATTTGGTGTCGGCGGGGACGGGCGAGATGAAAAAACGTTATGGCTTTATCTATGTCGATAAAAATAATGACGGCAGCGGGACGTTAGCGCGCCATCCGAAGAAATCTTTTGCCTGGTATCAAAATGTGATTAAAAACAACGGAGAAAATATTTAAGATTCAATATGTTGTTATTCAGCCCCGCCATCTGTGCGGGGCGTGTTTTATACTCATTCTCCAGACGTATGTCACTTTGGTTGATCCATGTCAAGCATACGTTGTGTTGCGCCAGAGAGGAAAAGCGGTATAATCCGGCGATTTTTTTTGTGGTTGCCACTCGTCTGAGGAAAGGAGAAGAGTATGAAGATCGTGGAAGTCAAACACCCACTCGTCAAACACAAGCTGGGTCTGATGCGTGAAAACGACATTAGCACCAAACGCTTTCGTGAACTCGCCTCGGAAGTAGGCAGCCTGCTGACCTATGAAGCGACCGCAGACCTGGAAACCGAAACGGTAACCATCGACGGCTGGAATGGCCCGGTTGAAATCGAACAAATCAAAGGTAAAAAAATCACCGTGGTTCCTATCCTGCGTGCCGGTCTGGGCATGATGGAAGGCGTCCTGGAGCATGTGCCGAGCGCGCGTATCAGCGTGGTGGGCATCTACCGTAACGAAGAAACGCTGGAGCCCGTTCCGTACTTCCAGAAACTGGTATCCAACATCGATGAGCGTATGGCGCTGGTGGTTGACCCGATGCTGGCAACCGGCGGTTCAATGATTGCGACGATCGATCTGCTGAAAAACGCAGGCTGCCACAGCATTAAAGTGCTGGTGCTGGTTGCTGCGCCGGAAGGCATTGCGGCGCTGGAGAAAGCGCACCCGGATGTTGAGCTGTACACCGCATCGATTGATAAGGGACTTAACGAGCACGGATACATTATTCCGGGCCTCGGCGATGCCGGTGATAAGATCTTTGGTACGAAGTAAGTGAATGAATAATAAAGAGCCGACTTTAAGAGTCGGCTTTTTTTTGAATAAAACACCCATAACATACAACACTCAGAGGAAAACACTATGACGCGCCGTGCTATCGGGGTAAGTGAAAGACCGCCGCTTTTACAGACAATCCCGCTTAGTTTGCAGCATTTGTTCGCCATGTTTGGCGCAACCGTGCTGGTGCCAGTCCTGTTTCATATCAACCCGGCTACCGTTCTGCTGTTTAACGGCATCGGTACGTTGCTGTATCTCTTTATTTGTAAAGGTAAAATCCCTGCATATTTAGGGTCGAGCTTTGCCTTTATTTCGCCGGTTCTGCTGCTGTTGCCGCTGGGGTATGAAGTGGCGCTGGGCGGTTTTATCATGTGCGGCGTGCTGTTCTGTCTGGTCTCTTTTATCGTGAAGAAAGCCGGAACCGGCTGGCTGGACGTGATGTTCCCGCCTGCGGCGATGGGCGCAATCGTTGCCGTTATCGGTCTGGAACTGGCGGGCGTGGCTGCGGGTATGGCCGGGTTACTGCCTGCTGAAGGGCAATCCCCGGATACCAAAACCATTACCATCTCCCTTGTGACCCTGGCGGTGACGGTCTTTGGCTCCGTGCTGTTCCGGGGTTTCCTGGCCATTATTCCGATCCTGATCGGCGTGCTGGCAGGCTATGCGCTGTCATTTGCGATGGGGGTAGTGGATACCGCGCCGATTGCCGAAGCGCACTGGTTCGCGCTGCCAACGTTCTATACGCCGCGCTTTGAATGGTTTGCCATTCTGACAATCCTGCCAGCGGCGCTGGTGGTGATTGCCGAACACGTAGGCCACCTGGTCGTGACGGCGAACATCGTTAAAAAGGATCTGGTTCGTGACCCTGGCCTGCATCGTTCGATGTTTGCCAATGGGTTATCAACGATGATTTCCGGGTTCTTCGGTTCTACGCCGAACACCACCTACGGTGAAAACATCGGTGTTATGGCGATCACCCGCGTGTACAGCACCTGGGTTATCGGCGGCGCGGCGATTTTTGCCATTCTGCTCTCCTGCGTGGGTAAACTGGCCGCTGCGATTCAGATAATCCCGCTGCCGGTAATGGGCGGCGTATCGCTGCTGTTGTACGGCGTGATCGGCGCATCCGGTATTCGCGTATTGATTGAATCAAAAGTCGATTACAACAAAGCGCAGAACCTGATCCTGACTTCGGTGATTTTGATCATCGGCGTCAGCGGCGCGAAAGTGCATATTGGCGCGGCGGAACTGAAAGGAATGGCGCTGGCGACCATCGTTGGGATCGGCCTGAGCCTGATCTTCAAACTGATCAGCGTTCTGCGCCCGGAAGAAGTGGTGCTGGATGCGAAAGACGCGGATACGCCGCAGCAATAATCCTGAAACCGGGCAGTGCTGCTGCCCGGTTCTATCGTGATGGAATTCTGTGGTAAACTCATCGCGATTTTATGGAATCCTGGATTGAGGTATCTCTGAACACTCCGGCACAGCTCTCTCTGCCACTTTATCTTCCTGACGACGAAACTTTCGCAAGTTTCTGGCCGGGGGATAACGCCTCTTTACTGGCTGCACTGCAAAACGTGCTGCGTCAGGAACATAGCGGATATATTTATCTCTGGTCGCGTGAAGGCGCGGGCCGTAGCCATCTGCTGCACGCGGCGTGTGCTGAACTGTCGCAACGCGGCGACGCGGTAGGCTATGTGCCGCTGGATAAGCGCACCTGGTTTGTACCGGAAGTGCTTGACGGCATGGAACATTTGTCGCTGGTGTGTATTGACAATATTGAATGTGTCGCCGGAGATGAACTATGGGAAATGGCGATCTTTGATCTCTATAACCGCATCCTTGAGTCGGGAAAAACGCGCCTGCTGATCACCGGCGATCGCCCTCCACGTCAGTTAAAGCTGGGATTACCCGATCTGGCTTCTCGTCTGGACTGGGGGCAAATCTACAAGCTGCAACCTCTCTCTGATGAAGACAAACTCCAGGCGTTACAACTGCGCGCCAGACTGCGTGGGTTTGAACTGCCGGAAGATGTCGGGCGTTTTCTGTTGAAGCGGCTGGATCGTGAGATGCGTACGCTATTTATTACGCTGGATCAGCTCGATCACGCCTCAATCACCGCACAGCGTAAACTCACCATTCCGTTCGTTAAAGAGATTCTGACGCTGTAACGCTGCCGTTTTTGCCCGGTGGCCGGGCAAAAAACTCAGGCAATATCTTCCAGTAAGTGCTCAACCAGCAGTGGAATCGGCCTGCCGGACGCGACGCTTCTGCCGTTTTCTCGCCATAGCGCCGTACCGCTAATGTCCAGATGTGCCCACGGGATATCCGACGGGCAAAAATGATGCAGTAACCAGGCTGCGGAAGCGCTGATTGCCGCATTGTTCGTCGGCGTATTACAGAGAGCGGCTATGGCGCTTTTGGTCTGCTTTTTCAGTCGTGCATCCAGAGGTAAAGACCAGACTTCATCTCCGCTCTGCCGTCCAGCCTCTGTTAGCGCCTGTCTTAACGCATCGTCCTGAGTCATCAGCCCGCTGAGTTCGTAGCCAAGCGCTTTCACCACCGCACCGGTCAAGGTTGCCATGTCGATGATATAACGGGCCTGCGGCTGTCGTTGGCTCGTCCATGCAATGGCGTCGGCCAGCACCAGTCGTCCTTCAGCGTCGGTGTTATTGATTTCCACTGTCATACCGTTGCAGGCGCGAGCAACGCTGCCAGGCTGCATTGCGTTCGGGCCGATTGCGTTTTCAGCCAGCGCCAGCACGCCCATTATGCGTACGGGCAGTTTTAACTCCGCAACCGTCAGGAGCAGTCCCAACACGTTGGCTGCGCCACACATGTCATATTTCATGGTGTACATACCCGCGCCCTCTTTCAACCACAGGCCACCGGTATCAAACGTTATCCCTTTACCTATGTAGCAGCGTACCGGGCCGTCACTTATGCCGTTGTAATGAATGGCAAGCAAACGCGGTGGACAGGTCGCTCCTTTGCCAACCGCATGGAGCAGTCCGAGACCTTGTTCAACAATTTGTTGTTCATCAAGGACTTCACAGTGCAGCGCAGGAAAAGAGGCGCACAGGGTTTGTGCCTCGTTGACCACGAACTGCGGCGTACAGCAATCGGAGGGGGTATCCGCCAGCCGCCTTGCAGTGATCATGCCGTTGGCAATGGCCTGCTGCTGCCTGAACATTTTTTCACGTTTCTCGTATTGTTCTGGCTGGCAGAACGCGGTGATATGGCGGATGCGAGTGGCGGTGGCATCCGTTTTTTTCAATTGTAAATCATTGAGCGTATACGCCTGATTGAACAGAAAACGCAGCAGCAGCGCCAGTACAGTGTCATTTATTTCGGTGACATCAATCAGCACATTTTCGCTGACTGGCGAGGCCAGCAGCGGTCGTATCGCATTGAGTAAACCTTCGGTCAGGCTGTCCTGCCAGAGCGCATCAGGCAACAGGGTAATTCGCGTAAAAGGCGCGCAGCCAAAGCGGGTATCCGCTACTTTATCTTGCGCCAGTACGCGCATTTCCGCGAGCAGAGCGGAATCCCGCAATAAAGAACAGCCAGGAGGCGCGATAAGATGGCCTTGTGGTTGAACCTCTGCGGGTGAGCAAATCAGTTGGTATGAAATCATTTCTCTTCCTCGACTGGAGCACGTATCCGTGCGGCATAGTCTTGCATCCATTCTTCATCGACGGGGTGATAATGGGTTTTCTCGTGCTGGCGTTCGGCGCGAAATACGGTGAGCGGTTGGCGTGCGGTAGCGACAACGAACGAGAATGTTTTGATGTTAGTGGCTGCGCCAAACTCGCCTTTACGGTTCATGCAGACCACCGAGAGGTCGCCTGTGCGACCAAATCGCGACATCAATTTATCTTCCAGCTCAAACACGACAGAATCAGCCGCTTGTTGCGGTGTCATTCCCTGCGCCATGCGACGAACAATTTCATAGCTGGCGCAGCCTTTCATCAGATCTTCACCAACGCCCGTTGCCGTTGCCGCGCCGACTTCACTGTCGCAATAGAAGCCGGAACCAATAACCGGAGAGTCGCCAATGCGTCCGCGTTTTTTCATAAACAGGCCGCTGGTGGAGGTGGCAACGCTCATCGACCCCAGTTTATCCAGACCAATAATGCCAACCGTATCGTGGCCGTTATATGGACTTAAGCCTTTATCCAGCGTCTCCCGGCAGCGTTTTTGATAGTGCTGGATGGCTCTGTCGGTGAGCATGGTTTTATCCGCAAATCCCTGGCTCAGTGCCCATTCACGCGCACCCTGGCCAACCAGCAGACAGTTATAGCGCTGACGGCTTAACGCATGTGCGACGCGCACCGGGTTGGCAATATCCACCAGATTCCCGACCGCCCCAAACGCCAGGGTATCGCCGTCCATATAGGCGGCATCCAGTTCGACCTCGCCATTTTCAGTAGGCAGTCCGCCATAGCCCACGGATTTATAAAACGGAAAGTCCTCAACGGTTGCGACGGCGTCTACCACCGCCATTGCGACCGGGTTTCCCGCAGCCAGTGCAGACGCGGATTCCGCCACACCTTCAAGCGCCATTCGCCAGGTTGCGATAATTCCCCACATGGTTTACTCCTGTTTTGCAAGTGGTGCATCGGGCTGCGTTACGGCAGCCCGTTCCGCCGCGCGGTACTGTTTATCGACGATCCGCATAAAGGGCAGATACAGCATTGCGCCAATCAGCAGGTTAATGAGCTGCATGACGCTGCCGCTAATATGTCCGGTAACGATAAAACCGCTAATGACTGGCGGCAGCGTCCACGGAATAAAGACGCCCGTGGTGACGGCGACCGCGCCGAGCTTCATCGCGGTATACTGTACGGTGACCAGCACCAGCGGCACCAGGTTGAAGGGGATCAGCATTATCGGATTCATTATCACCGGCAGACCGAACAGAATCGGTTCGTTGATGTTGAACACGGACGCTCCGGCACCGAGCCGCGCCACTTCCCGCATGTTTTTACTGCGCGCAAAGAAAAGCATGGCTAACACCAGCGACAACGTTGCGCCCGCGCCGCCCATCCAAATCATGTCAAAAAACTGTTCCGTAATGATGTGTGTGGGGGGGGGGGGCCAGCCTGAATAGCCGCAATGTTGTCGGTCTGGTTTTCCATCCACAGCGGGCGGATGATGCCGTTAACCATTGAGCCGGAGTTAATACCGACCGACCACAAAATAGTGATGCTGAACACTGTCATCAGCGCGCCAAAGTAAGAGGTGCCGTAATGACGAACCGGTGTGGCGACCACTTCGTAAATAAACTGATGGATGGTCTGGTAATGGGTGTTTTCAAACAAGATGCGAATGCTCAGTACCAGTATCATGACCAGTAAGGCGGGGATCAGCGCGGCAAAAGATTCTTGCACCGCCGGTGGCACACCTTCTGGCATTTTGATCACCAGATTTTTACGCTTTAGCCAGCAGAAAAGTTCAGTCCACAGCAGCGAACCGATCATCGCGACGAACAACCCTTTTGTGCCAATCCACTCTACGGGGATCACGGTAATACCGCCGTTTTCCGCCACTTTGATAAACGGTGTAAGGATCAGAAAACAGACCAGCGCCAGAATGCCGCAGGAGATGCGATCTTCGCCGTAGTGTTCCGCCAGACGAAATGCGACCAGGAAACTGATAAACAGCGACATCGTTGAGAACACCGCGTTAAACGGGATCTCAATAATTGCACTCCAGCTCTCGCCAAAAGCCTGAGACATAAACTGCTGATAGTTTTGATTCGGAAACGAAGAGATCACCAGCAGAATAGAGCCGACGATAATAAACGGCATAAACGAAACGTATGCGCCACGAATCGCGCCGAGATGCCGCTGCTGAGCGGTTTTCGCCGCCAGAGGCATCAGTTTTGCTTCAAGAAATCCCAGAACATTGTTCATTGTGAACTCCGTACAAGATTAACTCACGTTGTGTGTGCTATGCATGAGGATTATCTGCGAAGGCGTGTGAACGAAAGGTGAAATAGCTCACAATGTGATCGCGATTAACATATAAATCTCATAAGATTAATTATCTGAAAATCGACAGGGATTCTTGCGATGGAAATAAAATTGCACGCCAATGCCACTACCACACCGCGTATTCGTCGCTATCTTCAGCAGTCTGAAAAAAGCGACAGAGAGCTTGCCGCCGAGCTTGGGATTTCTGTTACGACAGTGAGGCGATGGCGACATCGTGATCGGGTTAGTGATGGGCAAACTACGCCGAAGACGATATACAAAGCGATGAGACAAGAGCAGGTTGTTTTGGTGAACGCCTTGCGCGACGCAACAGGTGCGCCGCTGGATGACCTCTTATTGTTGGTGAACGAGGTGCTGGGCATTGTTGTGTCGCGCGCGACGTTGAATCGTTATCTTAAACCGGCGACACCTCGGCGACAGCGGGCGTCGTTACAAGGGAAAAAAGCGTTAAAATCCGGGATGCTGCCGAATCATCTGGCGCTGTATCACCTTCCACTCTCGTTACATATGGACGACGGTGGCGAACATCATTTGTTCTGGGCGCGCGAGCCGATGAGCGGCTGGTGCTTTGCCCGACTGTATGCGGGTATTTCACCGCAGCGGGTCGTGGTCTGGCTGGATGAATTGCTGGAAACCTGCCCGGCTGATATACAATCTATTGAGACAAATATTTCTGATCGCATATGCCCGCAGCTAAAAACGCACCTGGCGACGCGCGGCATGTCATGCCAAATAACCGGTACGATTCCCGGTTGGGTGCCGGTGACAATACCGCTGAATGAGATTGTTCCCCGGCTAAATAGTGAATCTGCCAGCGAGTTGCTTATCCGCTTATGTGAATGCTACAACCGTGGTAAGACGCAGAAAAAACTGGGGGATTGTACGCCGCAGGACTTTCTGGAAGCGCTGCGGCGCATGGATTAGCTCACGATTTCCAGCACCTGCTCCGGCGGGCGGCCAATACGAGCCTGACCGTTGGCGACGACAATCGGTCGCTCCATCAGTTTCGGGTTTTCCACCATCGCCTGAATCAGCGCCTCTTCGCTCAGATGGCTGTCGGCCAGATTGAGAGACTTGTAGAGATCTTCTTTCTGGCGCATCAGTTCGCGTGCGCTGGACATCCCTAACATACGCAGCAGTTCATGCAGCGTCGCTGCGTCGGCAGGTGTTTCCAGGTAAAGCACCACTTCCGGTTCAACGCCGTTGGATTTCAGCAGGCTCAGCGTGTCGCGGCTCTTTGAACAACGCGGGTTGTGGTAGATTTTTACTGCATCAGACATGATTTCTCCTTTCGCGCGAACTGTAGGCCGGATAAAACGCGATAGCGTCGCCACCCGGCAACAGAACGAATACTACATTTTGGTGTATGGCTTAAAGCGTTCCTGCAACTGGCGCAGCTGGTCGATACGGGCATCGTAACGCGCCTGTTGCTGGCTGCCCAGCTTGACCTGAGAACTTGCACTGCTGAGCATAGAGATCGCCTGATCCAGTCGCCCGGCCAGCGCATAGCCTTCGGCGCGCGCCGCCAGCTCCTGATCGCGGTTATTGAGCGCCGCTTCAGCCTGCGCCAGGAGATCCCAGCCGTTGCCGTCGTCTTTATTGTTGAAAGTGTAGCGATTGAGGATGGTCGTGGCTTCTCTGGCTTGCCCGCCCTGTAAATAAGCATTCGCCAGGTTTAGCTGCAATACCGGGTTTGCGCGCAGATCGCGGGCATTTTTCAGACGGTTAATCGCTTCGCTGGTTTTCTTCTGCCCCAGATCGATATCGGTCGCCAGGTCGAGATACCACGCGTTATTCGGTTCAGCCGTCAGCAACGGTTGCAGCGCTTTGCGAGCTTCGTCGTACTTGCTGGCTTCCATTGCCTGTAGCGCCCGGCCATATTGCGCCGCACGCTGTTGGCGCACGTTTCCTTTTTCCCATGCGTCGAGCAGGTCGCTGGTAAGCTGATTACGGCCAGAATTGTACATCCCCAGCGTACGCGCCTTCGCCAGATAAAAATCTTCAGACGACTCCACTACCACCGGGCGCATCTGGTTTGCACGGTTGCGGGCATCCGCCAGACGGCTTTCCGGCAGGGGGTGCGTCAGCAAAATTTCGGGAGGACGCGTGGAGTAGCGCGCCTGGTCGAGCAGTTTTTCCAGGAACGTCGGCATCGCTTGCGGATCGAACCCTGAACGTTGCAGCACCTGAATACCGATTCGATCTGCTTCCTGTTCGTTTTGTTGGGTGAAGCTGATCATCCCCTGACGCGTTCCCGCCAGCGTACCGGTCAGCGCCGCCATACCGGCCTGCGGGCTGGCCATCGCCAGAAGAATAGAGCCTAAGGCACCGACCCAGGTCAGCGGAGCGCTGCGCTTTTGATCTTCCATCGCGCGCGCCAGATGGCGTTGGGTTACGTGGGAAATTTCGTGCGCCATCACCGAGGCTAACTGACTTTCGTTATCGGAATAGCGAAAGAGCGCGGAATGCAGCACAACGTTGCCGCCGAAAAAGGCGAAGGCGTTGATTTCGTCGTTGTTAATCAAAAAGAAATGGAACGGCGTTTTCACGGAGTCTGCATGAGAGACTAAACGCATCCCCAGCGCGTTGATGTACTGACTCAACAGCGGATCGTTGATCAACGGCGCGCTGCCGCGCAACTGGCGAACGTAATAGTCGCCCATTTGCATTTCCTGACCGATAGAAAGCGTGCTTCCTGCTGAGGTCCCCATATCCGGTAGCGTGTCTGCGGAATCTGCAAACGCGGGGGCTATCTGACCGATAGTCAGCGCAGCGATGAGGGTAGCAACCAGGTTTTTCTTCAACAGCCTGAACATAGACCTCTGTCCTGTTTTCTTTAATATAGCCATTTGACCGATGCCGCGACGTATCGTTCCGCCACGCCAGCACAGGGAGTGTAACTGCGAAACCCGGTGGTGAATACCCCGCTCAAATGACTTTTCAGTTTCCTGAATCAGCAACAAAAAGCGAAGTCTTTTTTGTGACATTTAGATACAATTCGGGATCGCAATCCCGCTATTGAGGTTCAGGGAACGGTTTCTATGCTTGAGATGTTGATGCAGTGGTATCGCCGTCGTTTTAGCGACCCGGAGGCGATCGCCTTGCTGGTTATCCTGGTTGCCGGTTTTGGCATCCTTTTCTTTTTCAGTGGGCTTCTGGCGCCGTTGCTGGTGGCTATTGTCCTCGCTTACCTGCTGGAGTGGCCTACGGTCCGTCTGGAGGCGATTGGCTGCTCCCGGCGTTGGGCCACCTCAATCGTACTGATTGTTTTTGTCGGCATTTTACTGCTGATGGCGTTTGTCGTGATGCCGGTGGCCTGGCAGCAGGGGATCTATTTGATTCGCGATATGCCGGGTATGCTCAATAAGCTCTCTGATTATGCCGCCACGTTACCCCGTCGTTACCCGGCGCTGATGGATGCCGGGATCATTGATGCGATGGCGGAAAACATGCGCACCCGGATGCTGACGTTAGGTGATTCGGTCGTGAAATACTCCCTGGCCTCTCTGGTCGGGTTGTTGACGCTGGCGGTGTATCTGGTGCTGGTGCCGCTGATGGTCTTCTTCCTGATCAAAGATAAAGAGCAGATGCTGAATGCCGTGCGCCGGGTTCTGCCGCGCAATCGCGGTCTGGCCGGGCAGGTCTGGATGGAGATGAACCAGCAGATCACCAACTATATTCGTGGCAAAGTGCTGGAGATGGTGGTGGTTGGCGTGGCGACCTGGCTTGGCTTCCTGCTCTTTGGTCTCAACTACTCGCTGCTGCTGGCGGTTCTGGTTGGATTCTCGGTATTAATCCCCTACATCGGCGCGTTCGTGGTGACCATTCCGGTGATTGGCGTGGCGTTATTCCAGTTTGGCCTCGGAACGGAGTTCTGGAGCTGCTTCGCCGTGTATCTGATCATTCAGGCGCTGGATGGAAACCTGCTGGTGCCGGTACTGTTTTCAGAAGCCGTCAACCTGCACCCGCTGGTGATTATTCTGTCGGTGGTGATTTTCGGCGGCCTGTGGGGCTTCTGGGGCGTGTTCTTCGCCATCCCGCTGGCGACGTTAATTAAAGCCGTGGTACATGCCTGGCCGGACGGACAGGTCAGCGACGGTTAAGCACGATTATCACTCTGCCCGGTGGCGCAACGTCATCGGGCGTTCCACGTTTTATCCGCTTTCTCCTTTCCTGAACGTTTTCCGAATGTGCTGTCCCGCCCTCCTTTTTTGCTTTCAACTTACCGGTATAGATGGTTTTTTAATCTCACAAGGACAAGACCAACCGGAGAAAAAAATGGGTCATCAGATGCACACGCAGCAAAAAGTGGGGTGGGGCGGTTATCTCGCCTTTTTTATTACCATTATCCTTTTTTCAGGCATGTTCGCGAAAAGTACGGAATGGTGGCGAGTGTTTGATTTTACCGTGCTCAATGGCGCGTTTGGCCTGGTTAACGCGGCAGGCGACACGGCGGTTTCATTTCGCGGCACTGGCGGTACCGGGGCGAGAGACGGCTTTTTATTCGCACTGGAGCTGGCGCCATCGGTTATTTTATCGCTCGGCATTATTTCCGTGACGGAAGGGCTGGGCGGACTGCGCGCCGCACAGCAGTTGATGACGCCGATACTCAGGCCGATCCTGGGCATCCCCGGCATTTGCTCTCTGGCGCTTATCGCCAATTTACAAAATACGGATGCCGCCGCCGGGATGACCAAAGAGCTGGCGGAAGAGGGGGTGATTACCGAACAGGAACGGGCTATTTTCGCCTGCTGGCAGACAAGCGGCAGCGCGATTCTGACGAACTACTTCTCATCAGGCGCCGCGCTATTTGCCACGATAACCGTACCGGTTATTACGCCGCTGGCGGTCATTTTAGTCTTCAAATTTATCGGTGCGAACCTGTTGCGGGTGTGGATCGCGCAGCTTGAACATCGTCGTATGAAACAGGAGGCCTGAAATGAGCGCACAGGTACGTAAAAATGTTATGGATCTGTTTATCGACGGCGCGCGGCGCGGTTTTACCATCGCCACCACCAGCCTGTTGCCCAACGTCGTCATGGCCTTTGTCATTATTCAGGCGCTGAAGGTGACGGGGTTGCTGGATATCGTCGGGCGAGTGTGTGAACCGGTAATGGCGCTATGGGGGTTGCCGGGAGAATCGGCGACCGTTCTGCTGGCTGCGGTGATGAGTATGGGCGGCGGCGTGGGCGTCTGCGCCAGCCTGGTGGTTACTGGCGCGCTGTCCGGTCACGATGCCACTGTGCTGTTACCCGCCATTTACCTGATGGGCAACCCGGTTCAGAATGTAGGGCGCTGCCTGGGAACGGCGGGCGTTCATCCGCGTTATTACCCGCATATTATTGCGGTGTGCGTGATTAATGCCCTGGTCTCTATTTGGGTAATGCAGGCTATTGTTTAAAAAGGACTATCATGGACTGTTCCATTCTTAATCTGACGCTTTTTCAGCGCGGACACGTATATGCCCCGGACGATCTGGGCCAGCAGGACATTCTGGTTGCCAACGGCAAAATTGTCGCTATTGCGCCGACTATCGCTGCGGAAGACTTCCCCGGTTGCCAGCAGGTCGATCTCCACGGTGATATCGTCTGCCCGGGATTTATCGATCAGCATGTTCATCTCATCGGCGGTGGCGGCGAAGCCGGGCCGCATACCCGTACGCCAGAGGTGCGGCTGTCACGGTTGGTTGAAGCCGGTATTACCTCCGTTGTCGGGCTGCTGGGAACGGACGGCATCACCCGTCATCCTGAATCTCTGCTGGCGAAAACACGCGCGCTGGAATATGAAGGGATCAGCGCATGGATGTTAACGGGGGCGTATTCTCTGCCTTCGCCAACCATCACCGGGAGCGTCGATCGCGATGTGGCGTTGATCGATAAAGTGATTGGCGTGAAATGCGCCGTCTCCGATCATCGTTCTTCGGCGCCGAATTCCGCCGCGCTGGCGACAATGGCGGCGCAGTCCCGCGTGGGGGGATTACTGGGCCAGAAGCCGGGAATCAGCGTCTTTCATATGGGCGACAGCCCACACATGCTGGAACCGCTGTACGATATTCTCGCCAATGCCGATGTCCCCATCACGAAACTGCTGCCGACGCATGTTAACCGCGCCGAACCGCTGTTCCAGGCGGCGCTGGAGTACGCGCTTGATGGTGGCTACATCGATATTACCAGCAGCATTGATGAACCGATCGATCCGGCGACGGCCATCGTGACAGCCTTGCGCCATGAGGTTCCGCTGTCGCGCATTACCCTGAGTTCTGATGGCAACGGCAGCCAGCCGGAATTTGATGAGCATGGAAATTTGACGGGCATTGGCGTGGCGGGTTTTGAGTCGCTGATCGGCACGCTGCGTCAGTTAGTTACGCAGCATAAACTGCCGCTGGAGCAGGCGCTGCGCCCGCTTACCCGCACTGTCGCGGAATTTCTTGGCTTTGAGCATAAAGGACGTCTGGCGGCAGGCTGTGACGCCGACATTCTGGTGCTGAATCAGGCGCTGGAAGTCAGCCATCTGTGGGCGAAAGGCAAAGCGGTGGTGAAAGACGGTAAAGCGTGCGTGAAAGGAACGTTTGAATAAACGACGCGTATGCCGGATAGCGGCGTAAACGCCTTATCCGGCCTACGGGGTTGTGCGAATCAGGCCTGATAAGACGCGTTAGCGTCGCATCAGGCTTTATCCGGCAAAACGCAAATCAGGCGTTTTCTTTCAGCCAGTTCAGCACTACATCGTGGTGGTTACTGGTTTTAAAGTCGTCAAATACGTGTTCGATCTTGCCGTCAGCGTCGATCAGGAAGCTGATGCGATGGATGCCGTCGTAGGTTTTCCCCATAAAGGATTTTTCCCCCCAGACGCCGAATTGCTCGCAGACCTGATGATCCTCATCGGACAGGAGCGTAAAGTTAAGCAGCTCTTTTTCGGCGAAACGAGACAGTTTTTCAGGTTTATCGGTGCTGATCCCCAACACGTCTACGCCTGCTTTTTTCAGATCGTCCATGTTATCGCGTAAACCACAGGCCTGTACGGTACAGCCGGGCGTCATGGCTTTAGGGTAGAAATACACCAGTACGCGCTGTCCCTGGAAGTCGGTCAAATTTACTTGTTCTCCGTCTTGATCCGGCAAGCTAAATTTCGGTGCGATGTCACCGGCTTTCAGTGGATTCATTACTTAACTCCATCCTGTTCATCATGTTGTGAGTAATTAACAACGTTAATACTGCCTTGCGCATTGAGTTCTGTACATAGTGCTTTAAAGGCATGCTCAATATTTACGGCATCATGAGATGCCGGACTGTGCGCGGTGATTTGAACAAACAGCTGTGCAGCCTTTTCATTTTCAGCAGGTTGCGTGCGGGAGACCAGCTCAGCGATGTTCATCTGATGGCTGTCGAAAAGCGCGGTAAAACGTTCAATTAAATGCGGAGAATCTTCCACCTCGACCTGTACCCATACCGTTGCGGGCATGGCCGGACGGGGGCGAGCGGTGGTGCGCTTCATCACAATCAACAAATCCAGCTCTGCGCCTTTCAACGGCAAGGTTGATTCAATCAGGGTGATGGCGTTCCAGGAGCCAGACAGCAGCATGATAAACGTGAATTCATCGCCCAACATGGCCAGTCGGCTGTCTTCGATATTACAGCCGCAGCTGCTGACATGGCGGGTGATAGTATTCACAATTCCCGGGCGATCGGCACCCAGCGCAGTGATAACCAGGTAATGTTGTGATGACGATGTCAAACCGGTTCTTCCTTTGAGAGGTGAGGTAATCATAAGGAAAGCATAAAAAAAACCTGCATACAATAATCAGAAGGGCTATGGTCTCTTGCTTTTATTGTCGTACCAAACGTACCATTGAGAAACTTGTTTGCACAGAGGATGGCCCATGTTCACGGGAAGTATTGTCGCGCTTGTTACACCGATGGATGAAAAAGGTAATGTCTGCCGGTCAAGCCTGAAAAAACTGATTGATTATCATGTCGCCAGCGGTACCTCGGCGATTGTTTCTGTTGGCACCACCGGCGAATCCGCCACGCTGAGCCATGACGAGCATGGCGATGTGGTCATGATGACGCTGGAGCTGGCGGACGGGCGTATTCCGGTTATCGCCGGAACGGGCGCGAACGCGACGGCGGAGGCCATTAGCCTGACGCAGCGTTTCAACGACAGCGGCGTTGTCGGTTGCCTGACAGTGACGCCTTACTACAACCGCCCGACTCAGGAAGGTCTGTTCCAGCATTTCAAAGCCATCGCTGAACATACTGACTTGCCGCAAATTCTGTATAATGTGCCGTCCCGTACAGGCTGCGATATGCTGCCGGAAACCGTCGGCCGTCTGGCGAAAGTAAAAAATATTGTCGCAATCAAAGAGGCGACAGGGAACTTAAGTCGGGTTCACCAGATCAAAGAGCTGGTTTCAGACGATTTTATTCTGCTCAGCGGTGATGATGCGACCGGGTTGGACTTCATACAGCTCGGCGGTCATGGCGTGATTTCCGTTACCGCGAACGTTGCGGCGCGTGATATGGCGGAAATGTGCAAACTGGCGGCGGAAGGTCGTTTTGCTGACGCGCGGGTGATTAATCAGCGTCTGATGCCGTTACATAACAAACTATTTGTCGAACCCAATCCGATCCCGGTGAAATGGGCATGTAAGGAGTTGGGACTTGTGGCGACCGATACGCTGCGCTTGCCGATGACGCCGATCACCGATACGGGTCGTGAGATTGTCAAAGCGGCGCTCAAGCATGCCGGTTTGCTGTAAAGTTTAGGGAGATTTGATGGCTTACTCAGTACAAAAGTCGCGCCTGGCCAGGGTTGCGGGTGTTTCGCTCATTATGCTGCTCGCGGCCTGTAGCTCTGACTCGCGCTACAAGCGCCAGGTGAGCGGTGATGAATCCTATCTGGAAGCCGCGCCGCTTGCTGAACTTCATGCGCCAGCAGGGATGATTCTGCCGGTAACGACGGGCGACTATAACATTCCGGTGACCAACGGCAGCGGCGCTGTCGGCAAAGCGCTGGACATTCGTCCGCCTGCTCAGCCGTTAGCGCTGGTGACCGGCGCGCGTACCCAGTTTACGGGCGATACCGCAACCTTGCTGGTGGAAAATGGTCGCAATACCAACCTGTGGCCGCAGGTTGTCAGCGTGATTCAGTCCAAAAACTACACGATTGAAAAACGTGATGACGCCAGCCAGACCCTGACGACCGATTGGGTTGAATGGAACCGTCTGGATGAAGACCAGCAGTACCGTGGACGTTATCAAATCTCGGTGAAACCGCAGGGTTATCAGCAGGCTGTAACGGTGAAACTGGTGAATCTGGAACAGGCCGGCAAGCCTGCCGCAGATGCCGCTTCGCTACAGCGTTATAGCGCTGAGATGATGAACGTAATCTCGGCGGGTCTGGATAAAACCGCCACCGACGCTGCGAACGCCGCGCAAAACCGTTCTGCCGCTACGATGGATGTGCAGAGCGCCGCAGATGACACCGGTTTGCCAATGCTGGTCGTCCGTGGGCCGTTCAACGTGGTGTGGCAGCGTCTGCCAGCCGCGCTTGAAAAAGTGGGCATGAAAGTGACCGACAGCACGCGTTCTCAGGGCAGCCTGGCAGTGACCTACAAACCGCTGTCTGACAGCGGCTGGCAGGATCTGGGCGCAACCGATCCGGGGCTGTCGTCCGGCGACTATAAATTGCAGGTGGGCGATTTAGACAACCGCAGTAGCCTACAGTTTATCGATCCGAAGGGGCATACCCTGACGCAGAGCCAGAACGACGCGCTGGTTGCCGTCTTCCAGGCAGCGTTCAGCAAGTAAAAATTGAGGGGCTGGAGCAATCCAGCCCTTTTTTCTGATATGATACGCAAACGTGTGCGTCAGCAGAAAAACGCAATTTTTACCGTAATTTCGCCCCCAGGCTGTAGGTCGGATAAGGCAACGCCGCCATCCGGCAAAGTGTGGCAGAAAATGAATTTTTATCGTTAATTCACACCAGGAGTAATAAAGATGCAAAAGCAAGCTGAGTTGTATCGTGGTAAAGCGAAGACCGTATACAGCACGGAAAACCCGGACCTGTTGGTGCTCGAATTCCGCAATGATACGTCAGCAGGGGATGGCGCGCGCATTGAACAGTTTGATCGCAAAGGGATGGTGAACAACAAGTTTAACCATTTCATCATGACCAAACTGGCAGAAGCGGGCATCCCGACCCAGATGGAGCAGTTGCTGTCCGATACCGAGTGTCTGGTGAAAAAGCTGGATATGGTGCCGGTCGAGTGCGTGGTGCGTAACCGTGCGGCTGGTTCTCTGGTCAAGCGTCTGGGCATTGAAGAAGGCATCGAACTGAACCCGCCGCTGTTCGACCTGTTCCTGAAAAACGATGCGATGCACGATCCGATGGTCAACGATTCTTACTGCGAAACCTTCGGCTGGGTGAGCAAAGAGAATCTGGCGCGCATGAAAGAGCTGACTTACAAAGCCAACGACGTGCTGAAAAAGCTGTTTGACGATGCCGGTCTGATCCTGGTCGATTTCAAACTGGAGTTTGGTCTGTACAAAGGCGAAGTAGTGCTGGGCGATGAATTTTCCCCGGACGGCAGCCGCCTGTGGGACAAAGAGACGCTGGATAAAATGGACAAAGACCGTTTCCGCCAGAGTCTGGGCGGCCTGATCGAAGCCTATGAAACCGTCGCACGTCGCCTGGGCGTGCAGTTAGATTAATTCTTCCCCCATCAGCATCAACCGGAGAGTCAACGCTCTCCGGTTTTTCTCTACCACCATTATTCTAATGGTAATCTTGCGCTGAACCGCCTACGATCATCATCATAATGAATAGTATGTTGAGGTGATTATGCGCTGGCAAGGGCGTCGTGAAAGTGACAATGTAGAAGACAGACGCAATAGCTCCGGCGGCCCGTCAATGGGCGGGCCGGGTTTTCGTTTGCCCAGCGGCAAAGGCGGAATCATTCTGCTGATTGTCGTGCTGGTGGCGGGCTATTACGGGGTGGATCTTACCGGTTTAATGACCGGGCAGCCGATTTCTCAGCAGGAAACGACGCGTTCGATCAGTCCAAATGACGACGAGGCCGCGAAGTTTACCTCTGTCATTCTGGCGACCACAGAAGATACCTGGGGTCAGCAGTTTGAGAAAATGGGGCGCACATATCAGCAGCCTAAGCTGGTGATGTACCGTGGCGCGACGCGCACAGGATGCGGTGCGGGTCAGTCCGTGATGGGGCCATTCTATTGCCCGGCGGATGGCACGGTCTACATCGATCTTTCCTTCTACGATGACATGAAAAACAAACTGGGCGCGGATGGCGATTTTGCCCAGGGTTACGTTATCGCCCACGAAGTGGGGCACCATGTGCAAAAACTGTTGGGCATCGAACCGAAGGTTCGTCAGCTGCAACAGACCGCATCGCAAGCGGAAGTGAACCGACTCTCCGTACGTATGGAGCTACAGGCGGATTGCTTCGCGGGCGTCTGGGGGCACAACATGCAGCAACAGGGCGTGCTGGAATCCGGCGATCTGGAAGAAGCGTTGAATGCGGCGCAGGCGATTGGCGACGATCGTCTGCAACAACAAAGTCAGGGACGCGTGGTGCCGGACAGCTTCACTCACGGCACTTCCGAGCAGCGCTATACCTGGTTTAAACGCGGTTTTGATAGTGGCGATCCGGCGCAATGTAATACCTTCGGCAAAGGTTTTTAACATACCGGGGCAGGGATGTCTGACAATGACGCATTGCGGGCGCTAACCGCACAAATGGCGCAGGAAGGGATTCGTCGGCTGCTGGTGCTCAGCGGCGATGCGTCCTGGTGTCGTGAACGGGCGCTGGCGCTGCGAGAAGCATTGGCTGGCGACTGGCTGTGGGTGGCAACCGATGCGCCCGCCGCGCCGCACTGTACGCCGCAGGCGTTACAAACGCTGCTGGGACGCGAGTTCCGCCACGCGGTTTTTGATGCGCAGTTGGGGTTTGATGCCTCGGCATTCGCGGCGCTGAGCGGCACGCTGCGAGCCGGAAGCTGGCTGGTGCTGCTGACGCCGCCGTATTCTGCATGGGAATCCCGTCCCGATGCGGATTCGCTGCGCTGGAGCGACTGCCCGCAGCCTGTTGCAACGCCACATTTTATCCAGCACCTCAAACGCGTGATGTCCCGTGACGAGCAGGCGCTGCACTGGCAGCAGTCTCAACCGTTTTCATGGCCGCGCTTTCCTGCCCGTCCCCACTGGCGACCCGCTACGGGTGAACCACAGCCTGAGCAGGCCGCGATTTTGCGGCATCTGCTGCGGATGCCGCCTGGCGTGGCCGCCGTTACGGCAGCGCGAGGTCGGGGTAAATCGGCGCTGGCCGGGCAGTTAATTTCGCGGATGAGCGGGACGGCCATTGTAACTGCGCCGTCGAAAGCGGCGACGGACGTGCTGGCGCAGTTTGCCGGTGAGAAATTTTGCTTTCTCGCTCCTGATGCGCTGTTGGCGGGCACGGAGACGGCCGACTGGCTGATTGTCGATGAAGCGGCGGCAATCCCCGCGCCGCAGCTACATCGCCTGGCGTCGCGTTTTTCACGCATATTGTTGACCACCACCGTTCAGGGCTATGAAGGGACGGGACGCGGTTTTTTGCTGAAGTTCTGCGCCCGTTTTCCTCATCTCCGGCGTTTTGAACTGCGACAGCCTGTTCGCTGGGCGCAGGGGTGCCCGCTGGAACAATGGGTCGGCGAAGCGCTGATATTCGACGACGAGACGTTTGCCCATGCGCCGCAGGGGGCGATTCGGTTCTCCGCTTTTACGCAGGCGCTCTGGCATACCGGGCCGACGCAGCCGCTGGCGGTGTATCAGCTGCTTTCCGGCGCGCATTACCGCACCTCTCCGCTCGATCTGCGTCGCATGATGGATGCGCCGGGGCAGCATTTTCTCGGCGCTTTTACGGCTGAGCGGGTAGCGGGGGCCGTCTGGCTGGTGGAAGAGGGCGGATTATCGGCTGCGCTGAGCCAGGCCGTGTGGGCGGGCTATCGTCGCCCGCGCGGAAATCTTGTCGCGCAGTCGTTGGCCGCTCATGGCGGCGATCCGCTGGCGGCGACGCTGACCGGGCGTCGGGTGAGCCGTATTGCCGTCCACCCGGCCCGCCAGCGGGAAGGGATTGGGCAGCAGCTGATCGCTGAGGCATACGGCGGCGCCAGCCAGTGCGACTATCTCTCCGTCAGTTTTGGTTATACCGCCGAACTCTGGCGATTCTGGCAGCGTTGCGGTTTTGTACTGGTGCGGATGGGGAACCACAAGGAGGCGAGCAGCGGCTGTTATACGGCGATGGCTTTGCTGCCCATCAGCGAGGCCGGCGCGCGGCTGGCGCACCGCGAGCACCAGCGTCTGCGCCGGGATGCGGAGATACTGGCTCGCTGGAACGGCGAAGCGATCCCGGTTATCCCGCTGAAAGCGTCTACGCTTAATGATGATGACTGGGATGAACTGGCGGGCTTTGCGTTTGCCCATCGACCGTTGCTCACGTCGTTAGGCTGTCTGAGTCGACTGCTTGAGCGCTGCGAGCTGGCGCTCCCCGCGCTGCGTGGACGCCTGGAGGAGAAGTGCAGCGACGCGAATCTGTGTATCCGGCTGGGTTTGCCTGGGCGTAAAGCGCTGCTTGTCGCCCAGCGCCGGGAAGTCGCCCATGCGCTTACCGCGCTGGATGACGAACGGGCGCAGCGGTTACGCGAACGCGTTTTGCAATGGCAATTTTTTCACTAACTCCTTCAATTTCCTGGCATGGTCATTGTGATTAAGCGGCGTAGAATCTGTTCTATCAGTTAAGGAGATCGCCATGAAACATGACCATTTTGTTGTTCAAAGCCCCGATAAACCCGCGAAACAACTGCTGTTGCTGTTTCATGGCGTGGGCGATAACCCGGTCTCAATGGGAGAAATTGGCTCCTGGTTCGCACCGTTATTTCCAGAGGCGCTGGTGGTCAGCATTGGCGGCGCGGAACCTTGTGGCCCGGCGCCTGGGCGTCAGTGGTTTTCGGTTCAGGATGTGACGGAAGAGAACCGCCAGGCGCGGGTTGATGCGATTATGCCGGTATTTATCGAGACGGTTCACTACTGGCAGAAACAGAGCGGCGTTGGGCCGGAGGCTACCGCGCTGATTGGGTTTTCGCAGGGGGCGATTATGTCTCTTGAAAGCATCAAAGCCGAGCCGGGTCTGGCATCGCGCGTGATTGCTTTCAACGGACGCTACGCCAGATTGCCGGAAACCGCCACGACCGCCACAACGGTACATTTGATTCACGGCGGTGAAGACCGGGTGATTGAGTTATCTCATGCGGTTGCCGCACAGGAAGCGTTAGTCCGTGCCGGAGGCGATGTGACGCTGGATATCGTCGAGGATTTAGGCCATGCGATTGACGATCGCAGTATGCAGTTTGCGCTCGACCATTTGCGCTATACCGTGCCGAAACACTACTTTGATGAAGCGTTGAGCGGCGGTAAGCCGAATGATGATGATATTATCGAAATGATATAAGCCGGAACTGAACCGTAGGCCGGATAGGGGCGAAGCCGCCATCCGGCATTCAGACGGTATGTTGCCTGATGGCGACACGCTTATCAGGCCTACAGGTTTATCTGACTATTTCTTTGGCTGATCTTTCTTCGGCCAGTCGTCGTCATCGTCCCACTTATCGTTAAAATCACGATGCGGGGGCAGCTCCGGTTTATTGGCGAGGAATTTTTTGTGATCGACCCGCTTGAGGTCTTTGATCACATTGATCAGTACACCCACCAAAAACACCAGCACCAGAATCCACCAATATTTTGCCAGCCAGTCCATGCTTATTTCCTCTTACAGGAACACGCGTCAGGCGACGAGTTGTTCCATAATACGTTGATACATGCGGGCAAGCAGTTGCAGATCGGCTGCATTAACACATTCATTAATTTTATGAATGGTGGCGTTGACCGGCCCGAGTTCGACTACCTGCGCCCCCATACGCGCAATAAAGCGCCCGTCGGACGTTCCACCCGTAGTGAGTAACTGCGGTTTTATCTCATTATAGTGCTCAATGGCGTTCACCACCGCATCCACCAGCTTGCCGCGCGCCGTCAGGAACGGCTGGCCGGAAAGCCACCAGTCCACCGTGTAGCGTAATTGATGTTTATCCAGCAGCGCGTGAACGCGCTCTTTGAGAGTCTCATCGGTCAGCTCGGTGCTGAAGCGGAAATTGAACTGAATAAACAGCTCGCCCGGAATGACGTTATTGCTGCCGGTGCCGGCCTGAATGTTGGCAATCTGCATACTGGTCGCCGGGAAAAATTCATTTCCCTGATCCCACTCGATCGCCACCAGTTCATTCAACATCGGCGCTGCGCGATGCACCGGGTTATCCGCCAGATGGGGATAAGCGACGTGCCCCTGCACACCGTGGATCGTCAGGTTACAGGTCAGCGACCCGCGACGGCCATTCTTGACCACATCACCGACGATTTCAGTGCTGGACGGTTCGCCGACCAGGCAATAATCCAGACGTTCGTTACGCGCCATCAGCGTTTCGACCACCTTCACGGTGCCGTTTTTCGCGCTGGCTTCTTCATCCGAGGTGATAAGGAACGCCAGACGCCCCTGATGATCTGGATGCTGGGCGACGAAACGTTCAGCCGCAACGACCATCGCCGCCAGAGAGCCTTTCATGTCCGCCGCACCACGGCCAAACAGCATTCCGTCGCGGATTGTCGGTTCAAAAGGCGGGTTGATCCAGCGATCGACATCACCCGCTGGTACGACATCGGTATGCCCGGCAAAGGCCAGCGTTTCGCCTTGTCCGCGCCATGCCCAAAAATTCTGTGTATCGCCAAAATCCATATGCTCAACGGTAAAACCGATTGCACGCAGGCGTTCAATCATTAACGCCTGGCATCCTGCGTCATCTGGACTCAGGGAAGGGCGGCGAATAAGCTGCTGTGTCAGCTCAATAACCGGGCACGACATAGACTACACCTCATCAAAAAACTGCTGATAACTGGATTCGCTAAAACCCAGCAGCATAGGCTTCCCGGTCGCGCAGAGCAATGGGCGTTTGATAATTGCTGGCATTTCAGTCATTAATGCTGCGGCGGACGCCGCATCCGTGATGCTGTTACGCGTGGCTTCATCAAGTTTACGCCATGTCGTTCCGCGCGTATTCAGCAAGGGCTGCCAGCCTGACTCCGCAATAAACGTATTCAATAACGCGGCATCGATTCCGTCTGCGCGGTAATCGTGAAAGCGGTAGTCAATACCGTGAGCCTCCAGCCAGCGTCGCGCCTTTTTAATCGTGTCACAATTTTTGATGCCGTAGACGGTGATCATGTTGAATCCTTTTACGCGAATTACGAATAATTAAGCAATATTATCGTGGTATCCGTCAGTGCGGAACTGCCATATACCGGTTATTTATCATGACATAATAAACGGTAAATATAACATTGTTGAACTCTTGTGAATAATAATTCTGAAATGTTGCTTAATAAGCATCTCATCGGGAAGTATAAATCCAGCGAACTGCAATAGGCTGTTTCTTAACTGAAATGAGCGCGGTTTTCAGAAGTGGATTAATGTTTCAAAATATTGCAGTAAGTCACATAAAATTTATGGTTACAGGGTCATAGTAATGCCATGAACCCCATTCACCGGAGGATGTAATCACTGCAATCGGTTAAATTATCTTCTCCTGAGGATAATCTTTTCGTAGAATAGCCATAATAATAAGAGAGGTTGTTATGATTGAACGTGAACTGGGGAACTGGAAAGATTTTATCGAAGTTATGCTTCGCAAATAAATTTCTGGAAGATATCCTGATCCTGAAAAGGATAAGAAAAAGGCGACTCAAAGTAAGTCGCCTTTTTTGTGTCTTATTCCGGCTTCGGTTTCAGCGGGAAGCGGCGACGCACCAGCACAAAGAACAGCGGTACGAAGTAAATCGCCAGGATGGTGGCGGAGATCATCCCGCCCATGACGCCTGTCCCGACGGCATGCTGGCTCCCGGAACCCGCCCCGTTGCTAATCGCCATCGGCAGCACCCCGAAAATAAAGGCCAGAGAGGTCATCAGAATTGGGCGTAAACGCTGGCGGCAGGCATGCAGCGTGGCATCCAGCAGATCGTGGCCTTTCTCGTTCATCTCATTGGCGAATTCGACAATCAGGATCGCGTTTTTCGCGGAAAGACCGATCACCGTTAGCAATCCGACCTGGAAGTAAACGTCATTTTCCAGTCCGCGCATCCAGGTGGCGAGCAGCGCGCCAATGACGCCCAGCGGCACCACCAGCATGACCGAGAACGGCACCGACCAGCTTTCATACAGCGCGGCCAGACACAGGAAAACGACCAGCAGCGAAATGGCGTACAGCGCAGGCGCCTGCGCGCCAGAGAGGCGTTCCTGATAAGACATCGCCGTCCATTCAAGCCCAAACCCCGTTGGCAACTGGCGAACCAGCGACTCCATTACATCCATTGCCGTACCGGTACTGACGCCAGGCGCCGCTTCGCCGACAATCTCGACCGCCGAGTAGCCGTTATAGCGCTCCAGACGCGGAGAGCCCGTTTCCCAGCGTGACGTCGCAAAGGCGGAGAAAGGCACCATGCCGCCGTCTTTATTACGCACATACCAGAGATTGATATCGTCCGGCAGCATGCGGTATTTCGCCGCCGCCTGTACATAGACCTTCTTCACGCGACCCCGGTCCATAAAGTCATTGACGTAACTGGAGCCCCATGCGGTTTGCAGCGTGTCATTGATGTCGTCGATAGAGACGCCCAACGCCTGGGCTTTGCGCTGATCGATATCAATTTGCAACTGTGGACTGTCGTCCAGACCATTGTGACGCACGCGGGTCAGCGAACTGTCCTGCGCCGCCAGCTCAATCAACCGATCGCGCGCGGCCATTAAGGCATCGTGACCGGCGCCCGCATGGTCCTGAAGTTCCATATCAAACCCTGCGGAACTGCCCAGACCGCTGATTGCCGGTGGACTGCTGGCGTAAACGCGCGCTTCTTTAATCTTGTTAAAGGCTTTCGTGGCGCGTTCAATAATGGCAAACGAGGTGCCGGTTGTGGCGTTGCGTTCGTCCCAGTCTTTTAAGCGGACAAACATGCGCGCCACGTTTTGACCGTTCCCGCCAGGCCCCGATCCCACCGTCGAGAAGACGGACATGACGTTGTCTTTCTCCTGGGTGAAGTAATATTTTTCAACTTCCTGCACCACTTTTAAGGTCTGCTGCTGCGTGGAGCCGCTTGGCAACTGTACCGAGGTAATAAACATCCCGCGATCTTCCTGCGGCAAGAAGGAGGTCGGCAGACGCAGGAACAGCACCACCATCGCGCCGAGCAACAGAACGTAGATCAGTATCCAGCGCAGGCTGCGATGCAGGATCTTCGCAACGCCTTTCTCGTAGCGTTCAGCGTTGCGGTTGAACGTCCGGTTAAACCAGCCGAAGAAGCCTTTCTGTCCGTGATGCTCGCCTTTGTGCAGGGGTTTTAGCAGCGTGGCGCACAGGGCGGGCGTCAGGATCATCGCCACCAGCACGGAGAGCACCATCGCGGCGACAATCGTGATGGAGAACTGGCGATAGATAGCCCCGGTCGTACCGCCAAAGAAAGCCATCGGCACAAATACGGCTGACAGCACCATCGCGATACCGACCAGCGCGCCTTGTATCTGCCCCATCGATTTTCTGGTGGCTTCGCGCGGCGAGAGACCTTCCTCGCTCATGATGCGCTCGACGTTTTCCACCACCACGATGGCATCATCGACCAGCAGGCCGATCGCCAGCACCATCGCGAACATCGTCAGCGTGTTAATGCTGTAGTCGAAGGCATACAGGACGGAGAACGTCCCCATCAATACCACCGGTACGGCGATAGTGGGGATCAGCGTGGCGCGGAAGTTTTGCAGGAACAGGTACATCACCAGGAACACCAGCGCGATGGCTTCCAGCAGGGTTTTCACCACATCGATAATCGAGGCTTTGACGAAGGAAGTGGTTTCATACGCCACCTTATACTCCAGACCGTGCGGGAAGTATTCGGCCAGCTCGTCCAGGCGGTTAAGCACCAGTTTGGCGGTTTCCATTTCGTTGGCGCCAGAGGCCAGTTTTACCCCCAGACCGGAGGCCGGATTACCGTTGAAGCGGCTGAGATAATCATATTTTTCAGCGCCCATTTCGACGGTCGCCACATCGCCCAGCTTGACCTCTGAACCGTCCTGGTTGACGCGCAGCGTGATATCACGGAACTGCTCGGGCGTTTGCAGCAGCGACTGGGCGTTGATTGTCGCATTGAGCGCCTGCCTGTCGACCGAAGGCGTGCCGCCAAGCTGCCCGACGGCAATTTGCGCGTTCTGTGATTCGATGGCATCCGTGACATCTTTCGCGGTCATCTGGTAGCTGTTGAGTTTGGCCGGGTCCAGCCAGATACGCATCGAATATTGCGAACCGTAGGCGTCGATATCCCCTACGCCGTTTACGCGGCTGAGCGGGTCCTGGATATTACTGGCGACATAGTCGGCGATGTCCTGTTTATCCATTGAGCCGTCGGTGGAGACAAACGCAATGGTCAGGATGTTGGTGTCCCCGGTTTTACGGACCGTGACGCCCTGGTTCTGTACCGCCTGCGGCAATTTACGCATTGCCGATTGCAGCTGGTTTTGTACCTGCTGGACGGCTTCATCGGGGTCGGTTCCGGCCACAAAACTGAGCGTCACCGTTGCCTGGCCCGTCCCGCTGCTTTGCGACGACATATACATCAGATTATCGAGGCCGGTCATATTCTGTTCGATAACCTGAGTGACGGTATTTTCCAGCGTCTGCGCGGATGCCCCCGGATAATTCGCGGTAATGCGGACGTTTGGCGGCGCCAGGTCGGGATATTGCTCTACGGGCAAAGAGAGAATGGCCAGGGTGCCCGTCAGACACAACAGGATTGCCAGCACCCAGGCAAAAATGGGGCGATCGATAAAGAAATTCGCCATTAAAGGAGGACCTCGTGTTTCTGCGTATAATTATTGGGTATGACCTGCTTCACTGTAGCGGCAAGGTACGTGTCAAACGTGGAGAAAAAAAGAAGATAATGTAAATTATCATGCACGTTTACAGCATACATTTTGTGCCAGTGCCGCCCTGTCTGTATTCCCGCCGTGCGGTGCTTTGCCGTTCTTTACGCTAATTGACCCTCTTCATCTTCCGATGAGCGAAAACTGATGCTGACCAGCGTCCCGCCCCCTGACGGTTGCGAGAAATTCAGCGTGCCGCTAAGTCTTTCCGCACGCTCGCGCATAATGTTCAGACCGTAGTGCCCCGTTGGTTCGTTCGGTTCGCCAATACCGACGCCGTTATCCCGAATATAGACCGTATGGTTGCCATCGGGGGCGGTGACGCAGCTAACGGCGATCTCCGTGGCGCTGGCGTGTTTAATCGCATTCAGCACCGCCTCGCGAACGATTTGTAACAGGTGCACCTGCATTTGCGCATCCAGCGCCAGCGTCGGTAAACGGCAATCCAGCGTCAGTTTCGCGGAGGTCTGGCTTTGCAGGGTATCCAGCATTTCATGCAGCGCAGAAGGTAAGTCGGCCTGCTGTAACGTCAGGCGGAAGGTGGTCAGCAGCTCGCGCAACTGACGATAAGCGTCGTTCAGCGCCCGGGAGAAATCCGCCATGATGCTTTGTGCGGGGAGATTATCTTCTGGAATTGAGCGCTTCAGCAGCGTCAACTGAATGCGCAAATAGGAGAGCACCTGCGCCAGTGAGTCATGCAGCTCGCGGGCGATAGTCGCGCGCTCTTCCATCAGCAGCAGTTGCTGGAAATGTTTTTGCGCCTGATTAAAGTACAAACCGCGCCCCAGCATGGTCGATACGCTGTGCAGCAGCGGGGTGGAGGCGCTGACGTTGGGGCTTTGCCAGTGCAGTTCGCCGTAGACCGTTTCCTGCATCGTGACCGGTAGAATCTGCATGGGCAAATCAGCGCTTTCCGTTCCTTCGCTGATCCGCCAGTTATCGCCCACGGTTAATTCCAGATAGTAAGCGGCGTCATGTTCGCGGACGATCTGTAGAATATGGCGGAAACAGTGAACGTCGATTTGGCTGGTATTGAGCGCCTGTGAGCACTGGTACAGCACTTCCAGACGGCGGTTGGCTTCGTGCAGATCGTGGGTTTTTTCTTCTACCGAAGCTTCGAGAGAGCGGTACAGCTTATGCAACTCGCTCGACATCTGGCTAAATGTTTTGGCCAGCAGCCCCAGCTCATTCGGCAAGTGGGTATTCAGCGGCGGGATGTCGAACTGACCATGTTCAATGTGCTGGCTGGCGGCGACCAGTTGGTTAAGCGGCTGGACTACCTGCTGGCGAATACGCCGCAGGGTGAAAAAGACCAGCGTGAAGATCCCGATGCCGCCCGCCAGCGATATGCCGACCACCAGCATCACCTTGCGCTCGGCATAGTGTTGCAGCGCCAGAACGAAGAGATCGATCTGATCGACATAGTTATTGATATTGGCGCGATACCATTTTATATCCGCATCTACCAGCCTCGTGTTCATCTCCAGCCAGTTCGCATGCAGTTGCCCGTAACGGCTTTTAACCGTCTGTGGGACGTACCAGGCGTTCAGGTTACTTAACGCGGGAGAGTTGAGCGCTTGCTGAAAAAGCTGACGGTGCGCGTTCAATTGCGGACTGCCGCTTTGCAGATCGTAACCCAGTCGGTAGCTCTGCATACGCAGTGAACCGGCCACGTTAATGGCCTCGGCATCCCGCAAACTGCTCGCCAGCGTCAGCAGGGCGATACCGGTTGAGAGAATCGACAGCAGCACAATGTAAAAAAAGGCCCGGGCCAGGCTGGCCGAGACAGGGCGTTTGACGACCACGCGCGTAATCCCCGAAAAATATGCTCACAGTGAACGGATAAATATTGGCATTGGCAAGTGTAACTGAAACGCAATTTCACCAGCGATGAAATAAATTGATCTGCCACAGGTTCTGGATAAATAGTTGTGCGTCCTGGGCAAATGAACATTGCCGACCCCTTCGGCGTCGGTTAATAACATTCATATAAAGAATAAGGTTTTTGCCACCAAAACAGAAGGACGCCATGAATCGTTTTATTATGGCCAATAGCCAACAGTGCCTGGGATGCCATGCCTGTGAGGTCGCTTGCGTAATGGCCCACAATGATGAGCAACACGTACTGCACCAGCGGCATTTTCAGCCCCGAATTACGGTGATCAAACATCAGCATCAGCGCAGCGCGGTAACCTGCCACCACTGCGAGGATGCGCCTTGCGCCCGGAGTTGCCCAAATGGCGCAATCCGTCATGTCAAAGACAGCGTTCAGGTCAACCAGCAAAAATGTATCGGCTGTAAATCCTGCGTGGTTGCCTGTCCCTTCGGCACAATGCAGATAATCCTTACACCAACAGGTCAGGATCAGGTCAAAGCCACAGCGCACAAATGCGATTTGTGTCTGGATCGCGAAGACGGCCCGGCCTGTGTTGAAAACTGCCCGGCAGATGCGTTGCAGCTGGTAACGGAGGCGTCGCTGACCCGGCTGTCGAAAGCGCGGCGTCTGCGCACCGCGCGTCAGGAAAATCAGCCCTGGCATGCCTGTGCGACGGGAGTCACTCCTTATGCGCTCAATAAAGTTGAACAGATGCGGGCGACGCCCCCACGCGGCGAGCCGGATAAGCTGGCGATTGACGCGCGAAAAACCAGCTTTGATGAAATCTACCTGCCGTTTCGTACCGCGCAGGCTGAACGCGAAGCGGCCCGTTGCCTGAAGTGCGGTGAACACAGTATCTGCGAGTGGACGTGTCCGCTGCACAACCATATTCCGCAGTGGATTGAGCTGGTAAAAGCGGGAAACATTGACGATGCGGTGGCGCTGTCGCACCAGACTAACTGCCTGCCGGAAATTACCGGGCGCGTATGCCCGCAGGACAGGCTGTGCGAAGGCGCCTGTACGGTGCGCGATGAGTATGGCGCGGTGACGATCGGCAATATTGAACGCTACATTTCCGACCGGGCGCTGGACAAAGGCTGGCGGCCAGACCTGAGCGGCGTTCAGCAGCAGGATAAACGTGTGGCGATTATTGGCGCGGGCCCGGCCGGGCTGGCCTGCGCAGATGTGCTGGCGCGTCATGGCGTGAGCACGACCGTGTTCGATCGCCACCCTGAAATTGGCGGCCTGCTGACCTTTGGCATTCCCTCTTTTAAGCTGGATAAATCACTGCTGGCGCGCCGTCGCGAAATCTTCAGCGCGATGGGAATTCATTTTGAACTGAACTGCGAAGTCGGCAAAGACGTCAGACTGGCGTCGCTGCTGGATGAGTACGATGCGGTTTTTGTCGGCGTCGGCACATACCGTTCCATGAAGGCCGACCTGCCAAATGAAGATGCGCCGGGCGTATATGATGCGCTGCCGTTCCTGATTGCCAACACGAAACAGGTTATGGGGCTGGATGAATTGCCTGACGAACCTTTTATCGACACCGCCGGGCTTAATGTTGTGGTGCTGGGCGGCGGCGATACCGCGATGGACTGCGTGCGTACCGCGCTGCGTCATGGCGCAAGCCAGGTGACCTGCGCATATCGTCGCGACGAGGCGAATATGCCGGGGTCGAAAAAAGAGGTAAAAAACGCACGGGAAGAGGGGGCGCACTTTGAATTTAACGTACAGCCGGTTGAACTGGTGCTGAATGCCGACGGTTGCGTCAGCGGCGTGCGTTTTTTACGTACTCAGCTTGGCGAACCCGATGCGCAGGGGCGTCGCCGCCCGATGCCCATCGCGGGCAGCGAGTTTGTCATGCCCGCTGATGCGGTAATTATGGCGTTTGGTTTTCATCCGCATGGTATGCCGTGGCTGGAAGCGCACGGTGTGAAAGTGGACGACTGGGGGCGCATTGCGGCAAATGTCGAAAGCGCGTTCCGTTACCAGACCAGTAATCCTAAAATCTTCGCGGGCGGTGACGCCGTGCGCGGCGCCGATCTGGTGGTGACGGCGATGGCGGAAGGGCGTCACGCCGCGCAGGGGATTATTCAGTGGCTGGGGATCATGCAAACCGGATAAGTCTCCATTCGGCGCGAGCAGCATGATAGCGCGCAGACAAAACCGGCCTTGCGGCGTAAGATTACCTGTCTTCTTACGCTGTGGAGCCGGTATGTCGCAAAAAATTACTCTCATCAAAGACAAAGTTCTCTCTGATAACTACTTTATCCTGCGCAATATTACCTACGATCTGACCCGTAAAAATGGCGATGTGATTCGCCATAAGCGCGAGGTTTACGATCGCGGCAATGGCGCAACGATCCTGCTGTATAACCGCGAAAAACAAACCGTGGTGCTCATCCGCCAGTTTCGCGTTGCCACCTGGGTGAACGGCAATGAAAGCGGCCAGTTGATAGAAACCTGCGCCGGGCTGCTGGATAACGACGAGCCGGAAGCGTGCATTCGCAAAGAAGCGATTGAAGAGACCGGCTATGAAGTGGGTGAGGTGCGTAAACTGTTTGAGTTATACATGTCGCCTGGCGGCGTGACGGAACTGATTCACTTCTTCATTGCAGAATACAGCGACAGTCAGCGGGCAAACGCAGGCGGCGGTGTGGAAGATGAAGATATTGAGGTACTGGAACTGCCATTAACACAGGCGCTGGCGATGATCAAAACCGGTGAGATACGAGACGGTAAGACCGTGTTATTGCTCAATTATTTGCATTCTTCCTCGCTAATGGATTGATAAATAAGGTTTATATTTCTTTACATAATGATGCCGCTATCCGACAAATCTGATTGAGCCACAGGAGTCGCGCAAGGAAGATACCGCCTAAAGCCGTTTCGTTTTTCTTCTGGGGTTGTACCGTCCATGCGCAATCGCGTTATTTTCGTTTTCCTGCTCGGCCTGCTGCCGACGTCGCTGACGTGGGCGGCGCCAGCGCAGCAGACTTTTTCTGACTGGCAGGTCACCTGTAACAATCAGAATTTTTGCGTGGCGCGTAATACCGGCGAACATCGCGGGCTGGTGATGACCTTAAGCCGCAGCGCCGGGGCGCATACCGATGCGGTACTTCGCATTGATTTGGGGGGGCTGACCTCGCCCGGTGCGAAAGAGGCGGAGATTGCGCCGCGTCTGCTGCTGGATGAAAAACCGCTGCCGCTAAATGCCGGGCAATGGCGTATCACGCCCTGGCATCTGATGACGGACGACACCGCCACCATTGCCGCGTTTTTACAGACCATTCAGGAAGCCCAGGCGATTACTCTGAAAAAGGGAAAACAGACGATTTCTCTGGTGGGGCTTAAAGCTGCGCTGTTGTTTATCGACGCACAGCAAAAACGCGTTGGCAGCGAAACGGCGTGGATTGATAAAGGGAATGATCCACCGCTCAGCGTGCCGCCCGCGCCAGCGCTGAAAGGCGTGGCTATCGTCAACCCAACGCCGACGCCGCTCTCTTATGATGAACGCAACGATCTGCTGGATTACGGTAACTGGCGGATGAACAGTATTCACTGCTCGCTTGACCCGATGCGCCGGGAAGTGCGCGTCGCGGCCCTGACCGATGACAAAGCCCTGCTGATGACCGGTTGCGAAGCCGGAGCCTATAATACGGTCGATCTCGCGTGGATTGTCTCACGCAAAAAACCATTCGCCTCCCGCGCCGTACGGTTGCGTTTACCCTTTAACTCCGGGGCTGAAAGCAATGATATGGAGCTGATGAACGCGGTTTTTGACGAGAAATCCCGGGAATTAATCACGCTGGCAAAAGGGCGTGGGTTGGCCGATTGCGGTATCCAGACGCGCTGGCGTTTTGACGGCCAGCGTTTTCGTTTGGTGCGTTATGCCGAAGAGCCAAGCTGCGATAACTGGCATGGGCCAGATGCCTGGCCCACGTTGTGGATCACACGTTAGGGGCGCCCGGTGGCGCTAACGCTTACCGGGCCTACGGACTGTTTTGTAGGCCGGATAAGACGCATCGCGTCGCCATCCGGCTTCCGACCCACTCATCCATTTTTACGCTTTAAGCACCTTATGCGCTTTTTCGACGATATTCTCGACCGTAAAGCCGAAATAAGGGAACAGTTTTTCGGCCGGGGCCGATTCGCCATATCCCGTCATCCCGACAATCGCGCCTTTCAGCCCGACATATTTGTACCAGTAGTCGGCAATGCCCGCCTCAATCGCCACGCGAGCGGCAACGTTCGACGGCAGCACGGATTCGCGATACGCCTCATCCTGAGCATCAAAAATATCCGTCGAAGGCAGGGACACCACCCGGACGTTATGGCCTTCTCCGGTCAGCTTTTCCGCCGCCAGCAGGGTGATTTCCATTTCAGACCCGGTGGCAATCAGGATCACATCCGGCTTACCGCCGCTGTCTTTCAGCACATAACCACCACGGGCGATCTCCTTCACCTGCTCCGGGGTACGCTCCACCTGCGCCAGATTCTGCCTTGAGAGAATCAGCGCCGTCGGGCCGGTATGGCGCTCAACCGCCAGCTTCCAGCCGACTGCCGCCTCAACCTGATCGCACGGACGCCAGGTGCTGAAATTTGGCGTCAGACGCAGGCTGGCCAGCTGCTCCACGGCCTGGTGCGTCGGCCCATCTTCACCCAGCCCGATGGAGTCGTGGGTATAAACCATGATCTGCCGGGCTTTCATCAACGCCGCCATTCGCGCCGCGTTACGGGCGTATTCCACAAACATCAGGAAGGTCGCGGTGTAAGGCACAAATCCGCCGTGGTGGGCAATGCCGTTGGCAATGGCCGTCATACCAAATTCGCGCACGCCGTAGTGAATGTAATTCCCGGCCGGATCTTCTTTCAGCGACGTCGAACCTTTCCAGATAGTCAGGTTACTGGGCGCGAGATCCGCCGAGCCGCCGAGCAGTTCCGGCAGTATTGGGCCGTAGGCGTTCAGCGTATTTTGCGATGCCTTGCGGGTGGCGATTTTGGCCGGGTTGGCCTGCAATTCAGCAATGTATTTTCGCGTCGTGGTTTCCCAGGACTCTGGCAACTCGCCGCGCATTCGTCGGGTAAACGTTCTTGCCAGATCGGGATATGCTTTCTGATACGCTGCGAACTTCTCCTGCCATGCCTGCTGCGCTTTTTCACCTTTTTCACGCGCATCCCAGGCTCGGTAAATCTCTTTCGGGATCTCAAAAGCAGGGTGATGCCAGCCCAGTTTCTGGCGGGTCAGCGCCACCTCTTCTTCTCCCAGCGCTGCGCCGTGAGACTCCTCTTTCCCAGCTTTATTCGGTGAGCCGAAGCCGATTACCGTCCGGCAAATAATCAACGACGGTTTGTCTTTTACACTCTGCGCTTCAAGAATCGCTTTCTTCACGGCTTCGGGATCGTGTCCGTCGATTTCATGCACTACATGCCAGTGATACGCTTCGAACCGTTTGGCGGTATCGTCGGTAAACCAGCCTTCGGTTTCGCCATCAATTGAGATGCCGTTGTGATCGTAGAAGCCGATTAGCTTGCCCAGCCCCAGCGTACCCGCCAGCGAGCAGACTTCGTGCGAAATCCCCTCCATCAGGCAGCCATCGCCCATAAAGACATACGTGTAGTGATCGACGATGTCATGATCGGGCTGATTAAACTGCGCGGCCAGCGTGCGTTCGGCAATCGCCAGGCCGACGGCGTTCGCCAGTCCCTGACCCAATGGCCCGGTGGTGGTTTCAACGCCTGGCGTATAGCCGATTTCCGGGTGTCCCGGCGTTTTTGAATGGAGCTGACGGAAGTTTTTCAGCTCCTCGATTGGCAGATCGTAGCCGGTCAGGTGCAGCAGGCTGTAGAGCAGCATTGACGCGTGGCCGTTGGAAAGAATAAAGCGATCGCGGTCATACCAGGTGGGGTCGGTCGGGTTGTGGCGGAGAAAATCATTCCACAACACTTCAGCAATATCCGCCATGCCCATTGGCGCGCCGGGATGACCGGAATTGGCTTTTTGTACGGCATCCATACTGAGCGCACGAATGGCATTGGCAAGGTCTTTTCGGGACATAAATCACTCCGTGGCAAGGTTTACAGTTTGGCGGCGAGCAGGTCTTCCAGTTTGCGTTGGTCAACGGCGAACAGGCGGATACCTTCCGACAGTTTCTCAACGGCCATCGCGTCCTGATTATGTTCCCAGCGGAATTCCGCTTCGGTCATCGGGGTCGGGCGATGGAACGTCTGCGATGACGGCACCAGTTTGCGGATCACCAGCTCTTCTTTTTCTTGTAGCGCTTTCAGTAGGTTGGGAGAAATGGTCAGGCGGTCGCAGCCTGTCAGCGCCAGGATTTGCTCGGTGCGACGGAAACTGGCCCCCATGACGATGGTTTCGTAGCGGTGACGTTTGAAGTAGTCATAGATATTACGTACCGATTTCACCCCCGGATCTTCTTCCACGACGTAGGGGTCCATCGGGCTGTGCGCCTGATACCAGTCATAGATACGCCCGACAAACGGCGAAACCAGAAAAACGCCCGCTTCCGCGCAGGCGCGCGCCTGTGCAAAAGAGAACAGCAGCGTCAGGTTACAGTTGATGCCTTCTTTCTCCAGCTCTTCCGCCGCCCGTATCCCTTCCCAGGTTGACGCGAGCTTAATTAAAATGCGCGATTTTTCCACGCCCTGCTGCTGGTAGAGATCAACCAGGTGGCGGGCCTTCTGCATACTTTTTTCTTTATCGAAGGATAAGCGCGCGTCCACTTCCGTAGAGACCCGTCCGGGGACGATTTTCAGAATTTCCGCACCGAAATTGACGGCCAGTTTATCGCTGGCCTCGGCGACCTGCTGCTCCTGGGTTTTACCGCGTTTCTTGCCCCAGGCGATCGCGTCATCAATCAAATGGCTGTATTGCGCAAGGCCAGCCGCTTTTAGCAGCAGCGAGGGATTGGTGGTGGCGTCCTGAGGCTGATAATGGCGAATGGATTCGATATCGCCGCTGTCTGCCACGACAGTGGTGAATTGTTTGATGCCGTCTAACTGGTTCATAGGAAATACTCCTTGAAAAGTAAAGCGTTAGGTGAGTGCGTTGATTCACACTTCTGAGAAATTCATGCAGTACACAACAAAAAAGCATAGCAGACAGGCATGGTAATGCGGGTTTAAGCGGGTAACATGGATGCTATAAATTGATAACAAATTCTTTCTTTGAGTAGTGAGAGTATGGCTACCTTCAAAGTTTATGCCGCGCAGGGAGGTGATAATGTGCGGCGCACCAGAGGTTACCCGCGCCACTTTTTTGATCGATACGTGAAAGGAACAACAAGATGGATGACCAATTAAAACAAAGCGCCCTCGATTTCCACGAATTTCCCGTTCCAGGTAAAATCCAGGTTTCCCCGACCAAGCCCCTTGCCACACAGCGCGATCTGGCGCTGGCCTATTCGCCTGGCGTAGCGGCGCCGTGTCTTGAAATTGAAAAAGACCCGCTGGCGGCTTACAAATACACCGCTCGCGGCAATCTGGTCGCGGTGGTCTCTAACGGAACGGCGGTGCTCGGCCTGGGCAACATCGGCGCGCTGGCCGGTAAACCAGTAATGGAAGGTAAGGGCGTTCTGTTTAAGAAATTCGCGGGCATCGACGTGTTTGATATTGAAGTCGATGAACATAACCCGGATAAATTCATTGATGTCGTTGCCGCGCTGGAGCCGACGTTCGGCGGGATTAACCTCGAAGATATTAAAGCGCCTGAATGTTTCTATATCGAGCAGAAACTGCGTGAGCGCATGAATATTCCGGTATTCCATGATGACCAGCACGGAACGGCGATTATCAGCACCGCCGCGATTCTTAACGGCCTGCGCGTGGTGGAAAAAAATATCTCTGACGTGCGGATGGTGGTTTCCGGGGCAGGGGCGGCGGCAATCGCCTGTATGAACCTGCTGGTGGCGTTGGGGATGCAGAAACACAATATCGTGGTCTGTGACTCGAAAGGCGTTATCTATAAAGATCGCGAACCCAACATGGTGGAGACCAAAGCGGCCTATGCGGTGGTGGATGACGGCAAACGCACGCTGGATGATGTGATCGACGGGGCGGACATTTTCCTGGGCTGCTCCGGCCCGAAAGTGCTGACCCAGGAGATGGTGAAAAAAATGGCGCGTGCGCCGATGATCCTGGCGCTGGCGAACCCGGAGCCGGAAATTCTGCCGCCGCTGGCGAAAGAGGTGCGTTCAGACGCCATCATCTGTACCGGACGTTCCGACTATCCGAACCAGGTCAACAATGTGCTCTGCTTCCCGTTCATCTTCCGTGGCGCGCTGGATGTCGGCGCAACCGCGATCAACGAAGAGATGAAACTGGCGGCGGTACACGCCATTGCTGAACTGGCGCACGCCGAACAAAGTGAAGTGGTCGCTTCCGCCTATGGCGATCAGGATTTGAGCTTCGGCCCGGAATACATCATTCCAAAACCGTTCGACCCGCGCCTGATTGTGAAGATTGCGCCTGCCGTGGCGAAAGCGGCGATGGACTCCGGCGTGGCGACGCGGCCGATCGCTGATTTCGATGCCTACATCGATAAGCTGACCGAATTTGTCTACAAAACCAACCTGTTCATGAAGCCAATCTTCTCTCTGGCCCGTAAAGCGCCGAAGCGCGTGGTGCTGGCGGAAGGGGAAGAGGCGCGTGTCCTGCATGCGACGCAGGAGCTGATTACGTTAGGTCTGGCGAAACCGATCCTGATTGGTCGTCCGAGCGTGATCGAAATGCGCATTCAGAAGCTGGGGCTACAGATCAAATCGGGTGTGGATTTCGAGATCGTTAACAATGAATCCGATCCGCGCTTCAAAGAGTACTGGGGTGAATACTATAAGATCATGAAACGCCGTGGCGTGACGCAGGAACAGGCGCAGCGGGCGGTGATCAGCAATACCACGGTGATTGGCGCGATCATGGTTCTGCGCGGTGAAGCGGATGCGATGATCTGCGGCACCATCGGCGAATACCACGAACACTTCAGCGTGGTGCAGGAACTGTTTGGCTACCGTGAGGGCGTCCACGCGGCGGGGGCGATGAACGCCTTGCTGTTGCCGAGCGGCAACACCTTTATCGCCGACACCTATGTCAATGACGATCCGACGCCGGAGCAACTGGCGGAAATTACGTTAATGGCTGCGGAAACGGTGCGCCGCTTTGGTATTGAGCCGAAGGTGGCGCTGTTGTCGCATTCCAACTTTGGTTCGTCTAAGTCTGTCGCTGCTTGCAAAATGCGTCAGACGCTGGAGTTAGTACGCGAGCGCGCGCCTGAGCTGATGATCGACGGCGAAATGCACGGTGATGCCGCGCTGGTTGAAAGTATTCGCAACGACAGGATGCCGGACAGCCCGCTGAAAGGGGCGGCGAATATTTTAATTATGCCTAACGTGGAGGCCGCGCGTATTAGTTACAACTTACTGCGTGTCTCCAGCTCGGAAGGCGTGACGGTAGGGCCGGTATTGATGGGCGTTGCCAAACCGGTGCATGTATTAACGCCGATCGCTTCTGTTCGCCGTATCGTTAATATGGTGGCGCTGGCGGTGGTCGAAGCGCAAACGCAGCCACTGTAATTTCACTTTAATTCATTTCGGCGCGGGGTTCCCCGCGCTTTTTTATTTCCTCCTTTCTTAGTGATCTACTTCACCTTTTAAATCAGCTTGCCGAATTTTGTTATTTACTCTGACAAAAAATTGCCACGATGAGGTCAGTTTCAGCGGAGGCGGTGAGCAATGGATAAAGAACGCATTATTCAGGAATTTGTGCCGGGGAAACAGGTCACGCTGGCGCATCTGATTGCCCACCCGGGTGAAGAACTGGCGAAAAAGATCGGCGTTCCCGAAGCGGGCGCCATCGGCATCATGACGCTAACGCCAGGGGAAACGGCGATGATCGCGGGTGATTTAGCCATGAAAGCCGCCGATGTTCATATCGGTTTTCTCGATAGATTCAGCGGCGCGCTGGTGATTTATGGCTCCGTTGGCGCCGTCGAGGAAGCCTTATTGCAAACGGTCAGCGGGCTGGGACGCTTATTAAATTTCACGTTGTGCGAATTAACAAAAAGTTAATTGGGGGGCGGCAATGAAACGTATTGCGTTTGTCGGCACCGTTGGCGCGGGGAAAACAACGCTTTTTAACGCCTTGCAGGGAAATTATTCCCTCGCCCGAAAAACACAAGCCGTGGAATTTAATGACAACGGCGATATCGATACGCCGGGAGAATATTTTAGCCATCCTCGCTGGTATCACGCCTTAATTACCACGCTACAGGATGTGGATACGCTGATTTATGTACATGCGGCAAATGACCGCGAAAGTCGCTTACCCGCCGGGTTATTGGATATTGGTGCCAGTAAACGACACATCGCCGTCATCAGCAAAACGGACATGCCGGATGCCGACGTCGCCGCCGCGCGACAGCTACTGAGCGGGCTGGGATTTCAGGAGCCGATTTTCGAGCTTAACAGCCATGACCCGCAAAGTGTGCAGCACCTGGTGGATTATCTGGCAGCACTCACCGAACAGGAGGAAGGCGCAGGTGAAGAAACTCATCACAGCTAACGATATTCGTGCGGCTCACGCACGCGGCGAACAGGAAATGTCGGTTGTTCTGCGCGCCAGCATCATTACCCCGGAAGCCCGCGAAGTTGCGGAACTGCTGGACTTCACGATCGTGGAATGCGACGAATCGGCACCGGCTGTCGCGCCGGTGGAAGACGCGAAAACCGAAAGTCAGCGCATTCGTGAAACCATCATCGCGCAACTGCCGGAAGGGCAATTTACCGAAAGCCTGGTCGCGCAGCTGATGGACAAAGTGATGAAGGAAAAACAGTCGCTGGAGCAGGCTGACATGCAGCCGGGCTTTAAGTCGGTCACCGGCAAGGGCGGCGTAAAAGTGATCGACGGCAGCAGCGTGAAGTTTGGTCGCTTCGACGGCGCGCAGCCCCACTGCGTCGGCTTAACGGATTTGGTCACCGACAAGGACGGCAGCAGCATGGCAGCCGGGTTCATGCAGTGGGATAACGCGTTTTTCCCGTGGACGCTGAACTACGACGAGATCGATATGGTACTGGAGGGCGAACTGCATGTGCGTCATGAAGGCGAAACCATGATCGCGAAAGCTGGGGACGTGATGTTTATCCCGAAAGGCTCCAGCATTGAGTTTGGCACACCGTCGACCGTGCGCTTCTTATACGTTGCCTGGCCTGCGAACTGGCAGTCCTGCTAAGGCGGATGTATGAAGGATTTCATTACCGAAGCATGGCTCAGAGCGAATCATACGCTCAGCGAAGGGGCGGAGATCCATCTTCCCGCTGACGCTCGCCTGACGCCATCTGCCCGGGAATTGCTGGAAAGCCGCCATTTGCGCATCAAGTTTCTGGATGAGCAAGGCCGTCTTTTCGTCGATGACGATGAGCAGCAATTACAACCGGTGCACGGTTTGACCAGCAGCGATACGCACCCTAAGGCGTGCTGCGAACTGTGTCGCCAGCCGGTGGCGAAAAAGCCCGATACGCTGACCCACCTGACCGCCGACAAAATGGTTGCGAAAAGCGATCCGCGCCTGGGATTTCGCGCCGCGCTGGACAGCACCATCGCGCTGGTGGTGTGGCTGCAAATTGAGTTACCGGAGCAGTGGCAGCCCTGGCTTGCCGACATTCGTTCCCGCCTGGGCAACATCATGCGTGCTGATGCGATGGATGAACCGCTGGCCGCGCAGGCCATTGTGGGGCTAAACGAAGACGAATTGCATCGTCTGTCCCATCAGCCGCTGCGCTATCTCGATCACGATCATCTGGTGCCGGAAGCCAGCCACGGCCGCGATGCCGCGCTGCTGAATCTGCTGCGTACCAAAGTACGTGAAACGGAAGTCGTGGCCGCTCAGGTCTTTATCACTCGCAATTTTGACGTGCTGCGCCCGGATCTTCTACAGGCGTTGAACCGCCTCTCCAGTACGGTCTACGTGATGATGATTTTGTGCGTGACGAAGCATCCGCTCACCGTCAGCCAGATTCAACAGCGACTGGGAGGGGAGCAATGATCATTGAACGTTGCCGCGAACAGGCCTTACGCGCGCCCGCCAGAGTGGTCTTCCCGGATGCGCTGGATGTCCGTGTCCTGAAGGCGGCGCACTATCTGCAACGGCATGGTCTGGCGCGACCGGTTCTTGTCACCAGCCCGTTTGCGCTACGCCAGTTTGCGCTCACTCACCATATCGCGATGGATGGCATTCAGGTGATTGACCCACAGAGCAATCTGTCTATGCGTGAGGTGTTCGCCGGGCGCTGGCTGGCGCGGGCGGGAGAGAAAACACCGCCGGATGCGCTGGAAAAACTGAACGATCCGCTGATGTTCGCCGCCGCGATGGTGAGCGCCGGTCATGCCGATGTGTGCATTGCCGGCAACCTCTCTTCGACAGCGAACGTGCTGCGGGCAGGGCTACGCCTGATCGGTTTGCAGCCGGGCTGCAAAACGCTGTCGTCGATCTTCCTGATGCTGCCGCAGTACACCGGGCAGGCGCTGGGATTCGCCGATTGCAGCGTGGTGCCGCAACCCACAGCGGCGCAACTGGCGGATATCGCCATCGCCAGCGCGCAGACCTGGCGAACCATTACCGGAGAGGAGCCTCGGGTCGCCATGCTGTCGTTCTCCAGTCATGGCAGCGCGCGTCACCCCAATGTCGCCAATGTGCAGCAGGCGACAGAGATCGTTCGTGAGCGCGCGCCGGATTTGATTGTTGACGGCGAGTTGCAGTTCGACGCCGCTTTTGTCCCGGACGTCGCCGCGCAAAAAGCGCCCGCCAGTCCGTTACAGGGCAAAGCCAATGTGATGGTCTTTCCGTCACTGGAAGCGGGCAACATTGGCTACAAAATCGCCCAGCGTCTGGGAGGATATCGCGCCGTTGGGCCGCTGATTCAGGGGCTTGCCGCACCGCTTCACGATCTCTCCCGAGGCTGTAGCGTACAGGAAATTATCGAACTGGCGTTGGTGGCAGCAGTGCCGCGCCAGACTGACGTGAGTCGTGAACACGACTCGCAAACACTGGTTGTATAAAGGTCCCGTCTGGACCCCCTTACCGAAGAGGAAAACACAATGGAAGCATTAGGAATGATTGAAACCCGGGGCCTGGTTGCACTGATTGAGGCCTCTGATGCGATGGTTAAAGCAGCACGCGTGAAACTGGTTGGCGTGAAGCAGATTGGCGGCGGTCTGGTCACCGCGATGGTGCGTGGCGATGTGGCAGCGTGCAAAGCCGCTACTGATGCCGGCGCCGCAGCGGCGCAGCGTATTGGCGAACTGGTTTCCGTACACGTCATTCCGCGCCCGCACGGCGATCTGGAAGAGGTGTTCCCGATCAGCTTCAAAGGTGACAGCAATATCTAAGCTGGATGGCTACGTCTGATCGTGTAGGCCGGAGAAGACGCAAACGCGTCGCCATCCGGCAATGAGATGGCATCGATGCCGGATGGCGCCTCGCTTATCCGGCCTACAGTTTCGGCACGCAACACACAACACATGGAGGCGGGTATGAAGCTGGCAGTCGTCACAGGACAAATTGTTTGTACGGTGCGCCATGAAGGACTCGCGCATGACAAATTGCTGATGGTGAAAATGATTGATGCCGAAGGGAATCCCGACGGGCAGTGCGCCGTTGCAATCGACAGCATTGGGGCGGGAACCGGGGAGTGGGTGCTGCTGGTTAGCGGCAGTTCTGCCCGCCAGGCGCATCGGAGCGAATCCTCACCTGTCGATCTGTGCGTGATTGGTATTGTCGATGAAGTGGTGGCTGGCGGGAAAGTCGTTTTCCATAAATAGGACTGAACATCATGAATCAACAGGATATTGAACAGGTGGTAAAAGCGGTATTGCTGAAAATGAAAGACAGCAGTCAACCTGCCGCCGCCGTTCATGAAATGGGCGTCTTTGCCTCCCTGGATGACGCCGTTGCCGCAGCGAAAGTGGCTCAGCAGGGGCTGAAGAGCGTGGCCATGCGCCAGCTCGCTATTCATGCGATACGTGAGGCGGGTGAAAAGCACGCCAGAGAACTGGCGGAACTTGCCGTGTCAGAAACCGGCATGGGACGCGTCGAAGATAAATTAGCGAAAAACGTGGCGCAGGCGCGCGGTACGCCGGGCGTGGAATGCCTCTCGCCGCAGGTACTGACCGGCGATAACGGTCTGACCTTAATTGAAAATGCGCCGTGGGGGGTTGTGGCATCGGTCACGCCGTCCACCAATCCGGCGGCAACCGTGATTAACAACGCCATCAGCCTGATTGCCGCAGGCAACAGCGTGGTCTTTGCGCCGCATCCGGCGGCGAAAAAGGTTTCTCAGCGCGCCATTACGCTGCTTAACCAGGCGGTTGTTGCCGCAGGCGGCCCGGCTAACCTGCTGGTGACCGTTGCGAACCCGGATATCGAAACCGCCCAGCGCCTCTTTAAATATCCCGGTATCGGTCTGCTGGTGGTGACCGGCGGCGAAGCGGTCGTTGAAGCTGCCCGTAAACACACCAACAAACGTCTGATTGCCGCAGGCGCCGGGAACCCGCCGGTGGTGGTGGATGAAACCGCTGACCTGGCGCGTGCCGCGCAGTCCATCGTCAAAGGCGCATCCTTCGATAACAACATCATTTGCGCCGACGAGAAGGTGCTGATTGTTGTCGATAGCGTTGCCGATGAACTGATGCGCCTGATGGAAGGGCAGCATGCGGTGAAACTCACCGCCGCACAGGCCGAACAGCTTCAGCCGGTATTGCTGAAAAATATCGACGAGCGTGGCAAAGGAACGGTCAGCCGCGACTGGGTTGGGCGTGACGCCGCCAAAATCGCCGCCGCGATTGGGCTGACGGTGCCGGAGCAAACGCGCTTGCTGTTTGTGGAAACGCCTGCCACGCACCCGTTCGCGGTCACGGAACTGATGATGCCGGTACTGCCGGTGGTGCGGGTCGCCAATGTAGAAGAGGCCATTGAGCTGGCGGTCACGCTGGAAGGCGGTTGCCACCATACGGCGGCGATGCACTCGTGCAACATCGACAACATGAACCGGATGGCAAACGCCATTGATACCAGCATCTTCGTCAAGAATGGGCCGTGTATCGCCGGGCTGGGTCTGGGCGGCGAAGGCTGGACCACCATGACCATTACTACGCCAACCGGGGAAGGGGTGACCAGCGCGCGCACCTTCGTGCGTCTGCGTCGCTGCGTGTTGGTGGATGCGTTTCGCATTGTCTGATACCGACCCAGCAGACTGTCTATAAGGAGAAAAGAGATGGCGCACGATGAACAACGTTGGCTGACGCCGAGACTCCAGAAAGCCGCTGAGCTGTGTAATCAGCATCCCGTCGCCAGCGATTCGCCGCTGTGGCTGGGTATTGATTTAGGGACGTGCGATGTGGTGTCGATAGTTGTCGACCGCGACGCGCAGCCGGTCGCCGTTTGTCTGGACTGGGCTGACGTCGTGCGTGACGGCATCGTCTGGGACTTCTTCGGCGCCGTCACCATCGTGCGTCGCCATCTCGACACGCTCGAACGCCAGCTTGGCTGCCAGTTCACCCACGCGGCGACCTCATTTCCGCCAGGCACCGACCCGCGTATCTCCATCAATGTTCTGGAATCCGCCGGGCTGGAGGTTAGCCATGTGCTGGATGAGCCGACCGCCGTGGCGGATCTGCTGCGACTGGATAACGCGGGCGTGGTGGATATCGGCGGCGGTACGACGGGGATCGCCATTGTGAAGCAGGGCAAGGTGACTTACTCCGCTGATGAAGCGACTGGCGGACATCATATTTCCCTGACGCTGGCCGGAAACCGCCGCATCGAACTGGAAGACGCTGAGCAGTTCAAGCGCAGCAACGCCCGGGAGATTTGGCCGGTGGTAAAACCGGTGTACGAAAAGATGGCGGAGATTGTTGCCCGGCATATCGAAGGGCAAGGTATAGCCGATCTGTGGCTGGCGGGCGGCTCCTGTATGCAACCGGGCGTGGATGAACTATTCCGTAAACGCTTCCCGGAACTGCGGGTGCATTTACCTGAACACAGCCTGTTTATGACGCCGCTGGCGATTGCCAACAGCGGGAAAGAAAAAGCGGAGGGGATCTATGCAAAGTGAATTGCAGACCGCGCTCTTTCAGGCATTCGATACCCTGAATCTGCAACGGATAAAAACGTTCAGCGTTCCGCCCGTCACGCTGTGCGGCCTGGGGGCGCTCAGCGCCTGCGGGCAGGAAGCGCAAACGCGCGGGCTGACGCATCTGTTTGTCATGGTTGACAGTTTTCTGCATCAGGCAGGGATGACCGCCGGGCTTGAACGGAGTCTGGCGATGAAAGGCGTGGCGATGAGCATCTGGCCCTGCCCGGTGGGAGAACCTTCCATCACTGACGTTTGCGCGGCGGTCGCGCAGCTGCGCGAATCAAAATGTGACGGCGTGGTGGCGTTTGGCGGCGGCTCGGTGCTGGATGCGGCAAAAGCCGTAGCGCTGCTCTTTACCAACCCAGGGCAGACGTTGGCGGATATGACGGCGCAGAGCGTACTGCGCCCGCGTCTGCCGCTGATTGCCGTGCCGACGACGGCGGGGACGGGGTCGGAAACCACCAACGTGACGGTGATTATTGATGCGGTAAGCGGGCGCAAGCAGGTTCTGGCGCATGCCTCGCTGATGCCGGACGTCGCCATTCTGGATGCGGCGCTGACGGAAGGGGTGCCTTCTCACGTAACGGCGATGACCGGGATTGACGCGTTGACCCATGCGGTTGAGGCGTATAGCGCTCTGAATGCCACGCCGTTTACCGACAGTCTGGCGATTGGCGCTATTGCGATGATCGGCAAGTCGCTGCCGAAAGCAGTGGGGAACGGGCACGACATGGCGGCGCGGGAAAACATGCTGCTGGCGTCCTGCATGGCGGGGATGGCCTTTTCCAGCGCGGGGCTGGGGCTGTGTCATGCGATGGCGCACCAGCCGGGCGCGACGCTGCATATTCCGCATGGCCAGGCGAACAGTATGTTGCTGCCGACGGTGATGGGATTTAACCGCATGGTGTGTCGCGAACGGTTCAGCCATATTGGCCGGGCGTTACTCAACAAGAAAGCGGACGATCGCGACGCGATCGGCGCAGTTAGCGAACTGATTATTGAAACCGGGCTGACAAAACGCCTCGCCGATGTTGGCGCGACGTCCGCGCATTACAGCGCGTGGGCGCAAGGCGCGCTGGAAGATATTTGTATTCGCAGTAACCCACGAACCGCCACACAGGAACAGATTATCGACCTGTACGCGGCGGCACAATAAAGCATACCAGGATGTAGGCCGGATAAGGCGTTCGCGCCGCCATCCGGCAAAAACGCGGCACTATTGCCTGATGGCGCTGCGCTTATCAGGCCTACGAAACACCTGGCAAATGGAGATAGGGCTATGGGAATTAATGAAATCATCATGTACATCATGATGTTCTTTATGCTGATTGCCGCCGTGGACAGGATCCTGTCGCAGTTTGGCGGTTCGGCGCGTTTTCTCGGTAAATTCGGTAAGAGCATTGAGGGGTCGGGCGGTCAGTTTGAAGAAGGTTTTATGGCGATGGGCGCGCTGGGGCTGGCGATGGTCGGTATGACCGCCCTGGCGCCGGTGCTGGCGAAGCTGCTCGGGCCGGTGATTATCCCGCTGTATGAAATGCTCGGCGCGAACCCGTCGATGTTCGCCGGAACGCTGCTGGCCTGCGATATGGGCGGTTTCTTCCTCGCCAAAGAACTGGCGGGCGGCGATGTGGCAGCATGGCTGTACTCCGGCCTGATCCTGGGGGCGATGATGGGGCCGACGATCGTCTTCTCCATTCCGGTGGCGCTCGGCATTATCGAGCCGTCTGACCGCCGCTACCTGGCGCTGGGCGTGCTGGCGGGGATTGTCACCATTCCCATTGGCTGTATCGCCGGTGGTTTAGTGGCGATGTACTCCGGCGTGGAGATCAACGGGCAACCGGTGGAGTTTACCTTCGCGCTGATCCTGATGAACATGATCCCGGTGATCATCGTCGCGGTGCTGGTTGCGCTGGGGCTGAAATTTATCCCGGAGAAAATGATCAGCGGTTTCCAGATCTTCGCTAAATTCCTGGTGGCGTTGATCACTATTGGCCTGGCGGCTGCGGTGATTAAATTCCTGCTGGGATGGGAGCTGATCCCAGGTCTTGACCCGATCTTCATGTCCCCTGGCGACCAGCCTGGAGAAGTGATGCGCGCCATTGAAGTGATCGGCTCCATCTCCTGCGTTCTGCTCGGCGCCTATCCGATGGTGCTTCTGCTGACCCGCTGGTTTGAAAAACCGCTGATGCGCGTTGGCGGCCTGTTAAAAATCAACAATATGGCGGCAGGCGGTATGGTCGCGACGCTGGCGAACAATATTCCGATGTTCGGCATGATGAAACAGATGGATACCCGCGGCAAAGTGATCAACTGCGCCTTTGCGGTCTCCGCTGCCTTTGCACTGGGCGACCACTTAGGCTTTGCGGCCGCCAACATGAACGCGATGATCTTCCCGATGATTGTCGGCAAGCTGATCGGCGGCGTGACGGCGATTGGCGTGGCGATGATGCTGGTGCCCAAAGATGAAGATGTTCCGGCAGAAACGGAAGTGGAGGCGCAGTCGTGAACACTCGCCAGCTACTGAGCGTCGGTATCGATATCGGCACCACCACCACTCAGGTGATCTTCTCACGCCTTGAGCTGGTTAACCGTGCGGCAGTGTCGCAGGTGCCGCGCTACGAATTTATCAAACGTGAAATTAGCTGGCAAAGCCCGGTCTTTTTTACCCCTGTGGATAAGCAGGGCGGGTTGAAAGAGGCCGAACTTAAGGCGCTGATTCTGGCTCAGTACCAGGCGGCGGGGATTGCGCCGGAGACGGTGGATTCCGGGGCGATCATTATTACCGGCGAAAGCGCGAAAACCCGCAATGCGCGTCCGGCAGTGATGGCGCTGTCGCAGTCTCTCGGCGATTTTGTCGTCGCCAGCGCCGGGCCGCATCTGGAATCGGTGATTGCCGGGCACGGCGCGGGGGCGCAGACCCTGTCTGAACAGCGTTTGTGTCGCGTGCTCAACATCGACATCGGCGGCGGCACTTCGAACTATGTTCTGTTTGACGCCGGAAAAGTGAGCGGCTCCGCCTGTCTGAACGTGGGCGGCAGATTGCTGGAAACGGACGGCCAGGGGCGGGTGGTGCATGCGCATAAACCGGGGCAGATGATCGTTGAGGCGGTGTTCGGCGCGGGCACTGACGCCCGCTCGCTCAATGCCACACAGTTGGCGCAGGTTGTGCGGCGGATGGCGGATTTGATTGTCGAAATCATTGACGGCGAGCCTTCGCCGCTGGCGCAGGCGCTGATGCAAACCGGATTATTGCCCGCAGGGGTGAAACCGGAGGTGATCACCCTTTCCGGTGGCGTCGGGGAGTGCTACCGCAATCAGCCTGCCGATCCGTTCTGCTTTTCTGATGTCGGCCCGCTGCTGGCGACGGCGCTGCATGAGCACCCGCGCCTGCGTGAGATGAACGTGCAGTTCCCGACGCAAACCGTGCGCGCCACGGTGATTGGCGCGGGGGCGCACACGCTGTCGCTGTCCGGCAGCACCATCTGGCTGGAGGGGGTGGCGCTTCCGCTGCGTAACCTGCCGGTGGCGATTCCACAAGATGAAAACGAACTGGTGGCCGCCTGGGAACAGGCGCTGACTCAGCTCGATCTCGACCCTGGCACTGACGCATACGTGCTGGCGCTTCCCGCCCGGCTTCCGGTGCGCTACGCGGTATTACTCACGGTCATCGACGCGCTGCTGGCGTTTACCGCGCGTTTTCCCAATCCGCATCCCCTGCTGGTGGTGGCCGAGCAGGACTTTGGCAAAGCCCTGGGCATGTTATTGCGCCCACAGTTACAGCAACACCCGCTGGCGGTCATTGACGAAGTGAGCGTCCGGGCGGGGGACTATATCGACATTGGTACGCCTCTTTTTGGCGGATCGGTTGTGCCGGTGACGGTGAAATCACTCGCATTTCCTTCCTGAGGGAACGACTTATGAAACTAAAGACCACATTGTTCGGCAATGTTTATCAGTTTAAGGATGTAAAAGAGGTGCTGGCAAAAGCCAACGAACTGCGTTCGGGGGATGTGCTGGCAGGTGTTGCGGCTGAAAGCTCACAGGAGCGCGTTGCCGCGAAACAAGTGTTGTCGGAAATGTCGGTGGCGGATATTCGCAACAACCCGGTGATTTCCTATGAAGAGGACTGCGTGACGCGTCTGATTCAGGACGACGTCAATGAAACGGCCTATAACCGCATTAAAAACTGGAGCATCAGTGAGCTGCGCGAATATGTGCTGAGTGATGAAACTTCCGTCGATGACATTGCGTTTACGCGTAAAGGGCTGACTTCGGAAGTGGTGGCGGCGGTCGCGAAGATCTGCTCCAACGCCGACCTGATCTACGGTGGTAAGAAGATGCCGGTGATCAAAAAGGCCAATACCACCATCGGTATTCCGGGCACCTTTAGCTGCCGTTTGCAGCCGAACGATACCCGTGACGATGTACAGAGTATCGCCGCGCAAATCTATGAAGGGCTCTCTTTCGGGGCGGGCGATGCGGTGATTGGCGTTAACCCGGTAACGGACGACGTGGAAAACTTAAGCCGCGTGCTGGATACCGTGTACGGGGTGATCGACAAGTTCAATATTCCGACGCAGGGCTGCGTGCTGGCGCACGTCACCACTCAGATTGAAGCCATTCGTCGCGGCGCGCCGGGCGGGCTGATTTTCCAGAGTATTTGCGGCAGCGAAAAAGGATTAAAAGAGTTCGGCGTGGAGCTGGCGATGCTGGATGAAGCGCGTGCGGTCGGCGCGGAGTTCAACCGTATCGCCGGGGAAAACTGCCTGTACTTTGAAACCGGGCAGGGGTCTGCGCTTTCGGCTGGAGCCAACTTCGGCGCCGACCAGGTGACGATGGAAGCGCGTAACTACGGCCTGGCGCGGCACTACGATCCGTTCCTGGTGAATACGGTGGTCGGTTTTATCGGGCCGGAGTATCTCTACAACGACCGGCAGATTATTCGCGCTGGTCTGGAAGATCACTTTATGGGCAAGCTGAGCGGCATCTCAATGGGCTGCGATTGCTGTTACACCAACCACGCCGACGCCGATCAGAACCTCAACGAAAACCTGATGATTCTGCTCGCCACCGCAGGCTGTAACTACATTATGGGCATGCCGCTCGGCGACGACATCATGCTCAACTACCAGACCACCGCATTCCACGATACCGCAACGGTACGTCAGTTACTCAACCTGCGTCCGTCGCCGGAGTTTGAGCGCTGGCTGGAAACGATGGGCATTATGGAAAACGGTCGCCTGACCAAGCGGGCGGGCGATCCGTCACTGTTCTTCTGATGACGCGGGGATGACATACGATGGATCAAAAACAGATTGAAGAAATTGTACGCAGTGTAATGGCGTCAATGGGCGAGTCGCAGCCGCAGGCCCCCGCAGAATCCGCGCCAGCCTGTAGCGCTAAACAATGTGCCGCACCTTCAGCGCCTTCAGCGGCGGAAAGCTGCGCGCTGGATTTAGGTTCGGCTGAGGCGAAAGCCTGGGTAGGCGTGGAGAATCCGCATCGCGCGGATGTTTTGGCCGAACTGCGCCGCAGCACCGCTGCGCGCGTGTGTACCGGTCGCGCCGGCCCACGTCCGCGCACCCTGGCGCTGTTGCGCTTCCTGGCGGATCACTCTCGTTCGAAAGATACCGTTCTGAAAGAGGTGCCGGAAGAGTGGGTGAAAGCACAGGGGCTGCTGGAAGTGCGTTCGGAAATCAGCGATAAAAACCTCTACCTGACCCGCCCGGATATGGGGCGTCGTCTGAGCCAGGAGGCCATTGACGCGCTGAAAGCGCAGTGTGTCGCCAGCCCGGATGTCCAGGTGGTGATTTCCGATGGTTTATCGACGGATGCGATTACCGCCAACTATGAAGAGATCCTGCCGCCGCTGCTCTCTGGCCTGAAACAGGCGGGGCTGAAAGTCGGGACGCCGTTCTTTGTACGCTATGGCCGCGTGAAGATTGAAGATCAGATCGGCGAAATTCTTGGCGCGAAAGTGGTGATTCTGCTGGTGGGTGAGCGTCCTGGCTTAGGTCAGTCGGAAAGCCTCTCCTGCTATGCGGTTTACTCACCACGGGTGGCAACCACCGTTGAAGCGGATCGTACCTGTATTTCGAATATTCACCAGGGCGGCACGCCGCCGGTTGAAGCCGCAGCGGTAATTGTGGATTTGGCGAAACGTATGCTGGAGCAGAAAGCATCCGGCATCAATATGACCCGTTAAGGAGGCAACATGCCAGCATTAGATTTGATTCGACCGTCGGTCACCGCAATGCGCGTGATTGCCTCGGTGAATGACGGTTTCGCGCGTGAGCTTAAATTACCGTCACATATACGTAGCCTCGGTCTCATCACGGCAGACTCTGATGACGTAACGTATATTGCGGCAGACGAAGCGACAAAACAGGCGATGGTGGAAGTGGTGTATGGCCGTTCACTGTATGCCGGAGCGGCCCACGGGCCGTCGCCGACGGCCGGTGAAGTCTTGATCATGTTGGGCGGCCCGAATCCGGCGGAAGTGCGGGCGGGTCTGGATGCGATGGTGGCGCATATTGAAGGCGGCGCAGCGTTCCAGTGGGCCAACGATGCGGAGGATACTGCATTCCTGGCGCATGTGGTTTCGCGTACCGGGTCTTATCTCTCATCAACCTCAGGCATCGCGCTGGGCGATCCTATCGCCTATCTGGTGGCGCCGCCGCTGGAAGCGACGTTTGGCATTGATGCGGCGATGAAATCCGCCGATGTCCAACTGGTGACCTACGTGCCGCCGCCGTCAGAAACCAACTACTCTGCGGCGTTTTTAACGGGGAGCCAGGCCGCCTGTAAAGCCGCCTGCAACGCCTTTACCGATGCCGTTCTGGATATTGCCCGTAATCCCGTCCAGCGCGCGTAAGAGAGGTAGCGATGATCAATGCACTGGGATTACTGGAAGTGGATGGCATGGTTGCCGCCGTTGATGCGGCGGACGCCATGCTGAAAGCCGCCAATGTGCGATTGCTCAGCCACGAAGTGCTCGATCCCGGCAGGCTGACGCTGGTGGTGGAGGGCGATCTGGCGGCGTGTCGCGCGGCGCTGGATGCCGGAAGCGCCGCAGCACAACGCACGGGCCGTGTTATCAGCCGCAAAGAAATTGGGCGGCCGGAAGACGACACCCAGTGGCTGATCGGCGGCTTTAAGCGCCAGCCAACGAAAGTCGGAAAGACGCCAGATGCGCCTGTTACCTCTGAATCCTCAGAAGCGCTGTTGGCGTTATTAGCATCAGTACGTCAGGGAATGACGGCAGGGGAGGTGGCCGCGCATTTTGGCTGGTCACTGGAGCGCGCCAGAAATGCGCTGGAGCAACTCTTTTCTGACGGGGCGTTGCGTAAACGCAGTAGTCGCTATCGTCTGAAGAAAGTATAACCTGTCGGAGGTGCCGGGGACGTTGCGCCCCGGCTTTGAAGATCATGAAAAAGACTCGTACAGCAAACTTGCACCATCTTTATCATGAAGCGTTACCCGAAGACGTTAAACTTACGCCTCTGGTTGAGGTGGATAATGTTCACCAGCGGCTGACAACGGACGTCTATGAACACGCCCTGACGATAACTGCCTGGCAGCAGATTTACGATCAGCTGCATCCCGGTAAATTTCATGGGGAATTCACGGAAATCCTGCTGGATGAAATTCAGGTGTTCCGTGAGTACACCGGTCTGGCGTTGCGTCAGTCTTGCCTGGTCTGGCCGAACTCCTTCTGGTTCGGTATTCCGGCAACGCGCGGCGAGCAAGGTTTTATCGGCACGCAGTGCATTGGCAGCGCGGAGATCGCCACCCGTCCTGGCGGGACGGAGTTTGAGCTGAGCACGCCGGATGATTACACCATCCTCGGCGTGGTTATCTCGGAGGAGGTGCTTACCCGGCAGGCCAATTTCCTGCATCACCCGGAAAGGGTGTTGCATATGCTGCGTAACCAGTCTGCGCTGGAGGTGAAAGAGCAGCATAAAGCGGCGCTGTGGGGCTTTGTCCAGCAGGCGCTGGCGACGTTCAGCGAGAACCCGGAAAACCTGCATCAGCATGCGGTGCGTAAAGTGCTGGGGGACAACCTGCTGCTGGCGATGGGGACGATGCTGGAAGAAGCGCAGCCGATTATAACGGCAGAAAGCGTCAGCCATCAGAGCTATCGAAAATTGCTGTCCCGCGCGCGGGAATACGTGCTGGAGAATATGTCGGAGCCGCTGACGGTGCTCGATCTGTGCAATCAGCTGCACGTCAGCCGCCGCACGTTGCAAAACGCGTTTCACGCGATTCTGGGGATTGGCCCGAACGCGTGGCTGAAGCGGATTCGATTAAACGCGGTGCGAAGGGAGCTGATCAGTCCGTGGTCGCAAAGTTCGACGGTCAAAGAGGCGGCAATGCAGTGGGGGTTCTGGCATCTGGGGCAGTTCGCGACCGATTACCAGCAGCTGTTTGCCGAAAAACCGTCGCTGACGCTGCATCAGCGTATGCGCCAGTGGATGTGATGACATTATTGTGCCGGATGCGACGCTTTGCGTCTTATCCGGCCTACGGGCGCTACCGTTGCAGTTGTAGGCCGGATAAGGCGTTAGCCGTCATCAGGCAAAACGCGGCCAGGTAAATTATACCCAGTCGCGGACTTTGATAAATTCGCTCAGCGCCGCTTCCGGGCTGCCTTCTTCCGGCTGCCAGTCGTACTCCCAGCGCACCAGCGGCGGCATCGACATCAAAATGGACTCGGTGCGTCCGCCCGTTTGCAGGCCAAACAGCGTGCCGCGATCCCACACCAGATTAAACTCCACATAGCGGCCCCGGCGATAAAGCTGGAAATGACGCTCGCGTTCACCCCAGGCCATTGCTTTACGCCGCTCGACAATTGGCAGAAAAGCATCGGTATAGCCTTTGCCTACCGCCTGCATAAAGCGAAAGCAGCTGTCGAAATCCGGCGTGTTCAGATCGTCGAAGAAAAGCCCGCCAATGCCGCGCTGCTCATCGCGATGCTTCAGGAAAAAGTAATCGTCGCACCATTTTTTATAGCGCGGATAGACGTCCTCGCCGTAGGGCTGGCACAGATCCCGCGCCGTGCGGTGCCAGTGAATGGCATCCTCTTCAAACGCGTAATAGGGCGTCAGGTCGAAACCGCCGCCAAACCACCAGACCGGCTCCGCGCCGGGCTTCTCCGCAATAAAAAAGCGAACATTGGCATGGCTGGTTGGAATGTACGGATTCAACGGATGCACCACCAGCGACACGCCCATCGCTTCAAAACTGCGCCCAGCCAGCTCCGGGCGGTGTGCCGTCGCGGAGGCGGGCATCGCGTCGCCGTGAACATGGGAGAAATTTACCCCAGCCTGCTCAAAGACACCGCCGTTACGCAGTACCCGGCTGCGCCCGCCGCCACCCGCGTCGCGCTGCCAGCTATCTTCAACAAAATCAGCGCCATCAACGGCGGCTAACTGCTGGCAAATATCATCCTGAAGGCTGAGCAGGAACTGTTTTACGCGTTGTGCATCGGGTTTCATGATTACCGTTTCTTCGAGTGTGCTTTCTGGTTATCAAACCAGTGGAAATAACTGATCACGCCATTGGCTATCGCGGTGGCGATTTTCTGCCGGAATGCGGTGGTGCCTAACAGACGCTCCTCTTCCGGGTTGGTGATAAATGAGGTTTCTACCAGTACGGAGGGAATTGACGGTGATTTTAGCACCACAAACGCCGCCTGTTCCGTATTGCGACTGTGCAGACGGTGCACTGGCTTGATCTTCTTAAGAATATGCGATCCCAGCGTCAGGCTGTTTTTGATGGTGTCGGTTTGCACCAGATCGAACAATACCTGCTGCAACAGATGATCTTTATCGGTCGCTTTTTTCCCCGCGACTTCATCGGCGCGGTTTTCACGGTCGGAGAGGTATTTCGCCATGGCGCTACTGGCGCCGCGATTAGAAAGCGCAAACACCGAGGCTCCTGCGGCGCTGGGGTTGGTAAAGCCATCTGCGTGGATGGACATAAACAGATCCGCGCCGTGCTTGTGGGCGATTTCCACGCGATCGTACAGGGGAATAAAGGTGTCGCCCGTGCGTGTCAGGCGCGCATCAATCCCCTGGTTGCGCAAAATCGCGCGCACGTTTTTGGCGATCTCCAGCACGACGTGTTTTTCCTTCGAGCCGTTGCGACCAATCGCGCCGGTGTCGATACCGCCGTGGCCGGGGTCGAGAACAACAATGCGTCTGGCGCCTGCTTTTTTGGCCTTCGGTTTGCTGTGACCATTACTGGTCTTTAGCGCTTCTTCTTTAGCGATGGCGTGCGACATGCCCGACAGCGTCAGAGCCGCCAGCCCGGCTTTCAGCACCTGGCGGCGCGATGTGAGAGTTTTTAAGGGTTTAAAAGTGCTCATACAGCCTGAGTTGTGAAAATTGAGTTCCAGATGTTATATCGTATCGCGTAATCCGTTACGACTGTTCGTGATGAGAATTGTTTTACTTTTCATTTCAATACGTGACAATCCGTCATTATGCCATTTTTTTCGCCGTTTCGCGTCAGATATTGGCTAAATCAGTCGTTCGCGCCATAATCGGAGTTTTAACCTTGAAAAGGGTCTCAATACCATGGAGATACGCGTTTTTCGCCAGGAAGATTTCGAAGAGGTGATCACCCTCTGGGAGCGCTGCGATTTGCTGCGTCCGTGGAACGATCCTGAAATGGATATCGAACGTAAGCTGAACCATGACGTCAGCCTGTTCCTGGTTGCTGAGGTGAATGGCGAGGTGGTCGGTACGGTCATGGGCGGCTATGACGGCCATCGGGGTTCTGCCTATTATCTTGGCGTACACCCGGAGTTTCGCGGTCGTGGCATCGCCAACGCGCTGTTGAACCGGCTGGAGAAAAAGCTCATTGCTCGCGGCTGTCCGAAAATCCAAATCATGGTGCGGGAAGACAACGACATTGTACTGGGCATGTACGAGCGCCTGGGTTATGAACATTCGGACGCGTTAAGTCTGGGCAAGCGTCTGATTGAAGATGAAGAGTACTGAGTTTCATCCTGCTGACTACGACGGTCATGGGCGCTTGCGCCTGCCTTTTCTGTTCTGGTGCGTGCTGCTGCTTCAGGCGCGTACCTGGGTGCTGTTTGTGATTGCTGGCTCCTCCCGCGAGCAGGGCGATACGCTGCTGAATCTGTTTTATCCCGATCACGATACGTTCTGGCTGGGGTTGTTGCCCGGCGTCCCGGCGGTACTGGCGTTTTTACTGAGCGGGCGGCGCGACGCTTTCCCGGTGCTGTGGCGCGGGCTGCGCGGTTTGTTGATTCTGGCGCAGGGCGTTCTGCTCTGCTGGCAACCGGTGCTGTGGCTGTACGGTGAACCGGTAAACGGCATCGGGCTGGCGCTGGTGGTGGCCGATATTGTCGCGCTTATCTGGTTGCTCTCTAACCGTCGTTTACGCGCCTGCTTTGCACCGGTAAAAGAATAACGGCACTTTTTGGCGAAACCGGACTCCAAACAACGTTGATTAATAAAGAAAGGAAGTGAGATGAAATCGCTGCGTTTGATTTTATGCGCAATGCCGCTGGTGCTGAGCGGCTGTTCAACCCTCTCGTCGGTGAACTGGTCTGCTGCGAATCCGTGGAACTGGTTTGGATCGTCGACAGAGGTCACTGAGCAGGGCGTTGGGGCATTAACTGCGTCCACGCCGCTGGATGAAAAAGCGATTACTGACGCGCTGGATGGCGACTATCGCCTGCGTAGCGGAATGAAAACCCAGAACGGCAACGTGGTGCGTTTTTTTGAAGCGATGAAAGAGGACAAGGTTGCGCTGGTTATCAATGGCGACCAGGGAACCATCAGCCGTATTGATGTGCTGGACAGCGATATTCCATCGCAGGCAGGCGTCGAAATCGGTACGCCGTTTAGCGACCTTTACAGCAAAGCCTTCGGTAACTGCCAGAAAGCGACGGGCGATGACAGCGCGTCGGTCGAGTGTAAAGCACAAGACAGTCAACATATTAGCTATCTGTTCTCCGGCGAGTGGAACGGCCCGGAAGGGTTAATGCCTCCTGACGACACGCTGAAGAACTGGAAAGTGAGCAAAATCATCTGGCGCCGTTAATTTGCGTCTGAACAAACCGCCTCGCTGAAAAAACGGGTACAATACGCCCATCAATGCCACGCAGCCGTGGCATTCTTATTTTTCAGGAGGAACAATGTCTCAGGTTCAAAGTGGCATTTTGCCAGAACACTGCCGCGCGGCGATTTGGATTGAAGCCAATGTAAAAGGGGATGTCGATGCCCTGCGTGCGGCCAGCAAAGCGTTTGCCGATAAACTGGCAACCTTCGAAGCGAAATTCCCTGACGCGCATCTGGGCGCGGTTGTCGCATTTGGCAACAACACCTGGCGCGCCCTGAGCGGCGGCGTTGGGGCTGAAGAGCTGAAAGATTTTATCCCTTACGGTAAAGGTCTGGCGCCAGCAACCCAGTACGATGTGCTGATCCACATTCTTTCACTGCGTCACGACGTGAACTTCTCTGTCGCGCAGGCGGCAATGGCGGCTTTTGGCGAGTGCATCGAGGTGCAGGAAGAAATCCACGGTTTCCGTTGGGTGGAAGAACGCGATCTCAGCGGCTTCGTTGACGGGACGGAAAACCCGGCGGGAGAAGAGGTTCGCCGCGACGTGGCGGTCATCAAAGACGGCGTGGATGCGGGCGGCAGCTACGTGTTCGTTCAGCGTTGGGAACACAACCTGACGCAGCTCAACCGCATGAGCGTTCACGACCAGGAGATGATGATTGGTCGTACTAAAGAAGCCAACGAAGAGATCGATGGCGATGACCGTCCGGTCACGTCTCACCTGACCCGCGTGGATCTGAAAGAGGACGGCAAAGGGCTGAAAATTGTGCGCCAGAGCCTGCCATACGGTACGGCCAGCGGCACCCACGGCCTCTATTTCTGCGCTTACTGCGCGCGTCTGTACAATATTGAGCAGCAGTTGCTGAGCATGTTTGGCGATACCGACGGGAAGCGTGACGCCATGCTGCGCTTCACGAAGCCAGTGACGGGCGGCTATTACTTCGCACCGTCTCTGGACAGATTGATGGCGCTGTAATTTCTTTTGCCGGATGGCGGCGTCGTTTTACCCGGCCTACAGAGACTTTTTGTAGGCCGGGCAAGCGAAACGCCCCCGGCAGCCCTACCTTATCGGTTACTCATGTTTTAACGCCGCGTATATCTGATCCACCACCCAACCGTATGTGGCTATCGGCATCAACCCGCTGTTAAACATATTCGGGTTCTTTTGCGGGTCGGCGACGGGCGAGTGCGGTTTGTTGCTCAGCATCACAATCGCCATCTGATTAGCCGGGTCGATAACGGTCAGCGTCCCTGTCCATCCGGTATGGCCGTATGCCTGCGCGCTGGCCAGCGTGCCGAATGTCGGCGTCATGGACGCATTGCCGTTAACACGCCAGCCGAGACCAAACGTGGCATCCTCCGGCGAGGATTGCGTGAACATTTTCACGGTTTCCGGGCTGAACAGCGTCACGTTACCGTACCCTCCGCCATTCAGCATGGTCTGCATCAGTACCGCAATATCGCCGGTATTCGAAAACAGTCCTGCATGTCCCGAAACACCGCCCATCGAGTAGAATGCTTTTTCATCATGCACCTGGCCCCATAGGGTGGTCGTGCGGATATTGGGGAAATGAATCACGCCATCCCGGGTATTGCCGTTCAGTTCCGTCGCGGCGATCTGCTGTTGGCGGAAGCCTTTCTGTAGCGGGTTAAAGACCGTATGCGTTAAACCGAGCGGGCGATAGAGGTTCTCTTCAACATAACGATCGAGCGGCTGGCCCGTCACGGACTCCACGATAAACCCAAGCAGCATATAATCCACATCGCTGTAGATGTGTTTCGTGCCGGGGCGGTACGCCAGCGGCGTGCGTTTGATCATCTCCAGCGTGGTGGCCTTATCCTGCGAATACAACTCGCCCGCGACGGCCTGGTTCGGGTATTGCGGGTCAGCAGGGAAACCGCCGGAATGATGCAGCAGATCTGCAATGCGTAACGTGCTTTTCCCTTTAATCGCATCCCCCGGGCGATCGCCAAAATCGGGAATGTATTTCGAGATAAGATCGTCCGGCTGTAATTTGCCCTCTGACATCAGTTTTTGCAGGGCAAAGTTCGTGGCATACATTTTTGTATTTGATGCCAGGTCGTACAGGGTGTCAGTGGTTGCCTTGACGGGATGAGACATCAGGACGCTGCCGTCATATTTTTTAGCCTGACCCCAGGCCTTACGATAAACAATATGACTGTCTTTAATAATGAGCAGGTTAACGCTCGGATAACCGGCATCAACCTGTTGCGCTATCCAGTTATCCAGCGCGTTAAGCCGTTCAATATTAAATCCTGCTTTTTCCGGCGCGGCGTCAGTCAATACCGGAAATGGCGCGGCGCTGGCGGTGCAACTGAGCGCCAGCAGGGAAGCAAAAAGTAATGTCATTTTCATGGTATTAGTCCAGATTCACATTACGGCAGCCAAAGAGAGCGGTAAAAATAAATCCGCCAAGATACGCAATCAGCATTCCTCCGGCATATACCGCCATTGCGGGCAGAATACCTTGCGCGGACGTCATTAACGGCAGCGCCACCAGACCGGATGGGCCAAAGGCGCTGTTTAAGCCCATAGGCAGACCCGACCAGGCCACTAAGCCGATGAACAGCCCCCCGGCAGCGCCGCCGAGGCAGGCGGTGATAAACGGTTTCATTCGTGGCAGCGTAACGCCGTAAATCAGCGGTTCGCCAACACCGAGTAAGCCGGGAATAATCGCCCCGCGAACCTGGCTGCGTAACACGCTGTGTTTTTCTGCTCGCCAGTAGAGCGCCAGTGCGGCGCCGACCTGACCCGCGCCCGCCATAGAAAGAATAGGGAACAGGCTGTTGAATCCCTGGCTACTCATTAATGCCAGATAGACGGGAATGAAGCCCTGATGGACGCCAAACACCACCGAAACAAGAAACAGACCCGCCAGAACGGCGCAGCCCAGCGGGTTGCTGTTGAGGTGGATAAAGAGCCATGACATCCCTTCGAACAGCCAGCCGCCCAGCGGCATGATGATCAGGTAGGCCAGTGCGGCGGTGACCAGCAGGGTTAACATGGAGGTCAGCAGCATGTCCAGATCGTCGGGCATAAAGCGTCGGATAAAGCCCTCAATACGCGCGCTGGCCCAGGCGGCGATCAGTACGCCGATAATGTTGCCGCGCGGGTCGATCGGCAGGCCAAAGAAGTCCTCAATACCGGAGAAATAGCCCGTGGTGGCGGCAGGGTTGTATCCCAACAGGAACAGCGAGGCGATGATCGCCCCGTTAACGCCGGTGCCGCCGAAAGCCTGCGCGGCGTTATAGCCAATAAGAATGACCAGAAAGGTAAACAGCCCTTTACTGAACACTTTCATAAAGTTCAGGGCGTCGGGAAGCATACCTTGCGCATCGGCCGGAACGTGCAATACCGTACCCAGCAGCGTGGCAATCCCCAGCAGCAGACCCGCAGCAATAAAACCGGGAATGAGCGGCGTAAAAATAGTGGCGAACTTCGACAGGAATTGCTGAATGCCTGAGGTTTGTTTCGCTTTTAGCTGGCTTTTGGTTTTGGCGGCGATATCTGCCGCCTGCGTGACGGCGCCGCTGTTATCGCTCAGTAGCGCATTCATGGCATCTGCCGCCCGCTGCGCTTTACCGGGGCCAAAAATGACCTGCACCTGGTTATTCGAGAGGACAACGCCTTTCACGCCTTCGAGCGTTTTAATCGCCGGATCGACCCGATCGCTGTCATGTACCGCCAGGCGTAAACGGGTCATGCAGTTCCCGCAGGTGGCAATATTACCCGGGCCACCGACCCGGGAGATAATCGTATTCAGGAGATCATTACTGATTTCTTTTGCCATTCGCTTTATTCCTCTTCCAGTACCTGGCGAATGAAGCCGCCATGTTGCTCAAGACGCAGACTGGCTTCTGTTGCGTTGAGGTTTTTCAGTAGCATGACGATAGCGGTTTTGCAGTGACGGCCACAGGCCATCAGCGCGGCTTCAGCCTGTTGCCCGGTGCAGCCTGTCGCATTTTTCACAATATTTACCTGACGCACGTTGAGTTTTTCGTTCGTGGCGACAACATCCACCATCAGGTTGCCAAACACCTTGCCGGATTTAATCATCAGGCCGGTGGACAGCATGTTGAGAATCAGCTTCTGCGCGGTGCCCGCCTTCATACGGGAAGAACCGCTCACCACTTCGGCGCCGACAACGGGCGTGATGGCAAGCTCCGCCGCCTTTGCTACGGCGCTCCCCGGATTGCAGGAGATCCCGACCGTCCGGCAGCCGAGCGTACGGGCATATTCCAGACCGGCAATCACATACGGCGTGCGACCGCTGGCCGCAATGCCCACAACCACATCTTTTTCATTGAGTGCGAGGGTCTTCAGGTCGTTGACCCCAAGCTCGCGGTTGTCTTCCGCGCCTTCAATCGCATGCTGTATCGCGCGCTCGCCACCGGCGATCAAACCGATAACCAGGCCTGATTCCACGCCATAGGTCGGGGGGCATTCGCTGGCGTCAAGGATACCCAGGCGACCGGACGTTCCGGCGCCGGTATAAATCAGCCGCCCGCCAGCGCTGACCTGCGCATAAATGATGTCGATAGCCGCGGCGATCTCGGGCAGAACCTGCTCCACGGCGAGTGGAACCGTTTTATCTTCATCATTAATGATGCGGCACATATCGAGGGTGGAAGCCCGGTCAATCTCAAAAGAGGCGCGGTTAACACCTTCGGTAATCATATTTTCAAGTTGCATATTACTTACAGCCTTACAGGTTTAGCGCCCATTTCAGGAATGCTTTTTTCTGGGTGTCGTCAGCTTTCAGATACAGTTGCTGTAGCTGGGAGAGCTGGTCATGCGAAGTGGCGGGCGCCGCCGGGGAAGCGGAGCGCGCCGGAGAAGGTATCATCGTGCTGTCATCGTTGACGATGGCGCTCAGGTCGGTGAACACGGTGATGCTGTCACGGTCGAGAATTTTGATATCAAACGGTACGGGTTTCCCGGCCGCCGTCAGGGTGAATACCGGTTTTTGCGCCATCTGACTGGCTTCTTTTTCGTCCAGCGGTTTTCCCGCAGACAGTTGCAGATCCACATTGCCGGAAGCGTTAAACGAGATGATATACGGGTTAGACGTCACGCGGCCCCGGTTATTGTTCACCGATTCAGGATTTGCTGGACTGTCGAACTTCACTACCATTTTTTGAGCGCCGTCTGGCAGCGCCACGTCTTTACTAAAAATACTGACTTTTGCCGAACGGGCCGCCAGCACGCTGACGTTATCGCCAATAAAGAGATGCGGAGCGGCAAAAGCCTGGCTGCAAAACAACAGTGCTGCGGCGGACACAAAATATTTCTTCATTTTTACTCTCCCGGAAAAGGGGAATCAGAATTCGTAACGTAAGCCAAGGTGGAAATAGTCATCAGCCGGGTTGCTGCCGCCGAAGGAGACATCATTGCCGTTCGTCCGTTTTTTCCCTTCTTCACCATTACGCCAGGAGTAAGACGCAAATATGGAACTGCGAACGGTGAGTTTGTACTGCGCTTCAAAGGTGGTATCGCGAAGTTTCAGCCCGTCGCCGTCCTCATTTTTCAGATGGCGATAGCCGGTACGTAACGCCCAGTCCGGGCTGACGTTCCAGACCAGCGTTGCTTCGTAATCTTTATCGGTGCTGTCCGCAGAACCGTCGAGGTAGGTGACTTTATCCTGGGCATAGAGCAGGCCGAACATGAAATCGCCCAGGTAGTAGCGGGTGCCGATGCCATAAAAGGTGTACTTATCGACATTATTATCCGACAGCGTGGATGTATCGTCATGGCTCGCTTTCTCTGTCTGACCGGCAATCACCGGCTGGAGGCGGCCAAAATCGCCCATATCAAGCGTATAGCGAAGGGCGGCATTATAACCGTAATCCAGATCGGAGGTGTTGTTGCCCAGAATATAGGCGGTAGAGAAATCAAAATTGCCGAATGTGTTCTGGTACTGAATGGTGCCGTCCTGACGGAAAACCTGTACCGCCGTCGGGTCAACAAAGTTTGCCTGGCGGGCCATTGCGACATCGGAGCTGGCGAACACATCGCCGATATCCGTGAACATGATCAGGCCGGATGACACGCGCCCGCCGGTCAGCTTGCCGTATTCGGCAAAATCAATCCCTGCCCAGACGTAACGTGCGGTGAAGTCATTCGGGTTTTCCGCGCTGATGTTGTTCGCGTACTCTGCGGCATTTACCTGATACTGCGTAAAACCAATAACGGCCAGCTTGTCATTAATCGCCTGACGAGCGGAGAAACCGATACGCGCGTCAAAATCGCCCGAGGTGTCGCCTGATTTCTTGTCAGAGATATTGAATCCGAGACGTCCGTAGAGATCGATATTCGATCCGTCATTGGCCTGGTAGATCACGGCGGCATGGCTGGCGCTGGTTGCGAGGAGAGTAAAGATTGCCAGGGACTTCAGAGTACGTTTCATTATGATTATCCTTTTCTGTGTGTAGTTTTTTGTTGCTATGAAAGACGCAGGGAATCATATATTCCATAAAAATATTTACAATAGAATCATTGAATCGTAATACAAATATTGTGAGGGCTATCAAATTCTCACCCGCGTTGTGTTATCCTGCGAACAGTGCGTTGGAATTAATGATTCCATGATGACGGGAGCGGAAGAGCGATGTTGTATCTGGCGAAAATGCGTAATGCAGAGGGAGAGTTAACGGAAAATGAACAGAAAATTGCCAGCTTTCTTTTGGCCCATGTCAGCGAGCTAAAAACCGTTTCTTCCCGCAATCTGGCGAAGCAGCTGGAAGTCAGCCAGTCCAGTATTGTGAAATTCGCCCAGAAGCTTGGCGCGAAGGGATTCACCGAGCTCAGAATGGCGCTCATTGAGGAGTACAGCGTCAACCGGGAAAAGAAACATGACACGGCGCTGCATCTGCACAGTACGATTACCAGTGAAGACAGCCTGGAGGTGATTGCCCGTAAGCTGAACAGAGAAAAAATGTTCGCGCTGGAGGAAACCTGTAGTCTGATGGATTTCGATCGCCTGAAGCAGGTGATTAACCTGATCAGCAAGGCCCGGCTTATTCAGATTACGGGTGTTGGCGGTTCGGCGCTGGTAGGACGGGATTTATCCTTCAAGCTGATGAAAATTGGTTATCGCGTGGCCTGCGAGGTCGATACCCATGTGCAGGCAACCATTGCTCAGGCCTTGCAGGAAGGGGACGTGCAAATAGCCATTTCCTACAGCGGGTCGAAAAAGGAGATCGTGCTTTGCGCTGAAGCGGCGCGTAAGCAGGGGGCGACGGTGATTGCGATCACCTCTTTGACGGACTCTCCGCTGCGGCGGCTGGCCGATTACACGCTGGATACCGTATCCGGTGAGACCGAATGGCGCAGTTCGTCCATGTCCACCCGAACCGCGCAGAACTCGGTGACCGATCTGCTGTTTGTTGGCATGGTGCAGCTCAATGATGTTGAGTCGCTTCGTATGATTGAGCGCAGCAGCGAGCTGATTAATCTTTTAGGCAGGAGCTAGGGACTTTTACGTAAGATTTACCCTAATTAGTGAGCTGTTCCGCAGCACTTATTTGTTTTTTCTGTATTTTCAATGTTAATGGAGTGTAAGGCTTCATCGTAGTTTCGCTGGAGACGAGAGTAGCGCATAAGACGCACCGCTTATGCGCTGCAACAGACTGAAAAGGAGAACATTGAAATGGGTAAACTCACGGGCAAAACGGCATTGATTACCGGCGCGTCACAGGGCATTGGCGAGGGGATCGCCAGAGTGTTTGCTCGCCACGGCGCGAATTTAATTTTGCTGGATATCTCCGATGAGGCGGAAAAACTGGCGGATGAGCTGGGCGGACGCGGTCATCGTTGTACCGCCATCAAAGCGGATGTCAGGGATTTTGCATCGGTCGCGGCGGCAGTGGCGCGCGCGAAAAAGATAGAAGGTAAAATTGATATTCTGGTCAACAATGCGGGTGTTTGCCGGTTGGGCAACTTCCTCGACATGAGCGAAGAAGATCGCGATTTCCATATCGATATTAATATCAAAGGCGTCTGGAACGTCACAAAAGCCGTTCTGCCGGAAATGGTTGAACGCAAAGATGGGCGTATCGTCATGATGTCCTCCGTGACCGGGGATATGGTGGCCGATCCAGGCGAAACGGCTTATGCCCTGTCTAAAGCGGCGATTATCGGACTCACCAAGTCCCTGGCCGTGGAGTATGCGCAGTCCGGCGTTCGTGTGAACGCAATCTGTCCGGGTTATGTCCGTACGCCGATGGCGGAAAATATTGCCCGTCAGTCTAATCCTGACGATCCTGAATCGGTACTCACCGAAATGGCGAAAGCGATCCCGATGCGCCGTCTGGCCTGTCCGCTCGAAGTGGGTGAACTGGCGGCCTTCCTGGCGTCGGATGAGTCCAGCTATTTGACCGGGACGCAAAACGTGATTGATGGCGGCAGCACGCTGCCTGAAAGCGTGAGCGTGGGCGTCTGATTAACGCCGCTTTCCTCCTCACCGCATGTGGGGAGGGATTCTCTGGCGGAGCATCTGTTCCTCTGAAGGCACGCCCTGTCTGATTATTTCGTCGATACGCATCTTATCTCGGTAAAAAATATTTTACCTGAAATTCAAATGTATTTGAGTACAGAATCGAGTAATCAATCGGTTGATGGTTTTTGCAGACCGCCTGCGTTTGAATTTTCAGTACGGGATCTTTGGTACTTATATGCAGAATACTGGCAATTTCTGCTGTTGGAAATGCCGGAGAAAACGTCTCAAAGGTGCCAATGATTTTGATGCCACACTCTTTTTCTATATATGAAAATTTAGATTTTTTCATATGTGAGATTGTGAGTTTTGGGAAACGACTTACCGATAGCCAGGTTTCTTCTAATTGCGCTGGTTTATCATCAATAATACGTAATCGCTTTATATAATATACAGGGTCATTAAGTTTTATATTTAGCTCCCTGGAGATGAGTGGGGATGCTGTCTGAAGCTCAAACTTCATGATCTGACTAATAACTTCTTTACCGCTGTTATGAGCAATCTCACTAAAACTATTCATATGATTTACATGTGCGATAAAGCTTTTCTGCTTTACGTATGTCCCTGAGCCATGTTTACGCTCTATCATTCCGTCTTCTTCTAAGAGAAGTAGTGCTTTCCGTAAGGTATTCCGGGAAATACTGTAGCGCTGTGCAAGTTCAACTTCTGGCGGTAATAGATCTCCTACATTATATGTATATCCGTTAATACTGTCTTTAAGCATCCTGGCGACATCCTGAAATACCACTTTTGCACCTCTTGAATATGAATGAAAACAATTGGTTGTGTGTTTTTTATTGAAGATTATTTATGGTTGTTCATTTCTCAGGCCTAAATTGAACCTATTTACTTATATCTTACTGTGACCAATGTAACAAAAAGTATATTTGGCATTAAATATTATAATAACGCAATAATTCATATTTAATATATTAATGGGTAATTTATATGAAAAAGATATTATTAGTCTGTGCTGCGGGTATGTCTACCAGTATGCTGGTAAAGCGGATGATTGAACATGCGACAACAGTAAATATTGAAGTTGATATAAATGCATTCGCGATTGCTGAGGCCAAAGGTAAAATAAAAAATAATGAGGCAGATGTCATTCTGCTTGGGCCACAGGTTCGTTTCCAGAAATCAGAAATTGAGGCAGTTGCTCAGGGAAAAATTCCGGTGGCTGTTATTGATATGAAAGATTATGGCGCGATGAATGGTAAATCGGTTCTTGATTTTGCCATGAAACTTCTTGAAGAATAAAGCATACCCATACTGAATATTTGTTCCTGATAATGTCTGTCAATTTTTTATTAGTGCGGATGACGTAATTAAATTATTGCAGCGCACGGTCGGGAACGATTCTTTATATTTACGGGAAATATTGGATAATTACAGGAGACTATAATGGGATTAATGCGCTCATTTGAAAGCGGGATGGAACGCTTTCTTGTGCCAATAGCAATAAAATTAAACTCACAAAAACATGTTGCCGCTGTAAGAGATGGTTTTGTTTATACATTTCCTATTATTATGGCAAGTTCACTAATTATTTTAATAAATTTTGCCATATTATCGCCAGATGGCTTTATTGCCGGGTTATTGCACCTTAACAGCTTGTTTCCTAATCTGGAAAAAGCTCAGGCCATCTTTACACCGGTAATGAATGGCTCTGTAAACATAATGTCTATAATGATTGCGTTTCTCGTCGCAAGAAATATGGCTATTAGTTATGAACAAGATGATCTCTTATGCGGTTTGACCGCGATAGGCGCATTTTTTATTGTTTATACCCCTTACCAGATGATTAATGGTCAGGCCTTTTTAACAACAAAATTTCTGGGAGCGCAGGGACTGTTTGTTGCAGTTATTGTTGCATTATTGACCAGTGAAATTTTTTGTCGGATGGCAAGAAACCCCAAAATAACGATAACCATGCCAGCGGCGGTTCCACCTGCGGTAGCCCGATCGTTTAAAGTGCTGTTACCCATTTTTTTCGTCATGATATTCTTTTCAGCGCTGAACTATTTATTGTCGCTGATTTCTCCTGCCGGGCTGAATGACCTGATTTATACATTGATTCAGGCTCCGCTTAAACACATGGGGACGAATATCTTTGCGGTGATTATCCTTGGTGCCGTCGGAAACTTTCTGTGGGTTCTTGGCATACATGGCCCTAATACCACATCGGCTATCCGCGAAACCGTTTTTTCTGAAGCGAATCTGGAAAATCTTTCCTGGGCTGCGCAACACGGTTCAACATGGGGGGCGCCTTATCCCATCACCTGGACGTCGATTAATGATGCTTTCGCGAACTGCGGTGGGTCAGGTATGACGTTGGGGCTGCTATTGGCAATTTTTATTGCTTCACGGCGAGCTGAATATCGGGATCTGGCAAAGATGTCGTTCATTCCCGGTATTTTCAATATCAACGAGCCGGTCATGTTTGGACTGCCGATTGTCCTGAATCCGATTATGATGGTGCCTTTTATCCTTGTCCCCATTGTTAACTCTGTAATCGGCTATTTCTTTGTATCCCTGAAGATTATTCCTCCTGTTGCTTATGCTGTTCCCTGGACAACACCTGGGCCATTAATCGCATTTCTGGGGACGGGAGGTAACTGGCTAGCCTTACTTGTTGGTTTTTTATGTCTTGGCGTTGCGACATTAATATATTTACCTTTTGTTATTGCTTCTAACAAAGTGAATGTTGCCCTTTCTGAATAAATAACAATCTACTTTCTCTGGAATGACAGGAGTGATTCATGTTTGCAAATGAAGAGACCGTAATGGAGTTATTGATACATTCCGGGCAGGCACGCTCTGATGCAATGGAGGCAATCAGCCGTGCCCGTGAAAAGGACTGGAGTGCTGTAGAGCAATTGATGAAAAGTTCGGAACAGGCCTGTCTTAAAGCTCACAAGATTCAAACAGCCTTAATCGGTCAGGATGAAGGATGCGGAAAAATACGGGTTAATTTGATTCTTGTACATGCACAAGATCATTTAATGAATGCAATATTGTGTCAGGACCTGGCGAAAGAGATTATTTCATTAAGGAAAGAGTTACTCTCTTAATACTATTTCCTCCAATAAAAACATTGGAGGAAATGATTTGTATTTATCAAGGATGTTTTATGAATTCAAGAAAATTGAAGGTGAGTCTATTATCGTTATATGTGTGTCTGGCTTTATGTCCAGTTGATGTGCTGGCCGGTAAATTAACCGTTGAGCAACGACTCGAACTTCTGGAGTCAGAACTTACTGCAAATAAAAATGAACTCCAGAAAACGAAAGATGAACTAGGGAAGTACAAGTCAAAGCTGGCATCTTTACAGCAAAGTGTTGTTGAAAATAATTATCGCAATACGGTTGTTTCTAACCCATCGGGATCATCACCGGTCGCTGTAATTGATAGCAATGGAGAAAAAACCACAATTGAAAGTGTTACGCTGAAAGATATTAGCAAGTACGTGAAGGATGACATAGGGTTTAGTTATCAGGGGTATTTCCGATCGGGATGGGGGACTGGTAATCATGGCTCTCCTGAGACGTATGCCGCGGGCTCATTGGGGCGTTTTGGTAATGAAATGAGCGGCTGGTTTGATCTGACATTAAATCAACGGGTTTATAATCAGGATGGTAAAACCGCTAATGCTATCGTTACCTATGATGGCAATGTTGGCGAACAATATAATGATGCCTGGTTTGGTGACAGTGATAATGAAAATATCATGCAGTTTAGTGATATTTACCTGACTACCCGTGGTTTTTTACCTTTTGCGCCTGATGCGGATTTTTGGGTTGGTAAACATAAATTACCACAATATGAAATCCAGATGCTGGACTGGAAAACATTAACTACCGATGTGGCCGCTGGGGTAGGCATTGAAAACTGGGCGATAGGGCCTGGTATGCTGGATATTTCATTAAGCCGTGATGATGTGGATGTCTATTCACGCGACTTTGAACATACCACCCAAATGAACACGAATTCTGTAGATGTTCGCTATCGTAATATCCCACTATGGGAGAGTGGAACGCTGTCATTGATGGCCAAATACTCCAGTCCAAATAAAACCGATCAGCAGGAAGACAATGAAAGCGATGATAGCTATTTTGAGATGAAAGATAGCTGGATGTTGAGTTCTATTCTTCGTCAGAACATGGAACGTGATGCTTTTAATGAATTCACATTACAGGTCGCTAATAATTCTTTCGCCAGTAGTTTCTCAAGTTTTTCCGACGCAAGTAACACAATGGCTCATGGACGTTATTACTACGGCGATCATACCAATGGCATCGCCTGGCGATTGATTTCGCAAGGTGAGATGTACCTTAGCGATAATATTATTGTTGCTAATGCCCTCGTTTACTCACATGGCGAAGATGTTTATAGCTATGAAAGTGGTGCTCATAGCGATTTTGATAGTATTCGCACAGTGATCCGTCCTGCATGGATTTGGAATACCTGGAATCAGACTGGGGTTGAATTGGGCTGGTTTAAACAGAAAAATAAAACTCAACAAGGTATAACGCTGGATGAGTCGGCATATAAAACGACCCTGTATCATGCTTTCAAAGTTGGCACGAGTATCCTTGGTTCAAGACCTGAAATTCGATTCTATGGGACGTACATTAATATCTTAGATAATGAATTGTCTAATTTTAACTTTAATGATGACAGTAAAGATGAATTCATGGCTGGCATACAGGCTGAAGTCTGGTGGTAATTTATTTTAATTAAGGAAGGTATTTATGTCTGGTTTTAAAAAAGATTTTCTTTGGGGTGGCGCGGTAGCAGCACATCAACTTGAAGGTGGCTGGAACGAAGGTGGTAAGGGCATCAGCATTGCGGATGTAATGACGGCTGGAGAATACGGTATTTCACGAGAGGTGACGCCGGGGATCATTGAAGGCAGAAACTACCCTAATCACGAAGCTATTGATTTCTTTCATCGTTATAAGGACGATATTAAGCTATTTTCAGAAATGGGATTTACGTGTTTCCGCACCTCTATTGCCTGGTCCAGAATTTTTCCTGAAGGTGACGAGCTGGAGCCTAATGAAGCGGGCTTGCAATTTTATGATAATATGTTTGATGAGTGTTTAAAATATAATATTCAACCCGTTATCACTTTATCGCATTTTGAAATGCCATATCACCTTGTGACTGAGTATGGCGGCTGGCGGAACCGTAAATTAATCGACTTTTTTCTTCGGTTTGCGAAGGTAGTTTTCACGCGTTATAAATCTAAAGTTAAATACTGGATGACATTTAATGAAATAAATAACCAGGTCAACTATCGTGAAAGTCTTTGTCCTTTTACTAATTCAGGTATTCTTTATTCTTCGGATGAAGATGAGTATGCGCGTGAAAGAGCGATGTATCAGGCAGTTCACTATGAATTAGTTGCCAGTGCATTAGTCGTTGATGCTGGACACCTCATTAATCCAGATTTTAAAATTGGTTGTATGATTGCGATGTGTCCAATCTATCCGCTTACCTGTTCACCGGGCGATATGATGATGTCTGTGAGTGCAATGCATCGTCGTTATTGGTTTACTGACGTGCATGTGCGTGGATATTATCCTCAACATATGGTTAATTATTTCAGGAAAAAAGGTTTTGAACTTGATATCACTGAAAGTGATATTGAGATTCTTCAGCATGGGCGTGTGGACTATATCGGTTTCAGTTACTACATGTCTTTCGTAACTCAATACACGGATGATAATCCTGAGTTTGATTATGTCGAGCCAGCGCATCTGGTGAATAATCCGTATATTCAAACATCTGACTGGGGTTGGCAGGTTGATGCGATGGGCTTGCGCTACTCGCTCAACTGGTTCTGGGACCATTACCAGCTACCGATGTTTATCGTAGAGAACGGTTTTGGCGCGAATGATGTCCAGCAGGCGGACGGAACAGTTGATGATCAATATCGCATTGACTATCTTACCGCGCATGTGAGCGAGATGAAAAAAGCCGTTGTAGAAGATGGTGTTGACTTAATCGGGTATACCCCGTGGGGCTGCATTGACCTGATTTCTGCCGGTACGGGCGAAATGAAGAAGCGCTACGGTATGATTTATGTTGATAAGGATAATGACGGTAATGGTTCTCTGAATCGTAGTCGTAAGAAATCCTTCTACTGGTATCGGGATCTTATTGCGGATAATGGCAATACTATTTGATTGATTATTGTTCACTTCATGCGGCAAAAGGGGTTCCGAATGGAATCCCTTGCTGCTCGTTTTTCGTCCATGTTTTTCTGCCGTAACGTTGGGCGAGTTGTCTGGAGCCTTTGGGACATCCGGCATGCGTGTTCCAGCTTTCCCATGCAGGAAAGGATTTTCCTTATTCCCTTTTCGACTTTCAAATCATCAAACGGTATATAAAACCGTTACTCCTTTCGTACCCGTTATAAATATTATGACCATAAGAAAGTCATCAAATTTATAAGGGTGCGCAATGGCTGTTAACTTACTGAAAAAAAGATACCTGGCGCTGAGCGCGATGCTGTTGTTGGCCACGCAGGCGCAGGCAACAGAGCTGCTGAACAGCTCATACGACGTTTCTCGCGAACTGTTTGCCGCCCTTAATCCGCCGTTTGAACAGCAGTGGGCGAAAGATAACGGCGGCGATAAGCTGACCATCAAACAGTCTCACGCCGGTTCGTCAAAACAAGCGCTGGCGATCCTGCAAGGGCTGAAAGCTGACGTAGTGACCTATAACCAGGTCACGGACGTGCAGATCCTGCATGACAAAGGCAAGCTGATCCCTGCCGACTGGCAAAGCCGTCTGCCGAATAACAGCTCACCGTTCTATTCCACGATGGGATTCCTGGTGCGCAAAGGGAATCCAAAAAATATCCATGACTGGAATGACCTTGTGCGTTCCGATGTAAAACTGATTTTCCCGAACCCGAAAACCTCAGGCAACGCCCGTTACACCTATCTGGCTGCATGGGGCGCAGCGGATAAAGCTGACGGTGGCGACAAAGCCAAAACCGAGCAGTTTATGACCCAGTTCCTGAAGAACGTCGAAGTATTTGATACCGGCGGTCGCGGTGCAACCACCACCTTTGCGGAACGCGGGCTTGGCGATGTGCTGATTAGCTTTGAATCGGAAGTGAATAACATCCGTAAACAGTATGAAGCGCAGGGATTTGAAGTCGTTATCCCGAAAACCAATATTCTGGCCGAATTCCCGGTGGCATGGGTGGATAAAAACGTACAGGCCAACGGTACTGAAAAAGCGGCGAAGGCTTACCTGAACTGGCTCTACAGCCCGCAGGCGCAGACCATCATCACCGACTTCTACTACCGCGTGAATAACCCGGAAGTGATGGACAAACTGAAAGATAAATTCCCGCAGACCGAACTGTTCCGCGTGGAAGACCAGTTTGGCTCCTGGCCGGAAGTGATGAAAACCCACTTCGGCAGCGGCGGCGAGCTGGACAAACTGTTGGCGGCGGGGCGTAAGTAATGTTCGCAGTATCGACAAGACGTGTGCTGCCCGGCTTTACCTTAAGCCTCGGAACCAGCCTGTTGTTCGTCTGCCTGATATTGCTGCTTCCGTTGAGCGCGCTGGTGATGCAGCTGGCGCAAATGAGCTGGGCGCAATACTGGGAGGTTATCACCAACCCGCAGGTGGTAGCGGCCTACAAGGTCACGCTGTTGTCGGCGTTTGTGGCATCAATCTTCAACGGCGTATTTGGCCTGTTGATGGCGTGGATCTTAACCCGCTATCGCTTTCCGGGACGTACTCTGCTGGATGCGCTGATGGATCTGCCGTTTGCCCTGCCGACGGCGGTGGCGGGTCTGACGCTGGCGTCATTGTTTTCCGTGAACGGTTTTTACGGCGAATGGCTGGCGAAGTTTGATATCAAAGTGACTTACACCTGGCTTGGCATCGCGGTAGCGATGGCTTTTACCAGCATCCCGTTTGTGGTGCGCACGGTGCAGCCGGTACTGGAAGAGTTAGGCCCGGAATATGAAGAAGCGGCGGAAACGCTCGGCGCAACGCGCCTGCAAAGTTTCCGCAAAGTGGTGTTGCCGGAGCTGTCTCCTGCGCTGGTGGCGGGTATTGCGCTCTCGTTTACCCGAAGCCTCGGCGAGTTCGGCGCGGTGATTTTTATTGCCGGGAACATTGCGTGGAAAACCGAAGTGACCTCGCTGATGATTTTTGTTCGTTTGCAGGAGTTTGACTATCCGGCGGCCAGCGCGATTGCGTCGGTGATCCTCGCGGCGTCGTTGTTGCTGCTGTTCTCGATTAACACCCTGCAAAGTCGCTTTGGTCGACGTGTGGTAGGTCACTAATGGCGGAAGTTACCCAATTGAAGCGTTATGACGCCCCCCGCATTAACTGGGGAAAATGGTTTCTGATTGGCACCGGGATGCTGGTTTCGGCGTTTATTTTGCTGGTGCCGATGATTTATATCTTCGTACAAGCCTTCAGCAAAGGGCTGATGCCGGTCTTACAGAACCTGGCCGACCCGGACATGCTGCACGCGATCTGGCTGACGGTGTTGATTGCGCTGATTGCCGTACCGGTAAACCTGGTGTTTGGCGTTCTGCTGGCGTGGCTGGTGACGCGCTTTAATTTCCCCGGTCGCCAGCTGCTGCTGACGCTGCTGGATATTCCGTTTGCCGTCTCGCCGGTGGTGGCCGGTCTGGTCTACCTGCTGTTTTACGGCTCGAACGGCCCGCTGGGCGACTGGCTGGATGAGCACAACCTGCAAATTATGTTCGCCTGGCCGGGAATGGTGCTGGTCACTATTTTCGTCACCTGTCCGTTTGTGGTGCGTGAACTGGTGCCGGTTATGCTGAGTCAGGGCAGCCAGGAAGATGAAGCGGCGATTCTGCTTGGCGCTTCCGGCTGGCAAATGTTCCGTCGCGTTACGTTGCCTAATATTCGCTGGGCGCTGCTGTACGGCGTGGTGCTGACCAACGCGCGCGCCATTGGCGAGTTCGGCGCGGTGTCGGTGGTTTCCGGCTCGATTCGCGGCGAAACCCTGTCGCTGCCGTTACAGATTGAATTACTGGAGCAGGACTACAACACCGTCGGCTCCTTTACCGCCGCCGCGCTGCTGACGCTGATGGCGATTATTACCCTGTTTTTGAAGAGTATGTTGCAATGGCGCCTGGAAAATCAGGAGAAACGCGCGCAACAGGAGGAAAATCATGAGCATTGAGATTGCCAATATTAAGAAGTCTTTTGGTCGCACCCAGGTGCTGAACGATATCTCGCTGGATATTCCTTCAGGTCAGATGGTTGCCTTGCTGGGGCCGTCCGGTTCCGGTAAAACCACGCTGCTGCGTATTATTGCCGGGCTGGAGCATCAGACCAGCGGGCACATTCGTTTTCACGGTACAGACGTAAGCCGTCTGCACGCGCGCGATCGTAAAGTCGGCTTTGTTTTTCAGCACTATGCGCTGTTTCGTCATATGACGGTGTTCGACAATATCGCCTTTGGTCTGACGGTGCTGCCGCGTCGCGAACGTCCGAATGCGGCGGCCATTAAAGCGAAAGTGACGAAACTGCTGGAAATGGTGCAACTGGCCCATCTGGCGGAGCGTTTTCCGGCACAGCTTTCCGGCGGGCAGAAACAGCGCGTGGCGCTGGCGCGCGCGTTAGCGGTTGAGCCGCAGATCCTGCTGCTGGATGAACCGTTTGGCGCGCTTGATGCGCAGGTGCGTAAAGAGCTGCGCCGCTGGCTGCGTCAGCTGCATGAAGAGTTGAAATTCACCAGCGTGTTTGTCACCCACGATCAGGAAGAGGCTACGGAAGTGGCGGATCGCGTGGTGGTGATGAGCCAGGGCAACATTGAACAGGCCGATGCGCCGGATCAGGTGTGGCGTGAACCCGCCACCCGCTTTGTGCTGGAGTTTATGGGCGAAGTAAACCGTTTGCAGGGAACGATTCGCGGCGGTCAGTTCCACGTTGGCGCGCATCGCTGGCCGCTGGGGTATACGCCAGCGTACCAGGGGGCGGTCGATCTGTTCCTGCGTCCGTGGGAGGTGGATGTCAGCCGTCGCACCAGTCTGGATTCCCCGCTGCCGGTACAGGTGCTGGAGGCCAGTCCGAAAGGTCACTACACCCAATTAGTCGTGCAGCCTCTGGGGTGGTATAACGAACCGCTGACGGTGGTGATGCAGGGGGATAATCCCCCACAGCGCGGCGAGCGGCTGTTTGTCGGGCTGCAAAATGCGCGGTTGTACAACGGCAACCAGCGCATTGAGACGCGCGAAGAGGAGCTTGCTCTGGCAGAATCGGCCTGATAGGTTAATATCACGTAGTTTTGCCGGGTGGCGCTGCGCTGACCCGGCCTACAATATGATCTGCGTAGGCCCGGTAAGCGAAGCGCCACCGGGCTTTTTATTGGACAGAGAAGTGAACACATTAGAACAAACAATTGGCAATACGCCTCTGGTGAAATTGCAGCGGATGGCGCCGGATAACGGCAGTGAAATTTGGGTCAAGCTGGAAGGCAATAACCCTGCCGGGTCAGTGAAAGACCGGGCGGCGCTGTCGATGATCGTCCAGGCGGAAAAACGCGGGGAAATTAAGCCCGGCGATGTGCTGATTGAAGCGACCAGCGGCAATACCGGTATTGCGCTGGCGATGATTGCCGCACTGAAAGGCTATCGCATGAAACTGCTGATGCCGGACAACATGAGCCAGGAGCGCCGCGCGGCGATGCGCGCCTATGGCGCGGATCTGATTCTGGTGTCTAAAGAGCAAGGGATGGAAGGCGCGCGCGATTTGGCGCTGGAAATGGCCGAACGCGGCGAAGGTAAGCTGCTCGACCAGTTTAACAATCCCGACAACCCTTACGCGCACTACACCACGACCGGGCCGGAAATCTGGCAGCAAACCTCAGGTCGCATCACCCACTTTGTCTCCAGTATGGGAACAACCGGTACGATTACCGGTGTGTCGCGTTTCCTGCGCGAACAGGAAAAACCGGTAACGATTGTTGGCCTGCAACCGGAAGAGGGCAGCAGCATTCCGGGGATTCGTCGCTGGCCCGCAGAATATATGCCGGGTATTTTTAATGCTCAGCTTGTGGATCAGGTGCTGGATATTCACCAGAGCGAGGCGGAAAACACCATGCGCGAACTGGCAGTACGCGAAGGTATTTTCTGCGGCGTGAGTTCCGGCGGCGCGGTTGCCGGTGCGTTACGCGTTGCCCGCGCGACGCCGGGCGCCGTGGTGGTGGCGATCATCTGCGATCGCGGCGATCGCTATCTTTCTACCGGCGTCTTTGGCGAAGAACACTTCAGCCAGGGGGCAGGGATTTAGCCTGTCGGCCTGATAAGCGTAGCGCCATCCGGCAACCGCAAGGCATGATCGCCGGATGACGACGCAAAGCGTCTCATCCGGCCTGCAACGTCAAGCGTTACGTTTCTCCACCAGCAGGTCGAGGAAGTGCCACAGTTTCTCGTTCATCTCCTGATAATTCCACTCGCGCATTTCGGCGTTCGAGCGAATAAAGCGCTTCCCTTTTGCCGCAGCCAGTTCCTGTTCTGAATGCTGGATCAGCCCTTCTACCGCCTCGGCGGTAAACTCCATATGGCACTGAAAACCGTAGACGGCGTTACCGTATTGCACGATCTGGCGCGGACATCCTTCGCTTGTCGCGAGAACGACCGACTGATCGGTTAACCCTGGCATATCGTTGTGCCAGTGCCCGACCACAAGCGGAGAGCCGAAATGAGCGAGCAGCGGATTCTGTTTCCCGGCTTCCGTCAGCGTAATCGGATAGTGGCCGATCTCCTTTTCCGGGCTCTGGCGTACTTTTGCGCCCAGCGCCTCACCAATCAACTGGGAACCAAGACAGATGCCGATCACAATACGACGCGCAGAGATCGCCTGATTAATAAGCCGCTGCTCCGCTAAAGAGTCAAAATATGGGCACTCTTCGAGCGTAGTACGCGGTGACTGCGGGCCGCCAAACACCACCAGCATATCGAAACCATCTGCATTGGCGGGGACAGGTTCACCGGCATACACGCGGGACCAGGAGAGGGGATAACCGCGATCCTCAGCCCATTGCAGATAGGCTCCGGCAGATTCGAAAGACTCATGAACGACAAAATGAACTCGCACTTTTTCTCTCCTGTTAACGTTTTAACGCCTGATGGATATCAGCCGCCAGTTTGTTGATATCGCCGTCGCCCAGCGTCGACAGCGTAATGCGCAGACCGTGGGCGGGCGCGTTGACGCCAAATGCTTCGCCTTCTCGTACCAGCCAGCCCGCTTTCGCCAGCATAAACGCGATGCTCTGGCTGTGGCTTTTCAACGGCAACCACGCATTCAGCCCATCGCCAGGGGCGTGTGTAAGCCCGGTTCGCTGGAGCGCGCAGGCCAGCTTCTGCTGCTGCGAAGCATAAAATTTCCGGGTCTGCGCCAGCGTTCGCTGATAGTTTTTGTCACTCAGACAGGCATGCACTAAATCTTGCAACAGATGACTGACCCACTGACTGCCGGAATTAAGGCGCAGGCGCAGTCTGGCTGAGGTGGCGGGATCGCTGGCGACAATGGCAAGACGCAGATCCGGCCCCAGCGTCTTTGACATCGAGCGAACCACTGACCAGTGTAGCGTCTCCGGGGCGATCACCGGGTGCCAGGGAGATGAAGAGAGCAGGGCAAAGTGGTCGTCGATAATAACCAGCGCTTGCGGGTATTTTGCCACAATGTTCTGTAGCGCGGCGGCGCGGGAGGCGCTCAAACTGCACCCCGTAGGATTGTGGGCGCGCGGGGTTAAAATGACGGCGCGGGCGCCATTTTTCAGCGCCTGCTCCAGCATCTCAGGCTGCATACCTTCGCTATCGACGCCGACGGGGATGGCAGAAAAACCGGCGTAGCGCAGCATACTGATGCTGCTTAAAAAGCAGGGATCTTCCACCGCCACGCTGTCACCCGGCAGTAAATGGGCGCACAGCAGACGCTCGATGGCGTCAATCGCCCCACTGGTGATATCAATCTCGCCTTCGCCAGGTATAGCATCCTGCATCCACTGCTTCGCCCACGCGTGAAGGCCGGGAGAAACGGCCGCATCGCCGTAAAGACGCGGTGACTTATTTATTGTCGAAAAATAACTGCTGAGATCGGGCAGCCGTTGGGGATCGGGATTGCCGCCGGAAAGATCGGTCAGCGGCGTATCGGGACTGCTTCCTTCCAGCGCGAGCGGAGAAGGCGCACCTTTAATGACCGTACCGTTACGTCCCTGGCTCAGGGCCAGGCCGGATGTCACCAGCCGTTTGTAAGCCGCCGCGACAGTATTTCGGTTCACGTTTAATTCCGATGCCAGTTCCCGCACCGGCGGCAGCGTTTCCCCTGGCACCAGTGCGCCGGTGGTGACATGCTGACGAATACTGTCAAAGATTTCGCTGGCGGTTTTTCCGTCGATCATTATTGACCTATGACAAAATGAATTTTAGCATATGACGATAATAGTGAGGCGTTAGCCCGCTGTCCAGTGAGAGGAGAGGTAAATGGGGCAGGATAGTGAAATACAGTCAGTGCTCTTCGACGATAAGCATCGGGCTTTACAGACCGACATTGTCGCCGTTCAGTCACAGGTGGTGTATGGCAGCGTAGGCAACAGTATTGCCGTACCGGCGATTAAAGCGCAGGGCTTGCGGGTGACGGCGGTGCCCACGGTGCTGTTCAGCAATACGCCGCATTATGAAACGTTTTACGGCGGCATTATTCCTGCCGACTGGTTCAGCGGTTATCTCCAGGCCTTAAATGAGCGGGATGCGCTGCGTGAGCTTAAAGCGGTCACGACGGGCTATATGGGCAGTGCGGAACAAATCGTTCTGCTGGCGAAATGGCTGGAAACGGTGCGGATCGCGCATCCTGAGGTGTGTATTCTGGTCGATCCGGTGATTGGCGACACGGACAGCGGAATGTATGTGAAAGCGGAAATCCCGCAGGCGTATCGTCATTATCTGCTGCCGCTGGCGCAGGGGCTGACGCCGAATGTGTTCGAGCTGGAGATGCTCAGCGGCAAACCGTGCGGCACGCTGGATGAAGCGGTTGCGGCGGCGAAATTGCTGCTCTCCGACACGCTGAAGTGGATTGTGATCACCAGTGCGCCAGGCCAGACGGCGGATACCATCAATGTGGCGGTGGTGACGAGCGGCGGCGTGGATGTGATTGAACACCCGCGTGTGGAAACCGATTTAAAAGGGACGGGCGATCTGTTCTGCGCCGAACTGGTGAGCGGTATTGTGCAGGGGAAAGCGCTGACGGCGGCGACGCGACATGCCGCAGAGCGTGTGCTGGAGGTGATGACCTGGACGCAGCGCTGCGGGTGTGATGAGTTGATTCTGCCACCGGCAGGGGAGGCGCGATGAAGAGCTATCGGCTGGTGGTTCGCCAGCAGGGGCGTGTGGTTGGTCACTTTGAAACGAGCGGGCTTGATGCGCTGGAGGATATCTGCGTGGCGCGCGCGATGTTCGGCATTGCGGGCGGCTATCAGTGTGAATTGCTGGTGTCGGACTCGGAGAAGCGGATGCTGGAAAGCGGGCCGGAAGGGATGAAGATCCTGATGCGCGAGAAGTGCTATCGTCCAGTCACCTCGCTGTTGTGAGCGAGTAACTATGCCGGATGGCGGCAAAAAACGCCTTATCCGGCCTACGATCTTTTATTGTAGGCCCGATAAGCGCAGCGCCATCAGGCGCGGTTTTACCGTAACCAGGATAAAAAAATGGCGCCAGTCGGCGCCATTTTTCCCTGCGGCAAGAATTACTTCTTGATGCGGATAACCGGGGTTTCACCCACAGTCACGCTACCGGACAGTTTGATCAGTTCTTTGATTTCGTCCATGTTGGAGATAACAACCGGAGTCAGGGTAGACTTGGCTTTTTCTTCCAGCAGCGGCAGATCGAACTCAATTACCGGATCGCCAACTTTAACGCGTTGACCTTCTTCAGCAATACGCTTGAAGCCTTCGCCTTTCAGTTCAACGGTGTCGATACCGAAGTGAACGAACAGCTCAATGCCGCTATCCGATTCGATAGAGAACGCATGGTTGGTTTCAAAGATTTTGCCGATGGTGCCGTCTACTGGCGCGACCATTTTGTTACCGGTTGGTTTGATAGCAATGCCATCGCCAACGATTTTCTCGGCAAAAACTACATCCGGCACGTCTTCGATGTTGACGATCTCGCCAGAGAGCGGAGCAACAATCTCAATAGTTCCGGTGTCTTTCTTATCATCAGAAACCAGAGATTTTAGTTTATCGAACAAACCCATGATCTTCTCCTAAGCAGTAAATTGGGCCGCATCTCGTGGATTAGCAGATTGTTTTTTCTTCAATGAACTTGTTAACCAGCGTCATTAACTCGTCCGTTGTCGGTTGAGCAAGAGCCTGCTCTGCTAACACCTTCGCATCTTCGAAGTTCGTGTTACGGATAATCTTCTTAATGCGCGGGATAGAAATGGCGCTCATAGAGAATTCGTCCAGACCCATCCCCAGCAACAGAAGTGTAGCACGTTCGTCGCCTGCAAGCTCACCACACATGCCAGTCCATTTACCTTCAGCATGAGAAGCATCAATAACTTGCTTGATCAAGTTCAGCACGGACGGTGACATTGGCTGGTAAAGATGTGAAATCATATCATTACCACGGTCAACTGCCAGGGTGTACTGCGTTAAATCATTGGTGCCGATACTAAAGAAATCAACTTCTTTGGCTAAATGACGAGCAATGGTTGCCGCAGCCGGTGTTTCTACCATTACGCCAATCTCAATGCTTTCATCAAATGCTTTACCTTCGTCGCGCAGTTCCTGTTTGTAGATTTCAATCTCTTTGCGCAGCGCGCGAACTTCTTCAACAGAGATGATCATCGGGAACATGATGCGCAGTTTACCGAACGCAGAGGCGCGCAGAATGGCGCGAACCTGATCACGCAGGATCTCTTTGCGATCCATAGCGATACGTACCGCACGCCAGCCCAGGAACGGGTTCTCTTCTTTCGGGAAGTTCATGTACGGCAGTTCTTTGTCGCCGCCGATATCCATAGTACGGACGATAACCGCCTGAGAGCCGCAGGCTTCAGCGACGGCTTTGTACGCCGCAAACTGTTCTTCTTCAGTCGGCAGCGCGTCACGGTCCATGAACAGGAATTCAGTACGATACAGACCAACGCCTTCCGCGCCATTGCGCTCTGCGCCTTCAACGTCACGAACGGTACCGATGTTGGCGCAAACTTCTACCTGATGACCGTCCAGCGTGATAGCCGGCAGATCTTTCAGTTTAGCGAGTTCCGCTTTCTCGGTTGCAACCTGCTCCTGAACGGCGCGCAGTTTTTCAATTTCTTCGTTGGTTGGGTTGACGTAAACCTGATTGTTTACGGCATCCAGAATCAGATAGTCGTCGTTTTTCACCTGAGAGGTGACGTTACCGGTGCCCACGATGGCCGGTAGTTCCAGAGAACGCGCCATGATAGAGGTGTGGGAGGTACGGCCACCTGCGTCAGTGATGAAACCCAGCACCTTTTGCAGGTTCAGCTGTGCGGTTTCTGAAGGGGTCAGGTCAGCGGCAACCAGGATGACTTCGTCCTTGATTGCGCTCAGGTCGATGATTGCCAGACCCAGGATGTTGCGCAGCAGGCGCTTACCAATGTCACGCACGTCAGCCGCACGTTCTTTCAGGTATTCATCATCCAGTTCTTCCAGGGCAGTGGCCTGACCTTCGATAACTTCATGCGCAGCTGCGTCAGCCGTCATGTTCTTATCTTTAATCAGGGCTATGATTTCCTGCTCCAGCTCCTCATCTTCGAGCAGCATGATATGCCCTTCAAAGATGGCTTCTTTTTCTTCACCGAACGTTTCACCAGCTTTCGTTTTGATCGCTTCCAGTTGCGCAGATGCCTTGGCACGACCGCTCAGAAAACGTTCAACTTCCTGATCAACCTTGTCGGCAGAAATTTTTTTCCGGTCAATGACGATTTCGTCTTCTTTCAGCAGCAGTGCTTTGCCGAAAGCGATACCCGGGGATGCTAAAATGCCTGAAATCATAACCCTACCTTACTTGTGACTGATTTTTAAAAGAACCCGGGAACTTACTCGAGTTCCGCCATCAGTTTGACCAGATGCTCTACCGCTTTTTGTTCGTCTTCGCCTTCAGCAGCGATGGTGACAACGGTGCCCTGAGTCAGGCCCAGAGTCTGTAGTTTGAACAGGCTTTTTGCGCTGGCGCTTTTGCCGTTGGAAGTCACAGTAATCTCAGAAGTGAAGCCTTTCGCTTCTTTAACAAACTGAGCAGCAGGGCGGGTGTGCAGACCGTTCGGAGCGGTAATGGTAACTTCTTGCTGGAACATTGTATTTCCCCAACTTATAGGTTTAGTGTTGTGGAACTAAAGTCTAGCCTGGCGGTTTGACTTTAGCCTGTATTGTTAGCGTCGGCGTAAACGGGACGCGACACACCAGGTGTTATGCGCAATCCGTTGCTGGCAACTGCTGGCCGCTGACGTTTCGCTCGTCATTAAACATTATGCCGTGAAAGGAAGACTTGAACCAAATCATTAAATCGATTCAGCTAGCGCTTTTCCTGTAACGATTAATTTCGGGCATCAAAATAATTAGTCTGGTTAAATACCAGACCCGGCAGGGTGAATCAATGCCAGGAGGGTTGAAAATTTGAAGCAGGCCACAAAAAAGCACCCAAAAGGGTGCTTTTTTACGCGTTTTTAACATGCTGGCATTACTGTTGCAGTTCTTTTTCAGTAAAGAGATCGGCAAACAAAGCAGTGCTCAGATAACGCTCACCCGATGACGGTAGGATAACCACAATATTCTTATTGGTAAAGGTTTCATCTTCCTGGAGCTTAAGTGCTGCCGCAACGGCCGCGCCGGAAGAGATCCCCGCCAGAATACCTTCTTCTTCCATCAGGCGACGAGCGGTGGAAATGGCTTCTTCATTTGTGATACCGACAACTTTATCAATCAGTTTCAGATCGAGGTTGCCCGGAATGAAGCCCGCGCCAATGCCCTGAATTTTGTGCGGGCCGGGCTTCAGTTCTTCACCAGCCAGCGCCTGCGCGATAACCGGAGAGTCGGTCGGTTCTACTGCTACGGTAATGAGGTCCGTTTTGCCTTTGGTGCCTTTGATGTAGCGGGTGACGCCTGTCAGCGTACCGCCGGTGCCGACGCCGGAGATAAAGACATCGACCTGACCATCGGTATCTTCCCAGATTTCCGGGCCGGTGGTTTTTTCGTGAATTTCCGGGTTAGCCGGGTTGCTGAACTGCTGAAGCAGCAGGTATTTTTCTGGATCGCTGGCGACAATCTCTTCCGCTTTCTGGATAGCGCCTTTCATGCCTTTCGCGCCTTCGGTCAGTACGAGGTTCGCCCCCAGCGCTTTGAGCAGTTTGCGACGCTCAACGCTCATGGTGTCCGGCATGGTCAGCGTCAGCTTGTAGCCACGCGCGGCAGCAACATAAGCCAGCGCGATACCGGTGTTGCCGCTGGTCGGTTCCACCAGTTCGACGCCCGGTTTCAGCACGCCGCGTTTTTCGGCATCCCAAATCATATTGGCACCGATACGGCATTTAACGCTGAAGCTCGGGTTACGTGATTCCACCTTCGCCAGAATGCGTCCGTTACCGATACGGTTCAGTCGAACCAGCGGCGTATGACCGATAGTCAGCGAGTTATCTTCAAAAATCTTACTCATGGCCTGTCCTTAACTGTATGAAATTGGGATACATGGGCTAGCATACCTGCTCAGAGAATATGCGGAAGTAAGGATTTAGCATATCTATATTCGGAAGGGAAATAATGGTTACCTGGATGGAATAAGGAGCGGCATAAGCCCCTCCTTTTTTATACAACTATTTTACAGGTTTATGAGCGTGCCGTGATTCATTTCCATGACCCATGTCTGGAACGGTAGCAATCAACCCACATTGCCGTTGCGCCACACACGGCGACGGGCATGATCACCAGGTTAAGCACCGGGATCATGGTGAACAAACTGGTTAACGCGCCGAACTGCATATTGGCGACTTTCTGCGTGCGCAGGGCGGTGCGCATCTCTTTGAACGGGACTTTGTGGTTGTCGAAGGGATAGTCGCAATACTGAATCGCCAGCATCCACGCGCTGAACAGGAACCACAGCACCGGGGCGACGGTTTGCCCGACCCCTGGAATAAAATAGAGAATTAACAGCACAATGGCGCGCGGCAGATACCAGATGAACTTTTGCCATTCGCGTTTCATAATGCGCGGCACATCTTTCATAATACCCAGTACGCCGGTATCTGGCGGCGTTGCGCCGGTCAGGCGCGCCTCAAGCTGTTCCGCCAGCAGCCCATTGAAAGGGGCGGCGATCCAGTTGGCAATGGTTGAAAAGAAATAGCCGAAGACCAGTAAAACCGAGATGACCGCAATGGGCCACAGCAGATAGCTTAACCACTGCAACCAGTCGGGAACGTGGCTCATCAGCGAAGGGATCCAGACGTCCAGTTGCGTAAACAGCCACCAGAATGCGCCGCCCATCAGCAAAATGTTTACCAGTAACGGCAAAATAACAAAGCGACGGATCCCCGGTTGCGTGACCAGTTTCCACCCCTGTGAGAAATAGTAAAAGCCGCTGCGAGGTGCAGTTGCGGATGATGACACCATAATCAGGACATGCTCCTTTAATAAAGCCCCGGGTAAACTTTGCGTATCTTACCGGGTTGTGACGCGTTCGCCAGTTAAGAAATGTTCGAAAAAACAGCAAAAAGCACGATTTCGTTCATCTTTATGCTGTGAAAGCCAAGAGCGCACTTGCACTTGACGTAATCGGCAAATACTCTTAGTGAGTAAATGTTTGCCGTGGTGGCAAGGTGTTAGAACAACAGAGAATATAATGATGCAGGATTTGCGTCTGATATTAATCATTGTTGGCGCGATCGCCATAATCGCTTTACTGGTACATGGTTTCTGGACCAGCCGTAAAGAACGATCTTCTATGTTCCGCGATCGTCCACTGAAACGCATGAAGTCAAAACGTGACGACGATTCTTACGACGATGACGTCGAAGAAGAGGAAGGCGTGGGTGAAGTTCGTGTTCACCGCGTGAATCATGCCCCCGGCAACGTTCAGGAGCATGATGCGCCTCGTCAGTCGCCGCAACACCAATACCAGCCGCCTTATGCGTCTGCGCAGCCTCGTCAACCGGCTCAGCAGCCGCCTGAAGCGCCAGCGCAGCCGCAGCAACGGCCGCAGTATGGGCAGCCGTCACAACCGCAACCGGCACAACAACCGGCACAGCCTGTGCAGCAGCCAGTACAGCAACAGCCGGTAGCGCCGCAGGTTCAGTCTGCGCCGCAACAGCCTGTTCAGCCAGCGCCACAGCAACCTGCGCCTCAGCCTGCTCCGCAGACTTTCCAGCCAGCGGAACCTGTCGCAGAGCCAGCGCCAGCGCCTGAACCAGTAGTGGAAGAAGCGCCCGTCGCGGAAAAACCGCAGCGTAAAGAAGCGGTCATTATTATGAACGTCGCCGCTCATCATGGCAGCGAGCTTAGCGGCGAAGTGCTGCTGAACAGCATCCAGCAAGCGGGCTTCAAATTTGGCGATATGAATATTTTCCATCGCCACCTGAGCCCGGATGGCAGCGGCCCTGCGCTGTTTAGCCTGGCCAACATGGTGAACCCGGGAACGTTTGATCCTGAAATGACCGGTGATTTCTCCACGCCGGGGGTCACTATCTTTATGCAGGTGCCTTCTTACGGCGACGAACTGCAAAACTTTAAGCTGATGCTCCAGTCTGCGCAGCATATCGCTGATGAAGTCGGCGGCGTGGTGCTTGATGACCAGCGCCGGATGATGACGCCGCAGAAACTGCGTGAATATCAGGATCGCATTCGCGAAGTGAAAGAATCCAACGCCTGAGAAACCCAGGCGTGATCCCCCCTTTCTGAACCCCCGCCTGTCGGGGGTTTTTTATCATTGATGGTGCGATATGGAATCAATCGAACAACAACTGACAGAACTGCGAACCACGCTTCGCCATCATGAGTATCTTTACCATGTGATGGATGCGCCGGAGATCCCGGACGCTGAGTATGACCGTCTGATGCGCGAACTTCGTGAACTGGAAGCGCAGCATCCAGATTTAATTACGCCGGACTCCCCGAGCCAACGTGTCGGAGCGGCGCCGCTGGCGGCGTTCAGCCAGATTCGCCACGAAGTGCCCATGTTGTCGCTGGACAACGTGTTTGATGAAGAGAGTTTTCTGGCGTTTAACAAGCGCGTGCAGGATCGGCTAAAAAGCGGCGATAAACTGACCTGGTGCTGCGAACTGAAGCTGGACGGCCTGGCCGTCAGCATCCTGTATGAAAACGGCGTGCTGATCAGCGCCGCAACGCGTGGCGATGGAACGACCGGCGAGGACATCACCTCCAATGTGCGTACCATTCGCGCTATTCCGCTGAAGCTGCGTGGCGATAACATTCCGGCGCGTCTGGAGGTTCGTGGCGAAGTTTTCCTGCCGCAGGCCGGGTTTGAAAAAATTAATGAAGAGGCGCGCCGCACCGGTAATAAAGTATTTGCCAATCCGCGTAACGCTGCGGCGGGGTCGTTGCGCCAGCTTGATCCGCGTATTACCGCGAAGCGACCGCTCACTTTCTTTTGCTACGGCGTCGGCATTCTGGAAGGTGGCGAACTGCCCGATACGCATCTGGGGCGCTTGCTGCAATTCAAAGCCTGGGGGCTTCCGGTAAGCGATCGGGTGACGTTGTGCGACTCTCCCGAAGCGGTGCTGGACTTCTATCACAAAGTGGAAGAAGACCGCCCGACGCTGGGTTTTGACATTGACGGCGTGGTGATTAAAGTCAACTCGATGGCGTTGCAGGAACAGCTTGGATTCGTCGCCCGCGCGCCGCGCTGGGCGGTGGCCTTTAAGTTCCCGGCGCAGGAGCAAATGACGTTTGTACGCGATGTAGAGTTCCAGGTGGGGCGGACTGGCGCGATCACGCCCGTCGCCCGTCTCGAACCGGTGCATGTTGCGGGTGTGCTGGTCAGCAACGCCACCTTGCACAACGCGGATGAAATTGAGCGTCTTGGCCTGCGCATTGGCGACAAAGTGGTGATTCGCCGCGCGGGGGATGTGATCCCGCAGGTGGTGAACGTGGTGCTTTCCGAACGCCCGGAAGAGACGCGCCCGGTCGAGTTCCCGACGCATTGCCCGGTGTGCGGTTCTGATGTCGAGCGCGTGGAAGGCGAAGCGGTCGCTCGCTGTACCGGTGGCCTGATCTGCGGCGCGCAGCGCAAAGAGTCGCTCAAGCACTTTGTTTCCCGCCGGGCAATGGACGTTGACGGCATGGGCGATAAAATTATCGACCAGCTTGTCGAGAAAGAGTATGTCCACACCCCGGCAGATCTGTTCCGTCTGACGGCAGGCAAACTGATGGGCCTGGATCGTATGGGGCCGAAATCGGCGCAGAATGTGGTGAATGCGCTGGAAAAAGCGAAAGAGACCACCTTCGCGCGATTCCTCTATGCGCTCGGTATCCGCGAAGTGGGCGAAGCCACGGCGGCAGGGTTGGCGGCGTACTTCGGTACGTTAGAGGCGCTGGAAGCGGCCTCTATCGACGAACTGCAAAAAGTGCCGGATGTCGGCATTGTGGTCGCTACGCACGTCTTTAACTTCTTTGCTGAAGAGAGTAACCGGGACGTGATCGGGCAGTTACTGGCGGAAGGCATTCACTGGCCTGCGCCGATCGTGGTTAATGCCGACGAAATCGACAGCCCGTTTGCCGGTAAAACGATCGTCCTGACGGGCAGCCTCAGCCTGATGTCGCGAGATGATGCGAAAGCGCGCCTCGTGGCGCTGGGGGCGAAAGTGGCGGGCAGCGTATCGAAAAAAACCGATCTGGTGATTGCGGGCGAAGCGGCGGGATCTAAGCTGGCGAAAGCGCAAGAACTGGGGATTGACGTGATCGACGAAGCAGAGATGCTCCGCTTACTGGGTGTCTGACATGGAAAAAGAGCAGCTGATTGAGATAGCCAATACGGTGATGCCGTTCGGCAAGTACAAAGGGCGTCGGCTCATTGATGTGCCGGAGGAGTATTTGCTGTGGTTTGCCCGTAAGGATGAATTTCCGGCGGGAAGACTGGGTGAGCTGATGCAAATCACGCTGCTGATTAAAACCGAGGGGCTGACGCAGCTGGTGCAGCCCCTGAAACGGCCTCTTTAAGCCTTCGCGGCGCGGCCTTCTTGCTGCGCCTGCAACTTATCGGTCTGGCGTTTGTAGCGACGCGCCAGCATCGCGCAGACCATCAACTGGATCTGATGGAAGATCATCAACGGCAGCACCATCATCCCAATCACTGAGGTGGGAAACAGAATATTGGCCATCGGGATGCCGTTCGCCAGACTCTTTTTCGACCCGCAGAAGACAATGGTTATCTCATCCGCTTTGCTGAATCCGAACCTGCGGGCGGCAAACACGTTAACGCCAATGACAATCGCCAGCAACACAAGGCTGACGACGACAATAAACAACAACGAGCCCCATCCCACTTTGTGCCAGATACCGTTAACGACGGCTTCGCTGAATGCGGAATAGACGACCAGCAGAATGGAGGTCTGGTCCGTTTTCGCAATCCACTTTTTATGACGCGCGACCCAGTTGCCAATCCACGGACGCGACAGGTGCCCCAGCACAAACGGCAGCAACAGTTGCAGCATGATTTTGCCGACCTGTTCCAGGCTGCCTTCCGCTCCGTGGATATTCATCACCAGGCCGACGAGCAGTGGCGAAAGAAAAATCCCCAGCAGGCTGGAGGCCGATGCCGAACAGACGGCCGCCGCGACGTTTCCTCCCGCCAGAGAGGTAAAGGCGATGGCAGACTGTACGGTCGCGGGCAAAATACACAGGTACAGGAAACCGGTATACAGCATGGGATCGACATTGACGGGCGCCCACCAGGCAAATAGCACCCCGAGAACCGGAAACAGGATGAAGGTGCTGCACATTACCCACAGGTGCAGCCGCCAGTGGCTGCCGCCCGCGATAATGGCTTCGCGTGAGAGTTTTGCGCCATGCATAAAAAACAGCAGCGCAATCGCGGCGGTGGTTAAGCCTTCAAAAAACGGAACGAAATCCCCTTTGGCCGGAAAAAAGGAGGCCAGCAAAACGACGGTGATAAGCGTCAGCGTGAACGGATCAAGAATACGAAAAAGTTTCATAAAAACTCCTGAAAGTCGATGCAGGTATTTTGCTTTTTTCCGTTTGAGAAATAAAATTGATTTATTGCATCTATATATGAATTTAACAGATGAATTATTCTCTGCGTCAACTTCGTATCTTCGTCACCGTTGCTCAGGCTAAAAGCTTTAGTCGGGCAGGGGACGTCATTGGTCTGAGTCAGTCTGCGGTGAGCCACAGCGTAAAAGAGCTGGAACGGCAGACGGGAGTTAAGCTGTTGGATCGCACCACGCGAGAAGTGACGCTGACGGAAGCGGGTCAGCAGCTGGCGGGGCGTCTGGAGCGTGTTCTCGATGAACTGCACAGTACTCTGCGGGAAGCCGGAAGAGTGGGGACGCAGTTAACTGGCACCGTGCGCGTGGCGGCCAGCCAGACGATTTCCGCGCATCTTATCCCGCAGTGCATCGCGCAGAGTAACCAGCTGTACCCGGAAATTGATTTTGTACTGCACGATCGTCCCCAGCAGTGGGTGCTGGAGAGCATTCGTCAGGGTGATGTGGATTTTGGCATTGTCATCGATCCCGGGGCTGTTTCGGATTTGCAATGTGAAGCCGTGCTGTCGGAACCCTTTTTGCTGTTGTGTCGCCAGGATAGCCCGTTAGCGCAGCGGGAGTGGGTTAACTGGCAGGATCTTAAACATGAGCGGCTGGTATTGCAGGATTACGCCTCCGGCAGCCGCCCGTTGATTGACGCGGCTTTCGCGCATTTTGCTATTGATGCCACGATCGTGCAGGAGATTGGGCATCCCGCAACGCTGTTTCCGATGGTGGAGGCGGGGATTGGCATCAGCGTGTTGCCCGCGCTGGCGTTGCCGCTGCCTCAGGGAAGTCATTTGCAGGTGAAACGGCTGACGCCCGTCGTCGAAAGGCAGTTGATGCTGGCGAGACGCAAGAACCGGTCGCTCTCTACGGCGGCTCAGGCGCTGTGGGACGTCGTGCGCATGCAGGCCAGTGAACTTACCGCTGGCCGTGCACGCGATCCGTTGTATCAGATATAAACATCAATTTGGTGATCGTCGGAAGGCGCGTTGACACCTTCGGCCCTGAGTTGTTTCTGCTCCTGCTTCTGTTGCGTTTCTTCTGCCTGCTGGCGCTGTAATTGCGCCAGCTGCGCCTGCAACATTTTAATTTGCGTCTGTATCAGTTCCTGCTGCTTTTGTTTCTCTTCTGTGCTGCCACTGCCGTCAGCAACCTCTTTGAGCTGTTGTGTGAGCTTTGTAATTTGCTGCGTGATGCGTGAGATTTGCGCAGACAGATCGTTACCGGTAGCGGCTTTGCTGCCCGTGCTGCCGCTCTGAACGGCGGAGACTGAAGTGTTGATCGTCGTCATTACCATTTCCTCTTGCCTTAAAACGTTAATATCGGCAGAGGTGAACAGACCTTCAGCAGTCCCTGCCATTTCTGGTGGGCAAATCAGGCAAAGTCTGACCATTTTATTTTACGTATCAATATACATTTTATATCGATCGTCCGGGAAAACGGTATTGGTAATCGGTTGGTTACTCTCGTTATAACAACGACGTACCCAACGTATTTATCGATTATTCCGTTTTTAAGGACCTCTTATGACCCACACCCTTTTTTCGCAGAATCCCTGGTACAGCGCTGACATCATTCGCGCGCACAAGCCTGATTTTATCCCGCGTGTTGCTTTCATTCTTGGCTCCGGTCTGGGAGCGCTGGCGGAGCAAATTGAAGACGCGGTGGCAATTTCTTATGCGCGTTTGCCTGGTTTTCCGGTCAGTACCGTTCACGGGCATGCGGGGGAACTGGTGCTGGGGAATCTGGCTGGAGTCCCGGTGGCATGTATGAAAGGCCGTGGGCACTTTTACGAAGGTCGCGGCATGACGATCATGACTGACGCGATCCGTACCCTGAAACTGCTGGGCTGTGAACTGCTGTTTTGCACTAACGCCGCCGGCTCTCTGCGCCCGGAAGTCGGGCCAGGCAGCCTGGTCGCGTTGAGCGATCATATCAATACGATGCCGGGCACGCCGATGGTGGGGATGAACGACGAACGCTTTGGCGATCGCTTCTTCTCGCTGGCCAATGCCTACGATGCGGATTACCGCGCCATTCTCCAGCGCGTTGCAGGGGAAGAGGGCTTCACGCTTCACGAAGGGGTGTTTGTCTCTTATCCGGGGCCGAACTTTGAGACGGCGGCGGAAATTCGCATGATGCAGATCATCGGTGGCGACGTGGTGGGAATGTCGGTCGTCCCGGAGGTGATTAGCGCGCGTCATTGCGGACTAAAGGTGGTGGCCGTATCCGCGATCACCAATCTGGCGGAAGGGCTGGGTGATGTGAAACTGTCTCATGCGCAAACGCTGGCGGCGGCTGAGCTTTCCCGGCAGAACTTCATCAATCTGATTTGCGGCTTCTTACGCCAACTGGCTTCAAACACAAAATAATAATGGCCCTGCTTGCAGGGCCGTACTTTACGGCAAGGAACGAAAAAATGGGTATTACGTCCCGCTTAAAAGTCATGTCGTTTTTACAATATTTTATCTGGGGAAGCTGGCTGGTGACCCTGGGTTCTTACATGATTAACACCTTACATTTTACTGGCGCTAACGTTGGAATGATTTACAGCTCAAAAGGGCTGGCGGCGATTATTATGCCGGGCATTATGGGGATCGTCGCCGATAAATGGCTGCGTGCCGAGCGTGCATATATGCTCTGCCATCTGGTGTGCGCCGGTGCGTTGTTGTATGCCACGACCGTGACCGACCCGGATGCGATGTTCTGGATAATGTTAATTAATGCAATGGCCTATATGCCGACTATTGCCTTATCCAACAGCGTTTCTTACGCCTGCCTGGCGCAGTCCGGCCAGGACCCGGTTACTGCATTCCCGCCCGTTCGCGTCTTTGGCACCGTGGGCTTTATTATCGCTATGTGGACGGTCAGCTTGATGGGGCTGGAGCTAAGCAGCGCGCAGCTGTACATTGCCGCTGGCGCTTCGCTGTTACTGGCGCTGTATGCCTTTACGCTACCGAAAATTCCGGTGGCGAAGAAGAATACGTCCGCCACGCTTGCCAGCAAACTGGGGCTGGATGCGTTTGTCTTATTCAAAAATCCGCGAATGGCGATTTTCTTTTTGTTTGCGATGATGTTAGGGGCTGTGCTGCAAATTACGAATGTTTTCGGTAATCCCTTCCTGCACGATTTTGCCCGCAATCCGGCGTTTGCTGACAGCGTTGTGGTGAAATATCCCTCCATCCTGCTGTCTGTTTCCCAAATGGCTGAAGTGGGTTTCATTCTGACTATCCCGTTCTTTCTGAAACGCTTTGGCATTAAAACCGTGATGCTGATGAGTATGCTGGCATGGACGCTGCGCTTTGGCTTTTTTGCGTTTGGCGATCCATCCCCGTTTGGCGTTGTGCTGCTGCTGATGTCGATGATTGTTTACGGTTGCGCTTTCGACTTTTTCAATATTTCAGGATCGGTATTTGTTGAGCAGGAAGTCAGTTCGACGATCCGCGCCAGTGCGCAGGGGCTGTTTATGACTATGGTCAATGGCGTAGGCGCCTGGGTCGGGTCAATTTTGAGTGGTATCGCCGTGGACTACTTCTCGGTGGACGGCGTGAAAGACTGGCAGACCATCTGGCTGGTATTCGCCGCTTATGCGCTGGCGCTGGCAGTGATTTTTGCGCTGTTTTTCAAATATAAACATGAGCCAGAAAAATGGCTGGCGAAACCACTGGCGCACTAACGGCTGAAACGGCGGAGTGCCTGCCGCCGTTTCAACGTCCCTGAGACAAATGTGCTAACGTTGCGCATTATTCCTTATCTGTGGAGCGCAATAATCATGGAACGCGTACATCGTATAGATCTTAAATTATTGCGCTATTTTCTCGCTGTTGCTGAGGAGCTGCATTTTGGCCGGGCGGCGGCGCGTCTGAATATGTCTCAGCCTCCTCTGAGTATTCATGTCAAAGAGCTGGAAAATCAGCTCGGCACGCCGTTGTTTGTTCGCCATTCCCGCAGCGTGGCGTTAACGCATGCGGGGAAAATTCTCATGGAAGAGTCGCGGCGTTTGTTGTTCAGCGCGAATCAGGCATTTGCGCGCGTGGAACAGATCGGACGCGGTGAGGCAGGGCGCATTGAACTGGGCGTTGTGGGCACGGCGATGTGGGGGAAAATGCGTCCTGTGATGCGCCGTTTTTTGAAAGAGAACCCCAATGTCGAGGTGTTATTTCGCGAAAAAATGCCTGCGATGCAGATGGCGTTACTGGAGCGACGCGAGCTGGATGCTGGCATCTGGCGGATGGCGATCGAACCGACGGAGGGATTTACCAGCCTGCGCTTACATGAATCCGCATTTCTGGTGGCGATGCCGGAAGATCACCCTCTGGCTTGCTGCCCGGCGATCCCTCTTGATGCGTTACGCAACGAATATTTCGTTACCATGCCTTCGATTCATACCGACTGGGCATTTTTGCAACGTGTTTGTCAGAAAGCCGGATTTACGCCGATGATAGTGCGTGAAGTTATGGAGCCACAAACGGTGCTGGCGATGATCAGCATGGGGATTGGCATTACGTTAATCGCGGACAGTTATGCGCAGATGAACTGGCCGGGCGTGGTGTTCCGCCCTCTGGAAGAACGTATTCCGGCAGATTTGTATATTGTTTACGAGCCGCAGCAGGCAACACTGGCATTAACGAAGTTGATTGATGCGCTGATTCGTTGAGCATTGCCGGATGGCGGCGCAAGCGCCTTATCCGGCCTACAAGACCCGTAGGCCTGATAAGCGAAGCGTCATCAGGCATATAAATATCGCGCATAGCAAAAAGGCGCCTTTAGGGCGCCTTTTTACATTGGTGGGTCGTGCAGGATGACTCGCTTCGCTCGCCCTTCGGGCCGTCGCCGCTAGCGGCTCCGTTGTCTCACTACGTTCGACCCGAACCTGCTACAGGTTCGAATCATAAATATTGCGCATAGCAAAAAGGCGCCTTTAGGGCGCCTTTTTACATTGGTGGGTCGTGCAGGATTCGAACCTGCGACCAATTGATTAAAAGTCAACTGCTCTACCAACTGAGCTAACGACCCGAAGTGGTGGGTGATGACGGGATCGAACCGCCGACCCCCTCCTTGTAAGGGAGGTGCTCTCCCAGCTGAGCTAATCACCCACTTCGGTACTTCATTTTACTGCAAGAAATCCAGCTGGCGAGAAAGTGGTGGGTGATGACGGGATCGAACCGCCGACCCCCTCCTTGTAAGGGAGGTGCTCTCCCAGCTGAGCTAATCACCCACTTCTCAATTTCTTGCTACACGGCGGAGACTACATAAAGTAGTTGGTGGGTGATGACGGGATCGAACCGCCGACCCCCTCCTTGTAAGGGAGGTGCTCTCCCAGCTGAGCTAATCACCCCCGCTGTGTGGAGTCGCATTATAGGGAGAGTTGAAAATGAGTCAACGCATTTTCTAAAGAAATTGTCCGTTCGTCGTAAATTTAAACAAAACGATCGCGAATTACTCCGTTCAGCATGATTTGTATACGAAAATCGCAAAGCGTGATGTTCCAACCCGAACAACATTGAGGAATCAGACCACGGTGATAGAATACCAGCCTGATAATCTTTCCCGGATTTGCCGGTTGTCGGCATCTTTAATAAACGTAAGGCCATTTCATGAAAATCAAAACTCGCTTCGCGCCAAGCCCGACAGGCTATCTGCACGTCGGCGGCGCGCGTACTGCTCTTTACTCCTGGCTTTTTGCACGTAACCACGGCGGTGAGTTTGTGCTGCGTATTGAAGACACCGATCTCGAACGCTCCACGCCGGAAGCTATTGAAGCCATTATGGATGGTATGAACTGGCTGAGCCTGGAATGGGATGAAGGCCCGTATTTCCAGACCAAACGTTTTGATCGTTACAACGCGGTGATTGATGAGATGCTGGAAGCGGGTACGGCATATAAATGCTACTGCTCCAAAGAGCGTCTGGAAGCACTGCGCGAAGAACAAATGGCGAAAGGCGAGAAGCCGCGTTACGACGGCCGCTGCCGTCATGGTCACGAACATCATTCTGACGATGAGCCTTGCGTTGTGCGTTTTGCCAACCCGCAGGACGGCTCCGTTATTTTTGACGACCAGATCCGTGGGCCGATCGAATTCAGCAACCAGGAGCTGGACGATCTGATCATTCGTCGTACCGACGGTTCCCCGACCTATAACTTCTGCGTGGTTGTGGATGACTGGGATATGGAAATCACCCATGTGATTCGTGGCGAAGACCATATCAACAACACGCCGCGCCAGATTAACATCCTGAAAGCGCTGAACGCGCCGGTTCCGGTGTACGCGCACGTTTCCATGATCAACGGCGACGACGGTAAAAAACTGTCCAAGCGTCATGGCGCGGTCAGCGTGATGCAGTATCGTGACGACGGCTACCTGCCGGAAGCGCTGCTGAACTACCTGGTGCGTCTGGGCTGGTCCAGCGGCGATCAGGAGATCTTCACCCGTGAAGAGATGATCAAGCTGTTCTCGTTGAATGCCGTGAGCAAATCCGCCAGTGCGTTCAACACTGACAAACTGCTGTGGCTGAACCATCACTACATCAATTCTCTGGCGCCGGAATATGTGGCAACGCACCTGCAATGGCACATTGAGCAGGAGAATATCGATACCCGTAACGGCCCGCAGCTGGCTGAACTGGTGAAACTGCTGGGCGAACGCTGCAAAACACTGAAAGAGATGGCGCAAAGCTGCCGCTATTTCTATGAGGACTTTGCTGAGTTCGACGCGGATGCGGCGAAAAAACACCTGCGCCCGGTCGCGCGTCAGCCGCTGGAAGTGGTGCGTGATAAGCTGGCGGCCATCACAGAGTGGAGCGCAGAAAACGTACACCATGCAATTCAGGCGACAGCCGATGAGCTGGAAGTGGGGATGGGTAAAGTCGGTATGCCGCTGCGCGTTGCCGTCACTGGCGCAGGCCAGTCTCCGGCGCTGGACGTCACGGTGCATGCGATTGGTAAATCCCGCAGCATTGAGCGCATCAATAAAGCGCTGGCTTTTATCGCGGAACGTGAAAATCAGCAGTAAGGTGTATTAACCGTAGGCCGGGTGGGGGTTGCGCCGCCATCCGGCCTGTTGCCCGATGGCGTTGCGCTTATTGGGTCTATGATTCATCAAGACCCAAACGGGCGAGAAAACCGCGTATGCCTTCTCGCGACAGAAACTGCGCCAGTTTTTCCTGCTCTTTGGACGACATGTTCTCTACGGCATCAATAATCTGGCGATAGGCGTGGCTGCGCACAACGTGGCTGTATTCGGCAAGCGGCTCCTCCGCCTGATAAAACGCAGAATGGTTGCGGAAGGCAGGGATGTTAAGAATAAATTCCTGTACGCGAGCATCAATGTGAATGAGCCTTGCCCGACCGCCTTTTACGCCCGGAAACTTTTCAGTTTCCCATCCTTGTTCTCTGATCCACCGATTAACGGTTTGTCTGGCGACGCCAAGGCACTCCGCCAACTCTTCGGTCGTCATTTTGCTGCGTAATTTTTTCATATTATTTGCTATCGCGAATCCCTAAGCGTTGTAACAAACCGGTAATCCCTTCACGCAAAAGCAAAGACGTAAAGTGCTTCTGTTCAGATGGCGTCATCTCTTTGGCCAGCGTGACCAGCAGCGATTCAAGAGAGGTATCGCTGGTTAACGAAAAGGATTCCGATGCTCCCTCCGCAGAACGCTCGGCGCTGCGGATATATTCGCGAACCTGCTCATTAACGTGTACCAGCCGGGCTTTTCCTCCCTGTACGCCTGGTTTGGGCGACGTCGTCCAGCCTTCCTTGCGCACCCATTTGTTGATGGTTTGTCGGCTGTAACCGGTCAGATTAGCGAGTTCTTCTGGCGTCATCCGTTCCTTGAACATAACGATTCCCTGAATAGTCGTATGGTTAATTAGCGGTTCACTTTATAGCATCATTTTAGTTGAAACCGTGACGCGTTTAACTACTAAATGCGAGTTGTTACGCAATGTTCTTCATTTGCCTGCTTTTTCAGCGATTGAATTTGCCGGTGGCATTTTGCCGTTGACACATGCGAAGGGAATTCATATGATGCCGCCCGTCAACTCGACAAGCTTTACGTGACGGGGCTATAGCTCAGCTGGGAGAGCGCTTGCATGGCATGCAAGAGGTCAGCGGTTCGATCCCGCTTAGCTCCACCAAATTTGAATCCCAACAAATCTGGTACGTAAAAGCATCGTGGGGCTATAGCTCAGCTGGGAGAGCGCTTGCATGGCATGCAAGAGGTCAGCGGTTCGATCCCGCTTAGCTCCACCAAAATTTGAACCCTCGCTGAAAAGCGGGGGTTTTTTGTATCTGCGTTCCCGCCATTTTTGTAATACAGTTTCAGTAAGCGTCAATACCTTTGTATCAAATGAAAGAACGTGTAAGAGCGCCTGATATCAGGCCTGTGCAGGTTTGCTTCGCGTCACGAATAAACTTATTATTTGTGTGCCTTATAGCGTGACTGATGAGAACAGGGAATCTATGCAGGATAAGCATAACTTACTAAAAAATATAAAAATATTTATCGTTTCTTTGACGCTATCCATTGTCGGCATACAGTTCTCCCGCTCTATTTCTCCGCTCGCCGTTGTCGATGACAGCTCTATTTTCCTGGCCTGGCTGCCGCTATGCGTCATGTTTTCCGTGCTGTTCTTATTTGGCCGACGCGGTATTGTCCCCATCATTTTAGCGATGATGGCGACCAATCACTGGAACCTTCATCTCCCGTTAATGCAGGCAGCGGTGCTGTTATTTTGTCAGACCTTTTCCGTATTGGGCATTTGCGGGATTGTCCGCTGGCAAGTGGGGGCGCGCTGGCGTCATGGATTGCCTGACAGGAATATCTGGTTGCGTATCTTCTGGCTCGGGTTTGTCGCGCCGGCGGGCATCAAAGCCAGCATGTATCTCGCGGGGCATTGTCTGGACTACCCTGTTGCGATATCAACATTCTTTGGTACGGCAACCATTATTTATACCATCGTGGATATTCTGAGCCTGATTTCAGCGGTCCTGATTTTCACTATGCTCTTTTATTATCCTCTGCGGATGATAATCAACCCGCGCTATTGCCGCATTTTCTGGCGCAGGGACATTGCGCCGTATCTGGTCAAAGAGAAGCGTCTGTTTACCCTGACCTGGATCTCCGTCGTCGTGGCGCTGATCGTTCTGATGTGCGCGCCTTTTGATGCCGACTATATTGCCGGTTATCTGGTGCCCGTCTTTTTTATTGTTTTTACGCTCGGTGTGGGCAGGTTGAGTTATCCGCTGCTGAACCTCAGCTGGGCCATCTCTGCGCTGTGCCTGCTGGTGTATAACCGGAATTTCTTGCAGGGCGTCGGCTCCGAATATTCACTGGCCTTTATCCTCTCTGTTCTCATCTCCTTTAGTATTTGCTTGTTGTATATGGTGTGTATTTATCAACGCAGCGAATGGTTGAACCGACAGTGGCATGGTCAGGCGTTAACCGACCCGTTGACGCGCCTTCCTAACATTCGCGCGCTGGAGCAATTTTTGTTGCAGGGAACAGGGCAAACGGTTTGCTGCCTGCGGATGGAAAACCTGGAATTTTTGAGTCGACATTACGGCATGCTGATGCGCGTTCATTGCAAACGCTCGGTGTGTCGAATGCTGCAACCGTTCCTGCAAGAAAACGAGAGCGTATTTCAGGTGCCAGGCAGCGAATTGTTGTTAGTGCTTCGCGGCCCTGAGACGGAAGCCCGCCTGCAACATATGGTTAATCTCCTCAATAGCCGTAAAATTTACTGGAACAATACCGGGCTGGATATGGAATACGGCGCCGCGTGGGGCGCTTACGACGGCAGACAGGAGACGCTACAACCCCTGCTGGGGCAGCTTAGCTGGCTGTCGGAGCAATCCTGCGCGAACCACCGGGTTATGGCGCTGACCCAAAGTCTTGAGGCAGTCTCCGATCAGACGACGGAACGGGTATTACTGCTGCAAAAGGTTCGCAAAGCGCTGGAGAACGGCGATCTGGTTTTGTACGCGCAACCGATTCTCAACGCGCAGGGGAAAGGGTATGCGGAGGTTCTGGCGCGGCTGAAAAGTGATGACGGCATTATGACGCCGGATCGGTTTATTCCACTGATTGCCCAATTTAACCTCAGCGCCCGCTTTGATTTACAGGTTGTGGAGGCCCTGCTGCGATGGATAGCTACCCATCCGACGACAGCGCCGGGCGCCCGTTTCTCGGTCAATTTAATGCCGTTGACGTTACTGAATAAAGAGAGCGCATCACGCATTATCGGCCTGTTCAGGCGTTATGGTATTACGCCAGAAAGCGTGATCATCGAAATCACCGAAGAGCAGGCGTTTTCCAATTCTGAAATCAGCACGCAGAATATTGCGCAACTGCGGAATTTCGGTTTCAGGATAGCCATTGATGATTTTGGTACGGGATACGCGAACTATGAACGTCTTAAACGCCTGCGGGCAGATATCATCAAGATTGATGGTTGCTTCATAAAAGACATTATGACGGACTCTCTGGATGCGATGATCGTGAAATCAATTACCGATCTCGCGAAAGCGAAATCCTTATGCGTGGTTGCCGAATTTGTCGAGACGCCGGAGCAGCGGGAATTACTCTTAAGCCTGGGCGTGAACTATCTACAAGGTTATCTGATTGGGCGACCGCGCCCGCTGGAAGCGCTACAGCTATAAAAAAACCGGGGAACATGTCCCCGGTTGCGCGTCGTAAGGCCAGATGAAGGCGTTTGCGCCGCCGCCTGGCGATACCGTAATTACAGCACCAGCGCTGCGATAGACGCAGACAGTACGCTCACCAGCGTTGAGCCGTACACCAGTTTCAGACCAAAACGTGAAACCACGTTGCCTTGCTCTTCGTTCAGACCTTTAATCGCGCCGGCGATAATCCCGATGGAAGAGAAGTTAGCGAAGGAGACCAGGAATACAGAGATGATGCCTTCCGCGCGCGGAGAGAGCGTAGAGGCGATTTTCTGTAGATCCATCATGGCGACGAATTCATTAGATACCAGTTTGGTCGCCATGATACTGCCTACCTGAAGCGCTTCATTCGCCGGAACCCCCATGACCCAGGCCACCGGGTAGAAGATGTAACCCAGAATGCCCTGGAAGGAGATGCCCAGAACGGCCGCGAACAGGGCGTTCAGCGCCGCGATCAGGGCGATAAAGCCAATCAGCATCGCCGCAACGATAATCGCGACCTTAAAGCCCGCCAGAATGTATTCGCCCAGCATTTCGAAGAAGCTCTGACCTTCGTGCAGGTTAGACATCTGAATATTTTCTTCGCTGGCTTCGACGCGATACGGGTTGATCACTGACAGAACGATAAAGGTGCTGAACATGTTCAGAACCAGCGCCGCAACGACATATTTCGGCTCCAGCATGGTCATGTACGCGCCCACGATAGACATGGATACGGTAGACATTGCCGTTGCCGCCATCGTGTACATACGATTGCGGGACATTTTGCCGAGGATGTCTTTATACGCGATAAAGTTCTCAGACTGGCCCAGAATCAGGGAACTGACGGCGTTAAATGATTCCAGTTTACCCATCCCGTTGACTTTGGATAAGAGGAAACCAATCGCGCGAATCACAACCGGCAGAACGCGGATGTGCTGAAGAATACCGATCAGCGCGGAAATAAAGACGATGGGGCAAAGGACTTTCAGGAAGAAGAAGGCCAGGCCCTGATCGTTCATGCTGCCGAAAACGAAGTTGGTCCCTTCGTTGGCAAAACCGAGCAGTTTTTCAAACATCTCGGAGAAACCTTTCACGAAGCCCAGGCCAACGTTTGAGTTCAGGAAGAACCAGGCCAGTAAAACTTCGATAACAAGTAGCTGAATGACGTAACGAATGCGAATTTTTTTACGGTCATGGCTTACCAGCAGTGCGAGTACCGCAACAACAGCGAGGGCCAGGACAAAATGAAGGACGCGGTCCATATTTGCTCCAAATATGAGGCAGGTTTAATTTCCGTGCACATTCTATGCAACAACAATAAAGAAAACGAGATCAAACACACACTATAATAAGGAGCTGTGATGAGATTCAAAATTAGTGATCTGGAATACGTTTCTGTTATGTTTAGTATGGAAGTGAAAAGTTATGTCATTGTGCTAATCTCATACAATTAACAAACAACCTGGTTTTGTTTTTCGACCCTCCCTTGCTGGCCCATAGTCTGGCGCTATCAGAGATATCAACGTTACCCATTAAAATGCACTTGATAATCATTCTCAATAAACATAGCATAAAACATAGCAAAGGCTATGTTTCTGAGGCAAAAGATGACAAACGATCGCGTTGAAAGCAGTAGTGGACGAGCGGCGCGCAAGTTAAGGCTCGCATTGATGGGCCCGGCGTTCATCGCCGCGATCGGATACATCGATCCCGGTAACTTTGCGACCAATATCCAGGCCGGGGCCAGCTTTGGCTATAAATTGCTGTGGGTGGTTGTCTGGGCGAACCTGATGGCGATGCTCATTCAGGTTCTGTCGGCCAAACTGGGGATTGCGACAAGCAAAAACCTGGCGGAGCAAATTCGCGATCATTACCCGCGCCCTGTCGTCTGGTTCTATTGGGTTCAGGCGGAAATCATCGCGATGGCCACCGACTTAGCGGAATTTATCGGGGCGGCGATCGGCTTTAAACTCATTCTCGGCATCTCCTTGTTGCAGGGGGCGGTGCTGACGGGTATCGCCACATTCCTGATTCTGATGTTGCAGCGTCGTGGGCAAAAACCGCTGGAAAAAGTGATTGGCGGATTACTGCTGTTTGTGGCCGCAGCCTATATTGTGGAACTGATTTTTTCGCAGCCAAGCCTGGCGCAGCTGAGCAAAGGGATGATCATCCCCAGCCTGCCGAACTCTGAGGCGGTATTTCTGGCCGCCGGGGTGCTGGGCGCGACCATCATGCCCCACGTTATCTATCTGCATTCCTCTTTAACGCAGCATCTGCACGGCGGCTCCCGGCAGCAGCGCTATGCCGCCACCAAATGGGATGTGGCGATAGCGATGACGATTGCAGGGTTCGTGAACCTGGCGATGATGGCGACCGCTGCCGCCGCGTTCCATTTTAGCGGACATACCGGTATTGCCGATCTTGATCAGGCGTATCTGACGCTGGAACCGCTGCTTAGCCATGCTGCGGCGACGGTGTTCGGCCTGAGCCTGGTTGCGGCGGGGCTCTCTTCCACCGTGGTCGGTACGCTGGCGGGGCAGGTTGTGATGCAGGGATTTGTTCGCTTCCACATTCCGCTGTGGGTACGCCGCACCATCACGATGATACCGTCGTTTATCGTTATTCTTATGGGGCTCGATCCAACCCGAATCCTGGTGATGAGCCAGGTCCTGCTGAGTTTCGGCATTGCGCTGGCGCTGGTGCCGTTATTGATTTTTACCAGCGATCGCACATTGATGGGCGATCTGGTGAATACCCAATGGGTCAAGTACATCGGCTGGATGATTGTGGTGCTGGTGGTGGCGCTGAATATCTGGTTGCTGGTAGGAACCGCGCTGGGGTTGTGATTTGAAGGCCGTGTAGTCAGGGAAGTTAAGAGAAATGGTTGAATCGGTATTGCTGATAAAAACACAATTCGAAAATAGCCCCGTTTGAACGGGGCTATTTTTAATGACGGTGTCCGTGACCCCGGCCAGGGTGGTGGTCGCGATCGCGCCAACCTTCGCGGTAGCCGCGTTCATAGGCTTTGCGCTTATCCCAGCCGCGATGATAGCCATTATCGTGTCGCCACCAGCGATTTTTACGCCATTCATAATGGTGGTGCCAGTAATCCCGGTCGCGCCAGTATCTGCCGTCCCAGTAGTTACCGTAATTATCGCGATCGCCAATTTGTAATTTTATCGATGGCAACAGGGTGATTTCGCCAGCGTTCGCGGCAAGCGGTGTAAAAGCCAATAAGGCTGCCGCCAGAATCAGTGACCTGAACATTCTTTTTCTCCTTCACGATCGAGCCGTAATCGGCCTGTTAACGCAATATTACGGGGCGGTAAAGCCCCGTTTCATCGCCTTAACTCTTAAATCATGAGTGAGAGCACTTTTTGCTAAAAAGTGATTATTGGCCGCCGTTCAGGATTGCGTTGATTTCTGCGCATTCGGCGGGAGAAAAATGACGATTCGCCAGCATCCCCACGGCATCTTCAATTTGCGCGGTCTTGCTGGCGCCAATCAGCACTGACGTCACTTTGTCGTCGCGCAGCACCCAGGCCAGCGCCATCTGGGACAGTTTTTGCCCCCGACGTCCGGCCAGCGCATTTAACTGGCGCACTTTTTCCAGTTTCTCTGGGGTAATCTGATCCGGGTTAAGGAAGCGGCTTCCGCTGGCGGCCCGGGAATCAGCCGGAATGCCGTTGAGATAACGATCGGTTAATTGCCCGCCCGCCAGCGGTGAAAAGGCGATACTGCCAACGCCTTTCTCCTGCAATAATGCCAGCAAGCCGTCTTCGACCCAGCGCTCAAACATCGAGTATTTGGGCTGGTGAATCAGGCACGGCGTGCCCAGGTCGTCCAGGATCTCAATGGCCTGTCTGGCCAGATCCGCCGGATAGTTGGAAATCCCGACGTACAGCGCTTTTCCCTGACGAACAATATGATCCAGCGCTTTCATCGTCTCTTTGAGCGGCGTTTCCGGGTCAGGGCGGTGGTGATAGAAGATATCGACATATTCCAGCCCCAGACGTTTCAGGCTTTGATCGAGGCTGGCTATCAAATACTTGCGCGAACCCCAGTCACCGTAAGGGCCATCCCACATGGTATAACCCGCTTTAGTAGAAATGATCAGTTCATCGCGCCACGGTAAAAAATCTTCCTGTAGGATACGGCCAAAATGGCGCTCTGCTGAACCTGGCGGCGGGCCGTAATTATTCGCGAGATCAAAATGGGTAATTCCCAGATCAAAAGCACGCTGTAGCAGCGCCCGGCTGTTCTCTACCTGAGTGGTATCACCGAAATTGTGCCATAGCCCAAGTGAAATGGCGGGGAGCTTTAAACCGCTCTGACCGCAGCGGCGATACTCCATTGTCTGGTAGCGATTTTCATCGGCCCGATAAACCATGTTGTTGCCCTCTGAATGACGTGAGTTTCCAGTGTATACGTTTACACAGATTGTTATTCAATGAGATTACACCGTGAAAAACTGTAAATCCTGCTTTCCACCCCTTTTGCAGCAGCTTTTCTGGACAGCTATCACAGTTCTTTAATACTCAACATGAGGTTACCGTCAGAAGGATAGCTGTCATGCAAACCCCATACTCCGTTGCGGATTACCTGCTGGACAGACTGGCAGGCTGCGGTATCGGGCATCTTTTTGGTGTGCCGGGCGATTATAATTTGCAGTTTCTTGACCATGTGATTGCGCATCGTGACGTATGCTGGGTAGGGTGCGCGAATGAGCTGAATGCCGCCTATGCGGCTGATGGCTACGCCCGGTTAGCCGGGGCAGGGGCGTTGTTGACCACTTTCGGCGTAGGGGAGTTAAGCGCGCTTAATGGCCTGGCGGGAAGCTACGCAGAGTACGTTCCCGTGCTGCATATTGTCGGCGCGCCATGCAGCGGCGCACAGCGGCGGGGCGAACTGATGCATCACACTCTCGGCGATGGCGACTTTCAGCATTTTTACCGTATAAGCCAGGCTGTAACGGCCGCCAGCGCCGTGTTGAATGAACAGAACGCCTGTTATGAAATCGACCGCGTATTACGCGAAATGCTGACGGTGCGCAGACCCGGCTATCTGATGTTACCGGCGGATGTGGCAAAACGACCTGCTGTCCCTCCTGTAAACGTTCTCACACCTGACCGTGCCGAAGGGGAGAATGACACGGTGGCGGCGTTTCGCTATCGCGCGCGCCAGCGGCTGATGAACAGCCCGCGCGTGGCGCTGCTGGCAGACTTTCTCGCTCTGCGTTTCGGCTTGCAGCCGGTTTTACAACGCTGGATGGCGGAGACGCCAATAGCGCACGCGACGCTGCTCATGGGCAAAGGGCTGTTTAATGAGCAGCACCCGAATTTTGTCGGTACATACAGCGCCGGAGCCAGCAGTGAATCGGTGCGTCAGGCGATTGAAGAGGCTGATACCGTTATCTGCGTAGGCACCCGGTTTGTTGATACGCTGACGGCGGGTTTCACACAGCAACTGCCGCAGGAATGCACGATTGAAATCCAGCCGCATGCTTCGCGCGTTGGGAATAGCTGGTTCAGCGGTCTGTCTATGGAGCAGGCGGTCACTACGTTGCGCGAGTTATGTCTGGAACTTTCATTTTCGCCTCCTCCGACCCCGGCGCATGCGCCCGGCGGCCATATTGAGAAAGGGGCGCTGACGCAAGAAAACTTCTGGCATACGGTACAGGCGTACCTGCTGCCGGGCGATATTATTCTTGCCGATCAGGGAACCGCCGCGTTTGGCGCGGCGGATCTTTCACTGCCTGCTGGCGCGGACGTGCTGGTGCAACCGCTTTGGGGATCAATCGGCTATGCTTTGCCCGCTGCCTTTGGCGCGCAAACCGCCTGCCCGGAACGGCGAGTGATTCTGATTACCGGAGACGGCGCGGCGCAACTGACGATTCAGGAACTGGGGTCGATGATGCGGGATGGACAGTCGCCGGTCATTCTGCTGCTCAATAACGATGGCTATACCGTGGAACGCGCCATTCATGGGGCGAACCAGCGTTATAACGATATCGCCGGATGGAACTGGACGCAGGTTCCGCAGGCGCTCAGTGCGAACTGTCAGGCGGAGTGCTGGCGGGTAACGCAGGCTATCCAACTGGAGGAAGTGCTGGCGCGCCTGAAATCCCCGCAGCGGTTTTCGCTGATTGAGGTCGTGCTGCCGAAAGCCGATTTGCCGGAATTGCTGCGTACCGTCACCCGCGCGCTGGAATCGCGCAACGGGGAGTAAACGCGGTGGCCGGTTATCTGTCGTGGCGGTTGACGGCCATCATCGGTTTGCCTGCCAGCAGGAGCCAGGCGGGAAGCATAACGATGCACAACAGCGGAAGCAGGGTGGTGTCCGGTACGACGACTGCGGCCATAAACAGACTCAGCCAGCCGTCACGGGTTACGACCAGCATCAGCCCCAGAATTGCGCATGAGACGGTAATTGCCGCCGGAACCGCTTCAACATGCGCGTGCAGCATCAGACCCAGCGCCACGCCTACAAAGACCGCCGGGAAGATACGCCCGCCCCGGAAACCGCAGGCGGCGGCGATAACCAGCGCACCCAGCTTAACGATCGCCAGCATAAAGTAGTCCGTGGCGCCCAGCGTCTGGCTGAACGCCAGCTGCTGCATCTCGTCCAGTCCTTTAAAGAGGGTCAGCGGCCCGCCCAATACGCCCAGAATCCCCAGCATAAAACCACCGATACCGAGAATAAGTACCGGATTTTTCAGACGATGCACCAACGTATGCAGACGTGGTAAACACCATACCGCCACCATACCCGCCGCAATCGCAATGGCTGCTACCACTGCGCCGCTGAAAATATCGCTCAGCCGCATTTGCGTGTAGTGCGCAATCGGCAAGGAGAAGTGCGGATGGAAGAACAGGCTGGTGGTTAACGATCCCGCGGCTGCCGCCATCAGCGGAGCGAACAGACGATCCCACAAGGGCGTGTCGTCAGGGCTGTTCAGGGTTTGCGAGAAAATCAGCGCAGCGGCGACAGGGGTGCCGAACAGCGCGCCGATAGTGCCTGCGGAAGCCAGGATCGTCCAGTCCAGCGCCCCTATGCGTGGGAAAAGGCGCGCGCCGATAGCGACGGCCAGCGCGATATTCACCGCCATAATGGGATGCTCCGGCCCCAGGCTTACTCCACCTGCCAGGCCGAGAATGAGCGCGATCAGCAGGCCCGGAAGCGCGACAGGGTTCATCGGCGCGCCGATCAGCGGTTCGGTCGCCGGGTCCGGGCCTGCATGCCCAGGGCTGTAGCGGATGACAAGCCCGACCATGATCCCGGTAAACGTGAGCATGCCGATAATCCAGACGGGGGAATCATGAGCAATGCCCAGGCCGACGGGGATTTGCTCCCACAGCAGGCGCTGTAAAACGGAGGCGACTTTCATCACGGCGATCAATACCAGACTGGAGGCAATGCCAATAATGAGTGCGGGAAGCGATAATAACAGCATCGTTCTGGCTCGCGGATGGAGCATGATCTATTCCTTAATACTGAGTCATATGCTTAGTTTGCACAGCCTGCCCGACGGCATCGCTGCAAATGGTGCTGAAACGATAAAGTAATTATGTGATGCAGATCGATATTTTTGGGGAGCTCGCCTTTCGACCGTTGTTGTTATGCCCCCATAAATTTACAGTGTGGCAAAGATTTATTCTGACTTTAGCGGAGCAGTAGAAGAATGACAAAATATGCTTTAGTAGGTGATGTAGGCGGCACCAACGCGCGTCTTGCTCTGTGCGATATGACCAGCGGGGAGATTTCGCAGGCGAAAACCTATTCCGGGCTGGACTATCCGAGCCTCGAAGCCGTGGTTCGCGTGTATCTGGACGAGCATAACGCCAGGGTGGAAGACGGCTGTATCGCTATCGCCTGCCCGATCACCGGTGACTGGGTGGCGATGACCAACCACACCTGGGCATTTTCTATTGCGGAGATGAAAAAGAATCTTGGCTTTAGCCATCTGGAAATCATCAACGATTTTACCGCCGTGTCGATGGCGATCCCGATGCTGCGCAAAGAGCATCTGATCCAGTTCGGCGGCGCGGAACCGGTTGCCGGCAAACCGATTGCTGTTTACGGCGCCGGAACCGGATTAGGGGTGGCGCACCTGGTTCATGTCGATAAACGCTGGATCAGCCTGCCGGGCGAAGGCGGTCACGTTGACTTCGCGCCGAACAGCGAAGAGGAAGGCATTATTCTCGAAGAACTGCGTGCGGAAATTGGTCACGTCTCCGCCGAGCGCGTGTTGTCGGGGCCTGGGCTGGTGAATCTGTATCGCGCTATCGTCAAATCTGATGGCCGTCTGCCAGAAAATCTGCAACCGAAAGATATTACCGAACGCGCGCTGGCGGATACCTGCATTGACTCTCGTCGTGCGCTGTCGCTGTTTTGCGTCATTATGGGCCGTTTTGGCGGTAATCTGGCGTTGACGCTGGGCACGTTTGGCGGCGTCTACATTGCGGGCGGCATCGTGCCGCGCTTCCTGGAGTTCTTTAAAGCCTCCGGCTTTCGTGGCGGGTTTGAAGACAAAGGCCGTTTCAAAGCCTACGTTCAGGATATTCCGGTTTACCTGATTGTGCATGATAATCCCGGCCTGCTCGGTTCCGGCGCGCATCTGCGTCAGACGTTAGGGCAAATTTTGTAATTGAAGCTCGGCAGGCCTGATACGCGTTAGCGCCATCAGGCAAGACTGTCATGCCTGCATTATCCGGCCTTAAACCGCGTCACTGACGCGGTTTTTTTGTGCCCGTCGCCGACCTTTCCGACGCTCGTCACATTTCTGTTTAACGGGATTATTTGTCCAGTAAAAGCATTGTTTGTCTGATAACAATGCGCAGGCTCTCACCGCCATAATTTCTCTCGTTAACTATCTGGAGGAGTCTGTTATGGCGAAAAAACTCATTGCTGTTTGCGCATGCCCGATGGGGCTGGCCCACACATTTATGGCGGCTCAGGCGCTGGAAGAGGCGGCGGTTGAAGCGGGATACGAGGTGAAAATTGAAACCCAGGGGGCGGATGGCATCCAGAATCGCCTGACGGCGCAGGATATCGCTGAGGCGACGCTAATCATCCATTCCGTTGCCGTTACCCCCGAAGACAATGAACGGTTTGAGTCGCGCGATGTGTATGAAATTACGCTCCAGGACGCGATAAAAAACGCCGCCGGTATCATTAAAGAAATCGAAGAGATGATTGCGGCAGAGCAACAATAATTTTCGACAGGGATACACATATGGCCATTAAAAAACGCAGTGCAACCGTTGTGCCTGGCGCATCCGGTGCGGCAGCGGCAATAAAAACCCCTCCGGCCTCCCGTAACAGCTTCTGGGGCGAACTTCCGCAGCACGTCATGTCGGGTATTTCGCGCATGGTGCCCACGTTAATCATGGGTGGGGTGATTCTCGCTTTCAGCCAGCTGATTGCCTATAGCTGGCTGAAAATTCCCGCAGATACCGGTATTATGGATGCGCTGAATAGCGGAAAATTCGACGGTTTTAACCTCTCATTACTGAAATTCGCCTGGCTATCGCAATCCTTTGGCGGCGTGTTGTTTGGCTTTGCGATTCCAATGTTCGCGGCGTTTGTCGCTAACTCTATCGGCGGTAAGCTGGCCTTTCCCGCAGGATTCATCGGCGGCTTAATGTCCACCCAGCCAACCCAGATACTGAATTTTGACCCGGCCAGCCTGCAATGGGTAACGACCGCGCCCGTACCGTCAACGTTCATCGGGGCGCTGATTATCTCGATTGTCGCGGGCTATCTGGTGAAGTGGATGAATCAAAAAATCCAGTTGCCTGATTTCTTACTGGCCTTCAAAACCACCTTTTTGCTGCCCATTTTGTCCGCCATTTTTGTGATGCTGGCGATGTACTACGTGATCACGCCGTTTGGCGGATGGATCAACGGCGGTATCCGCACGCTACTGACGGCGGCGGGTGAAAAAGGAACGCTGATGTATGCAATGGGGATCTCAGCGGCAACGGCAATTGACCTCGGCGGCCCGATTAACAAGGCCGCAGGATTTGTCGCTTTTAGTTTCACTACCGATCACGTTTTACCCGTCACCGCGCGTTCTATCGCGATTGTGATCCCGCCGATTGGTCTGGGGCTGGCAACGATTCTCGATCGTCGCTTAACCGGTAAACGCCTGTTTAACGCGCAACTGTATCCGCAAGGCAAAACCGCGATGTTCCTGGCGTTTATGGGGATCAGTGAGGGGGCGATTCCTTTCGCGCTGGAAAGCCCGATCACGGCAATCCCTTCGTATATGGTGGGCGCGATTGTCGGCTCGACAACCGCCGTCTGGCTGGGCGCCGTGCAGTGGTTCCCTGAGTCTGCGATTTGGGCATGGCCGCTGGTGAGCAATCTTGGCGTCTATATGGCGGGGATCGTGTTAGGGGCGGTGATCACGGCGCTGATGGTCGTTTTCCTGCGTCACATGATGTATCGCAGAGGCAAACTGCTGATTGAAAGCCTCTGAAAAAAGGACTGACATCATGACGTTACGAGCATCGCTTCGCCAGTGGCTGGTGGAACAACGCCTGGATGCGGTATTGATTTCATCCCGGCAGAACAAGCAACCGCATTTGGGGATTTCCAGTAGCGCCGGGTTTGTTTTTATCACGCATAAAAGCGCGCATTTGCTGGTGGATGGCCGCTATTACGCTGACGTTGAAGCGCGTGCGCATGGCGATCAACTGCATCTGTTGGCCGGGTCGCAGACGCTGACTTCCATTGTGAACCAGATAATCGACGACGAGCAATTGCAGGTCATTGGTTTTGAAGGCGCGCAGGTGAGTTGGGATTGCGCGCAACGCTGGCAGGAAAGGCTGCGGGCGAAGCTGGTGAGCGCGTCGCCGGACGCGCTGCGACAGATCAAAACGGCACAGGAAATAGCGTTGATACGCGAGGCCTGCCGGATTGCCGATTGCAGCGCGGAGCATATCCGTCGTTTTATTCGCCCCGGTCTTCGCGAACGAGAAATTGCCGCGGAGCTGGAGTGGTTTATGCGCCAGCAGGGGGCGGAAAAAGCCTCTTTTGACACCATCGTCGCCAGCGGCTGGCGTGGGGCGTTACCCCACGGTAAAGCCAGCGAAAAAATCGTCGCGGCGGGTGAATTTATTACCCTGGATTTTGGGGCGCAATATCAGGGGTATTGTTCGGATATGACGCGAACATTCCTCGTGAGCGGGCAGGATGCGCCCGTCGCATCTCATCCGCTGTTCGCCGTTTACCAGACGGTTCTTGAGGCGCAGCAGGCGGCGATTGCCGCCATTCGTCCGGGCGTGTGCTGCCAGGCGGTGGATGCTGCGGCTCGTCGGGTGATTGAGGCGGCGGGCTATGGCGATTATTTTGGCCACAACACCGGGCACGCTATCGGCATTGAGGTGCATGAAGCGCCGCGCTTTTCACCCACGGATACCACCCGACTTGCCGCAGGCATGTTGCTGACCGTAGAGCCGGGCATTTACCTGCCGGGGCAGGGCGGCGTGCGTATTGAAGATGTCGTACTGGTCACGGAAGACGGCGCGGAAGTGCTCTACACGATGCCGAAAACAGTATTGCTCACGGGAGAAGCATAATGGATTTATCGCTGTTAAAAGCCCTGAGCGAGGCGGATGCCATTGCCTCCTCAGAACAGGAAGTGCGCCAGATCTTACTGGAGGAAGCGGATCGTCTGCACAAAGAGGTGCGCTTTGACGGGCTGGGATCGGTGCTGATCCGTCTTAATGAGTCCGATGGGCCGAAAGTGATGATCTGCGCGCACATGGATGAGGTGGGGTTTATTGTGCGCAGTATCTCGTCGGAAGGGGCGATCGATGTGTTGCCGGTCGGCAACGTGCGTATGGCGGCCCGTCAGCTCCAGCCCGTGCGTATTACCACGCGGGAAGACAGTAAAATTCCCGGTTTGCTGGATGGCGAGCGTAATGGAAATGAGGTTGGCGCCTTGCGGGTCGATATTGGCGCACGCTCATATGATGAGGTGATCCAGGCGGGCGTTCGACCAGGCGATCGCGTCACTTTTGACTCTGTGTTTCAGGTGCTGCCACACCAGCGGGTAATGGGGAAAGCGTTTGATGACCGACTGGGGTGCTACTTGTTGATCATGCTGCTGCGTGAATGGCATGACGCAGCGCTGCCCGCCGAGGTCTGGCTGGTAGCCAGCTCCAGCGAAGAGGTCGGGTTACGCGGCGGGCAAACGGCCGCTCGCGCGGTTGCTCCCGATATCGCTATCGTGCTGGACACCGCCTGCTGGGCGAAAAACTTTGATTATGGCGCGGCGAATCATCGGCAGATCGGTAAAGGGCCGATGCTGGTGCTTGCCGATAAGTCGCTCATCGCGCCGCCCAAACTGACCGCCTGGGTTGAAAGCGTCGCCAGCGACTCCGGTCTGCCGCTGCAACTGGATATGTTCAGTAATGGAGGGACGGATGGCGGAGCGGTGCATTTGAGCGAGACGGGAACCCCGACGGTGGTTATTGGGCCCGCCACGCGTCACGGGCATTGCGCCGCGTCCATTGCGGATTGCCGCGACATTATCCACACGCAGCAACTTTTATCGGCACTTATTACCCGTCTTACGCGTGAGACCGTCGTTCATCTTACGGATTTCAGATGAGCGTCTTGCGTTAATCAGGAGTTGTTATGTTAACGATTCAATTTCTCTGCCCGTTGCCAAATGGCCTGCATGCTCGTCCGGCGTGGGAACTGAAAGAGCAGTGCAGCCAGTGGCAAAGCGAGGTGACGTTTATTAACCATCGCCAGAATGCGCGCGCGGACGCGAAAAGCTCGCTGGCGCTGATCGGCACCGGAACGCTGTTTAACGACAGTTGCAGTCTGAACATTAGCGGCAGTGATGAAGAGCAGGCCAGGCGTTCTCTGGAGACCTATCTCCAGCACCGGTTTATCGACAGTGACAGCGTTCAGCCGACCTCTGCGGAACTGGCGGCGCATCCGTTGCCGCGCTCGCTGGTTCGACTGAATCCCGATTTACTGTATGGCGCGGTATTGGCTAACGGCGTCGGCGCTGGCGCGCTCACGTTGTGGCAAAACGACAATCTGGAGGCGTATCGCGCAATTCCGGCCAGCGCGGAAGACAGCACCCGGCTTGAACATAGCCTGGCGACGCTGGCGGAGCAGCTTAATCAACAGCTTCGCGAACGTGACGGTGAAAGTAAAACGATCCTTAGCGCCCATCTGTCGCTGATCCAGGATGACGAGTTTGCGGGGAACATTCGCCGCCTGATGGACGAGCAGCACAAGGGGCTGGGCGCGGCGATTATCGCCAATATGGAGCAGGTGTGCGACAAGCTGTCGTCCTCCGCAAGCGACTACTTACGCGAGCGGGTAAGCGATATCCGTGATATTAGCGAACAGTTGCTGCATATCACCTGGCCGGAACGCCGCCCGCGTAATACGTTGATTCTTGAACAACCGACTATTCTGGTGGCGGAAGATTTGACGCCAAGCCAGTTCCTGAGCCTCGATTTGCAGCACCTGTCCGGCATGATTCTGGAGAAAACCGGCAGAACGTCGCACACGCTGATTCTGGCGCGCGCATCCGCGATTCCGGTGCTCAGCGGGCTGCCCCTGGACGCGCTCAGTCGCTACGCCGGGCAACCTGCGGTGCTGGATGCCCAGTGCGGCGTGCTGGCGATTAACCCGAACGCCGCCGTCTGCGGCTATTACGCCATTGCGCAGCAACTGGCGGATAAGCGTCAACAGCAACAGGCGAGAGAAGCGTCTTTGCCTGCTTTCTCCCGGGATAATCAGCGTCTTGATATCGCCGCCAATATTGGTACGGCGCTGGAAGCGCCGGGCGCGTTTGCCAATGGCGCGGAAGGCATCGGTCTGTTCCGCACCGAAATGTTGTTCATGGATCGCGACAGCGCCCCTGACGAACAGGAACAGTTTGAGGCCTACCAGCAGGTACTGCTGGCGGCGGGAGAGAAGCCGGTTATTTTTCGCACGATGGACATTGGCGGCGATAAAAATATTCGCTATCTCAATATCCCGCAGGAAGAGAACCCTTTCCTCGGCTATCGCGCCGTGCGTATTTATCCTGAGTTTGCCGGGCTGTTTCGCACGCAGCTTCGCGCTATTTTGCGTGCGGCAACCTTTGGTCATGCACAACTGATGATCCCGATGGTGCACAGTCTCGATCAGATCCTGTGGGTTAAAAGCGAGCTGCAAAAAGCGATCGTGGAACTCAAAAGAGACGGGCTGCGCCATGCTGCAACGATCCCGCTGGGGATTATGGTGGAAGTTCCGTCGGTCTGTTACATCATCGATCACTTCTGCGATGAGGTGGATTTCTTTAGCATCGGCTCGAACGATATGACCCAGTATCTGTATGCCGTCGATCGTAATAATCCGCGCGTCTCGCCGCTGTATAACCCGATTACGCCGTCATTTCTGCGCATGTTGCAGCAGATCGTCCGCACGGCGCATCAGCACGGGAAATGGGTGGGGATTTGCGGCGAGCTGGGCGGTGAAAGCCGGTATTTACCGCTGCTGCTGGGGCTGGAACTGGATGAATTAAGCATGAGCAGCCCGCGAATCCCTGGCGTGAAAAGCCAACTGCGGCAGATGGACAGCCAGGCGTGCCGGGCGCTTGCGGCGCAGGCCTGTGAGTGTCGTAGCGCAGAGGAGATTGAAACGCTGTTGAATCAGTTTGCGCCGCAAAAAGACGTGCGTCCGCTGCTGGCGCTGGAAAATATCTTTGTGGGCGAATCATTGATCAACAAAGAGCAGGTGATTCAGTTTCTTTGCGGTAATCTCGGCGTAAACGGGCGTACTGAGCATCCGTTTGAGCTGGAAGAGGATGTCTGGCAACGTGAGGAGATTGTCACGACTGCCGTTGGTTTTGGCGTGGCGATCCCGCATACCAAATCACAGTGGATACGTCATTCCAGCATCAGCATTGCGCGGCTGGCGCGCCCTGTTGACTGGCAGTCGGAGATGGGCGAGGTTGAGCTGGTGATTATGTTGACGCTGGGCGCTGATGAAGGGATTAACCATGTGAAAGTCTTTTCGCAGCTGGCGCGTAAGCTGGTGAATAAAAATTTCCGCCAGTCGCTGTTCGCCGCTCAGGATGCCGAAAGTCTTCTGGCGCTGCTGGAGGCGGAACTGACGTTTTGAATCTGCGTGTCTGAGTGAATGCCCGGTGGCGCTTCGCTTACCGGGCCTACGTGTACGCCCAATTATTCGTTTTACGTGTACGCCGCATCCGGCGGTTATGCCCGGTTATCCGTTTTACATGTAGGCCGGATAAGGCATTTACGCCGCCATCCGGCGGTTATGCCCGGTTATTCGTTTTACATGTAGGCCGGATAAGGCGTTTACGCCGCCATCCGGCGGTTAACCCTGAAAACGCGCGCTGTACTCTCCCGGCGTCAGGCCAAACTGCCGACGAAACAGGCGGCAAAAATAGTCGCTGTCGTGGTATCCACAACGTTCCGCCACCTCGCTAATCGACAGATGGTACTTCTGCAAAATGATGCGCGCCTTCGCCATTCGCACCCAGCGAACATACTCGACAAAACTCATGGTGCCGTGCTGGGTGAACAGTTTTGATAAGTGATTCGGCGTGATATTGAAAAACTGCGCCACGCTTTCCCGCGTCAGCGGCCGGGCGTAGTTGTCCTGCACCCAGTTGCACATACTGTGATAGAGAAATTCCGAGCGCGGGCGGCGTGAGTCCGGGCGAGTATTGACCACGCTACGGCACAGATGCAGCAGGCTGAGAACCAGAGGCTGAATAATATCCTGCGCCTGAGGCGAGCGGCTCAGGTGGGTCAGAGCCGTGAGCATGGCTTCCCCTTCGCCGCGCTGCTGGTGCGCTAACTCAATGCGTCGCACCGGGCGTAACAGAGAAGCGGTACGGTTATCGTAAAACGATAATCCTAACCAGGCCGGGGCAAACACCAGACTTAACAGCATCACCGGTTTATCGCTACCGGGCAGGTTTGCCGCCCTGGCGGGGATAAACAGCATCTCCCCCTCCGTCAGGGCGTGCTGTTTTTTTTCGAGCAGGTTACCGTATTCTCCGCGCAATACGATGTCGAGACGCGGTAAATCAATACACAGGCTGCCTGTGGGGAGAGCGGTATGTTGCGTGGCAAACCAGACGCGTCCCAGCCGCTGCGGATTTAACACCAGGCCGCTGAACAGATCGGCAAAAAACTGTTGGTCTGCGGGCAAGCCTGGCTCTTTCATCACTTAATCCTGCGTCATAAATGCATTAACTGCCTGAACTCTTTCACTTTACTCCGACTGACCGGGATTTCAAATTCCAGATCTTTGAGCCGCAGGATGTACGTGTTGTTAAACCAGGGTTCGATTTCGCGGATCTTGTTTAAATTCACACAAAACGAGCGGTGGCAGCGAAAGAAATGCGACGCTGGCAGTTTGCTGCAAAACTCGGTGATATTCATCGGCATGACATACGACTCCCGTCGCGTGTAGACAAACGTCATCTTTTCATGCGCTTCCGCGTAATAGATATCGTTGATCGGCGTGACGATAATGCGCTCATCTTTAATCAGATTAATGGTGTCGTTTTCACGGGCGACAGGGCTGCCGGGAACGGCGACGGCCTGCTGCTGTTGCCAGGCGGCCTCCAGCTTTTGCAGCATCCCCACGATGCGTGATTCCTGGTACGGCTTCAGTATGTAGTCAAATGCTTCCAGTTCAAACGCCTCTACCGCGTGCTCTTTCCATGCGGTAATAAACACAATAAACGGCTTATGGGCGAACTGGCTGATGTTTTGCGCCAGCAGTACGCCATCCAGCGAGGGAATATTGATGTCCAGAAAAATGGCGTCAACGCGGTTATGCTGTAGAAATTTGAGCACATCCAGACCGTCGTCAAACGTACCGACAATCTCCATCTGGCTATGCTCTTTTATCAGCCAGCTTAATTCTTGCTGGGCCAGGAATTCATCTTCAACGATGATGACTTTCACTACTCATCTCCGGGTTAAAGCAATAACGTTGCCGGTGCGGCGGCAGGGGAGCGCTGATTGGGAACATAAAAGGCGATTTCGGTGCCCGGCTCCAGACGGCGGATGTGCAGCCCTTCACCGTATAACAGCTTAACGCGATGATGGACATTCAGCAGGCCGATTTTATTTCCCGGCATTTCATTCGCCTTCACCCGCTCAATTACTTTAGGATCAATACCGTGGCCGGTATCCCTGACGGCGATTCGCACACGGTTGCCGCATTCGGCGACGCTGATGGTCACTACGCCTTTTCCTTTACAGGGTTGAATGCCGTGGACGATTGCATTCTCTACCAGCGGCTGAATAAGCAGGCTGGGAATGTAGCAGTTCACCTCTTCATCAATATCATAAATGACGGTCAGCTTATCGCCAAAACGAGCCTGCTCAATGGCGATGTAGTCCTTGATTTGATACAGCTCCTTTTTGATGTCAATTTGCTCATCATCTTTTAATTCAATGTTATAGCGCAGATAGCGTGACAGATTAAAAATGAGCTGGCGTGCGGTGTCCGGGTTGAGCCGAATGGATGACGAAATGGCGTTCAGCGCATTAAACAGGAAATGGGGATTAATTTTACTTTGCAGCGCTCGCAGCTCTGCCTTATTTGCCATTTCCCGCAGTTGCTCCGCGCGGGACACTTCCAGTTGGGTGGAGATAATCTGCGACAGGCCGATCGCCATCTCTTGCAGGGAAGAGGTTATCTGATGCGCGTGGCAGTAGTAGATTTTTAGCGTCCCGGTCACTACGCCCTTTTCCCATAATGGGATGACCAGCATTGAGTGTATTTCCGGCGTGCGGTGCGCTTCATCATTGTTTTTAATGATGATTTTCCCGTAATTGATGGCCTGTTGCGTGGTCGGGCTGACAAAATCATCGTTATTGCGGTAGTTGGTTTCCCCCACGCCGACATAGGCCAGAACGTGTTCGGTATTAGTGATTGCTACCGCGTCGGCATGGATATCATGACGGATGATTTCGCACACCTGGCGGAGTGATTCGCTGTTGACCTGGCGAAAGAGCGGCAACGTTTTGTTGGCGATATCCAGCGCCAGCTTGGCCTGCCGCGCGGCGCTGGCCTCTTTCTCGCCCTCCACGCTTTGAACCAGCAGCACGATAAAACCGATACATACGCTGCCGAGGATCATCGGGATACCGATTTTGGACACGATATCTACGCCCAGCGCGATGGTCGGCGCCCAGACAATGACCAGAATCATGGTCAAGGTTTCACAAAGCATCCCGCCCAAAATACCCACGCGCCAGTGCTGTGCTTTTGGGATTTTCCGGTTTATCCAGCCCGCGATACATCCCGCCAGAATACTGGTGATAAAACACGGTACGGCAGTGACCCCGCCAATATCGATAAGGTAGCGGTGAATACCGGCGATCACACCCGTAATGATCCCGACCCACGGGCCAAACAAAATGCCCCCGGACATCACGGCGATGATGCGAACATTCACCAGCGAGCCTTCGACCGGTACGCCGGACCAGGTGCTGAACAGGGCGAACATCGAGAAAATCGCGGTAACGGCGAGCAGCTCTTTCGGGGAGTGCGCTGACTTATGCAACAGTTCGCGAAACAGGCGGATACGGATGAGGAAAAACAGACAGAACAGCATTAGCGCTGCCCGGTCAAATACCGCCAGCAGCATGTTGAATATTTCGTGCACGGGTGACTCTTGTGACTGGGTTAAACCACTATGATAGGTAACCCGCACCCATATGACCAGCCCGCTGATGCGGCGCTGTTAATGAGGAAAAACCATAATATTAAAAGGGGATTGATCTTTTGTTAGAGAAATGACAAGACCTCACCAGGATGAGGAACGCCTTAAGGTAATTTTATTGATATCAAAATGTTAATTAATTGATGGTTGTTATGGGCGGTATTTTGCTGAGTATTCCCGTTTTCTTTTTAGTATTCCCCTTTTAAGCCGATGAAAAATATTTTCGTTTGCCTCTCGACAGGAGGATTTTTTTCAGGCTATTTTCTAAGCATGCCACGGTCGTGGCAGCGTCGCTCGGACGGTCCGGGCGCTAACGTGAATCTGAGGATACTATGGCTGATACCCGCCCTGAACGTCGCTTTACGCGTATTGATCGTCTCCCTCCCTACGTTTTTAACATTACCGCTGAGCTGAAGATGGCTGCGCGTCGGCGCGGCGAAGATATTATTGACTTCAGCATGGGGAACCCGGATGGGGCAACGCCTCCTCATATCGTCGAGAAACTCTGTACGGTGGCTCAACGCCCGGATACGCATGGTTACTCGACCTCACGCGGGATCCCGCGTTTACGCCGGGCGATCTCCCGCTGGTATCAGGAACGTTACGATGTGGATATCGATCCAGAAACGGAAGCGATCGTCACTATTGGTTCGAAAGAAGGGTTAGCGCACCTGATGCTGGCAACCCTTGATCATGGCGATACCGTGCTGGTGCCGAACCCCAGTTATCCCATCCATATTTATGGCGCCGTCATCGCTGGCGCGCAGGTACGTTCGGTTCCGCTGGTGGAAGGCGTGGATTTCTTCAACGAGCTGGAACGTGCGATCCGTGAAAGCTACCCGAAACCGAAGATGATGATTCTTGGTTTCCCCTCCAACCCGACGGCACAGTGCGTTGAGTTAGAATTCTTCGAAAAAGTGGTTGCGCTGGCCAAACGCTACGACGTGCTGGTGGTCCACGATCTGGCCTATGCCGATATCGTATATGACGGCTGGAAAGCGCCGTCAATTATGCAGGTGCCGGGTGCGCGCGACGTGGCGGTGGAGTTTTTCACCCTGTCGAAAAGTTACAACATGGCGGGCTGGCGCATTGGCTTTATGGTGGGCAACCAGACGTTAGTCAGTGCGCTGTCGCGGATTAAGAGCTACCACGATTACGGAACCTTCACGCCGTTACAGGTGGCGGCGATTGCCGCGCTGGAAGGCGATCAACAGTGCGTGCGTGATATCGCTGAGCAGTATAAACGTCGCCGCGACGTACTGGTGAAAGGCTTGCATGAAGCCGGATGGATGGTCGAAATGCCAAAAGCCTCGATGTATGTCTGGGCAAAAATACCGGAGCAGTACGCGGCAATGGGGTCGCTGGAATTTGCGAAAAAGCTGCTCAACGACGCCAAAGTGTGCGTGTCGCCGGGGATCGGTTTCGGCGACTACGGCGACACCCATGTGCGTTTCGCGCTGATAGAAAACCGGGATCGTATACGTCAGGCGATCAGAGGTATTAAGACCATGTTCCGCGCAGACGGCCTGCTGCCTGCGGGGGCGAAATCGGTAACAGAAGGTACCGAGTAGAAAAGCAAACAGGAGCCATCTGGCTCCTGTTTTTTGCTGCATCTTTTCAATTTAGATCATCAGGGCAAAAGTACCGGCCCAAACGATGACCATAAATGAAATGCCCATAAAGAAATATTTCACGTTTCATCTCTCCGCGTCGCTTTAAGCACGCCTAAATGAACTTAAATTTACCTGTGTATAGAGAGCTGGTGCCCGCCAGAATGAGATTGAGAATGTTCTCCGTCTTTCTTGTGGCATCACCTCAGAATTCTGTGCGTTATCGCTCCAGACGGCGCTAATGTACGCCTAAAAATGAGGCGAGACAAGAGGCATTTTTTTATTTACTTTTAGTAACTTACAACTGTCGTGATTCGGCGACAGTTTAATTTCTGACGGTAATAAATTGCTATTCAGCGACGCTATTGCTGTTCAGAAAAAGTCACATAAAAACCAGGTGGTTAACAGGGATATTGAGGTGAAAAGATAGCGCCGGGCAATAAAAAAGGCCTTGCGGCCTTTTTTAAACATACAACGATGCTTCCCCTAAAGGGCGCGTTTTGAAACGACGATGGATCCAGAGATATTGCTCAGGTGCGCGCATAATCTCTTTCTCAATAATCTTGTTCATATAGGCTGCCGCCTGGTTCTCTTCTTCCGGGTAGCCTTCCATTTCTGGCGTGATATACAGACGATAACCTGAGTTATCACCTTTTCTGATCATGGTGACGGTCAGCATCGCTGCGCCGGAAAGGCGGGATAACACATAGGTGCCGTTAGTCGTTGCGACGTCTTTGACCGCGAAGAAGGGGGCAAATGAACTGCCTTTACGGCCGTAATCCTGATCCGGGGCGAACCATACGGCTTCACCTTTTTTCAGAGCGCCGACGATACCGCGCAGATTGTTGCGCCCAATCATCGCTTTATTTGAACGCATGCGACCCCGCGTCTGAACCCACTCCATCAGCGAGTTATTGTGCGGGCGGTATGTCGCCATCATCGGCTGGCACAGCCCCATGACCCGACCGCCTAATTCCAGCGACATAAAGTGGACGCCAACGACCATCACACCGCGTTTTTGCGCTTGCGCCTGCATGAGGTTATCCAGACCGTCCACATCAAACCATTTACGTACCCGCTTATCAGGCCAGAACCACGCCATACCCGTTTCAATAAGTGCCATACCGAGGGAGTGGAAGTTCTCCACTATCATCTTTTCCCTTTCTTCCGGCATCAGATTGGGGAAGCAAAGCTCAAGATTCTTACGGGCGATGGATTCGCGACGTTTCAGAAAGGGACGGGCAAGTCTGCCGGTTCGCGTACCCAGGAAGCGTAAAACGGGGTAGGGAAGCAGCACCAGTAACCAGAGTACAGTAAGACCAAACCAGGTAAGCCAGTAGCGCGGGTGCAGTAGCGCACGAGAAAATTTGCATTGTGGGAACATAAATACCCTCTGTTGATACGAACAATATGTATCGCAGAAGATTCATTGTCCGCAGCGGTACACTCACGATAGTTAGGCCATCATGTACGACAATGGTTCCTGTAAAGAGTGTAAAGCTTAGTCAGGACAAAACCACGAGGGGCATGAATGCTTGGACAACTAATGTACCACCGGGGGATTAATATCAGCCAGAAATTATTAATTAAGATGCGTAAATATTTTTTGATGGGGGTGGTTTTGTTATTAATTTATTGTTTTTAAATGGTTTTTTATGTGTGTGCACATGTTCGTTTTCCCTGAAAAGCCGCTTCTGGCCGGTAAGCCTGTCAGAGTCTGACGCTTCTGAATGTGATAACAATTGCTTTAAATATTCTCATTGATGGAAGCATTTAATTAAATGAGTTAACAAAGGATATTTTAAATCAAAAAACAGCGATTTTAAGAATAATCTTAACTAAATAAAAACATGTTTTATATCAATTAGATAACAAATTAAGACATTAAATAATCGATGTTCAGATTACCCCATCAAATAAATCTTTTCCACCTTAAAAAAACAATAATAAACATAAAAAATATAAGTCAGGTAATTAATTATACCTATATAAATCATGTGGTTAAAAAGGAAATATCGGTTTTTTCTATGATTTTTATTTTCCTGCATTGATCGCTATGAACGATCATCATTTGAATTTTAATAGTTAGTGCCTATCAAAATTAACTATACGATCGTTGTAATCGATCAATGTTTGTTGCTTGTGATAAACTCGCCACGTTCTGAGAAGTATTGGTTGTTTAACGATTTGGATTTCTTGTCTGGCAAGAAATCGATATTTGCTAGTCGATGCGTTGGGGCGAATGGTGTCTTTTTAATGTTTTGCCACGTATCAATGCGGCGTTTTGAATAATGGTAAAATTATGAATAAAGCGTTTAAAGTCATCTGGAACTCCAGGCTGAATATATTTGTCGTGGCATCTGAATTAGCGCGTGGTTATTGTAAAAGCACGGCCGGGAGCACCAGTTTTGGCAGTCTTTTAAAATACCCATTAATGAGTGCGCTGGCTGTTTCGATTTCGTGTATTTTAACGACTGGCACATTCGCCGCCGATTTACAGGTTTATGATTTCTCTCCTCAGGATCCGTTTGAAGAGATTATTTCTGGTTCCACGCATTTGACAGGCGGTTTTTCTGGAATACAGCGAGGAGAAACAGGATATACCTGGACAACGCTTGGTCAGGCCAGAGAGGATGGGTTAATTACTGGCGATTCCGGGCAATGGGTGGATAAAGATATCTTCCGTATGGGCTCGCAGACCAAATCTATAAATTACACCGACCCCGTTACCGGTAGCACGGTAACGATGAAAGTTTATGATAACAATGATATGCAGACCGAAGCGGCCAAAGATTTCCGGGTTGTCGTTTCTCAACCCGTCGGAAAAGATGGTCAGTATGTCGATCGTAATTTGTATCAGGTTGGGGCGGGCGCTTCTCTTGATGTCGATGTCGGTCAGAAAACGGGGAATTGGGTCGGTGCTGCGGATAACCAGTTCAACGTTATCATGAAAAGTTCGGTAAATACGCAAAACTTATCGTCTGCTTATCATGTCACTAATGGCGGCAGCCTTAACTACCAGTCTAAAACAGTCGTTCAACTGGGGAATAGTGATAACAATATAAAAGACGCCAGCAATGCACTGGCATGGATGACGGCGGCTGATTTTGTTGGTGAGTTTGACAGCGTTATTGGTAAGCAGAATATTACCAACATTGATGAGTTCAAGGCGTATAACGATGCGTTGATTCAGGCGCTCCAGGATGGGCAAATTCAGCTAACGGAGGCGCAATATGCTGATGAACTGAATAAAGCCAGGGATACCTCACTGCACGGGATCTTCGCTGATACGGGGAGTATTGCGGCTGATGATGCCATCAGAGCCTTTGTTAACAGGGATGCGGTATCCTATATTCATGGCGTGGGCAGCGGCACCAATGTGGTTATCGATAAGGATGCCAACATTCAGTTAGTGGGATCGGATGCTACGGTTGTTAACCTGGAAAATGGCGCCAGACTGACAAACAACGGCACCCTTGGTACCGCAGGTAATACTTATCGCGGCGCTTATATCATTGCTGCGAGAAATACGTCTTTTGTTGATAACAACGGCGTTATTGATGCGGGCACGAACCCCGAAATGGCGGATTTTTTCTCAAGTGGGGCGGCGGGCGTAGCGCAAGGTGCGCATACTGCCATTCTGGCTAATGGTTCCTCTGTAATTAATAACAACAGCAGCGGCGTGATAAATGTTGCGGCCAGAGGTAACTATTATGGTAATACCGGCGTGTTGATGAGCGGTAATGCCACGCTTAATAATGATGGTGCTATTAATATTGCAGCGAGTAATGAGGCGAACAGTATATTAGGTAATGGTGCCAATATCGGCGTCGTTACCCAACAAAACACCACCTTTAATAACCGGGGCACATTGTATATTGGTCGCCTGGCGCAGCGTGCACCTGATGATGCAAACACGGATATCGCGATCAAGCAGCAGTCAATTGGGGTTCATCTGTACGGTAATGGTACTTATAACGGTTCCGATACTTCACAGATTATTATTGGCAGTAAAGTCCAGAATGCGACAGCGATTGATGTTGGCGGGAATGCAACTCTCGATCAAAAAGGGAGCATTAATATCAATGGTGCTGTAACCGGGGAGTCCGTTTCTTCGAATATTGGTATTATTGCACGCGCAGGAACCCAGGCCGCTAAAGTCGTTCATGATGGCATCATTAATCTGAACGGCCTGAACAGTACCGGGATACAGGTGCTGGAAAATGGTCAGATAACCAGTTCGGGCACGATTAATATTAATGGTGGACTGGACCCAGTAACCCACTATGCCAACTATGGTATTTACGTCCAGGGTGAAAAGGCGCTGGCAATATTGTCTGGCACCGTAAATTTAAGTGGCGATGGCGCTATTGGGGTTCATGCGCGTGATAAAGGTGAAATTGATGTTACCGAGAATGGTACTGTCAATTTCAAAGATGGCGTTAATCAGACGGGCTATTATATTTTTGGCGCGGGTTCTACTATCAAAAACGCGGCCTCCAGCGTTCAGGACGCGTCAACCCAGAATGCCACGCTGTACCGCGTTGACGGAGGCGCCAGCTTCTATGGTTCTGCCGATAGCTCAGCGCAGCTAAACGCTTCTGGTGATGGCGCAACGATTATTCGGACAACCGGTGCTGGTAGCCACTTTGATTCCGGTAAACTTGCTCTTAGCGTCACGGGGACAGGAGCGACGGGCATCCGAATTGAAGGAGGCGCGACGGGCGAAATTACCTCGGATGCGGTTATTGTCAGGGTGGCCGGGAAAGATACCACTGCCGGCATTGTTGATGGTAACTATTACAACCTTGATGGCTCCGTTAATGATGCGCAAAAAGGTGACTCCGTATTAACCAGTTATGCGGTGCTGGAGACAGCAAACACGGCAGACGGCGCATTTGGCTACATCGCCAGAAATGGCGGCCGTCTGATCCATGAAGGCTCGATTAATTTCACGGCTGACAACAGTACCGGGATACTGGTGGATGGCGGGATCCTGGAAAACCATTCTGATGTCACTGTGAATGGCGTGGCGGTTAATATTCAGGGCGCTAACTCAGAGGTGACCAACAGTGGCGTGGTGACCGCAACGGATGGCCAGGCTGCCTATCTGGTTGGGAACAACGCCACGCTGGCGCTGAATGGTAACGGTGAAACCCGGGCGGCGGGCACCGCTCACGGGATCTTACTGGATACTGGCGCGAAAGGCCTGACGGTTGATGGTGCGACTATCACAATGGATAGCGCTGGTAGCGGCAACGCAATTGAAAACAAAGCCGCGATTAGCGGTATTCAGTTGAAAAATACCACGATTAATGTCGGTAATGGCGTGGGTGTTCACACCGGCGCATCGATGGCGCAAACCAACTCCGGCACGATCAATATTAATGGCAGCGGTACAGGGATACTGTTTGAGAACGTGGCTGATGGCTCTGACACCGATCAGACGCTGGATATGTCTGACTCCAGAGATCTGGTGATCAATGTGAACGGTGCTCAGGGGAACGGGATTATTACCCGAGCATCCACCGACCTGAAAACCGGTGCCAGCGTTAACGTCCTGGACAGTGACGGGAAATCAGCGCTGGTTGTCCAGGGGACGACGAAGAATGTAGAGCAATCCGGCAAACTGATCTCGGTGTCTGACAAGGCGGCGGTGGTCGATTTGAATAACGGCGTACTTGAGAGCTTTATCAATAAAGGCGATATCCTGGCGCTGGATGCCAGCCACACTGCGCTGGAAATGAACAGTGGTAACGGGATTACCTTCACCAATGCCAGTGGGGCAAATATTGTCGGTCAGGTGAATCTGCTTAATGGCGACAATACGGTGATCCTTGAATCAGGAAGCACTGCGACTGACATTACCAGCGGCAGCGGCAAAGATAACTTCATTCTGAAGAATATCAGCGAGAATGAAAGCGGCTCATTGTTCACGTCATTAAATGGCGGCAGCGGCGACGATACGTTACAGCTTGAGAATTCGTCATACACTTTAACCCGTGCTGATGCCATTAACGGCATGGAGCATATTGCGCTGGCGAATAATTCTGTTTTTACCCTCGACAACGTTGCACTGGGGCTGGGTGACGACGAACTTGATGGCGCGGGAACCGGATACACCATTGACGGTTCCAGCCAGCTTAGTATTAAGAATACGGCGGATGTGACTTTTAAAAGCCATCTTGCCGGGACGGGAGTTGTTGCCGTTGATACGGCGAATAACCACTTCAACTTTGATGCTAATAATGCCGCAGATGGTTTTGCCGGTACGCTGGCGCTTACTAACAGCCGTTTTGAACTTGACGGTCTGAATACTCAGGCGCTTAGCAACGCTACGCTGCAAGCTGGAAATGGCAGCATTACCCATGTCGGCAGCGGCGAGCAGAATATCGGCGGTCTGGATTTCAAAGGGGGGACCGTACAGTTTGACGGCGTAACGCCGGGTAACCCAACGGCTTTAGGAACGATTCACGCTGGCGCGATGGATCTCTCTGGTCGCGGTACGGTTCAGGTTGACAGCGGAACGGTCAGTAACGATCGTCCTCAGGCTGATACGCATCGTCCAATACTGGAACAGGATGACGCGCAGGCATTGATTAAACTGGCGACCTCTGACACCGCCGTTCAGGGGGGCGCCGGTAACCTGGTGCTGAAAGATAAAGACGGTAATGTGATCAGCGATAGCATCACTGCCGATATCGCCCAGAATGGCGTGGTGGTGGCGAAAGGAACGTATGACTATCGTCTGACCGGCGGTGACAGTGATGACGGACTTTATGTCAGCTATGGCCTGACCCAGGTTGATTTGTTGGGTAAAGACGCCGATGCGCTTATCCTGGATGCGAACGGGAAAAGCGGCAACGCGGCTGACCTGAGCGCCAGAGTGACCGGCAGCGGCGATCTGGCGTTTGACAGCCAGAAAGGCCAGACGGTGACGCTGTCGAATATGGACAATGATTACAGCGGCGTCACCGATGTGCGCAGCGGTAATCTGGCGATGCTGAACGATAACGTGCTGGGAAATACCCGCGAGCTGAAACTGGCTGGCGATACCGGGTTTGATATGCGCGGTCATTCACAAACCATCGGCAAGCTCACGGCTGAAAGCGGCTCTCTGACCGATTTGAACGGCGGTCATCTGACGCTGACAAACGGCGGTGAAGCGTCTGGCGTACTGACGGGCGACGGGGAGCTCATCGTTGCAGGCGGAACCCTGAATGTCTCCGGGGCGAATACGGGACTGAAGGCGACGACCACGATTGCTCAGGGCGCGACGGCGGTGCTGGATAATACGCTGGGGCTGGGAACCGGAGATATTGTTGCCGCCGGACTGCTTAATCTGAGCAACGCCACGGGCGTGCTGTACAACAGCATCAGCGATGCCGGGAAAGTCGCACTGGATGCCAGTGATGTGGTGCTTGCTGGCAACAATAGCCATTTTGCCGGGACCTTCGACATCGACAACGACTCCACGCTGACGGCCTCTTCCGCGCAGCAGTTAGGCACCTCCGCGATTCAGAATGCCGGTAAGTTTGTGCTGAACACTCACGAAAACTGGTCGCTGGAGAACGGTGTTACAGGTAGCGGGAGCGTGGTGAAGAATGGCAGCGGCAACGTCACGCTTAGCGACAGCGCCCAGTGGACCGGCGCGACGGATATCAATGCCGGTGGTCTGACTCTGGGCAGCGCGGATAACGCGTTCACGCTGGCCAGTCATCAGGTCAATATCGGGAAAGACGGGCGCTTATCCGGGTTTGGCGGCGTAGCCGGAAATATGGCTAACCAGGGCACGCTATTGATTGGCGATGACGTCAGCGCGGCTCGCAGAGCGGTTTCTTCACCTGTCAGCTTTACCGTAGGCGGCAATCTGACGAACAGCGGCGATATCTGGACCGGAAGCAAAGGTAAAGATGCCGGTAATCAGCTTGTGGTAAACGGGAACTATCAGGGAGATGGCGGTCATCTTCATCTGAATACCGCGTTGAATGATGATAATTCCGTCACGGATAAACTGATTGTTAAAGGAAACACCTCTGGCACAACCGGCGTCAGCGTGACGAATGCTGGCGGTTCTGGCGCGCAGACGATCAATGGCATTGAAGTGATTCATGTTGATGGTCAGTCCGACGGTGAGTTTACGCAGGACGGCAGGATTGTGGCCGGGGCGTATGATTATTCACTGGCCCGTGGTCAGGGCGACAACAACGGTAACTGGTATTTAACCAGCCATAAGACAGATCCAAATCCGGGGCCGGGCCCGAAACCTGAACCCGATATCCGTCCTGAACCGGGCTCCTGGACAGCTAACCTGGCGGCAGCCAATACGCTGTTTGTTACGCGGCTTCACGATCGTCTTGGCGAAACGCAGTATATTGACGCGCTGACGGGCGAGAAGAAAGTCACCAGCATGTGGATGCGTCAGGCGGGCGGGCATAATGCCTGGCGGGACAGCTCCGGTCAGCTTAAAACCCAGAGTAACCGCTATGTGATGCAGGTAGGGGGTGATGTTGCCCGCTGGAGCGGCGACGGACTGGATCGCTGGCACCTTGGCGTCATGGCCGGATATGGACACAACAGCAGCAACACGCGCTCCTCATCGACAGGGTATCGCTCTGACGGTTCCGTGAACGGCTACAGCGCCGGGGTGTATGCAACGTGGTATGCCAATGATGAAACGCATCAGGGCGCTTATCTGGATTCATGGGCACAGTACAGCTGGTTTAATAACAGCGTCAAAGGCCAGGATATTCAGAGCGAATCGTACAAATCCAAAGGGATCACCGGGTCGCTGGAGCTGGGGTACACCCACAAGCTGGGTGAATTTGCAGGAAGTAAGGGCTCTAAAAATGAATGGTTTATCCAGCCGCAGGCGCAGGCCATTTGGATGGGCGTCGAAGCTGACGATCATCGTGAATCGAATGGCACACGTATCAGCGGTGAAGGGGACGGCAACGTTCAGACCCGACTGGGCGTCCGTACTTTCCTGAAAGGCCACAGCGCGATTGATGAAGGCAAAGCACGCGAGTTCCAGCCGTTCGTGGAAGTGAACTGGCTCCACAATACGCGCGATTTCGGCACAAAAATGGATGGTGTCAGCATCCGGCTGGAAGGCGCGCGTAATCTGGGTGAAATAAAAACGGGCGTTGAGGGGCAAATTAATCCACAACTCAATGTCTGGGGGAATGTCGGCGTCCAGCTGGGCGATAAAGGATACAATGACACCTCAGCAATGATAGGGATTAAATATAACTTTAAATAGCAGAAAGGGGGCGTCGTGCCCCCTTTTTCTGTCGTGAGTTCTCATCTTTATAACATTAAAAAACAATTTTCTTCAGGAAGAATAGAGTGAGGGATGAATGATTGTAATCTCAGAAAATAGTTTTTTCCATCTTGGGGTTAGCGCATTAGTAGAAAGAATGGCATTGAATACCACCCGTAATTTGATTGTGTTTGATACGGGGCGCGATTGTCTCTATATGCTTGATACTGAAGAGGCAAAGATGCCTTTTTTCCATGAACCGATTTTGATTTTTTCACATTGTCGGCGTATTTATCTCACCGAGAAAAACAGAAAATTCAAAATCGAAACGCTGCTATCAAAAACGAAATCTCATCCCGCTGTCAGACGGAAGCGAGAAGTATTAACCGTAAGTGAGTTACGGGTCATAAAAAAAGTTTGTCAGGGGATCAGTCAACGACGAATTGCAGAACAGTTCAAGGTCAGCGAAAAGACGATCAGTAATCAAAAAATGAACGCCTTGCGAAAGCTGAGCATCAATAAAACAACAAAGTTTTTCGTTGAGTATCTGGCCTGGCTGAGATTGTGGCATGAGTATGTTGAGTATAAAAACAATCAAATGCGAAAACCGGTTAAACTCTCTGTCATCACGCCTGAAACCTTTACAAAAAGGCGGAGTGAGGTTTTAATAGAGGTTTAATCTACGTAAGCTAGGATGACAATGAGTCTTGCTTATATTTAAAGGGACTTTTACAGAACTCAATGAAACAACATGCTGGGGGATTGGTGGGAAACAAGCTAGTTTTTGTGATCGTATTCTTAACCATCACTATAACCGGCATGGTGACTTTTTGGCTGGGCGCGTCCAGCCGGGTAGATAATGACAAAAGAGCATTAATCCAGCGCGTAGATTCGCTGCTGTTTGAAGCGAAACAGATATCAGATTCGTTGACCGCGCATTTAACAGAACGCTGCTCAGATGAAACGGTGCGTATGCTGACGAAACAGATACACCGTTATCCGCATATTGGGGGCATTTTCCTGTTGCAGGATTCGCAGGTATATTGCTCATCCGGGATGGCGAAACCTGAACTCAGCAATTTAACCGCAGGGGAGAACGGTAATCGGCTATTTTTAGTTGATGAAACGCCGGCATTTCGCGGGGAGCCTGTATTAGCCTACGTTACTGTGAGAGGAAATAACGCAATAGTGGTGACGATCAGTACCTACTGGTTTAAGTCGCTGCTTGCAGACAGTCGTTTACTTGTTAACGTGAATGGAAATATTCTCTCCGATGATAAGTTAATCAGTACAAACAGTATTGATTTTCAAAACTCCGCCTGGCAACAATCTAATATGTTTGATTATCAGGTAATGGAATACCCGGAACATACGGGCATTGCTTCTGTTCTTAACTTTATTTTTATTCTCTTTTTATCCGCAGCGATTGCCGTCCCTGCCGCTTTTCTGTTTAACTATACGCTACAACGAATCGCGATGTCCCGGTACATACAACTTCGCCGGGGGCTGCGCAAACAGCAGTTCGTTCCTTATTACGAACCCGTCATGAATTGTGCTTCCGGGGCATTATATGGCGCAGAAGTGGTCATGCGATGGAAGAAGGGGAACGATACATCCGTTATTAATGAAGAGATTATCTCTCTGGCAAATAAAACTGGGATGATATCTCCATTAGTTAACTTTATTTTACGACAGGTGGAAAAAGATATACTCTCTTTACGCCTCAGACTGCCGAGAACATTCTACATTAATTTCCGACTTAGTGAATCGATGATCGCTATGCCAGAACTTATTGATTCGTTTGTTGAGTTTCAAAAACGCTTGCCCAGCGATGTAAAACTGACGCTGGAATTTCCTGAGGTTGTTTATCGTGATACAACGCTTGAGTTTGATTCTGTTCTCAGGAGGTTACGTGTCGAAGGTATTAAAATTAAAATGAGTTCCTTATTTTTAGAGCGTTTAAATGCTGACCGTAATTTATACCTTCCGGTTGATGCTGTCAGAATTGAAAAGTCAGTTACCGGATTAATTTCGGACTCCAAAGAACCTGTCGCGAGTGTTGATGATATTATTCGTTCGGCAGTAAATAAAAACTATACGATTATCGCGGATGGTATTGAAAATGATCAGCAGTACCACTATTTATCACTGCGCGGTGTTGTTTTACAACAGGGGAATTACTGGTCAATGCCATTGTCCAGTTTTCATTTAATGCAGTATATTATTCAGAGCGATAAAGTATTACTGTGTTAATTTCTGATAATAATGCGAAATTTATCGATATATCATGCGCATATTACATGGAGTAATATGCGCATGTATATATCAGGACTTAAGTTGTAGCGCGATCTCAACCACATATTTACCCTGGTGGCGAGCGATATCCAGTTCACGACTGTCACGAATGACCCATCACGGATTACCGCCATTGCTGAATGTTTTTTATTCGTCAACCGTCTTTTTCTGCACGTCCAGCCAGGCCACGAGCAGAAAGCCGCCAACAAGACCCAGATGCTCAAAAAATGCGTTGGCGGTGCTGAATCTCTCCATGCCTGCCGGAAGTTCCCAAAAGCGCAGCGCCAGGAACGTCGCGACAAGGGTGAACCCCGCCAGTGCCAGCGAAGCAAGCCAGCGCAGGCAACCCGTCAGGATCATGATTGACGCGCCCAGCTCCAGCGCAATAACCAGCGCGGCAAACAACGGCGCAGGAGACAGGCCGAAATGGTTCATCTCGCCGATAGCGCCCTGAAAATCCAGCAGCTTATTGATCCCGCCCTGCAAGTAGGCCGCGCATAGCCCGAGATATGCCAGCCAACGGCATACCGCCGCCCCGATAAGGGGGCGAACGGCATGCGTCAGACGTTGTGAAAATGTCATGTCAGGTTCCACGGTCAGACAGCCCAGCAGGAGCAGCCAAGCGCGCCAAAGAACCCTTTCAGATCCGATACCGGCAGGCTGGATGTCCATGCGCCAGCATGATCGTGCCCGTGCAGGCCGCAGCCGTGAGAGCAACCGCAGGAGGCCATCGCCATTTGTCGTACGGCAAGCGAGTTTTTCCCCGCGCCTTCTGGCTCTCCCCATGCGGCGTAGCCTTTGAAGGTGCGCGTTGGCGACCAGTCCGGCATCGCGGGTGGGACAGGATTGTCATCCAGGGATTCGAAAGGACCCGCCCCCCAGACGATTTTTCCGCCCACCATCGTTAATTCTGAAGACAGGAAGGAGATCTCATCCTCGGCGCAGGCAAAAAAGTCTTTGTCCGGCACAATGAGGTCAGCGAACTGACCGGCCTGAATACGGCCTTTTTTACCTTCTTCATTGGAGAACCAGGTGACGTTCTCCGTCCACATTCGGAGCGCTGTTTCCCGATCCAGGCAGTTACGACGCGGATAAAGCTGCATGCCTCCCACGGTTTTCCCGGTGATCATCCAGGCGAGAGAAACCCACGGGTTATAGGATGCTACGCGGGTAGCATCCGTACCGGCGGACACTTTCACCCCTTTTTCCAGCATACGGGCAATGGGCGGCGTGGCTTCCGCAGCGCCGGCACCGTAACGCTCAACGAAATATTCGCCCTGATATGCCATACGGTGCTGAACCGCAATACCGCCGCCTAGCGCCGCGATACGATCGATTGAACGCTCAGAAATTGTTTCGGCGTGGTCGAAGAACCAGTTAATCCCTTCAAGCGGGATATCCTGATTGACCTTCTCAAAAACATCAAGGGCGCGAGAAATGGTCTCGTCATAGGTGGCATGCAGACGCCAGGGCCAGCGGTTTTCCGCCAGAATGCGAACAACTTCTTCCAGCTCGCCTTCCATTTCCGGCGGCATATCCGGTCGCGGCTGGCGGAAGTCTTCGAAATCCGCCGCTGAAAATACCAGCATTTCACCGGCGCCGTTATGGCGGAAGTAGTCGTTACCCTGTTTGTAGGTGACGGAGCGGGTCCAGTTGAGGAAATCCTCTTTCTCTTCCTGGGGTTTCTGCGTGAAGAGGTTATAGGCCAGGCGCACGGTCATCAGATTTTCATCTGCAAGTTTCTGAATAACGGCGTAGTCATCGGGGTAATTCTGGAATCCGCCACCGGCGTCGATGACACCGGTTACGCCCAGGCGATTCAGCTCACGCATGAAATGGCGGGTGGAGTTAACCTGGTAGTCAAACGGCAGTTTGGGGCCTTTGGCCAGCGTGGCATAAAGGATGCCTGCGTTGGGGCGTGCCAGTAATAATCCGGTAGGATTGCCTTTCGCATCGCGGGTTATCTCGCCTCCGGGTGGTTCCGGCGTCTCTTTTGTATACCCGACGGCACGCAAAGCCGCGGCGTTCAGGAGCGCGCGGTCATAGAGATGCAGCAGAAACACCGGGGTGTCCGGCGCAATGGCGTTGATCTCTTCGATGGTTGGCAGACGCTTTTCCACAAACTGATGTTCAGTAAAACCGCCAACCACGCGAACCCACTGCGGTGCCGGGGTGATGGCTACCTGCCGACGCAACATATCCATCGCGTCAGCCAGCGAACGTACGCCATCCCAGCGAAGCTCCATATTGTAATTAAGCCCGCCGCGTACTACGTGCGTGTGGTTATCAATCAGCCCGGGTAATACCCGTTTGCCTTTCAGGTCGACGACTTTGGTTACCGGACCTGCGAAGGCCATAATTTCAGCGTCGCCGCCAACCGCGAGAAACTTCCCGTCTTTGACTGCGACGGCGCTGGCGGTTGGGTTGCTTTTATCGAGAGTGGTAAACAGACCATGATGCAGAATAACGTCTGCGACAACATGTTGTGTCATGAGCGTTTCTCCTCTGAGGAATGACTGTCTTCAGCTGCCTGGCGGCCGGGGAGCTGCCCGAAGATATGGCTGATGGCATGTGTTTTGGTACAGGCTGAAGAAAAGGCTGTGCCGGACAGAAGTTGTTTGCCTACCGGAATAACTTGTTCGCCGACCAGCATTCCCAGCAAGCCAAGGAGGGCTATCAGCGGTGGGGCGGGGGAGCGGACATTCAGCAAACTGTAAATAATGCCGACAAGAAGTCCGGCACCCAGAGAAAGGATATACATTTTCATGCGGACCTCATCAGGACAGGCGCAATGCGTGGTGCATTACGCCTGCCGTAAATCAGTTGGAGGTGTTATTTAGCCGGGTTTGGGCCGATACGTTCGCCGTGTTGTACGCGCTCAGGCGCTTTATGAACCATAGTATAGGCATAATCGACGCCCATGCCGTAGGCGCCGGAGTGTTCACGCACGATATCCATAATGCCGTTGTAGGTCTCTTTACGGGCCCAGTCGCGCTGCCACTCAAGAATGACCTGCTGCCAGGTTACCGGTACGATGCCTGCCTGAACCATACGATCGATAGCGTATTTGTGCGCATCAACGGAGGTGCCGCCGGAAGCATCAACCACCATATAGATTTGATAATCCGCGTCTTTGACTGCACACAGGGCAAACGTGGTGTTACAGACTTCCGTCCACAGACCGGAAACAATCACTTTCTTACGACCATTCGCCGCCAGCGCATCACGAACGTTCTGATCGTCCCATGAGTTCATTGAAGTACGTTCCAGGATGTTGTTTTCCGGGAAAACGGCCAGGAGTTCGGGATAGGTGTTACCGGAAAAACTTTCGGTTTCTACGGTCGTGATGGTGGTGGGGATATTAAACAGTTTTGCCGCTTTGGCCAGGCCAACAACGTTGTTTTTCAGTACCTGACGGTCAATAGATTGTACCCCGAAGGCCATCTGGGGTTGCTGGTCGATAAAAATCAGTTGACTGTTCTGCGGGGTGAGGACATCAAGGTAATGAGACATATCACTTTCTCCTGAACTAATATAGTGTAAGCACAACATGATTAGAAATGCGCATTCCCGAAGAGAATAATGCCGTGTTATTCCTTCCTGACGTTCAACATTTTCCCGTCGCACTTATTTCATGTTACGGTATACGTGCTGTCAGCAATGTTCGTTCCTTATCCGCGTACTCTTCCTTTTTATTTGTTATCCATCCGTCATCTGATTAATGACAGGGGAATATCTTTACCATCATTTTGATCTGTCGGTCAGAATGTGACGACAGACTCAGTTTAGAAGTTTTATGGCTAACATCAATGTTCAAAAACATTACTCACTGTCTTTTAAAATGTGACAATCATATTTTTCTCATGTCTTGTTTAAGAATTTTATACAACATGTTTAAGAAAACTTTTGGAAACTTATTATTTATTAAATATTGTTCCTTGTCATGACTCATGGGGTTTACGATTTCACCATCGGTAAACTATTATAGGGACTGTATTCATAACAGGACAATCATACGTCCCGTATCTGGTGACAGTAATGCATTTAGAAGATATTCGAATTTTTGTAACCATCGTAAATATGGGAAGTTTTACAGCAGCAGCCGAACACCTGAGTCTATCCAAACAATTTGTCAGCAGAAGAATGGCCGCGCTGGAGAAAAAAGTTTCAGCCCGATTACTGGTGCGAAATACCCGAAAGTTGTCCGTTACGGATACCGGCCAGGCTTTTTTTCATCATGCCCGGCGCATTCTGGAAGAGGTTCATGAAGCCGAGCAGGTTATCTCCGCCCGGCAGCAAAAACTGGCCGGGTCATTCAGGATTAGCCTGCCGATGACATACGGCATCAGGCGACTTGCCCCCCTGATTGTTGAATTTCAGGCGGCGCATCCAGAACTTACCGTTCATATTGATATGAATGACAGATATGTTGATGTGGTGGGTGAAGGCTACGATATGGTTTTGCGCATCGGGAACCTGATGGACTCTACCTTAATTGCTCGCTGTCTGGGTAAATTACCGATGGTGATTTGCGCCAGCCCGGATTATCTCCGTTTGCACGGTACGCCTCTGGCGCCTTCTGAACTGGCGCAGCATAGCTGCCTTTTGTATGGTCGGGAGGGGCAATTCGGCTGGAAATTGACGGAGGAAAATTCACCGAATACGTATGCCGTCAGAGGCAATCTGAGCAGTAATAACGGGGACGTGATCCGCGAGGCCGCAGAAGCGGGGGCCGGTATTGCGCTTTTGCCGCTTTTTATCGTTGAAGACTCGCTGCAACAAGGCGCTTTAGTGCAGATATTGTCTGATTACTCGCCGCCTCCGCTGACGATCAGCGCGCTGTATCCAAAACATCGCCAGCGCAGCGCAGTGACCCGGATCTTATTGCCATTTCTGGCCGAAAGAATTGCCGGCATCGTCGACCCGATTAAAAAAGCATGAGTGATGTAGGGGCTGATGTTGTCAACTAAATCAGGATAGTGAATATGTTATTTGAGTATTGATGGGCTCAGGCAGTGACATAAAATGGCCGTGTCAAGCCGACGCTGATAACTATCATATGATCATCAAAGCGATGTAATCCCTGGTATTCCAGAAGGGATAAGATGTTCGTTGCTCTTTAAAATTATGCTTACCTGATGTTCGGTTGAAATTAAACGCGTTCTCTTTTTTCTGTCATATCGCGTCTGACTTGTCCTGGCGTTTTCCCAAAGTATTGATGGAATCGTCTTGAAAAGGCTTGCTGACTGGAAAAACCTACGATAAAGGACACATCCATTATCGGTGTCCTGGTTGTCGATAAAAGTTCAAAGGCCTTATTTAATTTTAACTCTGTCACATACTGACCAAGGGTTACGCCGGTATGCGACTTGAATATTCTCTGGAGGTGCCAGGGAGAATATCCTGATCTCGCGGCTATGTCAGTAATTCGTAATGGTTTGTCTGTATTGTTGTGGAGCCATTCAAGTAGAACGTCGAGCACACTTTTGTACATGATAATACATCTGCCATTTTCGGTTATTGATTATGTATCAACGTATCATAATCATAATGCTTATATCGAACTTTATTGTGCAGTTTTTTTGATGATAATCAGCAATAAAATTATACAGCATCGGCAACCTTGTTGTGTATGTTGGTAGTGTCTTATGAGTGCTTTTATTTTGAGGATTGAATATGAAAAGAATTGGCATCAATGGTTTCGGTCGTATTGGTAGACTGGTATTACGCCGGATTCTGGAAACCGAACTGAATGTGGAAATTGTCGCTATAAACGATCTTACCTCGCCGGATGTTTTGGCTTATTTGCTGAAATATGATTCAAACTATGGTCCCTTTAACGGCACGGTTTCCCATGCTGACGGTTCAATTATCGTCAATGGTAAAGTCATCAAAGTATTTGCTGAGAAAAATGCGGGTGATATCCCCTGGGGTAGCCTGGGTATTGATGTTGTTGTGGAATGTACCGGTTTTTATACCTCAGCAGAAAAAGCGAATGCCCATATTGAAGCCGGAGCGAAAAAAGTGCTTATCTCCGCGCCTGCTGGCGATATGAAGACCATCGTTTATCATGTGAATGATGAAACGCTCACTTCTGCTGATAACATTATTTCCGTTGCGTCCTGTACGACAAACTGTCTGGCGCCGGTGGCAAAAGCCCTGAATGACGCCTTTGGTATTAACGTCGGCACGATGACGACGGTACATGCTTATACCGGCACCCAGGCTCTGGTGGATGGTCCCCGAGGTAAAGACTTCAGGGCTTCTCGTGCTGCGGCGGAAAATATTATCCCGCATACGACGGGGGCGGCCAAAGCGATTGGTCTTGTTATTCCTGAACTTAACGGGAAACTGAAAGGTCATGCCCAGCGTATTCCGGTAAAAACGGGTTCAGTGACGGAGTTAGTGACCGTCCTGAATAAGACCGTCACCGTTGAAGAGGTCAATAACGCGCTGAGAAATGCAACAGTTGATAATGAGTCATTTGGCTATACGGATGAGCCAATTGTATCGTCTGATATTATTGGCATCCATTTTGGTTCCGTTTTTGATGCGACCCAAACGGAAGTGACCGAATTTGATGGCGTGCAACTGGTCAAAACGGTCGCCTGGTATGATAATGAATACGGGTTTGTGACCCAGTTGGTCAGAGTATTGAAGAAGTATATTTCCCTCTGATTTTTGTTGAAAAGAAACCCCTGCACAAAAATGCGGGGGTTTTTAAATGGTGATATAAATTTAGGTTATGTCAGATTTTTATTGTTGATGTGCGCTGTCGTTCAGGTAATGAAAACGGCAAACATGGCTTCGTACTGCGTAAGAAAAGGAACCGGGCAGAAAAGGAATAGCAGGCATGATAAGCGTGACATATTTTATACCGCTGAGTGGAAGTAATCCGTTTGCTTCAGTAGACTTTTCCTACAGGGTTTGAATAGCGAAACGCGGCAGGTGACGTCATCACCATGTATCGGCCTGCCTGAGGCTGTGGTTTGCAGGGACAATTGTTCAGGATAATGCGACTTTCCGTCAGTCAGGCATTATCTGTTGAGGAGTTATCTGAAAATGAAAGCTGCGGCTGACAATATTCTGTTTCCTGCTCTTGAGCAGACGTTCATGGCGGTTGTCCTCGTCGACGAGCGTAACCGGGTTCTGTTCTTTAACGAAGCCGCAGAGAAATTGTGGGGCTATTCCAGGGATGAAGTGCTTGGCCGGGATATGAATATATTAATTCCCGGGCCTCTGAAGCATGTTCATGGGGATTATGTCCACCATCACCGCGACGGGGGAAATTCCCGGGTTGTCGGGATGAATCGTGAACTTCAACTGGAACGAAAAGACGGCACGCAGGTCTGGACCAGCTTTTCGCTCTCCAAAATAGACGTGGATGGCCGCATCCACTACATGGCCGCCGCCCGGGACGTCAGCAAAGAGGTGGCCAGGCGCGAGCAAAACCGTCTGTTGTTGCTTGCCGTCAATAATACGGACAGAGCCGTGGTTGTTCTGGATGAACAACGTCGTATTGTCCAGACCAACCGTGCGTTCACCAGCATGTTTGGATATGGCGCAGATGAAGCCATGAACCAGGTATTCCCTGATTTCCTGCTGTCTTCAGGAAACAGCGATGACGCGCTAAAGCGTGTGGAAGAACATCTGCGGGGAAGTCGCTGGTTTCAGGAAGAACTCCTCACCGCGACCAGAAACGGCAGGGAAGTCTGGAGCCGGGTTTCGGTAAACCCTGTCCTCAATGAGCGTGACCACCGCCAGACCCGTAACCTTGTCGTAACCTTCGTTGATATTACGGAAGAACGTAATATTCGTAATCTGGAACGGGATGTACTGGCCGCGCTGACCAGCCGGATGACTTTCCAGGAAACGGGTGATTACATCTGCCAGCGAATTGGAAATATTGCGCCAGGCGTACTGGTCTCGGTATGCCGGATCGTCGATAACCGGATGCGCCCGTGGGCAGCTCCCGGTTTTCCAAAAGAATATGGTGAATACTGGGATGGCGTGGCCGTCGGTGAAGGCGTGGCAAGCTGCGGTACTTGTGCTGTGCGTGGCGAGCCCGTCATGGTCCAGGATATCAGCACCGATCCTCTATGGGCTCCCTATAAACATCAGATGTTGCCTCATGGTTTTCGGGCATGCTGGACATACCCTGTAAAACGTCGAGATGGTTCCGTGGCAGGGACGTTTGCTTTTTATTTCAGGACACAGAATGAGCCGGATACATTTCTGGTTCGCATTGCCGATGCCAGCGTTCATCTTTGCGCTCTGGCGATTGAGCGGGAGGAAGGTCGCCAGCAAATCGACCGGCTGGTTCGGTTCGATGCCCTTACGGGGCTGCCCAATCGTCAGTATCTCTATCACCATCTGGATAAACTGCTGTCGGGTAACGAACCGGAACTCGCCGTGTTTTTCCTCGATATTAACCGTTTTCGTAAGGTGAATGAGTCACTGGGGTATTCCGCTGGCGACCAGGTGATTATCACGCTGGCTAACCGCTTGCAGGAGAGGTTCGGGCCGCATCACTTTATCAGCCGGGTGGGTGGCGCGCAGTTTGTTGTGGTGGCGAGCGCCTGTCGTGTTGATGAGGCCTCACACCTGGCTGAGCTTATGCAGCATATCGTTGGCGCTGAAATGAGCGCCGCCGGGCAGACCTTCGAGCTTAAAGCCTGTATTGGGATCAGCCATTCCATTGGCGGCGACAGGGAAACGCTGCTGGCCCACGCCGAGAGCGCGATGGAGCGGGTACGTGAAAGCGGTGGAAGCTATCAGTTTTTTAACCCGGAACTGAATCAGGCCGTCATGCAACGTCTGAAACTGGGCATGGCGCTGCGAAATGCGATTACGGAGGGGCATTTGCGGCTGGAATATCAGCCTCAGATCAGGGCTGCGGACGGGCAGGTATACGGTTTTGAAGCGCTGACCCGATGGCACGATCCGCACGCTGGCGACATCTCTCCAGGGACGTTTATTCCTCTGGCTGAAGAGACGGGAGAGATAGAGCATATCGGCCTCTGGGCGCTGCGTGAAGTCTGCCGACAGCTTTTTGAATGGCGGGAAAAGGGCACGAATGTGTCGGCAGTATCTGTAAACCTGTCTGCCCATAACTTCCGTAAGCCTGATTTACCCCGTTATATCGCCGACCTGCTGAATGAATATCAGCTGCCCGGCAATATCCTGACCATTGAAATTACGGAAAGCGCCATGATGGAACTGACGGACGAGATGCTTGCGCGGGTCAGGGAGATTCGTGCGATGGGCGCGGGGGTCTCAATGGATGATTTCGGCACCGGCTTTTCCAGTCTGGCCAGCTTGGCGTATCTGCCGGTGACGGAGGTCAAAATTGATAAAAGCTTCATTGACCGGTTCGCCCGCGATCGTCGCGTCAATGCGCTGGTCGAAGCGGTTGTCAGTATTGGGCATAACCTCGACCTGACGGTTGTGGCGGAAGGTGTGGAAAATACCCATCAGCATCAGCAACTGAGAAAAATGGGCTGTTCCGTACTTCAGGGATTTCTTTTTTCCCGACCATTGTCGGCGAATACGTTACCGGTATGGCTAGAGGCTTACCGTTCACCCTTGCAGGATGCACAATCATGAAGAAAAAACTGTTACAGATGCTGAATTTGCGTCTGCTTATTATTGCTTTTGCGTTTCTGATGACCCTCCTTACTCTTTTCAATAGTTTCTATTCAGCCTGGCGTGTCCAGAAGCAGGTACTTATTGAGAATGAACTCAGTGAAAACCAGGCATATGCGGAGAGGATTGCTTCCACTATTGATTTGTATCTGGCGGTTTTCATGGAGCGTCTGGAATACAGTGCGAGCGTCATCGGTCAGCATTTCGATGATGAGAGCATTATCTCTGGTGAAATGATGAGGATGCAGCGGCGAGATTTTGGTTTTGATTCCGTTACGCTGGTGGATGAAAAAGGCAAAATTATTGGCGTGCTGCCTGAATCCCTGAACCTGAAGGGGAAAATGCTGACCACGCCAGGCGGCGTCGAGGCTCTCAAAGAAATGCAGCCGACGGTCAGCAGCGCCTACAATTCTCTGTCCGGTAATCTGGTGGTGTATATTTCACATCCCGTCAGGAATGCGCAGGGGAAATACCTCGGTTTTATTGGCGGCGCGATTTATCTGCAAAGAAGCAACGTTCTTTCTGCGCTCATTTCTAATCATTTCCGCAATGATGACAGCTATATTTATGTCGTTGATAAAAATGACCAGCTCTTATATCACCCCGATCCGGCCCGCAGAGGGGAAAAAGAGGAAGGCAATGCCGCAGTGAAAGCCGTGGAGCAAGGGCTGAGCGGCGCGATGGAGGTGACAAACTCCCGTGGCGTGGAAATGCTGGCGGGGTATGCCAGTATAAACACCTCGGGCTGGGGCGTTGTGGCGCAAAAACCAAAAGATAAAACCCTTACTGCGCTTGATGGGCTCATGTGGCAAATGATACGCGGCGTTGTACCGCTGGGTATTGTGGGGTTGTTTATTCTCTGGTGGCTGGGGAATGAAATCGTCAGACCATTGCGTCAACTGGCGGATCACGCCATTTCGATGGACAGCGATGAGTCCGCAGAAAAAGTACGAAACGTTCGATCATGGTATATCGAAGCCTCCCGACTCAGGCGCGCGTTGCTTCAGGGAATGGAATTAATCCGGGAGAAAATGAAATGGCTGAACGATCAGGCCAGCACTGACCCGCTTACCGGGCTGGTCAACCGACGGGCGGCAGAGAAACTGCTGGCTGAATACGAACATCAGCAGCGACAGTTTGCGGTGATTTCTCTGGATATCGATCGCTTCAAAGCCGTCAACGACACGTTTGGTCATGACATTGGCGATGTTACGTTAAAAGCGCTGGCGCAGCTGCTGAAGCGAAGCTGTCGTAAAAATGATACCGCCTGCCGTATGGGAGGAGAGGAGTTTATGATGTTTTTCCCGGAGACGTCGGTAGAGGCTGCGGCGGATATTGCGGAGCGGCTGAGAAAAGAGGTCGCCGCCGCAAAGATAGAGACGGTAGGGCATATCACCATTTCTCTTGGCGTGACGGTGTGGCCGTCGGGCGTTGACTCTGTCTCTCAGGCGCTGAAACGGGCTGATGAATTGATGTACCAGGCGAAACAGGCGGGCAGAAACCAGGTGGTCGCAGGATAAAAAAGCAGGCGAATACCTTATTCGTATTCGCCTGTTATTGAATTATTTGCCCGTGTATTCAAAGACGATAATAGAACCCGGGTTACTCAGATTATGCGTTGGATGGTTGGATTCATCCATCACATTACCAAAGTTATCCGTCGCCACGTAGATTTTACGGGTGTCCGGGCTGACCAGCACCATGCGGTAACGGTTTGCCGTGTGGAAATATTTCGCGACGTCACCCTGAACATCTTTCTTATCGGCATTCAGCAGAACACGGTACAGCGCGCCATTTTTCATGGAGCTGATAATCACCGAGTTTCGCCAGCCTTTAATTACGCCGTTTTCCGGGTAGTATGCCACGCTGGATGGTGCAATTGTCGGCCAGCAGATATATGAAGAATCCGGGCCGCAGCTGGCGTCGTTATAGGTAAAGCCTTCTTTGACCGTAAAGAACGTTTTAATCGGCGCTTTAAAGTCTGCGGCTTTCCACTCTGTTTCTTTCTGGACCGGAACGCCTGCCGGAATATGGTTAGGGTCCCAGGTCAGAGACGGGCAATTCGCCGCTTCAGAGTAGTTGGCATAAACATAAGCCTGATCGTCCTGGAAACCGGCAACGTGTGGCCAGCCATAGTTGCCGCCGGGTTCGAGGATATTCAGCTCGTCATCGGAGGATGGCCCTTGTTCGGATGCGTAAAGGGTATCGCCAATAAATACCAGTCCCTGAGGGTTACGGTGTCCGTAAGTAAACAGGTGGCTTTTGATGCCTTTAATAACGGGGTTATCATCTGGAATAGAACCATCGGTATTCAGACGCAGCACTTTACCGGCATAGGCGGCATAGTCTTTATTCTTCAGTTCATTCTCAGTGGGAATACGCTGAGCTTCGATAGGTTTACAGAAATTCGCGCCCTGGTTATGCCCTTGTTCACCGATGGTATAATACAACTTCCCGTCCGGGCCAAAGCGCAGGCGTCCACCGTTGTGGTCATTGCCCGCCGGGAATCCAGCCAGGATCTCTTTTTCATTACCTAGCTTCTGGGTTTTTTCGTCATATTCCAGGCGAACGATTTTGGCGTGTTCCTTGTCGCCGTTCATATAGGTATAGGCCGTATAAACATAATTATCGCCACCCGGTTTCATGAAGTTCGGTGACAACGCCAGACCCAGAACGCCTTCATGCTGCGGCCCGGTATGAACCCTGCTCAGCGTAATGGCGACTTTTTTCTCACCGGTTTTCGGGTTGATACGATCGATAGAAGCGGCTTTACGTTCGGTTACCCATAAATAATCATCCGGCCCCCACACCATATCCCACGGGGCATCAAGCCCGCTAATGAGGACATGCGCGGAAAAAGGTTCTGAGGCTTGTATCTCGGTTTGTTTTGAATTTGCGGCCTGTGATGAGGTTGCGGCATAACTAACGCCAGATATGGCAAGGGCTAACGTAACAGCCTGACTGATGCGCTTTATTTTATTATTCATCATTGCGTTCCTGTATATGATAAATAGTTTCGACGGATGTCGAAATTTTCAAAGATGTAACAACTATTGTCCTTGAGAGGTAATTTGTCAAGTTGCGCCAGAAGCCGATAATTTATTAAAAATGAATCTGTTGCGATAAGGTGGAATAAGTCGATTTGGGTGTGTCGGCATTGGGGGGTTGTTTAACGTGTTGTTTGTACTGAATGTTTTCTCTGGCAGTTGTTAGAGGTTCATTTGTTGGCTTCTCACAATATCGCGATATGAATTTATTGTCTCATTTTTTGAAATTCACTGTCCGACATGTGTTGTTAATGTTGATTTTCACCCACTGGATTATGTAGTTGTGTTCTATAATGAGAGTGATGTCCATGAATAATCTCTATTTTTCAGTGATAACACTTTATTTAAGGATTATCAGGCACATTTCTACCGGAGATGGTATTGTCTGAACGCGGATTTTAATTCTTGTTATTTATTTTTATAAAAGGTAATATCATGAGATAAGGGACTGTATCTAAATATTCCCCATAAATCTTCTTTTCCTGTTTTGTATTTTGATTACGATATCGTTGATATCTGTGACAAGTAAATGATTACCGGTCATCTTAAGCTGGAGGGCATATTTATATGGCAGAACAACATTCATCAGCATGGTCACCTTTACGTAACCGTGTTTTCTTCATGTTATGGATAGCCACACTCTTTTCCAATATCGGGACCTGGATGAATGATGTTGGCGCCGGTTGGTTGATGACCAATTTAAGCCCGGACCCTGTCATGATTGCCGCTATTCAGGCAATGACCACGCTGCCCGTATTCTTGCTGGCGTTACCTGCGGGGGCTATTGCGGATATTTTCGACAAGAGAAAATTACTTATTCTTGTTAATATTATGATGCTGTGTGCCGCGTCTCTGCTCGCAATTATCGTCTATTTTAATGTTGTCAGTATCGGATGGTTATTATTCATCACGTTTATTCTCGGGTCCGGCGCCGCGTTTTTAGGCCCGGCATGGCAGGCCATTGTACCTGCTATTGTTGAACCTCATGAATTAAAATCCGGGATTGCGTTAAATAGTATGGGTATTAACATCAGCCGGGCGATCGGGCCCGCGCTGGCCGGTATTTTGATTTCACAGGTCGGTCTTTATCTTCCTTTTCTTCTGAATGCGTTGAGTTTTATTGCGATTATTGCTGCGGTATGGTGGTGGAAAGGAGAAGAAAAAACGAACGGGAGTCTTCCGGCTGAATCTGTTGTTGCCGCAATGGTTTCAGGTTTGCGTTATGCCCGTTACAGCCCTGAATTAATGAGAACAATAATAAAGGCTGCCAGCTTCTTTGTTTTTGCCAGCGCGTATTGGGCAATGCTCCCGCTGGTGGTGAGACTCTCACTTCAGGGAGATGCAACATTATATGGCGTGTTAACAACCAGTATCGGGATCGGCGCTGTCTGTGGCGCATTCAGTTTGCCCGCGCTGCGTAAGCGACTCAGTGCCGGCGCTCTTATTACCTCAGGAACATTCGGTACTGCTGCCGTATTACTGATATTCGCCGGAGCAGCATCTCAATATGCCGCCATTTTCGCCAGTATTGTGGCTGGTTTCAGCTGGATTATTACCTTGTCAACGCTCATGATATCAGCCCAGACAGCGCTCCCGGACTGGGTTCGCGCAAGAGGGCTGGCCTTGTACCTGACCGTATTTTCCGGGTCAATGGCATTCGGTTCTCTGGTCTGGGGACAAATTGCCTCGCATACGTCAGTAACCACAGCATTACTTTCTGCCGCAATCGGTATTGTCGTTGTCTGGTTATGCGTATTAAAGGTAAAAATTGACCATGACAATATTAACTTGCAGCATTCAGATCACTTTAGCCTTGCTGAGGACGGTCTTAATGATATTACCGGCCATACCGGCCCGATGCTGGTGTCTGTTTATTATCATGTCGATGCTGAAAAGAATGGCCAATTTATCAGTTTGATGAAAAAGTTAAAAAATATCCGGTTAAGGGATGGCGGTTACGCCTGGGGACTGTTTGTAGTTCCTGAGAAATCCAATGAATTTATTGAAACATTCATGGTGTCGTCATTGGCTGAACATCTGCGTCAGCACGACAGAGCGACTGTCGATGACAGACAAATACAGCAGCAACTGGATGACGTCATTCTGAATAAAAAAGCAACACACTATTTTTCTGCGAGTGTAGCGGAATCCTTTGTCATACAAGAGGAATAAGAATAAGCGTTCAGCTTATACCGTCTGGTGAATAATAGAACGTTGTGGGGCGGCAGGACTGAATCACGCATCATCCTGTCTGCCTCGTGGCAATGTAGAAATGCAAAATCACAAGACGATGGCTGATTGTGGCGGTTTTACTGAACCCGGCAGACGTCAGGAGAGGTATGTATGGTGTCCCCTGCAAGAACCACATGAATGGTGTAAGTGCAGGGGATTTATGATGAATTGCAGGAGTGGGGAAAATTATGCCCGCAGTTATGCCCGCAATGAGTGGTCATGATGCTTTTTTGATGCCAGATATATGCCGATGTTTCCAGGCCTGATAATCACCATATAGCCATTTTGATGCGCGGCCATATTTGATTGGTGGTGGGAAGTTTCCTTTCTGGATGTGTTTGTAGAAATAGCGATCCGAGAATCCAGAATCCTCCATTATAAACTTCATGTCAATGAGCGAGTCGTCTCGTAGTTCGCGCATGGGTTTCATCTCCGGTTTGGAAATCGAACCTGTAAAACAGGTAAAAGAATGCCCTCACTATGGAGGGCAAAATGGGGGATAACGTTGCAGTGCTTTCGCACCCAATAGCCAGCTCATAACTGGCTGTCAGTTGCGCTACAGGGTGAGAAGGTCGATCTTTTCCAACAATGATGAGGTGTCTTCGTCGCTAATTTCACCTTGGTCATTTAATGCTTCAAGCGCCTTAGCGATTACATCTACCTGCTCACCTGTGAAGAAATCATCCCGGTAGTCGAACCACGAAGCGGCAACGATCTGGCCTCCTGCTACTTCCATTCCAGCGCCCACAGGTGGTTCCTTACCATCTTCAAACTTAACGACGAATGTCATCATTCCCATAATCTCTCCTCATGCCGCGCGCTGGGCACGCAGCTTCTTCAGGTGTTCTGCTGTTTCGATTTCTTCGGCGATCCGCTCGGCCTGTGCTTTGGTCAGCGGTTCGAATTCATGCTGAAAGCGGCCCATGCTGGCGATGCAGGTACGACCGTTTCGGATGTAGTGGATGACTTCGTGGGTAGCGCGGAGGATTTTGCAGGGCGCGCCGTGGGGATCGGCGTACCAACTACCGGGATGGATTATCCTGAACATTGGCTGGCCCCATTCGCAAAACTTTGCGGATTTTGTTTTCGTCTACATTCAGGTCAGAGGCGAATCTTTTAACCAGTTCATCACCGTTAAATTCGCGACATGAATAACCCATGAACCATTCGCGCAAACCGGTAAATGCAGGGCCATCTTCCGGGTCATCAACAGATGCAGCCGCGGCGCTTGATACCTCAGCACAGTCGAGACATTGTTTGAAGCTTTGTCCGCTTCCATCCCATACGCCGTGCGAATAGGTGTAATACTCGCCTGGTTTAACTGTGACTCCACACTCGCAGCACTTATGCTCTTTGCGGGCCTTTCGCTGCTCCTGCCCAAAGACTGCTGGCATATCACACATCACATTCCCCTCTGCTTATTCTTCAGTTCGATAACTGATTGGCACTCCGCGCACGTCTGGCAGCCGGGAACGGCAGCACGCCGCGGATCCGGGATATCCTCGCCGCATTCCGCGCAATGCTCAGCTGATACGGCGTTGCGGTTTACTCTGTGAGCGGAAAGGGCAGCGTTACGCTGAAGCTCTTCAATCTCTGCTGCGGTGTCGATAATGTCGGCCATGGTCAATGCTCCCGGAACTGTCGGTTAATTCTGTTGAATGTGAACGCCAGCAATAAAAAAGGCCGCGATAGCGACCTGGTGAATAGTGTTTTCATGCGGAAATTTCCTTATTCACATAAACCGTAACGGGAAGAGCAAACTGCTGTGTCGAGACTGGCTTTTACCAAGTCGTAAACTTTGCCCCCCCGTCCTGTTTTTGCCCACTCAACAACGTCATCTACACCTGGTGCATTCAGGTTTGCACGCGGTCCATAGAACCCTGACCAGTCGATATGCTGGATATCTGGTGTCAGACCGTATAGTTGTACCGAACGGCCAAGAGGAAGATCGAATGATTTCATCCAGCGTTGGCTTATTTCACCAACACTCATCCAGTGCACCCAGCGGGAGGTAAGGCGAACTTTTAGTTCCCATTCCTTGTGCTTTTCGATGTGCTCAGGCCAGCGGGCTGCTGTCTCTGCTATTTCTTCTTTGGTGCAGAGCACGCAGTTCATGCAGCCAACACGTGCGGCACCCTGTGTATAAAGCGGGTTCGGCTTGATGCCCATGTATTTGTGAAGCGCAAAAACGTCGGTGGCATTCCATTGGTGAATTGGCAGGAAGTTATATAAATAATCTTCATCCCTCATATCGCGGGCGAAACGCTCATATCCTGCGCGCTTTGATGATTCATCAGCCCTTACACCAGACCACTGAACAACAACATCGCCGTCGTCCAACATTGGCTGCATGAACTGGTCATATGCTGCCTGAATTTTCAGTTCATCAGTACAAAACCTGTCGCGAAGCATCGGGAATTTCCCGTGGAGTAGAGCCATGTCCAGAAAGCTGTTTCCAGATGGATGCATTACGGATAGCGCGGCATCTAGAGGAGTCTCAAATTCAATCCTCCACCGTTCAGCAGTGCGCAGCCACGCATGGCCGAATTTGATATCGGATCGCGCCAATGAAGGCATTACTATTCCACGGTATGCCCCCATGCGGATGACCTGACGTTTAGGCCAGTTCTTTTTCAAGTATGCGCGGCGCTTAGCAAAGTCGTCCTCTGTGTAGATCCGTTTTGCGAACCGCACTGGTTTACAGCCGATCTGTTCATGGATGGTTCTGGCGTATTCAACTGTCAGTTCGTGCTCGTTATCGGTATCAGCCATCACACCTTGTACGCGGTCACCAAACAGTGCATGAGCAATCGCCAGAGTAGTGGTGCTGTCTTTTCCTGCCGAATAATTCACAACGATTTTGTGATCGGATGGAATGCGAAATTCAGTGAGATATCGGCTATAGGCAACCTCAACCTCACGAACCATGGTGCTGATATCCGTTGGGACAATAATCATTGCTGCTTCACTCATGATTCCACTCCATACCGGCCTTGCATCCGGCCAATAACACTGACAAATTTCACCAGACTGACGCCCATCGGCTTTACCTTCTCGTAGTGCTTGCGAAGGATGGGGGGGGCATACAGCGTTCCACTTCGGTTTAGGCTTTGCGCTCATCGCTTTGGTTATCTCTTCTGCGCAGCGACGAGCCTGGGCGCGGAGGATGTTTTCTTGTTCTTCTGGTGTCATGGTTAAACTCCCAGTGCGGCGACGATATCCTGCGCTATTTCTCTGGTGCTGCCCTTGCTGGATATGGCGCGACGGGCAGATACATGGTGAATGGTGAAACCGTGGCGCTCGTAAAGCTCAAGGACGCGAGGTGCTGTTGAATTGCTGATTAGCACCTTCGCGCCTCGCAGGTGTGCTGCCACACAACTTTCCGCAAGTGAAATCTGATCAGCCCATGAGAAACCGCCTGCGGCGTAATTTGTGAAACCTGCGGTGCCGGGCATCGGCTCATACGGCGGATCGCAGTAAACGACATCGCCTTCACCGGACAGTGCCAAAGTCCTGCGATATCCGGCATTCATGAACACACATTTATGCGCCTTCTGTTTGAATGCTTTTATCTCTGAACCAGGGAAATAGGGCGCTTCGTACTTACCCCAGCCAACGTTAAAGAAACCATCACGGTTGTAGCGGATCAGGCCGTTAAAGCAGTGCCGGTTGAGAAAAAGGAAAGCAGCGGCACGCTCAGGCGCACTCATGCGCTGGGCGTTGAAGTCCTCTCGTAACTGCTTGTAGGCCTCTTCGCTGTTAGAGTGCTGAAACAGTACGCGCGCATGAGACAAAACCCGGATGTGGTCAACTTCAAGCATCTGATAGAGGTTAATCAGATCTGCATTGACGTCAGCAAGCAGGAAAGATTCGTGTTTTTCGGAGTTGAGAAATACCGATCCGCCACCCACAAAAGGCTCAATAAGGCGTTTCCCTGCGGGGATCAGGCGATCCAGTTCAGGCAGCAGAGAATATTTGCCGCCAGCCCATTTAAGGAACGGGCGCTGCCAGTTGCGCAGGGCAGGCTCTTCAACCGGTATTGCGGCCTCTATGCCGCTGCACACGCTTCCGTATTTCATGATGCACGCTCCGATCAAATCAGGATAAATCAGGGTGGCAAGCCGCCACCCGAGAAACACTAGAACGGGATATCGTCGTCGAATTGAGGTGCTGATTGCTGGCGCATGGCCTGCTGTAATCGGGAGTCAGGAACAGCGTTTGGGTCCTGCTGATTTCCGCCCCAACCGCCGCGTGAAGAATCGTGAGGCTTGCGGTCATCTTTGTCCTTCATGGTGCGTTCAAGTGTGGCGATCACTTCTGCGGGTGTTTTTTCGGTGAACTCTTTGTAGGTCAGGCGAGAACCCGGCTGGAAAACATGGCGTACTTCGAATTTGTAGCCGTCACTGCCATCCTGCTTGGTAGTAAGGAGCTTTTGCAGGAACAAACCGACACGCTTACCTTCCAGTGCCGGGAGGCACCATTCCGGCCCGCTTTGTCCCTGGCGCTGTTGTGCCTGAGCATCTTTAACCTGCGCGACCCACATGATGGCGGCGATCAGGCCCATGCCGAACGTCTGGCTGCCGTCGCGACCGAGGAAGTTAATGCGCAGGAAGTTCGCTTTCTGTCCGTCAGCGTCGAGTGAAAGAACCAGCGTCTGCGACTGTGATCCATCCTTGCCGAACTCATACACTGCCGAGGTAATGTTTCCCTCGTAAGCACCAGTTTCGGAAATGCCAGCGGAAGAACCTGCTTTGAGTGCTGCTTCTGCCGATTGTTGATTCCAGGTAAAACTGATTGGTTGGTTCATCGTTTTCTCTCTTATAAGTCAGTGAATTCAGAAATTGCGTTGTCGAATGCCGCCAGGTCGTTATCCATGTCAGTCACTTCCGGCCCGAACAGGTCAGGTGGACATTTCACGGTGTCGTTATCGTCGCCCTTCAGCAGGAAAAGGTGTTTGCCATCGCGCTTGATGATGCGCAGAACGATAGGGAAGTAGCCTTCGGGTGTAAGCTTTTCGTTAAGCATCTTTCCGACGGTTTTCATCCTGATTTTTCCTTCGCTCTCTTCGGTGTGAGCGAGGAAGTAGACGCGGAAGTCGTCCGGTAGCTGGGTAGCAGCTTCGATGATGCGCCAGGCATGCTCTGCCATTTCGGTGAACTTGGTGTAGCCAGTCTCGTAAGCCCGGTCCATGTTTTCGTGCTGCATGACAGCCTGAAAATCATCGATGATCAGCATCTTTCGGCTGCTTTGAGCTGCGTTACGAATGACATCCAGGAGATGGCGGCCATTACGGATATCCACCACGTTACCGCGCTGAATGGAGTTATCTGGCAGGCGTTTGCCGTGGAGTTTCCAGCCAGTATTGCGAAAGGGAAGGGCTTTACGAATACAGCGTGCAAGAATGGCGTTTTCCGGGTTAACGTTGCGGATGCTGTACGTCTTGCCATACCCGGAGTCGGCAAGGATGAGTGTCATCACCGCCATAAATCACCCCTTTAGCCAGTGTTTGATGGTGAAGAGAATGTCTTCGTCGTCGCTGTTGCTTGACAGCCAGCGGAGATAACCAGGGTCGATTCTGGAGATCTCTTCGAATGTCAGTCCCTTGTGTTTGCCGAAGCGAATTGCCTTGATCAGCGACGGGCTGTTTGAGATGGCCCGCATTTCGCCAAACGTCCACTTCGCCAGACGGCCCATATACAGGAGAAGCTCAGCGGTGACATAGCAGTCATACAGCGCACGGTGCGCATACAAACCTTCAGGCAGTTCAGGCTTCAGCCCCAGGCTGTAACGTAAATACTGGTTGCTGTGGCTTGGATGGTCAGGGAGAAGGACACGCGCCAGTTTTGCCGTGCAGATCCACGGCGCATCGATTTGAGGCAATTTCGATTTGTCGAATTTTGCGTTGTGCGCAACGTAAGCCTGTGCACCCAGGTAACGATGGATAACCTCACTAATCAGCGGAGCGTCGGCAACCATATCTTCAGTGATGTGGTGGATAGCCATCGCCTCGAAGCTGATCGCCTCTGTAGGCTTCACAAAATCGCTCATAGGGTTGCAGATAACACCGTCGACGATATCCACGCTGGCAATCTCCAGTACGCTGCCTTCCAGACTGGTGGTTTCTGTGTCAATTACTCGCAACATGCTTCATCTCCGTAAGGTGGTCGTTAACTGCGTCAAATTCTGCGATCTGGTGTGCCAGAGATTCGAGGTCTGCCGGCTGCAAGTCATACAGCAGGCAGAGCAGGGCAACCATCAGCAATCCGTTTTGCTGAATTACCATTGAGTTCTCCGCGTTGTTTTATGGTGGGTTGGGTGTTTCAGGAAGTAGCGTTCAGCGCATCCTTTGTCTTCACAAAAGTGAGACTGGCGAGTTGACATGTATGTTGATACAGAACGAACTACACAGTCTTTTGGATGCCGCCTGGCGCCGCAGTTATCGCACATCACAGAATTGAGATGCTCAGTAGCAGATTCCAGGAAAATACTTTCAGAAAAGCTACCAGGTACGCCGCGAGAATCGACGTACTCAATCATATTCTCGGTGTGTCCGGCGCTGTTGGTGAATGAGCCACGCCCGGTCAGTTTGATAATCTGTCCGCCGAGTTTTAGGCGGGATCCTTCTGGCAAACTTGCCAGGCGATCAGCGGTTAATCGTTCATAAGGTTGCATGGAAACTCCTTAAAAAGTGCGAGCGAATCCCGGCAGCGTGTAGCCTGCCTGATAGGTTGAATAGGGTGGTTAGTGCTGTATAGGGTTGCCGTGACCGTCCAGAAGGACGTCAATAACGCAGTCACTGAGGCGGATAATTTCTGCATCGGTGTGCAGGTATACCCATTTGCGCTCCTGGATGACTGCTGAGACGCGATAGGTGCGGCCTTCATGCATTGCCATCATGCCTGGCGTGACGCACTGGCGAATAAGCGGGGTGGTGCCGTAATGTGAAATCATACCTTCACCTCAACCTGTCCCAGGAGACCTGCCAGCTTCATCTGCTGGCGGTTCATTGTGATTTTCTCGCGGGGTTTATCGACGGAGGTCAGTTGCCACTCGTTATCGTTGAGCTTTTTGGCGGTGTACTGCTTGCCGTTGTGGGTGACTGTCATCTCACACCACCTTGAATAAGAACCAGCCCATACCGCACACAATCAGGCCCACAATGGTTATTGCGGAAGACATGCGAACATGGTCAATGGCTAGTTTTGAAAGTGGCTGGCGATGTTCTTTTTTCGTCAGCGAGTTGATTGCTATGCCGAGCAGAAACATCCCGACAAACCATAAGACGTATATCTTTAAGCCAAACTCCAAATCACTCATAAATCCTCTTGGCCTTATCGCGGCGAACGGAACGGTTAATACAAGGCTTCAACGCATTTATTCAGTGTTTCAATGGGCGGTGGATGGCCGCCGGTTGTCATAACTAAGCCGCCTCTGTGAAGCGACTGAGGTATGAAAAAAGCCGCTGGTTAGGCGGCTTGTAATCTCTGCTCGCAAACTGCTATGCCAGCTTTTAGTGTTTCAATTTCGTCTCCGAATATCGCTTCTGGGCACAATGCGTATAGCTCTTGATACTCACTCAAGCGCTTCTTTGCCCATGGCAATACCAGCGATTTCATGTTTGCGATAGTTGCCGGGTCAGCGTTGAAGTTTGAAAGTAGGTGGATGTTTTCGGTGATGTAAGACATGAAATTATCCTCTGTCGTTACCAGCTGATGCGGGAGAAATGCTTTGGTGCTGGCTCCCCACTTTCAAGCAGCAGGGAAGGCCGTCGTCGCCTTGGTAAGCCATTACCTCACCAACTAGCTGATAACCGTCTGCCAGCCCAAAGCACTCACCAAAAACCCCGACAACGCCGGGGTTTTCGAAAGCATTTGTGGTACCGATTATTTGTGAGCGATATAGCTTTGCCGTCGCATAGAAGCTCCTTTGTTGCGTGGGTTGATTCAGCCCAGTCCACTCAGCTTCGAATGGACTGGAATAAATCTGTTTGCGCTTCGCACCTCTCATCCCGCCAGTGTTGCCCGTTCTCACGCCTTTATCGCTCTCGCGAGGGGGTAGCCTTCTCACCGACCGGTTCGCCGCCGGTGATACGCCGCATTTTGTGCGTTGGGGTCTAAACAGGATTACCGAGTGCTGTTCCGACTTTGCATGTTGTTAAAAAGCAGGCGACTTGCTGTCCGCCGCTGGCTAACTTCGCTCAGCTGTCGATGTTTCGTTTCGATGGATTAAAGATACAAGAATACAATTAATCTTGTAAACACGTAAATTTGTATTTTGTTGTGTTTTTGATGCATTTTCTTGTATTTAAAAGGAATTTATTTTTGTAAAAGATGCGTTATATACTCAAAAAAACATCAAAGAGGGCGTTGTTATGGGTTTAGGAATGGATATGGAACGGGATGAACTATTGGAAGATCGTGCAGCTTTCATCGCTGGCGAGATTGGCGGAGCAGTTGTTGAGTTGATTATCGGCGGGGTAGTGATTAATCGGGATGCGATTGTGGATAGCCTGGAAGCCAAGAGGAAGGCGGTTGGTAATGTGATTCACAAGGGATTGCTGAGGGATGCTGCGGAGTTCGTGAGGAAAGGGCAATAAAAAACCCGGCGCGGTGGCCGGGTTTTAGCTGGTGATTTGAAATCCTATATCTTCAAGCGTAGCGTCACCTCTGCATAATGCGTGAAAGTGGCGATCTTTCAGCCCGACTTGTTTAGCCATGGATTTTATCAAATCTCTGGAAAATGGGGCGTGATGCTTATCAACTGTAACCACCCATTTCCCTTTGCTGTTCTTGAGAACCCATTGTTCGTGAGAGGTTCCTGTTTTGGGTTTCATTTCAAACCCCATTTTCTTAAGCCCTCTGATTACCTCGTCGTATTTCAAAGGGGTAAGCTTTTTCAAGAACATGTAATGCAGTCCTAAGCATGAGCATCACAAGGTTCAGCAAAGAGCTTTGCTTCACCTCGTTTTCTGACAAAGACCTGAAAGGCGATCACCCAATACTTTAGCCACATAGATAGCGGTGCTTTACGGCTAAGTAATTGTTTTGCATATTCCGGTTCTGATAGTGCTTCAGTGAAAAAGTCTTTAATCTGTTCGTCCAGTTTTTTTACGGCGTCCTGCATGGTATCTGCTTGCGCTGCCAATGACAGGTCTAAACACGCAGCTACGTAAACGCCGTTCTGCTGGTAGGCCATGCAACGTAAGGTTTTCATTTTGTATCTCCTCAGAAGCTCTCATATAGGAGCTTAAGTGAAGTTTACCCTATAGGTGATTTTAGGCAACTCAAAAAATAGATAAAAATGTAAATGTCAAGGAGTGGGGTTTATTAATCTGAATTTTTATACAGTGTAATTGTTTTGTATGAAAAATTCGCCATCCTTAACCAAACGTCTCTTCCGGCCACTAAAATTATCGGCGATATCGCAATACCGAGTACCAGAACACAAAACCGATTATCTCGACATCTGCCTCATCGGCCTCTTCGTCGTCATAATCACGATTAATGCTTCTGATTAGAATTTTTCCGCCTGGTTTGCGATAAAGTTGCTTGATGCGCTTCAGATCTCCCTGGTTGATGGCGTAGAGTTCGCCGTCAATAACTCGCTTATTACCAGTATCAACAGCTACAGTTGCACCATCAGGAATGACTGGCTCCATACTGTCTCCTGATGCAGGAAAACACAGGACACCAGAACCATCACTATTGGCTCCAACTCGACGGAGCGTTGCTTTTGAAAAGCGCAATTTAAAACCGTTGTGATCCTCATCGTGTACTCGTCCATCTCCACACGCAAATTCGATATCCTTAAGGAACGGCACTTCAACCTCGTCAGCGGGTAATGGTGTGTTTTTGTCCCATGCGTCAACGGTTCCCCATTCAGACTGCGGCGGCAAAAGATCTGATTCATCGTCTGACCCCGTAACTAGCCATTTAATTGAACAGCCCAGCGCCGCAGATAACTCAGGAAGGTAACGGGGTCTCTTAGTTTTTCCATCTTCGAGTTGCTGGATAGCCTGCTGTGACGTGTTAACGCGCACAGCCAGTTCTGCCTGAGTAAGTCCAAGCTCAACCCGACGAAGTTTAACCCTCTCCGCAATATTCATAATCACCTCAAATTCAACCCTCCGATGCTTACAAGAAATAAGGTATTTGACAAACAAGTTTGTTTGACAATAAAATACAAAATAGCTTGTAAAGGAGGTCATATGGAGTCACTTTCAGACCGAATCAAACTGCGCCGTAGTGAGTTAAAGCTCACGCAGGCAGAACTGGCTGAGCTCGCAGGAACTAAGCAGCAGACCATTCAACAGGTTGAGTCCGGTTTAACTAAACGTCCTCGCAGATTGATTGAGCTGGCTATCGCGCTTAAGTGCGAACCAAGTTGGCTTTTGTTTGGCGATGGATCGAATAAACCAAACGCCGCGTAACCACGCGGCATCTACACGCTCTTTAACAATCTGGAACCCAATTTAACTGGCCGAGAAATCAGCCAATAAACCTTTTTAACAATGGAATTATCACAAATGGAAAATTCAACCACACGCAACAAAGTGCAGGCGCGACGAATTGAGTCGTGGCTGCTTAATCAGATCGCCATTCGTGGAACCACCACAGTGGCAAAAGCTATGGGCATGGATAAGTCCAGCATCAGTAAGTGGAAAGAGAACATGCTGCCGAAAGTGGCAATGCTGCTGGCGGTTCTGGAGTGGGGCGTCGTTGACGACGACATGGCGAGACTGGCGCGGGAAGTTGCTGGTCTGCTTACAAAGAAAAAGTCCCCGGCGGCAACCAGGGACTCATCTCAAATCCGAATGGAATTTTAACTGCATTTCACGGAGTTAATTATACATGAAAAAGCTCAGTCCTGACCAGGACAAACTACACAAACACATACTGCGTGATCGCTATCTTTCCAGCTTCCAACAGCCTGGTCGATTTCGGGCTGAGTTAGAGAAATGGAAAAAACTGCTGAAGGGGAAAGATCATGAGTAACGTATCTAATTTAGCCGAAGCCAGAGAGGCCAGAAGGCTCCAGCAACCGCGTCAAAACAGCGGTAAGGGGTTTGCCTTGCTGCACCGTAAAATTATGGATGTGCCGTTTTACAAGGACGCTGAAGCGGCTCATCTATGGGTTCACCTGCTCCTGCGTGCTAATCACGAACAGACACTGGTATCGACTGATGTCGGCGATGTGATCTGTGAACGCGGAGAGTTCATCACCGGGCGTAACACACTGGCAATGGAAACGGGATTGACCGCTGATCGCGTTAAATCACTGCTCCGTAAATTCCAGAACCTGGGCATGATCACCACCAAATCGAACAACCGTTTTACTGTTCTAAAAGTGGTCAAATATGACGATTATCAGTCAAATTTTTGTCCAGCCGATGTCCAGCCAGTGTCCATCGCAAAACCAGTAATACCAATGTCTGTAGATGTGGTGTGTCCAGCCGATGTCCAGCCAGTGTCCACAGATAACAATATAAATAATAAATTACTACCTAACGGTAGTAATTATGTCGCAAATGACCTGCAAAACTCTGAAGACAAAAAACCTCGTTTGTCATGCGATGAAGTATGGCAATGCCTGAAAGACGAACTTCCTGAAGCCAGAGGCTGGCGCTGCCTGACAGATGAGCGCCGTAATCTGATCCGCACATTCTGGGGTAAGGCAAACAAAATAGCCCGTAACCTGGACGGTAAGCCAATGGACATGGATGGCTTTCGTGATTATCTCCGCTACATCGCCCAGAACTGCCGCTGGATGCTGGAAGACCGACCTGATCAGAAATCAGGAAAGACCTGGCGCCGCATGAAATTCGATAAGTTCCTGACTGAAAAACTCTACATCGAAGTACGTGAGGGGGATCGTGATGACCGCTGAAATCATGACCGTACCTCACAATCTCGAAGCAGAGCAGAGCGTCATTGGCGGGCTGCTGCTGGACGACGACAACAGTGAACGAGTGCAAAAGGTGCTTTCCATCCTGAAGCCGGAATCATTCTACGTACGGGCACATCAGGTGCTGTTTGCTGAAATGCGTGAAATGTTCCGCGACAACAAACCCGTTGATGGTCTGACGTTGTTTGACGTGCTGGAAAGCAAAGGCCTGACGGTGCAGGTTGGTGGATTTGCATACCTTGCCGAAATCGCCAAGAACACGCCGAGCGCTGCAAACATCGTGGCCTATGCCATGTCCGTTCGTGAAGCTGCAATGGAACGCTACGGTATCCAGCGCATGACCGAAGCGACAGAGTTGCTCTATGCACGCAACGGCATGACGGCCACGCAGAAGTACGAGGCCATTCAGTCAATATTCACGCAGATGTCAGACCATGCGAAAACGGGTTCCCGTCGCGGCGCCAGAGCGCTATCCGATGTTCTGGAGGACTGGGTTGAAGAACTGGAGATGCGCTTTGATCCGAAACAACGCTCCCGTGGCCTGTCTACTGGAATAGCGTCGCTTGATGCACTGTTGCAGCCAAAAGGACTTGTACGTGGCTCTCTCCTGGTCATCGGTGCTCGACCAAAAATGGGGAAAACCACTCTGTACAGCCAGTTAGCTATCAACTGCGCGCTTAACGAAGAACTCCCGGCTGTCCTGTTTAGTCTGGAAATGCCTGACAAGCAGATATTCGAGCGAATGATAGGGCAGTTGTCAGGCGTTAACACGGACATTTTCTATCGTGGCGCTGACAGTGACACTGAGTTTGCTCACGCCAACGCCAGAGCAATGCAGATGGTAGAGAGCGGTAACTTTTTTATCGACGACACGCCGGGCGCCAGCCTTTCTCACATCGTGGCCGAATCCCGCCGAATTAAACGAGAACGCGGATCCGTTGGCATGGTGCTGGTTGACTACCTGACTCTCATGACCGCCGAGAAAGCCGACCGTAACGACCTGGCCTACGGGATGATCACTAAGGGGCTGAAAAACCTTGCCAAAGAGCTTGATTGCGTCGTCGTTCTACTGACGCAGCTTAACCGCGACCTTGAAAAGCGCACCAATAAACGTCCTCTGCCGAGCGACTCAAGAGACACCGGGCAGATTGAACAGGACTGTGACTACTGGATCGGCATCTATCGGGAAGGTGCTTACGACGAGAACGCCAACCAGAGTGATACAGAGCTATTGCTGCGCCTAAACAGGCACGGGCAGTCTGGCGTCATTTACTGCGAACAGCGCAACGGTGCTATCTACGACTGCGACCAGGTCGCTGCTGAGCAGAGCCGCCGTCAGAAGGAAGAAAAATCAACGAAGCGAGGTGGCTTCTGATGAAAGGCAAACAGGCAATCATGCGTTATCTCGAAACGCACCGTACTTTCACTGCGAAGGATGTGGCAACCGAATACGGAATATCACTGAGCTGCATAACCAAGAACGCTCTTGAGCTTGAGAAGAAGAGGGTAGTCATCCGGCTTAGCAAAGTCTGGAGAACGGTGACTTATCGCCTGGCGACACCGGGAGAGCAGGATGGTACGGCGCGCAGCTGCACCAACGGAATATTTCAGGAGTGCCGCAACAGCGCGGCGATGAAACGAGTTTTGATGGTTTGGGGGAGGGCATCAGCATGAAATCAACAGTGGAAACAAAAATCATTGAGTTAGTGAAGTCAGGGCATGAGCTGGCGAAAGAACTGCATTGTGCTGAGTCTGCCGCGCTGGTGAGCGATCTGGCAACGCAGCTTGAAGTGCAGTTTGCCCGTAGCAATGTGCTGGCTGCAAAGCTGAGCATGATTAACGGCCTCATGGAGGCTGCTGAACAGGCCAACAAACTTGCGCAGGAAGCAACGGAAAAGCTGGTACAGGAGCGTGATGCGCTGGCTGCGGAGAATGTGGGGCTGAAGAGCATACAGGAGTGGGCAGTTGCAGGCGTATTTAAATCAGGAGCTAAGGAGTTCGAGTCAACCAAAGCAGCAGGATTTGACACTGATGACTGCCTGCATGATGCGGTGCTTGTGATGCTTTCTGAGTTGAAAACCCCGACAACCAACGCTTTCCTGGATGAAGTGCGGGCGCAGGGTGTGGAGATGCTAAACACTCAATTCAAGAAGTGTACTGGAATGCTGTATGCAGATAGCGTCGTATATACTGCCGAACACTTCGCCGCCCAGCTTTGCAAGGGGGACGCGCAATGAGCAATCGTATCCGCGAGGCTGAAATATTCCGCGCAAGAACTGGTGAATATCCGATTGATATGTACATCAACTGGATTCGTCGAGGTGCTCTTAACTTCTGTGCTGAATATCAACGTGAGTACGTTTGGGGGATAGACGAGCAGCAAGCATTTCTGCGCGTCCTGGTATCTGGTTTTCCGATCGGAAGTGTTGCGCTGGCAAAAGCACCCGACTGGGATGTCTGTGACGGCCCTTACATCGAGGTTGTTGACGGGAAGCAACGGCTGACAACGCTGAAAATGTTTATCGACAATGAAATTCCGATGGTGATCAACGGCGAGGAAATCTATTGGTTTGAGTTCACCAGAGCTGAGCAGTTGTCTTTCGGTCGTCCGACTCTGAGCGCGGTAATTCTCGATGACGCTACAGTGCGTGACCGTATCGCATACTTTGTTGCTGTGAACTTCACAGGCGTTCCTCAGAGCGAAGAACACCGCCTACAGGTTCTGAAATTACAGGAGCGTGCAGCATGACAATCGACAAACAGGCGCTGCGCCAATTAGCAGAGAAAGCTATCTCGGCAGAGGGTGTGACTTGGTGGAGCGAGCACCAACTATCACACGAGGATGGTCTCGCCCTGCATGATACAGACGCAAAATTCATCGCCGCTGCCACCCCTGCTAGCGTGCTGGCGCTGCTGGATGAGCTGGAAGCGCTACAGTCTTTCCGTACCGCATTCAATGAGTGGCACGATAAAACAGAATGGGTGCAGGGTGATAAGCGATTTGACGTCATTAAGCCGTGGGGTAAGCACCGCGCCGACGTTCTGAAGTCCTATATCGATCATCTGGAATCAAGTCTGAAAAGCCGTTTATTAACAAACGCAGATCGAGACATTGCAGCATTGCGTCAGCGCATAGCAGACCAGCAAGGAATCATCCTGTCAGCACGTCAATTTATCAGTGAATACGCAGCGAGTGGTGATGCTGGTGCTGATGAGTTCGTGAAGGTAATCGACCGCGCCGCTGGCATCGGTAAGGGGAATAAATATGTGGAGTAATGAGGAAAAAATATATCTTAAACAGAACTATCACAAATTTGATATTTCGCATTTATCAACCAGACTCGGAAAAACACCTGCTGCAATAAGACAAAAGGCATATGTACTTAATTTAACAAATAAACATGAGCGTCGGGGAAATGAACATCATTTAACTAAATACCCTGATGAAGACGTTAAGTTAATGAAGTTGCTAAGACTGGAGGGGATGAGGGTAAAAGAGATCGCAAATAAATTTGAGGTTACTCAGAGCATGGCTACACAATTAATTAACCTTCGCAGAGTGGCGGATTAAATCATGAAAACAGAACGAATTAGCAATTTATCTCTGACCACTATTACCAGATTCACCAAAGAGCAGTTAATCAAGCGCCTGGAAGAGCAAGATTCGGCGGCGCGTTATGCGTTAAGTTTTGTGCAGGACAGTGAAATCCTGCGAGATATTGAAATGGATTTGCGCATTACTGAAATCGCACTGGTATCGCTTGACGCTGGCAGCAACAGCCACCCGGCGCACGGCCCGCTCTCAGATTACCGATTGCACCGCATTAGCGATATTCTCAGAAAAGCCGCAGCACAACGCGACGGCGGTAACATCGGTTACGCAATGTCTGATGCTGTGAAAGCGATTGATGAATTGCTTGAGGTGCGGAAGGCGGAGCCTGTAGCAGATGTTGTTGCCTGGGCATCGCCGAATGAGGAAAGAACCTGTGATATACGCTGGCGTCGTTTCGATGTCGCTCCCGGCCCGCTCTACACCACCCCGCAGCCAGCACCGGAACTGCTCGCTATTATTGAACGCCTGAACCTCAGCGGATACGAGCATGAGAATGAAGGGGTGACACCGAAAAATGCCGCTGCCGTGGTCGATACTCTCCTGAAACAACTTGATGATGCAGTGCAAAAGCCTGCGGCGGCGGTGCCGGATGAAATGACTCCGCAGCAGGCCAGCCGGTCATATGGTGGAGAGGTTCGCGGGTATCGTGATGGCTGGAACGCCTGCCGCGCCGCCATGCTCAACCATTCCGGCCGCGTCACCGATATGGTCGAACATGTAAGCCAGCCTTACAAGTTGCCGCCTCACGCTTACCGCGAACTGGTGAATCAGTTGCATAGCACGGCCATGAAGTATAGCGGTTGCCAGCAATTACGCGAACAGATTAGTAGAACTCTGGGTACTGTATTAGGCCCGGCACATAGCCACATTAAGTAACCGGGTGCAGCCGGTTGAGTTGAAGTGGAGAAAGACTCATGAGCGATCGCTTCCTGACTGATGAAGAATTGGCAGAAGCTACTGGATCACCCCAGAAGTCTCTGCAAAAAGAAGTGTTAACGCTGAATGGCATTTACTTTATTGAGCGCCGGGACGGTTCAGTAAAAACGACCTGGTATCACATTAATCATCCCATTCAGCGATTAACTCCACCAGCAGGATCCCAGCCCACTCCGGGTATGAACTTTAACGCAATAGAGTGAGATTATGGGTCGCAAACGCGCACCCGGTAACGAGTGGATGCCAAAGGGCGTATTTTTTCGCCCTTCTGGTTACTACTGGAAGCCCGGTGGAACAACAGAAAAACTAGCTCCTGCTGACGCAACTAAAGCAGAAGTCTGGGTAGCATTTGAAAAGGTGATTGAAGGAAGGAAAAATATCCTGACATTCTCCCAGTTATGGAAAAAATTCCTCAACAGCGCCGATTATGCAGATCTGGCCCCCAGAACGCAGAAAGATTACCTGGCACACGAAAAATATTTACTGGCCGTATTTGGCGAGGCAGAAGCTAAAGCTATTAAACCAGAGCATGTCCGGCGTTATATGGATGCCAGAGGAAAAAAGAGCCGAGTTCAGGCCAATCATGAGCATAGTTCAATGTCACGCGTTTATCGTTGGGGATATCAACGAGGTTTTGTTCCCGGAAATCCATGCGTCGGTGTAGACAAATTCCCCAAACCACAGCGTGATCGTTATATCACTGATGAAGAATATGTGGCGATCTACGAGCACGCCAGCGAGCCAGTTAAGGCAGCGATGGAGATCGCTTATCTGTGTGCTGCCAGGGTCTCCGATGTTCTGAAAATGGACTGGAATCAGATAATGGAGAAGGGAATTTTTATACAACAGGGCAAAACTGGTGTTAAGCAGATCAAAGCATGGACAGATCGTCTCCGTGCTGCCGTAGATATATGCCGCAACTGGGGAGAGGATGGCGCCGTTATTAAAACAATGTACGGAGAGAGATATTCGTATAAAGGTTTTAACGAGGCATGGAGGAAAGCAAGAACAGCGGCAGCGCCGCAGCGGGAGGTGAAGTGATGGACTGGTCTACTGCGTTCACGACTGTTGGTGTAGCGTTTGCTGTGGCCGCGATATTTATATGGGGGTGAAGTGATGTCAAGAGATGAAATGATAGTCGAAGCCTATAGCGATAAAAATTTCCTGAATTGGTTTGAGCGTTACTTCGGTTATGGACCAGAAGATGAAATCCCAAGTAATCATCCTGTACTGGTAGCAACAGCAATTGCATGGGTTGAATCTCGTAAGTTTGTAAGTGAGGAAGAAAATGGCTAAATCCGCAGCAGAGCGCAAAGCAGCCCTACTGTGATGTATAATCCCTCTCAAAGCATCGAGGGGGATTTTTATGTCAGACTGGAACATCGCAGCAAAACCGAAAGACGAGCAGGACAAAATCAACGTGGATTTAGCGGCCAGCGGCGTTGCGTACAAAGAGCGCCTGAACATGCCGGTTATCGCTGAGCAGGTAGCGCGAGAGCAGCCGGAACACCTGCGCGAGTATTTTATGGAGCGAGTACGTTACTACCGTGAGCAAAGTCTGAAGCTACCTAAATCATCAGATCCGCGTTATACAGAAATGGCGGAGCAGAACGCCAAAAAGTAGTTTTGATTTTCTGTTATCAAGCAGCCATAATTAATCCGTCAGCGGCCTGAACAACCCTGACGGACTTCTGCGCATTTAAGGGGACTTAAATGCGACCACAATCTGAAACTCTTCACCTGTCACAGATGCTTATGGGCACCTGCGATTTTCTGCATTCTGCGTTTAGACTCTGCGGAGGTGAAGCGTGAGCATAAAATTCTACCTTCGCGACGAGCAGGTTCGTCGCAACCTCATCGATTACATCAATAAACAGCCTGTCAGCGCTGATTTCCCGCTTGTGGTCACTCTTTCTGACCCTAAACGAACCCTTCCTCAGAACTCTCTGTTCCATGCGTTGTGTGGCGATCTGGTTAAGCATCGCGTCCAGTGGGCTGGCTCGGCATGGTCACAACCTTCATGGAAGGCAATTCTGGTATCCGGTCATTCCATCGCCACCGGCGGGCAGGGGAAAGTGATTGCCGGTCTTGAGGGAGAACTTGTCGCCATCAGGGAAAGCACATCCTCAATGGGCATCAGGCGCATGAACAGTCTGATCGAATACACCCAGGCATTTGTTGTCAGCCAGAACATCCAGCTTCGCGATGTTCGTTATCGCGGCGATTACTTTGGGAGAGCGTCATGAGTATCTATCAACGCATTAACGGCGCTGACTGGCACAATATCTTTGTCGTCGGCGATCTGCATGGGTGTTACACGCTGCTGATGAATGAACTTGACAAGATTTCGTTTGACCCGGCGCGTGATTTGCTGATCTCAGTGGGTGACCTCATCGACCGCGGCGCGGAAAACGTCGAGTGCCTCGATCTGATTACTATGCCGTGGTTCCGGGCTGTGCGCGGAAACCATGAGCAGATGATGATTGATGGACTTTCTGAATACGGGAACGTAAATCACTGGCTGGTAAATGGTGGTGGTTGGTTCTTCAATCTCGACTATGACAAAGAGGTTTTGGCCAAGGCTCTGGTCCATAAAGCGGCTGATTTGCCACTCATCATCGAACTGGTCACTTCCGATCGGAAAATCGTAATTTGCCACGCCGATTACCCGTTCAACGAATATGAATTTGATAAGCCTGTCCCTAAAGATATGGTCATCTGGAATCGTGAGCGGGTTAGTGAAGCTCAGGACGGTATTATCTCTGAGATATCCGGTGCTGACCTGTTTATCTTCGGACACACCCCAGCGCGCCATCCCCTGAAGTATGCAAATCAGATGTACATCGATACCGGTGCCGTGTTCTGCGGAAACCTCACGCTGGTACAGGTGCAAGGTGGTGACCATGCGTAAGCCATCCCGCCGTAAGTGCAAAGTATGCAATGAGTGGTTCATCCCGGCATACGACAACATTCGCTGGTGCGGCCCTGAGCATGGCGCTATTTACGCAATGGATCTACGCGCTAAGGAGAAGGTGAAAGCTGAGGCGAAGCGCATCAAGGAAAAACACGAAGCCGAGAAAGCCGATCGCAAGCGTCTGCGCGAGCGTCGCAAAGATGTGAAACCATTACGTCACTGGGTGCAGATGACACAGCGCGCCTTCAATGACTGGCGGCGCGAAATGCTGCTTTCCGCCGGGAATGGCTGCATCTCCTGCGGAACCAAAACCGCCTTTGCATGGCATGCCGGACATTACCGTACCACGGCCGCCGCGCCGCAACTGAGATTCAATCCAGACAATGTTTGGCTCCAGTGCTCTGCATGTAACGTCCACAAATCAGGAAACATTGAGGCGTACCGAGTAGCGCTGGTGGAGCTGATCGGCGAAGAGCGCGTGCTGGCGCTGGAGTCCAACAACAAAACCCACCGATACACCCGTGAAGAACTGGAAGGCATACGTGCCAAAGCCAGGGCAGACCTACGCGCATTGAAACAGCAGGAGGCAGCATGACACCGTCTGAATTAACAATTCATATCCTCGCGTTTATTGGTCTGATTAGTTGCATTCTGTTTGGCGCCGTATGGATATGCGCGGCATTCCGAATTCTTTGGGTATATGCCAATTATTCAGCCAGTAAAGCCATAAAGGCCCATCGGTTCGCCATGAGGACGAAAGCCAGAACAAAGGCGGCGTGGAAACGGTTGGGGATAGATGTATGACCAGGGCCGATGTTGAACGTTACCAGGCTGAAAGCGTTAAGCGCGCTATGTTGCCGCCAGTAGCAAAGCACAGCCAGCAACAGCAAAAAACAAAACAGACCGCAGGAGAATCCGCATGAATCTCGAATCAATCGCTAAATATTTTGCGCCTAAATCACCGATGTTCAGTGACTCTCCGCGCGCTACGGCATCTGACAGCCTTACCGGCACTGATGTTATGGCCGCACTTGGGCTCGTCGGACATAAATGCGGATTTGGTTTTGATCTCTATCTGGCAAAGATTGGCATTAGCAACCCGGATCGGGCAATGGAGTCTCTTTATGAATCAGCCGTTGAGTTATCGCGACGCTATAAATCAGTTTCAGAACTCAATGACGACATCCGTCGAAGAGTCCTTGAAATTATGTGCGCATTCGCTTTCCAGGACTATTCACGCAGCGCAGCAAGCGTTCGTCGGTGCGATTGTTGCGATGGAACAGGTTTTACTGAAGCAGAGGTATTTACTAATAAAGTTACCTTCCCGTGGGGGAAAGCACCATCATGGGCCAAAATGTCACGCGCCGTTGGCCCGGGTGACTGGGAGAAATGGAACTCAGTACGCGAAGTGGTCAAGGTTAAATGCAAATCGTGTAACGGAAAGGGTGTTATCAGCAATTCGTGTCGCTGCCACGGGAAGGGCAAGGTGCTGGACAAGAAGGAAAGTGATCGCCAGGGCGTTCCGGTGATGAAATGCTGCGATCGCTGCGGCGGTCGTGGTTATGCGAGATTAAAGTTCTCGGTAGTTCTGGAAGGCATCAGAACCGTAACGGATATAAAAAAAACGTCAGCATACGAGCAACTCCAGCCACTTTTCGAAGCGCTGGTAAGTGAATGCCACAAACAGGAGTCTTTTGCCGATTCCGTTCTCTCAAAAGTGACACGATGAGTATTTATTTACTTAATTTTGGCATTCAGCAGAAAAATGCTATTGCTATTTGCGGAAAAACTGGTTAGATTTATCTCTAACGCTGGGAATCCGTTCAATCGTTCCGAAGCAAAAAAATTCAAGCCCGAGGTTAAACGCCTTGGGCTTTTTTATTTGCGGTACGCCGCACACAGAACCCACTACCTGGGACCCTTCAGCCAGAGAGCTGACATTGCCACACCCTCACATTGCCAGCCTGTCGCTGGCTTTTTTATTTCAGGCTCACGGGAATCAATCACTACGTGCTTTGTTGAAAATCCAGCCCGTGAAGCCTGACCCCTTTCATAACACACAGCGCCATCCGAAAGATCGGAGGTGAGGCCTATGAAAATGCCATACAAACAAGATTTCATCGCTGCGCTACTTGCCGCCAAGGAGCAGGGTATTGGTGCAATGCTGGCTTTTATCATGGCGTACCTGCGTGGTCGCTATAACGGCGGCGCGGTAACAAAAACGCTAATTGATGCGCTGATGTGCGCGATGATTGCCTGGTTCGTTCGTGACCTTCTGGACTTTATCGGCCTGAGCAGCAACCTCGCCTACATAGCCAGCGTCTTTATTGGATACATCGGCACCGATTCGATCGGCAATCTGATTAAAAAATTCGCAGCCAAAAAGGCGGGAGTTGACGATGCAAACCAGTCCTGACGGCATTGCGCTGATAAAAAAATTCGAAGGTTGTCGGCTGACTGCCTATCCAGACCCAGGGACAGGCGGCGCGCCGTGGACGATTGGTTATGGCTGGACTCACCCGGTAGATGGCAAGCCAGTAAAGCCCGGAATGACTATCGACCAGGAAACGGCTGACAGGTTGCTTAAAACGGGGCTGGTGAGCTATGAAAACGACATACTGAAGCTGGTCAGAGTGAAACTGACGCAGGGCCAGTTTGATGCGCTGGTATCGTTCGCTTACAACGTCGGCTCGCGTGCGCTATCAACATCCACGTTGCTGAAGAAGCTGAATGCTGGCGATACCAAAGGCGCCGCTGATGAGTTCCTACGCTGGAATAAGTCTGGCGGGAAAATTCTTCCCGGGTTAACAAATCGCCGTGGGGCGGAGCGTGCTCTGTTCTTGTCATGATTACCTCTTTGCTTAAACGCTACTGCTTGCAGTTAGCAATTGTGTCGCTCGTTGCTGTGTTGGCATTTTTTGTGAACCACTACCGCGACAACGCCATCACCTATAAAGACCAGCGCGATAAAGCCACTGAGCAGCTCGGCCTGGCGAACGCCACCATCAAAGACATGCAGACCCGCCAGCGTGATGTTGCTGCGCTGGATGCCAAATACACGAAGGACTTAGCTGATGCTCAAGCTGAAAACGATGCTCTTAAGCGCAAGCTTGATAATGGCGGTCGGGTGCTCGTCAAAGGCCGATGTTCAGTGCCTACCTCAACCAAAACCACCGGCACCCCCGGCATGGGCAATGATGCCACCGTCGAACTCTCTGACGTTGCTGGACGAAACGTTCTCGGTATCAGATCCGGCATCAAGCAAGACCAAACAGCCCTGAGAGCACTTCAGGAGTACATCAACACGCAGTGCCTGAAATGATTCGTCACCCACAACAGACAAACAGAGCCTGACTTCGGTCGGGCTTTTTTATACCTGAATTTCACCGCGCACCGCATGCGCACAAAAACCACCGAACCAGACCCTTTGGAATGAGCCGTTGAGGATGTCAGTTAGTGCTGGCGAGCCTCGGTGGGCTGACTTCCTATGCGGCAACGGTTCATCTCAAAGAGCAGGTAAAACGCTATGAAAGAAGCAGTGTTAGTCCAGGAGTTCGACTTCTCTAAGATGGTGATGGCTATCCAAGGGAGGGCGTTCACGACCAGTCAGAAGATCGCTGATTACTTCGGAAAACGACATGATAACGTGTTGAGAAAAATTAGGCAGGTGAAGTCAGAATGTCCTCCAGAATTTGCCGCCCTCAATTTTGAGGAGGCTGATTTCATTGATAAAAATGGCGAAGCGCAGCCAATGTTCAAGCTGACAAAAGATGGTTACATGTTGGTAGTGATGGGCTTCACTGGCGCAGCGGCCACGCTAATAAAAGTGCGATACATTCAGGCGTTTAACTGGATGGCGGATCAGTTGACTCGCTGGCATGAGATGGGTGAGCAGGCTCAGCACCGCCATGCGTTAAAGGTCGCCAAGTCAGAAGTGAAGGCCCGCATCGGTAGCAAGATGATGAATGCACGCAAGCGCGAAAAGAAACTGCTTGCGCTGGAATTCGATCAGATCCTATCGCTGACACAACCAAAACTGATTTTCACCGAGTGATGGCATTACAGAAGCTCTTCACTGAGGGGCTTCGATAATGATCTGTGTAACCCCGCAAGGATGGTGATCACATCTTGGCGGCTCGGAATAGACGAGAAGTGGCATAGCAACATCGTGAGATGGTGGCGACCGCTGCGACAAGAATTCACCCCACGCGCTGTATCGTCGCAGTATCCCCACATTAACCATGACCGCTGGCTGACGGGCCTCTCCTTAGCGTGAGTGTGTGGAGATAATCAATAACGATGCATACCGGGTTTTTCGGCGACGGTTCGCTGGTTTATCCCTCATTGCTCGCCGTCTCGATGCGGGGGTAGAAGAAATCGAGAGTGTTTTACAGAGCTTTTCACTAAGAAGGCTCGATAAAGCAGAGTTTGTTTTATGTGCGCCTACGGGCCCGATACCAACTAACCAGTGGAATATTCCAATATGGCAGGTCTGACACCAAAGCAAGAGGCTTTCTGTCAGGCATACATCGAAACGGGTAATGCTTCTGAGGCTTATCGGACGGCGTATGCTGCTGACAGGATGAAGCCGGAAGCAGTGCACGTAAACGCCAGCAAACTTCTGGATAACGCTAAGGTAGCACTAAGGGTAAAAGAACTTCAGGGAGAGATAAAGCAGCGCCATAACGTAACTGTTGATTCCCTATTAGCTGAGCTAGAAGAGGCCAGGCAGAAAGCCTTAAACGCAGAAACGCCACAATCTTCAGCTGCTGTAGCGGCAACGATGGGTAAGGCCAAGCTGGTTGGACTGGATAAACAGATTATCGATCACACCTCATCCGACGGAACCATGTCGCCGAAGCCGACCATCATCCAGCTACTACCCGTTGAGCCAAAGCATGAATGACGCCGTTCAATTGCCAATCCCGGCAAAGTTAGCGCCGCTATTCATTGCCACGAACAAGCGTTATCGCTGTTCTCATGGGGGGCGCGGAAGTGCTAAAACACGAACGTTCGCCATGATGACTGCGGTTATCGCATATCAGGCATCAAGCAAAGGAGAGTCTGGCGTCATTCTCTGCGCCCGCGAATTCATGAACTCCCTGGAAGAATCCAGTATGGAGGAGGTGAAACAGGCGATTCGTGCTGTTCCGTGGCTGTCAGCTAATTTTGATATTGGCGAAAAATACATCCGCACAATTGACCGTAGAGTAAGTTATGTGTTTTGCGGTCTCCGTCATAACCTTGACAGCATTAAGTCGAAAGCGCGCATCTTACTCTGCTGGGTTGATGAGGCAGAGACTGTCAGTGAAACCGCATGGCAGAAGCTTGATCCTACAGTGCGTGAGCCCGGCTCTGAAATATGGGTAACATGGAACCCGGAACGAGACGGTAGCGCAACTGACAAAAGGTTTCGCAAAGAGGCTGGGGAAGACTGCATAACGGTCGAAATGAATTACACGGATAATCCGTGGTTTCCCGATGTGCTGGAGACCGTGCGACAGAACGATCAGCGCCGCCTCGACCCTGCAACCTACGCATGGGTATGGGAGGGTGCTTATCTCGAAAACTCAGATAAGCAGGTGCTGGCCGGTAAATATCGTGTCGCTGAGTTCTCAGATAACCTCTGGAAAGAAGCGGAGCGTCTGTTCTTCGGTGCCGACTTCGGTTTCGCCAAAGACCCGAACACGTTAACCCGCTCTTTCATCCTGCATAACAGGCTCTATGTTGAGTATGAGGCCTACGGCGTTCATACCGAACTGGACCACATGCCAGAACTGTACGACACGATTCCTGGCGCGCGTGACTGGCCCATCAAGGCAGACTCAGCACGACCCGAGACGATCAGCTACCTCAAGCGGCAAGGGTTCAACATCTCAGCCGCCGAGAAATGGCAGGGGAGCGTTGAGGACGGGATCGCACATCTTCGTGGCTTCGACGAAATCATTATCCACCCACGCTGCAAGAACGTGGCGCGCGAGGCCCGCATGTGGTCGTACAAAACTGACCGCATCACCGGCGAGGTATTACCTAAACTGGCTGATGGTTTTGAGCACTGCTGGGACGGAATTCGCTACAGCCTCGACGGACACATTAAGCGTAAGGGCCAGATTGTTGGGATGATGATCCCAAAAAGGCTAATAAGCAGATAAAGCCTGACGTAAGAATGTCGATAATCCTAATTCAATCTTTCATCAAGGAATTAGTATGGCATCTTACGTTGTGTCATTTTCTGTATTTACAGATATAGGTAAACCGCTGGGTATTTCTCATATAGGTATTGAGAGTGAAGAAAGCACGGCCAACGATTTTCTCAATCAAGTAGAATTCGAAGCGCTTTCTCAAAGCAAAGCTAGAAATGAGTATGCTCACGCAGTGGTAATTACATCCATATTCAAGTTATAGATTTAAGACATCCTCCAACCCGGCATATGCCGGGTTTTTTATTTTCTGCGTCTTACCAACGGACAAACCATGACGGACAAATTAACGCTAGCCGTCAATCACGCGCTGAATGACGTCAGGCTTGCTCGCGCCCGTATGGGGCTGCTTAACCCTTCGATGGGGCTGGACGCCAAGCGAAATTCAGCGTGGTGCGAATACGGCTTCAAAGAAGAATTAACCTTCGGCGACCTTTACAAACTCTACCGCCGTGGTGGTATTGCTCACGGCGCTGTCGAAAAGCTTGTTGGTAAATGCTGGCAGTCAAACCCTGAAATCATTGAGGGTGAGAAGTCAGATGAAACTCGCAAGGAGACACAGTGGGAGTCCAGAGCTAAACAGGTTTTCACCAATCGACTGTGGCGCGCGTTCCTTGATGCCGATCGGCGGCGTCTTGTTGGTCGATACGCAGGGATTCTCCTTCATATCCGCGACAATAAAGCGTGGAATCTTGAGCCAACGAAAGGGCGAGGTCTGGAGAAAGTAAGCATTTCATGGGCTGGCTCGCTGAAAGTCAGCGAATGGCATGACGGACTGGTTTCAAAGAACTACGGCCAGCCGAAGATGTGGCAGTACACAGAAATTCTACCCAATGGTTCCTCTCGCCGTGTCGATATCCACCCTGGTCGCGTATTCATTCTTGGTGACTATAACGACGATGCGATCGGATTCCTTGAGCCAGCTTATAACGCCTTTGTCAGCCTGGAGAAGGTGGAAGGCGGTTCCGGTGAGTCATTCCTGAAAAACGCCGCGCGCCAACTCAACGTTAACTTCGAAAAGGAAATCGACTTCAATAATCTGGCGTCGCTGTATGGCGTGAACATCGATGAATTACAGGAAAAATTCAACGAAGTCGCCGGGGAGATTAACCGTGGTAACGACGTGCTAATGACCACTCAGGGGGCGACAGTTACGCCGCTTGTCACTACCGTGGCAGACCCAACGGCAACCTACGACGTTAACCTCCAGACGGCTGCTGCTGGCGTGGACATCCCGACGCGCATCCTTGTTGGTAATCAGCAGGCTGAGCGTTCCAGCACTGAAGACCAGAAATACTTCAATACTCGCTGCCAGTCTCGCCGTGGCGACCTGTCATTCGAGATTGAGGACTTCTGTGACAAGTTGATTGACCTCGGAATCATTGACCCGGTTGGGCAGAAAACAGTTATATGGGACGACCTCAACGCGCAAAGCGACAGTGAAAAACTGGATGCCGCGCAGAAGATGTCGCAAATAAACAGCGCATCGCTGGCGACAGGCGAGCAGGTGTTTACTGGTGAAGAGATTCGCGTAGCGGCCGGGTATGAGGGTTCACCCGAACCACTTCCAGAGGTAGATGATGACGAAGAAGAAAGCGAAGTCACCGATACTACCCGGAAACCTTAAAGATCCGACAGGCGCAGACCGCCTTGAGCGCGGAGCAATGAACGAGTTTGCCAGACGAATGAAACGCATTGGCAAAGCCTACAAGGACATTCTCGACCGCATTCCTGCATCACCATCAGTAAACCAGCGCTACACCTTCGATCTAGACTCCACACAGTTATCAATGCTCCTCAGCAATGCCTCATTGCTGGTGGATGAGATATTGGGGGCAGATAACGAGACGGGGTTCTGGTTCTGGACTGATTACGTCAACCCGGCTTATCAGCGCGGCACGGCGCAGGAGTTCGCCAATCTGTCACAGCAGTCTGCTGTGTACGCGGCAGGACAGGAAAGCGTATCGGCAATCCTCCTGAGTGAGCCGTACCGCCGCAGGCTGATTCTGGTTCGCGCTCGCACCTTTGAGGAAATGAAGAACCTCAGTGCCACTGTGAAAGCAGATATGGCGCGGATACTGACTGATGGGCTGGGGCGCGGACAGAACCCGCTGGAGATAGCGAGGCGCATCACTGAGCAGACAGGTATTGAGTCTCGCCGGGCTAATCGTATCGCCCGGACGGAGATTACTACGGCTTTGCGTCGCGCGCGCCTGGACGAGGACGACGAAGCCAGAGAGCAATATGGCATCCGTACAAAGCAGATGCACATATCAGCGCTCAGCCCGACGACCCGTAGCACGCACGCCGCGCGCCACGCTCACCTGTACACCGCAGAAGAACAGCGGGAGTGGTGGGCTAAGGATGCAAACAGCGTGAACTGCAAATGCTCCACGATCGCGGTACTGGTCGATGAAAACGGCAAGCCGCTAAGCGACACCATCATCGATAAAGCTCAGAAAACATTTAACACAATGAAAGCCCGTGGCTACCAGTGGGCGAAGGGTTAACTCATGCCAATACAAGTGAACGTCACCTCCAAGGTGAACAGTAAGACTATCCGGCGAGAACAACACAACGGGCGTGAGCACTGGGTTGTTCCTTCCTATACCCTCCCGGCAAACGTGGTTATGAATGGCGGTCTTTATCCGGCTAGCGAGATTGACCAGCACTATACAGGGCTTGAGGGGACGCTGGCGCCGCTGGGGCATCCACAGGCCAACGGTAAGTTTGTTTCTGCTTTCAGCCCGGAAGGGTTGAATGTGGGGTATGTCGGCGCATGGAACAAAAACGTCAAGAAGTCAGGAAATCGGGTCTATGTCGAAAAATGGATCGACGTTGAGGTAGCCGGGCGTACTGATGACGGCAAACGCCTCCTTGAACGGCTCGAATCGCTGGAGAAGGGCGAGGATGTACCGCCAATTCATACCAGTGTTGCCGTATTCCTGGAAGAACTGGAGGCGAACGAAGAACAAAAAGCTCTGGGAGCTAACTGGGTTGCGAAAATTCATGCGATGGATCATGACGCCATTCTTCTGGATGAGGTTGGCGCAGCAACGCCCGAGCAGGGTGTCGGGATGATGGTGAATGCCGACCTTGCCACGCCACTGAAGGCTAATTCCGGCGCGCTGGTTGGCGAAACCTACCGCGAGCGAGAGCGGAGGCTGGAGAAGGCTGCGAAAGATAAATTCGCTCCCGGCGAGAAAGAATATGCGTGGGTGGCTGATTTCACCGACTCACAGGCCGTAATCATCCTCAATAATGGCGATCCGAAGGTTTACGGATACAAGTCTGAAGGCGGAAAGATTGTCTTTGACGATACCGGGACAGAGGTTCAACGCCAGAGCTCATGGGTTGCTGTCGTCAACAAGCTCAAATCATTTTTCACACCGCAGGAACAGCCTGCACCAAACCACAAAACGGAGGGCGACATGCCTTTAACCACTGAAGAGAAACAAGAGCTGATCAGCGAAATCGGTAAAGGTCTGGCCGCCAACTTCGCCGAAGCCCTGAATCCGATTAAGGACGCGATCGTCGGCCTACAGGCCAACCAGGACAAGCTCACTGAAACGCTGACTGCTAACTCTCGTGCCGAAGAGAAAACCAAGCGTGAAGCAGTGGCAAAAGTTCACGGCGAGATTGTCGCTAATGCGCTGTCAGGTGAAGCGCTGGACGCGATGTTTAAAACAATCGGTGAATCCGCGCCGCTTGGCACCAACTCTGCACAACAGCAGAAAGAAACCGGTGCGCCGAACCCTGACGAATATTTCAAATAAGGAGCCAGACTAATGGCACGTTATCGTCGCGTTAATATCGACGGTCAGTCTCTGTACAAGACCGAAACCCGCGCCGCAGCCGCAGCACTGCTGCCTGGAACGGCTGCTGTTATCAATGGCGACAATGAGTTTGCGCAGGCTACAGCGCTTACTGGTCGTCTCTACATCATCGACGTCGCCTACCATCAAGGCTTGAAAATCACCGAAGCAGTTCCCGCTGGTGATTCGGCTGTGGGCAACTACGTAGAAGAAGGCCGTGAGCTGGCCCTGCTATGTGTGGCGGGAACCTACGCCAAGGATGACCCGATTAAGTTGGGCGAAAATGGTCAGTTCACCAAGGCAACGGCGGACACCGATTCGGTGATCGGCTACAGCCAGGATGATGCAACCATTGCCGCCAGCACTACCGATTTCATCCGCGTGCGTATGCGCGTTGGCACTGTAGCTGCCCCGGCAGAAAATTCAGGAGAATAAGAATGTATTTTACCCCCGAAACACTGGCTGCTAACAGCCGACTGCGCGGGCACTGGAATGAGCTGTGGGCCAACCGCAACATTTTCAACCATCATCACGACATGATGGTTAACGCATATCGCCAGAGCATGACCCCCGAAATGCTGGCGGCTAACGCTGTTGGTGGCTTCGCTCGTGAATTCTGGGCTGAGATTGACCGCCAGATTATCCAGATGCGCGATCAGGAAATTGGCATGGAAATCGTCAATGACCTGATGGGCGTGCAGACTGTATTGCCTATCGGCAAAACCGCGAAGCTGTATAACGTGTCTGGTGACATCGCTGATGACGTGTCAATCAGCATCGATGGTCAGGCGCCGTATTCCTTCGACCATACTGAATTCGGTTCTGATGGTGACCCGATCCCGGTATTCACTGCCGGTTACGGCGTCAACTGGCGACACGCGGCAGGTCTGAGCACTGTCGGCATCGATCTGGTGCTGGAATCTCAGTCTGCTAAGCTGCGTAAGTTCCACAAGAAGCGCGTCAACTTCTATCTGAACGGTGACTCCAGCATTGTTGTTGATGGTCTGCCAGCTCAGGGGATGAAAAACCACCGTAACACGCAGAAGATCAACCTGGGCAGCGGAGCGGGCGGCGCCAACATCGACCTTACCACTGCAACCCCGGCGCAGTTGCTGGCCTTCTTCGGCCCGACCGGTCCGTTTGGCCTGACGGCTCGCACCAACAAAGTAACTGCTTACGACAAGCTGTGGGTTAGCCCGGAAGTGTGGGCCAACATGGCGAAGCCATACCTGGTAGACATTAACACCGGCACCAATGCGTTACTGAGCGGAACGGTTCTGGATGCGATCAGTAAGTTCATTCCTGCGAAGTCTATCCAGATGACCTACGCGCTTTCCGGCAATGAGTTCCTCGCTTATGAGCGTCGTCAGGACGTGATTTCTCCGCTGGTCGGTATGGCTGTCGGCGTTGTCCCTCTGCCGCGCCCAATGCCCCAGTCGAATTATAATTTCCAGATTATGAGCGCTGAGGGTTTGCAAATTAAGAAAGACGGCGAAGGCCTGTCCGGCGTGGTTTACGGTGCGAATCTGGCATAAGGAGAACAACATGGCTAAATACCAGGTAACCAGAGCATGGCATGGAGTGAAGGTCGGTGATGTGGTTGAAATTGAGAAACTGCATCCTGCGCTGAAGCCTCATGTTATGAAACTCTCTGATGCGGCATTAACACCGGCGACGCCAGAGGCTGGCACGGATGTGAAATCCCGAAAAGAGATTATCGCAGCGCGCCTGACGGAGCTGGGTATCGAGTTTAAAGGCAATCTCGGGGCTGAAAAGCTCGGTGAATTGTTGCCGGATGGCGAACTCGAAAAGCTTTTCCCTGCTGAATAACAGCCGCCGCTAAGGCGGTTTTTTTATGCCCCGCTCCGGCGGGGCTATTTCAGGAGACTATATGAACCAGGAAGATATTAATCAGCCACTGCCATATTCGCAGTTTTCTGAGATTTCATCGTTGAGCGTCACCAATGAGATCAGTCTGGCGATATCCAGCACTACCGAACTGGTTAAAGACTCTTCAAGCGTGGAACGACTGATTCTCCTAAAGCATCTTCGCGCGCTTTGCGATCTGCAACTCAATAAATTATCAGGGCTGGAATAGCTATGGTGACGCTCGAACAGGCCAAACAGTATTTGCAAGGGCAGGGGATAAATCTTCCTGACTTCATGCTTCAGTCTTTGGTGGACGATGTTAACAGCATTCAGGAATGCCTCGATGCGCATTACCCGGCATCAAAGGCGTTAGCAATCCAGATGTATTTGCTTGCATTGATGGGCCTGGGGCAAGGCGATAAGTACATTAGCTCCCAGACTGCACCCAATGGTGCATCGCGTTCATTCCGGTATCAGTCGTTCACCGATCGCTGGAAAGGGGCGCTGGCGCTGCTGCGTGGCGCTGACAAACACGGCTGCGCTAATGACCTGATTCCTCCCGACCCGACAAATACCGCTTTTGCTGGCATCTGGATAGGCAAGGGTGGCTGCATGTGCGGGAGCAAGTAATGTCATGGATATCGGTTAAGCAGCGATTGCCTGAGCCGTTCGTCAAAGTCTGGGTGATGACCGACAGTGGTAAGCGCGTTACCGGCTATGTCAAAAGCAACGGTGACTGGTATCTGTTGTGCCGGAAGGTTGCAGCGGAGAAACCGGAGGTGATCCGGTGGGAGGATGGCAATGTCTGAAACAGCGCGCTGGAGTTACACCAACGTTGCGACAATCTATCCGCGCGTCTACGACGACTGGAACAGCACCTGGACAAACGGAACTCCCTACCTGATTGACTGCACCTGGACGGCGAACAATGAAGTTGCTGTAGATTCCAGCGGGAAAGAGTTCACCACGAACCTGATTTTCTTCACTGAACTGAAGCGTAACGGCGTCGATGCGACCATGCCGAAGCGCGACTGGTACATCGCAAGAGGTGACACAACATCTCAGTTTGATCCGCTGAAGGCTGGCGCCAATGTTATCAAAGCGGTGACCGAATGGGATATGAGTTTCTTCGAAGAAGAGCCGGATTATAAGGTTATGACGTGAGGTGATTTATGTTTTCGCTTGGATTAGCTTGCTTTGCTCTAGGTTTCGCTTGCCACGCTGCGTTTATTTAAATAATCAGGTGGTGGTATGCCCGTTAAAGGTATCAAGCGTGTTCAGATGAACACCCGCAAGGTGCTGACAGAAATTGCCGGGCCACGCACAGAAAGAGTGCTGACTGAGGTCATGATTGTCGGCTCGTCTCACGCAGCGTTACTCACCCCCATTGATACCTCCACACTCATCAACAGCCAGTACAGAAAACTTGAGCCAATGCCAGGAGGAATGCAGGGAAAGGTCGGGTACACGGCTGCATACGCTGCCGCCGTTCACGGTATGTCTGGAAAGCTAAAAGGCCAGCCGCGTGAACACTTCGGCAGAACTCGCGCTGGAAAAGAATTCGGAGGCGGCACAGGAAAAGGTAACTATTGGGACCCGGATGCTGAACCAGAATTTCTGACTAAAGGCTTTGAGCGTGATGGTCTCAACGAGATAAAGGCCATCATCAAGCAAGGGTACAAAGTATGACACGTAGCGAAGTGTATGACGCGTTGAGAGCGTGGTTGCAGTCGCATGGATTTGATGTTGGTTATCGTGTTCAGAAGCGTTTCTGGAATGAGCTGGAGAATACAAAGGGGGAAAGATACCTTGTCATCCAGCAGAACGGCGGCGGCAAGCCAGAAGAGGCGATAACCCGCGATTATTTCAGAATCCTCCTCCTGTCAGGTCAGAACGACAGCAATATTAACCAGGTTGAAGACCGCGCCGACGCCATCCGCCAGGCGATGATCGACGACTACAAAACTGAGTGCATCATCTCGATGCAGCCAATCGGCGGCATCACCGCCATCAAAACAGAAGAAGGTCGTTACCTCTTCGATATTTCCTTTCAAACCATCATTTCCCGATAAAACGGAGATACAAACATGGCATGTGAAGCTGGTGCATTCACAGGGCGTGACGTCGTTGTTTATTACGCGATTTCCTGCCCGGAAGTCCAACCCTCAAACGGTGACTATACACGCCTTGGCATGATGCGAGGCAAAACGACAGGCGCAGAATGGGAAACCGCTGATGCAACTGCCGATATGAGCGCTGCATTCACGCAGGAAAACCTCGTTACTTACAAGAACATTTCGTTCTCAGGTGACGGCGTTACCCGCAAAGAAGATGTTTATGCGCAGAACGCGCTTAAACGCCACGTCTACAACCCACCCGCAGAGACCAGTAACCAGCCGTATGTCTGGCTGAAGATCATCTCTCCAAACGATATTACCGAAGGGCCGTTCATGGTGACCTCATGGCAGGATGAAGCGCCGCACGATGACGTTGCCACCTGGTCTATTGAGGCATCCAGTGCTGGTAGTGTGGACGTGCGCGACGTTGGTGCGGTCATTACTATCACCGCTCAACCGCAGAATCGTACGCTGACCGTTGGTGATACGCTGAATCTGTCAGTGTCCGCAACGGTTTCTGATGGCTCGGCGCTGACTTATCAGTGGAAGCATGATGGCGAAGATATCAGCGGCGCCACATCTCCCACTTACACCAAAGCGAGCGTTACAGAAGATGATGCCGGGGCTTATACCTGTCAGATCACTTCGACCACCGCTGGCAGTCTGACGTCCGGCGCAGCGACGGTTATCGTCAACGCAGAATAAGCATGAGGGGCGGAAGCCCCTTTTTAAAGGATAGGGCCAATGAAAAACCAAAAAGAAAAAACGGTGACCATTAAAATCGAACTGGACACCACCGACGTACAGAAAAAACTGGACGAAATCAATGATCGTTTGCGCAATTATGACGGGTTCAAAATTGACCATAGCGGCCAAGTATTCATCAATGACGCATTCATTGACGGTATAATTCACGCTGCGGAACCCGAAGGTACACAGTCGGTGACCAATACCTACAACATCAGTCTTGGTATTCGGCGTGATGATACGGTGCATTTTGCGGGCATCGGTGTTGATACCAATCTCGAAGCTCTGATCGAAAACGCTGTGAAAAATCACGTTCAAAGTGCAGTGCGGGATATCAAAAAACAGTTAGCAGCAGACCGGATGACACTGAAAGACCTGACCTCTCATATCAAAAACGTCATGCTGCTTGAGAGCTTCCCTGATGGCATTTTGCATCGAAACTTCGTCCGTCGGTGATGTTATGAAAGCAATAACTGATATCGGCCAGGCTTTAATTCGGGCCGGTAGCAAAGAGATATTTCTCAATCCTTCATTCCTCGCTATGTCGCGTATTGGCTCACCGGAACAGATTGTTGATGCTTTCGTGAAGGTTCATGCCGGGCATTATCCGAAACACCGCATCGCTGATATCCAGACTCTGAAGGCTGTCAACGCTCGCTGCTTTGCTGAAATGGCGGCGTCGGCTGCCAGCGTAGTCCGCCATTGCTCGGATGGTGACGTTGCAGAGGTGATTGGTTCGTACTCGGTGAACGCGGCAGGACGACTGCTGTTTAAGCCGGGGGCCATTCCGATCGAGGATGTTATCCAGCTTGCCCGCCACCTGATGCTTCATGGCGTAATGGGCGACCAGCCACCGGAAGAGTTCGAAGGTAAGAAGGGAGAATACAGCGACAAATTCGATGTACGGTCATTCGTCTACACCGCTGTTGCTCACCTCGGCATGAGCGAGTCAGACGCATGGAACATGACAATGACCAGCTTCCGCGCCGCCATGAACGCTAAATTTCCGCAGAAAGAGAAAACCAGAGTGCCGACTCAGGAGAAATACGACGAAGTCATGGACTGGGCCGAGCAAATGCTGGCGATCGACGCGCAGCGGAATGGGCCGCATTAATCACCTTCGGAACAACACAGCCAGCCTCGCTAAAGCGGGGCTTTTTTATAGCTGCAATAAACCCAACGCGCTTCACACGCGCACGTTATAATCCTAGAGCCTACAGAAAGCGAGCCTGAGAGTTAGTTGTACTCTGGGGCGGCTATCTCTGTGTGACAGGCTCACTTTCTATAGGTAAACCTCATGCACTATCCAACCGTATCTGTAAACGGCGTATCCGTTCGTGTCGATAACGAAGGGCGTTACAATCTTAATGATCTCCACGCCGCAGCGGTGGCTGAAGGTAACGCCACAGAATCACAACGACCCAGTAACTTCACAAAAAGCAAATCTATCAAGGCATTCATTCGTGAATTGACCGCCGCTACGAAAATAGCGGCGCTAAAAACCGTTAATGGCGGACCTAATCATGGCGTCTGGGGGCTTGAGCTTATAGCTATCAGATATGCGGCATGGCTTAGTGCGAAGTTTGAGATAAAGGTCTATCAGACATTCCAAATGGTGATCCGCAATGGCATTGATGCCATGTCTCGTCTCAACAAAATCGACCATGTGATTAACACCGAAACAAAAGCGATTAGCCAGTGCGCCAGCCAGATGGCCCGGTGGGGAGTTGGTGGGCGCAAAAAGCTACTCCACGCCGCGCGCGAAAGGGTTGCTGATGAAGTGCAGATGTATTTGCCTGGAATCGCATAAGTCTGGGACTGCCCACTCAGGTGGGCTTATAAATCTAGAAGATCAACGCTTTTACCGCTTCCCCAGCCTTCACTAATCATCTTGTCCTCAATATAGGAGATTTGATTAACATCACCTTGTCCCTTGAGAATGGTGCATAGTTGGTATGCAGCGTAGTGGTTGGGGTAATAAAACTTTGAGTTAGGTGATAAGCGGCCAGTTACTCTGGCGTATTCGTCACAATCAGCCCGATGTTTTTTCTTCATTGCCTGGATAACTATTCCAGATATAGCGATGCACTTTTCGCAGAGTGAAATGGCATTCTGTAAGTTTTCTGGATTGTCTCTCAGGTGATACTGCTTCTTGATCTCCTCCTGCATGGCGATATGGAGATCGATTATTTCCTTATTGCTCATGCCGGAAATTGTGGCTATTTTCGATGAGAACTTATCCATGATCACTTTCCCTTGCTGTAGATGCTTTTAAGCGTCTCGAATACTACTTTCTTAAACTGCTCTGCATGCTGGTCGGCAAGCCGCTCTGTGTCGTCACGGCAGACGGACAAGGATGACGGCTCTGACAATGCCATCCGAACTATTTGAACTAGTTCCGCATTAATGGAGCGTCCATTCATTTTGGCGCGCTGGTCTAATTTTGCTTTCAAATCAGCGGGAAGTCGCAACTTGAACTGTGGGTCATCTCTGGACATTAATTCACCGACGTTTTTGTTGACAGAATATAACGGTGATAGTACATTCTCAAGTGAACCACCGTGGTTCATTTGTGGAGGTTAAATGAAAGGGGCGCGAAAATTACCTCAATTCAATTTGAGATGGCCCGCAGAAAGTTTAGCTCTGGCTAAACAGGTTGCTGCGGAGAACGGTAGATCTGTGAACGAAGAGCTTTATCGGATGTTCATGGACAAGATGAAAGAACAGGGGCGATGCGTCGCTTAAAAGTTGAAGCCCCAACTACTTGCAATAGTCAGGGCTTCTGTATCAACAAATCGTGAAGGAAATATTGACATGACAAGTATAGCAATTCTTGAAGCAGTTAACACCTCTTACGTTCCTTTCAACGGTCAGCAGGTTCTCACTGCAATGGTGGCTGGTGTGGCGTATGTCGCTATGCGCCCCATCGTAGAAAACCTTGGTATGAGTTGGTCAACGCAGGTTCGCAAACTTTCTTCCGCGGCGGAAAAATTCAACTGTGTTCATATGAATATGGTTGATAATGCAGGGTGTGTTCATATGAACACACCTTTGAAAGGCGGTATTCAGAAAATGCTCTGCCTCCCCCTGAAAAAGCTCAATGGTTGGTTGTTCAGCATCAACCCCGAGAAAGTCCGTGCTGATATCCGCGATAAGCTGATCCAGTATCAAGAAGAATGCTTCACCGTTCTGCATGACTACTGGAATAAGGGTGGCGCAGAAAATCCCCGCAAAAAGACAACTGTTGATGAGCGTACACCTTTACGCGATGCAGTGAATATGCTGGTCAGCAAAAAGCATCTGATGTATCCAGAAGCGTACGCAATGATCCATCAGCGATTCAACGTCGATAGTATTGAACATTTAGCCCCTGAGCAGATTAATGATGCTATTGAATACGTTCATCGCGTAGTTCTGGAAGGTGATTTTCTCGGCAAACAGGAAGAACTACCCGCGCCGAAACTGGATATCAGTTTCCCGATGTCCTGGTTCGCAGAAAACGCGCCATATGCAATTATTCGCCAGCAGAGCGGAGACACAGTGTCTCTTGACCGAAACGTTCTTGTCGATTGCAGCCCGGCCTATCGCTTGCTTGATGCCCTGACAAAAGCTGGTTATGACGTTGAGGCAGCAAGGACTGAGATAAAAGCTCTGCGCACCATTATGGCAGAGCAGAGTTGGGCGCTGAAAGAAATCGCCTCCTACACAGGGTTGAGGGACAAAGCGTGTCATAGCGTCAGGCTGTAAACCAGATTCACATAATACAAACCCGCTTAACTGCGGGTTTTCCCGTTGCCATGGATAGATGAACAGTTTTTGAAGTCATGCCCGCGTGATAAATTTAAGGAAATACCATTTCGTGGTGAATCAGCGTGGAAGACGAAAAACAGCACCAAATGCAACTTCAACTGACCCTTCAGCGGCGGCTGGAGAAAGTTACTCCTGAGCTATTTTCTGAATATCTCTTCGAACGCGGCGTCAAAACAGTCATATGCCCAATTTGTGGGAGTGATGATATTTCTATACCTAACGCCAGTTCAATCACTGTGGGGCCTGATGGGTGCGAAAGCAGCATTTATGCCATCCCTGTCAAACTTGATACAGATGGACCAGCGTACTCTTTAGTGAAATATGAATATCGTTTGATTTGCAAGAACTGTGCTTACTCTATGCATTTTGCAACATGGCCAATACTGAAGTGGGTTGAACAGAAGTTATCAGAGTCAGGGGAAGACCAATGAACCCTAGAATGGATGATAATATTCATGTTGTCGATTTTCCGAAACACGGTGGCGGAGGTAGTGGCGGTGACGGAGGCGATATGTACACACGTGAGAGACTTGCAAGACTTGAAGCCACAGACGAACTGCGAGAGCGAAACATCCGAGGCATCGAATCTGAGCTGAAAAGCATCAACCAAAACCTTTCATCAATGGAAAAGCGGTTCATTGATAAGATCGACGACAACCAAAAATGGCTGGTTGGCCTTTTGGTATCGGCAATACTTGTCCCCTTGTTCATTGCCCTAGTCACTAAGTGACATGTAACTAGTTTTGTCGTCTCCCGATCCCTGCTACTCTTTTGGCACATTTACCAAAGGGGATAGGGATATGAAGAAGTATCTTTGCGCAGCGTTACTTGGCCTTTCAGCGTTAACAATTACAGCCTGTGCTCCCACAGTGCAAAAAATAGACTACAACCAAAAATCAATGTTGCTCTCGCTTGGGATGAGCAAAAACGACGTAATGCAGGTCATGGGCGCACCTCGCAGAACGGATGTCAATGAAGAGCGTGAGCGTTGGATTTATTGGAATAAAGCCGTTTATGGGTACACCGTTGTCGACAATGAGCAATTAGCTACTGATAGACTGACAGTCACCTTTGTGAACGGGAAGGTTACGAAGTGGGGCCAGCAGACATTAACTGATGACATTCTTGAGTCGTCTCAGAAGACGGCACAGGCATACGCTGAAGCTGCCAAGGGAGCGAAAAAATGAGAAAAACATTTTGCCTTATGGCGCTTGCGGCTTCCGTATCATTCATTTCTGGATGCGCACAGGAAAAACCAATGACTTCGTATGACGATGCGGGTCTCTGTGTTTTGAAGGGGCAGGCCATGGGGTATGGGAATACGGCAATAATGCCTAAAATCCAGGCTGAGTTTGCTCGTCGTGGAGATCTGAGCATAAGCAAGGATGACTGCGATACCTATATCCAGACAGGTAAGCAGAGTGCGCAAGTCGATATGCAGAGTACGAGAGATATTATAAATCGCTCACAGCGATCGCAGGCTATAAATGCCATACAGGGTTATTAACAAAAATATTGATACAGACCTCGCTTCGGCGGGGTTTTTTTATGCCTGGAGATAATGAAATGGCCCAGAACGTAGGTGATATCGAATATGTGATAAAAGCCAATACTGCAGAGCTGCTCCGTGCGGATAAGCAAGTTGTAAGCGTCACCAATAACATGGAGTCCGGATTTAAAAAAGCAGATAGCTCAGCAGAAAAACTGAACACCACTGTAACAAAAACGGCCAGTGCAGTTTCAGGTGGTTTGAAGTCAGGAATGCAGCAAGCTGGTTACCAGATTCAGGATTTTATTGTGCAGGTTCAGGGCGGACAATCTGCGCTGGTTGCCTTTAGTCAGCAAGGTTCGCAACTCGCTGGCGCGTTTGGTCCAGGTGGTGCAGTAGTTGGGGCGTTTATCGCTTTAGGTTCAGTACTGGTTGGAACTCTATCAACCGCCTTAGGCAGTACGAAAGACGAAATGGAACAGCTGAAAACTGCTGCTGAAACATTAAATAAAGTGGTGGTTATAAATAGCCAGGGAGTTGCAGCTCTATCTAATGATTATGCTCGGCTGGCTGCTACCAATGCCACTTTAGCTGCACAGTTAAGAGACAATGCTATTCAGCAATACGAGATAGCTGTTAGGGATGCGGGTAAGGCTATCACGAACATCATTGATGAGCAGTCATCTTGGTGGAGAAGTCTTAATGGCGGCGTGGCTAGTGTTAAGGCTTTTGGTAGCGCAATGGATACGATGGAGATTAGCGCTGACAATTTTAATGACGCCATAAAACAAGCAACCTCTTTGGGGCCTTCATTCAACTCCGCAACATTGACGCTGGTAAACACTGTAGCAATGCTTTCAAGTCAGTTTGATATATCAGACGACGCGGCATACGGCTTGGGTAAAAGGTTAAATGACCTGGCAAAAAACCCGTCGCCACAGTCTGTAAGTTTGCTTGTGGATTATATGAAATCGCTTAAGCCGACCACGCAAGATGGGGCTGAAGCTATAACTAACCTTGAAAAGAAAATTCTTGATGCCGCCGCTGCAATGCAACAGGCCCATGACAATGGCGAGTCGTTGCGAAAAACACTTGATGGTCTAAAAACAGAGGCGCAACAGGCTAATTTTGATGGCATAAGCAAGCAGCTTGAGGCGCAAAGAATTGCTTTGACCAAGGGTAAGCAGGCAGCAATAGAGTATGGAATTGAGCAGCAAGATTTAACTCGGGAGCAAAAGGATCAGCTTATTGCGCTTTCTAGAACTAACGCGCAATTGGCGGAAGAAAAAGAAAAGAGAGATAAAGCATCAAAGGCAGGGTTGAAACAAGCAGCGGCCACAGAATCAGTTTCTCTAAAACTTGAACAACTTCGTAAGAGGTCGGAGCTATCGGGTGAAAGTACCGCTGAACTTAGCCGTGAGCAGGCAATTCTGACAGCGCAACAGTCTTTAGGCAAGGCGGCCACGAAAGAGCAAATAGCCTTAGCAGGCCAATATGCAGCCAAGACATGGGATGCGGCTAACGCATTAAAGAAAAGGTCGCAGGCTGAGCAGGCGAGGCGCTTTACAGATCAAGAGATTGCTACCAATAAAACCACTCCCGACGCAATAACTGGTGCGGTTGCAGACCCGACAGCCTTGATAAATCTTCAAGAGCAACAAAAGCTAGCAGCTCTAGCACAATACCAGCAAATGGGGGTGTTAAGTGCCCAGCAATTCGAAGACACAAAAACAGCAATTCAGGAACAGGCATCTAATGCTAGAAAGCGAATAGCTCAGGACGAAGCCAATAGTCAGATGGCGGCCACTGTTTCCATGCTGAATGCTGCTTCATTAGGGTTTGATAGCTTGGCAGGAATTATTAGTGGAGCGGCAGGAAAGGCTAGTAGCGCATACATTGCAATGTTTGCCGCGGCTAAGTCCTTCGCAATCGCTTCAGCCACGTTGGATTTCAATGGCGCACTGCTTAAGGCTCTCAATGCACCGGATTCATTAACTACGGCGCAACGCTTTGCTAACTATGCAGCCGTTGCTTCCGCTGGGGCGTCTGTCCTTTCCAATATTGCAAGTGTCAGCATGAGTGGTGGTCGACGTTACGGCGGCACGGTATCAGCCGGCAATGCCTACCGCATCAACGAAGATGGACGCTCTGAAATCTTCCAGACCGCAGGTGGGCAGCAGGCATTCATCCCGAACCAGTCAGGGAAGATCATTCCTGCTGATAAGGCCGGAGGTGGTGGGTCGTTTAATCCTGTAATGAACCTGACGATAAATACTACGGGAGGAATTGGTGATGATGATATCGCAAGACTGCGAAAGGCATGGAACAACGACATGCTGAAAATGATGGTGGACCAAAGTACGAGACCGGGCGGGCTATTACAGGGCAGGAAAAAATAAGCGGCTAAAAGCCGCTTTATTATTCAGCCCTGACCACATCCTGTTTTGACTATATCTTCAATGATGTCGTTGACAGTCTCAGCTGCCGCTCGAAGTTCTTCCTTTGATGTTGAGTCGCTTTCAAGTTCATCAAAATTCATTGAGCGAGTTCCCGCAAGCCTCATAAGAGCTTGCTTTTGATCTTCGTTGAGCGTTGCGATTACGTAGCTGAGTACTGTTTTTACAGCCAGTCCATTTAGTAATTCATTAGAAGGTGCAGCCATGTTTTTAACCTCTTATTTTGATGGATAAACGACCGTAATTGTAACATGCAAAACAGTACAAAAATAAATCCATAAGGGCTTAAATATGCCAGAAACATTCACATGGACACCGCAGAAGGGCTATTCAGTTGAGCGAACGCCGAACGTAGCCGTCATTAAACTCGGTGACGGTTACGAACAGCGACAGGTGAAGGGTATCAACCCGTTAATGGATAAATACTCGCTCACCTTTCGCGGTGTCAGCGGAGCGTGCCGTAGTAACCCCGCGAAGGATGCTGAGGCATTTCTCAAGGCTCGAATGGCGGTAGAGGCGTTCTACTGGACGCCATCCGATACGGGAGTGCAGGCGCTTTTTGTCTGCCGCTCCTGGAATATGACAAAGACCGGGCCGCTGTTTGAACTGACGGCCACGTTTGAGCAGGTGCCACGATGATTAAATTGCTGCATGGAGCTGTAATTTGCAGGCCTTTCGCAAAGCAACCTGTGCTAAGTGAAAAAGAAAAGAAGCAACGTGAAATTGATGATGTTGAAAGGTGTTGCCGATTCGAGGCGGACGACTGGGATGCTCCAGAGTTTAAAGCGGTTTTGGGGCCGCATAACTGGCGAAGCTACATTACACCACAGCTCAAAGACGCATGGCCGTCATTCACTGACTGGCAAAAGAAAGTGATAGCTCATGCGTTGGATGATGCTGCATCACACGAAGAATGGGATTAACGATAAGCCACCTCTGGGTGGCTTTTTTTATGGGAGTTTGCCGTGCGCGACATACCAGCAAATTTAATTATTGAAAGCGTAGACGCCGGAGTAGGCGCATTCATCGATTTGTTCGAAGCTGACCTACAACCCTTTGGTGGCGACCTTATCCGGTTCCATTCCGGCACAAACGGCTATTACGGCAATGTTATCTGGAAAGGTAACCAGTACCAGGCGTACCCGATAGCAGTGGAAGGATTCGAGTCAAAGAACGAAGGCACATATGCCCGCCCGTCAATGGCGGTGGCGAACGTTACCGGCTTACTGACGGGTATCAACCATGACTTTGATGACATGCTGGGAGTCGTTATCACCCGGCGCCAGGTTCCTGTGAAATACCTGGACTCGGTGAATTTCCCGAACGGCAACCCTGATGCAGATCCGACGCAGGAAGCAGTTTCCCGCTACGTCGTTGAAGAAATGACGGAAGAGACGTTCGAGCAGGTGACCTATACGCTGGCGACACCGATTGACTGCGACAACGCCATTATCCCGGCTCGTACTATTCTCGCCGATGTGTGCCAGTGGCAGTATCGCGGCGTCGGATGCGGATATGACGGGCCGCCTGTTGCAGATGAGCGCGACAATACAACCACGGATCCGGCGAAAGACAAGTGCTCTCACCGTCGTAGCGGCTGCCGATTCCGTTATCCGCGACCGGAACCAATGCCAATCAGCAGCTTCCCTGGCTCTCAGAAGGTTTCCTGATGCAAGAATTACTCGATTATGCGGCATCATCGCAGGATGAAGTGTGCGGCTTAATCCTTGATGGCGATCGGCTGTTCCGCTGTCGGAACGCGCACCACGAACCGGGCAAGCATTTCCGCATCAGTGATGATGACTGGCTGGCAGCCGAGGAAGCAGGAGAGGTGACGGCGGTCTTTCACTCGCACCCGCAAAACTTACCGTTCCTGTCTGGCGCCGACCGCAAAGCGCAGGTTACCAGTGGTCTTCCGTGGTGGCTGGCGTGCGATGGCAGAATTCTGAAATTCAGGCCCGTTCCATTCCTGCTGGGGCGCAGGTTCGAACATGGCATCATGGACTGCTACACCCTTTTCAGGGACGCGTATCACCTGTGCGGTATTAACCTTCCTGATTTTGAGAGAACTAACGGGTGGTGGTTACGAGGTGAAAATCTCTATCTGAACAACATGCCGCTCAATGGCTTCTGCCAGGTATTTCCGGTAGAGGCGCAACCTGGTGACGTCATTATCAGACAGCCATTCCCCGGCGCTGACCCTTGCCACGCAATGGTTCTCCTCGATGACAACATGGTGCTTCATCACGACCACGCAGGACACCTTAGCCGGAGAGAACCAATGCGCCCGGCATACGTTAAGCAGATGCATTCCATATGGAGACATGAACAGTGCTCATCTTTAAATTTGCGGGCAATTTACGCCGATTTTACCGCCAAATCTCTCTGAACGTAGACACGCCCGCTCAGGGACTGCGTCTGCTTCTTGCCCAGAATCACGAATTCAAAAAAGCATTCCTCAATACAAAACTTCGGCTCCGAATAGCGGGCGAGGATGTTGAGGCATCGGCTATGCAATGGCATCTGGATCGCCACCTGAAAGATGGTTCTGTAGTCCTGTTTGTGCCGGTAGTTGAAGGTGCTCTCACTGCCGCTGCTGCTGCATGGATTGCGGTTGCCGTCAGCGTGGCTTCAATTGCGTACTCGGTCTACATGTCCCGCAACATGAAAACTAAAACGTCAGCGGAAGCGGCTGAGACAAACACGCTAACGAATAACTCATTTACCAGTGCGGAAAACCGTGTCGGGCAAGGGCGCCCGGTGCCAATCCTCCTTGGGGAAATGGAAGTCGGCTCGAACGTCATTTCTCTCGGTATTGACACAAGTAACAACCAGGACTGGACAGAATCAATTAGCTAAGGTGGCACTATGTCTTCAGGCGGCGGTAAAGCATCGACCCCGAAACTCCTCGACGATAACCTCAAATCAAAACAATTTTACAGGGTACTCGATCTTATTTCGGAAGGTCCAATATACGGGCCGGTAGACCAGGAACACCTTTCTTCATTCAAACTGAACAAAACGTCTGTTACCGATGCAAACGGAAACGTCAGTGTGAATGGCGTCAGTGTGGCATGGCGGCCTGGCTCAGAGAGTCAGTTACCGATTAACGGCTTCTCTGCAATCGAAGCAACAACCATCGTTAATACGGAAGTCACCTACGATACACCTCTGGTACGCACTATTACGGATCAGGATGTAACCCGCGTTCGTTTTAACGTTGGTGTCACCGGACTGGTAGAGCAGGACACCAAAGGAAACCAGAAGAACACTTCAGTCACTCTGGTTCTGGAGACCAGATCTGGAGCGGGCGGGTTTGCAATAGTAAAGACCGTCACCATTACAGGCAAAATCTCAGGTGAATATCTTGAAGCACACCTGATTGACGCGCCGGAAACTAAACCGTTCGATATCCGTGTGCGTCGAATTACGCCGGACAGCACCAGTGATTTGCTGTCAAACGGCACCATCTGGAACAGCTACAGCGAGATCACCGACGATAACCTGAACTATCCGTTCTCCGCTATTGCGGGTGCGGTTATTGACCGTGACCAGTACACCGATACCCCTAGTCGCACATACCATCTTCGCGGCCTGATTGTGGACGTTCCTGACAACTACGATCCGATTGCCAGAACTTACTCGGGGTTGTGGACTGGCGGATTCAAAAAAGCGTGGACTAACAACCCGGCGTGGCTGTTCCGTGAACTGGCGAAGAATACGCGTTTTGGCCTGGCGAAACGTGCCGGTTATATCGATGTAGATGACGGTGCGTTGTACGTCCTCTCACAGTATTGCGATCAGCTTGTTAATGATGGCTACGGCGGGCAGGAACCAAGGATGACGCTGAATGCCTATATTACCGAGCAAGCGAGTGCGCGTGACATTCTCGACAAGATAGCGAGCATGTTTCGGGGTATAGCGCTGTGGGACGGGATGCGACTGTCTGTCATGCTGGACGCGCCACAGGATCCGATTGCGACAATCACGAATGCTAACGTGGTTGATGGCGAGTTCAAGCGTAGCTCCGTGAAGCGTTCAGAGAAATACAATGCCGTTGTTGTGTCCTGGACTGACCCGGATAACGGCTGGGAGCAGGTAAAAGAGTATGTTTCCGATGATGAGATGATTGCCCGCGGAAACTACAACGAAACCACTCTGGAGGCGTTCGGCTGTACCTCACGCGGTCAGGCATGGCGAGCCGGGAAATGGCTGCTGGAAACAGCAAAGCGTGAAAGCAGCAGACTGTCTTTCCAGATGGCGCGCGATGCTATCCACTTCACACCGGGTGACATCGTTGAAATCATGGATAACAACTATGCTGGTGCGCGTCTTGGTGGCCGCATTATGTCGCATGCTGGTAACAAAATTACCGTTGATGCGGTTGATTCGTCTCTGATATCAGAAGGCGACACCATGTCGATCATGGGCAGTGACGGGAGGTTCGTTAAGTATGAGATTGGCAGCATTGCCGGCAATATAGTGACGCTGAAAACGACTCCAGCATGGGTTCGTGACGGTACTGTGTTTGCCATCTCTACCAGTAACGTTTCTACCAGGCTATTCCGCATCCTGAGCGTTGCAGAGACGGATAACAATTCTGTCTACAGCATCACCGCATCGCAACATGATCCGAACAAACAGGCCATTGTTGATGAAGGTGCCGTGTTTGAAGTTCCCAACGATACGCTGAACGGTTACCGCGTACCGAACGTGGAGAACCTGCGCATCATCAACACCAACTCTGAGACTGTCCAGGTCACGGCTACATGGGAGACAGCAACTACCACCAAAAAGCTGGTGTTTGAGTTATACGTGTACGCCGATGACGGAAAAGTGGTTGCCCAGTACGAAACAGACCAGTTCCGCTACGAGTTCTTTGGTCTGAACGCTGGAAACTATACGCTTGGTGTTCGCGGTCGCAATGAAAACGGAATGAAAGGCGCTGAGACGCAAATCAGCATGGTCATCGGTGCACCACCTGCGCCATCCAGTGTTATCTGGACGCCTGGCCTGTTCTCTGCTGACCTGGTTCCTGTTATGCGCATTACGGCAACGACAGACACCTCGTTTGAATTCTGGTACTCCGGGCAAAATCAGATCGTCAATCCGGCAGAAATTGAAGACCAGGCGCAGTTCCTCGGGCGCTCTAACCAGTGGACGCTTCATGGTCTACAGGCAGATAAAACGTATTACGTTTATGTCCGTACCAGGAATGCTTTCGGGGTATCTGAATTCGTTGAGGCGTCCGGTCAGGCATCATCTGATATCCCGGGGATGATAGAAATCATTGATAAGCAGATCCGCGAATCAGATGCGTTTAAAAATGTTCAGGAAGGTGTCGACACTAACCTGGAAGGCATCATGTCGAATTCGCTGGCGAACCACGGAACTGTTGAACATCAGTTCCAGCAACTTGGCGAAGTTCGCGCCGACATTCTGGTTGTTAAGACCACTATTGCCGATGTCGATCAGGGGCTGGCTGATTTATCCACTTACGTTCAGGCTTCCATTGGCGATTTGAATAGTGATGTCAATTCTCTGACGTCTGCCGTTAACCAGAAGATGACCGCTGAGGTCAACAGTGATGGCACAGCTAAAGCCTCTTATACGCTGAACATGGGGATAGTGCGAAACGGTGTGAAATATAACACCGGTTTCGGCATGTCCATTGAGCCATCCGGCAGCACCTACAAATCGACGGTTGTTTTTGCTGCTGATCAGTTCGGTATTTATTCCGGTAACAATCCGGGTAACTGGCAGGCGGCTTTTTTCGTTTACAACGGCCAGGTGTTTATCCGTAGCGTACTTATTCAGGATGCTTCTATAGATTTCGCCAAAATAACGGACAGCCTTCAGTCTTCGAATTTTATCGCCGGAACGCGCGGCTGGCGTCTGTGGAAAAACGGTGACTGTGAGTTCCACGGAAAACTGTATGCGACCAGCGGTCAGTTTGCATTTAACGGTGCGAATAACACTGTGGTTGTGGATGGGAATGGTGTGACAGTAAACATTCCTGGCGGCGGGATGATCAGACTTGGGATATGGTGATTTATGCCTTCAGGATTACTGATTGATTTGAACGACGGCGGGCCGCGCATGGAGATTACAGCAGGGATGCGCTGCCCTTCCTACCTGCTGTCTGTTGCTGATGCGTGGGATGTTTCTCAGTCGATAACCATCCCCAGAACAGCGAGCAGCGATGTGTTTGTCGCACCGAAGAACACCGTGGATATGGAATACTACGGCCCCAATCTTATACCAACTATTATGATGCTGGATTCGTGTACCGTGTCGGGTAATACGCTGGTGCAAAATATCTGGTGGAGCGATAGTATCAGTCATGTGCAGAGAACATTTGCAGCCACTGTCTGGGAAATATTACCCGTCGCAACAGGAAGTGCGGGGTTGCTTATCAGCAACAGCACTGATTTCACCGCTATCACCAACAACACGAAAGCCGGGTTTTGTGTGTGGCGCGGCGATATTACGTTCACCGGTTCATGGACTACGCCCACAACGTCTATACCGCGATCGAATTATGTTGTTTTTGCGAAATGGAGTGCGGCAGGAGTCACGATTGAGTTTGACGGTAACGTTATCACGGCCTATCAGGAACGGGACGGTGATAATGTGGCTGCAACAGTCACCATGCGTGTTGCCATATTCGCAAGTGGTATCGGGCCAACACCCGGCACAGGTCTGAATATCATTAACGCACAAGGGCAGTGTGTGTTTTCAACGACAAGCAGACCGTTTGTCTACCTCGGGAATAAATACGCCCCATCGTGGAACGATACCGACATCGGTGACAACATGATCATGCTCGGCAGATACGGATTTCAGAGTATCAGAGCGGAAGGATGGTCTCGTCTGAAGTGGGTCGGGCTGGTCAGAAGCGGTAATGTTGTGCGATGTGCAAGAGGTCGTCAGGTGGCGGTCTGGGATCAGAATTACTCAGTTGTAAACCGACGTCTGACGGGAATAGATATTCCCTGCATCCCGGCCATTTATTAACCCGCTTCGGCGGGTTTTTTATTATCTGAAAGAGGTCATTATGTCCGCAGGAACATTAACCCTGACGAATAACTCTGCTACTGTAACTGGCAGCGGCACTGCTTTTTCAACTGAACTAGCAGCAGGTGATTTTATCGTTGTCACCGTCGGCGGGGTTCCTTATACGCTGCCTATCAAGACAGTAAACAGCAATACATCTCTGACGCTGGTCAGCAACTACACCGGGCCGACGCAATCAGGCGCCGCCTGGTTTGCTGTTCCCCGTGTGGCGCTGAATATGGTTACCGCCGCGCTGGTGGCCCAGAGCGCTGAAGCCCTGCGTGGGCTGAACTACGACAAGCAGAACTGGCAGCAGGTATTCAGTGTGAACGGAAATATCACCGTTACGCTGCCTGACGGTTCGCAATTCTCAGGGCCTTCGTGGCTGTATATGGTCAATACTGTAGCAACGAAAACCAATGGTGCTGTGCCCATTAATCAGGGAGGCACCGGCGCAACCGATGCCGAAGGTGCCCGAACAGGTCTTGGGCTGGGGACCAGTGCTACAAAAAATACAGGGACGTCGGGGAATGTCGTCCCTCTTCTTGATGCAGACGGCGTTACATTTGATAAAAGACTATCCATCGGCGGTGGAAATTACTCATCTCAACTGAGATTGATTTCAAACAGTGACGGCTACGGACAGATGGAAATTTATTCCCTCGGAGGCACTGTACGCTGTCGTCTGGCATACATCAACAGTAACGATTTGTACTATTACAAGTATGTCGGGGGAGCATATTCTTTTGGCGTTATGTTTCCGCAATCCGGGGGAACTCTGGCGTTAACAGGAACTTCTGATATTCATTTCAAAGACGATGTAAAAGACATGGACCCGGTAGTCTCTCTGGATAATATCAACAGGATGAGACCCGTCAGTTTTGTTTTTAAAGCAGACAAAAACAGAAATGTACGTCGTGGGGTTATCGCTCAGGAAATTATGGAGATCGACCCGCAGTATGTTCATCTGAATATTGACAGAAATCCAGATACGCAGGAAGACACTGAGCGCTACAGTCTTGATAATAACGCTCTTCTTCTTGATGCACTGCTTGCTATACAAGCCCTTTCGAAAAAGGTTGAGGCAATGGAGTTGGTTTTGAAAAAAGACATTTCAACGAAGGACATAACGCAATCTTGTTCCTGAGAAGTTGCCGCACCAGAGCGTATGCAAGACCCTGATGCGGCCAGCTGGCGATCGTTCGATAGTGCGAGTATTGAATGATTGCCAGTCGCTGGCGAGTTTACAACGACGCATGGATCGGTTCGTTTGATGGTTGTCCGGTGATGTGGTAGGCACTATTCCACCTTTTCATCTAACCAGTCAGCCCACCATTGCATCATCTCCCGGCGCGTGTCGAGATAAGCCGCGTGATTGTACACCGACCGAGTACCACCGCTAACGTGCGCCAGTTGCATTTCTATCGCGTCTCTGTTCCAGTGCTTCTCGTTGAGAACGGTACTGAACTGGTGACGAAATCCATGCCCACTTGCCTGGCCTTCATATCCAATATTGCGGATCACGCCTAACACTGCGTTTTCGCTGATCGGTTTCTTCCTGTCGCTGCGTCCAGGGAAACACAATTCATACTGGCCGGTTATCTGTTGCAGAAACCTGAACAACTCCATGACCTGATCTGACATCGGGACAACATGCAACTTTCTCCCTTTCATGACGGAAGGGTCAACGCTGATTAACCTGTTTTCATAGTCAATTCCCGTCCATACCAACGATCGAAGCTCAACTGTACGCATGGCTGTATAGTGAAGAATCTGCGTTGCTATCTTAGAGATAACCCATCCACCGTAACCGTTAAGAGCCTTCTGGAACTCGTGTATGCGGTGCATGGGAAGGAATGGGTAGTTTTTCTTCCTGTATCCTCGCATGGCTCCTGCCAGGTCTCTGGATGGATTGTATTTAGCCCTGCCAGTTACGATCGCATAACTGAACACTTCCCCGCATCTTCGTCTCGCCTTATCAGCGCGCTCCATTGCGCCTCTGTCTTCGAACAGCCTGATGACCTTCAGTAGTACCATCGGCTCAACTTCTTCCATTTTCAGATGACCGATGACTGGCAGTATGTCGTCGGTGAACATGCTCATCATCTCGTCAGCATATCCCTTCGACCACACCTTTGATTTGTGCGCATGCCACTCACGGAAGATATCTTCGAACGAATCTGCCGCTGCTTCCTTCTCTTTCTTCTTTATGGCCTGCTTCTGCTCTGCCGGGTCCACACCTGCCAGCAACTTCATTTTTGCTTCTGACTGTTTTGCCCGTGCTTCAGTGAGTGAAATTTCAGGATAGGGGCCAATGACCAGCGTCTTTTCCTTGCCATCGAACCGGTAACGCATGCGCCATACCTTTTTACCTGATGGTGGCACGAACAGGAAAAGGCCTCCGGCATCTGCGAGGCGATATGATTTTTCCGCAGGCCTGGCTGCGTCTATTTGCTTTACCGTAAGCATGTGGGCATAAATCCGTGGTCATTTTGCTGTGTGCCCACAATATGCCCGCAAAAGTTTGGTGTAGTCAATTCGCTTTGGTTCGCTTTGGTTGTATAAGAACTATGAATTATTAAGGTGTGATGAGGGTTACGTTCTGGTGTGGAGTGGTGGGTTCGGTTTGAAATGGTGTCCCCTGCAGGAATCGAACCTGCAACTAGCCCTTAGGAGGGGCTCGTTATATCCATTTAACTAAGGAGACGAGGCGGCACGAGTATAGCGTTTTTTACCCTGCACAGTAAGTATATCGCCGCCTGACTGCTCAAACAGTCGCCATTCAGGACTGTTTTTTCTGCTTTTCCGCCTTCTTTCCGGCACGCAGCCTGGCCTCTTCTTTGCGTCTGGCGCTCATATCATTACGGATCTGCGCATGGCTCATAAGCGCGAAGATGAATGTACCGCCGCAGATATTCCCCGCCAGCGTGGGCAAAGCAAAGGGCCAGAAAAAGTCGCTCCAGTGCAGCGTGCCGTTAAACACCAGATAGAGGATTTCAACCGAACCCACGACGATATGGGTCGTGTCAGCGAGGGCGATAAGCCAGGTCATCAGAATGATCACCACGATTTTTGCGGCGCCGGCAGCGGGAAACATCCATACCATTGTGGCAATGATCCAGCCGGAGATAATGGCATTGGCAAACATCTCGCCAGGGCTGTTTTTCATCACATCCATGCCGATTTTGACAAACGCATCACGCGTTTCTTCGTCAAATATAGGCATATATTCAAAAGCCCATGCGGCGATGCCAGTACCGACTACGTTGCCCAGCAACACCACGCTCCAGAGTCGCATCAGCAGACCCGCGTTGCCCATCGTCGGGTTTTGCATCACCGGCAGAACGGCGGTGACGGTATTTTCAGTAAACAACTGCTGGCGTGCCATGATGACGATGATAAAACCAAAGGTATAACCCAGATTCTCAAGTAAAAAACTGCCGGGGACGCCGTCCAGCTGTACGTGAAAAATACCTTTCGCCAGTAGCGAGGCGCCCATTGAGAGCCCTGCGGCAATGGCTGACCACAGCAGCGCCATAGCGTCACGCTCCAGCTCTTTTTCGCCGTCCTGGCGGATATGTTCGTGAATCGCCATCGCGCGTGAGGGGAGGCGATCCTCGTCGACCTCTATCTTTTTCCCGCGTTGTTTTTCTTCGCTTTCGACTTCGAGTTCGTCACTGTGTTGATCAATTTTCTCTTCGCTGAATTTATCCATTGTGAGACCTCGTGATGAACACATTTGTCTAAAGCGTAGTGGCTTTTATCCGACTGAAGGCAGGGCAAACTCTGAAATCGCAAAAAAGGCGACGCGCGTTTTTACCCGCCCGGTTAGAATGAAACCCGCCATGAGCCAGAGTTACAGGCTATGATCAAATCAACAAGAATCAGTATATAGACATCATTTGACGTGCTGTTACAATCGCTCACACCTAAACAGGCGGATACGGTCTCGTTCCGTCATGGATGGCAATCAGCGATAGCCATAATCAACAGGGAGACATTTATGAAGCTTCGCCTGTCGGCGCTTGCGCTGGGGAGCACACTGCTGGTGGGATGTGCAAGCTCCGGTACAGAACAGCAGGGGCGTTCAGATCCGCTCGAAGGATTTAACCGCACCATGTACAACTTCAACTTTAACGTGTTGGACCCGTATGTCGTTCGACCGGTCGCTGTCGCCTGGCGTGATTATGTTCCGCAGCCTGCCAGAAATGGTTTGAGTAATTTTACCAGCAACCTCGAAGAGCCTGCGATTATGGTGAACTATTTCCTGCAGGGCGATCCCTATCAGGGCATGGTGCACTTCACCCGCTTCTTCCTGAATAGTATTTTGGGGATGGGGGGCTTTATTGATGTTGCGGGGATGGCGAATCCAAAACTACAGCGTGTTGAACCGCACCGTTTCGGCAGTACGTTAGGCCATTACGGTGTGGGGTATGGCCCCTACGTGCAACTTCCGTTCTATGGCAGCTTCACGCTGCGTGAAGATGGCGGTGATATGGCCGATACCCTTTATCCGGTACTTTCCTGGCTCACCTGGCCGATGTCGATCGGTAAATGGACCATTGAAGGAATTGAAACCCGCGCGCAACTGCTGGATTCCGATGGTCTGCTGCGTCAGTCTTCCGACCCGTATATTCTGGTGCGTGAAGCATACTTCCAGCGTCATGACTTCATCGCTAACGGCGGGAAGCTTAAACCGCAGGAAAACCCGAATGCCCAGGCGATTCAGGACGATCTCAAAGAGATTGATTCTGAATAACCACACGAGGCCAATAAAAAAGGTGAGTCAAAAGACTCACCTTTTTTTACGTCTGATGAAAATCAGAATGCGTAGTTAAAGTTCGTACCGAACAGCCAGGCTTTACCGTCAGACTTGAAGGAGTAAGCTGCCGGGCCTTCCCCTTCGGTAAATTTCACGTTCTGGCCGTGCATATAAGATGCGCCAACGTCAATAGAAGCATCTTCATTGAAGGCGTAAGTTGCACCCGCGCTCAGCCACAGACGGTCCTGATCGGGAATAGAAATGGAACGTTTGTTTGCCGGAACCGGGCTATCGTCATACGCGATACCGGTACGGAAAGTCCAGTTCTTATCGTAGTAGTAGGTCGTACCCAACGCGATACGGTACGCATCCTTAAAGCTTTCATCTTTATAGAAGAGCGTCTGGCCGTCGTCGCCTTTGGCTTTTAACTCCTGGAACTGGCTCCAGCTGGTATAAGTCAGGCTATAGTGGATAGCCCATTGCGGCGCGACGCGGTTATAACCGGAGATTTCCCACATTTCAGGCAGGTTCAGGGTTAAGGAACCATTCTGTGTTGCGCCGCCAGTGCCGTATGGCAGGCTTGAAAGCCCCATACTGGCGAAAATATTGTTCAGATTTGGGTTAATGGAGCTTTTGTAATCGCCTTCGAAGTCGATTTTCACTTCAGAGCGGTAGGTCAGGCCCCAACGGTTATCCTTGTCGAGTTCATACAGGATGCCTGCGTTCCAGCCGAATCCCCACTCATCCCCCTTCAGGTGGGCGATCTGGGAGTCAGGGGAGTTAATGCCATCCGTCCACTGAGAGGGTACGCCTTGTCCAACCAGCTGTTGTGAAAGCACCGGACCGAGGGAACCCGCATAGCGCTCAATTTTAGCTTTCGCGTAAACCGCATCAAAACCAACCCCGAAGCTCCAGCTATTATTCAGGCGATAGGCACCGCTGAGGTTCAGGTTCACCGTTTGCAGGTCTGTTTTACCGCCATAGATACCGGCTGAATAATCTTTATTGAATTCGGTGGCGAGGCCGTAGTTGGAGGTAATGGATGCCCCCCAACCGAACTGATCGTTGATCGGCGCAACGAAGTGTAGGTTAGGAACCCACGCTGTTGGCGCAATATTATTCGCGTTGGCATTTTGCCCGGTTAAGTTAGAGCGACCTGTCACATTGACATCTGGATCGATATACACCGCACCCGCAGAGAAGGTGGGGCGATCGAACATCATAATTAACGCCGGGTTGCGGCTAACGTTACCGGCATCATCTGCGATAGCGCCTTCACCCGAATAAGCCCGGCCAAGGCCAGAGGAAGAAAATTCGTTTAACTGAAAGCCTGCAGACCAGGCTTGTGTGGAGACGATTGCCACTGCGACTGCGAGAGCAGACTTTGTAAACAGGGTTTTCTGGCTCATGACCATAACCTCATCGATTTATTTTTATACAAACTATGTTACATGCCGTAACAGGAGCGCGAAGTGTAGGGTCTGAGGTACGACAGAGAAATCAGACCAGTGGCGTGAGTATAGGTCTGACCAGCTGGAATGTTGCAAGTATGTTTATAATATTTTTCAATTGTGATCGTAGAAACGCGATCCAGCTGGCAAATTTGAGGCCTGGCGCACTCACTCGATTGGGCGATTTTTGTTTTAGATCATTTTTAAGTGTGATTTCGGTCACTTATCCCATTTTGCGTCATTAACGACTGGAGAGCCTTTTTCCACGAGCGTAAAATATCCTCAATATTTATCTGGCACCTTGAGTGCAAATACAGAGGAAATCTACAATGAGTAAATGCAGTGCTGATGAAACCCCGGTTTGCTGCTGTATGGATGTTGGCACCATTATGGACAACTCCGATTGCACCGCGTCCTACAGCCGTGTGTTTGAAAACCGCGCGCAGGCCGAAGAGACGCTGGCGGCTCTGACAGAAAAAGCGCGTGGCGTGGAGTCTGAACCTTGCCAGATTACATCCACCTTTACCGAAGAAGCTGAAGGCGTGCGTCTGGACATCGACTTTGTCTTCGCCTGCGAAGCTGAAACGCTGATCTTCCAGCTGGGTCTGCGTTAATCCCCTTCTTTTGAATGCCCCTGTCAAATTCTGGCAGGGGCATTTTCGTAACCCTCTGTTACTATCCTCTGTGTCTTAGCTCTCACTTTCTGGCGTCTCCGCTTGGCGAAATGTAAAAAATTGGTTAAGACTGTGATCAGGTCAGACCACTTATTTTATTTTTTTACAGGGGAATGTTATGAGTCAGGCTTTACCACTGGTTACCCGCCAGGGCGATCGTATCGCCATTGTAAGCGGATTACGTACGCCGTTTGCTCGTCAGGCCACCGCTTTTCATGGCATTCCTGCTGTTGAGTTGGGAAAAATGGTTGTTGGGGAATTGCTGGCGCGCAGTGAAATACCTGCCGAGGTTATTGAGCAACTGGTTTTTGGCCAGGTGGTGCAAATGCCTGAAGCTCCCAACATCGCCCGGGAAATTGTGCTGGGTACGGGGATGAATGTTCACACCGATGCCTACAGCGTAAGCCGGGCGTGCGCGACCAGTTTTCAGGCGGTAGCGAATGTTGCGGAAAGCCTGATGGCGGGGACGATTCGCGCGGGGATTGCTGGCGGCGCGGACTCCTCTTCCGTGTTACCCATTGGCGTCAGCAAAAAGCTGGCGCGTATACTGGTGGACGTCAATAAAGCCCGCACGACCGGGCAAAAACTCAAACTCTTTTCCCGCCTGCGTCTGCGAGACCTGATGCCTGTTCCGCCCGCGGTCGCTGAATATTCCACCGGGCTACGGATGGGCGATACGGCCGAGCAAATGGCGAAAACCTATGGCATTACGCGTGAGCAGCAGGATGCGCTGGCGCATCGTTCCCATCAACGAGCCGCGCAGGCCTGGGCCGAAGGTAAACTGGCGGATGAGGTGATGACAACATATGCGCCGCCGTATAAAGAGCCTTTTTCTGAAGACAATAATATTCGTGGCAACTCTACTCTGGCAGATTATGCGAAGCTGCGCCCCGCGTTTGACCGACAACATGGGACGGTCACGGCGGCGAACAGTACGCCGCTGACGGATGGCGCGGCAGCCGTCATCCTGATGACGGAGTCTCGCGCTAAAGAACTTGGCCTGGCGCCGTTGGGCTATCTGCGTAGCTATGCGTTTACCGCAATTGACGTCTGGCAGGACATGCTGCTGGGCCCGGCCTGGTCGACGCCGCTGGCGCTGGAGCGGGCCGGATTAACGCTGGCCGATCTCTCGTTAATTGATATGCATGAAGCCTTTGCCGCCCAGACGCTGGCTAACATTCAACTGCTTGGCAGCGAGCGTTTTGCCCGCGACGTGCTGGGCAGGGCGAATGCGACCGGGGAAGTGGATGACAGTAAGTTTAACGTCCTCGGCGGGTCGATTGCCTATGGACATCCGTTTGCCGCAACGGGGGTGCGGATGATCACGCAAACCCTGCATGAGCTACGCCGTCGGGGAGGCGGTTTTGGCCTGGTGACCGCGTGTGCTGCGGGGGGTTTAGGGGCGGCAATGGTTCTGGAGGCGGAATAATGGACATGACATCAGCGTTCACGCTTAACGTGCGTCTGGATAACGTCGCGGTCGTCTCTATTGATGTCCCCGGTGAGAAAATGAATACCCTGAAGGCGGAGTTTGCGACGCAGGTTCGCGCCATCCTGAAACAGATTCGGGAAAACAAGGCGCTGCGCGGTGTGGTTTTTATTTCTGCGAAGCCGGATAACTTTATCGCGGGGGCGGATATCAACATGATCGGCAACTGCAAAAGCGCGCAGGAAGCTGAAACGCTGGCGCGTCAGGGCCAGCAGATAATGGCTGAAATTCAGGCGCTGTCTGTTCCGGTTGTCGCCGCCATTCACGGCGCGTGTCTCGGCGGTGGGTTAGAGATGGCGCTGGCTTGCCATCGGCGCATTTGTACTGATGATGCGAAAACCGTGCTGGGCCTGCCGGAAGTGCAACTGGGGCTGCTGCCAGGGTCTGGCGGTACGCAGCGATTACCGCGCCTGGTTGGGGTGAGTACGGCGCTGGACATGATCCTCACCGGTAAGCAGTTACGGCCAAAACAAGCGCTCAGGGTTGGCCTGGTGGACGAAGTCGTGCCGCATGCCATCTTGCTTGAGGCTGCCGTGGAACTGGCGATTAAAGGGCGTTCCGCTCAGCGGAATTTACCGGTGCGTGAACGTATTCTGGCCGGGCCGCTTGGGCGCACGCTGCTGTTTCGCATGGTCAGTAAAAAAACCGGGCAGAAAACGCAGGGTAATTACCCGGCGACAGAGCGAATCCTTGAGGTGATTGAAACCGGGCTGGCGCAGGGAAGCAGCAGCGGATACGACGCGGAAGCGCGGGCGTTTGGCGAACTGGCGATGACGCCGCAGTCGCAGGCGTTGCGGAATATCTTTTTTGCCAGCACCGAAGTGAAAAAAGATCCGGGGAGCGATGCGCAGCCTGGCCCGTTAGCCAGCGTAGGCGTGCTGGGCGGAGGTCTGATGGGCGGCGGTATTGCTTACGTGACGGCCTGTAAAGGCGGCTTGCCGGTTCGCATCAAAGATATTAATGCCAAAGGCATCAACCACGCGCTGAAGTACAGCTGGGATCAGCTTGAAACCAAAGTTCGCCGCCGCCATATCAAAGCGGGCGAACGCGACAAACAGCTGGCGCTAATCTCCGGCTCAACGGATTACCGTGGCTTCTCGCATCGGGATCTGGTTATTGAAGCGGTGTTTGAAGATCTGGCGTTAAAACAGCAGATGGTGGCGGAAGTCGAGCAAAACTGCGCTCCTCACACCATTTTTGCCTCCAACACCTCATCTTTACCCATCGGCGACATCGCGGCTAACGCGGCCAGGCCTGAGCAGGTGATTGGTTTGCACTTCTTTAGCCCGGTAGAAAAAATGCCGTTGGTGGAGGTCATTCCTCATGCGACAACCTCCGCGCAGACGATCGCCACGACCGTTAAGCTGGCGAAAAAACAGGGCAAAACGCCGATTGTGGTCAGCGATAAAGCCGGGTTCTACGTTAATCGTATTCTTGCCCCGTATATCAACGAAGCAATACGGCTGCTGACCGAAGGTGAACGCGTCGAAGCGATCGACGCCGCGCTGGTCAAGTTTGGTTTTCCGGTCGGGCCAATCCAACTTTTGGATGAGGTTGGCATCGATACAGGCACTAAAATTATACCTGTACTGGAGGCCGCTTACGGCGAACGTTTTAGCGCGCCTGCAAACGTTGTTGCCTCAATTTTGAATGACGATCGCAAAGGCAGAAAAAATGGTCGCGGTTTCTATCTTTATGGCGTGAAAGGGCGTAAAAGCAAAAAACAGGTCGACCCTGCAATTTATAGGCTTATTGGTACGCAAGGGCAGAGCCGACTTTCTGCGCAGCAAATGGCTGAGCGGTGCGTGATGTTAATGCTCAATGAAGCGGCGCGCTGCTTTGATGAGAAGGTGATCCGCAGCGCGCGTGATGGCGACATCGGCGCGGTATTTGGTATTGGTTTTCCGCCGTTTCTTGGCGGCCCGTTCCGTTATATGGACACTCTCGGCGCGGGTGAAGTGGTTGCGGTTCTGCAACGACTGGCTACGCAGTATGGCGACCGGTTTACCCCGTGCGAGCGCTTATTGCGGATGGCTGAACGCGGTGAACGTTTCTGGAACAGTGGGGAAACAGACCTGAAGGAATAAGGTCATATCAGGACGAGACCGCACCGAATGACTGTGTGGTGGTCAATTTGTAAACAAAGATTGACTATACTTACGCCATTGAGGTAAAAAACAGCGTTTCATTCGGTGAATGGATAAGGCACAATGCCGGCCACCGCATTTTTATCATACCCGTCAGGGTTTTTGCTAAGAATGTGGGTGATTCTGGTTAACAAAAGCGGTGCAATATGCAAGTTTTTATCATGCGTCACGGCGACGCGGCCCTCGATGCCGCCAGTGATTCGGTTCGTCCCTTAACCTCGTGTGGTTGTGACGAATCCCGCCTTATGGCGAACTGGCTGAAAGGTCAAAAAGTGGATATCGAACGTGTTCTGGTGAGCCCGTTTCTACGAGCCGAACAAACGTTGGATGTGGTAGGGGAGTGTATGAACCTGCCTGGCAATGTGGACGTTTTGCCGGAGCTTACTCCTTGCGGCGATGTCGGTATGGTCAGCGCTTGGTTGCAGACGCTGGCGAATGAAGGCGTCGCATCGGTGTTAGTGATCTCTCACCTGCCTTTGGTGGGATATCTGGTGTCTGAACTCTGTCCTGGCGAGACGCCGCCAATGTTCACCACATCTGCGATTGCCAGCGTAACGCTTGATGAAAGCGGCAAAGGGATTTTCAACTGGCAGATGAGCCCGTGTAATCTGAAAATGGCAAAAGCGATTTAACGTTATTATCGTCGGTTGGATACCGTGCCTGATGGCGCTTCGCTTATCAGGCCTACAGCCTGCACTGACTCCGTAGGCCGGATAAGGCGCCTGATGGCGCTTCGCTTATCAGGCCTACAGCCTGCACTGATCCCGTAGGCCGGATAAGGCGCCTGATGGCGCTTCGCTTATCAGGCCTATAGCCTGCACTGACCCCGTAGGCCGGATAAGGCGCTTGCGCCGCCATCCGGCAATCGGCATTGTCAGGGAAGCTCCGGCGGCAACCACTCTTCTACTTCAATCAATACCAACAGCGCAGCGTCCCCGCCGTACTCTTTTGGCGCCTGATGGAAGGCCATAACGTGCGGATGTTGCGCCAGCCATAACGGCGTTTGTTGCTTAAGAATATGCTTTCCGTGGCCGTGCATCACACAGGCGCAAAAGACATGCTCGCGGCGACAGGCGGCAATCAGCGCCCCCAGCTCTTGTTTGGCCTGCTGTTGCGTCAGACCGTGCAAATCCAGGAACAACTCCGGCGAATAGTCGCCCCGACGCATTTTCTTCAGCTCGAAATGGCTGACGTCGGCACGTACATATTTCACCGGGCCGTCCGTATTCAATAACGGTTGAAATTCATCGGAGAAATAGTGGCTGGCATCAGCCTGCTCCTGTATCAGACGCTTGACCGGGACTTCTGTGATTTTTTTACGTTGCGGCCGGTGGACAATGGTGTCCTGCTTAATCTGGCGGGTGCCGGTCATTAACTGCCGGAACAACGCCTGGTCCTCCTCGCTGAGCGATGTTTTCTTTTTCATTCGAACGTCTCATCTTTTATTTTGCGTTAGTTTACCCGACTCAGGGGACATTCGTTCAGCCAAAACGCAATTTTCACGCTCTGGCACCGCGTGAGTGCTGATTTATCGCCGTCTTCGTGGCAAACTAGCCGCCGAATTTAATGCGAGCATGCCCTGGAGGAATACGTGGATAAAATTTTCGTCGATGAAGCAGTGAGTGAGCTGCATACCATTCAGGACATGTTGCGCTGGGCGGTAAGCCGGTTTAGCGCGGCGAATATCTGGTATGGTCACGGCACGGACAACCCGTGGGATGAGGCCGTACAGCTGGTGCTGCCGTCACTTTATCTGCCGCTGGATATTCCAGAAGACATGCGCACCGCGCGCCTGACGTCCAGCGAACGTCACCGCATTGTTGAACGGGTCATTCGCCGTGTCAACGAGCGTATTCCTGTGGCCTACCTGACCAATAAAGCCTGGTTCTGCGGCCATGAATTCTATGTTGATGAACGCGTATTAGTGCCACGTTCGCCAATTGGCGAGCTGATCAACAACCGCTTCGCGGGGCTTATCAGCGAGCAGCCGCACCACATTCTGGATATGTGTACCGGCAGCGGATGTATCGCTATCGCCTGTGCTTATGCTTTCCCGGAGGCGGAAGTGGATGCCGTTGATATCTCCAGCGACGCGTTAGCCGTAACCGAACACAACATTGAAGAGCACGGTCTGCTCAACCATGTCACGCCGATTCGCTCCGATCTGTTCCGCGATCTGCCGAAAGTGCAGTATGACCTGATTGTGACGAACCCGCCGTACGTTGATGCGGAAGATATGTCCGATCTGCCGAATGAATATCGTCATGAACCCGAACTGGGCCTGGCGTCCGGCACTGACGGTTTAAAACTGACCCGCCGTATTCTGGGCAACGCGCCGGACTACTTGTCCGATGACGGTATTCTGATTTGTGAAGTCGGAAACAGCATGGTACATCTGATAGAACAATATCCCGATGTACCGTTTACCTGGCTGGAGTTCGATAACGGCGGCGACGGCGTCTTTATGCTGACGAAAGCGCAGCTCATTGCGGCTCGCGAGCATTTCAGCATCTATAAAGATTAATCAACGGTCAACAACACAACAACGATAACGGAGCCGTGATGGCAGGAAATACACTTGGACAACTCTTTCGCGTAACGACTTTTGGTGAATCACACGGGCTGGCGCTCGGTTGTATCGTTGATGGCGTTCCGCCGGGCATTCCGCTAACGGAAGCCGACCTGCAACACGATCTCGACAGACGCCGTCCGGGAACCTCGCGTTACACGACCCAGCGTCGTGAACCGGACCAGGTGAAAATTCTCTCCGGCGTCTTTGAAGGCGTGACGACGGGTACCAGCATTGGCCTGTTGATTGAAAATACCGATCAGCGTTCACAGGATTACAGCGCCATTAAGGACGTTTTCCGCCCGGGTCATGCCGACTATACCTACGAGCAGAAATACGGTCTGCGCGATTACCGTGGCGGTGGTCGTTCTTCCGCCCGTGAAACGGCGATGCGCGTCGCGGCTGGCGCGATTGCTAAAAAATATCTGGCGGAGAAACACGGCATCGTCATTCAGGGGTGTCTGACCCAGATGGGCGATATTCCGCTTGAAATCAAAGACTGGCAGCAGGTTGAACAAAACCCGTTTTTCTGTCCTGATCCAGATAAAATCGACGCGCTGGATGAACTGATGCGCGCCCTGAAGAAAGAGGGCGATTCGATTGGGGCAAAAGTGACCGTCGTGGCAAACGGCGTTCCGGCAGGGCTTGGCGAACCGGTCTTTGACCGTCTGGATGCGGACATCGCTCATGCGCTGATGAGCATCAACGCGGTAAAAGGCGTGGAGATTGGCGATGGGTTTGATGTGGTCGCGTTGCGAGGCAGCCAGAATCGCGATGAAATTACCAAAGAGGGCTTCCTGAGCAACCATGCGGGCGGTATTCTCGGCGGTATCAGCAGCGGGCAACAAATTGTTGCACATATGGCGCTGAAACCCACTTCCAGTATTACGGTGCCGGGACGTACGATTAACCGCTTTGGTGAAGAAGTCGAGATGATCACCAAAGGGCGTCACGATCCGTGCGTTGGGATCCGCGCCGTGCCGATCGCTGAGGCCATGCTGGCGATCGTGCTGATGGATCACCTTCTGCGTCAGCGCGCGCAAAATGCGGATGTAAAGACTGATATTCCACGCTGGTAATCAATGAAAAAAACGGCACTCGCGTTGCTGGCTCTTCTGGTCAGCAGCGCCAGCCTGGCGGCGACGCCCTGGCAGAAAATTACGCATCCTGTTCCCGGAAGTGCGCAATCCATCGGCGGCTTTTCGAATGGCTGCATTGTTGGGGCAGACACGCTTCCCGTGCAGTCCGAACACTATCAGGTGATGCGTACCGATCAGCGCCGCTATTTTGGTCATCCCGATCTCGTGATGTTTATTCAACGACTGAGCACTCAGGTCAGCAACCTTGGGTTTGGAACGGTGTTGATCGGCGATATGGGGATGCCTGCGGGCGGGCGGTTCAACGGCGGACATGCCAGCCACCAGACCGGGCTCGATGTTGATATTTTTCTGCAACTGCCGAAAACACGCTGGACGCAGGCGCAGCTACTGCGACCTCAGGCAATTGACCTGGTCTCCCGCGACGGCAAACATGTGGTGCCTTCGCTGTGGAAGCCGGAAATTTCCAGCCTGATCAAACTGGCGGCGGAAGATAACGACGTCACGCGTATTTTTGTTAATCCTGCCATTAAACAGCAGTTATGCCTGGATGCCGGAACCGACCGTGACTGGTTGCGTAAAGTGCGACCCTGGTTCCAGCATCGTGCGCATATGCATGTACGATTACGTTGCCCTGCCGACAGCCTGGAGTGCGAAGATCAGCCTTTGCCTCCGCCTGGCGATGGATGCGGCGCAGAACTACAAAGTTGGTTTGAACCTCCTGAACCTGGAACAACAAAGCCTGAGAAGAAGACACCGCCACCGTTGCCGCCTTCCTGCCAGGCGCTACTGGATGAGCATGTACTCTAATGGACAATTTTTTAAATCTGTTTATGGTGTCCCCGCTGTTATTGATTGTTCTTTTTTTCGTGGCAATGCTGGCTGGATTTATTGATTCGCTGGCGGGGGGAGGCGGCTTATTAACGATCCCTGCATTAATGGCGGCAGGCATGTCGCCAGCACAGGCGCTGGCGACCAATAAATTGCAGGCCTGCGGCGGCTCACTCTCCGCATCAATCTATTTCATTCGTCGCAAAGTGGTTAATCTTGCCGATCAGAAACTCAATATTCTGATGACGTTCATTGGCTCAATGAGCGGCGCGTTACTGGTGCAATATGTCCAGGCGAGCATTTTGCGGCAGATTTTACCGGTGCTGGTTATTTGTATTGGCCTTTATTTCCTGTTGATGCCGAAACTCGGCGAAGAGGATCGTCAGCGTCGGCTTTATGGCCTGCCTTTCGCGCTGGTCGCCGGGGGCTGCGTCGGATTCTACGATGGCTTCTTCGGCCCGGCTGCCGGATCGTTTTACGCGCTGGCGTTTGTGACGCTGTGCGGGTACAACCTGGCAAAATCCACCGCCCATGCCAAAGTGTTGAATGCCACCTCGAATATTGGCGGCCTGTTGCTGTTTGCCATTGGCGGTAAAGTCATTTGGGCGACAGGTTTCGTGATGCTGATTGGCCAGTTTCTGGGCGCTCGTATGGGCTCACGACTGGTGTTAAGCAAAGGACAGAAGCTCATTCGCCCGATGATTGTCATCGTCTCTGCGGTGATGAGCGCCAAACTACTTTATGATAACCACGGACAGGAGATTCTCCACTTGCTGGGGATGAACTAATGAACAGTACGCATCATTACCAACAGCTAATTGATATTTTTAACGGCTGCTTTGCCGACGATTTTAATACCCGTCTGATTAAAGGCGATGACGAACCGGTCTATCTTCCTGCTGATGCGGACGTGCCGTACCACCGGATTGTTTTTGCGCACGGCTTTTACGCCAGCGCGCTGCATGAGATTTCGCACTGGTGTATTGCCGGAAAGGCGCGTCGTGAGCTGGTGGATTTTGGTTACTGGTATTGCCCGGATGGGCGTGATGCGCAAACCCAAAGCCAGTTTGAAGACGTGGAAGTGAAACCGCAGGCCTTTGACTGGTTGTTTTGCGTGGCGGCGGGTTATCCGTTTAACGTCAGTTGCGACAATCTGGAAGGGGACTTCGAACCGGATCGCGTGGTATTTCAGCGCCGGGTTCATGCCCAGGTGATGGAGTACCTGGAAAAAGGCATTCCTGAACGCCCGGCCCGGTTTATTAAAGCGTTACAGAATTATTATCACACGCCTGACATTACGGCGGAACAGTTCCCGTGGCCGGAAGCGCTCAACTGAGGCCGACGCCACGTTTACAATGAGGAAAGAAGATGATCGCGGAGTTTGAATCACGCATTCTGGCATTAATTGACGATATGGTAGAGCACGCAAGCGATGACGAGCTGTTTGCCAGCGGATATCTGCGTGGCCACCTGACGTTAGCAGTTGCAGAACTGGAAGGCGGTGATGACCATTCCGCAGAAGCGGTGTATGCCAACGTCACCGGCAGCCTGGAAAAAGCGATTGGCGCAGGCGAGTTGTCGCCGCGTGACCAGGCGTTAGTGAAAGAAATGTGGGATAACCTGTTCCAGAAGGCCATTAACGCGTAGGCCGGATGCGTCGCCATCCGGCATTTTCACCTTGCCGGATGGCGTTAACGTTCATCCAACGGATGGGCTTATTTCACCGCTTTTCCCTTCAATAACTTCCGTACCCACAGACGATTCGGGTTTAACGCCGCCAGCGTGTCAGCATCCATCGGAATGGGCTCTTCGCTCATTTGCGCCGCGAGAATTTCCGCGCAGAGCGGGGCTGAACACAACCCGCGCGATCCGAGCGCTCCCAGCATAAACAAATCAGGATAAACCGGCGCGCGTTCGGCGGCGTCTTTCTGTCTGGCAAGGGCGGCGTATTGTGCGAGCGTTGCATCATAGTCCGGCACATTTCCGACCATCGGCAGATGATCGCGCGTGGCGCAGCGTACGCCACAGCGCGCCGCTTTTTCGCTGACATCAACCTCTTTTGCCCATGCGGCATCCGGGAAGCAGTCGATCAAGCGCTGGCGATTCTGCTGCTGATCGTCTTCACGATAGGCAGTTTCCTCACTGCCGCGATGGTAACTGGCGCCAATGCAGTGCTGATGAGTGGCAGGGTTTTGCGGCGTGAGGTATCCGTCGTAGCACAGCACCTGGCGTAATGCGGAAAGCGCAGGCGTTGTCGGGATATGGCTCACCTGACCAGCCACCGAATAGACCGGTAACGGAAGCGTCTGGTCAAAGTGGTTAATATGATGCCCGTTTGCCAGCACGACCACCTCATGTTCAACTGCCTTACCCTCTGCAAATTGCAACTGCCAGCCTGTGGCCTGGCGCGAAAGGGCGGTGAGCGTGTGTGTATAATGCCTCCGCAGCCCTTGTGTGGCAGCCAGCGCCAGCAGCGCAGCGGTTAATTGTGCGGGGCACAGCCAGCCGCCAGCCGGATACGTTATTCCGCGACAGTGTGTCGCCACGCCTGTTTCCTGCTGCGCCTGGTCTGGATCTACAGCCACTGCGAGCGCATCGGGCAACGCCAGCGACAGCATCTGATCGATTTTATGCTGGCTCTTTTCGTCCCAGCCCAGTTGCGTGACGCCGCACCAGTCATGGTCGAAAGTCACCGGCAGCGCGTCATACAGACGCCGCGCGAACGTAAACGCGCTCGGGAAAAAGAGGTTAATCGCCGCATCGTGTTTGCTGAGCAGGGGATAAAGCGCCCCCTGGCGATTGCCGGATGCGCCTTGCGCGGGCTGCTCATCTGAACAATAGAGCGTTACCTGCCAGCCGCGGCGCAGAAGCGCCAGCGACAGCAGCGCGCTGGCGATGCCGCCGCCGATGATTGCGACGTCTCGTTTGGCGCTGCCGCTGCGGGTGAACCACGGCGTCGGGGAGGGGGACGTCAGCGTGTGCGCCATGACGCCGCAAAGCATTTCACGCTTGCGGCCAAAACCTTTGCGTTTTTGCATCGTGAACCCTGCCTCCTGCAACCCCCGGCGCACGAATCCCGCAGAGGTAAACGTCGCCAGCGTTCCGCCGGGGCGAGCCAGTCGCGCCATGGTGGAAAACAGATTCTGCGTCCACATGTCAGGGTTTTTCGCGGGGGCAAAACCATCCAGAAACCAGGCGTCCACTTTCTGGTTCAGGGATTCATCCAGTTTCCCCGTCAGCTCATTAATATCGCCGAACCAGAGATCCAGCGTCACACGACCGTCATCAAGAATCAGACGATGGCACCCGGCCAGCGGCAGCGGCCACTGCGCGTGTAGCTGCTGTGCCCAGGGGGCAAGCTCTGGCCAGTGTTGATGGGCTAAAGCGAGGTCGGCCTGCGTCAGGGGAAATTTTTCAAAACTGATAAAATGTAATCTTTGTAGCGTAGCCTCAGGGTGAGCGTCGCGAAACTGCGAGAATGCCTGCCAGAGCGTCAGGAAGTTAAGGCCAGTGCCGAAACCGCTCTCCGCCACCACGAATAATGGGCGAGGGTGCAGCGGAAAACGCTCCTCAAGCTGATTGCCGCCGAGAAAAACATAACGCGTCTCTTCCAGCCCATTATCATTGGAAAAGTAGACGTCATCGAAATCTCGGGAAACAGGTGTACCCTCAGCGTTGAATTCAAGGTTGGCAGGTTGTATAGCGTATTGTTTCACGTAAGTTACTCGTCTGACAGGCAGTGTCACGATCTTAGCGATGTGCGCCTGGAGGCGCAAATTTCCATATTAATTGGCTGATCGGACTTGTTCGGCGTACAAGTGTACGCTATTGTGCGAGTCGAATCTTAAAATAGTGCGACTTACAGAGGTATTGAATGAAACGTGCAGTGATTACTGGCCTGGGCATCGTTTCCAGCATCGGTAATAACCAGCAGGAAGTCCTGGCATCTCTGCGTGAAGGACGTTCAGGGATCACTTTCTCTCAGGAGCTGAAGGACTCCGGCATGCGTAGCCATGTTTGGGGTAACGTCAAACTGGATACCACTGGCCTCATTGACCGCAAAGTAGTGCGCTTTATGAGCGACGCATCCATCTATGCTTACCTTTCTATGGAGCAGGCGATTGCTGATGCGGGTCTCTCTGTAGAAACTTACCAGAATAACCCGCGCGTTGGCCTGATTGCAGGTTCCGGCGGCGGCTCCCCGAAATTCCAGGTCTTTGGCGCAGATGCCATGCGTAGCCCGCGTGGTCTGAAAGCCGTTGGCCCGTATGTAGTGACCAAAGCGATGGCCTCCGGCGTTTCTGCCTGCCTCGCTACGCCGTTTAAAATCCACGGCGTGAACTACTCCATCAGCTCTGCTTGCGCGACCTCTGCACACTGCATCGGCAACGCGGTTGAACAGATTCAACTGGGCAAACAGGACATCGTCTTTGCCGGCGGCGGCGAAGAGCTGTGCTGGGAAATGGCGTGTGAATTCGACGCGATGGGCGCACTGTCCACCAAATACAACGACGATCCGTCTAAAGCTTCCCGTACCTATGATGCGAACCGTGATGGTTTCGTTATCGCGGGCGGCGGCGGTATGGTTGTGGTTGAAGAACTGGAACATGCTCTGGCGCGCGGCGCGCACATCTATGCGGAAATCGTCGGTTATGGCGCAACGTCCGATGGCGCTGACATGGTTGCACCGTCAGGCGAAGGCGCAGTGCGCTGCATGCAGATGGCGATGCACGGCGTTGACACGCCGATTGACTACCTGAACTCCCACGGTACTTCTACGCCGGTAGGCGACGTGAAAGAGCTGGGCGCAATTCGTGAAGTCTTTGGCGATAAGAGCCCGGCTATCTCCGCGACCAAAGCGATGACCGGTCACTCTCTGGGTGCGGCTGGCGTGCAGGAAGCTATCTATTCGCTGCTGATGCTGGAACACGGCTTTATCGCGCCGAGCATCAACATTGAAGAGATGGACGAGCAAGCGGCAGGTCTGAACATCGTAACCGAAGCCACCGATCGCGAACTGACGACCGTCATGTCCAACAGCTTCGGCTTTGGCGGCACCAACGCGACGCTGGTTATGCGTAAGCTGAAAGCGTAAATCTGAAGACGTTGGGTGGATAAGGCGTTTACGCCGCTATCCGACATCAACGTTTGCCTGATGGCGCTTCGCTTATCAGGCCTACAGGGGAGCCGATAATGGCTCCTTTTTTTATTGCTTGTTTTCGTATTCCTGCGCGACTTTTGCCGACCACGCCCTGGCGCGGGCAATAGCGCCTGCATCGTAGATCGGGTGTTCAAACTGGTGGGTAAGATCGCGTACCCGATAAATTTTCCATTGGCCATTTTCCCGGCGAGTATACACCATTAAATGGATAAGGCGGGTATCGGAATCGCCAAGCCATACATCCACTTTTTCACCTCCCAAAAAAGCACTGGCTGTTCCTGCGTGGAATTTAGCGATCCATTCCGGCGCGTAGTCCTGCACGTACATAAAGTAGTCTGACGCCACGATTTCCTGCTCATAAAGGTTATCAATTAGCGTCAGGCGATTGATAAGTTCTTTCGCGACATAGCGTTGCATTAATGCCGACTTATCATGAGGGGTATCCTGATCCTCTGTGAATGTTTTCATCCATGAGAGATAGAATTGGTTAATATCCTGCGTACTATCGCGATGAGGTGTGGCGCAGCCGCAAAGCAACAGGATAAGCGTAATAAGAGGAAACGCTTTCATTACTTTTTTCCCTGAAAGAAAATGACAGTATGTTTTAACCGTGTTCAATTCGACAGAAATGACAAATAATGCTGTGATTTCTAAGTTGACAAGCCCGGTCTCCCACAGGCAGACTTCACGTTCAACATTATCCCCATGATAATGCGTAAGCGTTTAACGTTATCCAACGCACCTTAATCCTGATGCTCAGGTGGAGGGGGCGTGGCATTTCCTCGCCTTACTCTGCATTCTGGAGTAACGCATGACAGCTGTATCCCAAAAAGAAAAAACACCTTCTGCGAATTTTTCGCTTTTTCGTATCGCTTTTGCGGTTTTTCTGACCTATATGACGGTCGGTTTACCGTTACCTGTAATCCCTCTTTTTGTTCACCATGAGCTGGGCTATGGCAACACGATGGTCGGCATCGCGGTGGGCATTCAATTCCTTGCAACGGTATTGACCCGTGGTTACGCTGGGCGACTGGCCGATCAATATGGTGCTAAACGTTCCGCGCTACAGGGGATGTTGGCCTGCGCGCTGGCGGGGGGCGCGTGGCTGTTGGCGGCGTTGTTACCTGTTTCTGTACCTGTAAAATTCGCGTTGCTGATCGTCGGGCGACTGATCCTGGGTTTTGGCGAAAGCCAGCTACTGACCGGAACCCTGACCTGGGGGATGGGGCTGGTAGGGCCTTCGCGCTCCGGTAAAGTGATGTCGTGGAACGGCATGGCGATTTACGGCGCGCTGGCTGCCGGTGCGCCGCTTGGTTTACTGATTCACAGCCATTACGGTTTTGCGGCGCTGGCAGGAACGACAATGGCGCTGCCGCTGCTGGCCTGGGCATTTAATGGCACCGTGCGTAAAGTACCTGCGCACACGGGCGAACGTCCGTCGCTGTGGAGCGTCGTCGGCCTCATCTGGAAGCCGGGCCTGGGGCTGGCGCTACAGGGGGTTGGTTTCGCCGTTATCGGCACCTTTATTTCACTCTATTTCGCCAGTAAAGGCTGGGCGATGGCCGGTTTTACGTTGACCGCGTTTGGCGGCGCTTTCGTGCTGATGCGCGTGCTGTTTGGCTGGATGCCGGATCGCTTTGGCGGTGTGAAGGTGGCGGTTGCGTCCCTGTTGGTCGAAACGGCAGGGCTGGTGCTGCTTTGGCTGGCGCCTGTGGCCTGGATTGCGCTATTGGGCGCGGCGTTAACCGGGGCAGGGTGCTCGCTCATCTTCCCGGCGCTGGGCGTTGAAGTGGTGAAGCGCGTACCTTCTCAGGTACGCGGTACGGCACTTGGCGGCTATGCCGCGTTTCAGGACATCTCCTACGGCGTTACCGGTCCGCTGGCCGGGCTGTTAGCCACCTCGTGCGGCTACTCTTCCGTGTTCCTCGCCGGGGCGATCTCTGCCGTCGTGGGGATTGTGGTGGCGCTGCTGTCGTTTCGCCGGGGTTAAGACACCAGCCAGAACAGAATGAAGGCAACCGCCAGTGCGATAAAGATCAGCCCCGGTCGCGCCGTTACGGATTTGATGGTTTCAATCATCGGGGCGAACGGGCTGTATATCGGCTGAATGTGATGCGGCTCGGTTAACTCTCTTTCGCGCGCAACGCGGCGCAGGAAGACCTGGTTCAGCAGATCCTGAACCTGAGCGGTTGTCAGAATTGTATGCGGCAACGCCTGATATGTCTGCTGGGCGTAATCTCTTAACGCCGTGAATTCATTCGGCTCCAGCGGCAGTTTTAGCGCCGCCTGTAGCGTCTGTAGGGTGGGCGCGCTCTGGTTGCTGAGGGTCTGGCGCGCTTGCAGCCAGGTGACCAGGTGCGTGAACTGTTTTGCAGGGATCAGCTCGCCGCTTTTCACACCGGAAAGTTCCAGCATGGACTGCCAGATAAGTTTGCCCGATTCGCCCGTCGCGGCGGCCAGCTTCGTCACCAGTTGGTTGAGCGTATTATGCTCGGCAGGCAATAACGGTCTGTCGGTTGGCGGACGTTGTTGAGGCTGAGGAATGGAAAGTTGCCCCTGTTGCAGTAGCGTCAGCACATTCTTTAACTGCTCGGGCGTTAACTGGCTGAGCGCCGTCTGACCGTACTGTTGGCGAATAAAATCGCTGACGGCCTGACGGTTGTTCCCCTGGCTCAATAATTCCGTCAACTGCGAGAGCACCTGACGATTCGCGTGGTTCTGCTGAGCGACGCTCAGGCGTTGCGTGAGATTTTGTTCTGCGGCGGGGAAGTGACGCGACAGTAACGGCGTGTCGCTTTTTACGCCCAGATCGTGTTTCATTCCGGCCCAGACTTCCGCACTTTGCTGTTGCGTCAGCGAAATCAGACGCGTAATCAGGCGTTCCAGCACCGTGCGCTGCTGGGTGGATAGCGGCTGTTCTCCGGCAACGGAAGGCGCAGTCTGACCTTCACCGGGAGGGCGTGCGGGAGTACCGGAAATGGGTTGCATCATCACTTATCCTTAAACCATAAATCTTAGCAAAGTATGCCTGGCGGCCAGATTATGGCACACTTGCCCGGTTAACTCTCGTTCTCAAACAGGTACGCAGACGTGAAAATCCTCGTTGATGAAAATATGCCTTATGCCCGCGAATTATTTAGCCGTCTGGGCGAGGTCAAAGCGGTTCCCGGTCGCCCCATTCCCGTTGCAGAACTTGATGATGCGGATGCGTTAATGGTGCGTTCAGTCACCAAAGTGAATGAAGCGCTGCTTGGGGGGAAATCCATCAAATTTGTCGGCACCGCAACCGCCGGAACCGATCATGTGGATGAGGCGTGGCTTAAGCAGGCTGGCGTGGGGTTTTCAGCGGCGCCTGGCTGCAATGCTATCGCTGTTGTTGAATATGTTTTTTCCGCTTTACTGATGCTGGCGGAGCGTGACGGTTTTGCTTTAAGCGACCGCACCGTGGGGATTGTCGGCGTAGGTAATGTTGGCGCTCGCTTGCAGGCGAGGCTGGAAGCGTTGGGCATTCGCACTTTGCTGTGCGATCCGCCGCGTGCGGACCGGGGCGATGAAGGTGATTTCCGCTCGCTGGATGAGCTGGTCCAGGAAGCGGATATTCTGACGTTCCACACGCCATTGTATAAAGAGGGGCCTTACAAGACGCTGCACCTGGCGGATGAGGCGCTGATCGGGCGGCTGAAGCCGGGGACGATTCTGATTAACGCCTGTCGCGGCCCGGTGGTGGATAACACCGCGCTGCTGGCGCGCCTGAATGCCGGGCAGTCGCTGAGCGTGGTGCTTGATGTCTGGGAAGGGGAGCCCGATCTCAACGTGGCGCTGCTGGAAAAAATTGATATCGGCACATCGCACATTGCCGGTTATACCCTGGAAGGAAAGGCGCGCGGCACCACGCAGGTCTTTGAAGCCTATAGTACGTTTATCGGACGGGCGCAAAAAGTGGCGCTGGATACGCTGCTACCCGCGCCGGAGTTTGGACGTATTACGCTGCATGGCCCGCTGGATCAGCCGACGCTGAAAAGGCTGGCGCATTTGGTGTATGATGTGCGCCGCGATGATGCGCCACTGCGTAAAGTCGCCGGAATTCCGGGCGAGTTTGATAAGCTGCGTAAGAATTACCTTGAGCGCCGTGAATGGTCTTCCTTGTACGTGATGTGCGACGATGCCAGTGCCGCCACGCTGCTGCATAAGCTCGGTTTCAACGCCGTTCATCATCCGGCCCATTAACATTCTTTTTGTCGCTCCCTGCATAGCGCGGGGAGCTTTGCTATTTCTGGAGTAAACCACCATGTCTGAAGGCTGGAACATTGCCATCCTGGGCGCAACAGGCGCCGTAGGCGAAGCCCTGCTCGAAACGCTGGCTGAACGTCAGTTCCCGGTCGGTGAGATTTATGCGCTGGCGCGTAATGAAAGTGCGGGCGAACATCTGCGCTATAGCGGCAAGTCGGTCATTGTGCAGGATGTCGCTGATTTTGACTGGACGCAGGCGCAGCTGGCGTTTTTTGTCGCTGGCGCTGAAGCCTCTGCCGCATGGGTTGAGGAAGCCACCAATGCGGGTTGTCTGGTGATCGACAGCAGCGGCCTGTTTGCCCTGGAACCGGATGTGCCATTAGTGGTGCCGGAAGTGAACCCGTCTGTGCTGGCTGATTACCGCAACCGCAATGTGATCGCCGTAGCCAACAGCCTGACCAGCCAGTTGCTGGCCTCGCTGAAGCCGCTGATTGATGAAGGCGGTCTGTCGCGCATTAGCGTCACCAGCCTGCTTTCTGCCTCGGCGCACGGGAAAAAAGCGGTGGATGCGCTGGCCGGTCAGAGCGCGAAACTGCTCAACGGTATCCCTATTGACGAAGATGATTTCTTTGGTCGTCAACTGGCGTTTAACATGCTGCCGCTCCTGCCGGACAGTGAAGGCAGCGTGCGCGAAGAGCGCCGTATTGTTGACGAAGTGCGTAAGATTTTGCAGGACGACGGGCTGATGATTTCCGCCAGTTGCATTCAGTCGCCGGTATTTTATGGCCATGCGCAAATGGTCAGTTTTGAAGCGCTGCGCCCGCTGGCGGCGGAAGAGGCGCGCGATGCCTTTTCTCGCGGCGAAGATATTGTGCTGTCTGAAGAGACTGACTTCCCGACTCAGGTGGGCGATGCGTCTGGCAATCCGCAGCTTTCTGTCGGCTGTGTGCGTAACGACTATGGCATGCCGGAGCAGGTTCAGTTCTGGTCGGTGGCCGATAACGTTCGCTTTGGCGGAGCGCTGATGGCGGTCAAAACCGCAGAAAAACTGGTGCAGGAGTACCTGTACTGATGTCAGCAGTGGAACAACCGCCAGTTTATAAAATTGCGCTGGGCATTGAGTACGACGGCAGCAAATATTATGGCTGGCAACGCCAGAACGAAGTGCGCAGCGTTCAGGAAAAGCTGGAAAAGGCGCTTTCTCAGGTTGCCAACGAACCTGTTAACGTGTTTTGCGCCGGGCGGACAGATGCTGGCGTACACGGAACGGGGCAGGTGGTGCATTTTGAAACCACCGCGTTGCGTAAAGACGCGGCATGGACGCTGGGTGTAAATGCGAATTTACCTGGTGACATCGCGGTTCGTTGGGTTAAAGCTGTACCTGAGGATTTTCACGCCCGGTTTAGCGCAACGGCTCGCCGTTATCGCTACATCATCTACAATCATCGGTTGCGCCCGGCGATTTTAGGTCATGGGGTTACGCACTTTTATGAGCCGCTGGACGCGGAACGTATGCACCGGGCGGCGCAGTGTCTGATTGGTGAAAATGATTTTACCTCGTTTCGCGCGGTACAGTGCCAGTCGCGTACGCCGTGGCGAAACGTGATGCACATTAACGTGACGCGTCACGGTGCATATGTGGTGGTCGATATCAAAGCCAATGCCTTTGTACATCATATGGTCAGGAATATTGTCGGTAGCCTGATGGAAGTAGGCGCCCACAACCAGCCGGAGAGCTGGATAGCAGAGTTGCTGGCGGCGAAGGACAGGCGGCTTTCAGCAGCAACGGCGAAAGCGGAAGGGTTGTACCTGGTTGCGGTTGATTACCCGGAACGGTTTGACCTTCCCAAAACGCCACTGGGCCCGCTGTTTCTGGCGGACTAATTTGAGTCGTATAAGGCATCAATATGGACCTGATTTATTTTCTGATTGATTTTATCCTGCACATTGACGTGCACCTGGCGGAGCTGGTCGCGGAATACGGCGTCTGGGTATATGCCATTCTGTTCCTGATCCTGTTTTGTGAAACCGGACTGGTGGTGACGCCGTTTCTGCCGGGGGATTCGTTGCTGTTTGTGGCGGGCGCGTTGGCGTCGCTGGAAACCAACGATCTCAACGTACATATTATGGTGATGTTAATGCTGATCGCCGCGATTGTCGGCGACGCGGTGAACTACACGATCGGCAGATTGTTTGGCGAACGGTTATTCAGTAACCCGAATTCAAAAATTTTCCGTCGCAGTTACCTTGATAAGACTCACCAGTTTTATGAAAAGCATGGCGGAAAAACCATTATTCTGGCCCGTTTTGTCCCGATTGTCAGAACCTTTGCGCCGTTTGTTGCGGGTATGGGACATATGTCTTATCGCCATTTTGCCGCGTATAACGTCATTGGCGCGCTTTTATGGGTGCTGCTCTTCACATATGCGGGGTATTTCTTCGGTACGATCCCTATGATTCAGGATAACCTTAAGTTACTGATCGTAGGGATTATTGTGGTGTCGATATTGCCAGGCGTGGTTGAAATCATTCGCCATAAGCGCGCTGCGTCGCGTGCCGCAAAATAGAAAGTAACTCAGCGGTTCGACCACTTTTTTATCCAAAGTTTCGGGCTGTTATGTTTTAATGTGCAACATTCATAGTCTGTTGGGGGCAAAAATGGCATTATGCGCTCCTGATAACAAAGCTGACGACTAAGGTTCAGGCAGAAAGGTCACTAATGAGCTGGATTGAACGAATTAAAAGCAACATTACTCCCACCCGCAAGGCAAGCATTCCTGAAGGGGTGTGGACCAAGTGTGATAGCTGCGGTCAGGTTTTATACCGTGCTGAGCTGGAACGTAATCTTGAGGTCTGTCCGAAGTGTGACCATCATATGCGCATGTCGGCGCGCAATCGCCTGCATAGCCTGTTAGATGAAGGAAGCCTTGTGGAACTGGGCAGCGAACTTGAGCCGAAAGATGTACTGAAGTTCCGCGACTCCAAGAAGTATAAAGATCGTCTGGCTTCCGCGCAGAAGGAAACCGGCGAGAAAGACGCGCTGGTGGTGATGAAAGGTACGCTCCACGATATGCCGATTGTCGCGGCGGCGTTTGAGTTCTCCTTTATGGGCGGTTCTATGGGGTCTGTGGTCGGCGCGCGTTTTGTCCGTGCCGTTGAGCAGGCGCTGGAAGATAACTGCCCGCTGATCTGCTTCTCCGCTTCCGGCGGCGCGCGTATGCAGGAAGCGCTGATGTCGCTGATGCAGATGGCGAAAACCTCCGCTGCGCTGGCGAAAATGCAGGAGCGTGGTCTGCCGTATATCTCCGTGTTGACCGATCCGACAATGGGCGGCGTTTCCGCAAGTTTTGCGATGCTCGGCGATCTCAACATTGCAGAACCGAAAGCGTTAATCGGTTTTGCGGGCCCGCGTGTTATTGAACAAACCGTACGTGAGAAACTGCCGCCGGGATTCCAGCGCAGTGAGTTTCTGATTGAAAAAGGCGCTATCGATATGATCGTCCGCCGCCCGGAAATGCGCCTGAAACTGGCAAGCGTTCTGGCGAAGCTGATGAATCTTCCGGCGCCGAACCCGGATGCGCCGCGCGAAGGCGAGGTGGTGCCGCCGGTACCCGATCAGGAACCCGAGGCCTGATAATTTACTCTATGGATTTCGAGTTGCAGGAAGGTGGCAAGAGAGCGAATCCCGATGAGCTTGCACAGGCAAGTGATTCGGGTGAGCGAGAGCAGCCAACACACCTGCAGCTTGAAAGACGACGAGTACAAAAGGGCAGGGCCAGCTGGCGCTGCCTTTTGCTTTTCTCAACGTAATAAATTTACAGGCATCATGGACAATAAACGCATTCCCCAAGCCGCGTCGCCCCTGGCAGCGTGGCTTTCTTATCTGGAAAACCTGCACAGTAAAACTATCGATTTGGGCCTGGAACGCGTAAGCCGGGTTGCGGCGCGTCTGGGCGTGCTGAAACCCGCGCCGTTTGTCTTTACGGTGGCGGGTACTAACGGTAAAGGAACGACCTGCCGCACGCTGGAGTCTGTGCTGACGGCGGCGGGCTATAAAGTGGGCGTCTACAGTTCTCCGCATCTGGTGCGCTACACCGAGCGCGTTCGCGTGCAGGGGAACGAGTTGCCGGAGTCTGCTCATACCGCCTCGTTCGCCGAGATTGAGGCCGCGCGCGAAGACATTTCTCTGACCTACTTTGAATACGGCACGCTGTCGGCGCTGTGGCTGTTTAAGCAGGCTCAGCTTGACGTGGTGATTCTGGAAGTCGGGCTGGGCGGACGTCTGGACGCGACCAATATTGTTGATGCGGATGTTGCGGTAGTGACCAGCATTGCGTTGGATCATACCGACTGGCTGGGGCCGGACCGCGAAAGTATCGGGCGTGAGAAGGCGGGGATCTTCCGGGCGGAAAAACCGGCTATCGTCGGCGAACCGGAAATGCCGTATACCATCGCCGATGTGGCGCAGGAAACCGGGGCGCAGTTACAGCATCGCGGCGTGGACTGGCATTATGATGTGACGGGCGACGGCTGGTCGTTTACGGACGGCGAAGGTACGCTGGCGAATCTTCCGCTGCCGCAGGTGCCTCAGCCTAACGCCGCCACCGCGCTGGCGGCACTGCGCGCCAGCGGGCTGAACATCAGCGAGCAGGCGATTCGTGACGGTATTGCCCGGGCGATTTTGCCCGGTCGTTTCCAGATAGTGAGCGAATCGCCACGGGTGATTCTGGATGTCGCACATAATCCCCATGCTGCGGAATATCTGACAGAACGCCTGAAAATGTTGCCGAAAAACGGGCGTATACTTGCCGTTATCGGTATGCTACATGATAAAGATATCGCAGGGACATTAGCCTGGCTGAAAAGCGTGGTCGACGACTGGTATTGCGCGCCGCTGGAAGGGCCTCGCGGCGCGACGGCGGAGCAATTGCTGGAACATCTGGGCAAAGGCACTGTCTATGACAGTGTCGCGCTGGCGTGGCATGCCGCGCTGGCAGAGGCGAAACCAGAAGATACCGTGCTGGTGTGTGGATCATTTCACACGGTTGCACATGTCATGGAAGTGATGGACGCGGGGAGAAGCGGTGGCGAGTAAGTTTCAGAATCGTTTAGTTGGCACAATCGTGCTGGTCGCTCTCGGGGTGATTGTGCTTCCCGGGCTGCTCGACGGGCAGAAAAAACACTATCAGGATGAGTTTGCGGCGATCCCGCTGGTGCCAAAGCCTGGCGATCGCGATGAGCCTGATATGATGCCAGCCGCAACACAGGCGTTGCCGACCCAGCCGCCTGAAGGCGCTGCTGAGGAGGTGCGTGCCGGAGATGCGGCAGCGCCGTCTCTGGACCCTTCCCGTTTTGCTGCGGAAAACAACGCCAGTTTCGATCCTGTCCCCGCACCTGTTGAGCCGCCGAAGCCGAAACCGGTTGAAAAACCGAAACCACAGCCGAAGCCGCAGCAACCGGTAGCGGCAACGCCGACACCGGCGCCTGAGCCGAAACCTGCTGCTGAAGAAAAAACCGCGCCAACGGGTAAAGCGTACGTTGTGCAGTTGGGGGCGTTGAAAAATGCCGATAAGGTCAATGAGATAGTGGGTAAACTTCGTGGCGCGGGCTTCCGGGTATATACTTCTCCGTCAACGCCGGTACAGGGTAAAATAACCCGTATCCTCGTCGGGCCTGACGCCTCAAGAGACAAGCTGAAAAATTCTCTTGGCGAGTTACAGCAGATCTCCGGTTTGAGTGGCGTGGTGATGGGTTACAGCCCGAACTAAGCCACTGCTGCCTGATGGCGACGCTGCGCGTCTTATCAGGCCTACGGTGCACTGTTTTCCAGGCCGGATAAGGTGCTTGCACCGCCATCCGGCAATGCCCGAAGAGGCAAAAAATTTGATGGCGTTGAATATTTTTTCAGCGCCATTTTTATTTACGCACGGGAAGGAAATCCCTACGCAAACGTTTTCTTTTTCTGTTAGAATGCGCCCCGAACAGGACGACAGGGCGTAAAATCGTGGGACACATATGGTCTGGATTGATTACGCCATTATCGCGGTGATTGGTTTTTCCTGTCTGGTTAGCCTGATCCGTGGCTTTGTTCGTGAAGCGTTATCGTTGGTGACATGGGGTTGTGCTTTCTTTGTCGCCAGCCATTACTACACTTACCTGTCTGTCTGGTTTACGGGCTTTGAAGACGAACTGGTTCGAAATGGGATTGCTATCGCGATACTGTTTATCGCGACGCTTATCGTCGGCGCTATCGTGAACTTTGTGATAGGTCAGCTGGTGGAGAAAACCGGCCTGTCGGGTACTGACAGGGTGTTGGGGATCTGTTTTGGCGCGCTGCGAGGAGCGTTAATCGTCGCCGCCATTCTGTTCTTTCTCGATACGTTTACCGGTCTGTCGAAAAGCGAAGACTGGAGCAAGTCGCAGCTTATCCCGCAGTTCAGTTTCATCATCAGATGGTTCTTTGACTATCTGCAAAGCTCGTCAAGTTTCTTGCCCAGAACGTAACGGTTCTGAGATGTGGCTTAACGAGGAAAAGACGTATGTGCGGTATTGTCGGTATCGCCGGTGTTATGCCGGTAAACCAGTCGATTTATGACGCGTTAACGGTGCTCCAGCATCGTGGTCAGGATGCCGCTGGCATCATCACCATTGATGCCAACAACTGCTTCCGCTTGCGTAAGGCAAACGGACTGGTGAGCGATGTTTTTGAAGCTCGCCATATGCAGCGTATGCAGGGCAATATGGGCATCGGGCATGTGCGTTACCCAACGGCTGGCAGCTCCAGCGCCTCCGAAGCTCAACCTTTTTACGTCAACTCGCCGTATGGCATCACGCTTGCTCATAACGGCAACCTGACCAACGCGCATGAGCTGCGTAAAAAGCTGTTTGAAGAAAAACGTCGTCACATCAACACCACGTCAGATTCTGAAATCCTGCTCAATATTTTTGCCAGCGAGCTGGATAACTTCCGTCATTACCCGCTGGAAGCCGATAACATTTTTGCCGCCATTGCCGCGACCAACCGCCAGATTCGCGGCGCGTATGCCTGTGTGGCGATGATTATCGGGCACGGTATGGTGGCTTTCCGCGATCCGAACGGCATCCGCCCGCTGGTGCTGGGCAAACGCGACATTGGCGATGGCCGCACTGAATATATGGTTGCGTCCGAAAGCGTGGCGCTTGATACGCTGGGCTTCGAATTCCTGCGCGATGTGGCGCCGGGCGAAGCGGTGTACATCACCGAAAAAGGCCAGTTGTTTACCCGCCAGTGCGCGGATAACCCGGTCAGCAATCCGTGCCTGTTCGAATACGTCTACTTTGCGCGCCCGGACTCGTTCATCGATAAAATTTCCGTCTACAGCGCCCGCGTGAATATGGGGACGAAGCTGGGCGAAAAAATTGCCCGTGAATGGGAAGATCTGGATATCGACGTGGTGATCCCGATTCCAGAAACCTCCTGCGATATCGCGCTGGAAATCGCCCGCATTCTGGGTAAACCGTACCGCCAGGGCTTTGTGAAAAACCGTTACGTTGGCCGGACGTTTATCATGCCGGGCCAGCAGTTGCGCCGTAAGTCTGTGCGTCGCAAGCTGAACGCCAACCGCGCTGAATTCCGCGATAAGAACGTCCTGCTGGTGGATGACTCCATCGTGCGCGGCACCACCTCTGAACAGATTATTGAGATGGCCCGTGAAGCCGGCGCGAAGAAGGTCTATCTGGCTTCTGCGGCACCGGAAATTCGCTTCCCGAACGTTTACGGTATCGATATGCCGACGGCAAATGAGCTGATTGCTCACGGTCGTGAAGTGGATGAAATTCGCCAGATCATCGGCGCTGATGGGCTTATCTTCCAGGATCTGGACGATCTGATTGAAGCTGTTCGTGCTGAGAACCCGGATATTCAGCAGTTTGAATGTTCGGTCTTTAACGGCGTGTATGTCACAAAAGACGTTGACCAGCAGTATCTCGATTATCTGGATTCCCTGCGTAATGATGACGTCAAAGCGATGCAGCGTCAGAACGAAGTGGAAAACCTGGAAATGCATAACGAAGGTTAATCTCTCCTCCCGGCAAGGGCGCGCAATCCGCGCCCTTGCTTGCAACGCCCCGTAAAATCCTGCAAAGTCAGCCCAGACGCAAGAAAGGGCAAAAATCATGAAACGACTCATTGTAGGGATTAGCGGCGCCAGCGGCGCGATTTATGGCGTGCGCTTGTTGCAGGTTCTGCGTGACATGGCGGATGTGGAGACCCACCTGGTGATGAGCCCGGCTGCGCGTCAGACGCTTGCGCTGGAAACCGAATTTTCCTTGCGGGAGGTGCAGGCTCTGGCCGATGTCACCCATGATGCGCGCGATATTGCCGCCAGTATCTCTTCTGGCTCCTTTCAGACGGCGGGGATGGTGATTTTACCGTGCTCGATCAAAACGCTCTCCGGTATTGTGCACAGCTATACTGACGGACTTCTCACCCGTGCGGCGGATGTTGTCCTGAAAGAGCGCCGCCCGCTGGTGTTGTGCGTGCGGGAAACGCCGCTGCATTTAGGACACCTGCGCCTCATGACTCAGGCGGCTGAAATTGGCGCCGTTATTATGCCACCGGTTCCCGCGTTTTATCATTGCCCGCAAACGCTGGATGATGTGATTAATCAGACGGTTAATCGTGTTCTGGATCAGTTTGATATCACGTTGCCGCACGATCTTTTCACCCGTTGGCAGGGCGCATAACGCTGCCCGTTCACAGTGCGTTTTTGCACAAATTGCCCTGTTTCAGGGCAATTTTGTAACCGCGATCATATCCTCAACATTTAATTCGCTAAAAGCGACCGAAACGCTGCGGTTCAACCGTCATACCTGCTATCTTCAACATCAGGACAATATTGCAACGTTTTATTAACATATTTAACGTCAAATAGGGACGCCGACGTGAAAATGGCATAAGACCTGCATGAAAAAGTCTGCAAACACACAACACAATGCAAAACATAATAAAATTACGCCACTTGAGGGTTATGTATGAAGAAGACAGTTCTCGCTTTGTCTTTGCTGGTAGGACTTTCCGCAACGGCGGCCAGCTACGCAGCGCTACCGCAGACGGTTCGTATTGGTACAGACGCGACATATGCGCCTTTCTCATCGAAAGATGCCAAAGGGGATTTTGTCGGTTTTGATATCGATCTGGGCAATGAGATGTGCAAGCGTATGCAGATCAAATGCACCTGGGTCGGCAGCGATTTTGACGCGCTGATTCCTTCCCTGAAAGCGAAGAAAATCGATGCCATCATTTCATCGCTCTCCATTACCGAGAAACGCCAGCAGGAGATTGCCTTCTCCGACAAACTGTATGCCGCCGACTCGCGCCTGATTGCCGCGAAAGGCTCATCTGTCCAGCCGACGATTGACTCGCTGAAGGGCAAGCACGTTGGCGTACTGCAAGGCTCCACTCAGGAAGCCTATGCGAATGATAACTGGCGCAGCAAAGGCGTGGATGTTGTGGCCTACGCGAACCAGGATCTCATCTATTCCGACCTGACGGCGGGCCGTCTTGATGCTGCATTGCAGGATGAAGTTGCGGCCAGCGAAGGGTTCCTCAAACAGCCTGCGGGCAAGGACTATGCGTTTGCCGGTCCTTCCGTGAAAGATAAAAAGTACTTTGGCGACGGCACCGGGGTTGGCTTGCGTAAAGACGATACCGAGCTGAAAGCGGCGTTTGATAAAGCGCTGAGCGATCTGCGTGCTGACGGCACCTACGACAAGATGGCGAAAAAGTACTTTGACTTTAACGTCTACGGCGACTGACAGGTCGCTGCGGGGGAGTGTTGCGCACCGTTTTGGTTAACCATCACGGTGCGTGATGAGAGATTTGCACCATCATGGTGCGTTTGTCGCTGTCAAAATGAGCATGAATGCATACTTAAGCGCTTTTCATGCAAAATAAACCGGCTGACAGGGTAGAATGCTTTGCCTTGTCGGCCCGATTAATGGCACGATAACTGCACCTGGTCCTGTAAAGATCCCCTATAAAAGACAGTCTGTTGAGGATAGTTATGAAAAAACTGGTGTTGTCTCTTTCTCTGGTCCTGGCTTTCTCCAGTGCTACCGCAGCATTTGCAGCCATTCCGCAAAAAGTTCGTATCGGTACCGATCCGACTTATGCCCCTTTTGAATCGAAAAATGCACAGGGTGAATTGGTCGGTTTTGATATCGATCTGGCCAAAGAGCTGTGCAAACGCATTAATACACAATGTACCTTCGTGGAAAACCCGCTGGATGCGCTGATCCCCTCGTTAAAAGCGAAGAAAATCGATGCCATCATGTCCTCGCTTTCCATCACCGAAAAGCGTCAGCAGGAAATCGCGTTTACCGACAAGTTCTATGCAGCAGACTCTCGCCTGGTCGTCGCCAAAGATTCTGATATCCAGCCGACCGTTGAGTCCCTGAAAGGCAAGCGTGTTGGCGTATTGCAGGGCACCACGCAGGAAACGTTTGGTAATGAGCACTGGGCGCCGAAAGGCATTGAAATCGTCTCTTACCAGGGTCAGGACAATATCTATTCCGACCTGACGGCAGGGCGTATCGATGCCGCTTTCCAGGATGAAGTCGCAGCCAGCGAAGGCTTCCTGAAGCAGCCTGTGGGCAAAGATTACAAATTCGGCGGCCCGTCGGTGAAAGACGAGAAACTGTTCGGTGTGGGTACAGGTATGGGGCTGCGCAAAGAGGATAACGAACTGCGCGAAGCCCTGAACAAAGCATTTGCGGAAATGCGTGCTGACGGTACTTACGAGAAGCTGGCGAAAAAGTACTTTGATTTTGATGTTTACGGCGGTTAATCGCCGCTGGTGCAGATAACGCCCGCAGATTTTTGACGCGCTGATTTTATGCCTGATGGCGCTGCGCTTATCAGGCCTACAGAGATTTTGTAGGTCGGATAAGGCAAAGCCGCCATCCGGCATTTAACGGCTCGACTGAGATCAAAAGAGGCGTCTTACTCACCACACACGACAGGACAGGCAGCATGTTGTACGGGTTTTCAGGTGTTATTTTTCAGGGCGCGCTTGTCACGCTTGAGCTGGCCCTCAGCTCAGTTGTGCTGGCCGTGCTGATCGGTCTTGTCGGCGCGGGCGCGAAACTTTCGCAAAACCGGGTGACGGGACTTATTTTCGAAGGCTATACCACCCTGATTCGTGGGGTGCCGGATCTGGTTTTAATGCTGCTGATTTTCTACGGGTTGCAAATCGCGCTCAATGCGGTGACCGACGCGATGGGAATAGGGCAGATTGATATTGATCCGATGGTCGCCGGTATTATCACCCTGGGTTTTATCTATGGCGCGTACTTTACGGAAACCTTCCGTGGCGCGTTTATGGCGGTGCCAAAAGGGCATATTGAAGCGGCGACGGCATTCGGTTTCACCGGTTCGCAAATATTCCGGCGGATTATGTTCCCGGCGATGATGCGCTACGCCTTACCGGGGATTGGTAATAACTGGCAGGTTATCCTCAAAGCGACGGCGCTGGTTTCGCTGCTCGGGCTGGAAGATGTGGTCAAAGCCACGCAGCTGGCCGGCAAGAGTACCTGGGAGCCATTCTATTTCGCCGTAGTGTGCGGGCTGATTTATCTGGTATTTACAACGGTTTCCAATGGTGTGCTGCTGTTCCTCGAGCGCCGCTACTCCGTGGGTGTGAAGAGGGCTGACCTGTGATCGAGATTATTCAGGAGTACTGGAAATCCCTGCTCTGGAGCGATGGTTATCGCTTTACCGGCGTGGCCATTACGCTGTGGTTGCTGATCTCCTCGGTGGTGATGGGCGGCATTCTGGCGCTGTTTTTGGCGATTGGCCGCGTTTCCAGCAACAAATTTATCCAGTTCCCCATCTGGTTGTTTACCTATGTTTTTCGCGGTACGCCGCTGTATGTGCAGCTCCTGGTGTTCTATTCCGGGATGTACACGCTGGAGATCGTGAAAGGAACCGATCTCCTCAACGCGTTTTTCCGTAGCGGTCTTAACTGTACCGTTCTGGCGTTGACGCTGAATACCTGCGCCTATACCACGGAGATTTTCGCTGGCGCCATCCGTTCAGTACCGCACGGGGAAATTGAAGCGGCGCGGGCGTATGGCTTCTCATCGTTCAAAATGTATCGCTGTATTATTTTACCTTCCGCGCTGCGTATCGCGCTGCCAGCATACAGTAACGAAGTGATCCTGATGCTGCACTCAACCGCGCTGGCATTTACCGCGACGGTGCCGGATTTGCTGAAAATCGCCCGTGATATTAACTCGGCAACCTATCAACCGTTTACCGCATTCGGCATTGCCGCTGTGCTGTATTTGATTATTTCGTATGTCCTGATTAGCCTGTTCCGTAAAGCGGAAAAGCGCTGGCTCCAGCACGTGAAACCTTCTTCAACGCACTGAGAATACGATGTCTGAGAATAAATTAAACGTTATCGATTTGCACAAGCGCTACGGCGAACATGAGGTGCTGAAAGGGGTATCGCTACAGGCTAACGCCGGAGATGTGATCAGTATTATCGGATCGTCTGGCTCCGGTAAGAGTACCTTTCTGCGCTGTATTAACTTCCTCGAAAAACCGAGCGAAGGGTCGATTGTGGTGAGCGGCCAGAATATTTCCCTGGTGCGTGATAAAGACGGCCAGCTCAAGGTCGCCGATAAAAACCAGCTGCGGCTGCTGCGTACGCGCCTGACGATGGTATTTCAGCACTTCAATCTCTGGAGCCACATGACGGTGCTGGAGAACGTTATGGAAGCGCCGATTCAGGTGCTGGGATTAAGCAAACATGAAGCGCGCGAGCGTGCGGTGAAATACCTGGCGAAAGTTGGTATTGATGAACGTGCGCAGGGAAAATACCCGGTACACCTCTCAGGTGGTCAGCAGCAGCGCGTCTCAATTGCCCGCGCGTTGGCGATGGAACCTGAGGTGCTGCTGTTTGATGAGCCGACATCGGCGCTTGACCCCGAACTGGTAGGCGAAGTCTTGCGTATCATGCAGCAGTTAGCGGAAGAGGGGAAAACGATGGTGGTGGTGACGCATGAAATGGGGTTTGCCCGCCATGTTTCCACCCATGTGATTTTCCTGCATCAGGGGAAAATCGAAGAAGAAGGCGATCCAGAGCAGGTATTCGGCAACCCGCAAAGCCCGCGTTTGCAACAGTTCCTGAAAGGTTCGCTGAAGTAGCGGTTTATCCGTCGCTCAGAGAAACAATTTTGCCCGGTGGCGCTGTGCTTACCGGGCCGACACGTAGGCCGGATAAGGCATCGCCGCCATCCGGCGATTATCGCCCCATTTCGCTTTCCAGACGGTATACCCATTCGTCATACCGGATGCCGTTCACCTCATAGGCGTTTTCCAGCACCTGAGTCCGCGTAAAACCACGCTTTTCCAGCACGCGCACAGACGCGTGATTCTCTGCCAGCACATAGGCGTTTATCGCTTTCACGCTGGTATGCGTAAAGGCGTAATCGCAGACGGCATATAAGGCTTCTGTGGCGATCCCTCTCCCTTGCGCTTCCGGGAGCACCGTATAGCCGATATCGGCTTCCTGCGGATAATGGTGGCTAATTTGTAAGCCAATGTCGCCCAAAGGCTTATCGCTGTTATGCAGGCGGATGACGAAGGTATGCTTTGAGACGAGGCGACGGGCGAACAGCAGGCGAGTATCTTTTTCCGGCGTGATATCAGCCATATAACGCATGATTTCAGGGTTTTCACGCAGTGCGAGAAAAAAGGACCAGTCAGTAGGTTGAAAAAGGGAGAGGGTCAATCGGGAGGTGGTTATTATCGCCATAAAATCGCCATTCCAGAAGTCAGGCATACTACCTTACCACTGGAATGGCTACAGTGACCAGGTGAATGGTTTAACGGATCACATCGGCCAGCGCTTCTTCTAAATCGTACCAGCGAAATGAAAACCCCGCCGCCTCCAGTCTTTTTGGCAATGCGCGCTGTCCGCCCAGCACCAGTACCGATGATTCCCCCATTAACAGGCGGATGACGGTCGCGGGAACGCGCAGGATTGCGGGGCGGTTCAGCGCATGACCCAGCGCATGGGCGAACTGTTCATTACGAACCGGATAAGGCGAAACCATATTGAACGGGCCGCGCAGGTCGTTATCCAGCAGCCAGAGAATACCGTTTACCATATCATCGATATGGATCCAGGCCAGATACTGACGCCCATTGCCAATTGGCCCTCCCAGCCCCAGGCGAAACGGCGGGATCATTTTGGCCAGAATGCCGCCTTCCGGCGCCAGGACGACGCCGGTGCGTAGCAGACAAACGCGCGTTTTATCACTTTGCGCGCTACAGGCAATCTGCTCCCAACGCGCGCATAACTTATGGGTAAATTCGTTATGCGGCGGCTCTTCTTCCGTTACGACAACTTCGCCCAGATCGCCGTAATAGCCTGCGGCAGACCCGGAAATTAACGCGGCCGGGGGCGTCTCGCTGGCGTTGATCAAATCCGCCAGCTTTTGCGTGATGGACCAGCGGCTTTGACACAAACGCTCTTTTTGCTGCGCGGTCCAGCGTTTGTCGGCGATAGGCTCGCCAGCAAGGTTGACCACGGCGTCTATGTCGTTGAGGTTCTGCCTGTCCTCCAGCCCTTTCCACAGCGCAACCCGGGAGTCGAGAAGCTGGCGCGCCTTATCGGGACTCCGTGTGACGACCGTCACCTGATGCCCCAGCTCCAGCAAACGGGGAATCAGGTGGCGTCCTATCAGGCCAGTACCGCCGGTAATCAGAATCTGCATGTTTCCTCCCGGATAGCGCTTAACGTCGCCAGCTGAGCGTCATGGAGACGGAATCGGCATAACGCAGCGCATGAAGTTTGTCGATCTCTACTTCAGCATAAGTGACCCAGTGATGTTCGCGTGCGATGTCGAGCACATCCTGAGTTAATTTTTCTAACAGCGAGAATCGGTTGCTCTCCACATGCTGAATAATGTTTTTTGTGATGGTGCGGTAATTCAGCGCGTCGTTGATGTCCTCGCTTACGCGGGCTTTTTCCGCCGGATAGTGAATGGCAACGTTAATAACAATATCCTGGCGGTTGAGGATCTCTTCCTCTTTGATACCGATAAACGTGCGCAGACGAAGGTTTTTTATACGAATAATAGCGTCAGGTTGTGACATTGCAGGCGTCCTCCATGGTTGAACCTTTGCATGATACACGAGAACCCGGCCACGTTATTCGCTCTGACTCTCAGGCTTCTGCTAAGGCCGCAGTCTTGCGCGTTCTGTTGCCGGGCTCAGTATGAGTTTTCATCAGGTGACAGTATGCGAAAGACTCTATATTTTGAGAGAAAGCCCAAAGAACGAAGAGGACATTATGAGCAAACCCGAGATTACGCTTTGGTCAGACGCTAACTTTTTCTCTCCTTACGTCTTATCCGTTTATGTTGCCTTGCAGGAGAAAGGACTGCCTTTTAGCCTCAAAACCGTTGACCTGAGCAGCGGCGAGCATTTGCAGCCCTCATGGCAGGGCTACGCGTTAACGCGCCGCGTCCCGGTGCTGGAAATCGATGGCTTTGAGCTTAGCGAGTCGTCGGCGATTACCGAGTATCTGGAAGATCGCTTTGCGCCGCCGCAGTGGGAGCGCATCTACCCGCACGATCTGCAAAAACGCGCCCGCGCGCGCCAGATTCAGGCGTGGTTACGCAGTGATTTAATGCCCATTCGCGAGGAACGTTCGACGGATGTGGTCTTTGCGGCGGCCAGGAAAGGCCCGTTAAGCGAAGCAGGGAAAGAGAGCGCGGCAAAACTGGTGGCGACGGCCAGTGGTTTGCTCGCTCACGGTAAGCCGAATTTATTTGGCGAATGGTGTATTGCGGATACCGATTTGGCGCTCATGCTTAACCGCCTCGTACTGAACGGCGACGAGATTCCTGAGGCACTGGCGGAATATGCAGCATTCCAGTGGCAGCGCGCCTCCGTTCAACGTTTTATTGCGCTTTCCGCAAAGCGTTCCGGCTGATAATCCGCGTATAATCCAGTATCATAGAGCGGTTTTTTATGACGAGGAGTGAGTGATGAAACTGATGTTTGCATCGGACATTCATGGTTCGTTACCTGCGACAGAGCGCGTACTTGAACGGTTTGCGCAAAGTGGCGCGCAATGGCTGGTGATACTGGGTGATGTGCTTTATCACGGGCCGCGTAACGCGCTGCCGGAAGGCTACGCACCGGCGCAGGTGGCAGAACGCCTGAACGAGCAGGCGGCGCGTATTATTGCGGTACGGGGAAACTGTGACAGCGAAGTGGATCAGATGCTGCTCCATTTCCCGATAACCGCGCCGTGGCAGCAAGTGCTGCTGGAAAACCGGCGCATCTTCCTGACCCACGGACACCTGTTCGGGACGGATAATGTACCCGCGTTAAATGCGGGCGACGTTCTTGCTTATGGGCATACTCATCTGCCGGTCGCTGAAAAACGCGGCGAGCTGTATCACTTTAATCCAGGCTCAGTCAGCATCCCGAAAGGTGGGTTTGCAGCAAGCTACGGCATTCTGGATGATAATGTTTTGAGCGTAATCGCACTCAATGATCAAAGTATCATTGCGCAGGTCGCGATTAATCCGTAATTTACCCCACAATTGTAAATGCGCCGTAAGAGCGCCAGAAAAAGAAGGTTTCCTGATGGTGGAACAGCGTCGTTTGGCAAGTACTGAATGGGTGGATATTGTGAATGAAGAGAACGAAGTCATTGCGCAATCCAGCCGGGAGCAAATGCGAGCGCAGCGCTTACGTCATCGTGCAACGTATATCGTCGTGCATGATGGTATGGGCAAAATTCTGGTTCAACGCCGTACTGAGACAAAAGACTTTTTGCCCGGCATGTTAGATGCCACCGCAGGTGGGGTGGTGCAGGCCGATGAGCAACTGCTGGAGTCTGCACGACGTGAAGCGGAAGAAGAACTGGGTATCGCAGGCGTGCCGTTTGCTGAGCACGGTCAGTTCTATTTTGAAGATGATAATTGCCGTGTCTGGGGCGGATTATTTAGCTGCGTTTCTCATGGGCCATTCGCGCTTCAGGAAGAAGAGATCAGCGAAGTCTGCTGGCTGACGCCGGAAGAAATTACGGCGCGTTGCGATGAATTCACCCCGGACTCATTGAAAGCGCTGGCGTTGTGGATGACCCGCAATGCCAACAATGAATCGGCAAAGCAAGAGAAGCAAGAAGAGACGGAATAAGGTCTCTAACAGCTATCCCGCAGGCATAAACTGGAGGCGATCTGTTTCCGATCGCTCCAGTTGCCATCCTTCAGACGTTCCAGCAGCGCGCGTCCGGCTTCAAGGCCTATCTTACGATGCGGTACGGCCATTGTCGTTAACGGCGGCTGACAAACCCGGCTCACATCGCTGTCGCCGAATCCTACCACCGCCAGATCGTCAGGGACTTTGATCCGTCTGCGCTGACACTCATATAATGCACCGCAAGCCAGCTCATCGGATACGCACACCAGCGCGTCCAGCTCGGGCCACGCCAGAATAAATTCGGGAAGCTGCGAGGCGCCGGTGGAAAAGTTTGGCGGCAGGGCGGCGTTAATCACGCGATTGGGCGACATATGGTGGCGCAACATCGCCTTGTACCAGCCCTGCAAATGCTGTTGAAAGATCCACTGCTCCTGATTGGCGCAAAGCAGGCCAATATTCTGATAACCGCGCTGAATGAGCATTTCGGTCAGTTCGTACATTGCCGCGACGTTATCAATACCGATATTCATATCAATCGGATCGGTACGAATGGCGCCAATTTCCATCACCGGAATCGACGCGTTTTTTAACCAGTGACGCACCGTGTCGCTGTGCTCGACGCTGAGTAAGATGGCGGCGGCGATGTTGGAGGCCAGCAGCGTCTCCAGCAGTTTCTCTTCCTGTTCGAGATGGTGGAGGGACTCCGCCAGCATAATCTGGTATCCCGCAGGCTGTAAAACTTGCTGAAGTCCGGCAAACATTTCTGAACAACCGGCTTCCGTGAGGTTCGGGACGACCATCGCGATGGTTCGTGACGAGGCGGAAGCCAGCGCGCTTGCGGCAAGATTGGGCATATAACCGAGTTCATTTACTGCGGCTTCGATTTTTTCCCGGAGTTTATCGGAAACTTGCTCAGGCGTGCGTAACGCACGGGACACGGTCATGGTGCCGACACCGGCAAGCTGAGCAACATCGGCGATGGTCACCTTACCAGTACTACGCCGTTTTCGAGTTATAGACATACAGATTCCTGCGCAATTACAACGTATTGAGATGTTTTTTTATTGTCATTCATCGCTTCACGGGAATAGCAGTATACGCCTTAAATCCGGTTTAAGGCTGTGATTTCACGCGTTGATTGTATTTTGATAGCGCTATCACATATCTGACTGATAACTTTTGATAGCGCTATCTTTGTGAATATGATCACAGATAAGGTTTCAGCGCTTGAATAAAGTTTGCTCATATCTGGCAATCACGCGAGGAGGACATGTGCTCAATCACTGGCTAACGGATGCAACCATCATGCGGCAGGCGAGGGTGGAAAACTGGCCGCAGGCGCTGGAAATATGTGCCAGACCGCTGCTGGATGCTGGCGTTATCACACCTGAATATGTGACGGCGATTGTTGAGCAGCATCATAAGCTGGGCGCGTATTACGTTCTGGCGCCGGGTCTGGCGATGCCGCATGCGCGACCGGAAGAGGGAGCAAAGGGATTAGGCTTGTCGTTGTTAAAGCTGGAGCAGGGTGTCTCATTTGGGGCGGGCGAGTTCGATCCGGTGGATATCATCGTGATGCTCGCGGCACCCGACAAACACAGCCATATTGAAATGATTTCGGCGCTGGCAGAGTTATTTTCCAGCGATGACGATATGGATAAATTACATCAGGCGAAGTCGCTGGAGGAAATAAAAACAATAATCGCACGTTTCTAATTTAATTACGCATTCCGAATTACCTGACACATTACGCGCCTGCGTGATGCGGGCGTACTCTACTTAAAAGAAGGTGATGATAATGAAAATTATGGCTATTTGCGGTTCTGGCCTGGGCAGTAGTTTTATGGTCGAAATGAATATTAAAAAAGTGCTCAGGAAGCTTGAGATTGATGCCGATGTTGAGCATTCCGACCTCTCCTCGGCGACGCCTGGCGCTGCGGATCTGTTTGTCATGGCGAAAGATATTGCCGCCAGCGCCAGCGTGCCGGAAAGCCAGCTGGTGGTGATTAATAACATTATCGATATTAATGAACTTGAAGCGCAGCTGCGCGCCTGGTTCGCCAAACAATAACCTTATTGCAAGCGAGGCGGATATGTTTATCCTTGAAACGCTGAATTTTGTTGTTGATATCTTAAAAGTGCCCTCGGTGCTGGTGGGGTTAATTGCCTTAATTGGCCTTGTCGCGCAGAAAAAAGCGTTTTCCGACGTGGTGAAAGGCACGATTAAAACTATTTTAGGTTTTATTGTACTGGGCGGCGGCGCAACGGTACTGGTCGGGTCTTTAAATCCACTCGGCGGAATGTTTGAACATGCATTTAATATCCAGGGGATTATTCCAAATAACGAAGCGATTGTTTCCATTGCGCTGGAAAAATACGGGGCGTCTACGGCGCTGATCATGGCCTTTGGCATGGTGGCGAATATTGTGGTCGCCCGTTTTACCCGTCTGAAATACATCTTTCTGACAGGACACCATACGTTTTATATGGCCTGTATGATCGGCGTAATCCTGACGGTTGCCGGTTTTGACGGCGTTGGTCTCGTCTTTACCGGATCGCTGATTCTGGGGCTGGTGATGGCCTTTTTCCCGGCGCTGGCGCAGCGCTATATGAAGCGTATCACCGGCACTGATGATATCGCGTTTGGTCACTTCGGCACGCTGGGTTATGTGCTGTCCGGCTGGATCGGCAGCCTTTGCGGTAAAGGTTCCCGCTCTACCGAAGAGATGAACCTGCCTAAAAACTTAAGCTTCCTGCGCGACAGTTCGATCTCTATCTCTCTGACCATGATGATTATCTATCTGATCATGGCGGTGAGCGCGGGGCGTGAATATGTCGAGAGCACCTTCAGCGGCGGTCAGAACTACCTGGTCTACGCCATCATTATGGCGATCACCTTTGCGGCGGGTGTGTTCATCATCCTACAGGGCGTACGTCTGATTCTGGCGGAAATCGTACCGGCCTTTACCGGATTCTCAGAAAAACTGGTGCCGAACGCCCGCCCGGCGCTGGACTGCCCGGTCGTCTATCCGTATGCGCCTAACGCGGTGCTGATTGGCTTCCTGTTTAGCTTCCTCGGTGGCCTGGTCGGTCTGTTCCTGCTCGGACAGATGAAGCTGGTGCTGATCCTGCCGGGCGTGGTGCCGCACTTCTTTACCGGTGCGACGGCTGGCGTATTTGGTAACGCCACCGGCGGGCGTCGCGGCGCGATGATCGGCGCATTTGCCAACGGTCTGTTGATCACTTTCCTGCCCGTTCTGCTGCTGCCCGTGCTGGGGGCGATCGGCTTTGCGAATACGACCTTCTCAGACGCTGATTTCGGCGCAGTGGGGATTGTGCTGGGCAATCTGGCGCGCTACCTGTCGCCGCTTGCCATCACAGGGCTTGTTGTAGCGTTGTTCGTGCTGCTGGTGGCGTACAACGTGTTTGCGAAAAACAAATCTGCGGGGGGTAACACGCAGGAGAATACCGGAGCCAAATTATGAATGTGAATGAAGTTACTCAACTGGCGCGCGATATTCGCGTTGCCACTCTTAAGTCATTGACGCAGCTTGGCTTTGGCCACTACGGTGGCAGCATGTCGGTAGTGGAGACGCTGGCGGTGCTGTACGGCGCGGTGATGAAGATTGACCCGGCCGACCCTGACTGGCCGGAGCGCGATTACTTTGTGCTGTCTAAAGGTCATGCTGGCCCGGCGCTCTACAGCACGCTGGCGATTAAAGGTTACTTTCCGACAGAAGAACTGAACACGCTTAACCAGAACGGCACCCGTCTGCCGAGCCATCCAGACAGGTTAAAAACGCGCGGCGTGGATGCGACGACCGGTTCATTGGGGCAGGGGATCTCGATTGCCGGGGGGATGGCGCTGTCGCACAAACTTGCCGGGCGCCCGAATCGGGTATTTTGTATCGTCGGCGACGGCGAGCTGAACGAAGGGCAGTGCTGGGAAGCGTTTCAGTTTATCGCCCATCATCGCCTGAACAACCTGACGGTGTTTATCGACTGGAACAAGCAGCAACTGGACGGCGAACTGGATGAGATTATTTGCCCGTTCGATCTGGAAGGGAAATTCCGCGCTTTCGGTTTTGATGTTGTCACCGTGAAAGGCGATGACATTGCCCGGCTGCTGGAGGTCGTTCAGCCGGTTCCGGCGGCGGATGCCCGTCCACGCGTGGTGATCCTCGACAGTATTAAAGGACAGGGCGTGCCCTACCTGGAGCAATTAAGCAACTCCCATCACCTGCGTCTGACCGATGAGATGAAAAAGGCGCTTAACGAGACGATTCGCCAACTGGAGGCCGCGCATGATTAAGATTGCACCCGCGGGACAAAAAGAGAGCATGGAAATGCGTAAAGTGTACGCCGGATTTGTGGCGGAGCAGATAGAGGCCGGAAGCCAGATTATCGCACTTGAGGCGGATCTCATGAGTTCTATGGCGATGGACGGCGTTGCGAGGGATTATCCTCAGCATGTGATCAACTGCGGCATTATGGAAGCCAATGTGATCGGCACTGCGGCAGGGCTATCGCTCACCGGACGCAAACCGTTTGTCCATACCTTCACCGCCTTTGCCAGCCGTCGCTGTTTTGATCAGCTGTTTATGTCGCTTGATTACCAGCGCAACAACGTCAAGGTGATCGCGTCGGATGCCGGCGTGACTGCCTGCCATAACGGCGGCACCCATATGTCTTTTGAAGATATGGGCATTGTGCGCGGGCTGGCGCATTCGGTCGTGCTGGAAGTGACCGATGCCGTCATGTTTAAGGATATTTTGCGCCAGCTTATCGATCTTGAGGGTTTTTACTGGGTTCGAACCATCCGCAAACAGGCCCCGAGCATTTATGCGCCGGGATCGACGTTCACCATCGGTAAAGGGAATGTTCTGCGTGAAGGCAGCGATATTACGCTGATTGCCAACGGCATTATGGTTGCTGAGGCGCTGGAGGCGGCGCGCCAGCTGGAGCAGGATGGCGTGAACGCGGCGGTTATCGATATGTTTACCCTCAAGCCCATCGACCGCATGCTGGTAAAAAATTACGCGGAGAAAACCGGGCGAATCGTCACCTGTGAGAACCACAGCATTCATAATGGACTTGGGTCGGCCGTGGCTGAAGTGCTGGTTGAAACGTGCCCGGTGCCCATGCGTCGCGTCGGCGTTAAAGAGCGTTATGGTCAGGTCGGAACGAAGGATTTCTTGCAGAAGGAGTATGGTTTGACCGCAGAGGCCATTGTGGAAGCGGCGAAAACGCTGCTGTAATAACGATGTATTGTTGCCGGATGGTGCTACCGCTTATCCGGCCTACAATAACCTGACTCGTAGGCCGGATAAGACGCGCCAGCGTCGCCATCCGGCATTTTTGATCAATGGTATCCCATCAACTGCGCGCCGATAACCACCACGCTGGACATGATAAACAGCAACCCCAGCAGCGTCGCGCCAACCTTCAGCCAGTTGCGAAAATCGACCCGGCACACGCCTAATGTCGCCATTAACGATGCGGACGTTGGATAGATGATGTGACTGAAGCCATCGCCAAACTGGAAGGCCAGTACCGTAACCTGACGGTTTACGCCTACCAGATCGCCTAACGGAGCCAGAAGCGGCATCGTTAACGCTGCCTGACCGGAACCGGAGGTAACAAAGAAATTGAATACGGCCTGAAACAGCAGCATAAACCATGCGGCGACAGCGTTGTTCAGACCGCTAATACCGTGAGCAATACTGTTCAACAGGGTATTTAACACGCTGGCGTCGCCCGCCTCGCCGTTGCCCACGAGCAATAAAATACCTTTGGCGAAGCCGACCAGCAGGGCCGGGGCAATCATCATTCTGGCGCCTTCGGTGAACGAGGAGGCCATGATGTTCACCGTCATACCGTTGAGGCGGAAAATAACCCCAATGATGCCGATGACCACGCCCATCGTGAAGAACTGGCTGGCAATCTCAGGAATAAACCACGCGTGAACAATCACTCCCCAGATAACCCAAATCATCACTCCGGTCAGCACAATCAGCACCAGCCAGTCGCCTGCGGTGAAAGGACGTTGGGCGATTTCGTCCTGCTTCTCACGAAAATAGCGATCGGATTCATGGACGCGCGACAGATGGGGATTCTTTTTCACCCGCGCGGCATAGGTCAGGGTAAAAAGAAGACCAATCAGCGTGGAAACGAACCACACAACAATGCGCAAGCCTGAGCCGGAAAGGACCGGTACGCCCGCAATCCCCTGCGCGACCACGACGCAAAAGGGGTTCATCCATGAACTGGCAAAACCAATCTGGGTGGCGATATAGGTGACCAGTACGGTGGTAATGCTGTCATAGCCCAGGCGCACCATCAGCGGCGCGATAATAATCGCAAAGGCGACGGCCTCTTCCCCCATACCAAAAACCGCGCCGCCCAGTGAGAAGAGGATGAACAGCACCGGGATAAACAGCACCTCATTGCCGCGCGTATGGCGTATCAGCGCCAGAATACCGTTATCAATGGTGCCTGTACGCATGACGATGCCGAACGCGCCGCCGATCACCAGCATAAACATGATGATGCCGACAGCCGTGCCGAATTTAGAACCGGAGGTTAATCCTTCGAACGGGAAATTCATTAAGCCGGGTCTTTCATCGCCGGTTGTAAAGAGCTGGACGCGGTGATACTGCGCTTCACCGGCTTCGTTGGTGAGAATACGAAAAGAGTGGGGATCGACCACTTTGCGGGTTTTCGTCTGCCCGTCAACCTGATACTGCACCTCCTGGCTGTCGAACATTCCGACGGGAACAACCCAGGTGGCAAGACTGGTCAGAATGGCGACGAAAAAAATAATCACCAGCGTATCGGGCATCGCCCATTTTTTGGCAGGCCGCGATTGTGATTCTGTTACTGCGGACATAACACACTATCCCTGTTGCAAGGCAAAGAGATAATTATGCGAACAGAGGAATAGTTATTCATTGATACAGCGCAGCTAAGCGGGAAAATCGGATTTCGTTCATGCCGGTTCGGCGGGCATAAAAAATCTGGAAATAATCGCTATTTCCAGACCTTAGATATGAAGTGCTGGCCGGATAAGGACGCCTTAGCGTCGCTATCCGGCACACAAAGCAGATTACTGCTGTTGCTGTGAAGACTGAATCGCGGTCAGGGCGATGGTGTAGACGATATCATCTACCAGCGCGCCACGGGACAGGTCGTTCACCGGTTTGCGCATACCCTGTAGCATCGGCCCGATGGAGATCAGGTCGGCAGAACGCTGTACCGCTTTGTAGGTGGTGTTACCGGTGTTCAGATCCGGGAAGATGAACACGGTCGCGCGACCTGCAACCGGAGAGTTCGGCGCTTTGGATTTCGCAACATCAGCCATGACTGCGGCGTCGTATTGCAGCGGGCCGTCGATCATCAGGTCAGGACGTTTTTCCTGCGCCAGACGGGTCGCTTCACGCACTTTCTCTACGTCGCTGCCTGCGCCAGAGGTGCCGGTGGAGTAGGAGAGCATCGCAACGCGCGGTTCGATGCCGAAGGCAATTGCGGATTCCGCAGACTGGATGGCGATTTCAGCCAGCTGTTCTGCCGTCGGGTCCGGGTTGATCGCGCAGTCGCCGTAAACATAGACCTGTTCTGGCAGCAGCATGAAGAACACGGAAGAGACCAGAGAGCTGCCCGGCGCTGTTTTGATCAGCTGTAGCGGCGGACGAATGGTGTTTGCCGTGGTGTGAACCGCACCGGAAACCAGACCGTCAACTTCATCCTGTTCCAGCATCAGCGTACCGAGAACCACGTTGTCTTCCAGCTGTTCGCGGGCGACGGTTTCGGTCATGCCTTTGCTCTTACGCAGCTCAACCAGACGAGCGACATAGCTTTCGCGAACCACTTCCGGGTCGACGATTTCAATGCCTGCGCCCAGTTCTACGCCCTGAGAGGCGGCAACGCGGTTGATCTCTTCCGGGTTACCCAGCAGGACGCAAGTCGCGATGCCACGTTCAGCACAGATGGCTGCCGCTTTAACGGTACGCGGTTCGTCGCCTTCCGGCAGAACGACGCGTTTACCGGCTTTACGCGCCAGCTCGGTCAGCTGGTAGCGGAATGCAGGCGGAGACAGACGACGGCTGCGCTCAGAGGTCGCGGTCAGGGATTCAATCCAGTCAGCGTTGATGTAGTTAGCAACGTATTCCTGAACTTTTTCGATACGCTCATGGTCATCAACCGGAACTTCCAGGTTGAAGCTCTGTAGGCTCAGAGAGGTCTGCCAGGTGTTGGTATTCACCATGAATACCGGCAGGCCGGTTGCGAAAGCACGTTCGCACAGTTTAGAGATGCGCGCGTCCATTTCGTAGCCGCCGGTCAGCAGCAGAGCGCCGATTTCCACGCCGTTCATTGCCGCCAGGCAAGCCGCAACCAGTACGTCAGGACGGTCAGCAGAAGTCACCAGCAGAGAACCCGCACGGAAGTGCTCCAGCATGTGCGGAATGCTGCGCGCGCAGAACGTGACAGACTTCACGCGACGGGTGTTGATATCGCCTTCGTTCACAACGGTAGCGTTCAGGTGACGCGCCATGTCAATTGCACGGGTTGCAATCAGATCGAAGCTCCACGGCACCGCGCCCAGAACCGGCAGCGGGCTGGATTCCTGGAGTTTAGCCGGATCGACTTTCACCACTTTCGCTTTGGAAGAGTCGTCGAAAATCTCAGACAGATCCGGGCGGGTACGGCCCTGCTCATCAACCGGTGCGTTCAGTTTGTTAACAATAACGCCGGTGATGTTGGTGTTTTTCGCGCCGCCGAAGCTGCTGCGAGTCAGTTCGATACGCTCATTCAGCTGTTCCGGGGTGTCGGTGCCCTGAGACATCACGAAGACGATTTCCGCATTCAGCGTTTTCGCGATTTCGTAGTTCAGAGACTGAGCGAACTGGTGTTTACGCGTCGGAACCAGGCCTTCAACCAGCACCACTTCCGCATCTTTGGTGTTCGCGTGATAGTTCGCGATGATCTCTTCCATCAGCACATCTTTCTGATTGCTGGACAGCAGAGATTCAACGTGGCTCATCTTCAGCGGTTCAGCCGCCGGGACAGACGAGTTTGCACGAACGATAGCGGTAGTCTGGTCTGGCGCATTGCCACCCGCGCGCGGTTGGGCGATTGGCTTAAAGACGCTCAGACGAACGCCTTTGCGTTCCATAGCACGGATGACGCCAAGGCTGACGCTGGTCAGGCCGACGCTGGTTCCGGTAGGGATCAGCATAATAATACGGGACACGGTTTATCCTCTTTCGTTACCGCCGGTTTCAGGCGGGTTACAAAACAGCACCGCCAGCTAGGCTGGCGGTGTAAAATCAGGCAGTCAGACGGCTCGCGTCTTGCGCGATAACCAGTTCTTCGTTGGTTGGGATAACCACCGCAGGACGGGTACCTTCTTTGTTGATGAAACCAGATTTGCCGAAACGGGCAGCCAGGTTACGTTCGTGATCGACTTCAAAGCCCAGCACGCCCAGTTTGCCCAGAGACAGCTCACGCACCATCGCCGCGTTTTCACCGATACCGCCAGTGAAGACCACTGCGTCCAGACGACCTTCCATCAGCGCGGTGTAAGAGCCGATGTATTTCGCCAGACGGTGGCAGTATACGTCCATCGCACGTTTCGCATCTTCTTTAGCGGTGTAGTTGTCTTCAACATAACGGCAGTCGCTGGTGACTTCGGTCAGACCCAACAGACCTGATTCTTTGGTCAGCATTTTGTTGATCTGATCGATGTTCATGCCCAGGTTGTCATGCAGGAAGAAGATGATTGCCGGGTCGATGTCACCGGTACGGGTGCCCATCACCAGACCTTCCAGCGGGGTCAGACCCATAGAGGTGTCAACGCACTGGCCGTTGCGGATTGCAGAAACGGAACCACCGTTGCCCAGATGGCAGGTGATGATGTTCAGTTCTTCAACCGGCTTGTTCAGCATTTTTGCGGCTTCCTGAGTCACATAGTAGTGGCTGGTGCCGTGGAAACCGTAACGACGTACGCCGTGTTCTTTGTACAGGCTGTACGGCAGGGCATACAGGTAAGACTCTTCCGGCATGGTCTGATGGAACGCGGTGTCGAACACTGCAACGTTCTTTTCTTTCAGTTCCGGGAAGGATTTCAGCGCTTCAGTAATCCCGATCAGGTGAGCCGGGTTGTGCAGCGGAGCGAACGGCGCAGCGTCTTTGATGCCCTGGATAACGGAGTCATCAATGACCACGGAGCTGGTATACTTCTCGCCGCCGTGTACGATACGGTGACCAATTGCGGTCAACTGCGCAGACAGTTCTGGTTTTTGTGCCAGAATAGTATTAACAATAAAGTTCAGCGCTTCACTGTGAGCGGCGCCTGCACCTAAAGCCGCTTCTTGTTTATTGCCGTCCATTTTCCATTTGATACGTGCTTCAGGAAGATGGAAACATTCGGCTAAACCAGAAAGGTATTCTTCACCGTTCGCTGCATCGATGATTGCAAATTTCAGTGAGGAGCTACCGCAGTTCAGAACCAGTACTAACTTACTCGACATGGAAGTACCTATTTATGATACGTGGCTAAAAAAACGTCAGTGAGCCATAGAGCGTAACGCATGATGACGCTGACGTTTATGATTAACATCATGCGCAATAATCTTTTTCGGCATGATGGAAGAAATACCTTTGAGTCTATGCCATTTTGCGTATTTTTCAGCCAATGGCATACTATATGTAAATTTGACGACTCAATGATTTTGGACTACTGGCCTTAGAGGCCGACACAGGATACCTGATAGTGGGTATCAATGACAAAATGTTTTGAACGATGTCCCTTGCAGTTGTTGTTTTGCACAAATTTTTGAATTTTTATATGTGAAGTTGAGGTAAAGCCATGTCGACACCGGATAATCGCTCCGTGAATTTTTTTAGTTTGTTTCGCCGGGGGCAGCACTACGCAAAGACGTGGCCGATGGAAAAGCGCCTTGCGCCGGTCTTTGTTGAGAACCGCGTGATTCGTATGACGCGTTACGCCATTCGCTTTATGCCGCCGATCGCGGTGTTTACGCTGTGCTGGCAAATCGCGCTGGGCGGTCAGTTAGGCCCGGCGGTTGCCACAGCCCTGTTTGCGCTCAGTTTACCGATGCAAGGCATGTGGTGGCTGGGAAAACGCTCCGTTACGCCACTCCCGCCTTCCATCCTGAACTGGTTCTATGAGGTTCGGGGAAAATTGCAGGAAGCCGGGCAGGCGTTGTCGCCAGTAGAGGGCAAGCCGGATTACCAGGCATTAGCTGACACGCTTAAGCGCGCCTTCAAACAACTGGATAAAACTTTCCTTGATGATTTGTAATTGACCCCTGATTACGCATATAAAAGAAGGCATACCAATGCCTTCTTTTTTTGACCGCAGTAGAGTGATACAGGAGTCCCAAAATGGAAATGACCAACGCTCAACGTCTGATTTTGTCTAACCAGTACAAAATGATGACCATGCTCGACCCGACCAACGCCGAGCGTTATCGCCGTCTGCAAACGATCATTGAACGCGGCTACGGCTTGCAGATGCGTGAGCTGGATCGTGAGTTTGGCGAACTGAAGGAAGAAACCTGCCGCACGATTATCGATATCATGGAGATGTATCACGCCTTACATGTGTCCTGGACTAACCTGAAAGACGCGCAGACCATTGACGAGCGTCGCGTGACGTTCCTCGGGTTTGATGCCGCAACCGAAGCGCGTTATCTGGGCTACGTTCGCTTTATGGTGAACGTGGAAGGGCGCTATACCCACTTTGATGCCGGTACGCATGGCTTTAATGCCCAGACGCCGATGTGGGAAAAATACCAGCGTATGCTGAATGTCTGGCACTCCTGCCCGCGCCAGTATCACCTGAGCTCGAACGAAATTAATCAGATTATCAATGCCTGAGGGGGTGAGCGTGCAGTGCAAAGGCTTTCTGTTTGATCTGGATGGAACGTTGGTTGACTCCTTACCCGTTGTAGAGCGGACATGGTGCAACTGGGCCGATCGTTTTGGCCTCACGCATGATGAAGTGCTGAGCTTTATTCATGGCAAGCAGGCTATCACTTCTCTGCGACACTTCATGGCGGGAAAGCCGGAAGAGGAGATCGCCGCAGAGTTTACCCGTCTGGAACAGATAGAAGCGACGGATACGGCAGGGATTGTGGCGTTGCCGGGCGCGGTCGAATTGCTGGATCATCTCAATAAAGCCGGTATCCCCTGGGCTATCGTTACTTCAGGCTCGATGCCGGTTGCGCGGGCGCGCCATCAGGCGGCCGGCCTTCCTGCGCCAGAGGTGTTTGTTACTGCTGAGCGCGTGAAGCGCGGCAAACCGGAACCGGATGCCTATCTGCTGGGCGCTCAACTGCTCGGCCTCTCGCCGCAGGAATGCGCGGTGGTGGAAGACGCGCCTGCCGGGATTCTCTCCGGGCTGGCCGCCGGGTGTCATGTCATTGCGGTCAATGCGCCTGAGGACACGCCCCGCATTGCGGACGTCGATTTTGCCCTGAGCAGCCTTGAGCACATTTCCGTGACCAAACAGCCCAACGGAAACGTGGTCGTTCTTAGAAATACCTGAACATGATTTAGCCCCGCATTGTTGGGGCTTTTTTATGGCAGAATCAGTCCATCCCTCTCATTTAACAAGGATATGTTGTGAACGGTGAATTGATATGGGTTCTCTCCTTACTGGCGATTGCCGTTATCTTGTTTGCGACGGGCAAAGTGCGCATGGACGCGATTGCTTTGCTGGTCATTGTCGCCTTTGTTCTGAGTGGAACATTGAGCATCTCAGAGGCCTTTTCCGGCTTCAGCGATCCTAACGTTGTTCTGATTGCCGCCTTGTTCATTATCGGCGACGGTCTGGTGCGTACCGGCGTCGCGACGGTCATGGGCGCCTGGCTGGTGAAAATGGCCGGTAGCAGCGAAGTCAAAATGCTGGTGCTGTTGATGATCACCGTCGCCGGGCTTGGCGCGTTTATGAGTTCAACCGGCGTGGTCGCGATTTTCATCCCGGTGGTGTTAAGCGTTTCTATGCGTATGCAGACCTCGCCTTCACGCCTGATGATGCCGCTCAGTTTTGCCGGTCTTATCAGCGGCATGATGACGCTGGTGGCGACGCCGCCCAACCTGGTGGTGAACAGTGAACTGCTGCGCGAAGGGCTGCACGGTTTTAGCTTCTTTAGCGTCACGCCGATTGGGCTGGTGGTGCTGTTCCTCGGCATTATCTACATGCTGGTGATGCGCTTTATGTTGAAAGGGGATGATGCGTCGCAGCAGCGTGATGGCTGGAAGCGTCGCGCCTTTCGCGATTTAATCAAAGAGTACCGTCTGACCGGTCGCGCTCGTCGGCTTGCCATTCGCCCGGGTTCGCCGATGGTCGGCCAGCGTCTGGATGACCTCAAGCTGCGTGAGCGCTATGGCGCGAACGTGATCGGCGTTGAACGCTGGCGGCGCTTTCGGCGCGTTATTGTTAACGTCAATGGGGTGTCGGAATTTCGCGCCCGCGATGTGTTACTGATCGATATGTCTGCCGCCGAGGTGGATCTCCGGGAATTTTGCAGCGAGCAACTGCTGGAGCCGATGGTTTTACGCGGCGAGTATTTTTCCGATCAGGCGCTGGATGTGGGGATGGCGGAAATCTCCCTGATTCCCGAATCGGAACTGATTGGCAAATCGGTGCGCGAGATCGGTTTTCGTACACGCTATGGCCTGAATGTCGTCGGTCTGAAGCGTGACGGCGTGGCAATCGAAGGGTCGCTTGCGGATGAAGCGCTGTTAATGGGCGACATTATTCTGGTAGTAGGAAACTGGAAGCTGATTGGTCAACTGGCGAAACAGGGCCGTGACTTCGTGGTGCTGAATATGCCTGTGGAAGTGAGCGACGCCTCCCCGGCGCACAGCCAGGCGCCGCATGCGATCTTCTGTCTGGTGCTGATGGTTGCGTTGATGCTGACCGATGAGATCCCTAACCCGATCGCGGCAATCATTGCTTGCCTGCTGATGGGGAAATTCCGCTGTATTGATGCAGAAAGCTCCTACAAAGCGATTCACTGGCCGAGCATTATCCTGATTGTCGGGATGATGCCTTTTGCGCTGGCGTTGCAAAAGACCGGCGGCGTTGATCTGGTCGTTAAAGGATTGATGGATGTCGGCGGCGGTTATGGCCCCTATATGATGCTGGCATGTCTGTTTGTGCTGTGCGCCACCATCGGGCTGTTTATTTCCAATACCGCGACCGCCGTACTGATGGCGCCGATAGCCCTTGCGGCAGCGAAGTCGATGGGGGTGTCACCGTATCCTTTCGCGATGGTGGTGGCAATGGCGGCGTCGGCGGCGTTCATGACGCCGGTCTCCTCGCCGGTAAACACGCTGGTTCTGGGGCCGGGGAACTACAGTTTTAGTGACTTTGTTAAGATCGGGGTGCCGTTTACGATAATCGTTATGGCGGTATGCGTGGTGATGATCCCGGTGCTGTTTCCGTTTTGATTTTTTGCCGGATGGCGCTATTCGCTTATCCGGCCTACAAATGTAGCAGTAGGCCGGATAAGACGTTTACGTCGCCATCCGGCAAAACGATTTATAGCGGCGAATCCTGGCTGATTTCATCCAGCGAGAGGTGAAAACTGGGCACAAACACCGCCATAAAATAGTCCATCTCTTCGCTGCGGCGCGACGCCAGGGTTTTTTCCAGTCGCGTTTTTGCCAGCAGGAATTCATTATTGCCCGCCGATAACTCTTCCAGACACTTCAGATAGGCGCAAAGCGCGTCGGCTTGCTTCACAACCGATTTCTCTTCTTCGCTGTAAGCATGTTCGTCGATCAGCGGTGCAAAAATATCGCGCAGTTCGTCAGGAACCATATCCACCAGTTTTTGTTGGGCAATTTTCTCAATCGCTTTGTATTCCTGCGCGATTTGCGAATTGAAGTATTTCACCGGGGTCGGGAGATCGCCGGTCAACACTTCAGAGGCATCGTGGTACATCGCCAGTAGCGCAATACGCTCGGCATTGACCTGGCCGCCGAATTTGCGATTTTTGATAGCGGCAAGCGCGTGGGCGACCATCGCCACCTGCAAACTGTGTTCGGAGACGTTTTCGGTGCGCACGTTGCGCATCAATGGCCAGCGGTTAATCAGTTTCAGGCGGGAGAGGTGGGCAAAAAAATGGCTCTGCTTCATAGTGACCTTTTCATGATGACAACCTGAGGGTCATTGTGCGCAGAGAAGGCCATCGGATGCAAATACTCGTCTTTCTCACGTTGCATCCGACGGCCAGTTTACGGTTACAGCTGATGATACCCTGACAGGAAGCGCCCGAATTTACTCAGCGACATTTCGATGTCGTCAATACGAGGCAGCGTTACAATGCGGAAGTGATCCGGCCAGGGCCAGTTGAACGCGGTTCCCTGCACCAGCAGCACTTTTTCCTGCAACAGGAAGTCGAGCACCATCTTCTGGTCATCGTGGATGTTAAAGCGCTTCGCATCTATTTTCGGGAACATATACAGTGCGCCGCGCGGTTTCACGCAGGAAACGCCCGGAATATCGTTAATCAGCTCCCACGCGCGGTTACGTTGTTCATACAAACGCCCGCCCGGCATGATGAATTCGCTAATACTCTGGTAGCCGCCCAGCGCCGTCTGGATCGCGTGCTGTGCCGGAACGTTGGCGCACAGACGCATTGACGCCAGCATCTCCAGCCCTTCAATGTAGCCCTTGGCGTGTTTTTTTGGCCCATTCAGCACCATCCAGCCCTGGCGGAATCCGGCGACGCGATAGGTTTTGGACAGCCCGTTGAACGTAATGGTCAGCAGATCCGGCGCCAGCGCGGCGATAGAATGATGCTCAGCGTCGTCGTAGAGGATCTTGTCGTAAATCTCATCGGCGAAAATGATCAGATTATGTTGACGGGCAATCTCAACGATCTCCATCAGCAGCTCTTTGGAGTAAACCGCGCCGGTTGGGTTATTCGGGTTGATTATCACAATGCCACGGGTACGCGGCGTGATTTTGGCGCGGATGTCGTCGAGATCCGGGAACCAGTCAGAAGATTCATCGCAAAGATAGTGTACCGCTTTGCCGCTGGAGAGCGAGACTGCCGCTGTCCACAGCGGGTAATCCGGCGCGGGAACCAGCATTTCGTCCCCGCTGTTCAGCAACGCCTGCATTGCCTGCACGATCAATTCGGATACGCCGTTACCAATATAGATATCTTCTACGGTGACGTCGCGCATGTCGCGCGCCTGGTAATGCTGCATGATCGCTTTGCGTGCGGAATACAGACCCTTTGAATCGCAATACCCCTGCGCCGTTGGCAAATTGCGGATGACATCGACCAGGATCTCATCAGGCGCTTCAAAACCAAAAGGGGCGGGGTTGCCGATGTTCAGTTTCAGAACTTTATTGCCTTCTTCTTCCAGGCGTTTCGCTTCTTTCAGAACAGGGCCGCGGATGTCATAACAGACATTTTCTAGTTTGCTGGATTTTTCAATGGGGGACATGAATCTTGACCTTTTTAGCTGTTATCGCCACTCCCTGCCGTGGAAGTCAGCACGGAACAATGTACTCCCACAGCGGTGAGTTTTGAAGGGTCAGCAGTAGAAGATTTTGCTCAGGCTTAGTGTGGGATTGTGCTGTTAAGTCCTGCTTTAATGCCATTATTGCAGTTTTTATTACTGCTTTTATTTATTTTATTGGTTTTTTATTTTTAGTATCAGTCTTTTGTGTGGTTGTATGTTTTGTTAAAAAATAGTCTAAACTCAGGGAGGAAAGTGTTAGCGGCGTCAGCATAACTCAATTATCAGGAAAATACTGAATGCTTTTACGAAACTACTGTTATCGCCATGATCTGTAAACGTTAGGGTGTAAATCTATTGTTAAGTAGAATTAATGAGTAGTGGCGATCTTAATTAATTATTATTTAATATTTAAAAAGCACCTGCTGGTGAGATTAATAATACATAATTTTCTTAGTTAAGATAACATAATCACGCTTCAGATTATTCGTATTAAGGCTTATAAATATAGTGGTTTTGGGTTAAGATAAGCCCCAGGAAATGGTGCGCAGTCTGCGTTGTCTGCTAATTTTTATGACGAGCATCTATAACTAACTTGTTGCTCAGTAGGCTTTTTTTGTGTCGGTAAATGTCCGTTAACTTCTTTTACATTTACAAAATTACACGTTTATCCTTAGCAGAATTCCGTTGTTACCTAAAAAGGTATGCGTCTTCTCCTCGATATATCCCTGGTAATGACCTCTGGGATTATTCGAAAAGAAAGGAGAAGAGGTTGTTAGCAGCACCAAATACATTTTTACTTTCACTTGGTTACGCAAGTGAAACGGCGAGGGAAGCACATTACAAATGGAATTGTTTGTTTATGAACACACAGCATTAACCAGGTCAGCATGGTATGACCCGCCAGTAAGTGAAAAATTATGATAAATGCAAATCGTCCGATAATTAACCTCGACCTCGATCTGCTGAGAACGTTTGTTGCTGTTGCCGATCTGAACACGTTCGCCGCTGCGGCGGCGGCGGTATGTCGTACTCAGTCTGCGGTGAGCCAGCAAATGCAGCGTCTTGAGCAGCTTGTGGGTAAGGAGTTGTTCGCCCGTCATGGTCGTAACAAGCTGTTGACTGAACACGGTATTCAGCTTCTGGGTTACGCCAGAAAAATCCTGCGCTTTAATGATGAGGCGTGCTCATCATTGATGTTTAGCAATCTTCAGGGCGTATTAACAATTGGCGCTTCTGATGAATCCGCCGATACGATATTGCCTTTCCTGCTCAATCGGATCAGTTCGGTTTACCCGAAGCTTGCTCTGGATGTGAGGGTGAAACGTAACGCCTTTATGGTGGATATGCTGAAATCGCAGGAAGTGGATTTGATTGTCACTACGCACCGTCCGGGATCTTTCGAGTTCCTGAACCTGCGCACATCGCCGACACACTGGTACTGCGCGGCGGAATATGTGTTACAGAAGGGAGAACCGATCCCGCTGGTGTTGTTAGACGATCCCAGCCCGTTCCGCGATATCGTATTAGCGACGTTGAATGCGGCGAATATTCCCTGGCGCCTTGCCTATGTGGCCTCAACGTTAGCGGCAGTACGCGCGGCCGTAAAAGCCGGACTGGGGATCCGGTTGAGATGATGAGCCCGGATTTACGCGTACTCGGCGCTGCGGATGGATTACCGCCGTTGCCAGATACGGAATACTTACTGTGTCGCGATCCATCAGGCCAGAACGAACTGGCGCAGGTTATCTATCAGGCGATGGACAGTTACCAAAACCCCTGGCAATACAGTCAGTTTACTCCCGAAGGAGGAGACGATTCGCTGATGGTTGAAGGTGACTTTGAGTAGTCAGTCACAAAAAAAACGTTATAAAATGTAAGTGTAAAAAAGGGCCGCTGATGCTGAAAAAACATCCAGCGGTTCTTTTTTTATACAATTTACCGGCATTTCGGACGTAAATGTGGGAAAAAGCCTAAAAAATCAGTAAGTAGTCATTAACCTGTTAATTTGGATGAAAAATAGGCACTGACGGTCTGGTTTTGTTTCCATGTTAAAAAACTAGAGAAATTGTTGCTGTTTTTTATGGCGGATTAACAAAAGCGTGTCACAGATCAAGAAAATACTCCCATTTAGGGGGAGGCATCTGCGTAAAATCCTGTCAAAATAGGAGTGTATTATCTCATTTACTTCACAACGGACACGATTCAACAACATTAAATTCGGGCTGGTGATGCGATCGAAATCAGTCAAAATGGCATTAAATGTTAATGGTGTTGGGTCGATGTAAATTAATGTGAGGGAACTTTTGTTAAAGTTGACAAAAGGTTATAGAAAGGAGTAAAAAACCACATCAATTAGCTGTTTAATCATTTTCTACAGTGATTGTAAGGTTTTTTTTATTCCTCCCCATGAATCGATGTGGCGTTCATCTGCCGAAAAGAGCAGAGAATTTGGCGCTACTTTTGATGAGTAAGCAATGAGTATGTCAACATCCACTGAAATCATCGCTCATCACTGGGCATTCGCTATCTTTCTTATTATTGCCATTGGCCTGTGCTGCCTGATGCTCGTCGGCGGTTGGTTTTTAGGCGGTCGCGCACGCGCGAGGTCGAAAAACACCCCGTTTGAATCAGGTATCGACTCGGTCGGCTCCGCCCGCTTACGCCTGTCTGCCAAGTTTTACCTGGTAGCCATGTTCTTCGTTATCTTCGACGTTGAAGCGCTGTATCTGTTCGCATGGTCGACCTCTATCCGTGAAAGCGGTTGGGTAGGCTTTGTGGAAGCTGCAATTTTTATTTTTGTGTTACTGGCTGGTCTGGTTTATCTGGTGCGTATTGGCGCGCTGGACTGGACGCCCGCGCGTTCACGCCGCGAGCGTATGAACCCGGAAACGAACAGTATCGCTAATCGTCAACGCTAACCGCGAGGCATTAAGATGGATTATACGCTCACCCGCATAGATCCCAACGGTGAGAATGACCGTTACCCCCTGCAAAAACAGGAGATCGTAACCGACCCCCTGGAGCAAGAAATCAACAAAAGCGTGTACATGGGCAAGCTCGAACATGCGCTGCATGACATGGTTAACTGGGGTCGTAAGAATTCAATTTGGCCGTATAACTTCGGCCTTTCCTGCTGCTATGTCGAGATGGTGACCTCTTTTACCGCTGTGCATGACGTGGCGCGCTTCGGCGCGGAAGTACTGCGTGCTTCGCCGCGTCAGGCCGACCTGATGGTGGTAGCGGGAACATGCTTTACCAAGATGGCGCCTGTTATTCAGCGTTTGTATGACCAGATGCTGGAGCCGAAGTGGGTGATTTCCATGGGGGCATGCGCTAACTCTGGCGGTATGTACGATATTTATTCGGTTGTGCAGGGCGTTGATAAATTTATCCCGGTAGATGTGTATATCCCGGGCTGCCCGCCGCGCCCCGAAGCGTACATGCAGGCGCTGATGTTGTTGCAGGAATCAATTGGCAAAGAACGTCGTCCGCTCTCCTGGGTGGTTGGCGATCAGGGCGTTTATCGCGCCAATATGCAGTCAGAGCGCGAACGTAAACGCGGCGAACGCATTGCAGTAACGAATCTACGTACACCAGACGAGATTTAATTTGCGCCTGTCGGCAGCAGACTTCACTTCGCTTATCACTACATAAATAACGCGAAGCACTGCCGACTACCACGGACCATTTGCAATGGTGAACAATATGACCGACTTAACCGCGCAAGACGCTGTATGGCAAACCCGGGATCATCTGGATGACCCGGTCATTGGCGAACTGCGCAACCGTTTTGGGCCGGATGCCTTTACCGTTCAGGCGACCCGCACCGGGGTACCCGTTGTTTGGGTCAAGCGTGAACAATTACTGGAAGTTGGCGATTTCTTAAAGAAACTGCCGAAACCTTACGTCATGCTGTTTGACTTACACGGCATGGACGAGCGTCTGCGCACGCACCGCGACGGGTTACCCGCTGCGGATTTTTCCGTTTTCTACCACCTGATCTCAATAGACCGCAATCGCGACATCATGCTCAAGGTGGCATTGTCTGAAAACGACCTGCATGTGCCGACGTTTACCAAACTCTTCCCAAACGCCAACTGGTACGAGCGTGAAACCTGGGAAATGTTTGGTATCACGTTTGACGGCCACCCGCACCTGACGCGTCTGCTGATGCCGCCGACCTGGGAAGGGCATCCGCTGCGTAAAGACTACCCGGCGCGCGCCACCGAATTCGATCCGTTTGAGCTGACCAAAGCCAAGCAGGATCTGGAGATGGAAGCGCTGACCTTCAAACCGGAAGACTGGGGTATGCAACGCGGCACCGAAAACGAGGACTTTATGTTCCTCAACCTCGGTCCGAACCACCCGTCCTCACACGGCGCATTCCGTATCGTACTTCAGCTTGACGGCGAAGAAATTGTCGACTGCGTGCCTGACATCGGCTACCACCACCGTGGCGCTGAGAAAATGGGCGAACGCCAGTCCTGGCACAGCTACATTCCGTATACCGACCGTATCGAATACCTCGGCGGCTGCGTCAACGAAATGCCGTACGTACTGGCGGTAGAAAAACTGGCGGGTATCACCGTACCGGATCGCGTAAACGTGATTCGCGTTATGCTCTCCGAACTGTTCCGCATTAACAGCCACCTGCTGTACATCTCGACGTTTATTCAGGACGTCGGCGCGATGACCCCGGTCTTCTTCGCCTTTACCGACCGTCAGAAAATTTACGATGTGGTGGAAGCAATCACCGGTTTCCGTATGCACCCGGCCTGGTTCCGTATCGGCGGCGTCGCGCACGACCTGCCGCGCGGCTGGGATCGCCTGCTGCGTGATTTCCTGGACTGGATGCCGAAGCGTCTGGACTCCTACGAGAAAGCGGCGCTGCGCAACACCATCCTGAAAGGGCGTTCCCAGGGCGTTGCCGCTTACGGCAAGAAAGAAGCGCTGGACTGGGGCTGTACAGGCGCCGCGCTGCGTGCGACCGGTATTGATTTCGACGTGCGTAAATCACGTCCGTACTCTGGCTACGAGAACTTTGACTTTGAAATCCCGGTTGGCGGCGGCGTGTCCGACTGCTATACCCGCGTGATGCTGAAAGTCGAAGAGCTGCGTCAGAGTTTGCGCATCCTTGAGCAGTGCCTCAATAACATGCCGGAAGGCCCGTTCAAAGCGGATCACCCGCTGACGACGCCGCCGCCGAAAGAGCGCACGCTGCAACATATCGAAACCCTGATCACCCACTTCCTGCAAGTGTCGTGGGGCCCGGTCATGCCTGCGAATGAATCCTTCCAGATGGTAGAGGCGACCAAGGGTATTAACAGTTACTACCTGACCAGCGATGGCAGCACTATGAGTTACCGTACTCGTATCCGTACCCCGAGCTATGCGCATTTGCAGCAGATTCCGGTGGCGGTGCGCGGCAGCCTGGTGTCTGACCTGATCGTTCATTTAGGTAGTATCGATTTTGTTATGTCAGATGTGGACCGCTAATTATGCACGAGAATCAACAACCACAAACCGAGGCTTTTGAGCTGAGTGCGGCAGAGCGTGAAGCCATTGAGCACGAGAAGCACCACTACGAAGACCCGCGTGCGGCGTCCATTGAAGCGCTGAAAATCGTACAGAAGCAGCGTGGCTGGGTGCCGGATGGCGCGATCTACGCGATCGCCGACGTGCTGGGTATTCCGGCGAGCGATGTCGAAGGCGTCGCCACATTCTACAGCCAGATCTTCCGCCAGCCGGTCGGTCGCCATGTGATCCGCTACTGTGACAGCGTGGTGTGCCATATCACCGGTTATCAGGGGATCCAGGCCGCGCTGGAGAAAAAACTCAATATCAAGCCGGGGCAGACGACCTTTGACGGTCGCTTTACGCTGCTGCCGACCTGTTGCCTGGGGAACTGCGACAAAGGGCCGAACATGATGATTGATGAGGATACTCACAGCCATCTGACCCCGGAAGCCATTCCTGAACTACTGGAGCGGTATAAATGAAAAACGTTATCCGTACTCCCGAAACGCATCCGCTGACCTGGCGTCTGCGTGATGACAAGCAGCCGGTATGGCTGGACGAATACCGTAGTAAAAACGGCTACGAAGGCGCGCGTAAAGCGCTGACCGGGCTGTCTCCTGACGAGATCGTCAATCAGGTGAAAGACGCTGGCCTGAAAGGGCGCGGCGGCGCGGGCTTCTCCACCGGTCTGAAGTGGAGCCTGATGCCGAAAGATGAATCCATGAACATCCGTTACCTGCTGTGTAACGCCGATGAAATGGAGCCGGGCACCTATAAAGACCGTCTGCTGATGGAGCAACTGCCGCACCTGCTGGTGGAAGGTATGTTGATCTCCGCCTTTGCCCTGAAAGCGTACCGTGGCTACATCTTCCTGCGTGGCGAATACATCGAAGCGGCTGTGCATCTGCGCCGCGCAATCGCGGAAGCGACCGAAGCCGGTCTGCTCGGCAAAAACATCATGGGCACCGGTTTCGACTTCGAACTGTTTGTCCACACCGGGGCAGGGCGTTACATCTGCGGTGAAGAAACCGCGCTGATTAACTCCCTCGAAGGTCGTCGCGCCAACCCGCGCTCTAAGCCGCCGTTCCCGGCAAGCTCCGGCGTATGGGGCAAGCCGACCTGCGTCAACAACGTGGAAACGCTGTGTAACGTCCCGGCGATCCTCGCGAACGGCGTGGAGTGGTATCAGAACATTTCGAAGAGCAAAGATGCGGGCACCAAGCTGATGGGTTTCTCCGGTCGCGTGAAAAATCCGGGACTGTGGGAACTGCCGTTCGGCACTACCGCGCGTGAGATCCTCGAAGATTACGCCGGTGGCATGCGCGATGGCCTGAAATTCAAAGCCTGGCAGCCAGGCGGCGCGGGAACCGACTTCCTGACTGAAGCGCACCTCGACCTGCCGATGGAATTTGAAAGCATCGGTAAAGCGGGCAGCCGTCTGGGTACGGCGCTGGCGATGGCCGTTGACCACGAAATTGGCATGGTGTCGCTGGTGCGTAACCTGGAAGAGTTTTTTGCGCGTGAATCGTGCGGCTGGTGTACGCCGTGCCGCGACGGTCTGCCGTGGAGTGTAAAAATTCTGCGTGCGCTGGAACGCGGCGAAGGCCAGCCTGGGGATATCGAGACACTTGAGCAACTGTGTCGTTTCCTCGGGCCGGGTAAAACCTTCTGTGCGCATGCGCCAGGCGCGGTCGAACCGTTGCAGAGTGCCATTAAATATTTCCGCGAAGAATTCGAAGCTGGCATCAAGCAGCCGTTCAGCAATACCCATGTGATTGGTGGTATACAGCCGAACCTGCTGAAAGAGCGCTGGTAATTGCAGGCTTACCCCTGCATCGCGATAAGTCATTCGATTAACGCTTAGTCCCTGACTAAGCCAACTGGAAGCATGCTGACTATGGCTACGATTCATGTAGACGGCAAAGAATATGAGGTCAACGGCGCAGACAACCTGCTACAGGCATGTCTGTCCCTCGGCCTTGATATTCCGTACTTTTGCTGGCACCCGGCGCTGGGTAGCGTCGGTGCTTGCCGCCAGTGTGCGGTGAAGCAATATCAAAACGCGGAAGATACGCGTGGTCGCCTGGTGATGTCTTGTATGACGCCTGCCACCGACGGCACCTTTATTTCTATTGATGACGAAGAAGCGAAACAGTTCCGCGAAAGCGTGGTGGAATGGTTAATGACCAACCACCCGCACGATTGTCCGGTCTGTGAAGAGGGCGGTAACTGCCACCTTCAGGATATGACCGTGATGACGGGCCACAACTTCCGTCGTTACCGTTTCACTAAGCGTACTCACCGCAACCAGGATTTGGGGCCGTTCATCTCTCACGAAATGAACCGCTGCATCGCCTGCTACCGCTGCGTGCGTTACTACAAAGACTACGCAGACGGCGCGGATCTGGGCGTATATGGCGCGCATGACAACGTCTACTTCGGTCGTCCTGAAGACGGTACGCTTGAAAGCGAATTCTCCGGCAACCTGGTGGAAATCTGCCCGACCGGCGTATTCACCGACAAAACGCACTCCGAGCGTTATAACCGTAAGTGGGACATGCAGTTTGCGCCAAGCATCTGCCAGCAGTGCTCCATCGGTTGTAACACCAGCCCGGGCGAGCGCTACGGCGAACTGCGTCGTATCGAGAACCGTTACAACGGGACCGTTAACCACTACTTCCTCTGCGACCGTGGTCGTTTCGGTTATGGTTATGTGAACCTGAAAGACAGGCCTCGTCAGCCGATTCAGCGTCGTGGCGATGACCTGATCACCCTCAACGCCGAACAGGCGATGCAGGGCGCGGCGGATATTCTGCGTCAGTCGAAGAAAGTGATCGGCATCGGTTCTCCGCGCGCCAGCGTTGAGAGCAACTTCGCGCTGCGTGAACTGGTGGGCGCGGATAACTTCTATACCGGTATCGCTCAGGGCGAGCAGGAACGTCTGCAACTGGCGCTGAAAGTGCTGCGCGAAGGCGGCATTCATACTCCGGCGCTGCGTGACATCGAATCTTACGATGCGGTACTGGTGCTGGGCGAAGATATTACCCAGACCGGCGCGCGCGTTGCGCTGGCGGTTCGCCAGGCGGTGAAAGGCAAAGCGCGTGAAATGGCGGCGGCCCAGAAAGTGGCCGACTGGCAGATTGCGGCCATCCTCAATATCGGCCAGCGCGCTAAGCATCCGCTGTTTGTGACCAACGTTGACAACACCCGTCTGGACGACATCGCGGCATGGACTTACCGTGCGCCGGTGGAAGATCAGGCGCGTTTAGGCTTTGCCATCGCTCATGCGCTGGACGACAGCGCACCGGTGGTCGACGGCATCAGCAGCGATTTGCAGAACAAAATCGACGTCATCGTTCAGGCGCTGGCGGGTGCGAAGAAACCACTGATTATCTCCGGCACCAACGCTGGTAGCGCGGAAGTGATTCAGGCGGCCGCCAACGTGGCGAAAGCGCTGAAAGGCCGTGGTTCGGATGTCGGCATCACCATGATTGCCCGCTCGGTCAACAGCATGGGGCTGGGCATGATGGGCGGCGGTTCGCTGGATGACGCGTTGACCGAACTGGAAACCGGTCGTGCCGACGCTGTCGTGGTGCTGGAAAACGATCTGCACCGCCATGCAAGCGCCGTTCGCGTAAATGCCGCGCTGGCAAAAGCGCCGCTGGTGATGGTGGTTGACCATCAGCGCACGGCGATTATGGAGAATGCGCATCTGGTGCTCTCCGCCGCAAGTTTTGCGGAAAGCGACGGTACGGTCATCAACAACGAAGGCCGCGCGCAGCGTTTCTTCCAGGTTTATGACCCGGCCTATTACGACAGCAACACCGTGATGCTGGAAAGCTGGCGCTGGCTGCACTCGCTGCACAGCACCGTGCAGAACCGCGAGGTGGACTGGACGCAACTGGACCACGTTATTGACGCCGCGATCGCCGCAATGCCGCAACTGGCGGGCATTAAAGATGCCGCGCCGGACGCGACCTTCCGCATTCGCGGGCAGAAACTGGCGCGTGAGCCGCACCGTTACAGCGGTCGTACCGCGATGCGCGCTAACATCAGCGTTCACGAGCCGCGTCAGCCGCAGGATAAAGACACCATGTTCGCCTTCTCAATGGAAGGGAACAACCAGCCGGGCGCGCCGCGTTCGCAGATTCCGTTTGCCTGGGCGCCAGGCTGGAACTCCCCACAGGCGTGGAACAAGTTCCAGGATGAAGTGGGCGGCAAACTGCGTCATGGCGATCCGGGCGTGCGTTTGATTGAAGCATCTGAAAACGGTCTTGATTACTTCACTACCGTTCCGGCCAGCTTCCAGGCGCAGGATGGTCAGTGGCGTATCGCGCCGTACTATCACCTGTTTGGCAGTGACGAAATGTCGCAGCGCTCTCCGGTCTTCCAGAGCCGTATGCCGCAACCGTACATCAAACTCAACCCGGCTGATGCCGCGAAGTTGGGCGTGAATGCGGGAACGCGCGTTTCCTTCAGCTACGACGGCAATACGGTAACGCTGCCGGTTGAAATCGCTGAAGGCTTAACGGCAGGGCAGGTCGGATTGCCGATGGGTATGCCTGGCATCGCGCCGGTTCTGGCGGGTGGTCGTCTTGAGAATCTGCAGGAGGCGCAACAATGAGTTGGATTACACCGGATCTGATCGAGATCCTGCTGAGCATTCTCAAAGCGGTGGTGATCCTGCTGGTGGTGGTCACCTGCGGGGCATTCATGAGCTTTGGCGAACGTCGTCTGCTGGGTCTGTTCCAGAACCGTTATGGGCCAAACCGCGTTGGCTGGGGCGGTTCGCTCCAGCTGGTCGCGGACATGATCAAAATGTTCTTTAAAGAGGACTGGATCCCGAAATTCTCGGATCGCGTCATCTTTACCCTGGCACCGATGATCGCTTTTACCTCGCTGTTGCTGGCGTTCGCTATCGTTCCGGTTAGCCCGACCTGGGTTGTCGCTGACCTGAACATCGGGATTCTGTTCTTCCTGATGATGGCGGGTCTGGCGGTGTATGCGGTGCTGTTCGCCGGTTGGTCGAGCAACAACAAATACTCGCTGCTGGGGGCGATGCGTGCATCAGCACAAACGCTCAGCTACGAAGTGTTCCTCGGGCTTTCCCTGATGGGCGTGGTGGCGCAGGCCGGTTCATTTAATATGACCGACATCGTCAACAACCAGGCTGATATCTGGAACGTTATTCCGCAGTTCTTTGGTTTTGTTACCTTTGCCATCGCGGGCGTGGCGGTGTGTCACCGTCATCCGTTTGACCAGCCGGAAGCCGAGCAGGAACTGGCCGATGGTTATCACATTGAATATTCCGGTATGAAATTCGGTCTGTTCTTCGTGGGGGAATACATCGGTATCGTTACTATCTCCGCGCTGATGGTGACGCTGTTCTTCGGTGGCTGGCATGGCCCGTTCTTACCGCCATTCATCTGGTTCGCGCTGAAAACCGCGTTCTTTATGATGATGTTCATTTTGATTCGTGCGTCGTTACCGCGTCCTCGTTATGACCAGGTAATGTCCTTCGGCTGGAAAGTCTGCCTGCCGTTGACGCTCATCAACTTGCTGGTAACGGCGGCTGTCATTCTCTGGCAGGCGCAATAAGGGGCACAAAGACCATGACCTTAAAAGAATTGTTAGTAGGCTTCGGCACCCAGGTACGCAGTATCTGGATGATCGGCCTGCATGCGTTCGCGAAACGCGAAACGCAGATGTACCCGGAAGAGCCGGTCTATCTACCGCCTCGTTACCGTGGCCGTATCGTGCTGACGCGCGACCCGGACGGCGAGGAGCGTTGCGTTGCCTGTAACCTGTGTGCGGTAGCCTGCCCGGTAGGCTGTATCTCGCTGCAAAAAGCAGAGATGAAAGATGGTCGCTGGTATCCTGAGTTTTTCCGTATCAACTTCTCACGCTGCATTTTCTGCGGCCTGTGCGAAGAAGCCTGTCCGACGACGGCCATTCAGCTCACCCCCGATTTTGAAATGGGTGAGTACAAGCGCCAGGACCTGGTTTATGAGAAAGAGGATCTGCTGATCTCCGGTCCGGGCAAATACCCGGAATATAACTTCTACCGGATGGCAGGTATGGCAATCGACGGCAAAGATAAGGGCGAAGCAGAGAACGAAGCCAAGCCTATCGACGTCAAGAGCCTGTTACCGTAAGGAGAAGGGCAATGGAGTTCGCTTTTTATATCTGTGGCCTGATCGCCATTCTCGCAACCTTGCGAGTCATCACCCATACCAATCCGGTACACGCGCTGCTGTATCTGATTATTTCGCTGTTGGCGATTTCCGGGGTGTTTTTCTCGCTGGGCGCTTACTTTGCCGGTGCGCTGGAAATTATCGTTTATGCGGGCGCCATCATGGTGCTGTTCGTGTTCGTGGTCATGATGCTCAACCTCGGCGGTTCGGAAATCGAACAGGAACGCCAGTGGCTGAAACCGCAGGTGTGGATTGGCCCGGCGATTTTGTCGGCCATCATGCTGGTGGTGATCGTGTACGCCATTCTGGGCGTCAACGACCAGGGTATCGACGGTACGCCAATTAGCGCCAAAGCGGTCGGTATCTCGCTGTTTGGGCCTTACGTTCTGGCGGTCGAACTGGCCTCTATGCTGCTGCTGGCCGGTCTGGTTGTCGCCTTCCACGTCGGTCGCGAAGAGCGTGTGGGCGAAGTGCTGAGCAACCGTCCTGGTGACAGCGCGAAAAGAAAAACGGAGGAGCACGCATGATCCCCTTACAACATGGACTGATCCTCGCGGCGATTTTATTCGTGCTGGGCTTAACCGGTCTGGTTATCCGCCGCAATCTGCTGTTTATGCTGATTGGACTGGAAATCATGATTAACGCCTCCGCGCTGGCCTTCGTGGTCGCCGGAAGCTACTGGGGCCAGACGGATGGTCAGGTGATGTACATTCTCGCCATCAGCCTTGCGGCTGCGGAGGCGAGTATTGGCCTGGCGCTGTTACTGCAACTTCATCGCCGTCGCCAGAACCTGAACATCGATTCAGTAAGTGAGATGCGTGGATGAACATGCTTGCCTTAACCATTATTCTGCCATTGATTGGCTTTGTATTACTGGCGTTCTCTCGCGGTCGCTGGTCGGAAAACCTCTCCGCGACCGTTGGCGTCGGCTCCATTGGCCTGGCGGCGCTGGTGACGGCGTTTGTCGGCGTTGACTTCTTCGCTAACGGCAAGCAGGCGTTCAGCCAGCCGCTGTGGACGTGGATGTCGGTGGGTGATTTCAACATCGGTTTCAACCTGGTGCTGGACGGCCTGTCGCTGACCATGCTCTCGGTAGTGACCGGCGTGGGTTTCCTGATCCACATGTTCGCCTCCTGGTATATGCGCGGTGAAGAGGGGTACTCCCGCTTCTTCGCCTACACCAACCTGTTTATCGCCAGCATGGTTATTCTGGTGCTGTCCGATAACCTGCTGTTGATGTACCTCGGCTGGGAAGGCGTGGGTCTGTGCTCCTATCTGCTGATCGGTTTCTACTACACCGATCCGAAGAATGGCGCAGCGGCAATGAAAGCGTTTGTTGTTACCCGTGTGGGCGACGTGTTCCTCGCGTTTGCGCTGTTCATTCTGTACAACGAACTGGGCACCCTGAACTTCCGCGAAATGGTGGAACTGGCGCCCGCGCACTTCGCCGACGGCAACAACATGCTGATGTGGGCGACGCTGATGCTGCTGGGCGGTGCGGTAGGTAAATCTGCGCAGCTGCCGTTGCAGACCTGGCTTGCAGACGCGATGGCGGGCCCGACGCCTGTCTCCGCGCTGATCCACGCCGCGACGATGGTTACCGCCGGTGTTTACCTGATTGCCCGTACCCACGGCCTGTTCCTGATGACGCCGGAAGTGCTGCATCTGGTGGGGATCGTTGGGGCGATTACGCTGGTGCTGGCCGGTTTCGCCGCGCTGGTGCAGACCGACATCAAACGTGTTCTCGCTTACTCCACCATGAGCCAGATTGGCTACATGTTCCTGGCGCTGGGCGTCCAGGCGTGGGATGCGGCGATTTTCCACCTGATGACGCACGCCTTCTTTAAAGCGCTGCTGTTCCTGGCGTCCGGCTCGGTGATTCTGGCCTGCCACCACGAACAGAACATCTTCAAGATGGGCGGTCTGCGTAAATCCATTCCGCTGGTGTATCTCTGCTTCCTGGTGGGCGGCGCGGCGCTGTCGGCTCTGCCGCTGATTACCGCCGGCTTCTTCAGTAAGGATGAGATTCTGGCTGGCGCGATGGCGAATGGTCATATCAATCTGATGGTTGCAGGTCTGGTCGGTGCGTTCATGACCTCCTTGTACACCTTCCGTATGATTTTCATCGTGTTCCACGGTAAAGAACAAATTCACGCTCATGCAGGGAAGGGGATTACTCATCACCTGCCGCTGATTGTGCTGATGGTACTGTCCACCTTTGTTGGCGCGCTGATTGTGCCGCCGTTGCAGGGTGTGCTGCCGCAGACGACCGAGCTTGAGCATAGCCGCGTGATGACCCTGGAAATTGCCTCCGGCGTGGTTGCGATTGTCGGCATCCTGATTGCCGCATGGCTGTGGCTGGGTAAACGTACTCTGGTGACTTCTGTCGCCAACAGTGCGCCGGGCCGTCTGCTGGGCACCTGGTGGTATAACGCCTGGGGCTTCGACTGGCTGTACGACAAAGTGTTCGTGAAGCCGTTCCTCGGCGTCGCCTGGCTGCTGAAACGCGACCCGCTCAATGCGCTGATGAACATTCCGGCTATCCTTTCCCGCTTTGCAGGTAAAGGCCTGCTGCTCAGCGAGAACGGATATCTGCGCTGGTATGTGGCATCCATGAGCATCGGTGCGGTCGTTGTGCTGGCGCTGTTGATGGTACTGCGTTGAGTTTGAGGATTGTGGGGTTGATGTCGGATGGCGCTGGCGCTTATCCGACCTACGGGAATCTGTAGGCCCGGTAAGCGTTAGCGCCACCGGGCAAAAAAGGCCGCAATCCGAAGTGAATTTTCTGTTGTGAGAATTCGTTGAAAATCAGGTCCTGATGGGACTTTAACAAGGAATAAAGATCGCCATGTTACTACCCTGGCTAATATTAATTCCCTTTATCGGTGGCTTTCTGTGCTGGCAGACCGAACGCTTCGGCGTGAAGGTGCCGCGCTGGATTGCGCTGATCACCATGGGACTGACGCTGGCGCTTGGCCTGCAACTGTGGTTGCAGGGCGGCTATTCACTGACGCAAGCCGCTGGCATTCCGCAGTGGCAGTCTGAGTTCATTCTGCCGTGGATCCCGCGCTTCGGCATCTCTATCCATCTGGCTATCGACGGTTTGTCGCTGCTGATGGTGGTGCTGACCGGTCTGCTGGGCGTTCTGGCGGTACTCTGCTCCTGGAATGAAATCGAAAAATATCAGGGCTTCTTCCACCTGAACCTGATGTGGATTCTGGGCGGCGTTATCGGCGTGTTCCTTGCCATCGACATGTTCCTGTTCTTCTTCTTCTGGGAAATGATGCTGGTGCCGATGTACTTCCTGATCGCGCTGTGGGGGCACAAAGCCTCTGACGGTAAAACGCGTATCACGGCGGCTACCAAGTTCTTCATCTATACCCAGGCGAGCGGTCTGGTGATGTTGATTGCCATCCTGGCGCTGGTGTTTGTACACCACAATGCGACCGGCGTCTGGACCTTCAACTACGAAGACCTGCTGAAAACGCCGATGTCGCACGGGGTGGAATACCTGCTGATGCTGGGCTTCTTCATCGCGTTTGCGGTGAAAATGCCGGTGGTTCCGCTGCACGGCTGGCTGCCGGATGCGCACTCCCAGGCGCCGACCGCAGGTTCCGTTGACCTCGCCGGTATTTTGCTGAAAACGGCGGCTTACGGTCTGCTGCGCTTCTCGCTGCCGCTGTTCCCGAACGCCTCCGCTGAGTTTGCGCCGATTGCGATGTGGCTGGGTGTGATTGGCATCTTCTACGGCGCGTGGATGGCCTTCACCCAGTACGACATTAAACGTCTGATTGCGTACACTTCCGTTTCGCACATGGGCTTCGTACTGATTGCTATCTACACCGGCAGCCAGCTGGCTTACCAGGGCGCTGTAATCCAGATGATTGCGCACGGTCTGTCGGCAGCGGGTCTGTTCATCCTGTGTGGTCAGCTGTACGAACGTCTGCATACGCGTGATATGCGTATGATGGGCGGTCTGTGGAGCAAAATTAAATGGTTGCCTGCGCTGTCGATGTTCTTCGCGGTGGCGACGCTCGGTATGCCGGGCACCGGTAACTTCGTTGGCGAATTTATGATTCTGTTCGGTAGCTACCAGGTGGTTCCGGTCATTACCGTGATCTCAACCTTTGGTCTGGTGTTTGCTTCCGTTTACTCGCTGGCGATGCTGCATCGCGCTTACTTCGGTAAAGCGAAGAGCCAGATTGCCAGCCAGGACATGCCAGGGATGTCGCTGCGAGAGCTGTTTATCATCCTGTTGCTGGTCGTGCTTCTGGTACTGCTTGGCTTCTATCCGCAGCCGATTCTGGATACCTCGCATTCTGCGATGAGCAACATCCAGCAGTGGTTTGTTAATTCCGTTACTACTACAAGGCCGTAAATCGCCATGACAATAACTCCACAACACCTGATTGCGCTGCTACCGCTGCTGATCGTCGGCTTGACGGTGGTGGTTGTGATGCTCTCCATTGCGTGGCGACGCAATCACTTCCTCAATGCCACGCTGTCGGTCATTGGGCTTAACGCCGCGCTGGTTTCGCTCTGGTTTGTTGGCCAGGCGGGCGCGATGGACGTCACTCCGCTGATGCGCGTTGACGGTTTCGCCATGCTTTACACCGGGCTGGTTCTGCTGGCGAGTCTTGCCACCTGTACCTTTGCCTATCCGTGGCTTGAAGGCTATAACGACAACCAGGAAGAGTTCTACCTGCTGGTGCTGATTGCCGCATTGGGCGGTATTCTGCTGGCGAACGCCAACCACCTGGCGGCGCTGTTCCTCGGTATTGAGCTGATCTCTCTGCCGCTGTTTGGCCTGATTGGTTACGCCTTCCGTCAGAAACGCTCGCTGGAAGCCAGTATCAAATACACCATTCTGTCTGCCGCAGCGTCTTCCTTCCTGCTGTTCGGTATGGCGCTGGTGTACGCGCAGTCTGGCAACCTGTCGTTTGTCGCGCTTGGTAAGAGCCTCGGCGACGGCATGCTGCACGAACCGCTGCTGCTGGCGGGCTTCGGTCTGATGATTGTTGGTCTCGGCTTTAAACTCTCGCTGGTGCCGTTCCACCTGTGGACGCCAGACGTATACCAGGGCGCGCCTGCGCCGGTTTCCACCTTCCTGGCGACGGCGAGCAAAATCGCTATCTTCGGCGTGGTGATGCGTCTGTTCCTGTACGCGCCGGTTGGCGACAGCGAAGCGGTACGTATCGTGCTGGGCGTGATTGCCTTTGCCTCCATCATCTTCGGTAACCTGATGGCGCTGAGCCAGACCAACATTAAGCGTCTGCTCGGTTACTCCTCTATCTCTCACCTCGGCTATCTGCTGGTGGCGTTGATCGCCCTGCAAAGCGGCGAGATGTCGATGGAAGCCGTTGGCGTCTATCTGGCCGGTTATCTGTTCAGCAGCCTCGGCGCGTTCGGCGTGGTCAGCCTGATGTCCAGCCCGTTCCGTGGCCCGGATGCCGATTCGCTGTTCTCCTACCGTGGTCTGTTCTGGCATCGTCCGATCCTCGCGGCGGTGATGACCGTGATGATGCTCTCTCTGGCGGGTATCCCGATGACGCTGGGCTTTATCGGTAAATTCTACGTCCTGGCGGTCGGTGTGCAGGCCAGCCTGTGGTGGCTGGTTGCCGCAGTGGTGGTTGGTTCCGCGATTGGTCTCTACTACTACCTGCGTGTTGCGGTAAGCCTCTATCTGAGCGCGCCGCAGCAGCTTAACCGCGATGCGCCGTCTAACTGGCAGTACAGCGCGGGCGGTATTGTGGTTCTGATCTCCGCGCTGCTGGTTCTGGTGCTGGGTATCTACCCGCAACCGCTGATTAGCATCGTGCAGTTAGCTACGCCGCTGATGTAAGCGAAAGCAGAAACGAAAAAACCCGCCGTGGCGGGTTTTTTTATGCCCTGAACGTCAGGACGTTAACTCAGCAACTGACGGCTGACCAGCGGCCCGCTGACGTTTTGCGCGGCGCGTTCCATTACTTCCTGAATCACCGACGACAGTTCGTTGACTTCAAACTTCGCGACATAACCATCCGCTTTGACTTTACGCACATGATCTTCGTTGGCACTGCCGGAAAGGGAAGAGTGGATCACCACCGGAATTTTCTTCAGGCGCTCGTCGGTTTTGATCTTACGCGTCAGGGTGAAACCGTCCATCTCCGGCATTTCGAGGTCGGTCAGCACCAGAGCGATTTTCTCGCTAATCGGTTTGCCTTCCGCCTCCGCTTCTTTCGCCAGTTGCTGGATTTTCTCCCAGGCATCCTGACCGGTAACGTGCATCTGATGCGGGATCTCCATCGCATTCAGCCCTTTCTCCAGCATGGCGCGGGCAACTTTAGAATCTTCCGCCACAATCGCCACCGCACCCGGCGTGATGTTGAACTTGCTGGTTTTCAAATTGGTGGCGCGCAAGTCGTGATTTGACGGCACGATATCATAGAGAATTTGCTCTACGTCGAGCACCAGCGCCAGGTTGTTGGTCTCTTTGTCTTCATCCAGACAGGCAATGCTGGTGATATAGCGGCCGTTAACCGCTTTCTCGGCGGTATGCACCTGCTGCCAGTCCAGACGCATAATATTCTCGACGGACTCCACCGCAAATGCCTGTACGCTGCGCGCATATTCGGTGATCAGCAGGATGTTAAGCCCGTTCTCCGGTTTACATCCGGCCACGGCGGGCAGGTCGATGACCGGGATCACCTGATCGCGGATGTTGACCATACCTAAAAGCGGGGCTTTCATTCCGGCAGGGCGCGTAAATGTGGGCATTGGCACAATTTCGCGCAGTTTGAATACGTTGATGCCAAATAGCTCCGACTTCTGCTCATGCAGCGATGTGCCGAGACGGAATAACAGCAGTTCAAAGCGGTTAGACAGGGTTAAGTTAGCCCTGTCATCAATATCTTTCTGGAAATTATCCATCGCATCCTCAATATGAAAGCCAGCCTTTTCTCTGTTATCGGCACTGAGGAAGAAAAATGGAGCGTTAAACCGTGAAAACGGCGAAATCGTGAGCCAACGCAGTTGCGGGGAAGATCGCCTGGCATTCTGCCAGCAGGCGTTGACAGCCTCTGTCGTCGTAACGCGAGCTGACGTGAGTAATGATGAGCTGGCCTACCTCGGCATTGTGCGCCAGCTGCGCGGCCTGCCTGGTGGAGCTGTGCCCACGGCTGTTGGCTTTTTCTTCCATTGAGGTATCCAGCGTTGCTTCGTGCACCATTACGTCCACGCCTTTTGCCAGCGTGATGGCCGACGCGCATGGCGCGGTGTCGCCAAATATCGCCACCGATTTCCCGGGCGTGGCTGGCGCGAGAAAATCGGCGCCGTTAATAACGCGACCATCGTTCAGGGTGACGGTTTTACCCGCTTTCAGATCCTGAAACAGCGGGCCGGGCTTCACGCCTGCCGCTTTTAGCGCACTGGCATCCAGCGCGCCGGGCTTGTCATGCTCTTCAATCCGATAGCCATAGCATTCAAGCGGATGCTCAAGCGCAAAGGCGGTCACTTTGCGCAGGCCGTCGTCCAGAATTTCGCCGACGGTAATTTCAACGATCTCCAGCGGATAATCAGTCCAGGAGCCGCTAAGGCGCAATGCGGTTTCGGTGAACTCGCGAATGCCTTTGGGGCCGTAAATCGTCAGCGGCTGTGCGTTTCCCGCCATTGAACGGCTGCACAGCAGACCGGGCAAACCGAAAAGGTGATCGCCATGCAGATGGCTGATGAAAATGCGATCGAGCTTACCTGGGTTGAACGCGGTGTTGAGCATCTGGTGCTGGGTGCCTTCACCGCAGTCGAATAACCATAGCCCTGCCTGCGTCGGGTGCTGTAAATTCAGTAATATGGCCGTGACATTACGCGTGCGGGTAGGAACGCCGGCAGAAGTACCTAAAAAAATTAATTCCATTATTTCATTACACGTTTAAAAAATATTCTGGCTAGTATAAAGCGAATACGTAAAAGGAGCGCACCATGATTCACTGGCAAGACCTGCATCATTCTGAATTATCCGTCCCGCAACTCTATGCGTTACTGAAATTGCGCTGCGCGGTATTTGTGGTTGAACAACAGTGTCCGTATCTGGATGTGGACGGCGATGACCTGGTGGGGGAGAACCGTCATATCCTGGGCTGGCATAACGATGAGCTGGTAGCGTATGCGAGGATTCTGAAAAGCGACGACGAACTGGAGCCGGTGGTGATTGGGCGCGTGATCGTCAGCGAAGCGCTGCGCGGCGAAAAACTGGGGCAACAGCTTATGGCGCAGACCCTGGCATCCTGCGAGCAACACTGGCCGGAGAAGGCGCTTTACCTCGGTGCGCAGGCGCATCTGCAATCCTTCTATGCGCGATTCGGTTTTGTTCCGGTGACGGACGTTTATGACGAAGACGGTATCCCGCACATGGGTATGGCGCGCGAGGTTAGCCAGGTGTGATGTTCCGGTTTTGTCTATAGTTAGTGGGAACGTTAATCGAAAGGGAGAATATAATGTCTTTTCATTCTTATGGTTCACGTATTGATGACGACCTGGAACTTCTGAGCGAAACGCTGGAAGAGGTGCTGCGTTCCTCCGGCGATCCTGCCGATCAAAAATATGTTGAGTTAAAAGCACGCGCAGAACGGGCGCTTGAAGAGGTAAAAAATCGCGTCAGCCATGCGTCTGACAGCTACTATTACCGTGCAAAACAGGCGGTTTATAAAGCGGATGATTACGTGCATGAAAAACCCTGGCAAGGGATTGGCGCAGGTGCGGCGGTCGGCCTGGTGCTGGGATTACTGCTGGCGCGGCGGTAATGTAACCGGGATCGCATTTCCTCCCTAAACGGGGGTACTGCTTTTTCTCCGCTGTACCCCGTATAATGTGAGGTTTTTAACAGGGAGAGGTCCGCGTGCATTCAATCACTACTGCGCTGGAAAATCTGCGGCGCCAGTTATCGCAGGAGATACCGGCGGCGCCAGGAATGCGTATTGTTGATGTGCCTTTCCCTCTGAATGATGCGTTTGACGCATTAAGCTGGCTGGCCAGTCAGGCCATCTGGCCGCAATTTTACTGGCAACAGCGTAACGGCGATGAAGAAGCCGCGGTGCTTGGCGCCGTTGAAACGTTCCCCTCTCTCGAACAGGCGCAACGCTTTCTCCGCCAACATGAATCACAATCCGATTTGCGTATCTGGGGACTGAATGCGTTTGAACCGCAGCAGGGGCATTTGCTGCTGCCGCGTCTTGAATGGCGACGCGCTGGCGCAGTGGCAACGCTGCGGCTGTATCTCTACAGCCCGGTTTCACTGCGTGAAGACGCCGGGCGGGCGATCGCGTTTCTCTCTTCATTAAGGGGCGTAAAGCCGATACCGGCGCTGCGCCTGCACCTGACGGGCGAGCAGCACTGGCCGGATAAAGCGGGCTGGACCAGCCTGATTCAGCTTGCCACGCAGACTATCGCTGAAGACGATCTCGACAAAGTGGTGCTGGCGCGGGCGACGGATTTGCAGTTTTCCCATTCGGTGAATGCCGCCGCCGTGATGGCATCCAGTCGCCGTTTAAACCTTAACTGCTACCATTTTTTTATGGCGTTCTCCGCCGGAAGCGCCTTTCTTGGCTCGTCGCCGGAACGCCTTTGGCGGCGACGTGAAACGGCATTGCGCACCGAGGCGCTGGCCGGCACGGTGGCGAATCATCCCGACGATCATCAGGCCTGGCAACTGGGCGAATGGTTGATGAAGGATGATAAAAACCAGCGTGAAAACATGCTGGTGGTGGAAGATATTTGTCAACGCCTGCAAAGCTGCACCCACTCGCTCGATGTTTTGCCGCCGCAGGTGCTCAGATTACGCAAAGTACAGCATCTGCGCCGCTGTATCTGGACGGCGCTCAATCAGGCTGACGACACGCTCTGTTTGCTACAGCTACAGCCCACGGCCGCCGTCGCGGGGATCCCGCGTGAACGGGCGCGCGCGTTTATTCAGCAACATGAACCGTTTGAACGTGAGTGGTATGCCGGGTCGGCGGGTTATCTGTCTTTACAGCAAAGCGAATTCTGCGTGACGCTGCGCTCGGCGAAAGTCGCGGCGAACGTTGTTCGTCTGTATGCCGGGGCAGGCATTGTGCGCGGGTCTGACCCGGAACAGGAATGGCAAGAGATCGACAACAAAGCAGCCGGGCTACGCACGTTATTACAGATGGAAAGCTAATGAGTCGCACATACACCTCATCCTTCAGGCGGTCTGCTGAATGATTTTGTGTATATTCCCGACTCATATCAATAATCCATTTTTTCTGATCCTTATACTGAGTCGCAATATTGATACCGGACAATCTCATGTCAGTAAGCGCATTTAACCGACGCTGGGCGGCGGTCATTCTGGAAGCACTCACTCGCCACGGCGTCAGGCATGTTTGCATTGCCCCTGGCTCCCGCTCCACGCCTTTAACCCTGGCGGCAGCGGAAAATTCAGCCTTTATTCATCACACGCACTTTGATGAGCGTGGTCTTGGTCATCTGGCGTTAGGGCTGGCGAAAGTCAGTAAGCAGCCCGTTGCCGTTATTGTTACTTCCGGTACGGCGGTGGCAAATCTCTATCCGGCGCTGATTGAAGCGGGGCTTACCGGTGAAAAACTGATTTTATTGACTGCGGACCGTCCGCCGGAACTGATTGACTGCGGCGCGAATCAGGCGATTCGTCAGGCCGGGATGTTCGCTTCTCATCCTTCTCAAACGCTCTCTTTGCCGCGCCCGACGCAGGATATTTCCGCGCGCTGGCTGGTCTCCACCCTTGATAACGTCCTGGCGACGTTGCATGCCGGCGCGGTACACATCAACTGTCCATTTGCGGAACCGCTGTATGGCGATATGGACGACACGGGGCTTGCCTGGCAGCAGAGCCTTGGCGACTGGTGGCAGGATGACAAACCCTGGCTGCGCGAAGCGCGTCGGCTGGAAAGCGACAAACAGCGCGACTGGTTCTTCTGGCGGCAAAAACGCGGCGTAGTGGTGGCCGGGCGCATGAGCGCGGAAGAGGGCAAGAAAGTCGCGCTTTGGGCGCAGACGCTGGGCTGGCCGCTGATTGGCGACGTGCTGTCGCAAACCGGGCAGCCGCTACCGTGCGCCGATCTCTGGCTGGGCAATGCGAAGGCCGTCACTGAGCTTCAGCAGGCGCAAATTGTGGTGCAACTCGGCAGCAGCCTGACCGGAAAGCGCCTGCTGCAATGGCAGGCCGCTTGCGAGCCGGAAGAGTACTGGATTATTGATAATATCGAAGGTCGCCTGGACCCGGCGCATCATCGCGGACGCAGGCTGGTGGCGAAAATCGCCGACTGGCTGGAGCTGCATCCGGCGGAGAAACGCCATCCCTGGTGCGTCGATATCCCGCGCCTGGCAGAGCAGGCGTGGCAGGCGGTTGTCGCGCGCCGCGATATGTTCGGCGAAGCGCAACTGGCGCACCGCATTCGCGACTATCTGCCGGAACAAGGGCAACTGTTTGTCGGCAACAGCCTGGTGGTGCGCCTGATTGACGCGCTGTCGCAGCTACCGGCGGGCTACCCGGTGTACAGCAACCGGGGTGCCAGCGGTATTGATGGTTTGATCTCGACGGCGGCGGGCGTTCAGCGCGCCAGCGCGAAATCGACGCTGGCTATCGTCGGCGATCTGTCTGCGCTCTACGATCTCAATGCGCTGGCGCTATTGCGCCAGGTGTCCGCGCCGTTTGTGCTGATTGTGGTGAATAACAACGGCGGGCAAATTTTCTCTCTGCTGCCGACGCCGCAAAGCGAGCGCGAGCGGTTTTACCTGATGCCGCAAAACGTCCATTTTGAACACGCGGCGGCCATGTTTAACCTCAAATATCACCGCCCGCAAAGCTGGGATGAGCTGGATGCGGCGCTGGCTGGCGCCTGGCGAACGCCGACAACCACGGTGATTGAGCTGGTCGTGAACGATACGGACGGGGCGCAAACCCTGCAACAGCTGCTGGCGCAGGTGAGCCATCTATGATCCTGCGCGCGCAGGCGAACGGTGGTCAGCCGGGGTCTCCCTGGCTGGTTTTCCTGCATGGATTTTCCGGTGATTGCCGGGAATGGCAGCAGATCGGTGAGCAGTTTCCTGACTTTTCGCGCCTGTATATCGACTTGCCTGGTCACGGCGATTCTGCCGATATTCGTGTCAGCGGCTTTGCTGATGTGTGCGACTTATTGCGTAACACATTATTTAGTTACAACATACTTAAATACTGGCTGGTCGGCTACTCGCTCGGCGGCAGAGTGGCGATGATGGCGGCGTGCCAGACTCTGCCGGGTCTTTGCGGGCTGGTGGTTGAAGGCGGCCACCCGGGACTGCAACGCGAGGCTGAGCGTGACGCGCGCCGACGGTCTGACGGTCGTTGGGCAGCGCGCTTTCGCCGTGAACCGCTGCGCGACGTGTTTACTGACTGGTATCAGCAACCGGTTTTCGCTTCGCTGGATGCTTCGCAAAGAGAAGCGTTAGTCGCGCTGCGCAGCCAGAACAATGGCGAAACGCTGGCGGCGATGCTGGAGGCAACCTCGCTTGCCGTACAGCCTGATTTACGCGTGCGGCTAAATGCGCGCACATTTCCGTTTTATTATTTATGTGGTGAACGCGACAGCAAATTCCGCGCGCTGGCGGCGGAGTTGTCTGTACCTTGCCATATGATTCGTAACGCCGGACACAACGCGCATCGGGAAAACCCCGCAGGCGTGGTGGACAGTCTGGCTCAGATTCTGCGTCTCTGACTAAAGGACACACTATGATCTATCCTGATGAAACAATGCTTTACGCACCGGTTGAATGGCACGACTGCTCCGAAGGTTACACGGACATTCGTTATGAAAAATCCACCGATGGTATTGCAAAAATCACCATTAACCGTCCACAGGTGCGCAACGCATTCCGTCCTTTGACCGTCAAAGAGATGATCCAGGCGCTGGCGGATGCCCGGTATGACGACAACGTGGGCGTCATTATTCTGACCGGCGAAGGCGAGAAAGCCTTCTGTGCGGGCGGCGACCAGAAGGTACGCGGCGACTACGGCGGATACCAGGATGATTCCGGTGTGCATCACCTGAACGTACTGGATTTCCAGCGCCAAATCCGTACCTGCCCGAAACCGGTTGTGGCGATGGTCGCAGGGTACTCTATCGGCGGCGGTCACGTACTGCACATGATGTGTGACCTGACCATCGCGGCGGAAAACGCCATCTTCGGCCAGACGGGCCCGAAAGTCGGCTCCTTCGACGGCGGCTGGGGCGCTTCCTATATGGCGCGTATCGTCGGGCAGAAAAAAGCGCGTGAAATCTGGTTCCTGTGCCGTCAGTATGACGCTAAACAGGCGCTGGATATGGGGCTGGTCAACACCGTCGTACCGCTGGACTCCCTCGAAAAAGAGACCGTGCGCTGGTGCCGCGAAATGTTGCAGAACAGCCCGATGGCGCTGCGCTGCCTGAAAGCGGCGCTGAACGCCGACTGCGACGGTCAGGCGGGTCTACAGGAGCTGGCGGGCAACGCCACGATGCTGTTCTACATGACGGAAGAAGGTCAGGAAGGCCGTAACGCTTTCAACCAGAAACGTCAGCCTGATTTCAGCAAATTCAAACGGAATCCGTAATGCGTAGCGCGCAGGTGTACCGCTGGCAGATCCCCATGGACGCGGGGGTGGTTCTGCGCGACAGGCGGTTAAAAACTCGCGACGGGCTGTATGTCCGTCTGTGCGACGGCGAGCGCGAAGGGTGGGGGGAGATCTCCCCGCTTCCGGGTTTCAGCCAGGAAACCCTGGAAGAGGCGCAGGCCGCGCTGCTGGACTGGGTTAACGGCTGGCTGCAAGGCCAGTCAACGTTGCCTGAAGTGCCCTCCGTGGCGTTTGGCGTTAGCTGCGCGCTGGCGGAGGCGGCGGGGACGTTGCCAGAGGCGGCGGATTACCGCGTCGCGCCGCTGTGTACGGGCGATCCAGACGATCTGGTGCTACAACTGGCTGATATGCCTGGCGAGAAAGTCGCCAAGATCAAAGTCGGTCTGTACGAAGCGGTACGCGACGGAATGGTGGTCAACCTGCTGCTGGAGGCGGTTCCCGATCTGCATCTGCGTCTGGATGCCAATCGCGCCTGGACGCCGCTGAAAGCGCAGCAGTTCGCGAAATACGTCAACCCGGACTACCGTGCCCGCATCGCCTTCCTCGAAGAACCGTGTAAAACCCGCGACGACTCCCGCGCTTTTGCGCGTGAAACCGGGATTGCGATTGCCTGGGATGAAAGTCTGCGTGAAGACGATTTTGTCTTTGCGGCGGAAGCGGGCGTCAGCGCGGTGGTCATCAAACCGACGCTCACCGGAAGCCTGGAAAAGGTTCGCGAGCAGGTACAGGCCGCGCATACGCTGGGACTGACGGCGGTGATCAGCTCTTCCATCGAGTCGAGCCTCGGCTTAACGCAACTGGCGCGTATTGCCGCGTGGCTGACGCCGCAGACTATTCCGGGTCTGGATACGCTAAGCCTGATGCAAACCCAGCAGGTGCGCCGCTGGCCGGGCAGCGCTTTGCCGTGTGTTAGCGACGATGCGCTGGAACGGCTGCTATGAGCCTCCGGGAAATGCCCGATAGCGCAAGCGTATCGGGCCTCCAGCCGTCATCTTTTAATGACTGGCCGTGGCGTCACTGGCGGCAGATGCGGGGAGATGCGCCTGCCTTACGCCTTAATGATGAAGTGCTAAGCTGGCGCACACTCTGTACCCGTATTGACGCGCTGGCGAGCGGTTTTGCCGCTCAGGGTGTCTCTGAAGGCTGCGGCGTGATGCTGCGCGCCTGGAATCACCCGCAAACGCTGCTGGCCTGGCTGGCTTTACTGCAATGCGGGGCAAGAATCCTGCCGGTTAACCCGCAGCTTCCGCAACCGCTGCTCGACGCGCTGCTGCCGGACTTAACGCTCCGGTTTGCTTTGCTGCTGGAGGGGGAGAATACCTTCCCGGCGTTACAACCGCTGCAAATGCAGCAAGAGGCAGGCGAACACGCCGCAGACTGGCAGCCGACGCGGCTGAGTTCAATGACGCTGACCTCTGGCTCAACCGGATTACCCAAGGCCGCAGTGCATACCTGCCAGGCGCATCTGGCCAGCGCGGAAGGGGTGCTGTCCCTGATGCCGTTTGCCAATGGGGATGACTGGCTATTATCGCTGCCGCTGTTTCACGTTTCCGGCCAGGGCATTATGTGGCGCTGGTTGTTTGCGGGCGCCCGAATGACCGTGCGTGAGAAGCAGCCGCTGGAAGCGATGCTGCAAGGGTGTACGCATGCGTCTCTGGTTCCCACTCAGCTGTGGCGGCTGCTGGAGAATCCGGCATCGGTAACGTTGAAAGCGGTACTGCTGGGCGGCGCGGCTATCCCGGTTGAACTGACGGAGCAGGCTCGCGCGCAGGGTATTCGCTGCTGGTGCGGTTATGGCCTGACGGAATTTGCCTCGACGGTGTGCGCGAAAGAGGCCGACGGCCTGGGCGATGTCGGCGCGGCGTTACCGGGGCGGGAAGTCCGAATCGTGAATGGTGAAGTCTGGCTACGCGCCGCCAGCATGGCAGAAGGCTACTGGCGCGACGGTAAGCTGATCCCATTGGTGAATGGTGAAGGCTGGTTTGCTACCCGCGATCGCGGCGAACTGAACGACGGTAAGCTGACGATTGCCGGTCGGCTGGATAATCTGTTCTTCAGCGGCGGGGAAGGCATTCAGCCGGAAGAGGTGGAACGCGTTATCTCGGCGCATCCACATGTTCTACAGGCGTTCGTGGTGCCGGTAGAGGACAGGGAGTTCGGCCATCGTCCGGTGGCGGTGGTGGAATATGACGCGCAGGCCGGGAACGTCGATCTCGCGGAATGGGTGAAAGACAAGCTGGCGCGTTTTCAGCAGCCGGTACGCTGGTTGACGTTGCCATCAGCGCTGAAAAACGGCGGGATCAAAGTTTCGCGCCGGGCATTGCAGGAGTGGGTGCGCGCTAACCGTCCGTAATGTAAGCAACACGGGAGCCGCAGCTCCCGTGGAAACGGTTATTTCGCTTCTTTTAACGCCCGCAGGGCAGCGGCGACGCCCGCGCCATAGTCAGGATGAACTTCGCTAAACAAGCCAATCTGACGCTGCTGAATAAATTCCGGCACATCTTTCATGTCGCCGGCGATGCGCGCGAACATACGCTGATGTTCTTCATCACTCAGCAACTCATACAGCTTACGCGGCTGGCTGAAGTAGTCCGTATCTTCCCGGTGATCCCAGTGTGCGGCAGCGCCTTCGACAGAGAGCGGCGGTTCGCTGAAATCAGGCTGTTCCTGGAAGACGCCAAAGCTGTTTGGCTCATAGGTTGGGCCGTTGCCGCTGTTGCCGTCCACCCGCATCGCGCCGTCACGATGGTAGTTATGGAACGGGCAGCGCGGGGCGTTGACCGGGATCTGCTGATGGTTAACGCCCAGACGATAGCGGTGCGCATCGCCATAGGAGAAGAGACGCCCCTGCAACATACGGTCAGGGGAGAAGCTAATCCCCGGCACGACGTTCGCCGGGTTCATCGCCACCTGTTCCACTTCGGAGAAATAGTTTTCCGGGTTGCGGTTCAGTTCCAGCACGCCGACTTCAATCAGCGGGTAATCGCCGTGCGGCCATACTTTGGTCAGATCAAACGGGTTGTACGGCACCTGCGAGGCTTCGGCTTCCGGCATGATCTGCACGTAGAATTTCCAGCGGGGGAAGTTGCCCTGTTCAATGGCGTTGTACAGGTCGCGCTGAGAACTTTCGCGATCGTCCGCCACCAGGCGTTTCGCTTCGTCATCCATCAGGTTGGAGATGCCCTGCTGCGATTTCAGGTGGAATTTCACCCAGAAACGTTCGTTGTCGCTGTTGATAAAGCTGAATGTGTGGCTACCGAAACCGTGCATCGTACGGTAAGAGAAAGGCAAACCCCGGTCGCTAAAGTCGATAGTCAACTGGTGCAGCGATTCCGGCAGATGGGAGAAAAAGTCCCATTTGTAGGTCGGATTGCGCAAGTTGGTGCGTGGGTCGCGCTTCACGACATGGTTCAGATCCGGGAATTTCAGCGGATCGCGCAGATAGAAAACGGGCGTGTTGTTACCCACCAGATCCCAGTTGCCCTCTTCAGTGTAAAACTTGATCGCAAACCCGCGAATATCGCGCTCGGCATCCGCCGCGCCGCGCTCTCCCGCCACGGTGGAAAAACGCAGGAACAGGTCCGTTTTTTTACCGGGCTCCGAAAAGATTTTTGCGCGAGTGTAACGTGAAATATCGTGCGTGACGGTGAAGGTGCCGTACGCGCCTGAGCCTTTGGCATGCATACGGCGCTCAGGGATCACTTCACGATCGAAGTGGGCCAGTTTTTCCAGGAACCAGATGTCCTGTAGCAGCATGGGGCCGCGCGGGCCTGCGGTTGCAACGTTGTTATTATGGGCGACAGGCACGCCTGCTGCGGTGGTGAGTCCTTTTTTGCTCATCTTTATCTCCCGACGATCGTTAGAAAAAATGTTTAATTTCCGTTTAATTTCGGAAACTAATGTAGAAAATATTTGTGAATGAAATATTGATCTCGGGCAATGACTGCTGCGCTAAACGCCTCTTCTTGTAACGTTTAATAAACCTGAAAGGTAGTGTTTAGTTACAATATGTTATTAGATCGCTTTTTTAGCTCATTGATTCTGTTGCGCCTGGCAGTACAATCCTGCGGTTTTGGGGTCTTTTGTTTATTTCTTTGCTGGAAAGGGTAAAAATGAAAAAAAGCATTTTATTAGGCGTTGCCGGACTGTTGTTCGCTTCTGCATCGGCGAATGCGATGAGCATTAGCGGCCAAGCGGGTAAAGATTACACCAACGTTGGCGTAGGTTTCGGTACTGAATCCACCGGGCTGGCGTTGAGCGGCAACTGGATGCATAACGACGACGATGGCGACGCTGCCGGCGTGGGGCTCGGCCTGAATATTCCGCTTGGGCCGTTGCTGGCAACGGTTGGTGGGAAAGGCGTTTATACCAATCCGAACGACGGCGATGAAGGCTATGCGGCGGCGGTAGGCGGCGGGTTACAGTGGAAAATCGGCGACAGCTTCCGTCTGTTTGGCGAGTATTACTACTCTCCAGATTCACTGTCCAGCGGCATCGACAGCTATGAAGAAGCCAATGCCGGAGCGCGCTTTACCATTATGCGCCCGCTGAGCATTGAAGCGGGCTATCGCTATCTGAACCTGGCGGGTAAAGACGGCAACCGTGACAACGCGATTGCCGATGGCCCGTACGTCGGCGTTAACGCCAGCTTCTGATTTTCGGGCGCGGCGTCCGTCGCGCCGTTTCCTGTATGCTATCGCCCTCTTTCCCGGTTTGTTTCCTCTGAGTTTCTTACTCCGCCCCAGCGGGCTTTGCGTTATAGTGTTTTCATCATAGAAGCAGGAGAACACGATGTTAAACGTGGAGATGTTATCCACCGGGGATGAAGTGTTGCACGGGCAAATCGTCGACACGAATGCCGCCTGGCTGGCCGATTTTTTCTTTAATCAGGGGTTGCCGTTATCACGCCGAAATACGGTGGGAGATAATCTGGATGCGCTGGTCGCCATTTTACGCGAACGTAGCGAACATGCTGACGTGCTGATTGTGAATGGCGGCCTGGGGCCGACCAGCGATGATTTAAGCGCGCTGGCCGCCGCCACGGCGAAAGGTGAAGGTCTGGTGCTTCATGACGCGTGGCTGGCTGAGATGGAGCGTTTTTTCCATGAGCGCGGACGGGTTATGGCGCCGAGTAACCGTAAGCAGGCAGAACTGCCCGCCAGCGCCGAGTTTATTAATAACCCGGTTGGCACCGCCTGTGGGTTTGCGGTGAAGCTAAATCGCTGCCTGATGTTCTTTACCCCGGGCGTCCCGTCTGAATTTAAGGTGATGGTCGAGCATGAAATTATGCCGCGTCTGCGTGCGCGTTTTGCGCTTCCTGAACCGCCGGTTTGTCTGCGACTCACCACGTTTGGTCGTTCGGAAAGCGATCTGGCGCAGAGCCTCGATTCGCTGCCGCTACCGGCGGGCGTGACGATGGGATATCGCTCTTCAATGCCGATTATTGAACTGAAACTCACCGGCCCGGATGCGCAGCGTGACGCGATGCTGGCGCTATGGCCGGAGGTGAAGCGGGTGGCAGGGCAGAACCTGATTTTTGAAGGGACGGAAGGACTGCCTGCGCAAATCGCCCGTTGTTTGCAGACGCGCCAGCTCAGCCTGACACTCAGCGAACAGTTCACCAGCGGGCTGCTGGCTTTGCAGCTTTCCCGTGCGAATGCGCCGATTCTTGCCAGCGAAGTGGTGCCTTCCCAGGAAGAGACGCTGGCTCAGACCGCGCACTGGACGACAGAGCGACGGAGCAACCACTACGCCGGACTGGCGCTGGCGGTATCCGGGCTGGAAAACGACCACCTTAATTTCGCGCTGGCGACGCCGGATGGGACATTTGCTCTGCGCGTGCATTTCAGCGCCAGCCGCTACAGTCTGGCGGTGCGGCAGGAAGTTTGCGCCATGATGGCGCTGAATATGGTGCGTCGGTGGTTAAACGGTCAGGATATTGCCAGTGAACATGGCTGGATTGAGGTGGTGGAGTCGTTAACCCTGTAGCCTGAACGTCTGCGTATTTTGGTGCCTGATGGCGCTGCGCTTATCGGGCCTGCCGTGGTTTGCAGGCCCGATAAGACGTTAACGCGCTTAACCTAATGCCTGGGCAAGCAGAGTAATCGGATGTTCGCAGCGTTTGCTTGTCGACATCTCAATTTGCCACTTACAGGTTTCACAGTCGGTCACCACAATATCCGCGCCGCTCTCTTCAATCTGGCGGAACAGCGGGGCGCCGATGGATTGCGAGGTGGGGTAGTTTTCCTTTTTAAAACCGTAGGTTCCGGCAATCCCACAGCACTGGGAGTCCAGCACGGTCAGTTCCAGACCTGGGATCTGGCGCAGCAACTCCAGCGTATAGAGCGTCCAGCCCATATTCTCCATATGACACGGCGTATGGTAAACCACCTTCAGCGGTAATTTTTTCAGCGACAGCGTCTGGCCTGCATCGATCTTACGCCACAGCCAGCGGGTCGCGAGTTCGATATGCTCACGCAGCCCGCTGTTATCCACGTCCAGCACTTCCGGGTATTCATCACGCAGGGCAAAGGTGCAGGTTGATGAGGTTGCGATAACCGGAATGCCTTTTACGCCAATCGCTTCTCTGAGCGACGCCACATTGCTCACCGCCTGCTTGCGCGCTTTATCGGTAAAACCGTTGGCGATCAGCGGCACGCCGCAACACTTCTCTTTACTTAACAACTGCACGCCGGTGCCCATTGCATTCAGGACGTTAATTAAATCCTTACCGAGCTGCGGATGGTTGTAATTGACGAAGCAGCCGTGGAAGAAGGCGACCTGATCTTTGTACTGCGCCTGCTGTGCCGCAACGCTGCGATACCAGCGGCGGAAGGTGCCGAAGGAGTATTTCGGCAGCGTACGGCGATGGTCGATCTTCAACGCATAGTCGAGCAACTGACGAACCGGTTTCAGCGACGTCGCGGTATTGACGACCGGGGCGAACGGCGTAGAGACGCTGCCCATTAAATCGGTGTGGCTTAAGATAAAGTTGCGCAGCGACGGGCGCGAAGTGTCATATCTGGCGCGCGCACGCTGGATGATATCGCCAATTTTAACGTCTGACGGGCAGGCCACTTCGCAGCGTTTGCAGTTAATGCAGTATTTCAGCGCATCGTCGTACAGCGCGCCGTCTTTCAGGCGCAGGCGCTCGCCGTCCGGCCCTGCCTGTTTGGGGCCTGGGTAGCCAGGATTCACCCGGCTGACCGGGCAGGCGGTGGTGCACACCGTGCATTTGATACAACTCTCGAAACTCGTATCGTTCATTGCTGACCTCCTGCACGTTCTGCAATGTGACGTGCGGCGTGTAAGGCGCTGACTGCACATACGCCGCCTCCGCATCCCTGGGCTATCGGATCGAATCCGCCGAGCACCGAGCCGATGGCAAACAGATTTTCTACGGTCTGCCCCGCCAGTGAGGGGCGCAGCGCATCATCGGTCGTGATGCCAAACTGCTGCCAGGGTTGCGCATCAAAGAAATCACGCTGATACCATTCGGCGCGGGTGGCCGTTTGCTGAACGTCCAGTCCCATAATGGGTTCGCGAATACCGTCGCGTTCGGCGACCAGGCCGCTGCTGAAGAAGCTGCCGCTGGCGAGTACCGCAAAGCGCGGGCGCAGAGGAATGTCGGCATGGTTGCGGGTCCAGACTTCGCTCACGACGCCGTTACGGCAGGTCACTTTTTTCACCTCGTCGCCCGGCATCCAGATCCCGCCCTGACGAACAAACTGGCGCTGCAAGCGATTGTGCAGGCGAATACCCGGCACGGAAGGCGGCAGCGTCGGCAGCAAATTCAGCGAGCAGGGCAGGCGTTCATTGAGCCAGCGCCAGAGGCTGTCATCCGCCAGGCCGAAACAGGCGGGCATGATGATCATGTCGCAGGTTTTTGCTATCGGTAAGAGCGCGTCGTGGAGCAACGGCCATTTTTCTTCGTTATCGAGCAAACGCGCAATATTCACCGCACGAAACTCCGTCGGGTTATCGCGTAATACGTCCAGTTCAGGCAGGTCGATCTCTGCCGTCTCTACCGTGAGATGGTGCTGACGCAGCGACGCCGCCGCGAGGTGCGCCTGAAAGTCCAGTAAACCGCTGATGCCGACGACGCAAATGCGTTGCGCGGCCAGCGGCCAGACGGGCACTTCTGGCGAGCTTAGCCAGGTGGCGCGCAATGTTCCCAACGGCGTGACGCGCAGATGCGACTGTTGTACATCGCCCTGTAAATGCGCGCCAGACGCTTCCAGCAACGCTTGCGCCTGCTGCGCCAGTTCCAGAACGGTTGACGCGCCAATTGTGGTGTAAGGGTGCGTCGGCGCTTGTTCGCGTAACGCATTCAGACCTTCAGTGATATTTGTGACGGGCTGACCGTCCGGCAGGGTGCTGAGTAGATCCAGCGAGCCGGAGGAGAAGTGCAGCGCGCTTTGGCCGCGAGTGACGATCGCACAGCGCAAACCGTGTTTTTGCAATTCCAGGCCACACAGTAATCCGGCGAGACCGCCACCCATAATGACCGTATCAAATTTCATCCTGGTGCTCCTTCTCCAGACCGCACAATCCCTGATAAACCCAGCGCGTGAACTCGCTTTCGCGCAGCGCGTCTCCCCAGGCGACAGGCTGTACGCCTTTCCAGCGTTCATTGAGGAACGCAGAAAGCTGAGTGATGGACTGAGCGGCGGTAGTGATATTAAAACGTTGCAGCAGCCCGGCGGCGCGGCAGGCGCACAGTTCTCCCTGACATGTGCCCATGCCTACGCGGGTACGGCGGCGCAGATCCAGCAGGCTGTTGACGGTTAAATTTTCGACGGCGTACTGCACTTCGCCTGCGGTGACCGCTTCGCATTCACAGACCAGGCTGCGGTGCTGGCGACCTTCGCTGAGCCAGGCCGGAGTACGATCGCCGTGACGATAGACGGCGGAACCGCGTAGCGGGGCGGGCAGCGAGATCACGCGTTTAAGCGTGTTTTCCGTGGGTTCCTGCGAGCCGGGAAGGGCGGTTTGCGCGGTGACGCAGGGGCGAGTGTTGCCCAGTTTTCGGCATACCGCGTCGGTTGCCCATTCCGCCATCAGGCGGTAGGTCATCAGCTTACCGCCCGTAATGGTGATAAACCCGTCCAGCCCGTCGCGTGCAGCATGGTCAAACAGCACAATGCCGCGGCTGACATTACGACCGCTCGGATCGTCATCGCTGGCGACCAGCGGACGCACGCCCGAGTAGGCGCGCAAAATACGCGTTTTCGCCATCACCGGCGCCAGTTTTTCCCCTTCACGCAGCAGAATATCAACCTCTTCCGCAGTGACGCGGTTGCTGTCGATCTCGTTGTAATCAATGTGGGTCGACGTGGTGCCGATGAGCGAGATGGTATCGCCGGGCACCAGAATATCGGCGTCGGACGGCTTGCGGCAGCGGTTAATCACATGCTGGTTAATGCGATGATCCATAATCAGCAGCGACCCTTTCGCCGGGAACATGCGGATGCTCAGATCGGCGTATTCCGCAATGCGCTGACCCCAGATGCCTGCGGCATTCACCACGACCGGCGCATGCAGCGATTGGCTTTCCCCTGTGAGATGGTTATGCACGTTCACGCCGCAAATGGTCGCGCCTTCGCGAATAAGTCCGGTGACTTCATGCGCCGTTAAAATGATTGCGCCATGTTCTCTGGCATCCAGCATATTCGCGGCGGTCAGCCGGAAGGGATCGACAGTGCCGTCAGGCACTTTCACCGCGCCAATCAGCTGCGGATTGACGGCCGGTTCGATCAGCCGCGCCTGTTGCGGATCAATCGCTTCGGCGCGAATACCCGCCTCTTCGCAGGCGCGAATAAAGGTGGCCTGGAAGGATAATTCGTCTTCCGGCAAGGTAATGAACAGACCGTCCGTTGGCTCAATGCAGTGGCGGGCGATCCGTTTCAGAATCTGGTTTTCGCTGATGCATTCGCGGGCAGATTCCGCGTCGGTAACGGCATAGCGGGCGCCGCTATGCAGCAGGCCGTGGTTACGGCCGGTTGCGCCGGTCGCGATATCGTGGCGCTCAACTAAGATAACGCGCAATCCGCGTAGCGCACAGTCTCGGGCGATCCCTGCGCCTGTGGCTCCCCCACCAATGATAATCACGTCACTTGTTTGCGAGTCGCGAGTTTTCATGGTTATCCCTCACAGTTCGTTTTTTATCATTTAGCCACATAAAAAGCATGGTTTGTTTGATTTCGCGCATAATCGCTCATGATTCGAAAATGAAACGTGATTTCGTGCGCTTTTCTGAACATTTGTCATAAATGTGTAACAATCTGTGCTGTAATTCACATTAACGACAGGTATCTTTACTTAACATCGCGCCCACACTGGGAGCAGCGAGGTTGGTTAGTTAAACGAACTGCGGTGTTTACCTCTAATAAGACACGGCCACGGAGGCTACATATGTTAAGTATTTTTAAACCTGCGCAACATAAAACGCGCTTGCCAGCAGCGGAGATTGATCCGACATATCGTCGGCTGCGCTGGCAGATTTTCCTGGGGATTTTCTTTGGTTATGCCGCTTACTATCTGGTGCGTAAGAACTTTGCGCTGGCGATGCCTTACCTGGTAGAGCAGGGATTCTCGCGCGGCGATCTGGGTTTTGCGCTGTCCGGGATCTCCATCGCCTATGGTTTTTCGAAATTTATCATGGGGTCGGTCTCTGACCGCTCGAATCCGCGCGTTTTCCTGCCCGCAGGGTTGATTCTGGCGGCGGCCGTGATGTTGTTTATGGGCTTTGTGCCGTGGGCCACGTCCAGCATTGCCGTGATGTTCGTGCTGCTGTTCCTCTGCGGCTGGTTCCAGGGAATGGGGTGGCCGCCGTGCGGTCGTACAATGGTGCACTGGTGGTCACAGAAAGAACGTGGCGGTATCGTCTCCGTCTGGAACTGCGCGCATAACGTTGGCGGCGGTATTCCTCCGCTGCTGTTCCTGCTGGGGATGGCCTGGTTTAATGACTGGAAAGCCGCGCTCTACATGCCGGCGTTTGGTGCGATCCTGGTGGCGATTTTCGCTTTCGCGCTGATGCGCGATACGCCGCAGTCCTGCGGTCTGCCGCCGATTGAAGAGTACAAAAACGACTACCCGGATGATTACAACGAAAAAGCGGAAGAAGAGCTGACTGCAAAACAGATCTTTATGCAGTACGTGCTGCCGAACAAACTGTTGTGGTACATCGCGATTGCTAACGTGTTCGTTTACCTGCTGCGTTACGGCATCCTCGACTGGTCGCCGACCTACCTGAGAGAAGTGAAACACTTTGCGCTGGATAAATCGTCCTGGGCGTATTTCTTGTACGAATATGCCGGTATCCCGGGTACGCTGCTGTGCGGCTGGATGTCGGATAAAGTGTTCCGTGGCAACCGTGGCGCAACGGGCGTGTTCTTTATGACGCTGGTGACCATTGCCACAGTTGTTTACTGGCTGAACCCTCCAGGAAATCCGACCGTGGATATGGCCTGTATGATCGTTATCGGCTTCCTGATTTATGGCCCGGTCATGCTGATTGGCCTGCACGCGCTGGAACTGGCGCCGAAAAAAGCGGCAGGTACGGCGGCGGGCTTCACCGGCCTGTTTGGTTATCTCGGCGGTTCCGTCGCGGCGAGCGCCATTGTTGGCTATACCGTTGACTTCTTCGGCTGGGACGGCGGCTTCATGGTGATGATCGGCGGCAGCGTTCTGGCGGTTATCCTGCTGATTATCGTGATGATTGGTGAAAAACGCCACCATGAAGAGCTGATGTTGAAACGCAACGGAGCTTAAGTGAATGAAGACGACACTGAAAAATCTCAGCGTGGCATTGATGCTGGCGGGTATGGTCGTGAGCAGCGCGGCAATCGCTGCGGATAAAATCGTGATTGCGCACCGTGGCGCCAGCGGCTATCTGCCGGAGCACACACTGCCAGCGAAAGCGATGGCGTATGCGCAGGGCGCCGATTATCTGGAGCAGGATTTAGTGATGACGAAGGACGACCATCTGGTCGTCCTGCATGACCACTACCTTGATCGGGTTACCGACGTTGCCGAACGTTTTCCGAATCGCGCCCGCAAGGACGGGCGTTACTACGCCATTGATTTCACACTGGATGAAATTAAATCCCTGAAGTTCACCGAAGGTTTTGATATTGAGAACGGCAAGAAAGTACAGACTTACCCTGGCCGTTTCCCGATGGGAAAATCAGATTTCCGCGTGCATACCTTTGAGGAAGAGATTGAGTTTGTTCAGGGGCTGAATCATTCGACCGGAAAAAATATCGGTATTTATCCAGAAATCAAAGCGCCGTGGTTCCATCATCAGGAAGGGAAGGATATTGCGGCTAAGACGCTGGATGTGCTGAAAAAGTATGGTTATACCGGTAAAAAAGATAACGTTTATTTGCAGTGTTTCGATGCCGCGGAGCTGAAGCGCATTAAGAATGAGCTGGAACCGAAGAGGGGGATGGATCTCAATCTGGTGCAGTTGATTGCGTATACCGACTGGAATGAAACTCAGCAAAAACAGCCGGACGGCAGTTGGGTTAACTATAACTACGACTGGATGTTCAAGCCTGGCGCGATGAAAGAAATCGCCAGCTATGCTGACGGGATCGGCCCGGACTACCATATGCTGATTGATGAAAAATCGAAGGTCGGGCATATCACGCTGACCGGCATGGTGAAAGAGGCGCAGCAGAACAAGATGGTGGTACACCCTTACACCGTACGCGCCGATCAGCTTCCTGACTACGCCACGGATGTTAATCAGCTTTATGACATCCTGTACAACAAGGCGGGTGTGGATGGATTGTTCACCGATTTCCCGGATAAAGCGGTGGTGTTTTTGAAGGATAAGCACTAAAAAGCCGGGTGGCGGCTTCGCCTTACCCGGCCTGTGAACTGCGGTTTTGTAGGTCGGGTAAGCGTAGCGCCATCCGACAAGGCTACATCTCTATCTCAATATCGCCTTTTGCCCTGCAACAGCAGGGCAAAATTTCCCCTTCGCTGATAAAAGCCAGCGGTTCGGTCAGCCAGTCAACCTGGCCTGCGACCAGACGGCAGCGGCAGGAGCCGCAATAGCCCGCACGACACTGATACTCCACTTCAACCTGATGCGCCTCAAGCGCCACCAGCAGAGAAGGGTGTTCTTCCCGACACAGCACTTCGGTGCCGGAAAGACGTAGCGTCACGCGTCCCATCAGAGCTGGAAATTACTCAGATCGTCGGTATCAACTTCCGAGTCAATCTGGCCGACCAGGTAAGAACTGACCTCCACTTCCTGCGGCGCCACCTGGACGTTATCGGAAACCAGCCAGGTGTTGATCCACGGGATCGGGTTGGAGCGCGTCTGGAACGGCAGCTCCAGGCCGACCGCCTGCATACGGATATTGGTGATGTACTCGACGTACTGGCACAGAATATCTTTGTTCAGGCCGATCATGGAACCGTCGCGGAACAGGTAATCCGCCCACTCTTTTTCTTGCTGCGCGGCCTGTACAAACAGGTCATAGCACGCCTGCTTGCTCTCTTCGGCGATTTCCGCCATTTCTGGATCGTCTATGCCGCTACGCAGCAGGTTCAGCATATGCTGCGTGCCGGTCAGGTGCAGCGCTTCGTCGCGGGCAATCAGACGGATGATTTTGGCGTTACCTTCCATCAGCTTACGTTCCGCGAAAGCGAAGGAGCAGGCGAAGCTGACGTAGAAACGAATCGCTTCCAGCGCGTTAACGCTCATCAGGCACAGGTAGAGCTGTTTTTTCAGCGCACGCAGGTTCACGGTGACGGTTTTGCCGTTCACGTTGTGCGTACCTTCCCCCAGCAGATGCCAGTAGCTGGTCATTTCAATCAGCTCATCGTAGTAGTGAGAAATGCCTTCCGCGCGCTTCTGAATTTGTTCGTTGGTGACGATGTCGTCAAATACCACCGCCGGATCGTTAACGATGTTGCGGATGATATGGGTATACGAGCGCGAATGGATCGTCTCAGAAAACGCCCAGGTTTCTACCCAGGTTTCCAGCTCCGGGATGGAGATCAGCGGCAGTAATGCCACGTTCGGGCTACGTCCCTGAATGGAGTCCAGCAGCGTCTGGTACTTCAGGTTGCTGATGAAAATATGCTTTTCGTGTTCCGGCAATGACTGGAAATCGATACGATCGCGTGAAACGTCAACTTCTTCCGGGCGCCAGAAGAAGGAGAGTTGTTTTTCGATCAGTTTTTCGAAGATGTCATATTTTTGCTGGTCGTAGCGTGCCACGTTGACCGGCTGGCCAAAGAACATCGGCTCTTTGAGTTGGTCGTTTTTCGTCTGTGAAAAAGTGGTGTATGCCATTGAAGTGAGTCCTGTTGAGATTGTATCGCCCGGCGGTACTTCGTTTGCCGGGCCTACAAAACCGTAGGCCGGGTAAGCGTAGCGCTACCCGGCAAAAATAACTTAGATCTTACATGCGCCGCTTTCGCAGCCATCGTCCTGAATAGACGGCACCAGATCGTCCTGCGCATCTTCCGCACCGTCACGGGTGTTGTGATAGTACAGGGTTTTCACGCCAAATTTATAGGCGGTGAGCAGATCTTTCAGCAATTGCTGCATCGGTACTTTACCAGACGGGAAGCGCGTCGGATCGTAGTTGGTGTTGGCTGAAATCGCCTGGTCGATGAATTTCTGCATGATACCGACCAGTTGCAGGTAGCCGTCGTTGCTCGGCATTTCCCACAGCAGCTCATAGCGGTCTTTCAGCCCTTCGTAATCCGGCACCACCTGGCGCAGTACGCCATCTTTCGACGCTTTGATGCTGACATGGCCGCGCGGCGGTTCAATACCGTTAGTGGCGTTGGAGATCTGCGAAGAGGTCTCAGACGGCATCAGGGCGGAAAGCGTGGAGTTACGCAGACCGTGCGTTTTGATGGACTCACGAAGCGCTTCCCAGTTGTAGTGCAGCGCTTCGTTGGCGATCGCATCCAGATCTTTTTTGTAGGTGTCGATCGGCAGAATGCCCTGAGCGTAAGTGGTTTCATTAAACCACGGGCATGCGCCTTGCTCTTTCGCCAGCTCGTTAGAGGCCTTCAGCAGATAGTACTGAATGGCTTCAAACGTTTTGTGCGTCAGGTTGTTCGCGCTGCCGTCAGAGTAACGCACGCCGTGTTTCGCCAGATAGTAAGCGTAGTTAATCACGCCGATACCCAGCGTACGGCGGCCCATTGCGCCGCGTTTAGCCGCCGGAATAGGGTAATCCTGGTAATCCAGCAGCGCATCCAGCGCGCGTACCGCCAGCACCGCCAGCTCTTCCAGTTCTTCCAGGCTGTTAATTGCGCCCAGGTTGAAGGCGGAAAGCGTACACAGCGCGATTTCACCGTTTTCGTCGTTAACGTCCATCAGCGGTTTGGTCGGCAGGGCGATTTCCAGGCACAGGTTGGACTGGCGTACCGGCGCAACCTGCGCATCAAACGGGCTGTGGGTGTTGCAGTGATCCACGTTCTGAATGTAGATACGGCCAGTTGATGCGCGTTCCTGCATCATCAGCGAGAACAGATCCACGGCTTTCACGCGCTGCTTACGAATGCTGTCGTCTTTTTCGTATTTGGTGTACAGACGCTCGAACTCGTCCTGATCGGCGAAGAAAGCGTCGTACAGACCCGGAACGTCGGACGGGCTGAACAGGGTGATGTCTTCACCTTTCAGCAGGCGGGTGTACATCAGCTTGTTGATCTGTACGCCGTAGTCCATGTGACGCACGCGGTTGCCTTCCACGCCGCGGTTGTTCTTCAGTACCAGCAGGCTTTCCACTTCCAGATGCCACATCGGGTAGAACAGCGTCGCCGCACCGCCGCGCACGCCGCCCTGAGAGCAGGATTTCACCGCCGTCTGGAAGTGTTTGTAGAACGGAATACAGCCGGTGTGGAACGCTTCGCCGCCGCGAATCGGGCTACCCAGCGCGCGAATACGACCGGCGTTGATGCCGATACCGGCACGCTGAGAAACATATTTCACGATCGCGCTGGAGGTGGCGTTAATAGAGTCCAGGCTGTCGCCGCACTCGATCAGCACGCAGGAGCTGAACTGACGAGTCGGGGTGCGCACGCCGGACATGATTGGCGTCGGCAGAGAAATTTTGAATGTAGAAACCGCATCGTAGAAACGTTTCACGTAGTCGAGACGGGTTTCACGCGGATAGTTAGAGAACAGGCAAGCGGCAACCAGAATATAAAGGAACTGCGCGCTTTCATAAATCTCGCCGGTTACACGGTTCTGTACCAGATATTTACCTTCCAGCTGCTTAACGGCAGCGTAGGAGAAGGTCATATCACGGTCGTGTACGATGAACGAATCCATCTGCTTGAACTCTTCTTCCGTGTAGTCTTCCAGCAGATGATTGTCGTATTTACCCAGCTCAACCATTTTCACTACATGATCGTAAAGCGCTGGCGGTTCGAACTCGCCGTAAGCCTTTTTACGCAGGTGGAAAATCGCCAGGCGCGCGGCCAGGTACTGATAATCCGGCGCATCGCGGGAGATCAGGTCGGCAGCGGCCTTAATGATGGTCTCATGGATATCGGACGTCTTGATGCCGTCGTAGAACTGGATATGAGAACGCAGTTCAACCTGGGAGATGGATACGTTATTCAGTCCTTCTGCCGCCCAATCCAGAACTCGATGGATTTTGTCGAGATTGATGCGTTCAGTACGACCATCACGCTTTGTCACCAGCAGACTCTGATTCATGTGGGTTTTACCTGTCCGTGAAAGAAAAAATATCCCCCGTTTATCCACAATGCCACGTTGTGACTAAGTCTGTGGATAAATACTATATATAGGGGGTAACTGATAAATGAAACGCTATATGGTGAGTATTCTAGTAGGGATTCTTTTCAGTACAAGAGTTGATTTTGAGGTTAAATTGAGGTTGCAAAAGGGTGATAATCGCTAAGTGCGCGTCTTATAAGGCCTGGAGGGCATGTCAATAATTCATAAAAAAAAATGAAAATTTGATCGAGTGCTGATTTCTTCATCTAAGGCAGGAAAAGTTCTTATGATCTGTCGCAAAAATTGCCCCGACGATCCTACTCAGGATTGGTAGGCGATGCGTAGGCCCGGCAAGCGCAGCGCCCCGGGCAAATTGCCGGATGGCGGCGTAAACGCCTTATCCGGCCTGTGATGGTTTGTAGGCCCGGCAAGCGTAGCGCCCCGGGCAAAATTGCCGGATAGCGGCATAAACACCTTATCCGGCCTGTGATGGTTTGTAGGCCCGGCAAGCGCAGCGCCCCGGGCAAAATTGCCGGATGGCGGCGTAAACGCCTTATCCGGCCTACAGACGCAGTTAGTCAACTTGTGCGGTAGTGTGAACCATATAGTTAACATCAACGCCCGGCCCGAGCTTGAAGGTGTTGGTAATCGGATTGTAGTGCAGCCCGGTCATGTGACGCTCTTTCAACACGGTCTGAGCGACCCAGTTCAGCAACTCCGCAGGCTTAATAAATTTTTTCACATCGTGCGTGCCTTTCGGCACCATGCGTAAAATATACTCCGCTCCTACCACCGCCATCAGCCACGACTTGCCGTTGCGATTAAGGGTCGAGAAAAAGACTTCACCGCCCGGTTTAACTAATTGCGCACAGGCCCTGACGACCGATTGCGGGTCCGGTACGTGCTCCAGCATCTCCATACAGGTCACGACGTCGTACTGGTGCGCATGTTTCGCCGCGTGCTCTTCAACCGTCTCCTGCACGTAATCAACCTGAATACCGCTTTCCAGCGCGTGCAGTTTCGCGACCTGCAAAGGCTCAAAGCCCATATCCAGGCCCGTTACCGTCGCACCTTCACGCGCCATGCTCTCAGCCAGAATGCCGCCGCCGCAGCCAACGTCGAGCACCTTTTTGCCGAACAGGCCGCCGGAACGCTCGGCAATGTAGCCCAGGCGCAGCGGGTTAATGCGGTGCAGAGGCTTAAATTCACCCTCAAGATCCCACCAGCGTGACGCGACAGCTTCAAATTTGGCGATTTCTTCGTGATCAACGTTATGCGTCACCGGGGGTTTTTCGGCATTCATTGGCGCTTTTACTCCTTATTTGGCAAGTCGCCTGAGTATATCAGCACGACGGGATGAATAAAGCCTCCGTAGAAGACCATTCCATTTACCTGTCTCATTGCGATTGTGTTATAATTTGCGACCTTTGAATCCGGGATACAGTAGAGGGATAGCGGTTAGATGAGCGACCTTGCGAGAGAAATTACACCGGTCAACATTGAGGAAGAGCTGAAGAGCTCTTATCTGGATTATGCGATGTCGGTCATTGTTGGCCGTGCGCTGCCGGATGTCCGAGATGGCCTGAAGCCGGTACACCGTCGCGTACTATACGCCATGAACGTATTGGGCAATGACTGGAATAAAGCCTATAAAAAATCTGCCCGTGTTGTTGGTGACGTAATCGGTAAATACCATCCTCATGGTGATTCCGCGGTGTACGACACTATCGTCCGTATGGCGCAGCCTTTCTCGCTGCGTTACATGCTGGTGGATGGTCAGGGCAACTTTGGTTCTATCGACGGCGACTCTGCCGCGGCAATGCGTTATACGGAAATCCGTCTGGCGAAGATTGCCCATGAACTGATGGCCGATCTCGAAAAAGAGACGGTGGATTTCGTTGACAACTATGACGGTACGGAAAAAATTCCTGACGTCATGCCGACCAAAATTCCTAACCTGCTGGTAAACGGCTCGTCCGGTATCGCGGTAGGTATGGCCACCAACATCCCGCCGCACAACCTGAAGGAAGTGATCAACGGTTGCCTGGCGTATATCGATGATGAAGACATCAGCATTGAAGGGCTGATGGAATACATTCCTGGCCCGGACTTCCCGACCGCCGCGATCATCAACGGTCGTCGAGGTATTGAAGAAGCCTATCGTACCGGTCGCGGGAAAGTGTACATTCGCGCTCGCGCGGAAGTGGAAGCTGATGCGAAAACCGGCCGCGAAACCATCATCGTTCATGAAATTCCGTACCAGGTGAACAAAGCGCGCCTGATCGAGAAAATCGCTGAACTGGTGAAAGACAAACGCGTTGAAGGCATCAGCGCGCTGCGCGACGAGTCTGATAAAGACGGGATGCGCATCGTGATTGAAGTGAAACGCGATGCCGTCGGGGAAGTGGTGCTTAACAACCTTTATTCCCAGACCCAGTTGCAGGTTTCTTTCGGTATCAACATGGTTGCGCTGCACCACGGCCAGCCGAAGATCATGAACCTGAAAGAGATCATTTCCGCGTTCGTGCGTCACCGCCGCGAAGTGGTGACGCGCCGTACTATTTTCGAACTGCGTAAAGCCCGCGATCGCGCGCATATCCTTGAAGCGTTGGCGATTGCGCTGGCGAACATCGATCCGATCATCGAGATGATCCGCCGTGCGCCAACGCCGGCAGAGGCAAAAGCGGCGTTAATCTCCCGTTCATGGGATCTGGGCAACGTGGCGTCTATGCTGGAACGCGCCGGTGATGATGCTGCCCGTCCTGAGTGGCTGGAGCCGGAGTTTGGCGTGCGTGATGGTCAGTATTACCTGACTGAACAACAGGCACAGGCGATTCTGGATCTGCGCTTGCAGAAACTGACCGGCCTGGAGCATGAAAAACTGCTCGACGAGTACAAAGAGCTGCTGGAACAGATCGCAGAACTGCTGCACATTCTGGGCAGCGCCGATCGTCTGATGGAAGTGATTCGCGAAGAGATGGAACTGATCCGCGATCAGTTTGGCGATGAGCGTCGCACTGAAATCACCGCTAACAGCGCCGATATTAATATCGAAGATCTGATCAGCCAGGAAGATGTGGTTGTAACGCTGTCTCACCAGGGTTACGTCAAATATCAGCCGCTGACCGATTACGAAGCGCAACGTCGTGGCGGGAAAGGTAAATCTGCCGCGCGTATAAAAGAAGAAGACTTTATCGACCGTCTGCTGGTGGCTAACACCCACGACACGATCCTCTGCTTCTCCAGCCGTGGCCGTCTGTACTGGATGAAGGTCTATCAGTTGCCGGAAGCGAGCCGTGGCGCGCGTGGCCGTCCGATCGTCAACCTGCTGCCGCTGGAAGCCGATGAACGTATCACCGCCATTCTGCCGGTACGCGAGTACGAAGAGGGCGTTAACGTCTTTATGGCGACCGCCAGCGGTACGGTGAAGAAAACGGCGCTGACCGAGTTCAGCCGTCCGCGTTCCGCCGGTATCATCGCGGTGAACCTGAACGAAGGCGACGAGCTGATCGGCGTGGATCTGACCTCCGGTTCCGACGAAGTCATGCTGTTCTCCGCTGCCGGTAAAGTGGTGCGCTTTAAAGAAGATGCCGTTCGTGCGATGGGTCGTACCGCGACCGGCGTACGTGGCATCAAACTGGCGGGCGAAGACAGCGTCGTTTCCCTGATTATTCCGCGTGGTGAAGGCGCTATCCTGACCGTGACGCAGAATGGTTACGGTAAACGTACGGCGGAAGGCGAATACCCAACCAAGTCTCGTGGCACGCAGGGCGTTATCTCCATTAAAGTCACCGAGCGCAACGGTTCCGTTGTTGGCGCGGTACAGGTGGATGATGCCGACCAGATCATGATGATCACCGATGCCGGTACGCTGGTTCGTACCCGCGTATCGGAAATCAGCGTCGTTGGCCGTAACACCCAGGGCGTAATCCTCATCCGCACGGCGGAAGATGAAAACGTGGTGGGTCTGCAACGTGTTGCTGAGCCGGTGGATGATGAGGAACTCGACTCCATCGACGGCAGCGTAGCGGAAGGGGACGAGGATATCGCCCCGGAAGCGGAAACCGATGACGATGCAGCGGATGACGCTGACGAGTAATTCGGCGTTGTAAATCGTGTGTGAAAGGAGGCCATTGCGCCTCCTTTTTTTTGCCGGATGGCGGCGTAAACGCCTTATCAGGCCGCCACCCGGCAAAGGCGCAAATCCTTAATTCATCCTTTCCACTATCATCGCAATACCCTGACCGCCGCCGATGCAGAGCGTGGCCAGCCCGAGCGTTTTATCGTGTGCAGAGAGGGCGTGCAGCAGCGTCACCAGAATACGCGCGCCGCTGGCGCCGATGGGGTGTCCCAGGGCGATAGCCCCACCGTTGACGTTCACCTTCTGCGGATCAAAACCGAGCGTCTTACCTACGGCAAGGAACTGTGCGGCAAACGCCTCGTTGGCTTCGATCAGATCGATATCCGAAAGCGTTAAACCGCTCAGTTGCAGCGCCTTCTGCGTGGCGGGAACCGGCCCCATCCCCATTAACGCCGGGGCGACGCCGCCGCTGGCATAGGCTTTGATACGAGCCAGTGGGGTCAGGCCCGCCGCCAGCGCTGCGGATTCTTCCATCACTACCAGCGCTGCTGCGCCGTCATTGATCCCAGAGGCGTTTCCTGCCGTTACCGTACCCGCCTTGTCGAAGGCCGGGCGTAATGCTGCAAGACCTTCCGCCGTTGAATCGGCTTTCGGAAACTCGTCGCGCTCAAACACCACGGTTTTCTTACGGGATGTGACGCTAACCGGCACAATTTCGGCCTGGAATGCGCCGGAATCAATAGCGGCAACGGCTTTGCGCTGTGAGAGCAGCGCCAGCTCATCCTGCATCTCCCGGCTGATGCCGTATTCCCGGGCGACGTTTTCTGCCGTGATCCCCATATGGTAGCCGTGAGTGGCGCAGATCAGACCGTCGCGCAGGATCACATCGGAGAGCTGTCCGTCGCCAAGGCGATAGCCCCAGCGGGCTTTGGCATCCAGCAGATACGGCGCCTGGCTCATATTTTCCATACCGCCTGCGACAATCGCCTGTGCCTGTCCGGCCTGAATCGCCTGTGCGGCAAGCGCCACGCTTTTGAGGCCGGAGCCGCATACTTTGTTAACGGTAAAGCCGCAGACCGTCTCTGCGAGGCCGCTTTTGAGCAGTGCCTGACGCGCCGGGTTTTGCCCAAGACCAGCCTGTAGCACATTGCCCATAATCACTTCATCCACCCGTTGCGGGTCGAGCTGCGCGCGTTCAAGCGCCGCTTTAATCACGGTGGCGCCAAGGTCGATGGCGCTGGTGGTTGCCAGTGCGCCGTTAAAACTGCCGATTGCGGTACGCGCCGCGCTGACGATGACACAGTTTTTCATCTTCTGTTCCTTAAAAGTGCGTGGTTGCCGTCAGAAAAAGGTCAAACCGATGACAAAAATGATCCCGGAGAAGAGCAGGGCGGTGATGCAGTAGCCCATAATGTCGCGTACCCCGAGTCCGGCGATTGCCAGGGCGGGCAGCGCCCAGAATGGCTGCGCCATATTCATCCACTGTTCACCGTAGGCGATTGCCATGACTGACTTGCCGAGATCCGCCCCCAGCGCCTGAGCCGCAGGCATGACAAATGGCCCCTGGATAACCCAGTGGCCGCCACCTGATGGCACGGCAAAGTTAATCAGCGCAGAGCTGAAAAAGGTCATCACCGGGAAGGTGTCTTTGTTGGCGACGTTGATGAAGAATTCAGTGATAAGGCCACCGAGGCCGGAGTGTTCCATCATCAGTTGGATCCCGGCGTAGAAGGGGAACTGCACCAGAATACCGGCGGTACTGCGCGCTGCGGCGCTGATGGCGCGCATGTAGGCCATTGGCGTTTTGTGCAGCAGCAGACCGGCGATCATAAACATCAGATTGACGGTATTGATGGTGATGTTGAATCCCTTCTCGGCGAAGTAAAGCCCCAGATAGGCAATCCCTAATGCGCCAATGATCAGCGCGAGAATGCGGCTCTCTTCCAGTTTTTCCGACGGTGGCGCGTCAGCCGGCAATTTCTTCTGAAAATCAGCCTCTTCCAGCAGCAGTTTCGGATCGATGCTGACCACGTCGGAGGGTTTTGGCGTCATCATCCGGGTAATAAACGGCATCACCACGATGAGGCCGAGCGTGATGAAAATATTGAACCCGGTGAACAGAGTATCGCTAACCGGAATCAACCCCGCGACGTGTTCTACCGGGTTGCCTGGCGTTGCGGCCAGCAGGGGCATAGAGCCAGAGAAGCCGCCGCCCCAGGTGAGAAAACCGATATAGGCGCAGGCGATAAGCAGCGGATAATCGGAACCCGGCACGCGACGGGCCACTTCACGGGCAAACATTGCGCCGACCACCAGACCAAAGCCCCAGTTGATCACGCAGGCGACCGAGCCAAAGAAGGTCACCAGCATGACGCCCTGGGCGGGCGTCTTAGCGGCTGAAGCGGCGGTACGCAACAGGCTTTTAACCGGGCCGGAACTGGCCAGGGCGTGGCCCGTCACGATAATCAGCGCCATTTGCATACCGAAAGCCAGCAGGTTCCAGAAGCCGTCGCCCCAGAACCTCACCATACTGACCGGCGTTTGCGGCGTCAGCCAGAGAGCGATCCCGAACGTCAGCAGGGTTAACAGCATTGCGAAGATCAGCGGATCAGGAAGCCAGCGGCTGACGACCCGCGTCATAAAGCGTGAAATACGCCCAATCATGCGTCACCTCTCTGAATGACCAGATCGGCCGCAACCTCAAAGTGCGCTTCAGTTTTTGCCCGCAGGGTTTCCAAATCACACCCTTCGGCGATTTCTGTCAGCCACATCTTGCCGTCGATAAAGCGAAATACAGCCAGTTCGGTAACCAGCATATGCACCGCGTGCTGGGCGGTGAGCGGCATGGTGCACTGGCGCAGAATTTTCGCCGAGCCGTCTTTCGCGCAATGTTCCATTGCAATGATCACTTTGCGCGCGCCGGTGACCAGATCCATTGCGCCCCCCATGCCGGGAACCATTTTGCCGGGAACCACCCAGTTGGCGAGGTTTGCCTGCTCATCCACCTGTAGCCCGCCGAGTACGCAGGCGTCAACATGGCCCCCGCGAATCAATGCGAACGACATGGCGCTGTCGAACATTGCCGCGCCGGGCAAAATGCCACAGGGTTGACCGCCAGCGTTCACCAGATCCGGGTGGGCCGTCGTGACCGGCCCCAGTCCCAGAAAGCCGTTCTCAGATTGCAGGGTGATGTGAATGTCATCCGGCAGGTAGTTTGCGACCATCGTCGGCAAACCAATTCCCAGGTTAACCACGTCGCCATCATGCAGCTCTTGCGCCACGCGGCGCGCAATACGTTGTTTAGCATCCATTATTTGCTCTCCTGTGGAATAACGATGTGGTCGATAACGGCGCCGGGGGTGACAATCTGGTCAGGCAGTAGATCGCCTGTTTCAACCATTTCGTCAGGCTCAACCAGGGTGATGTCTGCGGCGAGAGCAATGAGGGGGTTAAAATTACGGGCACTGAGCTGGTAGGTCAGGTTACCAAGCGGGTCGGCGCAGTGGGCTCGAATAAGCGCCAGATCTGCACGCAGTGGACGCTCCAGCAGCCAGGTTCTGCCATCGAGCTGAAGCGTTTGCTTTCCCTCTTCAACCACGGTGCCGACGCCAGTCGGGGTCAGAAAACCGCCCAGCCCGGCGCCGCCGCAGCGGATTTGTTCAATCAGGGTGCCTTGCGGAACCAGTTGAACCTCCATCTCTTTGGCAATCATTCGCCGACCCGTTTCCGGGTTGGTGCCGATATGGGAGGCGATGACCTTGCGCACCCGGCCATTTACAATAAGCGGGCCGATGCCGGTATCGACAAATGCGGTATCGTTGGCGATCAACGTCAGGTCCCTGACACCGGATTCAAGTAAGGCTTCAACAAGGCGGGGCGGGGTGCCTACCCCCATAAAACCGCCAACCATGATGGTCATGCCGTCACGAAAGAAGCCTGAGGCGTTCTGTAAGGTAATCAGTTTTGTTTTCATTATGTTTCCCTTTTGCATACTCCATTTTGGGTACGCAAAGGGAATAGCAAGCGGGATGCCAGGATTAATAAACCGGGAAGAGAAGGGTTAACCTGATGAATATAAAAATTAATTTTCACGGAAGGGGGATGAGAGGGCGTGAGGCGCTATGCAGAATTTTGCGCACTGTGCAAAATTCTGCATAGCAACTTCTGGTATCAGAGGCCTGCCGGATCGATGCCGTACTCCTGCAATTTGTACATCAACGCGCGTCGGCTGATGCCCAGCATTAACGCGGTGCGCGTGCGGTTTCCCTCCTGCTGCTCCAGAACTTCCATAATGATTCGGCGTTCTTCGCGTTTAATCTCTTCTTTCAGGTTCCGTTCACCGGGTTGGGCTGGCTTTATTCCGCTGGCGTGACTCACCGACTGGCGGAACTGGGTAGGGAGGTCTTCGGCAAAAATCACCGCCCCGGTGTTCATCACTACCGCGCGCTCAATCACATTGGATAATTCGCGGATATTACCAGGCCACGGCCAGGCGGTGAGGAGTGACATGGCGGAAGGGTCGATTTCAATAATATCCCGCTGGTTTTCTGAGCTGAATTTCTGCAAAAAGTGGTTGGCCAACAGGGGGATATCTTCCCGCCGCTCACGCAAAGGAGGAAGCGTCAGATGAATCACATTCAGCCGATAAAACAGATCTTCACGAAAGGTGCCTTCTTTCACCATTTCCTGCAAATTCCGGTTGGTGGCGGCGACAATGCGGATATCAACCTGAATGGTTTGATGCCCGCCAATGCGTTCAAACTCCCTCTCCTGGAGGATTCGCAGCAGCTTAGCCTGTAACACCAGTGGCATTTCGCCTATTTCGTCCAGCAGCAGCGTTCCCTGATGAGCGCGCTCAAACAGCCCCTGGCGTCGCGTTTGTGCGCCGGTAAACGCCCCTTTTTCGTGGCCGAACAGTTCGCTTTCCAGCAGTGATTCTGGCAGCGCCGCACAGTTAATCTTGATGAAGGGGCCGTTTGCCCGGCGTGAGTTATAGTGAATGGCGCGGGCGATCAACTCTTTTCCAGTGCCGCTTTCGCCGCTAATGAGCACGTTGGCCTGGGAAAGCGCGATTTTCGCGGTATCTTTGCAGATATCCATCATCCCCGGACTGTTGGTCAGGATATGTCCCCATTGCCAGCTGGTGCTCAGCGCCTGATGCAGGCTGCGGATCTCCTGTTTCATGGCCTGGAGCTGCAAGGCCCGCTGAATCAATAAGTTCAGTTCATCGAGGTCGAACGGTTTAATCACATAATCAAATGCGCCGCTGCGCAGTGCTTCTACGGCGGTTTCCACTTCAGCGTAGGCTGTCATCAGAATAATGGGGACCCGTGGATGCTGTGCGCGCATCACTTTCAGCGCTTCAATGCCGTTCATCTCCGGCATGCGGATGTCCATCAGCACCACGTCGGGCGGCGTGTCGGCAAAATGTTGCAGCGCTGTCTGACCGTTACTGGCGCACTGGGTTTCATGCCCTTGCAGCGAAAACGCGGTGGCGAGCATACGGCGAACATTATCTTCGTCATCAACGATGAGAATACGGTAGCGAGTTTTCATTCTGACGAGGTTTCCTGCGGGTTAATCGGTAAAATAAGGGTAAAGGTCGCGCCGCATCCGGGCATACTGGTAACGTATATGTCGCCCTGATGCGCATTGATGATGCGCTGACTTAACGCCAGCCCGAGGCCGGTTCCTGACGCTTTGGTGGTGAAGAACGGATCAAAGATTTTTTTCTGCAAAGCGACGTCAATACCGCAGCCATTATCTTCAATGGCGATCGCCAGATGCGTGGTCGTGTAGCGCCAGGTTCGGATACGAATTTCGCCGCGCGCGCCTATCGCCTGCACCGCGTTGATAAGCATGTTCAGGAGCACCTGTTTGAGCAGTTCGCGATCGGCGACGATCGTGGGCAATGCGGCGTTGAATTCCGTGTTGAAGTTGATTCGCGCCTGCACCCCGGAAGTCTGCACCAGGATCAACGCCTCCTCGATCAGTGTATTAATGGATACCTGCTGCCACTGACTTTGTCGCGGTCGGGAGAAGTCCAATAGTTGCTGGATGACTTTATTAATAGAATCAATTTCTTTCAGTACGACGGACAGGTACTCCTGATGGACAGGCAGATTGATTTGCTGGCGAATAATCTGCACATAACCCCGGATGGCGGTGAGCGGGTTGCGCACTTCATGCGCCACGCCTGCCATCAGTTCACCCAGCGTGGCGAGTCTCTCCGTTTGCGCCAGACGGCGCTGCGCCTCTTTACGGGCGGTTAAATCGGAAAACATCACCAGCGCGCCAATCAACTCACCGTCAGCGTTATGAATGCGACTGGTGGTGACGCTGAGTTCAATTGTCCGGTCACGCGCGGGGAAGCTGACTTCCTGAGCCAGATGTTCAGTGCCGTTCTCCAGAGTGTCAAGCACAGGGCTGGAAAAATGAGGATCGGCGAACAGCGTTGAGTAGGGGCGCCCGGCCAGTTCATGCAGCGTATAACCCGTGATGGTCTCTGCGGCAGGATTCATCGTGGTGACATTACCTTGTCTGTCGATTGCGATAACCCCATCGGCGGCGTTCTCAATAATCAGATCGTTCAGCGTCTTGGTTTCCCGCAGTGTCTGCGCCAGAGCGTTGACGCTGCGGCTGATTTGCCCCAGTTCACCGGGGAGATCGGGTAACTGGGCCGGCGTTTTCTGCGCAAGAGTAGGCAAGCCTTCAGTAATGATATCGATATTGGCGCTCAGGCGGCGTGAGAAGAGAATGATCAGTAACAGGCTGCTGATAAGCCCCGCCGCCAGAACGGCAATAATACGAACATCCATTTTCCAGGCCTGTCGGCGAATATCTTCGGTCAACTCATTCGCCCAGATATAACCAATGACCTCGCCATGCCGCGCTATCGGAATCATTGAGTTGAGGATATCGCCGCGCACCTGCCGGCCTGAAAATACCACCGGGGCGTTGGTACTCATGACCTCCCGGCCAGGATGATCGGGAGCGATAGTGACCCCGACGTTGTTCTGATACAGTGCCGAAGGAGCGTAGGTGATAATGGCGTCCAGCGCCTTATTGTAATAGCCCGCGCCAATTCCCGGAAACGCGCGGGTGATACGCTCAGTGACCGGTGATAACTGCGCATTCATCGCGCGGATACGCTCATCGCGCGGCAGATTTTCCTGCTGGGTGAAGCTGTCGCCCAGCGCTTCATCAAGCAGATGCACGACAGCCGATAATTTTTTCTCTTTTTCAGATAAGACCGCTGATCGGCCTTCGGTTTCTACGATATAACCAATAGAGAGCGTCGGCACGATGACCATCAGGATAGCCATCAGTATCATTTGATTGCGTAAGCGTCGCGGGTAAAGCCGTCTCAGGTAGCGCATGCTGACATCCGTGTGGTCTTTATCAGGCAAACGCCAATTATCGGGGGTTGAGGCGCAGGTTTCTCAGCGGTATATCATATTCCCGCAAAGAGAGGGCATTGCGACGCCGGGCATTTACCGCTACCTTAACCACACTCTATTTATCGCCTGAGGCGGAGCTTCGCCCCTTTGAAATACCTTGCTTCCTTTCGTACAACCCTGAAAGTTTCGCGCTACCTGTTCAGAGCGTTGGCGTTACTGATCTGGCTGCTGATCGCTTTTGCTTCGGTGTTTTACATCGTCAATGCGCTGCATCAGAGAGAGTCTGAAATCCGTCAGGAATTCAATCTCAGTTCCGACCAGGCGCAGCGCTATATTCAGCGCACGTCTGACGTAATGAAAGAACTTAAATACATTGCCGAGAATCGCTTAACGGCGGAAAACGGCGTGATGTCCAGCCGGGCGCGCGACGATAAAACCGTGGTGCCCAATTTTGAGCCGCTGTTTGCCGACTCCGACTGTGCGGCGATGGGGAATGCCTGGCGCGGGTCGCTGGAGTCGCTGGCCTGGTTTATGCGCTACTGGCGCGACAATTTTTCTGCGGCCTACGATCTGAATCGTGTTTTCCTGATTGGCAGCGACAATCTCTGTATGGCGAATTTCGGCCTGCGCGATATGCCGGTCGAACGTGATAATGCGCTGAAAACGCTGCATGAGCGCATTGTTAAGTACCGCAATGCCCCGCAGGAAGAGAGCGGGAATAACCTTTTCTGGATTAGCCAGGGGCCGCGCCCCGGCATCGGCTATTTTTATGCCCTGACGCCGGTTTATCTGGCCAACCGCTTGCAGGCGCTGCTGGGCGTCGAGCAGTCCATTCGGATGGAGAACTTTTTCACGCCGGGAAGTTTGCCTATGGGGGTGACGATCCTCGATGAAAATGGTCATCCGCTGATTTCGCTAACCGGGCCGGAAAGCAATATCAGGCCGGAACCTCGCTGGATGCAGGAGCGCTCCTGGTTTGGCTATACGCCAGGGTTCCGTGAGCTGGTTCTGAAGAAAAGCCTGCCGCCATCGTCGCTCAGCATTGTCTACTCCGTACCGGTCGATCTGGTGCTGGAGCATATTCGAATGCTGATTCTGAATGCTATTCTGCTGAATGTGCTGGTGGGCGCCGCCTTGTTCACGCTGGCGCGCATGTATGAACGGCGTATCTTTATTCCGGCGGAAAGCGATGCTCAGCGGCTGGAAGAGCATGAGCAGTTTTACCGGAAAATCGTCGCTTCCGCGCCGGTGGGGATCTGCATCCTGCGCACCATTGACGGGGTCAATATTCTCAGTAATGAACTGGCGCATACCTACCTCAATATGCTCACCCATGAGGACCGGCAAAGGCTGACGCAAATTATCTGTGGTCAGCAGGTTAACTTCGTCGATGTGTTGACCAGCAACAATACCAATCTGCAAATCAGCTTTGTCCATTCGCGCTATCGCAATGAAAACGTGGCGATTTGCGTGCTGGTGGATGTGAGCGCGCGCGTCAAAATGGAAGAGTCGTTGCAGGAGATGGCGCAGGCGGCGGAGCAGGCGAGCCAGTCCAAATCAATGTTCCTTGCGACCGTGAGCCACGAGCTGCGCACGCCGCTGTACGGGATTATCGGTAACCTCGATCTGCTGCAAACCAAAGCGCTGCCGAAAGGGGTCGACAGGCTGGTTACGGCGATGAACAACTCCTCCAGCCTGCTGCTGAAAATCATCAGCGATATTCTCGACTTCTCAAAAATCGAATCCGAGCAGTTGAAGATTGAACCGCGTGAGTTCTCGCCGCGTGAGGTGATGAACCACATTACGGCCAACTATTTACCGCTGGTGGTGAGAAAACAGCTTGGCCTGTACTGCTTTATTGAACCGGATGTACCGGTTGCGCTGAACGGCGACCCGATGCGTCTGCAACAGGTGATTTCTAACCTGCTGAGTAACGCCATCAAATTTACCGATACCGGTTGTATTGTGCTGCATGTGCAGTGTGATGGCGATTATCTCAGTATTCAGGTACGCGATACCGGCGTGGGGATTCCGGCGAAAGAGGTTGTGCGTTTGTTCGATCCTTTCTTCCAGGTGGGAACCGGCGTGCAGCGTAATTTCCAAGGAACCGGCCTGGGGTTGGCGATTTGTGAAAAACTGATCAGCATGATGGATGGGGATATCTCCGTCGATTCAGAGCCCGGGATGGGCAGCCAGTTTACGTTACGCATTCCACTTTATGGCGCGCAGTACCCGCAGAAAAAAGGCGTCGAAGGGCTGGCTCAAACGCGTTGCTGGCTGGCGGTACGCAACGCGTCGCTGTGTCATTTTATTGAGTCCAGCCTGGCGCGAAGCGGTGTCGATGTGCTTCGTTACGAAGGGCAAAAACCGGCGCCGGAAGATATTCTGATTACGGACGATGTGCTGGAGCTGGCATGGCAGGGGCGTGCGGCGGTTGTTTTCAGCCGCCGCCATATTGGTATTCCGCAGGAAAGAGCGCCGGGCGAGTGGGTACACAGCGTGGCGTCGCCGCATGAATTGCCTGCGCTGCTGGCGCGGATTTACAGTATTGAGCTTGATAACGACGCGCTTGCAACGGCGCTGCCTGCGCCGGATAAAACCGACGCGACGAATGACGACATGATGATCCTCGTGGTGGACGATCATCCGATCAACCGTCGTTTGCTGGCCGATCAGTTGGGATCGCTGGGGTATCAATGCAAGACCGCGAATGACGGCGTCGATGCGTTGAACGTGCTGAGTAAAAACCATATTGATATCGTGCTGAGCGACGTCAACATGCCGAATATGGACGGCTACCGTCTGACGCAGCGCATTCGCCAGCTAGGGTTGACGTTGCCGGTGGTTGGCGTCACGGCTAACGCGCTAGCGGAAGAGAAACAGCGTTGTCTGGAGTCCGGTATGGATAGCTGCCTGTCCAAGCCGGTGACGTTAGATGTGCTTAAGCAGACGCTGGCGGTGTATGCGGAGCGGGTGAGAAAGACGCGGGCATAAAAAAGGCCGGATGGCGGTTTCGCCTTCTCCGGCCTACTGCGGTCATCAACGTCGGCCTGATAAGCGCAACGCCATCAGGCACCTGACGTTTGATCAGTCTTTGTCCGCCGGGCTCAGCGTGACGGAAGAGAGGTAATTCAGCAGCGCGATATCGTTTTCGACGCCCAGCTTCATCATCGCCGATTTTTTCTGGCTACTGATGGTCTTAATGCTGCGGTTCAGTTTCTTGGCGATTTCCGTCACCAGGAAACCTTCTGCGAACAGACGCAGGACTTCACTCTCTTTCGGGGACAGACGTTTGTCGCCATAACCGCCCGCGCTGATTTTCTCCAGCAGGCGGGAGACGCTTTCCGGGGTAAACTTCTTGCCCTTTTGCAGCGCGGCCAGCGCTTTAGGCAAGTCAGTCGGCGCGCCTTGTTTCAGCACAATCCCCTCAATGTCGAGATCCAGCACCGCGCTCAGAATTGCCGGGTTGTTGTTCATCGTCAGAACGATGATCGACAGGCTCGGGAAATGACGTTTAATGTATTTGATGAGGGTAATCCCGTCACCGTATTTATCTCCCGGCATGGAGAGGTCGGTAATCAACACATGCGCATCTAATTTAGGCAGGTTGTTGATCAGTGCTGTGGAATCTTCAAACTCGCCGACAACATTCACCCACTCGATTTGTTCAAGTGATTTGCGAATACCGAACAGTACAATCGGATGGTCATCGGCAATAATTACGTTCATATTGTTCATGTATTGGGCTACCTTGCTACAGCAAGCTCTTGACGTAGCTGTCAATGTCGCTGATGTATTTTTCTATACCTGGAGCATCTTTCTCACGAATAAGATGTTCCAGCGTTTCACATAACTGCTTGCCGGGTACCAGATTAAGCATAGCAAACACGCCTTTCAGGCGGTGGGCTGTCTGCGCCAGCGCAGCGAAATCACTGGTCGCTGCCTCAGTATACAACCTCTTAACATCATCCGGTACTGTGTCTACAAAGAGCGCGTAATAACCGCTGGCATGAAGTTCGGCGTTTTCATCTCCGCCGAGGGGCGACTCTGGAATCTCTTCCTGCGCCAGTTGCTCTTCTATCAGTTGTAGTACAGCTTCCTGCATAGCGTTGCTCATATTAAAGTTGACGCGCAGTTGGCCAGGACCCATTTTCCGCACGCCTGACTCATCATCGCTTAAAAGCAAGCCGGAGGCAGTAAGATTAGACGGATTATCAGTTAAAAAGAGATCATATTCTTGACTTATTTGCCGATCATCCGGCGTGATGCAGGTGGCTCCCCAGTTTTCCAACTGACGCAACACAATATTGCGCACGTCATTAGAGGTGACGTCAACCATTACGCAAACGTCATCCAGCAAGCGCTCTTCATCATTTACATGCTGGTCATGCGGGGTCATTTTAACATGTACGGTATAGCGCGTCCCCAGCGCATCGCGTGCTTTAATATTCAGATGCCCGCCGAGCTTACGCGCCAGCTGATCGCACAACCAGAAGGTTAACGGATTCGCTTTCCCGTAGCGGTCGCTTTGCGTTTCATTGATATACGGGAAATGGAGATTGTCGATCTCATTGAGCGTCACGCCTTCACCGGTATCCAGAATGCGGAAGGTCAGGCGTTCTTCAGCCGACTCATCCTGATCGACTTCCAGCGTGATTTTCCCAATCTGCGTGGTCGTGACCGCGTACTGGATCAGCAACAGCAGAATGCGGCGCAGGGCGTCACGGTCTCCACGGCGTTCATCGTTGGCGCTAAGGTGGTTTTTGATCAGCAGTTGCAGACCCTTGCGCTTAATCGCAGGCAGAACGTCCGGTACCACTTCGTCAATCAGATCCTGAATGGAGAACAGCGTCGGCTCGCTTTTCCAGGTATCATTCTCCAGAATATTCGCCAGCTGAATTTCATCTATCATACGCACCAGAACATCCGCCTGGTTCGCCAGCTTCTGGCTTTCCGGCGTGTCTGCGGCAGCGGCGTTGATCGCCAGTATCCGCACGGGTTCTTTCAGGGCATTGCCAATATTTTGCATAAACGCGGCGCGGCCCTGCTGGTTTTTCTCATACAGACGCTGCGCCTGCCTGAGCTTCTTGTTCACCAGCACTTCCCGGTCCTGATCGCGAATAATAAAGATCTGCGTGCGAGGGGCGACCTGGCTGCGGAACAGGCGAATTTCATACAACTCGTTATTGATCGTCGCCTGAATGATGCCCTGATGCTGCTCCGCCATGCTGGTGATGTTTTGCAGATTTAAATGCGGCAGCAAATGGTCGGCGATTTTATTGCTGATGACGGTGCGATTGGCCTCCTGGTCATGCACCAGCAGCCCCAGCGGCAGCAGGGAGACGATCTCTTCATTAATCGCGCGCAGAATACGCAGTTCATTATTTGCGGTATTGCTTGTCGCCACTTCCGTTGAACGGCCAGGCTGGTGGCGGAAGGTGGTGTAGCCAAACAGCGCCAGCGCAAGCAAGCCGATATTCAACAGTAACGGCAGCAGGATATTTTGCAGCGTATCAAGCAATAGCGTGCCGAAAGGAACCTGCCAGACCAGCCGCATATCGGTTGAGTTCAGTGCGGAAGAAATCTCAATTTTGGCGCTGTTGAAGCTGATGCTGACGCTGTCTGGAGACTCTTTCTCCGTATTACGTACCGTCGTGGTTGAGGAGTCGGGTTCCAGGCGGAAGCTGTCCAGCGGCATTCCCGGCGGGATCAGGTCGTTGATCGGCAAATCGAACGCCACAACCGTTGCCAGATGCCCCGGCTGATTAAAAGTGGTGCGCAGCGTAAAGTAATGGCCGTTTTGCCACGCCAGACGACGTAACGAAGAGAAGCTTTCGCGTTCATCCAGCGCATTCGCCTGTTGCAGCATCTCCGCCCGACGGGAATCGACAATATTGCCAATCGCAGACTCTTTAAAGCCGGAGGAGAGATCCTTGAGCGGCAGGGTGGAGATGAGAATCAGGCTGTTGTCCTGCCCGTTCAGATAATACATCGACCAGGGCACGTTCTCCGCGCCCCACAGCGTATCAAGATAGGTGGAAATCCGCTGGGTCATTTCCAGCGTTGAGCTGTCATGCGAGCCAAAAATAAGCGCTTCGGTCTTACGGCGCGGTTTTTCAAGGTAGTAGACGTCTTGTTTCAGACGCGTTTCCTGCAAACCCTCGCTCGTGGATGGGCTAGCCGTTGCGGCAATGTTGTCATAGATTTGCCAGGTCACGTAGCGCCAGGTGTCTACGCGCTTATGAATAGCATGGGTGATATCGACAATCTGATAGCTCTTGTCTTTCAGCCAGGCGTTGACCGCGCTTTGCACCATCACGCCCATCGTTACAAGTAACACAATGATCAGTAATAAGAAGAAACGGGTAATGCTTCCCGGCAGAAGGGAGAATCGGGTAGAAACCGTTGTATCAGACTGACTCATTCGTGTTTATGACCTGTTAAAACAACGCTAAAGAGGAAAGGGCAGTATAAAGGGTACTGTGTGAATTTCCATACTCTCGCTCATCAGACATGCTGCATTTTTCTGCCCGCGCCGCGAGGGCGTTTCCCTAAGCAAAACGTGTACAGCGTTGGCGCAGATGTATAAATATAAACACAATGAAATAAAATTTAGCACTAAATAACAAGAAATTATTTGTTGGCATGACTGGTGATTATCACGAGGGGGGTAGTAAACCGTTGTGATTATTTAAATTCGGTAGCACAAGAAGATAAAAGTTGTGTAAAGAAGGGTAAAAAAAACCGAATGCGAGGCATCCGGTTGAAATAGGGGTAAACAGACATTCAGAAATGAATGACGGTAATAAATAAAGTTAATGATGATAGCGCTGACTATTTTAGTTGCGAGTGAAGATTTTGTTTTATCATTCAGTGCTATGATTTTCATGAATATAATGCATTGAATTATAATGAAAAATAAATATGTTTTGATGATTCGTGCTTATTTGTCCCATTTTTTGCTTTTAAAAAAGTTCCATGCCATTAATAATTTGAAACACCTATGGCGATAAATGAAACATTTTAAAGATTTTAGTATCATATCCGTGTTGGATTATTCTGCATTTTTGCGGAGAATGAAATTGCCGACTGGTTAAGAGGGTTAATCAGTATGCAGTGGCAATAAAAAAGCAAATAAAGGCATATAACAGAGGGTTAATAACATGAAAGTTAAAGTACTGTCCCTCCTGGTACCGGCTCTGCTGGTAGCAGGCGCAGCAAATGCGGCTGAAGTTTATAACAAAGACGGCAACAAATTGGATCTGTTCGGTAAAGTCGACGGTCTGCACTATTTCTCTGATGACGATGGCAACGACGGCGATCAGACCTATATGCGTCTCGGCTTCAAAGGCGAAACCCAGGTTAACGATCAGATCACCGGCTACGGTCAGTGGGAATATCAGATTCAGGGTAACGACGCTGAAACCACTAACAACTCCTGGACCCGTGTGGCGTTTGCTGGTGTGAAATTTGGCGATGCAGGTTCCTTCGACTACGGTCGTAACTACGGCGTAATCTACGATGTAACGGCCTGGACCGACGTTCTGCCGGAATTCGGCGGCGACACCTACGGCGCGGATAACTTCATGCAGCAGCGTGCTAACGGCCTGGCAACCTACCGTAATACTGACTTCTTCGGTCTGGTTGAAGGTCTGAATTTTGCGTTGCAGTATCAGGGTAAAAACGGCAGCGCCAGCGGTGAAAACGACGTTGCGGATGGTCGTAGCCTGCTGAAACAGAACGGCGACGGCTTCGGCGGATCTCTGACCTATGATATCGGCGAAGGCTTCAGCGTTGGTGGTGCAATCACCTCTTCCAAACGTACTGCTGACCAGAATTCGGCTGGCGTATACGGCAGCGGCGATCGTGCGACCGTTTATACCGGTGGTCTGAAATACGACGCTAACAACGTTTACCTGGCAGCGCAGTACTCTCAGACTTACAACGCAACCCGCTTTGGTTCTTCCCAGAACAGCCGTAGCGACTCTTATGGCTTCGCTGATAAAGCGCAAAACTTCGAAGTGGTTGCACAGTACCAGTTCGACTTCGGTCTGCGTCCGTCCGTGGCTTACCTGCAATCTAAAGGTAAGGACATCTCCAACGGCACCACCAACTACGGCGATCAGGATATCCTGAAATACGTTGATGTTGGCGCGACCTACTACTTCAACAAAAACATGTCTACCTACGTTGATTACAAAATCAACCTGCTGGATGACAACACCTTTACCCGTAACGCGGGTATCAGCACTGATGACATCGTTGCTCTGGGCCTGGTTTACCAGTTCTGATTGCGGACAATGTCAACTAAAGGGCCTGCGGGCCCTTTTTTAATGCGTTTTTTACGGCGTACAAATAGCGATTTTTGGTGTACTCTTGCGCGCGTTCGCATGAGGATAATCACGTATGGAAATGACCTTTTGTCGGGCAGCGCTGCTGGCCACGACGATCTTTTTTGTGGGGTGCGATGATGCCCCAAAACCGGCTGATACAGCGTCACCTGCTGCAACCGTACTGGAAGGGAAAACGATGGGCACCTTCTGGCGGGTCAGCGTGGTGGATGTGGACGCCAGCCGTGCTGAGGAATTACGTAACAGAATTCAGACGCAGCTTGATGCCGACGATCAGCTGTTGTCCACGTACAAAAATGACTCGGCGCTGATGCGCTTCAACCATTCGCAAAGTCTTTCTCCCTGGCCGGTTAGCGAAGCAATGGCCGATATCATTACCTCGGCGCTGCGCATTGGCGCGAAAACCGACGGCGCGATGGATATCACCGTGGGGCCGCTGGTGAATCTGTGGGGATTCGGCCCGGAGCAACAGCCGGTTCATGTGCCCACACAGCCGCAGATTGACAGCGCAAAAGCAAAGACCGGGCTGCAACATCTGCGGGTTATCAATCAGGCGCGACAGCAATATCTGCAAAAAGATCTGCCGGATCTGTTCGTCGATCTCTCAACAGTGGGGGAAGGGTATGCGGCCGATCATCTGGCGCGCTTGATGGAACAGGAAGGCATTGCCCGCTATCTGGTCTCCGTCGGCGGCGCCCTGAACAGTCGCGGCATGAATGCGCAGGGGCAACCCTGGCGTGTGGCGATCCAAAAACCGACCGATCAAGAAAACGCGGTACAGGCGATTGTCGATATTAACGGGCATGGCATCAGCACCTCCGGCAGCTACCGTAACTATTACGAACTGGACGGGAAGCGCCTGTCTCACGTCATTGATCCGCAGACCGGGCGTCCCATAGAACACAATCTGGTCTCTGTGACGGTTATCGCCCCGACGGCGCTGGAAGCGGACGGCTGGGATACCGGGTTGATGGTGCTCGGCACGGAAAAGGCCAAAGAGGTGGTGCGCCGGGAAGGGCTGGCGGTGTACATGATCATGAAAGAGGGCGAGGGTTTTAAAACCTGGATGTCGCCGCAGTTCAAAAGCTTCCTCGTGAGTGATAAAAATTAAAAAGCAAGATTTCGGGTTTTCGTGCGCTGACTTACGGACACACTGAGACTAAGCACTATGCTTAATGAAGGAGTCCATGATGAAAAATCTCTCACGCATAAATGACGATGCGCGCTGGCAGTCGGTGCTGGATCGCGATCCTGACGCCGATGGTCAGTTTGTTTTTGCGGTACAGACCACCGGCATCTTTTGCCGACCGTCCTGTCGGGCAAAACACGCGTTGCGGCAAAACGTTCGTTTCTTTGCCAGTGCGGAGCAGGCGCTGGCCGCAGGATTCCGCCCCTGCAAACGCTGCCAGCCAGACAAAGACAACGCCCGACAGCATCAGCTGGATAAAATCACGCACGCCTGTCGTTTACTGGAACAGGATGCCCCCATCACGCTGGACGCCCTGGCGCAGCAGGTGGCAATGAGCCCATTTCATCTGCACCGGTTGTTCAAAGCCACGACGGGAATGACGCCAAAAGCCTGGCAGCAATCCTGGCGCGCCCGCCGTCTGCGCGATGCGCTGGCGAAAGGAGAGACGGTAACGCAGGCGATCCTGAACGCCGGTTTTCCCGACAGCGGCAGTTACTATCGCAAAGCGGATGAGACGCTCGGCATGACGGCGAAGCAGTTTCGTAAGGGCGGCGATAATCTCCCCGTTCGCTATGCCCTCGCGGATTGTGCGCTGGGACGCTGCCTGGTTGCGGAGAGCGAGCGGGGAATCTGCGCGATTTTGCTGGGCGATGATGATGCCGGGCTTATTGCCAGCCTGCATGAACTGTTTCCCGCCGCGCAGGATGAACCCGCTGATCGCCCTTTCCAGCAGCGCGTGCGCCAGGTTATCGCCAGTATTAATGCACGCGATATGCCGCTGTCACTGCCGTTAGATATTCAGGGCACCGCGTTCCAGCAGCAGGTCTGGCAGGCGCTGCGCACGATTCCCTGTGGGGAAACCGTCAGCTATCAGCAGATCGCCAGCGCAATCGGCAAGCCGAAGGCGGTTCGTGCCGTTGCCAGCGCCTGCGGGGCAAATAAACTGGCGATTGTGATCCCGTGCCATCGGGTGGTGCGCGGCGACGGCGCGCTATCGGGTTATCGTTGGGGCGTGGCGCGCAAGGCGCAGCTTCTGCAACGAGAGGCGCGACATGAGGATAAATGATGCTGGACTTATTTGCGGATGCTGAACCCTGGCAAGAGCCGCTGGCGTCCGGCGCGGTTATCTTGCGCCGTTTCGCCTTTCGCGAGGCGCCATCGCTGATTGAGGCCATCGCGGCGGTCGCCGCGCAGTCGCCATTTCGCCAGATGGTGACGCCCGGCGGCTATACCATGTCGGTGGCGATGACAAATTGCGGTCAGCTCGGCTGGACGACGGATCAGCACGGATATCTCTATTCTCCCGTCGATCCGTTAACCGGGCGGCGTTGGCCGCCGCTGCCTGAGGTCTTTACCAGCCTGTGCCATCGCGCGGCGATCGCGGCGGGCTATGCTGATTTTCAGCCGGATGCCTGTCTTATCAATCGCTATACGCCCGGCTCAAAGTTGTCGTTGCATCAGGATAAAGACGAACCGGATCTGCGCGCGCCGATTGTGTCGGTTTCTTTGGGCCTTCCGGCCATTTTTCAGTTTGGCGGCCTGCGTCGTAACGATCCGTTAAAACGCCTTTTGCTGGAGCACGGCGATGTGGTGGTCTGGGGCGGTGAATCGCGACTGTTTTACCACGGCATACAACCGCTTAAAGCGGGCTTTCATCCGCTGACGGCGGACTGTCGTTACAACCTGACGTTTCGCCAGGCGGGTAAAAAAGAATAAAAATAAGAATTATTATTGCTGTCGGCGTTGAGATGTTTAAACTGCGGGCTGTTATTCCTTGCCCGGGTTGTATGAATGGAACTACTTCTTCTTGTCTGGCGGCAGTATCGCTGGCCATTTATCAGCGTGATGGCGCTCAGCCTCGCCAGCGCTGCGCTGGGGATTGGTCTGATTGCCTTTATCAATCAGCGCCTCATCGAAACGGTGGATACCACGCTGATGGTGCTGCCGGAATTTCTCGCGCTGCTGCTTTTACTGATGGCGGTGACGCTGGGCTCCCAACTGGCCTTAACCGCGTTAGGGCACCATTTTGTCTATCGCCTGCGCAGCGAATTTATCAAACGTATTCTGGACACGCAGGTTGAGCGCATCGAACAACTGGGCAGCGCCTCGCTGCTGGCAGGGTTAACCAGTGATATCCGCAACATCACGATCGCGTTCGTGCGCCTGCCGGAGCTGGTTCAGGGGATCATCCTGACGGTGGGTTCCGCCGCGTATCTGGCGATGTTATCCACCAAAATGCTGCTGGTGACGGCAATCTGGATGGCAATCACCATCTGGGGCGGGTTTGTGCTGGTGGCGCGCGTGTATAAGCACATGGCGACGCTGCGCGAAACGGAAGATAAGCTGTATCAGGATTTTCAGACGGTGCTGGAAGGGCGCAAAGAGCTGACCCTGAACCGTGAGCGCGCGGAACATATCTTTAACCATTCGTATATCCCGGATGCGAAAGAGTATCGCCACCATATTATTCGCGCCGATACGTTCCACCTGAGCGCCGTTAACTGGTCAAACATTATGATGCTGGGCGCGATTGGTCTGGTGTTCTGGATGGCGAACAGCCTGGGCTGGGCGGATACCAACGTGGCGGCGACCTATTCGCTGACGCTGCTGTTCCTGCGCACGCCGCTGCTCTCTGCGGTTGGCGCGTTGCCGACGCTGCTCACCGCGCAGGTGGCTTTCAACAAGCTGAATAAATTTTCGCTGGCGCCGTTTAAAGCGGAATTTCCTCGTCCTGACGCCTTTCCTGACTGGAAAACGCTGGAGTTACGCAATGTCGTTTTCCATTATCAGGATAATGCGTTTTCAGTCGGGCCGATCAACCTGACCATCCAGCGCGGGGAACTGCTGTTTCTGATTGGCGGCAATGGTAGCGGGAAATCGACGCTGGCGATGCTGCTGACGGGGCTGTACCAGCCTCAGTCAGGCGAAATTTTACTGGATGGCAAAACGCTTTCCGCAGAGCGTTCTGAGGACTACCGGAAACTCTTTTCCGCTGTGTTTACCGATGTCTGGCTGTTTGATCAACTGCTGGGGCCGGAAGGCAAACCGGCCAAAGCGGAACTGGTGGAAAAGTGGCTTGAGCAACTGAAAATGGCGCACAAGCTGGAGCTACGCGATGGCCGGATTCTGAACCTGAAGCTGTCGAAAGGGCAGAAAAAGCGCGTGGCGTTGCTGCTGGCGCTGGCGGAGGAGCGTGACATCATTCTGCTGGATGAATGGGCCGCCGATCAGGACCCGCATTTCCGCCGTGAATTTTATCAGGTGCTGCTGCCGCTGATGCAGGAGATGGGCAAAACCATCTTTGCGATCAGTCATGACGATCATTACTTTATTCACGCCGATCGCCTGCTGGAAATGCGTAACGGGCAGTTGAGTGAACTGGTCGGCGATGAACGCGACGCCGCCTCCCGCGATGCGGTTGCGCGTACCGCCTGATCCTGTAGGCCGGATAAGGCGTAGCCGCATCCGGCTTAATTGCCCGATGGCGCGACGCTTATCGGGCCTGCCATTCCCTGCATGATGCTGATTTTTTATCCACTCGCGGCGCCGTTTATTGTTATTTACATAACCTCGCGCCATGCTTAATGGCATCTCATTTCATGGATTTATGATTAATGTCCGCAATGACCAAAAACAGCGCCAGACTGCGCGATGAAGAGCGTGCGCGTCTTATCTGGCTGCTCACCACCGATAAAGCGATTATTTCCGCCCTGTCAGGCAAGCTCACCCTGGCTGAGCAATATGATGTCGGTACGCTGGCCGACGATATTGCTGAGGTAGGGGCGCTGGTGGCTCACCTGCCGCCGCCGGACCTGGCGGATACCCTTGAAGCGCTGCCTTCCGAAGAACGTCATGCCTTATGGCGGCTGGTCGAGAATGAAAAACGCGGCAAAGTGCTGCTGGAAGCGTCCGAAAACGTCTGGGATGACCTGATTGATGAAATGACCGACCGCGCGCTGTTGGACGCGCTGCAATACCTCGACATTGACGAACAGATTTATCTCGTTCAGCACCTGCCGCGTAACCTCACCGGGCGACTGCTGGCGACGCTGCCGCCGGAGGAGCGCGCCCGCGTCCGTCAGGTTATGCACTACGAGAAGAATCGCGTCGGGGCGATCATGGAGTTCGAGGTCATCACCGTGCGCCCGGACGTGACGCTGGAGGTGGTGCAGCGCTATTTACGCCGTCTGGGAAAAATGCCGGAAAACACCGACAAACTCTTTGTAACGAACCGGAATAAAATACTGGTCGGCGAGCTGTCTCTGACGCGTATTCTGCTCAGTGACGTGCAGCGTAAAGTCAGCGACGTGATGGATGACGATCCGCTGACCTTTGCCCCGGAAGATATCTCTGAGAATGCGGCGCGCACCTTTGAACGTGACAACCTGGTCAGCGCCGCCGTGATCGATCCTTCCGGCAAACTGATGGGACGCCTGACCATTGATGAGATCGTTGATGTGGTCTACGAAGAAACCGACACCGATCTGCGTCGCATGGGGGGCCTGAGCGCCGAAGAAGATGTCTTTGCGCCCGTCGCCAAAGCGGTAAAAACCCGTTGGGCATGGCTGGCGATAAACCTGTGTACGGCGTTTATCGCCTCCCGGGTGATCGACGGCTTTGAACACACGATCTCGCAACTGGTGGCGCTGGCTTCTCTCATGCCGATTGTCGCCGGGATTGGCGGCAATACCGGGAATCAAACCATTACTATGATTGTTCGCGCGCTGGCGCTGCAAAATATTCAGCCCGGCAACCTGACCTTTCTCATTTTGCGTGAAATGGGGGTGGCGCTGGTCAACGGCCTTGTCTGGGGCGGCATCATGGGCGGCGTGACCTGGTGGCTCTACGACGATATCGCCCTTGGCGGCGTTATGACGCTGGCGATGGTGCTGAATTTACTGGTGGCGGCGCTGATGGGCGTGATCATCCCGATGACGATGGTAAAGCTCGGGCGCGACCCGGCGGTCGGCTCAAGCGTGATGATTACCGCCATTACCGATACCGGCGGTTTCTTTATTTTTCTGGGGCTGGCGACGGTATTTCTGCTTTAACCGCCTGATTACGCCTGATCATCCGTAGCAGCAAAAGCATGGCGATTAGCGATGCGGGAATGCTGTTGTCTCGTTAATTGTCAATAACCTTATAAATATTCAACGTATTACTAACGTTTTTAAAATCTTAATATAATTTATAAACAATATTTAAATCTTTTACCTGAAGTGTTAACGTTGATGCCGCTCGATTTTCACCTGCAAAAAGCAAAAAAAACGATACTAAAAGTAAGGCATTAACATTATGAAAAAAGTGACTGCCATGCTCTTCACCATGGCTGTGGGGCTGAATGCTGTCTCGATGGCGGCAAAAGCGAAAGCGACCGAAGAGCAGGAAACGGATGTACTGTTGATTGGCGGCGGCATCATGAGCGCCACGTTGGGAACCTATTTGCAGGAGCTGGAACCGGAGTGGTCAATGACCATGGTTGAGCGACTGGATGGGGTTGCACAGGAGAGTTCTAACGGCTGGAACAACGCCGGAACAGGCCACTCCGCGCTGATGGAACTGAACTACACGCCGAAAAAAGCCGATGGTTCCGTCAGCATCGAAAAGGCAGTCGACATTAACGAAGCCTTCCAGGTTTCCCGCCAGTTCTGGGCGCATCAGGTACAGAGCGGCGTTCTGCACGAACCACACTCGTTTATCAATACCGTTCCGCACATGAGCTTTGTCTGGGGCGATGATAACGTCAATTTCCTGCGCGCCCGCTATACCGCGTTGCAGCAGAGCACGCTGTTCCGCGGTATGCGTTACTCCGAAGATCATGCGCAAATTAAAGAGTGGGCGCCGCTGGTCATGGAAGGTCGCGACCCGAAACAGAAGGTTGCCGCGACCCGCACTGAAATTGGTACTGACGTGAACTACGGGGAAATCACGCGTCAGCTGGTGGCATCGTTGCAGAAAAAACCGAACTTTGCGCTGCAACTGAATACCGAAGTCCGTGGATTTAAACGTAACGCGGATAACTCCTGGACCGTGATCGTCGCCGATCTGAAAAACGGTGAAGCAGAACATGCGATTAAGGCGAAATTTGTCTTTATCGGTGCGGGCGGCGCGGCGCTGAAGCTGTTGCAGGAGACGGGCATTCCTGAAGCAAAAGATTACGCGGGATTCCCGGTTGGCGGCCAGTTCCTGGTTTCAGAGAACCCGGACGTGGTTAACAACCACCTGGCGAAGGTATACGGCCAGGCGTCGGTCGGCGCGCCGCCGATGTCCGTACCGCACATCGATACCCGTATCCTGGATGGTAAACGCGTCGTGCTGTTTGGGCCGTTCGCCACGTTCTCCACGAAGTTCCTGAAAAACGGTTCGCTGTGGGATCTGCTGAGTTCGACCACGACCTCTAACTTTATGCCGATGGTCAACGTAGGGATGGATAACTTCGATCTGGTGAAATACCTGATTAGCCAGGTGATGCTGAGCGATGATGAACGCTTTGAAGCGCTGAAAGAGTACTATCCGCAGGCGAAGAAAGAAGACTGGCGTTTGTGGCAGGCGGGCCAGCGCGTGCAGATCATCAAGCGTGATGAAGACAAGGGCGGCGTACTGCGTCTGGGCACTGAAGTGGTCAGCGACAAAGACGGTACGATTGCCGCGCTGCTGGGCGCGTCTCCGGGGGCATCCACTGCTGCGCCGATCATGCTGCATCTGATGGAAAAAGTGTTTAAAGAGAAAGTGGCCAGCCCGGAATGGCAGGCGAAGCTGAAAACGATTGTTCCGTCTTACGGGACTAAGCTGAATGGCAATATTGAGGCCACGGAACAAGAGCTGCAATACACCAGCGACGTTCTGGGGCTGAAATATGACAAGCCGCAGGTGGTGGATGAAGCGCCAAAACCGCAGCTTAAGCCGCAGGCTCAAGCGCAGCCAGCGCATAAAGCTGTCGCGGATATCGCGCTGTAAAAACGTATTGCGGCATGCCGGATGGCGCTGCACTTATCCGGCCTACAACGAGCATTATGTAGGCCAGATAGGCGGTACGCCGCCATCCGGCAAAACGTTCCTTAACGCGCCACTGCGTCTTGTACTTTATCTTCCGCTTTCCAGATACGGTATTTCACCTCTACGTTAGTCGGGGTGTACACCACGATCGGCAGCTTGCTGTTATAACGCACCATTCCGGCATCGCCCAGATAGGCCGTCACAAACTTCTGCTCTTTCTTGCCATCCGGGCAGGCCATCATGGTAGAAACCGGGGAAGTCACTTTATCAAAAACGTAGTAGTCGTAACCCCAGCCTTCCAGCGTTTTGCTCGCCAGTTCGCCGCCAAGACGGTGATGGTTGCAATCCACTTCCAGCGTCTGGCCGATCAGCAGTTCCACTTTCAGGGTAGACTCATCTTCCTGGGGAGTAAGCTGGATAACCTGGCGCTTCATCCCTTTTTCCGCTTTCGGATACGGCGCGATTTTTTCCAGAGGTTGCGTATTGGCATCGCTGGTCGCCGCCCATGCGGAGGTACTGGCGAAAGCCGCTAACAGTACGGCAGGTACAATTGTCTTCATTTTCGAGTTCACAGCGTTTCCTTTCTTCTGTCTTCTGAACGATTCCCGGCAGGTTAACACATTCATATTGGCTATTAATCTAAATTTACTTATATTTTAAGATGGTTAATTGAGTGTTTACTTGTTTGATAGCGATATATTCCATTTCTTACACGTTAAATAGGATTATTCTCCAATTGAGCCTTTCGTTATATACTTATTGATATAACCATTTGAAATGTGAACAAAAGCACATTCAGATACGCTAACCCCACACTCTTTTGATCCGGCGACAGCATTTACCCCAATCGGGGTATGCACCTCTAACACATCCTGAAATATCTTACCGATCATAATAATGACTTAGTGGTAGTGCGGTTTATTTAGTCGTTCACCTTCCGGTGTGAGCGTCGTGATGGAAGGGCGATGTCATGGTTGATCTATCCCGTCGAGGAATACTGACAGGCAGTTGGCGCAAAGCCAACAGTGGGCTCCGTCCGCCCTGGTCTGGGGACGAATCACACTTCCTGACGCACTGCATCCGTTGCGACGCCTGCATTCAGGCATGTGAAACCGACATTTTACAGCGGGGGCAGGGCGGCTATCCGGGCGTTAATTTTAAGCAGGGTGAATGCAGCTTTTGTTATGCCTGCGCGCAAGCCTGTCCTGAATCACTCTTCCTTCCGCGCCACACCAGGGCCTGGGATCTGAACTTTACGATTGGGCAGAATTGTCTGGCGTATCAGTCCGTTGAGTGTCATCGCTGCCAGGATAGCTGCGAACCACTGGCGATAACGTTTCGCCCCACGCTGTCAGGCATTTATCAGCCGCAACTCGACAATCAGGCATGCAGCGGATGCGGGGCGTGTGTCGCCATTTGCCCGACATCAGCGATCAATGCGGAGTACAACCATGCAGCACAGTAACTGGCAGGTCTGTAGCCTGGTCGTCCAGGCCAAAAGTCAGCACATCACCGACATCAGCACGCAATTGCACCAGTTTCCGGGCTGTGAAGTCGCGCTGAGCGATGTCGACAGCGGTCAGTTGATCGTGGTGGTGGAAGCAGAACACAGCGGAACGCTGATGCAAACAATTGAGTCGGTACGCAACGTTGCGGGCGTGCTGGCGGTGTCGCTGGTTTATCACCAGCAGGATGAGCAAGGTGAGGAAACACCATGAAACTCAGTCGTCGTAGCTTTATGAAAGCTAACGCCGTTGCGGCCGCTGCGGCGGCTGCCGGGCTAAGCGTGCCGGGCGTCGCCCGCGCAGTGGTTGGTCAGCAGGAAGCCATCAAATGGGACAAAGCCCCGTGCCGTTTTTGCGGAACGGGTTGCGGCGTGCTGGTCGGTACTCAGCAGGGCCGTATTGTGGCCTGTCAGGGCGATCCTGATGCGCCGGTCAACCGTGGCCTTAACTGCATTAAGGGCTACTTCCTGCCCAAGATCATGTATGGCAAAGATCGTTTAACGCAGCCGATGCTGCGCATGAAAGACGGCCAGTACAACAAAGAAGGCGAATTTACCCCAATCAGTTGGGATCAGGCCTTCGATGTGATGGAAGAGAAATTTAAGGCCTCCCTGAAAGAAAAAGGGCCGGAAGCGATTGGTATGTTTGGTTCCGGGCAGTGGACGGTCTGGGAAGGTTATGCCGCCGCGAAGCTGTTCAAAGCCGGTTTCCGTTCCAACAATATCGACCCGAACGCGCGCCACTGCATGGCGTCGGCGGTGGTGGGCTTCATGCGTACTTTTGGTATGGATGAGCCGATGGGGTGCTACGACGATATCGAACAAGCCGACGCCTTTGTGCTATGGGGCTCTAACATGGCGGAGATGCACCCGATCCTGTGGTCGCGCATCACCAACCGCCGTCTGTCCGATCCGAACGTTAATGTCGCGGTTCTCTCAACCTTCCAGCATCGTAGCTTTGAGCTGGCGGATAACGGCATCGTCTTTACGCCGCAAAGCGATCTGGTGATCCTCAACTATATCGCCAATTACATCATTCAAAATAATGCGATAAATCAGGATTTCTTCAACAAATACGTCAACCTGCGTAAAGGGACGACCGACATCGGTTATGGCCTGCGTCCAACGCATCCGCTGGAAAAAGCGGCGAAGAATCCGGGCTCCGACGCCTCTGAGCCGATGAGCTTCGACGAGTACAAAGCGTTTGTCGCGGAGTACACGCTGGAGAAAACCGCAGAAATGACCGGCGTGCCGAAAGATCAGCTGGAGCAGCTGGCGCAGCTGTATGCCGATCCGAAGAAAAAAGTGATCTCCTACTGGACGATGGGCTTTAACCAGCATACGCGTGGCGTATGGGCCAACAACCTGGTGTATAACCTGCACCTGTTGACCGGCAAGATCTCCCAGCCAGGCTGTGGTCCGTTCTCCCTGACCGGTCAACCTTCCGCCTGTGGTACGGCGCGTGAAGTTGGGACATTCTCCCACCGCCTGCCTGCGGACATGGTGGTCACTAATGAAAAACACCGTGATATCTGCGAAAAACACTGGCAGATCCCAACGGGCACCATCCCGGCGAAAATCGGTCTGCACGCCGTAGCGCAGGATCGTGCGCTGAAAGACGGCAAGCTGAACGTCTACTGGGTGATGTGCAACAACAACATGCAGGCCGGGCCGAACATCAATGAAGAGCGTATGCCGGGCTGGCGCGATCCGCGTAACTTCGTCATCGTCTCCGATCCGTACCCGACCGTCAGCGCGCTGGCCGCTGACCTGATTCTGCCAACGGCGATGTGGGTGGAGAAAGAAGGAGCCTACGGTAACGCTGAGCGTCGTACCCAGTTCTGGCGTCAACAAATTAAAGCGCCGGGTGAAGCGAAATCAGACCTGTGGCAGCTGGTGCAATTCGCTCGTCGTTTCAAAACGGAAGAGGTCTGGCCGGAAGATCTGCTGGCGCAAAAACCAGAACTGCGCGGCAAAACCCTCTACGACGTTCTGTTTGCCACGCCTGCGGTCAGCAAATTCCCGCTGACCGATCTGGCGGAAGACCAGCTGAACGATGAATCCCGTGAGCTGGGTTTCTACCTGCAAAAAGGGCTGTTTGAAGAGTACGCCTGGTTTGGTCGCGGACACGGCCACGATCTCGCGCCGTTCGATGATTATCACAAAGCGCGCGGTTTGCGCTGGCCGGTGGTTGATGGTAAAGAGACCCAGTGGCGTTACAGCGAAGGCCATGACCCGTATGTCAAAGCGGGAGAAGGCTACAAGTTTTACGGTAAGCCGGACGGCAAAGCGGTGATTTTCGCCCTGCCGTTTGAACCCGCCGCGGAAGCGCCGGATAAAGAGTATGACCTGTGGCTCTCTACCGGTCGCGTACTGGAGCACTGGCACACCGGCAGCATGACGCGCCGCGTGCCTGAGCTGCATCGCGCCTTCCCGGAAGCGGTGCTCTTTATTCATCCGCTGGACGCGAAAACGCGCGACCTGCGCCGTGGCGATAAGGTCAAAGTCATCTCCCGCCGTGGGGAAGTGATTTCGGTTGTTGAAACGCGCGGGCGTAACCGTCCGCCGCAGGGACTGGTGTACATGCCGTTCTTCGACGCCGCACAGCTGGTGAACAACCTGACGCTGGATGCGACGGACCCGCTCTCTAAAGAGACGGATTTCAAGAAGTGCGCCGTCAAACTGGCGAAGGTGTAACACACCATGTCCCGGTCAGCGAAACCCCAAAATGGCCGCCGCCGCTTTTTGCGCGATATGGTTCGCACGGCAGGCGGGCTGGCTGCCGTTGGCGTGGCGCTGGGGTTACAGCAGCAAACCGCTCGCGCAACGGGCGTGCGGTTGCGCCCGCCGGGGGCATTGGGTGAAGACGCGTTCGCCAGCGCCTGCGTGCGCTGCGGGCAGTGCGTTCAGGCATGTCCGTATGACACCCTGAAGCTGGCGACGCTGGCTTCGGGTTTGTCTGCCGGTACGCCTTACTTTGTCGCCCGCGATATTCCCTGCGAAATGTGTGAAGACATTCCATGCGCCAAAGTTTGCCCCAGTGGGGCGTTGGATCGAGAGATCGAATCCATTGACGATGCGCGCATGGGGCTGGCGGTACTGCTGGACCAGGAGAACTGCCTTAACTTCCAGGGACTGCGCTGCGACGTTTGTTATCGCGAGTGCCCAAAAATCGATGAGGCGATCACGCTGGAGCTGGATCGCAATATGCGTACCGGCAAACATGCGCGCTTTCTTCCCACCGTTCACAGCGACGCCTGCACCGGCTGCGGTAAGTGCGAAAAAGTCTGTGTGCTGGAACAACCGGCGATAAAAGTGTTGCCGCTGTCGCTGGCGAAAGGGGAGTTGGGGCACCACTACCGCTTCGGCTGGCTGGAGGGGAAAGATGGCAAATCGTAAACGCGATGCCGGGCGCGAAGCGCGAGCGAAAAAAGGCTGGTGGCGCAGCCATCGCTGGCTGATTTTGCGGCGGATAAGTCAGTTTCTGGTGCTGGGAATGTTTCTCAGTGGCCCGTGGGCGGGCGTCTGGATTCTGCACGGTAACTACAGCAGTAGCTTGTTGCTGGATACCATTCCTTTAACCGACCCGCTGATAACGTTGCAAAGCCTTGCCAGCGGGCATTTACCTGCCGCCGTTGCGCTGACTGGCGCCGCCATTATTACGGTGCTGTATGCCCTGGCAGGAAAGCGATTATTTTGCAGTTGGGTCTGTCCGCTGAACCCAATTACCGATTTTGCGAACTGGCTACGCAGAAGGTTTGACCTGAATCAGTCCGCAACGATTCCGCGTCATATACGGTACGTCCTTCTGGTTGTCGTGCTGGTGGGATCGGCGCTAACCGGAACGCTACTGTGGGAATGGATAAACCCGGTTTCCCTGCTGGGGCGTAGCCTGGTGATGGGATTCGGTAGCGGTGCACTGCTGATTATCGCTCTGTTTTTATTTGATTTACTGGTCGTTGAACACGGCTGGTGCGGACATATCTGCCCTTTGGGCGCGTTGTATGGCGTGCTGGGAAGTAAAGGCGCGCTAACGGTGGCGGCGAAAGATCGCGAGAAATGTAACCGCTGTATGGATTGTTTTCATGTTTGCCCGGAACCGCACGTCCTGCGTGCGCCGGTGCTGGATGAGCAAAGCCCGGTGCAGGTCACCAGCCGCGATTGCATGACGTGCGGTCGCTGCGTGGATGTCTGTTCTGAGGACGTATTTACAATAACAACACGATGGAGTTCGGGAGCGAAATCATGAAAAGCCATGACCTGAAGAAAGCGCTGTGTCAATGGACGGCCCTGCTTGCCCTGGTGGTGAGTGGTGCGGTTTGGGCAGCAAACGGAGTGGATCTGAGCCAGTCGCCGGAAGTTTCGGGGACGCAGGAAGGGGCGATTCGCATGCCGAAAGAGCAGGAACGTATGCCGCTGAACTATGTTAATCAGCCGCCGATGATCCCGCATAGCGTTGAAGGTTATCAGGTAACGACCAATACCAACCGCTGCCTGCAATGTCATGGTGTGGAAAGCTACCGTACGACCGGCGCGCCGCGTATTAGCCCAACGCACTTTATGGACAGCGACGGCAAAGTTTTAGGCGAAGTCGCGCCGCGTCGTTACTTCTGTTTGCAGTGCCATGTGCCGCAGGCGGATGCCGCGCCGATCGTGGGTAATACCTTTACCCCGTCGAAAGGTTACGGGAAATAAGAGGTCACTATGGAAAATTCTAACCGTAAACCTGGCGTGATTAAGCGGGTCTGGCAATGGTGGCGTCGCCCCAGCCGCCTGGCGATCGGCACGTTGCTGTTAATCGGTTTTGTTGGCGGCATTATTTTCTGGGGCGGTTTCAACACCGGGATGGAAAAGGCCAACACCGAAGAGTTCTGTATCAGCTGCCACGAAATGCGCAACACCGTCTATCAGGAATACATGGAAACCGTGCACTACAACAACCGCAGCGGCGTTCGCGCCACCTGTCCTGACTGTCACGTTCCGCACGAGTGGGGCCCGAAAATGATCCGTAAGATCAAGGCCAGTAAAGAGCTGTACGGGAAGGTGTTCGGCATTATCGATACTCCGCAGAAGTTTGAAGATCACCGCCTGACAATGGCGCAGAGCGAGTGGCGACGGATGAAAGACACCAATTCGCGGGAGTGCCGTAACTGCCACAACTTCGAATTTATGGATCTCACCGCTCAGAAAGGCGTTGCCGCCAAAATGCACGACCAGGCAGTGAAAGAGGGGCAAACCTGTATCGACTGCCACAAAGGGATTGCGCATAAACTCCCGGATATGCGCGAAGTGAAACCGGGCTTTTAATAATGAGTGGGTATGCTTGAAGCCAGAGAACTGCTCTGCGAGCGGGATGACAGAATACTGTTCAGTGGGCTGTCGTTTCGCGTGAACGCAGGGGAATGGGTACAAATTACCGGGGGCAACGGCGCGGGGAAAACCACCCTTTTGCGGTTGCTCACCGGGCTGGCGCGCCCCGACGCAGGGGAAGTGTGCTGGCAAGAGCAGGCGTTGCACCGCGTGCGCGACAGCTACCATCAAAATCTGTTGTGGATTGGACATCAGCCGGGGATTAAAACCCGGCTTTCGGCGTTGGAGAACCTGCGCTTTTTCCACCATGACGGCGATACGGCGCAGTGTCTGGCCGCGCTGGCGCAGGCGGGGCTGGCCGGATACGAAGACATCCCCGTCAACCAGCTTTCCGCTGGACAGCAACGGCGCGTGGCGCTGGCGCGTCTGTGGCTAACCCGCGCGACGCTCTGGATCCTCGACGAGCCGTTTACCGCCATTGATGTCAATGGCGTTGAACGTCTGACGCAGCGCATGGCTGAACATACACAGCAGGGCGGGATCGTCATCCTCACCACGCACCAGCCGCTGAATGTCGCGACTGACAAAATACGGCGCATCGCGCTGACCGGCGAGAGGGCAGCGCAATGATGTGGCAAATCTTTCGTCTTGAGCTGCGCGTGGCGTTTCGCCATAGCGCGGAAATCGCTAACCCGCTGTGGTTCTTTCTGATTGTTATCACGCTTTTCCCGCTGAGCATTGGCCCGGAGCCGCAGCTGCTGGCGCGTATTGTTCCCGGCATTATCTGGGTGGCGGCGTTGCTCTCCTCGCTGCTGGCGCTGGAGCGTCTGTTTCGCGATGACTTACAGGACGGCAGCCTGGAGCAACTGATGCTCCTGCCGCTGCCGTTACCGGCGGTGGTGCTGGCGAAAGTGATGGCGCACTGGGTGGTGACCGGTCTGCCGCTGCTGATCCTCTCTCCGCTGGTGGCGTTATTGCTGGGAATGGATATGTACGGCTGGCAAATCATGGCGCTGACTCTGCTGCTTGGCACGCCGACCCTGAGTTTTCTTGGCGCGCCGGGCGTGGGGTTAACGGTGGGCCTGAAACGCGGCGGCGTATTGCTGAGCGTGCTGGTGCTGCCGCTGACCATTCCGTTACTGATTTTCGCCACTGCGGCGATGGATGCGGCCTCCATGCATTTGCCCGTTGAGGGATACATGGCGATTTTGGGCGCGTTGCTGGCGGGCAGCGCAACGTTAAGCCCTTTTGCTACGGCGGCAGCGTTACGTATCAGCATGCAGTAGCGCGGTCTTTGACTGGCGACAAACTGTAGGATGCCGGATGACGTTACGCTTATCAGGAAAGTCTGTAGGTCTGATAAGGCGTCTTTGCCATCATCCGGCATAACTGAAGTTTCATTCGTTTTGATTGAATCTGGTGACTGAACTATGTGGAAAACACTTCATCAACTGGCGATTCCCCCACGGCTTTATCAGATCTGTGGCTGGTTCATCCCGTGGCTGGCGATAGCCAGCGTGGTGGTGCTGGCGGTGGGCTGGGTCTGGGGGTTTGGCTTCGCGCCTGCGGATTATCAGCAGGGGCAAAGCTACCGCATCATCTACCTGCATGTCCCGGCGGCGATCTGGTCGATGGGGATTTACGCCTCGATGGCGGTCGCCGCATTCATCGGTCTGGTCTGGCAAATGAAAATGGCTAACCTGGCGGTGGCGGCGATGGCGCCTGTTGGCGCGGTGTTTACCTTTATCGCACTGGTTACCGGTTCCGCCTGGGGCAAACCGATGTGGGGAACCTGGTGGGTATGGGACGCGCGATTGACCTCTGAACTGGTACTGCTGTTCCTGTACGTCGGGGCGATAGCGTTGTGGCACGCCTTTGACGATCGCCGCCTGGCGGGGCGCGCGGCGGGCATTCTGGTGCTGATTGGCGTCGTTAATTTGCCGATCATCCACTACTCGGTGGAGTGGTGGAATACGCTACATCAGGGATCAACTCGTATGCAGCAGAGCATTGACCCGGCGATGCGCGCGCCGCTGCGCCTGGCGATTATCGGTTATCTGCTGCTGTTTATCACGCTGGCGCTGATGCGGATGCGTAACCTGATTTTGTTAATGGAAAAACGTCGCCCGTGGGTGAGTGAACTGATTTTAAAAAGAGGCCGCCAATGACCAGCGCATTTGCATCCTGGAGTGATTTCTTTGCTATGGGCGGTTACGCCTTTTATGTCTGGCTGGCGGTTGTGATGACCGTGATCCCACTGGCGGCGCTGGTGGTGCATACCGCCATGCAGCACCGCGTGATTTTGCGCGGTGTGGCGCAGCAGCGAGCGCGTGAAGCGCGGATGCGTGCGGCGCAGGCGCAGCGGGAGGCCGCATGAATCTCCGTCGTAAAAATCGTTTGTGGATAGCCTGCGCGGTGCTGGCCGGTTTGGCTCTGACTATCACGCTGGTACTTTATGCGCTGCGTTCCAATATCGACCTGTTCTATACGCCAGGCGAAATTCTCTACGGTAAACGCGAAACGCACCAACTGCCTGAAGTGGGGCAACGCCTGCGCGTCGGCGGCATGGTCATGCCCGGAAGCGTGAAGCGCGACCCGGCTTCGCTGAAAGTGAATTTCAGCATCTACGACGCCGAAGGCGTGGTGGATGTGACGTACGAAGGAATTCTGCCGGATCTGTTCCGCGAAGGGCAGGGCGTGGTGGTGCAGGGGGAACTGGGCGAGAAAAACCATGTGCAGGCGAAAGAGGTGCTCGCCAAACATGATGAAAACTATACCCCGCCGGAAGTTGAAAAAGCGATGCAGGAAAACCATCGTCGCCCGGAAAGCGTTTATAAGGATAAAGCATCATGATGCCTGAAATTGGCAACGCGCTGCTGTGTCTCGCACTCGGCGTGGCGCTGTTGCTGTCCGTTTATCCGCTGTGGGGCGTGGGGCGCGGCGATGTGCGCATGATGGCCTCGGCGAGGCCATTCTCCTGGCTGCTGTTTATCCTGGTGATGGGCGCGTTTCTGGTGCTGATCAATGCCTTCGTGGTGAATGATTTTACCGTTACCTATGTCGCCAGCAACTCCAACACGCAACTGCCGGTCTGGTATCGCGTCGCCGCGACCTGGGGAGCGCACGAAGGGTCGCTTCTGCTATGGGTATTGCTGATGAGCGGCTGGACGTTTGCCGTGGCCGTGTTCAGTCAGCGGATGCCGCTGGATATCGTCGCCCGCGTACTGGCGGTGATGGGAATGGTCAGCGTCGGTTTTCTGCTGTTTATTCTGTTCACCTCCAACCCGTTTTCCCGTACGTTGCCCAACTTTCCGATTGAAGGGCGCGACCTGAATCCGCTGTTGCAGGACCCGGGGCTGATCTTCCACCCGCCGCTGCTCTATATGGGCTATGTCGGTTTCTCGGTGGCGTTCGCGTTCGCGATCGCCGCGCTGATGAGTGGGCGTCTGGACAGCACCTTTGCCCGCTTTTCCCGCCCCTGGACGCTGGCCGCATGGGTATTCTTAACGCTGGGTATCGTGCTTGGCTCTGCCTGGGCCTATTACGAGCTGGGCTGGGGCGGCTGGTGGTTCTGGGACCCGGTGGAAAACGCCTCATTTATGCCGTGGCTGGTGGGCACCGCGTTGATGCACTCCCTGGCGGTGACTGAACAGCGCGCTAGCTTCAAAGCCTGGACGCTTCTGCTTTCAATATGCGCCTTCTCACTCTGCCTGCTCGGTACTTTCCTGGTGCGTTCTGGCGTACTGGTGTCGGTGCATGCTTTTGCCTCCGATCCATCGCGCGGGATGTTTATTCTCGCCTTTATGGTACTGGTGATCGGCGGTTCGCTGCTGCTGTTCGCGACGCGCGGACACAAGGTTCGCTCGCGGGTGAATAACGCGCTCTGGTCACGTGAGTCACTGCTGTTAGCCAATAACGTCCTGCTTATCGCCGCCATGCTGGTGGTGTTGCTGGGAACATTGCTGCCGCTGGTGCATAAACAGCTCGGTCTGGGCAGTATTTCAATCGGCGAACCGTTTTTTAATACCATGTTCACCTGGCTGATGGCGCCGTTCGCGCTGCTGCTGGGCATCGGGCCGCTGGTTCGCTGGGGACGTGACAGACCGCGCAAGTTGCAGCGGTTGTTGGTTATCGCGCTGGTGAGCACGTTAGTGTTGTCGATGCTGCTGCCGTGGCTGTTTGAAGACAAGATTGCCGCCATGACGGTGGTCGGGCTGGCGATGGCGTGCTGGGTATTTGTGCTGGCGGTAGCGGAAGTCGCGCAGCGTGTTTCGCGCGGTACGAAAATGACGCTCAGCTACTGGGGAATGGTCGCCGGGCACGTTGGGCTGGCGGTGACGATTGTCGGCATTGCGTTTAGCCAAAACTATAGCGTGGAACGTGATGTCCGCATGAAAGCGGGCGACAGCGTCAGCATCCACGACTATCAATTCACCTTCCGTGAAGTGAAGGAGATTACCGGCCCGAATTATCGCGGCGGGGTGGCGATTATCGGCGTGACGCGGGAAGGTAAAGCAGAAGCGACGTTGCATGCGGAAAAACGTTTTTATAACAGCACCAGCTCAATGATGACGGAAGCGGCGATCGATGGCGGGATCACCCGCGATCTGTATGCCGCTCTCGGCGAAGAGCTGGACAATGGCGCATGGGCGGTGCGCCTGTATTACAAACCGTTTATCCGCTGGATCTGGGCGGGAGGGCTGTTGATGGCGCTTGGCGGGTTGTTCTGCCTGTTTGATCCGCGCTATCGCCAGCGTTCATGCCCGCAAAAAACCGCGCCGGAGGCTGTATGAAGCGCAACGTACTGTTAATACCTTTCGTCATTTTTCTGGTTATTGCGGCGGCGTTGCTGTGGCAGCTGGCGCGTAATGCGGAAGGGGACGATCCGACGAATCTGGAATCGGCGCTGATTGGCAAACCGGTGCCGACCTTCCGTCTCGAATCGCTGGAAAATCCTGGTCAGCATTATCAGGCAGACGTGCTAACGCAGGGGAAACCGGTGCTGCTCAACGTGTGGGCGACCTGGTGCCCGACCTGCCGCGCTGAACATCAGTATCTGAATCAGCTGTCTGCGCAGGGAATTCGCGTGGTTGGTCTGAATTACAAAGACGATCGCCAGAAAGCGATTACCTGGCTGAAAGAGTTAGGGAATCCTTATGCGTTAAGCCTGTTTGATGGCGACGGTATGCTTGGGCTGGATCTGGGCGTTTACGGCGCGCCGGAAACCTTTCTGATCGACGGCAAAGGGATCATTCGTTATCGCCATGCAGGCGATCTGAACGCCAGGGTATGGGAAAGTGAAATAAAACCGCTCTGGGAGCAGTACAGCAAGGAGGCCGCGCAATGAGATTCTTACTGGGCGTGCTGATGCTGGTGATCTCCGGCTCGTCGCTGGCTGCCATTGATGTTATGCAGTTCAAAGATGAAGCGCAGGAGCAGCAGTTCCGCCAGCTCACCGAGCAGCTGCGCTGCCCGAAATGCCAGAACAACAGCATCGCGGACTCTAACTCGATGATTGCCACCGACCTGCGTCAGAAGGTTTATGAACTGATGCAGGAAGGTAAAAGCAAGCAGGAGATCGTTGATTACATGGTGGCGCGCTACGGTAACTTCGTCACCTACGATCCGCCGCTGACGCCGCTTACCGTGCTGTTGTGGATCTTGCCGATTGCCGCTATTGGTGCTGGCGGCTGGATTATCTTCGCCCGTTCGCGGCGGCGCGTACGTGTAAAACAGGAAACCTTTTCTGATGAGGTGACGCCGAAGGGACGCCAGGCAGGATTATGGCTGTTTGCTCCCGGGGTTGTGATCGCGCTGATTGTCGGGGCGGTAAGTTACTACCAGACCGGTAACTATCAGCAGGTAAAAATCTGGCAACAGGCTACGGCGCAGACGCCAGCGCTGCTGGAGCGCGCGCTGGACCCTGATGCGCAGCCGCTGAATGAAGAAGAGATGACACGCCTGGCGCTTGGTTTGCGTACCCGACTGCAAAGCGATGCTGGCAATGTGGAAGGCTGGATTATGCTTGGGCGTATCGGCATGGTGCTGGGGAATGCCAGCACGGCGACGGAAGCGTATGCCAATGCGTACAGACTGGACCCCAAAAATAGCGATGCCGCATTAGGGTATGCGGAAGCGCTGACCCGTTCTTCCGATCCTGATGATAATCGTCGGGGAGGGGAGCTGTTGCGCCAGCTGGTGAGAAGCGATCATGCCAATATTCGGACGTTGAGTATGTATGCGTTTAATGCCTTCGAGCAGCAGCGTTTCGGCGAGGCGGTCGCAGCCTGGGAGATGATGCTGAAATTGCTGCCCGCCAATGATTCCCGCCGGGCAGTGATTGAACGCAGTATTAAGCAGGCATTAGCGCAGCTTTCGCCGCAGGCGGAATAAATGAGTGTGGCAAGGCCGGACGGTACTTGCCACGCGGCTTGTAGGCCCGATAAGCGTAGCGCCATCGGGCATATCTTGTTACTGCATTCCGCGTGTTTGTAAAAAGAGAATGGTCGCCGCGACGCGCGAGCGCACGTTCAGCTTTCGCAGTAAATTACGAATATGCACCTTAACCGTCTGCTCAGAAATATTCAGCACGGAGGCAATCTGTTTGTTCGACAGTCCCTGAGCCAGTTCGTGCAGCACGTCCAGTTCGCGTTCAGTGAGCACGCTAAAGGGATCTTCCTCTGCGCCAAACAGTTCCCGTTCGCGCAGGTATTCGCTGACGCGATCGCTGAATACCTTGCCGCCGTTGGCGCCAGCACGAATCGCTTCCAGCAGCACTTCCGGGTCGCTGTCTTTCAGTAAATAGCCGTCCGCTCCGGCATCAATCAGCGCGTACACGTCACTGGCAGAGTCGGAAACCGTCAGGATAATGATCTGTGCGGTGACGCCATCCCGACGCAGCGCATTCAGCGTATCAAGCCCGCTCAGGCCTTTCATATTCAGGTCAAGCAGGATCAGATCAAGATCGAGACGGCTTGCCAGATCGATAGCACTCGCCCCATCGCCAGCTTCGGCAACGACATTAAATGCGGTATCCAGTTCCAGTAATTGACGAATACCTCGTCGCATAAGTGGATGATCGTCCACAATAAGCACCTGAAAAGGCGTTGCTTCAGGCATACTATTCTCCTGAGTACATACTCGTATCATTATTGTTTTTAGCGCGAAAATCGTCCAGATTCATCGCGTTGATGAGAGAATAAATTTTACCCTATTTTGGGCATGGGTAAGTAGTAAAACCTTTTGATTATGCGGTGTTAGCACGGTAGTGGAAGGGAACGGCAGGCATAAAAAAACCAACCGCAAGAGGTTGGTTTTTCTAAGGGATTTTGGTCGGCACGAGAGGATTTGAACCTCCGACCCCCGACACCCCATGACGGTGCGCTACCAGGCTGCGCTACGTGCCGACTTGTGGATGCCAATACTACCGCTTTCCACCACGAATGCAAGGGGATGTCTTGCTAACTGATTTATAATTAATCAGTTAGCAATGAATCGTTTCTCGTCGGTCAGTACCTGCAACAACAGGCTCAGCTGCGGCTTCTGGTCTTTGATCTTCTCGCCGTGTAGATCGTACGTCTGATAGGTGCCGTTATTGTTCAGTACCAGCGTCATTTCCGGCGTGGTAATCGCCAGCGTACTGCCGTCCGCCGCGGTCACCCAGTAATGGCGGCGCGTGGCGTTGAACAGATCCTGTCCCTGCGAGTACTCATTGGCTGGCGTACTGACGTGCAACAGTCGCTGCATCAGCGTCGTCATCAAATCCGTATGGTCGGTCAGAGTGTTGATTCGCTGCGCTGGCGTGCCCGGCCAGTGAATGATCAACGGCACTTGCAGATGGCCGCGAGACCAGGCGAAATGGCTCTCTTCCTGCGCTAACGGTACGCCGCGACCGCCCGTAATGATCACCACGGTGTTGTTGAGTTTCCCTGCGTCACGCAGTGCGCTGAGCACCCGGTTAATCTGGGCATCCACGTTCTCTGCGGCGCGGGCATACCGTTTCGCAAAGTCTTTCTGGTTGCTGTCGTCAACGTTTGTGCCGTTGAAGGAAACCCATGAGAACCAGCGGTTATCTTCCTGGGCGTAACGTCCTAACCAGTTAATCCACTGGCTTGCCGTCTGCTCGTCGGACTGCGTTTGCACGGTTGGCATGGAGAAGTCTGACAGCAGCGCCTGGCGGTAGAGCGGGCTGGTGAAGCCGTCAGAAGAGAATAACCCTAACTGATAGCCTTGCTGGTTCAGCGCCGAGATCAGCGCGGCAGGCGTTCTGGTTGACAGAATACCGTCCATATAGCTGGGCGATACGCCATAGAACAGACCAAATATTCCATTGTCAGACGTGTTGCCTGAACTCATGTGGCGCGTGAACGACGTATTCTGTTCGGCGAATGCGGCCAACGCGGGCATCTGTTTTTCATAGCGGGAGTAGTTCAGCGCGTCGACCGTAATTAACAGTACGTTCTGGCCGGTGCCCATGTCGCGATACTGCAAATCGCTCAGCGGATACTGAACGGAAACGGCTTCCGGGTTGCCTTGTTCCACCAGACGGCGCTGATACTCCTGCGCATCCAGCAGGCCATGTTTTTCCAGAAAACGGCGCGCCGTCATCGGGTATGACAGCGGTAAATTCGCGCGCTGCATGGTGATCGGGCGATAGAAGTTGGCGTCTGCCCAGATATACACCACATGCGAAGCGATAAATGAGACGAAAAAGAATGCGGCAAGCGGTTTGGCGAAATGGCGGCGTCGCGTCAGGCTGCGCAGCTTTTGCCAGCTCCAGGTCGCAAACAGCATTTCGATTAACAGGATGACCGGCACGCTAATAAACATCAGCTGCCAGTCGCGTGCCATCTCGTTCTGGTCGGGGTTAATGACCAGTTCCCAGACAATGGGATTCAGGTGCAGGTGGAAGCGGGTAAAAACTTCGCTGTCGATCAGCAACAGCGTCATACCCGCCGTCGCCAGGATGGCTGACAAAAAACGCATCAGCCGCTGGGACATGACAATAAATGTCAGAGGAAACAGGATCAGCAGGTAGGCGGCGAACACCAGAAAGCTGAAGTGCCCGACAATGCTCAGGTACGAGTAAATACGCCCTGCAAGCGTTGTCGGCCAGTCTGCGACAAACAGGTAACGGCTACCGAGCACCATGGCCAGCAGAATGTTGAACAGTGCAAACCAGTGCCCCCAGCTAACCATCTGGGAGACTTTTTCACGGTAGCGCTGACGATGAGTTACCATAAATAGCCGTTCGTTTCCCTTAATGCGCTTTGTCGTCGTTAATTGAAGACTGTAATGCGCGGGCAAAAGAGTTCGCAATCGCCTGGCGTTGAGCCGGTGCGATGCTGGTGTTGATAAGGTTGGTGACCATGTTTCCCAGCACCATCAGGGAAAGGTCGGTCGGTGCCTTATGTTTTTCCAGTACGTTGAGCAGGTCACTCAGTAATTGTTCAACGTGTTCGTCACTATAGCGGGAGTGTTGTGGCATAAATCGCAATCAGTTTGTTCATGAAAGGGCAACATATTACCGTAGCAACAGTTTTTTTTCTGCTTTTTTATCTCCTGTTGCGTCACCGCCCGTCAGGTGATTGAATACCGCCCGGTCATAAAGGAGAGTTTATCATGAGTCTGGATATCAACCAGATTGCCCTGCACCAGCTTATCAAACGTGATGAGCAAAATCTTGAGCTGGTCTTGCGCGATTCATTACTGGAGCCGACAACCACCGTTGTCGATATGGTGGCTGAACTGCACCGGGTCTATAGCGCCAAGAACAAAGCGTACGGCCTGTTCAGCGAAGAGAGTGAACTGGCGCAAACGCTGCGGTTGCAGCGTCAGGGCGAGGAGGATTTTCTTGCCTTTAGCCGTGCGGCGACCGGCCGTTTACGCGACGAACTGGCGAAATACCCGTTTGCGGACGGCGGTATTGTCCTGTTCTGCCATTACCGTTATCTGGCGGTGGAGTATCTGCTGGTGGCGGTGCTGAACAACTTAAGCAGCATGCGCGTGAATGAGAACCTGGATATCAACCCGACGCACTATCTGGATATTAACCATGCGGATATTGTGGCGCGTATCGATTTGACCGAATGGGAAACGAACCCGGAATCCACCCGTTATCTGACCTTCCTGAAAGGCCGGGTAGGGCGCAAAGTGGCCGATTTCTTTATGGATTTCCTGGGCGCCAGCGAAGGGCTGAACGCGAAAGCGCAAAACCGGGGGCTGTTGCAGGCGGTGGACGATTTCACCGCAGAAGCGCAGCTGGACAAAGCTGAACGTCAGAATGTCCGTCAGCAGGTGTACAGCTACTGCAATGAGCAATTGCAGTCTGGTGAAGAGATTGAACTTGAATCGCTGTCGAAAGAGTTATCCGGCGTCAGTGAAGTCAGCTTCAGAGAATTTACCGCTGACAAAGGCTATGAGCTGGAAGAGAGTTTCCCGGCGGACCGCAGCACGCTGCGTCAGCTGACGAAATATGCCGGGAGCGGCGGTGGGTTAACCATCAACTTCGACGCCATGCTGTTAGGCGAGCGGATTTTCTGGGACCCGGCGACCGATACGCTGACGATCAAGGGAACGCCGCCAAACCTGCGCGATCAGCTCCAGCGTCGGACGTCCGGCGGTAATTAACGGTTTTGACGTTATGTGTTGTAACGCCGGATAGCGGTGCAGGCACCTTATTCGGCTTACGGTTCATCGCCTTGTCGCGCACTATAAAAAAACCCCGCCGTGGCGGGGTTTTTCTTCAACTTGTTGGCGATTACGCGCGAACGAAGTCGATGTGAGTCAGCTTCGGCTTGAACGCGTGACGCTGTACAGCCTGAGCTTTAACTTTTACTTCTTTACCGTCAACAACGATGGTCAGAACTTCGCTGTAGAACTCAGCTTTAGCTTGCATGTTCATAACCTGGTCGTGGTCCAGTTCGATAGCAATCGGGGCTTCAGCGCCACCGTAGATGATTGCCGGGAACTTGTTAGCGGCGCGCAGGCGGCGGCTCGCACCCTTACCCTGCTCTTTACGTACTTCTGCGTTGATAGTAAACATTTAAATCTCTCTTAAATAATTCCTGTTACAGGCGACCCAGCAACAGGTAAGTGATCTGCTTTGCGTATGCAAAAGCGGGCGAGATTCTATACTCAAATGGCTATCACATCAATCAAAAGTACGATTAACCGCGCAATTCATGTGCCCGCCGGAAGCGGCCTTCATAATCGAAGACTTTTTCGCGCACCTGCCAGTACTGGCCTTTCATGCGGGCGACGACAAAATCAGGGTGGCGAAGCAGCGCCTGTTGCGCCAGGATATCCGCCGCAGCGATCCAGCGTAACGGAATACCCGGCGTGCGGGTATGCGGGCGAATAAACAACTGTTCAAAGGCGGTGCGTTGGGCGGGCGTCTGCAATCGGAAGCGCTCACTCACATCGGCGCCGTCCTCATCGTAGTAGGTGATTTTCAGCCATTCGCCTTTCTCATCATGCCCGTGTTGTAACGCCATCCCACTACAGCGCAATACCAGCGCATCTTTGAGTTTTAGCGCCGCTTTCAGCATATCGTCCGGGTCGACCAGAATCGTGTCGCACTCCCGGCAGCGCCGGGCGGCGATATCGTTTTCCGCGTTGCACTGCGGGCAGTTTTTAAAGCGGAAGCGAAAATCGCACTGTTCGCGATGCCCGTCATCATCTTCAAACCAGCCCTGGCAGCGGCGACCGAAATGCTCAATCAGCGTGCCGTCAGCGGTGGTTTTCCCCCAGAAGGTATTGGCGAACCCGCAGGCAGGGCAGAACACCTGCACGGGAACGTTGTCACTTTTGCCTTTTGGCGTGCCCACTTCCGGCGCATACAGATCGTGCGGGTTTCCGGCATAGTCGAGGATCAGACAGTCGGTTTTTCCAGGCGCAAGCCGCAGACCGCGCCCCACGATTTGTTGGTAAAGACTGACTGACTCTGTCGGGCGCAGGATAGCGATAAGATCGACATGCGGCGCGTCAAACCCGGTCGTCAGCACGGCGACGTTCACCAGGTAGCGAAAGCGCTGGGCTTTGAAATCGTTAATCATCACGTCGCGCTCTGCGCCCGGCGTGTCCCCGGTAATCAGCGCCGCATCATCGGTGGGCAGCAAACCCACGATCTCTTTGGCATGTTCGACGGTGGCGGCGAAAATCATCACCCCTTTGCGGGTTTGGGCAAATTCAACAATCTGGCTGATGATGTGCGGGGTCACGCGCTGCTGCTTTTTCAGCTCGCGATTGAGGTCAGCTTCGCTGAACAGGCCGTTACTCTGTGCCTGCAGGCGGCTAAAATCATACTGCACCACGGGCATATCCAGACGCTCCGGCGGCGTCAGATAACCATGTTTAATCATGTAGCGCAGCGGTAACTCATAAATGCAGTCGCGAAAGAGCGCTTTTTCGTCGCCGCGCACCATGCCGTGGTAATGGAAATGATAAATCCAGCCTTTGCCTAACCGGAAAGGGGTGGCCGTCAGGCCGAGCAGACGTAAGTGGGGGTTCACTTTACTCAGGTGCGCCAGGATTTGCTGATACTGACTCTCTTCATCGTCGCCGATGCGGTGACATTCATCGACAATCAGCAGCGAAAACTCGCCCTGGAAGGCGTCAAGGTTACGGGCGACCGACTGCACGCTGCCAAACACCACCTTGCCGTGGCTCTCTTTACGCTTCAGACCGGCGGCGAAAATGTCGGCCTCCAGCCCCAGCGCGCAATATTTGGCATGGTTTTGCGCGACCAGCTCTTTTACATGCGCCAGCACCAGCACGCGCCCACGCGCCACTCGCGCCAGCTCGGCAATCACCAGACTTTTGCCTGCGCCGGTTGGCAGGACAATCACGGCAGGCGTGCGGTGGCGGCGAAAATGGTTGAGCGTGGCATCCACGGCTTCTTGCTGGTAAGGACGAAGTGTAAAAATCATGGTCTCACTACGATGAACGGTACAGGGAATAGTATGCCATGAATCATTTCCCTTGAGCGATGGTTAGAGCCCGTTATACTGGATGGACAACGGCTTCATTTTTCGGGCGTTATGCCCGATTTCCGTATTATTACAGGCAAAATCAAACTCATGCGACTTGATAAATTTATCGCTCAGCAACTCGGCGTCAGCCGTGCTATTGCCGGGCGTGAGATTCGTAGTAACCGTGTTATCGTCGATGGCGAAATCATCCGAAACGCGGCGTTTAAACTCCTGCCAGAACATAATGTCGAGTACGATGGCAACACGCTGGTTCAGCAAAATGGTCCGCGCTACTTTATGCTTAATAAGCCTCAGGGCTATGTCTGTTCAACGGACGACCCGGATCATCCCACGGTACTCTATTTCCTTGATGAACCTGTCGCGTACAAGCTGCATGCCGCCGGGCGGCTGGATATCGACACCACGGGGCTGGTGTTGATGACGGATGATGGCCAGTGGTCGCACCGGATCACCTCTCCGCGCCATCATTGCGAGAAAACCTATCTGGTCACGCTGGAATTGCCGGTAGCTGCGGATACCGCCGAACAGTTTGCCAAAGGCGTGCAACTGCATAATGAGAAAGACCTCACCAAACCGGCCGTGCTGGAGGTGATCACCCCGACGCAGATGCGTCTGACCATTAGCGAAGGGCGCTACCACCAGGTGAAGCGGATGTTCGCTGCCGTGGGGAACCATGTTGTCGAACTGCACCGCGAACGCATCGGCGCAATTGTGCTGGATGACGACCTCGAACCTGGCGAGTATCGCCCGTTGACCGAAGAAGAAATCGCCAGCGTTGGTTTATAGACCCGGTGAGCCAGGCGCTTTACGTCCCGCTAAATTCAGGAGTTCATTTGTGACCACCCGGCAGCACTCATCCTTTGCCATTGTTTTTATCCTTGGCCTGTTAGCCATGCTGATGCCGCTGTCGATTGATATGTATCTTCCGGCGCTACCGGTGATTTCTGCCCAGTTTGGCGTACCGGCGGGCAGCGCGCAGATGACCCTCAGTACCTATATTCTGGGGTTCGCCGTGGGGCAGCTTATTTACGGCCCGATGGCGGACAGTCTCGGGCGCAAGCCGGTTATCCTCGGCGGGACGCTGGTGTTTGCGGCGGCGGCGGTGGCATGCGCGCTGGCGCAGACTATCGACCAGTTGATCATCATGCGTTTCTTCCACGGTCTTGCCGCCGCTGCGGCGAGCGTGGTGATCAATGCTCTGATGCGCGATATCTACCCGAAAGAAGAGTTCTCCCGCATGATGTCATTCGTCATGCTGGTGACGACAATCGCGCCGCTGATGGCGCCGATTATTGGTGGGTGGGTTCTGGTGTGGTTGAGCTGGCATTACATCTTCTGGATTCTGGCGGTGGCGGCGATTCTGGCATCGGTGATGATCTTCTTGTTGATTAACGAGACGCTTCCCGTTGAACGCCGTCAGCCGTTCCATATTCGTACCACGATAGGGAACTTTGCCTCGCTGTTCCGACACAAACGCGTACTAAGCTATATGCTGGCCAGCGGATTTAGCTTTGCGGGAATGTTCTCGTTCCTCAGCGCCGGCCCGTTTGTGTATATCGAGATTAACCATGTGTCGCCGCAGCATTTTGGCTATTACTTTGCGCTGAACATTGTGTTCTTGTTTGTGATGACCATTATCAACAGCCGCTTCGTGCGCCGGGTTGGGGCGTTGAATATGTTCCGTACCGGGCTATGGATTCAGTTTGTGATGGCGGCCTGGATGGTATTCAGCGCGCTGTTTGGCGTGGGCTTTTGGGCGCTGGTGGTTGGCGTCGCGGCGTTTGTCGGATGCGTTTCTATGGTCTCTTCAAACGCGATGGCCGTTATTCTGGATGAATTTCCGCATATGGCGGGCACCGCCTCGTCGCTGGCCGGTACGTTCCGGTTTGGCATTGGCGCGATTGTTGGGGCGCTGCTGTCGCTGGCAACTTTTACCTCCGCCTGGCCGATGATTTGGTCGATTGCTTTCTGCGCAACCTGCTCCATTCTCTTCTATCTCTACGCCAGCCGCCCGAAAAAACGGTGATCTAATACACAACATGGAAGCCGGAAGGCTTCCTTTGTTGACGTACATCAACGTCAAATCCATCATTTTTTCCATTTATGTTTATTTTATGTAAAATCAATTTATGTAAAAAGTCACATCATTGTAGTTAAAAAGGTTGAGTTAGATCGCAGAAACGGGTACATATAGCCCGCAAATACGTCCGGCACTGGCAAAAAATATTTTAATAACGGGCTGTACAGGCCGCTCAGACCAGGGATGTAAGCGTTTTCGATCTGTTTAAGGACGGGTTGTCAATGATGTGTTAATATGGATGTAAATAAATTGTGAAGTGAATGTGCTTCCGGGGAAAGAAAGTGACTACATTACAACTCTCAATCATTCATCGTTTACCGCAGAACTATCGGTGGTCAACGGGTTTTGCAGGTTCAAAAGTTGAACCGATTCCGCAAAACGGGCAGAACACAGAAAACAGTCTGGTGGCGCTCAAACTCCTGAGCCCCGATGGTGACAGCGCATGGCCGGTGATGCATACACTTAGCCAGGCGCTTAGCGACATCGAAGTGCCTTGCTCCGTTCTGGAGTGCGAAGGCGAGCCGTGCCTGTTTGTTAATCGTCAGGACGAATTTGCCGCGACCTGCCGCCTGAAAAATTTCGGCGTAGCGATAGCGGAACCCTTTTCGAACAACAATCCTTTTTGAGCGTCAGCTTAGCGCGAGCAACTGACGCGTATACTCCTGTTGTGGTGCGGTAAAGACACGCTCACATTGCCCCTGTTCCACCACTTCTCCTTGTCGCAGTACAATGACCTGATGGCATAATGCGCGCACAACATGCAGATCGTGGCTGATGAAAATGTAAGCCAGGCGATGCTTTTGTTGTAAAGATTTCAACAGCGCCAGGATTTGTGCCTGAACCGTTTTGTCCAGCGATGATGTCGGTTCATCCAGAACAATCAGCGATGGTTTCAGTATTAGCGCCCTGGCGATAGCGATACGCTGGCGCTGGCCGCCGGAAAATTCCGCCGGGTAACGATGGCGCGTTTCAGCATCCAGACCCACTTCCTTCATGACGGCGATAACCTGTTCTTCGCGCTGCCCGGCAGAAAGGGCCGGTTGATGGACGCGTAAGCCTTCTTCAATAATTTGCAGTACGTTGAGGCGGGGGTTCAGCGATGAGTTCGGGTCCTGAAATACCACCTGAATACGGTGACGAACCGGCAGCAACTGACGGCGGGTTAAATTTTGCAACGGCTGGCCGTCAAAAGTGATGCTGCCCTGCGAACGAATCAACCGCAGTAAGGCCAGACCGGTGGTGCTTTTTCCTGACCCGGATTCACCGACCAGCCCCAGCGTTTCACCGGGTCGAAGCGCGAAACTCACTTCATTAACCACGACGTTATGATCCACCACGCGTTTCAGAACCCCTTTTCGAATCGGGAATGCGACGCGAAGCTGGCTCACTTCCAGCAGCGGCGACGACTCACCGGGCAATGGAACCGGGGAGCCGGTGGGTTCGCTGTTCAGCAACTTTTGCGTATAGGGGTGCTCAGGCGCGCTAAGCAACGGCAACGCACGGTTTTGCTCCACGCATCGTCCGTTTTGCATCACCGCCACGGCGTCCGCCAGTTTTTTCACAATGCTGAGATTATGGGTGATAAACAGCATACCCATATTCAGTTCGCGTTGCAGTTCACGCAGTAGTTGCAGGATTTGCGCCTGTACGGAGACATCCAGAGCGGTCGTGGGTTCATCGGCGATTAACAGTTCAGGATGCGTGAGCAACGCCATTGCGATCATCACGCGCTGGCGTTCGCCGCCTGAGAGCTGATGGGGATAATCGCTCAGCCGTTTCGCGGCCTGACGAATCCCTACGCGATCCAGGCAGCTCAGGATTTCGGCCCTGGCGGCCTCACGGCGCATTCCCCGGTGCAGGGACAGCACTTCGTAGAGCTGTTTTTCCAGCGTATGCAACGGGTTTAGCGATACCATCGGTTCCTGAAAAATCATGGCGATTTTATTGCCCCGCACGCCGCGCAGCGTCTGCTCGCTGGCGTGGAGCAATGACTCGCCATGAAAACGGATATCGCCCGCGAGATACACCGCAGGCGGAGAGGGCAGCAACCGCAGAATCGACAGCGCGGTGACGCTTTTACCGGAGCCGGATTCGCCCACCAGCGCCAGCGTTTCGCCTGCGTCAACCTGTAGAGAGATGTCGTTAACAACCGTGCGCACGTTCTCCTGATGGCGAAAACCTACCGATAAATTCTCAATAGTTAACAGAGGATGCGTCATCTTATACCGCCTTGTTGGGATCAAACGCGTCGCGTACTGCTTCGCCAATAAAAATCAGCAGCGACAATAACACCGCGACGGACAGGAACGCGGTGATCCCAAGCCACGGCGCCTGCAAATTATTTTTACCTTGCAGGAGTAATTCGCCGAGGGAAGGGGAACCGAGCGGCAGGCCAAATCCGAGAAAATCCAGCGACGTCAATGTGGTAATCGAGCTGCACAAAATGAACGGTAAAAAGGTCAGCGTGGCGACCATCGCGTTGGGCAGCATGTGACGCAGGATAATGCTGCGATCGCTGACGCCCAGCGCCTGCGCGGCGCGGATGTAGTCGAAATTGCGCGTGCGCAGGAATTCCGCGCGAACCACCCCGACCAGGCTCATCCAGCCAAACAGGACGGTAATAGCCAGCAGCCACCAAAAATTGGGTTGCACCACGCTTGAGAGCAGAATAATCAGAAACAGCGTCGGCATTCCTGACCACACTTCGATGAACCGTTGCCCCCACAGGTCGATTTTTCCGCCGTAATACCCCTGCAACGCGCCTGCCAGCACGCCCATTACGCTGGAGCAGAGGGTAAGCATCAAACCAAACAGGATAGAGATTCGCGTGCCGTAGAGGATGCGCGCCAGCACGTCGCCGCCATTCGCGTCGGTTCCCAGCCAGTTTTGTGTGGACGGCGGAGAGGGGAAGGGTTTATCAGTGGCAAAGTTGATGCTGGTGGCGCCAAAACGCACGGGCGCCCACAGCACCCATCCGTGGTTTTCAAGCTGCTTTTGCAGCCAGGGGTCCTGATAATCCGCCTGCGTTGCGAACGGCCCGCCGAAATCGCTTTCGCTGTAGTTTTTGACCAGCGGAAAGTACCAGCTTCCCTCATAGCGCACCAGCAGCGGTTTATCGTTGGCGACCAGTTCGGCGCACAAACTCAGGCCAAACAGCACCAGGAAAATCCACAGTGACCAGTACCCCCGGCGATTATGACGAAAACGCGCCCAGCGGGCCTGGTTTGCAGGGCTTAATCGCGGCATCAGCGTCCCTCAAAATCAATGCGTGGATCAACCAGCGTATAGCTGATATCGCTCAGGATATTCAGCAGCAAGCCGATCAGGGTGAAAATGTATAACGTGCCAAACATTACCGGGTAGTCGCGTGACACGGTCGCTTCGTAGCCCAGCAACCCCAGCCCGTTTAAGGAAAACATCACTTCAATGAGCAGCGAACCGGTGAAAAACATGCTGATAAAGGTGGCGGGAAAACCGGCGATTACCAGCAGCATGGCGTTGCGGAAAACGTGCTTCCACAGAATGTTTTTTTCGCTCACCCCTTTTGCACGCGCGGTGACAACGTACTGTTTGCGGACTTCATCCAGAAAAGAGTTTTTGGTCAACATGGTCAGCGCGGCGAACCCGCCGATCACCGTCGCCAGTACCGGTAACGTGATATGCCAGAGGTAGTCGGTAATTTTCTGATACCAGGGCAGGGAATCAAAATTGGCGGATACCAGGCCGCGCAGCGGGAAGAGGTCGTAATAGCTACCGCCAGCAAAGAAAACGATCAATAAGATGGCGAACAGGAAGGCGGGGATAGCGTAGCCAACGATGATAAAAGCGCTGCTCCAGATGTCGAAACGGCTGCCGTTATATACCGCTTTGCGGATGCCCAACGGGATCGACACCAGATAAATGATGAGCGTACTCCACAATCCGAGCGTAATGGACACGGGCAGACTGTCTTTGATTAACGTCAGTACGGATGCGCTGCGAAACAGGCTGTCGCCGAAATCGAAACGAACATAGTCCCAGAGCATTTTAAAGTAGCGCTCATGAACAGGCTTATCAAAGCCGTAGCGATGCGTGATCTCCGCGATCACCTCGGGATCTAACCCACGTCCGCCGCGATAGTGGCTGTCGCTAATATTCCCTACGCCGGTCTGGGCGTGGCTGGCGCGAACGCCTTCGCTACCGGCGCCGGGCAAGGCACCAGACTGGCCGAATTCAATGGCCGCGATCGCCTGGTCAACCGGGCCGCCCGGTGCGATCTGGACAATAAAAAAGTTGATTGTAATGATGGCCCACAGCGTCGGGATCACCAGTAACAGACGTCGAATCAGGTAGGCGCCCATTTATTCTCCCTGTCGTCTGGCGGCGGGAAGTTTTGCCGCTTTGTTGACGTCATACCACCAGGTATCCAGTCCAATGGTGTAGATCGGCCGAATGGCCGGATGGGAAAATTTATCCCACCAGGCGAGCCTGTCTTCCGCCATATACCACATTGGCAGCATGTAGTAATTCCAGGTCAATACCCGATCCAGCGCCCGCCCGAGGGGAACCAGCTTTGTTTTATCGCCCTGGGCGGCAATGATTTGGGCAATCAGTTTATCAATGACCGGGCTTTGCACGCCTGGCGCGTTATAGCTGGAGTCAATGTATTCAGACGCCCAGGATATTTGTAGATCGGAGCTGGGCCACGGCATGGCGCGCCACAGTCGCGGCATCATGTCGTAGTCGCGACTGCGCATACGGTTGGTGATTTGCGAGTTATCAACCTGGCGGATGTTCATCGTGATGCCAAGACGCTGCAAATTATGCTGGAAGGGGAGAACCCACTGGCTGTTGCCGCCTGCCGGAAGCAGCAGTTCAAAGCTCAGCGTTTTGCCGGTCGCGCTGTTAACGCGTCGCTGGCCTTTCAGTACCCATCCCGCCTCTGTGAGTAATTTATCGGCCTTCAGCAGGTTTTCCCGATCGTAGCCATCGCCGTTTGAGACTGGCGGCTGATAAATCCGGGTAAAGACCTCCGGCGGCAGATCCTTTTTCATGGGTGCGAGTAAGACCAGTTCGTCCGCACTGGGGTAGTTTCTGGCGGCATACTCGGTATTCTGGAAATAGCTGTTTGCCCGGCTCCAGGCATTATAAAACAATGCCTTGTTCATCCATTCGAAATCAAATGCCAGGGTTATCGCTTCACGCACGCGACGATCGTTAAATACCGGACGCTGAATATTAAAGGCCAGCCAGCGCGTATCCTGTGCGGATTCATTTTTCTGTTCGTCTTTAACGATGTAATGGTTATCGAAGTTTTTACCGGTGTAGCGCGTCGCCCAGTTTTTCGCGTCATTCTCCAGACGCAGGTCAAACGCCCCGGCCTTAAAGGCTTCAAACGCAACGTTGTCATCAAGGTAGTAGTCGTAGCGGATGGTATCAAAGTTCCAGCGCCCCCGGTTTACCGGCAGGTTAGCAGCCCAATAGTTTTTTACCCGGGAATAGACAATGTACTGGCCCATTTTCCACTGGGTTATGCGGTACGGGCCGCTGGCAAGAGGAGGCTTAGAGAGCGGGTCGCTGAGCTTATGAGCCTTCCAGAATTTTTCCGGCATGACCGGTAAAGAAAACAGGCTGAGCATATCCTCTTTACCGGGTTTGGCTAATTCAATGCGGACGGTAAGCGGAGCGATGGCTTTGACGGTCGTGCCTTTGTACACCAGACGAAATTGCGGCACGCCCTCGGTCATAAATTTATGGAAGGTGAAGGCGACGTCGCGGGCAGTGATGGGCGAACCATCATGAAAACGGGCGCGTGGGTTGATGGTCACTTCCACCCAGGAGTAATCCTCCGCATATCGCGCGTTGTCGGCAATGAGCGGGTAGTAGCTGCCGGGTTCATCGTCAGAGGTGGTAAAAAGCGTGTCGTAAAGCTGCTCGGTACGTGCGCCAGGATTACCGCGCATGGAATAGCGGTTGAAATTATCGAATGTCCCGGTCGCGGAAAGCGTTATCCGCCCCCCTTTTGGCGCCGCCGGATTGACATAATCGAAATGATTAAAATTGAAGGCGTATTTGGGTTCGCCAAGCACGGAAAAGGCGTAACTTTCTTTGATGGCCTGAGCCTGTACGCCAAAGCTGGCCAGGGCGACAAACAGAAGCATTACGCGAGCAATCATCGGAAAATGGTTTCCTTTTCTTATCACCTGCCACCGTCAGGCAAGCGTCAATCCTGAATAATAAGTGACGCAGCCTCTGTTGTGAATCCATTCGGGCAGAAGAGTGCCGTCACCATTTCGGCGCGGGCCGGGTATTCATCCAGTGAACGAAGTCCTCAAGCGCTAAAGGGCGGCTAATCCAGTACCCCTGGAGGAAGTTGACGCCATGATCGCGTAGCCATCGGGCCTGCTCCGGGGTTTCCACTCCTTCCGCAACGGTCAGCATATGCAGGCGCTTAGAGAGCATCAAAACCGCATCCAGAACTGGAGAGGTCACGGTTTCCGTACCAATCGCATTAATAAAGCCCCGGTCGATTTTCAGGTAGTCCAGCGTAAAGCGTTCCAGATAGATGAGGGCGCTATGGCCGGTGCCAAAATCATCAATTGCGATTTCGAATCCAGCACAGTGCAGCCACTCAAATAATTTAGCCGCTTCATGTTGATTGAGCATATCGCGTTCGGTAATTTCCAGTACGATCTGAAAATGATGCGGCGGTAAGGATTCCGCCAGGAGACGGATGTCCTCTTTAAAGCTGTTGCTGTGCAGGTGGTCAGGCGCGATATTGATGCCAAACTTTGCCCCGACAGGCAGTACCTTCTGCAACGCGGGGGCGTCGCGCGCCACGAGTTTAAACAGATGCTGGGTGAGCGGCACAATAAGCTGCTGGGCTTCTGCGTAATGAATAAACGCGTCAGGCGGGATTTCGCCTGCCGTAGGGTGACGCCAGCGTAACAGCACTTCCAGACCCGTGACCCTGAGCGTTTGGGTATCAACGACCGGTTGATAGACCACATAAAATTGTTCGCGCTTGATAGCCACCAGGATCTCTCGCCCCGGCTTCAGGCGGATAGAGCTGATGTAGTAGCAGAGCAGGGCGGCGATGATACCGCTCATACTGCCCAGCAGCAGGGCATAGCCCACGTCGTTATAGGTCCAGCTGTCGGCGTATAACTGTATCTTCAGCGGCAGCCCTTTTATTGTCGCCTGGCGCGAAGGCGTACCCGACAGCTCTTCCACGGTCATTAAATGCGAAGAAAACGTCGAGAGCACGGTATCGCCAATAATTAATGCGATGCCATCAAAATCTTCCTGTCGGGCGGTGTAAATAAGGTAGGGCGTCAGGTTGATATTCAGCGAGGTAAATACGCCGCTCTCTTTTAATAACGGGTTGCGATACCAAATCGCCATCGCTGGTTTATCCGGCATCATCGGCGTGCCGGGAAGTATCGCCATATCAATCTCTTTGCGGATGTCGATATTGGATACCAGGTCGGTAAGCGGCGTGTCCATCGATCCGGTTGCCGACGAGCAGAAGGCGATTTTGTCTTTGACGAGCAAAAAGGCGCGCACATTCAGGCTAAAAGCGGCGCGGGAGGTCAGCTCGGAAGAGACTTGCTGGCAGTCATTAAGCGTCAGGGGCTGTAACACATCCGTCGTGGCTTTAAGGTCGGCGAAGTAGCTCACCAGATAATGTTGTACGTCGGATATCAGCGTGTCGTATTTGACTTCACGTTTATGCCATGACATTAAAAATTGCAGGCTACTGATAAGTAACGCGACGATGACCCCTGTGAGAATGCAGGTGAGCAGGATTTTTCGCGAGGACGAGGAGGCGCGTGTGAACATAGTTACTGGTTCTACCTGAGGTAACCGAATGCGATTAAAATGCTTGATTTAAAAGACTATAACCTGGATTAAACCGCATCGTCATACTTTTCTACAGGGATGCGATAGAACGCAAAAAAAGCACCGCCGAAGCAGTGCTTTTTATGTGTCTCGTCAGGATTGCCAAGGGATAGCGGTCAGACGAAAAATTAACTGCGGCTCAGAACCCGGCGCCCTTCGTTGTAACGTTTTTTCCAGTAAGGCTCGTTCATGCTGGAAATAATAACGCCGCTACTGGTAGACGCATGAACAAACTGGTTGTTGCCGATGTAGATGCCTACATGACGGCCCGTCGAACCGGCGCGGAACAGAACCAGATCGCCCGTGCGCAGGTTATTGCGCGAAACGGATTTGCCCATTTCCTGCTGCTCATAGGTTGAGCGAGGCAGTTCTAAACCAAATTGTTCACGGAATGTACGCTGTACAAAGCTGGAACAATCGACACCTTTTTTGGTGCTGCCGCCAAGGCGGTAACGCACGCCTTTCCAGTCAGCATACTGATCCATAATCCGCGATTTAACATCGAGGTTACGCACCATATTTTCAAATTCATCCTGAGAGGCTTGCAGTGAAGAGTTATCTCCATTGCCCACAGCATGCGTCTCAGAATGCACGTTCTTTGCGGTATTTGTAGTGCTACATGCAGAAAGCAGAACCGCCACTGCAATCGCGGGAATTCCCCGCAGGATATATCTCAAAATCGGTTGAGACCTGACCATGTTGTTTGTTTTCCCTTGAAGTCCTTAACGACAAATATCGTTATAAAAATGCCAAACGTGACGAGACTAATTACCTGCGCACAATGAGACAATTCTTTAAGGTCAAATCTGTGGCGGAACGCACAAATTTATTCGCAAAGAGAATAATTATCCAGCGAGGCAAAACGAGTTTAAGATTACCCGATCGTTGCTGCCATTGCGAGCAGTTTGGCGGGATTTTTTATAAGAAATTATGATACTGAAAGTGAATTAGTGGCATTGGCTAAATTAAACGCAAATGAGGCGAATAACAGGCAATGCGTTCATTTTCAACGGGAAGAAGATGACAGGAAGATGACGGCGGGGCGGGAAATAATCGACGATCGCCATCAGGAGTGAGAACGCTCTCTGATGACGATGTTAATTGATGTGATTTATTTGTTTAAATTTTGTTTGTTTTTACCGGGCAGATAATTATCGAAAAACCGTATCACGCGATTGCTGAACGACGTCATTAACAGCCAGGGCAATCCAATCAGCACCGTTGTCAGCGAACCGACCGCAATATCCGTGAACCAGTGGGCGCCGATCATTACGCGCGGAAAGGCAAAAACCACAAATATAATAAGGGCGATGAAACCTGCGACTTTTCCGAAATAACGCAGCATAAATGCGGAAAAAATAAGCAGCATCATTCCGTGATCGCCAGGGAAACTGTCTTTTGACGCATCCTTGGTGGGAATATGCAGGAGATCGCTGACGCGGTGAATATTTTCAAGCGTCAGCGTAGGGCTGGCGCGTTTGACCGGAATAAACGCCTGACCTAACTGATTCACCACAACCGCAGATAAAAGCATCACCAGGCCGATGATGATAATACGCCGACGGCCCGCCGGGGTCTCTTTTAACCAGAAACTCAGCATCAGGCAGCCCATCGCCAGCAGCGCGCAACCATCAAACGCCCGGTTATTGGTGATCGCCACCAGCCAGAGAAATGCGCGGCTTTCAACCAGCTTCTGGTTAAAGAAGTGGAAAATGTTCGCGTCGAGAGGAGACCAGAATCCGTGATTGACTGGAATATACCACGACAAAAACAACGCCAGACCCGCAGCGTTAATCAGCAGTATGAGGGGATACCGGGTTTTCATTATCATCTCGCCATTCAGTAAAACGGAGGCAACCTTACGCGTCCTCGGCTAAACGAAGCTTCAACAATGCGGTCTGTAATGTGTTCCAGTCTGTTTCACGGTCTGAGATGAGTTCGATGCGGCTGTCCGGCGGCGCGACGTTTTGGGTCTCAATATGAAGATCGTCGCCCTGACGATTAATACGCACCAGACCCTCCTTAATGCGCATAACGCCTTTCACTCGTCCAACCGGCGCGAGGCGCGCCCATTCGAGCAGGCCGATGGTGTCGAACACGGTATCTGCATCAAAAATCCAGCCGCAGGCCTGATGTCCCTGGCCGCTGTTCAGGCTGCGACGCCAGCGCTGTTGCGCCGGCAGGCTAAGCGCGGCGAGCCCTTTTCTTTCGGCATGCTGGTGCGTGTGGGCGGCGCTGGCGGGCAGTTCCGCCAGGTTCTGGCGCGGTAAATCCAGCAGCTGTCCGTTGATTTGCCCGTGGTCGGCATGAACCAGTTGACGATTGTCGCCGTACTGTTGCCACCAGGTTTGCAGGGCGCTTTCGCTTTCCGGCGTAGCGCGATCGGTTTTATTCGCGACGATGACATCGGCGGCAGCCAGCTGGTCGCGGAAGTTTTCGTTGGCGACGCTCTTTTCATCCAGCAGTAAACGCGGATCAAGGATGCACAGCGTGGCGCGCAGGTCGATCCACGGCTCGTAAACCGGCGCGGTTAACAAATCGAGGATCTGCTTCGGATGACCAAGTCCTGTCGGTTCGATCAGCAAGCGATCCGGCTTGCCCTGGCGCAGCAGGGTATTTAACCCCACCTGCATTGGTAAGCCGTTCACGCAACACATGCAACCACCGGGGATCTCTTTCAGCAATGCGCCGCTGTCCGCAAGCAGTGCGCCGTCAATGCCCACTTCGCCAAATTCGTTGACCAGCACGGCCCATTTTTCCGCAGGATCTTTGTTGGCTAACAGATGAAGAATAGAGGTTGTTTTTCCACTGCCGAGAAAGCCGGTAATGAGGTTGGTTTTGGTCACGTCTGCTCCAGAATAATGATATGCCGTAACGGCTCGTGCTAATCCTGGCGAAAAAAAACGAAAAAGAGAAGGGCAGAGCGGACGAAGAATTTTTTCGTCCGCTGGAAAGACAGAAATTGTTAATTTTTTAACGTATCAATGACCGCCTGATGCGCGCCATGTTGCGCAATGCGCCGCCAGGCTTGCTCAATGGTTTGCACAAACAGGGGATTTTTCACGAGATCTGTGCCGAAAACCTCCTGCAACGACAGCAGCGCGCTAACCCGCTCCGCGTCACTGCTGCTTTCAACAAGCAGGCGAATTTTTTCACTGAGCGGGTCCCGAATATCAATCGTTGCACCAGCGTCGTCCACGCCGCTGACGTAGCGCATCCAGCCTGCGACGCCCAGCGCTAGCAGCGGCCAGTCACTCCCACGCGCCAGATGTTCGCGAATGCCTTCCAGCATCCGCTGCGGTAATTTCTGGCTGCCGTCCATCGCGATTTGCCAGGTCCGGTGCTTCAGCGCCGGATTGGCGAAGCGTTCAATCAGGCTGGCGGCATAGCGGGATAAATCGACGTTGGTGATGCGCAATGTCGGCGCCTGTTCATTCATCATCAGGCGGTAAGCGGCCTCGCGAAACGCGCTGTCCTGCATACAATCGCTGATGTGCTGGAATCCGGCCAGATAGCCGAGATACGCAAGGAACGAATGGCTGCCGTTGAGCATGCGTAGTTTCATTTGCTCCCAGGGCAGCACGTCATCAACCATCTGCACGCCAGCGACTTCCCACTGCGGGCGGCCTGCCACAAAGTTATCTTCAATGACCCACTGTATAAACGGTTCACAACTGATGGCGCAGGGATCGGCGACGCCCAGCTCGCGGGTAATTTCGTCCAGCGACTCCTCTGTGGCGGCAGGCACGATTCTGTCTACCATCGTTCCCGGGAAGCTGACGTGCTGCTGAATCCACGCCGCCAGCTCCGCCGCGCGTTTTTCCGCCATGCCCAGAACGGCGTTTTTAACCACATGGCCGTTATCCGGGATGTTATCGCAGGAGAGAACCGTGAAAGGCGACAACCCGCGCTCACGCCGACGATGCAGAGCCTCCACAAGAATCCCCGGCGCCGAGTGCGGCTCCGTGGGGTGTTGCATATCGTGAATAATGCGCGGGTTTGACACGTCGAGCGAACCGGTTGCCGGATCGATGCAATATCCTTTTTCGGTGATAGTGAGTGACACTATCGCCACCTGCGGCTCGCAGAACTTTTCGATAATAGCGGCAAGCGAATCCAGCTTTGCGTTCAGGCACTCCTTGACCGCGCCGACGATAATCGCCTGATTGCCGTTCGCGCCTTTTTCCAGCACGGTGTACAAGTGATTCTGCTCGCGAAGCTGGCTCATCAGGCGATCGCCGCTGAACAGGCTGATCTCGCAGATCCCCCAGTCTCCGCCTTGCGCATTCAGCACTCTGTCGGTCAATAATGCCTGATGGGCGCGGTGAAACGCGCCAAAACCGAAGTGCACAATCCGGGTTTGTAGTTGTTGTCGATCGTAGCGGGGCGTCTGTACGCCTTTCGGGAGTGGGGCAGAGGCAATAGTCTTCATTAAGAACACACCTGATTAACCATTAATTAACAATGGTAGTGTAAAGTTATATGACACCAAATTGAATTGGTATGCCGCATTTATCCGGGGATTGTGAGCTGGATCAATCAATCATGCGCCCTGCGTTGACCATTTACGCGATACCTGTATGGTAGTCATCACTCAGGTAAACTAATTTGGTATAACAACTTGTGAGGTGAAGCAATGGAACAAACCTGGCGTTGGTACGGGCCTAACGATCCGGTATCGCTTGATGATGTGCGTCAGGCTGGCGCAACGGGGGTTGTGACGGCATTGCACCACATTCCGAACGGTGATGTGTGGCCGGTTGAAGAGATTAAAAAGCGCCAGGCCATTCTGGCTGAGAAAGGGCTGACCTGGTCTGTTGTCGAAAGTATTCCGGTGCATGAAGAGATTAAAACACGCTCCGGGCAGTACCAGACCTGGATTGCAAATTATCAGCAAAGCATCCGTAATCTGGCCGCCTGCGGTATTGATACCGTGTGCTACAACTTTATGCCGATTCTCGACTGGACGCGTACCGACCTTGAATATCCGTTGCCCGATGGTTCCAGAGCGCTGCGTTTCGATCAGATTGCCTTTGCGGCTTTCGAACTGCACATCCTGAAGCGTGACGGCGCGCAAGCGGACTACAGCGAAGAAGAGCAGCGCCAGGCGCTGGACTACTTCAACGCCATGAGCGCTGCGGATATCGAAAAACTGACCCGGAATATTATCGCCGGGCTGCCTGGCGCTGAAGAGGGTTATACGCTGGATCAGTTCCGTGCGCGTCTGGCGGAATATAACGGTATCAGCAAAGAGGATTTACGCGAAAATATGGCGGTATTCCTGCGTGCGATTGTGCCGGTGGCAGAAGAAGTCGGCGTGCGCCTGGCGGTGCATCCTGACGATCCGCCGCGCCCCATCCTCGGCCTGCCGCGCATCGTTTCTACCATTGAAGATATGCAGTGGCTGAAAGAAACCGTAGACAGCATTAACAACGGGTTCACCATGTGTACCGGTTCGTACGGCGTACGCGCGGATAACGACCTGGTGAAAATGATCGAGACGTTTGGCGACCGCATTCACTTTACCCATTTACGCTCAACCTGCCGTGAAGATAACCCGAAAACCTTCCACGAAGGCGCGCATTTGCAAGGGGATGTCGATATGGTCGCGGTGATTACCGCAATTCTTACGGAAGAACAGCGTCGTAAGCTGGCAGGCGATCTGCGTCCGATCCCAATGCGCCCGGATCACGGTCATCAGATGCTTGACGATCTGCATAAGAAAACCAACCCCGGCTACTCCGCTATTGGTCGTCTGAAAGGGCTGGCGGAAATTCGAGGCGTTGAACTGGCGCTGAAAAAGACCCAGTTCCGCGATTTGCTGTAACACTTGTTGGTCATAAAAAAGGACAGCCCTGGCTGTCCTTTTTTGTTGGTGCGTCGGCGACGGGCGCTTAGTCCGCGCGGCCCATGTAGCGGCGTTCTTCAATGTGAATACGGATTTTTTCACCGGCGCTCAGGTATTCCGGCACCTGAATCACCAGACCGGTGCTCAGCGTTGCGGGTTTGTTGCGGGCGCTGGCTGACGCGCCTTTAATGCCCGGTGCGGTTTCCACGATTTCCAGATCAACCGTCTGCGGCAGTTCGAGCGCCAGCAACTGACCGTCCCAGGTCAGCACCTGCATATCCGGCATTCCGCCTTCAGGAATAAACAGCAGCTCTTCTTCAATCTGATCTTTGGTGAAGGTATACGGGGTATAGTCTTCTTTATCCATGAACACATATTCGTTGCCGTCGATATAAGAGAAATCGACGCCACGGCGGCTCAGGGTGACGGTATCAACGATGTCGTCGCCTTTGAAACGCTCTTCGACTTTCAGACCCGTACGGACGTCGGAAAAACGCATTTTGTACAGCGTCGCGGCACCGCGGGCGGTCGGTGACTGAATATCAATATCTTTTACAATCAGCAGTTTGCCGTTGTAGTTCAGTACCATACCTTTTTTAATTTCGTTCGCTCTTGGCATCGAAAAAATCCTGTTGTAGAGAATGTCTAAAATATCGCGTCAAACTACTCGCGCCGGGCGATTCAGGCAAGTGGAATTCACATATCCCGGATGATTTTGTGTATACTGTTCGCCCACTTCCAGTCCGGTGGCTTACGAATAGAGAATACTGTATGGAATGCCGCCCGGATTGCGGAGCATGTTGCACCGCGCCTTCAATCTCCAGTCCCATTCCGGGTATGCCTGACGGTAAACCCGCAAACACGCCGTGCGTCCAGCTTGATGAACATCAACGCTGTAAGATCTTCGGTTCGCCGCTGCGTCCAAAGGTCTGCGCAGGCCTGCAACCCAGCGCCGATATGTGCGGTCAGACAAGGGCGCAGGCAATGATCTACCTCATTGAACTGGAAACGCTCACAGCGCCTTAAACGTCTTTAATGCGTGCCAGACAAACCATCGTCGCGAGAGCCATCACCAGCGCAAACCAGAATACGGCGTGGTAATTCCAGATTTCCGCCGCAATCCCCGCCAGCGATCCGGCGATAATCCAGCCTACGCGGATGGTATTGGTATACAGCGTGGTTGCTGAACCCGCCTGGCCGGGCATCAGATCCTGAAAATAGAGCATCCCGATGCCGCCGAGAATGCCGATGTAAATTGCGTTCAGCAACTGCAAGCCGAGCAGAACGACAGGCGAGTGCGCCAGCAGCATACCCGCGTAAAAACAAAACCCCGCCACGATGGCGATCCGCATCAGCAGGCGTTTTCCCAGCCGTTTAGCAAAATAACCTGCAATCAACATGGTGGGAATTTCCAGCCCGGCGGCAGTCCCCATCATGACGCCGGCAAGTTTTTCCGGCAGATGCAGTTCGTTAATGATAAACAGCGGCATATTAATGATATAGAGGCTGTTGGTTCCCCACATTAATGTGCAGATAACAAAAAGCAGCAGCGTATCGCGGCGATTACGGCGCGGCGCTTCAAGGGTTCCGGCAGCAAGCGGCGCATCTTTACGCATTGACGGTAAAAACAACCAGACCATTACGCCACAGACGACAAACGCCGCCGCCGCGCTCAGGTACATCACGGTAAAGCTGAACCCCATCGCCAGCGCATAGGCCAGCGGCGGCCCGATCACCCACGCCAGCGAAACCTGGGCGCGCAATATCGAGCTGAACATCACGGCTTCGCGACCGGTGCGATCGGCATGTTCGCGGGCAAGGGCGAACATTTGCGGGTTCGCGGTCGAACCAAAACTACTCAGGAAAACGCCGACGAACAGCAAAATAAAATAGTTGCGGTTCCAGGCAAACAGCACGCAGGCCAACATGCCCAGCACACAGCAAAAAACGATCAGGCTTTTGCGATCGCCTTTTTTGTCGGAGCGCCCGGCCAGAAACTGGCTCACCAGAATGCCGATAACGGCGCTGCCAGTAAAAAAGAAGCCAACCATGCCCGGACGAGCGTGTACCTCATCCGTCAGAAAAAGACTGAGCGTCGGCGTCTGTAACGCACCGGCGATACCCGTCAGAAACGCGACGAGCAGGAATGCCGAAGACGTCAAATCAAACGTTTTTGGTGTGGCGGCAACGGGGGTGTTATGCATGTTTCTGTATCAGTGGTGTGAAGAGACGCGGAGTTTACGCCGCTCGTCAGGAAATAAACAGGTGCCCAAATCAAAATCGCCACAAAAAATCAAAATAGCATTTCAGTCTATGAAGGGAAGATGCTGACGGTGCTGAAACAGATCGTTTTACGGGCAATTCACTTCAGCATTTATTACCTGCCTGAATGAAAAGTGTGCTTTATCTCTAAATTCTGTCATCAATTTTACGACTTTACTTGCGTGCTGAAGCAGAAAGCGCAAGACTTCTTGAAACGTTTCAGCGCTATTTTGTTTTTGATTACAAGTCAGATTAGCGCCTTTTTTCTCATGTTAGCTGAATCGTTTCAAGTTCAGCAGGAGAGGAGAACTATGTTCCAGTTATCGGTTCAGGACATTCATCCGGGCGAACAGGCCGGAAACAAAGAAGAGGCCATTCGTCAGGTTGCCGCTGCGTTAGTGCAGGCGGGCAACGTCGCAGACGGCTACGTCGACGGCATGCTGGCGCGTGAGCAACAGACATCCACTTTCCTTGGCAACGGTATCGCCATTCCGCACGGAACGACCGACACGCGCGATCAGGTGCTGAAAACTGGCGTGCAGGTGTTCCAGTTTCCGCAGGGCGTAACCTGGGGCGAAGGGCAAGTGGCCTATGTGGCGATTGGTATTGCCGCCAGCTCCGATGAGCATCTCGGGTTGCTGCGTCAGCTGACGCACGTATTAAGCGATGACGCTGTGGCTGAACAGCTGAAATCCGCCACGACGGCAGAAGAACTGCGCGCGTTGCTGATGGGTGAAAAACAGAGCGAACAGCTGAAGCTGGATAACGACACCCTGACGCTGGATGTGGTGGCCAGCGACCTGGTGACGCTACAGGCGCTGAACGCCGCGCGCCTGAAAGAAGCAGGCGCTGTGGATGCCGCGTTTGTCGCCAGAACCATCAATGAACAGCCGATGAATCTCGGCCAGGGCATCTGGCTGAACGACAGCGCGGACGGCAACCTGCGCAGCGCTATCGCTGTGAGCCGTGCGGCTACGGCGTTTGACGTAGAGGGCGAAGCGGCTGCGTTGCTGGTGACCGTCGCGATGAATGACGATCAGCCCGTCGCCGTGCTGAAGCGCCTTGGCGATCTGCTGCTGAACAATAAAGCTGACCGTTTGCTGAAAGCGGATGCCGCCACCGTGCTGGCGCTGCTGACCAGCGATGAAGCATTGACTGACGACGTGTTGAGCGCTGAATTTGTCGTGCGCAATGAGCATGGCTTACACGCCCGTCCGGGCACCATGCTGGTGAATACCATTAAACAATTTAATAGCGAAATTACCGTGGCAAACCTTGATGGAACCGGAAAACCGGCAAATGGACGCAGTTTGATGAAAGTGGTGGCGTTAGGCGTGAAGAAAGGCCATCGCCTGCGCTTTACGGCGCAGGGCGAAGATGCTGAACAGGCGCTGAAAGCGATTGGCGACGCCATTGCCGCTGGTCTTGGGGAGGGCGCGTAATGAGCAGACGTGTTGCTACTATCACCCTTAATCCGGCATACGACCTGGTCGGTTTCTGCCCGGAGATTGAACGCGGCGAAGTGAACCTGGTGAAAACCACGGGTCTGCATGCGGCGGGTAAAGGCATCAACGTTGCCAGGGTTCTGAAAGATTTAGGTATTGATGTCACGGTTGGCGGTTTCCTGGGTAAAGACAACCAGGACGGTTTCCAGCAGTTGTTCAGCGAGCTGGGCATTGCCAACCGTTTTCAGGTGGTGCAGGGGCGTACCCGCATCAACGTTAAGCTGACGGAAAAAGACGGTGAAGTGACCGACTTTAACTTCTCCGGTTTTGACGTGACTCCGGCTGACTGGGAACGTTTTGTGAACGATTCGCTGAGCTGGCTGGGTCAGTTCGATATGGTCTGCGTCAGCGGCAGCTTGCCGACAGGCGTCAGCCCGGAAGCGTTTACCGACTGGATGACGCGTCTGCGTAGCCAGTGCCCATGCATTATCTTTGATAGTAGTCGTGAAGCGTTGGTGGCGGGTCTGAAAGCGGCGCCGTGGCTGGTGAAACCGAACCGTCGTGAATTAGAAATCTGGGCAGGCCGTAAGCTGCCGGAAATGAAAGATGTGATCGACGCGGCGCACGCCCTGCGTGAGCAAGGTATTGCGCATGTGGTGATCTCTCTCGGTGCGGAAGGGGCGCTGTGGGTGAACGCATCCGGCGAATGGATTGCGAAGCCACCGTCCGTTGATGTGGTGAGTACCGTAGGTGCAGGGGATTCTATGGTTGGCGGTCTGATTTACGGCCTGCTGATGCGTGAATCCAGTGAACATACGTTGCGTCTGGCGACAGCCGTTGCCGCGCTTGCGGTAAGCCAGAGCAATGTGGGCATTACCGATCGTCCTCAGTTGGCCGCAATGATGGCGCGCGTCGACTTAAAACCGTTTAACTGACAGCAGGAGAGGCATAATGAAAACGCTGCTGATTATTGACGCCAATCTCGGCCAGGCTCGCGCTTATATGGCGAAGACCCTGCTCGGCGCGGCGGCACATAAAGCAAATCTGGAAATTATCGACAATCCGAATGACGCAGAGTTGGCCATTGTGTTGGCTGACGCTGTGCCGAACGACAGCGCGCTGAACGGTAAAAAAGTCTGGCTGGGCGATATTGCCCGTGCCGTGGCGCACCCGGAACTGTTCCTCAATGAAGCGAAAGGACACGCGACGCCATACAGCGCGCCGACAGCGGTTGCCGCCCCGGCAGCGGCCAGCGGCCCGAAACGCGTCGTGGCGGTGACGGCGTGTCCGACAGGCGTCGCGCATACCTTTATGGCGGCTGAGGCGATTGAAACCGAAGCGAAAAAACGTGGCTGGTGGGTGAAGGTCGAAACCCGCGGCTCCGTGGGCGCAGGCAATGCCATCACGCCGGAAGAGGTTGCGGAAGCGGATCTGGTGATCGTGGCGGCTGACATCGAAGTGGATCTGGCGAAGTTTGCCGGAAAACCGATGTACCGTACATCAACCGGCCTGGCGCTGAAGAAAACCGCGCAGGAACTGGACAAAGCCGTAGCGGAAGCGACGCCGTATGCGCCTACGGGCAAAGCGCAGGCCGCCGCGACAGAAGGGAAAAAAGAGAGCGCTGGCGCATATCGCCATCTGCTGACGGGCGTTTCCTACATGCTGCCAATGGTGGTTGCAGGTGGGTTGTGTATCGCGCTCTCCTTTGCGTTTGGTATTGAGGCGTTTAAAGAAGAAGGTACGCTGGCTGCGGCGCTGATGCAGATCGGCGGCGGTTCCGCCTTCGCGCTAATGGTGCCAGTGCTGGCGGGATATATCGCGTTTTCCATCGCGGATCGTCCAGGCCTGACGCCGGGTCTTATCGGCGGTATGCTGGCGGTGAGCACCGGATCTGGCTTTATCGGCGGTATTATCGCGGGCTTCCTGGCCGGTTATGTCGCGAAACTTATCAGCACTAAACTAAAACTTCCGCAGAGTATGGAAGCGCTGAAACCGATCCTGATCATTCCACTGATTTCCAGTCTGATTGTCGGTCTGGCGATGATTTACCTTATCGGTAAACCGGTTGCCGGCATTCTGGAAGGGCTGACTCACTGGCTGCAAACGATGGGGACGGCGAATGCGGTACTGCTGGGCGCGATCCTCGGCGGTATGATGTGTACTGATATGGGCGGCCCGGTTAACAAAGCGGCGTATGCGTTCGGTGTTGGTCTGCTGAGTACCCAGACTTATGCGCCGATGGCGGCGATTATGGCGGCAGGCATGGTTCCTCCGCTGGCTCTTGGGCTGGCAACTCTGGTTGCGCGTCGTAAGTTCGACAAGGCGCAGCAGGAAGGGGGCAAAGCCGCGCTGGTGCTGGGGCTGTGCTTCATTACCGAAGGCGCGATCCCGTTTGCGGCGCGCGACCCAATGCGTGTCCTGCCATGCTGTATCGTCGGCGGCGCGCTGACAGGCGCAATCTCAATGTGGGTTGGCGCGAAACTGATGGCGCCGCACGGCGGTCTGTTTGTGCTGCTGATTCCTGGCGCGATTACACCGGTGCTGGGCTATCTGCTGGCGATTGTTGCGGGTACGCTGGTTGCCGGTCTGGCCTATGCGTTCCTGAAACGCCCGGAAGCTGAAGTTATCGCGAAAGCGGCATAATGTAAAACCTTGTGCCGGATGGCGGCGTGAGCGCCTTATCCGGCCTACGGATACCGATCCTGTAGGCCGGATAAAACGCATTAGCGTCGCCATCCGGCATTTTTCTGCCTTTTTTATCCCCCCCATTTTGTGTCCTGGCTCGCAACTTTTTCCTCCCTTGCAAACTGTATCTATAAAAAATTGTGACTCTGTTCATATCTATTCGCTTTAGGGCTTGCGGATGGATTTACTTTATCAAAAACACGCATATCATGAACACATGTTTTAATATGAACATGTGCTCTAATAATATCGATTGTGGCGGTGGTTATTCTTAACGAACTCATTGTTATGGCAGCTTAATGCCAGAGGACGTTCTATGCGTGAAACGGAATACATAGTGACGATTGGCTCAGCCAATATGGATGTTGCCGGGTATTCGCATGCTTCTTTAAATTATGCGGACTCCAATCCGGGAAAAATAAAATTTACCCCCGGCGGCGTGGGGCGCAATATTGCGCATAATCTGGCTCTGCTGGGAAAAAACTCATGGCTACTGACGGCAGTCGGGAGTGATTTCTATGGGCAGTCATTAATGGCGCAAACGAATCAATCCGGTGTGCACGTTGATAAATGTCTGATTGTGCCGGGAGAAAATACGTCAAGTTACTTATCCCTGCTCGACAATACCGGAGAAATGCTGGTCGCCATAAATGACATGAGCATTACCGACTTTATTTCGGCTGAATTTTTATCACAGCATGCTGATTTTATTCGTGGGGCAAAAGTGATTGTCGCCGATTGTAATATCAGCGAAGAGGCACTGAACTGGGTGCTGGAAAATGCAGGCGATGTGCCGGTATTTGTTGATCCGGTTTCTGCCTGGAAGTGTGTCAAAATTCGCGAGCGACTTGGCAAAATTCACACGCTGAAACCCAACCGGCTTGAAGCTGAAACCCTTAGCGGCATTCCCCTCTCCGGGCGGGAAGATGTCGGGAGCGTTGCGGCATGGTTTCATGAACATGGCCTGAACCGTCTGGTGCTCAGTATGGGTGGCGACGGCGTTTATTACAGCGATATCAACGGCGAAAACGGCTGGTCGCTCCCCATTAAAACCAACGTCGTCAATGTGACCGGCGCTGGCGACGCCATGATGGCGGGACTCGCCGCCTGCTGGATGGACGGCTTACCCTTTATAGATTCGGTTCGATTTGCACAGGGTTGTTCATCAATGGCGCTTGCCTGTGAATATACCAATAACCCTGATTTATCTGTCGCGAATGTTACATCGTTAGTGGAGAACACAGAATGTCTGAATTAACTCTTTCCTCTGAATTATTACAAATTTCGCCAGAAGTACAGGACGCATTAAAGAGTAAGAAACCCATTGTTGCGCTGGAATCAACCATTATTTCCCACGGTATGCCTTTTCCGCAAAATGCGCAAACGGCAATTGAAGTTGAAGAAACCATTCGTAAACATGGCGCCGTTCCCGCAACCATTGCCATTATTGGCGGTGTAATGAAAGTGGGCCTGAATAAAGAAGAAATTGAATTATTAGGTCGTGAAGGACATAACGTTACAAAAGTCAGTCGTCGTGACTTACCGTTTGTGGTTGCCGCTGGAAAAAATGGCGCAACGACGGTCGCATCCACCATGATTATTGCCGCACTGGCCGGAATTAAAGTATTTGCAACCGGCGGTATCGGTGGCGTACATCGTGGCGCAGAACATACGTTTGATATTTCTGCTGACTTGCAGGAGCTGGCGCATACTAATGTCACGGTAGTTTGTGCGGGGGCGAAATCAATTCTCGACCTGGGATTAACCACCGAATATTTAGAGACTTTTGGCGTGCCGTTAATTGGCTATCAGACCCAGGCATTACCGGCATTTTTCTGCCGTACCAGTCCGTTTGACGTCAGTATTCGCCTGGACAGCGCGCAAGACATCGCCCGCGCAATGGCGGTGAAATGGCAAACCGGCCTGAACGGTGGTCTGGTTGTGGCAAACCCGATCCCGGAACAGTTTGCGATGGCGGAAGAGAAAATCAACGCGGCGATCGATCAGGCCGTGAAAGAAGCGGAAGAGCAGGGCGTCGTGGGGAAAGAAAGCACGCCATTCTTGCTGGCGCGCGTGGCGGAACTGACCGGCGGCGATAGCCTGAAATCCAATATCCAACTGGTGTTCAACAACGCTGTACTGGCCTGTGAAATAGCGAAGGAATATCAACGCCTCGCCTGATAAAAACGCACGGGCAGAGAGCGGTCGCCCGCGATATCAAAACCTGGCTTTCACGCCGGGTTTCCTGGCATGAAGGGAAAATCATTATGGATATAATGAGAAGTGTTGTGGGTATGGTGGTACTACTGGCAATCGCATTTCTGCTGTCAGTGAATAAAAAACGTATCAGCCTGCGTACCGTTGGGGCGGCGCTGGTGCTGCAAATCGCCATCGGTGGGATCATGCTTTATTTCCCGCCGGGGAAATGGCTGGTGGAGCAGGCCGCGCTCGGTGTCCACAAGGTGATGTCCTACAGCGACGCGGGTAGCGCATTTATCTTTGGCTCATTAGTAGGGCCAAAAATGGATGTACTGTTTGACGGCGCTGGGTTTATCTTTGCCTTTCGCGTGTTGCCGGCCATCATCTTTGTGACTGCGCTGATCAGCTTGCTTTACTACATTGGCGTGATGGGACTGCTGATCCGTATTCTCGGTGGTATTTTCCAGAAAGCGCTGAACATCAGCAAGATCGAGTCGTTTGTTGCGGTCACTACCATTTTCCTCGGGCAAAACGAGATCCCGGCGATCGTAAAACCGTTTATCGACCGTCTCAACCGCAACGAGCTGTTTACCGCCATTTGTAGCGGCATGGCCTCAATCGCCGGTTCGATGATGATCGGCTATGCCGGAATGGGGGTGCCGATTGATTATCTGCTGGCGGCGTCCTTAATGGCGATCCCTGGCGGCATTCTGTTTGCCCGTATGCTGAGCCCGGCAACGGAAGAGTCTAAAGTGACGTTTGAAAACCTGTCATTTACCGAAACGCCGCCAAAAAGCATCATCGAAGCGGCGGCCAGCGGCGCGATGACCGGGTTGAAAATCGCCGCCGGTGTGGCGACGGTGGTGATGGCGTTTGTGGCGATTATCGCGCTGATTAACGGCATCATCGGCGGCGTTGGCGGCTGGTTCGGCTTTGGTCACGCCACGCTAGAAGGGATCTTCGGCTGGGTTTTAGCGCCGCTGGCCTGGATTATGGGCGTGGACTGGAGCGATGCGACGCTTGCCGGTAGCCTGATTGGGCAAAAACTGGCGATTAACGAGTTTGTTGCATACCTCAACTTCTCACCGTATCTGCAAGCTGCCGGTACGCTGGATGTGAAGACGATAGCGATTATCTCTTTCGCGTTGTGTGGCTTTGCCAACTTTGGTTCGATTGGCGTGGTGGTTGGCGCGTTTTCTGCGATTGCGCCGCAGCGTGCGCCGGAAATCGCCCAGCTAGGTTTACGGGCGCTGGCGGCGGCAACGCTCTCTAACCTGATGAGTGCTACTATCGCGGGGTTCTTTATCGGGCTGGCGTAGTTGTAGTAGACGATTTTGCCGGATGGCGGCTTCGCCTTATCCGGCCTACAGTAATGCACTCCGTAGGCCTGATAAGCGAAGCGCCATCAGGCATATTCGACCCACATTGGCGCACTCCGTAGGCCTGATAAGCGCAGCGCCATCAGGCATTATGCCAGGGTTGTTTTCAGCAGATAAAGCGCGTTATCGGCGGAGAGGGTGGGGTTGTTAATACTGATGCTGGCGCGCGATAACGCCGCGCAGGCCATCGCGAAATTCGCGCTATCGCGAAAATCACTTCCCTCCAGAAAGCTGTAGAGCAACCCGGCCATGAAGCCATCATCCGCGCCGAAGCTGTCCACGCGGGTGTGAGACGGCGGGGTGAGTAAAAACTGCTCGCCGTTTTTCTCGCTACAAAAGACCGCTTCATCTTCCAGGCAAACGAAGATTCGCTGTACGCCTTGCTGATGCAGGTCATTGACGGCCTGTACACGGTCGGCATCGGAACGCACCGCTTTCCCCCACAGAATCTCCAGCTCTTTTTGCGTGGGTTTTAACGTATGAATGCGTGAATACCAGGTCCTGATTTTTTCCGCTTTGAACTCTGAAACGGTATCAATAAAGACCGGGATTTCATCCGCAATGGTAAAGACCCATTCGATGGCTTCTGGCGTCAGGTTGCAGTCCGCCAGCACCACGCCAGCGTGACGGATCAGATCCCGCGAGCTATTCAGCAACTGCGGCGTCAGCTGTTGCAGAATGTGGGTGTCGTTAATCGCCAGCACCGTCTCTTCCTGCTGGTTGGCGATGGACAGATAGGTTGAAGTGTTATGCCCATGCAGACGGATACAGCTGGAGATGTTCACACCAGCCTGACGAGTCTGCTCCAGCAGCGTTTCACCATAAAAATCGCTACCGACCGCAGAGAGCAAATGCACATCGCGACCCAGCAGCGCCAGATTATGCGCAATATTGCGCCCCACGCCGCCAGCAGAACAGTGAATGCTGCCAGGGTTGGAAGCCGCCTGCGGATAATGGATATCCGCCACGCCGCGAATATCCATATTGATCGCCCCGACCACCACGCAATACTCCTGCTCGGTGAGGATATAGCCTTTGCCTTTGATCATCCCTTTGCGCATCAGATCCATAATATGGGCCGCCACGCGTGAGCGACTGATCTGCAAAATATCAGCGATTTCATTTTGCTGAATGAGCGGATTGCGGCGCAGGATCTTGAGGATCTGCTTTTCCCTGTCGTTCATCATTACGCAACCACCTTTGCCGTTTGCTGCGCTTTCAGCCAGGCAATCTCTTCTGCCCAGATATCCGGGTTGATGGTTTCCAGAATCAGCGGAATACCGTCAAAACGATCGTCCTGCATAATCCAGCGAAATGCCTCATGACCAATGTTGCCTTCGCCCAAACTGTGGTGACGGTCAACGCGGCTGCCAAAGGCGCTTTTTGCGTCATTCAGGTGCATGCCGCGCAGGTATGTAAAGCCCACAACACGCTCAAAGTCGGCGAATGTTTTTTCACATTCGTCGGTGGTACGCAGATCGTAACCGGCCGCGAACGCGTGACAGGTATCAATACAGACGCCCACGCGGGACTTATCGTCCACGCCGTCGATGATGGCGGCGAGATGCTCAAACCTGAATCCCAGATTGCTCCCCTGACCCGCAGTGTTTTCAATGACTGCCGTGACCCCTTGGGTTTTCTCAAGGGCAATGTTGATCGACTCCGCAATTCGCGCCAGACATTCCTCTTCCGGGATTTGCTGTAAATGGCTACCCGGGTGGAAATTGAGCAGCGATAGCCCCAGTTGCTCACAACGCTGCATTTCATCAATAAACGCATCGCGCGATTTTTCCAGCGCTTCGCTGACAGGGTGCCCGAGGTTGATCAGATAGCTGTCGTGGGGAAGGATCTGCGCAGGCGAATAGTGGTATTTCTCGCAGGCGGCCTTAAAGTCATCAATGATTTGGGCAGTGAGCGGCGCGGCGCGCCATTGACGCTGATTTTTCGTGAACAGCGCAAATGCGGTTGCGTCAATTTCTGCGGCGCGAATTGCAGCGTTGGCTAACCCGCCAGCGGCGCTGACATGCGCTCCGATATATTTCATGGAAGACTCCTGTTAAACCCGCTATACACATTATTCTTCAGGTTTGAATAATGTCGTGTATTCGAAAAAAATACTCTCCAATGATAGCGGGTTAACAGGGGCAAAATGTAGTGCTTTATGCGATAAGATGGTGAATCAGTACGTTAATCACGCCGCCGCCAACAATCAGCCAGACAAACAGCACCAGTGCCATCAGTAACGGTTTCGCCCCGGCTTTCTTCAGCGCGCTGACGTGCGTTGTAAGACCCAGCGCGGCCATTGCCATCGCCAGCAGAACCGTATCCAGCGTAATCAACATGTTTACCACCGCCTGCGGCAGCAGATGGAACGAGTTAACGATTGCCACTACGATGAACAGCACCGCAAACCACGGGATGGTGATTTTGCTTTTCTCCGCGCCCGTCGCCGGAGAAAGTTGTTTCACACGGGCGGCCAGCAGAATCAGAAACGGCGCCAGCATCATTACGCGCAGCATTTTGGCAATCACCGCGGCGTTTTCCGCGTCCGGGTTAATGGCGTGCCCGGCGGCAACGACCTGGGCTACTTCATGCATGGTCGAACCAATATAGATGCCGTAGGTTTCCGGGCTGAACCAGTGCGCCAGCAGCGGATACATTGCCGGGTAGAGGAAGATTGCCAGCGTACCGAAAATCACCACCGTCGCGACGGCCACCGTAACTTTACTGGCCTCCGCTTTAACGACGGGCTCCGTTGCCAGCACTGCTGCCGCTCCGCAAATGCTGCTTCCGGCACCAATCAGCCAACTGGTGTGCTTGTCCAGACCAAACACTTTCTGCCCGAGGAAACAGGCGAGTAAAAAAGTGCTGGAGAGCGTCAGTACATCAATCACAATCCCGCTGACGCCCACGTCTGCAATCTGTGAGAAGGTGAGGCGAAACCCGTAGAGAATGATCCCCAGGCGTAATAGATGTTGTTTAGCGAACAGCACGCCGCCGTCACAGCTTTTCCAGATTTGCGGATACACCGTATTGCCGATGACCATTCCCAGTAAGATGGCTAAGGTGAGGGCGCTGAACCCGGCTCCCGCGACGGCTGGAATAGATCCACCCCACAGGGCGGCCCCTGTGATAACTGCGCTCAGGGCAAGCCCCGGTATAAAATGCCACACTGTACGATGGTGATTCTGTAAGGTGAGTTCTGTCATAACCTTCTCCTCTATATGGGTAAAATGTTATGGCGAACTGGTTTAAAAATAAAATTGATTATATATTTATAATTAATCTTTATAAGTGGTAAGCGACGGCCTGCCAGTGGAAAACAACAATGCATATCACGCTACGACAACTAGAAGTTTTTACTGAGGTGCTAAAAAGCGGCTCGACGACCCAGGCATCTGTCATGCTATCGCTGTCGCAGTCGGCCGTAAGCGCGGCATTGACCGATCTGGAAGGTCAGCTTGGCGTACAGCTATTTGACCGCGTCGGGAAACGGCTGGTAGTCAATGAACACGGGCGCTTGCTGTACCCGCGCGCGCTGGCGCTGCTGGAGCAGGCTGTCGAAATTGAGCAACTGTTTCGGGAAGACAACGGCGCAATCCGCGTTTATGCCAGTAGCACCATCGGTAATTACATCCTGCCTGCGGTAATTGCCCGTTACAGGAAAGACTTTCCCGATCTGCCGCTGGAACTTAGCGTGGGCAACAGCCAGGATGTCATTACGGCGGTGCTCGATTTTCGGGTGGATATCGGCCTGATTGAAGGCCCGTGCCACAATACCGAGATTATTTCTGAGCCGTGGCTGGACGATGAGCTGGTGGTGTTTGCCGCACCGTCCTCGCCGTTGGCGCAAGGGCCGGTAACGCTTGAACAGCTTGCCGCCGCGCCCTGGATACTGCGCGAGCGCGGTTCCGGTACGCGTGAGATTGTCGACTACCTGTTGCTTTCGCACTTGCCAAAATTCGAAATGGCGATGGAGTTGGGTAACTCCGAAGCGATCAAACACGCCGTGCGTCATGGTCTGGGCATCAGCTGCCTGTCGCGGCGGGTTATTGAGGAACAGCTTCAGGCGGGAACGTTGAGTGAAATCGCGGTGCCTTTGCCGCGCCTGGTGCGAACCCTGTGGCGAATCCACCATCGCCAGAAACACCTTTCCAATGCCTTACAGCGTTTTCTGCGCTACTGCGAATAAGCGTCCTTTGCCGGATGGCGGCGTAAACGCCTTATCCGGCCTACAAACTCGACGCTTTATCCGGCCTACAAATGTCGATCCTGTAGGCCTGATAAGCGTAGCGCCATCAGGCGAATGTCTTAACGTCTATCCGATCTACACTTTACTTATAATCCGCGGCCAGTCATGAAGGTCTCTTATAACTGCGCATTTGTGCCGGAAGGATGGCGTTTCGTCTGCTACAATCGCGCCTCATTTTTTGGATGGATAGCATTTTCACATGGTTTCCGAAACTAAAACCACAGAAGCGCCCGCGTTACGTCGCGAATTAAAGGCGCGTCACCTGACAATGATCGCCATTGGCGGTTCCATCGGTACGGGTCTTTTCGTTGCATCTGGTGCAACCATTTCTGCGGCGGGTCCAGGCGGCGCGCTGTTTTCTTATATCCTGATCGGTCTGATGGTCTACTTCCTGATGACTAGTCTCGGCGAACTGGCGGCGTATATGCCGGTATCCGGTTCATTTGCGACTTACGGTCAGAACTATGTTGAAGAAGGCTTTGGCTTCGCGCTCGGCTGGAACTACTGGTACAACTGGGCGGTGACCATCGCCGTAGACCTCGTGGCCGCACAGCTGGTGATGAACTGGTGGTTCCCGGATACGCCGGGTTGGATCTGGAGTGCGCTGTTCCTCGGCGTGATCTTCCTGCTGAACTACATCTCGGTCAGAGGCTTTGGCGAAGCAGAATACTGGTTCTCGCTGATCAAAGTGGCGACCGTCATTATCTTTATCATCGTGGGCGTCATGATGATCGTCGGCATCTTCAAAGGGGCGCAGCCAGTGGGCTGGAGCAACTGGACGACCGGCGATGCGCCGTTTGCCGGGGGTTTTGCGGCGATGATTGGCGTGGCGATGATTGTCGGCTTCTCCTTCCAGGGGACGGAACTGATTGGTATCGCGGCGGGTGAGTCTGAAGATCCAGAGAAAAACATTCCGCGCGCGGTGCGTCAGGTATTCTGGCGTATCCTGCTGTTCTATGTGTTCGCGATCCTGATTATCAGCCTGATTATCCCGTATACCGACCCGAGCCTGCTGCGTAACGATGTGAAAGACATCAGTGTCAGCCCGTTCACTCTGGTGTTCCAGCATGCGGGTCTGCTTTCCGCTGCGGCGGTAATGAACGCGGTTATCCTGACGGCGGTGCTGTCGGCGGGTAACTCCGGGATGTACGCGTCTACCCGTATGCTCTACACCCTGGCCTGTGACGGTAAAGCGCCGCGTATTTTCGCGCAGCTGTCACGCGGCGGCGTTCCGCGTAACGCGCTGTATGCGACGACGGTAATTGCGGGGCTTTGCTTCCTGACGTCGATGTTTGGCAACCAGACGGTATACCTGTGGCTGCTGAATACCTCCGGGATGACGGGCTTTATCGCCTGGCTGGGGATTGCCATCAGCCATTATCGTTTCCGCCGTGGCTATGTGTTGCAGGGTAACGATGTGAAAGATCTGCCGTACCGTTCTGGATTCTTCCCGCTGGGGCCGATCTTTGCGTTTGTGCTGTGTCTGACCATCACGCTGGGTCAGAACTATGAAGCCTTCCTGAAAGACACCATTGACTGGGGCGGCGTAGCGGCAACCTATATCGGGATTCCGCTGTTCCTGGCTATCTGGTTCGGCTACAAGCTGACAAAGGGAACACACTTTGTTCGCTACAGTGAAATGCACTTCCCGGAGCGTGTGAAGAAATAACCTGGTGCCTGATGGCGCTGCGCTTATCAGGCCTACAGGAGCAACATTTGTAGGCCGGACATCCGGCAGGTAAAATAAAAAAGCCCCGGCATTCATCATGCCGGGGCTTTTTGTTGTACTGAACTTAGAAGTTATAAGTCAGGCCAACCGTGTAACGACGACCGTCGAGAATGGTATCGTAAGTCTCGTAATCGATCTGTTTGTCCAGAACGTTATAGACGCCTGCGGTTAACAGTAGATTTTTGTACGCGTAATAACGCACACCAACATCAACCTGCGTATAAGACGGCGTTCCCTGGGCCATTGAAGTACGGCTCAGGTATTCGGAGGTCTTGCCGCGGAAGTTCAGACGGCTCCAGAAGCCAACATCCTGCGTTGCCTGCCAGTCCAGCGTGGTGTTGAACATATGCTTCGGCATTTTATTCAACGGCTTGCCAGAGAACTGACCGCTTTTCTGCTCAGATTCGGTATAGGTATAGTTCGCCGTCCAGTTGAGATCGCGGGTGATCTTCCAGCCAAAGGTGGACTCCACGCCGCGCATATTGGCTTTATCAACGTTGACGCGATCGCTGACAAAGTCGTATTTCTCACCACCAATAGTACAGGCCGGATCTGAACTGCTGTTGCAGCGGCGCACTTCAGTTATCTTATCTTTGAAGTCGGTATTGAACAGCGTCACGCCAGCGTTAAGGTTATCTCCGTTATCCCACAGCAGGCCCAACTCTTCGCTCAGGCTCTTTTCTGGTTTCAGGTCTGCGTTACCGACAATAATACCGTTCAGACGACCGCCGCCGGTAATCTGTCCCCAGGTCGGGGAGGACTGGCGCAGATCCGGTGCGCGGTAGCCCGCAGAGACGCCGCCTTTTAAGGTCCACTGATCGGTAAGATGCCATACGCCATAGCCACGCGGCGTCCAGTTGTCGCCATAGTTTTCATCTTTATCCATACGGATACCGCCGGTCAGCGTAAAGCTGTCGGTCATCGCCCACTCATCTTCAGCAAACAGCGCCCAGCTCCAGCGGGTCAGCTTGTTCACGTCTTCGTAGGCTTTTAACTGGTTGCCGTTATCGCTCAGTTTCTCGTAACGATACTGCCCACCTAATGTCAGGGTATGCGCGCCGAGGAAGATCTGGTTCTGGTTATTAAAGATGGTGTTGTAAGACTTCATCTGGCGACCGGGGTTGTTGGTCTCTTCCTGCTGAATGTAGCTGGTGGTGTTGAAGTCGTCGTAATAACCGCTGTGGGTTAAGGAATAGGTGGTGTGCTCATAGCGGTTTTCGCTTTTGCTGTTTGGCTTACAGCTACCGTTACGGCAGCTTTCTTCTGCCATTGACTTGCCTGGCGTACTGTCGCGATCCTGCAATTCACGCGCGATGTCGAAGTCAAAATCGTTTTTATCATCCGGCGTAAAGTTTAGCGTTAAAGCCCCGTTGCGCAGGCGCTGCTCGTTGTAGCCATTGACGATTTTGTCTTCCGCACGGCGAGAGAGCAGCCCGGTCACTTTCGCCCCCAGCAATCCGTCAATCAGCGGGCCGGACGCATAAGCGTTGGTCTGGTACAAATCACCGGAGTCCCTGTCTTCCTGGAAGGTGGCGTCGCCATGCAGGGAGCCGGTCCAGCCTTTCGTGTTGGACACTTTTTTGGTGATCACGTTAATGACGCCGCCCATCGCATCTGAACCGTAAAGCGATGACATTGGCCCGCGAATAACTTCAATACGCTCGATCGATTCCAGCGGCGGCAGCCAGCCTTGCTCGATCCCGGAGTTATCGCTGTTCGGACGCGTGCCGCGCGTGCTGATGCGCTTACCGTTGACCAGGAACAGCGTGTATTGCGAAGCCATCCCGCGGATGCTGATATCGCTACTGCTGCCGCCGCCGGTAACAACGACTCCGGGCACATCTTTCAGCGCATCGGTGACATCGCGATAGGCTTTGTCTTCGATCTGCTGTTTGGTGATAACGGAGATAGACGCAGGGGCGTTCTGGATTTTCTGCTCAAATCCCGTGGCGGTTACAACGACGGTGTCCTGATCGGCAGCATAGACGAGCGATGGGAGACACGCTGCGCATACTGCGGCAGCGATAGCCTTAACGTGAGGTATGGTCATTTTTGTCATTCCATTAAATGAGTAAAACTGCGAGCCATGAAAAAAGGCCATGACAACGGTATGTATTTGTCTTTTAAGTACTCTTTGCGGTGAATAAGCGGGACGAATTGTACAAAAGAATGAATATTTGTAAACACAAATGATAATTGAAATCATTTGTGTTTATTTGTTTTTCACGGAAAGGGATTTCAAATCAATAAGATGGCGGATCGTAAATGTGAGGAAATTTTGAAGAAAAAATGGAGAAATGAAGGATGAAAAGGAGGGCAGATACCCTCCGTTGTTACGTTATGGCAATAGATTATCGTTTTTTACAGACGATGGAGACGAGAAAGTAGCGCCAGGGAGAGCGTGGTTAATAAAATAGCGATGAAGGCGTAAATATAGACGCCAGACCATTCCCAGCTATTTTTCACCAGAATGACCGGTACGCCGGCCATTGCCGCGCCAACATAACTGAATAATCCCCGGAAACCGGTAATAGAACCCGCAGCATCTTTGTGAGTAACGTCCAGGCAGCCGACGGCAAAAAGCATATGCGGCCCGTACAGTGCAAATCCCATGATGGTGAAAAGTACGGCGGTGATGGTGTAAGAGGTATCCTGCACCAGTGGAATAAGCACGATGCATACGCAGAGCATTAAGGCGAAAATTAACCCCGTCATCCAGCGGTTGCTTTTAAACATAAAGTCTGACAAATATCCGGCCAGCAGTCCCCCTGCCAGCCCGCCAGCTTCGAACCACGAGATAATGGAGTTTGCTTTAATCAGGCTCCAGCCGTGTACCTGCGAGTAATAGATTTGCGGCCAGTCATTGAGAATAGTGCGCGCAATATACACGGACATATCGCCCACGATGATGATCCATACCAGTGGGTTGGTCAGAATGTATTTAACGAACACCTGCCAGAAGCTCAGATTGACCGGGCTGGCTTTTACCTGTGCAAGCTCGGTAGGGTCGTTACGCCATTCGCCGACATTGGGTAGCCCGAGGGTGCCGGGACGATCCTGAATCGTAAACAGCGCGACAACCCCCATCAGAAGGGAAATGACCCCAGGGACATAGAAGCCCATTTTCCAGCTGCCGCTAAAGGCAATGGCGAAGCTGGTGAGCAGCGGGGCAAGGCTGCCGCCAATGTTATGCGCTGCTTCAACGATTGCCCACCAGCGCCCGCGTTCGTTTTTTGAGAACCAGGAAGCCATAATTTTCGCCATTGGTGGGAAGCTGGTGCCCTGGAGAATCGCATTGAGGCTGTACAATACGTAGAACGCCGCGACGCTATCGGAAAAGCCAAAGAGAATATTGACGATGCCGACGCCAATCAGCACCGGGCCGGTCATGGCTTTAGGGTTAATTTTATCAACCAGCATGCCGCCAACAAACTTCATGGAACCATAAAGAATGTAAAAAATGGAGGACATGATGGCGAAATCTTCTGCGGTTAGCGACGTATCCGCCAGCATGGCTGGCATCGCAGCAGAAAAGTTTTTACGGGTCAGATAGAATACGGCATAAGAGATAAATACCGAGGTGATGATCTCTGTGCGAAATTTTTTATAAGTATGATCAATCTCTTTTTTCGAGTTAGCAACAGGCCGATCGGCCTGACTGAAAATAAATGCTTTTATGTTCATCGTGAGTTTCCCTTCCGGCGACGGAAATGTGGTTATAATTCATCTTCAATAAAGAACAGAAGTGATTCGAATCCATGAAAATTAATCTGGTGATGGATTGTTTCTCTGACAACGGGTTTTGCCCGCCACGCGATACCGGTTCCCGCGTACGTTAGCATCGGCAGATCGTTTGCGCCGTCGCCGCAGGCAATAATGTTGTGTACAGCGAGGTTGAGTTGTGTTGCCAGCGCAGAGAGCGTTTGCCGCTTTTTCCTGGCATTCATGATCGGGAAGGTAATATTGTCCGTCAGGACGTTATCTTTTATTTCAACCGTGTTGGAAAAGGCGTAGTCGAGCTGATACTTTTCTTTCAGCCGTTGAGTGAAAATATCCAGACCACCGGAAATAATGGCCGTTTTAAACCCTTTGTTTTTCAGTACCGGCAACATAGCGGCAAGGCCGGGGGAAATCGTCATTCGATCGCAAACGGCATTGAGGACATCACAGTGCGTGCCTTTTAACATGCGAATACGGCGGGTAAAACTGGTGTCGAAATCTACTTTCCCTTCCATCGCCTGTTGGGTCATCTCCGCGATTTGCGCAGAGATGCCAAGCGTGTGAGCGATTTCATCCACGCCTTCCTCTTCAATAAACGTTGAGTCCATATCAAATGCAATCAGTCCCTTTGTGGGGATGCTCTGAGGTTTGACAAAAAAATCAAACTGCAATTGCAGTGATGCAGCGCGTAATTTCTGATAAATAGCCTGCGTCAGCATTTCATCGGGTAGCGTAAGTTTTAAATAATCCTTATTGATTAATGCCAGATGCCGACGCTCTAATAAATAATGACATTGCATTGCGTGAGAACGAAGAAAATCATTATATAACCACGCCTGAAGTTGCTCTGTGTTTGTTGATGTGACGAAGTAAGTTATTGCCATCATGTTGCTCCTTTACATTGCGCTTTATTATAATGGGCGGCGTTTGTTTCTTGTGCGTCGTGCTATCACAGATATGAATGTTAAAGAAAAGATAAAATGGTATTGTTTTTAATACCTGATAATGAATAAGCATGAAAAGTATCATTTTTAATATGTTGATTACGGTATATTATCGCCATCCCACCCTGCGCTTTTTTTAGGAATACATATATAAAAATGGAAAGTTGCGTTGATATATTCAAAATTGTGATAGGTCCATCCAGTTCAAGAACCGTGGGGCCAATGCGTGCGGCTTGCAATTTCATTTCGCAGCTAAAACGGCAGGATACGCTGCCGTTACTCAGGAATATTGAAATTGAATTGTTTGGCGCATTATCGTTAAGCCGTAAATGCCACAATGTTGATGCCGCGCTTTATCTGGGGTTGCTGGGAAATCAGCCGGAGAAGGTGGATTTACGTATGCAACTGACCGCCATCAGGCGTGCGGAAAATGACGGTATGCTTGACGTGCCCGCCCCGGCGAACAGCACGGTGACAGTGGCGGTGAAAATTATTGCGAATCACCATGCGCATCCCGGACATCCTTATGCGATGACCTTTCGCGCCAAAGATGATTACTTTACGTTATACGAGGAGACGTGGTTTTCGACCGGCGCCGGGCAGGTACGAAAATACGGTGAGTCTGCGCCCGTGGCGACAGATCAGACACGCGCCTCTCCCTTTGCCTTTCGCAACGCCGCGCAGTTGCAGGCGCTGTGCCAACGCAACGGGCTTTCCGTTGCGGCGCTGATGATGAAAAATGAGCTGAACAGCCATTCTCAGCCCTCATTACAGCGCTATTTAACGCAGGTCTGGGAGGTTATGAAGCAGGCCGTCCACCGTGGCCTGCATACCGAAGGGCTGCTTCCCGGCCCTTATCAGATCCCGCGTCGGGCCTGCGCATTGCATAAATCGTTGTGTATGAAGCCTTTGGCAGCGGATTTTCTGACGACCCTGAACTGGGTTAACGTGTTTGCTATTGCCGTGAGTGAAGAGAATGCGGCAGGCGGGCAGATTGTCACGGCGCCGACGAATGGCGCAAGTGGCATTATTCCGGCGGTATTGAGCTGGTACGATAAGTTTGTTTGTCCGCTGGACGCGGGCGCCATCACCCGTTTTTTTCTTACGGCAGGTGCCGTCGCGCTGTTGTTTAAACAGAATGCGTCGATTTTAGGATCGGAAGTGGGATGCCAGGGGGAGATCGGCGTCGCATGTTCGATGGCGGCGGCAGGGCTGGCGGAGTTGATGGGCGCATCCGTCGGGCAGGTATTAAGCGCTGCGGAAATTGCGATGGAGCACCATCTGGGGTTGACCTGCGATCCGGTTGGCGGGCAGGTGCAAATTCCCTGTATAGAAAGAAACGCCATCTCTGCCGTAAAAGCCATTAATGCGGCGACGATGGCGATGAGCCGCATCAGCGAGCCCTGTATTTCTCTGGATGAAATTATTGCTGCCATGTATGAAACCGGCAAAGACATGAGCGCAAAATATCGCGAGACTTATCACGGATGCCTCGGAAAAATTCAGCCAAGAAAAAGGTGCTAGTACATTGAAATACCAAACAATGAATAATGACGAGATCGTCTGGTCGCTCTGCGCGCGCATCAAGGAAACGCGGATTTCCCTGTCTATGACGCAACAGCAGCTTGCCGATCGCGCGCAGGTAGGCATCGCGACGATCAAGCGTATTGAGAAAGGCGCTGGCCTGAACCTCGATACGCTGATTTCTCTCCTGCGCGCGCTTGATAAACTGCACAATCTGGATGCGATTTTGTTTGAATCAGAAATGCGCAATTTTAGCGAGAGCGAGAGTGCCGGGCGTCTTCAGATTCGCCAGCAGGTTGCTGATTTAAACCGGAAATCGTCTGCGCCGCAAGCCGATGACAATAACGATATTGCGGCGCTGGAAAAAGCCGTTTACTGGTGATCAGCTCAGCAGATGCTGTGCATGGAAGCGCAGATGATCCTCAATAAACGAGGCGATAAAGTAATAACTGTGGTCGTAGCCCGGTTGAATACGTAACGTCATCGGCCAGTCCTTCTGGCGCGCGGCTTCGGCCAGTACCGCCGGTTGTAGCTGATCGGCGAGGAACTGATCGTTATCGCCTTGATCAATCAGCGTTGGAATGGCGTGTTCCGGCTGGCTGGCGAGCATCAGCGCGCAACTGTCCCACTCAACCCAGGCCGATCTCTCTTCCCCCAGATAGGCCGTAAACGCTTTTTCTCCCCACGGTACGCGGCACGGATTCACGATGGGCGCAAAGGCGGAAACGCTGGTGTATTTCCCCGGATTCTTCAGCGCCATGATCAATGCGCCGTGCCCGCCCATTGAATGTCCGCTGATCGCGCAACGTTCACCCACGTTAAACTGCGACTGGATCAGCGCCGGGAGTTCATCGCGCAGGTAGTCGTACATGCGGAAATGCGCGGCCCAGGGCTGCTGCGTCGCGTTGAGATAGAATCCCGCGCCTTTACCTAAATCATAACCTTCGTCATCGGCGACCTGTTCGCCGCGCGGACTGGTGTCCGGCATCACCAGCACAATGCCCAGTTCGGCGGCAATGCGTTGCGCACCGGCTTTGGTGGTGAAGTTCTCATCATTACAGGTTAACCCTGACAGCCAGTACAGCACCGGAGGCGGCGTTGTACTGCGGGGAGGCGGGAGAAAGATGCTGAATGTCATGGCGCAATTCAGCGTGGTGGAGTCGTGTCGCCAGCGTTGCTGCCAGCCTTCAAAACAACGGTGCTCTTCGAGCATATCCATGCGTGGCTCCTTTTGTGTTGAACCTGAATGAGTCGTGCAATTTCCCCATAATACAGATTATTCATTGCGCTGTGAGTAACTTTCACTTCCGCATTTATCTAACATGCTTCATCATCTACACAACTTTACATTAACACCTGGCGTCATGGCCCGTCAGATTTAGCGTGCGGAACCGCCGTGGAGAATCCGGGACATGAAAGGCAGCGGCGATTTCAATAATTATCGTTGTGAATACTGGATTATGTGCGCCGCCTCACGCACAATAAACGGGCTGCCAACAGCCTAAAAACTTTGCCCCACGCAGGGCAGAGGCGCCACACCTGCAGGAGAAGAATAAATGTCATCACTCAGTAAAGAAGCGGCCCTGGTTCATGAAGCGCTGGTTGCGCGTGGTCTGGAAACGCCGCTGCGCCCGCCCGTGCATGAGATGGATAACGAAACGCGCAAACGTCTTATTTCGGGGCATATGACCGAGATTATGCAGTTGCTGAATCTCGACTTGAGCGATGACAGTCTGATGGAAACGCCGCATCGCATCGCTAAAATGTATGTCGATGAGATTTTCTCCGGCCTTGATTACGCCAATTTCCCGAAGATCACCGTGATTGAAAACAAGATGAAAGTGGATGAAATGGTGACGGTGCGCGATATCACGCTTACCAGCACCTGCGAACACCATTTCGTCACGATCGACGGGAAAGCGACGGTGGCCTATATCCCGAAAGATTCGGTGATTGGCCTGTCGAAGATTAACCGTATTGTGCAGTTCTTTGCGCAGCGCCCGCAGGTTCAGGAGCGTCTGACCCAACAGATTCTGACCGCGCTGCAAACGCTGCTTGGCACCAATAACGTCGCGGTCTCAATCGACGCTGTGCATTACTGCGTGAAAGCGCGCGGCATTCGCGATGCGACCAGCGCCACCACCACGACTTCCCTCGGCGGATTGTTTAAATCCAGCCAGAACACGCGCCAGGAGTTCCTGCGCGCCGTGCGTCACCACAACTGATCAGGGCAGGGAGTATGGAGCGTAATGTCACGCTGGATTTTATTCGTGGCGTCGCCATCCTCGGTATCCTGCTTCTTAATATCAGCGCCTTTGGCTTGCCAAAGGCGGCTTACCTTAATCCCGCCTGGTATGGCAAGATCACCGCGTCTGACGCATGGACGTGGGCGATCCTCGACCTGTTCGCGCAGGTAAAATTCCTTACGCTTTTTGCGCTGTTATTCGGCGCGGGTCTGCAAATGCTGCTGCCGCGCGGCAAACGCTGGATTCAGTCGCGTCTGACGCTGCTCGTCCTGTTGGGCTTTATCCACGGTTTGCTGTTCTGGGATGGCGACATTCTGCTGGCGTATGGCCTTGTCGGCCTGATTTGCTGGCGGCTGGTACGCGACGCGCCGTCGGTAAAAAGTTTATTTAATACCGGTATTTTGCTCTATCTGGCGGGGATCGGCGTGTTGCTGCTGTTAGGGTCTATCTCGGCGAGTGAAACCAGCCGCGCCTGGACGCCGGATGCCTCTGCCTTGTTGTATGAAAAATACTGGAAGATTAACGGCGGCATGGAGGCGGTCAGCAACCGGGTCGATCTGCTGTCGAACAGTCTGCTGGCGCTGGGGGCGCAGTATGGCTGGCAGCTGGCTGGAATGATGCTGCTGGGCGCGGCGCTGATGCGCAGCGGCTGGCTGAAGGGCCAGTACAGCCTGCAACACTACCGGCGTACGGGCGTATTGCTTGTCGTCGTCGGCGTGCTGATTAACCTTCCGGCCATTATTGTACAGTGGCGGCTGGACTGGGCGTATCGCTGGTGCGCTTTTCTGCTACAGGCGCCGCGTGAATTGAGCGCGCCGTTTCAGACTATAGGTTACACCGCGTTGATGCTGGGATTCTGGCCGCAGCTCAGCCGTTTTAAACTGGTCATTGCCATTGCCTGCGTAGGGCGGATGGCGTTGAGCAACTATCTGTTGCAGACGCTGATCTGCACCACGCTGTTCTACCAGTTCGGTTTATTTATGAAATTCGACCGACTGACGCTGCTGATATTCATCATTCCTGTCTGGCTGGTGAACCTGCTTTTCTCCTGGATTTGGCTGCGTTTCTATCGGCAAGGGCCGGTGGAATGGCTCTGGCGGCAATTAACCCTCCGTGCTTCCGGGACGTCATTATCGGGAACATCCAGATAACGATCTGGATCACATTCATTAACAAAACGCATGTAACCGTTTCCAGCCCTGTGACCTTACTCACGTAGTCCTGAACGAAGCGCTGACAAAATACCCACCTGCTAAACACAGGGTGTCTGTGAGCAACGGCAATCTCAAACAGGGTAGTGAATATGGTAACCATTCGTGATGTGGCACGTCAGGCTGGCGTTTCCGTAGCGACCGTTTCTCGCGTGCTGAATAACAGTGCGCTGGTCAGTCCCGATACGCGCGAAGCGGTAATGAAGGCGGTCACGCTGCTGGGTTACCGCCCTAATGCTAATGCGCAAGCGCTGGCGACGCAGATAAGCGACACCATCGGCGTGGTGGTGATGGACGTGTCAGATGCGTTTTTTGGCGCACTGGTCAAAGCGGTGGATGTGGTTGCCCAACAACACAACAAATATGTGCTGATCGGCAACAGTTATCATGAGGCTGAAAAAGAGCGTCATGCCATCGAGGTTCTGATTCGACAGCGCTGTAACGCATTGATTGTTCATTCGAAAGCGTTAAGTGACCAGGAGCTGGGAGCGTTTATGGACCAGATCCCAGGTATGGTGCTGATCAATCGTATTGTGCCGGGTTATGCCCACCGTTGCGTGTGCCTGGACAATATCAGCGGCGCAAAAATGGCGACCCGCATGCTGCTCAATAATGGTCATCAACGGATTGGTTATCTGGCTTCCAGTCACCGCATTGAAGATGACACAATGCGTAAAGAAGGGTGGCTGAGCGCGTTGCAGGAGCAGGGGATTACGCCGCCAGAAAGCTGGATTGGCACGGGTTCCCCGGACATGCAGGGCGGTGAAGCGGCGATGGTGGAACTGCTGGGGCGAAACCTGCAACTGACCGCCGTATTCGCCTATAACGACAGCATGGCCGCTGGCGCGCTCACGGCGTTAAAAGACAATGGCATTGCCATCCCGTTACATCTTTCCATCATCGGTTTTGATGATATTCCTATTGCCCGTTACACCGACCCGCAGCTGACCACGGTGCGTTATCCCATTGCTTCTATGGCGAAAATGGCAACGGAACTGGCGTTGCAGGGTGCGGCCGGCACGCTGGATTCAACGGCGACGCACTGTTTTATGCCAACGCTGGTGCGTCGTCATTCGGTTGCGCTAAGACAGAATGCGGCCCCGATCACTAACCAGCAACGTCAGGGGATGTAACCGCTTTCAATATGTGAGTAAATTCACAGTATCTTAACAATACGATAGCTATGATGGCACCGTTTGAAGCACTGTAAATACTATGTAACGGTGAATAATCACTTTTAACGCATCGTCAGGGCATTAAACAGCAATTAAAGCATATTTTTGGAGCGTTACCGGGCACGGAAGAAAGATTTTTTAACAGTGAGCTTCGGCGTTCAGTAACACTTCATTAACGTTCTGCCCTGCCGAGCATTTTTCTCAAGCACTACCCTGCATAATAAAACCGGAGATACCATGAATAAGAAGGCGTTAACTCTGTCTGCTGTGATGGCAAGCATGTTATTTGGCGCGGCTGCGCACGCTGCTGATACTCGCATTGGTGTGACGATTTATAAATATGACGATAACTTTATGTCCGTCGTGCGTAAGGCTATCGAAAGAGACGCCCAGGCGGCGCCTGATGTGCAGTTGCTGATGAATGACTCGCAGAACGATCAGTCCAAGCAAAACGACCAGATCGACGTGCTGTTGGCAAAAGGGGTAAAAGCGCTGGCGATCAACCTGGTTGACCCGGCTGCGGCAGGTACGGTAATTGAGAAAGCGCGTGGTCAGAATGTCCCGATTGTGTTCTTCAACAAAGAACCTTCCCGCAAAGCGCTGGATAGCTATGACAAAGCCTATTACGTCGGCACTGACTCCAAAGAATCCGGTATCATCCAGGGCGATCTGATCGCTAAACACTGGCAGGCTAATCAGGGTTGGGATCTGAACAAAGATGGCCAAATCCAGTTCGTACTGCTGAAAGGCGAGCCGGGCCACCCGGATGCTGAAGCGCGTACCACCTATGTTATCAAAGAGCTGAACGACAAAGGCATCAAAACTGAGCAGCTGCAAATGGATACCGCGATGTGGGATACCGCAATGGCGAAAGACAAAATGGACGCATGGCTGTCCGGCCCGAACGCCAACAAAATTGAAGTGGTTATCGCGAATAACGACGCAATGGCGATGGGCGCGGTAGAAGCGCTGAAAGCGCACAATAAAACCAGCGTTCCGGTATTCGGCGTAGATGCGTTACCTGAAGCGCTGGCGCTGGTGAAATCCGGCGCGCTGGCAGGTACCGTGCTGAACGATGCCAACAACCAGGCGAAAGCCACCTTTGATCTGGCGAAAAACCTGGCCGATGGTAAAGGCGCGGCTGACGGCACCGACTGGAAAATCGAGAACAAAATTGTTCGCGTTCCGTACGTAGGTGTTGATAAAGACAATCTGGCTGAGTTTACCAACAAGTAATTCGTATATCGTTTTCTTTGGGCGCAATAACATTGCGCCCTTTATTAACGCACTCTGCGAGGCCAACAAGGTATAATTATGGTCAGCACTACTACTCCGTCGTCAGGCGAATACTTGTTGGAAATGAGCGGCATCAACAAGTCTTTTCCCGGCGTAAAGGCACTTGACAATGTTAATTTAAAAGTCCGCCCGCACTCGATTCACGCCTTAATGGGGGAGAATGGCGCAGGAAAATCAACATTATTAAAATGCCTTTTTGGGATCTATCAAAAAGATTCCGGTAGCATTTTATTTCAGGGGAAAGAGATCGATTTTCATTCTGCCAAAGAAGCTCTGGAGAATGGTATTTCGATGGTTCACCAGGAGCTAAACCTGGTGTTACAGCGCTCCGTCATGGATAACATGTGGTTAGGGCGTTACCCAACCAAAGGTATGTTTGTCGATCAGGATAAAATGTACCGGGATACCAAAGCGATATTTGATGAACTGGATATTGATATCGATCCGCGTGCGCGTGTCGGGACATTATCCGTTTCACAAATGCAGATGATCGAAATTGCGAAGGCGTTTTCCTACAATGCCAAAATTGTGATCATGGATGAGCCGACCTCTTCATTAACGGAAAAAGAGGTTAACCATCTGTTCACTATTATTCGCAAACTGAAAGAGCGCGGCTGCGGTATTGTGTATATCTCGCATAAAATGGAAGAGATTTTCCAGCTGTGCGATGAGGTCACCGTCTTGCGCGACGGCCAGTGGATTGCGACGCAGCCGCTGGAAGGGCTGGATATGGACAAGATCATCGCCATGATGGTGGGTCGTTCCCTGAACCAGCGTTTCCCGGACAAGCAAAACAAGCCGGGAGAGGTCATTCTGGAAGTGCGTAACCTGACGTCTCTGCGCCAGCCGTCGATCCGCGACGTCTCTTTTGATCTGCATAAAGGGGAAATTCTCGGGATTGCGGGTCTGGTAGGGGCAAAGCGTACCGATATTGTTGAAACGCTTTTTGGTATCCGGGAAAAATCATCGGGTACGATTACGCTGCACGGCAAAAAGATTAATAACCACAACGCGAATGAAGCCATTAATCACGGTTTCGCGCTGGTAACGGAAGAACGTCGTTCAACCGGGATCTACGCGTATCTGGATATTGGTTTCAACTCTTTAATTTCCAACATCCGCAATTACAGAAATAAAGTCGGTTTGCTGGATAATTCCCGCATGAAGAGCGATACCCAGTGGGTTATTGACTCAATGCGCGTGAAAACGCCAGGTCATCGCACGCAAATTGGCTCTCTTTCGGGGGGCAACCAGCAGAAGGTCATTATTGGCCGGTGGCTGTTAACGCAGCCAGAAATATTAATGCTGGATGAGCCAACGCGCGGTATTGATGTCGGCGCAAAATTTGAAATCTATCAACTGATTGCGGAACTGGCGAAAAAAGAGAAGGGGATTATTATCATTTCTTCCGAAATGCCGGAATTGTTAGGGATTACAGATCGTATTCTGGTAATGAGCAATGGCCTTGTTGCCGGGATTGTTGACACAAAAACAACAACGCAAAACGAAATTCTGCGTCTTGCGTCTTTGCACCTTTAAGATCAGGGGCTCCTCATGAGTGCGTTAAATAAGAAAAGTTTTCTTACTTATCTGAAAGAAGGCGGAATTTACGTTGTTCTTTTAGTCTTGCTGGCCATTATTATTTTCCAGGACCCTACATTTTTAAGTCTGCTGAACTTAAGTAACATTCTGACGCAGTCCTCCGTGCGTATTATCATCGCGCTGGGTGTGGCAGGGTTGATTGTCACCCAGGGGACTGACCTGTCTGCGGGGCGTCAGGTTGGCCTGGCGGCCGTGGTCGCCGCAACGCTGTTGCAGTCCGTGGAAAACGCCAATAAGGTCTTCCCGGAAATGGCCACCATGCCGATTCCGCTGGTGATCCTGATTGTCTGCGCAATTGGGGCCGTCATTGGTCTGCTTAACGGCATTATCATTGCGTACCTTAATGTGACGCCGTTCATCACGACCCTGGGCACGATGATTATCGTTTATGGCATCAACTCCCTGTATTACGACTTCGTCGGGGCGTCGCCGATTTCGGGGTTTGATAGCGGGTTCTCGACGTTTGCGCAGGGCTTTATTGCGCTGGGCAGTTTCCGGCTCTCCTACATTACCTTCTATGCGCTGATTGCGGTGGCGTTTGTCTGGATCCTGTGGAATAAAACCCGTTTCGGTAAGAACATTTTCGCTATCGGCGGCAACCCGGAAGCGGCAAAAGTGTCCGGCGTTAACGTGGGGCTGAACCTGCTGATGATCTATGCGTTGTCCGGTGTGTTCTACGCATTCGGCGGTTTGCTGGAAGCGGGGCGTATCGGTTCTGCGACCAACAACCTCGGCTTTATGTATGAGCTGGATGCGATTGCCGCCTGCGTGGTCGGCGGCGTGTCGTTTAGCGGCGGCGTCGGGACGGTATTCGGCGTTGTGACCGGTGTGATTATCTTTACCGTCATCAACTACGGCCTGACCTATATCGGCGTGAACCCTTACTGGCAGTACATCATTAAAGGCGGCATCATTATCTTCGCGGTGGCGCTGGACTCGCTGAAATACGCCCGTAAGAAGTAATTACCGGCATGAAAAAGCCCGAAGCAGGCAACTGTTTCGGGCTTTTTTGTTTCTGCGCGTTATCTAAAGAACAGAAAATAAATGCCTGCGGCGAGCGTACAAACCGACATGCACAGATATAACCCAATGTAGCTCCAGTAAAGGAGAGGGGTTTCTGCACGGTAGGCGTATACGGGTTCGCGGGCGTTCCTGACGACTTTATCCACGGCGCCAGAGCGCCAGCCTTTGTAGGCTTCCCGTAAGCTAAACAGCATCACCATCAGGACGGCGATGACCACAAAGATCGTTTTCCCTTCCACGCTTATTTTCCTTGTTTCTTTTGCAGTTCCAGCAATTGCTCAGGCGTTACTGCCGGGTAGCCCTGGGCGTCATCCGGCACCTGATGCATTGTTGGAATGGGAACTAACGGGCCTAAGAAGCGAGGTTCCCGTTTGAAAATATAAAGGTCCGCCAGCGCGCCAAATCGGGCGCCAAATTCACGTACGCGTACCGTTAACATATCTTTTGGCGACGGCACCGCATAGCACTGAGCCTGAATCCCCATATGCAGCGCAATAAACAGCGCGCGTTCACAGTGGAAACGCTGGGTAATGATGATGAAGTCGTTGGTATCAAACACTTTGCGCGTGCGCACAATGGAGTCCAGCGTGCGAAAACCGGCATAATCGAGCACGATGTCGGCAGGATCAACGCCCCCGGCGATCAGATCCTTACGCATCGTCATCGGTTCGTTATAGCTTTGCAGCGCGTTATCGCCGCTGAGCAGCAGATAATTGACCTTGCCGCTGTTGTAGGCGTTTAACGCGCCCTGAATGCGGTAGCGGTAATACTGATTAATGACGCCGGTGCGATAGTATTTTGCGGTGCCTAATACCACTCCCACCTGGCGGTAGGGGAGATCCTGTAATTCGTCGTAAATATAGGGCGCGGTTTTCCAGCTCATCCATCTGTCGAGACCAAGCACAGTCAACAGCAGCAAGCCGATCAGGACTAACAGGCTGTAAAACACGCGCTTTAACATGCAGAGAACTCGATAAAGGGATGAAATTTCAATCAGGCTACTGTACCCGCTGTCGAAGCGCAAGAAACAGCAGTCTGATTGGGGGGATTTTAGACATTCTTGCCATTTGCATGTTGCCCGATGGCGCTGCGCTTATCGGGCCTACGCACATTGCGTGTTCCAGGGCTTAACCCAGCAGTACGCGGTCGATATTATTGCAGCCTAACGCTTTCAGCGTGGCGGCGGTGGCGTCCCACTGGATTAACGGCGCGTCGGCTTTCTCCGCCAGAATTGCGCGCTGAATATCTGGATAGTCATACCCGTTCAGGTTCAGCAGATTCAGTGCGCCCTGCAAAGGCGGCAGCGTAGGGTTAAAGGCGGCGTTCTCGGCATAGCTGCCGGTGAAAATACGCCCGTCTTTGCATTCCAGCGCCACGCCGCTTGGGGAGTGGCTGTAAGGCATATGACATTTATTGGCGGCGGCAATCGCTGCCTGAGTCAGCGCGTCGCCCTCCAGCGCGAAACCGTGATCCTGCTCGTCCATCAGCAGCGTTTTGATCTCCAGGTCTTTCGGGCCGAAAGCGTCGGGCAGGTAGTCGCGTAAGGTATGCGGTACGCGCCCCGGCAGGTGGATACGCAGATCCAGGCCGCTGTTCAGTTCGTTCATAAACTGACGGCAATGACCGCAAGGGGTGTAGTTAACCGTGATGGCGGCGAGCCCTTTTTCACCGCGCAGCCAGGCGTGGCCGATCGCGCTTTGCTCGGCATGAACGGTTTGCTGCATCGTCGCGCCCTGGAACTCCATATTCCCACCGAAATACCAGGCCCCACTGATGCCGCGCGCGATAGCGCCAACGTTAAAGTGGGAAAGGTCGGTGCGTGCGCAGGCGGCAGCCAGCGGCAGGAGCGCGAAAGCCAGCGCGTCTTCGTCCAGCCCCGATTCACGCTTAAGCGTCGAGACCTGCTCCGCAGTCAGCATGGCGGGAAAATGCTCATCTGCCAGAATCGGCGCCAGCGCTGATTGCAGATTATCCGCAAGTTGGCCAAAAGCAGTTTGAAAACGTGGATGCATGGCGTTGCCTCATAACAATGTAATGGAATCGTAGTTTACGGAGCTGTTACGGCTTTATATGTGATCCAAATCTCATTGTTATTGCAACTTGTGAAACTTAAATTAAAAATGCGCGACGCATCGCAAATTTTAACCCGCTACCGCCAGAATAATCGGGAAGAGAAACGGCGCCAGCAGCGAGGTGATGATCCCGCAGATCACCAGCGCCAGCGAACTGAACGCCCCTTCCTGGTAATCCAGCTCGGCGCAGCGTGCAGTGCCCAGGGCGTGCGAGGCGGTTCCCATTGCCAGACCGCGTGCGGCTTTGGTACGGATACGCATGAGGTTGAGCAGGGTATGACCAAATACGGCGCCCAGTATCCCGACGAAAATAACGCAGACGGCGCTAATGGCGGGAATGCCGCCGATGCTGCCGCCCACCGCCATTGCGATTGGGGTTGTGACCGATTTCGGTAATACCGATGCGGCGATTTCCGGCGTGGCGCCCATCAGTAAGGCGACAGTGGTTCCGGTCATCATGGCGACCACGCTGCCGACGAAGCAGATCGTGATGATGGATTTCCAGCGGGCGCGGATCTGGTGCAGTTGTTCATATAAAGGGTACGCCAGCGCCACGACGGCGGGTTGCAGCAGGTCGTTGAGCACCTCGCTGCCTTTGAAATAGTGATCGTAAGGAATGCCGGTCAGCATCAGAAACGGGATGATGACCACCATGGCAACCAGCAACGGGTTAAGCAACGGCATCTTAAAGCGCGCAGCCAGTTTGCGGGCGGCGAAAAAGACCGCCAGCGTCAGGGGTAACGACCACCAGATATACGACATCATTTTTTCGATCCTTTCTGCCCTAACACTTTTCGTTCACCGTGTACGATATGCGAACTCCAGCTCACGACCAGGAAAACAACCAGCGTACTGATCGCACAGGAGACCACCACCGGGCCAAACTGCGCGCGCAGCAAATCGAAGTACTGCATGACGCCGACGCCAATCGGCACAAACAGCAGCGCCATGTAACGGATCAGGACATAGCATCCCGGGTTTACCCACTTCGCTGGCAGAATTTGTAGCGCCAGTAAAACAAACAGAATCAACATGCCGATGATGCTGCCGGGAATCGTGATAGGAAGCAGCGATGCAATGAAAATACCCGCATACAAACAGGCATATATCAGCACAAATGCGCGTAAATACTGCCAGATGATATTCAGTGATTTACTCATGGTAAAAGCCCTTGATGAAACAGATTCATCATACAATTAAACTTTAAAACGTGCTACCGATCACATCATGAATTCTGAGCATAGTGGAAATAGACAACGGGAACATCGGGCAACGCCCCGTTGCCCGCGCTAAACCTGCGCCAGAAAATGCAGAAAACGACTCAACGCGAGAGAAGGGGTCTCGTTCTTGCGCCAGAACATGCCCACGCTTCCTTTCTGTTCTATTTTCGGCAGGTTTAAGATAGCCAACTGGCCCTGGCTGGCATAGCGTTGCGCCAGGCGTAGAGAAAGAATAGAGATCATATCGCTGCTTTGCAGCAAATTGGTGCTGACGTTCATCGAGGCGGATTCGATGGTGTTTTCCGGCAGCATCACGCCGTTGTCCACCAGGGCGTTATCAATGCTGATGCGAATTGGCGTACCGGTCGGCCAGACAATCCAGCGCCAGTGGGCGAGGTCGTTCCAGGAAAGCGTGGTGTGTGAGGCCAGGGGATGATGGGGGCGGGCGACAAAGCAGACCGGTTCGGTGTAGAGCACCTGATAATTTAACGGCAGCTGGAGCGCCCGACCGCCTACGCGGCCTACCACCACGTCCAGCGACCCGGCGAGCAGATCGTGTAAAAGCGGGGTCATGACTTTCTCTTCAATATTCAGGTGCAGCGTCGGCATCTCATTGAGCAGGCAGAGGATCGCCTGCGACACGCAGTCTGTCGCGACCGGTGAACAGCCGATTTTCAGGCTTCCCACCAGCCCACCTTGCTTAAAGCGCGCGATCTCATACTGCGAACGTTCCATATCGTTGATGAGCCGCTGCGCATGCTGGAGCAACAGCTTGCCCCCTTCTGAAGGGCGTAACCCCTTGCTGTGGCGTTCAAAAAGCGTGATTCCGATCTCATCTTCAAGCTGTGACAGCCACTTCGACAGCGCGGGCTGGGTGATGTTCATCATTCGCGCAACGTGGGTCAGATTCCCTTGTTCCCCCAGCGCGACCAGCATTTGCAGGTGGTGCAGCTTCAATTTTTGCGCCCAATTCGCCATTTGATATAACCCCCAGGTTATGCCTCTGCCCGAAATGCCATTGTACATTTCATCGCCATGATTACAAACTTGCAACATACAAAAAACAAAAATGACATCTACCTTACCTGCACCGAGGCATTCACTATGACTCAACGACGTGATCTACAAGCACTGATTGACGCCGCCCCCGTCGGCAAAATGCAGTGGCGCGTTATCATCTGCTGCTTTCTGGTGGTAATGCTCGACGGTTTTGATACGGCCGCAATTGGCTTTATTGCGCCGGATATCCGTACGCACTGGCAATTGAGCGCCAGCGATCTGGCTCCGCTGTTCGGCGCGGGTCTGCTGGGGCTGACGGCAGGGGCACTATTGTGCGGCCCGCTGTCAGACCGTTTTGGCCGTAAACGGGTGATTGAACTGTGCGTGGCGCTGTTTGGCGCCTTGAGCCTGCTTTCCGCCTTCTCGCCGGATTTGCAAACGCTGGTGGTACTGCGCTTTTTAACCGGGCTAGGGCTGGGCGGCGCGATGCCGAATACCATCACTATGACGTCGGAATATCTTCCCGCCCGCCGCCGCGGGGCGCTGGTGACGCTGATGTTCTGTGGGTTTACCCTCGGTTCGGCGATGGGCGGCATCGTCAGCGCGCAACTGGTGCCGCTGATTGGCTGGCACGGCATTCTGGTGCTCGGCGGCGTATTGCCCTTAATGCTGTTCTTCGCCTTGCTGTTTGTTCTGCCAGAGTCGCCACGCTGGCAGGTGCGTCGTCAGCGCCCGCAGGCGGCGATTGCCAGAACGGTTGGCGCCATCACTGGCGAACGCTACGACAATACGCATTTCTATCTTCATGAAGCCGCCGCCATTTCAAAAGGCAGTATCCGCCAGCTTTTTGTCGGGCGTCAGCTTCCCATTACCCTGATGTTATGGGTCGTGTTCTTCATGAGTCTGCTCATTATCTACCTGCTCTCCAGCTGGATGCCGACGCTCCTGAATCACCGGGGAATCGATTTGCAGCATGCCTCCTGGGTCACTGCCGCATTCCAGGTCGGCGGTACGCTCGGCGCGCTGTTACTCGGCGTACTGATGGACAAACACAATCCGTTCCGGGTGCTGGCCGTGAGCTACGCGCTGGGCGCCGTCTGCATCGTGATGATTGGCCTGAGTGAAAACGGACTGTGGCTGATGGCGCTGGCGATTTTTGGTACGGGCATTGGCATCAGCGGATCGCAGGTGGGGTTGAATGCCTTAACTGCGACGCTGTACCCGACTCAAAGCCGTGCAACCGGCGTGAGCTGGTCCAATGCCGTCGGGCGCTGCGGCGCCATTGTCGGTTCGCTCTCCGGCGGCATGATGATGGCGATGAATTTCTCTTTCGATACGCTGTTTTTCGTCATCGCGATTCCGGCTGCCATTAGCGCGGTGATGCTCGCCATGTTGACGGCGGTTGTCCGCCACTCAGCCTCTGAACCTGACGTGCTGCCCCGGGCAGGCGTCGTGAACGAATAAGGAGAACCTCCATGTCTGAAGTGAATCAGGATGTTAAACACAACCGTCAGCAGTTTTATCAGCACATTTCCGGGCAAAACCTGACGCCGCTCTGGGAGTCGCTGCACCACCTGGTGCCGCAAACGCCGAACGCCAATTGTGCGCCTGCGTACTGGAACTATCAGGAGATCCGCCCGCTGTTGCTGGAAAGCGGCAACCTGATTGGCGCGAAAGAGGCTGTCCGCCGGGTACTGGTGCTGGAAAACCCGGCGCTGCGCGGACAGTCGTCAATTACCGCGACGCTGTACGCAGGGCTGCAATTGATTTTACCGGGCGAGGTGGCGCCGAGTCATCGCCACAACCAGTCAGCGCTGCGTTTTATTGTGGAAGGGCAAGGCGCGTTCACCGCCGTTGACGGCGAGCGGACGCAGATGCACCCGGGCGACTTTATTCTGACGCCGCAGTGGCGCTGGCACGATCACGGCAACCCTGGCGACGAGCCGGTGGTATGGCTGGACGGTCTGGATCTGCCGCTGGTGAATACGCTGGGCTGCGGGTTTGCAGAAGATTACCCGGAAGAACAGCAGCCGGTGACGCGCAAAGAAGGCGATTACCTGCCGCGCTACGCCGCCAACATGCTGCCGCTACGCCACCAGGTCGGCAATTCCTCGCCGATTTTCAACTACCGCTACGACCGTAGCCGTGAAGCGCTGCATGACCTGACCCGGATGGGGGAACCTGACGAGTGGGATGGCTACAAGATGCGCTACGTCAACCCGGTCACCGGGGGCTATCCGATGCCTTCGATGGGCGCGTTTTTGCAACTGTTGCCGAAAGGGTTTGCGTCGCGCGTGGCGCGCACGACCGACAGCACCATTTATCACGTTGTGGAAGGTTCCGGGCAGGTCACCATTGGCAATGAGACGTTCCACTTCACGGCGAAAGATATCTTTGTAGTGCCGACATGGCACGGGGTGTCGTTCCAGACCACGGAAGATACCGTTTTATTCAGTTTTTCGGACAAACCGGTTCAGGAAGCCCTCGGCTTGTTCCGCGAAGCGCGTGATTAAATTGGGAGAGAAAAGATGAGCAAATATGTATTCGAACCTCAGGCGCCAGTCGCGGTGCCGGTTGTTGGCAGCGATGAGCAATTCCCGGTTCGCCGCGTCTACTGCGTTGGCCGTAACTACGCCGCCCATGCCCGTGAGATGGGGTTCGATCCCGATCGTGAGCCGCCGTTCTTCTTCTGCAAACCGGCCGATGCGGTCGTACCGGTTGCGGCTGGCGAAACGCTGGCGCTGGCCTATCCGTCGCAGACCGATAACTATCACTATGAAATTGAACTGGTGGTGGCGATAGGCAAGCAGGGCAGCGATATTCCGCTTGAGCAGGCGCATGAGTATGTCTGGGGCTATGCCACCGGGCTGGATATGACCCGCCGCGACCGCCAGATGGAAATGCGCCAGATGGGGCGCCCGTGGGAAATCGGCAAAGCGTTTGATTCGTCCGCGCCGATTGCGCCGCTGCATAAAGCGACCGATGTGGCAGACGTCAACAACGCGCCGATTTGGTTACAGGTAAACGGGGAAGATCATCAGCGCAGCGATATTCGCCATCTGATCTGGTCCGTCAATGAAACCATCAGCTACCTGTCCGGCTTTTTTGAACTGCAACCGGGCGACCTGATTTTCACCGGCACGCCGGAAGGGGTCGGGGCAGTGGTGAAAGGGGATGTGATTACCGGCAATGTGGAAGGGTTAACGCCGATCGCCGTGAAGATTGTCTGAGGTGAATGATGAAGCTGTACAGTTTTTTTAATAGCTCGGCGTCTTATCGCGTGCGTATCGCGCTGGCATTAAAAGGCATCGATTATGAGACGGTGGGCGTCAACATTCGTATCGGCCAGCAGAATGCGCTGAGCTACCGACGGATGAACCCGATCGGGCTGGTGCCGACGCTGGTGACTGATGACGGTGAATCTCTCGGGCAATCGCTGGCAATCATCGACTGGCTGGATCGCCACTTCCCGCAGACGCCGTTGCTGCCGCAGGTCGATCCGGCGCGCAGCCAGGTGCTGGAAATTGTCTATGCCATTGCCTGTGATATTCACCCGGTGAACAACCTGCGCGTACTGCGCTACCTGACTGACGAGCTGAAGATCGGCGAAGAAGACAAGAAACGCTGGTACGCCCACTGGGTGCAACAAGGGCTTAGCGCGGTGGAACAGTTGCTGCGCCAGGGGCAGTCCGGGCAGTTTTGCGTGGGGGATGCGCCCACGCTGGCGGATTGCTGCCTGATTCCACAATGGGCCAATGCGCTGCGAATGGGATGCGACCTGAGCGGTTATCCGCGCTGCAAGGCGGTTTATGACGCCTGTACCCGGCTTCCGGCCTTTATCGCCGCCGCCCCCGAAAATCAACAAGACAAAATTTCAGCCTGATAAGGAGAACGACAATGGCTAAAGTGACAAGCGCAATTATCGTGGGTGGCGGTATTGGCGGCGCAGCGACCGCGCTGTCGCTGGCGCGCCAGGGCATTAAAGTGATGCTGCTGGAAAAGGCTCATGAAATTGGTGAGATTGGGGCGGGGATTCAGCTCGGGCCGAATGCGTTTTCCGCGCTGGACAGCCTCGGCGTTGGCGAAGTGGCTCGCCAGCGCGCGGTCTTTACCGATCATATTACGATGATGGACGCCGTGAATGCCGAAGAGGTCGTGCGCATTGAAACCGGCCAGGCCTTTCGCGACCATTTTGGCGGCCCGTATGCCGTGATTCACCGGGTGGATATTCATGCCACCGTCTGGGAAGCGGCGCTGACCCATCCGGGCGTGGAGTACCGGACTTCGACGAATATTGTCGATATCCGCCAGACGCCGGACGATGTAACGGTGTTTGACGAGCAGGGGAATAGCTGGACGGCAGATATTCTGCTGGGCTGCGATGGCGTGAAATCGGTCGTGCGCCAGAGTCTTCTTGGTGATACGCCGCGCGTGACCGGGCATGTGGTGTACCGGGCCGTGGTGGAGTGCGACGACATGCCGGAAGATTTGCGCATCAACGCGCCGGTACTGTGGGCCGGGCCGCACTGCCATCTGGTGCATTATCCGTTGCGCGGCGGGAAACAGTACAATCTGGTGGTGACGTTCCATAGCCGTCAGCAGGAGGAGTGGGGCGTGAAAGACGGAAGCAAAGAAGAGGTGCTCTCTTATTTTGCCGGGATTCACCCGCGTCCGCGTCAAATGCTCGACAAACCCACCTCCTGGCGCCGCTGGGCGACCGCTGACCGGGAACCGGTAGAGAAATGGGGAACCGACCGCATCACGCTGGTGGGCGACGCCGCGCACCCGGTTGCGCAATATATGGCGCAGGGCGCCTGCATGGCGCTGGAAGATGCCGTTACGCTGGGTAAAGCGCTGGAGCGTTGTCATGGCGATGCGCAGCAGGCCTTTGCGTTGTATGAGTCGGTGCGTATTCCCCGCACGGCGCGAATTGTCTGGTCAACCCGCGAGATGGGGCGCGTCTACCATGCCGCAGGCGTGGAGCGACAGGTGCGTAATCTGCTGTGGAAAGGCAAATCCCAGCAGGAGTTTTATCGCGGCATTGAGTGGCTGTATGGCTGGAAGGAAGATAACTGCCTTGAGCCGCGCTGAGAGACTTTAAACCGCACCACAGAGGCGCTACCATAGCGCCTCTTTTTTTGCAGGTAACGAAATGCTATGCGTGTTTTACTGGCGCCGATGGAAGGCGTGCTCGACTCTCTGGTGCGCGAGCTACTGACCGAGGTTAATGATTACGATCTGTGCATCACGGAGTTTTTGCGCGTGGTGGATCAGCTTCTGCCGGTAAAAGTGTTTCATCGCATCTGCCCGGAACTGCACAATGCCAGCCGCACGGCGTCCGGCACAGTCGTGCGTATTCAACTGCTGGGGCAATACCCGCAGTGGCTGGCGGAAAACGCCGCCCGCGCGGTAGAGCTGGGCTCATACGGCGTGGATTTAAACTGCGGCTGTCCGTCTAAAATGGTGAACGGCAGCGGAGGCGGGGCGACGTTGCTCAAAGATCCTGAGCTTATCTATCAGGGGGCAAAAGCGATGCGCGAAGCCGTGCCTGCGCATTTACCGGTCACGGTGAAGGTGCGTCTGGGCTGGGACAGCGGCGAAAGAAAATTTGAAATTGCCGATGCCGTCCAGCAGGCAGGGGCGACAGAGCTTGTCGTGCATGGGCGCACCAAAGAGCAGGGTTATAAAGCCGAACATATTGACTGGCAGGCGATTGGCGAGATCCGCCAGCGACTCACTATTCCGGTTATCGCCAATGGTGAAATCTGGGACTGGCAGAGCGCGCAAGAGTGTATGGCGGTCAGCGGCTGCGACGCGGTGATGATGGGACGTGGAGCGTTAAATATCCCGAATCTCAGCCGCGTGGTGAAATATAACGAACCGCGTATGCCCTGGCCGGAAGTGGTCTTACTGCTGCAAAAATACACCCGGCTGGAAAAGCAGGGAGATACCGGGCTGTATCATGTCGCGCGTATTAAGCAGTGGCTGGGGTATTTGCGTAAGGAATATACGGAAGCCACCGCGCTATTTCAGGAAATCCGTGCGCTTAATAATTCCCCCGATATTGCTCGCGCCATTCAGTCCATTGATATTTAAATCGCCTTATCAGGCCGCGTGCCTGATGGCGTTTCGCTTATCCGGCCTACAGACTACAGACTGTGTAGGCCGGATAAGACGGTACGTCGCCATCCGGCAGCGGTCAGCGGTTCGACAGGGAATTACGCAAAGGGTAAATATCATTTCATGAAATGCTTTAACCATAATCATCTGTTTCAATTATAATTTTCTAATTATATTTTTCCTTTTCCAAAGATGTATTGCCACGCGTAACTAAAAAACAGGACGCAACACCACGTAATCTCTGCGCACCTTTTCTTACCAGAACGTCTCCATGAACCGCGATTCTCTCCTGGCCACAACGGTGTGCCTGTCTCTTTTTACGCTGCTGGCGGGTTGCGCGCCGATGCACGATACCCGCCAGTCGCTGACGCGACAAACGCCTGCTGCACAGGTTGATTCACCATTACCGACGGCAATAAAAAACGGTTGGCCGGACAGCCAGTGGTGGAAGGCGTACCACGATCCCCAGCTTGATGCCTTAATTAACAACGCATTACAGCATTCTCCTGATATGCAGGTGGCTGAACAGCGTATACAACTCGCCGAGGCGCAGGCGAAGGCGGTTGAAGCGCAGGATGGCCCCCGGCTGGATTTCTCTGCGGATGTTGAGCGCCAGAAAATGTCTGCGGAAGGGCTGATGGGGCCGTTTGCCATCACCGATCCGGCGGCGGGAACCACTGGGCCGTGGTACACCAACGGGACGTTCGGCTTAACCGCCGGTTGGGATCTGGATCTCTGGGGCAAGAACCGGGCTGAAGTCAGCGCGAGAATCGGCGTAGTGAAAGCGCGTGAAGCGGAACAGGCGCAAACCCGGCAACTGCTGGCAAGCGGTGTCGCGCGTTTATACTGGGAATGGCAGACGCAGGCGGCGCTTAAAGCGGTGCTGACGCAAATCGAACATGAACAGCAAAACGTCATTACGGTTGATCGCCAGCTGTATCAAAACGGTATTACCTCCTCGGTCGAAGGGGTGGAAACCGATATTGATGCCGGTAAAACGCAGCAGCAGTTAAATGATGTGGCCGGTAAAATGAAGATTATTGAGGCGCGTCTGAGTGCGCTGACCAATGCGCAATCGGCCTCGCTGACCCTGCATACGGTTGCTCTGCCAGTGACTGAAAGCCAGTTGCCCGCTCAGTTGAGCTATGAACTTCTGGCTCGCCGACCCGATTTACAGGCGGCGCACTGGTACATTGAGTCCTCTTTAGGCAGCGTTGACGCCGCAAAAGCGGCGTTTTATCCCGATATCAACCTGATGGCGTTTCTGCAACAGGACGCCCTGCACCTGAGCGATCTGTTTCGCCATTCCGCACAGCAGATGGGCGTCACCGCCGGGCTGACGCTGCCGATCTTTGACAGCGGCAGGCTGAACGCCAGTCTTGATATCGCGAAAGCGCAAAGTAATCTCTCTGTCGCGAATTACAACAAAGCGGTGGTGGATGCGGTGAATGATGTGGCGCGCGCCGCCAGTCAGGTTGAAACGATGGCTGAAAAAAATCAGCACCAACGGCAGATTGAGCATGACGCACAGCGGGTGGTTGGTCTGGCACAGGCGCGGTTTAATGCCGGAATTATTGCGGGCTCCCGCGTCAGCCAGGCGAAGATCCCGGCGCTGCGGGAACATTGCAACGGCCTGATTTTGCAAGGGCAATGGCTGGATGCGTCCATCCAGCTCACCAGCGCGCTGGGCGGCGGTTATCATCTTTGAGCGTCATGCCGGATGGCGCTTTAATACAGGCCAAATAAGGCGTTCACGCCGCCATCCGGCGTGAAGCGCTACGGCGCATCAGGCTTATTGCGCCGTTTTAACCACCAGCGAGCGCCAAAAACCAGCCCAACCACCAGCGCCAGCCAAATCACATGCTTTATATGCTGGTCGAAACTGTGCAGCCACGGCGCGATCACCTCGCCGCCAATATAGCCCAGGGTGGTAAACAGCAAAGCCCAGATCATCGCTCCCAGAATATTCAGCGGCAGAAAGATTTTAGGCGGCAGATGGCTGGCGCCAATCAATAGCGGCCCAATAATGCGAAAGCCGTACATAAATCGGGAACCGATCACAAACAGGTACGGGCGACGCTGGATCATCTTCTGCGCCAGATGAATTTTGGCGCGATGTCGGGAAAAGCGCCGCAAAATTTTGCCGCCATAGCGACGACCCAACAAATAGAGCACCTGATCGCCAATCATGCCGCCGAGTGCGACAGAGAGCACCACCAGAGGGAATTTAAGCAATCCCTGATGGGCTGCCACGCCGCCTAACAGGGTGATGGTCTCGCCTTCCGCCATACTGCCAATAATCAGCGCGGCGTAACCGTAATGCGTGATAAGACTGTTGATATCCATACGTGAAAACGACCTCCCGCTTTTAGCATACACCCTATCAATGTTTATGGCCGGAAAAGGCGCGACGTTAGCGCATCGGTTTTTATGCGCTGTACATAAAATAATCGAAAGCTGAATTATACTTGAAGTGTTGAGATCCAGATCTGACAAGCAGGGGGGCGGTATGAACCATGTCTGGGGGCTATTTTCCCATCCCGATCGTGAAATGCGCGTGATCAAAAGCGAAAACGAAACGGTGTCGCATCACTATACCCACCATGTGCTGCTGATGGCGGCGATCCCGGTGATTTGCGCCTTTATCGGCACCACGCAAATTGGCTGGAATTTTGGTGATGGCAATGTGCTGCGCTTGTCTCTGTTTACGGGGCTGGCGTTCGCTGTTTTGTTTTACGGCATGATGCTGGCCGGGGTTGCCGTGATGGGGCGGGTCATCTGGTGGATGGCGCGCAACTACCCGCAACGGCCTTCCCTGGGACACTGTATGGTCTTTGCCGGGTATGTCGCAACGCCGCTGTTTTTAAGTGGTCTGGTGGCGCTTTATCCGCTGGTGTGGCTCTGTGCGTTAGTCGGTACTGTCGCACTGTTTTATACCGGCTATCTGCTGTATCTCGGCATCCCGACATTCCTGAACATCAGTAAAGAGGAAGGTCTGAGCTTTTCCAGTTCGACGCTGGCTATCGGCGTGCTGGTACTGGAAGTGCTGCTGGCGATGACGGTGATCCTGTGGGGATATGGATACCGGTTATTCTGAGATATGAAAAGAATTCGGGTCGCAGGAGGGCGATAAATGGACAACAGCAGCGCGCCTGCGCCCCGAAACAGGGAAGAGATGGGTGTAAAAGCCAGCATGCAGCATTTCGTGACGATTCTCTTATGGCGACAACGCTGTCGGGTCGCTATGATGCCGGAGCTAGCTTGAGTAAAATCCTGGCTCAGGCGGTGTACGTTCTACGTGCGTGAATCATTATCAGAAATCTCATCATGCTGAAATTCCGAGTTTCATTATTTAGCCTTGCCCTGATGCTGGCTGTCCCTTTTGCGCCACACGCTGTGGCGAAAACCGCGGCTGCCGCCGTAGCGTCTCAACCGGAAATTGCTTCTGGAAGCGCGATGATTGTTGATCTGAACACCAACAAAGTGATCTATTCGAACCACCCGGATCTTGTGCGTCCGATTGCGTCGATCACCAAATTAATGACGGCGATGGTGGTGCTTGATGCGCGACTGCCGCTGGATGAAAAACTGAAAGTCGATATCAGCCAGACGCCGGAAATGAAAGGCGTTTACTCACGCGTGCGTCTGAACAGTGAAATCAGCCGTAAAAATATGTTGCTGCTGGCGCTGATGTCCTCGGAAAACCGGGCGGCGGCAAGCCTGGCGCATCATTATCCGGGTGGCTATAACGCTTTTATTAAAGCGATGAATGCTAAAGCCAAAGCGTTGGGCATGACCCACACCCGTTTTGTGGAGCCGACGGGACTGTCGATTCATAACGTATCGACCGCCCGTGACCTGACGAAACTGCTGATTGCCAGCAAGCAGTATCCGCTGATTGGTCAGTTAAGCACCACACGTGAGGATATGGCGACCTTTGCAAACCCGGCGTACACCTTGCCGTTTCGCAATACGAATCACCTGGTGTACCGCGATAACTGGAATATTCAGTTGACCAAGACCGGGTTTACCAACGCTGCGGGTCATTGCCTGGTGATGCGCACGATGATCAACAACAAACCGGTGGCGTTAGTGGTGATGGATGCCTTTGGCAAATATACCCATTTTGCCGATGCCAGCCGTTTACGCACCTGGATTGAAACCGGCAAAGCGATGCCCGTTCCGGCCGCCGCGTTGAGTTATAAAAAGCAGAAAGCCGCGCAGATGGCCGCAGCAGGCGAGCAGACCGCGCAAAACGATTGAGTTTTTTGATATATGCCTGAATCCGGCCTACAGTTTGTAGGCCGGATAAGGCGCTTGCGCCGCCATCCGGCACGATATTTAAAACAGCTCCATAGCTGTAAATACGAGAAATCAATGCGTCTCGTCGGACGCCGCTTCTTTCCAGAATTTCAGCTTACTTGTTTTACCAATACCCGGATTCATGCTGTTGGTGGGGTCATTTTCACGATAAAAACGCGCCAGCGTCTCCGGCGCTTTGTACAAATGCCCAACGTTATGCTCTGCCGGATATTGCGCGCCGCGCTGGCGCAGCAGTTCCAGCATTTGCTCTTTCAGCGCATGGGCATCGATGCCTTTCTTCACGATGTAATCCTGATGGAAGACATAGCACATGAAATGACCGTAATAGAGTTTATGCACCAGCTGGCTGTCAATTTCCGGCGGCAGATGCTCATACCATTCGGTGTCGTTACGCCGTAAGGCGATATCCAGTGCGAGAATATCCTCCACCTCATCGGCATGCACCGCCTGATAACGGATCGCCGCGCCTGCTGCGGCAAAACGGTGCAGGAACGCTTTGCTGCCTTCTTCCGGGGTACAGGCAAAGAAATCGCCCTCGGCGGTTTTGAAAAACTCGGTCAGCCAGTTTTGCGCTTCCGCCACCCCGTCTCCCGCCATTTTTAACAGCAGATGATGCTCATATTTGTCGCGCCAGCTTTTCATGCGCGGCGGCAGATGGTTAGGGAATAAATGGCCGAACTTCTGCATCGCGCGGTCAGTGAAATGCGGGCGGAAGATTTTTACCTTTTCCAGCATCGCGTCGGTACGGCCTTTGAGCGTAAAGAAGAACGGCATTTTGTCGGTGCCGAGCTTGTCGATCATCAGGAACGTATCTTTGCCATATTTCTCCGCGATGTCGTAAATATCGCGGTGCATATATTCACCGGCAACCGGCAGGTTGTCGAACTTCGCCAGGATATGACGACGAATCTCGGTCAGCACGTCGGGCTGATTGGTGCCGATGTAAAAGACCTGCTGGTTTTTTTCCGCCTCGAAAGTGTCCAGCCGCACGGCGAACACCGCCAGCTTACCCGCGCAGCCGGAGGATTCGAACAGGCGATCCGGGTCAGCGTTATAGCGGGCAGGGGTATCGGCCTCAATGTCCCTGACGCGAGTAACGTAGTCGTAATCGTGGGCGTGGCGGCCATCGTGGCGCACATCTTCATCTTTGATGCGTTCATCATCGAGTGTGCTGAGGATCTGTTCCGGGGTCTGGCCCAGTTCGATGCCCAGATGGTTCACCAGCTGTAATTTGCCCTGTTCATCAATACGCGCGAACAGCGACATTTCGGTATACGCCGGGCCGCGTTGTACCAGCGACCCGCCGGAGTTATTGCAGATGCCGCCAATAACTGACGCGCCGATACAGGAGGAACCAATAACCGAGTGCGGTTCGCGACCAAAAGGTTTAAGCGCTTTTTCCAGTGAGTACAGCGTGGTGCCTGGGTATGCCAGCACCTGTTCGCCTTTACTGAGGACGTGCAGCTTGTCGAGGCGTAGCGTGCTGATGATGACAATTTCGCGATCGTAATCATTGCCGTTCGGCGTGGAACCTTCAGTCAGGCCGGTATTGGCGGCCTGCATCAGAATGATTTTATCGGCGTTTACGCAGGCGTTCAGTACGCGCCACAATTCCAGCAGCGAGCCGGGGAAGACCACGGCCAGCGCTTCGCCCTGACCGGAACGGAACCCCTTGCGGTAGCGGGCGGTTTTTGCAGGATCGGTGAGCAGGTGCGAATGACCCACCAGACGGGTGAGCTCGTTAAGAAAGGCTTTATTATCTGTCGTTGTAATGGAAGACATTCTCCACTCCTTGTGGTGGGACAAACTATCGGAACTAAGCATAGCGCTTTGTATGACAATACGCTTTCTCATGCAACTTGTCTCGGTGCAGGCTTAGCGTATTCCTGATCCTCCTCCCTGCGCAGGGGACGTTAAAAAAATCAGAGAATAACCTTAGCTTTCTTCTCCTCTCCCGATTAGGCTTATGGCAAACTGCGGTTTTTGTTATATTTTTGCTGCCACGTCGGGCTAAAGAAAAAGAGAGAATCAAGATGAAATGGCTATGTTCTGTAGGTGTTGCGGTAAGCCTTGCGTTGCAGCCAGCGCTGGCGGAAGCGTTGTCTGGCAACCATCCGCTGACGCCTGAAGCTCGGGATGCGTTTGTCACTGAATTGCTCACGAAAATGACCGTTGATGAGAAAATCGGTCAGCTGCGTTTGATAAGCGTTGGGCCCGACAACCCGAAAGAAGCCATCCGGGAGATGATCAAAAACGGGCAGGTCGGGGCGATTTTTAACACCGTCACCCGCCAGGATATCCGAAAAATGCAGGATCAGGTGATGGAACTGAGCCGCCTGAAAATCCCTCTCTTTTTCGCCTATGACGTGCTGCACGGGCAGCGTACCGTTTTCCCTATCAGCCTCGGCCTGGCCTCCTCGTTTAATCTGGAGGCGGTAAAAACCGTGGGTCGCGTCTCGGCGTATGAAGCGGCTGACGATGGCCTGAACATGACCTGGGCGCCAATGGTGGATGTGTCCCGCGATCCGCGCTGGGGACGCGCGTCGGAAGGCTTTGGTGAAGATACGTATCTGACGGCGATCATGGGCAAAACGATGGTCGAGGCGATGCAGGGCAAAAGCCCGGCGGATCGCTATTCGGTGATGACCAGTGTGAAACATTTCGCCGCCTATGGCGCGGTTGAGGGCGGGAAGGAATACAACACCGTCGATATGAGCCCGCAGCGCCTGTTCAACGACTATATGCCGCCGTATAAAGCCGGGCTGGACGCGGGCAGCGGCGCGGTGATGGTGGCGCTCAACTCACTGAACGGCACGCCTGCGACGTCAGATTCGTGGCTGTTGAAAGAGGTGCTGCGCGACGAGTGGGGCTTTAAAGGCATCACCGTTTCCGATCACGGCGCGATCAAAGAGCTGATTAAACACGGCACGGCATCCGACCCGGAAGACGCGGTGCGCGTGGCGCTCAAGTCCGGCATCAACATGAGTATGAGCGATGAGTATTACAGCAAATACCTGCCGGGGCTGGTCAAATCAGGCAAAGTAACGATGGCGGAGCTGGACGATGCCGCGCGCCATGTGCTGAACGTGAAATATGACATAGGGTTGTTTAACGATCCGTACAGCCACCTGGGCGCAAAAGAGTCCGATCCGCAGGACACGAACGCCGAGAGCCGCCTGCATCGTAAAGATGCACGCGACGTTGCGCGCGAAAGTCTGGTGCTGCTGAAGAACCGTCTGGAAACGCTGCCGTTGAATAAATCCGGCACCATTGCGGTGGTGGGGCCGCTGGCTGACAGTCAGCGTGATGTGATGGGAAGCTGGTCTGCCGCTGGCGTTGCCAGCCAATCCGTTACGGTGCTGACGGGGATTAAAAACGCGCTGGGCGACAAAGGCAAAGTGATATACGCCAAAGGGGCGAATGTCACTAATGACAAAGGCATTGTTGATTTCCTCAACCAGTATGAGGAGGCGGTGAAAGTAGACCCTCGTTCGCCAGAAGCGATGATTGACGAGGCCGTTAATGCCGCGAAACAGTCCGATGTGGTTGTGGCCGTTGTCGGGGAAGCGCAGGGTATGGCGCATGAGGCTTCCAGCCGCACCGACATTCAGATCCCGCAAAGCCAGCGCGATCTGATCGCGGCGTTGAAGGCGACGGGTAAACCGTTGGTGCTGGTGCTGATGAACGGTCGTCCGCTGGCGCTGGTGAAAGAAGATCAGCAGGCTGACGCCATTCTGGAAACCTGGTTTGCCGGTACGGAAGGCGGTAACGCCATTGCTGACGTTCTGTTCGGCGACTATAACCCGTCGGGTAAACTGCCGATGTCCTTCCCGCGCTCTGTCGGGCAGATCCCGGTTTACTACAGCCATCTCAACACCGGTCGTCCGTATAACGCCGACAAGCCGAACAAGTACACCTCCCGCTACTTTGACGAGGCGAATGGCCCGCTGTATCCGTTTGGTTATGGTCTGAGCTACACCACGTTTACCGTTTCCGATGTGACGCTCTCTGCGCCCACCATGAAGCGCGATGGCGCGGTAACGGCCAGCGTGCGGGTGACGAATACCGGCAAGCGCGAGGGGGCGACGGTAATCCAGATGTATTTGCAGGATGTCACGGCATCGATGAGTCGTCCGGTAAAACAGCTGAAAGGCTTTGAGAAGGTAACGCTGAAGCCGGGAGAAACGCAGACCGTTAGCTTCCCGATTGATATTGAGGCGCTGAAATTCTGGAACCAGCGTATGAAGTATGACGCGGAGCCCGGCAAGTTTAACGTCTTTATTGGCGTCGATTCCGCCCGTGTGAAGCAGGGCGAGTTTGAACTGCTGTAGCCACGCGCCATGCCTGTCAGCTCCGTAGGCCGGATAAGACGCGTTAGCGTCGCTATCCGGCACCGGTGCGCCTGATTGCCGGATGGCGCTTGCGCTTATCCGGCCTGCGAATTGCCCCTGCCTTTTGTCGCTCTGCTATTTTTCAACTATGCTTTTTCCTCAAGTCTCTGAAAAGGGATGTAAAAGAATGAGGAAAGCAGCATGACAATTTCAAAAACAGGGGCGGGGGCGCTGCTGCTGTTAGCGGCGGTCAGTCTGCCGTTGCAGGCCGCATCACCCGTAACGGTCGGATCAAAAATCGATACGGAAGGCGCCTTGCTTGGCAACCTGATTTTACAGGTGCTGGAAAGCCACGGCGTTAAAACGGTGAATAAAGTGCAACTGGGTACAACCCCGGTAGTACGTGGCGCGATTACCTCTGGCGAGCTGGATATTTACCCGGAATATACCGGAAACGGCGCATTCTTCTTTAAAGACGAAAACGATCCGGCATGGAAAAACGCACAGGCGGGGTTTGAAAAAGTCAAAAAACTGGATGCTGAGCAGAACAAGCTGGTCTGGTTAACGCCAGCGCCTGCAAACAATACCTGGACGATTGCGGTACGCCAGGATGTTGCGGAAAAGAATAAACTGGTTTCGCTTGCGGATCTCGGACGCTATCTGAAAGAGGGCGGAACGTTCAAACTGGCCGCCTCCGCCGAGTTTATCGAACGCGCCGATGCGCTGCCTGCCTTTGAAAAAGCCTACGATTTTAAACTGAATCAGAGCCAGTTGCTGTCGCTGGCTGGCGGCGATACGGCGGTGACCATTAAAGCGGCCGCCCAGCAAACGTCCGGCGTAAATGCGGCAATGGCCTATGGTACCGACGGCCCGGTTGCGGCGCTGGGGCTGCAAACACTGAGCGATCCGCAAGGCGTCCAGCCTATCTATGCGCCTGCTCCGGTGGTTCGTGAGTCGGTGCTAAAAGAATATCCGCAGATGGCGGAATGGTTGCAGCCGGTCTTTGCCAGCCTGGATGAAAAAACGTTGCAACAGTTGAATGCCAGTATCGCCGTTGAAGGGCTGGATGCGAAAAAAGTCGCGGCAGATTACCTGAAGCAAAAAGGCTGGGTGAAGTAACACATTTTGTATCAGGTCAGTAAGGTGTCAAAAGTCAGTCTTAACCGTGTGTTGCTGCTGTTGGCGATCCTGACGGGGGTTGCCGCAGCGCTGCCTTTCGTCAATTACGCCCCCAATCGCCTGGTGTCAGGGGAGGGGCGTCAGATCTGGGATATCTGGCCGGGTTCGGTTTCTCTGCTGGCGGGCGCCGGGTGCGCATTGCTGGTGTTATGTTTTGTCCCTGGGAAAAAGGGCAGCGTGCTGACGCTTGTGCTGGCGCAGGCGCTGGTGATCGCCATGCTCTGGAGCGTGGGGAAAGCGGCAACGCATCTGGCGCAGGCCGGCAGCCCGCTGGCGCGCACCAGCCTGGGGAGCGGCCTGTGGCTGGGTCTTGGGCTTACCCTGCTGGCCTGTAGCGATGCCATTCGCCGTATTACCACCCAACCGCTCTGGCGCTGGCTTCTGCATGCGCAAATTGCGCTCTTACCGCTGGCGCTGCTGCTCACCGGCGCATTCAACGATCTCTCTTTACTCAAAGAGTACGCTAACCGGCAGGATATTTTTGATAATGCGCTGGCTCAGCACCTGACGCTGCTGGCGGGAACCGCGTTGCCCGCGTTGCTGATTGGCGTACCGCTGGGCATCTGGTGCTCGTTTGCAACGGCGCGGCAGGGGCCGGTCTTTGCCGTTCTGAATGTTATCCAGACCATCCCTTCCGTTGCGCTGTTTGGCCTGCTGATTGCCCCGCTTGCCGGGCTGGTGAAGGCCTGGCCCTGGCTGGGAACGCTTGGCGTGGCGGGAACCGGGTTAACGCCCGCCCTGATTGCGCTGGTGCTCTATGCGTTACTGCCGCTGGTGCGCGGCGTGGTTGCCGGGCTTAACCAGGTGCCGCGAGACGTGCTGGAAAGCGCGCGGGCGATGGGGATGAGCGCTTCTCAACGCTTTATCCATGTACAACTGCCGCTGGCGTTGCCGGTTTTTTTACGCAGCCTGCGCGTGGTCATGGTGCAAACGGTGGGGATGGCGGTCATCGCCGCCCTGATTGGGGCGGGAGGGTTTGGCGCCCTGGTCTTTCAGGGACTGCTCAGCAGCGCCGTTGATCTGGTTCTGCTGGGGGTGATCCCGGTCATTGCGCTGGCCGTGCTGATCGACGCGCTGTTTGATTTATGGATCGCACTCCTGAAGGTAACGAATGATGATTGAATTTAGCCATGTCAGCAAAACCTTCGGTGCGCAGAAGGCCGTCAACGACCTCAATCTGCATTTTCGCGAAGGCAGCTTTTCGGTGCTGATTGGCACATCGGGGTCGGGAAAATCCACCACGCTGAAGATGATTAACCGCCTGGTGGAGCATGACAGCGGGGTGATCCGTTTTGCCGGGGAAGAGATCCGCAGCTTGCCGGTGCTGGAACTGCGTCGTCGCATGGGGTACGCCATCCAGTCGATCGGCCTTTTCCCGCACTGGACGGTGGCGCAAAACATTGCCACCGTACCGCAACTGCAAAAGTGGTCGCGCTCGCGTATTGATGACCGCACGGAAGAACTGATGGCGCTGCTGGGGCTGGACGTGAATTTGCGTCACCGTTATCCGCACCAGCTCTCTGGCGGGCAACAGCAGCGCGTTGGGGTGGCCCGCGCGCTGGCTGCCGATCCGCAGGTATTGCTGATGGATGAGCCGTTTGGCGCGCTGGACCCGGTGACGCGCGGGGCGCTTCAGCAGGAGATGACCCGTATTCACCGACTGCTTGGTCGCACCATCGTGCTGGTGACGCACGATATCGACGAGGCGCTGCGTCTGGCGGAGCATCTGGTGCTGATGGATGGCGGCGAAGTGGTACAGCAGGGCACGCCGCTGGAAATGCTGACCGCGCCGGCGAATGATTTTGTGCAGGCGTTTTTTGGGCGCAGCGAACTGGGCGTGCGGCTGCTGTCGCTGCGCAGCGTGGGGGATTATGTGCGTCGTCATGAGCAAGTGGGCGGTGACGCGCTGGCGGAAGAGATGACGCTGCGCGATGCGCTGTCTGTCTTTGTGGCGCGAGGGTGCGACGTATTGCCGGTGGTGGATCAGCAGGGCACTCCCTGCGGGACGCTCCATTTTCGCGATCTGCTTTCGGAGGCGCTGCCCGGTGAAACGACTGTCTGATCCGCTGCTCTGGCTTATTGTCGCTTTTCTGGCGCTGCTTGCGGGGCTGCCGTACAGCCAGGCGGTGTTTGGCGCGCTGTTTCCGCAGCTGCCACGACCGGTTTACCAGCAAGAAAGCTTTATGGCGCTGGCGCTGGCCCATTTCTGGCTGGTGGGCGTATCAAGCCTGATTGCTGTGGCGGTTGGCGTCGGGGCGGGGATTGCGGTCACTCGCTCATGGGGGGCAGAGTTTCGCCCGCTGGTGGAAACCATCGCCGCCGTCGGGCAGACCTTTCCGCCGGTCGCGGTGCTGGCGATAGCCGTTCCGGTGATGGGGTTTGGTCAGGAGCCAGCCATTATCGCGCTGATCCTCTACGGGGTTTTGCCAATATTGCAGGCCACGCTCGCAGGGCTGGGGGCGATTCCCGCCAGCGTCATGAGCGTGGCGCGCGGGATGGGGATGAGCCGGGGACAGCAGCTGTGGAAAGTCGAACTGCCGCTGGCCGCGCCGGTGATTCTGGCGGGGATTCGCACCTCGGTAATCATCAATATTGGGACTGCGACGATCGCCTCGACGGTGGGCGCCAGCACGCTCGGCACGCCGATTATCATCGGGCTGAGCGGCTTTAACACCGCCTATGTGATTCAGGGGGCTTTACTGGTCGCGCTGGCGGCGATCATTGTCGATCGCCTGTTCGAGCGTCTGGTACTGCGCCTTAACCGGCACGTAAAATAAACGTATAGCCAGCGAGCATCACGCCGCCGATACCGCCGATAGCCATCAGCAGGAAGAGGGTAATCACACCGATTTTAGCTGCGCGCATTGTGCACTCCTTATGTTAACAAAAGGATTGTACCGTAAAGCACGTTTGTTAATGAATCATTAAATGCGCAGAATGTCTGATCACGCATTGGTGCTGCCATCCGGTAAGGCTACAGGCCCAGCGGGTAAATATCGTGCCCCTGTGCGCGCCAGGCGTTGAGTTGCTGCTGCTGCGCGGGCGTCTGCGTCTCGCCGCACCAGATAAGCAGCGTCCTGCCGTCAAACAGCTCCGGGCGAAGCTGGTTCAGTGAGTGAGCCAGCACATCGACGCGCCATCCTTGCTGGCTGGCGACCCAGCCTTCCAGCCACAGCCGGGTGGTATCGTGAATATTCCAGCCGACCACCAGCGCGTCTTTCCCCTGTTTTTTGCGCGCGGAGGCAAGACAAATCGCAATGTAATTGATCAAGATGCCGTCAAGGATGCCGAGCAACGCCTGGAGAGTGGGTTGCTGGCACTGTAAGCGTCGTCGCAGAGGAGTAAACAGGTGCGTGGTGAGCGTCTGGGCGGGGTAATCCTGCCCACGTTCTTTAATCCATAGCCTGAGGCTATGCAGATTGTTGCTTTGCAAATAGTGCAGCAGCGTCTCCTGCTGTTCGCGCCAGCCGTTTTGCACATCGATGTTATCGTTGCTGAGCAGCACCTTGACCTTACTGACCTGCACGCCGTTATCAATCCAGCGTTTAATCTCCCGAATCCTGTCGATATCGGCGTCATTAAACAGGCGGTGCCCCCCGTCTGTTCGCTGGGGCTTTAATAATCCGTAACGCCTCTGCCACGCGCGTAACGTGACAGGGTTGATATCACAAAGCAAAGCCACTTCACCTATTGTGTAAAGCGCCATCGTTTCACCCTTGCTCGCGAGGTCCCAGTTTTACTTTAGACGCTCTTTTACGAACCAGGTAGTTTTGTCTGTTTTTTAATCAGTGTGCGGGTGAGATTGTGGCCTGACGTGCGCTTTTGAGTGATCGTTCTCACGAATTCATGTTTTTTTGCAACAGTTCAAAGAAAGATAAGCGCAGCCAATGTATGTTACGCGTTTTTAAGAGATGTGTGGTTTGCGGGTATGTACGAGTTTAATCTGGTGTTGCTGCTGCTTCAGCAGATGTGCGTGTTTCTGGTCATTGCGTGGTTAATGAGTAAAACACGTTTATTCATCCCGTTAATGCAGGTTACCGTTCGCCTGCCGCATAAATTTCTCTGTTATATCGTCTTCTCTATTTTCTGCATTATGGGCACCTGGTTTGGGTTGCACATCGAAGATTCCATTGCCAATACCCGTGCGATTGGCGCCGTGATGGGCGGCTTGCTGGGCGGGCCTGTGGTCGGCGGCCTGGTCGGACTCACCGGCGGTTTACACCGTTATTCGATGGGCGGGATGACGGCGCTGAGCTGCATGATCTCCACCATTGTCGAAGGGTTGTTAGGCGGCCTGGTGCATAGCGTGCTGATCCGTCGCGGGCGCACCGATAAAGTCTTCAGCCCGTTAACGGCCGGGGCGATTACCTTCGTCGCTGAACTGGTGCAAATGCTGATCATTTTGTTGATCGCCCGACCTTTTGAAGATGCGTTGCATCTGGTAAGCAGTATTGCCGCGCCCATGATGGTGACTAACACCGTCGGGGCGGCGCTGTTTATGCGCATTTTGCTCGACAAACGTGCGATGTTTGAAAAATACACCTCGGCGTTTTCCGCCACCGCGCTGAAAGTGGCGGCCTCCACGGAGGGTATCCTTCGTCAGGGCTTTAACGAAGTGAACAGCATGAAGGTGGCCCAGGTGTTGTATCAGGAACTGGACATCGGCGCAGTGGCGATCACCGATCGCGATAAACTGCTGGCGTTTACCGGCATTGGCGACGATCACCACCTGCCGGGGAAACCTATTTCATCAAGCTACACGCTGAAAGCGATTGAGACCGGCGAAGTGGTGTATGCCGATGGTAACGAAGTGCCTTACCGCTGCTCGTTGCATCCGCAGTGCAAATTAGGCTCAACGCTGGTGATTCCGCTGCGCGGCGAAAACCAACGCGTGATGGGCACCATCAAACTGTATGAAGCCAAAAACCGGCTCTTTAGCTCCATCAACAGAACGCTGGGCGAGGGGATTGCGCAACTGCTGTCGGCGCAGATTCTGGCCGGGCAGTATGAACGCCAGAAAGCGCTGCTCACACAGTCGGAAATTAAACTTTTGCATGCGCAGGTGAATCCTCATTTTCTGTTTAACGCGCTTAACACCATTAAAGCGGTGGTACGCCGCGACAGCGAACAGGCCAGCCAACTGGTGCAGTATCTCTCGACCTTCTTTCGCAAGAACTTAAAGCGCCCCTCGGAGATTGTGACCCTTGCCGATGAAATTGAGCATGTGAATGCCTATTTGCAAATTGAGAAGGCGCGCTTCCAGGCGCGGTTGCAGGTGAATTTAAACGTGCCGGAGGAACTTTCGCACCAGCAACTGCCCGCGTTCACTCTGCAACCGATTGTGGAAAACGCCATTAAGCACGGCACGTCGCAACTGCTCGGCACCGGTGAAGTCTCCATTACGGCCAGACAGGACGGGCAGCACCTGATGCTGGACATTGAGGATAACGCCGGATTGTACCAGCCCACGACCAATGCCAGCGGCCTGGGGATGAACCTGGTGGATAAACGGCTGCGCGAACGCTTTGGCGATGATTACGGCATCAACGTGGCCTGCGAACCCGATCTCTTTACCCGGATAACCTTACGACTTCCCCTGGAGGAAAACGCATGATTAAAGTGCTGATTGTGGATGATGAGCCGTTAGCGCGGGAAAATCTGCGGATTCTGTTACAGGAACAAAGTGATATTGAGATTGTGGGTGAGTGCTCGAATGCGGTAGAGGCGATTGGCGCGGTGCATAAGCTGCACCCGGACGTGCTGTTTCTCGACATCCAGATGCCGCGCATCAGCGGGCTGGAAATGGTCGGGATGCTCGATCCAGAACATCGACCGTACATTGTTTTTCTGACCGCTTTTGACGAATACGCCATTAAAGCGTTTGAAGAGCACGCTTTTGACTATCTGCTTAAGCCCATTGAAGAGAAGCGGCTGGAGAAAACGTTGGCGCGTCTGCGACAGGAACGAAACATGCAGGACGTTTCGGTGCTGCCGGAAAATCAACAAGCGTTGAAATTCATTCCCTGCACCGGACACAGCCGTATTTATCTGTTGCAAATGGATGACGTGGCGTTTGTTAGCAGCCGGATGAGCGGCGTGTACGTAACCAGCAGCGAGGGGAAGGAAGGGTTTACCGAATTGACGCTGCGAACGCTGGAGAGCCGCACACCGTTATTGCGCTGCCATCGTCAGTATCTGGTGAATATGGCGCAGTTGCAGGAAATTCGTCTGGAGGATAATGGTCAGGCCGAGCTGATTTTGCGCAACGGTTTAACGGTTCCTGTCAGCCGTCGCTACCTGAAAAGTTTAAAAGAGGCGATTGGGCTGTAAAAGACTGCTAAAATGATTTTTTGCCTCATTAACACCCGAAGGCCCCATGCTGAGTAACGATATTCTGCGTAGCGTGCGCTACATCCTGAAAGCAAACAATAACGATCTGGTGCGCATTCTGGCGCTGGGTAATGCCGAAGCCACTGCGGAACAGATTACTGTCTGGTTGCGTAAAGAAGAGGAAGAGGGCTTTCAACGTTGCCCGGATATCATCCTCTCTGCTTTCCTGAATGGGCTGATTTACGAAAAGCGTGGTAAAGATGAGTCCGCGCCAGCGCTGGAGCCGGAGCGCCGCGTTAACAATAATATTGTGCTGAAAAAGCTGCGTATCGCGTTCTCGCTGAAAACCGACGATATCCTTGCGATTCTGACGGAGCAAAAATTCCGCGTCTCGATGCCGGAAATCACGGCGATGATGCGCGCCCCGGAGCATAAAAACTTCCGTGAGTGCGGCGATCAGTTCTTGCGCTATTTCCTGCGCGGGCTGGCGGCGCGTCAGCACGAGAAGAAAGCGTAATAAGATAAGTGGTAAGCCGGATAAGGTGTTTGCACCGTCATCCGGCATTTGCGCCTGATGGTGCTTCGCTTACCAGACCTACGGCGTGATTCGCTGGCGTACTGGAATAAAAAAGCCGGAGAATGTCTCCGGCTTTTTTGTTTATTTCACCTGTTGGCCAGGCTTCGCACCGTCATCCGGGCTTAACAGGAAGATATCTTTTCCGCCAGGACCGGCGGCCATCACCATCCCTTCAGAGATGCCGAAGCGCATTTTACGCGGAGCCAGGTTGGCGACCATCACCGTATGGCGACCAATCAGCGCCTGCGGGTCAGGGTACGCGGAACGGATGCCGGAGAAGACGTTGCGCTTTTCGCCGCCCAGATCCAGCGTCAGACGCAGCAGTTTGTCAGAACCCTCAACGAACTCAGCGTTTTCAATCAGCGCCACGCGCAGATCGACCTTAGCGAAATCGTCAAAGGTAATGGTTTCCTGAATCGGGTCGTCTGCCAGCGGGCCGGTAACTGGCGCCGCCGCCGCTTTCACCTCTTCTTTCGAGGCTTCAACCAGCGCATCGACCTGTTTCATGTCGATGCGGTTATACAGCGCTTTGAAGGCGTTAACCTTGTGGCCCAGCAGCGGTTGCGCGATTGCATCCCAGCTCAGCTCGGTGTTCAGGAACGCTTCCACACGTTCGCTCAGCGTTGGCAGAACCGGCTTCAGGTACGTCATCAGCACGCGGAACAGGTTGATGCCCATCGAGCAGATCGCCTGCAGGTCGGCATCGCGGCCTTCCTGTTTCGCGACAACCCACGGCGCCTGTTCATCAACATAGCGGTTAGCCATGTCCGCCAGCGCCATAATTTCACGGATCGCTTTACCGAATTCGCGGCTTTCCCACGCTTCGCCGATGACCGCTGCTGCGTCGGTGAAGGTTTTGTACAGCGCGGGATCGGCCAGTTCAGCAGCCAGTACGCCATCGAAACGCTTGTTGATAAAGCCCGCGTTACGGGAAGCCAGGTTGACGACCTTGTTGACGATATCCGCGTTGACGCGCTGCACGAAGTCTTCCAGATTCAGGTCGATGTCATCGATGCGGGAAGAGAGCTTCGCCGTGTAGTAATAGCGCAGGCTGTCGGCGTCAAAATGGTTCAGCCAGGTGCTGGCCTTAATAAAGGTGCCGCGCGATTTAGACATCTTCGCGCCGTTCACCGTTACATAGCCGTGAACGAACAGGTTGGTCGGTTTGCGGAAACCGCTGCCTTCCAGCATGGCCGGCCAGAACAGGCTGTGGAAGTAAACGATATCCTTACCGATGAAATGGTACAGCTCGGCGTCAGAATCTTTCTTCCAGTAGTCGTCAAAGCTGGTCAGATCGCCGCGCTTGTTGCACAGATTCTTGAATGAACCCATGTAGCCGATCGGCGCATCCAGCCAGACGTAGAAAAATTTGCCCGGCGCATTCGGGATTTCAAAACCGAAGTATGGCGCGTCACGGGAGATATCCCACTGTTGCAGGCCGGATTCAAACCACTCCTGCATTTTGTTCGCCACCTGCTCCTGCAACGCGCCGCTGCGGGTCCACGCCTGCAACATTTCGCTGAAAGAGGGCAGGTCAAAGAAGAAGTGCTCAGAGTCACGCATCACCGGCGTAGCGCCGGAAACCACGGATTTCGGCTCGATAAGCTCGGTCGGGCTATAGGTCGCGCCGCACACTTCGCAGTTATCGCCGTACTGGTCTGGAGACTTACATTTCGGGCAGGTGCCTTTTACAAAACGATCCGGCAGGAACATGCCTTTTTCTGGATCGTAGAGCTGAGAGATGGTGCGGTTCTTAATGAAACCGTTCTCTTTCAGGCGGGTGTAAATCAGCTCGGACAGCTCGCGGTTCTCTTCGCTGTGCGTTGAGTGGTAGTTGTCATAGCTGATGTTAAAGCCTGCGAAATCAGTCTGATGCTCCTGACTCATTTCACCAATCATCTGCTCTGGCGTAATACCCAACTGCTGTGCTTTCAGCATGATAGGGGTGCCGTGTGCGTCGTCCGCGCAGATGAAGTTGACCTGGTGGCCGCGCATTCGCTGGTAACGGACCCAGACATCAGCCTGGATGTGCTCCAGCATATGGCCGAGGTGGATGGAGCCGTTGGCGTACGGCAGCGCGCACGTTACCAGAATTTTCTTCGCGACTTGAGTCATAGTAGGTATTACTTCTTCTCTAGTAAAAGGGGGTTCTGATGTTACCTGAAAGGGAATAACTACGCCAAGTGATAAGGGCATTAATCCATAAATGAATAATTATTACCGCAGGAGTAAACTAGAAAGTTACAATTGTACTTTTCATAACGATAAAAAGGAGTCGGGATGAACGCACAATCCCAGGCTAAATCACCAGAGACCCTGCGCGCGATGGTCGCCGGGACGCTGGCGAATTTTCAGCACCCAACCCTGAAGCATAACCTGACGACGTTGAAAGCGTTGCACCATGTCGCCTGGCTGGATGACACGCTGCACGTTGAGCTGGTCATGCCGTTTGTCTGGCACAGCGCGTTTGAGGTGTTAAAAGAGCAATGCAGCGCCGATTTACTGCGGATTACGGGCGCGAAAGCCATTGACTGGAAGCTGTCGCATAACATCGCGACGCTGAAGCGCGTTAAAAATCAGCCTGGCATTAACGGCGTGAAGAACATTATCGCCGTCAGTTCCGGTAAAGGCGGCGTGGGAAAATCGTCTACCGCTGTTAACCTGGCGTTAGCGCTGGCGGCGGAAGGGGCGAAAGTCGGTATTCTGGATGCCGATATCTACGGCCCGTCTATCCCGACTATGCTGGGGGCTGAGAATCAGCGTCCAACTTCGCCGGATGGCACCCATATGGCGCCGATTATGTCTCACGGTCTGGCGACCAACTCCATCGGCTATCTGGTGACGGATGACAATGCGATGGTATGGCGCGGCCCGATGGCCAGCAAAGCGCTGATGCAGATGTTGCAGGAAACGTTGTGGCCGGATCTGGATTACCTGGTACTGGATATGCCGCCGGGAACCGGTGACATTCAATTGACGCTGGCGCAGAACATTCCGGTTACAGGCGCGGTTGTCGTTACCACGCCGCAGGACATCGCGCTTATTGACGCCAAAAAAGGCATTGTGATGTTCGAGAAGGTCGAAGTACCGGTGCTCGGGATTGTTGAAAACATGAGTATGCATATCTGTAGCAACTGCGGTCACCATGAGCCAATTTTTGGCACCGGCGGCGCACAGAAACTGGCCGAGCAGTACCGTACGCAACTGCTGGGGCAGATGCCGTTGCATATCAGCCTGCGTGAAGATCTCGATCGCGGAACGCCGACGGTAATCAGCCGTCCCGACAGTGAGTTTACCGCGATATACCGCGAGCTGGCAGGGCGCGTTGCGGCGCAACTGTACTGGCAGGGTGAGGTTATTCCCGGAGAAATAGCTTTCCGCGCGGTTTAATTTCGCCTGAACCGTCAGGATGACTGCTATTCACCGCATCAGAAATATATTGATGCGGTGAATATATTAATGAAATAATCATCACACTATTATTTATTTTCCCTTCATTATTTGGGCGCTTTTCTTAAAAAATCGCCAAATACATCATTTGAATTGATCATAGCTATCTTATTAATTTATTATCTCGATTGGTCTTACAATGAACCAGCGAGCATAATTTCCCGTGAAGATAAACTGTGCTGTGCTCTCTTTTACGACAGGATTAACGCTAAACATGAAGAATCCTTTGCTGATGGGAATTATAGTTCTGGCTTATGGAATGAGTTCTCCTGTTTTTGCCTCTGATACCGCGACGCTCACGATTAGCGGAAGCGTCACGACCCCCACCTGTCACGCTGATGTTGTGGATACTCAGTTGCAACAGCGTTGCGGTAATAACACCTATCTGACAAACGCAGGAGAAACGGCCTCAATGCCGGTCAGAGGAGTTGTAACGGAAGTTATCACCCTGCCTGGAGGCTCTGCTCGCCAGATAGTCCTAAACCGCTACGACTAAAATAACGTGAATACGAGAAAGCCCACATCATTCACATGAATGACGTGGGCTTTTATATTTATATTTTGAATGTATTTAATGATAAATCACGATTATTAATAAATTCTAAAAATGATAATTAGTACAACTTATTTGTTGTAATTATATTGCATTCTGTAAATTGTTTTAAATCAACAAAACAACACGTTTACATTGCGATAACGTTTTGTGTGTGCGAATTTAGTTTCAAGAGTTAATCCCTCTTAACAAATAGAAATTCATTTATTAAGGAAGATACTATGAAACGTTCAATTATTGCTGCCTCCGTATTGTCTGCTATTTTTATGAGTGCCGGGGTTTTTGCGGCGGATGCAGATTATGGCGAACTGATTATTACGGGTAAAGTTGTTGGCACAACATGTAAATTTGTTGGTGATGCAACTGCAAAGATTGATATGAACCAGGTGGGGGTGGACCGTTTAAATATACTGAATGCTGGCGGCGTTTATGATGGATATTCTAACTCCACTATCACGCCGTTGAAAGTTGAGTGTACGGGTGATAATGCACCTCGTATTACCTTCTCCCGTTCACAGTTTGATAGTTCACATACCTCTGTTACACGGAATACTGCATCAAACAATGGCGCTGGTTTCTCTGTCTATTATGACGGGAATAAGGTTAATGCAGATAATGGTATTTCCCTGGATAAAAGTGATGATGGGAAATATGAGCTTAGCTTCTCAGCGCGTTATGCTAATCTGGCTGGACAAAATAATGTAACTGCGGGTGAGGTGAGCTCCTCTTTGACGCTGACGGTAGTAACTGATTAACACACCCTTTTAGTCGGCGGCGTTTTGTCGCCGCCGATTTCTCTGATAATAAGGTGAGTTAACCATGAGAAAGATAATGGTATTATTATTGGCTGGTGCTGTAATGCCTGCGTGGGCAGGTATTTATATTTACGGCACACGGATTATTTATCCAGCCCAGAAAAAAGAAATTACTGTACAGTTAATGAATGAAGGTACGCGTAGCGCGTTGGTGCAGTCATGGATTGATGACGGCGATACCAGTTTGCCACCTGAAAAAATTCAGGTGCCATTTGTTCTGTCACCGCCAGTCGCCCGAGTGATTGCGGGTTCTGGCCAACAACTGAAGATTAAATTACTTGAGAATAGATTGCCGGGTGATCGTGAAAGTCTGTTCTTTCTCAATGTGTTGGATATCCCGCCAAATTCAGCAGAAACGGAAGGGAAAAATGTAATCAAATTTGCGATGCAAAACCGTGTGAAGTTTATCTACCGTCCACAAGGAATTTCTTCTGTAGATAAAAATAGCTTTTCTCGTCTGCGGATTAGTAAATCATACAACGGCATAAACATCAAAAATAATTCAGCAAACTGGATTACCATCCCTGAAATTGTTGGAAAAACCAAAATTAATAAAGAAACTTATGTGCTTGCACCCTGGTCAGATAAATTAGTAAGCACTTCTGTTGGCGTTAATCATTATACTGTCACACTTATTGATGATCATGGTAATTATTTGAGTGAGAAAGTAAAAACGGATAGATAGCCCAAGGATTGGTTATGTTAAAGATAAACTCCATTACGTTAGCGATCCTTTCTGTGCTGGTGATATCCCCGGTATGGGGAGAAACCGAAACATTTGACACACACTTTATGTTTGGCGGATTAAAAGGTGAAAAGGTTTCCCGTTATCAGATCGACGGAGATAAACCGATGCCGGGTCTTTATGATATGGATGTTTATCTTAACAATCAGTGGCGTGGCCGTTACGAATTAAATATCCAGGATGATCCTGATGATACTTGCTTGTCTATAGCTCAGTTGCATCAGATTGGTATTAAGTCCGATGGTCTTCAAGTGGATAAGAAAGTTGATTGTGTATCGCTACGAGCCGCAGTTCAGGGGGGGGATATTAGCTATGATATCAGTCAGTTTGCTCTAAATTTGACGGTGCCTCATGCCTACGTGAATGAATACGAGCCGGGTTATATGTTACCTGAAACCTGGGATCGGGGCATTAATGCTCTATACATGTCTTATTATGCCAGTCAGTATTACAGTAATTATAAAAGTGGTGGTAATGATGAAAGCAGCTACGTAAGTCTGAACAGTGGGCTAAATCTGTTTGGCTGGCAGTTACATTCGAATGCAAACTTCACGAAAAGTAATGATGACAGCGGAGAATGGAAAAATAATACATTGTATATGGAACGTGGCATCCCTGAAATATTAGGAACGCTACGTGCCGGAGATATGTATACCGGAACCGATCTGTTTGACTCTGTACGTTTCACCGGGATACGTATCTGGCGTGATATGCAAATGCTGCCCAATTCGAAACAAAACTTTACACCCATTGTTCGTGGTATTGCACAAAGTCATGCTTTAGTAACCATTGAACAGAATGGCTTTATTGTCTATCAAAAAGAGGTTCCGCCTGGCCCATTTGCGATTGCCGATCTACAGCTTGCTGGAGGTGGTGCCGATTTGGATGTCAGTGTAAAAGAAGCTGATGGTTCAGTTTCCCATTATCTTGTGCCTTATTCATCTGTACCTAATATGCTACAGTCTGGCGTATCAAAATACGATATTGCGGCAGGGCGTAGCCATATAGAAGGCGCGACAAAGCAGACGGATTTTTTGCAAGCCAATTATCAGTATGGATTAAATAATCTACTGACATTATATGGTGGCACTATGCTGTCTGACCATTACCAGGCCTTTACATTAGGCACAGGGTGGAATACACATATTGGTGCTGTTTCTGTGGATGCCACTCAGTCTCATAGTAAACAGGATAATGGTGATGTTTTTAATGGTCAAAGTTATCAGATAGCGTGGAATAAATATGTTTCACAAACAGGTACGCAGTTCGCGTTAGCAGCCTATCGTTATTCTTCACGTGATTACCGTTCATTTAATGATCATGTCTGGGCGAATAATAAAAACAGCTATCATCGGGATAACAATGATGTGTATGACATCACTGATTATTACCAAAATGATTTTGGTCGTAAGAATAGTTTTTCTGTCAATATAAACCAGGGGTTACCAGAGGGATGGGGGAACCTGGCACTGAGCGGATTATGGCGTGATTATTGGGGACGCAATGGCAGCGGAAAGGATTATCAGTTGAGTTATTCTAATGACTGGCGGCGTATTAGTTATACCTTGTCTGCGAGTCAGAGTTATGATGAGGATAATCGGGAGGATAAGCGTCTTAATATTTATATTTCCATCCCATTCTCCTGGGGCGATGGCGTCACGGCAACGAAACGCGATATCTTTGTTTCAAACTCAACGACGTTTGATAACGAAGGCTATCAGTCGAATAATACCAGCCTAAGCGGCATTGCGGGTGGTCGAGATCAATTTAGCTATGGCGCGAATCTTGCGCATCAGCGGCAAAATAATGAAACAAGCGCAGGTGGAAACCTGACGTGGCGAGCGCCGGTTGCGACGGTAGGCGCCAGCTATAGCCAGTCTAATAAATACCGGCAGGCTGGTGGGAATATCCAGGGGGGAATTGTCGCTTGGTCTGATGGCATACATTTAACCAACCGCCTCTCAGATACACTTGCCATTATTAAAGCGCCTGGGTTAGAAGGGGCAGCAGTGCAAGGTCACCGTTATCTGACCACGGACAAGAATGGGTATGCCATATATGACAGTCTGACGCCATATCGTGAAAACTTTTTAACGTTGGATCTTTCCCATACCTACAGTGATGTCGAACTACGCGGTAATCGTAAGGGGATTGTGCCTTATCGTGGTGCGGTTGTGTTAGCTGAGTTTGAAACCGACAGGCGCAAGCCCTGGTATTTTCTGGCGCGACGTCCAGATGGTTCTCCATTAACCTTCGGTTATGAAGTAGAAGATCATTCCGGGAAAAATGTTGGCTTAGTTGGGCAAGGAAGTCGCCTCTTTATCCGTACAGATAATGTTCCTGCCTCTTTGAAAGTCGCGACAAACAAACAGCAAGGATTGTTTTGCATTATTACTTTTGATGGCGTAATTGATGAGAATAAGACCTATATTTGCCGATGAAAAGGACTTGCTATGAATAAGTATTGGTTAATATTATTACTGTTATTCCCTGTCTTATCACAGGCTAAATGTTCACTAGGGAATAACACAACCGCACAACAATCTATTGAAATAGATATGACATCAGGTGCTGCGGTGATTCCTGTCAAAACTAATTTACATGATACGTTTACCTGTAATGCGTCAAGCGACAAGATGTATTATGCGACGCCTTTACAAAATTATATCGTTGAGTTTAAAGGGACAGGGTCGCAGAAATCCATTTTTATGCAATTAAAGCTGACTGGAAATGGGTTTCCCGTTACGATTGGTAACCAGGAGACTACAACAGATAATGTGATCAATACGAAGTCGTTTACGCTTGAAGCGAACTATATAAAGTCTGGAACTGCGGATTTAACCGTTTCAGGTAATAACATTAACTTAAACCGTCCTGCTATCAGCATTCTTACTGATAATACCTGTAATAATAATCTTTTCTCATGGATTTTTTGTTGGCTAACGGGAAAGCTAAACAGTAATGTTTCTTATTCACAAAACATTATTTTTACAGTAAAACATAAACCTACGACCTGCCATTTTTCACAGAATCAATATGTTATTGCGATGCCAGAAACAACATTAAATGAGATAATAGCCGGAAATAATACGAAAACAGGAACCACGAATCTGATTTTAAACTGTGATAGCGTATATAATGTTACGACTAATCCAGTGAGTTTCAACATTTCTCATGGTGACTGGAATGAAAACGGCACGATACTTAAAAATACGCTGACGGAGGGTGCAAAAGGTGTGGGGTTTCAGATATACAGTGGCTCAGGTACTACGCCTTTAATGCAGGGTGATATATTAAGAACAATGGTAAAAATGACCAGTATTGAGGATAAGTATACTATCCCGATTACCGCAAAATATGTCAGAGTCAGCAACGAACCATTACGTCCTGGAAATTTGCAAAGCAAAGTAATATTTGCTGTTTCATATGATTAAGTCATTTCTCTGAAAACGCGTCCTTTTCTGAATGAAAGGACGTGTTTTGTCTGTTGTTTTTACAGTAAAGCATTTACCGATGATAAAAAATCTCGCCGTCGTAGGCTTTGATAATTTTGCCGTCGGTGTCGTTAATCAGTACATAAGCGCCGCCCATATAGGTCCAGTGGGTTCCTGCGTCGGGCGCTGGCAGATTGCGTTGCTTCCATTGCTTAATATTGTACTCGTCGGTGCGGTACAGCTCAGGAACGGTATCACCAGGTTTGAAATGGGTAAAGTCGGCAACAAAGCTGCTCAATTCGTACTGATCAATCCCCGTTGCGGCGGGTGCGGCCCAGACTGCGCTGGTTGCCAGCAGCAGTGCGCCCATTAAAAATTTATTCTTCATACCCATAAACTCTCCACGTATTCGGGTCATAAAAATCAGTCGTGTATCATTCTCACTGTGCAGCAAGTCTGACAAGAACTATTTTGTTATCACGCCAATAATTTCGTAAAAAGTGTAAACGAAAGCGCGCGCAAGCAACACATGCCGTAGGCAGTTCACATCACGAATGACGGTTTTGGGAACTATCTGACCTGAGCTGGAGCCTGCGATATCGGCATTTCGCTGATTTACATCCCCTGACGCACCCAGTATCCTGTTGGCGAAACATGCATAATAAATGCTTCGGTTTCAACGACTCGGGGTGCCCCATCAATGATGGGCTGAGACATACCCGTATTACCTGATCTGGATAATGCCAGCGTAGGGAAGTCTGACACTGCTCGTGTCCCTTCTTCACGCGGGCAGGAGCTGAACCATGCAGCCTGACCTGCACAGCCGCACGCTTGCGGCTCATACCTTACAACAATTTCGTATCCTTTCTCCGCTGACCCACTGTATGACGAACGACGTCGTACAGAACTTTACCGCCAATACATTACTGGCATCAGGCGCCTCACCAGCGATGGTGATTGAGCCCGAAGAGGCGCGCCAGTTTGCTGCTATCGCCAGTGCGTTACTGATTAACGTCGGCACGCTGACCCGGTCGCGCGCGGAGGCCATGCGCGCTGCGACAGAGCAGGCCCATATAGCGAAAACCCCCTGGACGCTTGATCCCGTGGCGGTTGGCGTGCTCGATTATCGCCGCCGTTTCTGTCTGGAACTTCTGTCTCTTAATCCCAGGGCAATACGCGGCAATGCCTCGGAGATCCTCGCCCTGGCTGGATTAGCGGCGGGCGGGCGTGGAGTGGATACCACCGATACGGCGGTATCGGCGTTACCGGCCGCTCAGGCGCTGGCGCGTCAGACGGGGGCCGTCGTTGCGGTAACGGGAGAGGTGGATTATGTCACCGACGGGCAGCGTACCGTCAGCGTTACCGGCGGCGATGTGCTGATGACGCGCGTTGTCGGGACGGGATGCGCCTTATCTGCGGTTGTGGCGGCCAGTTGCGCGTTGCCGGGAAATACGCTGGACAATGTGGCGTCAGCCTGTAGCTGGATGAAACAGGCCGGGCAGTCTGCTGCCGAACGCAGTCAGGGGCCCGGGAGCTTTATTCCGGCTTTTCTTGATGCACTGTATCACCTTAATGCGGAGGAGCAGGTATGAAACGGATTAACGCGTTAACCATTGCAGGCACTGACCCAAGCGGCGGCGCCGGGATTCAGGCCGATTTGAAGACCTTTTCGGCGCTGGGCGCGTATGGTTGCTCCGTCATTACGGCGCTGGTGGCGCAAAATACCCGTGGCGTGCAGTCGGTGTACCGCATTGAGCCCGATTTTGTCGCAGCGCAGCTGGATTCTGTCTTCAGCGATGTGCGTATCGACACCACCAAAATCGGCATGCTGGCGGAAACGGATATTGTTGAAGCTGTTGCAGAGCGTTTGCAGCGTCACCAGGTGCAAAACGTGGTGCTGGATACGGTGATGCTGGCGAAAAGCGGCGATCCGCTGCTTTCTCCGTCGGCGGTGGAAACGTTGCGCAGCCGGCTATTGCCGCAGGTGTCGATTATCACGCCGAATCTGCCGGAGGCCGCGGCATTGCTGAATGCGCCGCACGCCCGCACGGAACAGGAAATGCTGGAACAAGGGCGTGCGCTACTGGCGCTGGGCTGTGGCGCCGTGCTGATGAAAGGTGGTCATCTGGATGATGCGCAAAGCCCGGACTGGCTCTTTACCCGTGAAGGGGAGCAGCGTTTTACCGTCCCACGGGTGATGACCAAAAATACCCACGGCACCGGGTGTACGCTGTCGGCGGCGTTGGCGGCGCTGCGCCCGCGCCATAACAATTGGGCCGATACGGTACAGGAAGCAAAAACCTGGCTTTCGGCGGCGTTAGCCCAGGCGGATACGCTGGAGGTAGGCGAGGGGATTGGCCCGGTACATCATTTCCACGCGTGGTGGTAATGGTAGTATACTGATCCCAGACTTGTCGGCCTGGAAAAAGATAAATGGAACAAGCGCATACCCGGCTTATCGCGCAACTGAATGAACGAATGGCAGCGGTGGATAACACGCCGCTGTACAGGAAGTTTGCCGAGACGGTCAAAAATGCCGTTCGCAGCGGGATTCTTGAGCATGGCAACATTTTGCCCGGCGAGCGCGATCTCAGCCAGTTGACCGGCGTTTCGCGTATTACGGTGCGCAAGGCAATGCAGGCGCTGGAAGAAGAAGGCGTCGTGACCCGCGCCCGTGGCTACGGAACGCAGATTAATAACATCTTCGAATATTCCCTGAAAGAGGCGCGCGGCTTTTCGCAGCAGGTGGTATTGCGCGGTAAAAAGCCGGATACCCTGTGGGTCAACAAGCGGGTAGTGAAATGCCCGGATGAGGTGGCGCAGCAGCTGGCGATCGCCGCAGGCAGCGATGTGTTCTTGCTCAAACGTATCCGTTATGTGGATGAGGATGCGGTGTCCATTGAGGAGTCCTGGGTGCCTGCGCACCTGATTCATGATGCGGACGCCATCGGGATCTCGCTGTATGACTATTTCCGCAGCCAGCATATCTTCCCGCAACGTACACGTTCTCGCGTCAGCGCGCGCATGCCGGATGCGGAATTTCAGTCACATATTCAGATGGACAGCAAAGTGCCGGTGCTGGTGATCAAGCAGGTGGCGCTTGACCAGCAACAGCGGCCCATTGAATACAGCATCAGCTACTGTCGCAGCGATCTATACGTTTTTGTGTGCGAGGAGTAGCGCCTCGCGCGTTGGCGCGCAATCGCCGCCGCGATGGCCTACCACCCAGGAGGCGACCGCGTTCCCCAGCAGCACCGCGTCTGCAAGCGCCCAGCCGGATGCCAGCCCGGCCAGCATGCCTCCCGCGTGGCTGTCTCCTGCGCCAATGGTATCGACGACCGTTGTGGCAAATGCGGGCACGCAGCCGGATGATTGCTGGCTGAAATACCATGCTCCGTCTTTATCGTGGCGGACAATAACCGGTGAGGCAAACGCCGCAAGCCAGGCGGCGCCAAACGCGTTAGGTTCATGACTAAAGCCAAACCGTTCGGCAGCAATATCTGCCTCCTGACGGTTCAGCGATACCAGCGGATGGCAGGCCATAATCCGCGTCATTAACGGGTCGGGAATGTCGCCGATTCGCGGCCCGAAGTCGATAAACGGCGTCACGCGCTCTAACCCTTCCAGCCAGCTCACCAGCAGTTCGCCGCATGGCGAGGCGAGTTGATAACCGGAAAAGTAGATCCAACTGTCGGGCGGAATTGTCAACTGCGCCAGCCAGTCGGCATTCCATTGGTTCTCAACGCCGCTGAACGACATAAACGTGCGTTCGCCATCCGGTTCTACCAGCGCCAGACACCAGCCGTTGTCTCCCTCTGCGTTGTCGATCAGGCTGTGTAACCCCTCTTTCGCCATGCGATGACGAATAATGTCTGACCATACGCCCTGACCGAGGGGCAGGGCATTACTGGCCTCAATCCCCAGACGCTTTAAGGCGACGGCGATATTGAGCGCGCAGCCGCCGACGTTGACGCCTTGCTGTTTAAGCTCAATATCGCAGCCACGCCAGGGCAGCGCGTAAGCATCGGCAATCACATCAATGACCGCAGCGCCCACGACCGTCACCGGCTGGCGGCGGGCTAAATCGGGCAGCAACGCCCGCAGGCGCGTTGTGTTCATACCGCCTCCCGCTGCTGGCGATAGCGCGCCAGCGCGGTGGCATAGCGCATGAAGTCCAGTTGGTTTACCGCGTCCAGCTCGTCTTTCAGCGCAGGCTCGATGGCCTCCACGCCGTGCAGCGCGCCACAAATCGCCGTTGCCATCGCCCCAATGGTGTCGGTGTCGCCGCCGAGATTGGCGCACAGAATGGCGCAGCGGTTAGGGTCGGTGTTGGCCAGCTCGACCATTGCGATGGCGCAGGGCACCGATTCAATGGTGCTGGTGCCCGCGCCAACCACCTGGTAAAGCTGCTCGCTGGCGGATTCAATGCCGTTCGCGTCACGGACGATCTTCAGTGCGATCTCCAGGCGAGCCGAGAGCGAGGCGCTAAAGGTCGTGATGCGTTTTTGCTGCGCATAGTGGGCGATAGCCGGTAGCGAATCGACAATATCAGACCAGCAATCACCTTCAATCGCGCGTGAGATAGCCCATGCCACAACGACCGCACCAGCAACAGCCAGGTCTGACTTATGCGTCGGGCTGGAGGCCAGGGCTACATCATCAATAAACGCATCCAGATCGCGTGGCGGAAGCAAGCACCCCAGTGGGGAAACGCGCATGGCCGCCCCGTTGGTCACGCCGTTGTTTTCCAGTTCAGCAACGGGCTTGCCGTCACGAATGGCGTTCAGCGCAATTTTCGACGTCGGGCCAAGAACGTTCTTATTAAAGGCGTCAAAGCGCAGCGCCCAGTCCAGAATGTTACGGCCAATCAGGTCCGGGTCGATCTGCCCGTCGCGCTCCAGCAGCGCATCCGCCAGACACAGCGCCATCGACGTATCGTCAGTAAATTCAGCGCGGTTAAAATAGCAGGCCGCGTTATTTTCCGCAGGGCCGGGCAGAAAGCGATCAATCCAGCCAAAATGCGCTTTTACGCGCGTTCTGGGCCATAGCTCCGACGGCATTCCCATCGCATCCCCTAACGCCTGCCCATAAAGGGCACCGAGAATACGTTCAGCTTTCATTTAACTTCCCCTTGTGTCAGCGCAATATCGCGATCGTCCACTTTAATCGCAGTGATCTCTTTGTCGGATTCGCGAAAGAAAATCATAAACAATACGGCAATCACGGCGATCATCACCGCCCCGAATGTCCACATGCCCGCCCAGTTGAAGGTGAGGCCGTTTACCGGCTCTTTATAGGCAAACATTTTTTCCATCATCACGCCGCCGAGACGGTAGCCCAGCAGGCTGCCAAACCCCTGACAGCAGAGGGTGATCAACCCCTGAGCGGCAGTACGCATATGCACAGGCGCTTTTTTATCGACATAGATATAGGCCGTAACATAGTAGAAGTCGTAACTGACGCCGTGCAGCAAAATGCCAAGAAACAGCAGGGCATAGGTGAAATATTCTTCCGCGCCGCCGTAAACAAAAAAGCCGTAGCGGATTGCCGCAGTGATAAGACCAAGCAGTAAGACCTTTTTAATGCCAAAGCGCTTCGTGAAGAAGGGTAACGCCAGCATAAAGAAGATTTCGGAGAACTGGCCCAGCGTCATCCAGCCGGTGGCGTTTTTCATGCCGACTTCCGTCAGATAGCCATTCGCGAAGATGTAGTAGAACGCCAGCGGCATCGCAAACAGGAACGAGCAGAAGAAAAAGACCAGGAAGTTTTTATCGCGCAGCAGGATCAGCGCATCCAGCCCCAGCATAACTTTAATGTCCAGCTTGCCGGTGCTTTTTGGCGGCGTATCCGGCAGGAAGAACGCAAAGGCGCCCAGCAGGACGGAACTGCCTGCGGTGATCAACAGCGGAATATTGGTTGGCGAGATATCGTTATAGCCCAGCATTTGTGGTAAGAAGCCGCACGCCAGCCCGGATGCGATCCAGCCAATGGTGCCCATCACGCGAATGCGTGGGAAATCGCGCTCGACGTCCGGTACGTTGGCGAAGGCGATGCTGTTCGTCAGCGCAATAGTGGGCATATAGGTTAAGGAGTAGGCCAGCAGCAGCGGGAAGAACCCGGCGAATGTCGTTTGCTGCGCGGCGAAATACATCAGGACTGCGCCTGCGAACATCAGCACCGCCAGCACTTTTTGTGCGGAGAAAAAGCGGTCAGTCAGTGAGCCGACGAGAATCGGCGAGAGAATGGCGGCAATCGCGGTACATGCGTAAGACCAGCCGATTTCTCCGGCGCTAAAACCGCTTTTGTTCAGCCAAAGCCAGAGGGGGACGAACCAGGCGCCCCAGATAAACCACTCCACGAACATCATGAACGACAGTTTCACTGTAGTTTTCATCGTTAAATCCTTCATGACAGGTAAGGTACGTGATGACAGTACCACTTAATAATACCTTTTAAATACCTTTGGGGCGTAAATTTGACTGCTGTAACACTTTTTCGTACCTGAAACGTGCCAGCAGATAGCGCTGAAAAATGCGCTACAGATGGAAAAAATGGCCGGTCAGTACCAGGCTTATTGCTGCCCGCAAAACGCGGGTCAGGACAATCCACATTCCGGTACTCAATCGGAACTTACGGGAGCATAGCTATGACTGATATTGCGCAGTTGCTTGGCAAAGACGCCGACAGCCTTTTACAGCATCGTTGTATGACCATTCCTTCTGACCAACTTTATTTACCCGGACATGACTACGTAGACCGCGTGATGGTTGATAACAACCGTCCGCCTGCCGTACTGCGTAACATGCAGACGCTGTATAATACCGGACGTCTGGCCGGAACGGGCTACCTCTCCATTCTGCCCGTCGATCAGGGCGTTGAACATTCTGCCGGGGCGTCGTTTGCCGCAAACCCGCTTTATTTTGATCCAAAGAATATCGTCGAACTGGCTATTGAAGCAGGCTGTAACTGCGTGGCCTCGACGTATGGGGTACTGGCATCGGTTTCACGCCGTTACGCGCACCGCATTCCGTTCCTCGTCAAACTGAATCACAACGAGACGTTGAGCTACCCAACGGAGTACGATCAAACGCTCTATGCCAGCGTTGAGCAGGCGTTCAATCTGGGCGCCGTAGCCGTTGGCGCGACCATTTACTTTGGTTCTGAGCAGTCGCGTCGTCAGATTGAAGAGATTTCCGCCGCTTTTGAACGTGCGCATGAGCTGGGGATGGTGACCGTCCTGTGGGCATACTTGCGTAACTCTGCATTTAAAAAAGACGGCGTGGATTACCATGTTTCCGCCGACCTGACCGGGCAGGCTAACCACCTGGCGGCGACGATTGGCGCAGATATCGTCAAACAAAAAATGGCGGAAAATAACGGTGGCTATAAGGCGGTGAATTTCGGCTACACCGACGATCGTGTTTACAGCAAGCTGACCAGCGATAACCCTATCGATCTGGTGCGTTACCAGTTAGCCAACTGCTATATGGGGCGCGCGGGGCTGATTAACTCCGGCGGCGCGGCGGGCGGTGAGACCGATCTCAGCGACGCTGTGCGTACTGCGGTTATCAACAAACGCGCGGGCGGCATGGGCCTGATTCTGGGGCGTAAAGCCTTCAAGAAAACAATGGCGGATGGCGTGAAACTGATTAACGCCGTGCAGGACGTCTACCTGGACAATAAAGTGACGATTGCCTGATGTCACGTACCCCTCCCCAGGTTTTCGGGGAGGGGTATTGGTTATCAGGACGGCGCAAAAATCACTCTCTGAGCATTTTCGCCATGTGTTGCAACTGCTTATAGGCCTCGTAACGACGATGATGTAATGGCTGATACGCTGTCTGTGGGTAATAACAGGTATCCACATGCGTAAACTGCGTCATGGCCTCGGCAACCGAGGGGGAAATATTTCCGGCGACGGCGCCAAGGATTGCGGAACCTAATAGAACGGGCTCGCTGCACTGGGTGGTTAATACCGGAAGTCCGCAGGTATCGGCTAATAGTTGCCGCACCAGAGGGTGCTGACCCGCACCGCCGCTAATCACGATATTTTTATTCCGTACGCCGCAGGCAGTTTGCGCATCAATAATTTGCCGTAAACCGTAACCGATACCGCACAGTCCCGCCACATACAACGCCAGTAAATTGTCCAGGTCACGTTCCATACCCAATCCGCAAATAACGGCGCGTGCGTGCGGGTCGGCAAACGGCGCGCGGTTGCCTAAAAACTCCGGTACAACATGAATACCCGCCACCAGCGTAACGGCGTCCGACGCCTGCGGCGCTTTTTCTGACACCCGATCGGCAAGATAAACCGGCAGCGGTAATCCTGCCTCCTGCGCCAGCTTCCGCGCGTCTTCGGCGGCGGGATGAAACGCCAATAGCTGATCGATAGCCGCGCCCGCGGCGCTTTGCCCTCCCTCAACAAGCCAGAGCCCTGGCACCATCGCGCTGTAATACGGTCCCCAGACGCCGGGAACGAAAACGGGATCGTTCGTCGAAGTCATGGTGCAGGATGAGGTGCCAAACACATATGCCATATTATTGAGGGCGCCGCCTTCAACGCCGACAGTCCCGATGCCGCCCGCATGGGCGTCAATCAGACCCACGGCGACCGGTGTGCCCGTAGGCAGGCCCATCTCCTGCGCCGCCTGTGCGGTTAAGCCGTCGCCACAGGGCGTACCCGGTGGCACGATGCGCTGTCCGATGCGGGCAAACTCGTCATCAGCCAGTTCTGCCAGCCCGATCGTGCGGAAATAGTCCGGGTCCCAGCGGTTTTCATGAGCAAGCCAGGTCCATTTGCAGGTGACTGTACAGATGGAGCGGGCAAGGTCGCCGGTGGCGCGCCAGGTCAGGAAGTCTGCAAGGTCGAAAAATTGCCATGCGTTTTCGTACACCTCGCGGCGATTTTCCTTCAGCCATAAAATCTTAGGCGTTTCCATTTCCGGTGAGATTTTCCCGCCGACATAGTTCAGCACCGGATGTTGGCTGGCGTTAATGCGTTCAGCCTGTTCAGTCGCGCGATGGTCCATCCAGACGATGATGTTTTGCGCCGCATCGCCTTCGGCGCTCACGGGGAGCGGCGCGCCGTTTTTATCCAGAACCACCAGCGAGCAGGTGGCGTCGAAACCGATCCCCGCCACGCTTTCCGGCGCCGCGCCGGACTGCCTGAGCGCTTCCCGGATGCAGTGACAAACGGCCTGCCAGATCTCCTGGCTGGACTGCTCCACGCGGCTGCCGCTCCGATGAGTGGTAGTGATTTTTTGCGTGACATGAGAGAGCAACGTGCCGCTCAGGTCGAAGATACCTGCGCGGACGCTGCCTGAACCAACATCCACGCCGATAACGGTTTTCTGTAAGCTGTTCATGGCGCTTTTCCTCACAGATCAACGCTGTTGGGGAGGATAACCAGATCGCGAACAGTGACGTTTTTCGAACGAGTGACCATAAACAGTACCGATTCTGCGACTTCGATCGGCTGCATCAGGCTGCCATTTGCCAGCGCTTCTTCCATTTTCGCCTGCGGCCAGTCGTCCAGCAGCGCGGTCACTACCGGCCCCGGCAGCACGGCTCCGACGCGTACGCCATGTTCGGACACCTGACGGCGGGTTGTATGGACAAAGGCCTGAACGGCAAATTTGGAGGCCGTGTAAATAGGTTCCCAGATGACCGGTACAACGCCAGCGATAGAACTGGTGAAAATGATATCGCCGGATTTTTGCGCAATCATATGCGGCAATACGGCGCGGACGCAGCGAAATGCGGCATTGATGTTGAGGTTCAGTACGCGATCCCAGACGTCAGGATCGCCCTCGGCGACCGGCCCGCCAATGTAAGCGCCTGCGTTAGCATGGAAAATATCCAGCCCACCGGCCAGCTCGATAATGCCTGCCAGCAGGTTGTCGACCTGCCCGGTATTGAACAAGTCGATTTGCAGCGCAAACGCGTTATCGCCCAGTTCCGCGACGATTTTCTTCAGCTTCTCGCCTTCTCGGTCGATCAGGACCACTTTTGCTCCTGCGGCAAGCAGGGTTTTCGCACATTCAAGGCCGATACCGGAGGCTGCGCCGGTAATGGCTGCAACCTTGCCGTTGAGGGAAGTATTCATGGAGGGGACAGAGTGATTCATTTTATAATCCTTTATGCATAGGTGATTTTTAAGGTGTATTTGCTTCTGCGCGAAGAATGGGGGCGTTCTGACTGGCGTGTGAAGCATATTGCTCAATCGATGAAGCTGATCTAGCACTTGTTTATTTCCTCAGCAAGAGACATTCAAAATGAAGAGGCGATTTTGTGACGCGCGTTGAGAAAACGAAGAAAACAACCATCTACGACCTGGCAGAGTTAACCGGGGTTTCCGCCAGCGCGGTGAGCGCAATTTTGAATGGCAACTGGAAGAAGCGACGCATTAGCGCAAAGCTGGCGGAGAAGGTGACCCGGATTGCTGAAGAGCAGGGATATGCGGTGAACCGACAGGCCAGCCTGCTTCGCAGTAAGAAATCGAATGTCATCGGGATGATTGTCCCGAAATACGACAACCGCTACTTTGGCTCCATTGCTGAAAAGTTTGAAGAGATGGCGCGTGCCAGGGGGCTGCTGCCCATCATTACCTGTACGCGGCGTCAACCGGAGCTGGAGGTTGAAGCGGCGAGGGCGATGCTCTCCTGGCAGGTGGACTGGGTTATCGCCACCGGGGCGACGCACCCGGATAAGATCGCGCAGATGTGTCATCAGGCGGGTGTACCCACGCTGAACCTCGATCTGCCCGGAACGCTGGCGCCGTCGATTATTTCGGATAACTATGCGGGGGCTAAAGCGCTGACGGAAAGCATTCTCGCCAGCAGCCAAAAGCGGTATGGCGTTTTGGCTCCGCTGACGTTTGTGGGGGGGCGAATCACCGACAATAACACCGCCGAACGCTTGCGCGGCTTCCTCGACGCGCATAAAGCGCATGGATTGACGGTGCCGGAAACGCAGCAACTGGTCACGGGGTATTCTTCCGCAAGGGTGGAAGGGCTACTGAAATCGGTCTACCCGTCGCCTGATATTCCACTGCCGGGGCTGTTTGTTAATTCGACAATTTCGCTCGAAGGGGTGGTGCGCTGGCTGGCGCAGAACGGGCAGACGGGAAGCCATCAGCCGCCAATGGGCTGTTTTGACTGGGACCCGTTTGTCTCTCTGCTGGGGCACGATATCGATATGGTGCGCCAGGATGTGCCAGCCATGCTGGACAAAGTGTTTGAGATTGTGGATTCCGGCGATACCACAATACGTCGTATTGAGATCCCGCCGGAATTGATCGCCAGCCAGAACATGGCGCGTTAGCGCGTCAGCAACCAGCGCGCGGTATGTTCATCGGTAACTAGACCGTTGATCCAGCCGCCTTTCAGTGCGGCGAGGATAGCAGGGCGCTTATCTTCACCGCAGGCCGCCGCAATACGCGGACACTGGCTCTGGCGTATATCGTAGCTGGTGATGTAGCGGTTGATGAGGCTATCCACTACGTTGCCGTCTGCGTCAATAAAGCGGCCAAGTATTTCCCCCACGCCGCCGCGCGCGGTCAATTCGTCCAGTTGCGCCTCATTGATAAAACCGTCTTTGAAGATAGGACTCTGTTTCCCCAGCGCGCCGATGCCGACAAAAATGACCTCCGACGCTTTGGCGACGGCAGAGACGTTGCGAAACAGACGGCTGGTGCACCACATCTCATATTCATCACAGGATTGCGCATAGCGTGGCGCGGGCCACTGGTAATATTTGCCCTGAATTTTACGCGCCAGCAACAGCGGGACGTCGTCGTAATAGTTACATTGTCCGTGTTCGTTCATGGCGCTGATCAACGCCACGCAGCGCGTATTGCGACTGTCGAAATCAATGCGTTTGATGGTTTTTTTCAGCGTCAACCCGGAACCAATGCCGACTACCGTCGGTTTGTCGCCCTGTAAGTAGCGGGCCATCAGTTGATAACAGCCAAAGGTTACGCTGTCGAGGGTGCTTTCGCTGCTGTAGGCGGGAACAATATTGCAGTTAATTAACTGATACTTTTCCTGCAAAAGCTGCGCGTAATCGAGGCAGTTCGCGACGGGATGGTGCAGACCAATCGAAACAATGCCTTCCTCCTTCGCCGCAGCGATAAGGCGTTGTACCACCGGCCTTGATGTCCCAAGCTGGCTGGCTATCTCACTTTGGTTTAAACCCGCAATGTAGTACATCCATGCGGCCCGGACTTTCTGATCCAGCCTGATGTCATCTTCTTTGCTCACGTTTCCCTACCTTAAGAGTGGCGTTGGGGGCGTTAATTTCCCTCAACCGATAAGGTCATTCTGGCGGGTGCTCAGGATTGAGGCAAGCTCTTTGCTCTTTTGTGGTCATTTGTAATTTTATAGAGCAATTGCTCTTTTGTGATCTGCGGCTCTTATTTAATACAAATGATCGACTAGAGTGCAGGCATAACCTCACTGGAGAGCAGAACAATGAACGATCAATACACATGGCTTCATATTGGCTTAGGTTCTTTTCACCGCGCCCATCAGGCGTGGTATCTGCATCGTCTGATCGCTTCCGGCGATACGCGCTGGCACATTGCCGCCGGCAATATTCGCAATGACGCCGAGCACGTTGTGCAGGCGCTGGCGGCGCAAAACGGTCGTTATGTGCTGGAAACGGTCAGCCCGGAGGGCGAACGTGAGTACGAAGAGATCACGTCGATTCAGAAACTGCTGCCGTGGCAGGCGGATTTGCAGCCGCTGATTGCCGAAGGCGCCAGAGCGCAGACCAAAGTGATTGCCTTTACCGTGACGGAAGGGGGCTACTACCTGAACACCAGCCACAAGCTGGAAGTGAATAACCCCGATCTGGCGAGCGATCTCAACGGCGGCTGTAAAACGATTTACGGCGTTATTACCCGCATTCTGGAAGCGCGTATGGCCAATAACGCAGGGCCGCTGACGCTGCTCAACTGCGACAACGTGCGTCACAACGGTGAACGGTTCCACGATGGTCTGGTTGAGTTTTTACAACTGACCGGCAAACAGGCGGTGATTGACTGGCTTAGCGCCAATGCGACCTGCCCGAATACGATGGTGGACCGCATCACGCCGCGTCCGGCAGCCGATCTTCCGGCGCGTATCAAAGCGCAGACGGGCATTGATGATAAAGCGCCGGTAATGGGCGAAACCTTTATCCAGTGGGTGGTTGAAGATCGTTTCCGCGATGTGCGTCCTGCGCTGGAAAATGTCGGTGTGGAGCTGGTGACGTCTGTTATCCCGTATGAAGAGGCGAAAATCCGTATCCTCAACTCATCACATAGCTGCATTGCGTGGGCGGGTACGTTAATCGGCCAGCAGTATATTCATGAAAGTACCCTGACGGACTTTATCTACCAGATTGCCGACCGCTACGTGACGGAAGACGTGATCCCTTGCCTGGGAGATAACGGCATCGATCTCCCGACCTATCGTGATGTGGTGCTTAAGCGTTTTACCAACCCGCATATTCAGGATACCAACCAGCGCGTTGCCGCCGACGGATTCTCGAAAATCCCGGCGATGATTGCGCCGACGCTGCGCGAGTGCTATCAGCGCGGTGCACGGCCGAACGCTACCGCTATGCTGCCCGCACTGTTTTACGTCTTCATGGAGCAGTGGCACAAGGGCACGCTGCCTTATGAGTACCAGGACGGCATTCTGGATGCGCCAGCGGTACATGCCATGTTTGAATCCGCCGATCCGATCGCGGCGTATGCCAGTGATAAAGCGCTGTTTGGCGACCTGACGGAACGTGATGATTTCGCCGCGCTGCTGCGCGAGAAAATCGCCGCTGTTCACACGCTGATTAACTGAGAGGTGGCTATGTATCTGGGTATCGATCTCGGCACATCTGAAGTGAAGGCGCTGGTCATTGATGAAAATAATGACATTGTCGCCACCCATAGCGCGCCGCTGACGATTCAGCGGCCCCATCAACACTGGTCAGAGCAATCACCGGAAGCCTGGTGGGACGCGACGGAGTATCTGATGTCCACCCTGCGGGAGAAATGTGGTCATCACTGGCAGGCGATTAAGGCGATCGGTCTTTCCGGTCAGATGCATGGCGCGGTACTGCTTGATGCCGCCGGGAATACGATCCGCCCGGCGATTCTGTGGAATGACACCCGTAGCGCCCAGGAGTGTGCAGAGCTGGAAGAAATCGCCCCAGAGCTGCATCAGGTTGCCGGTAACCTGGCGATGCCGGGGTTTACCGCGCCGAAATTGCTGTGGGTGCGTCGCCATGAACCGCAGAATTTTGCCCGCATCGAAACGGTGCTGCTGCCGAAGGATTATCTGCGTTTCAAAATGACGGGTAAAAAAGTCTCCGACATGTCCGATTCGGCAGGGACGCTGTGGCTTGACGTCGAGAAGCGCGACTGGTCGGATGCGCTGCTGGAGAAATGCGGGCTGACGCGGGCCAATATGCCGGAGCTGGTGGAAGGCTGTGATATTTCTGCCACGCTCGATCCCGTCGTCGCGCAACGCTGGGGGTTAAATCCTTCGGTAGTGGTCGCCGGGGGCGGCGGAGACAACGCGGTCAGCGCTATTGGCGTTGGCGCGGTATCGCCCGGCGATGCGTTTATTTCACTGGGGACGTCCGGCGTGCTGTTTGTGGTGACGGACGCGTACCGTCCCGCGCCGCAATCCGCAGTACATGCTTTTTGCCACGTCCTGCCGAATTTGTGGCACCAGATGAGCGTAATGCTCAGCGCCGCCAGCTGTCTGCAATGGTTCTGCCGCCTGGTAGGGACAACGGAAACGGAACTGCTGGAAGAAATCGCGCAGTTAAGCGATGCGGAAAAAGCCAGCGCGCCGATGTTCCTGCCGTACCTTTCCGGCGAACGTACGCCGCATAACGATCCTGACGCCCGGGGCATGTTCTGGGGGCTGACGCACTCCAGCCAGCGCGCGCTGATGGGGTATGCGGTGCTGGAAGGCGTCAGTTTCGGCATCGCTGACGGGCTCCGTGTTTTGCAGGAGAGCGGTACAAATATCGAACAATGTTCGCTGGTGGGCGGCGGCGCCCGAAGTCCGTTCTGGGCGCAACTGCTGGCAGATATTCTGGATATGCCCGTGGTGACGCACAAAGGCGGAGAAACCGGCGGCGCGCTGGGCGCGGCGCGACTGGCGTGCCTTGCGGCAGGTAAACCGTTGGCGTCCGTTTGCGAAAAACCGGAAGTCTACAAAACCTGGTATGGCGATCCGGTTCGCCACACGGCGCTGATGCAGCGTTATCAGCAGTTTAACGCACTGTACCGAAACGACCTGAACTATCGAAATCAATAATTTCTATAACAAAAGCCCTCCGGTGAATGTACCGGAGTGGCTCCCTGCACCCTAAAACGAGGTCAATATGTCGTTAACTAACAAACAATGGCTGGGATTACCCTTAAGTCTGGTCTGGGGGTATATCGCCATCGCCGTATTCATGACTGGTGATGGTTTCGAGCTGGCATTTTTGTCGCACTACATCAAAGCGCTGGGCTTTACCCCGGCGGAAGCCTCCTTCGCCTTTACGCTATATGGCCTGGCGGCGGCGCTGTCGGCCTGGGTATCCGGTGTAGTGGCAGAGATCATCACGCCGCAAAAAACCATGATGATCGGCTTTGTGCTGTGGTGCGTATTCCACGTATTGTTCCTCGTTTTTGGGCTGGGTCAGTCCAACTACGCCTTAATTCTGCTGTTTTACGGTATTCGCGGTCTGGCGTATCCGCTGTTCCTTTATGCGTTTATCGTCGCCATTGTGCATAACGTCCGCAGCGACAGCACCAGCGCCGCGCTGGGCTGGTTCTGGGCGGTCTACTCTATTGGGATCGGCGTTTTCGGCAGTTATATCCCGAGTTTTACCATTCCGCATATTGGCGAAATGGGCACCCTGTGGCTGGCGCTGGCGTTCTGCCTGACCGGCGGTGTTATCGCGCTGGTTTCGCTGCGTAAAATTGAAACGCCGCGCCATATGCAAAACCTCACCACCCGTGAAAAGTTCAGCGAACTGGGGCGTGCGGTCACGCTGCTTTACACCAACCGTAGCATTATGTTGTCCAGCATCGTGCGTATTATCAATACGTTATCGCTGTTCGGTTTTGCGGTGGTCATGCCGATGATGTTTGTGGATGAACTGGGCTTCACCACCTCTGAATGGCTACAGGTATGGGCGGCGTTCTTCTTCACAACCATCTTCTCCAACGTCTTTTGGGGCGTACTGGCAGAGAAAATGGGCTGGATGAAGGTTGTACGTTGGTTTGGCTGCATCGGGATGGCGCTCTCCAGCCTCGCGTTTTATTACATTCCGCAGCACTTTGGCCATAACTTCGTGATGGCGCTGGTTCCGGCAATCGCGCTGGGGATCTTCGTTGCCGCGTTTGTGCCGATGGCCGCTGTCTTTCCTGCGCTTGAGCCAAAACACAAAGGAGCCGCGATTTCGGTCTACAACCTGTCGGCTGGGCTTTCCAACTTCCTCGCCCCGGCGATCGCCGTGGTGTTGTTACCGCACTTCAGCACCATTGGCGTCGTGATTGCGTATACGTTGCTCTATATTGTGGCGTTTATTCTGTGTCCGTTCATTCGTGTTGAACAACCCGGATTCACGCGTCAGGAGGCATGTGAAGGCGAAACGGTCGGTATTTCTTAATGATGTCGGGCCCGGCTGCGCTGCCGGGCCTTTTTAAGGCGGCAAATGATGAAGAGTAAAGCGGTAATTTTCGACATGGATGGCGTCATCATTGACTCCGAAGGGCTGTGGCGTCAGGCGCAAAAAGACGCGCTGGCAGGCTGGGGAGTGACGGTTAATGACGAGGAGTGTGAAACGTTAACCAAAGGGAAGCGACTGGATGAGATTGCCCGCGTCTGGTGCGAATACTGTCCGTTGCAGACAGACCCTGGGGTGCTGGAGTCGGCCATTCGCAAACGCATTACCGGACTTATTGCAACGGAAGGCGAAGCGATGGACGGCGTCTACGCGGTATTGCATCATTTTCGCCACAGGGGGTATCGGATTGCGCTGGCTACGTCATCATCCCATCAGGTTATTGAGGCTGTTCTCTCTAAACTTAATCTCCGGGGGCATTTTGACGTCATTTGCAGCGCCGACGATGAACGCTACGGCAAACCGCACCCGGCGGTGTATCTCTCCGCGCTGAAAAAGCTGGACCTGCCCGCCGCAGAGTGTCTGGTGATTGAAGACAGCCTGAGTGGTTTTCGCGCCGCGCAGGCCGCCGGAATTGATACCATTGTGGTGTCTGACGGCTGCCAGCAACCCTGCTTTAGCGAGGCCATCGGGCGCTACACGTCAATGCCGCAACTCCTGGAGACGCTGGCCCCGCTGGTTCGGGCCGCAGGGTAAATGACCCGTTTGTGAGCGCAGAGGTTCCGGGATGTCGCCGGTCTGATTATCCCTCTCTGCGCTTACTTTCTTTTTTCGTTAGCGCAGTAACGGGCAGTCTGGCGGCAAACGGCAACGCAGCGCGTTGGGAAGTATTTCAATATGAAATTCCTGACCACTGAGCGGCTCGCCATCAAGGTTAAAAGTGATCTCATGCGGAGCCTGAATATCAAACCAGGCAGATGCGCCATCGACAATGTTGGGGTTCTCTTCCGGCTGCGTCAATGTGGAAAACAGCGCCGGAAGCAGCTCCTCCCCGGTGAAGATCCGCAGTTGCAGCAGCCCGTCATTAATGAGTGCACCAGGGCAGAGCTGTTGTCCGCCACCGGCCTGACGACCATTACCAATGCCAATCACCAGCGCATCGCCCTGCCAGTGAAAATTCTCGCCGCGAATCTCACAGCGATCGGGCTTGAGGGTGTCCATGCGCATCAGCCCATGAATAAAGTAAGAGACGCCGCCCAGCGCGGCCTTGAGTTTTTCCGGTGTTTCGGTGGTGATGCGCGTCCCGAAACCCCCTGTCGCCATATTAATAAAGCAGGTTTTATCGTTGACCTGAGCGATATCGATCGCAACCGCGTTACCGGCAATCGCCAGTTTTAAGGCTTTATCCAGCGCTTCCGGGATGCCAGCGCTGGTGGCGAAGTCATTGGCCGTGCCCAGAGGCAAAATGCCAAGCGCGGGAACGTTGCCGCCCTGACACTGAATCAGCGCGGCGGAAACCTCATTGATGGTGCCGTCGCCGCCGCCCGCAATAACTGTCTCAACGCCAAGCTGTCTGGCTTCATCAACATAACGCTGGGCATCGCCTTTTTCCCAGGTGACCCGGACGTGAATCTCCACGCCCTCATCGCGAAGTAGCCCTATCGCGTCGCGCAGGGGCTGATTATCAGCGCCTTTGCCATTTAAAATCAGTAAGCTGGCGGGAAACGTAGCCATCCTTTATTTGCCTCTGTCGTTAACCTGTTGAAAGTGTATAGCAGAAAAGGCGCGGAAAGGTCAGAACAGGCTGAAAATGGAAGGTTTGTGCAGCACAAAAAAATAAGCCTGCGTAAGGGAGATTACGCAGGCTAAGGAGGTGGTTCCTGGTACAGCTAGCATTTATGGGTTATGTTTTTCAGCGCCTCGGATAATACCCGTAATGAACGAGGCGGTATGTGATCGATTTCTAAGAATCTTCCCATAATGAAAAAATAACGTGGATTAACTACTTAGCGTGTGGGTTCCGCGTGGATTCGCCGGAAAAATTACGCATTAACAACGCATAATTCAGATCCATATCCTGCGGCACCGGCATCCAGACGGTGTAGCCATCGCCAGGCGCCACCGGCATTGTTTCACCTTTGGCGTTTTCCATATGCTCCAGAGTGAAGTTGACGTTCCCCTGCGGCGTCATCAGCTCCAGGCTGTCGCCGATGGAGAATTTGTTCTTCACGGCAACGGCGGCAAGGGTGCCTTTACGCTCGCCGGTGAACTCACCCACGAACTGCTGACGTTCAGAAACAGAGTAACCGTACTCGTAATTCTGGTAGTCATCATGCGTGTGGCGACGCAGAAAGCCTTCGGTGTAACCGCGATGCGCCAGGCCTTCCAGCGTTTCCAGCAGTTGCGGATCAAACGGCTTGCCCGCAGCGGCATCGTCGATCGCTTTGCGATAAACCTGAGCGGTACGCGCACAGTAGTAGAAGGATTTGGTACGGCCTTCGATTTTCAGTGAGTGCACGCCCATTTTGGTCAGGCGTTCAACGTGAGCAATGGCGCGCAGATCTTTCGAGTTCATGATGTAGGTGCCGTGTTCATCTTCGAACGCGGTCATGTATTCGCCCGGACGCTGAGCTTCCTCGATCATAAACACTTTGTCGGTCGGTGCGCCGATACCCAGCGTCGGTTCGACGTTCTGTACCGGAATCGGTTCGTATTTATGGACGATGTTGCCCACGACGTCTTCTTTCCCTTCCTGCACGTTATATTCCCAACGGCAGGCGTTGGTGCAGGTTCCCTGGTTCGGATCGCGTTTGTTGATGTAGCCAGAGAGCAGGCAACGACCGGAGTAGGCCATGCACAGCGCGCCGTGTACGAAGATTTCGATCTCCATTTCCGGCACCTGTTGACGAATCTCTTCAATCTCTTCCAGCGACAGTTCGCGGGAAAGAATAACGCGGGTCAGCCCCATCTGGTTCCAGAACTTCACCGTTGCCCAGTTTACGGCGTTGGCCTGCACCGAAAGGTGAATCGGCATCTCCGGGAAGTTTTCACGTACCAGCATGATAAGCCCGGGATCGGACATGATCAGCGCATCCGGCCCCATTTCCACAACCGGTTTAAGATCGCGAATAAAGGTTTTCAATTTCGCGTTATGCGGCGCAATGTTCACGACCACATAGAATTTTTTGCCAAGCGCGTGGGCTTCGTTAATGCCGAGCTGCAAATTCTCGTGGTTAAATTCGTTGTTGCGCACGCGCAGGGAGTAACGCGGCTGGCCCGCATACACGGCATCTGCGCCATAAGCGAAAGCGTAACGCATATTTTTCAGCGTTCCCGCCGGGGAAAGGAGTTCCGGTTTAAACATAATTTTCTCGTTCTGATGACAGGTCAGATCCGCTTCACTGAATGAGGCGGTTAGGGGAGTGCCCCTACGTTAAGGGCGGGCATTGTAGCGCTGTGGGGGAGGCAGGTAAAGAAAAACGCCGGATGGCGGCGTAGCACCTTCTCTGGCCGACAACGCTCTTATTTGTCGGCCGGATCAGCGGAGCGTCATCCGGCTATTGCAGGCGTGACTTATGCAATCCGGCAGGTATCCGCTTCCCAGCGATACCCGACGCCGTATACCGCACGGATGAACGACTGTTCGGCGTCCAGCGATTCCAGCTTGCGGCGCAGGTTTTTGATGTGGCTGTCAATGGTACGGTCCGTCACCACGCGATAATCATCGTAGAGATGATTAAGCAGCTGCTCGCGGGAGAAGACTTTCCCCGGCTCGTGAGACAGCGTTTTCAACAGGCGAAACTCTGCGGGGGTCAGGTCGAGCATCTTGCCGCGCCAGGATGCCTGAAAACGGCCTTCATCAACAATCAGCGGGCTTTGCGCGTCCAGCTGTTGCAGCTCACGCTGCGGCTTGCAGCGGCGCAAAATCGTTTTCACGCGGGCGACCACCTCACGGGGGCTGTAAGGTTTGCAGATGTAATCATCGGCGCCAATCTCCAGCCCAAGCAGGCGGTCGATCTCTTCAATCTTTGCCGTGACCATCACGATGGGCACGTCAGAAAAACGGCGAATTTCCCGGCACAGCGTCAGGCCGTCCGTACCTGGCAGCATTAAGTCCAGCAGGATCAGGTCTGGCGGCGTTTGATGCACATACTGCAATACCTGATCGCCATGACTGATTAGCGTGGGGGCATAGCTTGCGGCGCGCAGATAGTCGATCAGCAGTTGTCCCAGCTTGGGTTCATCTTCCACGATTAAAATACGCGGCGTGTTTTCATCAATGGGTAACTCAGTCATACATCTCTCTGTAAATCGCGTTCCAGCGGTAACTCTACTGTAATGCTAAGCCCGCCAAAAGGCGAATGGGACGCCCGGATACGACCATTATGCGCTTGTACGATATTGTCGCAAATCGCCAGTCCCAGACCGGACCCGCCGCTGGCGCGGTTGCGGGAGCCTTCTGTGCGGTAGAAACGTTCAAACAGTTTTTGTAACTGCTCATCGCGAACGCCGGGCGCGGAATCGGCGAACGTTAACAGCAGCATGTTGTCGCGCTGCTCGGCGGAAATGTGCAGGCTGCCGCCGCTGTCGGTGTAGCGCAGACTATTTTCCAGCAGATTATTGAATAACTGCATCAGACGATCCGGATCGCCGAATACCATCACGCTGTCAGGAAGGGAAAAGTGTAACGTCAGCCCACGGCTGGCGAAGCGCTCGCGAAACGCGCCGCCCGCCACCTCCAGCAGGGGAATCAGGTCCACCGATGTTTTCTGGTACGCCAGCGCGCCTTCATCGGACATAGAAAGCTGATGCAGATCGTCAACCAGCTTGGTGAGCGTGCCGACTTCAGCCTGGAGCGAGGCCACCGATTCGGGCGTAAACTGGCGGACTCCGTCCTGGATAGCCTCCAGCTCACCGCGCAATACCGCCAGCGGCGTGCGCAGTTCGTGGGAGATATCCGCCATAAAATCGCGGCGCATTTGCTGATTTTTTTCCAGCGTGCTGGCGAGCTGGTTAAAATCCTGCGCCAGTTTACCCAGTTCATCCGCGCTGGTCGGCGTTACGCGCGTCGTGAAGTCGCCTGCGGCCAGTTTGTGCGTGCCTTCCACCAGCCGCTTAACGGGCGCCAGCAACCCGCGCGCCAGCGGAAACGTCGCCAGCGCCGCCAGCAGAGTCGACAACGCCACGATCAGCCAACTGGTACGGCGCTGTTGCTTATCAAAATTAATATCGGTATTGCGCGTCAGTCGCTCAACGGGAGAGGCAATCACCGCGCCAACCTCCACACCGTTTACGTGAATAGCCCGGCGGGTGCCGTCTCGCGGGACTGGCGCTCGCGGGCCGACCAGCACATTGGCGTGTTGATCGACGACCCAAAATTGGGTTCGCCAGCCATGCGGCGGCATCCCGGGGCCGGGTTTGTTATCGTCGTTGTCATGCTCAAAAGAGCGCAGGATCTGGAAAACGAAGCGATCGTTATTGCGTAAAAAACGCCAGTTGCCGTGCAGCGAGTACTGCTCGCCCAGCGCGTCGCCGAGCATCTGCAACCGCTGTTCGTTGCCATGTTTGATGTAGTCGATAAACCCACGCTCAAAGCTGATGCGTACGGCCCAGTGCATGCTGATCAGCAAGACAATGCAGGTGGCGAAAATCGCCAGAAACAATTTGCCGGTAATACCGGGCCGCCAGAACTTCATTGCGTGCTCCTTTTGCGTCGTGAAATGACGGCGTTTTTATGCGTGTCGTTCGGCACCCGGGCGAAGATGAGTACGGGCAGCGCGATAATCAGGGCCATGCACAGCCAGGTATACATAAACACCGTGTGGCTCGCGCCGCTGTCGGCCGCGATATGTTGTTGACCAAACATGCCCAGCAGCAGCCCGGCGATGGTCACGCCAATACTCATCGACAACTGCATGATCATGGACAGCAAGCTGTTGCCGCTGCTGGCGAGTTCATCGGGCAGATCTTTGAGCGTTAAGGTGTTCATGGATGAAAAACGGGTGGAGTTGACCATGCCTTGCAGGAACAGCACAAAGGGCAGGGCGTAATACCAGCCAAGCATCGCGACGCTCATAAACAGCAGGCTGACCAGCGACAGACCGAGGGTGGTGGCGACCAGTACGCGACGATAGCCAAAGCGGTTTACCACCTGTACGACGATACGCTTCATTCCCATGCTGCCGAGTACCATCGGGATCATCATCAACCCGGCATGAAACGGCGAAAACCCCAGACCAATCTGCAAAAAGACCGGCGTCATGAAGGGCAGCATGCCGCTCCCGACGCGCCCGGCGAAGCTACCAGACAGGCCCAGCGAGAAGGTGTGGGTGCGAAACAGCGCCAGACTAAATAGCGCGCGCGGATTGTTTTTGGCGTGTTTCAGGTAGAGCACAATCGCCAGGATGCCGCACAACACCAGTGCGCCCAGTGAGAGAGGCGAGAGCCCCGTGCCTTTGCTGCCGTCCAGCGCCAGCGTCAGTACCGCCATGCCGACGGCCAGCAGGAGGAACCCTGAAAGATCGAAGCGCCGGGTTTGCATGGTGTAGTTCGGCATCAGCATGAGCGTCGCAATCGCCCCGACAATGCCGACCGGAATGTTAATCAGGAAAATCCAGTGCCAGGAGGCGTACTCGACCAGAATGCCGCCCAGCGCCGGGCCGAGCAGCGGCCCGACCTGACCGGGCAGCGTGACGAAGGTCATTGCCGCCATATATTGTTCGCGCGGAACGATCTTCATGACCGTCAGTCTGCCGACCGGCACCATCATGGCGCCGCCCACGCCCTGTAAAACGCGCGCCAGCACCAGTTCATTCAGCGTGCTGGACCAGGCGCAAAATAGCGATCCCAACGTAAACAGCACAATGGCGGTAAAGAAGATATTACGCACGCCGACTTTATCCGCCAGCCAGCCGCTGGCAGGCAGCATTACCGCCACGGTCAGTACATAGGAAACCACGACCATGTGCATATGCAGCGGGCTTTCCCCCAGACTGAGCGCCATAGAGGGAAGCGCGGTGTTGACGATTGTGGTATCCAGCGATTGCATAAAAAAGCCGAATGCCACAATCCAGAGTTGCCAGCGTGTGCTGTCAGGAAGTTCTGTCATGGCTCTGTTATGGATTCCGGTTGGCTATTATTACGTGAAAAACGCAGCCGCAGACGGTCGAAAAAGAGATAGACCACCGGGGTGGTATAGAGCGTCAGCAGCTGGCTCATCACCAGTCCGCCCACGATCGTAATCCCTAATGGTTGACGTAACTCTGAACCATCGCCCCCGGAGATAACCAGCGGCAGCGCGCCAAACAGCGCCGCCAGCGTGGTCATCATTATTGGGCGAAAACGCAGCAGGCAGGCCTGGAAAATCGCCTGTTCCGGCGTCAGGTTGCCGTTTCTCTGCGCCTCAAGCGCAAAATCGACCATCATGATGGCGTTTTTCTTCACAATGCCAATTAATAGCATGATCCCGATGAGCGCGATTAGGCTGAACGGGGCATTGAATAGCTCCAGCGCCAGTAGCGCCCCCACGCCTGCGGAGGGGAGGGTAGAGAGGATGGTCAGCGGATGAACATAACTTTCATACAATATCCCCAACACAATATAGACCGTCGCGATCGCCGCCAGGATCAGAATTACCTGCGAATTCATCGTCTCCTGGAAAACCTGTGCCGTTCCGGCGAAACTGCCGCGCACCGTTGACGGTACGCCAAGCTGTGTCATCGCCCGGTTGATGGCTTCCGTCGCTTCGGACAGCGACGTGCCCGTAGGCAGGTTAAACGCGATAGTCGAGGCGGCGGACAACCCCTGGTGATTCACTGACAGCGGTGCATTGGCGGGCTGCCATTTTGCAAAATAAGAGAGCGGAATCGCCTTCCCGTCGCTGTTAATGACGAACATCTTCTCCAGCGCGCTGATGTCCTGGGTATAGCGTGAGTCAACCTCCATCACAACCTTATACTGGTTCATCGGCTGATAGATGGTGGAAATTTGCCGTTGACCGAAGGCATTATTCAGCAGACTGTTGGCGGCCTGCACGTCGATCCCCAGCCGGGACATGGTTTCGCGGTCGTAAATCAGGTTCATCTCCGCGCCGTTATCTTGCTGATCGGAGTTAACGTCCGCCAGTTGGGGGAGCGCCGCCAGCGCTTTACGGATTTTCGGCTCCCATTCCCGCAGCGCGCTTAAATCATCAGACAGCAGAGCGTACTGGTAGCTGGCGTTAGCCTGCCGCCCGCCGACGCGGATATCCTGCACCGCCATCAGAAACAGGTTTGCGCCCGGCTCTTTTGCCAGCGCGACCCGCAGCCGGTCGATAACCTGCTGCGCCGTTTCATGGCGCTCGCCGCGTGATTTCAGCGTAATAAACATCATCCCGCTGTTGACCCGCGAACCGCCGGTGAATCCGGTCACGTTGTCGACCGCCGGATCGTCGCGAATGATCTTCATAAAGTCCTGAAGTTTGCCGCGCATCGCCTGAAACGAAATACTCTGGTCAGCCTGAATGCCGCCCATCAGTACGCCCGTATCCTGTTCGGGGAAGAAGGTTTTGGGGATGGAAATATAGAGCCAGATATTCAGCGCAATGGTGCCCAACAAGACGACGCCCACCAGCCGCGTATGGTTTAGCACCCATTTCAGCGATGTGCCGTACCCTTGTTGCAGGCCGGTCAGCAGACGGCCAAAGCCGCGGCTTCGCGTCTGCTCGCGAGGCTTGCTGGACTTCAGCATCCAGCCGCACATCATGGGGGTTAGCGTGAGCGAGACGAGCAGCGAGATGCCGATCGCCACCGAAAGGGTGACGGCAAACTCGCGTAATAATCTTCCGGGCAATCCCCCCATCAGCAAGAGCGGCAGGAATACCGCCACCAGGGAGAGGCTCATGGAGAGCACCGTAAAGCCAACTTCACGCGTTCCCTGAAGCGCCGCCTGCAAGGGCTTCATGCCGGCTTCAAGATGGCGGGAGATATTTTCCAGCACCACAATGGCGTCATCGACGACAAAACCGGTGGCGATAGTCAGCGCCATCAGCGACAGGTTGTTCAGGCTAAAACCGCACAGGTACATTGCGGCGAAGGTGCCAATCAGCGACACGGGAACCGCAACGGCAGGAATCAACGTTGCGCGCCCGGAGCGCAGGAATAAAAAGACCACCAGAATGACCAGCGCGACGGAAATAACCAGCGTTTGCTCCACTTCCTCCAGCGAGGCGCGAATCGTTGGGGAACGATCCTGAGCGATTTGCAGGTCAATTGAGGCGGGAATCAGCGTTTGTAATTCCGGGAGCTTCTCGCGAATGCTGTCTACCGTCTGGATGATATTGGCTTCCGGCAGCTTGCGAATCATCAGCAAAATCGCCGGTTTGGCGTTGGTCATCCCGGCGTTACGCACATCCTGTACCGAGTCAGTTACCGTGGCGACATCGCCCAGACGCACGGCGGCGCCGTTGTTGTAGTGGATAATCAACGGCTGGTATTCCGTCGCCGTTTTCAGTTCATCATTTGTCTGAACCTGCCAGCGATGAGTCTTGTCGTCGATCGCGCCCTGCGGCTTACGCACGTTGGCATTGCTGATGGCGCTGCGCACGTCATCCAGCGATACGCCCTGATTAAACAACGCCTGCGGGTTAAGCCCCACGCGCACGGCGGGCAGCGAACTGCCGCCGACATCCACATCGCCGACGCCGTCAATTTGCGCGATTGTCTGCGCCAGCTGCGTTGAGGCGAAGTCATACAGCTCTCCCTGCGACCAGGTGTCCGATGTGAGCGTCAGAATCATAATCGGCGCGTCGGACGGGTTGGCTTTACGGTAGGTCGGGCGGCTGGGCATCCCGCTGGGCAGCAGACTCTGTGCGGCATTAATTGCTGCCTGCACGTCACGCGCCGCGCCGTTGATATCACGGTCAAAGTTAAACTGAAGGATAATTCGTGTGCTGCCCAGCGAGCTGCTGGAGGTCATCTCACTGACCCCCGCGATGCGTCCGAGCGAACGCTCCAGCGGCGTGGCGACCGACGACGCCATGGTTTCCGGCGAAGCGCCCGGAAGCGATGCGCTCACCATAATGACCGGAAAATCCACCTGCGGCAGCGGGGCGACCGGCAATAACCGGAAACCCAGCACGCCGCAGAGCGTAATGGCGATGGAGATTAAAATGGTCGCCACCGGGCGGTAAATGAAAAGAGCGAAAAATTTCATTTACGCCTCCTCTTCCTGGCGGGGGAAGCGGCTTTTCACATACAGCGACAGGCGGTCAAACAGCAGATAGATGACGGGCGTGGTGAACAGGGTTAAGACCTGGCTGACCAGCAGGCCGCCTACCATGCCAATCCCTAACGGGCGGCGTAATTCCGCGCCTGTGCCGGTACTTAACATCAATGGCAGCGCGCCTAACAGTGCCGCCAGCGTGGTCATCAGAATCGGGCGAAAACGCAGCAGACAGGCCTGGAAAATCGCATCACGCGGCGCCATTCCCTGCTCGCGCTCGGCGGCCAGGGCGAAGTCGATCATCATGATGGCGTTCTTCTTCACAATACCGATCAACAAAATGATCCCGATGATGGCAATCACGTCCAGTTCACTACCGGCAATCATGAGCGCCAGCAGCGCCCCGACGCCCGCCGTTGGCAGGGTGGAGAGGATCGTGATTGGGTGGATAAAGCTTTCGTACAGCACGCCAAGCACGATATACATCGCCACCACTGCCGCCACGATCAGCCAGACGGTGCTGCCGAGCGCGGCCTGGAAGGCCAGCGTGCTGCCCTGGAACTGGGTGGTGATATCGACTGGCAGGTTGACCGTTTTCTCCGTGTCCAGAATGGCCTGTACCGCATCGCCGAGCGAATAATTATCCGGCACGTTAAACGAGAAGGTCGTTACCGGGAACTGATCCAGGTGATTAATGGAAAGCGGCGCGAAACGCTGCTCGATTTTGGCGATGGCGCTAAGCGGCACAATCCCGCCGTCGCTGCTGGTCAGACGGATGGTGTCCATTGCCGCCAGCCCCGGCGTGGTGTCGGTGTTATGTTCCAGCACGACGCGATATTGATTCGCCTGGGTGTAGATGGTCGAAATCAGGCGCTGGCCAAAGGCGTTATACAGGGCGTTATCGACATCCGCCATGCTGATGCCAAGACGGCTGGCGCTGTCGCGGTCAACGTTCACATACGCCACCAGACCTTTGTCCTGCCAGTCGCTGCTGACGTCAGAAAGCTGCGGAAGCTGCTGGAGTTTTTCCATCAGCTGCGGCACCCAGGTGCTGAGCGCATCCAGTGAGGTGGCCTGTAGCGTAAACTGGTACTGCGTGCGGCTCACCTGAGTATCAATGGTGAGATCCTGCGTTGGCTGGAGGTAGAGATCGACGCCGGGCACTTTCGCCACGGCGTGTTGCAGGCGGGCGATGACTTTCTGTACCCGATCGTCACGTTCATTCAGCGGCTTAAGGTTAATTTGCAGACGCGCGCTGTTCAGCGCCGGGTTGGTACCATCAACGCCGACAAAGGCGGTCAGGCTTTCTACCGCCGGGTCTTTTAAAATCACATCAGACACCTGGCGCTGGCGCTGGGCCATACTGGCGAACGAGCTGGATTGTGGAGCCTGCAATGTGCCCTGAATAATGCCGTTATCCTGCACCGGGAAGAACCCTTTCGGGATAAAGACCCACAGCATGATGCTGAGAAGCAGGGTGCCGAGCGCCACGCTCAGCGTCAGCCACGGATGGTTGAGCACTTTTGCCAGCCACTGACCGTATTTCTCAATGACGCGATCAAACATTTTTTCCGCCGCGCGGGAGAAGCGGTTTTGCTTGCGCAGCGACGCCTGGCTGAGCATCCGGGCGCACATCATGGGCGTCAGGGTCAGCGACACGACGGCGGAGATCAGGATCGCTACCGCCAGCGTGACCGCAAATTCGCGGAACAAACGCCCGACGATATCGCCCATGAATAACAGCGGGATCAGTACCGCAATCAGCGAGAAGGTTAATGAAATAATGGTAAAGCCGATTTCGCCAGCGCCTTTGAGCGCCGCCGCCAGCGGTTTTTCCCCTTTCTCGATGTAACGCGAAATGTTCTCAATCACCACAATCGCGTCGTCCACGACGAAGCCGGTGGCGATGGTCAGCGCCATTAGCGTCAGGTTATTGATCGAAAAATCGAGAAAGACCATTACCGCAAAAGTGCCGATCAGCGATAACGGCACGGCGACGCCCGGAATGATTGTGGCGGGGACATTACGCAGGAACAGGTAGATGATCATCACCACCAGCGCAATCGCCAGCATCAGTTCGAACTGGGTGTCGGTAACGGAAGCGCGAATGTTGGTGGTGCGATCCGACAGCACGGTGACATTGACCGATTTTGGCAGGCTTTCCGTAAGCTGCGGCAGCATCTGACGAATGCTGTCCGCCGTGGAGATAATGTTGGCGCCGGGCTGGCGCTGCACATTCATCACAATGGCCTGTTCTTTATTGGCCCACGCGCCGAGCCAGCTGTTTTCCGCGCCTTGTTCGACCGTTGCCACATCGCCCAGACGTACCGGCGCGCCGTTCTGCCAGGCGATGATTAACTGGCGATACTCATCGACAGACTGCATCTGATCGTTAGCAGAGAGCGTGACCGCGCGAGTTGGGCCATCAAGGCTCCCTTTCGCCGAGTTGACGTTGGCGCTGGTGATGGCGGCGCGAACCGTTTCGCTGGTAAGCCCCAGCGCGGCTATCGCCTGCGCATTCAGCTTCACACGCACGGCCGGGCGTTGGCCGCCGGACAGCGTGACCAGCCCTACGCCGGAAACCTGGGAAATTTTCTGCGCCACCCGGGTTTCCACCATATCTTCCACCTGCGTCATGGGCATGGCGGTTGAGGTGACGGCCAGCGTCATGATCGGTGGATCTGCCGGGTTAACTTTGCTGTATACCGGCGGGTTAGGCAGATCGCTAGGCAGCAGGTTTGTGGCCGCGTTAATGGCGGCCTGTACTTCCTGCTCGGCGACATCCAGCGGCAGAGTCAGCTGGAACTGCAACGTTACAACCGATGCGCCGCCGGAACTTTGCGACGACATCTGTTTCAGGCCGGACATTTGCCCGAACTGGCGTTCAAGCGGCGCGGTGACAGCGGAGGTCATCACATCCGGGCTGGCGCCGGGGTAGAGCGTTACCACCTGAATGGTGGGGTAGTCCACCTCCGGCAATGCGGCGACGGGCAGGAAGCGGTAACCGATAATCCCGGCGAGTAAAATCGCCACCATCAGCAGCGTGGTCGCGACAGGGCGCATAATAAACAGGCGCGACGGGCCGCCTGTGCTGCTCGGAGGTAACACCTGCATCAGGAGCGTACTCCTTTCTTACCGTATTCCCGATTCGTGGCTTTATCTTCTTTCGCCGCAGGCGCTTGCGCTTCCACCACTTCGACTTTCGCCCCGTCCGTCAGACGATCGATCCCGTCCGTCACGACGCGATCGCCTGCCGACAGCCCGGCGCTGATTACCACGTTCTGACTGTCCTGAATACCCGGTTTAACCAGATGCTTGCTGACTTTGTTCTCATCATTTAGCACCCAGACAAAGTGGCCTTCGTTACCCATTTGTACGGCCGCTGTCGGTATCACCACCGCGTTTTGCTGCGTATCGACCAGCATGCGGGCGTTAACAAACTGGTTAGGGAACAGCGCGTCATCCTGGTTGTTAAAACGGGCTTTGATTTTGATGGTGCCGGTCGTGGCGTCGATTTGGTTGTCCAGGCTGAGCAGTACGCCGTCGCTTAATTTCTGTGAGTTAGTGCGATCCCAGGCTTCAACGGTCAATGTTTTGCCCGTTTTTTGCGCCTGTACGACGGTGGCGATATCGCTTTCCGGCAAGGTAAAAATCAGATCGATTGGGTGCGTCTGGGTGATAACGACAATGCCTGTGGTATCGCCGCTGGAGATTTGATTACCGACATCCACCTGTTTTAACCCCACGCGACCCTCTACCGGTGCGGTGATGCGGCTCCAGTCAAGCTGCAACTGCGCGCTGGCGACGCTGGCTTCATCGGCCTTAATGGTGCCTTCTGTTTCGCTGACCAGCGCCTGTTGCGCGTCCAGCTCCTGGCGGGAGACAAGATTGGTTTTCACCAGCTGTTGATAGCGCGCTAAATCGCGACGGGCATTCGCCAGTGTGGCTTTGTCTTTCGCGAGCTGCCCCTGCGCTTGCGCTAAGGCGACTTTAAACTGGCTGGGATCGATTTCCGCCAGCAGATCGCCCGCTTTGACCTGTTGTCCTTCCTGGAAGTGCAGCGCCATCAGTTGACCATCCACGCGGCTGCGTACCGTGACGGTATTGGCGGCAGCGATCGTGCCCAGCCCGGTCAGATAGCGTGGTACGGCTTGTTCCGTTGCGGTGGCCGCCTGAACCGGCGCCAGCGGGCCGGAACGCATGCCGCGACGTCCTGCGCCAGCCTGACGTTGCGCATGTTCGTTAGCGCCCGGCGCATTCCCCTGGGTTTCGCTGCGACTATGCCAGAACCCGTACACGGCAATGGCCGCCACAACGACCACGATTGCTATCACCCAGCGGGATTTTTTACTGCCTTTCATCGTTATAAGTTTCTCATCCTGAAACGTTTCGCGGAATGATACTAGTTTAGTCATCCATAACGGGAGAAAAATGGAGGAATTATGAAACACTGTCTGGATTCGTCTGAATGACGTCGGCCTTTGCGAGGCGGTTAACGAAATACGACGTCCGCCCAGCGCGCAAGACCGGCGGTGACGGAACCGAAGTCATCGCCGCCAGCAATCGGAATGCCCGGCAACTGCTCCGCCAGCGCGTTTTTGATCAGCGGTGAGCGCGCGCTGCCGCCGGTCAGATAGATGACATCCGGTTTTTCCTGCGCATTGTCCAGCGCCAGCTGTACCTGCTCCAGAATACGCGCCAGCGGCTGGCTCAGCGCTGCTTCCAGCCCCTGCTGACTGACAGACGTCGCCAGCTCATCGCTGATAAACGGCAGCGTGGTGAGGATATTGGGCTGCCCGGACAGGGCAATTTTGCTCTCTTCCGCGCTGCGTACCAGACGATAACTGAGGCGCTGACGCCAGACTTTAAGCAGCAGCGCGACTTTATCCGCATCGCGGGCGTCCCGAACCAGCTCGTTGAGCAGGCGACCGTTGGCGCTGCTGTAGAAATCACTTTGTGCGGGAACATCATTGATCGCGACAGCGTTCCACCACGGCAGAACCGGCAAAGCGATGCCTTTTTCGGTTTCGCCGCCCATGCCCAGCAACGGCATCAGGTGTTTAAACGCCAGCGCGATGTCCAGGTCGTTACCGCCCACGCGACAGCCGCTGTGCCCAAGCAGGCTGGAGGCGCGGTCAGCGCGCTGATGCCACTGCGGCCCCATCAGCAGCAATGAACAGTCGGTCGTCCCGCCGCCAATATCCACCACCAGTACGCGCTTCTCTTCCTGCAACGTGGCTTCATAATCCAGACCCGCCGCAACCGGTTCAAACTGGAAGACGACATCCTGAAAACCGGCGCGTTTTGCCGCGCGTTCCAGAATGCCTTGCGCCTGGCGGTTAGCCTCGTCGCCACCCAGCCCCTGAAAGTTAATCGGTCGACCGATCACCGCCTGCGTGATGCTTTCCGGCAACTGCGTTTGCGCCATATGACGGATGTGCAACATCATCGCGCAGACCAGATCCTCAAACAGCGCAACCTGCTGCGGTTTTAGGCCGTTGGCGCCGAGGAAGGATTTTGGCGATTTAACGAAGTAAACTTCTTCCGGGTCGTCAATGTAGTGGCTCAGCGAAGCCAGCCCGAACAGCACGCTGCCTGCGCCGACCTCAATATCTTCTTCACGGTTGTAGCGCATTGCGCGCCGCAACAGCGCCTGCGTTTCGTCATCCGTCGCCGGAACCGCGTGATGGCGGTACAGCCACTCGCTGACGGCTTCACGCGTCGGGGCGCAAAGCATTGAGGGCAACAGCGTGCTGTTATTTTCCATTTTTAGCAGCTGCGGTTGCCCGTCGCGCATGACGGCAACGGAACAGTTTGCCGTGCCGTAGTCAAAACCAATAAACACCTTAATAATCCCCATGCCAGTGAAGAAGGGGCGTGACTTTAACGAAATGTTGTAATCCCGACAACTGGAATATGAAAGCAAGGCGCGGCGTTTGAATAGCGTTTATGCTGAAGGAGAATAAAAACAGGAGTCGCAATGTATATCCTAAGCTGGCAGCCGCCTTATGACTGGTCCTGGATGTTGGGTTTTCTCGCCGCGCGTGCGGTGAGCGGCGTCGAAACGGTTGAGCCCGCGCGTTACGTTCGCAGTCTGGCGACGGGAGAACATCGGGGACTGATCGCCGTTGTACCGGAGTACCAGACGCATACGCTGCGCGTAACCCTGAGCGCGGGCTTGTTGCCCGTCGCCGAAGAATGTCTGGCAAAAATTGAACGCCTGTTCGATCTGCGCTGTAACCCCGATCAGATTGCCGACGCGCTCGGCAGTCTGGGGGCTGCGCGACCGGGATTGCGCCTGCCCGGCTCGGTGGATGCCTTCGAACAGGGCGTAAGGGCGATACTCGGGCAACTGGTCAGCGTGGCGATGGCGGCAAAGCTGACGGCGAAAGTCGCCCGTCGTTATGGCGATGTGCTTGCCGACGCGCCGGAGTATGTCTGTTTCCCCACGCCGCAAACGCTGGCGGCGGCGGACCCATTCGCGCTTAAAGCACTGGGGATGCCGCTGAAACGCGCGGAAGCGCTGATCCATCTGGCGCGTGCGACGCTGGATGGAACGTTAGAGACGTCCGCACCGCCGGATATTGCGCTGGGGGTGAAAAACCTGCAAACCTTTCCTGGGATTGGGCGCTGGACGGCCAACTACTTCGCGCTGCGCGGCTGGCAGGCGAAAGATATCTTTTTGCCGGATGATTATCTGATTAAACAGCGGTTTTCGGGAATGACGCCCGCGCAAATCCGCCGTTATGCGGAGCGCTGGAAACCCTGGCGCTCCTACGCGTTGCTGCATATCTGGTATACGGATGGCTGGCAGCCGTCAGTTGATGGCGAAATAACTGGTGTTCAGTAACAGATCCAGCGGCTGGGCATCGGCAATGACGTCGCCGTAAATCAGATCGATGCCAATACCGGAAAGCGCATCCATGATCAGCGGCATTTGTACCGGGCCGGCAATGGTTCTGACGCCCAGCCGCTGCGCATGGCTCTGAATAATCGATACCAGCATTTCATCCATTAAATTGCCGTGAAGGCTGGCGCAGAGTTCGCTATCAAGCAACAGGTAGTCAGCCATGTGGGCGCTTAAGCAATCGAAAAGCGCCAGGTCACGGTTGACCTGGCTGAGAACAATGCGACAGCCCGCCTGACGCAGTATCTGTATCGCGGGTATGGCCTTATCGGACTCTTGCATCAGGACATGTGCCGGGATAACCAGATGCAATAAGCGCGGCGGAAGTGGGCTGCGCTCCAGTTGTTCGAGCAGTTCATCAATGAATGTTGCGCGGCTGAGTCCGGCGGCGGAAAGCGGCAGGGCGATGCTCACCCCCTTACTGGCGACGGTGGATGCCGCGTGCTGGAAAAATGTCTGAAACACGCGACGATCGAGAGCGTGGCTGAGTTCGGGATCGGTTAGCCCTGCGCGGAATGCCTGCTCCTCCATGATTTCGCCGTCGCTGGCCCACAGCCGCAGCGAGATCAGCCAAAAACCGCACGTTTCAGGGATGCGCGGCGACGCAACCCCGCGGGCGATCATCAATAGAGGGTTATCTTTGATTATGCGCCATTGTTCATCCTGAGGCGTGACTTCCCGCTCGCTGTGCGCCTGTTCCTGCTGCGCTTCGTACACGGTGACACGTCCCCGACCGTTGTTTTTAGAGGCATAGCAGGCGATATCCGCCTGGGACATCACGTCTGCCGCCAGACGATTGGCGTTATTGATTAGCGTGATTCCGGCGCTGGCGCCAATGGGGTGTTCACGGTCTTCCCACATAAAGCGGTATTCATTAATCGCGTTGACGATCCGCGTAGAAATAAAGCGCGCGCTGTCGATATTGCAATCCGGCAGCAGGAGGCCAAATTCGTCCCCGCCCAGGCGGGCCAGCATATCGCTGGAACGCAGCATACTGAGCATTAAGGCGGCCAGTTCGCGAAGCAGCGCATCGCCTGCGGCATGCCCGGCGCTGTCGTTAACGGCTTTAAAGCGGTCTAAATCAATAAAGACCAGCGCATGATGCTGGCGCGTATCGCGTACCGTAAGCAGGATTTCTTTCAGATGGCCTTCAAAACTGACCCGGTTAGCCAGGTGGGTGAGGGCGTCATGAGAGGCGCTGTAGCTGAGCTGGCGCAGCATTTTCCGCGATTCCGTGACGTCCTGAATGACCAGTACGGAGCCGATATTCCCGCCATCCAGTGTACTGAGCGGCGTAATGCTGTAATGAATGTCGTAGCGACCGCCGTTGCGACAGTGAAGCACCACATCCTGCTCAATGGCGGAACGCGACATATCCGCGCTATAGATATTTTCCATCAGCGGGCCGTTATCGCCAAAAGTGATGCGTAATACCGTCAGCAGCGGGACGCCGATCGCATGCTCCTGCTGCCAGCCGCTCATCTTTTCGGCGACAGGGTTCATAAAGGTTACGTTCATGTCGACGTCAATACAGACAACCGCTTCCCCGATGGAGTCCAGCGTAATGTGCAGGCGCTCTTTTTCCTGATACAGCGCCTCGTTAAGCTGCTTGACTTCGGTCATGTCCATGTTGATGCCAAGCAGGCGTTCCACGTCGCCGTCTTTATCCAGCACCCGGTTCGCCAGGGCGCGGATATGCCGGATGCCATCTTTTACGCCAATCCTGAATTCGAGCTTAAAGGGGAGACGTGCCGCCAGAGACTCGCGGATGATCTTTTCCGTCGGCGCGCGGTCTTCCGGCAACAGGCAGTCGTGCCAGAGTTGCCAGGTGGGTTTGATATGCGGCGGAACCTCATACAGCTCAAACATGCGCTTATCCCAACTGATCACGTCAGGCCGCAGTTCCCATTCCCAGATGCCGATACCGCCCGCTTCGTTCGCCAGCGTAATCCGCTCCATCAAGCGCTTGTTTACCCGTTCGGTATGTTTCAGGTCGTTGATATCTTCAATTTGCGCAATGAAATAGAGCGGGGTGTTGTCGCTATGGCGAACCAGTGAAACGGCCAGTAATGCCCAGACCACATCGCCGTCGCGGGTGTAATAGCGTTTCTCCATGGAATAGCTGTTGATATCGCCGCGCACCAGCATATTCAGCTGTTCAAGGTCGTTATGCAGATCCTCAGGCCAGGTAAGCTGTTGAAAGGTGAGGGCGCGCAGTTCATCCTGGCTGTAGCCCAGAAACTGACACAAAGCCTTGTTGGCCTGTAGCCATTGGCCTTCGGTGCCCACTAACGCCATGCCGATCGCGGAATATTCCATCGCGTTACGAAAGCGTAATTCGCTTTCCGTGATATTTTTTTGTTCCGCCCGAAACGCGTACATCACCATTGTCATGATGTTGACGGGCAGCAGGATCATTAAAAGCGGCAGCCAGGGAACGTTCATCATGGCGTATGTTTTGGGCGTTGACAGCAGCGCCGGGTCGGATGCCAGCATCAGCGACGTCATCATGACGGTGGCGAGGAAGATCAGAAACGCTTCCATACGCGGCAGACGTATCGCGCTCCACATCAGCAGAACGATAATGCAGGTAAAAGGCCACGGAACGTACAGCATAGAGAGCCAGCTTAGCCCCAGCGTTATCGTCAGCGTAAGCAGCGTTTCAAGCAGTAAGCGGGGATCGCGATGGCGAAGCAGGTAGCGCGGTTTAAACAGCAAGCCTAATGGCACCAGCGCCAGCGCGCCGATAGACTCGGACAGAATCCAAATCAAAAATGTTTTTACTGGCGTCCCTTCGGGCATCAGCAGCCAGAGCAGCGCGCCTCCCAGTAACGGTGGAATCACCGCGCTGCCCGTCGCCAGACGGAGCCAGTCATTCAGATTTTGTAAGGGGTTATACCAGGGCAGTAGCTTACGTAACAGGATTGCGCCGACCACCGCTTCAATAATATTGATCGCCGTCCAGCCAAAATTCAGCGAACCGGCAGGAGAAAAAACGAGTGACGCGCTTATGCTGCCGAGGGAACAGACCAGTGCGATCCCCGGCCACATCCGTCCTGCGTGGCGATAAAAACCGACCATCATGATTGACGTCGGGAACCACAGCGGCGCCAGCGGCGTATCGAAACGCGACAGTTCCAGCGAGAAGAGTGTAAAGATAAAGGTGAGCAGACCTAAACTGACGAGACGCAGTAGAGGGTGAGGCAAGGTAACTAAAACATGTTGGGTTTGTTTACTCATTACCACGTTATCCGAATAGCCCTTGCCGTCGCGGAGGGCCCGGACGCGTCAGTTTTCATTCAGGATCATGCTAGTACAAACAATTTACGATTTATACGTCAGCGGCTCATAATTTGACATCTCCGGGGGATTAATTCCGGCATAAACGAATAAATCCGGCAGCTGCTTTAAAAATAAGCATTTTAATTTGCGACAAGGAGAGATGGACGGCAATTTAGCGTTCTGTTATCTCGACTGGTATCGTGCCGCTGAAATCCCTATAATTGCCGCGTTTGACGCTTCGGCGTCGCCCTCCCTAACATCCAGGTTAATCAGGTCGCTAAATTTATGACTGTTCAGTCTCATCAGTGCGTCATTATCGGTATTGCTGGCGCATCGGCTTCCGGCAAGAGTCTTATTGCCAGTACCCTTTATCGCGAATTGCGTGAACAAGTGGGTGATGAACATATCGGTGTTATTCCCGAAGACAGCTATTACAAAGATCAAAGCCATCTGTCGATGGAAGAGCGTGTAAAAACCAACTACGACCATCCTAATGCGATGGATCACAGTTTGCTGTTCCAGCATCTGCAAGCGCTCAAGCGCGGTTCGGCGATTGAATTGCCCGTATACAGCTATGTTGAACATACCCGCATGCAGGAAACCGTTCGCGTCGAGCCCAAAAAAGTCATTATTCTCGAAGGGATTTTGCTGCTGACGGACGCGCGTTTGCGTGAAGAGATGAACTTCTCCATTTTTGTCGATACCCCGCTGGACATCTGCCTGATGCGCCGTATTAAGCGCGACGTCAACGAGCGTGGGCGTTCAATGGATTCGGTGATGGCGCAGTACCAGAAAACCGTACGCCCGATGTTCCTGCAATTTATTGAACCTTCCAAGCAATACGCCGATATTATCGTACCGCGCGGCGGTAAGAACCGCATCGCGATTGATATTCTGAAAGCGAAAATCAGTCAGTTCTTTGAATAAGCCCAGCGAATTGTGTACCGTTCAGTGATAACCTGGTTCGCCCTTGACGCGTTGAACGTTAAGGGCCTGATGCACGAAAGGAGAAAGTGCCATGCGTTTGTGTGACCGAGATATTGAAGCCTGGCTGGATGAAGGCCGCTTGTCGATCAACCCGCGTCCTCCTGTTGAGCGTATTAATGGCGCGACGGTGGATGTGCGCCTTGGCAATAAATTTCGTACATTTCGTGGCCACACGGCTGCGTTTATTGATTTAAGCGGCCCGAAGGATGAGGTCAGCGCCGCGCTGGATCGCGTGATGAGCGATGAAATCGTGCTGGATGAAGGCGACGCGTTTTATCTTCATCCGGGCGAGCTGGCGCTGGCCGTGACCTTTGAGTCCGTCACGCTGCCGCCGGATCTCGTGGGGTGGCTGGATGGCCGTTCCTCGCTGGCGCGTCTTGGGCTGATGGTGCACGTTACCGCGCACCGTATCGATCCCGGCTGGTCCGGTTGCATCGTTCTGGAGTTCTACAACTCCGGGAAATTACCGCTGGCCCTGCGCCCGGGAATGCTGATTGGCGCCCTGAGCTTTGAGCCGCTCTCCGGCCCTGCCGCACGCCCTTATAACCGTCGCCAGGATGCGAAATACCGCGATCAGCAAGGCGCTGTTGCCAGCCGGATTGACAAAGACTGAGTCTGCTCCACTGAGGATAGCATGAGACGATTTCTGACGACGCTGATGATTCTCCTGGTCGTGCTAGTGGCCGGCTTCTCGGCGTTGGTGATGTTGGTGAATCCGAATGATTTCCGCGCGTATATGGTGCAGCAGGTCGCTGCGCGTAGCGGATATCAACTGCAACTGGATGGCCCTCTGCGCTGGCACGTATGGCCTCAACTCAGCATCCTTTCTGGACGGATGGCGTTGACAGCGGAAGGCGCCAGCGAACCCCTGGTTCGGGCCGACAATATGCGTCTGGACGTTGCGCTGTGGCCGCTTCTTAGTCATCAGTTGAAGGTTGAACAGGTGATGCTCAAAGGCGCGGTCATCCAGTTGACGCCGCAGACGGAAGCGGCGCGCCGGGAAGACGCGCCTGTTGCGCCAAAAGACAATACGCTGCCGGATGTCCCGGAAGACCGTGGTTGGTCTTTTGATATCAGCAGCTTACGCGTTGCTGACAGTGTGCTGGTGTTCCAGCATGAAGACGACGAGCAAATTACGGTTCGCGATATTCGCCTGCAAATGGAGCAGGATGAACAGCATCGCGGGACGTTTGATTTTTCCGGGCGGGTGAACCGCGATCAGCGCGATCTCTCGCTCTCCTTCAACGGAACGGTCGATGCGTCTGACTATCCGCACAACTTAACGGCCGGTATCGAGCAGCTCAACTGGCAGTTGCAGGGAGCCGATTTACCGAAACAGGGTATTCAGGGCCAGGGGCAATTACAGGCGCAGTGGCAGGAAGGGCAAAAAAGGCTCTCTTTCAGTCAGCTCAGTTTAACCGCCAACGACAGCACCCTGACCGGACAGGCTCAGGTGACGCTGAGCGATGAGCCGGAATGGGCGATCGATCTGCAATTTGGCAAGCTGAATCTGGATAACCTTCTTCCGCGAAATGACGTGGCAAGCACATCCAAAAACGTGGCGCAAACGGGGCAGCAGTCGACGCGGCCGCGGCCGGTTATCGCGTCCCGCGTTGATGAACCCGCTTATCAGGGGCTAAAAGGGTTTTCTGCGGCCCTCTCTCTGCGGGCGGATAACGCGCAGTGGCGTGGCATGGCGTTTACCGACGTGTCGGCGAAAATGACGAATCAGGCCGGTTTGCTGAATATCGTCGAGTTGCAGGGGAAACTCGACGGAGGTGAGATTTCTCTGCCCGGTACGCTGGACGCGAGAGCGGCAAATCCGCGCGCCGTGTTCCAGCCGCGCCTTGAGGATGTGGAAATTGGCACGATTCTGAACGCGTTTGACTATCCCATCGCGCTGACCGGCAAAATGTCGCTGGCGGGCGATTTTTCCGGCGCAGATATTGACGCCCAGGCGTTTCGTCACAGCTGGCAAGGGCAGGCGCATGTTGAAATGCGCGACACGCGTATGGAAGGGATGAACTTCCAGCAACTGGTGCAACAGGCGGTAACGCGTAGCGGTGGCGATGTGCAGCAATCGCAGCAGAATTTTGATAACGCGACCCGTCTGGATCGCTTTGTCACCGACCTGGCGCTGGATAACGGTAAGCTCACGCTGGGCAGCATGGAAGGGCAGTCTGCAATACTGGCGGTTTCCGGTAATGGCGCGTTGAATCTTGTTGAGCAGACCTGCGACACGCAGTTTAACGTGCGCGTGCTGGGCGGCTGGACAGGTGAAAGCAAGCTGATTGATTTCCTGAAAGAGACGCCGGTTCCGCTGCGCGTATACGGTAAGTGGCAGGCGCTGAATTACAATCTCCAGGTTGACCAGATTCTGCGTAAGCATTTGCAGGATGAAGCAAAACGTCGTCTGAGCGACTGGGCGGATCGTAATAAAGAGACCCGCAACGGTAAAGACGTGAAGAAGCTGCTGGATAAGCTGTAAGCGAATCTGAATGCCGGCTGTGAAAACAGACAGCATGTGTAGGCCGGGTAAGGCGTCAGCCGCCACCCGGCATGCCGTTCTGCCTTACACCTCGTAATCTAACTCGTCATCGCTACGTAACGGAATAATCTGCACTTTCTGTACGCGGTGACTCTCAACCTGCAAGGTTTTCAACAGGTAATCTCCCACCTGAACCTCTTCTCCGGTTTTCGGCACGCGTTGCAGGTATTCCATCAACAACCCCGCGATGGTGTGGTACTCGCGTTTCTCATCCAGCGGCAGCGGAACGTACTGCACCAGATCTTCCAGCGGCATATGGCCGTTGGCGGTCCAGGAGCCGTCCGGGTTTTTCTGAATATCGTGACGGGCGTCGATCTCTTCCACTTCGTTCGGCAGATTACCGGCGATGGTTTCCATGACGTCGCTCAGGGTTACGATCCCTTCAACGGAACCAAACTCATCCACGACAAAAGCAAAATGCGTGCGGGCGTTACGGAACTGCTCCAGCGCCGGAAGCAGCGGCAGCGTTTCAGGAAACACCAGCGGTTGACGGATCAACGCCCGCAGATCGAGCGGATCGCCGCGCAGCGATTGCTGTAGCAGGTCGATGACATGCACCACGCCAAGCAACTCTTCCTGTTCGTCCTCTCCGGTCACTACCAGACGCGTATGCTGGTTTTTTTCCAGCAGGGCGCGAATTTCCTCTTCAGGCGCGTCGAGATCGATGTGCTCAATATCATGGCGCGAGGTCATGATACTGCTGACGGTGCGCTGGTTGAGGTTCAGCACTCGCTCAATCATCTGCCGCTCTTGCGGGTTGAAAATCTGGCTGTCGTCATGATCCGCCAGCATAGCGGAGGTGTCAGCATCCAGCTCGGCATCCTCCTTTTTCCCGCTAAGCAAACGCATCACCGCTTCGGTGGTGCGCTGGCGCAACGTATGGTTGGCGGATAAGAAGCGACGACGGTTGAAGATCGCCAGTTGGTTCAGCGCTTCAATCATCACCGAGAAGCCGATCGCGGCGTACAGATAGCCTTTTGGAATATGGAAGCCAAACCCTTCCGCCACCAGGCTGAAGCCGATCATCAGCAGGAAGCTGAGGCAGAGGATCACGATGGTTGGGTGGCTGTTCACAAACCGGGTCAGGGATTTACTGGCCAGCAGCATCAGGCTGATGGCGATAATCACCGCCGCCATCATCACCGCAAGGTGTTCGACCATCCCCACGGCGGTAATGACCGAGTCGAGGGAGAAGATGGCGTCCAGCACCACAATTTGCGCCACCACGCCCCAGAATTTCGCCCCTTTGCGTTGAGTGGGGTTATCGCTGTCTTTCCCCTCCAGCCGCTCGTTGAGCTCCATTGTGGCTTTAAAGAGCAGGAAGAAACCGCCAAACAGCATAATCAGATCCCGGGCGCTGAAGCTCAGGTCGCGTATGCTGAAGAGAGGCTTCGTCAGCGTGACCAGCCACGAGATAGACGCCAGCAACAGCAGGCGCATGATCATCGCTAACAGCAGCCCGGTAATGCGCGCACGATCGCGCTGCGCAGGCGGCAGTTTTTCAGCGAGGATGGCAATAAAGACCAGGTTATCAATGCCGAGGACTAACTCGATGACGATAAGCGTGACGAGTCCGGCCCAGATTGATGGATCGGCAATCCATTCCATAGTGAGAATAATACCTTTCGTTATATGACAGTTGTCACAATTCGATCATGGATAAAGCTGGCGCAAAATGCAATGACATAACGTCATTTCTCTTTCTTTTATATCAGGCTTTTATGCTGAAAACGTGGCGGAAAAATAACCATAAAGTTTCCATATGGTACGATTTTTTGAATGTGGATATATTTCGGAAATATCGCAGGTTGGGCGTTAAATATAGAATTTGTCAACATCAATAAAATCCTAAAATTATAATTTCGCCACGCTTAATATTAATCTTAAAAAGGGTGAAGTACAGGCTTGTTACCTTGCCTGCTATTACGTTAACTGCAACAATTCTTGCAGCATTAATGGTGGGCAACAAAAATATCCTGTCGCCGTCAAGCAGGCCATTACTGAGTAACTTTCTTATTTCCTGTGATGTTTCTCTGTCGCGAAGAAGAGGAAATAAAGAGGATTATAAAAACCTAAATTAATCAGTGTATTGGTAGCTAAAAAGCCAAGGGCGGTAGCGTGTCTGATAACCTGGTGACAAGTCTGAATTATTCTGTCAATAGCCTACGGATGAATCCAAATTTTTTAGGACTGATGCCAGTTAAATTTCTTTTCAATTAACTGCAATGTAAATGTGTACAGGCGAAGTCGCTATTTAAATTGCACGGGATAATTACTCTGCCAAAGTGATAAATAATCAATGATGAAATCCAAAATGAAATTGATGCCATTATTGGTGTCGGTAACCTTGATAAGTGGTTGCACAGTACTTCCGGGCAGCAATATGTCTACGATGGGTAAAGACGTGATCAAACAGCAAGACGCTGATTTTGATCTCGACCGTATGGTGAATGTCTATCCGTTGACGCCGCGCCTGGTGGAGCAATTACGACCACGTCCAAATGTGGCGCAGCCCAATATGTCACTGGACCAGGAGATCTCAAGCTACCAGTACCGCGTCGGCCCAGGCGATGTTTTGAATGTGACGGTCTGGGATCACCCGGAACTGACCACGCCCGCCGGGCAGTACCGTAGCTCCAGTGATACCGGCAACTGGGTTCAACCTGATGGCACCATGTTTTATCCCTACATCGGCAAAGTGACTGTGGTGGGCAAAACGCTGGGTGAAATTCGCAGTGATATTACCGGGCGCTTAGCGAAGTACATTGCTGACCCGCAGGTGGACGTTAATATCGCCGCTTTCCGCTCGCAGAAGGCGTATGTCTCCGGGCAGGTGAATAAATCCGGCCAGCAGGCGATCACCAACGTGCCGCTCACCGTTCTTGATGCCATCAACGCCGCAGGTGGTCTGACCGAAAACGCCGACTGGCGCAACGTCGTGCTGACGCACAATGGCCAGGAGCAGCGAATTTCTTTGCAGGCGCTGATGCAAAACGGCGATCTCAGCCAGAACCGGTTGCTCTACCCCGGCGACATCCTGTTTGTACCGCGTAATGACGATCTGAAAGTCTTCGTGATGGGTGAAGTGAAGAAACAGAGCACCCTCAAAATGGACTTCAGCGGTATGACGCTCACCGAAGCATTGGGTACAGCGGAAGGTATCGACCTGACCACCTCCAATGCCAGCGGCATCTTCGTGATTCGACCGCTGAAAGGCGAGGGCGGACGCAATGGCAAGATCGCCAATATTTATCAGCTTGATATGTCTGATGCCACCTCTCTGGTGATGGCGACGGAGTTCCGACTGCAACCTTACGATGTGGTGTACGTCACGACCGCACCGGTTGCGCGCTGGAACCGTCTGATCAATCAGTTGCTGCCGACCATCAGCGGTGTCCGTTATATGACGGATACGGCCAGCGACATTCATAACTGGTAAACGTCATGTTTAACAAAATCTTAGTTGTTTGCGTGGGGAACATTTGCCGTTCCCCGACGGCAGAGCGCTTGCTGAAAAGTTATCACCCGTCGTTAACGGTGGAGTCCGCCGGGCTGGGCGCGCTGGTGGGAAGGGGCGCCGACCGGTCGGCGGTCAGCGTGGCGGCGGCGCATAACCTCTCTCTTGAAGGTCATTGCGCCCGCCAGATCTCCGGGCGTATGTGCCGGGATTATGACCTGATTCTGGCGATGGAAAAACGCCATATCGCCAGACTGTGCGAGATGGCGCCAGAGATGCGCGGGAAAGTGATGTTGTTCGGCCACTGGGACAGCGAGCGTGAAATACCCGACCCGTATCGCAAAAGTCGCGAGGCGTTTGAAGCGGTGTACACATTACTTGAAAGGTCTGCTCGCCAATGGGCGCAGGCATTGAACGCAGAGCAGGTATAACAATGACAGAAAAAGTAAAACAGCTTGCCGCTCCGGTAACGGGCAGTGATGAAATCGATATCGGTCGCCTGGTGGGAACCGTCATTGAAGCGCGCTGGTGGGTGCTTGGCATTACGGCGGTATTTGCGCTGTGCGCGGTGATTTACACGCTATTCGCCACGCCGATTTACAGCGCCGACGCGCTGGTGCAAATCGAGCAAAATACCGGTAACTCGCTGGTGCAGGATATTGGCTCTGCGCTGGCCAATAAACCGCCGGCATCAGAAGCGGAAATTCAGCTGATTCAGTCGCGCCTGGTTCTGGGGAAAACCGTTGACGATCTCGACCTGGATATCTCCGTCACCAAAAACACCTTCCCGCTGTTTGGCGCAGGCTGGGAGCGCCTGATGGGGCGGCAGAATGAGACGGTGAAAGTGACAACGTTCACCCGCCCAAAAGAGATGGGCGAGCAGGTTTTCACGCTTAACGTGCTGAGTGACAAAACCTACGAACTGACCAGCGACGGCGGCTTTAGCGCGCGCGGTCAGGCCGGGCAACTGCTGAGTAAAGACGGCGTGACGATGATGGTGAGCGCTATCCATGCCCGCCCGGACAGTGAATTTACCGTCACTAAATTCTCCACGCTTGGGATGATCAACAATCTGCAAAACAACCTGACCGTGACGGAAAACGGCAAAGATACCGGCGTATTGAGCCTGGCCTTCACCGGTGAAGACAAGGATCAGATCCGCGATATTCTCAACAGCATCACCCGCAACTATCTCGAACAGAACGTTGAGCGGAAATCTGCGGAAGCGGCGAAAAGCCTGGCGTTCCTGGCGAAACAGTTGCCGGAAGTGCGCAGTCGCCTGGACGTCGCGGAAAACAAACTCAACGCCTTCCGTCAGGATAAAGACTCCGTGGACTTACCGCTGGAGGCCAAGGCGGTGCTGGACTCGATGGTGAATATCGACGCCCAGCTTAACGAACTGACCTTCAAAGAGGCGGAAATCTCCAAGCTGTTTACTAAAGCGCATCCGGCTTACCGCACGCTGCTGGAAAAACGTAAAGCGCTGGAAGACGAAAAAGCCAAACTGAACGGGCGGGTGACGGCAATGCCGAAAACGCAGCAGGAAATTGTGCGTCTGACGCGCGACGTCGAATCCGGTCAGCAGGTTTATATGCAACTGCTGAACAAGCAGCAGGAGCTGAAGATCACCGAGGCCAGCACCGTCGGGGATGTGCGTATTGTTGACCCGGCGATTGCCCAGCCGGGCGTGCTGAAGCCGAAAAAAGCGCTGATTATTCTTGGCAGCATTATTCTTGGCCTGATGCTCTCTATCGTCGGCGTGTTGCTGCGTTCGCTGTTTAACCGTGGGATTGAAAGTCCGCAGGTGCTCGAAGAACACGGCATCAGCGTCTATGCCAGCATTCCGCTGTCGGAGTGGCAGAAAGCGCGCGATAACGTCAAAACGATTAAGGGCGTTAAACGCTACAAACAGAGCCAGTTGCTGGCGGTGGGGAATCCAACCGATCTGGCGATTGAGGCGGTGCGTAGCCTGCGTACCAGCCTGCATTTCGCCATGATGCAGGCGCAAAACAATGTGCTGATGTTGACCGGGGTCAGCCCGTCTATCGGCAAAACCTTTGTCTGCGCCAACCTGGCGGCGGTCATCAGCCAGACCAACAAACGCGTGCTGCTGATCGACTGCGATATGCGTAAAGGCTATACCCACGAGCTGCTGGGCACCAACAACGTGAATGGTTTGTCCGACATTCTGGTGGGCAAAGGGGATATCGCCTCCTGCGCCAAACCCACCTCCATCCCGCATTTCGATCTGGTGCCGCGCGGACAGGTGCCGCCTAACCCGTCGGAACTGCTGATGAGCGAGCGCTTTGGCGAACTGATTGCCTGGGCCAGCGCGCACTATGACCTGGTCTTAATCGATACGCCGCCGATTCTGGCGGTGACCGATGCGGCGATCGTTGGACGGCATGTCGGCACTACGCTGATGGTGGCGCGTTACGCCGTTAACACATTAAAAGAGGTGGAAACCAGCCTGAGCCGCTTTGAGCAGAACGGCATTCCGGTAAAAGGCGTAATCCTCAACTCCATCTTCCGACGGGCGACCGGTTATCAGGATTACGGTTACTACGAGTACGAATACAAGTCGGATTCAAAATAATAAGTCGCCTGATGACGCTGCGCTTATCAGGCCTACAGGGCCGACAAAATTGCTGGTAACTGTAGGCCGGATAAGGTGTTTACGCCGCCATCCGACACTATCCGGGGAATGAGAATGACAATAGACAACCCACTGATTTCGATCTACATGCCAACCTGGAATCGGCAGCAACTGGCGATTCGCGCGATTAAATCGGTGCTGCGCCAGGACTATACCCACTGGGAAATGATCATTGTGGATGACTGCTCCTCATCGTATGAGCAGTTGCAGCAGTTTGTTGAAGGGTTAAACGACCCGCGCGTGCGCTACACCCACAATGCGATCAATTCCGGCGCCTGCGCGGTGCGTAATCAGGCCATTATGCAGGCGAAAGGGCAGTACATCACCGGGATCGATGATGATGATGAATGGACGCCGAACCGTCTGAGCGTGTTCCTTGAACATAAGCATCAGCTGGTAACGCACGCGTTTTTATATGCCAATGACTATGTCTGTGAAGGCGAGGTTTACTCGCAGCCGGCCAGTCTGCCGCTGTACCCGAAGTCGCCGTACTCACGCCGTCTTTTTTATAAACGCAATATCATTGGCAATCAGGTCTTTACCTGGGCCTGGCGTTTTAAAGAGTGCCTGTTTGATACCGAACTGAAAGCCGCGCAGGACTACGATATTTTCCTGCGTATGGTGGTTGAGTACGGCGAACCGTGGAAAGTGGAAGAGGCGACGCAGATTCTGCACATCAATCACGGTGAAATGCAGATCACCTCCTCGCCGAAAAAATTCTCCGGCTACTTTCATTTCTACCGCAAGCATAAAGACAAATTCGACCGCGCCAGCAAAAAGTATCAGCTGTTTACGCTGTACCAGATCCGCAATAAGCGAATGACCTGGCGCACGTTGCTGACGCTGTTTTCTGTGCGTAACGGCAAACGCCTGGCTGACGGACTGCGGGGGCGTTAAGGATGCTGGAGGATCTACGCGCAAACAGCTGGAGTCTGCGCCCGTGCTGCATGGTGCTGGCCTACCGCGTCGCCCATTTTTGTTCCGTCTGGCGCAAAAAAAATGTGCTGAATAACCTGTGGGCCGCGCCGGTGCTGGTGCTGTACCGTCTGATGACCGAATGCCTGTTTGGTTACGAAATTCAGGCCGCCGCAACCATCGGCCGACGTTTCACCATCCATCACGGTTATGCTGTCGTGATCAATAAGCATGTCGTCGCGGGCGACGACTTCACCGTGCGTCATGGCGTCACCATCGGCAACCGGGGCGGCGACAGCCTGGCGTGCCCGGTCATTGGTAACGGCGTTGAGCTGGGCGCTAACGTCATTTTGCTGGGGGATATCACCATCGGCAATAACGTGACTATCGGGGCGGGCAGCGTGGTGCTCGACACGGTTCCCGATAACGCGCTGGTAGTGGGAGAGAAGGCGCGAGTGAAGGTAATTAAATGAATATTCTGCAATTTAATGTTCGACTGGCGGAAGGCGGCGCGGCGGGAGTGGCATTAGACCTGCACCTGCGCGCGCTACAAAAAGGCCTGACCTCGCACTTTGTCTATGGCTATGGCTATGGCAAAGGCGGGAAGAAAAGCGTCAGCCACAGCAACTATCCGCATGTGATTAAACAGACGCCGCGTCTGACATCGGTCGCCAATATCGCGCTGTTTCGTCTGTTTAACCGCGACCTCTTTGGCAATCTCGATAACCTGTACCGCAAAGTGACCCGGACACCCGGCCCGCTGGTGCTGCATTTTCATGTGCTGCATAGCTACTGGCTGAATCTGGCGGAGGTTGTCGCTTTCTGCGAGAAGGTGAAAAACCATAAGCCGGACGTGAGGCTGGTCTGGACGCTGCACGATCACTGGAGCGTGACCGGACGCTGTGCCTTTACCGACGGTTGTGAAGGCTGGAAAAGCGGCTGTCAGAAATGCCCGACGCTGACCAATTATCCGCCGGTAAAAGTGGACAGAGCGCACCAGCTGGTGGTGGGCAAGCGGCAGCTGTTTCAGCAGATGCTCTCGCTGGGCTGTCAGTTTATCTCGCCCAGCCAGCATGTGGCGGAGGCGTTTAACAGCCTGTACGGGGCAGGGCGTTGTCGCATTATCAATAATGGCATTGATGTGGCGACCGAAGCGATTCTGTCCGAACTGTCGCCGGTGAGCGAGCGCCAGGGCAAACCGAAAATTGCCGTGGTGGCGCACGATCTGCGCTATGACGGCAAAACAAACCAGCAACTGGTGCGCGACATGATGGCGGCAGGCAACAACATTGAGCTGCACACCTTCGGTAAGTTTTCCCCCTTCGACGGTGAGAACGTGGTGAATCACGGCTTTGAAACCGATAAACGCAAGCTGATGAGCGCCCTTAACCAGATGGATGCGCTGGTGTTCAGCTCCCGGGTCGATAATTACCCGCTGATATTGTGTGAAGCGTTATCTATCGGCGTGCCGGTGATCGCCACGCACAGCGACGCGGCGCAGGAGGTACTGGCAAAATCGGGCGGGCGAACGTTCAGTGAAGATGAGGTGCTTAACCTGGTGCAGATGAGCAAATCCGACATTGCTCAGGCCGTATTTGGCGCCTCGCTGGAGGTCTTTTGCAAGCGTAGCCGCACCGCATACAGCGGACAACAGATGCTGGAGGAGTATGTCTCGTTCTATCAGAATCTGTAGTTACCTGCTGCTGCCGCTGATCTACCTGCTGGTCAACGTCAAAATTGCCCAACTGGGCGAAAGCTTCCCCATCACCATCGTCACCTTTTTACCCGTTTTGCTGTTGTTGTTCATTGAGCGCATCAGCATTAAAAAATTGATGATTGCGCTGGGCGTGGGGGCAGGGCTGACGGCGTTTAACTACCTGTTCGGTCAGTCGCTGGATGCCAGCAAATATGTCACCTCGACGATGCTGTTTGTTTACATCGTCATCATTATCGGCATGGTGTGGAGTATTCGCTTTAAAACCGTTTCCCCGCATAACTACCGCAAGATATTACGTTTTTTCTATATGGTGGTGGCGTTTGTGGTGGCGCTGGCGGCAGTTGAGATGGCGCAGATCATTCTCACCGGCGGCAGCAGCTTAATGGAAGGAATTTCGAAATATCTTATTTACAGTAATAGCTATGTGCTGAATTTTATTAAATTTGGCGGTAAGCGAACCACTGCGCTCTATTTTGAACCGGCGTTTTTTGCTCTGGCGTTAATCTCAATTTGGCTCAGCATCAAACAGTTTGGTATCAAAACCCCTAAGACCGATGCTATGATTCTGGCAGGGATAATATTATCAGGATCATTTTCAGGGGTAATGACCTTTATCCTGTTTTACTTACTGGAGTGGGCATTTCAGTATCTGAATAAGGATGCGATAAGGAAAAAATTGCCACTGGCGATTATTTCGTTGGGCGTATTTTTAGTCGGTGTGGTTTTTGCATTTCCTTATATCGCTGAACGTCTTGGAGATTTAGGAACGGAAGGCTCATCATCGTATTATCGTATCGTTGGGCCATTAGTGATGGTCGGTTATTCGTTAACCCATATTGATGGCGTAGTCAGATTTGGCTCACTTTATGAATATGTCGCATCATTCGGAATTTTTAACGGTGCGGATGTCGGGAAAACAATAGACAATGGCCTGTATCTGCTGATTATTTATTTCTCATGGTTCGCGGTGTTATTGACCGCATGGTACATGTGGAAAATCTTAAAAATGACGCTGAATGCGTTTGGCGATAATCAGAATTTTCGGGTGCAGCTTTATCTCTTTACGCCGGTATCGTTGTTTTTTACCGGTTCGATATTTAGCCCGGAATATGCATTTTTAATCGTTTGTCCTTTTATTTTGCGCAAAGCGCTAAATATTACGAATTCATGACGAGGTGGTTTTATGTTACTTAGCGTCGTTACTGTCGCCTTTCGTAATTACGACGGCGTGGTAAACACCTGGCGCTCGCTGCGCAACCTGGCGCGCGATCCCAGCCTGACCTTTGAATGGATTGTTGTGGACGGCGGTTCGGATGACGGCACCGCCCAGTTTCTGGAAAAACTCAACGGTGAGTTTAACTTACGCTTCGTAAGTGAAAAGGATCGCGGCATTTACGACGCGATGAACAAAGGCATTGCGATGGCGCAAGGGCGCTATACTCTTTTCCTCAATTCCGGCGATGTGTTTCATGAAGATGTCACCGATTTTGTCCGTCAACTGGGGCGAAAAAATGATGACGCGATGTACATTGGCGACGCGTTGCTGGATTTTGGTGAAGGAAATAAAACCCGACGAAGCGCCAAACATGGCTGGTATATCTACCACAGCTTACCCGCCAGCCATCAGGCTATTTTCTTCCCGACCGCAGGGCTGAAAAAACATCCATACGATCTGCAATATAAGGTGTCATCTGATTACGCGCTGGCGGCCAGTCTTTATAAATCAGGCTATCCTTTCCGTCGAATCAAAGGGTTGGTGTCTGAATTTTCTATGGGCGGCGTGTCAACCTCAAACAATCTGGAATTATGCCGGGATGCAAAAAACGTGCAGCGTAAAATATTACGTGTCCCCGGGTTCTGGGCGGAATTATCTTATTTATTACGTCTGAAAACGACAGGCAAAGCAAAAGCCTTATATAACAAAACCTGAATATAAGGAAAAATGATGCAGGATTTAAGCGGCTTCTCGGTGCCGAAAGGGTTCCGGGGCGGCAATGCAATAAAAGTGCAATTATGGTGGGCGGTGCAGGCGACGTTATTTAGCTGGTCGCCGCAGGTGATGTATCGCTGGCGCGCATTTTTATTACGGATGTTTGGCGCAAAAATAGGAAAAAACGCAGTCATCCGACCTTCTGTAAAAATTACGTATCCGTGGAAATTGACGTTAGGTGATTACGCCTGGGTCGGCGATGACGCCGTTTTATATACGCTGGGTAACATTACGATTGGCGCACATTCTGTTATTTCGCAGAAAAGCTATTTATGTACCGGCAGTCATGATTATGCCAGCGCCCATTTTGATATTAACGCCACGCCAATTGTGATTGGCGAGAAATGCTGGCTGGCGACGGATGTCTTTGTCGCTCCCGGCGTAACGATAGGCGACGGCACCGTCGTTGGTGCGCGAAGCAGTGTTTTTAAATCGCTACCGGCAAACACAATCTGCCGTGGCAATCCCGCAGTGGTAACGCGCGAGCGCGTTGAGAAAGTTACTCCCTAACGGGACTATTTGAGGAAAATAAAATGTCAAAAGTCGCTCTCATTACTGGCGTAACCGGGCAGGATGGTTCTTACCTGGCGGAACTTCTGCTGGAGAAAGGTTACGAGGTTCATGGTATCAAGCGTCGCGCGTCTTCGTTCAATACCGAACGCGTGGATCATATCTATCAGGACCCGCATGCCAGCAACCCGAAATTCCACCTGCACTACGGTGATCTGACCGATTCATCCAACCTGACCCGCATTTTGCAGGAAGTGCAGCCGGATGAAGTCTACAACCTGGGGGCAATGAGCCACGTTGCGGTTTCGTTTGAGTCCCCGGAATACACCGCCGACGTAGATGCGCTGGGAACGCTGCGTCTGCTGGAGGCGATTCGCTTCCTGGGCCTGGAAAAGAAAACCCGTTTCTATCAGGCCTCCACCTCTGAGCTGTACGGTCTGGTGCAGGAAATTCCGCAAAAAGAGACCACGCCGTTCTATCCGCGCTCTCCGTATGCCGTCGCCAAACTGTACGCCTACTGGATCACCGTTAACTACCGCGAATCCTACGGCATCTACGCTTGTAACGGCATTCTGTTCAACCATGAATCTCCGCGTCGCGGCGAAACCTTCGTGACCCGCAAAATCACCCGCGCGATTGCCAATATCGCTCAGGGGCTGGAGTCCTGCCTGTTCCTCGGCAACATGGATTCCCTGCGTGACTGGGGCCATGCCAAAGACTACGTCAAGATGCAGTGGATGATGCTGCAACAAGAGACGCCGGAAGATTTCGTGATCGCGACCGGCGTGCAGTACTCCGTGCGTCAGTTCGTCGAAATGGCGGCGGCACAGCTGGGAATCAAACTGCGCTTTGAAGGGGAAGGCGTGGAAGAGAAAGGGATTGTCGTTTCTGTCACCGGTCATGATGCGCCGGGCGTGAAGCCGGGTGATGTGATTATCGCCGTTGACCCGCGCTACTTCCGTCCTGCGGAAGTGGAAACCCTGCTGGGCGACCCGTCAAAAGCGCACGAGAAGCTGGGCTGGAAACCGGAGATCACACTCCAGGAGATGGTGTCTGAAATGGTCGCGAAAGACCTGGAAGCGGCGAAGAAACATTCCTTGCTGAAATCTCATGGCTACGAGGTTGCCATCGCGCTGGAGTCCTGAGGATGATGAAACAACGTATTTTTGTGGCGGGCCATCGCGGGATGGTGGGTTCCGCCATCGTAAGACAGCTGGCGCAGCGCGAGGATGTGGAGCTGGTGCTCCGCACCCGCGACGAGCTGAATTTGCTGGACAGCCGGGCGGTACAGGCATTCTTCGCTGAAGAACGCATTGACCAGGTTTATCTGGCGGCGGCGAAGGTGGGCGGTATTGTCGCCAACAATACGTACCCGGCCGATTTCATCTACGAGAACATGATGATTGAGAGCAACATCATTCACGCCGCGCATCTGCACAACGTGAACAAGCTGTTGTTCCTCGGTTCCTCCTGTATCTACCCCAAACTGGCAAAACAGCCGATGGCGGAAAGCGAACTGCTGCAAGGGTCGCTTGAACCAACCAACGAGCCGTATGCCATCGCAAAAATTGCCGGGATCAAACTGTGCGAGTCCTGGAATCGCCAGTTTGACCGCGATTACCGCTCGGTTATGCCGACCAACCTGTACGGGCCGCATGACAACTTCCACCCGAGTAATTCGCACGTCATTCCCGCGCTGCTGCGTCGCTTCCATGAAGCGACCGAACAGAACGCGCCGGATGTAGTGGTATGGGGCAGCGGGACACCGATGCGCGAGTTCCTGCATGTGGATGATATGGCCGCTGCCAGCATCCATGTGATGGAGCTGGATCGCGAAGTGTGGCAGGAGAACACGCAGCCGATGCTCTCGCACATCAACGTCGGTACTGGTGTGGATTGCACCATTCGGGAGCTGGCGCAAACGATCGCTCAGGTCGTGGGCTACAAAGGGCGGGTGGTGTTTGACGCCACGAAACCGGACGGCGCGCCGCGCAAACTGCTCGACGTAACGCGCCTGCATCAGCTTGGCTGGTATCACGAGGTGTCGCTGGAGGCCGGGCTTGCCAGCACTTACCAGTGGTTCCTTGAGAACCAGCACCGGTTCCGGGGGTAAACATGTTTTTACGTCAGGAAGATTTCGCTACCGTCGTGCGCTCTACGCCGCTGATCTCCATTGATTTGATCGTGGAGAATGAGCGCGGCGAGTTCCTGCTGGGCAAGCGCACTAATCGCCCTGCGCAGGGTTACTGGTTCGTACCGGGCGGGCGCGTGCAGAAGGATGAGACGCTGGAAAAAGCGTTTGAGCGTCTCACTCAGGCGGAACTGGGGCTGCGTTTACCGCTGTCCGCAGGCGCGTTTTATGGCGTCTGGCAGCACTTCTATGACGATAACTTCTCCGGCGAAGACTTTACCACTCATTACGTTGTGCTTGGTTTTCGCCTGAAGGTGAATCAGGCAGATCTGCATCTGCCTGATGAACAACATGAAGATTATCGCTGGCAGGCGCCTGAGCGGCTTCTGGCAAGCGCCAGCGTTCACGACAACAGTCGGGCGTACTTCCTCGCGGATCGTCAGTCCGGGGTGCCTGGATGTTACACGAAATCATTCAGCCTGAATCAAGGCGGCAGGGGTGAGCAGATGCAGCCAACGCAGAGCCAGGTTGAAGGATGAAGCGTATGAGAATCCTTGTGTACGGCATCAACTACTCGCCGGAGCTAACCGGCATCGGTAAATACACCGGCGAGATGGTGGAGTGGATGGCGCGTGAAGGGCATGAAGTTCGGGTGATCACCGCGCCGCCTTATTACCCGCAGTGGAAAGTGGGCGAGCAGTATTCCTCCTGGCGTTATCGCCGGGAAGAGGGGGCGGCCACCGTCTGGCGCTGCCCGTTATATGTTCCGACGCAGCCATCGACGCTGAAACGCTTGCTGCACCTGGGCAGTTTCGCCCTGAGCAGTTTCTTCCCGCTGATGGCGCAGCGACGCTGGAAGCCGGATCGGATTATCGGCGTGGTGCCGACGCTGTTTTGCACGCCGGGTATGCGTTTGCTGGCGAAACTCTCCGGCGCGCGCACGTTGCTGCATATTCAGGACTACGAGGTGGATGCGATGCTCGGTCTGGGGCTGGCCGGGCAAGGCAAGAGCGGTAAGGTTGCCCGACTGGCCGCCGCGTTCGAGCGCAGCGGTCTGCACAACGTCGATAACGTCTCCACCATCTCCCGTTCAATGATGAATAAAGCGCAGGAGAAAGGGGTCGCGGCAGACAAGGTGATTTTCTTCCCTAACTGGTCGGAAGTGGCGCGTTTTCGTGACGTGACCGCTAGCGATGCGGCCCGCTTACGCCAGACGTTGGGGTTGCCGGATGATAAAAAAATCATTCTGTACTCCGGCAATATTGGTGAAAAACAAGGGCTTGAGAACGTGATCGACGCCGCTGAGCGTCTTACCGATCGCCCCTGGTTGTTTGTCATTGTCGGGCAGGGCGGCGGTAAAGCGCGGCTGGAAAAAATGGCCCATGAGCGCGGCCTGGATAACGTCAAATTTTATCCGCTTCAGCCTTATGAAGCCTTACCTGCGCTGCTGAAGATGGGCGATTGCCATCTGGTGGTGCAAAAGCGCGGCGCGGCGGATGCTGTTTTGCCGTCGAAACTGACCAATATTCTGGCGGTGGGCGGCAACGCGGTGATTACTGCTGAACCGGAAACCGAACTCGGCCAGCTTTGTCGCGACTATCCCGGCATTGCCGTTTGCGTGGAACCGGAGTCGGTCGACGCGCTGGTGACGGGGATTACCCAGGCACTTGCCATGCCTGAGAACAACACGGTGGCATGCGAATATGCCGAACGCACGCTCGATAAAGAGAACGTGTTACGTCAATTTATTACAGATATTCGGGGATAAATCATGGGTCAACGTAAACTTTATCCGGTCGTGATGGCGGGTGGCTCGGGTAGCCGTTTATGGCCGCTTTCTCGTGTACTTTATCCAAAACAGTTTCTCTGCCTGAAGGGCGATCTCACCATGCTGCAAACGACCATTTGTCGTCTGAACGGCGTGGAGTGCGAAAGCCCGGTGGTGATCTGCAATGAGCAGCACCGCTTTATTGTCGCCGAACAGTTGCGCCAGCTAAACAAACTGACGGAGAACATTATTCTCGAACCTGCCGGGCGCAATACCGCGCCAGCGATTGCGCTGGCGGCGCTGGCGGCGAAACGCCACAGCCCGGAAGGCGATCCGCTGATGCTGGTACTGGCGGCCGATCACGTCATCGCTGATGAAGGAGCGTTTCGCGATGCGGTGCGTAACGCCATTCCGTATGCCGAAGCGGGCAAGCTGGTCACGTTCGGTATCGTGCCGGATCTGCCGGAAACCGGCTACGGCTATATTCGTCGCGGCGATGTCTCTCCCGGCGAGCAAGACGCGGTTGCTTTTGACGTCGCGCAGTTTGTCGAAAAACCCAATCTTGAAACCGCGCAGGCCTACGTGGCGAGCGGCGACTACTACTGGAACAGCGGGATGTTCCTGTTCCGCGCCGGGCGTTATCTGGAAGAACTGAAAAAATACCGTCCCGATATTCTGGACGCCTGCGAAAACGCGATGAGTATCGTTGACCCCGACCTCGACTTTATCCGCGTGGATGAAGAGGCGTTCCTCGCCTGCCCGGAAGAGTCGGTGGACTACGCGGTGATGGAGCGCACGGCAGATGCAGTGGTTATGCCGATGGATGCCGGCTGGAGCGACGTGGGTTCCTGGTCTTCACTGTGGGAAATCAGCGCGCACACCGCCGAGGGAAACGTGCATCACGGCGACGTCATTAGCCATAAAACGGAAAACAGCTATGTTTATGCGGAGTCGGGCCTGGTGACGACCGTCGGGGTGAAAGACCTGGTGGTTGTACAGACCAAAGATGCGGTGCTGATTGCCGATCGCAATGCGGTGCAGGATGTGAAAAAAGTGGTGGAGCAGATTAAAGCTGATGGTCGCCATGAGCACCATATCCACCGTGAAGTCTACCGACCGTGGGGCAAATACGACTCCATCGACGCTGGCGACCGTTATCAGGTGAAACGTATTACCGTTAAACCCGGCGAGGGGCTCTCCGTGCAGATGCATCACCATCGGGCGGAGCACTGGGTGGTGGTTGCAGGGACGGCAAAAGTCACCATCAACGGCGAAATCAAACTGCTCGGTGAAAACGAGTCTGTCTACATACCTCTGGGGGCGACCCACTGCCTGGAGAATCCGGGAAAAATTCCGCTCGACCTGATTGAAGTCCGCTCCGGTTCGTACCTTGAAGAGGACGACGTGGTGCGCTTCGCCGATCGCTACGGGCGGGTGTAAGCCCGGTAAGTTGCCGGATGGCGCGTTGCTTATCCGGCCTACAGGTCCGTAGTCCCGGTAAGCGCAGCGCCACCGGGCAATAAAACAAAAATTGAAAAAGGCTCTTACGAGAGTCAGGGCCAACTGTTGCCTGAAGAAGGGTAAAAACATGACGAAATTAACCTGTTTTAAAGCCTACGATATTCGCGGCAGGCTGGGCGAAGAGTTGAATGAGGATATCGCGTGGCGTATTGGCCGCGCTTACGGCGAGTTCCTGCAACCGAAAACCATTGTGCTGGGCGGCGATGTGCGCCTGACAAGCGAGTCGCTGAAACTGGCGCTGGCGAAAGGGTTGCAGGATGCGGGCGTTGACGTACTGGATATCGGCCTTTCCGGCACGGAAGAGATCTATTTTGCGACCTTCCATCTGGGCGTCGATGGCGGTATTGAAGTGACCGCCAGCCATAACCCGATGGACTACAACGGTATGAAACTGGTGCGCGAGGGCGCGCGCCCCATCAGCGGCGACACCGGTCTGCGCGACGTGCAGCGTCTGGCGGAAGCCAATGATTTTCCACCGGTCAACGAAGCCAGACGCGGCAGCTATAAGCAGATCAATCTGCGTGACGCCTACATCGACCACCTGTTCGGCTACATCAACGTCAACAATCTCACGCCATTGAAACTGGTCATCAACTCCGGCAACGGCGCGGCAGGCCCGGTGGTGGATGCCATTGAAGCCCGCTTTAAGGCGCAGGGCGTGCCGGTTGACTTCATCAAAATCCACAACACGCCGGACGGCAACTTCCCGAACGGCATCCCTAATCCGCTGCTGCCGGAGTGTCGCGATGACACCCGCAACGCCGTTATTGAACACGGCGCAGATATGGGCATTGCCTTCGACGGGGATTTCGACCGCTGCTTCCTGTTCGATGAGAAAGGGCAGTTCATTGAGGGCTACTACATTGTCGGCCTGCTGGCGGAGGCATTTCTGGAGAAACACCCGGGAGCGAAGATCATCCACGACCCGCGTCTGTCCTGGAACACCGTTGATGTGGTGACGGCGGCGGGCGGCACGCCGGTGATGTCGAAAACCGGCCATGCCTTTATTAAAGAACGTATGCGCCATGAAGATGCTATCTACGGCGGCGAAATGAGCGCCCATCACTACTTCCGTGATTTTGCGTACTGCGACAGCGGGATGATCCCGTGGCTGCTGGTGGCGGAGCTGGTATGTCTGAAAGGGCAGTCGCTGGGGGAACTGGTGCGTGACCGGATGGCGGCGTTCCCGGCCAGCGGTGAAATCAACAGCAAACTGGCAGAGCCTGCGGCCGCCATCAGCCGGGTGGAAGCACACTTTGCGCGTGAAGCGCTGACGGTGGACAGAACTGACGGCATCAGCATGTCGTTTGCCGACTGGCGCTTCAACCTGCGTTCTTCCAATACCGAACCGGTGGTGCGGTTGAACGTGGAATCACGCGGCGACATTCCGCTGATGGAAGCGCGAACGCGAACCCTGCTGACGTTGCTGAATCAGTAATGTCGGTTCTTCCCTTACCCGGCGACGGGTAAGGGGCTAATAACAGGAACAACGATGACAAATCTAAAAAAGCGCGAGCGAGCCAAAACCAATGCATCGTTAATCTCTATGGTGCAACGCTTTTCGGATATCACCATCATGTTTGGCGGGTTATGGGTTGTCTGCAAGCTGAGCGGATTGCCTTTCCTGTATATGCATCTGTTGGTGGCGCTGATCACGCTGGTGGTTTTTCAGATGCTGGGCGGCATAACTGATTTTTACCGTTCCTGGCGCGGCGTGAAGATTTCGACGGAACTGGCGCTGCTGCTGCAAAACTGGACGCTGAGTCTGGTCTTCAGCGCGGGCCTGATTGCCTTCAATAACGACTTCGATAACCGTCTTACCGTCTGGCTGGCGTGGTATGCGCTCTCCAGCGTGGGTCTGGTGGTCTGCCGCTCGTTCATTCGCTACGGAGCCGGATGGCTGCGTAACCGTGGGTACAACACGCGCCGGGTGGCGGTGGCGGGGGATCTTCCTGCCGGTCAGTCGCTGCTGGACAGCTTCCGCAAGGAGCCGTGGTTGGGTTTTGAAGTGGTCGGCGTTTACTACGATCCGAAACCGGGCGGCGTCTCTTCTGACTGGGCCGGAAATCTGCAACAACTGGTCGAGGATGCCAAAGCCTCACGCATTCATAACGTCTATATCGCCATGTCGATGAGTGACGGGGCGCAGGTAAAAAAACTGGTGCGCGCTCTGGCTGACACCACCTGCTCGGTCATCCTCATCCCGGATGTTTTTACCTTCAATATTCTGCACTCGCGCATTGAAGAGGTAAGCGGCGTGCCGGTCGTGCCGCTGTATGACACGCCGCTGTCAGGGATCAATCGTCTGCTGAAACGCGCGGAAGATATCGTGCTGGCGTCGCTGATTCTGCTGCTGATCTCTCCGGTGCTGTGCTGCATTGCGCTGGCGGTCAAATTCAGTTCGCCAGGGCCGATCATTTTCCGCCAGACCCGTTATGGCATGGACGGTAAGCCGATCAAAGTGTGGAAATTCCGCTCCATGAAGGTGATGGAAAACGACAAAGTGGTGACGCAGGCGACGCAAAACGACCCGCGTGTAACCCGCGTGGGGAATTTTCTGCGCCGTACCTCGCTTGATGAACTGCCGCAGTTTATCAACGTTCTGACCGGCGGCATGTCTATCGTCGGGCCGCGCCCGCACGCGGTGGCGCATAACGAGCAGTATCGCCAGCTTATCGAAGGCTACATGCTGCGCCATAAAGTCAAACCCGGCATTACGGGATGGGCGCAGATCAACGGCTGGCGCGGCGAGACCGACACGCTGGAGAAAATGGAAAAGCGCGTGGAGTTTGATCTGGAGTACATCCGTGAGTGGAGCGTGTGGTTTGACATCAAGATTGTTTTTCTGACGGTGTTCAAAGGCTTTGTGAATAAAGCGGCGTACTGAGGAACGATCATGAGCTTACGAGAAAAAACCATCAGTGGGGCGAAGTGGTCGGCGATCGCTACGGTTATCATCATCGGGCTGGGACTGATTCAGATGACCGTGCTGGCGCGGATTATTGATAATCACCAGTTTGGTCTGCTGACCGTGTCGCTGGTGATTATCGCCCTCGCCGATACGCTGTCGGACTTCGGTATTGCCAACTCCATTATCCAGCGTAAAACGATAAGCCACCTCGAACTCACCACCCTGTACTGGCTGAACGTTGGCTTAGGGCTGGCGGTGTGCGTTGTGGTGTTTTTGCTTAGCGACGTGATCGGCAACGTGCTGCATAACCCCGATCTGGCGCCGCTGATTAAAACTCTGTCGCTGGCGTTTGTGGTGATCCCTCACGGGCAGCAGTTTCGCGCGTTGATGCAAAAGGAGCTGGAATTTAACAAAATAGGCATGATCGAGACCAGCTCGGTGCTGGCGGGGTTCACCTTTACCGTGGTCAGCGCCCATTTCTGGCCGCTGGCAATGACGGCGATCCTCGGCTATCTGGTCAACAGCGCCGTCCGTACGCTGCTGTTCGGCTATTTGGGTCGGAAGATCTACCGCCCCGGCCTGCATTTTTCGCTGGCGTCTGTTTCGTCGAACCTGCGCTTTGGCGCATGGCTGACGGCGGACAGCATCATCAATTACGTCAATACTAACCTGTCGACGCTGGTGCTGGCGCGTATTCTCGGCGCGAGTGTCGCCGGGGGATACAACCTTGCTTATAACGTGGCGGTGGTTCCGCCAATGAAGCTTAACCCGATCATTACCCGCGTATTGTTCCCGGCGTTCGCCAAAATTCAGGATGATACGGAGAAGCTGCGCGTCAACTTCTACAAGCTGCTGTCGGTCGTGGGGATTATTAATTTTCCCGCGTTGCTCGGTCTGATGGTGGTATCGAATAATTTTGTGCCGCTGGTTTTTGGCGAGAAGTGGAACAGCATCATTCCGGTGCTGCAACTGCTGTGCGTGGTGGGGCTGTTGCGCTCTGTCGGCAACCCGATTGGTTCGTTGCTGATGGCGAAAGCGCGCGTCGATATCAGCTTCAAATTCAATGTGTTCAAAACCTTTCTGTTCATTCCGGCAATTATCGTTGGCGGCCATCTGGCGGGGGCGACAGGCGTGACGCTGGGCTTCCTGCTGGTGCAGATCATCAATACCGTTCTGAGCTATTTCGTCATGATTAAACCGGTGCTGGGGTCGAGTTACCGCCAGTACATCCTTAGCCTGTGGCTACCGTTTTATCTTTCTTTACCTACCCTGGCGGTGAGCTATGGGTTGGGTATTGCGCTGAATGGACATCTGCCGCTGAGCGTACTGCTGGCAACGCAAATCGTGGCGGGCGCGCTGGCCTTCGCCGTGATGATTGTGCTTTCGCGCCATCCGCTGGTGGTGGAGATGAAGCGCCAGTTTTGCCGTAGCGAAAAAATGAAAACACTGCTTCGCGCAGGATAACTTTTGCCGGATGGCGACGTTTACGCGTCGTATCCGGCCTATGAATTGATTTTGCTGTAGGCCGGATAAGGCGACAGCCGCCATCCGGCAACGATTTTAAGGGGCAAATATGAAATTACTGATCCTGGGCAACCACACCTGCGGCAACCGTGGCGACAGCGCAATTTTGCGCGGCCTGCTGGATGCCATTAACCGTCTTGAGCCTGACGCAGAAGTGGATGTGATGAGTCGCTATCCGGTGAGCTCATCCTGGTTATTGAATCGCCCGGTGATGGGCGATCCGCTCTATTCGCAGATGAAGCAGCACAATAACGCGGCGGGCGTGATGGGGCGCGTGAAAAAAGTGCTGCGTCGCCGCTATCAGCATCAGGTACTGCTCTCCCGCGTCACCGATACCGGCAAGCTGCGCAATATTGCCATTGCGCAAGGGTTTACCGACTTCGTTCGTCTGTTATCCGGTTATGACGCCATTATCCAGGTAGGGGGCTCGTTTTTCGTTGATCTGTACGGTGTGCCACAGTTTGAACATGCGTTGTGTACTTTTATGGCGAAGAAGCCGCTGTATATGATTGGTCACAGCGTCGGCCCCTTCCAGGACGAGCAGTTCAACACGCTGGCGAATTACGTCTTTGGGCACTGTGATGCGTTGATTCTGCGTGAATCAGTCAGTCTGGAGCTGATGAAGCGTAGCGATATCACCACGACGAAAGTTGAAGCGGGGGTCGATACCGCCTGGCTGGTTGATCATCACAATGACGATTTTGAACCGGGCTATGCCGTTCAGCACTGGTTAGCCCTTGCCGGAAAGCAAAAGACGGTTGCGATTACGCTGCGTGAACTGGCGCCATTCGATAAGCGTCTGGGAACCACCCAACAGGCTTACGAGAAGGCGTTTGCTGGCGTGGTGAACCGTATCCTTGAGGAAGGCTATCAGGTGATTGCGCTGTCAACCTGTACCGGTATCGACAGCTATAACAAAGACGATCGCATGGTGGCGTTAAACCTGCGCCAGCACGTCAGCGATCCAGATCGTTACCATGTGGTAATGGACGAACTCAACGATCTTGAAATGGGTAAAATCCTCGGCGCCTGTGAGCTGACCGTGGGCACGCGCCTGCATTCCGCCATTATTTCCATGAATTTCGCGACCCCTGCGATTGCCATTAATTATGAGCACAAATCTGCCGGAATTATGCAACAGCTGGGATTGCCTGAAATGGCGATCGACATTCGTCATTTGCTTGACGGCAGCCTGGAAGCGATGGTGGCCGATACGCTGGGGCAGTTGCCCGCGCTCAACGCGCGACTGGCGGACGCCGTAAACCGCGAGCGTGAACAGGGCTTTCGCATGGTGCAGTCAGTGTTAACCCGTATCGGGGAGGGGAAATGAAGGTCAGCTTCTTTTTACTGAAGTTCCCACTGTCGTCAGAGACCTTCGTGCTGAACCAGATCACCGCGTTTATCGATATGGGGTTTGAGGTGGAAATTGTCGCGTTGCATAAAGGCGACCTTGAGAACACGCATGCGGCGTATGACACCTACCGCCTGGGTGAAAAAACGCACTGGCTGCTGGATGAACCGGAAGGCAAGCTGGCGAAGCTGCGCTATCGCGCCATTGCGTCTTTGCGTGGCGGTACGCGCGCATCGACCTGGAAGGCGCTGAATGTTTCACGTTACGGTGATGAAGCGCGCAACCTGATTCTGTCCGCAATCTGCGGGCTGACGCCAAAAATGTTCCAGGCGGATGTTTTTATCGCCCATTTTGGCCCGGCGGGCGTAACGGCGGCGAAGTTGCGGGAACTTGGCGTGATCAAAGGCAAAATCTCCACCGTTTTTCACGGTATTGATGTATCGCACCGCGATGTGCTCAATCACTACACGCCTGAATATCAACGCCTGTTCCAGCGTGGCGATCTCATGCTGCCTATCAGTGAATTATGGGCGGGACGCCTTAAAACGATGGGGTGCCCGCCCGAGAAAATTGCGGTCTCGCGGATGGGCGTCGATATGACGCGCTTTACTCACCGTCCGGTAAAAGCGCCGGGTACGCCGCTGGAGATTATTTCCGTGGCGCGATTAACCGAGAAGAAAGGACTGCACGTAGCGATTGAGGCCTGCCGACAGCTCAAAGCGCAGGGGGTAGCGTTCCGTTATCGCATCCTGGGCATGGGGCCGTGGGAGAGACGCCTGCGCACATTGATTGAGCAGTACCAGCTTGATGATGTGATTGAAATGCCCGGCTTTAAGCCCAGCCATGAAGTGAAAAAAATGCTGGATGACGCGGATGTGTTTCTGCTGCCCTCCATCACCGGTACGGATGGCGATATGGAAGGTATTCCGGTGGCGCTGATGGAAGCGATGGCAGTCGGGCTGCCGGTGGTTTCAACCGTTCACAGCGGAATCCCTGAACTGGTGGATGCCGGTAAGTCGGGCTGGCTGGTGCCTGAAAATGATGCTGAGGCGTTGGCGGAGCAACTGGCGGCATTCAGTCGCATCGACACCGAGTCGTTGCGGCCTGTGGTACAACGCGCCCGTGAAAAAGTTGAGGCTGATTTTAATCAGCAGGTGATTAATCAACAGTTAGCCAGCCTGCTGCAAACGATGTAAACCGAGGTTGTATGCCAGAGAATAAACTCTCCCGTCGCACCTTCCTGACGGCAGGCTCTGTGCTTGCCGCGCTTCCTGTCCTCCATTCCCCCTTTGCCCGCGCGCTTGAACCCCGGCAAACCGTCAATATTCAGGATTATAACCCCCGAGACTGGATAGCCTCGTTTAAACAGGCGTTTAGCGAAGCGCAGACGGTTGTTGTTCCTGCGGGGCTGGTCTGCGAGAACGTCAATACCGGCATCTTTATTCCGGCAGGAAAAATGCTGCATGTGCGCGGGCGCTTAAGCGGCAATGGTCGCGGTCGGTTCGTGTTGCAGGATGGCTGCCAGGTAACAGGAGAGCAGGGCGGCAGCCTGCACAACATCACCCTGGATGTGCGCGGTTCAGATTGCACCATCAGGGGGATTGCCATGAGCGGGTTCGGCCCCGTTACCCAGATCTACATTGGCGGCAAAAAGCCGCGAGTGATGCGTAATCTCACCATTGATGATATTACGGTCAGCCATGCAAATTACGCCATTCTGCGCCAGGGATTCCACAATCAGGTGGACGGTGCGCGCATCACCAACAGTCGATTCAGCGATCTGCAAGGGGATGCTATCGAATGGAACGTGGCGATTAACGATCGTAACATTCTGATCTCTGACCATGTTATAGAACGCATCGATTGCACCAACGGGAAAATCAATTGGGGGATTGGCATCGGACTGGCGGGCAGCACCTACGATAATGCCTACCCGGAAGAACAAACCGTAAAGAACTTTGTCGTGGCCAATATTACCGGATCGGATTGCCGACAACTGGTTCATGTGGAGAACGGAAAACACTTTATCATTCGTAATGTAAAAGCGCGGAATATCACGCCTGATTTCAGTAAGAAAGCGGGCATTGATAATGCGACGGTAGCAATTTATGGGTGTGATAATTTCGTGATTGATAATATCGATATGGTGAATTGTGCGGGGATGCTTATTGGCTATGGCGTCGTCAAAGGCAAATATTTATCCATTCCGCAAAACTTCAAATTAAATGATATTCATCTTGATAACACTCGCCTGGCCTATAAACTGCGCGGCATTCAGATCTCTTCAGGGAATGCGACCTCCTTTGTGGCGATCACCAATCTGGATATGAAGCGCGCTACGCTTGAACTACACAACCAGCCGCAGCATCTTTTCCTGCGTAATATCAAGGTAATGCAGGAGTCTGCGACAGGGCCCGCGCTGAAGATGCACTTTGATCTGCGTAAAGATATACGCGGCAAGTTTATGGCGAAACAGGACACTTTGCTGTCGCTGGCGAACGTTCATGCAGTCAATGAGAAGGGGCAGAGCTCGGTCGATATCGACAGGATTAACCACAAGGTGGTGAATGTGGAAGCGGTCAATTTCAGGTTGCCGGAGCGGGGGAGGTAGTTTTGCGACCATTCCTGGCGAAAGTTACTCATACTTAAGATTATGGCTACTGCAATCTGCGGATAAGCGGCGTACCATCACATCCAACGCCATAATGTAATTCATGCTGGCTAAAACATGCTAAAGAGCTATAATTCAGCAACCATTTTATAGGTGGATGAAATAATGATTAATTTGAAAGCAGTTATTCCGGTAGCTGGTCTGGGTATGCACATGTTGCCTGCCACCAAGGCAATCCCCAAAGAGATGCTGCCGATTGTTGACAAACCGATGGTACAGTACATTGTTGACGAAATTGTTGCTGCTGGGATCAAAGAAATCGTTCTGGTTACTCACGCTTCCAAAAATGCGGTAGAGAACCACTTCGACACCTCCTACGAATTAGAGTCACTTCTGGAGCAACGCGTGAAACGTCAGTTGCTGGCGGAAGTGCAGTCCATTTGCCCACCAGGCGTGACGATTATGAACGTTCGCCAGGCTCAACCGCTGGGTCTGGGGCATTCCATTTTATGCGCACGTCCTGTGATTGGCGACAACCCGTTTGTGGTGGTGCTGCCTGATATCATCATTGATGACGCGACGGCCGATCCGCTTCGCTATAATCTTGCGGCAATGGTAGCGCGTTTCAACGAAACGGGACGCAGCCAGGTGCTGGCAAAACGCATGAAAGGCGACCTTTCAGAGTATTCCGTTATCCAGACCAAAGAACCTCTGGATAATGAGGGAAAAGTCAGCCGTATTGTTGAGTTTATTGAAAAGCCGGATCAACCGCAGACACTGGACTCAGATCTGATGGCGGTAGGTCGCTATGTGTTGTCGGCAGATATCTGGGCAGAACTGGAAAGAACAGAACCCGGCGCTTGGGGCCGCATCCAGTTGACGGATGCAATTGCAGAACTGGCGAAAAAACAGTCTGTTGACGCCATGCTGATGACAGGCGACAGCTACGACTGCGGTAAGAAAATGGGCTATATGCAAGCGTTCGTTAAGTACGGGCTGCGCAACCTGAAGGAAGGGGCGAAGTTTCGGAAGGGAATTGAGGCGTTGCTTAACGAGCAGTACTAATTCATCGCCTGCGGTGGTGAGAGGACTAATCATAACGGCAGTAAACGTTCTGAAAACCTGAGGGAAAATCAGAATGTTGCTGTCGTTTTTGTTTATGTAAGTTATTAAATAATAATGAGTTAACTACCAAATTTAAGTTATGATTTTGATGCATTTTCCCTTGTTTCTCACTGCGTTTGGTAAGACAATTAGCGTTTGAATTTGGGAGCATTCTGCTTAAGCAGAATGGGCTCGTAATATCTTTGCTAAACGCGTAGTGGACTGGTAGCTGTAAAGCCAGGGGCGGTAGCGTGCCTGAAAAATATGGGCATCTCTGTTCATTAAGAGGTAAAAGCGCTTCAAGGGGCGATAGCTTGGCCCACCACTACAATAATTCTGGTCAATTTATATGCTATGAGATAAATATGTTTGTGTTTTTTGTTGGGCCTTCTTCAGGTAAAATAACAGGTCAATCCGTAGCTTTTAATCTCATCTATAAAAATTATAAGGGTAAGAAATCCCTCGTTGATTATCTTGATTTCTCCGGAAGTAAATGCAAGGTTTTTTTACATTACTTTCTGTCTATGTTTATGTTTGTCGCATTGAATTTAATGTATCTGCTAAGCGTTAAAGTTGTGTATATCACAACAAGTCGAACTTATTTAGGATTTTTTCGCGATTCATTTTTTATTTTGGTTGGTTGGTTATTTAGAGCAAAAATAGTTAACCATTTACATGGTTCTGATTTTCTCTATTTCAGAAATAAACAGCCTCGATTTATTCAGTCAATTATTGACTTTGTATATAATAAAATCGATATTTCAATCGTGCTGACAGAGGCAATGAAAGAGCAATATAAAGCATATGAAAAAATGCGCTTGCTGGTTGTCTCGAATTGTTACTCTGGTCTGACTGAATTCGGTAATAAAAACATTCTTCAGAAAAATGAGATTCAATTCGTTTATCTGTCAAACTTAATGTACTCGAAAGGTGTATTGCATCTGATCAGAGCTGTAAAGCAGGCGCACGAGGCCGGTGTCCCCGTGAAGCTCATTCTTGCCGGAGCGATATGTTCTGATGAATATTATTCCGAGAATGAATTAAGCAGTCTGATTGATGCAGAGATCTCAACGGTTAATTACATTAAGTATGTGGGCGTTGTAAAAGGGAAGCAAAAAAACGATCTTCTTTTGAATACTGATATTTTTGTATTACCCACTTTTTACCGCTCTGAAGCTCAGCCCATTTCTATCATCGAAGCGATGTATTATGGCTGCGCAATTATCACTACCAACCATAATTACCTGAAAGACTTTGTAAATAATGAGCATGGAATAATTGTGGAAAAAGAGAGCCAACAAGCTCTGTCTGATGCTATTAACCTTATTCATGAAAATAAAACGCGCTTCATTGATGTTTCTGAAAGCAACATGAAGTTAGCTAGAACATTTTATTCTCCTGAGAACTACATTCAAAGAATAACAGATATTATTACCGAGGAATAAATGAAAACAGCATTGATTACAGGCGTGACCGGACAGGATGGTTCATATCTGGCTGAGTTCTTGTTGGAAAAAGGTTACGAAGTTCATGGGATTAAACGTCGTTCTTCCTCATTCAACACTGAGCGAGTTGACCACCTATACCAAGATCAGCACGCAGAAAACCCTAAATTTATTTTACATTATGGGGATTTAACTGATACCTCAAACTTGGTTCGCTTAATTCAGAAAATCAAACCTGATGAGGTCTATAATTTAGGTGCGCAGTCTCACGTTGCTGTGTCATTTGAATCGCCGGAGTATACAGCGGATGTTGATGCGCTCGGCACGTTACGCCTGCTGGAAGCTATTCGTATCTCAGGGCTGGATAAAAAAACCAGATTTTACCAAGCTTCCACCTCGGAATTGTATGGCTTAGTGCAGGAAATTCCTCAGCGCGAGTCTACGCCTTTCTATCCGCGTTCTCCTTATGCGGTCGCTAAGCTTTATGCGTACTGGATTACGGTAAATTATCGTGAATCCTATGGCATGTATGCCTGTAATGGTATCCTGTTTAACCATGAGTCTCCCCGTCGCGGAGAAACGTTTGTCACGCGTAAAATCACACGCGCAATTGCAAACATCTCTCAGGGAATTGAAAACTGTCTATATTTAGGAAATATGGATTCACTGCGCGATTGGGGACACGCTAAAGATTATGTCCGCATGCAGTGGATGATGCTGCAGCAGGAAAAGCCGGAAGATTTTGTCATTGCCACAGGCAAACAAATATCAGTACGTGACTTTGTGAGGATGTCTGCAAAAGAGGTCGGGCTCGAAATCGAGTTTACAGGCACTGGCGTGGATGAAATTGGCACTGTCGTGAAGAAGCTTAACGATTGTGCGACCGGAGTTAATGTCGGCGATGTGATCGTTCGGGTCGATCCGCGCTATTTCCGTCCGGCAGAAGTTGAAACGCTGCTCGGAGAACCGGAGAAGGCGAAACGAGTATTAGGTTGGGTTCCTGAAATTACCGTCGAAGAGATGTGCGCTGAAATGATTGCGAATGATTTATCAAAAGCGAAGCAGCATGCATTGCTCAAAACGCATGGGTACGATGTTTCTGTCTCAATGGAGCGTTAACCTAATGTCTAAAAAAAGAGTTTATGTTGCCGGACATCGCGGTATGGTGGGATCGGCAATTTGCCGCGTTCTGGAAGGGCGAGATGACGTTGAACTGGTCGTCAGAGCTCATGCTGAACTTGATTTAACCTCTCAGGAAGAGGTTAAGAAATTTTTTGCTGCAGAACAAATCGATCAGGTTTATCTGGCGGCTGCTAAGGTGGGAGGCATACATGCCAATAACACCTATCCCGCTGAATTTATCTACCAGAATCTTATGATCGAATGCAATATTATCCATTCTGCTCATGAGTCTGGGATCCAAAAGCTTCTTTTCCTCGGATCCAGTTGCATCTATCCGAAGCTGGCGGAACAACCGATGAAGGAAACAGCGCTGCTTACCGGCACGCTGGAGCCTACCAATGAGCCGTATGCCATCGCCAAAATCGCCGGTATCAAGCTATGCGAATCCTATAATCGCCAGTATGGACGTGACTATCGCAGCGTGATGCCGACGAATCTGTATGGTATTAATGATAATTTTCATCCTGAGAATTCACATGTTATCCCAGCGCTGATGAGGCGCTTCCATGAAGCTAGGGTTGAAAATCAGTCTGAGGTGGTTGTCTGGGGCACGGGAACGCCGAAGCGCGAGTTTTTATATGTAGATGATATGGCTGAAGCTTCTGTTCACGTAATGGAACTGGATGAGAAAATCTATCAGGAAAATACTCAATCCATGGTTTCGCATATTAACGTCGGCACTGGTGAAGACTGTACTATCCGTGAAATGGCTGAAACGATGGCGACCGTAGTCGGATATACGGGAAAAATCGTTTTTGACGCATCAAAGCCGGATGGAACACCCAGAAAATTAATGGACGTTAACCGCCTCAGGAACTTAGGCTGGCAGTATCGGTATAATCTGCAGGATGGTCTGCAGCTTACTTATAACTGGTATTTGTCTAATCTGAATACGACTAGGGGGTGAGTTTAAGATGAAACTGGAGTTGGCGTTATTTAAAACCATTATTGAAAACACCCCCCTGATCTCTGTCGATCTCGTAATTATCAATAAGCAGGGACAGGTGCTTTTGGGCCAGCGCCAGAATCGACCTGCTAAAGACTTTTGGTTTGTTCCCGGTGGGCGTATATATAAAGATGAGACTTTCAGGAACGCTTTTTCTAGGTTAACCGCGGAGGAGCTTAATCTTGATGTTTCATTAGAACAGGGTTTATTTCTTGGGGTATTTGAGCATTTTTATAATGATAATATCACGGGAACTGATTTTTCGACCCACTACGTGGTTCATGGTTACCAGCTAAATATCGAAGTTGACGAACAGCATCAATTCCCTGATTCACAACACAGAGTTTTTAAATGGTTCGAGCCTGAAGAGCTCTTCGCCAGTAACGATGTCCATCAGTATACTAAGAATTATTTCCTGCCAAGGTAAAAGATATGTTACTTCCAGTCATCATGGCCGGTGGCTCCGGGACTCGGCTATGGCCGCTGTCACGTACGCTTTATCCAAAACAATTCCTCTCACTAAATGGCTGCCTGACAATGTTACAAGAGACGTTGCGTCGTCTTGATAATGTTGAACATACACCTGCGTTGATCATTTGTAATGAATCTCATCGGTTCATCGTAGCGGAGCAATTACGCAAAGAGGGGTTGTCACACAGCGGGATCATGCTTGAACCAGATGGTCGTAACACTGCCCCAGCAGTTGCGCTGGCCGCTTTACAAGCGCTTTCAAAAGATGAAGATCCAACCCTCCTGGTGCTTGCAGCGGATCATGAAATTCGTGATGAAGAGAGCTTTATTCGAAGTCTTGAGGCCGCACAGCAATTTGCCAGTGAAGGCAAGCTTGTGACATTTGGTGTTGTGCCCACCTCTGCCGAAACGGGATATGGCTATATTAAAACGGGCGATAAACTAAAAGGCGAAGGGTATCAGGTTGCTGCCTTTGTTGAAAAACCCAATGCGGAAGTGGCTAACCGCTACTTCACTGACGGAGGATATCTCTGGAATAGTGGAATGTTCATGTTTAAAGCTTCAGTCTTTATAAATGAGCTGCAAAAGTTTCGCCCGGATATTCTGGCTTCTTGTAAACAGTCTTTAGCTTCGGCGACACAGGATCTTGATTTTATTCGGCTTGATAACGCTTCATTTAAAAGCTGTCCTGAAGAATCGATAGACTATGCGGTGATGGAAAAAACGTCAGAAGCGATCGTTGTTCCGCTGGATGCTAAATGGAGCGACGTCGGCTCCTGGTCTGCCCTGTGGGATATCAGCCAGAAAGACGAGTACGGAAACACAATCCGCGGTGACATCATTGTCGAAGACTCATCTAATAGCTATCTCTATTCTCAACATCGCCTGATCGGCGTGGTGGGTGTTGAGGATATGGTTGTTGTTGAAACAAAAGATGCGATTCTGGTTGCTCATAAAGATAAAGTGCAGCAGGTCAAAAAAATTGTTTCCCGGCTCAAAGAAACTAACCGGTCAGAATATTTACAGCATCGGGAAATTTTCCGCCCCTGGGGCAGCCATGATACTATAGCCGAAGGTCAGCGTTATCAGGTTAAACATGTCATCGTATTGCCTGGACAGATTACAGCTAAACAGATTCATTATCACAGAACAGAGCATTGGGTAGTCGTATCTGGAACAGCTAAAGTTCATCTCGAAGAAAAAACATACTTGGTTTCAGAAAACGAATCCACTTACATTCCCGTTGGCACCCCACATGCAATCGAAAATCCTGGCAAGATTCCATTGGAAATAATTGAAGTACGTTCCGGAGTTTATCTTGAAGAGGATGATGTCGTGCGAGTATCTTCCTCAGGAGTTGGTTATTAATGCGAGTATCAATTATCACAGCCACTTATAATAGTGAGAAAACTCTCGCTGATACATTATTTTCATTAGAAAATCAGACATATCAAAATATTGAGTACATTATTGTTGATGGTGCTTCAAAAGATAACACTTTAGATCTTGTCCGTGAGAAATGTAGTAGGGTAAGTAAAATTATCAGCGAGTCGGACAAAGGTATCTATGATGCTCTAAATAAGGGTATCAATGCCGCAACGGGTGATATTACTGGTCAAAATGCGCGTAGGTGGAATAAGCAACCGTTCGTTAAGTACTATGTTTTGTAAATCAAAGGAAGATATAAAGATTATGAAGAGTAACGGTATTGTATGGCCGCTTGCGCTCGCATTTAAAAATCTTTCGAAACTTCCGCAGTTTATCAAGAAGTAAATCTTATGCTCAATACACAAGAAGTTATCAAAAACAGTGGGGTTACCTTTGGTACAAGTGGTGCCAGAGGCCTGGTAGTTGATTTTACGCCTGATCTGTGTGCCGCATTTGTTCACGCTTTTTTGCAAATATTAACTAAGCGATATGATGTTAAAAAAGTAGCGTTAGCCATTGATAATCGTCCAAGTAGCTACCTGATTGCCCAAGCTTGTGCTGCGGCTATTATCGGACAGGGACATGAAGTGGAATTCCAGGGAACAATACCGACACCTGCGCTTGCCTATTATACTGCAATAAACGCTATTCCTGGCATAATGGTTACAGGCAGTCATATTCCTTTTGACAGGAACGGTCTCAAGTTTTACAGACCGGATGGCGAAATTTCCAAAAGCGATGAATCCGCAATTTTATCCGAAGTATACCATTTTCCTGAATCGCAGTGGTTGCCAAATCTGATTGAGCAGAAAGATGCTGCCGATTTATATGTGAAACGATATACTTCACTGTTTGACAGCAGTCTTTTGGCGGGCAAGATGATTGGTATCTACGAGCATTCGAGCGCGGGCAGAGATATTTATCCACTTATTTTCAAGCAATTAGGTGCAGAAATTATCTCATTAGGGCGTAGCGATGAGTTTGTGCCTATTGATACCGAGGCCGTCAGTGATAAAGATCGGGCGCTGGCGCAAAAATGGGTGCACGAGTATCAGCTTGATGCTATTTTTTCTACTGATGGAGATGGTGATCGTCCCCTTATCTCCGATGAAAATGGTGAATGGCTAAGAGGTGATATCCTTGGCCTTTTGGCTTCACTTCAACTGAATATTCAGGCTTTAGCTGTTCCGCTTAGTTGCAATACGGCTATTGAATTAACTTCTCAGTTCAGGAAAGTAGAACGTACACGGATTGGATCTCCGTATGTTATTTCAGCTTTTGCTGACTTAAAGGATTATCAGTCTGTTGCCGGTTTTGAGGCCAATGGCGGTTTCCTTTTGGCTTCTGATATCAATGTGAACAGCTCAGTTTTAAGAGCTTTGCCTACCAGAGACGCAGTTTTACCTGCTTTGATGTTGCTGGTTAGAGCTAAAAAAGAAAAAATATCTGACATTGTCAAAAGTTTGCCCGCACGCTTTACATGGTCCGACAGAATACAGAACTTTCCTGCAGAAAAAAACGTGGCGCTTTTTGATAAAATTAAGACTGATCCCGATGGGTTTATATCAGATAGTGGTTTCGCTTCTTTATCAGTTAAGGATATCAATCTGTTGGATGGCATACGCTTGACATTAAACAATGATGATATCTTACATCTAAGAGCATCAGGAAATGCCCCTGAACTCCGCTGTTATGCTGAGTCTACTAGCGAAATGAAGGCGAAGCAGTACGTAAATATTACAATAAGTAATATTGAGACGTCTAAGTAGTCGCTGTTGATAGACGTGATTTGCGATATTAGATGGCCATGACTGCCTTCTCTTTTTATTGAAATATGATAAGCTAATCAAAATAGCATGGGTTCTATGAAAAAATTCTATTTTATTTTTTTATTATTCACGATTTCTGTTAATTTATTAGCTTATTTATTTCCTCAGTCCTTTGTCGTGCTGGATGATGGTTATTATATTTTCTGCCTGATATCATATATTATTCTTGTTTTTCTAAGCTCTTATGACAAAAAAGAAATCACTACACTACTGGTTTTTCAGGCACCGTTTGGTTTATTTATTCTTGGCCGATTTATTGGCCATTATCTCGATCCCGGACTTAAAATTGAGTCAATAGATTTTTTCTATAACATAAATCTGAGTAGTGAAGAAGTAATTAAGTACCTTTCAGTCTATATGCTGTTTTTCGATATGGTATTTTTAGGCTATTTGATACCGCCATTTAGAGTGGGAAATGCACTGTTCAAACTTGAAATTAACAAAGATATTATCAGCTATTTCTCATATTTGATTATCGTAATAACTGTTATTGGCATTTTTCTTGTTCTGAAAGACCTTTATGCCACCGTTAGCCAGTACGGATACGCAGCGTTATATATTGTAAAGAAAGAAAATGCCAATGATTCTTCCAGCATTTTCATTACGCTGCTACTGGTTACGATTGGTTTGGTTGCTAAAGAGAATTGCCGGAGGCCTTTAAATATCCTGATGATTGTCTTATTTTGCTATAGCTTTGCGCTTTTGTTCATGGGGGCGCGTGGCCCAATGATGACATACATAATATTATGGCTCTGGCTGTACAAGAAAAATATCAATATTGTTAAGCTGGGGATTGCTGCTTTAATTATACTGGCGAGCGTGCAGTATATGAGCGCAATGATGAGAACGACAAGTTCGCAATATAATATGCTGGCGAAAATTCTCTATGATATGGGGACAACATTTATTGTTCTGCCGTTTGGTTCGTATATTTCAGACTGGCCTGGTGTAGCGTTAGTTCAAAATTTCATTCCCATGGCATCACGGTTAGCTTCATTCTTCATCGACTTCAATCCCTATGATGCTAACCTCGCAAATTACCTTGGTTTTTATCTGAATCCAGAATTGTACTGGAAAGGGGTTGGTCTGGGGTGGACTGTCGTACTGGACTTTTCCATATATGCGCAGGGGAGTATTATTCTGCTCGCTCTCTTTGCAATAATATTTGGTATTGTGCTGCGTAACTTGGATGGCTTCTCTTCAAGTAACAGTATCAAGTATGGATTGGCTACGACGATTATCTTACCGTTAGGTTTCCTGTATCGATCCGGATTATTTTCTGTCGTCCCCCTTGCTGTATATTTTTTAATGATGCTTCTTATTCTTTCTTTCGTTTCGACTCTGATTAGGCGGATTAACTTTGGCAATTAAGAATTTTATTTATCAGTTCTCTGATAAAATATTCAGGATTGTGTATATTTTCTTAATGACATATATTGCTGCTAAAGTTTTAGGAAACATAGGCTTTGGTGAGTTTTCGTTATTAGCTACTACCATTACGATAGCTTTAGGGGTCGGTACTTTCGGTTTCGAACATACTCTGGTTAAGAAAATAACAGAAAATGTTGAAAGCGAGCAACAGTATGAATGGTTGTTTGCTGGTATATCGGTACGCTTGGCAGTAGCTATTTTTTTGCTAATTTGTGGTCACTTTGTAATAAATAATAAAACATTCTACATAATTTTTTGTATCGTTTGTATTTTAAATGTGTTGAATACCTATGAATATTACCTAATATCCCATATGCGTGGTGAAGTGATATTCTGGGGAAGGATCTGTTCTTACGCAATAACGATAATTTTCCTGTTTTTTGTTTACTTCTCCGATCATAGCCGTTGGGTGTATTTTGTGTTCGTGTTAGAGCCGATTATATATGGCTCGTGGTGCTATCTAAATATGCATCGCGGCAGACGACAGGCATATTCATTAGCAAGAGCTATTTTTGATGTTAAGAAAATACGCGAGTTATTCACCACTAGCTTCCCATTCATGCTTTCTTCCTTTGCAATAATAATCTATATGAGGATGGATGTTTATTTTATCGACTATTTCCTCGGTAAGGGTGCTGTGGGGCAGTATAGCTTGGCTGTAAGATTTGCTGAAGCAGCAAACTTTTTGCCTATCGTCATTGCTAACTCGGTGTATCCATGGCTGGTCAGAAATCAAAATAAAATAAACTACCGAAAATTTTTCGATGGCCTATTTTTGGCATCTATGGTTGTCCTGATACCAGCAAGCATTGGAGGTACGCTGGTTATAAAATATTTCTTTGGTGCCGAATATCAACAATCAATTCCTCTATTTATCATTTTGATGCTCCAGGTTATTCCCGTCTTTATCGGGATTGGCCGGGCCAAGGTACTGGTTTTGGAGAATCTGCAGAGATATATTCCCTTCTTCGTCTTTTCTGGGGTTGCGCTAAATGCTTTATTGAATCTAGCGCTCATACCTCTTATGGGTACTAAAGGTGCGGCAATTGCGACTGTGATAAGTCAATTCTCGACTACTTTACTTATTCCGTTATTTATACCTCGCGTGCGGGATATTTCCCTGTTAATGCTTAAAAGTATTATTACCTGTGGTTTTTCTCTACTGCATTCGGTTTATCAAAGGTGTAAGAATAATGATAGTTAATATTTTTGGTGATGTGTATTTTAAATCACAAGACATTGTTTTAACTGACTCAGTGGAAAAATTATTAAAAGCCGCTGACAGAAATATCGTTAACTTCGAGGCTCCTGTTGTTGATAATAATGAGCAGCCCAGAGAAAAAGTTGGGGCAGTTTTAAAACACGATCTCGCGGTTGTCGAAAAATTAAAAAGAATGTCGATTACAGATGTTTGTATCGCTAACAACCATTATTACGATTATGGCATTCGGGCAGCTGAAAATAGCAGTGAGATTCTTAAAGACCATGGTTTTGTGATCCATGGTGAGTATGGCAAAGACTATCAGAAAATCATTTCTGATGATGGAACTATCAAAGTAGCCATATTCAACGTTGCAGAATCAGAATATGGCGTGAGCGTTAATGATAAACCCGGGTTTACTTCAGTTTTAGATACTTCGCTCTACAATCAATTGGCGAAAGCGTTAAATAATGGCTTTAAAGTCATTCTGATCGTGCATGCCGGCCTTGAAAATGAACTTTCTCCTTTGCTTTCGTGGTCAGAAATCTACCGAAAATTCATTGATTTTGGTGTTTGTGCAGTTGTCGCCCATCATCCCCATGTTCCTCAGCGATACGAATATTATAAGGATGGCGTGATCTATTATAGTCTTGGGAATTTTGTTTTTCAGGGCGGCGGAAGTCATGAGTATAGTAATGTAGGCCAGTGCGTTTCCTTTAAGTTTGACTCGGCAGGGTTCGAAGCTAGTGTGTATTATACGCGATATGATAATAGCACATTAGATATCTATGATAGGGCTGATGAGCTTGATGATTTACTGAACCACAAAGTTGCAAAATATCATAAGGTTACTGAGGAAGAATATAATAAGTATTGCAAGATTGACTATAAAAGATTTATAAGCGCGATGGTATATAAAACGCCGTTGGTGCGACTGCCATTTTTTAAGAATCGTTCAAAAAGGCAATTTGATTTTCATCTGCATAACCTGAGATTTGAAACCCACCGATTTGTGCAACTGGAGTATCTGGAGGATAAATTAAAATGATTGGAGTTGTAGGTATAACAATATATCCTGTCAGTAGTAAATTATCATCTTTATGGGAAAAGACAATTAAGGAGAATATAAAATCAGCTTTTCCTGTAGAATTCATTGAATTTAGCCATAATAATTTTATTATCCAACTTTGCGTTAACGATAAATATCAGTGTGATACCAAAGCTGAAGAGATTTTTATCGGTAAAGTAAATGAGTCACATATCTTCTCTGTAGACGATCACGGGCTTGGTATTGCTCTTGAGGCCGATCAGATAACAGTAAAAAATGACTGGCTGGCATCGTTGCCGTTGTTCTATAATGAAGAAACAAAAGTAGTTTCCACTTTTTACAATGCGGTTATTGATTCAATCTCGTTTGATAAAACGGGGTGTAACGCCTATTTCCGCTACGGCTACAGCTTTCAAGGCAGCACGCCATTTGAAAACATCAAATTTTTGACACCCAATAGTACTATCAGGCTTGGGGTTGAACGGTTCGAAATAATCAAAAACCCTCGTTTTTCTGATGATATAACCCGTCTTACCAAAAATAAGTCTACGGCTAATGAAATAATTTCTGAGATAAAAGATTATCTAGATAGCAAAATTGATAAACGAGAGAAAATTGTTCTTCCCCTTTCCGGTGGTCTGGACTCACGATTACTGGCAGGTGTTGTCAGTAAAGAAAACGTGTATGCTTTTACCTACAGCGGCAACAGTAAAAATTATGAGTCAGTGAATGCATCCATTGTCGCTGAAAGACTTTCAATGCCTTGGCAGCGGATTCCCTTAACAAATTTCTATGGATTAATGGGGCAATGGGTAGATCTCTATGGCGCAAGTGAACATGCTCATGGTATGTATCATATTGATTTCTATAGAAAAATATGTAGTGATAGTGCCTATGATATGTTGCTAAGCGGTATATTTGCGGACATCTGGGCTGGTAATAACCCGGTAGAAATAAAATCAGTAGCTGATATTCAGCAATTGGGTTATTCACATGGTTTGAATCTGTCTCAGGATATTTTCGGGAAACTGAAAGAGTTTGATGATGACGCTGTTCTGGAAAACCAATATCTTACTGAGCTCAGAAACGAAGGGTTATTAACATTTGATGCCTTAAATCGTATTCAGATGAAAATAATTTTGATAAGTTATTTAATGACCTTACCACGTTTTTTTGGATTAAACACCGTAACGCCGTTCCTGAATAAGGAAATAGCCGTCAAAATGCTTTCTTTGCCAGAAGACGAAAGACGTAATCGTAAATGGCAAAAGGAGATACTTAGAGATTTAGGTCTGGAGATTAAAGAGACGTGGAACCCATTAAAAAGTAATTATGTAAATAACCTCGATCTACTGGCTTATAAAAGAAGTGATTTTACTAATATTAAAGTCATCATGCGTTCCACCGATCTGAGTTGTTTGTTTAAAGATTCGGTAAGTTATAATCACTTATTTGATGATGTTGGTGAACTTTCTTTTTGGCAAGAAGCTAATATGTATCTTAACTCCACTCGTGGTGTTAATCGCATCATGAAAAAACTCAATATGAGTTCGCACAAATTAAAAAATCTAAGAGATTTGCAGGTTTTATTCCCACTGGCATATATCAGAAATAAGTGGGACGCAGCATGAAAAAAGTTATCTTCGTTCAGCCGGCTATTCCTAAATATCGCATTCCGTTTTTTCACCGTTTAGAAAAAATTTATGATGTTGAAATTTTTTCTAACAAAGTCGACTTTCTGGGCGTGAAATCGGTTGATGATTTTGCAAATGTCAAATGGGGAAGAGGATTTTCGGTAATTTTCAATAAACTGTTCTGGCATCGCAGGTTGCCCTTGATTAGAGGGATAAACAAGGGTGATATCGTTGTTGTCAACGGCAACCCTCGAATTTTGAACTACATGCTTCTGCTGCTGCTGTGTAAAATTCGTGGCATCAAAACGATCTGGTGGGGACACGGATGGTCTGCTGGCTCGTATGGATTTTTCGCCTCATTACGTATTAAGATGATGCGTATAGCTAATGTTGTTTTAGTCTATACCGAATATGAAAGAGAACAGTTGGGTAGAGAAAACTGTTATGCTTTGAATAACGGTCTTGATTCAGACGTCATACGCCAGGCGATCGCAGGCAGCAATATGGTTCATCACTTCAGCGATCATACTCGCTTGCTTTTTGTCGGCCGGATAACCCAAAAGGCCAATCTTGCTTTCGTTATTGAGGCAATGCAGCATTTAGCGCCCAAAGTTACGCTCTCAGTCATAGGTGATGGCACGCTTAAAAAAGAGCTGATGCACTTAGCGCAATCGAAAGGTGTTGCTCAAAGAATCATATGGTATGGCGCAATGTTTAGTGAGGATGATATCGCACGCGTTATGCTTCAAGCTGATGTTTTTGTTTACCCCGGCTCTGTAGGTTTGAGTTTAATCCATGCGTTTAATTATGGATTGCCAACGGTTGTGCATAATTCACGAGAGATGCATATGCCTGAGTATGCTGCTTTCAGAAACGGGTTCAATGGTTTCGGGTATGCTGAAAATGACATTGAATCTTTTTGCCACGCGATCAATAACTATGCCGGGCTTCCGGTAGAGCAGAAGGTGATTCTCAGAGATAATGCTTTCGAAACGGTGCGAAAAACATTCAATGTGGAAGATATGGTTTTACGCTTCACGGCTACCGTGAAAAATTTTGATAAAAAATAATATTTGCGGTCTTGTATGCTTGCAGTTTTATAAAAAATCAGTTGTCAAACATATTCTTCTAGAATAGCGCTATACCGCAATAAATACTATTGACCGTTACCGTTCCTGAGTTAACATCTAAGTCACATTCACACCGCACACAAGTCGCGCGGTGACCACACCTGACAGGAGTATGTAATGTCCAAGCAACAGATCGGCGTCGTCGGTATGGCAGTGATGGGGCGCAACCTGGCGCTCAACATCGAGAGCCGTGGTTATACCGTCTCCGTTTTCAACCGCTCCCGTGAAAAGACCGAAGAAGTGATTGCCGAGAACCCAGGCAAAAAACTGGTGCCTTACTACACGGTAAAAGAGTTTGTTGAATCCCTTGAAACGCCTCGTCGTATCCTGTTAATGGTGAAAGCAGGGGCGGGCACTGATGCTGCTATCGATTCCCTGAAGCCGTATCTGGATAAAGGCGACATCATCATTGATGGTGGTAACACGTTCTTCCAGGACACTATCCGTCGTAATCGCGAACTTTCTGCTGAAGGCTTTAACTTCATTGGTACCGGTGTTTCCGGTGGTGAAGAAGGGGCGCTGAAAGGCCCATCTATCATGCCTGGCGGTCAGAAAGAAGCCTACGAACTGGTTGCGCCGATTTTGACTAAAATTGCCGCAGTTGCAGAAGATGGCGAACCTTGCGTGACCTATATTGGTGCCGATGGTGCTGGTCACTATGTGAAAATGGTTCACAACGGTATCGAATACGGTGACATGCAGCTAATCGCAGAAGCCTATTCTTTGCTGAAAGGTGGCCTGAATCTGTCTAACGAAGAGCTGGCAGAGACTTTCACTGAGTGGAACAAAGGCGAGCTGAACAGCTACCTGATCGACATCACCAAAGACATCTTCACCAAAAAGGATGAAGAGGGTAAATATCTGGTTGATGTGATTCTGGATGAAGCGGCAAACAAAGGCACCGGTAAATGGACCAGCCAGAGTTCTCTGGATCTGGGCGAGCCGCTGTCGCTGATCACGGAATCCGTTTTTGCACGTTATATCTCTTCTCTGAAAGAGCAGCGTGTCGCAGCGTCTAAAGTGTTGTCGGGACCTAAAGCGCAGCTTGCGGGTGACAAAGCGGAATTTATCGAGAAAGTTCGTCGCGCGCTCTACCTCGGCAAGATCGTCTCTTACGCACAAGGGTTCTCCCAGCTGCGTGCCGCTTCTGACGAATACAACTGGGATCTGAACTACGGCGAAATTGCGAAGATCTTCCGTGCCGGCTGCATTATTCGTGCACAGTTCTTGCAGAAAATCACCGACGCATATGCAGAAAATGCGGGTATCGCTAACCTGCTGCTGGCACCGTACTTCAAGAAAATCGCGGACGATTATCAGCAAGCGCTGCGTGATGTGGTTGCGTATGCCGTGCAGAATGGTATCCCGGTTCCGACGTTCTCTGCCGCTGTTGCCTACTACGACAGCTATCGCGCAGCCGTTCTTCCTGCGAACCTGATCCAGGCGCAGCGTGACTACTTTGGGGCGCATACGTATAAGCGTACTGATAAAGAAGGCGTGTTCCACACAGAGTGGCTGGATTAATCTGATTTAGCAGTCGATAAAAATAAGGCCCGGAGTGTTCCTCCGGGCTTTTTTATTGCGTGAAACGGTATGTGGCAGGGAATAAAGCACAAGGCGCTCAGAGAATGAAGATATAATATGGGTTTTCTGTCCGATGGGACTCCTTGACAGCTTATCAACATCAGGGGTAAAAAGCCCAACAGTTGTTTAGGTTGTAGGGGGTAGCTGTAACCCCTCAAACGTTTAACCAGAAGAAGTCAGAGCTAATGAAAATAACTATCTCAGGAACAGGTTATGTAGGTCTTTCGAACGGTATCCTGATTGCACAGAACCATGAAGTGGTTGCGCTGGACATTGTGCAGGCTAAAGTGGATATGCTTAACAAGAAGCAATCGCCGATTGTCGATAAAGAAATTGAAGAGTATCTGGAAACAAAAGATCTCAACTTTCGTGCAACGACAGATAAGCATGATGCGTACAAGAATGCCGATTACGTTATCATTGCAACACCAACTGATTATGATCCTAAAACTAACTACTTTAATACCTCCAGTGTTGAAGCCGTTATCCGTGATGTGACTGAAATCAATCCTCAGGCAGTGATGATTATCAAATCTACTATTCCGGTAGGTTTTACCCAGTCTATTAAAGAGAGTCTGGGAGTGGATAACGTTATTTTTTCCCCCGAGTTCCTGCGCGAAGGTAAAGCACTTTATGATAATTTGCATCCTTCGCGGATTGTGATTGGTGAACGCTCTGAGCGTGCGGAGCGATTCGCTGCTTTGCTACAGGAAGGCGCCATAAAACAGGATATTCCAACCCTGTTTACTGATTCGACGGAAGCAGAGGCGATTAAGCTTTTTGCTAATACTTATCTTGCGATGCGCGTTGCTTACTTTAATGAACTTGATAGCTATGCGGAAAGTTTAGGACTGAATACCCGACAAATTATTGAAGGTGTGTGTCTGGATCCTCGTATTGGCAATCATTACAACAATCCTTCATTCGGTTACGGCGGTTATTGTCTGCCGAAAGATACGAAGCAACTTCTGGCGAATTATCAGTCAGTGCCAAACAATATTATCTCCGCGATCGTGGATGCGAACCGGACGCGTAAAGATTTTATTGCAGATGCCATCCTGTCCAGAAAACCCAAAGTGGTGGGCATCTATCGTCTGATTATGAAGAGCGGTTCTGATAATTTCCGTGCGTCTTCAATTCAGGGGATTATGAAGCGAATCAAAGCTAAAGGTGTGGAAGTTATTATTTACGAACCGGTTATGAAGGAAGCGTCGTTCTTTAATTCCCGCCTTGAACGTGATTTGAATACGTTTAAACAGCAGTCCGACGTGATTATCTCCAACCGCATGGCGTCTGAACTGCTGGATGTTCAGGACAAAGTTTATACACGCGATCTCTTTGGCAGTGATTAACCTTCTGTTATTGGGGCTACAATAGCCCCTGATTGGCTATCAAAGTGTTTGAAATAATCCGTAAATTTTATCAATAATCCTATAGCATTAACGATGTTTATGACTACACTGTCTCCAGCTTAAGCATTTTCTTAGTTAGGGTACTGATGACAGTGAACAATAACAATGCTACCGGGCGCAGTAATGACCCGGAACAGATTGATTTGATTGATTTAGTGATGCAATTGTGGCGCGGAAAAATGACAATCTTTGTGTGTGTCATTGTCGCAATTCTATTGGCTGTTGGTTACATCCTGGTAGCGAAAGAGAAATGGACCTCTACCGCCATCATCACCCAGCCTGATGTAGGGCAAATTGCTGCCTACAACAACGCGCTGAATGTGCTGTACGGTGATAATGCGCCCAAGGTAACTGATGTTCAGACGAATTTTATTGGCCGATTTAGCACGTCCTTTTCGGCATTAGCAGAAACGCTGGATAATCAGGAAAAACCGGAAAAACTGACAATAGAGCAGTCAGTAAAAGGGCAGCAGTTACCACTGGCCGTCTCTTACGTCGGAGAGTCTGCGGAAGGAGCGCAACGCCAGTTAGCAGAGTATATCCAGCAGGTAGATGAGAGCGTTGCGAAAGAACTGGAAGCGGATCTGAAAGATAACATCAAGTTGCAGACAACTACGCTTGAGGACTCGTTAAAAACGCAGGAAGTGGTCGCGCAGGAGCAAAAAGATTTGCGTATCAAGCAAATTCAGGAAGCATTGCGTTATGCGGAACAGGCGAATGTTATAAAGCCACAAATTCAGCAAACTCAGGATGTCACCCAGGACAGTATGTTCCTTCTTGGTAGTGATGCGCTGAAATCAATGATCGAACACGAGGCCACGCGTCCGCTGGTTTTCTCTGGGGCCTACTATCAGACCAAGCAAAATCTGCTGGATATCGGAAATCTGAAAATCGAAACCGCATCCATTCACGCCTACCGTTACGTCATGAAGCCGACGCTACCGATTCGTCGTGACAGTCCGAAAAAGGCAATTACGCTGGTTCTGGCGGTATTGCTGGGCGGGATGATTGGTGCGGGTGTGGTGCTGGGACGTAATGCGTTACGTAACTATAAGCCGAAAGCGCAGTAATTTATTGTTATCCTGGATGGCGCTACGCTTATCCGACCTACAAAAAACCGGGCATTGCCCGGTTTTTTCGTATCTGAAGCTATTGATGACGCTTACGTAAATTCTCAATGACGGTCGTTAAATCGAGGTCCTGGTCCTGTAGCAGCACCAGCAGGTGGTACATCAGGTCGGAGGCTTCATTGGTCAGCTCAAAACGGTCATGTACCGTTGCGGCCAGCGCGGTCTCAACACCTTCTTCACCCACTTTCTGCGCGATACGCTTGGTGCCGCTGGCGTAAAGCTTTGCCGTGTAAGAGCTTGCCGGGTCGGCAGTTTTACGCTCGGCTAACAGTTGCTCAAGCTGATACAGGAATAACCACTGATGGCTGGCATCCCCAAAGCAGCTGCTGGTGCCTTTGTGGCAGGTTGGTCCAATTGGATTGGCCAGCACCAGCAGTGTGTCGTTATCACAATCCGGCGCAATGCGGACTACCTTCAGGAAGTGGCCGGATGTTTCGCCTTTGGTCCACAAACGCTGTTTGGTTCGTGAGAAGAAAGTGACGTTGCCGCTTTCGATTGTTTTATCCAGCGCTTCAGGGGTCATGTAACCCAGCATCAACACTTCACCGGATACCGCATGTTGCACGACAACCGGCATCAATCCGTCGGTTTTTTCCCAGTCGAGTTCGCGGCGCTGTTGCTCTGTTAACATATCCTGATCTCCACGCCCTGTGCTTCCAGGTACGCTTTTAATTCACCAATATTAATAATCTGTTTGTGGAAGACGGAGGCAGCAAGCGCCCCGTCGACATCGGTATCGCGGAAGGCTTCAAGGAAGTGCTCCATCGTGCCCGCGCCGCCGGAGGCAATCAGCGGTACATGACAGATGTCACGGACTTTTTTCAGTTGCTCCAGATCGTAACCGTTACGCACGCCGTCCTGATTCATCATGTTAAGCACGATTTCACCGGCCCCGCGTTTTTGCACTTCCTGCACCCAGTCGAGAGTTTCCCACTGCGTCACGCGGGTACGGCTTTCATCGCCGGTATACTGGTTGACGTGATACTTGCCGGTTTCGGCATCAAACCAGGTATCAATGCCCACGACAATGCACTGTACGCCAAAGCGGTCAGCAAGACGGGTGATCAGCGTTGGATCGGCCAGCGCAGGGGAGTTGATGGAAATTTTATCGGCGCCGAAAGAGAGGATTTTAGCGGCGTCATCAATAGACCTGATGCCACCCGCGACACAGAATGGAATGTCGATCACTTCCGCGACGCGCGACACCCAACTCTTATCAACCACGCGCCCGTCACTGGAGGCGGTAATATCATAGAACACCAGCTCGTCTGCACCTTCATCGGCATAGCGTTTTGCCAGCGGGACGATATCGCCGATGATTTCATGATTGCGGAACTGTACGCCTTTTACCACCTGACCATCGCGTACGTCCAGGCAAGGGATTATACGTTTTGCCAGCATTGGATGGCCTCCTTAACGGTAAATTTACCTTCCAGTAGGGCGCGGCCGACAATCACGCCGCGAACGCCCGTGCCGCGCAGAGCGGCCACGTCTTCAATCCCGCCAATTCCGCCGGAAGACTGAAAGGCGACCTGTGGATATTTCGCGCACACTTCGTCATACAGTGAGACGTTGGAACCCGCCAGCGTGCCGTCACGGGAGATATCGGTGCACAGTACATGCTTCAGGCCAACTGACAGATAAGTCTCGACCAGCTCTTCCAGCGAAACGCCGGAGTTCTCCTGCCAGCCGCTGACGGCAACCTGTTTGTTGCCCCGATCATCAATACGCACATCCAGCGCCAGCACCAGCGCGTCAGCGCCAAAGCGCTCAAACCAGCCTTTGACCACCTCGGGAGATTTGACCGCCGTGGAGCCGACCACCACGCGGGCAACGCCTGCGTCCAACAGCGCCGCAACATCGTCTTCAGTACGCACGCCGCCGCCAACCTGCACGGGCACGTTCACACCCGCGACCAGCGTTTTAATCAGCGGGATCTGCCGTCTGGCCGGATCTTTCGCCCCGGTCAAATCGACCAGATGCAGCACTTCGGCGCCCTGGGCGGCATAATCCCGCAGACGGGGAAGGGGATCGTTACCGTAATCACGCTGCCGGGCGTAGTCGCCCTGATGGAGACGCACTACGGTGCCATCGATCAAATCTAATGCCGGAATAATCATCACATCTCCAGGAAGTTTTTCAGCAACTGCGCGCCAGCGGTGCCGGAGCGTTCCGGGTGGAACTGCACGCCGAAGAAATTGTCTTTTTGCACTGCCGCAGTGAAGGGTTCGCCGTAGTTGCATTGAGCAATGGTCCACGGATTGACGGGCATAGCGTAGCTGTGAACAAAGTAGAACCAGGCGCCATCTTCAATGCCCTGGAAAAGACGATTACCCGCCTGCGGGTAAACGCGGTTCCAGCCCATATGCGGGAGCGGCAGGCCAAAATCGGTCATCTTCGGGACGTCCTGGTCAATAATGCCCAGAAGGTCGACGCCGTTTGTCTCTTCACTGTGGCGCCCGAGGATCTGCATGCCTAAACAAATTCCCAGAACGGGCTGGGTACAAGCCTTAATCAATTCGACAAGCTCACGCTCGCGCAACTGATCCATCGCCGCCTGGGCGGTTCCCACGCCGGGCAGGAAGAGTTTGTCAGCTTTTAAGACGACCTCCGGGTCGCGGCTGACCTGCGGATCATAACCGTGGCGCGCCACGGCGGATTTCACCGAGTTCAGGTTGGCGCAGCCGGTATCAAGGATGACGACGTTCATCACAGCACTCCTTTAGAAGAAGGCAGCGTGTCGCCTTCTACCCGAATGGCCTGGCGCAACGTGCGGCCAAACGCTTTAAACAGGCTTTCTACACGGTGGTGATCGTTTTTACCTTTGGTCTTCAGGTGCAGCGTCACGCCCATGGTGTAGGAGAGCGAGCGGAAGAAGTGTTCAACCATCTCGGTGCTCAGATCGCCCACGCGCTGATAGGTAAACTCGGCTTTATATTCCAGGTGCGGGCGCCCGGAGATATCCAGTGCACAACGCGCCAGGCATTCGTCCATCGGCAGTACAAAACCGAAGCGGTTGATGCCGCGCTTATCGCCCAACGCCAGTTTTAGCGCCTCACCCAGAGCCAGACCGGTATCTTCTACCGTGTGGTGATCGTCAATATAGAGGTCGCCCTTGACCGCGATCTCCATACGGAAACCGCCATGCGTGGCGATCTGATCGAGCATATGGTCAAAGAAGCCCACGCCGGTATTGATCTTGCTGCCGCCTTCGCGATCCAGCCACACCTTGACGTCAATCTGCGTTTCTTTGGTATCGCGCTCAACGTGGGCATAGCGGTCGCGTTTTGTCAGCTGTTCGCCAATCATCGTCCAGTTCAGGGTTTCACGGTTATAACGTAACCCGTTAATGCCCATGTTTTCGGCCAACTGGATGTCGGTAGCGCGATCGCCAATCACGTAGCTGTTGGCGCTATCCATCGCCTGTTCAGCCAGATAACGTTCAACCAGCTTTACCTTCGGCTTACGGCAGTCGCACTCATCCACTGGCAGGTGCGGGCAGATCAGCACTTCATCAAACAGTACGCCCTGGGAGGTGAAAACCTGCATCATCAGGTCGTGCGGGCCGTCGAAGTCTGCCTGCGGGAAGCTCTGCGTTCCCAGCCCGTCCTGGTTGGTTATCATCACCAGCTTAAAGCCGGCTTTTTGCAGCTTCAGCAGAACCGGCACCACGTCCGGTTCAAAGGCGAGTTTGTCAAAACGATCCACCTGAAAATCACTCGGCGGTTCGGCAATCAGGGTTCCATCACGGTCAATAAAAAGATACTTCTGGCTCATACTTGCTCCGCACGTAAGGCGTCAATGACGCGCTGGCTTTCTTCGCGGGTTCCAACAGTGATACGCAGACAGCCGCTTAAAGAAGGTTGTTTATTCTGATCACGTAAGATAATGCCCTGATCCCACAGAGATTTAAACACGCTACTTGACGCGGTAAAACGTGCCAGAATGTAATTGGTTTCTGAATCGAACACCTGTTCTACGCAGGTAATCTCTTTCAGCGCATTAACCAGATACTGACGTTCCAGCAGAATCTGCGCCACCCGTTCGCGCATCGCGTTGACGCCTTGCGGCGTCAACGCCTGAGCGGCAATATCGGCGACCGGTGTAGAGAGCGGGTAGGGGGCGATGACTTTCAGCAGCAGGTTGATGACCTCTTCATTCGCCAGCGTAAATCCGCAGCGCAGACCGGCGAGCGCAAAGGCTTTGGAGAGCGTGCGTAACACCACCAGATGCGGGTATTCAGAGAGCCAGCCAGCCAGCGTCGCCTGTGGGCAGAATTCAATATAGGCTTCATCCGCCACCACAATGGCGTTGCCGCGCGTCATTTCCAGCAGAGTACGTAAATCCTGTGGATTGATAAGCTGCCCGGTCGGGTTGTTGGGGCTGCATACAAACACCACTTTAACGCCGTCGAGTTTATCGGCGATGCCCCGCAGATCCAACTGCCAGTTTTCCAGCGTCGGAACCGTCCGGCATTCAACGCCAATGGTTTCCGCGCTGACGCTGTACATGCCGTACGTTGGCGGACAATAGAGAATCGCATCTTTCCCCGGTTCGCAGAATGCGCGAATCAGCAGTTCAATACCTTCGTCTGCGCCACGGCTGACCAGCACTTGCCCGGGGTTCACTCCGGCGTACTGCGCATAATTTTCAATAACCGCTTTTGGCTGGCATTCCGGGTAGCGGTTGAGCGTTTGCTGAGTCAGCTGAAACTCCACTGCCGTCGGGAACTCATTGGCATTCAGCCAGACATCGCCATTACCGCCCAGACGGCGAGCGGACTGGTACGGCGTCAGGTTGCGAACGTTTTCCCGGGCTAAGTCGGTGACGCTGCGGGTATTTTCAGTGCTCATGCTTGCTCCTTAAGGGCGTTAACGCGCAGGGTGACAGCATTTTTGTGGGCGGTCAGCCGTTCTGCCGCAGCCAGCGTTTCAATGGTGGATGCCAGTGCGGAGAAACCCGCCTGCGACAATTCCTGAACGGTCATGCGTTTCTGGAAATCCGCCAGACCGAGGCTGGAGCAGGTGGCGGTATAACCATAGGTCGGCAGCACATGATTAGTGCCGGAAGCGTAGTCGCCTGCGGATTCCGGTGACCAGTCACCGAGAAAAACGGAACCCGCGCTGGTAATATCCTCCACCAGATCGCGTGCCTTACGGGTCTGAATGATCAGGTGTTCCGGCCCATACTGGTTCGAGATGGCGACGCACTGGGCTAAATCTTTCGTCACGATCAGACGGCTGGCGCTTAATGCCTGACGCGCCGTTTCCGCACGCGGTAACTCCGCTAACTGGCGTTCGACGGCCTCCGCGACGTTCTGTGCAATACCGGCATCCGGGGTCAGCAGGATGACCTGAGAATCCGGGCCGTGTTCCGCCTGAGAGAGCAGGTCAGACGCCACGAAATCCGGCGTGGCGCCGCTGTCGGCGATCACCAGTACTTCAGAAGGGCCGGCAGGCATATCAATTGCCGCGCCGTCGAGACGCTGGCTGACCTGGCGTTTCGCCTCGGTGACAAACGCGTTGCCGGGGCCAAAAATTTTGTCCACTTTTGGCACGGATTCGCTGCCGAACGCCAGAGCGGCAATGGCCTGGGCACCGCCGACGTTGAAGATTTCCTGCACGCCGCACAACTGCGCAGCGTAAAGGATTTCATCCGCGATAGGCGGTGGCGAGCACAGCACCACTTTTTTGCATCCGGCAATACGCGCGGGCGTGGCGAGCATTAATACGGTGGAGAAGAGCGGGGCAGAGCCGCCCGGGATATACAGGCCGACAGATGCGACAGGGCGCGTCACCTGCTGACAGCGAACGCCGGGCTGGGTTTCAACATCTACTGCCGGTAGTTTTTGCGCATTGTGGAAGGTTTCGATGTTTTTTACCGCTACCGCCATCGCCTGTTTAAGATCGTCGCTCAGACGCGCGCTGGCCGCGGCAATCTTTTCGGCGGACACTTTCAGCGCTGCGACGTTCGTTTTATCAAACTTCGCGCTGTATTCGCGCAGGGCGTCATCACCGCGTGATTTCACATTATCCAGGATCTCTGCGACGGTACGGGTAATGCTGTCGGAGGCGGAAATAGCCGGACGCATCAGCAATGCACGCTGCTGTTCAGTATTGCAGCTATTCCAGTCGATGATTGTATTAAAGCTCATGGCCGTCACTCCATCATCTTTTCAATTGGCAGCACCAGAATAGAGCTGGCACCGAGCGCTTTCAGTTTTTCCATCGTTTCCCAGAACAGGGTTTCGCTGCTGACCATGTGCATGGCGACGCGCTGCTGATCGCCCGCCAGCGGCAGAATGGTCGGACGCTCTGCGCCCGGCAGCAGGGCGATGACTTCATCCAGACGCTCGCTTGGCGCATGCATCATGATGTATTTGGATTCACGCGCCTGAATAACGCCCTGAATACGGGTCAGCAGTTTGTCGATAAGCTGTTGTTTGGCTTCGGCCATTTCGCCATCACGCTGGATCAGGCAGGCTTTAGAGCGGTAAATCACCTCGACTTCACGCAGACCGTTGGCTTCCAGCGTCGCCCCGGTCGACACCAGATCGCAGATGGCATCGGCCAGACCCGCACGCGGAGCGACTTCAACAGAACCGTTTAACAGACAGGATTTAAACGACACGCCTTTCTGATCCAGATAACGCTTAAGCAGGTGCGGGTAAGAGGTAGCGATGCGCTTACCGTCAAGAGAAGCCGGGCCGTCCCAGGCTTCATCGACGGCGGTGGCCAGCGAGAGACGGCAGCCGCCGAAGTCGAGACGGCGCAGGGTGTAGTAGCGCGGGTCTTCGCCCTGCGCGCGGCGGCTCAACAGCTCTTCTTCCAGAACGTTTTCCCCGATGATCCCCAGATCGACCACGCCATCCATGACCAGGCCGGGAATATCGTCATCACGCACGCGCAGAATATCAATTGGCATATTCTCCGCCATCGCAATCAGACGCTGGGTGTGCAGGTTGATTTTAATACCGCAGCGGGCCAGTAATTCGCGTGAATCATCGCTTAAACGGCCTGATTTCTGAATAGCTATGCGTAAACGGGTGTTATCTAACATTCTTTTTTCCTCTTTATCCTGTCTGAACCGGTCTGAATCGCGCACAAAAAAAAGCCTCCGGAAGAATGATCTTCCGGGGGCTTTCTCATGCGTTCATGCACCACTGGAAGATCTGAACGTCTTCCAGCACACATCGCCTGAAAGACTAGTCAGGATGATGGTGATGATGGTGGTGTTTAAATTGAACGCGTGTCATAAAATTCTCGATGAATGCTTATTCATTTGATGCCTTTTAACCTAAACCACTTTAGCGCCGGAAAGCAAGGGCTTTTTTTCATCATTAATTCATTTCATATTGAAGGTATGAATTGTCAGTCCCGGCGGGCTGGCGTAGCCTTAGATAAGATGGCGTTAAAGTCAGGAGAGAACGCATGAAAAAGGTCGCAATTGTCGGTTTAGGATGGTTAGGAATGCCGCTGGCGATGTCGCTGACGGCAAGAGGCTGGCAGGTTACTGGCACGAAAACCACGCAGGATGGCGTGGAAGCGGCCCGCATGAGCGGCATTGAGAGCTATCCGCTACGCCTGGAACCTGAGCTGGTTTGCGAAACGGACGATCTTGATGCGCTGATGGATGTGGATGCTCTGGTCATTACGCTGCCCGCTCGCCGTAGCGGGCCGGGGGAAGATTTTTACCGCCAGGCAATACAGGAGGTGGTCGACAGCGCGCTGGCGTATCACGTTCCGCGTATCATTTTTACCAGTTCCACGTCAGTATACGGCGATGTGCACGGCATTGTGAAAGAGACTACGCCGCGTAATCCCGTCACGGCGAGTGGGCGCATCCTGAAGGAACTCGAAGACTGGCTGCACAATCTGCCCGGCACCTCCGTCGATATTCTGCGTCTGTCCGGGCTGGTAGGGCCAGGACGGCATCCGGGGCGTTTCTTTGCCGGTAAAACCGCGCCTGACGGTCAGCAAGGTGTGAATCTGGTCCACCTGGAAGATGTGATTGCCGCTATTACTCTGCTGTTACAGGCACCTAAAGGGGGACACATCTATAATATATGTGCGCCTTCGCATCCGGCGCGTAATGTGTTTTATCCGCAGATGGCGCGTTTGCTGGGTATGGAACCGCCGCATTTTCTGGAAAGCCAGAGTAACGATAAAGGCAAGATTATTGATGGCAGCCGGATTTGTAATGAACTCGGGTTTGAATACCAGTATCCCGACCCGCTGGTGATGCCGATGGAGTGACGCGCCAGCAGACTACCGCCAGACACCGCAAGGGGGCGAGTATGAAACCACTGCTGGACGTTCTGATGATTCTCGATGCGTTAGAGAAAGAGGGGAGCTTTGCGGCGGCGTCGGCAAAATTGTTTAAGACGCCGTCAGCGCTCAGCTATACCGTTCATAAACTGGAAAGCGATCTGAATATCCAACTGTTGGATCGCAGCGGGCATCGGGCTAAGTTTACCCGCACCGGTCAGATGCTGCTGGAAAAAGGCCGGGAAGTTCTGCATACCGTGCGCGAACTGGAAAAACAGGCCATCAAACTTCACGAAGGCTGGGAGAACGAACTGGTCATCGGCGTGGACGATACGTTTCCTTTTTCTCTCCTTACTCCCCTCATTGAATCCTTCTACCAACATCACAGCGTAACGCGCCTGAAATTCATAAACGGCGTACTGGGCGGTTCCTGGGAGGCGCTGACGCAGGGGCGGGCGGATATCATCGTTGGCGCGATGCACGATCCGCCCTACGCCAGTGGTTTCGGTTTTGCGCGTCTGGGAGAGCTTGAGCAGGTTTTTGCGATTGCCCCGCATCATCCACTGGTGCAGGAAGAAGAGCCGTTGAGTCGGCGCGCAATAAAACGGTTCCGCGCGATTGTGGTCGGCGATGAGACGCATCCGGCATGTTCGGCAAGCGCGCAATTGCTTGATGATCAGGAAGCCATAACGGTTTTTGATTTTAAAACCAAACTGGAACTGCAAATCAGCGGCCTGGGATGTGGGTATTTACCGCGCTATCTGGCGCAACGCTTTCTGGACAGCGGTGCGCTTATTGAGAAGAACGTGGCAGCGCAGATCGTGTCGGAGCCGGTGTGGATGGGCTGGAACGAACAGACGGCCGGACTGGCCAGCGCGTGGTGGCGAGATAAAATTTTAGCAAATAGTGCTATTGCTGGCGTCTATACAATGGGGGATGCTGGGAAATCAAACAGTTAATAAAAAATATTTTTTGACGGGGCTCTCATTCTCTTGTCATTTCGCCTTAATTTAGTGCACAATGCGCCGCTTGCAAAAAATGACATTAACCGACGTTTTAATACGCGTCGGTTATTTTTTTGCATCAAACCAATCATTCAATAAAAGAGGCCGGGCTTCGTACCGGATAGATACTTACTAAAAACCGACAGTTGTTGTCGCTGAGGAATCCAGAAAATGGGGCAATTTTTTGCTTACGCGACGGCATTCGCCGTAAAGGGGAATGACCATGTCGCATAACGTTACTCCAAACACCTCTCGCGTGGAATTGCGTAAGACGCTTACGTTGATTCCGGTTGTAATGATGGGTCTTGCCTATATGCAGCCGATGACGCTGTTCGATACATTTGGTATCGTCTCAGGCCTCACTGACGGTCACGTTGCGACGGCATATGCCTTTGCGCTGATCGCGATTCTTTTTACTGCGTTGAGCTACGGTAAACTGGTGCGTCGTTTTCCGTCCGCTGGCTCCGCGTACACTTACGCCCAGAAATCCATCAGCCCGACCGTAGGCTTTATGGTGGGCTGGTCATCGCTGCTGGACTACCTGTTCATGCCGATGATCAACATTCTGCTGGCGAAAATTTATTTTGAAGCGCTGGTGCCGACAGTGCCGTCGTGGATCTTTGTGGTGGCGCTGGTGGCCTTTATGACCATCTCTAACCTGCGCAGCATCAAGACCGTCGCTAACTTCAATACCCTGATTGTTATTCTGCAAATGGGGATTGTAGCGGTGATCGTCGGCCTGATTATCTACGGCGTGTCTCACGGCGAAGGTGCGGGTACGCTGGTAAGCTCCCGTCCATTCTGGTCTGAAGGCGCGCACGTTGTGCCGATGATTACCGGTGCGACAATCCTGTGCTTCTCGTTCCTCGGCTTTGACGGTATCTCTTCTCTGTCTGAAGAGACTAAAGACGCGGAGCGCGTTATTCCGCGCGCGATTTTCCTGACGGCGCTGATTGGCGGCCTGATCTTTATCGCGGCGTCTTATTTCCTGCAACTGTACTTCCCGGATATTTCGCGCTTTAAGGACCCGGATGCATCACAGCCTGAAATCATGCTGTACGTTGCGGGTAAAACCTTCCAGTGGGGCGTGCTGATTTTCTCCAGCGTGACCGTACTGGCATCCGGTATGGCGGCACACGCGGGCGTTTCCCGTCTGATGTACGTCATGGGTCGTGACGGCGTATTCCCGACGCGTTTCTTCGGCTACGTTCATCCGAAATGGCGTACTCCGGCGTGGAACGTGCTGCTGGTTGGCGCGATCGCACTGCTGGCGATTAACTTTGATCTGGTCACGGCGACGGCGCTGATCAACTTCGGTGCGCTGGTGGCGTTTACCTTCGTGAACCTCTCCGTGATTTCCCAGTTCTGGATTCGTGAGAAGCGCAACAAAACGCTGAAAGACCACTTCAACTATCTGGTTCTGCCGGTGTGCGGCGCGCTGACTGTTGGCGCACTGTGGATCAACCTGGAAGAAAGCTCAATGACTCTGGGTTTGATCTGGGCGGGTATTGGCCTGGTGTATCTGGCTTGCGTGACCAAAAGCTTCCGCAATCCGGTACCGCAGTACGAAGATATCGCACAGTAATGAAATGACCTTTCACAGGTAAAAAACCGGAGACATGTTCTCCGGTTTTTTTATGCAAAAATCTGTAGGCCGGATAAGGTCATCGGTCGCCCTCCGGCACAACGCCAACGCCTGATGGCGCTTCGCTTATCAGGCCTACACTCCTCACTGTTTGTAGGCCGGATAAGGCGCTTACGCCGCCATCCGGCAAAAGCGACGCGTGGCTCCTCAGACAATCTCTTCTGCGTACTGCCAGAGTGATTTCAGCAATGCCAGTTTCTCTTTGTCGTCAGCATATTGCTGATACAGCATCTGTAACTCTTCCGCATACCGTTGCAAAAACTCTGGCGTAAACACCTGACGACGATGCTCCAGCCAGCGTTGCTGTTCGGTTTCATCCAGCGTCCCCGGGAAGTTACGGGCGCGATAGTTGAACAGCAGTTTTTCAATCCGCTTATCGACAAACGTAATATCCAGCGCGGGCAAATTGCGCGGTTCGGTTTCCAGCACGATTTTCATGGCGGCACGATCGGCGTCGCTGAAAAAGCCATTGTATAGCTGCGCATCGACGTTTTCAGACGGCGTAAACGGCTCGGCCTCAGCGAAGATTGCCACAACCTTATCGCGTACCTGCGGATTATCGCGCAGCACTTTCAGGTTATCGAGACAGTGCTGACGGTTAATCCCCAGGCGATCGGCATCCTCCGGGCGGAGCGTATTAGCCTGAGCCAGTACCGGGCATTTATTGATGTGTACCAGTTTTACCGGAACCGCGGCATTATCGCCGAGATCGGCTTTAGCGGTATATAACCGCTCGCGCAGGGTATCGCTGTCCAGCTCCAGTAATGGCGACATATCGCCCGCCAGATCCACCATAATGACCGCGTTGCGGTTTTCTGGATGCCAGGCCAGCGGCGCAACCCAACTGGTGTTGCCGCGCCAGGCGCCAAACATACCGGAGATATGTACTAGCGGTTTCATTTGCGGCACATCGATCAACGCCGCCAGTTTATGTTTGTTGCGATGCGTGTAAAGGTAGTCAAACAGACGCGGCTGGCGCGACTTCACCAGTTGCGCCATAGCGATGGTGGCGTACACGTCTGCCATTGCATCGTGCGCGTTGGCATGTTCGATCCCGTTGGTTTTGGTCAAGTGCTCAAGGCGGAAGCTGGGCAATCCGTCGTCATTTTCCGGCCAGTTTATGCCTTCCGGGCGCAGGGCATAGCAGGCGCGCATCACATCCAGCAAATCCCAGCGCGAGTTGTCGTGCTGCCAGCTCCAGGCATAGGGATCGTAGAAGTTGCGATACAAAATGTTACGCGTGACTTCATCATCAAAACGGACATTGTTGTAGCCGACGACACAGGTCTTTGGCACGGTGAACAGCGAATGAATACGTCTGGCAAAGGCGGCTTCGTTCTCTCCTTTGTCGCGCGCTTCCTGCGGCGTAATCCCGGTGATGAGCACAGCGCCTGGCTGAGGCAGGTAATCATCGGCGGGCTTGCAGTAAAAGACTTCAGGTTCGCCAATAATATTAAAGTCGCTATCCGTGCGGATGGCGGCAAACTGTGCGGGTCTGTCCAGCGCCGGGTGAGTCCCGAAGGTTTCGTAGTCATGGAACAGGAAGGTAGGGTGCTGCTTGCCGTCATTCATTGTTCAGTTCTATCCGTTACTGTGTGTTTGCGCGGTTCTGCGCAGCAGGGTATCAAATCCTGGCGGTGTTATCAGCTTCTGAGTCGTTATTGGGAGCGTTAAGGTTACACTGTCCGGCACTGCATAGAAAAACGTGCGTTATGTCACATTTTCTTGCAATTTATCCCTGTTTGTTTATCAGAACTTCCGTAAAAAGAACGGCAAATTATGACTTTCCTGAGGAAATAGTGTTGAAACGCCGTTTGTTTATTGCCGCTTCACTTCTCGCGATGAATCTTTCTTCCGCTCTGGCTGCCAATGTGCCAGATTTTTCTCCCCAGCCTCCGGCCATTCAGGCAGGGTCATGGGTACTTATGGATTACACCACGGGTCAAATTCTGACCGCAGGTAATGAACATCAGCGGCGTAACCCGGCCAGCCTGACCAAGCTGATGACCGGCTATGTTGTCGATCGCGCTATCGACAGCCATCGTATTAGCCCGGACGATATCGTAACCGTTGGACGTGATGCCTGGGCCAAAGACAACCCGGTGTTTGTGGGATCTTCATTAATGTTTCTGAAACAAGGGGAGCGCGTTTCGGTTCGGGATCTCAGCCGGGGGCTGATTGTTGACTCTGGAAACGATGCCTGCGTTGCGCTGGCGGATTACATCGCCGGAGGGCAACCGCAGTTCGTCGCCATGATGAATCACTACGTTGAAACCCTGAAGTTGCAGGATACCCATTTTGAAACGGTACACGGACTGGATGCGCCAGGCCAGCACAGCTCAGCCTATGATCTGGCGGTATTGTCCCGCGCCATTATTCACGGTGAGCCTGAGTTTTATCATATGTACAGTGAAAAGAGCCTGACATGGAACGGTATTACCCAGCAGAACCGTAACGGACTGCTGTGGGATAAAACCATGAATATCGACGGGTTGAAAACCGGCCATACCTCCGGCGCGGGTTTTAACCTGATTGCCTCCGCCGTGGACGGGCAGCGTCGTCTTATCGCCGTTGTGATGGGCGCGGAAAGCGCGAAAGGGCGCGAAGATCAGGCACGTAAGTTGTTGCAATGGGGACAGCAAAATTTCGATACGGTACAAATTTTACGCAGTGGCAAACAGGTTGGCACGGAACGTATCTGGTACGGCGATAAAGAAAATATTGCTCTGGGCACCGAGCAGGATTTCTGGATGGCGCTGCCGAAAACCGAAATTCCGCATATTAAGGCCCGGTATGCCCTTGATAAAAAAGAACTTGAAGCCCCTATTGCCGCACATCAGCGGGTTGGTGAAATTGAGCTATACGATCGGGATAAACTGGTGGCGCACTGGCCTCTGGTGACGCTGGAGTCTGTTGGCAAAGGCGGCGTTTTTTCCCGACTGAGCGATTACTTCCACCATAAGGCGTAACCCCCTTTTCTGACACGGCAGACTGGTAAGAGTGCGAGTCTGCTCACATACTCATCATGATTTCCTTGTGACCTTTATATGCAAAATCTTATGCTGTGTTTATATACAGTATAAGATTTGCCGGAGGGGACATCGCTTCCTTATCCGGCGCTGACTTCAATGCATTATGGAACACCGTCGACCTGATACGCGCAGCGCCATCGGGTCGACGGTGTGCTATCAGTCTCAGTGAAACTATCGGAGGCAGTATGGACTACGAAATCAGGCAGGCAGAGAAGCGTAATATCGCCGGTTTTCACATGGTCGGCCCGTGGGAAAAAACGGTGAAGCAAGGTTTTGAACAACTTATGATGTGGGTTGACGGGAATCAGGTTGTTCCGCTCGAATGGATCGCGGTTTACTACGATAATCCAGATGAGGTTCCGGCGGAAAAACTCCGCTGCGATACGGTGGTGTCTGTCCCGGATAATTTCACCATTCCGAAAAATAGCGAAGGCGTCATCCTGACGGAGATCGCCGGCGGGCAGTATGCGACAGCGGTGGCGCGCGTTGAGAATCATGATTTCGCGACGCCCTGGTATCAGTTTTTCAATAGCCTGTTACAGGACAATCACTACCAGATAGCGGCTAAACCGTGTTTTGAGGTCTATCTTAACAATGGAACGGAAGACGGGTACTGGGACATTGAAATGTATGTACCCGTACAGTCGAAATAGCCCTGTGTAAATTGTACGCAGTACCCGGCGGATAGGCGTCGTGACGGGGCAGTTTACGTGCGAGTCCTGTCCGCTATAGTGATATTTTCGCTGCAAAAGCGGGTACAATTCGTTTTTTGGTCATTTCCAGACGGAGTGCGTGAGTGCGGGCTGATAAATCGCTGAGTCCCTTTGAAATTCGTTTATATCGCCATTATCGTGTTGTACACGGCATTCGCATTGCGCTGGCGTTTATTCTCACTTTCCTGCTGGTTCGACTGTTCAACATCCCGGAAGGCACCTGGCCGCTGATCACACTGGTCGTCATTATGGGGCCGATCTCCTTTTGGGGGAACGTGGTTCCCCGTGCGTTTGAGCGCATCGGCGGCACGATTCTGGGATCGGTATTAGGTCTTGTAGCGTTACGTCTGGAGCTTTTTTCCCTCCCGCTGATGTTGATCTGGTGCGCTGCGGCAATGTTCTTGTGCGGTTGGCTGGCGTTAGGGAAAAAGCCGTATCAGGCTCTGTTGATCGGCATCACGCTCGCCGTGGTGGTAGGCGCGCCGGCAGGCGACATGAACACGGCATTGTGGCGCGGCGGGGATGTTATTTTAGGTTCGCTGCTGGCGATGCTGTTTACCGGCATCTGGCCACAACGCGCGTTTTTACACTGGCGTATTCAGATGGCGCATTGTGTGACGGCGTACAATCGGGTCTATCAGGCCGCGTTGTCGCCAAATTTGTTAGAGCGTCCCCGGCTGGAGAAGCATTTACAGAAACTGCTGAGCGACGTCGTCAAAATGCGTGGGCTGATTACGCCAGCCAGCAAAGAAACCCGCATTCAAAAGTCGATATTCGAAGCGATTCAAACCGTGAACCGCAATCTGGTCTGTATGCTTGAGCTGCAAATTAATGCGCACTGGGCATCTCGTGCCAGCCATTTTGTGATGCTGAATGCGCATACGCTGCGCGAAACGCAGCAAATGACGCAGCAAACGTTGCTCACCATCGCCCATGCGCTGTTCGAAGGCAACCCACAACCGGTACTGGCAAACACGGAAAAACTCAATGAGATTGTCGCGGAGCTGCGCCAGTTGATAAACGAGCATCATGGCAATACCGTGGCTGAAACGCCTATTCATGGCTATGTTTGGCTAAGTATGGAGACGGCGCGGCAACTGGAGCTGCTCTCCCATTTGATCTGCCGGGCATTGCGCAAATAAAAAGCAGATGACGCTCGTGATTCGGCTGCTGCTTCGATTCAGCACCGATTAAGGGTATGATACTGAAAAAGGATAAAACCATTGTCATCTGCAACGGCTAAAAGTAATGTTTACCCTAACGTATAGCGGTTGCTTAAACGAATCCGAATCTCACATTATCAGGGGTGTAAAAATGGAAACCAACAAGCCTTCTTTCCAGGACGTACTGGAATTTGTTCGTCTGTTCCGCCGTAAGAACAAACTGCAACGTGAAATCCAGGACGTTGAGAAAAAGATCCGTGACAACCAGAAGCGTGTTCTGCTGCTGGACAACCTGAGCGATTACATCAAGCCAGGTATGAGCGTTGAAGCGATCCAGGGCATCATCGCCAGCATGAAGAGCGACTATGAGGACCGCGTTGATGATTACATCATCAAAAACGCAGAAATTTCTAAAGAACGCCGCGACATTTCTAAAAAGCTGAAAGCGATGGGCGAAATGAAAAACGGCGACGCAAAAGCAGAGTAACAGCCTGTGGCAGTGGGGAACACCGCGAGTTCCTCACTGCAATTCAACCCCGCCAGTGACCATCTTCAGCAAATGCTGATCGGGCCAGTGTTCCGTCAGTTTTCGTTGTGCGAGTTCCCACTTAATATGGTCAACGTCATGGCGCTGCCTGTCCAGCATCAGCCCGACAACGCTTCCGCTGTGCGCCACATTCAGACCGTATAAATCACAGGCTTCCACCAGCGCCAACAGGGCATCAAAGCCTGGCTTTGGTAACAGTTGTTGGCTGGCGATAGCGCTGAGCGTGGCGGCTTCCCCCATCCGACGAGGGTTTTGCGTTATGCAGGCTTCCTGCACTCTCTCCCATGCCTGCTGCAACATCGCCGCCCCCGCATGCAGACGTTCCAGTCGGGGGATGCGGTGATAATCCGCCGTGCGCAACGTTATTGGGCTTTCGAGGACTAAAAGATCAAGCTGTGGCTGCGTTTCACAAGCCATTTGCGTAGAGGCGTCATTGTGATCGAAAAGCGTCAGTTGACGGAAAATGGTGCTGTCGGTGGGTTCAAGCGAAACACACAGATGTGCAAGCGTGGGTTCATCCAGCGTATGCCCCAGATGGTGTGCGGTTGCGACCGCCGTTGCCGCGATATCTGCGGTACTGCTGGCCATTCCTTTGGCGACGGGAATGGTGGAATGCACTGTGATCCGAATCTCCTGGCTCCACTGCGCAGGGTAGCGCCAGTATTCCAGTAGCCGATTGACCATTGCGCGTGAAAGGGGGCGCTCATCCGCAAGGGGAGCGCCCGAGCTTACTTCCACTGTGCTGTACCATTCGACAGGGCAGGAGACCAGTTTCTCACTGCCCAGAATCCAGCCCTGGATAAGTTCTCCGCATGACGCGGGGCATTGCGCAACAGCCACGTTTTCACCTTTCTGGTCAGCAATCCTCGGCGCATAGTGTCACGGCGATTGCGCTATTACCATGATTTTCCGCAAGTTGCAGTCGGGCAAAATCAGGCGGAAACGTCAAATGTGACCTTGTCACTTAACGCAATCCGCATCACATCTTGCGCGATCATAAGCTCTTCATTGGTATTAATGACCGCCACTTTCACCACTGCGTTTTCTGCCTGAATAAACGTAGCGTTGCGCAGGTTTTTTTCCTCATCAATACTCAGCCCCAGGAAATGCAGATTATGACAGACTGCCGCTCTGGCACGGGCGGAGTTTTCGCCGATTCCACCGGTAAAAATGAGCGCATCCAGACCGCCCATTTGCATGATATAACTGCCGATTGTCGCGCGAATGCGCTCAGCGAATAGCGTAAGCGCAAGCGCCGCCCGGCGATTTCCGCCATCGGCGGCCTGCTCAACGTCGCGGTAATCATGCGAAACGCCGGAAATGCCCAGCAGCCCCGACTCATTGTTTAATAAATAATTAAGCTGCTGGGGCGTCTTCCCTTCACGTTCTGCAATCCAGGGCAGAATGGAGGGATCGATGTCTCCGCTACGGGTTCCCATCATCACGCCTGATTGCGGCGTAAATCCCATTGATGTATTGATGGATTGCCCCCCTTTGATAGCGCAAATGCTGCTGCCATTACCCAGATGGCAGCAAATAACGCGTAAGGCGCTGAGCGGGATGCCCAGTCTTTCAGCTAATGCCGTGCTGACATATTTATGGCTGGTACCGTGAAAACCATAGCGGCGAATACCCAGCTCGGCGTAATAACGCCAGGGCAGAGGGTAAATATAGGCCGACTCGTCCAGCGTCTGATGAAAGGCGGTATCGAATACGGCCACAGAAGGCGTTGAGGGTAACAACTGGCGAAAAATATGAATACCGAGCGCGTTAACCGGGTTATGCAACGGGGCTAGTTCGGCAAGGCGCTCAATTTGAGCGAGCGTTTCATCGGTCACGCGCGCCGAATCCTTAAAGAACTCTCCGCCGTGCGCCACGCGGTGACCCACGCCGTCAATATCCTGTAAGGTATTAATGATGTGATGACTGAGGAGCTTATCCAGCAGCAGGGTAACGGCTTCGCGGTGATCGGCGATGGGGGCCGTTTCCTGCCATTTTTGCGCGGATGTTTTCATTGTGACTCTGGCGTTCGCCATTCCGATACGTTCGATTAATCCCTGGCAGATCATTTCGCCCTGCGGCATTGCCAGCAACTGGAATTTTAGCGACGAGCTACCGGCGTTAATCGCCATTATTTTGTGAGACATAAGGGTTCCTTAGCACTCAGAAAAACAAACATTTCATCAATCCCGGATTCCATCAGCGCGCTGGTGACAAAAATTTTCTGCGCACCGGCTTGAATCAGCCAGTTCTCCACGCATGAGATACGTGACGAATCCGCCAAATCAGATTTGGTGACGATCCCGATAACGGGTCTGTTCATTGGGCCGGTAAAACCGGGGGAGAAGGGCGACCACGGCGCATCGGCATTAAGAACCAGCGCGATAATGTCGGCTTCACAGGCGCTTGCCAGCAGCGCGCTATACAGACAGCGGTTCTCCAGATATTCGCCCGGCGTATCGATCGTGCCGGGCGACCAGACAATAGCCTGTGTTTTCTGGTAATGAAGCGCTTCGCCGTTCAGACTCTGTGTAAGAGAGGTTTTCCCGCACTGGCTGGGGCCGATTAACATAATGCGTTTCATGGCGTTATGTCCGGGTAATTGGGCAGGCGGTAAAACGCATCATTTCTCCCAATGTTCTGGTCACCTGATTTAACGCATACTCGACGGCTGAGACATCGCCGGTCAGCACGACGGCCCCGGTGAAACGGTCAAGAAAACCAATCTCGACCGCGCCGGATTTGGTGGCGATATCGCAGGCAATAATCGAGGCTTCGCTGGGCGTAATGGTCAGGATCCCAATAGCGGACACCGCATCCGGCAGACCCAGTTTTTTAAAGAGATCTTTGCCTGGGTTAGCAATCAGATGCGCCAGCGTCACCTGTTTCCCGGGAACATACTCCTGAATCATGCGTTCCGTTGTCGGTTGCTTTTCCATCATCCCTCCACGATCTGTCGCCACATGGCTTCATGCGGACGGGGGATCACGGCGCGGTAAACCAGCAGTCCTTTTTCGCCTGCGCTTTCACTGGCTACCGTAACGGCGTTGTTGACATCGGAGACATCGCCTGCCACCACCATGTAACATTTTCCGCCAATACCGAACGCCATATGGACACGCACCAGCGTCACGTTGGAGGCTTTAACGGCGCGATCGGCGGCACTGATACAGGCTGCTACGCTCCAGGTTTCCACGATCCCTACGGCCTGACGTTGATCAACGCTGTTCAATCCGCTGACCGCAGGCAGTACGCTGGCATGAATATTCGGCAGCACCAGACTATCCACGAGCATGTCTGCGGCCAGCGATGTGCCCGTTTCGATGGCCTGCTGTACCGCACCGACATCGCCGCCCAGCATCAGTAAAAATTTACCCGGACAGATTGTTTTACTGACCAGTAAATTGACGCTGGCGCTTTTCAGCATGGCATCGCCTGCTTCCATTCCTTTAGCGATGCTGGTGAGTTCTAAAATACCTATAGCCTGAGACATGGTTAACCTCTTACAACCGTGATGGCGTGTTCAGTAATGTCGCTGACAATGCCGTCAATACTGGCGTGAACGGCAGCGCCTAACGCGTCAGATGGCATATCGGCGACACACTGTCCACGGACAACGCGTTCACCTTTTTGCACGCAGGGAACGGCGCTGGCGCCAATATGCTGACGCAAGAGCAGCGTCGTTTTGTCTGTTGAAGGGGCGACGTCCGTTAACGGCGCGTCGTGATACCAGTCGCTGAGCCCTAGTTTGGTAATCAATCGCTTAACCGGCACCAGCCGATATTTCGCCATTTCATCGGCGGGATTCAGCGGGCCTTCGTAACGGAGGTTTTGCGCCCGTAGCTCACGTTTCAGCATGCGGTTAATGCGCATGGGGGAGATCCCCACCGGGCATGCCACGCTTTCGCAAACGTTGCATTCTGAACACGTCAGCGCGCTAAGCAGGAGTTGCGGTGTCGCGGCCTGTTGATAGTTCACCGCGCGTACCAGTAAATGGGGAGATAACTCATGGCCGATCAAATGCCTGGGGCATAAATCAGTACATAACCGGCATTGCTCGCAAACGGTTTTTGCAACAGACAAAACGGTGCGTTCATCCTGCATTCGCCGCTGAATCAAGGGATGGGTTTTCGGTAACACCAACAGGCCGCCGGTGGTCTTTGTCACCGGTGAATCCAGCGATGACACCAGGCTTCCCATCATGGGGCCGCCGTTAACCAATCCAGGGTCATCAACGGTGGCGCCGCCTGCAAGCGCTAAGACGTCGCGTAAAGACATACCGACAGGGACGGTGACGGTCAGCGGCCTCGCAACCGCGCCGTTAACGGTAAGAGTGCGGCGCGTTACGGGATACTGTTGTTCTACCGCACGGGCGATATTCAGTACGGTCTGAACATTATTGACCACCACGCCGACGCTCACCGGTAACGCCGCAGGCGGAACGCGTCGGCCTGTCGCCATCCAGATGGTCAGCACTTCGTCCCCGGCCGGGTAGACATCCGGTAAAATATGCAGCCTGATACTGGAAGGTAGCAGGGGGGTTAATGCCTCAATCGCATCGTGGTATTTTTCTTTTAACGCAATAATCCCCTCGCGTGCGCCGGTTGCCTTCATGGCGTACTGCACGCCGCGAATCAGGCGCGCGGGCTGCTGCGCCATTAATTGCTGATCAACCTTGAGCATCGGTTCACATTCAGCAGCATTAACCAAAAAGATCTCAACCTGCGCCTGTAGTTTGACGTGGGCGGGAAAACCCGCCCCCCCGGCGCCAACCACGCCCGCAGCACGTACTCGATCGCGTATGGTTTGCGCATCATAGCTATCCTGTTCAATGGCGCTGACGGTATTCATGACAACGCCTCAAGAAGTTCCCGGATCGCGCTGGCATCGGCGGTACGCGGGTTGGTTCTTAACGTCACATCAGCCAGCGCCGCCTGAACCATGACCGGGATTCGTTGTGAATACGCCTGTCGTCCCTCTTTAAGCGCCTGGGCGAATGAAGGAATTGCACACTGCGTTTTGAGCTGCTCAATCTGATGAATCAGCGCATTGAGGCATGACGTCTCGTTTGCGCTGGCGGGGCAGAGTTGACAGGCTTTAGCGAGTCTTGCGTATCGTTTTGCCGCCCGGGGATCGTGGGCGTTAAAGCGGATGACCGATGTCAGCAGCAGCGCATTGGCAAGCCCGTGCGGCAGATGAAACTGGCCTCCTAACTGATGGGCAATAGCATGGTTCAGCCCCAGTCCAGCTTGGCTAAACGCCATTCCCGCCAGCGTTGAGGCGTTGTGCATCTTCCCACGGGTAGCCAGACAATCCCCTTTCCTGACCGCAACGGGCAGATACTGAAAGACGATTTGCGCGGCTTTTTCCGCCAGCGCGTCAGTGAAGTCGCTGGCATGCGGAGACACATACGCTTCAAGCGCATGCGTCAGGACGTCCATCCCCGTGTTGGCGGTAATATTTGCCGGAACGGTGACAACCAGCGTCGGGTCGAGAATAGCCATATCTGGATACAACGCTTTATTAAATAACGGATATTTAATGCCCTTTTCTGGATCGCTAATGACGCATGCGCTGGTGACTTCGGAACCGGTGCCACTGGTGGTGGGAATTGCAACACAGGTTTCAATTTCGATGCCGAACTGACGGCTGAACCAGACGATGGCTTTTGCCGCGTCGAGCGCCGATCCCCCGCCAAAGCCGATGACTACATCCGGTCGCAGGGCATGCATCTGCGCAATACCTTGCACTACCGTACCGATGGTAGGGTCCGGGGTGATGTCGCTGAATATGCTGATGCGATTATCCGTTGGAAGGGCGTCGCGCAGCGTATTGATCAGCGGTGATTGCGCCAGAAATCCATCACAGATAATCCAGATATGACGGTTTGTAAAACGCGTCAGCACATCCAGACTTCCTCTGCCACTGTACAATCGGGTTGGTAGTGAAAACGTATTCATAACGACCTCATTAGCGAATTGAAAAGCCGTTGGTCAGTACGCAGCGACGGGAACGGGCAAATGTGCGTGCTGAGGTTGTCCCTTCGCCGGTCGGGGTGGCGATGGTAAAGGTGGTAAACCCTTCGCCGCCAACGCCGATACCGGCATAGGAAGGGCCGTTTTTCACAAAAATAGAGGTCTGTAAGGTGCGCGCCGCCAGATTCAGGCGAGAGACATTCTGCGAGTGCATAATGGCGGTATGGTGCAGACCTTCTTCAACGTTTAGCGCCAGTGCCAGCGCGCTGTCGAAATTATCGACCTTCACGACGGGTAGCATTGGCATCAACTGTTCGCTGGTTACCCACGGATCGTCGGCACTGACGATACCGATAAGCAAACGCGGCGGTTTTGCGGGAACGGCAATACCGGCGGCTTCCAGCATGGCGGTCGGGCTTTTCCCGACCAGTTTTTTATTCGCGTGACCTTCCGGGAGGCAGACGGCGCGTAATTTATCGATATCCGCAGCGTTTAACAGCAATGCGCCGAAAGCCTGCATTTGCTGAACCAGGAGCTCAGCGACGCTCTCTACGACAATCAGACTTTTTTCTGCGATACAGGGCAGGTTGTAATCGAACGCTGCGCCGTTGATGATATCTTCGGCCGCTTTGACGATATCGGCGGTCTCATCAACGATGCAGGGCGGATTGCCCGCCCCGGCGCCAATGACCTTTTTACCGCTTTTCATTCCCATCGCAACAATGCCGGGGCCGCCAGTAATAGCCAGCACCGCAATATTGGGATGCGCCATCATTTGCTGGGTTGCCTCAAAAGTCGGTTCTGCGACAGTGACGACCAGATTGCGGATGCCGCAGCAGCGGAAAGCGATATCTTCGATCATGCCGATCAATTTGAGTGAGACGTTTTTCGCGCCAGGATGCGGGCTGAAATAAACGCTGTTGCCCGCAGCCAGCATACTGATGCTGTTGTTAATAATGGTTTCGGTAGGGTTGGTGCTGGGCGCGACGGAACCAATGACGCCGAACGGTGAATATTCAAACAGCACCATGCCGCCATCGCCGGTGAGGGCCGTGGTTGTCAAATCCTCAATGCCTGGCGTGTTATCCAGCGCGGCTTTGTTTTTAAGGAATTTATCTTCTTTGTTTCCCATCCCCGTTTCCGCTGCGCTCTCCGCCGCCAGCGTGGCAAGATGCGGCGTAAGCTCCTGGCGCAGGGCGCTGATAATGGCGCTGCGCGTTTTGAGCGGACACTGCTGATAACGTAAGAAAGCCTGATGCGCCGCGTCTATCGCTTCACCGACGGACTGAAAAATACCGTGTCCTTGCGTTTCGGCCTGCGCAGGCGCCAACTGTTCGCTTAAAATATTACGGATGAGGGTTTCCAGTTCAGAAGTATTCATTGATGTGTTCTCACGTTAATTGCCGCAATGGCGGCTTGTGCAATATCCATGTCCTGTTCAACGCTCCCGCCGCTGATGCCAAGACCCCCAATGAGCAGACCATCACGCCATAACGCGAATCCGCCGCCAAAAGTGACGACTTTCCCCTGCATATGGCTTTCCAGACCGTAGAGCGAAGCGCCCGGCTGAACGGCGCAAGCCAGTTCGTGGGTGGCTGTTTTCATGGCGACGGCGGTCCAGGCTTTTTTCGGCGCCAGTTCACTGCTCACCAGCAGAGCGTCCGGCATACGCCAGGTCACGGTTTCGGTGCCGTTGGCATCCACAATGCTGACGACCACAGGAACCTGAAGCGCCTCCGCCCGCGCCACCGCTGAGCGAGTTAACTGATGAAGCTCATGAAAAGAGAGGGCCATAGAGGACTCCTTGACGACAGAGGCCGGGTTTGAGGCCAGGTAGCGCTCAGTGACCTCCCGAATGATGTTGTTCTGATGAGCGTCATGATCTTCGGCGCGCGCCAGCGCATACAGGCAATCAGATAAGCGGTTGATGTAGCGCATCAGGACGTGCCTGACGCTGGCGGTTGCCGACAGCTCGACCAGACGTCTTTCAGCCCGGCGGGCAAGCGTGCGGGCAAAGTGCAGGCGACTCGCGGCTTCGCAACGGCCAGGTAAAATAAAACTGTGTAAAGGCGTAACGCGTCCCATCGCGGTATCAATAGCCGCTTCAAGCGCGGCAATATCTTCCGCGCTGATATAGCGCTGCTCCGGCGACGGCTGCTCGCTTTCGCTGGCGAGTTCGGCGCTAAACCAGAATATCTGCATCTGAATAGATTCGAGCAACGTGCGGTGTTGCGCGCAGGTTGTGGCGCAAACGCATAAACTTAGCGCTGCATTGAGTTCATCCAGCGTGCCGTAGGTTTCGACGCGTGGATGCGTTTTACTGACCCGTTGTCCGGTAAATAAGGCCGTAGTGCCGGTATCTCCTGTTCGGGTATAAATCGCCATCATCCGCTCCTTAATGAGAAAGCGTGTCTACGATGCCGACAATGGCCAGATCGATGGCCTCGTTCGGGCTGGAAAAAACATGTCTGGCGCTGGAGCCGCTGCTGAGTAAAACCAGTTCACCCACGCCAGCGCCGACGGAATCGACGGCAACCTCATCTCCGGTAATGGGCGGGTCGGGAAGCTCTCCATCGGCACTTACCCGACGTACCAGCAAAAGTTTTTTCCCAACCAGAGAGGGCGATTTTTGCGTGGATACCACCGCGCCTGTGACTCGTGCCAGATGCATGGTTCACTCCTGCTTAATTAGTTGAATATTCCGCGCGCTGGCGGCTTCACGGGCCAGAGCGGTGACGACACAGCGACGACGCAGCACCAGTAATTGCCCCGCGAGTAGGGCGATGTCGGCGTAACTCAAAAGAGTGGTCGGATGCAGGCAGATTGTTTGCCCTCGTTCATCGACCAGCCTGATAGGCAGACGCGCCAGCTTTTTCACCGGCAGCGACGGCAACAGGCGATGGTGCAGGGATATCTGTAGACGAATACCTGATGCCAGTGCGTCATGGATTTTCTTCGCTACAGGGTCGTCGACATCCTGCTCTGCGATATACGTCAGCGAAGGCAGATCTGCCTGCACAATATGCAGCGCCGCATACTGACAAAACAGCGCGCGGGAATCGGCCTCCCGCAGTTGCGAAATACTGAGCGTGGCCGTGCTTTCCGCCCGACGCTGCAAGCGGGAGATGACCTCCTCAATAATGCGCTGCAACATCTCGCCGTTCATCGCGGTGTAACCAGAGTGGCAAACGCGTCCGGGCTGTCGGCGCCTGCGGCATTGGCTTCATCTGTGTCGATGTGCATTTCAAGACGCATATCCGCAGAGACGCGAATCGCGACGTTGTCGAAAATTAGCCTGCGCGCATTGCCTTCAATAGCGACAGAGACTTTGTCGCCATGCGCAACGTGAAATATCAACGCATCAAGCGGTGACATATGAATGTGGCGTTGGGCGACAATCACGCCGGATGCGAGATCCAGCTCGGCGAAGGGGCTAACAAGACGAATGCCTGGCGTTCCTTTAAGGTCTCCCGACATGCGCAGCGGCGCAGCGATGCCCAATGTTCTGGCATCGGTGCGGGAAATCTCAACCTGGCTGGTACGGCGAAGGGGGCCGAGCAGGCGCACATTCTTTAACTGACCTTTAGGGCCAATAAGCGTGACGGTCTGGTCGGCCGCATATTGCCCAGGCTGGAGCAGCGCTTTTTTCTCGCTGATTGGCTGACCAGGGAAAAGCCGGGCATAGTCTTCAGCGCTAAGATGGATATGACGGTTGGAAACACCCAGAGGAATAGGGCGCTCACGCATTTCATCCAGCACTTTGCTGACGGTTGTTTCCAGAAGCTGTTTATCCATTACGCTTTACCTCACTTACCTGAATGCAGGCAGAGTGACCGGGGCTCGCCTTTTTGCCGTTTACAGGCAGGGTCAAGACAGAGATTGCAACTGACCATTCCGGCTTCGGGTTCTGCTTCCGGTACTGACTCTTCTACAACCATGACGTCAGGTTCAGATTCAGGTTCTGTTTCAGGTTCCGGGGCTGGCATGGGCGCGGGCGGAATAACCGTCGCGCGGGAAAGAATCCCCTCCCCAGGCCTGGCGATAACTTTATGGGCGATCAGCCCCTGTTGTTGATCGGCAAAACTGGCACCGGTGATGATGGCGGACTGCACGGAGGCCACATCACCGGTGATTTTGATCACCGTCCAGCCAGAACCGTTGGTTCTCTCAAGTCCCACCAGCGTGATGGAAGCGGCTTTCGCCATGACATCCGCGCAACTGATGGCTAATGCCAGACCACTAACTTCAAGTAATCCCAGTGATTGCTTCACGCTGTGCTCCTTGGTTGCGGCCGTTTAGGCTGACTTGGGTAAAATGGCCTCAACGTCGCTGTGCGGACGTGGAATGACGTGGCAAGATTTCACCTCGCCCACGGCGCTTGCTGCGGCGCTTCCCGCATCGACTGCCGCTTTAACCGCGCCAACATCACCGCGAACCATAACGGTGACCAGGCCGGAGCCGATTTTTTCATAGCCCACCAGTTGCACGTTGGCGGACTTCACCATGGCGTCAGCGGCTTCGATAGCGCCGACTAACCCTTTTGTTTCAACCAGTCCCAGTGCGTTGTTCATACTGCGATTCTCCTGTTGCTTAGGTATTCAGATCCCGAAAGGGGATCCCTTTGACTAACCTTGCCGCGTTGTTACCAGCACTTCGCCGGGCATGGCTGTCCTGGTGATACATCAGCGTAAAAAGCGGCGCTGATGCGGGTAAATTCTTGTAATGCACAACCAGCTTTTCTTTGTCGCAGGCTATGCCGACGAGTAGCGGAGACCGACGCGCCGCCTGCCAGGCACAACGGGTCACGTCACCGTCAGTCTGCGTCTGGATAACAAAGGGGATACCTTCTTCTTCAATACCGAGAAGCACCTCTTTCCAGACCGTGATACCGTCATTGATGGTCGAAATAACGATAGCCGGGGCACTGGCGTTACTGTCCATGCGCGAACTCCTTATGCCAGGAGAGAATCAGCCCGGTCGCGACCGCATTTCTCGGGCCTTCTGTGCCGCGAATGTTTCCGCGACCGGCCACCAGGCGATAGTGCGCCAGCGCATCGGTGACGAGTTGCGGGATCTCGAAATCCAGAGACGATCCGCCAACCAGCACGACAAAAGGAATGTCACGAATGTTGCCGGTCGGGCTGACCTGACGCAGCGCGCGCAGGGCGTTAGTGACGAAAACCCGCTCTTTGGCGCTGCGGCGAATGGCGCGTACTTTTTCCAGCGCTAAATCGCCGGGTAATGGAACCAGTTCATCAGGCTTCACCACACATACGCGGGCAAATACGGCTGGCGGCAGCGGGGTGGGGAAAAACTGGACGCTGCCATCTTCGTGACGCAGATGAAAAAGGCTTTCCACCTTCGCGAGCGGATACTTTTTAATCTCTTCTGCCAGATAGCGGTCATCCAGACCCAGTTCACGGGCAATAATCATCGTGACCATATCGCCAGCCCCTGCGAGGTGGGTGGCAATGATCTCCCCTTTGGGATTGATGATGGAGGCATCTGTCGAACCTGCGCCCAAATCGAGAATCGCCAGCGGACGCGTGGTGCCGGGAGTCGTCAACGCGCCTAAAATCGCCGCTTCAGCCTCAGCACCGCCAACCTGAACGTCAACACTCAGCTTCTGTTTGATTTCGCGGGCGATCATCGCCATTTGCAGACGGTCGGATTTCACCATTGAGGCGATGCCCACGGCCTGCTCCAGAGAAAATTCGCCAGCCAGCCCGCCGGTAACGTTCACCGGAACGGAAGTATCGACAGCCAGCAAATCCTGAATGAAGATCTCGTTGCTGGGCTTATTGGTCAGTTCCGCCATGGTCTGGCGTACATGTTCCAGCATGCCGCCAATATTGGTGCCGGCTTCGCCGGTCACGTTGTCCAGCTTGCGGCATTCGCCCACCGCTTTCATGATGGCTTCAGCACCGGCGGCAACATCTACACGGAGCGTGCGTCCCTGAGAAAGCAGTTCCAGATTCCCGGCGGGAATGGCGCGCGCTTTGACATCCCCTGACGGCGTTTTCACGACAACGGCGGAGCGATTGCCAATCAGCGCGCGCGCCATAGGGACGATATTTTTGGTTTCTTCGGCATTAAGGCCGAAAACCGTGGCAATACCGTAAGGGTTAGAGAGCGTTTCAATCACTTTCCCTGGTACGGCAACCTCAATAGCGGCCAGCATGCCCAGCGGAATCCGGTCGATATAGAGCACTTCATCGACGATCGGTAAAGGCTGTTCCAGACGGTTGCTGACCAGGACGCCGTCGTCTTGCTGCAAAATGACGCCGGTGAGTTGATATCCGGCGCGTACGGAGGCGTTAATCATGGTGGCGACATCGGCGAAGTCGAACGCCGATGACACGACCAGGATATAAGGCATATCCGCCGGACGGGTTAATAACTCTTGCGGCGTAATGGTCACTCCCACACCCAGACCGACCCCCCCTGGGGTTTTAGGGTTGTGGCCGATCATTGTGGACTCGGTAATGATGGTTTCCGTGATGGTTTCCATCGCGACATCGCCAATGACCGGTGTGGCTTCGTTGATGCGGATAAGCGAAATATCGCTGACATTGATGCCTGCGTTTTTTGCCGCAAGCGTAAGCGCATCCTGAATACCAAACACATTTCTTAATGTGCCTTTAATTCCGGTGGTTTCTGCCAGCGCGCTGCCGGTAATGGTCAGTGCGCCAGCCTCATCCAGCCGCGCCAGCGCGACTTCTGTTGATGAGTTGCCAATATCAATGCCAGCTATGTATCGCATCGTATTTCCCTAAAATTAATCGTCACCTTTGAGTTTTTTACGCTCGACGTATAACGTTGCCGCTTCACGCACGAAAGCTGCGCAAATCTTCGCCTGATAGCGATTTTCCAGATCGTCTGCGATAGCCATCAGCTCTTCTTTCGTCGAACGGTATGGACGCAGGGCGTTGTAAATTTCAAGGATTCGATCGTCCGGTACGGCGGTCAGTTCCGCTGCGCGCTCAAAGTTCATCGCCAGGCGGTCACGTCCGGCATCTCTGGCGATAGCCGCCTGAATGCGCAGCGTATCCGGCGTGATACGCATATCCTGTGCGGTCACTTTGTCGCTGAGGACGTTTTCCAGCGTGAATTCATCCAGCGTTTTATTGGTGGCGGTTTTTACCCATTCTGGATGTTTATTCGCCAGCGGATAATCCGTCACTTTTGCGGTATGCGTTGATGCGCTTGCTGTGGCCGGAGCAGGTGCGTTGCCCTGCAAGCTGTTCATGCGGCTCAACACGTCCCGAACCATCGATTCAATTGCGTCGGTATTCATGGAGGTATCCTTTGTTAAAGCGCCACGCGCAGTTCCTGCGGGTTTTTGCCCGTCACGACATACTTCGTCTCTTTAATGTGCAGAATGGCGGATTTCGCCTGGTACTTCGGGCGCGCCATTTGGTCATTTAAGGTCGGAACCGGTTGTGGTGACTCACGCTTCGCATAGCGCGCGGCGTTCTTGCCAATCTGACGATACGTTTCCAGCGTCAGCAGCGGCGCCTGAGGGAATAACTCCAGATTGGAGAGCGGCGGCAGCCCTTGCTGATGGATAACGGTAGTGCCTTTTGACTGAATGCCGATTGAAATGCCGGAGCCGCTGAGGCGGTTGCCTTCAACGGCGACGAACGCCACGTCAGAGGATTTAAAGCAGCGGATCACGCGGGCTTTAATGCCTTCTTCTTCAATACCGGCGATCACTTCACGCAGGATATTTTTGTGCGGCAAGCCGACGATATTCACGGTCTGCGACAGGCCAAATGCCGGGCCCACGGCAATGATCACTTCATCCTGCTGCGTACCTTGTCTGGCCTCGCCAATTTCCGTTAGAAAACCGTCGCCTTGCGGTGCTGCGGTTTGCGACGAAGTTGATGCTGTCGGTGCGCGAAAGGAGACGGGCTTATCGCTGGTTTGCATTTCGGACAGCACGTCTTCGATTATCTGGCGCAGCAGCTTTTCATTAATTTCCATTTTTCACCCCTTAGCCAAGTTCGTTGGGATCGAGTGCGCCAGGGATGTTTTTAATCTCTTCCCAGCGTTCGCCTTGCAGGCGATAACCTGTTGCCGGACCGGCATAATCGTTGACGTCATTCACCGCAGAGAGCACCTGCCCGTCGCCGACGATAATGGCGGAGGTATGCAGATAGTCTCCGGTTAACTTGGCTTTCTGGATGTTGAGCATGTCTTGCGCGACGTCGGTGAAACCGCCTTTTGCAAGGGCTTTCACCACTTCCAGACCGTTACGGTTTTTGTTGATGATCTCTTGCGCGAACTTGATGTCTTCGACGATGTTACGTTCAGGCATATCTTTCGAGCCGTGAGCGTAGGTTGCGGCTTCAACCTCTTCATCGGTAATCGGCGGCAGCCCCATTCCGGCAAACACGGCTTGCAGCGCGCGCGCGGCTTTATTACGGATGGCGATAACGTCTTCTTCGCGAACCGGACGCAGACCACCGTCCACTTTCAGGTCACGCTGGATAACGTTGTAGTCGTCGAAGTCCTCCGCATCTTCGTTTGAACCGGCAAACATGTTGTCGTAGTTCGGTACGGCGGAATAACCCGAGGAGATGAAGTCAGTACCCGGCAGGAACTGCATCAGCAGACGCGCGGTACGGCGCATATCGGAGTGGGTGAAGGTCTGGTCGTTACTGGAGGCGCATTCCAGATCCAGCGCGGAGCAGATCAGGTTTTCCGCCAGTACGGCGCGAATGCCTGACGGTACGGCGGAAGGAACGCCGATGCAGCTGACAGAACCGTTCTGTAGACCCTGAACGCCTGCGGCTTTGGTGATATAGATACAGCGGGCTTCCAGATAGAGCATTGATTTGCCTTCAGCATAGCCCATCTGTACCTCGGAACCCGACCCCGAGGTAAAGCGCATTTTCAGGCCGCGAGAGGCATAGGAAGAGGCGAGGAAGCCTTTTGACCAGGGAGTATCGTCGCCATCGGTAAAGACCGGTTCAGTACCATAGACGGAAATGGTTTCGGCGTAGCAGGTGTGGCCCAGCATACCGAGCTTCAGTTCGGTGGCTTCTTCCAGTGAACACTGCGTTAATACGCCTGGGCGACCGACCTGGGAACCCACCAGCAGAGCGATAGCATTGAACGGGGCGTAGCGCGCAACCGCAACCGTTGTCTCTTGCTCATCAAACCCACGCCACGCGCCTTCTGCGGCATCGGCGGCAATCTGAACCGGGTTGTCTTTCACGTTGGTGACATGCGCCTGCTGAGAAGGCGTGCGGCGGGCGCGCATTTTTTGCATCGCCATCATCATCTCTACCACGTTCATGTGCGAGACGACTTCAACGATTTTTGCTGGCGTCATCGCCGTGGTGAGCGGAACGATGTCGCTGCGTTTGACGTTTGGATCGCACAGCATATTGGCGAGTTTGACCGAGTCCATCGCCATCACTTCTTCCGCGCGCGCCAGGTTAATACCGTAACGGGCGATAAAGTGGTCGATCAGGTCAAATTCGCTGGCGGCTTTGCCGTCCAGCTCGGTGACCGCGCCGTTAACGATTTTAATCGACGGTTTGGGGTCGTTCGGGCTTTCCATCGCAATGAAGCCTTCTTCGATCCACTCCTTAACGAAGCCGTCCTGATTCACAGGGCGTTTCGCCAGTGCTTCAAATCTTTTCGATCTCATGAATCAGCCTCACGGATATCAGATGTAGGACGGACGATCGTTTTTCGGCGTCGCGCCGAGGGTGGACAGAACGGTTTTGCCGATTTCACGGGCTGAAATAACCGCCTGACGCACCGCGCCGGAATCCCCGGAAATCACCAGAATGGCTTCGTTACTGAAGCTGGTGCCGTGTGCCGGAGAGCTGTAAGCCACGACCTCAACATTGGCGGATTTCAGCGCGGTATCCGCCATCAGCACGCCAACAGAGGCGGGGGCGCCGACAATCACGCCGCAGGCGCGGCCAACTGGCGCGCCAAAGGCTTTTTCAAGCGCATAGCTGGCGCGGGCGGTGTATTGCAGCTCGATATGTCCGGCTTCATTGGCGTATACGTCGCCGAACGTCCGGTCGAGTTCTTTCAGCGCAACTTCAATGCCACGTTTCACGTCCGAAACATCATTGCCGCCTAAAATAATTAGCGAACCGTGGCCTGCGCCGCCTTTGGTATCGCGGGGAAGCTCAATGCTGACCACTTCGGTATTGGTCGCTTTTACTGCTTCATCGGCGGCCATAATGTGCGGGCCTGCGCCAGTTCGCGCGCCAAGGATTCCGATGGAGCGGTAGCGCTTTTCCAGCTTCATCGCTTCCAGTAAGGCACTGTCCACATTTGCGATCACCAGACCGACGGTGTCGCCAATCGCGGTGCCGACAAATTCCGTTAAACTGCAACTTTTCTCTGCCATAGCCGTCTCTCGTATTGGGTGGGTTTCTTCAGGAATGGCCGTTTGTTCTGGTGTTGCCACACGGGCAATCACCTGCGCCATGATCTGTTCCACCAGTTCATTGCTGCTCATTGGCTAATTCCCTTCGGTAAGATTTTTTCTACATCGGTATGAGGGCGTGGAATAACGTGTACGGCTTTCACTTCTCCCACGTTGCGTGCGGCAGCGGCGCCCGCATCGGTTGCCGCTTTTACTGCGCCAACGTCACCGCGAACGATGACCGTTACCAGCCCGGAGCCAATTTTTTCGTAGCCGACTAACATCACATTGGCTGACTTCACCATTGCGTCTGCGGCCTCTATGGCTGCGGTTAAGCCTTTGGTTTCTACCATTCCTAATGCTTCTTGTTGCATAAAGACCTCGCCTGGGTTGTCCCGATGTTGATGACTATAAAAAGAAGCGAGGAAAAAGAATGGCTGACTTTAAAAAGAGAATGAAAAAATAATGGGTGGTCAATAGCACTAAATTGCTGTGATTTTTTATAACTCGTTGAATTTAAAGGTTGGCCGTGTTGTTTTTGATATGATTATTTCGTTTTCGCTATTCCATTTTTACATTTTACAGGGTGACAAAATAAATAACTTTTGCTACGCGAAAAATGGAATTGTGATATTTGTTTGAAAACGAATATCTGGTGATCGCAATTTTTTATTATCCCTAATCTGGCATTTTATTCGTTAGAGTACGCTCCATTATTGCCCTGGAGAATAAACAGAGAGCAATATTTTGCTATAGCAACACGATTTTTCGGGGCAGGTTAACGGCAGATTGCCAACAATTTACAGGTGCCGCTTTTTATAGTGATGCTCGTTGTACTCTACTGCCAGTACGGCGTTGTGCTGGTAAAGACACGAACTCTGCTTAGAAGGTGTCACAATGAACGATTCACTAAAAGCACAATGTATTGCCGAGTTTTTGGGCACCGGGCTGTTTTTGTTCTTTGGTATCGGTTGCCTGAGTGCATTAAAGGTTGCGGGTGCGAGTCTGGGATTATGGGAGATCTGCATCATTTGGGGGCTTGGGATCTCGCTTGCCGTTTATCTCACGGCCGGGATATCGGGCGCGCACCTGAACCCGGCGATTACCATTGCGCTGTGGTTGTTTGCCTGTTTCCCTGGGCGAAAGGTCTTGCCTTATTCCATCGCTCAGGTTGCCGGAGCGTTCAGCGGCGCGCTGTTGGCCTATCTGCTCTACGGTAGTTTATTTACCGAGTTTGAAGCGGCGAACCATATGGTGCGCGGCAGCGTGGAGAGTCTGCAACTTACCAGTATTTTCAGTACCTACCCGGCAGCCGCGCTGAGCGTATGGCAGGCGGCGCTGGTCGAAGTGGTCATTACCTCGATTCTGATGGGGATGATCATGGCGCTGACCGATGATGGCAATGGGGTTCCTAAAGGGCCGCTGGCACCTTTGCTTATCGGTATTTTGGTTGCCGTTATCGGGGCATCTACCGGGCCGCTTACGGGGTTTGCGATGAATCCGGCGCGTGATTTTGGTCCAAAATTATTCGCGTGGTTTGCCGGTTGGGGAGACATTGCCATGACCGGTGGGCGCGATATTCCTTATTTTATTGTGCCGATTATTGCGCCGATTGTCGGAGCTTGCGCCGGAGCTGCGGTTTATCGCTACCTGATTGGTAAAAATTTACCGTGCAATACCTGTAAGCTGGAGGAAAATGGACGTTAACACGACAGGATGTATGTATTTTTGAAACACGTAAAATCATTTCGTGATCTGGTTTCACGAACTGGTCAAAACGTCTCCCACGGATGGGAGACTTTTGTTATTGTCCCTTATACTTTTTTATCACTAATACAGTATGGTGATGATGAAAGGTAAATGTGAAATAAATGTTCTATTTGCAACAATAAATTAACTGAGGGGTTTTATCATGATTTCTGCGAGTGCCCTGAACTCAGAACTCATTAATAAAATCGCACAGGATTTTGCACAAGCCACCAGTCTGGCGGTCGTGGTTGTCAATATTCACGGTGATGAAATTTCTGAGTTATTCAATTTCACGCCTTTTTGTCAGCTAATGCGTCAACATCCTCAACACAGTATTCGTTGCCGTATGAGCGATCGCTGCGGGGGGCTGGAAGCGTCAAAATCAGATCAGCCCTGTATTTATCGTTGCCATGCCGGGCTAACCGATTTCTCCATTCCTTTGGTGATTGCCGGTCATCTGGTGGGGTTTGTGTTATGCGGTCAGGTACGTTTAAGCGATGATGTCGGACTGGTTGATATTCTTAATGTCGATGATCGCTGGCAGGCCGATCCTGAACTGTTGAATGAGTTCCGAAACGTCCCCGAAATGGACTACGCGCGGGTGATAGCCTCTGCGGATCTGCTGAAGCTGATTGTGGAAAATTGCCTTAAAAAACAACTTAATTTTGTTGTTATCAAAGACAATCCGCCGCAAGCGGAACCTGCTCGTTCGCAACGTGGGCCCAATCCCCACGACAGCAAAATGAAGAAAGCGTTACGCTACATTGACGCGCATTTATCGGACGATCTTCGCCTTGAAGATGTCGCTTCTCACGTCTACCTCAGCCCGTACTACTTTAGTAAGTTATTCAAGAAATATCAGGGAATCGGTTTTAATGCCTGGGTAAACCAACAGCGCATGGCCAGCGCCAGAGAGCTGCTTTGTCACAGTGACTGGAGTATCGCCAGCATTGCACGTAATTTAGGCTTTTCTCAAACCAGTTATTTTTGCAAAGTGTTCCGTCAGACCTATCAGATCACGCCACAGGCTTTCCGTCAGCAAATAAATGATAATTCGTCCGCCGAGTCCGCATAAATAGCAATATTTTGCTATTGCCGATTTTTGATATCGTATTGTATGTCAGTCATTATAAAATGAAAAAAACTATAGCAGAGCAATAAATTGTCATAGCGCAACAAAATAATGTTATCTGAAGGATAAACTGAGCCAGTTTTTATTTTTGTGATGAGATACAGTGTCATTATGAATAGGTTTCATTATTCTTTTGCGCAGTGTTTCATTCAAAACAGGCGTCATTACACCATTGCGTTGGCATAATGGCGAGTAACAGGTAATTAAAATTTAATTGTCGTTATGAGCGAGAAAGTGATGCTCATAACATCAGCCGACAGGTTTGGCACATTTGTGTCAGGGAAGGGGGTGAGAATCCCCCGCAGCCCCCGCTGCTGTGATGCTGACGACCCCGTAAGACCACTGATCGCAAGATTGGGAAGGACGGGCGAGGAGGACGCTAAGCCAGAAGACCTGCCTGTCGGTATTTACCAACAACTTCGGTGGGAAGTGGGTTGCTCAGTAGCGTACAGTCGAAAGACTGGGGTAATACGCAGCTAAACAATACCTCTACCACCCTGAACAGGATCAGGGTATGGCGGCAAAGCTTCACGCATTTATTCTCGCAGGAACCGGAAGCGGCTGTGGTAAAACCACCGTCACGCTTGGTCTGCTGAGTCTGCTGAAAAGACGTGGAATGCGTGTTCAGCCATGCAAAGTCGGCCCTGATTATCTCGATACCGGCTGGCATACGGCAGTATGCGGCAGTGCGTCCCGTAACCTCGACAGCTTTATGCTCCCGGAGCCCGTGCTTAACGCGCTGTTTTGTGAACACATGCAGCAGGCGGACGTCGCGGTGATCGAAGGCGTGATGGGACTCTATGACGGCTATGGCACCGACCCTAACTACTGTAGTACGGCGGCGATGGCGAAACAGCTGGGCTGCCCCGTGATTTTACTGGTGGACGGTAAAGCCGTTTCTACCTCCATTGCCGCAACGGTAATGGGATTTCAGCACTTTGATCCTGACCTCAATATCGCTGGCGTGATTGTTAATCGCGTTAATAGCGAAACTCACTACCAACTCCTGAAAACGGCGATTGAACGCTATTGTTCGCTACCGGTGCTTGGCTATGTTCCCGGAGTGGAAGGCGTGGCGTTGCCGGAGCGTCATCTGGGGCTGATTACCGCGCGTGAGTCCGTCGTTAATCAACAGCCGTGGCAGGATTTTGCCGATACGCTTGAACGAACGCTGGACATTGATGCGCTTCTTTCCCTGAGTCAGCTAACCGCGCTGCCTGCTGGCGAGTGGCCGGCGTTACCCGACCCGCAGGCGGGAAAAGGACTTACCGTTGCCATCGCGGATGACGAAGCGTTTAACTTTTACTATCCCGATAACATCAAACTGCTGGAACGTACCGGCGTAACGATGACGCGTTTCAGTCCACTGCATGACAGCACGCTGCCGGAATGCCAGATGATCTGGCTGGGAGGCGGATACCCCGAGCTACACGCCGCCGCGCTGGCGGCGAACACCCCAATGCTGGCGCAAATGCGCGCCGCCCATCAGCGCGGCGTGGCGATTTACGCAGAGTGCGGCGGGCTGATGTACCTCGGCAGTACCCTGGAGGACGCCAGTGGAGAGATTCACCGGATGGTGGATGTGATTCCGGGGCACAGCAAAATGGGGAAACGGTTGACCCGCTTCGGCTACTGCGAAGCGCAGGCCAGAGAGCAAACGCTGCTGGCGGCGGCAGGCGAAGTGCTGCGTGGACATGAGTTCCACTATTCTGATTTTCTCCCGGAAAACCCGGCGGTGATGGCGTGCCGTAAAGTCCGCGATGGTAAGACATTGCAGGAATGGTCTGGCGGCTGGCAGGTGGGAAATACCTTCGCAAGCTACCTTCACGTTCATTTCGCACAACGCCCTGCAATGCTGAACCACTGGCTGGCGGCAGGAAGGGAGGCGCTATGACCGTGCTTGCGTGGTGTATCGCCTGGCTTCTTGATTTCGTTATTGGCGATCCGCAGAACTGGCCGCATCCGGTACGCTGGATTGGCAATTTAATTTCAGCAACTCAACGTGTTGTGCGGCGTTACTGCCATAGCGACAGATCGCTGCGCATTGGCGGAGCGGTGATGTGGCTGGTGGTGGTCGGCATGACGTGGGCGGTTTCCTGGGGCGTGCTGGCGCTGGCGAGCGAGATCCATCCCTTGTTTGGCTGGCTGGTAGAGATCTGGATGATTTTTACCGTGCTGGCTGGCCGCTGTCTTGCGAATGCTGCCCGCGATGTTGAACGCCCGCTGCGGGCGGGCGATTTAGCTGAAAGCCGCGAGAAGCTGTCATGGATTGTCGGACGGGATACCTCACAGTTACAGCCTGAACAGGTTAATCGTGCCGTGGTGGAAACGGTCGCCGAGAACACCGTAGATGGCATCATCGCCCCGCTTTTTTTCCTCTTTTTGGGCGGCGCGCCGCTGGCAATGGCGTACAAAGCCGTAAATACCCTCGATTCAATGGTTGGCTATAAACACGAAAAATATCGCGCCATTGGTATGGTCAGCGCCCGTCTGGATGATATTGCGAACGTTATCCCGGCGCGTCTGAGCTGGCTGCTGCTGAGCATTGCCGCGACGTTGTGTCGTTACGACGGCTATCGCGCCCTGCATATCGGCTGGCGGGATCGCTACAACCACAGCAGTCCTAACTGCGCGTGGTCAGAAGCCTCTGTTGCTGGTGCGCTGGGTATTCGTCTTGGCGGCCCGAATGACTACTTTGGCGAGCGTGTTGAAAAACCCTGGATAGGCGACGCGCAGCGCGGCATTTCAGTAGATGACATTTCCCGAACGATTCGATTGATGTGGGTAGCCTCGACCCTGGCACTGGCGCTGTTTATCGCCGTACGGTGCCTGCTGGTTGGCGCAGCCTGAGGATAACAGACGATGCAATATATTCAGCAGCCCCAGGCGATTGAGGCCAAAAGTTTCGACATCATTGGCGAGATCATTCGCGAGACACGCCCGGAGTATCAGTTTGCCAGCCCGCTTCACGAAGCGATCATCAAGCGGGTGATTCACACCACCGCCGACTTTGACTGGCTGGATATTCTCTGGTTTTCCGATGACGCGCTGGAGCGACTCTGCGCGGCGCTGAGTCGCCCATCCATTATCTATACCGATACCACAATGGCGCTTTCCGGCATCAATAAAACATTGCTGGCGACGTTTGGCGGTGAATGCCGTTGCTATATCAGCGATCCGCGAGTTGTGGCGGAAGCAAAAGCGCAGGGGATTACCCGATCAATGGCGGCGGTGGATATCGCCGTGACGGAAGAGAGTGAAAAGGTGTTTGTGTTCGGCAATGCGCCGACGGCGCTGTTCCGGTTGCTTGAGCATGACGTTGCTGTGAGCGGCGTGGTAGGCGTACCGGTCGGGTTCGTCGGGGCGGCGGAGTCTAAAAATGCGCTGACGAAAAGCGCGTTGCCAGCTATCGCGGCGCTGGGGCGTAAAGGAGGAAGCAACGTCGCCGCCGCGATCGTAAACGCCATGCTCTATTACTTGCAGGGGGCGCGATGAGCGATCAATCCTTCGACGCGCCTGTCTGGCACAACGGCAAAGCGTTGCGAAAAGGGTATACCACCGGATCGTGCGCGACCGCTGCGGCAAAGGTCGCCGCGTTGATGGTGTTACGCCAGCATCTGATTCATCAGGTCTCCATCGTTACGCCGTCCGGGGTGACATTGTGCCTGAACGTCGAGTCGCCGCACATCGAAGGGCGGCAGGCGATTGCCGCGATCCGTAAGGACGGCGGCGATGATGTCGATGCCACGCACGGAATGCTGATTTTTGCCCGCGTAACGCTGAACGATAGCGGCGAGATTACGTTGCAGGGCGGAGAAGGTGTGGGAACCGTGACGCGTAAGGGAATTGGACTGCCGGTGGGCAGCGCGGCGATTAATCGTACTCCGCGCCATACCATTGAGTCTGTAGTACGCGAAGCGATAGGCCCGGCGCGGGGAGCGGATATTGAAATTTTTGCCCCGGAGGGGGAAGAACGGGCGCAGAAAACCTATAACGCGCGCCTCGGTATTCTGGGCGGTATTTCGATCATTGGAACCACCGGCATTGTCACTCCGATGTCGGAGGAAAGCTGGAAACGCTCGCTGTCGCTGGAGCTGGAAATCAAACGCGCCGCCGGTCTGGAACGCGTTGTGCTGGTGCCGGGAAACCACGGCGAGCGTTTTGTGCGCGAACAGATGGGGATCGACACGCAGGTTGTCGTCACCATGAGCAATTTCGTCGGCTACATGATTGAAGAAGCGGTACGTCTGGGATATCGCCATATCGTGTTGATCGGCCATCCCGGTAAGTTGATTAAAATAGCCGCGGGGATTTTCCACACTCACAGCCACATCGCAGATGCCCGCATGGAAACCCTGGTGGCGCATCTGGCGCTGCTTGGCGCGCCGCTTGAGTTACTGACCCGGGTCAGCGACTGCGACACCACCGAAGCGGCAATGGAACACATTGAAGCATACGGTTTTCAACATATTTACAACCATCTTGCGCAACGCATCTGTATGCGCGTGATGCAGATGCTGCGCTTCACGAAAACGCCACCTACCTGCGACGCCATCATGTTCTCTTTTGATAACCAGATCCTCGGTAGCAATCGTCCAATCGAAGAGATTGTGGAGGAGATGCAATGCTAACGGTAGTGGGCATGGGGCCGGCAGGGCTGCATTTGATGACGCCAGCGGCACGCGAAGTCGTGGCGGATGCCGATGTGCTGGTGGGAGGAAAGCGTCATTTATTGCAGTTTCCTGCGTTCACCGGCGAACAGTTTGTTCTGGGCGCCAATATTGCGGAATTGCTCAACTGGATTGCCGGGCAGCAGGACAAACGCATCGTGGTGCTGGCGTCCGGCGATCCGCTGTTTTACGGCATCGGGACGCGCATGGTGGCCCATTTTGGCATTGAGCGGGTGCGCATTATTCCCGGTATCAGCGCAGTGCAATATCTGTGCGCGCAATCGGGTATCGATATGAACGATATGTGGCTGACCAGCAGCCACGGTCGCAGCGTCTGTTTTGATGAGCTGGCGCGTCATCGCAAGGTCGCGATGGTGACGGATGCCCGCTGCGGGCCGCGAGAAATTGCGACGCAGTTAATGGCGCGCGACAAGGGGCATCGCTGGATGGTGATAGGCGAAAACCTGGCAATGGAAAACGAGCGGATTCACTGGCTGCGCGTCAGTGAAGTCAATGCCGACTATGACATGAACGCAGTGGTGATCCTTGATGAAAGATGAGCTTTTTCTACGTGGCGAGAACGTGCCGATGACCAAAGAAGCGGTTCGCGCGCTCGCGCTCTCAAAACTTGATTTGCACCGTGCCAGCCATCTGATTGACGTAGGCGCCGGGACCGGGAGTGTGTCGATAGAGGCGGCGTTACAGCACCCTTCGCTGCACGTTACGGCGATTGAACGTAACCCGGCAGCCCTGCGGTTGCTGGATGAAAACCGCCAGCATTTTGCCTGCGGCAATATCGACATTCTGCCGGGTGAAGCGCCGATGACGATGACCGAAAAAGCGGATGCGGTGTTTATGGGCGGGAGCGGCGGCCATCTGACGACGCTGATTGACTGGGCTATGCGGCAATTGCATCCCGGCGGCCGTCTGGTGATGACCTTTATCCTTCAGGAAAACCTGAATACTGCGCTGGAATATCTGACACAGATTGGCATCCATGAGGTGGATTGCCTGCAAGTGCAGGTGTCGTCACTCACTCCCCTCGGCAATGGCCACTATTTCAAACCGAATAATCCTGTTTTTGTTATCGCCTGTCAGAAGGAAGAGAACCATGTCTGAGACATTTGATCCCCGCTGTGTATGGTTTGTCGGCGCAGGTCCGGGCGATCGTGAACTGATCACGCTTAAAGGTTATCGCCTGTTGCAGCAGGCGCAGGTCGTTATTTATGCCGGATCGCTGATTAATACTGAGCTGCTGGACTATTGCCCGCCAGGTGCTGAGTGCCACGACAGCGCCGAACTGCATCTGGAGCAAATTCTGGATCTGATGGAAGCGGGCGTGAAAGCCGGAAAAACGGTCGTACGCCTGCAAACGGGCGATGTGTCGCTGTACGGCTCCGTGCGTGAGCAGGGCGAAGAACTTACCCGGCGCGGCATCGACTGGCAGGTAGTGCCGGGCGTCAGCGCGTTTCTCGGCGCTGCTGCGGAGCTGGGGGTGGAGTATACCGTCCCGGAAGTTTCGCAAAGCCTCATCATTACCCGCCTGGAAGGGCGTACTCCGGTGCCGGAACGTGAACAACTGGAGTCCTTCGCCAGCCACCAGACGTCAATGGCGATTTATCTCTCCGTGCAGCGTATTCACCGGGTTGCCGAGCGGCTGATTGAAGGCGGCTATCCGACCACCACGCCGGTGGCGGTTATCTACAAAGCGACCTGGCCGGAAAGCCAGACCGTGCGCGGCACGCTGGCGGATATCGGCGACAAAGTACGTGAGGCGGGTATCCGTAAAACGGCGCTCATTCTGGTCGGGAATTTCCTGGGGGATGAGTATCACTACTCAAAACTCTATGCGGCGGACTTTAGCCATGAATACCGTAAAGCCTGAATCTATAGCCCTGTTTTGTCTGACGCCCGGCGGCGTACAGCTTGCGAAGCGGCTGGCGGCGATGCTGCCGTTAACCTGCTTTACCAGTGAGAAACTGCTGGAAGACGGGTTTATGCCCTTCGAAGGCGGATTTGCACAATCGGCCCGCGATGCGTTTGCTAACTATTCGGCGCTGATTTTTATCGGTGCGACCGGCATCGCGGTACGCGTGCTGGCGCCGCTGGTAAACGACAAATTCAGCGACCCGGCGGTGGTGGTGATCGACGAGCGAGGCCAGCATGTGATCAGCCTGCTCTCTGGTCATGCGGGGGGCGCCAATGCGCTGACCCGCTATCTGGCGGGCATGCTCGGCGCCGATCCGGTTATCACGACGGCGACTGACGTTAACGATATGGCGGCGCTTGATACGCTGGCATTTCAGCTCAATGCCCGGATGACCGATTTCCGCTCGGCGGTAAAAATCGTCAACCAGATGCTGGTCAGCCACCAGCGCGTCGGGCTGTGGTGGGATGAGGAGCTGGCAGACGATGTCAGTCACTGCGATCGACGCGGGTTCATCACCGTGACCGACCTGCATCAACTTCCCGAGCTTGATGCGCTGATTTGCATCACTTTGCGCAATGAATTGCCAGAAATACCCGTCCGACACTGGAAGCTGGTGCCGCAGCGGGTGGTCGCCGGAATCGGCTGTCGCCGCGACACGCCGTTCCCGCTGCTGGCAGCGCTGCTGGCGCGACAGCTGGAGGCGCAGAAATTTGATCCGCTGGCGTTGAAAGCGATTGGCAGCGTCTCGCTCAAAAAAGATGAGCAGGGATTAATCCAGCTTGCCTCCTGCTGTCGCGTTCCCTTCGAAACCTTTACCGCTGACGCGTTGCGTGAGCATGAACATCGCTTCCCGGCCTCCAGATTTGTGCGGCAAACCGTCGGTGTGGGCAGCGTATCCGGCCCGGCGGCCTGGCTGTTAAGTCACGGAAAACTGTCTGGCGAAACCCTGCGCGAACAGGGCGTCACTATTACTTTGGGAGTTTCACACTGATGTTAAGCGTAATTGGAATTGGCCCTGGCTCGCAGGCAATGATGACGATGGAAGCCGTAGAAGCCTTACAGGCGGCGGAAATTGTCGTTGGTTATAAAACGTACACCCATCTGGTAAAAGCCTTTACCGGCGACAAGCAGGTGATCAAAACCGGAATGTGCAAAGAGATCGAACGCTGTCAGGCGGCGATTGAACTGGCGCAGGCCGGACACAATGTGGCGCTGATCAGCAGCGGCGACGCGGGGATTTATGGCATGGCGGGGCTGGTGCTGGAACTGGTCAGCAAACAGAAGCTGGACGTTGAAGTGCGGCTGATCCCCGGCATGACCGCCAGTATCGCGGCGGCCTCCCTGCTGGGCGCGCCGTTGATGCACGATTTCTGTCATATCAGCCTGAGCGATCTCCTGACGCCGTGGCCGGTCATCGAAAAACGGATTATCGCCGCCGGAGAAGCAGACTTCGTGATCTGTTTCTATAACCCGCGCAGCCGTGGCCGTGAAGGCCATCTGGCGCGTGCTTTTGAACTGCTGTCCGCCAGCAAAAACGCGCAAACGCCGGTTGGCGTGGTGAAGTCGGCCGGGCGTAAAAAGCAGGAAAAATGGCTGACCACGCTCGGCGATATGGATTTTGAGCCTGTCGATATGACCAGCCTGGTGATTGTCGGCAACAAAGCCACTTACGTACAGGATGGTCTGATGATCACGCCGCGAGGTTACGTACTGTGAGTTACGGCGACGTGCTGGTTATGGGCGGCACCAGCGATGCCCGGATGCTGTGTCAGCAACTGGATGCAGCAAAGGTGGCATACACCCTGTCGGTTGCCACGCCGACAGGAAAGCAGCTGGCTGGCGACATTAAAGGTCAGATCCGCTGCGGACGTCTGGAGCCAGAGGAGATGGTGGCCTGGCTGAAAGCGCACCGCACGCGTTGGGTCATTGATGCGTCGCACCCGTATGCCGAGGTCGTCAGCCGCAACATTATGCACGCCTGTGAACGCGCGGGGGTGTTGCTGAGCCGCTACCAGCGCCCGGAACAGCTCAGCGAGCTTACGCACCCGCTGTTGCACCATGTCCACACGATTGCTGAGGCCTGCGATGTGGCGCAGCGCTTTGGCGAACGCGTTCTGTTAACGACCGGAAGTAAAGATCTGGCGACCTGGCGAGCCGGGTTGCCGCACAAAAAACTGCTGGCCCGCGTCTTACCTGTTCCTGAGGTCATTCAGCAATGTGCCGACCTGGGATTTGGCGTTGGTGAGATTTTCGCCCTGTGCGGGCCGTTCAGCGCTGAATTTAACGCGGCGTTTTATCGTCAGTGCCAGGCCGATGTCGTGGTGACAAAAGCATCGGGGGCGGAGGGCGGTTATCAGGAAAAAGTTCAACCCTGTCTGGATGCCGGTATCCCCTGCATCGTGATTACCCGCCCGGCAACGCTTGTAACGGGTGATGAGTTACTGGAAAGTCAGGCCGCATTTGCGCAGCGTTTGGCGCGCTGGCTGGCCGCTGCTTAAGGAGTAAGAGATGAAAAAAGCGCTTCTGGTGGTGAGTTTTGGCACCAGCTATCACGACACCTGTGAGAAGAACATTGTGGCCTGCGAACGCGATCTGGCAGCCAGCTGCCCGGATCGCGATCTGTTTCGCGCGTTCACCTCCGGGATGATTATCCGCAAGCTCAAACAGCGTGACGGCATTGAAATCGATACGCCGCTTCAGGCATTGCAGAAGCTTGCTGAACAGGGGTATCAGGATGTGGCGATTCAGTCCCTGCACATTATTAACGGCGACGAATACGAAAAAATTGTGCGTGAAGTTCAGACCCTGCGCCCGTTATTTACCCGTCTTACGCTCGGCGTGCCGCTGTTGAGCAGCCATACCGATTACGCGCAGCTGATGCAGGCTTTACAGCAGCAGATGCCGACGCTTGGCGCGACGGAAAAAGTGGTGTTTATGGGGCACGGCGCCAGCCACCACGCGTTTGCGGCCTATGCGTGTCTGGACCATATGATGACAGCGCAGCGTTTTCCGGCGCGTGTGGGAGCGGTTGAGAGTTACCCGGAGGTGGATATTCTCATCGGGAGCTTACGTCAGGAAGGCGTAACGGCGGTGCATCTGATGCCGCTGATGCTTGTCGCCGGCGATCATGCCATTAACGATATGGCTTCCGATGAAGAGGACTCCTGGAAAACGCAGTTCAACGCCGCAGGCATCCCGGCGACGCCGTGGCTGAGCGGTCTGGGGGAGAATCCGGCGGTACGCGCCATGTTCGTGGCGCATCTGCAACAGGCGCTGAATACGGCCATGGAGGAAGCGGCATGAGTGGAAAGCTGTATGCGTTAAGCACCGGGCCGGGCGCAGCCGATCTGATCACCGTGCGCGCGGCGCGAATACTTGGCTCGCTCGATATCCTTTACGCTCCGGCAGGGCGCAAAGGCGGCGACAGTCTGGCGCTCTCTATTGTGCGTGAATATCTGGGTGAGCAGACGGAAGTCCGCTGCTGCCACTTTCCAATGAGCGCTGACAGCGCGGAAAAAGAAGCCGTCTGGAATGAGGTAGCCGCAGCGCTGGTTCAGGAAGTGGAGGCGGGTAAACAGGTGGGGTTCATCACCCTCGGCGATGCCATGCTGTTCAGCACCTGGGTCTTTTTACTCCAGCGGATCGGCAACCCGGCGTGGCTGGAAATCGTTCCTGGCGTCACCTCGTTTGCCGCCATTGCCGCCCGCGCAAAAACGCCGCTGGCGATGGAACAACAATCGCTGGCGGTGATCTCCTGCACCGCGGCGGAAGAGACAATTCAGCAGGCGTTAAGGCAGCATGACAGTCTGGTACTGATGAAAGTCTACGGTCGTTTCGCGCGTATTAAAGCATTGCTGCAACAGGAAGGTTTGCTGGAGTGCGCCCTGATGATGGCGGAAGCCACGCTGCCCGGTGAGCAGTGCTGGCGTCACCTGAATGAGGTCAGCGACGAGCAGCCGCTGCCCTATTTTTCGACCATTCTGGTCAACAAACAGTGGGAGTATGCAGAATGAAACTTGAACAACAGCTAAAACAGCTGTCTTTCAGCGGGTTAGCTGCGGCGTTATTGCTGATGGTTGTCCCGGAGCAGGCGTTCGCCATGCATATCATGGAGGGATTCCTGCCGCCGATGTGGGCGCTGGCCTGGTGGGTGCTGTTTTTACCGTGCCTGTGGTACGGACTGGTGCGCCTGCGCCGTATCGTGCAGGAAGATAACAACCAGAAGGTGCTGCTGGCATTGTGCGGGGCGTTTATCTTCGTGCTGTCGGCGCTGAAAATTCCTTCTGTTACAGGTAGTTGCTCGCACCCGACAGGGGTAGGGCTTGCGGTGATTTTATTTGGCCCAGGCGTTGTGGCGATCCTCGGGGCGATTGTGCTGCTGTTTCAGGCGCTGCTGCTGGCGCATGGCGGCCTGACCACGCTGGGTGCGAACGGGATGTCGATGGCGGTTATCGGCCCCGTTGTCGGGTATCTGGTATGGCAAATGGCCTGCCGCGCCGGGCTGCGCCGCGATGTTGGCGTCTTTCTTTGCGCCATGCTGGCGGATCTGGTGACGTACTTCGTGACGTCGGTACAGCTTGGGGTGGCGTTCCCGGACCCGCAGGCAGGGGCAATGGGGTCAGTGATTAAATTTATGGGGATTTTCTGCCTGACGCAGATCCCCATTGCGATCGCGGAGGGGCTGCTGACCGTCATGATTTACGACCAGTTGACCAAACGCCGGTTGATTACTGCACAAGGACATTAAGATGAAAAAGACGCTGATATTGTTAGCTATGGTGATTGCCCTGGTGATCCTGCCGTTTTTTATCGATCATGGCGGTGAGTTCGGTGGCTCTGACGGCGAAGCGGAAAGCCAGATCCAGGTGGTGGCGCCGCACTATGAACCGTGGTTCCAGCCATTGTATGAACCGGCCAGCGGTGAAATTGAAAGCCTGCTGTTTACGCTGCAAGGTTCGCTTGGCGCGGCGGTGATTTTCTATATTCTCGGTTACAGCAAAGGCAGACAGCGCCGTGATGACCGGGCTTGATCGACTCAGCTACCAGAGCCGCTGGCTTCATGTTACGCCGGTGCGTAAGTTTTTGCTCTGGTTGCTGATGATGATTCTGGCCTTTACCCTGCCTCCTTTGGGGCAGGGTATTGAACTGGCGCTCATCGCCGGGCTGAGCTGCTGGCTGCTGCGGATTTCGTTCTGGCGCTGGTGTCGCTGGATGGCGATACCGTTTGGCTTTTTAAGCGTGGGCGTGGTGACGATTTTATTCAGCGTGAGCCGCGATCCTCTCTTGTTACTGGCAAGCGTTCCGGTTGGCGATTACTGGCTGGGGGTGACTTCGTCAGGGTTGAATACCGCCAATGAAACCTTCTGGCGCAGCCTAAGCGCGCTGGCGGCGACGTTCTGGCTGGTGTTGAATCTGCCGTTTCCGCAACTGATTATTTTGCTTAAGCGCGCGCATGTGCCACGGCTGCTGACCGAGCAGATCCTGCTGACATGGCGCTTTATTTTTATCCTGTTAGACGAAGCGCTGGCCATTCATCGCGCGCAAACGCTGCGTTTTGGCTATCGTAGTTTGCCGAAAGGCTATCGTTCTCTGGCAATGCTGGTGGGTTTGCTGTTTACGCGTGTGCTTATCCGCTATCAGCAAATGACCACCGTGCTTGATATCAAACTGTATCAGGGTGATTTTCACCTGTAAGGATTCGTATGCTTGCCACCTCCGGTCTCTGGTTTCGCTATCAGGATGAGCAGGTGCTCAAGGGGCTAACGCTGGATTTCTCCCCCCATGCGGTTACCGGGCTGGTGGGCGCGAACGGCTGCGGAAAATCGACGCTATTTATGAACCTGAGCGGTTTACTGCGCCCGCAAAAAGGCGAGGTTTTGTGGCAGGGAAAAGCGCTGGATTACAGTAAGCGCGGGCTGCTGGCGCTGCGCCAACAGGTGGCAACCGTTTTTCAGGACCCCGATCAACAAATTTTTTATACCGATATCGACAGCGATATCGCTTTTAGTCTGCGAAATCTAGGCGTGGCTGAGGATGAGATTGCCCGCCGCGTGGACGATGCGTTGACCCTGGTTGATGCACAGCATTTCCGTCATCAGCCGATCCAGTGTTTAAGCCACGGGCAAAAAAAACGCGTGGCGATTGCGGGCGCGATGGTGTTGCAGGCCCGCTACCTGCTGCTGGATGAACCCACTGCCGGGCTTGATCCTGCCGGGCGCACGCAGATGATCGCGATCATCAAGCGGATTGTGGCGCAGGGGAATCATGTGGTTATTTCCAGCCATGATATTGATCTCATTTATGAAGTCAGCGATGCCGTTTATGTGCTGCGCCGTGGCGAGGTACTGGCATACGGTGAGCCGGGGGAGGTGTTTGCACGCACTGAACTGATCGAACAAGCCGGGCTGACGCAACCGTGGCTGGTCAAACTGCATGCGCAACTGGGGTTGCCGCTGTGTAAAACGGAAGAAGAATTTTTTGGGCGTATGCGAGAGAACGCGCTGAAGGAGGCGTCATGACGCAGGCAGTAATGTTGCAGGGAACGGCATCAGATGTAGGTAAAAGTGTGCTGGTGGCGGGGCTGTGCCGCATCTTTTATCAGGATGGCCTGCGCACGGCGCCGTTTAAATCACAGAATATGGCGCTGAATTCCGGCATCACGCCGGACGGCAAAGAGATGGGACGCGCGCAGATTTTCCAGGCGGAAGCGGCGGGGATTGCGCCGGATGTGCGGATGAATCCGGTCCTGCTAAAACCGACCAGCGATCGGAAAGCGCAGGTGGTGTTGATGGGCAAAGTCGCCACCGATATGGACGCGGTTAGCTACCATGAATATAAGCCGCGTCTGCGTGAGCAGATCCTCACGGTTTACAATAGCCTGGCGCAAGAATATGACGTTCTGGTGCTGGAGGGCGCCGGTAGCCCGGCGGAAATAAACCTGCGTGACCGCGACATCGTCAATATGGGGATGGCGGAAATGGCGCAATGCCCGGTCATTCTGGTGGCGGATATCGATCGCGGCGGCGTTTTTGCCTCTATCTACGGTACGCTGGCGCTGCTGCATGATAGTGAACGCGCCAGAGTGAAAGGGGTGATCATCAATAAGTTTCGCGGCGATGTGACGCTGCTCTACTCCGGCATTGAACAAATTGAAGCGCTGACCGGCGTGCCGGTTCTGGGCGTGATGCCCTGGCTGGAGGTCGATCTTGAAGATGAGGATGGCGTGGCGCTGCAAAAAGGCAAATACCTGCGTACCGATAGGCGTGATATCGACATTGCCGTTGTTCAGGTGCCGCACATCTCGAATTTCACCGATTTCAACGCGCTGGCGGCGCAGCCGGATGTTCGCGTGCGCTATGTGCGCCATCCTGAAGAACTGGCGGGCGCGGACCTGATAATTCTGCCGGGCAGCAAAAATACGCTTGGCGATCTGGTCTGGCTGCGTGAAAGCGCAATGGCGCATGGCGTGTTGCAGGCGCATCGTCAGGGCGTACCGGTGGCAGGCATCTGTGGCGGCTATCAGATGCTGGGCGACACCATTATTGATGAGGTGGAGTCCGGGCTGGGCACGCTCCCCGGTCTTGGGCTGCTTAATACCGTCACGCATTTCGCGCAGGATAAAACCACCACGCAGGTTGAAGGGCAGATGGCCTCTGCGCTGCCGGGATGGCTGGCGGCGGCGTCTGGCCTGGCGGTGCGCGGGTATGAAATTCATATGGGCGAGACGACACTGAATGCACAATGCCAGCCAGCCATGACATTACGCAAAGGCGAAAACGCTATCGCTGACGGCGCGGTAACGGACGACGGACTGGTCTTTGGCACCTATCTTCATGGCTTGTTCGACAGTGATGCGTTCACGCGGGCGCTGGTCAATGGCCTGCGCGTGCGTAAGGGGCTGACGCCGCTGGATCACGCCTTCCATTACGCGCAATATAAATCGCAGCAGTTTGATCTGCTGGCGGATGCGATGCGACAACACATCGATATTGAGAAAATTTATACCATCATGCAACAGCACCGGGAGCCCGTATGATGATTCTGGTGACTGGCGGCGCGCGCAGCGGGAAAAGCCGCCATGCGGAGGCGTTAATCGCGGATTCGCCGCAGGTACTGTACATCGCCACGTCGCAGATTTTTGATGAGGAGATGGCGGCGCGAATTCAGCACCATCGGGATGGCAGACCGCCGCACTGGCGAACAGCGGAATGCTGGCGGCATCTTGATGCGCTGATTACGCCAGATAACGCCCCCGAAGAGGCCATTCTGCTGGAGTGTATCACGACCATGGTGACCAATTTATTGTTCGCGATGGGTGGCGATACGGACCCGGACAACTGGGATTACGCGGCGATGGAGCAGGCGATTGAAGACGAAATTCGCGCGTTGATCGACGCCTGTCAGCGCTGTCCGGCTCAGGTGGTTCTGGTGACCAATGAGGTGGGCATGGGCATTGTCCCGGAAAATCGTCTGGCGCGACATTTTCGCGACATCGCCGGGCGCGTCAATCAGCGTCTGGCTGCGGCGGCGGATGAGGTCTGGCTGGTGGTATCGGGTATTGGAGTCAAAATTAAATGAGTAAGTTGTTCTGGGCGATGCTCGCTTTTATTTCGCGTTTGCCTGTTCCGACCCGTTGGTCTCAGGGGCTGGATTTTGAGGAGTATTCCCGCGGTATTGTGACATTCCCGCTAATCGGCATGCTGCTGGGCGCGATTGGCGGCCTGGTGTTTGTGGCGCTTCAGTCCTGGTGCGGCATTCCACTGGCGGCCCTGTTTTGCGTTTTGACGCTGGCGCTGCTGACCGGCGGTTTTCACCTCGACGGTCTGGCGGATACCTGTGACGGTATTTTTTCCGCCCGCCGCCGGGAGCGGATGCTGGAAATTATGCGTGACAGCCGCCTGGGCACCCACGGCGGGCTGGCGTTGATTTTTGTCCTGCTGGCGAAAGTGCTGGTGATTAGCGAACTGGCGCTGAGAGGCACGCCGATGCTGGCGGCGCTGGCGATGGCCTGCGCGGCGGGGCGCGGTGTCGCCGTATTGCTGATGTATCGTCATCGCTATGCCCGTGAAGAAGGGCTGGGCAACGTGTTTATCGGCAAAGTTACCGGGCGACAAACCTGCGTTACGCTGGGATTAACCGCTATTCTCGCGGCGATACTCATGCCGGGGATGCGCGGGGTCGCTGCGCTGGTGATCACTCTGGCGGCAATTTTTATTCTTGGACAATTATTAAAACGCACATTGGGTGGGCAAACCGGCGATACGCTGGGTGCGGCGATTGAACTTGGCGAGTTGATCTTCCTGCTGGCTCTGCTGTGAGCCAGCCAACACGATGAGAACCCTTATGCAGACGTTAACCTCTTTACTCCGTGACATTCCCAAACCGGACAGCGACGCAATGGCGCACGCCCGGCAGCACATCGACGGCTTGCTCAAACCGCCGGGCAGCCTCGGGCGCCTGGAAGCGCTGGCCGTACAGTTAGCGGGGATGCCCGGTCTCAACGGCACTCCGCATGTCGGTAAGAAGGCGATGCTGGTGATGTGCGCCGATCATGGCGTGTGGGATGAAGGGGTTGCGGTCTCGCCGAAAGTTGTCACCGCCATTCAGGCGGCCAACATGACGCAGGGAACAACCGGTGTTTGCGTACTGGCTGCTCAGGCCGGGGCAAAAGTCCATGTGATTGACGTCGGGATTGATGCCGACCCGATCCCCGGCGTGGTGAATATGCGCGTGGCGCGTGGGTGCGGGAATATTGCGACAGGCCCGGCGATGAGCCGCGTTCAGGCCGAAGAACTGCTGCTGGAAGTGATGCGCTACACCCGCGAACTGGCGCAAAGCGGCGTGACGCTGTTTGGCGTTGGCGAACTGGGAATGGCGAATACCACCCCTGCGGCGGCGATTGTGAGTGTACTGACCGGTAGCGATGCCGAAGATGTGGTGGGGATTGGCGCGAATCTTCCGCTCTCCAGAATTGGCAATAAAGTTGAGGTTGTGCGCCGCGCCATTGCGGTGAACCGGCCCGATCCGCGTGATGGCGTTGAGGTGCTGGCGAAGGTGGGCGGTTTTGACCTGGTCGGTATGGCGGGCGTGATGCTGGGCGCCGCGTCATGTGGATTGCCGGTTGTGCTGGATGGTTTTCTCTCCTATTCTGCGGCGCTGGCGGCGTGTCAGATTGCGCCGGAAATTAAACCGTATCTGATTCCGTCGCATTTCTCAGCAGAGAAGGGGGCGCGGATTGCGCTGGAGCACCTGGAGCTGGAGCCGTATCTGCATATGGGAATGCGTCTCGGCGAAGGCAGCGGCGCAGCGCTGGCAATGCCCATCGTTGAAGCTGCCTGCGCGATGTACCGCAATATGGGGCAACTGGCGGCAAGTAATATTGTCCTGCCGGATGGTAAATAAAGATAAGCCGTATCGTTTCCCTTCGGTGGCGCTCATTCGCTGTTAACGTCGGAAAGGCGATAAAAAAGCTATAATTAACCGACATCTGCTGCGATTTGAGGAAAGGGAAATGGTGCCTCGTGTGAAATTGTTTTGTTCTTTTATTCTGCTGTTCGCAAGCCAGAGCGCGCTGGCGGTAAGTTATCCACTACCGCCAGAAGGGAGTCTTCTGGTCGGTAACCCGCTGACGATAACCGTCCCGGACAATAATACTCAACCGCTGGAAGCGTTTGCGGCGCAGTACGGACAAGGGCTGAGCAATATGCTCGAAGCGAATCCCGATGTGGACGTCTTTTTGCCGAAGTCCGGTTCGACGCTGGTGGTGCCGCAGCAGCTTATTTTGCCGGATACCGTGCGTGAAGGCATTGTGGTTAACGTGGCGGAAATGCGTCTTTACTACTATCCGAAAGGGGGCGATACCGTTGATGTCCTGCCGATTGGCATTGGCGAGGCGGGGCGAGAACCCCCACGTAACTGGGTGACTGCGGTAGAGCGTAAGCAGGAGGCGCCGAGCTGGACGCCGACGGCGAATACCCGACGTGAATATGCTAAACGAGGCGAAAGTCTGCCCGCGTTTGTCCCCGCCGGGCCGGATAACCCGATGGGGCTGTATGCAATTTATATCGGTAAGCTGTATGCCATTCATGGCACAAATGCGAACTTCGGTATTGGGCTGCGCGTGAGCCAGGGGTGCATCCGGTTGCGTAACGATGACATCAAATACCTGTTTGACAATGTACCGGTGGGCACTCGCGTGCAGATTATCGATCAACCGGTGAAAACCACCGTCGAAGCGGACGGCAGTCGCTGGATTGAAGTGCATGAGCCGTTATCGCGTAATCGCACTGAATTTGAATCTGACAAAAAAGTACCGCTGCCGATCACGCCGGTGATGCGTACTTTTATGAAGGGCGACGGCGTTGACATTCATCGCGTCAACGAGGCGCTGGAGCGCCGCTCCGGGATGCCGACAAATATCAGCGCGGGTCTGACGGGGTTCTGACGTTTCTCCGCGCAATCTCCAGAAAAGCCTTTACCGCGCCGTTATTGTCGTTCTTTCTGCTGAGCAGCATCAGATTGGCCGATAATTCCGGCGCGTCGAGAGGGCGATAGACCAGGCCGGGAATGGCGATGTGCATCAGCGGTTCAGGCACCAGCGCCAGCCCTTGCCCGGCGGCGGCCAGAGCCAGTACGCTGAGCGTGCTGGAGGTGCAATGGGCGACGTGCGGAACATGACCCATAATCTCTGTGAGCATCATATAAAGCGGCTCATCCGCACGGTGGGTGTCGTAGAAAATGAGGGGCTCTTCAGCCAGCATATCTACCGTCAAATGGGTTTCACAAGCCAGCGGATGATCGTCGGCGATGGCGACCATCCGGCCCCAGAGGCCTATTTTTTCAGCCGCTAATTCTGGCTGGCGTACGTTATGGTGATCGGGTGTGTAACCAATGTCGAGCTGGCCGCTCAAAATGGCATCCGCTTGTAGCAACGGTGCGATTTCGCACACAACCAGTTCCGCATCGGGATAGGCCTGGCGAAAGGCGCGCAGATCTTCTGTCAATTTGCCGCTGAACACCGCGTTGCCAGCAAAGCCAACGCGCACAAGACCCGTTTCTCCGCGCATCGACCGTTGTACTGTCAGACGGGCATGTTCCGCCTGCTCAAGCGTGCGTTGCGCTTCGGTCTGCAACAATTTTCCCGCTTCGGTTAACTCAACTTTCCGGCTGGTACGAATAAACAGCGGGCCGCCTAACTCTTCTTCCAGCGCCTTGATCTGCATGCTCAGCGCGGGAGGAACAATATTGAGTTTTTCGGCGGCGCGGCCAAAGTGTCCTTCTTGTGCAACGGCAAGAAAATAGCGTAAGTGGCGCAGATCCATACGATGGCCTCATCATTCATCTAAACTGAATAATCTGTAAGATTTATCTATTGGATTTTAACGTTAATGGCGAGGAAACTGAATCCACTTAACTGGCTGGAGTAAAAATTATGCACAATCACCTGGCGGATCGTCAGCAAATTACCGATCTTCTCACTGGCTGGATGCATCGCGATCTGGGCGAATGGGAGCAACTTCGCGGGCTGTTTCACCCGGATGGCACCATTGAGATAACCTGGTTTGAAGGGCTGGCGAGCGATTTTGTTGACGGCTCAATGCGTATGGGCGCCTCTGATATCCGCACCAAGCATTTGATTGGCACGCCGGTAGTGACCTTCAATAGCAGCGTCAACCGCGCCATTGTAGAAACCAATGCCATGATCATCGGCGAGAATGTGAAGCTGAATCTGGGGATGGTGACCCATAATCGCTTTTACGATATGGCAGAAAAACGCGATGGCGTGTGGAAGCTCTTCAGACGCCAGAGCATTTATGACATGGGGAGTTTTACCTTCCCGCTGGGCGTGGTCGATATTGATCAAAGCGCGGTAGCAAAATACCCGCGAGAATACGCCGCGCTGGCATACCTGCTGGAAAAAAGCGGATTTCCGGTCACGCGTGTATTCGCAACGCGCGGTAGTGCGCTCGAACAGCAGATGAAAACCGAAGGGCAGCGCTGGCTGTCTGAACCCGTTGTTTAAGCTTCATCAGCGACTGCGATCATCATGATTCTCAAAAGGATAAGAGAAATGCTCACCACTATACCAGGACGAAAATGCATCGCCGTTCTGTTTGCGATGCTAATGTTTCCCGGTGCAGCTTCGGCTGCGCAAACCCTAATCTACAGCGACCATGAACCGCTGGGTGGAATGCGCACTCGTTTTATCAATGACGTATTTTTCCCCGCAATCGAAAAAGAGTCGCGTGGTCGCCTGAAGGTAGAGGCGCACTGGGGAGGTGAGCTAAGTGATGGTTATACGGCTCTGGCTCTGGCGGGAAAGGGGGACAAAGCGGATATGGCCGTTGTTGTACCTGAATATGCGGCTAAGGCATTACCATTGCAGCAAATCTTTAAAAGCTTCCCCGTCGGCCCTGCCGGGGAAAAGCAGGTTGCTTTCTTTCGCCGCGTTTATGCGGATATCCCGGATTTTTCGGCAGAACTCAAGAAAGAAAATGTGGTGAATGTTTTCATTGCGACCGGCTATCCGCTGGCTTTTTTTAGCACTACCGCGCTGAGTAATCCTGAAGGACTTAAGGGGGGAACGTGGCGCTCCGCCAGTTTCTGGCACCAGGGGTTTCTGAAAAATGTCGGCGCTAAAGCTGTGACCATGCCCTGGGGAGATGAAACCTACAAGGCCTTACAAAGCGGAAGTCTCGACGGATTAATGTTGAATGTGGATAGCGGCTATGCGTTAAATGCTCAGCGATTCGCGCCTGATGTGCTGGTTTCGCGGGATCTCTGGCTTGGGCATGTTTACCTGCTGGTGATGAATAAAAATACCTGGGATAACCTTTCCCGCGACGATCGGGCGGCGATTCAACGGGCCGCTGACGTTGCTTATCAATCCCTGGGTTCCGTAATGGATAAAAGTTTCACCACACAAGTCGCCGATCTGGAAAAAAGCGGTGCGACGGTCAGGGTCCTGCACTCTGAAGACGTTGCGCAATGGAAAGCCGCCACCCGATACCAGGAGATTCAGTCTGAGTGGGTGAAGGAACAGGAAAAGAACGGGCTTACCGAAGCGGGAAGGGTGATGAAACAGGTCAGTAGCATTCTGGACGAGATGATGTCTCCGGCCCCTTAAGCGAGAAGGCAAAACGTAACGCTCGGGAACGTATTACTACAATTGCCTGATAAAAGGGCCGAATAACCATTTTCGGCCCTGGCGTGCATCATTTTTTATAATTCTTTGGTGCTGATAGCAGCATTTTTCGCATACGTTCCATGACGGTGTTTAAGTCCACCGCGCGTTTAATCATACTGCGTATTCTGTCTGAATCATTGATGCCCTTTTTGACATACCGGGTAATATATTGCAGAACGTACTTATCCTCATCACTGTGGGTGCGTAATGACAGGTTCTCTACGGTCTGCAATATCTGACCCGCCAGCGACTGACGCTGGCGGGAGTGGGCTCTTATATCCTTAAACGACGGCTGAATCATAAAACATTCTGTAGCGCTGACGTTGTTGAATCCACCTGAGGACGAAAGAAAAGCATAATGACTGTTAAGGACGGCCGCGAATTGGGATTAATTTAGCGGCCGTCATAATCTCCCTATTTAATTGGTGGTTGCAGCATGTTGCTTCGCTTTCTCAATGGCGTGCGCGTCAAATATGTAATGCTCATAACCGGCGGTAACATTCTTTACTCTGTATATTTTCCACTTGCCGCCCTCTCTTTTTAGGTAGACTCCAATTTGATACGTCTGATTGTTTTGTCGACCCAACCAAACATCGACGTATTCACCACCAAAACAGTTTTTAGCTTTTCCAACTTTCAATAAGGGGATCCAATCTGCTGAATAATCTTGCGCATATGTATAGTAATCGGTGTCGATAATCTCCTGCTCATAAATATGAGAGATAATATTTAGTTGGGCTAGCGTATCCTTCGAAATATATTCATCCATCTTTTCAGGCGCAGGCTTTATTTTCCCTTCACTATTTGCAAACACGTTTAGATAGTAAGTGTAGAAATCTGAAACACGCCGTTCTGCGTTATCGCGTCCTGAGCTGCACGCGGTAATTGCAAATATCATGAGAACAACATAAAGGGCTTTCATCAATCCTTCCTGTACATTTGATGCGCTGGCTTTGACGAACGGTATCCAGGACCGCCCCAAAAATCCCGCTGTTTAAAGTCTGAATACCAATCCTGGCCGTCGTAAATAGACATGTGACCGGCGGCGTGTCCTCCCGCGTAAGGCTGAATCACTACCACGTCGCCAGCTCTGGGGGATTGCGTTGAAGATATTTTTCTAAACCCCGCAGACTCCAGCATTGGGCCGTAATCTTTGGCGTTTTGCGTGTTTGTTACGATCACGCCCCCTGCCTTTATGGCCTTGCGCGCATACGATGCACAGTTATTCGTTGGCCCCGGTTCGGCGTGATGTTTTGCCCCGTTTCCGGCGCTTCTTGTGTCCCATCCCATGATTATCATCCATTTCAGTTAGAGAAATTGCTAATAGATACCCAATTAGTTAGGAGGGTTAATCATTTAGTGCCACAGAAAGCGTAACGTGATAAGCGAGGCAAGTGCACTTGACGCTGAGAGCAGGCGGAATCAATAGCGAAGGGATTGCCTAAACGAATTCCGAAAATAAAAGAATGCGGGTATCGGAATATGAGCGGGAAACAGGTCTGTAGCATTCTGGACGAGATGGTGTCTCCGACCCCTTAAGCGAGAAGGCAAAACGTAACGCTCGGGAACGTATTACTACAGTTGCCTGATAAAAGGGCCGAATAACCATTTTCGGCCCTGGTATGCATCATTTTTTATAATTCTTTGGCGCTGATAACAGCATTTTTCGCATACGTTCCATGACGGTGTTTAAGTCCACCGCGCGTTTAATCATACTGCGTATTCTGTCTGAATCATTGATGCCCTTTTTGACATACCGGGCAATATATTGCAGAACGTACTTATCCTCATCACTGTGGGTGCGTAATGACAGGTTCTCTACGGTCTGCAATATCTGACTCGCCAGCGACTGACGCTGCCTGGTTAACGTGTTGACGTAGCTGGCCTGTAAGCCATCGCGCCGGGCGTTAAAGATATTGTATTTTTCAATAGCATGATGTTTTTTGACGATATTCGTCCGGTTGGCTAACAGATACTGAGCCAGTATTTTGCTATAGCCTGTGAGCATTGCGGCATGAAATATTGTCAGCGGCATATCGCATATTCTGATTTCAATTGTGCCCAGAGCAGGCTGTGGCCTGACGTACCAGTAAATATCTTTGATACTTTTAATGATCCCGACATCGACCATCTCGTTATAAAATACGACGAACTCGTCCCAGTTATAGATGTTTTCAATCAGTTCACTGTTCAGAAAGGCGTTCTGCCCGGTAAAGCGGGAACTTGAAAAAGAGGTATCCACGCCATCCAGCCACGGCGAAGAGGCGCTGAGTGCAACTAAATGGGGCAGGTAGGGAATAAGCGCATGACACAGATAAATGGCGTCATCGCCATCCTGAACGCCAATATGAATATGCTGCCCAAATACGCAGGCCATTTTGGTGATGTAGCCATAGCGTACGGCCAGATTTTGATGACGTTGTAAATCGCTAATCACCTGTTCTCGCCAGTCGCCATCTAAATGGCGGCCGCCGCCGGTAACATCGCAGCCGTGTTTTCTGGCGACTTCCCTGACGTTACAGGCTAATAAAGATAATTCTTCATGCAGTTTAAACACCGAAGAGTGTACTGAGCTGTTCAGTTCAATCATTGACTTGGTTAGCTCATGCTTTATTTGCTGAGTGTGCGCCATATCGGCCAGCACGATATCCGCTTTATCCACCAGCCTGGTATCGTTTCTGTCGATTAACTGGAGTTCCAGCTCGGTGCCCGTCGTAAACCGCAGTGAGCGGGTAAAAGGTAGAGATACCATAATGTCCTCTGCACTGAGTTGTTGTGGTTGGCCTGAAATTCTATTGTTAAAAGTGTAGGTCAGACGGTCATGCCTGCCAGAGGTGAATCGCGGAACCCTGATTACGGTCATAAAACCATTTTATTAGTATGGTTAATTTTTTGCGATATGACGAGAGAGAGTATGCTGTAGTGCGAGGACTGCTCAGGTATTGCCGCAGCAGTGTGGCCTGTTTTTGTGGAACACTTTAACAGGAGTCATCTTATGAGCTTAGCTATCACTAAAGTTGATTATCCGGTCAGTCAGGTTCGCCGGTATTTAGAACCGGGCCCGGTTGTGTTGGTGTCATCCAAATGGAACGGAAAGACCAATATCATGACGCTGGGCTGGCATACCGTTCTGGAATTTTCTCCCTCGCTGGTCGGGCTGATGATTTCGGGCGGCAACCACAGTTTTGAGATGATCCGTCATAGCCGGGAATGCGTGATCAACGTTCCGCTGACGGATTTGGCCGAGACGGTCGTGCGAATCGGCAACACGTCTGGCGCTGACATCGATAAGTTTGCCGAATTTAATCTTACGGCACAGGAAGCCGATGAGGTTGATGCCCCGCTGATCCAGCAATGTTATGCGAATTTTGAGTGCTGTTTGTATGATGATGTGCTGGTGGAACGCTACAATTTTTTCATTTTCGAGGTCGTGAAGGCGCATGTGGCCACATCACCGGAACACCCTGAGACGATTCACTATACAGGGAAGGGGGAGTTTATTGTGTCGGGCAAGACAATGAATCTGAGCGCGCTGTTCAGGCCGGAAATGCTTATCTGAGCGTTTGCGGTGGCGCTCGTCACGGATAAATGGCAGAAAGCCCGCTAAAAAGCGGGCTTTCTGCCAGGGATCGCCTTCGTCAGTATTTTATCGGGAAGTCCGTGAAATCAGGAACAGAAATACCGGAACCCCGAGCATCGCCGTCAGGATGCCGACGGGTAATTCACGGGGCGCAAACAGCGTTCGGGCAAGCGTATCAGCCAGAACGGTAAAAGTCGCGCCGCACAGCATGGATGCCGGCAGCAGAGAACGATGGCGATGACCAATGAATATACGGGCGATATGAGGCACGGTCAGCCCAATAAAACCTATTGCTCCGCAACATGCCACAATGACCGCAGTCAATAAGGTCAATAAACAATACAGGGCGAGCCTGATTGCGCCAACGTCCACACCAAGCGACGCCGCCGTCACATTGCCGAACGTGAGCACATCCAGCTCTATTGCCCGCCACCAGCAGAGCAGAAATATCGGCAACAGCACCAGTGCGCAAAGCAGTACCTGAAGCCAGGATGCCTGTGCAAAGCTTCCCAGCAGCCAGAACATCACCCCTCGCGTGGTGTCTGCATCCGTTTTCCAGAGCGTGGTTAATGATGTGGCGGCGGAGAGAAGCTGTGTCACGGCGACGCCGGTCAGGATAAAACGGCTGGACTGGCCGGATAGCGATTTCCGCGCCATGAAAAGCACCAGTGCGAAAGCCAGCATCGCGCCGCAGAACGCTCCGGCAGGTACAGCGGCCCAGCCCGCACTGAGACCAAGCGCAATGACCAGTACCGCGCCAAACCCTGCGCCGGATGAGATCCCCAACACCCAGGGGTCGGCAAGAGGATTGCGTGTCAACGACTGGAGCACCGTTCCGGCCAGCGCTAATGCGGCGCCCGCCAGCGCAGCAAGCAGGGTGCGCGGCATACGCAGAGACCATACGATCCGCTGATGAAGCGTTCCCGCTGTATCGCTATGCCAGTAGCCTGCCAGTATGGCATTTGCCACGTCCTTCATGGAAAAAGTCACCGGGCCATACATAATGGCAATGCAAAACGCCAGCATCAGGGCCGGAAACAGCATGGAAAGGCGAAAAGCAGGAGAACGCAGCATGATTATTTCCAGCCAGCGATCACATAATCATCCAGGAATTGCCAGAGAGTACCCGTTTCGCTAAAACCCGCCTGGCGCAGGGCGGCGAGCTGGAATTCGACCGTGGTGGGCAGCGGTGTCGGGCGGTCTTTAAAGATAGCGGTGCGCGCGTCCATCAAATCAGCCAGCTCATGATGACGGGTGGCCGATGCAAACCAGCTATCCCAGTCCTGCACTCCCGCTGTCCAGGCTTTTTTCTGCGTATCTTCGTCATGAAGCTGGGCAATCCGTTTCTGGCATGGATTGCAACTATCAAATCGCTGATGATCGGCGTTCATGAATAAGCCATGTTCATCCAGCAGGTTAAAGATGTTGCGATAAAGCGCGACCTGCTGTTCCGGCAGCAGCCAGTGGATGGCCGTGCTGGAAACAACGGCCTGCGGTTTGTCGGTAATAGCGGCAAAGCAATCCGCTGTTGCAATATCGCCGCTGAAGAACTGAATACGGTCACTGTATTCAGATAAGGCTTCTTTGGCCAGCGTAAGCAGAAGCGGGTCGAGGTCAATAGCCGTTACTCTTATCGCCGGAAAGCGATTCAGAAGACGCATGCTGAATGAGCCTGGACCACAGGCCAGATCCACCACATGGAATTCTTCGCCATATAGCATTGCCAGAACATCCAGCGCGGCGTTATAGCGTTCTTCACGGTGAGCGATGTAGGCGCTTTGTTGTTCGTCCCAGTTTTTCAGTAATTCGCGGGCTGGAAAGGTCATGTTGTTCCTTAGCGTGTATTTGTGTGACTAGTCGGTGAAGGGCCAGAACTGAACGCGCAGATGCGTCCATGTCATAGCCAGGTAAAATGATGTAACGTTTTGCTTTAACCGCCTTCATGCCTGCGGTGAGGGGATTACGTTCAAGAAAATCGATTTTGCTTCGGGCGCTGTCGCCATCTCCCCCCCTTTGCAGATCGCCCAGGATCAGGTAGTCAGGGTCCCGTTCGGCAATGACCTCCCAGCTCATGGCGGGCCACAGTTCAGCACTGTTATCAAAAATGTTTTTACTGCCGATGGTTTTGGTTAACAGCTCAGAAGCGCCATAACCGCCCGCCACATAAGGTGTTGCCGTACCGGAATACCACCACATAAGCGTTCTGCGTGGCAGTTTTATGCGGCTGTCAGCAGCGACCTGTTGCTTCAGTTCATTGATAAGCGCTTCTGCGCGCGGCTCCACGCCATATATGCGCGCAATATTACGCAACTCGTCGTAGATGCTGTCGAAGGTTACAGGCGCAGGAGGGCCACTTTGCAGGCCATTGCACATCCCTTCAATGAGCCAGCTTCCAATTCCCCATTCAGCCATCCTTTCACGACCGGCGGTCTCCGGGCTGTTAAACCAGTAATAGCTGCCGGAATAGATAAAATCTGGTCGGGAACTCAGCAAGGCCTCTCCCGACCAGGGCGAACTGTCGAGACGTGCTTTTAGCGGTTTATACCAGGGGGAGGGCGCGGTATCTTCATCTGGCCGATAACCGACAGCACTGATCACGGAATCTCCCAGATGTAATGCGAGCATGTTTTCCATTGCGGTCGGCATATAGACGATTGTCCGCTGTGGTACGTGCTCAAACGTCCAGGATCTTCCGCAATTCTGCAACGTAACGGGATGCGCAAAGCTGGCGAAGGTTGCCAGCAACGCGAGGGAGGCCAGGCGTTTCATCAGAAGCGCATGTTGACATAGGCTTCGTAAGTTCGACCTGGCGCAATCATTTCCTGCCCTGTATAAGTACGCTGCCAGGTGTAGAAGCGATCCGTCAGGTTACGCACGCGGGTGCCTACGGTAACGTCCTTAATCACTTCATAATCGGCGTTCAGGTCGACAGTCGTGTAATCGCCCATTTTGTTTTTGTTGGCATCATCGTTATAGCTACTGCCAACATAGTGGACCTGCGCGCCCAGCCCCAGTTTGCTAATCGGCATATAACGGCCAGAAAGGTTAACCGTCCACTCCGGGATATAGCGCGGCTGATTGCCGGAAAGGTCCTGCGTACCTTGTTTGAAATTGTCAAAGCGCGCATGGGTATAAGCCACATTACCCGCCAGCGTGACGCTATCCAGCGGTTTAATCAATCCGCTGAACTCAATGCCGCGCGAAGTCTGCTTGCCAACCGCATTCCATACACCGGCCTGGACAGCCGATTGCTGATAAAGATTTTTTTTCTGGAGATCGTAAACGGCCAGCTTCATTTCACCGTGGTCGAATGTCCCTTTTACACCGGCTTCATATTGCTGAACTTCTGTAAGTGGCAGGGACGTTTGTTCAGGGCTGATAAAGAAGATATCGCTGCCGGGCTCTTTACCTGTGGAATAGTTGGCATATACCGTCCAGTTTTCGTTAATGGCCCAGCTCGGCCCAATACCAACGCTCATAAAGCTATAGCTATGATTGATGGTTTTATTGTCCTGCTGGTAATTCCAGTGCATGTCCAGGTTGGTATAGCGCAACTGGCTTAACAGGGCGACAGCATCAGTGATATTCAGATTGTCTTCCAGCAGCAAGGCATACTGGTTCTGAGTGATGTGACGAACAGGTGAGCGCATCTTGCCACCCGCACCGGTGCGAAAGTCATTGGAGGCGGGGTTGGTCAACAGAACATCTTCGCCGCCCGGGAAGCCGTTAGAATAGTACTGGAATTCGCGTTTTGAAAAATCGACACCCGCAGTCACGCGGTTGGCGAATGATGCAATCGGGTGATCCCAGGTGACCATAGTACGGTTGCCCGTCAGCTTGTCATCATGAGCAAGATCGCCATAAGAATCACGGGTAACATAGCCCGCTTTGTTTGACGGGTAATAGCGTTCAACGTTCTGCCATTCGCGGAATCCTTTGTAATAATAGAACTGGTTATCAAAGGTTACATCAGGCGTTGCATACCAGGACTGGGTTGACTGGAATGAGGTTGCCTGGCTGCGGATATGCGCATCCTGAATGTTGTTGTAGTTTACATGGCGCAAGTCGCGATCAACGTTGCCGTTGATGACAGGCGTCCCGAAATAGGGATTGCGCATATCCGTTAAGCTACGATCGATGTCAAAAGTGACCTGTGTGTTATCGGTCGGCGTCAGCAGGAGCTGTGCGCTGATGCGCTTCGGGCGACTGCGCTCTTTATCAACCTGAGTGCCGGTATTTGATGCGCTTACATCCACGCGGCCAGCAGCTATACCCTCAACAAGCGTACCGCCCGCGCCGATGTGGGCGCGATGGCTGTTATAGCTTGACCAGCTATAGTCAGCTTCCACTGGCTGTCGACCAAAGGTTGCTTTACGTGATATCAGGTTGACGCTGCCACCGGCAGAACTCAGACCATTTAAAACGGAGCCTGTGCCATACAGGATGTCCACGTTTTCATAATGAACCGGGTCGGCGATTTGAATGGTGCTACCGGGTACAGCCACGCCGTTTAGCAGCCAGGAAACGCCGGAGAAGCCGCGCAGTGAAACGCTGTTTGAGAGCGTAGGTGAGCTGGTGCCGGACATGCCCGGGGCGGTCTCAACAACCTCGGTGAGCGTGCGTTTGCCCTTAGCCGTAATGGTTCTGGCGCTGATGGTTTCAGTGTGGCGTGGCGTTTGCTTATCGGTCAAACCGAGACGTGAGGCTGAACCGGATGAAAGACGTGCCGAGTCGGATTCGGCGGAATAGTCGGATACGTCACTGCCGGTGACGACGATGGTTTCATCTGCTGCATAGGCCAGAGGCGAAGTATTTACTGCTACTGCGAGAGCTATCAAAGAAGGCTTAAGTTTCATAGGTTGGCATTACATTATAATGGATATGTTATAACATAACATATTTCATAAAGAAAAAAAGTAGACAAATGAGAACAAGTGGGAAGGGGGCAGGAGAGGTCTGTGGGATTGTCCAAAAACGACAGGCGTCAAAAAAACCGGCAATCCTTATCAGGACGACCGGTTCAATTTAACTGCTGCTTTTAAAACGCCTCAAGACTCACTGAGATATCTCGAGACTAAAATCTGGCTCCTCTGACTGGACTCGAACCAGTGACATACGGATTAACAGTCCGCCGTTCTACCGACTGAACTACAGAGGAATCGTTGTGGAGGCTTATCTTAGCGGCGAAAAATCTTTTGTCAAACCTCATTTCCCTGGTGACGGTTCAATTGCTGCTTCTCTCAACAGTTTGTTGCAATTGCAGACATTTTACAGGGAAAAAACTTTGCAGCTTTTTGGATTCTCCCTCATTATTTGAAATGAGGTTTCAACTTTCTTCATTAAGGTCCACTTTGAACGTCTCCGCAGCCTTACGCCAGGCCGTCTCTCGTACGCCCTGGTATGCCAAACGTAAGAGTTATAAGGTTCTTTTCTGGCGTGAAATCACCCCGCTTGCCGTGCCTATCTTTCTGGAAAATACCTGCGTACTGCTAATGGGGGTGCTGAGCACCTTTCTGGTCAGTTGGTTGGGTAAAGAGGCGATGGCCGGGGTAGGGCTTGCCGATAGCTTCAACATGGTCATTATGGCGTTTTTTGCTGCTATCGATCTTGGGACGACCGTGGTTGTGGCGTTTAGCCTGGGAAAACGCGATCGTCGTCGCGCCAGGGCCGCCGCGAGACAGTCACTGGTGATCATGACGCTTTTTGCCATCGTGCTGGCGGCGGTTATTCACTATTTTGGCGAACAAATTATTGATGTCGTGGCCGGGGAGGCGTCTTCCGAGGTGAAGGCTCTGGCGCTGACATACCTGGAACTGACGGTGATCAGCTATCCCGCTGCGGCCATCGCCCTGATTGGCAGTGGCGCATTGCGTGGAGCCGGAAATACCAAAATTCCGCTGTTGATCAATGGCGGCATGAATATTCTTAACATCATGATCAGCAGCGTCCTGATTTATGGCGTTTTTTCCTGGCAGGGGCTGGGTTTTGTCGGGGCGGGACTCGGGTTGACCATCTCTCGCTATATCGGAGCCGTCGCCATTATCTGGGTGTTGATGATTGGTTTTAACCCGGCATTGCGCATTACGTTGAAGAGCTATTTTAAGCCGCTGAACTTCACCATTATCTGGGAAGTGATGGGGATTGGTATCCCTGCGAGCATCGAATCTGTTTTGTTCAACGGTGGGAAATTGTTAACGCAGATGTTCGTGGCGGGGATGGGGACCAGCGTTATTGCCGGTAACTTCATCGCTTTTTCAATTGCCGCGCTGATCAACCTGCCCGGAAACGCGCTGGGTTCTGCATCGACAATCATCACTGGCCGACGGCTGGGGAATGGTCAGATTTCCCAGGCAGAGATTCAGCTTCGTCATGTGTTCTGGCTATCTACCATTGGACTGACCGCGATTGCATGGTTAAGCGCGCCGTTTGCGGGACTGATGGCCTCGTTTTATACCCACGATCAGGATGTAAAAGATGTTGTCGTGGTTCTGATTTGGCTGAACGCGGCGTTTATGCCGATTTGGTCTGCGTCCTGGGTGTTGCCCTCAGGGTTTAAAGGGGCGCGGGACGCACGTTTTGCAATGTGGGTTTCGATGCTGGGGATGTGGGGCTGCCGCGTGGTTGCGGGTTATACGCTGGGGATCGTGCTTGGCTGGGGCGTTGTCGGGGTCTGGCTGGGGATGTTCTTTGACTGGGCGGTGCGCGCCGCACTGTTTTACTGGCGTATGGTCAGCGGTCGTTGGCTATGGAAATACCCGCGTCCTGAGCGTGAAGAGCGTATAAAATCGCCCGTTCAGCCTGAATCTCCAACGAAATGAAGAATATTTCGGCAAACGAACGTGTTTGTGCATTCAGGCTTTGACAATGATCGTGAGCGTCGTTAATATGCGCCCCGTTCACACGATTCCTCTGTAGTTCAGTCGGTAGAACGGCGGACTGTTAATCCGTATGTCACTGGTTCGAGTCCAGTCAGAGGAGCCAAATTTAGAAAAGCCCGCTTTTTAGCGGGCTTTTTGCTTTCCGTCATCGGCATTCAGTTCTTTCAGTGCCCGGCACGCCGGACGCTGATCGACAAACGTTGATTACCACATCAAATCATCAGGCACTTTAAAATCAGCATACGGATCTTCTTCGTCCTGCTCTTCCTGACTAAGCGCACTATTTAAGACGATACTGTTAGCATCTCGCTGTGCAATTTTATCGGCCACGCTTGCGGGGATAATCGCGTATTCACATTCCCCACCGTTATCAACAACCAAACGCGCAATGGCGAGGCGACCATTAATCAACTGGGCTTGCGTCGCCTTATCCACATCTATTTTTTTAATTAAGTTATTATCTGTGAAGTTAAAACCAATATCGCCTTTTGAAATGCTGATTCTATTCATTTCAATAAGTTGCTTCACCTGCGCTTTATATTCTTTAGATAAAGCCGCTTGTTTTTGTTGCTCGCTTAGCTGTTTATCACGCTCAAGTTGCGCTTTTTTATTTTCTTCCACTGCCTCTCTTGCTTCACGCGCCTGAACTCGTGATTTTTTAGCCGTTCTCTGAACTTTGGCCATTTTTTTACTGGTTACTAATCCCGCTTTTAGCATCTGCTCTTGTAAGGTGAGTTTTGTCATCTTCGTTTCTGAAACCGTTGAATAATGTATGTGATTATACCCGTAATTTTTGCGTCTGTACCTGGCGCACGCGAGCCGGAATTCTGTTTATGAATGGCGCAGTATTCCGGCACGGGATTCAGATGAATTACTTGAGCAGTTTCACCGTGGCCTCTATGTCTATCTCATCTTCCGAGAAGATTAACGTCGTTCCCTGGAAGGTGGTGATTGCCAGTTTTCTCAGCGAGCGCATTTCACCGGGCTTTGCGGCTGATTTGGGTCTGATACTACTCATCAGCACGCCCACAGACAGCACCGCGTTTTCTTTATCAATTCGAGTATCGGCTGGCACTTCTTCGCTGTAAACCAGATAAGACTTGATCGACGTGAGCTTCAGGCGCTCGCCCGCGATATAGATGTATTTGCTTTCCGGGATGACTTTCACAGCATAAGCGGACAAGCCTTTGTTATTGGTGGTGGGTTCAAAAATCACCGCCGCGTCTTTCTTAATCAGCTCAGGGTTGGCAACCTTAATCACATGAAAATAGCGATTATCACCGTTTTCATCTTTGATAAATCCAAAACCTTTATCTTTAAACCACGTTGTGATTGTTCCGTTCATCGCCTTACCGCCTGGTTAATCGTTTATCTACTCAGTTTTTACAGCGCGCAGTGTAAAGCACAATGCCCACGCAGACCATGTCTTTGGCTTAAGTTTGGGTGATAAATGTCCATCAGACCAGGGGGCCGTTGGGGGAGGGGAAGTCGCGATTGCATTTGGCCGATGGCCAGAGATGGGAGAGAACGTCTACTTCACAACCCAGTTCACTGTTACATTCCATTAATGCAATTGAGTGCCATTCTCATCTATCATGATCTGCGACTCACACGATCTATGGCTACTGCAACAAGGGAGGTCGTCAGTGCTACTGGCTATCAGGTACGTCTTTGCGTCATGCCCACTTCGTATTACCGCACTTATCGTCGTTGTGTTGCTTCAGGGGCTGATACCGGCCCTCAACATCTTTATGACCGGCCAAATAATCAACACGCTGCATGCAGTGCAAACCACCGACGGCGATCTGATGCTGAACGTTGCGGTCTGGTGTGTTTCACTCCTTGGCATGCAGCTTATGCAGCCTCTGGTCAATCTTGTTCAGGGGGATGTCACGGAGATTTCGACCAATCACTTCAGCGCTAAGATTATGTGCCGTATGAACGACTCCTTTTCCCTGAGCCTGTTTGATAATAAGGAGCGTTACGAGCAACTGGAATATTTGAAAAAAGAAGCGGCGTATCGACCGCTTAATTTCATCATCTGTATCATTTACGTTATCCGGGCAATCGTCATGGCCGGCAGTCTGCTGCTGGTTCTGATCAACTATTCAGGAGCAGGGGCGGCCATTTGTGCGCTTTCCGCCATACCGATGATTGCCATCAATATGCATATCCAGCAGAGATACGTGCGGGATTTATTCTTCACGTCTAAAGATGCGATTGCGATGCGCTACGTATATGGCGTCAGTATGGACAAGAGTTTTTTGCAGGAGATCCGGCTTTACGGTCTTGGTAAATATCTGCTGACTAAATTCAATGCGTCCGCTCGCAATACCTATAATCGCATGCACAAACAGCGCATCCGCGCGCTAATCACGCCTGTGCCAGCCATGATGCTGAGCCTGACTATGCTGTTCGTCGGGGTAACTCTTTTTTTAAACAACTTACGCACCAGTGATATTGCCGTGAGCGCGCTGGTGATGGTGTTTCAGTCCATTGTGATGATGAAATCGCACCTCGACGAGATAGCCAATTATGGTTCGAATCTCGTCAGCATGAGCAGTTTTTTCACCCGCTACCATGCGTTTATGACGGATAAGATTGAACCGGTGAAAAACGGGCACCTTACCTTACCCGCCGAAACACCTTTTGCCCTCAGCATTCACAAACTTCGGTTTCAGTATGAGGGGCGTAATCATCCAGCCCTGAATGGGGTTAACCTTGAAATTGCCCCCGGTGAAAAGGTCGTTATTCTCGGTGAGAACGGCAGCGGAAAAACAACTCTGATTAAAATGATCCTGCGTATGTACGCCTTCAGTGAGGGGGCGGTGTCTGTGTCAGGCGTGCCGCTCGACAGGTTGGATATTGAAAGTTACCGGAACCAGATAGCCACCGTGTTTCAGGATTACGGAAAATACGAGTTCACGGTGGGCGAAAACATTGCCCTGAATAATTATGATGCAGAAACCCCGTCGCCAGCGGTTGATGAATTGCTGAAAAAGGTAGGATTTCCGTATGACCAGCATACCCGGCTGGGCAAGCAGTTCGGCGGCGATGAACTCTCTATAGGGCAGTGGCAGCGGCTCGCGATTGCACGGGCGCTATACCGAAAGGCCAATCTGTTTATTTTTGATGAGTTCTCTTCATCACTCGATCCTGAAACTGAGCACCGGCTGTTTAATGATATTCTGGCCCTGAACACAACCGTGATCGCAGTGACGCACAGGCTCGGTAATATAAAAGAGTTCGACAGGATTATCGTGATGTCTGCTGGAGAGGTCATCGAAAATGGGGACTTCACTGCGCTGATAAGCCGTCGGGGAAAATTTTACGACATGTGGCATGCGCAGTTTAAATCGGTGATGACTCAGGCAGTTTAATGCTACGGGAATGGTACGCAGGTATTTACACGTCATTCCAGATGTAACCCATCCAAATATATCGTCATTGCCCCCGGTGTACGCCGGACAAGAGGTTCGGCATAACCATGTCCGATTTGAGCGAAAACCAGATATCAGTGATTTTCGCTCACGACAAAAAGGCCCTGGTGACAACTAATCCTCGCGTTTTTCCGCCCATTTCAGCATTGCATCAAGGGCCGGGCACAGTTCTTGCCCCCACTCGGTCAGGCGATATTCCACTTTCGGCGGCACCTGAGGGTACACCGTGCGTGATACGATGCCGTCGGCTTCCAGTTGTCGCAGTTGCTGAGCCAGCATCTTCTGTGAAATACCCGGGATCAGTTTTTCAAAATCAGAATAGCGCTGTACCTTTCCATCGAACAGATGAAAAAGAATAATTAATTTCCAGCGACCTTCCAGCAGTCGCAGCACATGCTCCACGCCGCTTGCGGCAGATTCTGGAGTGTATAACTTACTCATAATTCAGTTGCTCACTTTTTCGTGCGTACTTGTCAATTTCACAGTCTATGTTGAAAATTCCTGTACTGTAAACAACGGGAGTAAAGCGCCATGTCATTAGCCCTACCGCACGCTATTTCTGACTATTTTGCGATCAGCAACGGAGCAGATATTGCCAACGTTAAGCACTGTTTTACCGCCGATGCTGTCGTGACAGACGAAGGTAAAACGCATAAGGGACACGCAGCGATCGAGGCATGGCAACGTGCCGCACAGGCCGCGTTTGACTACAGCGTTGAGCCGGTTCAGTTCCTCACCGAAGGCCACCGGGTGACAGTCACCTCAAACGTCGTCGGTAATTTTCCCGGCAGCCCGATAGTGCTTAAGCATGCTTTCGGCCTGGTCGGCGGCAAGATCAACACACTGGAGATTATCTGATGTCGTTAGATCTTGATTTTCAGGACAAACGCATACTGGTTACTGCCGGCACCAAAGGCGTCGGCAAAGCGGTCGTTGGATTATTAAAGCAACTGGGTGCCAGGGTGTTAACCACCGCGCGTCATACGCCCACAGAATGTATCGCCGACGCCTTCGTGGCGGCGGACCTGACCACGGTCAACGGGTGTGCTTCAGTAGCTGAAGCCGTTCAGAAGCATCTGGGCGGTGTCGACGCCATCATCCATGTTGCGGGCGGTTCTACCTCACCTGGAGGTGGTTTTGCAGCACTGGGCGAAACGGAGTGGCAGCAGGAACTCAACCTTAATCTGCTGCCAGCGGTACGCTTAGATCGTGCGCTGCTGCCAGGGATGCTGGCGCAGGGCAGCGGGGTTATCATTCACGTCACCTCTATCCAGCGTGAACTGCCGTTACCGGAATCGACCACCGGTTATGCGGCGGCAAAAGCTGCGCTGTCGGCGTACAGCAAGAGCCTGTCGAAAGAGGTATCCCCGAAGGGGGTCCGTGTGGTTCGTGTTGCGCCCGGCTGGATCGAAACCGAAGCTTCGGTAGCGATGGCAGAGCGACTGGCGAAGCAGGCGGGAACGGATTACGAAGGCGGTAAGCAAATCATCATGAATGCACTCGGGGGTATTCCTCTTGGTCGTCCGTCAAAGCCCATTGAGGTGGCGAAGCTCATTGCTTTCCTCGCGTCATCTCATGCTGCCACCATCACCGGCACCGAATATGTGATAGATGGCGGCACCATCCCGACGGTGTAATCATGTATCTTAATCGGCTCGAATTATGAGCCGATTAAGATCGCCAGAGGCAGAAAATGGTTAATCGTAGCGTCCGTTTTGACGCAAAACAGTCTGACGTAAGTGAACAGTCTGCTATGAGCGATGAGCGGACGTTGAGGCACCTAAAAATCGTCTCAACTTTCAACTTTTCTGACCCGTAATGTCCTGAGGAGCAAATCGTACAAACTATCCACTGCAGGAGAACCCTGGGAAGTACGGCTTCTGAACAATGAGACTTCCATGGGTTCAAGAGGCCCCAAAAGATGTTCACTGCCAAGAATTTGCAGATGAGGCGGCACGCTGCACTGGGTCAGCACCGCAACAGCCAGTCCACTTTCCACTGCGGTAATCTGCCCTGACAGGCTGGAGCTGTTATACACCACCTTATATCTCCGCCCCTGCAGTGCTAATGCGTTGATAGCACTACGTTTAGCAAGGCTTGTACTTTCATAAACCGCAATGGGTAATGGATCGCGCCGCCAGACCTCAAACTGTGGAGAACCCACCCACACCATCGGTTCATAAAACAGTAACGCGCCCTGGTTGGGATGTTCCCGGGAAACCAGTGCCAAATCGAGATCGCCGACCTCAACGCGGGGAATTAAAGACGTTGATTGCTCACAGCTCAGTTCGATCTCGACTGACCCAAAGTTAGGGGCAAATCTCTTCAGCGCAGGGGTAAGGTATTTTGCTGCATAGTCATCAGGGACCCCCAGACGAATACGCCCTGTTAACTCCTTACCGTGAAATGCGGCCTGCGTTTCAGCATGAAGGTCGAGTATCCTTCGGGCATATCCCAGCAGTTTTTGACCTTCAGACGTGAGTTGATGTTGACGAGGACCGCGAAGTAATAGCTGACACCCTAATGCAGATTCCAGCTTTTTAAGTTGCATGCTGACCGCAGATTGTGAGCGATGGACTTCAGGTGCCGCAGCCGAAAGCGATCCCGCATCCACTACCGCGACAAAACATTTAAGCCAGTCCATCTGGAGGTCTTGATAATGCACCTTTGAGCCTTGCATTCGGTAATCAAATATTAACATCAATTATTATGCGTTTTTATCGATTCCACAACACTGTCATAGTGGCCCCTGTTTGCTTTCACTGTTATGAAGTTCATGAGGTCCCGGATGACGCATCACCAGCCCGATTTGTCTCAACTTAATCATTCGCTGATATGGGATGGTTTTCGGCAGCTTATCCCGGTTTCACTGTTTGTCGCTATTTTTGGTGCAGCCTTTGGCCTGGCCGCATCGCAGAAAGGAGTGGACCCGACGTCGGCGACAATGATGAGTTTGCTGGTTTTTGCCGGTTATGCTCAATTCGCCACCTTAGAGCTTTGGACCGATCAGGTTCCTGTATTAACCCTTATCGCCACCGTTTTTGCCATTAATGCCAGGCATCTGTTAATGGGGGCCACTTTATACCCGTGGTTGCGCGCGTTAACACCCGCTAAACGCTACGGGATCATGATGGTCGTTTCCGATGCTAACTGGGCCATGTCCATACAGGCATTCAGCAGGGGAAGCGCGGGGCTGGGATTACTCTTTGGTGGCGGTCTTGCGTTATGGCTTTTTTGGGGAGCAGGAACCCTGGCAGGACTGTATTTCGGGAGCGTTATCCAGGATCCCAAAAGCGCTGGTCTTGATATGGTCATGGGGTGTTTTCTCCTTTCTATGGTGTTCGAAGGGGAAAGAAACCTGAGGATGTGGATTATCTGGGCCGCAGCGGCCAGTGCCTCGCTGATAGCGTATAAATGGTTACCAGAAAATAGTCATGTGATCGCTGGAGCCCTCGCCGGAGGTATTACTGGAATTATCATGAGAGAGAAAAAATGAGTATTGAGACGGTAGGCACAGGACCTCTTATTATTATTTTTGTTATGGCGTTGGTCACCCTCGTTACCCGATGGGGTGGTGTCTGGATTATGTCTTTTGTGCCTTTTAATAACCGAATAAAAGCCTTTATTCAGGGGATGTCAGGCTCCGTTCTCGTGGCGATTTTAGCCCCCGTTGCCCTCACAGGCGACAAAGGCGCTCAGATGGCATTATTGACCACGGCCGTCGTGATGCTGGTTTTTAAAAGACCTTTAATTGCTATCACCCTTGGGATTGTCGTTTCAGCCCTGGTCAGATATTTTTAAACCGTTCTGAGCTAATCCTCCGATACATTTAAGCAAGTGCTATGAGTCTAACGCCACGAACGATCGTTTTAATTCCCGGGTATATGCTGAATGAAATGCTCTGGCGTGAATTTGAAACATACCTGCCAGCAAACTGTATTGTTCATCATGCTTCCGTAACCGGAGGACTAACCCTCCATGATATCGCGCAGCATATGAGTACCTGTCTGCCAGACAAATTTACGTTGATAGGTTTTTCACTGGGAGGGTACATTGCCCGGCAGTTTGCTGCAGATTTTTCGGATCGTGTGGAGTCCCTGGTACTGATTGCCAGTTCGTTACGGGAAGATACGCCATTAGAGGCGGAATCAAAGTGGCAAAGCGTGCAGTCATTGTCACCCGCAACGTTTAAGGGGCTGAGCAGCCATGCTATTGCCCGGTCACTGCACCCCCTAAACGCATCAGATCGGGATATGATTTCAACTATCCAGCAAATGGGACGTTGTCTCGGATTTGAAGCCTTCATTACGCAATCGACCTTAACCCGACAAGGTATTCCTTCAGCAACGATAGGTTGTCCCACACTGGTTATTGCCAGTGAAGATGACGCCATCCGTTCCATGCAGGAAGCAGAGGAGCTGGTCGATGCCATACCTGATGCATCGTTGAGAACCATCAAGGATTGCGGTCATATGATTCCGTTCGAACAGCCTGAGGCGTTGGCGTTAACCATTACTGAATGGATCTCAGTCAGGTAAATACTGCAGTGGGTAAGGTCCGCTATTGGCACATAGCAGCCTTCAGCTCCATTATAGGGTGCCAGGAGGCGGAGGTTCAAATCTTCTCGTGCCGACCAAAATTCCCCTTAAGAACCAGCCTGTTATGCTGGTTTTTTATGCGAGGTATTGTTGCGGTAAAACCGGGGGTATTATCCCGACGCGAATCGATGTCAGATCACCGGGCAATTATCATTACTCCTACGGTTGATGAAGTATGTCACGATGCCCAATAGTTCGACACCATCCAGCGCCAACCCTTCTAGCGCTTCTCCATCATCAGATATCAGTTCAACTCTTTACCTGGCAATCCCCCTCGAGATCAAAAAAACAATATTTCATCATGTCAATAACCACTAAAAGTTAATGGTTTATCATTCGATTTAACCTTACAATAACTGAACTTTTTCATGTCTTAAGTTTAAGCTGGAGAAAAAATGGAGCTCAGCCGGAGGCAGTTCTTTCGAATCTGCGCGGGTGGTATGGCAGGAACAACTGTTGCATCTCTCGGATTCTTATCATCTTTTTCCGTTCATGCGGAAACACGTCAGTACAAACTCTTAAAAGCAAAAGAGACTCGTAATAACTGTACTTATTGCTCAGTAGGTTGCGGCATGCTGATGTACAGTCTTGGCGATACAGCTAAAAACGTCAAAGAAAGCATCTACCACATTGAAGGTGATCCTGATCATCCGGTCAGCCGCGGTTCTTTGTGTCCGAAAGGTGCTGGCGTGTTGGATTATATTCACAGTGAAACACGCCTGCAGTATCCCGAATATCGCGCCCCTGGTTCTGATAAATGGGAACGTATCAGTTGGGATGATGCCATCAACCGTATCGCGCGGTTAATGAAGGATGATCGCGATGCTAATTTCATCGAGAAAAACGCGCAGGGTGTGACCGTCAATCGCTGGACGACCACAGGCATGCTGTGTTCTTCGGCAGCCAGCAATGAAACCGGTATCCTCGACGACAAATTTACCCGTAGCCTGGGGATGGTCGCCATCGACTGCCAGGCTCGTCTGTGCCATGGTCCAACCGTTTCTGCGCTGGCACCAACGTTTGGTCGTGGCGCAATGACCAACAACTGGGTGGATATTAAAAACGCCAACGTGGTGCTGATTATGGGCGGCAACGCGGCTGAAGCTCACCCGGTTGGTTTTAAATGGGTGGTTGAAGCACAGACCAAAAATGACGCCACCGTTGTGGTGGTCGACCCACGTTTTAACCGTAGCGCCGCTGTTGCCGATCTCTATGCACCGATCCGTGCGGGTTCGGATACCGCGTTCCTGCTGGGTGTCATTCGGTATCTGCTGAAACACAAGCGCGTACAGTACGAATACGTACTCCATTACACCAATGCTGCTCTACTGATCCGCGAAGACTATCAGTTCAATGACGGATTATTCAGCGGCTATGACCCTAAAAAACGGCAATATGATAAATCGAGTTGGTTCTATCAGCTTGATGAGCAGGAAAATGCCCTGCGTGATGAAACGCTGAGTCATCCCCGCTGTGTCTGGAATTTACTCAAAACTCATGTCGATCGTTACACCCCGGAAATGGTGAGTCGCCTGTGCGGAACATCGGTGGAGGACTTCAATCGTATTTGCGACATTCTCGCCAGCACCAGCGTACCTGACCGCACCGCGACTATTCTGTACGCGTTGGGCTGGACACACCATTCTGCCGGGGCGCAGATCATTCGTGCGGCCGGAATGCTGCAACTGCTGTTGGGCAATATTGGTATGGCTGGCGGTGGCGTAAACGCCCTGCGTGGCCACTCAAACATTCAGGGCTATACTGACCTTGGCCTGCTGTCGACCAACCTCCCCGGGTATATGCCGCTGCCTTCCGAAAAACAGCCGGACTATCAGACCTATATCTCGCAAATTACCCCACCTGCGTTGGGCGTAAATGAAGTGAACTACTGGCAGAATACGCCGAAGTTCTTTGTCAGCATGATGAAAAGCTTCTGGGGTGATCATGCAACTGCGGAAAATAGCTGGGGTTATGACTGGCTGCCTAAATGGGATCGTCTTTATGACGTGATGACTCAGGCCGAGCTGATGCTGGAAGGCAAAATAAACGGCTACATCGTTCAGGGTTTCAATCCACTGGCTGCATTTCCCGATAAAAACAAATCGTCCCGCGCACTTTCGAAGCTGAAGTATATGGTGGTTATCGATCCACTGGTTACCGAATCATCTAACTTCTGGCAGCACCACGGCGAAATGAACGAGGTTAAACCGGAAGATATCCAGACAGAAGTGTTCCGCCTGCCGTCATCCTGTTTTGCAGAAGAGAACGGTTCAATTGCTAACTCTGGACGATGGTTACAGTGGCATTGGGCAGCGGCCGAACCGCCGGGTGAGGCGTTGCATGATGGCAAAATTCTCGGCCGTCTGTTTATGCGTCTGCGTGAGCTATACCAACAGGAAGGCGGTGCGAATCCAGAACCTCTTATGAGCATTAACTGGAACTATAAAGACCCGTATGACCCACATCCGGAAGAAATTGCCCGCGAAGCCAACGGAATAGCGCTGGCAGACCTCTACGATGATAAAGGGCAATTGATCGCGAAGAAAGGTCAACAATTGAGCAGCTTTGCTCAGCTTCGTGATGATGGCTCGACCAGCAGCTTCTGTTGGGTCTACTGTGGAAGCTGGACCGAGCAAGGTAACCAAATGGCCAATCGCGATAACAGCGATCCGTATGGTCTGGGCTGTACGCCAGGTTGGGCATGGTCCTGGCCGGCAAATCGCCGAATTCTCTACAACCGCGCCTCAGCTGACCCTGCCGGCAAGCCATGGGATGTCAAACGGGCCCTTCTACACTGGGACGGTAATAAATGGACCGGAATGGATGTGGCGGACTACAGTCAGGCCGCTCCGGGCAGTAACGTTGGGCCCTTTATCATGAATCCGGAAGGTGTCGCACGTCTGTTTTCTCTCGACAAAATGAACGACGGGCCATTCCCGGAACATTACGAACCCATTGAATCACCTATTGGTACCAACCCGCTTCATCCGGATGTTGTTTCCAGTCCGGTTGCGCGCATCTACCCTGGAGATATCGCTAATATGGGCAAATCTGACATTTTCCCATACGTCGCGACCACTTACTCGATTACCGAGCTATTCCATCACTGGACTAAACATGCTCTTCTGAACGCCATCGCCCAACCTGATCAGTTCGTCGAAATTGGCGAAGCGCTGGCGAGCAAGAAGGGGATTACGGCAGGCGACACAGTGAAGGTCATGTCCAAACGTGGTTTTATCAAAGCGAAAGCCGTTGTAACCAAACGCCTGCAAACGCTGACAATTGACGGCAGGCAGGTGGATACAATTGGGATCCCATGCCACTGGGGATTTGAAGGGGCTACACGCAAAGGGTTCCTCGCTAACACGCTGACGCCATCCGTCGGCGACGCCAACTCACAAACACCAGAATACAAAGCATTCTTGGTTAACATTGAGCGAGCGTAAGGGAGGATCTAATGGCTATGCAATCACAAGATATTATTAAACGCTCTGCAACCAACAATATTACTCCACCGCCGCATGCACGGGATTTTCGTGCCGAAGTGGCAAAACTCATTGATGTCACGACCTGTATTGGCTGCAAAGGCTGTCAGGTAGCCTGCTCCGAATGGAACGACATCCGCGATGACGTCGGATATTGCAACGGTGTATATGACAACCCTACAGATCTCAGTGCCAAATCCTGGACTGTGATGCGTTTTAGCGAAACCACCCAGAATGAGAAGCTGGAATGGTTGATCCGCAAAGATGGCTGCATGCACTGCGCGGATCCTGGCTGTCTTAAAGCATGTCCGTCTGCAGGAGCAATCATCCAGTACGCCAACGGTATCGTCGATTTCCAGTCTGAGCACTGTATCGGTTGTGGTTACTGTATTGCCGGTTGCCCGTTTAATGTCCCACGGCTGAACCCTGAAGATAATCGTGTCTATAAATGCACGCTCTGTGTGGACAGGATCAGCGTCGGCCAGGAACCAGCCTGTGTGAAAACCTGCCCGACAGGTGCCATCCAGTTTGGCACCAAGAAAGAGATGCTGAACGTAGCGGAAACCCGTGCAACACAACTAAAAAAACGCGGATACACCAACGCGGGTGTGTACAACCCGCAAGGTGTGGGCGGTACTCATGTGATGTATGTCTTGCACCATGCCGATCAGCCGGAACTTTACCATAACTTACCGAACGATCCGCATATTGCTACCCCGGTGAATCTATGGAAAGGGATCCTCAAACCGCTTTCCGCTGCTGGATTTATCGCTACCTTTGCTGGGCTGATTTACCACTATGTAGGGATTGGGCCCAACAAAGAGACAGATGATGAGGAAAACGCTCATGAGTAAAAGCAAAATGATCCTGAGAACGAAGTTCATTGATCGTGCCTGTCACTGGACAGTAGTAATCAGTTTCTTTCTGGTAGCGCTTTCTGGTATCGCTCTGTTCTTCCCTACTCTGCAATGGTTGACCGAAACCTTTGGTACACCGCAGATGGGAAGGATATTGCATCCCTTCTTTGGCGTGCTGATCTTCGTCGTACTGATGTTTATGTTCGTCCGTTTTGTCCATCACAATATCCCTGATAAACAAGATATTCCATGGATTAAAGGTATTGTCGAGGTACTGAAAGGAAATGAACATAAAGTCGCGGATGTCGGGAAATATAATGCCGGACAGAAAATGATGTTCTGGAGCATCATGAGCCTGATCTTTGTACTACTGGTGACGGGTGTCATTATCTGGCGACCTTACTTTACCCATTATTTTCCAATCGTCGTCGTTCGCTGGAGTTTATTGATTCACGCAACTGCGGCTATCGTGCTGATCCACGCTATTTTGATTCATATGTATATGGCGTTCTGGGTGAAAGGCTCCATCACCGGCATGATCGAAGGAAAAGTCAGTCGACGGTGGGCTAAGAAACATCATCCTCGCTGGTATCGTGATGTTGAAGCTGCTGAAAAAGAAGTACAAGAAAAGACCAAATAACATCCATGAATCTCAGGTTCTCGTATACGACAGAAAGGTAAAAATAAGCTCAACCCTGAACATAAAAATGTGATTAACACTGTAGCGTCAGTCATTACTCTGGCGCTATTTTTTCTCACTGGTTTTTCCCATTTTTTCTCAACGGTATGTGTCACTATCAACAGGAAGGGTAACTTCTTGAATAATAGCGGAGAGATAGGAATTTGAACCTCGGTAGAGTTGTACCTAACACGGTTTTCGATACCGAATTTATTGTCAACACGTTAACTTTCCGTGCTGGTGTATCCGCAATATTACACTTAGTATAAATCAACAAGTTACGCATTTATCCATACTTAATAAACCAAAATTTTCTGAGCTTAAACCTGTGCTTTATAGTTACAGTCGGGAGATATGTGCGGAAGATTTTCCCGATCAATCATGTCAGCTAAGAGCGAGGAGCGGATGCGCCTGGTATTAACATGAGCAGTAATACTCTTCACTTGTCATATCGCTGCGATGCGAAACCCCACAATCTAAGGCCTGCTGTGTTTTAATACTGCAGGGTTTCATCATTTAAAGGACACGTTATGCTAATCATCTTCAGTGGCTTGCCTGGCAGCGGGAAGAGCACGATCGCTCAGGCTTTGGCAAAGCAGTTAAGCGCATTTTACTTGCGAATTGACACGATTGAGCAAGCCATACTCAAAGCCGAAGAAGGTGACCGTGAAATGGGCCCTGCCGGTTATTTTGTTGCTTACTCACTCGCCAGGGAGAATCTGCTATTAGGAGCAACAGTAATCACTGACTCAGTCAACCTACTGGCGTTAATCCGTGATGCCTATCGAGAAATCGCTTTATCTGCAAGAACCGGCTTTTTAGAAATTGAGATTATATGCTCCGATAAGATAGAACATCGTAAACGAGTAGAAACCAGAGTGTCTGAAGTAGAGGGGTTAACCCTGCCTGGAAAGATGTCACTGATTTGACTTATGAACCATGGAACAGAGAACACCTCATTCTAGACTCGAGCAGATTATCCAGTGATGAATGTGTTTCGAGGATCATCGATGTTCTTTCCCATGACTCGGTCTTGAGAAATACTCCAGCGGGAACTTAGCAATGTCCGCTCCTGGCACAAACCCGACCCTCTACCCAAAAAGCCCACTTTTAGCGGGCTTTTGGTTTTCAGCATACAGGGTTAATTTGCGCGCACCCGTATGGGAGCGGTAGCGGCGAACAGCCACGGGCGGGCGTTGCTTTCTACGCGAGGGGATAATGTTTCTCTTACCTGCTGATGGTACTCATCAATCCACAGTTTTTCTGCCTCGCTAAGCAGATGCAATTCCACGAGACTTAAGTCGATCGGCACCTGCGTCAGTGTGGAGAATTTGCAGAAACCAGGACGGCTTTCGATAATTTCGACCTGATTTTCAATGCGGATACCGTATTGTCCGGCGAGGTAATAGCCCGGCTCTATCGTAATGATGTTGCCCGCCACCAGCGGCCAGGGGTTCACTTTTTTGGCGATACGGTGTGGCTGCTCATGAATCAATAGCTGATGGCCTACGCCGTGTCCCGCACCGTGATCGTAATCCAGACCAAGATCCCAAAGCGCCCGGCGGGTAAAGGCGTCAAGCTGGTGTCCCTGAGTTCCGCTGGGGAATTGCAGGGTAATCAGCGACAAAAAGCCCTTCAACACAGCGGTGTAGTGTAACCGACGCTGCGGCTCCTGCGGCCCAAATGCGAGGGTACGGGTCGTGTCTGTCGTACCATTCTGATATTGACCGCCCGAATCGTTCAGGTACATCTCCTGGGTTGTGACTGGCGCGTTTGTTTTCTCGCTTGAATGATAGTGGCACATGGCGGCATTGCCTGCCGATGCAGAAATGGTGTTAAAGCTCTGCTCAAGAAATCCCGGTTGTTGCTGGCGATAAGCCCGCTGTTTTTCCTGGGCTTCCAGCTCCGTTATTGGATTGCCTGCGGCTTCACGCAGCGGCACTTCGTGCGCCAGCCAGGCGAGGAAATTAACCCAGGCGGCGCCGTCCTGCTCATGGCATTCGCGGTATCCTGCCAGCTCGGTTTCGTTCTTGTGCGCTTTCATCAGCGTAATCGGATCTGCTGACCAGATGACGTCACCGCCATGCTGCTCAATAGCGAAGCGCAGGGCGACCGGGGCGAAATCTTTATCAACCAGGAAACGCTTTCCGGCCGCGCGTTGCTGACAGCGTGCAAGGAACTCACCCGGCGGGGAAATGGTCAGCGTGCTGAGCAAACTTGCAGGTAACTGCTGAGTTTTCTTTTCATCAACAAACCATTCCAGTTCGCCCGTGCGGTGCAATAACGCAAACGAGAAAGGAACAGGCACCATGTTGAGGTCGCTGCCGCGCACGTTCAGCATCCAGGCGATATTATCCGGCAGGGTGATCGGCAGGTAATCCGCCTGCTGTTTTGCCAGTTCGTCGAGAATGCGCGCGCGTTTCTGCGTGCTGCGTTCACCGCTGATTTCAACGGGCATTTCCCGGATGATGCCGCAGGGGGCGGCGGGGCGGTTTTGCCATACAACGTCGAACGGATCGCTGTCTAACGCCACCAGTTCGCAGTGGGTGGCTGAGAGTGTCTCAAACTGGCTGTTGACCATCAGCAGAGGTTCGAAGGCAATACGTGCGCCGGAGGCAACCTGTTCCTGCAAATACTCCGCAAGCGGCTCGTTATGCAGGTGATGAATTTCAAAATCATTACGATCGACTTCGGCGCGGGCCTGAACCTGGTAGCGGCCATCCACAAACAGCAATGCGCGGTCGCGAAGCACTAACGCCAGTCCGGCAGAACCGCTAAAGCCCGTTAACCAGGCCAGTTTATTATCGTGTGGCGTGCAGTCCTCGCTTTGATGAGCATCGGCGCGAGGAACGATCATGCCATCCAGCCCCTGTGCAATCAGGAGATTACGCAGGGCGGAAAGGGGAGTTGGGTTGCTCATAGACACCTTCATGCCTTAACGGAACGGCGGTTCGTTGAATGTGCGCAGTTTACGTGAGTGCAGGCGATCGCCTTCTGCGCGTAACAGATCAATGGCGCGAATGCCGATTTGCAGGTGCTCCGAAATCGCACCTTCATAAAAACGGTTAGCCTGGCCGGGAAGTTTAATCTCACCGTGCAACGGTTTGTCGGAAACGCACAATAGCGTGCCGTAAGGTACACGGAAGCGATAGCCCTGGGCGGCAATTGTGGCGCTTTCCATATCAATGGCGACGGCGCGGCTCAGGTTGAAACGCAATGCGGAGGCGGAGTAGCGTAACTCCCAGTTACGATCATCGGTGGTGACGACCGTACCGGTACGCAGCCGCTGCTTAACCTCTTCGCCAGGCATACCGCTCACCATTTTTGTGGCGTCATACAGTGCGCGCTGAACTTCTGCGATGCTGGGGATGGGAATATCGGGTGGCAGTACGGCATCGAGCACATGATCGTCACGTAAGTAGGCGTGCGCCAGCACATAGTCGCCAATCGCCTGGCTTTCACGCAGGCCGCCGCAGTGACCAATCATCAGCCAGACGTCCGGGCGCAGTACCGCCAGATGATCGCAAATAGTCTTGGCGTTTGACGGCCCGACGCCAATATTCACCAGCGTAATCCCCTGGCCGTCAGCCGTAATCAGGTGCCAGGCTGGCATCTGGTGTTTTTTCCACGCCAGATCGGAGATGGCTTCTTCGGGAGCCTCGGTTTCTGCGGTGATCCAGATCCCGCCAGCACAGGAAAGTGCGATATAGGGACTGTCCGGGTCCAGAATCTGGCTGCATCCCCAGCGCACAAATTCGTCTACATAGCGGGTGTAGTTGGTAAACAGAACAAAGGGCTGAAAATGTTCAACTGGCGTCCCCGTGTAGTGACGCAGTCGCGCCAGCGAGAAATCGACACGGCGCGCGTCGAAGTGAGAGAGCGGATAAAACTCACCGGGGTGGAACAAACCGTCTGCGGTCTCGTCGCCAATCTGCGCCAGTTCAGTGGTGGGGAAAAAGCGCGTCAATCCGGCGCTCATGGAGCGGTCAAGCGACAGCTCGGAACCGTCAATGACATAAGGATACGGAATTTCATGATGGGACGGTTCAACCGCAATATGCGCGTCATAATCCTGATACAGCAGCGTTAATTGCTCTTCAAGGTAAGGGCGAAACAGCGCAGGACGGGTGATGGTTGTGGTGTAGCAGCCAGCATGGGTAAAGCGGCCATAGGCGCGGGTCTTGGGGGGATTCGTCGCATTGCCGCTCCAGGAGACGGAAAGCGATGGGTAAACAAAAAGGCCATTATTTCGGGCTGTAATGTCTGGAAGCTCCCCGTTTTCAACATACTTACCAATTGCGTTACGCAGAGCCTGAACCGCTTGCTCGTAGAGTTCGTCCAGTTTATCCAGCGCCTGAGACGGGGTCAGGCCGGCACCCTTATTATTCATGTCTGTCTCCTTGTTCCACAGGTGTACTGCTCTCCCGATAGTATGTCACAGGAATGTGAAACAAAAGTCAGACGTTGCGTAAGAACAGACGGAGGCCAGACGGCCCCCGTACAGGGATTAGACGTGTGGTTTATTTTTCATCAACAGCGCCGTAACGGCAGAGATCAGGCAGCCTGCCAGCAGGTAAATGGCAACGCTGTGCCAGTTCCCATCGGAGAAGGTGACCAGTGCGGCGGCGATAAAGGGAGTGAACCCGCCGCCCACGACGCTGGCGACCTGGTAACCGACTCCGGCACCGCTGTAGCGATAACCTGCACCGAACATGCCGGTAAACATCGGCTGCTGTACGCAGACCACCATATCATGAGCAATATTGGCCAGCATGATGGAGAAGAACACAATCCAGAAGATTGACTGGGCTTCAAGCGCCATAAAAAACGGGAATGCGCTGAGCGTACCGATTAAGGCACCTGTAATATAGACACGCCGACGACCGAAGCGGTCCGCAAGCCAGGCAAAGCAGGGGATCGTCAGGCAGCTTAGTCCCCCCACCAGCAGACCGATATTCAGAAAAAGCTCACGCGGAAGCCCCAGATTTTGGGTGGAGTAGTTCAGGGCGAACGCGGTGACGATATACATCGTCAGCAGCTCGCACAGGCGCAGGCCGATGATTTTCAGAAATGCGCCAGGGTGACGGCTCAACGCCTCCATGACCGGCAAGCGTTTTTTCGCCGGTGGTGTTTCCTGTTTTTGCTGTTCAAATTCGGCGGACTCTTCCATGCCATTGCGCACCCATAAGGCGCCAAGCACCAGAATAATGCTAAACAAGAATGGGATGCGCCAGCCCCAACTCAGAAACTGTTCATCGGTCGTCAGCGTGCTGATCAGCGAGACCAGACCGGTCGAGAGCAGCAGCCCTACGCCATAACCCACCTGAACGCCGCTGCTGTAAAACGCTTTTTTGTTCTCCGGCGCGCTTTCAACCGACAGCAATGCCGCGCCACCCCATTCGCCACCGACGGCAAAACCCTGGACAGCCCGTAATATCACCAGTAGTACCGGCGCCCACCAGCCTATAGTGGCGAAAGAAGGGAGGATGCCAATCAGTGCGGTAGCGATACCCATCATCCATACGGTCAGCATCAGCATACGCTTGCGGCCCAGACGATCGCCGAAGTGGCCGAAGATCACACCCCCCAGCGGGCGAAACAGAAAGCCAACGCCGAAGGTGGCAAACGCCGCGAGTGTGCCCATCGCCGGGCTGATTTGCGGGAAGAATTCACGATTAAACACCAGGGCAGCGGTGATGCCATAGAGCAGAAAATCGTACCAGTCGACGACTGCGCCAGCGAAGCTTCCTAATGCGGCGCGGCGCGCGCGATTAAGCGAAGGCGTCTCATCCTGGGGACGCGTGGAGGTGAGGGTGGAATCCATAGTTATCCTGTCTGTGCTGTTTTTTTAGTTATTAGTATGGAGAAATGATTACTCATATTGCTGCCGACATATTAACGGCCTTTATGAGACTACCGCGACAGACGGAAAGAGAAAATGATTTTATCCGTCACGCGCAGACAAGATGAAAAATAGTACGGAGCCCCGGTTGAAATCGCCTTGTATCTCAGGGTTGTTAACGTTAATTGTTATGATATAACATATCCAATTAATGGTTCGATCATGGAAGAGGTTAAGTATTGTGCAATTCGTCGCATCCAGTGATAACCCGGCGAGTGCTCTAAGCGTCAATATTGCGTCGCTACAGCGACCCGGAGGCGGAGAACTGCTTTGTGCAATTCGCTTTGAGGTTGAGGAAGGGAAATGCCTGGCTGTTATTGGGCCTAACGGCAGCGGTAAAACGTCTTTACTGAGGGCAATAAGTCAGGAACTCCCCCTTCAGAAGGGCGATATTCAACTACTGGGCCGGTCTGTTTCGGCGCTGTCGCGGCAGCAGCGGGCAAAGCAGATCGCCGTTCTGGCGCAAAATGATACGCCCGATCTGAGGCTGGCTCTTGAGGATTATGTGGCGCTGGGGCGTATCCCGCACGCCCGGGATGCACTACGCGACAGGCATGATGCCATCGTGACGAAGGCCATTAAAGAGACGGGATTACTGGCGTTGCGAAAGCGGTCGCTGTCTGCGCTTTCTGGCGGAGAAAGGCAGCGGGCGGCGCTGGCGCGGGTGTTAGCTCAGATGCCGAGCCTGGTGCTGCTTGATGAGCCAACCAACCATCTGGATCCCTCCGGTCGGGTGGAACTGCTTTCGTTGGTGAAAAACAAGGGGATAACGGTGGTGGCGGTATTGCACGATCTGTCGCTGATTGAATCTTTTGCTGACCGCGTTCTTCTTCTGTCGCAGGGAAGAATGGTGCTCTGCGACACACCGGAGCGTGTGCTGGTGTCTGAAAACCTTTATCCCGTTTTTGGGTTGACCTGCTTTACCGTACCACACCCTGATACGGGGAAAGCGTTACGTATTTTTGAAGTTCCTGGCTATGCATAATAAATATCTGAGGATTGTGATGAAAAAATTGCTTGCAGGCATGGTTGCTATTTTGTCGGTATCGGCAGTAGAGGCTGCGGATTTTCCTGTCACCATAGAGAGTTGTGGAACACCCGTGACGTTCACGGAACCGCCAAAGCGAGCGATTATTAATGACCTTAATATGTCTGAAATGGCGTTCGCTCTGAATTTACAGGATCGTATCGTCGGTCTGACCGGTATCAGCGGGTGGTACAAAATGACGCCGGAATTTAAAAAAGCAATGGGGTCGATCCCTGAACTGGCACCAAAATATCCCTCTCTGGAAACATTGCTGGCGGTTAATCCAGATTTCTTTTTCGCAGGCTGGAATTATGGCATGAAAGTAGGGGGTGAAGTGACGCCTTCTTCACTCAATAAATATGGCATCAAGACTTTTGTTCTGAGCGAAAGTTGCGTCTTTACTGCCGCGCATAAGCGTAAAGCCAGTATGGATCTACTTTATAATGACGTACTGACGCTGGGGAAGATTTTTGGTAAGCAAGATGACGCTCGGGCGCTGGTTAATCGCTGGAAAAAGACGCTGGAGGCGCTGCCCAAACCGCCGAAAGGAACCCGACCATTAAGCGTGTTTGTTTATGATTCGGGAGAGGATAAACCTTTTACCAGCGGGAAATACGCGATGCCTGACGCCATTATTGAAGCGGCTGGTGGTAAAAATGCGATGGAGGCGCTGGATATCAGTTGGGGCACAACTTCCTGGGAAAGTGTGGCTGCCACTGAGCCGGACTTTATCATTCTGCTGGATTATCAAACGGGAAGTGGGGCTGATGAGCTTCGTCACTTCCTGGAAAATCACCCGTTGATGAAACTCACGCCAGCGGTGAAACACCAACGTTATCTGAAGCTGCAATATGCTGAACTGACGCCAGGCCCTGCGAATGTCAAAGCAGTAGAAAAACTGGCTCGGGCCATGTATCAGACGGCTGCACAATGAGTTTTACTTCGTACCGTTACCACTGGGCGATGTGGAGCGCGGTGGTGGTACTGGCAGGATTAATGTTACTCAGTATTGCCAAAGGCGCTGTTTCGTTATCGCTGTTGCAGGTGCTGGGAGCGATGGGGATTGCAGATGTGCCGGTATCGGATATGGTCAGCAGAATTGTGATTGACTTACGCGTGCCGAGGACGCTCCTCTCTGTACTTACAGGGGCAGGGCTGGCGATAGTGGGCGCGTTGTTGCAGACCACCACACGTAATGATCTTGCCGATCCATTTTTATTTGGGCTGTCATCGGGCGCATCGGCGGGCGCGGTGCTGGTCATTACCCGATTCGGCAATCAGCTTGGCACGCTGACGCTCCCCGTATCGGCATTTGTTGGTGGGATCTGCTCCGCTATGGCGGTGATGTTACTGTTCCACTTCAAAAAGCAACGCGGGGCTGAGCAGTTAATTATCAGTGGGCTTGCTATCTCCTTTCTGTTTGGCGCGTTAACCAGCTATTTCATTTTTTCTGGCGATCAACGTGCCGCCAGTTCCGTGCTGTTCTGGTCACTGGGCGGCCTGGGATTAGCCAGTTGGGGCAATCTGCCTTTCGCCTTACTGAGCCTGATATTACTGAGCGCTTTTATTCTGCTGCGATGGCGTGCGCTGGATGGCATGCTGGCTGGTGAGCAGACGGCGTTATCGCTGGGGATTAACGTCAGCCGCCTGCGGATGGAAATTTTCCTGTGCTGCGCGCTGGCGACCTCTTTCTTAGTGGCACTGACAGGAGTGATCGGCTTTGTTGGGCTGATGGTGCCACATCTGTGTCGGTACTTTTCTGGCGTTAAACATCTGCTTTTACTGCCTCTTTGTGGTGTCTGGGGGGCTGTGCTGTTGTGCGGCGGCGATATTGTCAGCCGAACGTTGCTGACTTCGCAGGAACTGCCTGTCGGCATTATTACGGCGGGTATTGGCGGTTTGTTTATTATTGTATTGCTCGCCAGAACGTCGTCAATATGACGGCCAGAAACGGTAAGCGGCTGGAACGTATACCTGATTGTGGTTGTTCGGAGTACAGAAAAGCAAAAAGCCCGCTAAAAAGCGGGCTTTTCTAAATTTGGCTCCTCTGACTGGACTCGAACCAGTGACATACGGATTAACAGTCCGCCGTTCTACCGACTGAACTACAGAGGAATCGTGTGAACGGGGCGCATATTAACGACGCCCACGATCATTGTCAAAGGGTGAAATGCGATTGCGCGTTCGTTTGCTGACAAAATCAACAAAGCGATGATCTTTCATTCGGCCGCTATTTTGCGCCATTCTGGTGCAAACGTACCTCTTATGGGGCAGATCGGAAACTGTTGTTAACGTTAAAAACGTTGTCTTGTAATCACATTCTCTTATTTGACAGCAGGTTAGCATAAAAATCAGCGTCGGCCAGAAACTGGCAAGCCTTTTGCAAAATCCTTCATAACATGACAGCCAGTATCATGACTGGTATTCCTGACAGGAGGCAAAATGAACTTCAGACGACTGAAATACTTTGTGAAAATCGTCGACATCGGTAGCCTGACGCAGGCCGCGGAAGTATTACACATTGCGCAACCCGCACTCAGCCAGCAGGTCGCTACGCTGGAAGGGGAACTGGATCAGCAATTGTTGATTCGGACAAAGCGCGGCGTGACGCCGACTGAAGCAGGAAAAATCCTGTATACCCATGCGCGAACGATTTTGCGTCAGTGTGAACAGGCACAGCTGGCGGTTAATAACGTCGGGCAAACGCTGAGGGGGCAGGTGTCTATTGGTCTGGCGCCGGGAACGGCTGCCTCGTCGGTGACGATGCCGCTGCTACAGGCCGTGCGGGCGGAATTGCCAGAGGTGTTGGTCTACCTGCATGAAAACAGCGGGGTGGTGCTGAATGATAAATTACTCAGCGGCCAACTTGATATGGCGGTTCTTTACGAGCGTTCTCCGGTGGCCGGTATTACCAGCCAGCCGCTGCTGAAAGAAGATCTTTTTCTGGTGGGAACCCGGGATTGCCCTGGGCCGAGCGTGGATTTAACGGCGGTTGCGGAGATGAACCTTTTCCTTCCTCGCGACTATAGCGCCGTTCGTTCGCGTGTGGATGAAGCCTTTTCCTTACGCCGATTGACCGCAAAAGTGATTGGTGAAATCGAATCCATCGCGACATTAACAGCGGCTATCGCCAGTGGGATGGGGGTGACGGTGTTACCGGAGTCGGCAGCCCGATCGTTAAGCGGCGCGGCAAATGGCTGGATGGCGCGTATCACCACGCCGTCGATGAGTTTACCGCTGTCGCTGAATATGTCGGCGAGGGGGAGTCTGACGCCGCAGGCACAGGCAGTGAAAGAGATCCTGATGTCGCTGGTGAGCCGCCCTATGCTGGAAAACCGTGAGCTTCTGCTGGTGAGCTAAGCGTTATTCCATCGCGGTATAAGATGCAGGTTTTTATTATTTGTTATGCCGGGCTTCAGACTTTAACAATAGCGTCATGTCTGATGTCTTCGGAGCGAAGCGTGAATTTCCAGCAACTTAAAATCATCCGCGAGGCGGCCCGTCAGGATTACAACCTGACTGAAGTCGCCAATATGCTTTATACCTCTCAGTCGGGAGTGAGTCGGCATATTCGCGAGCTTGAAGATGAGCTCGGTATTGAAATTTTTATCCGGCGCGGCAAGCGCCTGCTCGGGATGACAGAACCGGGTAAGGCGCTGCTGGTCATCGCCGAGCGCATTCTGAATGAGGCCAGCAATGTTCGCAGACTGGCCGACCTGTTCACCAATGATACATCTGGCGTACTGACCATTGCCACGACGCACACCCAGGCGCGATATAGCTTGCCGGAAGTGATCAAAGCCTTTCGCGAGATTTTCCCGGAAGTCCGACTGGAGCTTATTCAGGGCACGCCGCAGGAGATAGAGGGGCTGTTGCAAAACGGTGGCGCGGATATCGGCATTGCCAGTGAGCGTCTGAGTAATGATCCGTTGCTGGTGGCCTTTCCCTGGTTTCGCTGGCACCACAGTTTATTAGTACCTCGCGATCATCCCCTGGTGCAGACCTCGCCACTGACGCTGGAAGCGATCGCGCACTGGCCGCTAATCACTTATCGCCAGGGCATTACAGGGCGCTCCCGTATTGATGAAGCCTTCTCCCGCAAAGGGTTGTTGCCGGATATTGTCCTGAGCGCTCAGGATTCTGATGTGATCAAAACGTACGTTGCTCTGGGGCTGGGGATTGGATTGGTCGCCGAGCAATCCAGCGGCGAGCAGGAAGAGGGGGCGCTGACGCGTCTTGATACCCGACATTTATTTGATGCCAATACCGTCTGGCTGGGGCTGAAGCGCGGACAGTTACAGCGCAACTACGTCTGGCGGTTTATTGAGTTGTGTAATGCGGGGCTGTCTGTCGAAGATATTAAGCGGCAGGTGATGGAGTCGGATGAGGCGGTCATTGATTATCAGATATAAAGCAAGAAGCCCGCTAAAAAGCGGGCTTCTTTAAATTTGGCTCCTCTGACTGGACTCGAACCAGTGACATACGGATTAACAGTCCGCCGTTCTACCGACTGAACTACAGAGGAATCGTGTGAACGAGGCGAATAATACTGACCGCTCTGTAACGTGTCAACAGTAAAATTCGCACGTCATTTCAATTGGTTAATTAATCTTCAAAACCGCGATTTAATGGACGTGTGATGTCGGTATATTGTCCTCTTCTGGGTTATCACGCAGTCGCAGTAAGGGGTCCTGGCGATAAAACTGACAAAAACGTTGCCACAATGCCGGGAAACGCGGGGCGAACAGTTCCGGGGCGCTGAAGAAGTATTCTGACAGAACCGCAAAGCATTCAGCAGGGTCGGTTGCTGCGTAAGCATCAATGCTGGATGCGGTTTCGCCCACAAGATCAATTTCATCCTGAATATTGTTCATGGCCGCGTGGAGATCGTGCTCCCAACTGGCCACTTCGCGCAGAGGAATCAACGGGATGCCGCTGGCCCGGTCGCCATTGCGCATATCAAGTTTATGCGCCACTTCATGGATAATCAGATTGAAGCCGGACGCATCGAAGGAGTCCTGGATATCAAGCCAGTTCAGAATTATTGGGCCTTGCTGCCAGCTTTGCCCGGACTGGACAACGCGCTGGTTATGCACCAGACCAATATCATCTTCCCATTCATCATCCACAACAAAAGGCACAGGGTAGATTAGCACTTCATGGAAGCCATCGAGCCATTCGATGCCCAGCTCCAGCACCGGGAGACAAAAAAGCAGCGCAATACGCGCGCTTTTCAACGCATCCAGTTCAAATCCCTGAAGAGCGACCAACCTTTTTTGCTGTAAAAAACGCTCGGCCAGCGCAATTAATCTGGCTTGCTCTTGCGCGGTCAGGTTGACCAGAAGGGGAATTGCCAGGGCGTCATCCCACGGCAAGGCCGCATTCTGGTCTGTTTCGTGTACTTTCCAGGGCCACTTAATCATCGTTTTGCTCGCAAACTCGTCACTTGAACAAAATTGCAGGAACAGGGTCTGTTAAAATGCCAAATTACCTGGCATCATGGCAACCACCAGAACGGAGAGATGCCGGAGCGGCTGAACGGACCGGTCTCGAAAACCGGAGTAGGGGCAACTCTACCGGGGGTTCAAATCCCCCTCTCTCCGCCACTATTCAAGCACTTAGTTCACTCCCTTTCAACGACCCCCGTCACACTTGGTATAGTGTTGGTATATTCACCGGGTATGCTTCTCGCCATCATCCTCCTCCGATTTTTCCAGAACAGGACGATTCAGCGTCGGGGAACACTTACGCTTTGCGATCGGCAACAAACCTCTGGCTTTCCGTTTTATGACCGGAGAATTACGGCTTCTCTTTGCCGGGTTCGCCGCGAATTTAACCGGTGATCTTATTTGGCAATATTGGTGAAGCACTGACAGGCAGTACAGAGAGAAATTGTAGAAGTTTTAAGATAGCAATATGCCATTGAGTGGATTTTTCTATTTTTCAGGTGAGGATTAATAGGTGTAATCCTGTTAAACGGCCTCAATCAAGATATGAAAAAATGTATATTTGACTCCGAAATAGCATTCTTTGACGCCGACAGCATCAACGAGTTTTTATCGAGTTCGTTTTTGATACCTTAAATATAGCAGCTTCCGGTCAGTCGAAGTTTCTATTAACAGTCGCACAAGTAAGAATCGCATATCGCTTCTGATTTTTGTGTGAACTCACTGTTTGCTCATTGATACTTAATTCACTCTGACAAGGAAATGGCAATGAAAAAGGTTCTTCTCTCTGCTGCAATCGCGACTGCATTTTTTGGCATGGCTGCGGCAAATGCTGCTGATACTAATGTCGGCGGCGGTCAGGTTAATTTCTTCGGTAAAGTTACCGACGTATCTTGTACTGTTTCCGTAAACGGCCAGGGCAGCGATGCTAATGTTTATCTGTCTCCGGTAACGTTAACGGAAGTTAAAGCTGCGGCTGCGGATACCTATCTGAAACCAAAATCTTTCACCATCGATGTTTCTAACTGCCAGGCGGCTGATGGTACGAAACAAGATGAAGTGAGCAAACTGGGTGTGAACTGGACCGGCGGCAACCTGCTGGCGGGCGCTTCCGGCAAACAACAGGGCTACCTGGCCAATACGGAAGCGGCTGGCGCGAAGGATATCCAGCTGGTTCTGTCTACCGATAATGCCACCGCGCTGACCAATAAAATCATCCCTGGTGATACCGCTCAACCGAAAGCGACTGGCGACGCGACTGCCGTTCAGGATGGCGCGCGTTTCACTTACTATGTTGGTTATGCCACCAGTACGCCTGACAGCGTGACAACCGGTGTGGTCAATAGCTATGCGACTTACGAAATTACCTACCAGTAATATCGGCTGAGAGATAAAACCGCCTCGCGCCGGGGCGGTATAAAACAATAATAAAGCGGCCGCTGCTGCCGCTTATTTTTTATTCAGAGGTCAGCATGAAGCTTATTGCCCTTTTTTTCTGTTTCATTTTTAGTTTTGCGGCTAATGCTAATAACATTATTGTTAATGGCACCCGCTTTATTTATCCAGGAAATGAAAAAGAAATAACGGTGCAGCTCTCTAATACCGCAGATCGTCCGGCACTGGCACAAGCCTGGCTGGATAACGGTAATGCCGATGCAACGCCGGATACGATTACTACGCCATTTATTATTACACCACCTATTTCCCGCGTTGACGCTAAAAGCGGTCAGACTCTGCGTATTAAGCTCGGCAGCAATGCAGGGCTCGCTAAAGATAAAGAGACATTGTGGTGGCTGAACCTTCTGGAAATTCCGCCGGTAGAGGCTAACCAGAAAAATGAAGGGCAGAATATTCTGCAACTGGCGATTCGTTCTCGCTTTAAGTTTATCTATCGTCCGAATGGATTAGGCAACCGTGATGCGGCGGCGGAAAAGTTGGTGCTTTCCGCCAACGGCAGCAGCCTGTCCGTCAACAATCCCACGCCTTTTTATATCACCGTAAGCCGTATCTCTCGTGACGGCGGCAAAGCGCTGAACAGCAAAACGGTGATGTTTGCCCCACAGTCCAGTCAGACTATCGCGCTTTCCTCGACAGTGAACAAAGGCGAGACCCTGACTGTTAACAACATTAATGACTATGGCGCAGATGTCGCAGTGAAAGTTGCCGTTAAATAAGGGAAACGATCATGAAGCAGAGGTCAATCCGCCCGGAAAGATTAAGTACGGCAATTGCGATTGCACTGTACTGCTTTCCGCCATTTTCAAGCGGCCAGGAAAACCCAGGAACGGTTTATCAGTTTAACGATGGCTTTATTGTTGGCAGTCGCGAAAAGGTCGATCTGTCGCGCTTTTCCACGAGCGCTATCTCTGAGGGCGTTTACTCACTTGATGTGTATACCAATGGTGAGTGGAAAGGCCGCTACGACCTGAATATCACCCGTGGAAAAGACGGCAAAATGGGCGTCTGCTACACCAAAGCGATGCTGATGCAATACGGTATCTCGCCAGAAAAATTTAACCCACAGCTTAGCGCGAAAGAGGGCTATTGCGGACGACTGCAAGAGTGGCGTAACGAAGAAAATGTCAGCGACAACCTGATCCAGTCCTCTCTGAGGCTGGATATTTCCGTACCGCAAATCTACGAAGATCAGCGCTTTAAGAATTTTGTCAGCCCGGAGTTCTGGGATAAAGGCGTTGCGGCGCTGAATTTAGGCTGGATGGCGAACGCCTGGAACAGCCACACGTCATCGGCCAACGGGTCAGATAACAGCAGCGCCTATCTTGGCGTTAACGCGGGTCTTTCCTGGGACGGCTGGCTGCTCAAACACATTGGTAACCTGAACTGGCAACAACAGCAGGGGAAGGCGCACTGGAACAGCAACCAGACCTACCTGCAACGTCCGATTCCGCAAATTAACTCGATTGTCAGCGGTGGGCAGATTTTTACCAACGGTGAGTTTTTCGACACCATCGGCCTGCGAGGGGTAAATCTGGCGACCGATGACAATATGTTCCCGGACGGTATGCGTTCCTACGCCCCGGAAATTCGCGGCGTGGCGCAAAGTAACGCGCTGGTGACGGTACGTCAGGGCAACAATATTATCTATCAGACCACCGTGCCGCCGGGACCGTTTACGTTACAGGATGTTTACCCCTCCGGCTATGGCAGCGACCTTGAGGTTTCAGTAAAAGAAGCCGATGGCTCGGTACAGGTGTTCAGCGTGCCTTATGCCTCGGTAGCGCAATTACTGCGTCCGGGGATGACCCGCTATGCGCTCTCTGCCGGTAAGGTTGATGATAGTTCGCTGCGCAATAAACCGATGCTCTACCAGGCGACCTGGCAACAGGGCTTAAATAACCTGTTCACCGGCTATGCTGGCGTGACCGGTTTTGATGACTATCAGGCATTCCTGCTGGGGACCGGGATGAACACCGGCGTCGGCGCCTTGTCATTCGATGTCACCCATTCGCGGTTGAAGAGCGATACCCTTGACGAGCATGGTCAGAGCTACCGCGCCACCTTTAACCGTATGTTCACCGAAACGCAGACCAGTATTGTCCTGGCGGCGTATCGTTACTCCACCAAAGGCTACTACAACCTGAACGACGCGCTGTACGCCGTCGATCAGGAAAAGAACCACAACAGCAACTACACCGTGTGGCGACAGAAAAACAGCATGACCTTTACCGTAAACCAGAACCTGCCGGACGGCTGGGGCGGTTTCTACTTAAGCGGTCGGGTTTCGGATTACTGGAACCGTTCAGGCACGGAGAAGCAGTATCAGCTCAGCTATAACAATATGTTCGGTCGCCTCTCATGGTCGGTCAGCGCTCAGCGCGTCTATACGCCGGACAGCTCCGGTCATCGTCGCGACGATCGCGTTTCGCTCAACTTTAGCTACCCGCTGTGGTTCGGCGAGAATCGCACCGCGAATCTGACGTCAAATACCTCGTTCAACAACTCGCACTTCGCCAGTTCGCAGATTGGCGTCAACGGCTCGCTGGGCAGTGAAAACAACCTCAACTACGGCGTATCGACCACCACCGCGACTGGAGGCCAGCACGATGTGGCGCTGAACGGCAGCTATCGTACCCCGTGGACTACGCTGAACGGCAGTTATAGCCAGGGCGAAGGGTATCGTCAGAGCGGCGTTGGCGCCAGCGGGACGCTGATTGCCCATCAGCATGGCGTGGTGTTCTCGCCGGAAAGCGGCACCACGATGGCGCTGATCGAAGCGAAAGATGCCGCAGGCGCCATGTTGCCAGGTTCGCCGGGGACCCGCATTGACAGCAACGGCTACGCCATTCTGCCGTATCTGCGGCCTTACCGGATTAACGCCGTGGAAATTGACCCGAAAGGCAGTAATGACGATATCGCTTTCGATCGTACCGTGGCGCAGGTTGTGCCGTGGGAGGGGAGCGTAGTCAAAGTTGCCTTCAATACCACAGTGCAAAACAACATCACGGTGCAGGCGCGCCAGGCGAATGGCCTGCCGTTGCCGTTTGCCGCCACGATTTTTGACCCGAGCGGAAAAGAGATCGGTGTTGTGGGGCAGGGCAGCATGATGTTTATCAGCGACGCCAGCGCGTCAAAGGCCACGGTTAAGTGGAATGGCGGGCAATGTACGGTGGATCTGAGTCAGGCAAAAACAAAGGAAACGCTATGTCGCTGAGTAAAAGACTGACGCTTTTTATTGGATTAATGGCGCTGGGGACAACGTCGGCATGGGCTTTCTGCTCGCGCCTTTCACAGCCGACGGTGACATTAGACATGGCCATCGGGCGAGTGGTTGTTCCGCCGGATCTGCCGGTGGGCTCAGTGATTGTGTCCCGTGACTGGACAATGTCGGCGTCGGGTGGAGCAAGCTATAGCTGTTCAGCCGGTACTAACCGTTTTGCGGCGAAAATTGTCGTGCCCGGAGCCACCGACCTGGGGAATAAAATTTATTCGACAAACGTAGACGGCATCGGCTTGCGTTTTAGTCGCGGTGGCGCAACGGTCAATATTGTCTACCCGGATGTCTACTCCTCCTATGTCAACAGGCAGACCAATTATTCACTGGAAGGCTCCCGCTTTACGCTGGAAGTGATTAAAACTGCGAACGTGACCGGCAGTGGCACCCTGGCGGCGGGGAAATATACCTCTTATGACTGGGAAAACGGCAGTAACCCGATCCTTGAAACGTTCCTCAGCGCCAATGCCATCACCGTCGTCTCGCCCTCCTGTACCGTGTTAAGCGGTAAGAATATGAACGTTGATATCGGTACGATTAAGCGCAGCGATCTGAATGGCGTTGGCACCACGGCGGGAGGCAAAGATTTTAATATCCAGTTGCAGTGCAGCGGCGGCGTAAGTGAATCCGGTTTCGCCAATATCCATACGACATTTTCCGGCAACCTGGCGACAAGCACCACTGCCGCTCAGGGCGTGCTCATCAACGAAAAAAGCGGAAACGCTGCGGCGAAAGGGATTGGCGTCCAGGTACTGAAAGATGGCACCCCGCTGGAATTTAGCAAGAAATATAATATCGGCACCTTGCAGACCCAGGAAACCCGTTACATTACATTGCCTTATCGTGCACGCTTCTATCAATACGCATCGACCACAAGTACCGGTGAGGTGGAGTCGCACATGATCTTTAACCTGACGTACGATTAATTCGGGAGGTGGGTATGCGTGATTCAGCACAGTATAAAAATATCAGACGACTCACTCAGTTGACCCTGATGAGCGGAATGCTTGTCGCCTCTTCAGCGTGGGGATTTGAAACCAATTACGATCGCGGACGGGTGGACTTCGCAGGGCGAGTAACGGATATCTCCTGTAGCGTGGCGCTCAACGGGGGCAACAATGCGGGCAGCGGTAGCGTCTGGCTGGCTCCGGTAAGCCTGGCGGAAGTACATGCCCGTGGCGCGGGCGCATTTATGAAACCGCAATCCTTCACCCTGGAATTGTCGAACTGTCAGTTACGTCATGATGGTGGCGCTGCGAATAACGATGAGATCAGCACGGTAAGTGTGCGCTGGATTGATGGATTCACGGTCAATACCGTCGGCAACGAAAATGCCGGTTATCTGGCGAATACACGAGCGGATGGGGCCAGCCATATTTTTCTGGCGCTGTCGACCAACGACAATAATACGCTGGATAAAAGCAATAAAATTGTTCCGGCTGACCCGCAGCAAAACCGGGTGCCTTTGGTGGAAAAAGCGGTAAGCGGCGGTGTGTTTACTTATTACATCGGTTACGTTACGCCAGCGCCGGAGAAAGCGACCAGTGGCCCGTTGACCAGTTGGGCAACCTGGGAGTTAGTGTATAACTGATTTCTTGCGTGTGAAGGTTGGTTTTGATGCCGGAGTCTTCCGGCATTTTTTTCTCTTTTTTAAACAGTAATCTCTTCTTTGACCAGTTGTTCAATACTGACTTCTTTCCAGTAATGCCCCTGAATGGCAAACCACTCCATACCCTGCAACCATTTCTTATGCGCTTCGCTTTCGACGCCTTCAATAATCACATTATGTTGGTTACGGGAAAGGAAAGTGACCAGCGCATCCATCAATGGCCGACCAGACTCTTTTTGCATTAAATGCCAGAAGAAGTTTCTGTCGATTTTGACATAATCAAAATGATAGCCGCGAATCGCGTTAATTCCCGCGTAGCCAGCGCCAAAGTCATCGAGCCAGAGTGGGGTGCTGTGGGAATCACACCAGGCGGCGAGAGAGTTATTCAACAGTTCGTTAGAGTTTTCCGTGATTTCAAAGTGAACGCAGCCCAGTGCTTTGACTTTCGCTTTCACTTCTGGCCGTAGCAGGACGCTAAGTATATGGTCGTCAACGTTAATCGTGGCAGAAACATTGTTTTTTATAAACCACGCTTTATGTTTTTCTATTAACGCCAGTTGTTCCATAAAGATACTTTCCCGTAAGTCCGCATTGGCATAACGAAATAACTCTTCTGGAGAAACAGGGATATGGTCAAAGCGGCTCAGGCACTCAACGGCGACAAGCGCCCCGAGAGGTGAAAACATTTTTTGGAAGACATATCGAACGGATATATCGCTACGTGACAAATTATGATTGAAAAACATAAGTGCGTCCATTATATCTCGTCAGAAATCAGGTCAACGGTGGGAGGAGGTGGTATTAATATAAGTGATATTTTTGTCGGTGAAAATGATTGACAGGGGGCTGGTTAACAATTAATTATCGGTTTTTGATTGGTCATCTGCACATTTAATATGTTTAGCATCGAAACATATTGACGATTCTTTTGTTCATCACTTGCGAGTTATTCATGCCTAACTTTCTCATAATACTCGCTCTGTGAGTGTGGGCTGTTTTATAGTCAATATTGAGAAGCTCTGCTATTTGTTTATTGTTATGGTTGGCAATCATTAGCGCCAGCACCTGCTGCTCCCTGGTAGTGAGTTTTCGCTGGGTGTATAAGCGCTGATATTCGCGGGCCGTTAAAGGATGTTTGAAGATGGCCGAGAGATCGGAGCAAGACGCGTTTTCCGTCAGAATCAATACATTTTCAAGATCGAGAAGTTCACGGCATAAGCTGGCGAGGTCGCTTTTTACAATCAGAACGAGCAGCGTGCAGTGCGTGAGATACATTCGTAATCTATTGAGTAAGGCGACCGTTCTGGCCGCAGAGATATCCTTATGAATGACATTGATAATAATCGTACCCGACTGAGGGGCACAGGTTCTCCCGGCGATCTCCTGATAGCCCAGAGTGGTAATATTTATCTCATTGTCCACCATGTAATGCAGGATTGATTGCCCAATGAGATTATCATCAGTGTAAAATAATAAATTACTCAATGTTTTCCCAGTCCGTTAAACTAAAAAAATCTTATTTTTAATTTTATTGTCAATAATTAACTTGACGATAACATTCTCTATGTAATGTTTATAATCGTCACTTTTATGCTGAAACATACAAGAGATGCGGGAATCTGCTTCTTCATACGATTTTTCGCTATGGAGTTCTGTTACGCTGATAATTTTTAAGTTAGTCATTACGCTGCCATATTCACCAAAGCTCATCTCAACATTTTCTAACACATTATCTTTACGCATAAATTTAAGTTGAGATTGGGTGGATATGAAAGAACACCCGCCGTCAGAGACATCATTTAACGTATGTTTAAAAGTAACGCCATTTTTATAACGACCAGAACAACAGAATTGATAACTCTCTCTTGTCTTAAGTCGGGGGGACGATCGCCGTTGCAGTATGTTTATGTTCTCAGGAATGGCAAAGCGGAAAACGTTATCCGGGCTATTGTGCTCAGTATTTATCTGCGCGGTGGCAAACTCAATCCTGCCAAGTTTACTGTGGATCTGAAAACAGACATCGCCGTTTTCAGATAACGAAGGCTGAAAAGAGGGAGGGAGATCGATATAAAAAGATGAACTGTCAACTTTTCGTAAATCTGATTGCCAGCTCAGATCGTTAAAACTAAAATCCAGTTTAGACTTAACCCTGAATTCTTCTCTCAGGATAGCAATGATTTCATATCTGGATTTTTTCGAAACTCCTTCTGACATACCATCTCTCTAAAATACAATGTCCTTTTAGATTATTATCCCATGTTGCGATCGCCTGTTTATTAAAAATAAAAGGATGCGGCCTATTGTTGAATTTTCAAAAATAGTTCAATGCTATTGATTGCGTATTGACATTCGGTGAATTTGCCCGGCATGTGCCGGGCAAGGAGGGCGGTTTAGAACAGAACTGAGTAGTTCAGACCAAAGGTGCGGCCGCGTCCTTTGTAGTCATACAGGGAAGCGGGGCCGTAACCTGGGCTGTAGTACAGCGGCGCGCGCTGCCCCCAGACGGTGGTGTAGTTACGGTCGAAGAGGTTCTCAACGCTGAAGCTGAGTTTACCCACCGGAAGCTGATAGCTGCCGAGCAAATCGACGGTGGTATAGCCATCAATGCTGTAGCCTTCTGCATCGCTCACATCGAAGGAAGTGGTGCTCTGTACGCGCAGGCTCCACGGGTCCGGCGCCCAGCCAATGTAGGCTGTCGCTTTCGATGGGCTTGCCACCTTCACGTCATATTTCTGCCAGCTACCGTTCACTTTCGACTCGGTTTTCAGCACGTTGAAGTTTGCACCGGTACTCCAGTCGGTATCTGGAATCAGGTAGTCCACCGCGCCTTCCACGCCGTAAATGCGGCGTTTGTCGTCCACCACGCTGATGGTCAGATCTTTATTCGCCACCACGCTCTTATCGGAAATCGAGTAGTAGGCCGCGATTTGGGTGCGCAGGTTGTCGCCGGTAAAGCGCCAGCCCAGCTCATAAGAATCGACCTTCACGCCTTCCAGCTTGCTGTCGCCGACGTTCACGCTGTTGGTCAGAGGAAGGTGACCGTTCACCGCTGCGCCATAGGTGCCGCGACCGTAGTATTTACCCGGGTCCGGTAGCTCCACGCCCTGGGAGAAGTTGAGCCATGCCTGCTGGCGTTCGGTGATGTGCATCAGCAGACCGGCGTTGAACAGGAAGTTGTCGTAATCGACCGAGCCGCCCGGAATGGCGTCGGCGGATGTCGCCTTCCCGGCGGCAATCTGCTGTTGCTGCGCGTAGCCGATGAAATCATCAATCTTGTTCTCAGTGTACTGATAGCGTACGCCGCCGCTGAGGGTAAAGATATCATTGATGTCATAGCTTGATTGCAGGAAGGCCGCCAGGTTGGTGATGTCATACGACGGGTAACGCCCGGTGGTGTAAATCTTCTGGTTGTTCAGCCCCCCGGAAGCGCTTGCCTGGGCCAGATCGAAGAACATCTGGTTGGAGGTAAAGCGCTCGTGGTCGGCATCCAGCCCGTAGGTGATTTGCCAGCCGTCCAGCGGTTTGCTGTTCAGCGTCAGTTTCATGCCGTACTGGTCGGTGTCCTGCTGTGACGAGGAGAAAGCCGTCGCCTGTTTGTTCGCATTTACAGTCGGGAACGGGTAGAACAGCAGCGACTCATCGCGGTAGTAAACCTGGCCGACCAGCTCCTGACCAAAGAAATCGCTGTTGGAGTACTGTAGGCTGATCAGATGACGCTCGGTGCCGGGAATACGGTCGGAATTCAGCCCCTTACTGACGTATGGCGTGCTGGCCCCGCTAATGGCGGAGAAATCTTTCCCAAGATTCAGCCCGTAATCGTCGTCGCCCTGGCTTTTATAGTACTGCGTGATCAGCTGAAGCTGCTGGGTTTCATCGATGTTCAGCGTACCGGTGCCCATGATGTCCAGGCGATCGGAATACTGTAGGCCGGTCTGGGTGTTATCGAGCAGGGTGGCATCGCCGTTACCGTCAAACCAGCCGCCAAACTTCTGGTACGCCACTGAAACACGCCCGGAGATATGGTCATTGCCGCCGGAGATGGCGCTGGCAATGCGCTCATCGTGATCTTTACTGCTGTTAAAGCCGCTTTTGGTGCCAGCCTCAAACTCCATCTGGGTTTCCGGCTGGCCTTTTTTGGTCACGATGTTGATCAGACCACCGGTACTGCCGCCGCCGTACAGGGCCGTCGCGCCGGAGATCACTTCAATATGATCGATATTGAAAGGATCGATAGAGTCCAGCTGTCGGCTGTCGGTGCGTGAAGAGTTGAGACGCACGCCGTCAACCAGCACGACCAGCGGGCGGCCACGCACGTTCATACCGTAGTTGGTGCGGCTCTGGCTGCTGACGTCAAGGCCAGGGATCAGCTGAGCCAGCGCGTCTTTCAGCTCTTTGCCGCCCTGAATCTGCTGTTCCAGTTCGGCGTTTTCGATAACCCAGGTGGTTTGCGCCATCTCCGCAACGGTGCGATTGCTGCGGTTGGCAGACACCACGAGCGTTTCATCATCGGTTTGTTGAGCGACTGCTGGCGCCATCATGGCGAGAAGCAGTGGGTTGAGAGCCCAAAGCGTATACTTTTTGCTTATCATCATTATTCCTTCACACGGGCGGAAAAAATCAGCCCAAAGATGCTGTGTAGCGAGTTAAAGAAGCAGCCTCCGGCTGCGGTTTTTCCCGGCTGCCGCTGCGCCATTGAATCAGGGCGGGCGGCATACTGAGATCGAATAAATCACGCCCCAGCGCGCGATTAAGAATACGGGCGGAGCGCCAGGCCATCAGGCTGAGCTGTGGTTCGGCGATGCCGTGGGTTTGCATACTGGCGTTGACCGCGAAGATGTTGTTCTCTTTCGGGCCGTTCCACTCCAGGGTGAAGTCGTCGCGTACTTTGAAATTGCACTCATCGCGCATGGCGATTCGCGACATTAGCGGTGAAAGTATCTGCGGCAGCGCGGGACGGTAGCCGGTTGCGAAAATCACCACGTCGCTTTCCAGAGTGTCATAGCCGTTATCCAGATGATGCTCCAGCAGCAGTTGCCAGCTCTGGCCGCGACTTTCCAGCCCGGTGACCGAGCGGCTTGGCAGCAGACGGGCGTTACGCGGTTGCCTTAGTACCTCGAAGCGGTGATACAACTCGCGATAGATGGTCAGTAGCGAGTCGGCCGTGATGCCGTCGGAGGTCATTTTCTGCTCGTCGAGCATCTTCTGGCGCGCGCTTTCATTCAGACCGACGAAGCCTGAAACGTACTCAGGCGTGAAGTATTCGTTGGCGAACGCCGCCTCATCCAGCGCGTTAAAGTTATTACGGCGCGAGACCCAACTGATCTCTGCAACGTCGCCCCATTCTCCGCGCAGCGCATTGAGGAACAGGTCGGCGCCGCTTTGCCCGCCGCCAACCACGGTGACTCGCTTGCCGCCGAGGTCTGGCTGGCGCAGGCTCATTTCACTGGCGTGGAAGCAGGTTTGCGTCGCCGTTTTTACGCAAGGCGGCAGGTGCGGTTGCTTGCCAATGCCAAGGCAGATATTGCGGGCAACGCTTTCGCCCTGGCTGGTCTGCACCACAAACCGCTGGCGTCTCTCGTCGAAATCAATACTTTCAACGGTATGATTGAAATGCAGATTGTTCATCCCTTCGGCGGCCCAGCGCAGGTAATCGGAAAACTCATCGCGGGACACGGTACGCAGTTCGGTGGTCAGGAAGCGGTAGAATTTTTTGCGCTTCACCAGATAGTTAACAAAGCTGTACGGGCTTGTGGGAGCCACGGCGCTAACCAGATCTTTCAGGAACATGGTCTGCATATGGCAGTCCGGCACCAGCATGCCGGGATGCCAGGCAAAATGCGGGCGGCCGTCAAAGAAGCGGCTGCTTAATCCTTCGGCCTGATGAGACAGCGCCGCGATGCTCAGGTTGAACGGGCCGATGCCTACGCCAATAAAATCTACAGTGTTTGTCATGATTCAGTCCCTGGTTGCCAGCCACAGCGGGTTTTGCAGATCCTCAAGGTAATTCGGCAACATGCGGCTGCCGCCGTCCTGGTCGGGCCAGGTCAGTTTTACCGGGTTCAGCACTACGCGAATAATTTGTGGCTTGAAGAGTGAGAAAAGCGCAAAGCGCGCTGACATTTGTGGATGTTCCTGCATGTAATCACTCAACACTGCTGCCAGCAGTTGATAAAAACGCCTCTCCGGTACGCCAAGGCGAGCCATCAGCGGCGAAACAAAGCGCAGAACCGTCACGAAGTGGCCGGTCTGCAAATCATGAATTAAGTAGTCGGCGCTCAGGCGAGCGGTGACGTCCCGCACCTCCTGAGGCAGGGAGTCCATCTCCGGGAACGCATCTTTCACCAGCCGCATATCGCCCTGGAAGTCTTTCAACAGCACGCGCTGCGGTACGCCCTCTTTCATGGCGAGCGTTATATTTTGTCCGTGGGCGATAAGCGCGACGCCGTAGCGGCAGAGCAGGTGATACAGCGGAACCACTACCACCCGGAACAGCTGCGTGAGCCAGGTTTCAGCGTCCAGCCCGGAGCGGTCGATATATGCACCTATCAGCGGCTGATTGTTTTCATCACACTCCATCAGTGTCGCCATCAGAATCGGACTTTCGTCCGGCTTCAGCCAGCGACACGGATTCTCACGCCAGATAACGCCGAGCATCTCCTGGTAGCGGTAGGGGGCCTGGGCAAGCGCGGCATAGCCTTCATGGGACACATAGCCCGCCGCCGGTTCACCGAGGATCACCGCGCCGCTTTGCTTAAGCGTGGCGTCGGTCGCAAAAACCTGTTGCAGCCAGCGTGAGGCCAGCGGCCCGGCGGCGATGTATTTGCCCGGAATCCCCCGGTAGCAGGAGGTGTTGTAGATGGTCAGCGGCAGCTTGATATCCAGCCCGCCCTGGCGACTGGTGTTGGTCAGGGTGCGCAGCGACTGCTGGGCGAGCCACAAGTCGCCAAACTCGCCGAGAGAAACCATCCTGCCTTCGGCAAGATCGGCGATGAAGTCGAGGGCGATTTTTTGCTGCCACTGCCACGGATGTACCGGCAGTGGCAGCCAGTCGTTATCCAGCCCGTTTTCCTGCCAGACCTGATTGAAGCGGGCAAACTCCTGCGGGTCCATCGCGGCCGCCAACAACTGCTGAATATCCAGCTCGCTGTCGCAGCGCCAGACCATATGCTCACGTTTTACCGCCAGCCAGTGCAGTCTGAAGGTGTTGGCGTACTCTGGCGCATATCGCTCCAGCGCCTCTTTGCCCCAGCCCCGACGGCCTTTATTAAAAGCGAATTTAGGATGGCCGCTTAGCAGGCATTGCAGGCGGTCGGCATCAAGATCAATCAGGTCACTGGCGCTCAGCCCGCGACGTGCCTTCAGCAGTTGCAGGTCGCCCAGCAGCGTGGCATACAAATCCTGCATATGCTCAGCAACGGTGGCATCGCTCATCGACAGCACCGGCTTTAGCTGCATCAGTAGCGTTTGCGCCAGAACGGGCTCGTCCGCGCAGCGCAGCGTTTGAGCATCAATCCACAGCCAGCCCCAGATGCCGCGTTCAGCGCTGAAGCGCCATTGCGCGCCCGGCAGGTTAATGCAGTAGCGGCCATCGCCCTGAGATTCCGCGTGGAAAACCTGCTCATACTCCAGCTCGGCCAGCATTTTTGCCACCAACTGGCGGTTAACAAAATCCCAATCCTTGTGATTCATTACAGACCGACCTCCGTGAAGAAGTGATGGCGATCCGCCATCACCATGCGCGAGCGCTTGTGTGGGAAGTCGAACTCTTTAATTGTCCGGTATCCCGCAGGCTCAAGGTGGCGGAACAGGCGCTGGTTATCGGCGCGTGGCTCAAGTACGGTGCGCTGCGTGCGGGGCTCATCCAGCAGCAGGTAATGCGTCAGCCCGCGCAGCCAGCTTTGCACGTAGTGGGCTCCGCGCCATTGCTGTTCACCAACCAGCAGATGCAGGCCACGGTCAAAGGGTTGCCATGAATAGTGGCGGCCAATGCGGTCTTCCGCCGCCCAGTAGATTTCGAAATAGCTAAACGGCCGATCGTCAAAGCAGCCGATCAGCGGGAACGCATGTTTACCGGTGAGCTGGCGCTCCAGATAGGCGGTCTGTACCTCCAGCGAGCCGCTTTGCTCCCAGAAATACTCAACGCGCGGATCGTTCATCCAGCGGGTGAAACGTTCTGCATCAAGAACGGGATCGGCAACGCGGAAACTCAGCGTCTTGCGAACGCGTGGATCGTAACGGCGATAAACCTCGCCCTGCGGACGGGGCGGGCGCAGCGGGAAATAAATCTCACGCTCTGCATCAAAAACCATTTCGCCGGAGGCCCGGTTTGCCGGAGAACTCAGCCATAGCGGTAACTGCCAGAAGGCGGCGCGATGGATGATGTCGCTTTTTACCTGCCCGAAAAGCGTCAGCGCCTGTGGCTCCTCGCGCCATTCGGCCCAGGGGAGAACCACCGCTGAAAGTTGCGGTGCGGCGATAAATATCTGATCCAGCGCGTCGCGCAGCCACCCTGTCGGCAGAGGCCCCGGCCAGCGCAGCACCGCGCTATTGTCCAGCCCCCAGCTAAGATTCAGAGGCTTGTCGAGTTTTTCACAGCGTAGTCCATATCCGCTGTGAACGATGTTTGCCTTAGACATTTAGCCCTCCTGAGCCAGCAGCGGGTTGGCGAAATCGAAGTAGATCACCGAGGGATCGACGATGGTGTTCTCGTTGTGGTCGTTCAGATAACAGAAAAAGTTACCTTTTACGTTCCAGTACGGATTTTCCAGCACGTAGTTGAGACAGGTTTTATGAGTCACCTGATCACGCACTTCAGCCAGCAAGGTTCGTACGCGAGCCATCAGATTCGCTTCACTGTCCAGCCCGGCGGCGCCCAGCGCGGCGGTCACGGCAAAAGTGGAGTTAACCAGCAGGTAATAAGGGAAGTAGCGCAGCAACTGCTCACGGGTGAAGACGTTTTCCGCCTGCGCCTCGCCAATGGTGTCGAGCCAGCCTGCCGCGTGAGGCATAAACGCGCTGCCCTGGCAGTCACGGTAGATAAGCCCGACCGGCAGATCCCCAAGCATCTGAACCAGAATATTTTGCTGATGCGCCAGCAGCACCAGGCCGTAATCCGCTTCAGCCGTAAACAGCGGCTTCAGCACCTGCTGACAGTAAGCATCGACCCATGCGTGGGCGGCCTGTTGCGCAGTGATGCCGAGGCGATCGCTCAGGCGTTTTACCGCCGCAACCAGCAGCGAATCACCGCCATCCGGTGCGGCCTGGGTCAGGGAGACCAGTACGTTAGTCTGGCTTTGCGGCTGATCCACCAGCAGGTTTTCACGCAGGGCAAACAGGCTTTCCTGCATGATGTTGCCGTGGAGATCGCGCAGCCCGGCCCAGCCGTCTTCCTGCATCACCCGGAAAGTCGGGAAGCGAGCCTGTAGCGTCTGCCAGTCGTCGGTTTGCGCCAGGCGCGCCAGGCGCATTCCACGCTTCACTTCTTTCACTGACAGGGTACGGACGGAGTTGGTCAGGCGCACGCTCAGGGAGAATTTGATCATGTCGCGGCTGGTGGCGCAGTAGAGCGAGCGGGAAGAGGTGGTCGGTAGCCACGGCGCGCCGGCCTCGCCTAAATCTTTAATCAGTCCTTTAGCGACAAGCTCCTGGCACCACTCCTGCTGCAACAGATACTCCCCCTGCCACGGGTGCAGTGGGAATAGCCATTGATTGTCGCTTAATTCATTGAGTAACTGCGGCGCATTCTCTGCGGCAAATCGCGTCAACCGCTGTTGCAGGTTGAGGTGCAGGCTTTCACCGGCGATCTGCGTTTTGTCCACCGCAAACCACCGCAGCGGGAAGTGGGGCGCGAAGTCCGGTAGGTAGCGTTCGGCCTCCTGCTGGTTAAACGGTTCATGAGACTTAGGCGCAGGGTGGAAGGCGTGCCCGACCAGCAGAGCCTGCTCCGCCTCGCCAAAGTTCAACGCTTTTTCACGCAGGGCTGCCCAGTCATGGCGGGCATCAATCGCCTGCTGCGTATGGGCGTGGCTTTCCATCACGCGCTGGTGGAAGGTTTCGCAACTGGTCGCGGGCAGCAAGAGTTGGTGCTGGAGCTTATCAACAATAAGCCGGGAGAGGGTGGCGAAATCGACGGGGTGACTGCCGGACGCTGTGACCAGACGCGCCGGAAATTCAAAGCGGTGATGCTGGGTTGGGGAAAAATAAGCCACTCTGAAATGGAGCGCCTGCTGTTCGCCCAGCGGGATGATCAATTCGGTTGGCTGGTATTCCGTCAGCCGCCAGTCTTTGGTTTCACGAACCAGGGAATTCAGGAAGCACTGCGCAGCCACATCCAGGGCTGACGTTTTAGTTGGCAAAGTCATAATCAAACAGATCCACTCGTTATGATAATGCGAATTTTGCCGATAAGGTTTCTCATTATCAATAACAATTGTTAGAATCGGTAGAATTAATTTTACAAATAAACACAATTAATACATGGAATTGCAACATCGTGACGTCTCTTGAGAGCGCGGAAACGCCGCAAAAACCATTGTCCTGCTGGCCGCTTGCGTTCAGCGCGGGGTTACTCGGTGTCGGGCAAAACGGCCTGCTGGTCGCGATCCCTGTACTGGTGATTCAGACAAACCTGAGCCTGTCGATTTGGGCGGCTTTGCTGATGCTTGGCTCAATGCTGTTCCTGCCGTCTTCCCCGTGGTGGGGAAAGCAAATTGCCCGTGTGGGCAGTAAGCCTGTGGTGCTGTGGGCACTGGGGGGATACGGCGCAAGCTTTACTCTGCTTGGGCTGGGAAGCATGCTGATGGCGACCGGCGCCGTAACAACAGCGGTGGGGCTGGGAATATTAATCATCGCGCGGATCGCCTACGGACTTACCGTGTCGGCGATGGTGCCAGCCTGTCAGGTCTGGGCATTGCAGAGAGCGGGGGAAGGGAATCGCATGGTCGCTCTGGCAACCATTAGCTCCGGCTTGAGCTGCGGCAGACTATTCGGGCCGTTGTGCGCGGCGGCGATGCTGGTAATTCACCCTCTGGCGCCGATGGGGCTGCTGATGGCAGCGCCATTGCTGGCGCTGGTGATGCTGCTGCGGTTGCCTGGCACGCCACCGCAGCCCGCAGCGGAGCGTAAGAGCGCCAGCCTGAGGCTGGATTGCCTGCCTTATCTGCTTTGCGCGCTGTTATTAGCTGCGGCGGTGAGCATGATGCAGCTTGGTCTTTCGCCCGCCCTTACTCGCCAGTTCGCCACGGATACCGCCGCTATTAGCCACCAGGTGGCGTGGTTGTTGGGGCTGGCCGCAGTTGCTGCGCTTATCGCACAGTTCGGGGTGCTCCGCCCGCAGCGCCTGACGCCGATGGCGCTGCTTTTGAGTGCCGGAGCGCTGATGATTTGTGGCCTGGCGATAATGCTCGCTGAACAGCTATGGTTGTTTTACCTCGGCTGTGCGGTGCTGTCGTTTGGGGCTGCTCTGGCAACACCCGCTTATCAGCTTTTACTGAATGATAAGCTGACAGACGGCGCGGGCGCGGGCTGGATCGCGACCAGCCACACGCTTGGCTATGGGCTTTGCGCATTGCTGGTGCCGCTGGTGTCGAAAACCGGCGCCGCAGCGGCGCTGATTGTGGCGGCTTTTTTCGTCGCTGTGTTATTTACCGTGGTGTCTGGCTTTATCTGGCGCAGCCGCTACCGTTCACGTCATTCCGCGATTTAAGCGTAAGGAAAAGTTATGGCTGGAGTTCAGGGCTACCGCCTGTTCAACGTTCAACTGGCGCGTAAGACGGAGGTTTCCCCTTCGCTGCTGAGCCTGGTTTTCAGCGGGCAGGAGGTGGCGCAGATGAAATGCGACTCGCCGGATCAGCGCATTAAGATGTTGTTTCCGTCTGAAGACGGGACGCCGCCGTCGTTGCCTGCCGAAGGGCACTGGTATCAGCTTGTACTGGGGATGCCAAAAGAGAAGCGCCCGGTTATCCGTACCTATACGCTGCGACATGTCGATCCTGCTCGCCAGGAGGTCACCGTGGAATTTATCAATCATGGTACAGAAGGACCGGCTTCGGCATGGGCGATTAACGCCAGACCTGGCGACGCCATTCAGATGGTGGCGCCTGACGCGGCGTATGCTGAAGACAGCGGCGGCTATGAATGGACGCCTCCCCAGGGACTGCGGAATGCGTTAATCATCGCTGATGAGACGGCGCTCCCCGCCGCGCGCGGCATCCTTGAGATGCTGGCGAGACAGACCAATCCGCCACAGGTTCAGGCGTTCTTTGAAGTTCCTGAACAGGGCGACTGCGCGAATTTAAGCGAGTTTAAGTTCGCCGACATTTTTTGGTTGCCGCGTAACCCCGCAGCGGCGAAGCACGGTGAATGCCTGATTCAGGCCGTGAAAACGCATGCCAGAGTACCCGAAAGTCGCCATCCCGATACGGTGGATACGGTGAAAGAAGAAGCCGAAGGGGAGCTTCTCTGGGATAAGGCCACGACCAGCAGCACGGCGTTTTATGGATGGGTGGCCGCAGAGTCCACCGTCGTCAAACTGCTGCGCCGCCATTTAATTGGCGAGCGTGGCGTCGAGCACAAAGCGATTAACTTTATGGCATATTGGTCTAAAGGGCGCGCGTGATAATAAAAAGCCCGCATCATGAAATTATTCCATTATGCGGGCTTAGTGCAGTGTCTAATGAATATTAGAACTGGTAAACCAGACCGACGGCTACGATATCATCGGTTGCGATACCGTTGTCTGCGTAGAAGCTATCGTCTTCATCCAGCAGGTTGATTTTATAATCAACATAGGTGGACATATTTTTGTTGAAGTAATAGGTCATACCCACATCAACATATTTCACCAGATCTTTATCGGTGTAACGCCAGTTGCCACGGCTATCGGTATCCTGACCACCTAAATCTTTGCCTTTAGATTGCAGGTAGGCAATAGACGGGCGCAGACCGAAATCAAACTGATACTGTGCAACAACTTCAAAGTTCTGCGTTTTGTTGGCGATACCGCCTCCAATGCGGCTATCGCTTGTTCCATAGTAAGTCATATTACGGGTTTCAGCGTACATGGCGGCGAGATAAACATTGTAGGCGTCGTATTTTGCACCAACGGTCCAGGCTTCGGCGGTTTCACCACCCGCCATTGTGTTGCCATGAGCACTGTCACCCAGACCACTACCTACCTGAGCATTGGTACGATCGGAATTGGCGTATGCCGCACCCAGGCTTAAACCGAAGTCGAAGTCGTAGGAGGTGGACATACCGAAGCCGTCACCATTTTCTTTGGCCAGATTGCGATTAGTACTGTTGCCGGAACCTTCCTGGCCAAAGTCAGCACCTCCATTTTCATTATTACCCTGATACTGGAGCGCAAAGTTCAGACCATCAACCAGACCAAAGAAGCCGTTATTACGGTAGGTTGCTACGCCGTTAGTACGGCCTAACATATAAACGTCAGTCTGAGTGTAAGTATCGCCGCCGAATTCTGGCAGCATATCGGTCCAGGCTTCTACGTCGTAAACCACGCCGTAGTTACGACCGTAATCGAAAGTACCGTTTTGACCAAAACCTAAACCAGCGAAGCCGAGACGAGTCCAGGCGTCACCTTTATCACCTTCAGTACCGTTGGCCTGAATGTTGTATTCCCACTGACCATAACCGGTTAACTGCTCGGCAATTTGCGTTTCGCCTTTAAAACCCAGACGGGCATAGGACATGTCGCCGTCGCTGCCTGCATCGTCAGAGAAATAACGCAGGCCATCAACTTTACCGTACAGGTCCAGTTTATTGCCGTCTTTATTATACACTTCAGCCGCATTTGCAGCGCCTGCAATTAATAGAGCAGGGACAAGCATCGCCAGAACTTTTCTTTTCATTATGTATTCCCTATAATAATAATTGATATGAATAAGTGATCGAATCCTGAAGATCACTGTTGAATACTATTCCAGGAAGTTCATTCTTTTTTAAATATTACATGTAACAAATGTATTTAAAATTTTTCTAATTGTTTCTTTTGGTGTGGTTATAAATAATTTAATATGTATTTATTGCTTTATATTTAACTGTGTTATGTTTTTCTTTTAATAAATTATGGTTTGCGTTTTTAGAATTTATTTTGTGAATGTTTTATCGTAATTAACGCTATTTTAACGTCGTTCTGATTTTCTTTTTATTCCATTTATTGCCTTCATCAACTTGTCTGATACCTCCTTTCGTAATCATTGAGCGTGAAGACAAGGCGGAATATTGCTAATGTTGCTTTCTGATTCAGAGGAGGCAGCGTGGATTTACACTACTGGCAATCGCAGTTCGAAGCGTGGTTGGGCAAAAATCACCACGAGCAGGATAGCGCCCATGACATTTTTCATTTTCGTCGCGTCTGGGGAACGGCACAAAAGCTGTCGACGGATGAGGATGTTGACTGGCTTGTTGTGCTGACCGCGTGTTATTTCCACGATATCGTCAGCCTGCCGAAAAATCATCCCGATCGCCATCGTTCATCCGTGCTGGCCGCTGACGCGGCACGTCGCATATTAATGAACGATTTCCCTGCGTATCCTGAAGAGAAATTAGCGGCAGTCAGTCATGCGATTGAGGCGCACAGTTTTAGCGCCCACATTGCGCCAATGACCAGCGAGGCGAAGATTGTGCAGGATGCCGACCGGCTTGAAGCACTGGGCGCAATCGGTCTGGCGCGCGTGTTTGCCGTTTCCGGCGGGCTGGGCGTTTCGCTATTTGATGCTGAAGATCCCTTCGCGCAACGTCGCCCGCTTAACGATAAGCAATTCGCCCTCGACCATTTTCAGACAAAACTTCTGACCTTGCCGCAAACCATGCAAACCGCGCGGGGAAAGCTGCTGGCAGAGCATAACGCCGACTTCCTGGTGACCTGGATGGCGAAGCTAAGCGCGGAGCTAAGGGGGGAGTACGACTCGTTGGATCAGACGGTAATTCAGGCTTTTAGCTGCGATAAGTAGCAACCATACCCAAAACGTAAACGCGTTCATTTTGTGTTAACCTGTCGAATATCAATTTCGCCGGTTAAATGTATGCAGGAAAATCTTTCAGTAACAGGTTTCCAGGATCTGATGACGGACAATGCCGGGGCTGCCGTACAGGCGCTGCTGGGCAAACTGCTGGAAATCTATGATGTGAAAACGCTGGTGGCGCATCTGAATGGCGTTGGGGAGAACCACTGGAGCCCGGCTATTTTTAAACGCGTCGTGGCGAACGCAACGGCGTGGCATCGTCTGAGCGAGAGCGAATATACGCACCTCAGGACATTGTTGCCAACGCCTCCGGCACACCATCCGCATTATGCCTTTCGTTTTGTCGATCTCTTCGCCGGGATCGGCGGAATTCGCCGTGGCTTTGAAGCGATAGGCGGGCAGTGCGTGTTTACCAGCGAATGGAATAAACACGCGGTACGCACCTATAAAGCCAATTATTACTGCGATCCGCAACGGCATCATTTCAATGAAGATATTCGCGATATTACGCTGAGCCACCGTGACGGCGTGAGCGATAGCGAAGCAGCGGAGCATATTCGCCAGCACATACCGGAGCACGATGTTCTACTGGCCGGTTTTCCCTGCCAGCCATTCTCTCTGGCAGGGGTATCAAAGAAAAACGCGATGGGACGGGCGCATGGTTTCGCCTGCGATACGCAGGGGACGCTCTTTTTCGATGTCGTGCGGGTTATTGACGCCCGACGCCCGGCGATTTTTGTGCTCGAAAACGTCAAAAACCTGAAAAGCCACGACCAGGGAAAAACGTTTCGCATCATTATGCAAACGCTTGACGAACTGGGGTATGACGTCGCTGATGCTGCGGATAACGGGCCGGACGATCCGAAAATTATTGATGGCCGCCATTTTTTACCCCAGCATCGGGAGAGGATTGTGCTGGTGGGATTCCGCCGCGATCTTAATCTGAAAACCGATTTTACGCTGCGGGATATTGCCACCCGCTATCCGCAGCAGCGCATTACGCTGGCGGAGCTGCTTGAACCGGCGGTTGAAGCGAAATATGTGCTGACGCCGGTATTGTGGAAGTATTTGTACCGCTACGCGAAAAAGCATCAGGCCCGGGGTAACGGTTTTGGCTATGGGATGGTCTATCCTGCGAATCCCGGCAGCGTAACGCGCACATTGTCGGCGCGTTACTATAAAGATGGCGCGGAGATACTGATTGACCGTGGCTGGGATATGGCCGCAGGAGAGGCGAATTTCGACGATCCGGTGAATCAGCAGCACCGTCCACGCCGGTTAACGCCCAGAGAGTGCGCGCGGTTAATGGGATTTGAATCGCCGCAGGGATATCAGTTCCGCATTCCCGTTTCAGACACCCAGGCCTACCGTCAGTTTGGTAACTCCGTCGTGGTTCCGGCATTTGCCGCAGTAGCAAAACTGCTGGAGTCGAGAATTAAACAGGCCGTTACATTGCGCCAGAAAGAGAGCCAGCATGGCGGACGTACACGATAAGGCGACGCGCAGCAAGAATATGCGGGCGATAGCCACGCGCGATACGGCGATAGAAAAACGCCTTGCCAGTCTGTTGCAGGAGCAGGGGATGGCGTTTCATGTGCAGGACGCCACGTTGCCCGGACGCCCGGATTTTGTCGTGGATGAGTATCGCTGCGTTATCTTCACGCACGGCTGTTTCTGGCATCATCATGACTGCTACCTGTTCAAAGTTCCCGCCACGCGTACCGAGTTCTGGCTGAACAAAATCGGTAAAAATGTGGAGCGCGATCGGCGAGACATGCTGAGGCTTCGCGAGCTTGGCTGGCGTGTGCTGATTGTCTGGGAGTGTGCTTTGCGTGGCCGGTTGAAACTCAGCGACGCCGCACTGGCGGAACGGCTTGAAGAGTGGATCTGCGGCGGTGGCCCCACCGCGCAGATCGACACGCAGGGTATTCATTTACTGGAGTGATTTTTCCGATTCGCTCGCTGCGGTCGCGGGTCTGGCGGGAAACAAATATTTCCCCAGCGTCACCAGGACGACAGCGAAAACAATTACCCCTAATGCCAGCCACTCGACGGAAGAAAGGCTTTCTCCCCCCAGACCTGTTCCCAGCAACACCGCCACTACCGGGTTGACGTAGGCGTAACTGGTCGCCAGCGCCGGGCTGACATTACGGATCAAATACATATAGGCATTAATGGCGATAATGGAACCGAATAGCGCCAGATAACCTACCGCCATGAAGCCGGAGAGCGTCGGCATCGTCGTCAGCTTTTCCCCGGCGATAAAGGAAGCGAACATCAGCACAACACCGGCAGCCAGCATTTCAATCGCTCCGGCCATCATGCCTGTCGGCAACGCGATGCGGGCGCCGAACACGGAGCCGAATGCCCAGCTCATCGAGCCAATCAGGATCAACAGCGCGCCCCAGGGGTTGCCGCTCAAATTTCCGCCGCTATTGAGCATGATGATCCCCGCCAGGCCGATGGCGATGCCTGTCCACTCCAGTTTTCGCGTTTTAATGCCAAAGAAATGGCTGAAGCACAGCGTGAAGAGTGGGACCGTCGCGACCACCACGGCGGCGATGCCGGACGGTACATCCTGATGTTCCGCTACGGTAACCAGACCGTTCCCCACCGCCAGCAGCAGAATGCCAATCAGCGCGGCATTGAGTAATTGACGCAAAGGGGGCAGTTTATGCCCACGAAGAAGTAAGAATGTTGTTAACAAAATCCCCGCAGACAGAAAACGGACGCCCGCCATCATCAGCGGCGGCCAACTCTCAACGCCAATACGAATAACGAAGTACGTGGAACCCCAAATGATATACAGCGCGAAGAGTGCGCTAAAAAGTGGTAGTAACTGCCTGAAACGCATAATCCCTCACGGCGGAAATAAAAAGGTGCAACATAGTAAACGTCAAAACTATCGCGCTGGCGAGCGTTATAATTGCACTCTTTTGTTAAATTTTTGTTGACGATTGCTACCCGTTTCGGCATTACGTTTTTTACTTCATACTTACCTCTTCAAAAGAAAAATATTGAGGGATTTATTTTGGCAGGAAGTAGTTTGCTGACGTTGCTCGATGATATCGCCACGCTGTTGGATGATATCTCGATGATGGGAAAACTGGCCGCGAAAAAAACGGCAGGCGTATTGGGTGATGATCTGTCGCTAAACGCGCAGCAGGTGACGGGCGTGCGGGCGAACCGCGAACTGCCGGTCGTCTGGAGCGTGGCGAAAGGGTCGTTGATCAACAAGGTCATCCTGGTGCCTCTGGCGCTGCTGATCAGCGCTTTTATCCCGTGGGCGATTACACCGTTGTTGATGATTGGGGGCGCTTTTCTCTGTTTTGAAGGCGTAGAGAAAGTTTTACACACGCTTGAGGCCCGAAAGCACAAAGAGAGCCCGGAGGCGCGTCAGCAGCGTCTGGCCGCGATCGCCGCACAAGATCCTCTCACGTTTGAGAAGGAGAAAGTGAAAGGGGCCGTGCGCACCGACTTTATCCTTTCTGCGGAGATCGTCGCGATTACGCTGGGAATTGTCGCGGATGCGCCGTTGCTCAATCAGGTTCTGGTGTTGTCCGGTATCTCGCTGGTGGTGACGATTGGCGTTTATGGTCTGGTGGGACTTATCGTAAAACTGGACGACATGGGGTACTGGCTGGCGGAAAAACGCAGCGTACTGGCTCAGGCGGTGGGCAAAGGGCTACTGGTTACGGCGCCCTGGCTTATGAAGGCGCTGTCCATTGTCGGCACACTCGCGATGTTCCTGGTGGGGGGCGGGATCGTGGTGCACGGCATCGCGCCATTACACCACGCGATCGACCATTTTGCTCAGCAGCAGAATGGTCTTATTGCGCTCACGCTTCCCATGTTGATTAATCTGGTGCTCGGTTTCATCATCGGCAGCGTGGTGGTAGGGCTGGTAAAAACTGTTGCCAACGTTCGCGGTGGTTCGCACTAATTTATGCCTCGCCGGATTATGCAAAAAAGGCCATCGTCGTCTAAGGTGAAAAAGTTTCACTGGATACAGGAGGCAGGTATGGTCTTTTTTGTCAGTGAGGAAGTTATCGCAAAAGAAGGTGGTCCACGCATGATCGTAACCGGTTATTCCAGCGGCATGGTGGAGTGCCGTTGGTATGACGGTTTTGGCGTCAAACGGGAAGCATTCCACGAGAATGAACTTATGCCCGGTGATGGCAGGCGGTTGCGGGAAGATGTCTGATAAAGGAACGCCCGGTTAATGCCGGGCGTTTTGTTACCCCAGAAAATAGCCGTTGAGTCGCGACACATAGTTCAGGAATAAAAGTAGGGAGCCGTCAGGTGCCGCATGAAACAACGCCAGGAAACTGGAGCTGGCTGAGAACGTTAGCACGACGCTTTGGGCCAGGCCATGTCGTAAATATCTGTTTTCTGGTTGTGATGATTTGTTCAACATTGCTGACCTGGCGTGAAGTGGTCGTGCTGGAGTCGGCATACCGGGCCAGTCAACGTAACCATCTGGAAAACGTCGCTAATGTGCTGGACAGACAGCTGCAATTCAGCGTGGATAAACTCTTGTTTCTGCGCAACGGTATGTATGAAGCGCTGGTCACGCCGCTCGATTTTGCCGACCTGCACGATGCGGTGGCGCAATTTGCGCAACTGCGCGGCAAAAGTTTCTGGCAACTGGAGCTAGACAGACGGCGAACGTTACCGCTTAACGGCGTCTCTGACGCGTTTGTTAACCGTACAACGCTTCTCACGCGGGATAACGATGCGCTGGCAAACGAGTTAAGCGCCGCGCTGGAACTGGGGTATTTGTTACGGCTGGCGCATTCTTCTACCATGCTGGCGCAGCGGACAATGTATGTTTCGCGTTCAGGCTTTTATGTCTCAACTGAACCCACAACCAATGGCGGCGACATTATGTCCCGCTATTACCAGTATGTGATCCAACCCTGGTTCAGCGGGCAATCCCAACGACAAAATTCAGCGCGCGGCGTGCGCTGGTTTAGCTCGCCGGTGCCGGGCGGCGAAGTGCAACAAAAGGTCACCGTGAGCCTGTCGCTGGATAACGAAAGACACTGGTATGGCGTGCTGGCAATGGATATTCCGGTGTCATCCATGAAGCGTTTCCTGGAGGATGCGGTCGAAAAAGATTCTGAAGGGGAGTACCAGCTCTACGACTATCAGCTCAGGCTACTGGCGACCTCAACGCCGGAAAAGCGTCAGGTTAATACCTTTGATGACCTTGAACTGGCGTTGCTCGCGAATGACATCGAACATGATACGCATGGCGGTATCCGTATGGGCAGCCGCTATATCAGTTGGGAAAGGCTGGATCATTTCGATGGCGTGCTTTTGCGTGTTCATACCCTGAGAGAAGGCGTGCAGGGGGCTTTTGGCAGTATCAGTATTGCGCTTGGTCTCCTGTGGGCGCTTTTCACGATGATGTTGCTCATCTCATGGGTTGTTATCCGCAAGATGGTCAGCAATATGTTTGTGCTGCAAAGTTCCCTGCAATGGCAGGCCTGGCACGATCCTTTGACGCGGCTGTATAACCGTGGCGCATTGTTTGAGAGGGCGCGCGTACTGATACAGCGCTGCCACGAGCAGCGACAGCCGTTTTCCGTTATTCAGATCGATTTGGATCACTTTAAGAGCGTCAATGACCGTTTCGGCCATCAGGCGGGAGATCGGGTGCTCTCCCATGCCGCCGGGCTTATTAGCGGCACAATACGTTCGCATGACCTTGCCGGGCGCGTAGGCGGCGAAGAGTTCTGTATTGTCTTACCGGGGACGACGCTGGTGCAGGCAGCACAGATCGCAGAGCGGATACGCCAGCGCGTGAACGACAAAGAAATCCTGATCGCAAAAGGCACGACCCTGCGCATTAGCGCATCGCTGGGCGTAAGCGGGGCGCAGGAGAACGGAGACTACGATTTTGAACAGTTGCAGTCGCTGGCGGATCGCCGGTTGTATCTGGCAAAACAGGCCGGGCGCAATCAGGTTTGTGTCCGTGACGACCATCCCGCGCCGTCGCCTGATACACGCTGAACCATTAGCTGTATTAATCATTTCTGCGAGAAATATTTGCTTGTCATACAAAAAAATTGCAGATAAGGTAAAACGCACATCAGATTTTCTGGTGTAACGAATTTTCAAGTGCTTCTTGCATAAGCAAGTTTGATCCCGGCTCTGAGAGCCGGGATTTTTTTCACCCCAGATCAGCGATTGATTTCCGTGACGCTAAAATCATGAATATCGAGTTCAAACGCATCCGCTAATTCATGCCATGTATGATAATCGCGGCCATCCACACTGACTTTCTCAGGATCATCAGCGCTGCGATGAATTTCGCTCTCGCTGATTTCATTGATCGCCGCGAGCAGGGCGTCAACATCAACGCTGACTTCGCGCTTGGCCGTTTCGCTGTACTCTTTCGCGGTTTTCATCTTCAGTACCTCATTTAACCGTGGCATCTGTAAGTATAGACCGTTGAGAAAACCAGCAATCACGCGCGGCAGACGCTGCCAGAAAAAGGAATTTGTTCTACACTGGCACAAAGCCACAGGAGGATAATTGATGAAGGTGAATGATCGGGTAACAGTCAAAACAGACGGCGGCCCTCGTCGGCCAGGCGTGGTATTGGCGGTTGAAGAGTTTAGTGAAGGTACGATGTACCTGGTTTCGCTGGAAGACTACCCGCTCGGTATCTGGTTCTTCAATGAGTCAGGCCATCAGGATGGGATCTTTGTGGAAAAAACAGAGTAATGTGATTTTGTCGCTTTTACCCTGACTGGTGGAATATCCACCAGTCAGGGGGCCTCATCGCATGTTAACAAAAATTCCGTTTGTCACGTTATCCGTCAGCCGCACGACATGATAGATAACCTGTTTATTATGCGTTTTTATCTTCCGTTTAATATTCCCTTTGTGGGATGACACCGTCTTTGCCTTGATATTCATTTGATCTGAAATCTGTATTGTTCCCTGTCCATCCATCCACATTCGCAACATACTGGATTCAGTACGGCTTAAAGATAACGTAGGTAAATTTACTACTCCTACAATATCCGTCTCTTTTTTCAGAATATCGCCAAGAATATCATCCAGAGAATCGGGCTTAATTGATTTTGAACTAATCAATAAGTTTTTTCTTACTAATAAGTATTCATCAAAATGCACATTAGCAATTGCCATAAAAACAATAAATAACGTGTTGGGATGCTGATTAATGATCTGCTTTATTTGCTGACTGTTAGATGGATCATGGATGAAACAGTCCTCATTAATAAACACCACAGAAGGCTGCTGTGAGTCACAAGCGATGGCGAGTTCGTCAACGGTCTCAATGTCGTTGATTTCCCTTTTTTTCACCCCTCTGCTTACCAGATACCCGGTCAAACCTAGCCGGGTGTAACTGCATAAATCCATAATAATCGTTGACATGGCATACCCTCACTCAATGCGTAACGATAATTCCCCTTACCTGAATATCTCATCACAACCCAACGGAACAATAATAGTGACCTAAGATGACGCTTTCGCTGTTTTCAGGCGAACTTACTATCCCGTAAAGTTACGTATAATTTGCCAGGAATCTTCTCAAAGTAAAGTAAATGTTATGTTATGTGAGTAAGGTAAAAACAAATAAAGCGCAGCAGATATATCCTGGTAGATGTTTTTAGATTTTAAATTTAGGAAAATCCTTAGTAAGACAGGATAAAAATCATGGGTTATTGGTTGTCGGCATTTCGCTAACGATATCAGCAAGCAAATTGAAAATTTCACCGAATAAGTGTTCACAGAAAGGGGCAATTAATGGCATGAGCGCGGTTATTAACAAAATGCCGACGGATAAGGTTAACGGGAAGCCAATAACAAATACGGATAACTGCGGAGCCATACGGTTTAATAGCCCGAGCGACAGGTTGAGTGTGAGCAGTAACGTAATGACCGGCAAGGCTAACATGAGTCCGTTGAGGAAGATCAGTCCGCCTGCCCGGGCAAGCGCCAGAAACGCATTGCTGTTGACCGGGTCGCCGCCGATAGGCAGCGTATGGAAGGTGTCTACCAGCAGCGAGATCAGCCACAGATGGCCGTTAAACGTAAGAAACAGCAGCATGGCGAGCATGTCGAGGATTCTGGCGAGTACCGGCATATTGAGGCGGCTGCCCGGGTCAACAAACGTGGCGAAAGAGAGACCCATTTGCAGACCGATGAATTCCCCCGCCGTACGCACCGCAGCAAAGGCAAACTGCATGGTAAACCCTAGCGCAATGCCGATCATGATTTGCTGCATGGCGAGCCATAAGGCTTCGGTGGAAAAAACAGGCACATTATTCGCCGGGAGTGAAGGGGCGATAATGAGAGTGATCATAAACCCCAGCCCCAGCTTTACCCGTTTGGGAACCGTACGTTCACTGAGGATCGGCGCGGTAGAGATCAGCGCCAGTACACGTAACAGCGGCCAGAAGTAGAGGTTAAGCCAGTATAACCATTGATCGCTTGTGACCTGCAACATCGCGTCTTATCCGATGATATACGGCAAGTTACTGAACAGCGTACGCACGTAATCCAGCAGCAGGTTAAGCATCCAGGGGCCCGCCACAATAATCGCCGTAAATACCGCCACAATTTTCGGGATAAATGACAGCGTCATTTCGTTGATCTGGGTGGCGGCCTGTAAAATACTGATGATAAGGCCGGTAAACAGCGCAACCAGCAGCAGAGGCGCGGCAAGCGCAAGCGCGACCTTCATTGCCTCCGTGCCTATCATCATGACCGATTCGGGTGTCATTTTGCGCCTCTAACTGTAAAAACTTTGGGCAAGAGAGCCAACGAGCAACTGCCAGCCGTCGACCAGGACAAAAAGCATAAGCTTAAACGGTAGCGCAATGGTGGCTGGCGGCACCATCATCATCCCGAGCGCCATCAACACGCTGGCGATAACCAGATCGATAATCAGGAAGGGGATGAAAATCGTAAAACCGATCTGAAAAGCGGTTTTTAACTCGCTGGTGACGTAGGCCGGGAGCAAAATTCGCATCGGCACGGCTTCCGGCCCCTGTAGCGGGCCGCTGTTTGCCAGACGCGCGAACAGGCCCAGGTCAGCCTCACGGGTCTGCCGCAGCATAAACTCCCGCAGCGGCTGAGCGCCTTTTTCCAGCGCTTCCTGCATGGAAATCTTTTCTTCGCTGAAAGGCTGCCAGGCATCCACGTAAATTTTGTCGATAACCGGCGACATAATAAAAAACGTCAAGAACAGCGCCAGCCCGAGAAGCACCTGGTTTGGCGGCGCAGAGGGCGTTCCCAGCGCGTTTCGCAGCAAGCCGAAGACGATAATGATGCGGGTAAAGCTGGTCATCATCAGCAAAATGGCGGGCAGGAACGTCAGTGACGTAATAAAGACCAGCGTCTGTACCGGCAGGGACCAGCTTTGCCCGCCGCCGGGTAGCGGTTGGCTGACCAGTCCGGGTAATTGTGCGAACGCGGCAGGGCTGATAAACCACAAAGCCATCAGCGTGAGGGATAACAAACGGCGCATCAGGATCTCCCGGAACGCTTCAACAAACTCTTCATCATGGCCTGGAAATCCGCAGGGGCGGCCGGTTTTTCTTCTGCAACGACAGGCGCAGGGGGGAGGGTATGCAACACATTGACGTGCGTGGCCGTGACGCCCAGTACCAGCCGAGCGTCTTCAACATCGACAATGACCACGCGCTCACGCGGGCCCAGCGAGGTGCTGGCTGACACTTTCAACCCTCGCGTACCGGCGCCTTTGGGCGCAAAACCCAGGCGTTTAATGACCCAGGCTGCGACCAGAATCAACACGATGATCCCAAACAGCGCGCCGCTCACCTGAACTAACGGCGAGCCTGATACGGCAGAGGGCTGTGAAACGGTAGCCTGGGTTTTCATGCTCAACGGCTCAGACGACGCATACGTTCAGACGGCGTGATGATATCCGTGATGCGCACGCCGTATTTATCGGCGACCACCACGACTTCACCCTGGGCAATCAGGTAGCCGTTAATCAGAATATCCAACGGCTCGCCTGCCAGTCCGTCCAGTGCGACCACTGAACCCTGCGTCAGGCGCAGCAGCTCCTTGATGGTCATGCGCGTGCGACCCAGCTCCACGGTCAGCTTGACCGGAATATCCATGATTAAATCGATATCCTGTAGGTTTCCACTGACGTCGCCGCCGCCCAACTGCTGGAAGACGGCATCGGCCGCGCTTTTGCTGGTCGTTGTTTTTTGCTCGTTTAACGCGTCAGCCCACAGATCGTCCAATGCGCCGGTATTCTCATCGGACGGATTATTCATGTCACTCATTTGGGCTGTTCCTCATTCAGCGAATTCAAAATCGGGTTGATCAAATGCTCTACGCGCAACGCATACTGACCGTTCACGGTGCCATACTGGCTGGTCAGTACAGGTACGCCGTCCACATGAGCAATAATGCGGTCGGGTTTTTCAATCGGCAGCACGTCGCCGGGTTTCAGCTTTAATATCTGGGAAAGGCGCAGCGGGATGTCCGCAAAGTTCGCCACCAGCTCCAGCTCTGAATGCTGAACCTGACGCACCAGATTGTCGCGCCAGTTCTGATCTTCATGACGCGAGTTTTCCAGCGGCGGGTTCACCAACAGCTCCCGCAGCGGCTCAATCATGCTGAAAGGCAGGCAGATGTTGAACTCGCCTGTCAGGTTGCCAATTTCGACGTGGAACGGTGTGTTCACCACAATGTCGTTCGGAGAGGTGGTGATATTGGTGAATTTCACCTGCATCTCAGAGCGAACGTACTCCACTTCCAGCGGGTTGATCGCTTTCCACGCGTCGCTGTAGCCTTCAAGCGCCAGCTTCAGCATGCGGTTGATAACGCGCTGTTCGGTATGCGTAAACTCACGACCTTCCACTTTGGTCGGAAAACGCCCGTCGCCGCCAAACAGGTTATCCACGGCGATAAACACCAGACTCGGCGAGAACACCACCAGACCCGTACCGCGCAGCGGCTTCAGATGGATCAGGTTCAGGTTGGTCGGTACGGGTAAATTACGCGCAAATTCGTGATATGGCTGAATGCGGATCGCGCCCACGGTAATATCCGGGCTGCGACGCAGCAGGTTAAACAGCCCCATACGGAATTGACGCGCGAAACGTTCGTTAATGATCTCCAGCGCCTGTAGGCGCTCGCGCACCACGCGACGCTGTGTATTGGGATCATAAGGACGAATATCATTGTCGCCCACGCCGCCAGGGGTGGGTTCGTCTTTGGCCTCGCTGTCGCCGTTGAGCAGCGCATCGATTTCAGCCTGAGAAAGAATACTATCGCCCATGTCTTTACCGCAGAATGAAAGCTGTATAAAGAACGTCGGTGACTTCCTGTTTCGGTTGTCCAGCAACGAGCGGAGTAGAGAGCGTTTCTTTGATTGCCGCGATCAGCGTCTGCTTCCCGGCTTCTGTCGAAAGCGCAGTGGCATCCTGACGCGAAAACAGCAGTAACAGACGGCTGCGCACTTCTGGCAGATATTCGCTCAGACGCGCGCGCGTCACTTCGTCCTTCAGGCGCAGCGTAATCCCGATATACAGCACGCGATCGGCATCGCCCAGATTGACGGTAAACGTATCCAGCGCGAAAAATACGGGCGCTGGCGGCGGTGGCGGGGCCGCGGTAGCGCTGGCGGTCGGGTGCTCCTGCATCCGCCAGTAGCTATAGCCGGCGGTTGCGCAGGCGGCAAGAGTAATCAACACCAGCAAAGGGATCCAAATTGAGCGTTTGCTCTTTCTGTTAATCGCGGAGTCAGTCATCAGATACGGGCTTCCTGTTTCGGTACAGCTTATTGGCTGATTATCCCGTGTCCTGTCCACGGCAAAGCGTGGAAAAGACGCGGATAATCATGCTACCTCTGGCGTTAGGCGAAGATATCCACCGCGCCATCGCCGCGAGCGGCAGCCTGGAGCGAGCCCGGCGTCGTCAGTGCGATGTCATCTTCGGCGGCAAAAGCCTCTTGTCCCTGTGCGCGGGAAGCGTGCTGCTGCTGGGATGACGACTGCTGCTGTCCGGCGAAACTTTCACTGCTGATACTGCTTTGTCCCAGCTGGATGCCGTTTTCCGCCAGTTGGGTACGCAGTACGGGTAACGCGGCTTCCAGCGCGGCGCGAACGTGGCTATGCGCTGACACCATTTGCAGTTGCGCCTGGTTATCATCCATTTTGAGGGAGATTTGAATCTGCCCCAGTTCCTCCGGGTGCAGACGCAGTTCCGCGCTCTGCTGCCCCTGGCGGGTAAACAGCGTCACATGCTGGCTTAATGACTGCTGCCACTCATGGCTGCCCAGCGGCGCGCTGAGCACCGGGGCGGCTGCGACAGGCGCGGGTTGCGTCTGCGTCGTCATACCGCCAGGCGTGGTCATGGCGCCAATGGTCGTGACCGGAGAAGGCGTGCTTTCCATGTCGGCTTTAGCGGCAGCGGCGGCGACCAGCGGCGTTACCGGCTGGTTGCTTGCTGAGTTTGCGGTGACGTCAGGCGCGGCATCGACTTTCCCTTTTTTCAGCTCGCCAGTCGTCAGCCCGGCAACTGCATCCTGCATAGCGGCGCGCGTATCGCCACGCAGCGATGCCGGGGCGGAGAGTGCGCCTTCAGCCGACGCGGTTCGCGTGGTTGGCGTCAGCGCTGGCTGGCCCGGTAACATGGCGAAGAGCGCGCTCAGATTCGCGAGGTCTTCATCGCTCAGCGCCGGTGCGTTGTCGTCCTGCCGGGCAGTCTTACTTAACGCGTTCAGGGCGTTGCTTTTCAGCGAAGGCGTCAGCGTGGACAGCAACTGCTGTGCCTCGGTCAGGTCTGCTGTGGCGTCATCCGTCAGCAGATCCTGGCGCGCCAGAAGATCGGCCAGCGGTGTCGTCTGCGGCGTATCGGCATTTTTTTGCAGCAATCCTTTTTGCAGTTTGCCGCCTGCCGCCTGGAGATCGGCAAGCGAAAGCGGGGCATCTTTACCCTGCGCGTCGCCTGCACCCAAAGCACCGGCTAACAGCGCCAGAAAATCCTGGGCTGAATCGGCTGTTTTACCGGCCTGAAGGCCTGTCGTTACGTCTGTGTCGGTCGTGATCAGTTGGGGCAAGGTGATCATTCGGTTTTCCTCATTGCAGCACGCTGAGCAAATTCATCCATTTTTTTCTGATCCAGGCGGTTTTCAGCCAATAACGCTGCCGCACTTTGTCTGTCCTGTAAGGTCTGCCAGGCCTGAAGCCGTTGTTTCTTTTCACGCCAGCTGTTCAGCGCCACGTCCACTTTTTGTGTCCACTGCGTCAGCTGCTGGCGATGCTGCTCAATGGCCTTCTCCAGCGTCTGAATAAATTGCTGATAGTTAATCCAGCGGTTGCTGGCAATCCCCTGGCCCATATCGGCATTGAGATTGTTGCGATACTCATGCTGATAATCAATCAGCATTTTCAGTTGTTCTTCCGCCTGCTGGAATCCGCGTCGCATTTCCCCTAATAAGAGAGCGGCATCATCCACTTCTTTCTCGGCCAGATCTTTTAATGTCGCCAGCGCACCATGTTGTGCCATGACCTATGCCCTCCTGCTTCATCACACCGTCGGGAAAATCAGTTCCAGCGCCTGGAGAGAATCTTCCCAGTCGGCTCGTTCGAAAATACCTTGTTGCAAAAACGCCTCCAGCTGCGGCCACAGCGCGATGGCTTTATCCAGCATGGGATCGCTGCCTTTGGCATACGCGCCGACGCTCACCAAATCGCGGTTACGCTGGAAACTGGACAGCAACTGTTTGAAATTCCGTACGCGTGCATAGTGTTGCTCGGTGATCAGCGACGTCATTGCACGGCTGATCGACGCTTCAATATCAATGGCCGGGTAGTGACCGGCTTCGGCCAGACGACGGGATAACACAATGTGTCCATCCAGGATCGCACGCGCCGAGTCGGCGATTGGGTCCTGCTGATCGTCGCCTTCGGTCAATACCGTATAAAACGCGGTGATGGAGCCGCCGCCGTGAATGCCGTTCCCCGCACGTTCCACCAGCGCAGGTAATTTTGCGAAGACCGAAGGCGGATACCCCTTGGTCGCAGGCGGTTCGCCGATCGCCAGCGCAATCTCACGCTGCGCCATCGCGTAGCGGGTCAGGGAGTCCATGATCAGCAGTACGTGCTGCCCGCGATCGCGGAAATCCTCGGCAATACGCGTGGCATAGGCCGCTCCCTGCATTCGCAGCAGTGGCGAGACGTCCGCAGGCGCGGCAATCACCACCGAACGCGCGCGCCCGTCAGCGCCCAGAATGTTTTCGATAAAATCTTTAACTTCGCGGCCACGTTCGCCAATCAGCCCGACGACGATAACGTCCGCGCGGGTATAGCGCGCCATCATGCCGAGCAGAACGCTTTTACCCACGCCGGAACCGGCAAACAGCCCCATACGCTGTCCGCGTCCGACGGTAAGCAGCGCGTTGATGGGGCGGACGCCGGTATCCAGCACATGCTCAATAGGCGTTCGCTGCAAGGGGTTGAATGGTTGAGTGATTAACGCGCCGGTTTCCGTGGTGTCTGGCGCGGGAAGACCATCCAGCGGCTTGCCGCCGCCGTCCAGCACGCGCCCCAGCAGGGCAGGGCCGAGCGGCAGCTGTTTTCCGCTTTGCAGACCTTCTCCGGCAATATTTTTTGCGTAAACGCGTGCGCCGGGAAGAATGCCTTCGACCTCTTCCAGCGGCATTAAAAACAGCCGCTGGCCATTAAAGCCGACGACTTCGCTTTCCACTTCGCGTGTTTCCGTCCCGTCCTGCCGTTCAATGACGCAGGTCGCGCCGAGCGGCAGCTGCAAGCCAGTGGCTTCCAGCACCAGACCGGTGGCGCGGGTCAGCCGCCCGTAGCGACGCACCGCCGGGAGCTGCGCCATTTTGGCTTCGAAGTTATCCAGCGTATTCAGCCAGCGGGTCAGGCGCGTAGTCATCAGACGACTCCGGGAGCCGCCAGGCGGCAGAGTTCTTGCCAACGCGTGGCGACGCTGGCGTCCAGATCGCCTTCATCGGCGGACACTTTACAGCCGCCATGATGCAGCGTGGGATCGCCGCGCAAACGCCAGCCGTGCAGGCTGAGCGTGGCCCCGAGCATCTCTTCGACGCGCTGTAAATCATCCGGGTGAACGCGTAATTGCGGTTTCCCGCTGAACAACGGTTCCTGTTGCAACAATTGCTGGATCTGTTTAATGAGTGCGGAGTTGTCCACCGCTGGCGTCTGGCCGATCACCTGGCGAGCGGCTTCCAGCGCCATTTGCATCAGGCGCGAGGCAATCACGCTGTCCAGCGCGTCCAGCGTATTCTGAAACTCGCTGACCAGTTGCTGCATTCGGGCATTCAGCGGCGCCTGTTGAGCGCGCGCCTGCGTCTGGCCTTGCTCCAGCCCTTGCGCTAATCCTTCCTGATAGCCCTGTTCGTGGCCTTTCTGGCGGCCTTCGGCGAGGCCCGCGTTATACCCTTGCTCGTGCGCCTGCATTTTCAGCTGCGCCAGTTGCTGCTCAAGCTGCTGTTCGGCACTCAGCTCCGGTTCGTCATCGATGGCTATCGGTTCGTCGCGGTGCTCCATTGGCACAAACTCGGCCAGGGGAGGGACGAGATCGTCCGGTGTCCAGATCTGCCACGGCAATTCGTTAGACATAGGTATCCTCGCCGCTGCCGATTACCATTTCGCCGGTTTCCGCCAGACGACGCACAATAAGCAGAATGGCTTTCTGTTCGTTCTCCACCTGAGACAGACGTACCGGGCCACGGTTGGCGAGGTCGTCGCGCAGAATATCGGCAGCACGCTGCGACATGTTGCGCAGGAATTTCTCGCGTAGCGGCGGCTCGGCGCCTTTCAGGGCGATCAGCAACGACTCGGAATCCACTTCCTGCAACAGACGCTGGATGCTGCGATCGTCGACTTCCACCAGATTTTCGAACAGGAACATTTCGTCGATAATTTTCTGCGCCAGCTCGCCGTCGAATTCGCGTACGGCGCTGATAACCGCCTCTTCCTGCTGGGTTTTCATCAGGTTGATGATTTCTGCCGCGGTTCTCACGCCGCCCATTTTGCTGCGCTTGAGGTTCTGACCGTCGAGCAGACCATTCAACACTTCGGTCAGTTCCGCCAGTGCGGCTGGCTGTACGCCGCCGAAGGTCGCGATACGCAGCATGACATCGTGGCGCAGACGTTCGTCGAACAGCGCCAGAATATCGGCGGCCTGGCCGCGTTTGAGATGCACCAGGATGGTGGCGATAATCTGCGGGTGTTCGTCGCGGATAAGGTCGGCGGCGCTTTGCGGCTCCATAAAGTTGAGCGTTTCAATGCCGCTGGCGGTATCCCGCGTTTCGAGGATATCTTCCAGCAGACTGGCGGCACGCTCTTCACCCAGCGCTTTAACCAGCACGGAACGCAGGTATTCGTTGGCGTTGATGTTGAGTGCGGCAAACTGTTCGGCTTCTTGCTCAAATTCCGCCAGCACATCGGTCAGCTGTTTGTTGGAAATCTGGCGCACGTTCGCCATTGCCGAACTCAGGGTTTGCACTTCGCGCGTGGAGAGGTGCTTAAACACCTCTGCCGCACGGTCTTCGCCAATGGTCATCAGCAGGATGACGCTTTTATCGGTGCCGGTAAGTTTATTGCTCATGATCGTTATTCATCCACTGGCGAATGACCAGCGCCACGACGCGCGGATCGTTATCTGACATTTCGCGAATACGCTGGCTCATCACTTCTGCGCCCAGACGCTGGTTCGCCCGGCGCTGCTGGGTCTGTTCGTCTTTGCTGAGGCGAACTTCTACCGCTTCTTCGGTTTCCTGACGAACCTGCGCCTGTTCCTGCGCGGCTTTCGTCTCTTCAGCGCGGCGAGCAAGCTGCGGTCGAACCGCTTTGCGCCACAGAATCCAGGCAACCAGCAGAACCAGGAGCCAGCGACCTGCGGAGATCAACTGCTCAATAAAGGCTTGCTGTTTCCAGAATGGCAGCTCGCCGCCCAGGTCGTCCGTTGCGGTAAACGGTGAGTTCACCACGTTAAGGGTATCGCCGCGTTTGTCGGAGAAGCCCATCGCTTCGCGGGTCAGATCTTCGATCTGCTTCATCTGTTCCGTGGTTAACGGCAGCGGTTTGCCGTCCGGCAGGGCGCGGTAGTTCACCACGACCGCCACGGAGAGTCGCTGCACATCGCCCACGTTCAGTTTGGTGTGGCGAATGGTGCGATCCACTTCATAGTTACTGGTTTCGTTGCGCTGCGTATTGCGCGGCACATTGCTGTTCGCATTGTTGGTCGTCTGCGTGTTCTGCGCGTTTTGCTGATTAGCAGGCGGTGTGCTGATCGGCGCAGCATTCGCTGGCGCAGGCTGATTCGACAGCGCACCCGGTACGCCGCCCGGATAGCCGGAGCCGATTTGCTCGCTTTCATTAAGCTGGCGTGAGCGCAGCACGGCCTGCGATGCGTCGCCGTTCGGACGGTATTGCTCTTCCGTCTGCTCTTTGTTGGCAAAATCCAGCTGCGCAGTAACCTGAGCATGGACGTTGCCGTTGCCGACGATTGGCGAAAGAATCGATTCGATACGGCGCTGAATGCGTCCTTCCACATCGCTGGCGTATTTCAATTGCGCGTCGTTCAGATCGCGGCTGCTGGTATTGGACTGAGTCAACAGATGACCGCCCTGATCGACCAGCGTGACGTTACCTGGCGGCAGACCCGCAACGGCGCTGGATACCAGATGCACCACCGCGCTGATTTGCCCTTCATCCAGCGCGCGGCCTGGTTCAAGATTGACCGTTACGGAAGCGGAAGGGGATTTCTGCTCGCGCACGAACAGAGAAGGTTTTGGCATCGCCAGGTGGACACGGGCGCGTTTTACCGGCCCCAGGGTTTCGATAGTGCGGGCCAGCTCGCCTTCCAGCGCGCGCTGGTAATTGACCTGCTCGCTGAACTGGCTGATGCCGAATTTTTCCTGGTCTAACAACTCGAAGCCGACAGCGCCGCCTTTTGGCAATCCCTGTTGCGCCAGGCGCAGGCGAAGCTCATGCACTTTATCGGCAGGCACTTCAATCGCACCGCTTCCTTCGGTGAAGCGGTAAGGGATGTTCATCTGGGTCAGCTGCGTGACAATGGCCCCGCCATCCTGATCGGAAAGGTTGCTGAACAGCGTGCGATAATCTGGCGCTTTCGCCCACAAAACCATAGCAACGATGATGGCAACGGCGGCTGATCCCGCCACAATCAGAGGAATTCTGGGATTCGCGCGCAGGCGATTAAGCCACTCGAGAGGTTTAGGTTGGGTTGCAGTCGATGCAGTCGCACTCATCTCGCACCTCGTGACTGATCGTGGACGGCGTTTTTTGCAAAGTGGAACAAGACTCACTCCCGGGTCAGCAAACTCGAAAAATTGACGGTCTCATTATTTGCGGTTTCGAATTTTTCTATGCGCCAAAAACCGAGGTTTTTTATCGCTATTTAGCGCCTTTATCTTATTGACAAACTGGTAATCTCTGCTGTGTAAAAAATCATCCAGGGGATTAGCATGTCAGCAATACAGGGGATTGAAGGGGTCATCAGCCAGCTACAGGCAACGGCGATGTCCGCACGGGCGCAAGACGCGCTGCCGCAACCAACCGTAAGTTTTGCCGGTCAACTGCATGCGGCACTGAATCGCATCAGTGATACGCAAACCACCGCGCGCGTACAGGCAGAAAAATTTACTCTGGGTGAGCCAGGCATTGCGCTTAATGATGTGATGACCGATATGCAAAAAGCGTCTGTCTCAATGCAGATGGGCATTCAGGTGCGCAACAAACTAATGTCGGCGTACCAGGAAGTGATGTCGATGCAGGTGTAGCCAGACCTGCTGAATGCATCATACAGGCCGGATAAGGCGCTTGCGCCGTCATCCGGCAAATGATTACTTCTGAATCAGATAGCGAATCGTTGGGCCATCCTGCTGAATATCCAGCACCGTATAGCCGTGATTGCGCGCATCCAGCGGAATATTATTGATGGATTGCGGGCAGTCGCTCACCACTTCCAGAATTTCTCCCTTTTTTAACTGCGGCATCGCTTCCAGCGTGGCGACGGCCGGGTAAGGGCAGGGCTCGCCAACCATATCAAGACGGTAATCAGGAACGATATTTTTCATGCGGATTCCTTAGCAGGGGTTAACCCGGAGCGACGGAAGAAACGTTTTTCCCAGCCGATTATCAGCATCAGCGCGGTAAACAACAGCAGATAAGTGACCAGCAGGCCGCCCAGCGGGCCGAAGGTGTCGAGCAGATTCACTTTGTCCCAACGGGTTGCCAGCGCCGGGGCAAAATCATCCCAGTAATATGCCAGAATAGTGGAGCCGATAACGTTGCCGAGACCTACCCACCAGTAGTGCACCTGACCTTCCACTGCGCGGTACATCCAGCCGGTTTCACACCCGCCCGCCAGCACGATGCCAAAACCAAACAGCAGACCACCGATAACGGCGTTCGGGCCAGCCCACATAATCTTCGCTTCCACGCCTAACTGCACGTAGCTGAAAATTCCGATAGCGCTCACCGCCATCCCGAAGATGATGGCTTTCGCCATATGGGTGCGACCGGTGATCCACAGGTCACGGAAGGCCGAGGTGAAACAAATTTGCGCACGTTCAATCAGCAGACCAAAACCCACGCCGAACAGCATGGCCAGCCCCAGTTTTGGCTGGTTCATCGCCGTCAGCAGCGCCCAGCCGATCATGCCGATAAAGACCAGCATCCCCAGACGGAAACGGCGGCGCGCCTGATCCGGCTTCTGCGTCAGCGGCGAGGCAGCGGAGACTTTCTGCATTTTGACCGGGATACGGAATATGGGCAGTAGCGTGAAGCGTGCGCCGAACCAGGAACCGATGGCGGTTGCCAGCGCAAAGAACCAGGCATGAAGAGAAAACTGTGGAATGCCGGTGAAGAAGGCCGCCAGATTGCAACCCATCGCCATGCGCGCGCCAAAACCGGCAATCATCCCGCCGATAATCGCCTGCATAATGCGGATACGGCTGCGCGGCATACGTAATTTAACGTTGTTGGCCCACAGTGCCGCGGCAAAGCAGCCGCCGAACATGCCGAGGATCATCATCCCGTCGATGCGGGTAAGAGGGGAACCTTCCAGATGGATCAGCTTGTAGTAACCCCACTCTTCAGCATGAACGCCAAACAGCTGGAGGATTTGTCCACCCCAGCGGGTGAATTCGCCCGTAACAGCCCAGAACGTACCGGTGATACCGAAATAATAAGTGGAGAGAATACCTGCTGCGATGACCGCAGGAACAGGCGCCCAGAATTTAACTAACCAGGCTTGTTTGAATTGTTGCCATGACATGCTTTCTTAGCCTCTGAACTCAGAAGGAAAATAAAAGAAGAGCGGATAGTACACCGATCAGATTTTTTGCCTACTACTAATAAGAAGTAATATCGACTGGATCAATATTACTTGTTGGCCCTGAAAGGCTGGCGACATCAGGGCTTTAATGCCACAATCCTGTTTTCTTCGCATGCAGGATGAATGATGAAAAAAATAGCGATCGTTGGCGCATTTCTGGTCCTTACCGGGTGTGCAGAGGTACAGAATTATAACGATGTGGTGAAGACGCCAGCGCCAGCCGGTCTGGAAGGATACTGGCAGTCAAAAGGCCCTCAGCGCAAACTGGTGAGCCCTGAGGCGATAGCCAGTCTGGTGGTGACCAAAGAGGGGGATACCCTGGATTGCCGTCAGTGGCAGCGGGTGATTGCCTTGCCGGGTAAACTGACGCTGCTTTCCGGTGATTTAACCAACGTTACGGTGAAGCGCGAACTCTATGAGATTGAGCGCGAAGGGAACACGCTGGAATATGATGGTATGACGCTGCAACGCGTGGACCGACCCACGACCGAATGCGCCGACTATTTATCGAAACATCCGCTCGCGAGTCAGTTACCGTAAACATTTTCGGTAAACGCTGGCGGTAATCATGTTGATGCCGGGGGCGCTAACGCTTACCCGGCCGGTGTTCTCTCCTGTTCTTACAGCACATCTTCAATGACCCATACGCTGACGCAGCCGCCGTTGCAGGTGAACGTGGCTTCACCCTGTTCATCGGTGGTTACGCGCTCTTCCCGATTGCCTAAAAAATCACGCCAGGTCTTGTTGGCGTAATTTTCACCTAACGTAATGGTCTTCTCGCCGTCATCGCCGTTGGAAAGTACGACCACGCAGCCAGGATCGTCGTCTGTACCGCTACGGCTAAAGGCAACGCAGTTGGGGTGGTCGAAAAAGAGCGTCTGGATGCCGTGGGCAAAACGCTGGCGCGCGAGAATCAGTTGATCGAGCTGTTCGATAACGGGCATATCAATGGTGTAGGTTTCGCCGTCGCCACCCGTATCTTCGTAATGTGCGCCGTAGAGATCAGGGTAGAACACTGACGGTACGCCGTTCTCCCGCAACAGGATCAACGCATAGGCCAGCGGCTTAAACCAGGCTTCAACGGGCGCTTCAAGCGCCTGTAACGGTTGGGTATCGTGATTTGCTACGAGCGTTACGGCATGGAAAGGATCGGCTTCCACCAGCGTGTCGGTGAAAATCTGGCTCATATCGTAATCACGCCCTTGACGAGAGGCTTCGTGGAAGTTCATCTGTAGCGGCGCGTCGAACAGCATGGTTTTTCCATCCACCTGATCGATATAGGCTTGTAGCTTGTCCACTTCATGAGACCAGTACTCCGCCACAATGAACAGCGGCTTTGGCGCCACTTCCTGGACGTGTTCTATCCACTCTTTATAAAACCAGGCCGGAATGTGTTTGACCGCATCCAGGCGGAAGCCGTCGCAATGGGTTTGCGCCATGACCCAACGCGCCCAGTATTTGATCTCCTCGGTGACCGCATGGTTGCGAAAGTCGATGTTTTCGCCCATCAGATAGTCGAAATTACCCATTTCATCATCGACCTGGTCGTTCCAGCCGTCGCCAGTGTAGTCGTTGACGATCTTAAAGATGCCGTCTTCGTCCGGGTTTTCGATGTGATCAATACCGCTGAAGCATTTGAAATCCCAGATAAACTGCGAATATTGACCGGCGCGGGCAGGGAAGGTGTAACGCGTCCAGCCTTCACATTCGATGATCTCGTCATCGATTTGCGTGCGATCATCTTCATTGACCCGCTGTACGCGAATGGCCTCTTTTTCATCCGCGCCCATTTTGTGGTTGACGACCACGTCGAGCAAAACCGCAATGTCATTTTGTTTTAGCGCCTCAATGGCGGCCAGCAGCTGCGCTTTGTCGCCATATTTTGTGGCGACAGATCCTTTCTGATCAAACTCACCCAGATCAAACAGGTCATACGAATCATAACCTACGGAATATCCGCCGGACGCGCCTTTATAGGCGGGCGGTAACCAGACCATATTAATGCCGATATCATTGAGGCCGCCAGCGCGCTCAGCCAGTTCTGGCCAGAGCTTGCCGCCGTCAGGGTAATACCAGTGGAAGTACTGCAATAGCGTGGGGTTTTTCATCTTCCGTGCTCCAGAAGCCGTCAGGCCAACTTCTGGAGTATGGATGATTTTTCACAGGTGGATAAAAATTATTGATTCAGGTTACTGGGGAACAGAATATTTCCCGCCAGGTTCCCGTATGTCGTGGAGACGGACTGCTGTTTTCCGGTCTGGTCTATAAGCTGACGTAGCTCTTCCATACGATGCTGCAACAGCGTTTTTAACTCAGCCTCGTTACGGAGTACGGCATTCAGGATCTCTTTTGCCTGGTTTATCAGAAATGTATTGCCGGGAGAGATGGGGTTACGTGCAATACCTTCTACCAGTTGCACATAATTCATCTCCTGCTCAATCAGTTCATCCCATTTCCCTGAATGAGCGAGATCCAACATTGTGATACTAAGGGCATGCAGGGCATGCCAGTCGGTAAGTGACGGGATGAAGTTAGTCATCAAAGGGTATCCTGAACGGGTGAAACCGGTGAGCCAATCTGTTTCCAGGCATCAGCGATATTGGTTAGCAATCCCTCTACTTCAATGATAGCTTCGACGTCGTTATGTAAGTTGGCCAGTAACAAACGACGTATCATGTAATCGTAAAGTGATGCCAGATTGCGGGAAAGGTCTCCTTCAACGTCCATGTTGAGTCCCGCCTTGAGGCCGTTATCAATAATATTGATCGCTTTTGACAGCGCTTCACCTTTCGATAACAGTTCTCCCTGCTCCAGGAATAGTCGTGCCCTGACGAGAGCGCTTAGTGCTCCGTCAAAAAGCATAACAATCAGTTGGTGTGGGTCGGCACTCATTACCGCACTTTCCACCCCGACTTTTTGGTAGGAAAGAACACCACTTTTACTATACATATCAGTTCCTTAACTGCTGGATGAGCTAAACTGCTGTGTCAGGTAGTTTGCAGTATTGTTCATCTGACTGATCAACTTATCCAGTGAGGTGAACTGTGCTTTGTAGCGCGCCATAGTTGCTTCTATGGAGGCTTCCATCGCGTCATAGCGCTGTTCTAATGTCTTGAGCGTTTTGTTGATGCCATCCTGCGCGTTTTTAATAACCCCGGATTGATCGACGGAGGTATCCAGCATTTTGGTCAACATATTGTTCATTTCTGTAGCAAAACCTGTCGTTTTGCCATCGCCGATAAAGTATTCCTGAACCGCCTGTGGGTTATCAGTTAATGCTTTCGTTAGCTTAGTGCTGTCTATTTTCAGGTTACCTGTCGAACCGTCGGCGCCGGTCACCGGATCCTGAGTAATACCCAGTTGAGATATAATGGCGTAAGCGCCGCCTTGTACATCCGTCAGCAGACTGCGTAATTGCGATTGAATGGAACGCACGTTGGTGTCGCCCATTAACGCACCGTTAGTTGCTGACTGGTCTTTGCCCTGCTCAACTTTGACGTACTTCGTCACGCTGGCGATGGTTGACTGTAGCGCATTATAGGCTGTTACCCAGTCATTTATTGCTTTGCTGTTCTCTTCTGTTGCACGGGTTAATTCCAGCGTTTCGTCGGCGGTGCTTTTATTCTTCAACGTCAACGTGACGCCTGGCAGCGCATCAGAAATGATATTACTTGAACGTTCAAGTTCGACGCCGTTCACTGTCAGTTTTGCGTTCTGCGATGCGGTCTGCTCGGTTAGCGCATTTGTTGAAGCATCGTGACCGATAACCTGCTGGAGCGTGTCGTCACCGGTTACCGTTACGGTCATGTCTGAGTCCGTACCCGTCGTTTTTGATGTCAGCATCAGACGATAGTCGCCGTCAGAAGCCTTCATTACCGTGGCGGAGACGTTACCATTGGAATTATTAATGGCTTTCGCAATACCGTTCAGGCTGGTGTCGGAATCCGACAATGTAATTTCTAAAGGATCTTTGGTTCCCGGCTGCGTAATCGTAATCGTGCGCGTACCGTTCGTCGTTGTTTCGCCCAGTTTTGTTGTGTTGCTGTCAATCTTGCCGGACATCAATACCTGTGCTTTGGCAACCTGACTCACGTTGACTGTGTAGCTTCCGGCAGTAGCTTCACTGGTTGTTGTGGCAGTGAATGCCGTGTTAGTGCTGCTAACGGTTGTCGAGTTCCAGGTTGTTGTTTTACCCAATGCCGCAGTAGCAGTCTGCAGATTGGTTAATGCGCTTTGTAACTTACCGTACGCGCTCAACTGGGCGTTATAGTTTGTCTGCTGAGTTGTAATTGATGTTAATTTTGTTTTTTCAGCAGCTTCCAATTGGTTGTAGAGCGTCGTCAGATCCAGATTAGAGCCAACCCCCAGGTTACTAATAGTAGGCATGTCTTTTTTCCTTAAAGTCTTGGGTGTACAGCTCTCTGTATCGGCAACTTTTGGTGAAAGTTTACATTGACCGTAAAAAAATAATCGGCAGAAAAGGGCGGGGTGAGAAGGGCATATAGAGGGATTGTTTTTGTTTTATTTTTATACAAAACAATCGTGTTCTTGATTCTAAAAAATGTGAAAACTGCATTTAATTCCCTTTAAAAATAATTAGTTAAAAGTTTTTGTCGTTTATTTCTAAAGTACTGTGAAGTTGCGCCGATACCCTTGTTGACGGTGAGAGACGCCGTGAGTGTTCGGCACCGAACTTAGAACCCATTTTTGAAGGAATTAAATTATGGCAGTTATCAATACTAACCTGATGTCACTGACCACTCAGAACAACCTGAACAAATCTCAGTCTGCTCTGGGCACGGCTATCGAGCGTCTGTCCTCTGGTCTGCGCATCAACAGCGCTAAAGACGATGCTGCTGGTCAGGCGATTTCTAACCGTTTCACTTCTAACATCAAAGGCCTGACTCAGGCTGCGCGTAACGCTAACGACGGTATCTCCATTGCTCAGACTGCTGAAGGTTCTCTGAACGAAATCAACAACAACCTGCAGCGTATCCGTGAGCTGGCTGTTCAGGCTCAGAACGGCACCAACTCTGGTTCTGACATCGACTCCATTCAGTCTGAAGTTAACCAGCGTCTGGACGAAATCAACCGTGTTGCCAGCCAGAGCCAGTTCAACGGCATCAAAATCCTGGCAGGTACTAGCTCTGCTACAACTATCTCTATCCAGGTTGGCGCTAACGACACCCAGAAAATCGACATCACCATTAATGGCAACAGCGGTTGGAACAAATTTGATTCAACCGGTACTTCTGGTGTTACTACGGGTCTGGCTTCAGGTGAAACGCGTAGCGTTACCACCAAAGGTTTCGACGTTCTGGCTACTGACGTGCTGTCCTCTATCGATACTGCACTGAAAGCTGTTGATACTCAGCGTTCTGACCTGGGTGCGATTCAGAACCGTTTCGAATCCACCATCTCTAACCTGAACAACACCGTAACCAACCTGTCTGCTGCACAGTCTCGTATTCAGGATGCTGACTACGCAACTGAAGTTTCCAATATGAGCCGCGCGCAGATCCTGCAGCAGGCTGGTACTTCTGTACTGTCTCAGGCAAACCAGGTTCCGCAGACTGTTCTGTCCCTGCTGCGTTAATCGCACGGACCAGCCTCTTTATAAAACCAGTCTTCGGACTGGTTTTTTTATTCCCGCGCAGATACCACGAATAAAGCAAAAATTAAGTCTCTTCTTACGCCATTAAAAATATCCCACTCCTGTACTGTAAATCTGGTCATTACTGTAAAGAGATTACCGGCGGGAGCATTAATTTTGGGATTGCCTACAGAGTCAGATAAGAGCTACAGCATTTGCTATTCCACCCCGGGCCATATCAGGGCTGTTAACCATTTGTATGGCGTGACAACGCCTGTCCTTGATACCGCCAGAGTGCTTGAACTGGGCGCAGGGGAAGGTTATACACTGTATTCGCAGGCGCTGATGTATCCCAACTCGCGCTTTGTCGGCGTGGAGCTTGAGAGCGAAAACTCTCTTTCTTCGCAACAGGCTCTACTGGGCAGTGCGCCGGATAACCTGGCACTTTTTTCACTTTCTCTTGATGACTTACTCAGCCAGGATATCGGTGAATATGATTATATTATTATTCATGGCAGCTTTAGTTGGTTGAGTAATGATATTCGCGACCAACTCCTTGCGTTTTGCCAACAGCATTTAAGCCCTCAGGGTTGTATTGCCATTGAATGGGAATGCCATCCTGGTGCAAAAATAAACGAGATTATTCGCGACGCGGTACAAATTCATAGCAGTCTGGCGAATGATATCGAAACGCAAATCGCCAGTTCCCGGGCAATGTTAAGCTGGTTAAAGCTAAACGGCGTCACCGGGGAGGCTGCATTTTTAAAAAGTAGCGATACATTATCAGATTTGCTGATTAGCCATAGCCTTCTGCAAACACCAAACGAGTACCGTTACTTGCTTGAATTTGCGGGTGTGATCGAGACTTTTGGCCTGGCTTATGTCGGCGACTTACTACCATGGACAGAGCTTGCGGCGCATTATGATGAAAAGATCCAACATCTACACAATGTGCTCAGTCCACTCAATAACAAAATTCTGATCCAACAGTATCTTGATTTCGCAGTGAATCGCGGCACGCGTTTTAGCCTGTTGACCCATAGCGACAATGCGCAAACGGTGTCTGTGTTGCCGGACCTGACGAAACTGAAAGATCTGCGTTGGGCAGGAAGTTTTCGCCGTCAGTCTCTGCAAGGAAGGATTCTCAACACGTTAACCGCAAATAGCGAAACGCCTGTCTCTACGGATGATATCGCTACGCTGGCTCTCCTTGATGTTCTCGGCGACGGCTGGCCCGCAAGCCTCACTTTCGAACAGCTCGTTTATAACGTTCGTCAGCCCGACTTAGAGGATAAAGCATGGCGGGAGGATATCAGCCAGTCACTGTCGGCTCTTTTTTTGAAAGGGTTGCCTGACTTACATTTCTCTCTGGATAAGAGCGTTTACGATACCTGCCAGGCTGCGCCGGCACAGTGGGTGGCGGCGACAAGAGGTAAATATGCCATTAACCGCTGGCATGAAACTGTAGAACTGAATGACGAAGAATTGTCGGCGATGTCTGCTCCGACGCCGGTGGTAACGGCGCAGAATGCGCAAATCTTGTTTAGTCTGGTTAAGAAGGGGATGGTGGCGGCTGCTCCCAAAGCCTGGCGGGCTTTTTTGCAGCAGCTTATCGGCCATTTTCCGGCTGAAGAAACCTGGCCCCTTGTTTTCTCGCTGATTCTTTATTCCGGTACGGAGGCCAACGGCGGATTTTTACCTTCCGCCAGGGCAACGCCGGGCAAGAAAAAGACATCCATGCCGGCTCTGGCCCCGGTGGAAGAGGCTTTTCATCGACAGCTAGAAAAGTTAATGCAGGAAGGCAGATTCCAGCAGGCGCGTGCGAGCATTGAACGGTTGGTTGCACAGAGACCAGATAATGTCCATGTGCACTATCTTCTGGCGAATTTCTATTTGCGTACTTCCGATTATGACGCCGGGCTGAAAGCCAGTATGTCGTTGCTCTCGTTGCAGTCGAGTAGCTGGCGTATTTTTTATGAGCTCTCCGCTATTTTTTATCGTAAAAACTGGCGTTGGCAAGCAGGGCGTCTGGCACGGGCGATCTTGCGCGCCGAACCTGGGTATGCTGCGGCATGGGATCTTCTCAGTTCTCTTTACCGTGAAATGATGGAATATACGCTGGCGGAAATGTGTTTGCGTAAAGCAATAGAGATAGAACCGCGTTCTGCGGGCATTATTGAGAATCTGGGAACGATCCTTGGTGATCAGTCAAAAATGAGCGAGGCGATCCCTTATTTACGCCGCGTAGTCGAGCTGGATCCGGGTAATTTTAATGCCTTCACCAGCTTGCTGTTTGGGCTGACGCACAGCACAGAGCTTACAGCGCAGGAGCTGCTGGAAGAACATAAGCAGTTTGGCCAGGCCGCTGAGCGTTGGGCGAGTAAACAGCCGTTTACTATTACTCATACGCGCGAAGAGAAATCTCGCTTACGTATCGGATTTGTTTCTGGAGATTTTGGCCGCCACCCGGTGACGAATTTCCTCGCGCCGGTCTGGTATTCTCTGGATCGCGATCGCTTTGAAATATACGGTTACCAGAACTCCCCACTACAGGATGAGGTAACCGAGCGACTGATGGAAAGTGCCTGCGTATGGTCAAAAGTCACACATCTAAGCCACCTCGAATTTGCTGAGCAGGTTAAAAGGGATGGAATTGATATCCTTGTCGATCTCTCCGGGCACACTGGTTATAACCGTTTGCCGGCTTTTGCGTTAAAACCAGCACCTGTCCAACTTTCCTGGATCGGTTATCCCGGAACCACGGGAATGGCGACGGTAGATTATTACCTTATTGATAGTCGTTTTGCGGAACCGGGCGTTCTGGATCCTGCCTTTGTTGAAAAATTAATTTATCTTCCAGCGGTTCAGCAGTTCCATCCGAATAAAGAGAGCCCTGATGTTGGTCCATTGCCTGCGCTGAAAAATGGCTTTATCACTTTTGCCAGCTTTAACCGCCCGAAAAAAATCAATGATGAGGTTGTTCGCGTCTGGAGCAAGATCTTGCACAGCATACCTGAGGCTCGTTTGCTTATTGGCTATATGTCTGACAGCAATATGGTTAACCATTTCAGAATGTTGTTTAAGGAGCAGGGCATTAATGAGGAACGGTTGCTATTCAGGCAAAAGATGTCGCTGCATGAGTATCTGGCATTACATAACGACATTGATGTTTTGCTGGATACCTTTCCTTATACCGGGGGGACGACGACCTGGCATGCGATCTGGATGGGTGTTCCTACATTAACTATTGCCGGGGACACCATCGCTTCCAGGCAGTGCAGTGCCGGGCTGAATTTTTGTGGGCTGCAGGATTTTGTGGCCGTTGACAAAGAACAGTACATCGCTAAGGCGGTTTTGTTGTCTGAACAAACCCATGCGTTGGCTGAGTTGCGCCAGTCGCTGCGCTCTCGCCTGAAAGAGAAGAGTGTATCTCAGGTGCGAGAAGCCATTTATTTCGAGCGGGCGCTGGAGATTATCTGGCAGCGTTATTGTCAGGGGTTGCCGCCTGCGCCAGTGGTGATTAATAGCGATACATAATGGGCGAACTGGTGTGAGTGAGGCATTTACGGCGAAGAGGTTATGTAGGGCTGGTGGGGGAAGAGAGTGAATAACACATTGACTGATGCTATAGGTGGATATTTCCCCCTCGAAACGGCGTTAATAAGCCAGACGTTGTATTCTGATGCACAGTGTTTCAGTTCTGCGCGTGCGGCCTTTTATGCTCTATTGAAAAAAGGGCAACCTTCAGCACTCTGGATGCCGCGCTGGATCTGCAATGCAATGTTATCGCCTGCCGAAACGTTAGGTATTCCCGTACGTTTTTATTCTCTGGACGCCGCGTTTGCTCCTGCGGACGATCTTCAGCCAGAAAACGGTGACTGGGTGCTTGCGGTTAACTATTTTGGCCTCGTCGATAACCTGGCTCAGTCGCTCATGGAACGGTTTAATCCACAGCAGATCGTCTGGGATCACTCTCAGGCCTTTTTCTCCGCGCCGCAACCCGGTCTGGCAACGATCTACTCACCCAGGAAATTTTTCGGCGTTCCCGATGGTGGGATGCTGGCTGGTGCAATACCGGTGGATATCCCTCCGACAGGGGAATCAGGTTCTCTTCAGCGCACTGAGCATCTTCTTATTCGCCTGGCGCAGGGCGCAGAGGCTGGCTACACCGCCTACCGACAGGCAGAGCAAACGCTGGAGGAACTACCGGGGGAAGGCATGTCTATGCTGACTCATCGTTTATTAGCTGGGATCGATTATCAAGCCTGTGAGCAGCGACGCCTTGAAAATTACCAGTACCTGTATCAGCGTCTTGCCTGTATCAATGCGCTAAATTTACCTGCCAGGCCAGAATGCGGCCCGCTTTGCTACCCACTACTGACTGAAAATGAAAATCTGCGCGAAGCGCTTCGTCAGCGCCGAATTTTTATTCCTGTTTACTGGCTTGATGCCTTGCAAAGAGTGAGTGTCGATTCGATTGAACACCGTTACATCAGACACATCCTACCGTTGCCTGTGGACCATCGTTATGGGCTGGATGAAATGCAATCTCTTGCAGATTTTGTGATTGCGTATCTCTCATATACCGGGGAAGGTTCTGATGAAAAAAATTAATGTCCTTATTTTCCCTTGCGGTGCAGAGAATGCGGGTGAGATTTATAGCGCGCTGCGCTATTCCGTCCATATTGGTCTGCTGCTGGGGGCATCGAGCGTAAGCGATCACGGGGAGTTTCGTTTTCCCGATTATGCCGGTGATATGCCCAATATTCATGCTGACGACTTCGACGCGCAATTTCTGCGACTGGTGAAAGAGAAGCAGATTGATGTCGTTTTCGCTACGCATGATTCTGTCGCGTTAAAACTTGCACAACTTAATGAACCCCGGCAGCACTACTTTTTGGTTAATGGCGATCGTCAGGTAACGGAGACGCTACGTTATAAAAGCGCTACCTATGCCCTATTTGACGATTGCCACTGGGTCCCTCATCGATACTGCGATCTTGCAACAATTGACGACTGGCCGGCGATCGTAAAACCAGACTGTGGACAGGGGGGAAATGGTGTACAGCGAGTAAATAACCGCCTGTCTCTGGAACAGGCGATTGAATCCGTCGCGCAGGCGATCGTGGTGGAATATCTGCCGGGAGAGGAGATCACCGTCGACTGTTTCACTGACCGAAACCGCCGTTTGATTTGGGCTGGGCCTCGTACCCGTGAACGTGTTCGGGCGGGTATCAGCATGCGTTCACGAGAGGTCGTTCTTGACGATGAAATAACCGACATTGTCGAAACGATAAATGCGCGACTGGTGCTTCGTGGCCCTTGGTTTGTACAGCTAAAACGCGACAGAACAGGGAAATGGAAACTTCTGGAGGTGGCCTGCAGGATTGCTGGCGCAATGGTTTTTCAGCGTGCCAGAGGGGTGAATTTACCGCTTATGGCTATTCATGACTTTATGGGACGCGATGTTATCGCTCTCCCGGAAATGAGTGTCGGTATCGTTGATCGGACCATTGTGTCCCGAACGCGAAGTGAACTCAACTATCAGCGAATCTATGTCGATCTTGACGACACCCTCATTATCGATGGTTTTGCGGTACCTGCCGTCATGGCGTTTTTATACCAGAGTCGGGCGCAGGGAAAAGCCATTACGCTGATTACTCGCCATGCGCAAAAACCTGAAGAAACACTTATGTGCGCAGGGGTTGCGTTGAACCTTTTCGATGAGGTCATCCATCTGACTTCTGGAGAGCGAAAGTCAGAATATATACAGCCAAACAGTTTGTTTATTGATAACTATTTTCCTGAGCGGATGGATGTCCGAACGCTGAAAGATGTGCTCGTTCTGGATGTTGATGCCGTTGAGTTTTATTTGCGCTAAGAGAGCCTGTTATGTTGACTGACGAGCAAATTGCCGATTTTTGCCATGCGTTTATCGAGAAAGCCTCACCTCGTTATATCTTTGGGCTGACGAGTTATGGCATTGAAATGGCTAAGGTATTTAACGTTGAGGGCATCATTGATAATAAAACAACGCAAACTCAGATTGACGGGTTTCCGATTATCTCTCTAAGTCAGGTTTCTTCGGACGCGTTGATTGTTTCTTCGATTATGGATGGCCGCCCGGTATCGGCATGGCGAACGCTGTCGGCAGCGGGACATAAACAGATCGATTACTTCAGCTTTTATCGCTATTTCAGCCACCTGTTAAGCAAGCCGACCTGGTATCATCAACCCGAATTTGTGCGCGACTACGCCGAGAACCGTGAAGCCTATGAGCGTATCCGTGCGCTCCTTGCGGATGATATTTCAAAGCGCACTTTTGACGATATCATCAACTTCAGGCTTACCAACAAGCTACAGTTTCTTGCGCAGTATAATATTTGCCTGAACGATCAGTACTTCGATCTGCCCTTTATTGGCGAATATGCCGAACATTTTATTGATTGCGGTAGTTTTGACGGCGCCACTTCCGTTGAGTTTATGCGTCGATTTCCCAGCTATAACACAGTATGTATCTTTGAACCAGAACCGCGCCAGGCGCAGAGTATTCAACAGGCGATGCAGGGCAGGGAAAATGTTTATGTTTATCCCTGTGGCGTCTCGCACAGCCAGCAGAAGCTGAGTTTTTCTTCCTCGGGGTCGACTTCGCATGCGAGCGAAGACGGGGGGATCGATGTTGAAATGGTGGCCCTTGACGATGTGTTAAAAGGGCGAGTGACGTTCATCAAAATGGATATCGAAGGTTTTGAGTCACAGGCTCTGGAGGGAGCAAAACGGATTATCCGTCAACAGCATCCACTGCTTGCCGTCTGTTGCTATCACAAACCTGATGATTTCAGAACCTTGCCTGAACAGGTGCTGGGTTATCGTGAGGACTACGACATCTACCTGCGTCACTATACGGAAGGGCTACTGGAAACCGTTTACTATTTTGTCCCCAGAAAAGGTGCACAATGAAAATCGGCATTATGCAGCCCTATCTATTCCCTTACCTGGGATATTTTCAACTGATTAATGCGGTCGATCAGTTTGTAATTTATGATGACGTAAATTATATCCGTCAGGGCTACATTAATCGTAATACTATTTTGATGGGGAACTCTCCTCAGCGCTTTACCGTTGCTGTGCCGGGCGCTTCATCTTTCAAAAAAATAAATACGTTAAGCTTTGACGTTAATGTTGCTAAGGTGCTGAAAACAGTTCATCAGGCGTATCATAAAAGGCCATATTTTGAACCAGTTTTTAGTATTGTTGAGAAGGTGTTGACCGCCGAGCAGCGCCAGATTCCCACGCTTTGCCAGTATGCGTTTAAAGAGATATTTGCCTGGCTTGGCATTGAAGTGTCACTTCACATGGCGAGTGATTTGAATTATTCACGTGATGAAACTGCAAGCGGGAAGGTGATGAACATTTGCCGAACTCTCGGTGGAGACCATTATATCAATAGTCCTGGTGGGCAGCATCTTTATCATTCTGATGAATTTGTCGCTCAGGGGATGAAACTGTCATTTATTAAAATGGATGATGTTCATTACCCTCAGGGTGGGGGTAAATTCCATGCCGGATTGTCAATTATTGATGTGCTAATGAACTGCTCCCCCTCTGAGGTGAAAGTGTTATTGGGGCAGTATCAGTTAATTTAATGCGGTGCGATGCGCTTTCGTTTATCGGTGCGGGCGGAGAAATTATGGATAAGAACATTTTTGTTACCAGTCCTTTATTGCCACCTCTTGATGAGTTTATTCCTTATCTGGAAGAAATATGGCAAAACAAACAATTAACCAATGCAGGTCCATTTCACCAGCAACTTGAAGAGGCGCTGGCGGAATATCTCGGCGTTGAACATTTGTGCCTGTTTGCAAACGGTACGCTGGCGTTGCTAACTGCGTTTCAGGCGTTACGCATCACAGGTGAAGTGATTACCACGCCGTATTCCTTTGTGGCAACGTCGCATTCGCTACTGTGGAATGGCTTAAAACCGGTTTTTGTCGATATTGACCCTGTCACCTGTAATATGGACCCACGGAAAATTGAAGAGGCAATCACGCCGCAAACTACCGCTATTTTGCCTGTCCATTGTTATGGCATCCCCTGTGACACAGCGCATATTCAGCAGATTGCTGATATTTATGGTCTGAAAGTGATTTACGATGCAGCGCACGCTTTTGGTGTTAAGCGGGAAGGGACAACCATTTTGCGCGAAGGCGACTTATCTGTCTTGAGTTTCCATGCCACAAAAGTATTCAATACGATAGAAGGCGGAGCGATTATCTGCCATGATAAAAAAACGAAACAACGCATTGATTATTTGAAAAACTTTGGTTTTGCCGGGGAAACCACCGTTGTGGCACCTGGCATAAATGGCAAAATGAATGAAGTTCAGTCAGCGTTTGGTTTATTGCAACTTCGCCATATCGATAAAGCATTAGCTGAGCGCGCGGCGCTGTTTGATAACTATAAAACACTCCTGGCTGATATTCCTGGTATCTCACTGCTGATCCCGCCGGATAATATTGCATGGAATCATGCTTATTGCCCAATTATGGTTTCGGATGCGTTTCCTGTTTCGCGAGATGGGGTTTATGATTTATTAAAGTCCCACAATATTATGCCCCGTCGTTATTTCTACCCATTAATTAGTAGCTTCCCAATGTATCGTGCGCTGGAGAGCGCCAGACAAGATAAACTTAAAATTGCGCAATTACGTGCAGATGAAGTCCTTTGTTTGCCTCTCTATCCTGGCCTTGAGAAAGAGGTACAGGTAGAAATTGCTTCATTGTTAAAAGGAGTGAGCGAAAATGTGAGTAGTGACTCATCAGCGTTGAAAACTGATGAGATTTTTGCCGAGCGCGTTGCCTGATTTTTAGATCCCCTGAGGGGAATTGGGGGTTATAAATAACGGTAACCCCCAAATAACCCCTCATTTCACCCACTATTCACCCGATTAAAACCCCTCCAGAATCGGATAATCATGCCGATAACTCAACTAACGCAGGGCTGTTTATCGTGAATTCACTGTATACCGCTGAAGGTGTAATGGATAAACACTCGCTGTGGCAGCGTTATGTACCGCTGGTGCGTCACGAAGCATTGCGCCTGCAGGTGCGTTTGCCGGCGAGCGTGGAACTGGACGATCTGCTACAAGCGGGCGGTATCGGGTTATTGAATGCAGTTGACCGATATGACGCTCTGCAAGGAACGGCATTTACCACTTACGCAGTGCAGCGTATTCGTGGAGCGATGCTGGATGAACTACGCAGCCGTGACTGGGTGCCGCGTAGCGTCCGGCGCAATGCTCGCGAAGTGGCGCAGGCGATGGGGCAACTGGAGCAGGAATTAGGGCGCAACGCGACGGAAACTGAGGTGGCGGAGCGGCTGGCGATTCCTGTGGAAGAGTATCGTCAGATGTTGCTTGATACCAATAACAGCCAACTCTTCTCTTATGACGAGTGGCGGGAAGAGCATGGCGATAGCATTGAGCTGGTGACGGAAGAACACCAGCAGGAAAACCCGTTACAACAGCTCCTTGAGAGCAATTTACGCCAGCGTGTGATGGATGCGATTGAATCGTTGCCAGAACGCGAGCAGCTGGTGTTGACGCTGTATTACCAGGAAGAGCTCAATCTGAAGGAGATTGGCGCGGTGCTGGAAGTCGGCGAGTCACGGGTAAGCCAGTTGCACAGCCAGGCCATCAAACGTCTACGCACCAAGCTGGGTAAGTTATAAAGGGCGATCGTCGTCGCCCCTTAATAGTGCCGCACAACGTATTGACTACCAGGAGTTCTCATGACGGTGCAGCAATCTAAAAGACGGCCACTAAGCCGCTACCTCAAAGACTTTAAACACAGCCAGACGCATTGCGCTCATTGCCATAAATTGCTCGACAGGATCACGTTGGTTCGCCGGGGGCAGATTGTCAATAAAATCGCGATTTCCCGCCTGGATACGCTGATGGACGACGCACAATGGCAGGAGGAGCAGAAGGAGTGGTCGGCGCTGTGCCGTTTCTGCGGCGATCTGCACTGCAAAGAGCAGAGTGACTTCTTTGACATCATCGGTTTTAAACAATTTTTGTTTGAGCAAACCGAAATGAGCCACGGCACCGTGCGTGAATATGTCGTACGCCTGCGTCGCCTGGGCAACCATCTCACCGAACAGAACATCTCTCACGACCTGCTACAGGAAGGTTTTCTTGATGAAAACCTGGCCCCGTGGTTACCCGAAACCAGCACCAATAACTATCGGATCGCGCTGCGTAAGTACGAACAGTATAAAACGCATACGCATGCCGGACAGATGCAGAAATCATCCCGGATGGCTACTTCTGATATATATTAAAAAGGAATAACATGTAGCGGAGTCGTGTTTGTGATTAGCAGCAAACCCTCTACACTACGGTCATTAATGACAACATTCGGGGTAACTATGAAATTAGCACTTCTGGGACGTCAGGCTCTGATGGGTGTGATGGCAGTTGCACTTGTCGCCGGGATGAGCGTGAAGAGTTATGCAGATGAAGGTCTGTTAAACAAAGTAAAAGAGCGCGGCACGCTGCTGGTAGGCCTGGAAGGGACTTACCCGCCGTTCAGTTTCCAGGGTGATGACGGCAAACTGACCGGGTTTGAAGTGGAGTTCGCAGAAGAACTGGCGAAACACCTCGGCGTAAAAGCCTCGCTGAAACCGACCAAATGGGACGGTATGCTGGCGTCGCTGGATTCCAAACGTATTGATGTGGTTATCAACCAGGTCACCATCTCCGACGAACGTAAGAAAAAATACGACTTCTCAACACATTATACCATTTCTGGTATTCAGGCGCTGGTGAAAAAAGGCAATGAAGGCAGCATCAAAACGGCGGCTGACCTGAAAGGTAAGAAAGTCGGCGTTGGTCTGGGAACAAACTACGAAGAGTGGTTGCGCCAGAACGTACAGGGTGTAGACATTCGCACCTATGATGACGATCCGACGAAATACCAGGATCTGCGCGTAGGCCGTATTGACGCTATTCTGGTGGATCGCCTGGCCGCATTGGATCTGGTGAAGAAAACCAAAGACACGCTGGCCGTTACCGGCGAAGCGTTCTCCCGTCAGGAAGCCGGTGTGGCGCTGCGTAAAGGCAATGAAGATCTGCTGAAAGCGGTAGATGGCGCCATTGCCGATATGCAGAAAGACGGCACGCTGAAAGCGCTGTCTGAGAAATGGTTTGGCGCAGATGTGACTAAATAATCGTCATAATTGCAAAAAAAGGCGCTTTAATACGGCGCCTTTTTTATTTCATCCGTTTGAACGTGCATAATAAAAAGAACATCACAACAATGAATACCGGAGGCTTTATGCCACTGCATAATTTAACGCGGTTCCCACGCCTGGAATTTATTGGCGCGCCAACGCCACTCGAATACCTGCCGCGTTTATCTGATTATCTGGGTCGCGACATTTTCATTAAACGCGATGACGTAACGCCGATGGCGATGGGCGGGAATAAACTGCGCAAGCTTGAATTTCTGGCTGCCGATGCGCTGCGTGAAGGCGCGGATACGCTGATTACGGCGGGCGCCATCCAGTCGAACCACGTTCGCCAGACGGCGGCGGTAGCGGCAAAACTGGGATTACACTGCGTTGCGTTACTGGAAAATCCTATCGGTACGACGGCGGAAAACTACCTGACCAACGGCAATCGTCTGCTGCTGGATCTTTTTAACACGCAAATTGAGATGTGCGACGCGCTGACCGATCCTGACGCCCAGTTACAGGAACTGGCGACCCGTATTGAGGCGCAGGGGTTCAGGCCGTATGTGATTCCGGTCGGCGGCTCCAGCCCATTAGGCGCAATGGGATACGTGGAAAGCGCGCTGGAAATCGCCCAACAGTGCGAGGGTGCGGTACAGCTGTCCTCCGTGGTGGTGGCGTCGGGAAGCGCCGGTACGCACGCCGGGCTGGCGGTAGGTCTGGAACAACTGATGCCAGATGTTGAGTTGATCGGCGTGACCGTGTCGCGCAAGGTTATCGATCAGAAGCCCAAAGTGGTTACGCTGCAACAAGCGATTGCTAAAGAGCTGGAACTGACCGCCTCGGCGGACATCCTGCTGTGGGACGACTATTTCGCGCCGGGATACGGAACGCCGAATGAAGAGGGGATGGAGGCCGTGAAGCTGCTGGCGCGCCTGGAAGGCATTCTGCTTGACCCGGTCTATACGGGGAAAGCGATGGCGGGCCTGATCGATGGCATCAGCCAGAAGCGCTTCAAAGATGAAGGCCCGATTCTCTTTATTCATACCGGTGGGGCGCCAGCGCTGTTTGCCTACCATCCTCACGTGTAACTTCCGGGTAGAAAAACACTCATGCAAGAAAGTATCCAACTGGTGATTGACTCGCTGCCGTATCTGCTTAAAGGTGCGGTGTTTACGCTACAGCTGAGTATTGGCGGGATGTTTTTCGGCCTGCTGCTGGGCTTCATTCTCGCGCTGATGCGCATGTCGCCCCTGCTGCCTGTCCGCTGGCTGGCGCGTTTTTATATCTCCATTTTTCGCGGTACGCCGTTGATTGCCCAGCTTTTTATGATCTACTACGGCCTGCCGCAGTTTGGCATTGAGCTGGACCCGATCCCGGCGGCGATGATTGGCCTGTCGCTGAATACCGCAGCCTACACTTCGGAAACGCTGCGTGCGGCGATCTCTTCTATCGACAAAGGTCAGTGGGAAGCCGCGGCAAGTATCGGTATGACGCCGTGGCAAACGCTGCGTCGCGCGATTTTGCCGCAGGCCGCCCGCGTGGCGTTGCCGCCGCTGAGCAACAGTTTCATCAGCCTGGTGAAAGATACCTCCCTGGCCGCGACGATTCAGGTGCCGGAACTGTTCCGTCAGGCGCAACTGATTACCTCGCGTACGCTGGAAGTCTTCACCATGTATCTGGCGGCATCGCTGATCTACTGGGTGATGGCGACGGTACTTTCCGCGCTGCAAAACTATTTTGAAGAGCAGCTTAACCGCCAGGAGAGAGATCCAAAATGAGTGCGATTGAAGTTAAAAACCTGGTGAAAAAGTTCCACGGTCAGACGGTGTTGCACGGCATCGACCTGGAGGTGAAACCTGGTGAGGTGGTGGCGATTATCGGCCCCAGCGGTTCCGGTAAAACAACGCTGCTGCGCAGCATTAATTTGCTGGAGCAGCCTGAGGCGGGCACCATCAAAGTGGGCGACATTACCATTGATACCGCAAGCTCGTTAAGCAAGCAAAAAGGGCTAATTCGGCAGTTGCGTCAGCATGTGGGGTTCGTATTCCAGAACTTTAATCTGTTTCCGCACCGTACCGTACTGGAGAACATCATTGAAGGGCCGGTGATTGTGAAAGGCGAGCCCAAAGCCGAAGCAACGGCATTAGCGCGGGAACTGCTGGCGAAGGTAGGACTGGCCGGGAAAGAGACCAGCTATCCGCGTCGCCTGTCCGGTGGGCAGCAGCAGCGTGTGGCGATTGCCCGCGCGCTGGCGATGCGCCCGGAGGTGATTTTGTTTGATGAACCGACTTCCGCGCTCGACCCTGAGCTGGTGGGGGAGGTGCTCAGTACGATACGCCAGCTGGCGCAGGAAAAGCGCACGATGGTTATCGTGACGCATGAAATGAGCTTTGCGCGCGACGTGGCTGACCGGGTGATATTTATGGATCAGGGGCGCATTGTGGAGCAGGGCGCGGCCAAACCGTTATTTGCCAATCCTCAGCAACCACGCACGCGTCAGTTTCTTGAGAAGTTCCTGATGCAATAAGTGTTTTCGCGCACTCGCCTGAAATAATCCCGTTTTGGGCGAGTGTATTTAAATAAATATCAATAATACCCGCCTGATTATAGCCGTAATCCCTTTGTGTTCTCCCGCCGGATGAAACACACCTCAAGTAATTCGCCATCTGACCGATATTTTCTACATATAAACTTCATTTATGTGTTAGCTTGTTTTAAACATTATAATGATTATCAATCTCAGGGGTGTTACCGTTTAGTATGCAGGAAAATGATTTCTTCACCTGGCGACGGAGTATGCTGGTACGCTTTCAGGAAATGGCGACGGCAGAAGATGTCTACACTGAATTACAACATCAGACACAGCAGCTTGAATATGATTATTATGCGCTGTGCGTTCGCCATCCCGTCCCGTTTACGCGGCCAAAAATCTCCGTTCACACTACGTACCCGCAAGCGTGGGTGGCGCATTATCAGTCTGAAAACTATTTCTCTATTGATCCGGTATTAAAGCCGGAAAATTTCCGCCAGGGGCATCTGGCATGGAATGATGCCTTATTTAGCGAAGCGCAGTCGCTATGGGACGCGGCGCGCGCGCACGGTCTACGCCGGGGGGCGACGCAATGCCTGATGCTGCCGAATCGGGCGCTGGGCTTCCTCTCTGTCTCCCGGGCGAACGCCCGCCATGCGCCGTTTGCACATGATGAAATTGAACTCCGGTTGCAACTGCTGGTGCGTGAGAGCCTGTCGGCGCTGACGCGGCTGGAGGATGAAATGGTGATGACGCCAGAAATGCGCTTCAGTAAGCGAGAGAAAGAGATCCTGAAGTGGACGGCAGAAGGAAAGACGTCATCAGAGATCGCGATGATTCTGTCAATCTCAGAGAACACCGTTAACTTTCATCAGAAAAACATGCAGAAAAAGTTTAACGCGCCGAATAAAACGCAGATTGCCTGCTATGCGGCCGCGACGGGCCTGATCTGAAAAAACGAATGTTCTGCGTGCCAGACGCAAAACCGGCTGAAAGTTTCACTCTCAGCCGGTTTCCTGTTACTGGCGGTAAGCTTGTTTAATTTGCTTAACAGTGCTGGAAAATACCGCGGCCTGCGTTTCATCTTCAATCTGCGCGATCTGTTTTTCCATCTTAAGAATCACGCGCCCTGCGTCGGCTTGCCCCATTGCCTGTAGCATCAGGGTCAACATGGCTTTCAGGCAGGTGACTTCATTGGCCAGTTCTTGATTATTCTCGGCAGTGGAAAAATCAGGCGTACTCATTTATTTTCCTCGTTATGTTTCAGTGAAAAAGTGCGATGGCAAATGTTAAGGCGGCGGAGTATACCATAAGCTGCGCCAAAAATAGCAGTGGTTGTTTTTTGATCGCAAATCAAACCAGCGCCATTAAAATAAACAACGCCTTGCGAGGCATATATTTTCCTCATTTTTTTGTTTACCTCGCGTATTTCACGCGTTAATTATTGTTACAAACTTGCTTGCCTATTTAGCATTTCGACGGAAATGAGTGAATTTTTTGTCACTATTCTGAAACTATTATGCAGAAATAGAGGGTAAAAAAAGCCCGTTAGCTGTGGGAGTTTCCACGAAGCGTACAATCTAATTTCCAAAAACGAGAGCAAAATCGAATGCCCCACGTTTTTTACGTTTCAAAGTTGAGATAAAACCCGCTAATATAGGGTCGATTAACTATCAGTAGCGTTATCCCTATTCTGGAGATATTCCTTTGATCAACGTTCTTCTTGTTGATGACCACGAACTGGTGCGCGCAGGGATACGACGCATTCTGGAAGATATAAAGGGCATAAAGGTTGTCGGTGAAGCCTGTTGTGGCGAGGACGCCGTAAAGTGGTGCCGCGCGAACGCCGTCGACGTTGTGCTGATGGACATGAACATGCCCGGAATCGGCGGTCTTGAGGCGACGCGCAAAATTGCCCGCTCAAGCGCTGATATTAAAGTGATCATGCTGACGATCCATACGGAAAACCCGTTACCGGCGAAAGTCATGCAGGCCGGAGCCGCAGGGTATCTGAGTAAAGGCGCTGCGCCTCAGGAAGTGGTCAGCGCGATTCGTTCGGTTTTTTCCGGGCAGCGTTATATTGCTTCAGATATCGCTCAACAGATGGCGCTGAGCCAGATTGAGCCTGAGAAAACAGAAACGCCTTTTGCCAGTTTGTCTGAACGCGAGTTGCAGATTATGCTGATGATCACCAGGGGCCAGAAGGTTAATGAGATCTCGGAACAACTGAATCTCAGTCCTAAAACGGTGAACAGCTATCGCTACAGAATGTTCAGTAAACTAAACATTCATGGTGATGTTGAGTTGACTCACCTGGCAATTCGCCACGGCCTGTGTAATGCGGAGACGTTAACAAGCTAGTGAGTGTTCTGTTTGATGCGAAAGCATTTTTAAAAACCGTGACCAGCCAACCCGGCGTTTATCGTATGTATGATGCCGGTGGTACGGTTATTTATGTCGGTAAAGCGAAAGACCTGAAAAAACGGCTTTCCAGCTATTTCCGCAGCAACCTTGCTTCGCGAAAAACCGAAGCATTGGTTGCGCAAATTCAGCAAATTGATGTCACGGTGACGCACACCGAGACCGAAGCGCTATTGCTCGAACACAACTACATCAAATTGTATCAACCGCGCTATAACGTGTTATTGCGCGATGATAAATCCTATCCTTTCATCTTTCTCAGCGGTGACACTCATCCACGCCTGGCAATGCATCGCGGGGCGAAACATGCCAAAGGTGAATACTTTGGCCCGTTCCCGAACGGGTATGCCGTGCGTGAAACCCTGGCCCTGCTGCAAAAAGTCTTTCCCATTCGTCAGTGCGAAAACAGCGTCTACCGCAACCGCTCGCGTCCTTGTCTGCAATATCAGATTGGCCGCTGCCTCGGGCCGTGCGTAGAAGGACTGGTGAGTGAAGATGAGTATGCGCAGCAGGTGGAGTACGTTCGGCTGTTTTTATCCGGGAAAGACGATCAGGTTCTGACCCAATTGATCGCCCGAATGGAAAAAGCCAGCCAGAATCTGGAATTTGAAGAGGCCGCGCGCATACGCGACCAAATTCAGGCTGTGCGCCGCGTTACTGAGAAACAGTTTGTCTCCAATACTGGCGACGATCTGGACGTTATCGGCGTGGCGTTCGATGCGGGTATGGCCTGTGTGCATGTGCTTTTTATCCGCCAGGGCAAGGTGCTGGGCAGCCGTAGCTATTTCCCGAAAGTGCCGAACGGGACGGAACTGGGCGAAGTGGTGGAAACGTTCGTCGGCCAGTTCTATCTGCAAGGCAGCCAGATGCGCACGCTGCCAGGAGAGATCCTGCTGGATTTCAACCTGAGCGATAAAACGCTGCTGGCGGATTCTTTGTCCGAACTGGCCGGGCGGCGTATTAATGTGCAGACCAAACCGCGCGGCGATCGCGCTCGTTACCTGAAGCTGGCGCGAACCAATGCCGCGACGGCGCTGATCAGCAAACTGTCGCAGCAATCGACGATCACGCATCGTCTGACCGCGCTGGCAAGCGTGCTGAAGCTGCCTGCGGTGAAGCGGATGGAGTGTTTTGACATCAGCCACACGATGGGAGAACAGACGGTGGCCTCCTGCGTGGTTTTTGACGCTAACGGGCCGCTGCGTGCGGAGTATCGTCGCTACAACATTACCGGAATTACGCCGGGCGATGATTATGCGGCGATGAATCAGGTTCTGCGCCGACGCTATGGCAAGGCGATTGAAGAAAGTAAGATTCCTGACGTTATTCTGATTGATGGCGGTAAAGGCCAGCTTGGTCAGGCGAAGACCGTTTTTGCTGAACTGGATGTGCCGTGGGATAAAAATCATCCTTTATTGTTGGGCGTTGCTAAAGGCGCCGATCGTAAAGCCGGTCTGGAGACGTTGTTCTTTGAACCCGAAGGGGAGGGCTTTAGCCTGCCGCCGGATTCGCCTGCGCTGCACGTTATTCAGCATATCCGCGATGAATCGCACGATCACGCCATCAGCGGGCACCGCAAAAAACGGGCGAAGGTGAAAAACACCAGCACGCTGGAAACTATCGAAGGCGTCGGGCCAAAACGTCGACAAATGCTGTTGAAATATATGGGCGGTTTGCAAGGACTACGTAACGCGAGTGTTGAGGAAATTGCAAAAGTGCCGGGTATTTCGCAAGGTCTGGCAGAAAAGATCTTCTACTCGTTGAAACATTGAGGTCTCTGTAGCAACATAGGGGTAATTTCTCTGACAACAGATAGTTACCCGTCACTATGCAATTTAATATCCCTACGTTGCTCACGCTGTTTCGCGTCATTCTGATCCCATTCTTTGTATTGGTGTTTTATCTGCCATTTACATGGGCTCCCTTCGTTACTGCGCTAATCTTCTGTATCGCCGCCGTGACCGACTGGTTCGACGGTTTTCTGGCGCGTCGCTGGAACCAGAGCACGCGTTTTGGCGCGTTCCTTGATCCGGTGGCGGATAAGGTGCTGGTGGCGATCGCCATGGTGCTGGTGACGGAGCATTATCACAGCTGGTGGGTGACGCTGCCTGCCGCGACCATGATTGCGCGTGAAATTATTATTTCCGCGCTGCGTGAATGGATGGCCGAGCTGGGCAAACGCAGCAGCGTGGCGGTCTCCTGGATCGGCAAAGTGAAAACCACCTCGCAAATGGCGGCGCTGGCGTGGCTGCTGTGGCGTCCAAACATTTGGGTGGAATATGCCGGGATCGCGCTTTTCTTCGTTGCTGCCGTGCTGACGCTGTGGTCTATGTTCCAGTATTTGAGCGCTGCACGCGGGGATTTGCTTGATCAGTGATCGTTTCGCCGCAAATTTCAGCAAACGATCGTGGGTGGCGAAAAATATCGTTGACTCGTTGCGTCAGGTAAGTAGAATGCAACGCATCGAACGGCGGCGCAGGTTACCAGACGATAACAAAATCAAGTGATTAACAAAGTTACTTGATGATGCGGGAATAGCTCAGTTGGTAGAGCACGACCTTGCCAAGGTCGGGGTCGCGAGTTCGAGTCTCGTTTCCCGCTCCAGTTTAAAGACATCGGCAATAGCGGGTGTCTGGCTGAAAAGCCTGAAGAATATGGCGCGTTAGCAAAGCGGTTATGTAGCGGATTGCAAATCCGTCTAGTCCGGTTCGACTCCGGAACGCGCCTCCACTTTCTTCCCGAGCCCGGATGGTGGAATCGGTAGACACAAGGGATTTAAAATCCCTCGGCGTTCGCGCTGTGTGGGTTCAAGTCCCACTCCGGGTACCATGGGAAAGACAAGAATAATCAAAGCAATAAGCAGTGTCGTAAAACCACCTCCGGGTGGTTTTTTTGTGTCTGTCATCTGTTCGCTGATGATCTTGTCTGCCATTCCTTCCCCAATAAGTATCCCTTACTTCGTCAGCCATGTAAGATAATTGCGGGCGAGAGTATTTCACTGAGGAAAAGCGTTATGAAAACAGGACCGTTAAACGAAAGCGAGCTGGAATGGCTGGATGATGTACTGACAAAGTACAATACCGATCACGCGATTCTGGATGTGTCAGAGTTGGATGGTTTACTGACGGCTGTACTCAGTTCGCCGTATGAGATTGAGCCAGAGCAATGGCTGGTCGCGGTATGGGGTGGGGCGCAGTATGTTCCGCGCTGGTCCTCTGAAAAGGAGATGACGCGTTTTATGGAACTGGCGTTTCAGCATATGGCGGATACGTCAGACAGGCTTAATGAGTTCCCGGAACAGTTTGAGCCGCTGTTCGGTCTGCGTGAAGTCGAAGGTCATGAGCTGACCATCGTGGAAGAGTGGTGCTTTGGCTATATGCGCGGGGTCACACTCTCTGACTGGTCCACCTTACCGGATACGCTACAACCCGCGCTGAAAGCCATTGCGCTGCACGGTACGGAAGAGAACTTCGCCGTGGTTGAAAAAATGTCACCAGAAGCGTTTGAAGAGAGCGTTAACGCGATTCGTCTGGCGGCCCTGGATTTACACGCGTACTGGATGGCGCACCCGCAGGAAACGCCGGTGCAGGTGCCGGTAAGGGCGGAAGTAAAGGTAGGGCGCAACGATCCTTGCCCCTGCGGCAGCGGTAAAAAATATAAACAGTGCTGTCTGCACTAAACACAAAAAAGGGGCTTAGCGCCCCTTTTGTTTTATCCCACTTCAGGCAGCAGCCCGGCGGCGATACAGAACTGTACGCCGATCACCACTATCCCACAGGTAAAGACGAGGGCTAATGCCGGAACGCCGCCCGCTACGCGATACGTTGCCTGCGGATTATGCTTCCTGCTTTGCCACGCGAGCAGGGAAGGGATCAGCAACGCCAGTACCGCCAGCGCGACGCCAGCGTATCCCAGCGCCATCACAAAGCCGCGCGGGTAAAAGAGTGCGAATGCCAGTGGCGGCAGGAAGGTAATCGCGCCGGTTTGCAGACGCCCGGCGACGGTGTTGCGTCGCTGGAACAGATCTGCCAGATAATCAAATAATCCCAGTGCCACACCCAAAAACGATGTCGCCAGCGCCAGGTCGGCAAACAGATGCACCGCCAGTTCAACGTGCGGCGAGGCAACCACCTCACGCAAGGCCTGCAACAGGCCATTTAACCCGGCATGATCGGCCAGCAAACCCATAAAGGTAGAGGAGTTGATACTGCCGAGCGTGGCAAGCTGCCAGAAAATGTATGCCACCAGCGGGATTGCGCTACCGGTGATAAATACCCATCGCAGTTTGCGAATATTACCGTTCATATAGCTGACGATGCTGGGTACGCTGCCGTGAAAACCGAACGACGTAAAAATGACCGGAATTGCTGATAACGCCAGACCCTGTTGCAGCGGCAGCGTAAGCAGATTCACTTTATGAATATGCGGCATCAGCAGCGCCAGCATGGCGATCAGGAAGATAATTTTGGCGCTGAAGAGAAAGCGGTTGAACAGATCGACCAGCGAGGTTCCGACGCACACGACGCCGCCGGCAACCACGGTGAACAGCAAAACGCCCATCGCCGGAGACATATCGGCGCCCGTCCAGTCGCTGATGCTTGAGGCCAGCAGTTCGCCAGCCCCGCTGATATAGGCCGCTGTGAGCGCATACATCAGAAACATCATGCTAAAGCCGGTGATCCATTGCCCATAACGTCCGAGGTAGCGTTTTGCCAACGTTCCTAACCCGGTATCTGCCGGAACGTGTTGATATACTTCCAGGAGCAACAGCGCGGTGTAGCACATCAATGCCCATAACCCAATCAATAACGCCAGTGTGACGCTGAAACCAACGCCAGCGGCGGCCAACGGCATCGCCAGCATACCGGCGCCGATAGTGGTGCCCGCCACGATAAAAACACTACCCAGAGTTCTATTTTTCACGCTTTCCTCTGTCCCAGAGATAATCAACGGTTATATCTGCGGCGCAGGGTAAGGCATAACATTATTTTCGTCAAATGACCGTTACAACATGTGTATACCATTGTTTACGAAAATTGGCATGAAGGCATGCGCCACCACGATTGCATCGGCTGTGCATGTAAACCTGCGTTAGCGCAAAGCGGTATTCGCCGGCTCCCGGTAGGCTACAGGCTTTATTGAGGAGGATGTATGGATTCTATTCACGGCCACGAAGTGCTGAATATGATGATTGAGTCAGGCGAGCAGTATTCGAATGCCAGCCTGGAAGCGGCGATTACGGCGCGTTTTGGTGAACAGGCGCGTTTTCATACCTGTTCGGCTGCTGATATGACGGCGGCGGAGCTGGTGGCGTTTCTGGCGGCGAAGGGTAAGTTTATTGCGAAGGATGACGGCTTCTCTACGCACGAAAGCAAGATCTGCCGTCATTGAGCGTAAACGGTGAGGGGGCCTCACCGTTTAATTTTAGTTTTGGGTATCAAGCGTAGACAGTTCTTTATCGATGAAGTACAGACCTTCACCGCTTTTCCCTGCCAGCGTTAATTTATCAATAATAGATTTAAATAACTTCTCTTCTTCATGCTGTTCAGCGACATACCATTGCAGGAAGTTGAATGTCGGATAATCCTGGTTGGTCATCGCGGCATGCGCCAGTTCATTAATTTTCTGCGTAATTAATTGTTCGTGTTCGTAGGTGGCGCGGAACAGTTCATCCAGTGAAGCATATTCGGCAGCAGGCGAAGAGATCGTATTGATGCACGGTAAGCTACCGGTATCGGTCAGATAATCGAACAGACGCTGCATATGCGTCATCTCTTCCTGCGCGTGACGACGCAGGAACGCTGCCGCCCCTTCAAAGCTATGGTAGCTGCACCATGCGCTCATCTGTTGGTAGAGCAGAGAAGAATATAATTCAAGGTTCATTTGCTCATTCAGTTTGTCGATCATTTCTGTTTTCAGCATGGTTCCGCTCCACAAAGAATCATTATACGTTGATGTGGCGTCACTATAATTTGTTATTTAATTATTTGCAAAAGGTAAAATAATAAATTTAATTATTAAAAATGCGAATGGGAATAAAACGCATTAACGCTATTAAATATAAAAATATGCAATGAGAATAATTAAAGCCAGCAGCGTCATGCTGGCTAAAGATATTAATATCCGCCAGCGGATATTGGCTGGATGGCTACGCCCTGACACTGATAAGACAGCGTGATTCTGGTGTTCATACACAGCGAACCGGCATAAACGCTACAGGTTGACACTGGCTGACCAAATGCGATGGCGTTGGCGTATCCCATCTGCTGACATTCGCGTGTCGCCGTACCGTGCGCAACATAATCATCCGCGCGCGCTGTTTGCATCATCGCCTGGTTATAACTGAGGCGGACAATCCCGCTTGTCGGGTTGGTTTCACTGACCTGCGCTTGCTTGGTGAGGGTACATCCCGTCAGGGCTATGAGTGAGAGGCCAAGGATAAAGGTTTTCATAATATCGCTCTGAGAATCCGGTGACAGCACATCCTATCTTGAACAGTAGACATTCAATGGCCTGAATAGCTTAAGAATTGCCCATGATTAATCCCAACGACACCGGCTCTTTGTGCGATACGGGAAAAGTGTGAGCACATCTTAATTTTTTAAAACCATTTTTCACTAAATTTGAAAGTATGTTTGCGAGATAGTAATGTGACGTATACGTCAACGACTCACGGCGGGGGTTCCCGCGACGCATTCAGGAGAAGACAGAATGAAAATTGCACTGATGATGGAAAACAGCCAGGCAGCTAAAAATGCCACCATTCATCGCGAGCTTAAAGCGGTAGCGGATGAAAAGGGATTCCCTGTTTTCAACGTCGGGATGAGCGATGAAAACGACCATCATCTGACTTATATCCACCTTGGTATTATGGCCAGCATTCTGCTTAACGCCAAAGCGGTGGATTTTGTTGTGACGGGTTGCGGCACCGGGCAGGGCGCGCTGATGTCGCTGAATATTCATCCGGGCGTGGTGTGCGGCTACTGCATCGACCCGGCGGATGCGTTCCTGTTTGCGCAGATTAACAACGGTAATGCGCTTTCTCTGCCATTCGCAAAAGGCTTTGGCTGGGGGGCGGAGTTGAATGTGCGTTTCATCTTTGAAAAAGCATTCACCGGCCGTAACGGGGAAGGGTATCCACCAGAACGTAAAGAACCGCAGGTGCGTAACGCGGGCATTCTGAACCAGGTGAAAGCGGCGGTGGTGAAAGAAAACTATCTGGATACGCTGCGCGCTATCGATCCTGAACTGGTGAAAACGGCGGTCTCCGGCCCACGTTTCCAGCAGTGTTTCTTTGACAATTGCCAGGATAAAGAGATCGAAGCGTTCGTTCGCGACCTTCTCGGTTAATCTGTCATGCCAGCCGGATAACGCGGCGTTTATCCGGCTTACCGCGTTTGCTTTGCTACCGTTTCTTCTCCTGAATGGGTACTATGGCGGCCTTTCTATAAGGAGCTTACTATGTCCCAACCACTGAACGCCGATCAGGAACTGGTCTCTGACGTTGTTGCCTGCCAGTTAGTTATCAAACAGATTCTGGATGTTATTGACGTTATTGCCCCGGTTGAAGTTCGGGAGAAGATGTCCAGCCAGTTGAAAAACATCGATTTTACCAGCCACCCTGCCGCTGCGGACCCGGTTACTATGCGGGCCATTCAAAAGGCGATTGCGTTGATTGAACTGAAATTCACGCCGCAGGACGAAGCGCACTAAAGTAAAGCGACTGCGTAACAGCCTCCCGGCACGGGAGGCGTAACGCCGTGGCAATATAGCGGTTAGTGGTGTTGATAGTTGACGACGTTGAGTAAGTGTTTGTCCGTTTGCACCATACACAATCCCGCGCGTTTTGCGCTGCGAACTTCATCGAGAATCGTCTGTAACAGAACGCCATCCTGCTGCTGATCTTTTTCCAGGTCGTGGAGAAAGTTGAGCGTTGGCGCGTCATTCATTGCTTTGGCTTCGTCGGTTAAGCGTGAGAGCGTACTGGCGCGTTGCTGATACTCATCCAGCGTTTTTTGAAATAACTCTTCAAGACAGGTTAACTCTTCGCCGGGAACATCAATGGCTCTCACGATGGGGTTGGCGCCTGCGTTCTTCATAAAATTGAACATGCGCATCATCTGGGTCACGTTTCCCTGCGCCTGGGTACGAAGAAAGGTCGCCGTGCCGGTCAGACTGTGGTCAAAACACCAGTCGCTCAGGTGGAGGTAGAGGTTAGATGCGTAAAACTCAAGGTTCATTTGGGTGTTGAGCTTATGAACCATTCCAGCTGTCGCCATATCAATATCCTTATTTCCAGAAAGGGTGATGCGCGTTACTCATGTATGCGCAATGAATACTGTTAGCAGAATAAATCCGTTCTGCCGGTCCTTTATGTGATCAAAAAGCTGATTCCGTTGCCGATCGAAAATAAGCATAGCGCCAGTACGGCTATAAGAAAATCCTTAAATCCAAATGTTTATATTTTTTTACAGTTTGCTGAAGGTATATCGCTGACGGAGAATGTAAGAATATAACGGATGTTGATATACATGATTGATTTTACGTGATTTTAAATTGATATTTATTTTTTGAAATGATGTTTCATATCACAAAAGAAAATACACCGGCGTGTTAGGATCGAATAATTAGCGGGCGAAACAGTTCTGGCCGAAATTATCGACAACGTTTTTTGCGCCAGATCATTTTTGCCCATTATTTTAAATATAACCGAATGAACAATTCGTCATTTCGGTGTGATTAACACGAGTAAAGCGAGGAGTCGTAAATGAAAAAGGTCGCTGTCCTGCTGGCGCCAGGATTCGAAGAAGCAGAAGCCGTGGTCACTATTGATATTCTGCGTCGCCTGAATATTGATGTTGAAACGCTGGCCTGCGCGGAATCTCGCGCGGTAGTGAGTTATCACGATATTCCAATGGTTGCGGACAACACCCTCGCCGGGCGTCTGGACACGTTGTATGACGCCATCGTCTTGCCCGGCGGCCCGCAGGGGAGCGCTAATCTGGCCGCCAGCGCGCAGGTGATCGACTTCGTTTCCCGCCATGACGCTGCGGGTAAATTGATCTGTCCGGTCTGCTCCGCCGCAGCGCGGGTGCTGGGGGGCAATGGTCTGCTGAAAGGGCGCCGTTACGTTTGCTCTGGCGACCTATGGGAAAATGTGACTGACGGTGAATATGTTGATGCGCCGGTCGTGGAAGATGGCAATCTCTTGAGCGGCAAAGGGTTAGGGCATATTTTTGATTTTGCGCTGATGCTGGCTGCTCGTCTGTCAGGGGATGACGCTTCTGTTCGCGATCATGCCGATCATATTTACTATGCCTGGTAAAGCATATTTCCCCGGATGCGCCTGCATTCGGGGACAAGGATTTGCTGGCTGATGTTATGGACTAATCTGCTACCCCTTTTTTATTTGTCTGACAAAACCTTCTTTTTTTATGTCATTTTCCGCTGAATTTATGTACGCAATTACTGTAATTCTGCGGTGTGATGCCGCTCTCCTATGGAGAATCAATTTCCCGCTACAACTAACACCAGCACGGGTATCAATCCTTGGCTTTTAAGGTAATACCTTGTTTTACGGCTAAATTACAAAGAATCGTTCGATTTTACCCTACATAAAAGAACGCTAAAGCTGGAGTTAACCATGCACAAATTTACTAAAGCGCTGGCAGCCATCGGTCTGGCTGCCGTTATGTCACAATCCGCTATCGCGGAAACCATGAAGCTCGGTTTTCTGGTGAAACAACCGGAGGAACCCTGGTTCCAGACAGAATGGAAATTTGCCGATAAAGCCGGGAAAGATCTGGGTTTTGAGGTCATTAAAATTGCGGTGCCGGACGGTGAGAAAACCCTGAACGCCATCGACAGCCTGGCGGCGAGTGGGGCAAAAGGCTTCGTTATTTGTACCCCGGACCCGAAACTGGGTTCAGCGATCGTTGCAAAAGCGCGTGGGTATGACATGAAGGTAATCGCTGTGGACGATAAGTTCGTCAACGCGAAAGGTAAGCCAATGGACACCGTACCGCTGGTGATGATGGCGGCCACGAAAATTGGCGAGCGCCAGGGGCAGGAGCTGTATAAGGAGATGCAAAACCGCGGCTGGGATGTAAAGGAAACGGCGGTGATGGCGATTACCGCTAATGAACTGGATACCGCGCGTCGCCGCACATCCGGCTCGATGGAAGCGCTGAAAGCTGCGGGCTTCCCGGAAAAACAGATCTATCAGGTTCCAACGAAATCCAATGATATTCCCGGCGCATTCGATGCCGCTAACTCTATGCTGGTTCAACACCCTGAAGTGAAACACTGGCTGATTGTCGGCATGAATGATAACACCGTGCTGGGCGGCGTGCGCGCCACCGAAGGTCAGGGCTTTAAGGCGGCGGACGTTATCGGCATCGGCATTAACGGTGTGGATGCGATCAGCGAACTGTCAAAAGCGCAGGCGACAGGATTCTACGGCTCGTTGCTGCCCAGCCCGGACGTACACGGCTATAAATCCAGTGAAATGCTCTACAACTGGGTAACCAAAGATGCGGAACCGCCAAAATTCACTGAAGTGACCGACGTGGTGCTGATCACCCGTGACAACTTCAAAGAAGAACTGGCGAAAAAAGGTTTAGGCGGCAAGTAACACAAATGCCGGATGGCGACGCGAAAACGGCTTATCCGGCCTGCGAATTGCGTATTCAGTAGGCCGGATAAGGCAACGCCGTCATCCGGCAAAATCCTGACTCACGGAGACGTTATGCAACAGCCCACCCCATATCTCTCATTTCGCGGCATCGGGAAAACGTTCCCTGGCGTTAAGGCGCTGACGGATATCAGTTTTGACTGTTATGCCGGTCAGGTGCATGCGCTGATGGGCGAAAATGGCGCCGGGAAGTCCACACTCTTAAAAATTCTCAGCGGCAACTATGCGCCAACCACGGGATCGCTGGCGATCCGTGGGCAAGAGATGACCTTTGCCGACACCACGGCTGCACTGAATGCCGGTGTCGCCATTATTTACCAGGAACTGCACCTCGTGCCGGAAATGACCGTTGCGGAGAATATCTATCTCGGCCAGCTCCCGCATAAGGGGGGGATTGTTAACCGGACGCTGCTCAACTACGAAGCCGGTCTTCAGTTACAACATCTGGGGATGGATATCTCCCCGGATACCCCGCTGAAATACCTCTCGATTGGCCAGTGGCAAATGGTAGAGATTGCGAAAGCGTTAGCGCGTAACGCCAAAATTATCGCTTTCGATGAACCGACCAGCTCGCTCTCCGCCAGGGAGATCGAGAACCTGTTCCGGGTAATTCGCGAACTGCGCAAAGAAGGGCGCGTCATTCTGTATGTGTCGCACCGTATGGAAGAGATCTTTGCACTGAGCGATGCCATTACCGTGTTTAAAGATGGCCGCTACGTTAAAACGTTTACCGATATGCAGCAGGTTAACCATGACGCGCTGGTTCAGGCGATGGTTGGGCGCGATCTCGGCGATATCTACGGCTGGCAGCCTCGCGCCTGTGGCGCAGAGCGGCTGCGGCTGCAAGAGGTGAAAGCGCCGGGCGTTCGCGCGCCTGTCAGCTTATCCGTACGCAGCGGCGAAATTGTCGGACTGTTTGGTCTGGTTGGCGCCGGGCGCAGTGAATTAATGAAAGGGCTGTTCGGCGGAACGCGCATCACCGGAGGGCAGGTGTTCATTGATGAGCAGCCCATTGATATCCGCAAACCGGCGCACGCGATTGCGGCGGGCATGATGCTGTGCCCGGAAGATCGCAAAGCGGAGGGGATCATTCCTGTGCATTCGGTTCGCGACAATATCAACATCAGCGCCCGACGTAAGCATGTGCTGGGCGGGTGCCTGATCAATAACGGTTGGGAAGAGAGCAATGCCGAACACCATATTCGCTCCCTCAATATAAAAACGCCAGGTGCTGAGCAACTCATTATGAATCTCTCCGGGGGGAATCAACAGAAGGCGATTCTGGGACGCTGGTTATCGGAAGAGATGAAGGTCATTTTGCTTGATGAGCCGACGCGCGGTATCGATGTCGGCGCAAAACACGAGATCTACAACGTTATTTACGCGCTGGCGGCGCGCGGTGTGGCCGTGCTGTTTGCCTCCAGCGATCTGCCGGAAGTTCTTGGTGTTGCCGACCGTATTGTGGTGATGCGTGAAGGTGAGATCGCCGGTGAATTACTTCACGAACAGGCGGATGAACGGCAGGCCCTGAGCCTTGCTATGCCTAAAGTCAGCCAGGCTGTCGCCTGAGTAAAGGAGAGTAAGATGTCTTCTGTAACTACATCCGGTTCTGGCGCACCTAAGTCGCCGTTTAGCTTCGGGCGTATCTGGGATCAATACGGCATGCTGGTGGTGTTCGCCGTCCTGTTCCTGGCGTGTGCGATCTTTGTGCCTAACTTTGCCACATTCATCAACATGAAGGGGCTCGGGCTGGCGATTTCGATGTCGGGTATGGTGGCGTGCGGGATGCTGTTTTGTCTGGCGTCCGGCGATTTTGACCTCTCCGTCGCCTCGGTAATTGCCTGTGCCGGCGTCACCACCGCCGTGGTCATCAATATGACCGAAAGCCTGTGGATTGGTGTGGCTGCCGGGCTGCTGCTGGGCATACTCTGTGGACTGGTGAACGGTTTTGTTATCGCGCGTTTAAAGATCAACGCCCTGATTACCACGCTCGCCACGATGCAGATTGTTCGTGGTCTGGCCTATATCATCTCTGACGGTAAAGCGGTAGGGATTGAAGATGAGCGCTTCTTCACCCTCGGGTATGCCAACTGGTTTGGGCTGCCTGCGCCGATCTGGTTAACGGTAGGGTGCCTGGTTATCTTTGGTTTATTGCTGAATAAAACCACGTTTGGCCGCAATACGCTGGCGATTGGCGGGAATGAAGAAGCGGCGCGTCTGGCCGGGGTGCCGGTAGTACGCACGAAGATCATTATCTTCGTTCTCTCCGGGCTGGTGTCGGCGGCGGCGGGGATTATCCTGGCGTCGCGTATGACCAGCGGCCAGCCAATGACCTCCATTGGTTATGAACTGATTGTGATTTCAGCCTGCGTATTAGGTGGTGTCTCCCTCAAGGGCGGCATCGGAAAAATCTCATATGTGGTCGCGGGGGTGTTGATCCTGGGGACGGTGGAAAACGCCATGAACCTGCTGAACATTTCCCCCTTTGCACAGTACGTCGTGCGCGGCTTAATCCTGCTGGCAGCGGTAATCTTCGACCGTTACAAACAAAAGGCGAAGCGCACCGTTTAATGAAATAAACCGTAACTATTCAGTTTAGCTCCTCCCGATAGCCAGCCGCTACCCCGGCTGGCTATTGTCTTTCTAAATGGCGAGCAGCGTCACACTGTCTATACTTACATGGCTAATGGGGCCGATCCGCGCGCCTCAAAAACGATGATTAAGGAGGAGAACAGGGTGGCAGAACCGTTAACCGTATCCCCCGAACTGTCCGCAAACTATGCTTATTTTTTCGATCTTGATGGGACGCTGGCGGAGATTAAACCACACCCGGATCAGGTGGTGGTGCCGCACAATATTCTCCAGCTGTTACACCGCCTCTCGACGCATAACGCAGGGGCGCTGGCATTGATTTCAGGGCGCTCAATGGCTGAACTTGATGCGCTCTCAGCCCCCTTTTGCTTTCCCCTCGCCGGGGTGCATGGGGCGGAACGCCGTGACATCAATGGTAATACCCATATCGTGCGCCTTCCGCAGGCGATAGCACGCGATGTCAGCGCGCAGCTGCACGCCGCGCTGGGAAATCTTCCAGGGGCGGAACTGGAAGCGAAAGGCATGGCCTTTGCGCTGCATTACCGGCAGGCGCCGCAGCATGAGGCGACGTTGCTGGCGCTGGCGCAGCACATTACGCAGAAATGGCCGCAGCTTGCGCTTCAGCCGGGTAAATGCGTGGTGGAGATTAAACCGAAAGGCGCGAACAAAGGGGAGGCCATTGCCGCGTTTATGCAAGAAGCGCCATTTGCAGGGCGTATCCCTGTCTTTGTGGGCGATGACTTGACGGATGAGGCGGGCTTTGACGTCGTCAATAATTTGGGAGGGATTTCAGTCAAAGTGGGTGCCGGGGCGACCCGGGCAACAGGACGTCTGGCAGGCGTTCCTGAGGTCTGGCGCTGGCTGGAAGAAATTAACAATCCACAACAAGAAAAAAAATTAATGAATGACAGGAGAGATGGCTATGGGTCGTTTAGTCGTAGTATCTAATCGAATTGCTCCCCCGGATAATAAAGGCGGCGCGGGTGGCCTGGCAGTTGGCGTACTGGGCGCGTTGAAAGCGGCGGGCGGATTGTGGTTCGGCTGGAGTGGCGAGACGGGCAACGAGGATAAGCCGTTAAAAAAGGTCACACGAGGCAATATGACCTGGGCGTCTTTTAATCTGAGCGAGCAGGACTACGAGGAATATTATTGCCAGTTTTCGAATGCGGTCTTATGGCCTGCCTTCCATTATCGACTCGATCTGGTGCAGTTCCAGCGCCCCGCGTGGGAAGGGTATTCACGGGTGAATGCGCTGCTGGCGGATAAGCTGCTGCCCTTACTGAAAGATGACGATATTATCTGGGTTCATGACTATCATTTATTGCCGTTTGCCAGTGAATTGCGCAAGCGGGGCGTGAATAATCGCATCGGCTTTTTCTTGCATATTCCTTTCCCGACGCCGGAAATTTTCAATGCCTTGCCGCCGCACGATACGCTGCTGGAACAACTGTGTGATTTTGACTTACTGGGATTCCAGACGGAAAACGACCGCCTGGCGTTTCTGGACAGTCTGTCAAGCCAGACCAGAGTAACCACGCGCGGCAGTAAGAGCCACTCGGCATGGGGAAAATCCTTCCGCACTGAGGTCTATCCTATTGGCATTGAACCTGACGAGATCGCACAACAGGCTTCCGGGCCGTTGCCGCCGAAACTGGCGCAGCTAAAAGCGGAGCTGAAAAATGTGCAAAACATTTTTTCCGTCGAGCGTCTGGATTACTCCAAAGGATTACCGGAGCGTTTCCAGGCGTATGAAGCGCTGCTGGAGAAATACCCCCAGCACCACGGGAAAATTCGCTATACGCAGATAGCGCCGACCTCGCGTGGTGAAGTGCAGGCTTATCAGGATATCCGCCACCAACTGGAGACGGAAGCAGGGCGTATCAACGGTAAATATGGACAGCTTGGCTGGACGCCGCTCTACTATCTTAACCAGCACTTTGATCGCAAGCTGCTGATGAAGGTGTTCCGCTACTCGGATGTCGGGTTAGTGACCCCGCTGCGGGATGGTATGAATCTGGTCGCGAAAGAGTTTGTCGCCGCGCAGGACCCGGCAAATCCCGGCGTTCTCGTTTTGTCGCAGTTTGCCGGTGCGGCGAATGAGTTGACGTCCGCGCTCATTGTTAACCCTTATGATCGGGATGATGTGGCCGTGGCGCTCCACCGCGCGTTGACCATGCCGCTTGCCGAACGCATTTCACGCCACGCGGAAATGCTTGAGACGATTATTAAAAATGATATTAATCACTGGCAGCAACGGTTTATTCGCGACCTAAAGGATGTCGCGCCACGTAGCGCTGAAACGCTGCATCGCAATAAGGTCGCCACCTTCCCAAAGCTTGCCTGACGCCCGCTAATCACCGGCAAGCGGGACCAGCAATACATCAACTTCACTGGCGCTAACGACACTTTTCGCTGAGCAGGACGCTCGCGAAAAGAAGCTGTGATTATGATTGCCGCAAATGACCAAATCCACCTGCTGCTTACGACACACATCCAGAATATGCGCGCTTAACTCCCCGTAAGTAATGAACGTTTGTTCAATCGGGTAGTCTGCCTTCACACTCAGTTTGTCGAGAAAATCCTGCGTCTCTTCATGCATCACCTCCCGCAAATCTTCCAGCATGGGGGCGGCGAATTGATTATACAGCTCTGGATCAGAGGCGAGGGTAATCAGGCTAATGCGGGCATTGACGGGACGAGCAATGGAGACAGCTTTCGCTAACAGCTGCTGACTTTCGGGGGTAACGGCGACGGCGACAAGAATATGCGTATAGCTCATAACTCGCTCCTTATTGCAAGAATATGAGGTTTCTTCTTCAGCTTTACTCTGTTTAGTCGAATTCTGCAATGTTTTCCTGTGACGATAGTGTGAAGGTTATCATAATAATTCATTAATTATTCTTATAAATGGAATAGTGGCATAACGCACATTGTAAACGTTATTACGCGCTTTAACTTAAATCGACCAATTATGAAAACAAAATGTTAATTACGATGTAACAAAAATTAACTTGTTATGCATCATAGATACCGTCTATTGGTTAACCCTGCTTAATATTTAAGTGGTTGTTTAGAAACGATTAAATTATTTTACGTCCCCGACAGGAATATTCAGGAAGGGGGATATTTTCAGATGTTATTTTAACGGTGCTAAACATAACGCATGAGTGATTATTTACGCACATATTCGTGTATCTGGAATAGAAAAACTGAACGAAAGGCTAAAAAATAATCAAAATAAAAGTTCAACTGATGGATTTATGTTAAGTATTTGGATGATTTATGTGATCTGGATCACATATTTCTCAAATTCGCAGCCCGGCTCCGTTGTATGTGTTCGTGCTGACGAGTAGAGTTGCGTCGAATTAGGAAAAATCTTAGGCATTTTGTAATAAATCATGTAAACGTGTAAAAACCTGACACCCCATTAAGGGGGGTTTTACTGTATGCATCGGTGCCTGGGCGTGGCTATGCATTTGACCTTTTTGCTTTTTTTACCGGGGATTCCCGGCGACATCACGGGGTGCGGTTACACCGCATAAAAATAAAGTTGGTTATTCTGGATGGGAACAATGCATACATCCGAGTTGCTGAAACACATTTATGACATCAATCTGTCATATTTACTCCTTGCACAGCGTCTGATCGTTCAGGACAAAGCATCCGCGATGTTCCGCCTTGGTATCAGTGAAGAGATGGCGAACACGTTGGGTACTCTGACTCTTCCACAAATGGTTAAACTGGCCGAAACGAACCAGCTGGTATGTCATTTCCGTTTTGACAACCACCAGACAGTTACCCAGCTGACCCAGGATTCTCGCGTTGACGATCTTCAGCAAATTCATACCGGTATCATGCTTTCAACACGCCTGTTACACGATGTGAATCAGGCCGATGATGCGGCGCGTAAGAAAAGGGCTTGATGATGAGTGAAAAAAGCATTGTTCAGGAAGCTCGCGATATCCAGTTAGCGATGGAATTGATCTCTTTGGGCGCCCGTTTGCAAATGCTGGAAAGCGAAACGCAGTTAAGTCGTGGTCGCCTCATCAAATTATACAAAGAGTTACGCGGCAGTCCTCCGCCAAAAGGTATGCTTCCTTTTTCAACGGACTGGTTTATGACATGGGAGCAAAACATTCATGCCTCCATGTTTTGCAACGCCTGGCAGTTCTTACTCAAAACCGGTCTGTGCAGCGGTGTGGATGCGGTCATTAAAGCGTACCGTCTGTATCTGGAACAGTGCCCGCAGGCGGAAGACGGGCCATTGTTGGCGTTAACGCGCGCATGGACGCTGGTGCGTTTCGTGGAAAGCGGGCTGCTTGAATTATCGACCTGTAATTGCTGTGGCGGGAATTTTATTACCCATGCGCATCAGCCTGCGGGGAGTTTTGCCTGTAGTTTGTGCCAGCCGCCGTCCCGCGCAGTAAAAAGACGTAAACTTTCCCAAAATGCTGCCGATATTATTCCACAACTGCTGGATGAACAGATCGAACAGGCTGTTTAACCGATACGGTGTGGACAAACACTCCAGCAGCGGTAAGTAATTACCGCTGCTTTTTTTTGCCTTGCCGACGTGTTATTCGCCCGACTGTACATCCTGTTTTAGTCAACAGCGGAAGGATGATGTCGTGCTTATCTTATTAGGTTACCTGGTAGTTCTCGGTACAGTTTTCGGTGGTTACATGATGACCGGCGGACACCTTGGAGCACTCTATCAACCGGCTGAATTCGTCATCATCGGTGGTGCGGGGATCGGGGCATTCATTGTCGGTAACAACGGCAAAGCGATCAAAGGGACGTTAAAGGCGATCCCGTTACTGTTTCGTCGTTCGAAATACACAAAAGCGATGTACATGGATTTGCTGGCGTTGCTCTATCGCCTGATGGCCAAATCGCGCCAGCAGGGGATGTTCTCGCTGGAACGTGACATTGAAAACCCGAAAGAGAGTGAAATTTTTGCCAGCTATCCGCGTATTCTGGCCGACGCGCTCATGCTTGATTTTATCGTCGATTATCTGCGCCTGATCATCAGCGGCAACATGAATACCTTTGAAATTGAGGCGCTGATGGATGAGGAAATTGAAACCCACGAAAGCGAGGCGGAAGTTCCTGCCAACAGCCTGGCGCTGATGGGCGATTCATTACCGGCATTTGGTATCGTTGCGGCGGTCATGGGGGTTGTCCATGCGCTGGCTTCCGCCGATCGTCCGGCGGCTGAACTGGGGGCGCTGATCGCCCATGCGATGGTGGGGACATTCCTCGGGATTTTATTGGCCTATGGGTTTATCTCGCCACTCGCCAGCGTGCTGCGTCAAAAGAGCGCTGAAACCACCAAAATGATGCAGTGCGTAAAAATCACACTGCTTTCTAACCTGAACGGTTATGCGCCGCCGATCGCCGTCGAATTTGGTCGTAAAACATTGTATTCCAGCGAACGTCCTTCGTTCATTGAGCTGGAAGAGCACGTACGCGCAGTGAGAAACCCGAACCAGCAGCAGACGACGACCGAGGAAGCATGAAGAATCAGCCCCATCCAATTATCGTCGTAAAACGGCGGAAACATAAGGGTCACGGCGGGGCGCATGGCTCCTGGAAAATTGCTTACGCCGACTTTATGACGGCGATGATGGCTTTTTTCCTCGTCATGTGGCTGATTTCTATCTCCAGTCCTAAAGAATTGATTCAAATTGCCGAATATTTCCGTACGCCGCTGGCAACAGCGATAACGGGCGGACATCGCATCGCGAACAGTGAAAGTCCGATCCCCGGCGGCGGCGAGGACTACACCCAGCAGCAGGGTGAAGTGAACAAGCAACCCAATATTGATGAACTGAAAAGGCGTATGGAGCAGAGCCGTCTGAGCAAATTGCGCGGCGACCTGGATCAGCTGATTGAGTCCGATCCCAAACTGCGCGCATTGCGGCCGCACCTGAAGATTGACCTGGTTCAGGAAGGGTTGCGCATTCAGATTATCGACAGCCAGAATCGCCCGATGTTTAAGACGGGCAGCGCGGAGGTTGAACCTTACATGCGTGACATTCTGCGTGGTATTGCGCCGGTGTTGAACGGTATTCCTAACCGCATCAGCCTTTCCGGTCATACGGATGATTTCCCGTACGCCAGCGGCGAACGGGGATACAGCAACTGGGAATTGTCGGCCGACCGCGCCAATGCTTCGCGTCGCGAGCTGGTGGTTGGCGGTCTGGATGATGGAAAAGTATTACGGGTGGTAGGCATGGCCGCCACGATGCGTCTGAGCGATCGCGGTCCTGATGACGCCATCAACCGCCGTATAAGTCTGCTGGTGTTGAACAAGCAGGCAGAAGAGGCCATTTTGCATGAAAACGCTGAAAGCCAGAATGAGCCGGTAAGTGTCTTACAACAGCCAGCGGCACTCCCGCCGGTAAGCGTTCCCACATCGCCACCAGCCAATCCGAGGTGATAGCGTGAGCATGGATATTAGCGATTTTTATCAGACATTTTTTGATGAAGCTGACGAGCTGTTGGCTGACATGGAGCAGCACCTGCTTGATTTGGCGCCTGAAGCCCCGGACTCTGAGCAACTGAATGCCATTTTTCGTGCGGCGCACTCCATTAAAGGCGGCGCAGGTACTTTCGGCTTTACCGTTTTGCAGGAAACAACCCACTTGATGGAAAACCTGCTGGATGAAGCCCGGCGCGGTGAGATGCAGCTCAATACCGACATTATCAACCTGTTTTTGGAAACGAAAGATATTATGCAGGAACAGCTCGACGCCTATAAAAGCTCGGAAGAGCCGGATGCCGCAAGCTTCGAATATATCTGCAACGCGTTACGTCAGTTAGCGCTCGAGGCGAAAGGGGAAACCGCTCCGGCGGTGGTTAACGCTGCCAAACTGAGCGTCGTCGACGGTACGGCGATACAGGAAGAGGCGGTCGCACAGGAAAACAGCGCGGAAGAGAGCAAACTGCGCGTGGTTCTTTCGCGCCTGAAAGCCAATGAAGTCGATCTGCTTGAAGAAGAGTTGGGCAACCTGGCCACCTTAACGGATGTGGTGAAAGGCGAGGATTCGCTGTCCGCGACCCTCGACGGCACGATTGCGGAAGATGACATCATTGCGGTGCTCTGCTTTGTGATTGAAGCCGATCAGATAGCCTTTGAGACGGTCTCCTCAGCCCCGGTCGCGCAGGTCGAAGAGCCTGTTGCCGTGGCAACAACGCCGCAACCGACCGCAGTGGTACCTGTTGCCAAAGCCGCCGCCAGCGAACCGCAGTCCGGGCGCGCCGAGCGTGAAAAGCCGGCCCGTGAGCGAGAGTCGACCAGTATTCGCGTGGCGGTTGAGAAAGTAGACCAGTTGATCAACCTGGTCGGCGAACTGGTGATTACTCAGTCAATGCTGGCCCAGCGTTCTAATGAACTGGACCCGGTTAATCATGGCGATCTCATCACCAGCATGGGTCAGTTACAACGTAACGCCCGCGATCTGCAAGAGTCGGTGATGTCGATTCGTATGATGCCGATGGAGTATGTCTTCAGCCGCTTCCCGCGTCTGGTGCGCGACCTGGCAGGTAAGCTGGGTAAACAGGTCGAACTGACCCTCGTCGGCAGCTCGACGGAACTGGATAAAAGTCTGATTGAACGCATTATCGACCCATTAACCCACCTGGTGCGCAACAGCCTCGATCACGGTATCGAGATGCCGGAAACACGCCTTGAAGCCGGGAAGAATGCGATCGGTAATCTGATCCTCTCCGCTGAACACCAGGGCGGCAATATCTGCATTGAAGTGACCGATGACGGTGCGGGGCTGAACCGCGAGCGCATTCTGGCGAAAGCTGTCTCTCAGGGGATGGCGGTCAACGAAAACATGACCGATGAAGAAGTGGGCATGTTGATTTTTGCGCCGGGCTTCTCCACCGCCGAGCAGGTGACGGATGTTTCCGGTCGCGGCGTGGGCATGGACGTGGTGAAACGTAACATCCAGGAGATGGGCGGCCACGTTGAAATCCAGTCGAAGCAGGGGACGGGCACCACCATTCGCATTCTGCTGCCGCTGACGCTGGCTATTCTGGACGGGATGTCCGTCCGCGTGGCGGGCGAAGTGTTCATTCTGCCGCTGAATGCGGTAATGGAATCGCTGCAACCGCGTGAAGACGATCTGCACCCGCTGGCCGGAGGCGAGCGCGTACTGGAAGTGCGCGGCGAGTATCTGCCGCTGGTGGAACTGTGGAAAGTCTTTGATGTCGTTGGCGCCAAAACTGAAGCCACGCAGGGCATTGTGGTGATCCTGCAAAGCGGCGGTCGCCGTTACGCACTGCTGGTTGATCAGCTTATTGGACAGCACCAGGTGGTAGTGAAAAACCTGGAAAGCAACTATCGCAAGGTGCCTGGCATTTCTGCGGCGACGATTCTGGGCGACGGCAGCGTGGCGCTGATCGTTGATGTCTCCGCATTGCAGGGTTTAAACCGTGAACAACGTATGGCGATCACAGCCGCCTGATTGAGTGAGAAAGGTAATTATATGACCGGTATGAGTAATGTAACCAAACTGGCCGGCGAGCCGTCAGGTCAGGAATTCCTGGTATTTACACTGGGAGATGAAGAGTACGGTATCGACATCCTGAAAGTGCAGGAGATCCGTGGCTACGATCAGGTCACGCGCATCGCCAACACGCCTTCTTTTATTAAAGGGGTGACGAACCTGCGCGGCGTGATTGTGCCGATTGTCGATCTGCGCGTGAAGTTCTGCCAGGGCGACGTTGAGTATAACGATAACACGGTGGTCATCGTGTTGAATCTGGGACAACGCGTGGTAGGGATTGTGGTGGACGGCGTGTCTGACGTGCTGTCGCTGACGGCGGAGCAAATTCGTCCGGCGCCGGAGTTTGCCGTTACCCTGTCTACGGAATATCTGACCGGTCTGGGCGCGCTTGGCGAACGTATGTTGATCCTGGTGAACATTGAGAAACTGCTGAACAGCGATGAGATGGCGCTGCTTGATATCGCTGCTTCCCACGTTGCATAACCGTTGACTGCCTGTGCCGGATGGCGGTGTAAACACCTTATCCGGCCTATATACGGCGATGAGTCATGTGTAGGCCGGATAAGCGAAGCGCCATCCGGCAAATACATTACCCTACTAACTGCTGCGGAACGCGTTCTTCCGCGTCCTCTTCCAGCAAACCTTCATTCTGCGCCAGCATCGCGGTGGCAATCCCGTTTCCTAACACGTTAATGGCGGAACGTCCCATATCAAGAAAATGGTCAATCCCCATCAGCAACAAAATGCCCGCCACAGGAATATTGAAGCTCGGAATCGTGGCGGCCAGCACCACCAGCGCAGAACGCGGTACGCCTGCAATTCCTTTTGACGCCAGCATCAGCGTCAGCATCAGCACCGTAATTTCCGCAAAAGAGAGATGAATATTATAAGCCTGCGCGATAAACATCGACGCGAAAGAGCAGTACACCATTGAGCCGACGAGGTTAAAGGAGTAACCAATAGGCAGCACAAACGACACGATGTTACGTGAGCAGCCAAACTTCGTCAGTTGTTCCAGCGTTTTCGGGTAAGCGGCTTCAGAGCTGCTGGTAGTAAAGGCGACCAGCACCGGATCTTTCAACATGCTGACTAACCGGAACACCTCTTTTTTCAGCACCATATAGCCCACGGCCAACAGCACCAGGCAGGTCAGCAGGATCGCCACATAGTAGCCGCCGATAAACGACGCGTAGTTAAGCAGAATCCCCAACCCCTGGGTGGCGATCACCGAGGAGATCGCGGCAAAAATGGCCAGCGGCGCAACGTACATCACGTAGCCGGTCACTTTCAGCATAATATGTGAAACCACATCCAGGGCGGCGACCAGCGGCGCGTTGAATTTCTCGCCAAGCGACGCGCCGCCAATACCGAAGAACATGGAAAACACGACGATCTGCAAAATTTCATTATTGGCCATCGCCCCGGCAATGCTGGTCGGAATGGTGTGCGACAGGAATCCTTTTAAGCTCATGCCGCCCACTGCAAGCCCGGTGTCGACCGATTCTGCCGGAATTGCCAGATTCAGACCGCTGCCCGGATGCTCAATCGTCACGATAAACAGCCCCACCAGAATGGACAACACGGAAGAACTGATAAACCAGACCATCGCTTTACCGCCAACGCGGCCGATAGTGGCGGTTTCGCCCAGACGCATGATGCCCACGGTTAGCGTGCTGAAAACCAGCGGGGCAATCACCATTTTAATGAGCCGTAAGAAAATATCGGTGAGGAGCGTGATGTTATCGGACCAGGCGGCGATCGCCTCCTGTGACGCGTAAGAGTGAATCACCGCGCCTGACAGGATGCCTGCCAGCATGAAGATCACGATAAATAACGTGAGTTTGTTTGCACTTGCCACTGAAAAGCCCTCTGGCTGGATTTAACATGTTGTTGTCAGTAACGCTTTTGTTTTATTTATTGAGTCGCACTGAAATATTCATCATATAAATTGAATTAAAGCGCAGGGGGATACAACTATTTTTTATTATTTATTCATTTTGTTGTGTTCTGACGGCTGTGCTTATGTGATCAGAGTCACATAAGAATCGTTTTTGTCGGCAAAATGCAAACTGTCCAGGAAGGTGATGAATGTTAATATAATGATAATAATGATGTTTTTCTGTCAATGTCTGGTTGCCGCCCCAAAACCGCCAGCCGCGATCCGCCAATCGCGCTTCCTGCTTCTATTTCCTTTTCGCAAATGTAAAGTTCTCTTCTCTGGTGCCGATAACGTTGATAACTCGTTTTCAGGAAGGTGCCTTATGTTTAACCGTATCCGCGTTGTCACAATGCTGATGATGGTGCTGGGGGTTTTCGCACTGCTACAGCTTGTTTCCGGTGGTCTGTTGTTTTCGTCATTACAGCAGAACCAGCAAAGTTTTGTTATTTCAAATGATTTACGCCAGCAGCAGAGCGAACTGACCTCGACATGGGATCTCATGCTGCAAACGCGTATTAACCTGAGCCGTTCTTCGGCCCGCATGATGATGGATGCCTCTAATCAGCAGAGCAGCGCGAAAAACGACCTGCTGAAAAACGCCAAAAGCACGCTGGAGCAGGCGGCAACGCATTATGCCAACTTCAAAAATATCAATCCGCTGCCGGAGATGGCGGAAGCCAGCGGCAATGTGGATGAAAAATACCAGCAATACCATGCGGCGCTGGCGGAACTGGTTCAGTTCCTCGAAAACGGCAACATGGATGCCTACTTCGCGCAGCCAACCCAGGGGATGCAGAACGCACTTGGCGAAGCGCTGGGCAAATACGCTGGCGTGAGCGAAAAACTGTACAGCAAGGCGTTTGATGAGAGCGCGCGTGACTACCATTTTGCCCAGTGGCAATTGGGTATTCTGGCGGTTGTCCTGGTGCTGATTCTGGTTGTGGTGTGGTACGGCATTCGTCATACCTTGCTGAATCCGCTGGCGCGAGTGATTGCCCATATTCGTGACATCGCCAGCGGCAACCTGACCAATACGCTGACCGTCTCCGGGCGCAATGAGATCGGCGAACTGGCGGGAACCGTTGATCATATGCAGCGTTCGCTGATAGAGACGGTGACTCAGGTACGTGAAGGGTCTGACGCCATCTATTCCGGCACCAGCGAAATCGCTACGGGCAACACCGATCTTTCCTCCCGCACCGAGCAGCAGGCGTCGGCGCTGGAAGAAACGGCTGCCAGCATGGAACAGCTCACCGCGACGGTGAAACAGAACGCCGACAACGCCCGTCAGGCGTCGCACCTGGCGCAAAGCGCCTCCGACACTGCGCAACACGGTGGGAAAGTGGTGGATGGCGTGGTCAACACCATGCATGAAATTGCCGACAGCTCGAAGAAAATCGCCGACATCATCAGCGTTATCGACGGCATTGCATTCCAGACCAATATTCTGGCGCTGAACGCTGCGGTTGAAGCCGCGCGCGCCGGGGAGCAAGGGCGCGGGTTTGCGGTGGTGGCAGGGGAAGTGCGTAACCTGGCAAGCCGCAGCGCGCAGGCGGCGAAAGAGATCAAAGCGCTCATTGAAGATTCCGTTTCGCGGGTGGATACCGGCTCCGTGCTGGTGGAAAGCGCCGGTGAAACGATGAGAGACATTGTCAACGCCGTGACCCGCGTGACGGACATCATGGGTGAAATCGCGTCGGCTTCCGATGAGCAAAGCCGTGGGATCGATCAGGTGGCGCTGGCCGTCTCTGAGATGGATCGCGTCACGCAGCAGAACGCCTCGCTGGTGCAGGAGTCGGCGGCCGCAGCGGCCGCGCTGGAAGAGCAGGCCAGCCGTTTAACGATGGCGGTATCCGCGTTTCGTCTGGCATCTCGTTCATTAACCGTAAAAACAGACCTGAATACAACCGCAGCGGCGCCGCGTACAGCGCAACCGCGCCAGCTTGCAACTGAACAAGATACTCACTGGGAAACATTTTGATCGTCTTTTAATCGTGGCCTTTGCCGCCTAATGGGAGCGTTGATGTTTAATCGTATTCGAATCTCGACCACGCTGTTTTTAATCTTGATCCTCTGCGGTGTTTTGCAGATTGGCAGTAATGGCTTGTCCTTTTGGGCATTTCGCGATGGTTTTCAGAGTCTGAACCAGGTCGAGCAGAGTAATCAGCAACGCGCAGCATTGGCGCAAACACGCGCCGTTTTATTACAGGCCAGTACCGCGCTGAATAAAGCCGGGACGTTAACCGCGCTGAGCTATCCGCCCGAGGATATCAAACAGCTGATGACCACCGCCCGGGAAAGCCTGGCGCAGTCCGGCGTTGTGTTTAAAGGTTTTATGGCGACAGAGGCGAATACGGAAGAGGGGAAAGCGTTACAGGCCGCCACGGAAAAGAGTTATACGCAGTGGTATAGCGATCTGGAGCATCAGGCCACCTGGCTTGAAAGCAACCAGCTGTCGGATTTTCTGACCGCGCCGGTACAGGCATCGCAGGACGCCTTTGACGCCAACGTCACTACCTGGCAGCAGAATATCAACCATGTTCTGGAGACGGCCAGCGAACAGGGGAAAGACAATTATCACCGCTCGGCGATCATTTTTATCACGATGGTGATCGTCGCGGCGTTGTTAACCACCGGGGCGCTGTTCTGGTCACGCAAAATGATTGTTCAGCCGTTGGCGATTATCGGCAGCCATTTTGACAGCATTGCGGACGGAAACCTAGCGCGGCCGATCGCCGTGTATGGGCGCAACGAGATTTCCGCTATTTTCGCCAGCCTGAAGGCCATGCAGCAGGCGCTGCGCGAAACGGTCAGCGACGTGCGGCAGGGCAGTTTAGCGATGCATACCGGCATTTCGGAAATCGCGATGGGCAATAACGATCTGTCGTCACGTACCGAACAGCAGGCGGCGTCGCTGGCGCAAACCGCAGCCAGTATGGAGCAGCTAACGGCAACGGTCGGGCAGAACGCCGATAACGCCCGTCAGGCCTCCGGTCTGGCGAAAAGCGCGGCGGATACCGCGAAAAAAGGCGGCGACCAGGCTTCGCGTATGGCCAGCACAATGCAGGATATTGCTGCCAGTTCGCAGAAAATTGGCGACATCATCGGCGTTATCGACAGCATTGCGTTTCAGACCAATATTCTGGCGCTGAATGCGGCGGTCGAAGCGGCGCGGGCCGGTGAGCAGGGGCGCGGTTTTGCCGTTGTCGCAGGCGAAGTGCGTAACCTGGCGAGCCGCAGCGCACAGGCGGCCAAAGAGATTAAAGGGTTGATTGAGGAGTCCGTAAACCGTGTGCATCAGGGATCGCAACTGGTGGACACCGCCGCGAATACCATGACGGAGATCGTCAGCTCGGTAACCCAGGTGAACGACATCATGGGCGAAATCGCCTCGGCCTCCGATGAACAGCGCAGAGGAATTGAGCAGGTGGCGCAAGCCGTCAGCCAGATGGATCAGGTGACGCAACAAAACGCCGCGCTTGTCGAAGAAGCTGCCGCCGCCACCGATCAGTTAGCGAACCAGGCAGACCATCTCTCTGCCCGTGTCGCGGTATTTAAGCTTGAAGAGCAAGTCGTAACACAACAAGAGTCGGCGCCGCCGCAGGCGGTACCCGTTGTATCCTGAATGTGATTGAGAAGGCGCTATGACATCATCGCTGCCCACCGGGCAAACGTCATTATTGTTACAGATGACACAGCGCCTCGCGCTGTCTGACGCGCATTTTCGTCGGATATGTCAATTAATCTACCAGCGCGCGGGAATCGTGCTGGCGGACCACAAGCGGGATATGGTTTACAACCGCCTGGTTCGTCGCCTGAGAACGCTGGGGCTGGATGATTTCGGCCGTTATCTCAGCATGCTGGAAGCCAACCAGAACAGCGCTGAGTGGCAGGCTTTTATTAACTCATTGACCACTAACCTGACGGCCTTCTTCCGTGAAGCGCATCACTTCCCGGTACTGGCGGATCACGCGCGTCGCCGCAACGGGGAATACCGTGTGTGGAGCGCGGCGGCCTCTACCGGAGAGGAACCCTACAGCATCGCCATTACGCTGGCGGATGCCTTAGGGATGGCGCCGGGGCGCTGGAAAGTTTTCGCCAGCGATATCGACACCGAAGTACTGGAAAAGGCGAGAAGCGGGATTTACCGTCAGGACGAGTTGAAAACGCTGTCGCCACAACAGTTGCAGCGTTATTTCATGCGCGGTACAGGCCCGCATGAAGGGCTGGTGCGCGTGCGACAGGAACTGGCTAATTACGTTGAGTTTTCCACCCTCAACCTGCTGGATAAACAGTACAACGTTCCCGGGCCATTCGACGCGATATTTTGCCGTAACGTCATGATCTATTTTGATAAAACAACGCAGCAGGACATTCTGCGTCGTTTTGTTCCACTCCTTAAGCCTGACGGACTGCTGTTTGCGGGTCACTCAGAAAACTTTAGCAACCTCGTGCGCGACTTTAGCCTGCGCGGACAGACGGTGTATGCGCTAAGTAAGGACAAAGCATGAGTAAAATCAGGGTGTTGTCGGTTGACGATTCAGCGCTGATGCGCCAAATCATGACCGAAATTATTAACAGCCATAGCGATATGGAAATGGTGGCGACGGCGCCCGATCCGCTGGTTGCCAGGGATTTAATCAAAAAATATAACCCCGATGTGCTGACGCTGGATGTGGAAATGCCGCGCATGGACGGTCTCGATTTTCTTGAGAAACTGATGCGCCTGCGTCCGATGCCGGTGGTTATGGTCTCCTCTCTGACCGGGAAAGGTTCAGAGGTGACGCTGCGCGCGCTGGAACTGGGGGCGATTGATTTTGTCACCAAGCCCCAGTTGGGCATTCGCGAGGGGATGCTGGCGTACAGCGAGATGATCGCAGAGAAAGTCCGCACCGCGTCACGCGCTCGCCTGGCAGCGCATAAGCCGATGGCTGCGCCTGTGACGCTAAAAGCGGGGCCGCTGCTCAGTTCTGAAAAACTGATCGCGATTGGCGCCTCGACGGGGGGAACCGAAGCCATACGTCATGTGCTGCAACCGCTGCCGCTTTCCAGTCCGGCGGTGATCATCACCCAGCATATGCCGCCCGGTTTTACCCGTTCGTTTGCCGAGCGGTTAAATAAGCTCTGCCAGATTAGCGTGAAAGAGGCGGAAGACGGCGAACGCGTGTTGCCAGGCCATGCCTACATCGCCCCCGGCGACAAGCATATGGAGCTGACGCGCAGCGGGGCGAACTATCAAATCAAAATTCATGACGGGCCGCCGGTTAACCGCCATCGCCCGTCAGTGGATGTGCTGTTTCATTCGGTCGCGAAACATGCGGGGCGCAATGCGGTAGGGGTCATCCTTACCGGCATGGGCAACGATGGCGCGGCCGGAATGTTAGCGATGCACCAGGCTGGCGCCTGGACTATCGCGCAAAACGAAGCAAGTTGTGTGGTGTTCGGCATGCCGCGCGAGGCCATCAATATGGGTGGCGTGAGCGAAGTGGTCGATCTTAGCCAGGTAAGCCAGCAGATGCTGGCGAAAATCAGTGCCGGACAGGCAATACGTATTTAACGAGGAGTATTTTTTTATGGCGGACAAAGAGCTCAGATTTCTGGTTGTGGATGACTTTTCCACCATGCGTCGCATCGTGCGCAACCTGCTAAAAGAGCTGGGTTTCAATAACGTCGAAGAGGCCGAAGATGGCGTTGACGCACTGAACAAATTGCAGGCAAGCGGCTTTGACTTCGTAATTTCTGACTGGAACATGCCCAACATGGACGGTCTGGAACTGCTGAAAACGATTCGTGCTGATGGTGCAATGGCGTCATTGCCGGTGCTGATGGTGACCGCAGAAGCGAAGAAAGAGAACATTATCGCGGCTGCGCAGGCGGGTGCCAGCGGCTATGTGGTGAAACCGTTCACTGCGGCGACGCTGGAAGAGAAACTCAACAAAATCTTTGAGAAACTGGGCATGTGAGGGTCTGAGTATGATGCAACCACAAATTAAACCTGTTGATGAGCATTCAGCAGGGGACATCATTGCGCGCATCGGCAGTCTGACCCGAATGCTGCGTGACAGCCTGCGTGAACTGGGGCTGGATCAGGCGATAGCAGAAGCGGCGGAAGCGATTCCTGACGCGCGCGATCGTCTGGACTATGTTGTACAGATGACGGCGCAGGCGGCGGAACGTGCGCTGAACAGCGTTGAAGCCTCTCAGCCACACCAGGATGAAATGGAGAAGGGCGCAAAAGCGCTGACCAAACGCTGGGATGAGTGGTTCGAAAACCCGATTGAACTCGCCGACGCCCGCGAACTGGTTACGGATACGCGTAAATTCCTCGGTGATGTGCCGGGGCATACCAGCTTCACCAATGCGCAACTGCTGGACATCATGATGGCGCAGGATTTCCAGGATCTCACCGGTCAGGTTATCAAGCGCATGATGGATGTGATCCAGGAGATTGAGCGTCAGCTGCTGATGGTATTGCTGGAAAACATCCCTGAGCAAAATTCACGTCCGAAACGCGAGAATGAAAGCCTGCTCAATGGCCCACAGGTCGACACCACCAAAGCCGGCGTTGTCGCCAGCCAGGATCAGGTGGATGACCTGCTGGATAGCCTCGGGTTCTGATGCGGTAAGGTATCCTCAGGTTGTGCCGACAACCTGAGGAACGTTTAGCGCAGATCCATTTTTACCGTCACATTGCCCTCAAATTCGCCGGGCGCTGGCGTTGCGCTGGTCGTGCTCACCGGTGCGGCTTTGATGTGTACCGCGCCGTTACCTTGCTCATCCATCGTCACCGGAAATTCAAAGGTGCCGTCCAGCGCAACATTTTGGTTGTCCTCACTAAAAATTCTCACTCCCAGGTCGTCTCTGCCGAGCATTTTGGCTATCAGGGGATCGCTGCTGTCTACAACCCCCTGGTCGGCGCTGAGCGTTAGCTTGATTCTGTCGGTATTTCCCACGGCGTTGCCGTCGCAGTGGTAAGAGATATCAACGTTTTTCAGGGCGTAGCCTTCGGGAGGCTGACCCCTGGTGACAAACTGTTTACTCACTATTTTCCCCAGATCAACCTCAATGGTGCTTCCGGCATTAATCGTACAGCTCAGCGGGGCAGAGAGTGAGCCACTCAGCCAGATATTTGATACGTGCTGTGCGCTGCCAGCGTCGCAGCTTCCTGAGCCAAAATAGAGACAGGCGTAGTTTTGCACGAGTATCGTTGGGGGAATGACTTCGATACCGAGAATGGGCTTTTTGATATAAAACGTGGCGGCGATAACATTCCATCTGAACGTTCGCTTCGCGGGGGCGGGCGCGCCAGGATGGGTGCTGTCGCTACAGACGCTGGCGGAACCTTCGGTGGGTTTCATTGACTCGATCACTTTCCCCATCGACGACACCGGCGTCGGATACTGGTTAATGTTGATCTGAATCAGGCCGGTACCGTCCAGAGAATTAACGGCATCGCTATAACCTGCAACATCAATATCTATGTTTTCAGTCAGATAACCGTACCCGGCGATACCGGCATTAAGCGGGCTTCCGGCCAGCGTCAATTCCATTATTGCCGTTGATTCAAACACATTGCCAGGGCATGTGCAGTTTGCCGCCATTTCAACGCCGTTCCCGACAATATGCTCATCAAATTTAACAATATTGTTGGCCGTGTTGTCGTTTGCGTTGATTTCGTTGCTGAACGTGACGCTGTAATACTGTGGCGCGGTAAAGCAGTCACGCAGAATGGTCGCGGCCTGGGCTGTTGCGGACGCCATCAGGCAAAGACCTGCTGCGGACAATGAAAGACGTGCGTATTTTCCCATTTTACTTAACATTTTGCGGTTCCTGCTGACAAGTCGCGCTGAGGTAATGGATGCCGGTCGGGCTGACCGCGTGGTGTTCGCGATTCAGCGTGATGTGGGCTGTGCATTGTTGATCCTGTGAATTTCCCCATTTGACGCTTAACTGAACGTCGTCGGCGACCCCGGCCAGGTAAAGCGTACCCGTATCATCCACGATGCCGCTGATGGCGAGGGCGTCGACCGTCGCCATCGCGCCAAAAGGCACCGCCATGCCATTCGGGCGAGTTAATTTTATGAGCGTGCGATAACCGACATGCGCATCAAAAGCGGCGGAAACGGCGGCATTGCGCGAAGGAATCACCGTCACGGCGGTTTCACTGGTATCAACGTCCTCCGGCAGGCTGCTGGTGTCGACGCGAATCCGGTTTTCCTGATAGGGGCTTAATGACGGGATGATGGCGTTGCCCTGCCAGTCAGTCTGAATGCCGCGCTGGTTTTGGAAGCGTACGCCCGATGCGCCGTTGGCGTTGACGATAGCAAACTGACTGCCTAAAGGCTGAGCCAGCGTGACACCGTGTGGATGGGCGACAATCGCACCGCTGACGCCGTAACTCAAGCGCTGCGTATCGTCAGAGGAGGTGTAGTAACCCGCATTGAGGTTGGCATATTGTGAGCGATAGCTACCGTATACGCTGCTGGTGTCTGCGCCGTCATGGTTGGAATGGCTCTGCTGGAAGGCGTAATTCAGGCGTTCATCGTCCAGCAGCGTACCGTTTAACCCGATATTTTGCTGGGTGTAGCCATGCTTGTTATTGCTGATGTTGTAGCTGCTCCAGGCTCCCGGTAGCCACTGACTTAACGGCACGCTGAAGCCGAAGGCGATCATCTGGTCGCTCTCTTCGCCGTTACTTTTGCTGTAGGTATAAGCAAGGTGGATGCTGATATTTTTAATCGTGGTATTCAGGCCCGCCGAAATACTGCGCTCTTTGTAGGTGGTGCCCCAGTAATCCTGCTGATAACCGTTCAGGTAAAGGCTGGCGCCGGACACGTTCTGGCTTATGCTGGCCTGAATCCGGTTGCGTTTGTTAAAGCGAAACAGCAGATCATCTTCATGATCGTCGTACTTTTGATTCGCGTCGGCGAAACTGTAATAACCACGGGTAGAGTAGCGATAGCTGGCCAGCGTAAAGTTCGTCTCCGTGGTGTCAATTTTCCCGGAGTAGAGCAGGCGATAAGACTGGCCGGTGTGCTGAGTGTCATCATCAAGCCGGGTTTTCGCCAGCGTCACATCGGCGGAAAGCGACCCGACGATGCCAAGGGAGAGGCCAGCCCCGCTGTTCATCGCCTGATAATCCTGCGCGGCAGTCACGCCGCCGAACAGCGTGACGCTATTGTTCAGGCCATAAATGAGGCTACCCTGCACGAAGTCCGGTTCATTTTGTTCGCTCCCGCTGTCTGCGCGATAGCGACCCGCAGTAACTTCATATTTCATATGCCCAGGGCGCTGCATCACGGCGACGCTGGAATAAGGCTGGGTAAAGTGGCGCTCTGTGCCATCGGCCTCTTTTACCGTGACTTCCAGATCGCCGCTGTTGGTCGTGGAATAAAGGTCGTTAATTTCAAATGCGCCGGGCGCGACGTTTTGCTGATAGATGAGATAACCGTTCTGACGTACCGACACTTCGGCGTTGGAGCTGGCGATGCCGCGAATCACCGGCGCGTAGCCGCGCTGGCTGTAAGGCAGCATCTCTTCATCAGAGGCGATATTGACGCCACGGTATTGCAGACTGTCAAAAACGTCGCCCCGGGTGTTGCTTTCTCCCCCGGTAAACTGCGCTTTCAGGGCGTCAATATCGTGCTGCAAATAGGTGTTGATGGTCTCCCAGTGATGGCTGCCGTCAGTGTCGCTCCAGGTGGCGTAATTGCGCAGCCGCCAGCCGCCGATATTGGTGCCGCTGCGCATATTCAGGTACTGGTTAGTGGTGCTGTTTTGCGTGTCGTCCTGGTTTTGTGAACCGGAAAAGGCGTAGTCGACAAAGGCGACGGGGACGCCGTCATCCCAGCGTGACGGATCAATATAGCCTTTACCCGTGCCGGCAATGGCGGCCTGCGGGATGCTAAGGCGCAGCGTCATAACGGAGAAATCAAGCGTTGCCAGCGCCTGTGGGATATACGCGCTCAACGGTTCAGGCAGTGGCTTCGCCGCATTGAGTGCGGCTAATTCAGGATATTTATCGACCGCCACGCCCCATTTTCTTAGCATATCCGGCGTGAGCTGCGGCGTCAGTTCGCCGCCAGGCGTGCCGAGGTAGGTGATATCCGCATCATCCAGGCGCACATCGTTAATCATAACCCGGGAAGCGTAGACGCCGGGCAATTGCGCACTGGATTTAGAAAATAAGGAAAGATCGATATCCTGCTGCGTCAGCATATTCCCCTCCAGCGCAGAAGGCGAAAAGCGATACTCGCGCGCGTTCGCGACACAGGAAGAGACCAGCAACATACCGCCAAGGCAACGCACCAGCGGGGTGAGTCGCTGACGTAAAAGAGGTGGGCCAAAAGCCATAAGGTGGTTTAATCCCGAGCCAGAGTGACGGTATATTTGTCAGAGGCGTTGCCGTAATCCGTAATGCAACGCCAGCTAACGGTGTTTCCCGAGGCGCTTTTCGGCACCGGGATTTGCACGCTGGACCTGGGAGTGACCATATCGGCTTTCTCAAGTCTGGTGTTGCCGAGCAGCAGACTGTCAAAGATGCTGTGAAACGCGCCTTCATTGACCACCGTTAACATTTCGCCGTGACGAACAAAATGCAGGTTCTTGCAGGTCTCGGTGGGCGTATCTTGCAAGCCCTTCGGACGCCAGAACAATTTCAGACGCGTTTTGTAAATCAGACGCAACACGTTTTTATCATCGTCTTCTTTGGCCGTACCGGGAATTGTGCGCACATTCATGTAGAACAGGGATTCCCGGTCTGTGGGAAGCGCGGTTCCATTCCAGGCAATACGCAGGCTTTGTTCTTTCTGCGGGTCAAGACGGAACAGTGGCGGCGTGACAATAAAAGGCCCACGCGTTTTACCGTCGCCGGTATCGGACCATGACTGGATCAGCCACGGCAGTTCCTTCTCTTTATTGACCAGCGGAAGGGCGACCTCTTTTTTCCCTGCGTCATAGATAATGCGCGTGCGGCCAACCTGAATTCCAGCGGCATGGCTAAATGATGTTAATATTACAGGGAGGCATAATAAAACCTGAGATACAGTACGCATAACCTTAACTTATATTAAGTGGACATATAAAAGCGGGGGAGATAATAGTCCGGGTCCATTTTCGGACTATTATCAGATTCGCCTTCCTGAAATAAATCTGTTAATGCCAGAAGATGCTATGGATTTTATCAATGAGTAAAGTCAGGTTATTAACGATAAAGTATATTTACGGTCATGTCCGCATCGGCCGGGCCCGCAGTGACGGTTTGCGCGAATGATTTATAACGGGCATTGAAATTCGCCTGAACAGAGTCGCCCGTCAGAGTGGGTAATTCGATAAACACCTGTCCTTCTCCACCATCCATTGTAATGAGTTGCGTGTCTTTATTTTCCGGGCTAACGGCAATACCGACCCCTGTTGCCGCCGTATCTCCGGCGGTAGTGATTTTACTGACATCCAGTAATGTCGAAGAACCTGTCAGGGCGGTTGTCCCGTTAAACGTTAACTGAACGGCGGGCAGACCATCGCTTTTAAGTGGGCAATCCACTAATACAATGGAAAAGGGGGCAAGCGTTGATTCAGTTCCTGGAGTGGAAAAAAGCGAGGTGGGGTAAGTACCTAATGGCACGGTGCTGTTCGTTCCATCATCGCCCTGAATCTCACAACTGGGTTCGATAATTTGTCCTGTGAAGTGAATCGTACCGGCATTCAGTTCGGCGGCGAAGGTTCCCGTTGACGCCAGTGCCAGCAGCGCGCCTGATATAATATGTCCTCTTGCGTTCATAGCTATAGTTCCTTAACGGTGATATCCATGATATGAAATTGTTCAGTTTCAGATGGGGTGAATTTATTGCAAATAGAAAACGGGGTCAATATTAAATTATATCTATATGTGTGAATTTAAAATATATTCTGTGAATCAATGAAGGCTATTATACCGTCAGTGTCGCCTGCTTTCTGTGCATAAATATTGTAATAAAGTATTTTTTCTCTGGTGAAAAGATAAATTGAAGAAATGAAAACCAGGTAATATATTTTAAAGACTTCTTTAATCTTGATGACAGAAGGCGAAATTAACCTCCGTAATACAGGTTTATATAAATGCTCATTGTATTTTATGTCAATGAAATGTGATCCCACTTCCCTTATTCCGAAAATAAGACGCCTGACCGGCAGAGAAAATCCGCTTGCTGACAAACAAGACAAAAAGAGGGCGTTATGGGGGCTATTCCGCCTATTGACTGCGGCGTGTTCTGGCATGATCGATGCAACGTAATGGCAGCAGGCGTATGCAGTGGCAGAAGAGAGCGACGACGACAAAACAGAAGCCCCCACACCCCACCGACTTGAAAAAGCGCGGGAGGAAGGGCAAGTCCCCCGATCGAAGGAGTTGACCTCACTGCTGATTTTGCTGGTGGGCGTTTGCATTATCTGGATCGGCGGTGAGTCGCTGGCGCGTCGCCTGGCGGGGATGTTGTCGGCTGGGCTGCGTTTCGATCACAGCATGGTGAACGACCCCAATTTGATCCTCGGGCAGATTATTTTGCTGATTAAAGAGGCGATGATTGCGTTGCTGCCGCTCATCACCGGCGTTGTGCTGGTCGCGCTGATCTCGCCGGTCATGCTCGGCGGCCTGATTTTCAGCGGTAAATCACTGCAACCCAAATTTTCAAAACTGAATCCGCTATCGGGGATTAAACGCATGTTCTCCACCCAGACCGGCGCGGAACTGCTGAAAGCAATCCTGAAATCGACGCTGGTGGGAAGCGTGGCGGGATTTTATCTCTGGCATCACTGGCCGGAGATGATGCGCCTGATGGCGGAATCTCCGGTTACGGCGATGGGCAACGCGCTTGATTTAGTCGGGCTGTGCGCGCTTCTGGTTGTGCTGGGCGTGATTCCGATGGTGGCGTTTGACGTCGTCTTCCAGATCTTCAGCCACCTGAAGAAACTGCGGATGTCGCGTAAAGATATTCGCGATGAATTTAAAGAGAGTGAAGGCGATCCGCACATCAAAGGGAAAATTCGCCAGATGCAGCGTGCGGCTGCGCAGCGGCGCATGATGGAAGATGTGCCTAAAGCGGATGTCATCGTGACTAACCCGACGCATTACTCGGTTGCGTTGCAGTACGACGAAAACAAAATGAGTGCGCCAAAAGTGGTCGCCAAAGGCGCGGGACTGGTGGCGCTGCGCATTCGCGAAATCGGCGCGGAACATCGGGTGCCGACCTTAGAAGCGCCCCCGCTGGCGCGCGCCTTGTATCGGCATGCTGAAATTGGTCAGCAAATCCCCGGCCAGCTCTATGCCGCAGTGGCAGAAGTGCTGGCATGGGTATGGCAGCTCAAACGCTGGCGTCTTGCCGGTGGACAACGTCCTCCACAACCTGAAAATCTTCCTGTGCCTGAAGCACTGGATTTTATGAACGAGAAGAATACTGATGGCTAATCTGGTCGCGATGCTGCGCCTGCCCAGCAACCTGAAATCCACGCAATGGCAAATTCTTGCCGGACCGATCCTCATCCTGCTGATTTTGTCGATGATGGTGCTGCCGCTGCCCGCCTTCATCCTCGACCTGCTGTTCACCTTTAATATCGCGCTGTCGATCATGGTGCTGTTGGTGGCGATGTTCACCCAGCGCACGCTGGAATTTGCCGCATTCCCGACAATATTGCTTTTCACCACGCTGTTGCGCCTGGCGCTGAACGTGGCGTCAACCCGTATCATCCTGATGGAAGGGCATACCGGTGCAGCGGCGGCGGGGAAAGTGGTCGAGGCGTTTGGTCACTTCCTGGTCGGCGGCAACTTTGCGATCGGTATTGTGGTGTTCGTCATTCTCGTCATCATCAACTTTATGGTTATCACCAAGGGCGCCGGGCGTATCGCGGAAGTGGGCGCACGTTTCGTGCTGGACGGGATGCCCGGTAAACAGATGGCGATCGACGCCGACCTGAACGCTGGTCTGATTGGCGAAGATGAAGCGAAAAAACGTCGTGCTGAAGTGACGCAGGAAGCGGATTTCTACGGGTCAATGGACGGTGCGAGTAAGTTTGTGCGCGGGGATGCCATCGCCGGTATCTTAATCATGGTCATTAACATCGTGGGCGGCCTGCTGGTGGGGGTTCTGCAACACGGGATGGACATGGGGCACGCGGCGGAAAGTTACACCCTGCTGACGATCGGCGACGGCCTGGTGGCGCAAATTCCGGCGCTGGTGATCTCTACGGCGGCGGGCGTTATCGTCACCCGCGTAAGCACCGACCAGGATGTGGGCGAACAGATGGTGGGGCAACTGTTCAGCAACCCGAGTGTGATGCTGCTTAGCGCATCGGTTCTCGGCCTGCTTGGCCTGGTGCCGGGGATGCCAAACCTGGTGTTCCTGATGTTTACGGCGGCGCTATTGGGCCTTGCCTGGTGGCTGCGCGGGCGTGAACAAAAACCACCGGCAGAGCCGCAGGCCGTCAAGATGCCGGAAAATAATTCAGTAGTTGAAGCCACCTGGAACGATGTACCGCTTGAAGATTCGCTGGGCATGGAGGTGGGCTACCGCCTGATCCCGATGGTGGATTTCCAGCAGGACGGCGAACTGCTCGGGCGAATCCGCAGTATTCGTAAAAAGTTCGCCCAGGATATGGGCTTCCTGCCGCCAGTGGTACACATTCGCGACAATATGGACTTACAGCCAGCGCGCTATCGCATTCTGATGAAAGGGGTAGAAATTGGCAGCGGCGACGCCTATCCGGGACGCTGGCTGGCGATTAACCCAGGCACGGCGGCGGGAACGCTGCCGGGCGAACAGACTGTCGATCCCGCTTTTGGCTTGGACGCCATCTGGATCGAAAGCGCGCTGAAAGAGCAGGCGCAGATTCAGGGCTTCACCGTGGTGGAAGCCAGTACCGTCGTGGCGACGCATCTTAACCACTTGATTGGTCAGTTTGCCGCAGAGTTGTTTGGTCGCCAGGAGGCGCAGCAACTGCTGGATCGCGTATCACAAGAGATGCCAAAGCTGACGGAAGATTTGGTGCCTGGCGTTGTAACGCTCACGACCCTGCATAAAGTGTTGCAGAACCTGCTGGATGAAAAAGTGCCGATCCGTGATATGCGCACGATTCTGGAAACGCTGGCGGAACATGCGCCGTTGCAAAGCGATCCGCATGAATTAACCGCCGTGGTGCGTGTGGCGCTGGGCAGGGCGATTACGCAGCAGTGGTTCCCGGGCAATGACGAAGTGCAGGTGATTGGGCTGGATACTCCGCTGGAGCGCCTGCTGTTGCAGGCGTTACAGGGCGGTGGCGGCCTTGAACCGGGGCTGGCCGATCGCTTGTTGGCGCAAACCCAGGAGGCGCTGTCCCGTCAGGAAATGCTGGGCGCGCCGCCGGTTCTGCTGGTGAACCACGCGCTACGCCCGCTGCTGTCGCGCTTTTTACGCCGGAGTTTGCCGCAGCTGGTGGTGTTGTCGAACATGGAGCTTTCTGACAATCGCAACATCCGTATGACGGCGACAATTGGAGGGAAATAATGCGTAAATTACTCGGCTTATTGTTATTTCCGCTGGCGGTGCAGGCCGCCGGAGAAGGGGCGTGGCAGGCCAGCAGTATCGGCATTACCCTGAACCATCGTGGGGTGTCGGCGTCGTCTGCTCCATTGTCGTCAGGCCAGCCGGTGTCCGGTTTAATGACGCTGGTCGCCTGGCGCTATGAACTGAATGGCCCGACGCCGGCGGGGCTTCGGGCGCGTTTGTGTTCACAGTCCCGTTGCGTGGAGCTGGACGGACAGAGCGGAACCACCCACGGGTTCGCGAATGTGCCTGCCGCTGAACCGTTGCGCTTCGTGTGGGAGGTGCCGGGCGGCGGGCGACTGATTCCCGCATTAAAAGTGCAGCGTAATCAGGTGATTGTAAACTATCGTTAACTCCCCGCGCCAACAGCAGCCAGCAGACAACGTGCTGGCTGTCTCACAATTTTGACCCCATCTTTTGATTCAATAGAAACGCTGTTTTATAAATCGGTGACGCGCGTTGCCAGACTCTTTGTATTTTTGCCATCTCATCTGATGGTGTGGCAAAAATGAAAAGGTTTCACTTTCTGTTAGCTTTTACTGTGGCCGTGTAAAAACTCCCTTTGGCGAAGCCAATATGCCGGGGGTCTCCCAACAATTTGCAGGGTTAACGGCATGAAAACACGTAAAATTGGATTGGCGAATTATTTAGCCTATGGTTCGGGCGATTTTCTGGGCGCAGGAACCACTGCATTAACCGCCGCATGGTTACTCTATTTCTACACGACCTTCTGTGGCCTTACGCCGATTGAGGCGACATTCATTTTCGCTGCCGCGAGGGTTCTGGATGCGGTCGTCAGCCCGCTGATGGGCTTTCTGACCGATAACTTCGGTTCGACCTGGTTCGGCAGACGCTTTGGCCGTCGTAAGTTCTTTATTCTGCTTGGTATTCCATGCGTCTTTAGCTACTCGCTCATGTGGGTTGGCGATATGGGATTCTGGTACTACCTGCTGACTTATCTGCTGTTCGACATTGTCTACACCATGATTCTTGTCCCTTACGAGACGCTGGTGCCGGAAATGACCGATGACTTCAAACAGAAGACCCGGTTCTCCGGGGCGCGTATCTCAATGGCGCAGATGTCTGCGATTCTGGCCTCGTTCCTGCCGGGTATCCTGCTGACTGCCTTTGGTAAAGACAACCCCATTTCTTTTTTCTATGCCAGCCTGGTGTTCTCGGTGCTGTGCGCGCTGATGCTGACTTTTGTGTGGTTCTTTACCTGGGAGCGCCCGCGCGAAGAGTGGACGGAGGCGGCGCTGCGCGCGGAAGAAGAGAAGAAAAGCCTGACGTTCAGCCAGAGTATGAGCCGTTTGTTTGTTGAGCTGAGCTCGACGCTGCGCATCAAGATTTTCCGCCAGCATCTGGGGATGTATCTTGGGGGATATATCGCACAGGACGTCTTTAACGCCGTCTTTACTTGGTATGTTGTTTTTGTCCTGATGCAGGAAGCCTCACTGGCGTCGAATTTGCTCGGTACGATGGCTATCTTCCAGTTCATTGCGGTGATTGCCATGATCCCGCTGTGCATTCGCTTCGGGCCTGCGCCGTCATACCGGATGGTCGTGGTGCTCTTTGGTCTGAGTTCTCTCTCTTATGCCGTTCTTTATTATGCGGGCTTAAGCGATGTTTATTCGCTGCTGCTGCTGATCTCAGCGCTGGCGGGGCTTGGTCGCGGCGGGATCAACTATGTGCCGTGGAATACCTACACCTATATTGCCGATGTTGATGAGGTGATTACCGGTCAACGGCGGGAAGGGATCTTCGCGGGCATCATGACGCTGACCCGTAAAGCCTCTCAGGCCGGGGCCGTCATGCTGGTCGGGATTGTGATGCAGATGTCTGGTTTTGTATCAGGGCAGAGCATACAGCCTGAAGCGGTCAGTCATACCATTCTGCTGATTCTGAGCTGCGGCACGCTGTCCGTGCTGGCCTTTGGTTTCCTGGTTTCTTTGCGTTTCAAACTGAATTTGCAAACGCACGGCACCCTGCGTGAAGAGACCGCCAAAATGCGTGAGTCGGGCCGGGTGATGCCGGAAGCCATCACGCCGCAGGCACGTGCGACCGTCGAGATGCTCTCCGGTATGCCGTATGAATCACTGTGGGGTAACAACAATATTGGTTATCTGAACCGTAATAAACCTGCGGCGCCTTCGCTTCAACAGGGCGCTGCGCTGAATTCGACATTGAACAGAGGTTAAGGATATGAAAGTTTGGCCCGTCAAACACAGCCCATTATTACGTCAGCCGGCGCGATTTATCTCCCGGGAAGCGCTGCAAGCCTTGATTCAGACGGTGACGAACAATCTGGTCAATATCAGGGATGAGAGCGGACAATTTCTGCTGCGCCTGGACGATGGCCGGGTGATTGATACCAAAGGCTGGGCAGGCTGGGAGTGGACGCATGGCGTCGGTCTGTACGGTATGCATCAGTATTATCAACAGACCGGTGATGAGAAAATGCGCGACATTATCGATAACTGGTTTGCCGAGCGTTTCGCCGAAGGCGCGACCACCAAAAACGTTAACACGATGGCGCCGTTTTTGACGCTGGCGTATCGCTATGAAGAGACGCGTAACCCGGCGTATCTGCCCTGGCTTGAGTCCTGGGCGGAGTGGGCGATGAATGAGATGCCGCGCACCGATCATGGCGGTATGCAGCACATGACGCTGGCGGAAGAAAACCATCAGCAGATGTGGGATGACACGCTGATGATGACGGTGATGCCGCTGGCGAAGATTGGCAAACTGCTCAACCGCCCGGAATATGTGGAAGAGGCAATTTATCAGTTCCTGCTGCACGTACAGAATCTGATGGATAAAGAGACCGGTCTGTGGTTCCACGGCTGGAGCTATGATGGTCATCATAACTTTGCCAGGGCTCGTTGGGCGCGGGGTAACAGTTGGCTTACCATCGTGATTCCAGATTTCCTGGAACTGGTCGATTTGCCGGAGAAGAACGCGGTTCGCCGCTATCTGATTCAGGTTCTGAACGCGCAGATCGCCGCGCTGGCAAATTGTCAGGATGAGAGTGGGCTATGGCATACCCTGCTGGACGATCCTGATTCCTATCTGGAGGCCTCGGCAACGGCGGGGTTCGCCTACGGCATTCTGAAAGCGGTGCGTAAACGCTATGTTGGGGCGGAATATGCGCAGACGGCTGAAAGCGCGATTCGCGGTATCGTGAAACACATTTCGCCGGAAGGCGAGTTGCTGCAAACGTCCTTTGGCACGGGAATGGGGCACGATCTGGATTTCTATCGCGACATTCCGCTGACATCGATGCCGTACGGGCAGGCGATGGCGATACTGTGTCTGACGGAGTATTTGCGTAAGTATTTTTGAGAGGGACGCCCGATGGCGCTGCGCTTATCGGGCCTACGGTTCGACGCAGTTTGTAGGCCGGATAAGGCGTTTACGCCGCCATCCGGCATGTGCTGTTATTGCGGCGCAAAAAGGTGATCCATGATTTGCCGCATCACCGGCGCGGCGGTCACGCCGTCGCTGCCGCCGTTTTCCAGAATCAACGCCACCGCGACTTTCGGGTTTTTATACGGCGCGAAAGCGGTGTAAAACACATGGTCGCGCAGACGGATGGGGATCATTTTCGCATTATAGGTCTGGTTTTCTTTCAGACTGAACACTTGCGAAGTGCCGCTTTTGGCCGCAATACCGTAGGGTGCGGTGTGGAAGAATTTATAACCGGTGCCGTTCGGCGCATTCGCCATACCAAACATCGCCTGTCGCACCAGCCCCCAATAAGGCGAGGCGGCATCGGCAATCTGCGTTTCCGTCTGAGGCGCCTGCCAGGGCATGACGGCCTTGCCGGACACTTTACTCTGAAGCAGGTGAGGGGCGATCACTTTCCCGTTGTTGATCAGCGCTACTATCGCTTTCACCATCTGGATCGGTGTGGCAATCCAGTACCCCTGGCCGATACCGACTGAAATCGTATCCCCCTGATACCAGGCTTTTTTATGTACTCTCTCTTTCCACTCGCGGCTGGGTAGCAGGCCGTTATACTCTTCATCCAGATCGATACCGGTGGGCTTACCGTAACCAAATTGACCGAGCATGGTGTTAATGCGATCGATCCCCATCATCCAGGCGACCTGATAGAAAAAGGTGTCGGCGGATTCTTCAATCGCTTTGGTGACATCCAGCATACCGTGGCCGGTTTTTTTCCAGTCGCGGTAATGGCGTTGTGTGCCGGGGAGCGTCCAGGTCGGCGCGCCGAAGAAGGTGGTTTGCGGCGTGATAACGCCGTTTAACAGCGCAGACATCGCGATATAAGGTTTCACCGTGGAGGCGGGCGGGTATAGCCCCTGGGTGACGCGGTTAATCAATGGCAGATCTTTATCATGCAGTAACCTGCCGTAATCCTGATGGCTGATGCCCTTCACAAACGGGTTTGGATCATAGCTGGGCGTGGAGACCATCGCCAGCACTGAACCGTCGTGGGGATCTTCGACCAGCACTGCCGCGCGCTGACCGGTAAGCAGGCTTTCTATATATTCCTGTAGATGTAAATCCAGCGTCAGGTGGATGTCTTTACCGGCAACGGGCGGGACATTTTTTAACAGGCGCACGATGCGTCCGTGGTTATCCACTTCGACCTCCCGGTAGCCCGTTTTGCCGTGCAGATCATTTTCGTAATAGCGTTCAATGCCCTGCTTACCGATGTTGTGATCGGCGGAATAGTTTTCAGCCAGACCTTTTTCATCCAGCGCTTTCAGGTCGCTGTCGTTAATCTTCGACACGTAACCGAGCACATGCGCCAGCTCCGCGCCGTAGGGGTACTGACGGTCTTCATAACTGTTGATCGTCACGCCGTTGAAATGGAACTGGTTAACGGAAAAGCGGGCAATTTCGACGTCCGACAGCGCGTTTTTCAATACCACCGGGCGATAGCGGCTGCCTGATTTCAACGCATGGTGAAAGGCCGCAATATCATCAGGCGTGAGATCCACGAGAGGGGTAAGCTGACGTAACAGCGCGTCCATGTCGGCAATTTTGTATGGGGTGACGGAAATATCATACCAGGTGATATTACGCACCAGCGGAATACCGTTGCGATCGTAGATGATGCCGCGCGTCGGGGCGACGGGCAGCATTTTGATGTCATTTTCGTTTGAACGGGTCGTGTAATACTGATGCTGACGGATTTGTAAATCGTAGAGATTGACAATCAGGACGCCAAAGCAGACAACCACCAGGCCAAAGGCCACTATCACGCGTCTCAGAAAGAGTTTTTCTTCCGCAGCAAAATCTTTAAACGTCATTGTCCACACCCGATAAATTCGCCGCCTAATAATACGGAGGCGTCACCGGCATGACAGACAAAAGATGTTCCATCTCTCTACGGAAATGTGTCATTCCTTGTGAGTCGTTACAAATTACAGTTAACGTAGCCGTTTCTCGTAGGCTGGATAAGGCGTTTACGCCGCCATCCGGCAAGGTGCGCCTTACCGCCTGATGGCGCTTCGCTTATCAGGCCTACGAGGGCGGTCATTCGGGAAAATAAAAAACCCGCGACATAGCGCGGGTTTTCACATCACCCGATGTGATTACATCCGTTCTACGGTCTCAATACCCAGCGTATCCAGACCCAGTTTCAGCGTTTTCGCGGTCAGTTGCGCCAGTTTCAGACGGCTGTTACGAACCTCTTCGTTTTCCGCGCTGAGGATCGGGCAGTGCTCGTAGAAGCCAGAGAACAAACCGGCAACGTCATACAGGTAGGCGCACATCACATGCGGCGTACCTTCACGCGCGACCACGGTCAGCGTTTCTTCGAACTGCAACAGGCGCGCAGCCAGCTGGGCTTCGCGATCTTCACGGATAACGACCGGCGCGCTGGACAGGGCGCTCTCGTCAATCTCCGCTTTACGGAACACGGACAGCACGCGGGTATAGGCATACTGCATATATGGCGCGGTGTTGCCTTCGAACGCCAGCATGTTGTCCCAGTCGAAGATGTAGTCAGTAGTGCGGTTTTTGGAGAGATCCGCATATTTCACCGCGCCGATACCAACCGCGTTGGCCAGTTTTTCCAGCTCGTCGGCAGGCATATCCGGGTTCTTCCCGGCCACCAGACGGCGTGCGCGTTCCAGCGCTTCATCCAGCAGATCGGCCAGCTTCACCGTACCGCCCGCGCGGGTTTTGAACGGCTTGCCGTCTTTACCGAGCATCATGCCGAACATATGGTGTTCCAGCGGCACGGAATCCGGCACGTAACCGGCTTTGCGTACGATGGTCCATGCTTGCATCAGGTGCTGATGCTGGCGGGAGTCGATGTAGTACAGCACGCGATCCGCATGCAGCGTTTCATAGCGGTATTTCGCGCAGGCGATGTCGGTGGTGGTGTAGAGATAGCCGCCATCTTTCTTCTGAATGATCACGCCCATCGGTTCGCCTTCCTTGTTTTTATATTCATCAAGGAAAACAACGGTTGCGCCTTCGCTTTCAACCGCCAGACCCTGAGCTTTCAGGTCGGCGACGATGCCAGGCAGCATCGGGTTATACAGGCTTTCACCCATCACATCGTCACGGGTTAACGTAACGTTCAGGCGATTGTAGGTGATCTGGTTCTGCGTCATGGTGATGTCGACCAGCTTGCGCCACATGTCGAGGAAGTACGGGTCGCCGCCCTGTAGTTTCACCACGTAGTTACGTGCGCGCTCGGCGAACGCTTCGTCTTCATCGTAATGTTTTTTCGCATCACGGTAGAAACCTTCGAGGTCGGCCAGCGCCATTTCACCTGCGTTTTCCTGCTGCTGTTTTTCCAGCCAGGCGATAAGCATACCGAACTGTGTTCCCCAGTCGCCGACGTGGTTAGCGCGGATAACGTGATGGCCGAGGAACTCCAGCGTGCGCACGGCGGCATCGCCGATGATGGTGGAGCGCAGGTGGCCGACATGCATCTCTTTCGCGACGTTAGGCGCGGAGTAGTCGATAACCACGGTCTGTTTCGCAGGTTTAGCCACGCCCAGACGCTCAGAAGCCAGCGCCTGTTGAACATGTTCAGCAAGAAATGCCGGGTCGAGGAAAATATTGATAAAGCCAGGACCTGCGATTTCAACCTTGCTGGCGATGCCGTTGAGATCCAGATGAGTCAGCACCTGCTCTGCAAGTTGTCGCGGCGCCATACCCAGTTTTTTAGCAACTGCCATCATGCCGTTGGCCTGATAGTCGCCGAACTGTACTTTTGCTGACTGACGAACCTGCGGTTCGCAATTTGCAGGCGCGCCTGCTGCAATCATGGCCTGACTAACTTTTTCTGAGAGAAGAGCCTGAATATTCACCGGAATACCTTACGTGTAAGACGCGGATTAACTGAGTCCGCGCCAGTTTAAGAATTTAGGGCGGGAGTATACTGCAAATGCCCGTTGGCGTCAGCATTGCGCGCGCGCCGTATCGCTGGAAATATGCGCAATAAAATTATGCATAAGCATTCATTTTATATTCAAAGAAATCAGCGGTTGGTTGGCGATGCACAACAGAGTAAATTAGCGACTTTGTACACCGATAAGAGTTTTGATTATGGCGAACTGGCAGACTATTGACGAACTGCATGATATTTCCGCAGATTTACCGCGATTCACTCTGGCGTTCAGAGAACTTTCCACTCGCCTCGGTCTGGATTTCGCACCGCTTGAAGCCGATCACATTTCTTTGCGCTGCCACCAGAATGCGACCGCTGAGCGCTGGCGTCGCGGATTTGAACAGTGCGGCGCGCTGCTGTCGGAAAATATCATCAACGGCAGGCCGATCTGCCTGTTCAAATTACATGAGCCTGTTTGCGTCGAACACTGGCGGTTTTCGATTGTTGAATTGCCGTGGCCGGGTGAAAAACGCTACCCGCATGAAGGCTGGGAACATATCGAAATTGTCCTCCCTGGCGAGCCGGAGAGCCTGAACGCGCGGGCACTGGCGCTGTTGTCCGACGAGGGGCTGAGCCAGCCGGGCATTGTCGTGAAAACCAGTTCGCCGAAAGGGGCGCGCGAGCGTCTGCCGAACCCGACGCTGGCCGTGACCGACGGCAAGATGACCATTAAATTTCATCCCTGGTCAATTGAGGCCATTGTGGCAAGCGAACAGTCAGCCGACTGACGTGACGCGCGAAAACGCTAAAAAGGAGTGAACATGGCGTTACTGGAGATCTGTTGTTACAGCATGGAATGTGCGCTCACCGCGCAGCAAAATGGCGCGGATCGCATTGAATTGTGCGCGGCGCCGAAAGAGGGGGGACTGACGCCGTCGTTGGGTGTGCTGCGCACGGTTCGCCAGCATGTTGCGATTGCGGTGCATCCCATTATTCGTCCTCGCGGCGGCGACTTCTGTTATACCGATGGTGAATTTGCCGCAATGCTTGAGGATGTGCGTACCGTCAGAGAACTGGGATTTCCCGGTCTGGTTACTGGCGTGCTGGATGTCGATGGCAATGTGGATCTCGCGCGAATGGAGAAAATAATGGCCGCCGCCGGGCCGCTGGCCGTCACCTTTCATCGCGCGTTTGATATGTGCGCTAATCCATTCAATGCACTGAAGAATCTCGCGGATTTGGGTGTCGCCAGAGTGCTCACTTCAGGGCAAAAATCAGATGCGGTGCACGGTTTGCCAATAATTATGGAACTTATTGCGCAGGGCGATGCTCCAATCATTATGGCCGGAGCAGGGGTACGTTCAGAGAATCTGCAACGTTTCCTTGATGCCGGGGTGCAGGAAGTGCACAGCTCCGCTGGAGCGTGGCAAGCCTCACCAATGCGTTATCGCAATCATGGATTGTCCATGTCAACTGACGCACAAGCGGACGAGTATTCGCGCTATGCGGTAGACGGGGCGGCGGTTGCTGAAATGAAAGGAGTCATTGTGCGCCATCAGGCCAATTGATTTTTACCGTTGCATCATGTCGCCCAATATGATGCTTGCTCGTACCAGGCCCCTGCCATTTCAACAGGGGCCTTTTTTTCTCCTTCATATTTCAAGCCGCAGCGGCGTTGGCTGCCTCGCTCGCCCCGGTCACGTAGTTATCTACGCTCCCGGGAACTTACTGCGTTGCCGCCTTGCTGCAACTTGAACTATTTTGGAGAAAATATGCTTTCTGGCAAAAAGACTACGGCTTGCGCGCAATTAGCACCGCGCGCAGCGGGGCAGGGTAACCTTCGACGGTTTTACTGTTGTCATTCGGAGCGAGGAAATCAGCCAGCGACTCGGTGACCATCCACCCGGTGCGACGCTGCTCCTCGGTGGAGGTCACGCAGACATCGGCAATCCGCACATCGACAAAACCACATTTCTCCAGCCAGTTTTTCAGCGCCAGCGCGGAAGGGATAAAGTAGACGTTGCGCATCTGCGCATAGCGGTCGCCTGGCACCAGCACGGTGTTTTCATCGCCTTCCACCACCAGGGTTTCCAGCACCAGTTCGCCGTCTTTCACCAGTTGATCTTTCAACTGCCAGAGATGTTCCAGCGGAGAACGACGGTGGTAAAGCACGCCCATTGAAAAGACGGTATCAAACGCATTCAGCGCCGGAAGCTGCTCGATGCCCAGCGGCAACAGATGCGCGCGCTGGTCGTTGCCCAACAATTTTCGTACCGCTTCAAACTGACACAGGAACAACTGCGTCGGGTCGATTCCCACGGCAAGATGCGCGCCCGCGCCAATCATGCGCCACATGTGATATCCGCTGCCGCAGCCGACATCCAGAATGGTGCGGCCGGTCAGATCGGACAGGTGCGGCAAAACGCGATCCCATTTCCAGTCGGAACGCCATTCGGTATCAATATTGATGCCATACAGAGAGAACGGGCCTTTACGCCACGGCATCAGGTTTCGCAGCAGGGTGTCGATACGCTTAAGCTGGCCTTCGCTCAACGGCGTTTCGCTTTCGGCAGTGACGCTGTGCAATAAATCCAGACGGTACGGCGTTAATTCCGGCAGGAACTCCACCGCGTTCGACCATTGCTTAAACAGACCATGCTGATCGCGCTGCCAGGTCGCGATTTGCGCAGGCAGGGTTTCCAGCCAGTGAGAAAGCGGGCTTTTGGCAATCAGCTGATAAAAGCTACCGAACTCGATCATGCGGGCACCCCGGACTTCAGCGCCACCAGCGAACCAAAGTTGAAGCACTGGAACCACAGTTCGCTATGCTCGAAACCGGCCTGATGCAGACGCGCTTTGTGGGTTTCAACCGAGTCGGTCAGCATGACGTTTTCCAGCATACTGCGCTTCTGGCTGATCTCCAGTTCGCTGTAGCCGTTGGCGCGTTTAAAGTCATGGTGCATATTGAACAGCAATTCGCCAACCGTTGTGTCTTCAAAGCTGAACTTTTCCGACAGCACCAGCGCGCCGCCCGGATTCAGACCCTGATAAATCTTATCCAGCAAGGCCTGGCGCTCAAGCGGCTCAAGGAATTGCAGGGTAAAATTCAGCACCACCATTGAGGCGTTCTCGATGCTGATGTCGCGAATATCGCCTTCCACAATCTCAACCGGGGTCGGGGCTTTGTAAGCGTCGATATGACGGCGGCAGCGTTCAATCATCGCCGGGGAGTTGTCGACGGCGATGATTTTACAGTTAGCATGATGAATATTACGACGCACCGAGAGCGTCGCAGCGCCCAGTGAACAGCCTAAATCGTAGACCTGCGTATTGGGTTGTACGAAGCGTTCGGCCAGCATGCCAATCATGGAGATGATATTGGAGTAGCCGGGAACAGAGCGCTGGATCATATCCGGGAAGACTTCAGCTACCCGTTCATCAAAGGTCCAGTCGCCCAGACTGGCGATAGGCGCAGAAAAAAGCGTGTCGCGGTGAGACATAACGTAAAAATCCGGGAAAAATAAAGTGGCGTATTGTGCGCTAATGCAAGGAGAAAACCAACTCCCAGGGCATATACCAAAGATTCGCCAGCACCATCAGCAACAAGGCGCACCAGGTCGCACTCATCCCGGAACGCCGCCAGCGAAACAGACGGTGGTGGAAACCGTAATAATGCATCAGCCGACCAGCGATTAAAATAATCCCGCAGATATGCACCATCCATGTTTCGGCGCCGTTCATTTCCATAAACAGCAGCAGCGCGACAGCGATAGGAATATATTCCACCGCATTACCGTGAATGCGGATGGCGCTTTGCAGTTCGCTAAAACCGCCGTCACCGTAGGCAACGCGATACAGCATCCGTAGTCGGACAACATCAAAAGAGAACTTCATCAACAACAACGCACCTAATACGGTATATAGCGCGCTTACCATACAAACTCCCTTTAAAATGCCTGATGGCACTGTCTATGATAGGTGGCAATTTCAGAAAAGAGAAGATTGCTGTGGAATAGACGGTGCGGTTCCAATGCCGGGCAAGGCCGCGCGTAAATCTCCCCATAATGTATTCACTAACTCGGGAGCCTGCGCGATATCTGGCGTGTGTAGAAAAAGATACGGCGTAGAGGTCGTTTCCCACAGCGGGAGTTTCGCCAGCCAGTCGGCAAAAAATGTCTGATTTTGCACCATATTGTCGCTGCCGATGAACCTGATCAACGGATGCTTCGCGGTCACGATGGCATGGACCGGCACTTTAGGTTTTTTGCGTTGCGCTTCGCGAATGGCCTGGTTATGAGGATGAGCGGCGTGCACCGGGCGGCTGTCGAGGATCACCCGATTCACCCCGCGTTCAACCAGGCCGCGATTGAGCTGTTGTTCTTCCTCGCCTTTGGCGAAAAACACGGGATGGCGCACTTCGACGCCATAGGTGAATGCCTTTGGCAACGCGTCAAGAAAGCGCCAGAGCGCAGGGAGGTCGCGCGGTGAAAACGTCGCGGGAAGTTGCAGCCAGTACTGACCAATTCTTGCCTCCAGCGGCGACATGCGGGTAAAAAATTCCTGCACAAGATCGTCGCAGTTACGCAGCGCGGCCTGATGCGAAATCGTTGCGGGGAACTTAAAGCAGAAGCGAAAATCGTCCGTTGTTTGCGCATGCCAGCGTTCGACAATTTCTGCTTTCGGCAGCGCATACAGGGTGGTGTTGCCCTCCACACAGTTAAAGTGGCGGGCATACTCTTCAAGACTGGTGATACCCAGACGCACCCATTTAGGATGCGACCATTGTGGTAATCCGATGTAGATCATAACGCGTTAAGGATCTCCTCCACGCTGCGCACTCTGGCGATACGCGGGAAAATATGTGTCATGCTGCTTTGATGCTGTTCCGTGCTGGCGGCGCTACAGGCATCTTCGGCGATCACCAGACCAAAACCCAGCTCCCAGGCGTTACGCGCGGTGGATTCTACGCCGATATTGGTGGAGATGCCGCACAGCACGATGGTGTCGACTCCCCGGCGGCGTAATTGTAACTCAAGATCGGTGCCATAGAACGCGCCCCATTGACGCTTGGTGACTTCCAGGTCACTGTCACCTTTACCGAGCGCCGCCGGATAACGCCACCAGTTTTCCGGCAGCGCGTTGGCTGGCGCCCGGGCATCGACGGGTTGCTTTAACGCGTCGGCATAATCGTCGGACCAGCCGACGCGAACCATCACCACCGGCGAGCCGTTTGCCCGAAATTTTGCGGCCAGTTTCGCTGCGCGGGCGACAACATCGCTTGCCGCATGGGGGCCGCCAGCGAAAGGTAAGATCCCTTCCTGTAAATCAATAACGACCAGGGCAGTGGTTGCGGCGTTCAGTTCCAGCATGATGACTCCTGTAAAATAGATGATTCCGCTACACCTTAAGCGCGTTCCCGAAGGAAAGTGACGACAAATATTGTTAATTTTTGTGAGAATACGCAATAACCGCGTAGCAAACACGCGTACAGTCAGTATCGGACTTATCGTGCGGCAGAATTTCCAGTATAATAGCCGCCTTTTTTCATTCAGTTGTGACATTCAGCTAAAGCTGCGACAACGTCGCCTGTAAAGCAGGCAACAATCCGCCAGCGGCTAAGTTAAGGGATATCTCATGCGTACAGAATATTGCGGACAGCTACGTCTGTCCCACGTGGGGCAGCAGGTGACTCTGTGTGGTTGGGTCAACCGTCGTCGTGATCTTGGTAGCCTGATCTTTATCGATATGCGCGACCGCGAAGGTATCGTACAGGTCTTCTTTGATCCGGATCGTGCGGATGCGTTAAAGCTGGCTTCTGAACTGCGTAATGAGTTCTGCATCCAGGTGACCGGCACCGTGCGTGCGCGTGACGAGAAAAACGTCAACGCCGACATGGCGACGGGCGAAATCGAAGTACTGGCGTCCGATTTGACGATCATCAACCGTGCAGATTCTCTGCCGCTTGACTCTAATCACGTCAATACCGAAGAAGCGCGTCTGAAATACCGTTATCTGGATCTGCGTCGCCCGGAAATGGCTCAACGCCTGAAAACCCGTGCCAAAATCACCAGCCTGGTGCGTCGTTTTATGGACGACCACGGCTTCCTCGACATCGAAACCCCGATGTTGACCAAAGCGACGCCGGAAGGCGCGCGTGACTACCTGGTGCCTTCACGCGTCCATAAAGGTAAATTCTACGCGCTGCCGCAGTCTCCGCAGTTGTTCAAACAGCTGCTGATGATGTCCGGTTTTGACCGCTACTATCAGATCGTAAAATGCTTCCGTGATGAAGATTTACGTGCTGACCGTCAGCCTGAATTTACCCAGATCGACGTCGAGACCTCCTTCATGACCGCGCCGCAGGTGCGTGAAGTGATGGAAGCGCTGGTACGCCATCTGTGGCAGGAAGTGAAAGGTGTGGATCTGGGCGACTTCCCGATCATGACCTTCGCCGAAGCCGAACGCCGTTACGGTTCCGATAAACCGGACCTGCGTAACCCGATGGAGCTGGTGGACGTTGCCGACCTGCTGAAATCAGTAGAGTTCGCCGTCTTTGCCGGCCCGGCTAACGATCCGAAAGGTCGCGTAGCGGCCCTGCGCGTGCCGGGTGGCGCAAGCTTAAGCCGTAAGCAGATCGACGACTACGGCAATTTCATTAAGATCTACGGCGCGAAAGGGCTGGCTTATATTAAAGTCACCGAACGCGCGAAAGGTCTGGAAGGCATCAACAGCCCGGTAGCGAAATTCCTTAACGCGGAAATCGTGGAAGCGATTCTGGATCGTACCGCTGCGCAAGACGGCGATATGATTTTCTTCGGCGCCGACAACAAAAAAGTGGTTGCCGATGCGCTGGGCGCGCTGCGTCTGAAAGTGGGTAAAGATCTGAACCTGACCGACGAAGCCAAATGGGCGCCGCTGTGGGTTATCGACTTCCCGATGTTTGAAGATGACGGCGAAGGCGGCCTGACGGCGATGCACCATCCGTTCACCTCACCGAAAGACCTGACCGCCGCCGAGCTGAAAGCCGCACCGGAAAACGCGGTTGCTAACGCCTACGATATGGTGATCAACGGTTATGAAGTCGGTGGTGGTTCCGTGCGTATCCACAGTGGCGACATGCAGCAGACCGTGTTTGGTATTCTGGGCATTAATGAACAGGAACAGCGTGAGAAATTCGGCTTCCTGCTGGATGCGCTGAAATACGGTACGCCGCCGCATGCGGGTCTGGCGTTTGGTCTGGACCGTCTGACTATGCTGCTGACCGGCACCGACAATATCCGTGACGTTATCGCCTTCCCGAAAACGACTGCCGCTGCCTGTCTGATGACTGAAGCGCCAAGTTTCGCGAACCCGGCAGCGCTGGCTGAGCTGGGTATTGATGTCGTTAAGAAGGCCGAGAATAACTGATATGGCATACAAACAGCCTGTCTCGGTGTTAGTCGTGATTTATGCAAAGGACACCGGGAGAGTGCTGATGTTACAGCGACGCGACGATCCTGATTTCTGGCAGTCGGTTACCGGCAGTCTGGAAGAGGGCGAAACCGCGTCGCAAGCCGCTATGCGCGAAGTAAAGGAAGAGGTCACAATAGATGTTGCAGCAGAGCAACTGACCTTAATTGACTGTCAGCGCACGGTGGAATTTGAGATTTTTTCACATTTACGTCATCGCTACGCGCCGGGAATTGAGCGTAATACTGAATCCTGGTTTTGCCTGGCACTTCCCTCTGAACGAGAGATCGTGTTCACCGAACATCTGACCTATCGTTGGGTTAATGCGGACGAAGCCGCGCAGTTAACCAAGTCGTGGAGTAACCGGCAGGCGATTGAAGAGTTTGTAATTAACGTCGCCTGAGAAGGCGCGCTTTTTGGAGATATTATTTATGGCAGGTCATAGTAAATGGGCCAACACCAGACACCGTAAAGCAGCGCAGGATGCTAAACGCGGTAAAATTTTCACCAAAATCATTCGTGAGTTGGTGACGGCGGCCAAACTGGGCGGCGGCGACCCGGACGCTAACCCGCGTCTGCGTGCGGCAGTCGATAAAGCGCTGTCGAACAACATGACCCGCGATACGCTGAATCGTGCGATTGCGCGCGGCGTCGGCGGCGATGATGATGCGAACATGGAAACCATCATCTATGAAGGTTACGGTCCTGGCGGCACGGCTGTGATGGTTGAGTGCCTGTCTGACAACCGTAACCGTACCGTTGCGGAAGTGCGTCACGCTTTCAGCAAATGCGGCGGCAACCTGGGTACTGACGGTTCCGTGGCTTACCTGTTCAGCAAAAAAGGGGTGATCTCCTTCGAACAGGGCGACGAAGACACCATCATGGAAGCCGCGCTGGAAGCCGGTGCGGAAGACGTTGTGACCTTTGATGACGGTGCGATTGACGTCTACACCGCATGGGAAGAGATGGGCAAAGTGCGCGACGCGCTGGAAGCTGCGGGTCTGAAAGCGGACAATGCTGAAGTGTCCATGATCCCGTCCACCAAAGCGGATATGGATGTGGAAACCGCGCCGAAACTGATGCGTCTGATCGATATGCTGGAAGACTGCGACGACGTGCAGGAAGTTTACCATAACGGTGAGATCTCTGATGAGGTTGCGGCTACGTTATAATGACGTGGTTTAATTCCGTTCTAATCGGAGGCGCGTGATGTCTATTATTCTCGGTATCGACCCGGGTTCACGCGTCACGGGTTATGGCGTGATTCGTCAGGTGGGCAGGCAACTGACTTACCTGGGCAGCGGGTGTATCCGCACGAAAGTGGATGATTTACCGTCTCGTCTGAAGCTGATTTATGCGGGCGTGACGGAAATCATCACCCAGTTCCAGCCGGACTATTTCGCGATTGAACAGGTGTTTATGGCGAAGAACGCGGACTCCGCGCTTAAGCTGGGTCAGGCGCGCGGCGTGGCGATTGTCGCGGCGGTAAACCAGGATCTTCCGGTGTTTGAGTATGCCGCCCGTCAGGTGAAGCAAACCGTTGTCGGGATCGGCAGCGCGGAGAAAAGCCAGGTACAGCACATGGTGCGCACGTTGTTGAAACTCCCGGCAAATCCCCAGGCGGATGCGGCGGATGCGCTGGCTATCGCCATCACCCACTGCCACGTTAGCCAGAACGCGATGCAAATGAGTGACTCGCGGCTCAATCTGGCGCGTGGGCGGCTACGATAATGACAAATGAGGCTGGATATCTATCCAGCCTTTTTTTATGATACCACTTTACTTTTTCGGCCCCAACGCAGGAGCGCAATGTGATAGGCAGACTCAGAGGCATTATTCTGGAAAAACAACCCCCGCTGGTATTACTTGAGGTGGGCGGCGTAGGCTATGAAGTCCATATGCCGATGACCTGTTTTTATGAGCTCCCGGAATCTGGAAAAGAAGCGACCGTATTCACCCATTTTGTGGTGCGTGAAGATGCGCAATTGCTGTACGGGTTTAACAACAAACAGGAGCGAACCCTGTTTAAAGAACTGATCAAAACGAACGGCGTCGGGCCGAAACTCGCGCTGGCGATCCTCTCCGGGATGTCGGCTCAGCAGTTTGTGAATGCCGTTGAGCGCGAGGAACCCGCCGCGTTGGTGAAACTGCCGGGTATTGGTAAGAAAACCGCAGAACGCCTGATCGTTGAAATGAAAGATCGCTTCAAGGGCCTGCACGGTGACCTCTTTACGCCGGCCGCCGACCTGGTGCTGACCTCTCCGGCAAGTCCGGCAACGGATGATGCGGAGCAAGAAGCGGTTGCTGCGCTGGTGGCGCTGGGCTATAAACCACAGGAAGCCAGCCGCATGGTGAGCAAAATTGCCCGCCCTGACGCCAGCAGTGAAACATTGATTCGCGAAGCACTCCGCGCCGCGTTATGAGGTAAAGGATGATAGAAGCAGATCGCCTGATTTCAGCAGGTGGAACCCAGGTGGAAGAGGTTGCCGATCGCGCCATTCGCCCGAAGTTGCTGGAAGAGTACATTGGTCAGCCTCAGGTGCGTTCGCAAATGGAGATCTTTATCCAGGCGGCGAAGCTGCGCGGCGACGCGCTCGATCACCTGCTGATCTTTGGCCCGCCGGGACTGGGGAAAACGACGCTGGCTAACATTGTCGCCAATGAAATGGGCGTGAACCTGCGCACCACGTCTGGCCCGGTGCTGGAAAAGGCGGGCGATCTGGCGGCGATGCTGACCAACCTTGAACCTCATGATGTGCTGTTTATCGATGAGATCCACCGTTTATCACCGGTGGTGGAAGAGGTGTTGTATCCGGCGATGGAAGATTATCAGCTGGACATTATGATTGGCGAAGGGCCTGCTGCGCGTTCGATAAAAATCGATCTGCCGCCTTTTACGCTGATTGGCGCCACCACGCGAGCCGGGTCATTGACGTCGCCGCTGCGTGACCGTTTCGGTATTGTTCAGCGTCTGGAGTTTTATCAGGTGCCTGACCTGCAACACATCGTCGGGCGCAGCGCGCGGTTTATGGGGCTGGAAATGAGCGATGAAGGTGCGCTGGAGGTTGCCCGGCGCGCTCGCGGTACGCCACGTATCGCCAACCGCCTGTTGCGTCGCGTACGTGATTTTGCCGAAGTGAAACATAACGGCGCCATCTCTGCGGATATCGCCGCTCAGGCGCTGGATATGCTGAATGTCGATGCGGAAGGGTTTGACTATATGGACCGCAAGCTGCTGCTGGCCGTAATTGATAAATTCTTTGGCGGCCCCGTCGGTCTCGATAACCTGGCCGCAGCCATTGGCGAAGAGCGTGAAACGATTGAGGACGTACTGGAACCGTATTTGATTCAGCAGGGCTTTTTGCAACGAACCCCGCGCGGGCGAATGGCGACAGTGCGGGCGTGGAATCATTTTGGAATAACGCCGCCGGAAATGCCTTAACTTATGTGCGTTAGGCCGGATGGCGGCTGCGCCTTATCCGGCCTGCCTGTGAACGTAGGCCCGGTAAGCGGAGCGCCACCGGGAAACACACGCTTAGCTCGCCTGCTTTTTCATCATGCTGAAGATAAACAGCAGCGCGGCACACAGCACCACTGACGGGCCTGCCGGCGTGTCGTAAAACGCAGAAAACGTCAGACCTCCTGTAACCGCTATCATACCCATTCCTACTGCGACACCCGCCATCTGCTCCGGGGTGCGGGCAAAGCGACGCGCCGTGGCGGCAGGAATAATCAGCAATGAGGTGATGATCAACGCGCCAACGAACTTCATCGCCACGCCGATAGTCAATGCGGTGACCAGCATCAGCAGGAGCTTAACGCGCTGTAACTTCACGCCATCGACAAAAGCCAGATCCGGGCTAATGGTCATCGACAGCAGATTACGCCACTGCCAGAAGAGGATCGCCAGCACGATAACCACGCCGATGGCGATGAAAATCAGGTCTTCCGGCGTCACGGCCAGCAGGTCGCCAAACAGATAAGCCATCAAGTCCACGCGAATGTTGGACATCAGGCTGACGACCACAAGACCTAACGACAGGGCACTGTGCGCCATAATGCCGAGAAGCGTGTCGATAGCGAGGTGAGGGCGTTTCTCCAGCCACACCAGACCGGCTGCCAGCATCAGCGTAACGGCAATCACCGCATAGAACGGGTTGATGTCCAGCAGCAACCCAAAAGCGACCCCCAGCAGCGAGGCGTGCGCCAGCGTATCGCCAAAATAGGACATTCGACGCCAGACCACGAACGAGCCCAGCGGGCCAGCGGCGCAGGCCAGCATGATCCCGGCTAACCAGCCAGGCAATAACAGTTCAATCATGAGTGTCCATTTCCCCGGCGCAGTACGATACGACCTTGTAAATCGTGGCGATGATTATGATGATGACGGTAAATCCCCAACTGTTCTGCGCCGCGCGGCCCGAACATAGAGATGAATTCAGGATGCATGGAAACGATTTCAGGGGTGCCGGAGCAACAGATGTGGTGATTCAGACACAGCACCTCATCCGTTTTCGCCATCACCAGGTGCAGGTCGTGCGAGACCATCAGCACCGCGCAATCCAGCTCGCGCCGCAGCTGGTCAATGAGATCGTACAGGGCGACCTGACCATTGACATCCACGCCCTGAGTCGGCTCATCCAGCACCAGCAGCTGTGGTTGATTCAGCAGCGCGCGGGCTAACAAAACGCGCTGGGTTTCACCGCCGGACAGCTTTTGCATGGGGGCGTCAATGAGGTGCCCGGCCTGAACGCGTTTCAGGGCAGGAAGAATGTCGGTTTTTTGCGTACCGGGGCGTAAGCGTAAAAAGCGGCTTACCGTCAGCGGCAGCGTGGTGTCGAGATACAGTTTTTGTGGGACGTAGCCAATACGCAACTGACCGTTGCGCTTGATCAGCCCTTCATCAGGCGCTACCAGCCCTAATACTACGCGTACCAGCGTAGACTTCCCGGCGCCGTTTGGGCCGAGCAGCGTCAAAATTTTTCCTGGTCTGAGTTCAAGCGACACGTCAGAAAGGACGCGGCGTTGACCGAAAGAGACCGAAACATTTTCCAGTGAAACCAAAGTCGTCATGTCAATTTTAGGCTTGCAGAAGTCATAGAATGTTATAATATCACATTTCTCACATTCATTACGATGATTAGTCGCATTATGTTACATAAAAATACGCTTCTTTTCGCAGCATTATCCGCTGCGCTATGGGGTGGTGCAACACAGGCCGCAAATGCCGCCGTTGTCGCCTCTCTCAAGCCCTTAGGTTTCATCGCTTCCGCCATTGCCGATGGCGTTACGGACACCCAGGTTTTATTGCCGGATGGGGCGTCTGAGCATGATTATTCACTGCGTCCGTCTGACGTAAAACGCTTACAGGGCGCGGACTTAGTTGTCTGGATCGGCCCTGAGATGGAAGCGTTCATGGAAAAGTCAGTAAAGAACATTCCTGACGGAAAACAGGTAACGATTGCGCAGCTCGCCGACGTGAAACCGTTACTCATGAAAGGCGCTGATGACGACGATGACGATCACGAGCACGGGCATGCGCACGGTGAAAAAGGTGACGCACATCACCATCATGGTGATTACAACATGCATCTTTGGCTTTCCCCAGAGATAGCGCGGGCTTCAGCGGTTGCAATCCATGAAAAATTAGTGGAACTTATGCCGCAAAGTCGAGCCAAACTTGACGCCAACCTGAAGGATTTTGAGGCACAATTAGCCGCAACCGATAAGCAGGTAGGTAACGAGCTCGCACCGCTCAAGGGGAAAGGGTACTTCGTTTTTCATGACGCCTACGGCTACTACGAAAAACATTATGGGCTAACTCCGCTTGGTCACTTTACCGTGAACCCTGAGATTCAACCTGGTGCGCAGCGTTTACATGAAATAAGAACACAGTTGGTTGAGCAAAAAGCAACCTGCGTTTTTGCTGAGCCACAGTTCAGGCCAGCGGTCGTTGAAGCCGTTGCGAGAGGGACATCCGTTCGAATGGGAACGTTGGATCCCCTCGGAACGAACATTAAACTGGGTAAAACAAGCTATTCAGCGTTTCTGAATCAATTAGCCAACCAGTATGCGAGCTGCCTGAAAGGAGATTAATGAGGAAGTGAATACGTGCAACAGATAGCCCGCTCTGTCGCCCTGGCATTTAATAATCTGCCCCGACCCCACCGCGTTATGCTGGGGTCGCTTACTGTTCTGACACTGGCCGTCGCGGTATGGCGGCCTTACGTTTACCACCCTGACTCTGCGCCCATCGTCAAAACCATCGAACTGGAAAAGAGTGAAATTCGTTCGCTGTTGCCTGAAGCCAGCGAACCGATTGATCAGGCTGCGCAGGAAGATGAAGCGATCCCACAGGATGAGCTGGACGACAAAACGTCTGGCGAAGTGGGCGTGCATGAATATGTTGTCTCCACCGGCGATACGCTGAGCAGCATTTTGAATCAGTATGGCATTGATATGGGCGATATCAGCCGACTGGCCGCTGCGGATAAGGAACTCCGTAATCTGAAAATCGGCCAGCAGATCTCCTGGACGTTGACGCCAGACGGCGATTTGCAACGCCTGACCTGGGAAGTCTCACGCCGCGAAACGCGTACCTACGATCGTAGCGGAACGGGTTTCAAAATGAGCAGCGAAATGCAGCAGGGCGACTGGGTCAATAGCCTGATGAAAGGCACAGTTGGCGGAAGCTTTGTCGCCAGTGCGAAAGACGCCGGTTTGACCAGCGCAGAAGTCAGCGCCGTCATTAAAGCGATGCAGTGGCAGATGGACTTCCGTAAGCTGAAAAAAGGCGATGAGTTCTCTGTGTTGATGTCGCGTGAAATGCTGGATGGTAAACGTGAACAGAGCCAGCTTCTGGGCGTGCGTCTGCGTTCAGATGGAAAAGATTATTACGCGATTCGCGCGGAGGACGGTAAGTTCTATGACCGAAACGGTACAGGGCTTGCGAAAGGATTCCTGCGCTTCCCGACGGCGAAGCAGTTCCGCATTTCGTCAAACTTTAATCCGCGTCGTCTGAACCCGGTGACCGGTCGCGTTGCGCCGCATAAAGGCGTCGATTTTGCGATGCCGCAAGGTACGCCCGTGCTGTCGGTTGGTGACGGCGAGGTCGTGGTAGCGAAACGCAGCGGCGCGGCAGGTTATTATGTCGCTATCCGTCACGGCCGTACTTACACCACGCGTTATATGCACCTGCGTAAGCTGCTGGTGAAACCTGGGCAGAAAGTGAAACGTGGCGATCGTATCGCGCTGTCAGGCAATACCGGGCGTTCTACCGGGCCGCATCTGCACTATGAAGTCTGGATTAACCAGCAGGCTGTTAACCCGCTGACGGCAAAACTGCCGCGTACCGAAGGGCTGACAGGTTCTGACCGCCGTGCTTATCTGGCGCAGGTTAAAGAAGTCCTGCCGCAGTTGCGCTTCGATTAATAAATACGCTTATGGAGCCGGTACGCGATGCGTACCGGCTTTTTTATTTTGTGTGGCGCACAGCGCGCCGCTACACTATCAACAGATTTACTTTTCGTGGCATCAAACACTGGAAAAGCATGGAAACGAAAAAAAATAACATTGAGTACATCCCTGAGTTTGAGAAATCTTTTCGTCATCCACGCTATTGGGGTGCCTGGCTGGGCGTGGCCGCAATGGCGGGTATTGCATTAACGCCCGCGTCGTTTCGCGATCCTTTACTGGCGAAGCTGGGACGTTTTGCCGGACGTCTGGGGAAAAGCGCCCGGCGTCGCGCGCTGATCAACTTATCTCTGTGTTTTCCTGAGTACAGCGAAGCAGAGCGTGAAGCTATCGTCGACAGAATGTTTGCGACCGCGCCACAGGCGATGACCATGATGGCTGAGCTGGCAATTCGTGGGCCTGAAAAACTGCAAAAGCGCGTCGACTGGCAGGGGCTGGAGATCATTGATGAGCTGCGGCGGAATAATGAAAAGGTGATCTTTCTGGTGCCGCACGGGTGGGGCGTGGATATTCCCGCGATGCTGATGGCGTCCCAGGGGCAGAAAATGGCGGCGATGTTCCATAACCAGGGCAACCCGGTATTTGACTATGTCTGGAACACGGTCCGTCGTCGTTTTGGCGGCCGTCTGCATGCGCGCAATGATGGCATCAAGCCGTTTATCCAGTCTGTCCGTCAGGGCTACTGGGGATACTATCTGCCGGATCAGGATCATGGCCCGGAACACAGTGAGTTTGTTGATTTCTTCGCAACCTACAAAGCGACGCTGCCAGCCATTGGCCGGTTAATGAAGGTGTGTCGTGCTCGCGTGGTGCCGCTTTTCCCGGTTTATGATGGTAAAACGCACCGTCTGACCATCCTGGTGCGACCGCCGATGGACGATCTTCTGACTGCGGATGACCACACTATCGCCAGACGGATGAACGAAGAGGTGGAGATTTTTGTCAGACCGCATCCTGAGCAATATACCTGGATTCTGAAACTGCTCAAGACCCGCAAACCGGGTGAAATTCAGCCGTATAAGCGCAAAGAGTGGTATCCCATCAAATAAAAAAAGCCTCTCGTCAGAGAGGCTTTTTTGTTACCCGGCCTGTAAGCCTGATAAGCGAGGCGCCATCAGGCTCATCACCAACGATTACTCGACGGTCAGGATACGTGTGGTATTGGTGGAGCCGATGGTGCTCATCACGTCGCCCTGGGTCACGATAACCAGATCGCCCGAAACCAGATAGCCTTTATCGCGCAGCAGGTTAACCGCTTCGCTTGCCGCAACAACGCCGTCCGCCGCGCTGTCAAAGTGAACCGGCGTAACGCCACGGTAAAGAGAGGTCAGGTTCAGCGTGCGTTCATGGCGGGACATGGCGAAAATCGGCAGGCCGGAACTGATACGCGAAGTCATCAGCGCCGTACGACCGGATTCGGTCATGGAGATAATCGCCGTTACCCCTTTCAGGTGGTTCGCCGCATACATGGCGGACATTGCGATCGCTTCTTCAACGTTGTCGAACTGGACATCCAGACGGTGTTTAGAGACATTGATGCTCGGGATCTTTTCTGCGCCCAGGCAAACGCGCGCCATTGCCGCAACGGTTTCTGCCGGGTATTGTCCTGCCGCCGTTTCCGCCGACAGCATGACGGCGTCGGTGCCGTCCAGCACGGCGTTCGCCACGTCCATCACTTCCGCGCGGGTTGGCATTGGGTTGGTGATCATCGATTCCATCATCTGCGTGGCGGTAATCACCGCACGATTCAACTGACGAGCGCGGCGAATCAGCGCTTTTTGAATCCCGACCAGTTCAGGATCGCCAATCTCAACGCCGAGGTCGCCACGCGCAACCATCACCACGTCTGATGCAAGAATAATGTCGTCCATTGCGTTCTGGTCGCAGACGGCTTCCGCGCGTTCTACTTTCGCGACGATTTTGGCATCGCAACCTGCATCGCGCGCCAGGCGACGTGCATAATTCAGATCTTCGCCGCAGCGCGGGAAGGAGACCGCCAGATAATCCACGCCAATCTGCGCTGCGGTAACGATATCCGCTTTATCTTTCTCGGTCAGTGCTTCGGCGGAGAGACCGCCGCCCAGCTTGTTGATTCCTTTATTGTTAGAGAGCGGGCCGCCGACGGTCACTTCGGTGAAGACTTTCATGCCCTGAACTTCCAGCACTTTTAGCTGTACGCGACCATCATCAAGCAGCAGGATGTCGCCAGGCACGACGTCAGCAGGCAGGCCTTTATAATCAATACCGACTTTATCTTTGTCGCCTTCGCCTTTGCCCAGGTTGGCATCAAGAAGGAACTTATCGCCGATATTGAGGAAAACTTTGCCTTCTTTAAAGGTGGATACACGAATTTTTGGCCCCTGGAGGTCACCCAGAATCGCCACATGACGCCCCAGTTTGGCGGCAATCTCACGAACTTTATCCGCGCGCACTTTGTGATCTTCCGGCGTGCCGTGAGAGAAGTTCATACGTACGACGTTCGCGCCAGCAGCGATAATCTTTTCAAGGTTGTTATCGCGGTCAGTTGCCGGGCCTAACGTGGTAACGATTTTGGTTCTGCGAAGCCTTCTGGACATGTAATACTCCGTTGACTGAAACAACTTGGTGTTGCGTGAACATTGATCCGGTCGTTCTGAGACCTTAACGGTTAAAAATGAACGTATCCGAATGACGAAAAGGATAGAACATTGTTATTGCTTTTAGCTGTCATTACTCTTGATGAGTAATTCTTTATCAAAACGCGATTCCTTGAGCGCTTCCTTGACACGCTTCAAGTTATCTCTGAATTTTGCCCCACGACGCAAAGTAAATCCTGTTGCCAGCACATCTATCACGGTCAGTTGAGCAAGTCGAGAGATCATGGGCATATAAATGTCAGTATCTTCCGGCACATCAAGGGTAATTGCCAGCGTTGCTTCTCGTGCCAGCGGCGTTCCGGCAGAGGTTAGCGCAATCACCATCGCATCGTTTTCGCGCGCCAGCTGCGCCAGTTCCACCAGACTTTTGGTTCGGCCGGTGTGGGAAATGAGCACGACCACGTCATCATCGCTACAATTCATACAACTCATACGTTGCAGGACAATGTCGTCGGAGTAGATCACCGGCACATTGAAGCGAAAAAACTTGTTCATGGCGTCGTGCGCCACGGCCGCAGAGGAACCCAGGCCAAAAAAGGCGATTTTCTTCGCCTGGGTGAGCAAATCGACGGCACGGTTTATCGCAGATTTATCCAGCGACTGGCGAACGTGGTCCAGACTGGCCATCGCAGACTCGAAGATTTTCCCCGTATAGGACTCAACGCTGTCATCTTCATCCACATTGCGATTAACATAAGGGGTACCATTCGCCAGACTTTGTGCCAGATGCAGTTTAAAATCAGGGAAGCCGCGCGTATCCATGCTGCGGCAAAAACGGTTCACGGTAGGCTCACTGACGTTCGCTTCCTGGGCCAGCGTAGCAATACTTGAATGAATCGCGCGGTCGGGGGAGGCAACGATAACATCGGCTACTTTACGTTCTGACTTGCTCAAATGTTCCAGTTGAGACTGGATTTTTTCTAGCATATTCATGATGTAGAAAAGCTCACAGTTAATAACGATTTCAATGATGTGGGAAATCGAGATGCGATTTTGTTAGATATTACCCCTGAGCATCCGGGAAGGGGGCAAAATGGATAGAATAGTTGTTGTTTTTTTTCATTACATGATCGGTGTCTGATTTTAGCTGTCTGTCACATGTACGAAAACGACAATTTTTTTATCTGTTTTACGGCTATTTACCGCGGGAAAACCGAAGATCGCCCGAATCGCACGGGTGGATAAGCGTTTACAGTTTCGGGATTCACGTAAAAGCAGTACAGTGCATTGTAATAAAATTACAACTATACCCTGGCAAAAGCACCAGGATATTTAACTGAGGAGAATGACATGGCGGTAACGCAAACAGCCCAGGCATGTGACCTGGTCATTTTCGGCGCGAAAGGCGACCTGGCGCGCCGAAAATTGCTGCCTTCCCTGTATCAACTGGAGAAAGCCGGTCAGATTAACCCGGATACCCGTATTATCGGGGTGGGTCGCGCGGACTGGGACAAAGATGCCTATACCAAAGTGGTTCGCGAAGCGCTCGAAACCTTCATGAAAGAAAAGATTGATGAAGGCTTGTGGGATACCCTGAGCGGCCGTCTGGATTTTTGCAATCTGGACGTTAACGACACTGAGGCGTTCGGTCGTCTGGGGGCCATGCTGGATCAAAAATCGCGCACCACCATTAACTATTTTGCGATGCCGCCGAGCACCTTTGGCGCCATCTGTAAAGGTCTGGGTGAAGCGAAGCTGAACGCTAAACCGGCTCGCGTGGTAATGGAAAAACCGCTGGGCACCTCGCTGGCGACCTCGCGTGAAATCAACGATCAGGTAGGCGAGTACTTTGAAGAGTGCCAGGTTTACCGTATCGACCACTATCTGGGCAAAGAGACCGTTCTTAACCTGCTGGCGCTGCGTTTTGCCAACTCGCTGTTCGTGAATAACTGGGACAACCGCACGATTGATCATGTGGAAATTACCGTTGCGGAAGAGGTGGGCATTGAAGGTCGCTGGGGCTACTTCGACCAGGCGGGCCAGATGCGCGACATGATCCAGAACCACCTGCTGCAAATTCTGTGCATGATTGCGATGTCGCCGCCGTCCGATCTGACGGCCGACAGCATCCGCGATGAGAAAGTGAAAGTGCTGAAGTCGCTGCGCCGCATCGATCGCTCTAACGTGCGCGAGAAAACGGTTCGCGGGCAATACACCACCGGTTTTGCTCAGGGCAAAAAAGTACCGGGCTACCTCGAAGAAGAGGGAGCGAACAAGAGCAGCAACACCGAGACCTTTGTGGCGATTCGCGTGGACATCGACAACTGGCGCTGGGCGGGCGTACCGTTCTACCTGCGCACCGGTAAACGTCTGCCGACCAAATGCTCTGAGGTTGTCGTCTACTTCAAGACGCCTGAGCTGAACCTGTTCAAAGAGTCCTGGCAGGATCTGCCGCAGAACAAACTGACCATCCGTCTGCAACCTGATGAAGGTGTGGATATCCAGGTGCTTAACAAAGTGCCGGGTCTGGACCACAAGCATAATTTGCAGATCACCAAACTGGATCTGAGCTATTCCGAAACCTTCAATCAAACGCATCTGGCGGATGCTTACGAGCGTCTGTTGCTGGAAACCATGCGCGGTATTCAGGCGCTGTTCGTGCGTCGTGATGAAGTTGAAGAGGCCTGGAAGTGGGTGGACTCCATCACTGAAGCCTGGGAAATGGATAATGATGCGCCAAAACCGTATCAGGCAGGGACCTGGGGGCCGGTCGCTTCGGTGGCGATGATCACCCGTGATGGCCGTTCCTGGAATGAGTTTGAGTAAAATTCCATCTAGCCCATAGGTGTTATTTTACCGGTAACATGATCTAACACAGATTGTAGAACAATTTTTGCACTTTTAAGCCTCGCGTGGATTCACCCGCGGGGCTTTTTTTATTACACTGCCGGAAGTGATTTTGCCCCAGTGCGCCATATAACAAGCGATTCAGCAATATTTAACCTTACTGAAACTCTTTGTTAATCGGCGGCACAGACAAATAAATTTCAGGAGCCTCTATGAATCCAGATTTGTTACGCGTAACAAAGCGCATTGTCGAACGCTCGCGTGAGACACGTTCTGCCTACCTCGCCCGTATTGAACAAGCGAGAACATCCACTGTTCATCGCTCGCAGCTGGCATGCGGTAACCTGGCGCACGGCTTTGCCGCCTGCCAGCCTGACGACAAAGCGTCACTGAAGAGCATGTTGCGTAACAATATCGGGATCATCACCTCTTACAACGACATGCTTTCCGCTCATCAGCCGTATGAGCACTATCCCGAGATCATCCGCAAAGCGCTGCATTCTGCGAATGCGGTAGGCCAGGTCGCTGGCGGCGTTCCTGCGATGTGTGATGGCGTGACGCAGGGGCAGGACGGTATGGAGCTTTCTCTGCTGAGCCGCGAAGTGATCGCAATGTCGGCGGCGGTGGGGCTGTCTCACAATATGTTTGATGGCGCGCTGTTCCTTGGCGTGTGTGACAAAATCGTCCCCGGTCTGGCGATGGCGGCGCTGTCATTTGGCCACCTGCCGTCTGTTTTTGTGCCTTCCGGCCCGATGGCAAGCGGTCTGCCTAATAAAGAAAAAGTGCGTATCCGCCAGTTATATGCGGAAGGGAAGGTCGATCGCATGGCGCTGCTGGAATCTGAGGCGGCCTCTTACCACGCGCCAGGCACCTGTACGTTCTACGGCACCGCCAACACCAACCAGATGGTGGTGGAGTTCATGGGGATGCAGTTGCCCGGCTCATCCTTTGTTCACCCGGACGCGCCGTTGCGTGAAGCGCTGACCGCTGCCGCCGCGCGCCAGGTGACGCGCCTGACCGGTAACGGCAACGAATGGATGCCGATCGGTAAGATGATTGATGAAAAAGTGGTCGTGAACGGCATTGTGGCGCTGCTGGCAACCGGCGGTTCAACTAACCACACCATGCACCTCGTCGCGATGGCGCGGGCGGCAGGTATCCTGATTAACTGGGATGATTTCTCCGATCTGTCGGAAATCGTACCGTTGATGGCGCGTCTGTATCCGAATGGCCCGGCAGATATTAACCACTTCCAGGCGGCAGGCGGCGTACCGGCACTGATGCGTGAACTGCTGAATGCGGGACTGTTGCATGAAGATGTGAATACCGTGGCGGGTTTTGGTCTGTCTCGCTATACCTTCGAACCGTGGCTGAACAACGGCGAGCTGGACTGGCGCGAAGGGGTGGCGAAATCCCTGGACAGCAATGTGATTGCCACCTTTGATAAGCCGTTCTCCCACCACGGCGGAACGAAAGTGCTGAGCGGCAACCTTGGCCGCGCGGTCATGAAAACGTCTGCGGTGCCGGTTGAAAATCAAATTATTGAAGCGCCAGCGGTTGTTTTTGAAAGTCAGCATGATGTTTTACCGGCTTTTGAAGCGGGTCTGCTTGACCGCGATTGCGTGGTGGTTGTGCGCCATCAGGGACCAAAAGCGAACGGAATGCCAGAATTACATAAACTCATGCCGCCACTTGGTGTATTATTGGACCGTTGTTTCAAAATTGCGTTAGTTACCGATGGACGGCTTTCCGGTGCTTCAGGTAAAGTGCCTTCAGCAATCCATGTAACCCCGGAAGCCTATGATGGCGGGCTACTGGCGAAAGTACGCGATGGCGACATTATTCGTGTGAATGGACAGACAGGCGAACTGACGCTGCTGGTTGATGATGCGGAACTTGCTGCTCGCCAGCCTCACATTCCTGACCTGAGCGCATCGCGCATCGGTACAGGCCGTGAGATGTTCAGCGCGTTGCGTGAAAAACTGTCCGGCGCCGAGCAGGGCGCAACCTGTATGACGTTTTAAGACGACAAATTTTGTACTCAGGCGAGAGAAAACTCTGATGAAAAACTGGAAAACAAGTGCAGAAGCAATCCTGACCACAGGCCCGGTTGTACCGGTGATCGTGGTGAACAAACTGGAACACGCGGTGCCGATGGCAAAAGCGCTGGTTGCAGGCGGTGTGCGCGTTCTGGAAGTGACTTTACGTACCGCGTGTGCGATGGATGCCATCCGCGCTATCGCGAAAGAAGTGCCGGAAGCGATCATCGGTGCGGGTACGGTTCTGAACGCACAACAGCTGGCGGAAGTGACGGAAGCGGGCGCGCAGTTTGCTATCAGCCCGGGCCTGACGGAGCCTCTGCTGAAAGCGGCGACCGAAGGCACCATTCCGCTGATTCCAGGTATCAGCACTGTTTCCGAACTGATGCTGGGTATGGACTACGGCCTGAAAGAGTTCAAATTCTTCCCGGCGGAAGCTAACGGCGGCACCAAAGCGTTGCAGGCGATCGCAGGTCCGTTCTCTCAGGTACGCTTTTGCCCGACTGGCGGTATCTCTCCGGCGAACTACCGTGACTACCTGGCGCTGAAAAGCGTTCTGTGTATCGGGGGTTCCTGGCTGGTTCCGGCTGACGCGCTGGAAGCGGGGGACTACGATCGCATCACGAAACTGGCTCGCGAAGCGGTAGAAGGCGCGAAACAGTAAGCTCAAATGCCCGGTGGCGCTGACGCTTACCGGGCCTACGTTTTATAGGGTTGTAGGCCGGATAAGCGCAGCGCCATCCGGCATTTTTTTACCCCGCGACTTTCACCTGCGCCGCCGCGTGTTTTGCACGCTCAACGGCCTCTTCGACGCGTTCCGCTGTCGCCAGCGCGACGCCTAACCGACGAGTTCCGTCGATGTCCGGCTTGCCGAAGAACCGCACCTGTAAACCCGCTCCGACGGCCGCTTGTACATTATCAAACGTTACATTCTGGCTGGTGAGCGTCGGTAAAATAACGGCGGACGCGGCAGGGCCATACTGACGAATTTCGCCCACGGGCAGGCCGAGGAAAGCGCGAACGTGCAGGGCAAACTCTGACAGATCTTGCGAAATCAACGTCACCATGCCGGTATCATGCGGTCGCGGGGAGACTTCGCTGAAGACTACCTCATCGCCGCAGACAAAAAGCTCGACGCCAAATAACCCATAGCCGCCTAACGCCAGAACAACCTTGCGGGCGATCTCCTGCGCGCGCGCCAGCGCCAGATCGCTCATCTGCTGCGGTTGCCAGGATTCACGATAATCGCCGTCTTCCTGACGATGGCCGACAGGGGCGCAAAAATGGACGCCATCTATGGCGCTGACGGTCAGCAGAGTGATTTCAAAATCGAATTTAACCACGCCTTCGACAATCACGCGCCCTGCGCCAGCGCGGCCGCCCTGTTGGGCATATTCCCATGCCTGCGACAGTTGGTCGGCGCTGCGGATGAAACTCTGTCCTTTACCGGAAGAACTCATCACTGGCTTCACAATGCAGGGAAAACCGATCTCTGCCACCGCCTCGCGAAAGCGTTCTTCGCTGTCGGCAAAACGGAAAGAAGAGGTCGGCAACGCCAGCTCTTCTGCCGCCAGACGACGGATGCCTTCACGGTTCATCGTCAGTTGCGTCGCCCGGGCGCAAGGCACCACATTCAGTCCTTCCTGCTCCAGCTCTACCAGCATGTCCGTCGCGATAGCTTCAATTTCCGGCACAATGAAATGCGGCTTTTCGCGTTCAACCACGCGGCGCAGCGCTTCGCCATCCAGCATATTGATGACGTGTGAGCGGTGGGCGACGTGCATCGCTGGCGCATCCGGGTAACGATCCACCGCGATAACTTCCACACCCAGGCGTTGGCATTCGATCGCCACTTCTTTTCCCAGTTCGCCTGAACCCAATAACATTACGCGCGTAGCCGCCGGACGCAGCGCGGTGCCTAATAACGTCATAAAATATATCCCCTGATTTAACTGGGCGCAGTATATACGAAAACGTTTGCGTCTGTCTTTATTGCCAGGTTGATTTCATTACTGAAAAGTAATATACTGTACATAATTACAGGTAATTGAGAGGCTGCAAAAATGGCGGTTGAAGTTAAATACGTGGTCATTCGGGAAGGTGAGGAAAAAATGTCGTTTACCAGCAAAAAGGACGCCGATGCGTATGACAAAATGCTTGATACGGCAGACCTGCTCGACACATGGCTTGAGCAGTCTCCGGTAGCGATGGAAGACGAACAGCGCGAAGCGCTTTCTCTGTGGCTGGCTGAACAAAAAGACGTATTGAGCACGATCCTGAAAACCGGCAAATTACCGTCGCCGCAGGTGGTTAAAAGCGATGCGACGGCGGAGGATGACACGCAAGCGGCCTGAGTCTGACTTGCGCTCCTGACGTTTTGTACCATGCTTTTTCCTGAATCATTGTGCTATGCCCGTGGATTTCGCGTTGCAAACATGCAGCCTGAAAGACGAAGGAGATATAAGGAGAAAAAGTATGAATAAAAAAAGAGGAGCGCTGTTGAGCCTGCTGTTGTTGTCCGCCAGCGTATCGGTCTTCGCTGCCGATACGGCCAGCAAATCGGTGAAATTCCCGACCTGTGAAGGGCTGAACGCTGATGGGATCGCCGCCAGCGTGAAGCGCGATTATCAACAAAACCGTATCGTACGTTGGGCTGATGACCAAAAAAAGGTCGGACAGGCGAATCCGGTAGTGTGGGTCAACACTCAGGATATTACCGGCAAAGAGGGTAACTGGATGGTTCCTCTGACTGTTCGCGGGAAAAGTGCCGATCTTCATTATCTGGTAAAGGTTGATTGCAAAGCCGGAACCGCGGAATACCAGCCCCGCTAATGGCAAATTTGCGCATCTTTTGCTGAATTAGACACTTCCTGACATCCCCTCAAGTACGCTTTGACGATTCATCGTTTGTATTTGAGGGGTAAAATGGCTAACTGGCTAAACCAATTACAATCTCTTCTCGGGCAAAACGGAGCCTCTGCATCTTCTTCAGGCGAACAAGGGCTGAGTAAACTGCTGGTTCCCGGCGCGTTAGGCGGTCTGGCCGGTTTACTGGTCGCCAATAAATCTTCCCGTAAGTTACTGACTAAATATGGCACCAGCGCCCTGTTGGTTGGCGGCGGCGCGGTGGCAGGCACCGTCTTATGGAACAAATACAAAGAGAGGGTACGTGCTGCGCATCAGGATGAGCCGCAATTCGGCGCGCAGAGTTCGCCGCTGGACCAACGAACCGAGCGGTTGCTCCTCGCCCTGGTGTTTGCGGCGAAAAGCGACGGGCATATCGATAGCCAGGAGCGTGCAGCCATCGAACGCCAGTTGCGTGAAGCTGGGGTGGAGGAGCAGGGACGTGTGCTTATCGAACGGGCGATTGAACAGCCGCTCGATCCGCAGCGTCTGGCGCAAGGCATCCGTAATGAGGAAGAGGCGCTGGAAATCTACTTCCTGAGCTGTGCCGCCATTGATATCGACCATTTTATGGAGCGCAGTTATCTGAATGCGTTGGGCGATGCGCTGAAAATTCCTCAGGATGTGCGGGACGGCATCGAGCAGGATCTGCAACAGCAAAAGCAGGCTCTGCCAGGCTAACGTAATCCCCTGCATAGCATGTTTCGCTTGCATCGTGCGTGACTTTTGCCACCCTTATAGGGTGTTTAAAGACAAAAGAACAAAGACATGCTACCAAAAGCCACCCGTATTCCGCACACCATGACGACACCCGTGTCGATAACTATTATTGGCTGCGAGACGACTCCCGCTCGCAGCCTGATGTCCTTGACTATCTGCATCAGGAAAACGCCTATGGACATCAGGTCATGGCGTCACAGCAGGCGTTACAGGATCGCGTGCTGAAAGAGATTATCGATCGCATTCCGCCCAGAGATGTTTCCGCGCCTTACGTCAAAAATGGTTATCGCTACCGGCAGATTTATGAGCCAGGGTGTGAATATGCTATTTACCCGCGCCAGCCGGCGCGAAGTGAAGAGTTGGATGCGTGGGATTTATTGCTGGATGCGAATCAGCGAGCGGCCCACAGCGAGTTTTATACTCTCGGTGGAATGGCCATTACGCCGGACAACACCATCATGGCGCTGGCGGAAGATTATCTTTCCCGTCGTCAGTATGGGCTGCGTTTTCGTAATCTTGAAAGCGGTAACTGGTACCCGGAACTGCTGGATAACGTGGCGCCAGAGTTTGTCTGGGCGAATGATTCGTTGACGCTTTACTACGTGCGTAAACACGGCACCACGTTGCTGCCTTACCAGGTATGGCGTCATACCGTGGGTACGCCGGCCACGCAGGATCAACTGGTCTATGAAGAAAAGGACGACGCTTTTTACGTCAGTTTGCACAAAACCACCTCTCAGCATTATGTGGTGATCCATCTCGCCAGTGCGACCACCAGTGAAGTGCTGTTGCTGGATGCTGAACTGGCCGATGCGGAACCCTTCTCGTTTTTACCACGGCGTAAAGATCATGAATACAGTCTCGATCATTACCAGCATAAGTTTTATCTGCGTTCCAATCGCCACGGAAAAAACTTTGGTCTGTATCGCAGCCGGGTACGTGATGAAAATGCCTGGGAAGAGCTGATTGCGCCGCGCGAGAGCATCATGCTGGAAGGGTTTACCCTTTTTACCGACTGGCTGGTGGTGGAAGAACGCCAGCGTGGTTTGACCAGCCTGCGGCAGATTAACCGTAAAACGCGTGAAGTAACGGGGATTGCGTTCGACGATCCGGCCTACGTCACCTGGCTTGCCTATAACCCTGAACCGGAAACGTCCCGCTTGCGTTATGGTTATTCATCGATGACGACGCCGGACACCTTGTTTGAGCTGGACATGGATACCGGCGAGCGGCGCGTGCTCAAACAAACGGATGTGCCGGGATTTGACGCTGTGAATTATCAGAGCGAGCACCTGTGGATTGTCGCCCGGGATGGCGTAGAGGTTCCGGTTTCGCTGGTTTACCATCGAAAACATTTCCGCAAGGGGCAAAATCCGCTGCTTGTCTACGGCTACGGTTCCTATGGCGCCAGCATGGATGCCGATTTCAGCAGCAGTCGGTTAAGTTTGCTGGATCGCGGGTTTGTTTACGCCATCGTGCATGTTCGCGGCGGCGGTGAGTTAGGTCATCAGTGGTATGAAGACGGTAAGTTTCTGAAAAAGAAAAATACGTTTAATGACTATCTTGATGCCTGCGACGCGTTGCTGAAACTGGGCTACGGCTCGCCTTCATTTTGCTATGGCATGGGTGGCAGCGCGGGTGGCATGTTGATGGGCGTCGCGATTAACGAACGTCCTGAACTTTTTCATGGCGTCATCGCGCAGGTGCCGTTTGTTGACGTCCTGACGACAATGCTTGATGAATCTATCCCTTTAACCACGGGAGAGTTCGAAGAGTGGGGAAATCCGCAGGATGCGGAATACTACGCGTATATGAAAAGCTACAGTCCGTACGACAACGTTACCGCGCAGGACTATCCGCATCTTCTGGTTACCACCGGGTTACATGATTCGCAGGTGCAATACTGGGAACCCGCCAAATGGGTCGCTAAACTGCGCGAACTGAAAACGGATGACCACCTGCTGTTGCTGTGTACGGATATGGATTCCGGGCATGGCGGGAAGTCCGGGCGTTTTAAAGCGTATGAGGGAGTGGCGCTGGAATTCGCTTTTCTGATTGGTCTCGCTCAGGGCACGTTGCCAGGGCAGGCAGGCGCTCAGGCGTCGCTCAGATAGTGTTTAAGCGTTAAACGCAGCTCCGGGCTCATGTTGTCAAGGTTATTAAATAACCAGCGCAGATAGCCCGGATCGCGCTCGGCGACTTCAGAAACGGCTTTGCCGCGATATTTGCCAAACGTAAATGTCGTTAACAGGGCCGGGCGTCCGGTAATGTCGACCATTTGTTCCGCCGTCCAGCCTGACGTGTTCATAATATCGATCAGCAATGCCGCCGTGATATAGCAGTCATACAATGCGCGGTGATGATGAAGGCCGGGCGGTGTTTGCACGCTTAGCTTACGGGATTTGTAGAGCGCCATGTTGCTGTATTTGATCCCCGGCCATAACCGGCGGGATAGCTTCATGGTACAAATCCACTCTCCCGGCATCTCTGGCAGCACACGCCGGTCGAAACTGGCGTTATGCGCGACATACCATTCGCTTCCGTGATAGAGCGGAATGATATCTTCGATCCAGGGTTTATCGGCAACCATCGATTCACTGATACGGTGAATCGCCATCGCCTGCGGGCTGATGGGGCGGTCGGGACGAACCAGATGGCTCATTGGATTGACAATTCTCCCCGCCACCACATCGACAGAGGCAATCTCAACAATCCCGCCCTGTAGTCCGCAGGTTTCCGTATCTATAACTCGCAACATGGGGTGCTCCCGACCGAAAACACCTAGCGTAATGGAATGATATCGCCTTGCCAACCCCGTGTCGTATGCTGACCTGTTAACAACAGAGAACCGCTGTCCGCGCGGACAATGAGCTGGCCGCTTTCATCCCATAGCGCGCTGCTGCCTCCGGCGTTTGCCATCAACACGGCAATGGCGAAGCGATGCGAAAAACGTTGCAGCCGGGAGGTGGAGGTAAATAAATCATGTTCGCTGACGCACTGGCTGGTGGTGAATAACGAAAAGGCGGGATCGATATCAATGCCTTCCGGCTGCTCATCCATCACGCTTATCGTTTTCCGGTGGCGGGCCACGCAGGCACCGTGGCTTTGATGAAAGATCAGCGGCGATGTCACCCAGGGGGCGAAAATGGCAATGCCTCTGACTAACTGGCCGTTATGCTCAACCGGCAGCCCGGCGATAATCGTCATGCGGTACGCGGATGCCGCATAAGCAAGCGGCTGTAATAAGGACTCATCGGGCGGGACAGGGAGCGCCTGCGCCGTATCGTTGCATCCGGTTAACGACAGGGAAGGGAATACCAGGAGTTCGCATTGCTGGCTGGCAGCAATCTCAACAAATTGCAGATGGTGCGCGACATGTTCTGCCAGCGTGGCGCGAGGTGGTTCATACTGCGCCGCCGCGATTTTCCAGTGTGACATAATGATTTCCTTTTCATAGTGTCTACAATCATCCTTAAATCTTAGTTTAAGAATGTACTTATACTGTAGCAACTCATGTGTAAGGAAGTGTAACGCTATATAAGTTTATTTAACTTTCGGTTCGTAAGGTAAGCGTGACAGGGAAACCGACGCCAGACGGTGGGCAATCAGACGTTCACGAAACCATTCGCGCAGGTGTTCTGGCTGTTCACGCTCAACGACTTCTGCCACGACGGGCATATTGTAACGCTCTTTAAACGCCACACCGGCTGCGGCCAGGTCAACGTTGATCTTATCCATGTCAGCTTGTTCAAGTTGAGCCAGGTTCGTTTGCATACGCTTCTCCTTATCATCAATGGCGCGCAAAAGTTACTAAGAGTGCGCCTCAATGGCAAGCCGGAAATGATGATTCTCGACTCGACCATTATAGAAGGTTATTCTCTGTAAATCAGACATAACAAAAAGGAATAATTGATATGGCTTCTACTGCACCTTCTTTGCGCTATGCTCTCCTTTTCCTCGCCTCAACGCTGGCGGCGCCTGCGGCCTGGGCACATGCGCATCTGACGCATCAATACCCGGCGGCTGACGCTGAGGTGACTGCCGCGCCGCAGGCATTGACGCTGAATTTCTCCGAAGGCATTGAGCCTGGCTTCAGCGGGGCGACGCTGACCGGGCCAAAGCAGGAAAGCATCAAAACGCGGCCTGCGAAGCGCAATGAGCAGGATGCGAAACAGCTCATTATTCCTCTGGATCAGACGCTTAATCCCGGAACCTATACGGTTAACTGGCATGTGGTGTCGGTTGACGGTCATAAGACAAAAGGGCAATACACCTTTAGCGTGAAGTAATCATGCTGACGTTTACCTGGGTAGCGCTTCGCTTTATCCATTTTAGCGCCATGATGCTGGTGTTTGGCTGCGCGTTATATGGCGCGTGGCTGGCGCCGATTTCTGTTCGTCGCCTGATGATGCGCCGCTTTCTGCGCCTGCAACAGCACGCTGCCGTGTGGAGCTTTGTCAGCGCGACGCTGATGCTGGCGATCCAGGGTGGACTAATGGGGGCGGGCTGGCAGGACGTGATCTCGGTTTCGATATGGGGCGCGGTTTTACAGACTCAATTTGGCGGCGTATGGCTGTGGCAGATTATTCTCGCGCTTGTCACGTTGGTCATGACGCTGGTTGTGCCGAGAAATTTACCGCGTCTGCTGTTCATCCTGATGATTGCCCAGTTTATGTTACTGGCAGGCGTTGGCCACGCCACGCTGAATGATGGCGTGGTGGGCGCGGTACAGCAGATTAACCATGCGACTCATCTGGTGTGCGCTGCGGCCTGGTTTGGCGGCCTGCTGCCGGTTATCTACTGTATGCGCATGGCGCAAGGTCGCTGGCGACAACAGGCCATCGAAACAATGATGCGTTTCTCCCGCTATGGTCATCTGTTTGTCGCGGGCGTATTGTGCACCGGCATCGCAAATGTGCTTTTTATTACGGGGTTTTCCGCCCCCTGGCATACCGCGTACGGGCAGTTTCTTTTGTTAAAATGTGTCCTTGTCCTGCTAATGGTGGCAATTGCGCTAACGAACCGGTATGTTCTCGTACCACGTATGCGGCAGGAAAATCGCCGCGCGAATCTCTGGTTTATCTGGATGACTCAGATTGAATGGGGAATTGGAGCCGTTGTGCTGGCGATTGTCAGCCTGTTCGCAACCCTGGAACCCTTCTGATGGACTGGCAAAACTCATGAAAAAAATGATTCTCTCTCTGCTATTGTTGGCAAGTTCAGGTGCTGCGCTGGCGGCGCCTCAGGTTATCACCGTGAGCCGCTTTGAAGTGGGTAAAGACAAGTGGGCGTTTAACCGCGAAGAGGTGATGCTGACTTGCCGACCGGGCCATGCCCTGTATGTCATCAACCCGAGCACGCTGGTGCAATACCCGCTGAACGATGTTGCAGAGCAGCAAGTTGCAAGCGGCAAAACCAACGCGCAGGCTATCACCGTCATTCAGATTGACGATCCGGCAAAACCGGGTGAAAAAATGAGCCTGGCGCCGTTTATTGAACGCGCGGAAAAGCTCTGCTAATTACCAGAAGTATCTTTCTGATTTCCAATAAAAAACCGCAAGCCTCATGCAGAGGAACTTGCGGTTTTTTCGTTGTTGCGGCTGGCAACGGTCGTTTTTTACCGGCCACTTTCGTCGTGGACTGGAAAACCTGGCGTCGTCATCTATTCTTAAAGGGCAAGGCGACTTAGCCTGCATTAATGCCAACTTTTAGCGCACGGCTCTCTCCCAAGAGCCATTTCCCTGGACCGAATACAGGAATCGTATTCGGTCTCTTTTTATCTGTTTGTTTTGAAGTGTGTTTTCAGATACTAACCCGAAAACACACGAAAGTTACTCGAATTTTCCATATCCTGTCCAAACCATAACATACTCTGTACCGAGTGCGTCCAGGGTTTTTTGATTGGTATGTTAATTTTTGTGCGTCAGAGTGCCGTGTGAAGCCAGGTTTACATGGATGAACGTTTATGAATCATGCTCGATGAGTTACTCATGCTGCGCACAGAAGGCTCGCAGGATGAGGATGACGGGGGTAAAAATCAGAGCGACATAAAACAGTATGATCAATACCGCGTCTAATGCGTGATAATTCAAAATGAAATAGATAACATTCCCAATAGATATCAGGATAAAGGTGTATTTACTAATAAATAAGCATCTTTTCATTTTGGTCGTAGCTATAAAGAGTTAATTTTTGTTTCTATTTACGTCTTTGGGCGTACTGGAATTCAGGGCTTTTTCACGACATGCTTCTTTTACCCATGCAGAAAAATTGCTGGTTTTTTCTTTTGCCATCACTTGTTCTATTTGTTTCAGCAAACTGTATGAAAAACGGATGTTTTTTATCACTGTTTTGCCTGTAAAGTTCTTTATCGACATAAGGTGCTTCTCGCAACTAATTCACATCACTGTTACTTTCGCGTAACTACGCATGAAGGGAATTGATTTACATCAATGAAATCAACGGTGATGACGGCGAGGTTTCCTGGTTGTGAATTGCGTCGCAACAAAGAATGCCTCAGCGATACCACACTGAAGAGTGGGGTTGTTCAGTGACTATTCTCTATTTTTTAATGCCTGGAATCTTTTCAAGATGTGCGATAATGATAATCAGATTGATTTTATTGGGTAATTCATATTGTGAGGGTAGATATTTATTAATTAATATCCGTGTGTTTTTGGGCTGTTTATACTCACAAAAAGATAAGCAAGCGCCGCATACGGAGTGTATGGACGCTTGCTGTATTATTAGAACTGATAGTTTAAAGACATCCAGTAGTTGCGACCAGGAATAACGTATCCGGTCGTTGACTGCGCAGTCTGGAAATAATCACCGGCATAGGTGCTGGAACGGCCAGATTGATATAATTTGACGTCGCTAAAGTCTTTATCCAGCACGTTATTGACGGCGGTATTCAGGGTTAAATCTTTAGTCAGTTTATAAGATAATCCCATATCCAGCACTGTCCATGCTTTTAGATTTGCGCCTTTGTCATCATACACTTTCTGCTGTACCGCACTGAGATTGTCATAGGTCTGAGTAAAGCGGGGCGCTTTACCGCGATAGCGGGCGCTAAGCCAGGCATTTAAATCATCTGTCGCCTGCCAGTTAACGCGGGCATTTGCCATATGTTTTGGTGTATAGCTGAGTGGTGCGCCTTTATTATCTCCATCTTTCTGTTTGCTCTGAGTATAGGTATAGTTGAGCGACAGACTCAAATTATCCAACCAGAGCGGGAACGATGTTGCAAATTCGACACCATCGGTACGTGCTTTTCCGCTATTGGTATAGCTACTGGTATTGTCATCAATCGAATAAGAAACAATTTTATTGCGATATTCAGTGTAGAATCCGGTTATATTGGCATTGAACCCATTGCCATTATCGTAATAAAGTCCGGTTTCATAACTGGTGCTTTCTTCAGGTTTTAAATCTGGATTACCGACGGTATTGATTGTTCCTTGACCAGAAACACCGCTGATGCCGTTATGTAACTGGCTAAGAGAAGGCGCTTTATAACCGGTTGTGATTCCCCCTTTGAGCGTCCATTCATCTGTCATATCCCAGACCAGATAGCCACGAGGACTGAAATGACCGCCGAATACGTCGTTATGTTCATAGCGACTCCCTACGGTAAACGCCAGAGAATCCAGGATATGCCACTCATCTTCAAGGTAAGTCGCCCAGCTTTTTTGATGGAACTTTTCACCTGAACTGGCCAGAACGACGCCATCTTTCATTCGTGCGTCCCAGTATTCGCCACCCACCGTCAGTAAATGTGATTCTCCCAGCGGCGTGAGAAGCACCGAGTTGAGAATAACATTGGTATTTTTCAGTTCACGATCGTCACCCGCTCTCCAGGCTTGATCGGGCGTCAGAGCGGAGGAAACCAGCTGCCGTCCTTTGTTTTCTGTCTCATTCCAGTTAAGAGACGATTTCCATGTACCAAACGTTAAGGCGGTGTCATGTCCTAACGTCACTTTATTGCGCTCATAGCGGAGCGTTTTATCATATCCGCCCGTGAGGCTACCAAGCTGACCGTCGCTGTTATCATAACGCTGTCTGGATGTGTCGAGATCCATCCATAGCGTATTGTTTGCGCTGGCTTTCCAGTCAAATCTCGCGCCGATGTTGTAGTTTTGCGACTCAGTGGGATAAGGAACGCGTGTTTCTGCGGTGTCGCTCAGTGATGTAATGCTGGAGCCTTGTCGCTGGGTTGTGCTTCCACGAACCTGCATATCCAGCGAGCCAGGAATCAGGGGACCACTTGACCAGAAATTTGCGGTTGTGCTGTTTCCCCATTTATTACTTTCCTGTAGGTTCACTCCCGTATTGATGGCCGTGCTCCACTTATCGGTGCTTTTTTTGGTAATAATATTCACCACGCCGCCAATGGCGTCTGACCCATAAAGCGTAGACATGGGCCCGCGTATAACCTCTATACGTTCAATGGCTGAAAGTGGGGGCATAAAACTGGTATTCATTGCAGAAAAGCCATTCGGTGTTACATCCGATGTTCCATTCTGACGAATACCGTCAATAAGAATAAGGGTATAACTGGCAGGCATCCCACGAATACTTATTTCAAGCCCCCCTGTTTTTCCGGTACTGCTTTCAACGTCCACTCCCTCAACGGCCCTGAGAGCATCGCCAAGATCATTATATTTATTGGTCTGTAATTCTTGTTGTGAAATAACAGAAACACTGGCTGCCGCATTGGTGATCTTTTTCTCGTATCCCGATGCGGTGACGACCATGACATCTTCTGCAAAAACATTAAAACTTGTGGCGCCCAGACAAGATAAGACAAGTGAAGCGAGAGGTTTAATACGCATTATCGAACTTCCTTTGTTAAAAAAAGCAAAGTCAATAAGATAATGCATGAAAATGATAATAAAAATAATTATCATTACACTTTTACATAAGTTGGCATTTATATGATTTTATTGAAATCAACAAGAATTATTGCAGATTAAATTATTGCTATAAAAATGATTAATGGTCTCAGGAGGGGGGGCCTGCGACTGAAGATTTCCTGCTATGGTTAAGTATGTCAGGTTCATTTTTACTGATGGTGAACCAATGAAACAGCCGGAAAACGTCTATCAGAAAATTGAGGGGAGTCAGTGGCGGCATGTCTGGATTGTCGGCGACCTCCACGGCTGTTTTTCGCAGTTGATGGAGAAACTACGACAGTGTCGGTTTGATCCGTGGCAGGATCTGCTGGTGTCGGTGGGGGATGTGATCGACCGTGGGCCTGACAGCTTGCGGTGTCTGGAACTTCTGCACAAACGGTGGGTGGTTGCCGTCAGAGGGAATCACGAGCAGATGGCGTTAGACGCGCTGGCCGCCTCGCAGTTGTCGTTATGGTTTATGAACGGCGGCGACTGGTATGCCGCATTGTCGGCAAACCAGCAGCGCCTGGCGAGAAAGGCGCTCGACGACTGTCAGCGTTTACCCTGGATTCTGGAATTGCACTGCCAGAACGGCATGCATGTTGTGGCGCATGCTGATTATCCGCATCAGGTCTATGCCTGGCAAAAAGAGGTGGATTTACACCAGGTGCTATGGCGTCGTTCCCGGTTGAGCGAGCGGCATGCGGGTCAGGGAAACGGCATTGCCGGGGCCGATCACTTCTGGTTTGGTCATACGCCGCTGCGTCATCGCGTTGATATCGATAATTTGCACTATATTGATACTGGCGCGGTATTTGGCGGGGAACTGACGTTGGTTCAACTTCAGTAATTAAAAATCACTGTACTGGCGAGCGGGTAGCCAGAAGCCGTCAATAAAGTCTTCGACCGGAAAACAGCCGCCGTGACGAATCCGCTGGTCGTCCATCGAATACAGGCACTGCTGTTCAGTATTGTAGATATCCACCACAATGTCCTCACAGCCGCCGTCCAGGTAGCAAACAAAAAGTACCAGTGCGAACATTCCATCCTCAAATTGTCCTGCCGTATCGATAGTGTAGGAGAGGTTGTCGCAAGGGGGAAAGGGCGAAATAAATAACCCGTCTGGCGACGGGTTCTTTTTGAGTCAGGCAAGACGCATGACCCAGGCATCGGACTTACGATCGTAACGGGTGCGGAATAGAACAGAGTGCTCTCCGTTTAAAATGGCGGGAATGCTGGTTTCATCATCCCAGGCATCCAGTTGCATACATAAATCTGGGTCGGATTTACAGGGAATGCTTAACGTTCGGTCCCCCGGCGATTCGCCATGTAACTCGGCATCGTCGATTTCAAAAGCGCCAATGCGCACACTGGTTTTCATCATCGTGCTCTCCGTTAGTTCGCTGATTGTGGTACGACCAGTTTGATCGCCCAAATTTCAGCGTAGCCAACTTCAGCAAAAGCGCCAGTAAAAAAGTGCGCTATTTTTGACCGCTTTCAGTCGTTACCGGTAAAGAGTTTGCCATCGCGAACCAGTTCGCGTGGGTAACTGTTCTTCAACCGGGAACCAATCCGTTTCGCCAGCCCAATGGGCTGATGCTGGAATGTGACCAGCACATCATCGGCAGACGGCGCGGTTTGCGGGTAGACATCCCGCCCCCGATACCACTCTTCCGCCTCCTGATGAGACAGCTCGAATGCGTTGGCATGATGTGGATCGGCGAGGGCGATCACCGCTTCATGCTGCCAGCGATAACCTTTATTATGGCTTTCCGCCAGTTTTATGCCCAGGCGGGAAAAGCGGACTTTTCCGATCAGCGCTTCAATCTCTGCCGGGAATAACCACACCTCTTTATCTCGCTGCCAGAGGTGCAGGTTTTCTCCCCACTGAAGTCCACTGGCGTTAGCCGCCTGAGTGATTTGCGTCGCCTCACGCCCCTTCATCGGCGCGAACGGAAACTTGCCGACCTTATAGCCAGGCGCGGGAAGCGGGGGAATGGCTGCGGTTTTACGCAAACGAGCGACAAAGAAACCTTCGCAGTCGTAAATCTGCGGGAAAACGTGTAAAAAACCCTCTGCCGTCAGCGCGCGCTCCGCCTCCGGGAACAGATCGCCTAAAGGCAAAAATTCAACCGCTTCCGGGTAGGTCTCTTTCAGCCACAAGCAGACGGACTCATTCTCCTCGCGATTTAGCGTGCAGGTGGAGTAGACCAGCGTACCGCCAGGGCGCAGCGCGTGAAATGCGCTGTCGATAAGTTCCCGCTGTGTGGCGGCAATATCCAGGTTGCTTTCGACAGACCAGTTTTTAAGCGCGTCGGGATCTTTGCGCACCACGCCTTCACCTGAACAGGGCGCGTCCAGCAAGATAGCGTCGAATGTCTCCGGGAGCGCGGCGCCGAAGACGCGGCCATCAAAATGGGTCAGGGCAACATTACTGATCCCACAGCGGCTGATGTTGGCGTGCAGCACTTTGACCCGGCTGGCGGAGAATTCATTCGCCAGAATGGCGCCCTGATTATTCATCCGCGCGGCGATCTGGGTGGTTTTCGAACCCGGCGCGGCAGCAACATCCATAATGCGTTCCGGCGTATTCCCTTCAGCAAACAGCGCGGCGACCGGCAACATTGAGCTGGCTTCCTGAATATAAAACAGGCCGCTCAGATGTTCGGCGGTGCTGCCCAGCGGCAACGACTCTTCATCATCGCGTTCGATCCAGAAACCTTCCTCGCACCAGGGAACAGGCGTCAGCGACCAGCCATAGGGCGCCGTCAGGGCAAGAAAGTCGGTCACAGAAATTTTTAGCGTATTCACGCGAATGCTGCGACGTAACGGGCGCTGGCAGGCGGCGAGGAAATCGTCAAAAGAGAGTGTCGAAGGCATTGCTTCGCGCATTTGCGTCAGAAAGGCATCAGGGAAATAAACAGCGTGTTGAGCCACTTGGGTACCACCGGCAATAAAACAGGCGCGCAGTGTAGCATAAATGCTCCGGCGCGAGCACGCCGGAGCGGGGGAGTTAACGTGGCAGGGCGGTGCCCCATTCGCGCCACTCTTTCGGTTCGCTTTCCAGCAGCAGGAAGTGTTTACCCGCCTGTGCTTTCGGCGCCAGCGGCGTCCCTGGCGGGGTTGCAAACGCGATGCCACCGCGAATGAATTGATTGAAGGTGCCGGTTTTCACCACGCCGCCGGTCAGGCCAAAGTCCAGACTGTAGCCGGAGGCCAGCCAGAAGACGGAGTTATTACGCACCAGATGCTGATAACGCTGGCTGATGCGCATGGCAATCATCACGCGGTCAGACAGCGAACCCAGCGTCATGCCCGTTACCGTGCCCACTTCGATACCTCTGAACAGCACTGGCGTGCCGATGTTCAGCGAACCTGCCTCAGGAGCTTCCACGACGATGCTCAGACCATCGAGATAGCGCGAGTCGGAAATGGTTGCTTCCTGCAATTCGAAATCACGACGCGGGTTGCCGCGTCCGGGCTCCACGTTAATGTAGGGCTGCAAAATCGTATCGAGATGCTCCACGCCCGCGGCGGAGATTTGCGGCGTGATCACCGAGAAACGCGTACCGCTTCGGGCAAAGGTCTGGACATACTCCGGGTAGAGCACCGCTTTCGCCTGAACTTCATTGCGCGCGGTAATCAGCTCCAGCGTCTGGATCTGGCCGATGTCGATGCCGAGATAACGAATCGGCATACCCGCCGCGAGTTTACCGGCGTCAAAGGCGTGCAGGGTGATTTGCCCACCCACCGCGCGGGCGGCGGTTTCCGAGGCGTAGAGTATTCGTTTGTCGCCTTTACGCTGGCTGGCGCTTGCGCCGCTCAGGTTATCGAAACTGATAGCGCCCTTCAGCGCACGCGACAGGGGAGAGGCCTGCACGGTCAGGCCGCTGCCGTTAAGCTGTACCTTCGCCCCGCCTTCCGCCCAGAATACGCTGTTGCTGGTTAACAGGTTGCGGTATTCCGGTTTGATATGCAGATCGATATCAAAGGCGTTAGCGCGTGGGCGCACGGTGATTACTTCACCTACCTCAAACTTACGGTACAGCACCACTGACCCCGTTTGTACATCCGGGAGCGTTTCAGCAGTGAGGCTCACCGTGGTCGTGGGGAGGTCGCTGAGGCTGTTTTCCACGGCCTTTTCCAGATTGGCGTACAGCGGGTAGCTGGATTTCATTTCGCCTTTTGTGCCGGGCAAAATACGAATGCCGCCGCTCACCCACTCGCTGGCGCTGGCGCCGAGAAACTCCACGCCGTCGAGACCGACTTTGATATCCACGCGACTGTTGACCACAAATTTGCTGTCACCCTGAATCAGGGCGCGGTGTTGCGGATCGATAGCCACCGTGAACGCAACGCCTTTACTGGATAACTTACGTTCAATGACCTGGCCCACCTGCACGCCATGCAGAACCAGCGGTTGACCGGCGTCGATACCGTAGCTTTCCGGGGCGGTCAGGGTTAACGTCAGCGCATTTGGTTCATGGAGCAGGGCTTCTTCGCCAGGCACCACGACGAATTCACTGCGCGGTTCGCCTTCGCCTGGCACCAGTTCAAACGTTTTGCCGGTCAAAAGCGAACTGATACTGGCATCGCTCAGCGACAGCTTTGGACTGCGCAGCTCAATACGCGTCTTATCACGCAGGAGTGTTACCACGCTGGGGTCAACCGTCATTTCGCCCGTAACTTTCCCGCCGGGGTTGAGCGTTAATTTGGTGAGCTCGCCCACTTCAAGCCCCTGATACATCAGCGGCGTGGAGTCGGCTTTCAGGCCGTCGCCGCCGGGAAGTTCAAGTTTGACGATGACGCCGCGCTGGCTATGGGCTAAATCTTCGTAGAGGCCAAATGCGTCATCTGCGGTTGCAGGTTGCGAATCGTCGGGCGAGTCAAACGCGATTGCGCCATTTACCAACGCCGCCAGACTCTCCAGCTTCACCTTCGCGCCGCTAAGGCTGACATCCGCATTGACGCCGGAGACATTCCAGAAACGGCTGCCTTTTTTCACCAGGCTGGTGAACCGACGCTCAATCAGTACGTCAATGGTGACGCCCTGTTTGTTGGGATTGATGGCATAGTCATATACCCGACCCACCGGAATTTTGCGGAAATAGACCAGCGACCCGCTGTTAAGAGAGCCAAGGTCAGGCGCGTGAAGATGGATCATCAGGTCGCCGTTGTCCAGACGGTATTTCGGCTGGGTATCAAGCGCGACAAAGTGATCTTTCTCGGCCCCTTTGCCGGGCATCATGCCGATATAGTTCCCGCCGACCAGCGCGTCCAGACCCGAAACGCCCGCCAGCGACGCTTTTGGTGTCACCAGCCAGAACTGGGTCTCCTCGCGCAAGGCATCTTTCATGTTTGACTTAATACTGACGCGCACTTCTATCTTGCGCAGGTCTTTACTCAGGCTGATGTCCTGCACCGTACCCACTTCAACGCCCTGGTAGCGCACAGGCGTCCGCCCCGGAACAATGCCATCCGCCGACATAAAGTCGATCGTCACGGTGTTGCCGCGATCTTCATAACTTCCCCAAATCAGCCAGCCTGCGATCATCAACGCGATAAACGGCAGCAGCCAGAAAGGAGAAATACGACGTTTTGTTTTTATCTGCGCTTCAGTCGGCGAAGCAGGCGTTTCCTGACTCATGTGCATCCCAAAGTAAGCGGCTATCCAGCCATTCCACTGCAAGAATAGTCAATATTACCGCTGCGCCGAAATAAAACGCAGCCGGTCCCATAGTAAAAGCGAGTATCTGATCGCGATTAATCAGCGACATCGTTAACGAAATAACAAAGAGATCCAGCATGGACCAACGGCCGATCCAGGTCACCATCCGCAGCAGCAGGATGCGCGTACGCAGCCCTTGCTCACATTTGAAATGGATGCTGAGCAGCAGTGTAAACATCACAATAACTTTGGTAAATGGCACCAGAATACTGGCGATAAAGACCACGGCCGCCACGGCGATATTGCTGTTCGCCAGCGACATAATGCCCGATAAAATCGTGTCCTCCTGACGCCCGCCATTCACGTAAATAATGGATATCGGCATCAGGTTTGCGGGCAGCAGCAGGACGACAGAGGCCAGCAGCGCCGCCCAGCATTTCTGTATGCTCTGATTTCTGCGCAGGCGTAGCGGGATATGGCAACGGGGGCAACGTCCCCGTGAGTCAGGATAACCGGTGAAGTGGCATCCGAGACAGACGCGAAGTTTTTCGTCCGGGCGTCGGGCGGGGCGTTGTGGGTAAAAGCGCTCCCAGAGTTGCTCCACATTGAGATGCGACAGCGTCAGAATACTGAGGATCACCAGCGCCACAAAGGCGTAAAGCCCCAGGCCGGGTTGCAGGAAGGCGTAATCCTGCACTTTGATCGAGGCGACCCCGATACCGACCAGATAAATGTCGAGCATCACCCACTCTTTGAGCCTCTCCAGCATCAGCAATACCGGACGCAGATTCATGCCGAGAATATTACCGAACCATAGATAAGCGATGGCGGTGACCAGAATTAACGGCGCGCCCGCCACGCAGAAGAGCACCATGGCGGCCGTAAGCGGATCGCCTTGCCTGGTCATCTGCCAGATGCCCTGCATCACATTGGCGTCAATACGCACCCCTAACAGCCAGATACGCAATAGCGGCTCGCCCCAGGCAAAGGGCATCAGCAGCAGCATCGTAACGGCCAGCGCTGCCAGACGCGTCAGTGACCAGTCGCGTCCATCGCGAATTTTGGCCTGGCAACGCGGGCAATATGCGCTCTGGTGCGATTGCATTTTCGGCAGGCTAAACAGCATGTCGCATTGGGGGCAGCGCTGATAATGGGCGCGGGGCAACGCTTCACTGATAGACCAGACCGTTATTCTCTTTGTTGGCGTGAGTCGCGGGGTGTTCAGGGCCATGTATCGTGAATCAAAGTGTTAGATTAATGTAATCTTAACTCATGACGGGAATGATCTTGAGCATTAACGCATTTAATGCTTATTTTAATAGGCTGTAGTTTTAGAGTAAGACAACTAAGTGACTATATAATGAGCAAAACAGAGCTATACGCGGATCTTAACCGCGACTTTCAGGCAGTAATGGCAGGTGAAACCAGTTTTCTCGCTACCCTGGCAAATACCAGCGCGCTGCTGTTTGAGCGCCTTTCGGGCGTCAACTGGGCGGGGTTCTATCTGCTGGAAAACGACACGCTGGTGCTGGGGCCGTTCCAGGGGAAACTCGCCTGTGTGCGGATCCCGGTTGGACGCGGCGTCTGTGGTACGGCGGTCGCGCAGAACCAGGTGCAGCGCATTGAGGACGTTCATGCGTTTGACGGACACATCGCCTGCGATAGCGCCAGCAATGCTGAAATTGTGCTGCCTCTGACGGTAGACAATCAGATAATCGGCGTGCTGGACATTGATAGCACGGTATTTGGCCGCTTTACCGAAGAGGATGAGCAAGGCCTGCGTGAGCTTGTCGCGCGGCTTGAAACCGTGCTTGCAACGACGGATTACAAAAAATTCTTTGCGACCGTTGCAGGATAATCAACGGATAACGTAGCAATTACTGATGGCGTCATTATAATGACGCCTGTTCATGCCTGCGGCTTGTTGGCTACGTCCGTTGTAATCAGGAAATTTCATGGAAAATCAACCTAAGTTGAATAGCAGTAAAGAAGTTATCGCGTTTCTGGCCGAACGTTTTCCACAGTGTTTTAGTGCGGAAGGCGAAGCGCGCCCGCTGAAAATTGGCATTTTTCAGGATCTGGTAGAGCGTGTTGAGGGCGAAATGAACCTCAGCAAGACACAACTTCGTTCCGCTTTACGTCTTTATACTTCAAGCTGGCGTTACCTGTACGGCGTTAAGCCGGGCGCAACGCGTGTCGATCTCGACGGCAACCCTTGCGGTGAGCTGGATGAGCAGCACGTTGAACATGCGCGTAAGCAGCTTGAAGAAGCGAAAGCACGCGTCCAGGCGCAACGTGCGGAACAGCAGGCGAAAAAACGCGAAGCTGCCGCTGCGGCAGGCGAAAAAGAAGACGCTCCGCGCCGTGAGCGTAAACCGCGTCCTGCGCCACGTCGTAAAGAGACGACTCCGCGTACTCCTCGCGCTGAAAAACCGGCGGCTAAAGCACCACGCGCACCACGCGAAGAACAGCATACCCCGGTGTCTGATATTTCAGCGCTGACGGTAGGGCAGTCACTGAAGGTGAAAGCAGGCAACAATGCGATGGATGCCACCGTATTAGAAGTCACCAAAGATGGCGTCCGTGTGCAGCTGAATTCGGGTATGTCTTTGATTGTACGCGCAGAACACCTGGTGTTCTGAAACGGAGGCCAGGCCTGGCATGAACACTTTTTTTAGGCTTACCGCGTTAGCTGGCTTGCTTGCAATAGCAGGCCAGTCCTTCGCCGTCGATGACATTACGCGCGCCGATCAAATTCCCGTTCTGAAGGAAGAAACGCAGCATGCGACCGTGAGTGAGCGCGTGACTTCGCGCTTTACACGTTCCCACTATCGTCAGTTCAACCTGGATCAGGCGTTTTCGGCAAAGATTTTCGATCGCTATCTTAATCTGCTCGACTACAGCCACAATGTGCTGCTGGCGAGTGATGTGGAACAGTTTGCGAAAAGCAAAACTGTCCTCGGCGATGAGCTGCGTACAGGTAAACTGGATGTCTTCTATGACCTCTATAACCTGGCGCAAAAACGCCGTTTCGAACGTTATCAGTACGCGTTAAGCGTGCTGGAACGCCCGATGGATTTCACCGGTAACGACACGTTTAACCTTGACCGCAGCAAAGCGCCCTGGCCGAAAAATGAGGCTGAGCTGAACGCGTTGTGGGATGGCAAGGTGAAATTCGACGAACTTAGCCTGAAGCTGACGGGCAAGAACGATAAAGAAATTCGCGAAACGCTGACGCGTCGTTACAAATCTGCGATTCGCCGTCTGGCGCAAACCAACAGTGAAGACGTGTTCTCACTGGCGATGACCGCATTTGCGCGCGAAATCGACCCGCATACCAACTACCTTTCTCCGCGAAATACCGAACAGTTCAATACTGAAATGAGCCTGTCTCTGGAAGGTATCGGCGCGGTTCTGCAAATGGACGATGACTACACGGTCATCAACTCGATGGTTGCCGGCGGCCCGGCGGCGAAAAGCAAGGCGATAAGCGTAGGCGATCGCATTGTAGGCGTAGGCCAGACGGGGAAAGGAATGGTTGATGTGATCGGCTGGCGTCTTGATGACGTGGTGGCGCTGATCAAAGGGCCAAAAGGCAGCAAAGTTCGTCTTGAAATTCTGCCTGCCGGTAAGGGCACGAAAACGCGAACCATTACGCTGACGCGCGAACGCATTCGTCTTGAAGACCGCGCTGTTAAAATGACGGTGAAAACGGTCGGTAAAGAGAAAGTCGGCGTGCTGGATATTCCGGGGTTCTATGTGGGGCTGACGGATGACGTCAAAGTCCAGCTACAGAAACTGGAAAAACAGAACGTGAGCAGCATTGTTATCGATCTGCGCACCAACGGCGGCGGCGCGCTGACCGAAGCGGTTTCTCTGTCCGGTCTGTTTATCCCGTCTGGCCCGGTTGTTCAGGTTCGTGACAACAACGGTAAAGTGCGTGAAGACGCCGATACCGATGGCGTGGTGTATTACAAAGGCCCGCTGGTGGTACTGGTCGATCGCTTCAGCGCATCCGCGTCGGAGATTTTTGCCGCGGCGATGCAGGATTACGGGCGCGCATTGATTGTCGGTGAACCGACTTTCGGTAAAGGCACCGTACAGCAGTACCGCTCTCTGAACCGTATTTATGATCAGATGCTGCGTCCTGAATGGCCTGCGCTGGGCTCCGTGCAGTACACCATTCAGAAATTCTACCGTGTTAACGGCGGCAGCACGCAGCGTAAAGGCGTCACGCCGGATATCGTCATGCCGACGGGGAATGAAGAGACGGAAACCGGCGAGAAGTTTGAAGACAACGCCTTGCCGTGGGACAGCATTGATGCGGCAACGTACGTGAAGTCAGATGATTTAACGCCGTTTGGCCCGGAACTGCTGAAAGAGCATAACGCGCGCATCGCGAACGATCCTGAGTTCCAGTACATCCTGAAGGACATTGCCCGTTTTAACGCGATGAAAGATAAGCGCAATATCGCCTCTCTCAATTTCGCCCAGCGCGAAAAAGAGAATAACGAAGACGATGCTCTGCGTCTGGCGCGTATCAACGATCGGTTTAAACGTGAAGGCAAGCCGCTTCTGAAGAAACTGGACGATCTGCCGAAGGATTATAAAGAGCCGGATCCGTATCTGGATGAAACGGTACGGATAGCGCTGGATCTGGCGCATCTTGAGAAAGAGAAGCCCGCGGAGCAACCCGCAACCAGCAAATAGCGTCAAGCAGGCACAAGAAATTGTGCCTGTTTTTTTAACAAGCGCATTAAGCCGTCAGTCTTATGCAACAAAATGTAAAGTTGTGTCTTTCTGGTGACTTACAGCCCGCAGATGCTTGAAAATAGCCACAAGACCCATACGATGTGGGTATCGCATAGTGCGTTTTGTTAAGTTGAGGTTAAAAGAAAATTATGATGCGAATCGCGCTCTTCCTGCTGACGAACCTGGCCGTGATGGTCGTTTTCGGGCTGGTGCTGAGCCTGACAGGGATACAGTCAAGCAGCGTACAAGGCTTGCTGATTATGGCGCTGCTGTTTGGTTTTGGTGGTTCCTTCATTTCGCTGCTGATGTCCAAATGGATGGCGTTAAAGTCCGTGGGTGGGGAAGTCATTGAGCAACCGCGTAATGAAAGAGAACGCTGGCTGATGAACACGGTGGCGACGCAGGCGCGTCAGGCCGGAATCGCTATGCCGCAGGTGGCTATCTATCATGCGCCGGATATCAACGCGTTTGCGACCGGCGCGCGCCGTGATGCGTCGCTGGTTGCGGTGAGCACCGGCTTGCTGCAAAACATGAGCCCGGATGAAGCCGAAGCCGTTATCGCGCATGAGATCAGCCACATCGCTAATGGCGATATGGTCACCATGACGCTGATTCAGGGGGTTGTGAACACCTTTGTGATCTTCATCTCGCGTATTATCGCGCAGATCGCCGCGGGCTTCCTCGGTGGAAACCGTGATGAGGGTGAAAGCAGCAACGGCAACCCAATGATCTATTTCGCGGTGGCGATGGTTCTTGAACTGGTGTTCGGAATACTGGCAAGCATTATCACCATGTGGTTCTCACGTCACCGTGAATTCCATGCGGACGCCGGTTCTGCGAAGCTTGTCGGCCGTGAAAAGATGATTGCCGCATTGCAGCGCCTGAAAACCAGCTATGAGCCGCAGGAAGCCAACAGCATGATGGCGTTCTGCATCAACGGCAAGTCGAAGTCACTGAGCGAGTTGTTCATGACTCACCCGCCGCTGGATAAGCGTATTGAAGCGCTGCGTAGCGGCGAGTACCTGAAGTAAGGCGGTATGCCTGGCATTCTAAAAAAGCGCATCAGATGATGCGCTTTTTTTTACGCCACGGAGCGGGGTTGAGTGATGCGCAAACCGCTGATAATGGCGGCTACGGTCGCCAGGATGCCCGCCGTCATCAGGGAAATATGCGTACCGTTGTCCGCAAACTGATTCAACATGAGCGCAACCAGCGCCGCGCCGGTACTCTGGCCCAGAAGACGTGCCGTGCCCAGCATCCCGCTGGCCCCTCCGCTGCGATCGCGTGGCGCAGAGGTGATAATCGTGTGGTTATTGGGCGACTGGAATAAGCCAAAACCGGCTCCGCAAAGGATCATCGGCCAGATGATACTGATATCTGACGGCGAGGCTGGTAGCAGCATCAGCGCAAAAAGTCCTGTGGCCATAATTATCAGTCCTGACGCGCCCAGCAGCCCGGCATGAACCCGTTCAATTAAATAGCCCGCCAGCGGCGCCATCACCATTGTCGCCAGCGGCCAGGGCGTCAGCAATAACCCGGTCTCGACTTCGCTACGCCCCAATACCGTTTGCAGATAGAAGGGAAGGGAAACCATCGCCAGCATCTGCGCGCAGAAAGAGCAAATACTGGTGCAGATCGACAGAGAAAAGAGCGGAATACGCAGTAAGTCAATCGGTAACAAAGGCACCGGGAGTGAGAGCTGGCGGCGAATGAAGAAGAAACCGACGACAAGCATAACTGACAGTTCTGTGCCAATCAGCGTTAAAGGCTGCCCCTGTGCGAATCCGCTGAGAGCGGTGATCAGCAAGCCGAAGGTTAAGGCGTTCATCACTGCGCTGGGCAAGTCGAAGCGCGGTTTGGCGCTGCGAGCGCTGTTTGGGGGTAAGAAACGCATAGCCAGCAGTAATGCGATAATGCCTAACGGAACGTTAATCAGGAACAGCCATTTCCATGACGCTATCGACAGGATTGCTGCCGCAATGGTCGGCCCCGCAGCCGAAGACACCGCGACGATGAAGGAGTTGATGCCCATTCCGCGCCCAAGGTGGCGTTGCGGATAGATAAGCCGGATCAGCGCCGTGTTCACGCTCATCAGCGCGGCGCCGCCAAACCCCTGCGCGACGCGCGCAAGCGTCAGCATTTCCAGGGAGTCCGACAGCGCGCAGAACAGTGACGAAAACAGGAAAATGACCAGGCCGTATTTATAGATGCGTCGATAGCCGAACATGTCTCCCAGAAATGAGAGCGATAAGAGAGAAACCACGATCGCGATTTGGTAGGCGTTAACAACCCAGATCGATCGGGCGGCGGACGCCTGGAGATCGGTTGCAATGGTAGGGAGCGCGACATTCGCGATTGCGCCATCCAGCACGGCCATCGAGATACCAATAATGATGGTTAAAATGGCGCCGTAACGCTGGGGTAATGGCAGGCCATCGGCCTGGATTTTGTCCATAGAGAGTCAATGTCTTTCGGGGGATTATGATCAGAGTAATGATTTTAGCATTGATATCGCGGGGTTATGTCGCAGATTTGTAACTAAGTAAGCAAAGATGGATTGCGACCGCCATGACGTGAAATTATAATAAAAACCGGTTCTGATTTTTATAAAACACTCGCAATGAGGTGATAAATGGCTATCGCAGATCTGGATAAACAACCTGATTCTGTTTCTTCTGTGCTGAAGGTTTTTGGCATTCTGCAAGCGCTGGGTGAAGAGCGCGAAATAGGGATCACCGAGCTGTCGCAACGTGTCATGATGTCAAAAAGCACCGTTTATCGCTTTTTACAAACGATGAAAACGCTGGGTTATGTCGCGCAGGAAGGTGAATCTGAAAAATATTCGCTGACCCTGAAATTGTTTGAGCTGGGCGCCCGTGCGCTGCAAAACGTTGATCTGATCCGTAGCGCTGATATTCAGATGCGTGAAATTTCCCGTCTGACCAAAGAGACAATTCACCTCGGTGCGCTGGATGAAGACAGCATTGTCTACATTCATAAAATCGACTCCATGTACAATTTGCGCATGTATTCCCGCATTGGCCGCCGTAACCCGCTGTACAGCACCGCAATCGGTAAAGTGCTGCTGGCATGGCGCGACCGTGATGAAGTCAAACAGATACTGGATGGCGTGGAGTACAAACGTAGCACCGCGCGCACGATTACCAGCACCGAGGCGTTACTGCCGATGCTGGATCAGGTGCGCGAGCAGGGGTACGGCGAAGATAACGAAGAGCAGGAAGAAGGTCTGCGCTGTATTGGCGTGCCTGTGTTCGACCGTTTTGGCGTGGTGATCGCCGGTCTGAGCATTTCGTTCCCGACGCTGCGTTTCTCCGAAGAACGTCTGCATGAGTATGTCGCTATGCTGCACACGGCAGCGCGTAAAATCTCTGAGCAGATGGGTTACAACGACTATCCATTCTGAGGTGAGCGTGCCCTGAGGCGTTCAGAAGCCAGCCGGTAGAAGATACCTGCTGGCTTTTTTATTGCCCTGAAAAGGGGCGGGAGAGAGGTTTCTCCTGCTAAAAAACGCATTAAAAAGGCATAACCACGTTATGCCTGATATTTATGCAGATGAATGAATGTGATGCCAGATTAGCCGTTATCGACCACCACGGCGCTTTTTCTGAATACAGGACAGTCTGACAGACCAATGATGCCGCTGTCAGTATGGACATATTGCGCTGTACTGGTGCCGCGAGCGGTCAGATATTGACATTGCAGACCCAGACCGGCGGCGTTCTCCTTGCTGCCAATCAGAACCCCATAGCCACTGAGCAATAAACCAATCCATACCAGAGCAATCAAAACAATCGCGCGAATGATCAAACGCATTACTACCTCTTTTCTTTTTTTGGTTAGAATAAGGGTAGCCTGAACGCCCACTGAAACAAGTGTATCATTCCTAAAAGTATATAATGTCGCTCCAGTTAGTTCCGGTTTAGATAACGCGTGGTAATTTGATGGCATAAGATGTGGATGCGGAGAGCGGAGTGAAAAAGTTTCGGTGGGTAATCCTGATTATTGTTGCGTTGGTATGTCTGCTGCTGTGGGCGCAGGTGTTCAACATAATGTGCGATCAGGATGTACAATTTTTCAACGGAATTTGTGCCATCAATAAATTTATCCCCTGGTGATAGCATTTTTACAACAGTTGATTACCTTCCCGTGTAGCAGTGGTAAAATACGGCGTCTACATTGAGGTGGTAACATGAACGAAGTTCTGAATTCTGGCGTACTGACTTTTACGTCTTTGATTGTATCGGTGGTGGTTCTGATTGTCGGGCTGGTCCTGTGGTTTTTTGTGAACCGGGCAAGTTCAAGAACAAATGAGCAGATTGAGCTGCTTGAAGCGCTGCTGGATCAGCAAAAGCGGCAAAATGCCTTGCTACGCCGTCTGTGCGAAGCTAACGAGCCTGAAAAAGTCGCTGAGGCCGAGTCTGAAGCGAAACCTCAGGAAGAGGATGACGATATCATCCGTCTGGTCGCTGAACGGTAACGACAAGCAGAGACAGGATGCGCGTCTGCCAGCCATTCCTTCAGGCAGGCCCATCCTGTTTTCATTAATGTAACCCTGTGTATACCAGGTCTGTTATTTCATTGATCATTTAATGCTTTAACTTAATCTCTCCTTAAATATATTTATCCATACGCTAATAATGTGATTATGTCGCTTTTGTGATAGCGATCGTTTTTATTAATAGCGAAACGTTTCTCTCACTTTTTTTGTGCATTGTCATCATTCTTTCATTATTTTGGTGCACGACCAAAGCACGTATTGGCTATCAGTGAAACGGATGAAAAATGGTCGAATACTTCGCATTTTTAAACAATATTGGTTTTTTTGCGTTGTGACAATTTATGCATTACAAAGCATAAAAAGTGATATCTGTTTACCGTATCGATAAGATCAACGCATGACCTGGAACAACCGAAGTTATTGAGCTATGGTAGAAAAGCCGCTGTACGGGCGTAAGCCTGTCGAAAGGCGCCTGGAGAAGCGAGAATATATCGTCGGGAACTGTGCCGCATAACTGTGCAGTTGATCTTTGATATCTCTCTGGATTTGTGCGACTGATCGAGACACGTTTAAAAATGGCTTGCCATAATTAACGTTGTATGTGATAACACGTTTTGGGTTAAACGAGGTACAGTTCTGTTTATGTGTGGCATTTTCAGTAAAGAAGTCCTGAGTAAACACGTTGACGTTGAATACCGCTTCTCTGCCGAACCTTATATTAGTGCCTCAAGCAGTAATGTCTCAGTTTTATCTATGTTATGCCTGCGGGCGAAGAAAACACTCTAAGGAATTTTGCAAATGGCAAAGATTAAAGGTCAAGTTAAGTGGTTCAACGAGTCTAAAGGTTTTGGCTTCATTACTCCGGCTGATGGCAGCAAAGATGTGTTCGTACACTTCTCCGCTATCCAGGGTAACGGCTTCAAAACTCTGGCTGAAGGCCAGAACGTTGAGTTCGAAATTCAGGACGGCCAGAAAGGTCCGGCTGCTGTTAACGTAACAGCTATCTGATCGACACCACTGATTTGAAGCGCCAAGGCGCATCAACCTCAGATATAAAGCCTCGCCAGTGCGGGGCTTTTTAATTCAGGTTCCTTCAAAATATTTCTGAATACACTTCTGTTAGCGCTTTGTTGCAAAGCCGCGATGTTCGTAGCATTGTTTTTCCCGCTTTCCCTCGTCAATTCCCGTTAAATCAATCACCTGAAAAATGACCTTGCTGGAGACCAGGTGAAAAAGAAAAGCGACGGCGCCGTGCGTAATTTTGCTCCCATCCGTTTTGTTCTGCTGTGCGTGGCGATTTTGCTGAGCATGGGGTTATTGCTGGGACGCGTGGCGTGGTTACAGATCATCACGCCGACAAATCTGGTTAAACAAGAGGACAGGCGTTCGTTACGTGAGGTCACCACGGCGTCGCCACGCGGCATGATTACCGACAGAGAAGGGCGTCCGTTAGCCGTTAGCGTGCCGGTCAATGCGGTCTGGGCCGACCCGAAGACGATCGTCAGTAAAGGCGGCGTGGGGTATAACCAACGCTGGCAGGCGCTGGCGCAGACGCTGCATCTTTCACTGGCTACGCTGGCTGAGCGGGTAAACAGTAATCCAGCCGGGCGGTTTATCTATCTGGCGCGCCAGATTTCGCCGCAGCAGGCCGAATGGATCGATAAGCTCAATCTTCCTGGCATTAACCTGCGTGAAGAGTCCCGGCGTTTTTATCCGGCAGGGCATGTGGCGGCTAACCTGATTGGCTTTACCAACATTGACGGGCAGGGGATTGAGGGGATTGAGAAAAGTTTTAATACCCAACTGACGGGGAAACCCGGTTCCCGCCTTGTTCGCAAAGATAAGTTTGGTCATGTCATCGAGAATATAACTGAAACAAATCCTGTGCCGGCGCATGAGCTTCAGCTCAGTATTGATGAACGCCTACAGACAGTGACGGAGGATGCGCTGGATAACGCCGTCACCTGGAACAAAGCGGAGTCCGGCGCGGCGGTACTGGTCAACATCGCGACGGGGGAAATTCTGTCGATGGCAAGCTTCCCGGACTTTAATCCGAATAACCGGGAAGGCGCCGTGCTGGATGATTTTCGCAACCGTGCCATCAGCGATACCTTTGAACCGGGTTCCACGGTCAAGCCGCTGGTGATCATGACGGCGCTTCAGCAGGGCATTGTCCAGCCCGACAGCGTGATTGATACGCATCCGTTCAATCTTGACGGCCACCGGATTCGTGACGTGGGGTATTACCCGGAGCTGAGTTTGACCGGAATCCTGCAAAAATCGAGTGATACCGGCGTGTCGCGTCTCTCGCTCGCTATGCCGGTTCAACGACTGCTGGATACGTATAAAGGCTTTGGCTTTGGGCAGTCTACGGGACTGGGGCTCACCGGGGAGAGCAGCGGCTTACTGCCGCAGCGTCGTTACTGGAGCGATCTGGATCGGGCGACGTTTGCCTTCGGGTACGGTCTGATGGTGACGCCGCTCCAGCTGGCGCACGTATATGCCACCATCGGCAGTTTTGGGATCTACCGACCGCTTTCCATTACGCGTATTGATCCGCCCGTTGTGGGGACGCGTGTGATGCCCGCCGAACTGGTGCATCAGGTTGAGCATATGATGGAGAGCGTCGCGCTCCCCGGCGGGGGAGGAACCAAAGCCGCAGTCAGAGATTATCGCGTGGCGGTAAAAACCGGTACGGCGAAGAAAATCGGCGATGACGGTAAGTATGTCGATAAATACGTGGCCTATACGGCGGGCGTGGCTCCGGCCAGCGATCCGCAGTTTGCGCTGGTGGTTGTGATTAACAATCCGCAAAACGGCTCTTACTATGGCGGCGCGGTGTCGGCGCCGGTGTTCAGCCAGATTATGGGCGATGTTCTGCGCCTGGAAAACGTTAAACCGGACGGTATGCCCGCCGACTCCGACCACCTGTTAGTGATGCACGGCAACCGCCTGTCGTCCCCCTCGCTGTAAGTTATTTTCCCAGGGCGCAATTCGCGTTACACTTGCGCCCTAAAATTACCGGCCGGAGTTGTCATGTCGTTTTCTTGTCCCCTTTGTCATCAGCCACTTGCGCAGGTGAAAAACAGTTTTATCTGCCCACAACGGCATCAGTTTGATGTGGCGAAAGAGGGATACGTCAACCTGTTGCCCGTGCAGCATAAACGGTCACGGGACCCGGGCGACAGCGCCGAAATGATGCAGGCGCGTCGGGCATTCCTTGATGCCGGGCATTATCAGCCGTTGCGCGATGCCATCGTCAGGATACTTGCCGAACGGCTGGACGAGAATGCAACGTCGATTCTGGATATCGGCTGCGGTGAAGGGTATTACACACATGCCTTCGCCGAAACGCTGGCGTCAGGCACCACATTTGGTCTGGATGTCGCGAAAGTCGCCATTAAAGCGGCGGCGAAACGTTATCCGCAGGTGACGTTTTGTGTGGCGTCAAGCCATCGTCTGCCTTTCGCCGACGCCTCTATGGATGCGATTGTCAGGATTTATGCCCCCTGTAAGGCTGAAGAGTTAGCGCGAGTGGTAAAACCGGGTGGTTGGGTAATCACCGCTACGCCGGGGCCGCGCCATCTGATGGCGCTAAAAGGGCTGATCTATGATGAAGTGCGCTTACATGCCCCGCATACTGAGCAGCTTGAAGGGTTTACGTTGCAGCAAAGCATGGCGTTAGGGTATGAGATGCGGTTGCGCGGTAATGAGGCCGTTGCTTTGCTCCAGATGACGCCTTTCGCCTGGCGTGCAAAACCTGACGTATGGGAGCGGCTGGCGGCTTGCCAGCAGTTTGATTGCCAGACGGATTTCAGCCTTCACATCTGGCAACGTGAGCGTTAACCGTGGAAGTGTGTCCAGAGGATCTGGGCGCCGATACCGATAAGTACAGCCCCGCCAAGAATTTCCGCCCGTTTGCCGAGCAGCGGGCCGATAAAGCGCCCCACCATAATGCCCAGCGTGGACATGATTAACGTGGCACAGCCGATAGCCAGCGCGGTCGCAATAATGTTCACCTGCAAGAACGCCAGACCGACGCCAACGGCCATTGCATCCAGGCTGGTGGCGATAGCGGTAGTGACCAGCAGCCAAAAACTGTGGCGGCGTAACGGCTCGTCATCTTCGTCATTACCGCCACGAACGCCTTCGATAATCATACGAATCCCCAGAAACACCAGCAGGATGAACGCAACCCAGTGATTCCATTCCAGCACGAATTTACTGGCCAGCATACCCAGCCCCCAGCCGATCAGCGGGGTGAGCGTTTCAACCGCGCCGAAAATAAGGCCGGTGCGCAGGGCTTCGGAGAATTTAGGTTTGTGTAGCGTGGCGCCTTTACCAATCGATGCCGCGAAAGCATCCATTGACATGCCGAAAGCGAGAAGAACAGTTGCGGTGATATTCATAACAGCGTCCTGACCGGGGTTCCATAAAACACATCACTGCCCCCAGCGAACATGCATACCTGAACATGGCGTTCATAAGCTATGCATAGCAGTTGATGTGCATATGGTCTCGCCTGACTGAAAATAGAGTGATATCAGTCCGTACGCGCCACGTTTTTCAACGAGTATGTTGACACGTACATTTCCTGAGTCTGGAAATCGGCTACTCCCCAAATGACGGCGCAACATTAACATATTTTGAGAATATAAAACAACAATGGAGAAATATTATTTGACTTCTAATTGAAAACGATTTTCATTTAGATTTAATTATCAATAAAACGTTAAAATAAATAACAAATCAGGCGGGATGAATATAGCCTTAGCTATGTTTTTTTGATCGCGAATATACTTAAAACATAGTTCAGGCTATATCTGTAACTCATTGAGATGAAACAAGAAGCTTATATATTCTTTCCAGATCGTCGATATTTCGTACGCGAATAAGCAGGCGCCGTTGTTCTAATTGCATCACCAGTACGCCATCTTCCGATAAATTCATCTCTTTAATACGGTTATATTCTATCCAGACATTGGCGAAGAAAAAACCTTTCTGTTTGAAGATGATCCTTGGGGCGCGAACCCAAAAAATATAAAACCCCATCAGCGCCAGTGCACATAATAACCATGTGGTAATTTGCGCGCCGTGACTGGTAACGTTGTTGTAGATAAGAATGGCGACCAGGCCGACGAAGATAACGCTATCAACACGACCACGACGCAGCAGAGGCACTGCAAGCAGAGTGGGGCCGTTACGGCGGGGCATGATGAACTGATCGTAGATGGCGTAAGCCAGTAACGCGACAATAAAAAGAACCAGCACCAGGTCCGTGACAGTCATTAATCCTCCAGATAAAAAACCGGGGCCAAAGGGCCCCGGTAGTGTACAACAGAATTACAGACCCAGCAGGCCGCACGCGTAACCGGCGATACCGATGACGAAGAAGCCAACGATGATCCACAGCGGGTTCACTTTCTTACGCAACAGCCACATGCAGGCGAAGGTCAGCAGCAGCGGAACCAGACCCGGCATCAACTGATCGAGAATGGTCTGCACGGTGGTGACGTTTTCTTTACCCGTCTGGTCAGTGATGCGTGATACCACCAGCGGAATATTGACGTGCGTCCACTTGTTAACCAGCGCTCCCATGACAAACAGGCCGAGGATTGACGCCCCCTCAGTCAGTTTTTGCAGGAAGCCGCCGCCCATATCCTTAACGATATCGACGCCTTTACGGTAGCCGTAAGCCACGCCGTAGTAACGGGTCGCCAGACGCACCAGGTTAAACAGAATAAAGAACAGCAACGGCCCCAGCAGGCTGCCGCTCATCGCGATACCCGCGCCCAGCGCGGCGAATACCGGACGAACAGTACCCCAGAAGATCGGGTCGCCCACGCCTGCCAGCGGCCCCATCAGACCAACTTTGATACCGTTGATGGCACCATCGTCGATCTCCGCGCCGTTGGCGCGCTGTTCTTCCATCGCCAGCGTAACGCCCAGTACCGGAGCGGCAACGTAAGGATGGGTGTTGAAGAACTCCAGGTGACGTCTGATCGCCTGTTTACGCGCGTCGTTGTTTTCCGGGTACAGGCGTTTGATCGCCGGCACCATGGAGAAGCAGAAGCCCAGCGCCTGCATACGTTCGAAGTTCCATGACCCCTGGAACAGGTTAGAACGGATGAACACGCCACGAATATCACTCGGAGTGAGTTTTTTCTCAGTGGTAGTTTTAGTCATATCAACCATTTCGTTCACCTGTTAGTCCAGTTCGTTATCGAGATCGTTGTTACCAGCAGCCTGAGCTGGCGCACCGGCTACGCGGTTATATTTCGGGCTCAGCTGGATGTAGAGGATGGCCATTACCGCGCCAATTACGCCCAGAGCAACCAGGTTGAAGTTAGTGAATGCCGCAGTGACGAAGCCGAGGTAGAAGAACGGCATCAGATAGCCCGCGCGCATCATGTTGATGACCATTGCGTAACCGACAACCACGATCATGCCGCCGGCGATGTTCAGACCGCTGGTCACGACTTCCGGGATCGCATTCAGCATGCCCTGAACTTCACTGGTGCCGACAGAAATCGCCACGATAACCGCCGGAATCGCGATACGCATTGCCTGTAGGAACAGGGAGGATACGTGGATCCAGGACAGCGCCGTCAGGTTGCCGCTATCGGCCGCTTTATCCGCCGCGTGCTGGAATGCCACGGTGATGGTACGTACGATGATGGTCAGCACCTGACCTGCGGCCGCCAGTGGAATCGCCAGCGCGATACCTGCGCCAATGCCTTGATGACCGGCGATAACCAGCACGGTTGAAATAATGGAAGCCAGCGCGGCATCAGGCGCAACGGCAGCACCGATGTTCATCCAGCCAAGCGCGATCATTTCCAGGGTACCACCGATGATAATACCGGTTTTCATGTCCCCAAGAACGGCACCGATTAGCGTACAGGCCACCAATGGACGGTGGAACTGAAATTCATCAAGTACCGACTCCATACCCGCGATACATGCGACGATGAACACCAGCACAATCTGAAGAGTGGTAATCTCCATTGTACTTCTCCTATTGCTATACAGACTTAAGTGTGAATGCTAATTAAATGCCGGGTGGTTATTTCGCCACTTTGGCAATCAAATCCATCATTTTCAGTTTCTGATCGGTGGAAACTTTACGAACCTCAAGCTCGATACCGCGTTCGTTGAGCTTTTTAAAGGCGTCGATATCGGTCTCGTCGACGGAAACGGCGTTATTAACCTGCGTTTTACCCTGACGGAAAGCCATACCGCCAATGTTTACGGAAGTCACTTTCACGCCGCCTTCAACGATACGTTCCACATCGGTAGGGTTGGTGAACAGCAGCATCACACGTTCGCCTGCGTATTTCGGGTTGTTGTAGACACGAATCATCTTGGCAACGTCTACCACATGCGCCGTTACGCCCGGAGGTGCCACCTGTGTTAACAGCGTTTTACGTACGGTGTCCGCCGCAACTTCATCACTCACGACGATGATGCGGGTGACGTTGGTCTCTTTGGTCCAGCGGGTGGCGACCTGGCCGTGAATCAAACGGTCATCGATACGGGCGAGACCGATTACCATGTAATCGTTGGGTCCCATTGGTTTAGCGGGCGCCGCCGCTTTTGGCGCAGCAACCGGCGCCGGAGCGGCTTTTTCAACCGGTTTCGCTTTCAGCGCTTTCACGCCTTCACGGCCGGTTTCTACCGCCAGAGCGACTAATTCGTCAAAGCTCGGATTGTCATCGCGGGCCATGAACGTTTCCACCAGCATCGGAATATTGACGCCAGCAATGACTTCATAGTGCTCTTTGTCGACGACAATACGGCTGGCAGCATTAAATGGACTGCCTCCCCATGTATCAACGAGAAACAGCACGCCTTTGCTGGTATCGAGTTTTGCCAACTGAGCGTTGTACTTTTCAATCAGCGTTTCGGCATTTTCGCCTGGAACGAAATCGATCCAGCCGACGTTTTCCTGCTCGCCTAACAGCATTTCTGCTGTTTTAAGTAACTGCTCTGCAGCCCAACCATGTGTGCCTATAACAATAGCAATGGTCACTTGCTACCTCCTTTATTATCGTTAACACATCAACGTGACAGATGTATTTTGAATCGCCGTCCGCACTCGAATCGATTCAGATAAGGGTTATAATGAAAAAACAGTTATTTCCGGGAATTATTTTAGATAGCGAAAAAAATATTTTATGTGATGAAGATCCGCAATTTAGCTTTCACATCAGAGAAATTTCGTAGTGTAAAATATCCCTGTAACATCTCATTGCAAAGGAAGGTAAATCTTTGCCAAAAAGACATTGTCTCTGTTATGTTTAGCTTCCGTTTAATTAGTAAGGAGTATAGGGCAGTAGCCCGCCGTATGGATCGTCACCGACGTCATTTCACTTTGAGGCCGTATCAGGCCTGTCTGTCTGGCTCTTTTGGCCGCAACCTTAATTCGCATATTGCTTTCTCGCCTGTTCGCTATTCCTTAAGCAGGAGCTTGTCATGGAATTCTTAATGGACCCCTCAATCTGGGCGGGTTTGCTCACGCTTGTTATCCTCGAAATTGTTCTGGGTATTGATAACCTGGTCTTTATCGCGATTCTGGCTGACAAGCTGCCGCCAAAGCAGCGTGATAAGGCGCGTCTTATCGGTTTGTCGCTGGCGCTGGTGATGCGCCTGGTCCTGCTGTCCATCATTTCGTGGATGGTGACCTTAACGAAACCGCTCTTTACCGTCTGGGATCTCACCTTCTCAGGGCGCGATCTGATCATGCTCATCGGGGGTCTCTTCCTCCTGTTTAAGGCCACGACGGAGCTGCATGAGCGCCTGGAAAACCGCGAGCATGACTCGGGGCACGGCAAAGGCTATGCGAGTTTCTGGGTCGTGGTAACGCAGATCGTTATCCTTGATGCCGTCTTCTCCCTTGACGCGGTGATTACCGCCGTGGGTATGGTTAACCATCTGCCGGTGATGATGGCTGCCGTGGTGATTGCGATGGCGGTGATGCTGCTGGCGTCTAAGCCGCTTACCCGTTTCGTCAACCAGCATCCGACGGTTGTAGTGCTCTGTCTGAGCTTCCTGTTGATGATCGGTCTGAGCCTGGTGGCGGAAGGTTTTGGCTTCCATATTCCGAAAGGGTATCTGTACGCTGCTATCGGTTTCTCAATCGTCATCGAATTGTTCAACCAGATTGCGCGTCGTAACTTTATTCGCCATCAGTCAACGTTACCGCTACGTGCACGCACCGCAGACGCCATCCTGCGACTGATGGGCGGTAAACGTCAGGCGAGCGCGCAGCACGAGTCTGACAGCCCGGCGACGGTGCCTGTACCTGAAGGCGCGTTTGCTGAAGAAGAGCGTTATATGATCAACGGCGTGCTGACCCTGGCGTCCCGTTCGCTGCGCGGCATCATGACGCCTCGCGGTGAAATCAGCTGGGTGGATGCTGACCTGAGCGTGGATGAAATCCGCGAACAGTTACTCTCTTCTCCGCACAGCCTGTTCCCGGTGTGTCGCGGCGAACTGGATGAGATCATCGGTATTGTTCGTGCGAAAGAACTGCTGGTGGCGCTGGAAGAGGGCGTGGATGTGGCCGCGATTGCTTCAGAATCACCAGCGATTGTCGTCCCGGAAACGCTGGACCCGATTAATCTGCTGGGCGTCCTGCGTCGCGCTCGCGGCAGCTTCGTCATCGTCACCAACGAGTTTGGCGTCGTGCAGGGGCTGGTTACGCCGCTGGACGTGCTGGAAGCGATTGCCGGTGAGTTCCCGGATGCCGACGAAACGCCTGAGATCATTACCGAAGCGGGCGGCTGGCTGGTGAAGGGGGGAACGGATCTGCATGCCCTGCAACAGGCGCTGGATGTCGATAACCTGGTGAACGACGAGGAAGACATCGCCACCGTCGCTGGATTGGTTATCGCCGTAAACGGTCATATCCCGCAGGTGGGCGATGTTATCGACGTTGCGCCGCTTCATATCACGATTGTCGAAGCGAACGACTACCGTGTTGATTTGGTTCGTATTGTTAAAGAACAACCTGCTCACCACGAAGACGAATAAGCGCCGTTCCCCGGTAAAACCGGGATCTAACGAAACGGCATAACGGGCGTCATGTGTCCGTTATGCCGGGCGGGCGGCGGTGCGCTACCCGCCAGCCACTGAGGAAAATCGTGAAGCGGCATAGGTCTTGCGAACAGAAATCCCTGCAACGCCTGAACGCCGTGTCCCCGCAAATATTGCGCCTGCTCTCGCGTTTCAACGCCTTCCGCTACCAGTTCAATATTCAGCCTTTGCCCCAGTGCGATGATGATATCGGTCACCGTGGAGTTCACCGCATCAGTACCGATCGCCGCGGTAAATGATTTGTCGATCTTCAGCACGTCCGGGCGCAATTTCTCCAGCCATGACAGCGAGCTGTTGCCGGTGCCAAAGTCATCAATGGCGAGCTTCACCCCTTTGCGGTGAAGTTCACGCATCAGCCGATAATCGACGTCCAGTAAGGCGTCCCGTTCCGTCAGCTCAAGCACAAGTTGCTGAACAGGATGGGCGCTGAACCAGTAATGATTGAGATCTTTTAATAGCATGCCATGACGAAAATGGCTGGCCGCAACGTTGATGCCGATATGGAACTGGCTGTTTATCGGGAAGAAATGCCGCTGCCGAATGGTTTCCGCAATGACATAGCGGGTAAGGGGGGCGATCAGGTTGTGTTCTTCAGCGATAGGAATAAAAACATCGGGAGAAATCCATCCCTGTCGCGGGTTATTCCAGCGCAGCAGGATCTCAACCCCTACGCATTGCTGCGTACGGGCATTTAACAGCGGCTGGCAAAACAGTTCAAATTCACGGGCGGCAAGGGCAAGATTGATCTCCCATGAAAAACTCATTCTGCTGGCCGTTGCCAGCCAGGCAAGGTATCCCACCAGTAAACTCAGCATCACCGCCAGTGGCAGCTGCGTCGGCAGGTGGCGTAGTGCCAGCTCGCCAGCGCCGGGCCCCGTCACGCTGATGGTGAAGGGGAAGTGCTGGGACGCGCGCTGATAACGTTTTTCACCGTTCAGGGCGGGTAGCGCCTCCACCACCCCCTGACCATAGAGCAAGTGGCGGTTGCCGACCGTCAGGCTTGCGCTGGCGATCTGCGGCTGTTGCGGTTCAAGCAGCATCATCGCCAGAAGATCAATATTGACGATCTCAAAGAGCCCGTTTTTGCCATCAGGTGATGACGGATACCACTGAATCAGAATCGGGCTGTCTTTGAGCAGGGACTGATCGGTAGACAGCAGCAACAGGTTATTTGGCGCGGGCAGATCGGGTTGTAGCTGGTGAATCGGCACGTCGCGTGAGCCAAAGATACTGGAGCAGTAGAGAATACCGTTCTGAACCAGACCAATGGAACGCACGGTTTGCAGTCTGGCGACCTGCTTACGCAGGGGAAAATGCGCGGCCGGGCAGGGTTGTCCTACCAGGGGCAGCAGGAGATCGCGCCCGGCCTGTAGAGGGCGGAGCACTTCATCCAGCGTCTCTACGGCGTGAGCGGCGAACGTTTCGGTGCGGTGCTGATTTATATTTCGCTCCGAAATAAATCGGATACTCAATGTGAGGATAAGCGTGATCAGCGCACAGACCGTACAGACGATGAAACGATTGCGGCGATAATTTTTAATGATCCGTTGTGCTGTTTGCATGCGGGCCGCCTGATAAGCCGTTGGTCACAAAAGCCAATTGCAACACAGCAAGTGTAGTGGGGAAATTTACCGCAGACGAGATTGATGAGAAAAATTCGCCCATCAGTGGGAGATGGGCGAAGTGGCAGGCTATGTTTTGTTAATCACACTGGACTTTAATCGCCAGTCCGCCGCGTGATGTTTCGCGGTATTTCGCGTTCATGTCCTTGCCGGTTTCGTACATGGTCTCAATGACTTTATCCAGCGAGACGCGCGGGGCGCTGGTACGGCGCATTGCCATACGCGCTGCGTTGATCGCTTTCACCGAAGCAATCGCGTTACGCTCGATACACGGCACCTGAACCTGACCGGCAACCGGGTCACAGGTCAGCCCCAGGTTGTGCTCCATGCCGATTTCCGCGGCGACGCACACCTGCTCCGGGCTGGCCCCAAGCAGCTCCGCCAGTCCTGCCGCCGCCATTGAGCAGGCGACGCCGACTTCTCCCTGGCAGCCGACTTCGGCGCCGGAAATCGAGGCGTTCATCTTGTACAGCGCGCCGATAGCGCCTGCGGCCAGGAAGTAACGGGTGTAGATATCCGGGCTGACGGGTTCAATGAAGTGGTCATAGTAAGCCAGCACCGCAGGCACGATCCCGCAAGCGCCGTTGGTCGGCGCCGTAACGACACGCCCGCCCGCGGCGTTTTCTTCGTTTACCGCCAGCGCAAACATATTGACCCAGTCAATGACGTTCATCGGGTCGCTGGACAGTTTATCGCTGGAAACCAGCATGCGACGCAGTGCGGAAGCACGACGCGGAACGCGCAGCGGCCCCGGCAGAACCCCTTCGGTATTCATCCCGCGATCGATACACGCCTGCATGGTCTGCCAGACGTTGGCGAAATACTCTTCGATTTCCTTTTTGCTGTGCAGCGCCAGTTCGTTCTGCATCACCATCCCGGAGAGCGACAGACCGGTGCTGTTGCAATATTCCAGCATTTCGGTCGCCGATTTAAACGGATAAGGGACGCTGACCTCATTGGCTGCGTCCTGACCAAAATGCTCTTCATCGACAATAAAGCCGCCGCCGATGGAATAATACGTTTTGCTATAAATGACGGTTTCGCCATTGTACGCGTGGATCTGCATTCCATTTTCATGCAATGGCAGGTTGCCATTGTGAAAACGCATCCCGTTATCCTGGGGAAAATCCACTTCGTGCTGGCCCTGCGCCAGTAACAGGCGACCGCGCGCTTCAACGTCGCGAATAAAACCAGGGATGCTGTCAATATCCACGGTGGCAGGTTCGTTACCCGCCAGACCCATAATAATGGCGATATCGGTGTGGTGACCTTTACCCGTGAGCGACAGTGAACCATACACGTCGACGGCGACACGGGTAACGCTATCCAGTAATCCTTTTTCGACCAGGTCATCGACGAACTGTTTACCCGCCTTCATAGGCCCTACAGTATGGGAGGATGAGGGACCAATCCCCACCTTAAACATGTCGAATAGACTAATCACGATAATACTCCTGACAGGGTGACCGGGCTTCCCGGTTACGATGTAATAACTGCGCATAGTGTAAGAGGGAACGCGGCGATCGGCTTAACTATTCACATGAATTAAACTAATGGATAACCACGTATTTACTAATGTTGGGACGGGAATCTCAAGTTGTGTTCTGCGCGTGTAAAGATAAGTATAGTCAGGGTCTCACGCCAATTTGCAGCGCCAGCTCACGAATTATTCCGGCGGTCATTCCCCAGACGAAATAATGCTCATACCACGAAAGCCATACGCGATGTGAATCGCCGCGTCGATAAATATCCAGCGGATGATAACGCCCCAGACGCAGAGCTTCTGAAAGCGGCATCTCAAAAACAGAGGCCACCTCATCTTCGCTGGCGTGATAATGCAGATTCGGGGGAATAATGCCGACCACCGGCGTAACCTGAAAACCCGTGACGCTGTCTACGGGCGGCAGCACGCCAATCACTTCGACGGATTCCGGCGGGATCGCCACCTCTTCCTGCGCTTCACGCAGCGCAGCGGCAATCAGCGACGCATCGCTGCTGTCAACGGCGCCGCCGGGGAACGCGACCTGACCGGCGTGTTTGCGCAGGCGCGCTGAACGCTGAGTCAGCAATAGACCCGGCCGGGCGCGGCGAACCACCGGGATCAGCACGGCAGCCTGACGATGGTTTAACGTCTCACCATTCACCTGCGGGCGCAAAAGTTGAAAGCGTGATAAAAAATCATCAAGGGTCAGGCTGCTGTTTTCCACGACTCAGTTCTCCAGTTGCTGCAAAATTCGATTCACTTTATCAAACGTCTCCTGATATTCCGCGTCCTCCTGGCTGTCCGCTACGATGCCGCCGCCCGCAGAGCAATAGAGATGCCCGTCTACAGCGGTAAGCGTGCGGATCGTGATGCTGGTGTCCATGTTGCCGCAAAAACTCAGGTAGCCGATGCTGCCGCACCAGGCGTTGCGTCTGTGCGGCTCCAGCGCGTCAATGATCTCCATCGCCCGGACTTTTGGCGCGCCGGTAATCGAACCGCCAGGAAAAGCGGCGCGCAGCAGATCGGTGGCATGTAAATTATCGGGCAAACGGGCGGTAATGGTACTGACAAGATGATGTACCGCCGGGAAGGGTTCAACCACAAACAACTCGGGAACCTTGACCGACCCCGGAACGGCAACGCGGCCGACGTCGTTACGCATCAAATCGACAATCATCAGGTTTTCTGCGCGGTCTTTTGCCGACATCGCGAGCGTTAACGCCTGCTGGCGATCCGCCTGCGGGTCGTCCAGCCGGGGAAGGGTGCCTTTGATTGGGCGAGTCTGAATGTGGCCCTCTTCGGACTGAATAAAGCGCTCGGGAGAAAGACTCAGAATCGCACCGTCCTCCAGGCGCAAAAACGCGCTGAACGGGGCGCGGTTAGCGTGATTAAGCCGCACGAAGGCCAGCCATTCGTCTCCCTGATAGTCAGCCTGAAAACGCTGGGCGAGGTTAACCTGATAACAGTCGCCGCTGTGCAGCCAGCTCTGCACCTGGCGGAATTTTTCACCGTACTGCGCGCGGGTCATGTTTGATTGCCATGCGGAGGTCAACGCGAAGGGCTTTCGCACCGGCGCCTGCTGGCGCGCCAGCCACTCAAGGCGAGCGTGAACATCGGTATGGCTCAGCAGAGAGACGGTCTGTCTGCGATGATCGACGACTAAGGCCCAGTCGTAAATGCCGATCGCCATATCCGGCAGGGTGATATCGCGCTGTGCGAGCGTGGGCAGGGATTCAAAACGGCGGCCAAGGTCGTAACCTAACAGCCCCAGCGCGCCGCCCTGAAACGGCAGATTGGGGTCATATGGCGGCTGGATGCCCGCAGACGCCAGCGCCGCCTGCAACACGGTCATGGGATCGTCGGCGGTCGTGGTCGTGCCATGCTTATCGCGCACGCGGGTCTCTTCGCCGTGTGTTGACAGCGTTGCCACGGGGTCGGCCACCAGAATATCAAAACGATTATGCGGATGTTCAGCATGACCGGAATGCAGCAGCATGGCCCAGGGCTGATGGCTCAGCGGGGCAAAATAGTACTCGGCGGCGTCCGGGCGCCACGGTAAAATAATAACAGCGGGTGATAATGTCTTCATCGGTCCTGGTCTACTGGCTATGTGCCGGGTAGCATGAAATAATTAGCGCAGACAATTTAGCAGGAGTTAACAATGTTTGCAGGTTTACCTTCACTCAGCCACGAGCAGCAACAAAAAGCGGTAGAGCGCATTCAGGAACTGATGTCGCAAGGAATGAGCAGCGGACAGGCAATCGCGCAGGTGGCGGATGAACTGCGCGCCACCCACACCGGCGAGCGGATCGTGGCGCGTTTTGAGGATGAGGACGAATAACGTCGCGTTACACTGCGGCGATAATCTTGATCTCAACTCTGTATTTCGGGTTCATCAGCCCGGTTTGCACCGTGCAACGTACCGGCGCGTGACCGGCAACGACCCACGCGTCCCAGGCTTTATTCATGGCGGCAAAATCGCTTTTATCGGCCAGGAAAATAGTGGCATCAAGAATACGTGACTTACGGGTGCCCTGTTTTTCCAGCGCCGCATCAATTTGCGCCAGCGTGTTGGCGGTCTGTTCAAACGCATCGGCGTCGAGGTTTTCCGGTACACCGGTGTAATAAAGCGTGTTGTTATGGATTACTACATCAGACCAACGATCTTCGGCATCAATACGTATGATAGTCATAAATCATTCCTCGTTAACTTTCCGTTCGACGCGGCAAGACTGCCATAATGTTGCGTTGCCGTCACCTCTTCAACTGGCGTAAGCGACGGCGTCCTGACATAATCTCTGTTCAAATCAACAGGGGGTAGTGTGACGGACGATTTTGCAGCAGACGGTCAGTTGGCTAAAGCGATACCGGGATTTAAACCGCGCGAACCACAGCGGCAGATGGCCGTTGCCGTCACGCATGCTATTGAAAAATCACAACCGCTTGTTGTCGAAGCCGGGACGGGGACAGGCAAAACCTATGCCTACCTCGCGCCGGCGTTACGCGCCGGAAAAAAAGTGATCATCTCGACGGGATCGAAAGCGTTGCAGGATCAGCTCTACAGTCGCGATCTTCCCACCGTCTCAAACGCCCTCAAATTCACCGGTAAACTGGCGCTGTTGAAAGGGCGCTCTAACTATCTTTGTCTGGAACGTCTCGAACAGCAAGCGCTGGCGGGCGGCGATTTGCCGGTACAAATTTTAAGCGATGTGATTTTGCTGCGGTCGTGGTCGAATCAGACCGATGACGGCGACATCAGTACCTGCGTCAGCGTAGCGGAAGACTCGCAGGCGTGGCCGCTGGTCACCAGCACCAATGACAACTGTCTGGGCAGCGACTGCCCGCTGTATAAAGACTGTTTTGTGGTTAAAGCGCGTAAAAAGGCGATGGACGCCGATGTGGTTGTCGTCAACCACCATCTTTTCCTCGCGGATATGGTGGTTAAAGAGAGTGGGTTTGGCGAACTGATCCCGGAGGCGGAGGTGATGATCTTCGATGAGGCCCACCAGCTTCCTGATATCGCCAGCCAGTATTTCGGCCAGTCGCTCTCCAGCCGACAGCTCCTCGACCTGGCGAAAGATTTTACCATCGCCTACCGCACGGAATTGAAAGACACCCAGCAGTTGCAGAAATGCGCCGACCGACTGGCGCAGAGCGCGCAGGATTTTCGCCTGCAACTGGGCGAGCCGGGCTATCGCGGAAATTTACGTGAGCTGCTGGCCGACCCACGGGTACAGCGCGCGCTATTGCTGCTCGACGATACGCTTGAGCTTTGCTACGACGTGGCAAAACTGTCTCTGGGGCGTTCCGCATTGCTGGATGCCGCTTTCGAGCGTGCGACCTTGTATCGTGCGCGCCTGAAGCGCTTAAAAGAGATCAACCAGCCAGGGTACAGCTACTGGTACGAATGCACGTCGCGCCATTTCACGCTGGCGCTCACTCCGCTTACGGTCGCGGATAAATTCAAAGAGGTGATGGCGCAGAAACCCGGCAGTTGGATTTTTACCTCTGCCACGCTGTCGGTGAACGACGATCTCCATCACTTTACGGCGCGGCTGGGCATTGAACAGGCCGAATCGATGCTGTTGCCCAGTCCGTTCGACTATACCCGCCAGGCGCTGTTGTGCGTGCCGCGTAACCTGCCGCAAACTAACCAGCCGGGCTCTGCCCGACAGCTGGCGGCAATGTTAAGACCGATCATCGAAGCCAACAATGGCCGCTGCTTTATGCTGTGTACGTCGCATGCCATGATGCGCGATCTGGCGGAACAGTTCCGCGCCACCATGACGCTGCCCGTCCTGTTGCAGGGCGAAACCAGCAAAGGTCAACTGCTGCAACAGTTCGTCAGCGCCGGTAATGCGCTACTGGTCGCAACCAGCAGCTTCTGGGAAGGGGTGGATGTGCGCGGCGATACGCTGTCGCTGGTGATTATCGATAAATTACCTTTTACCTCTCCTGACGATCCCTTGCTGAAAGCGCGGATGGAGGATTGTCGTTTGCGCGGCGGCGATCCGTTTGATGAAGTGCAGCTACCCGACGCGGTCATCACGCTGAAACAAGGGGTGGGGCGTCTGATTCGCGATTCCGACGATCGTGGGGTGTTGGTGATTTGTGATAACCGGCTGGTGATGCGGCCGTATGGCGCCACCTTCCTGGCGAGCCTGCCGCCCACGCCGCGCACCCGGGACATCGCCCGCGCCGTCAGATTTCTCGCCATACCAACGGCCGAGTAATTTGTTACGGAGTATGGTAAGATGCGCGCCATTTTATTGATTTAAGCACGAAGACCCATGCGAATTCTGGCTATCGATACCGCCACAGAAGCGTGTTCCGTTGCCCTGTGGAATGACGGTAATATCAACGCTCATTTTGAGCTTTGCCCACGAGAACATACCCAACGTATTTTGCCGATGGTGCAGGATATCCTGGCCGCCAACAGCATTACGCTTACCGATATCGACGCGCTGGCGTTTGGTCGCGGCCCCGGCAGTTTTACCGGCGTGCGTATTGGCATTGGCATTGCGCAGGGGCTGGCGCTGGGCGCGAACCTGCCGATGACTGGCGTTTCAACGCTGGCGACAATGGCGCAGGGCGCCTGGCGTAAAAGCGGCGCGACGCGCGTGCTGGCGGCGATTGACGCACGTATGGGCGAAGTCTACTGGGCGGAATACCAGCGTGATGAAAATGGCGTCTGGCACGGGGAAGAGACCGAGGCCGTGTTAAATCCCGGGCTGGTTAGCGAACGGTTGAAGCAGCTTTCCGGGGAGTGGGCTACTGTTGGCACAGGCTGGCCTGCATGGCCCGATCTGGGTAAAGACAGCGGTCTGGCTTTGCGCGATGGCGACGTTCTGCTTCCGGCGGCGGAGGATATGCTGCCTCTCGCCAGTCAGATGCTGGCAGCGGGGAAAACCGTCGCGGTTGAACAGGCCGAACCGGTTTATTTACGTAACAACGTCGCGTGGAAGAAACTTCCGGGCAAAGAATGAATCTCAGTATTATCACCCTGAATAATTTGAACGTAGCTGTTACACACAGGCAGTTTGAAGTATGACGAGAATATGTGCTGAGAAAAAAGGAGTCGCACTATGGCGGTTCAACAACAGGTAATGAAAGGAATTCTGGCGGGAGTGGTCGCGTTAACGCTGAGTGGCTGCGTTACCGTCCCGGATGCCATCAAAGGTTCCAGTCCCACGCCGCAGCAGGATCTGGTGCGGGTTATGAATGCGCCGCAGCTGTACGTCGGCCAGGAAGCGCGTTTTGGCGGTAAAGTGGTGGATGTGCAAAACCAGCAGGGAAAAACGCGGCTGGAAATCGCCAGCGTGCCGCTTGATAACGGCGCGCGTCCGATCCTCGGTGAGGCTTCGCGAGGGCGGATTTATGCCGACGTGAACGGCTTCCTTGACCCGGTAGACTTCCGTGGGCAACTGGTGACGGTCGTCGGGCCGATTACCGGCACGGTGGACGGTAAGGTCGGCAGTACGCCGTATAAGTTTATGCTGATGCAGGCAACGGGCTATAAACGCTGGCACCTTACTCAGCAGATCGTCATGCCGCCACAGCCGATCGATCCCTGGTTCTACGGTGGACGAGGCTGGCCGTACGGCTATGGCGGTTGGGGATGGTATAACCCAGGCCCCGCACAGGTTCAAACGATCGTAACTGAATAACCCCTTGTTTTATCAGTAAAAGAAACAGCGGCTGGTCCGCTGTTTCTGCATTAATACGGACATAAGAAAAATAAATAGTGACGCGCTTCGCAACCTTTTCGTTGAGTGATTAATAAACTGGTACGCTGAGTTAATATTATGTTAACGACTTGTTTATTAACTGGGGTTGCGATGACGACGAACACTCATTTTAGAGGTGATGCTTTGAAGAAGGTTTGGCTTAACCGATATCCCGCTGATGTCCCGGCGGAGATCAATCCTGACCGTTATCAATCCCTGGTTGAATTATTTGAACATGCCGTCGTGCGTTACGCCGACCAGCCTGCGTTCGTCAATATGGGGGAGGTGATGACCTTCCGCAAACTGGAAGAGCGCAGCCGGGCATTCGCGGCCTATTTGCAGGAAGGGCTGGGCCTCAAAAAAGGCGACCGTGTCGCGCTAATGATGCCGAATCTGCTGCAATACCCGGTCGCGCTGTTTGGTATTTTGCGCGCCGGGATGATCGTCGTGAATGTCAACCCGCTGTATACGCCGCGTGAGCTTGAGCATCAGCTCAATGACAGCGGGGCGGCGGCTATCGTGATCGTCTCTAACTTTGCCCACACGCTGGAAAAAGTGGTCGATAAAACGTCCGTACAGCACGTAATTCTGACGCGCATGGGCGACCAGCTTTCTACCGCGAAAGGTACGCTGGTTAACTTTGTCGTGAAATACATTAAGCGTCTGGTGCCGAAATATCACCTGCCGGACGCGATCTCTTTTCGCCGCGCGCTACACGCAGGTTATCGGATGCAGTACGTGAAGCCTGAGCTGGTCACCGAAGATCTGGCGTTCCTGCAATACACGGGCGGTACAACCGGCGTAGCGAAAGGCGCGATGCTGACGCACCGCAACATGCTGGCAAACCTGGAGCAGGTAAAAGGCACCTACGGGCCGTTGCTGCATGAGGGGAAAGAGCTGGTGGTGACGGCGTTGCCGCTGTATCACATTTTCGCGTTGACCATGAACTGCCTGCTGTTTATTGAACTGGGCGGGCAAAACCTGCTCATCACTAACCCGCGCGACATTCCGGGCATGGTGAAAGAGCTGGCGAAATATCCGTTTACCGCGATGACCGGCGTTAACACCCTGTTTAACGCCTTGCTGAACAACAAAGAATTCCAGCAACTGGACTTCTCTACGTTGCACCTTTCTGCTGGCGGCGGTATGCCGGTACAGCATGCGGTTGCAGAACGTTGGGTGAAACTGACCGGACAATATTTGCTTGAAGGCTACGGTCTGACCGAGTGCGCGCCGTTGGTCAGCGTGAACCCGCATGATATCGATTATCACAGCGGCAGTATCGGGCTGCCCGTTCCCTCTACCGATGTAAAACTGGTGGATGACGAGGGCAACGAGGTGCCGACAGGCGAGCCTGGCGAGCTGTGCGTGAAGGGGCCGCAGGTGATGCTGGGATACTGGCAGCGCCCGGACGCGACGGATGAAATCGTCAAAGACGGCTGGCTTTACACGGGGGATATCGCGGTGATTGATGACGAAGGGTTCCTGCGCATCGTCGATCGCAAAAAAGATATGATTCTGGTTTCCGGCTTTAACGTCTATCCTAATGAAATTGAAGACGTGGTGATGCAGCATCCTGGCGTTCAGGAAGTGGCGGCAGTCGGCGTACCTTCGGGTAGCAGCGGTGAAAGCGTGAAAATCTTTGTCGTGAAGAAAGACCCGGCGTTGACCGACGAGGCATTGATTACCTTCTGTCGTCGCCAGTTGACGGGGTATAAAGTGCCGAAGCTGGTGGAGTTTCGCGACGAACTGCCTAAATCGAACGTCGGAAAAATTTTACGACGAGAATTACGTGACGAAGCGCGTGGCAAAGTAGACAATAAAGCCTGAGCTTTAAGCAAGTCGCCAGACGCCGGTTAAGCCGGCGTTTTTTTTGGCGCAAACTAAAGAGAATATGATTTGAATTACCAAATGATCACTACGGACGACGCGCTGGCGACGTTATGTGAAGCGGTTCGGGCATTTCCGGCGATTGCCCTTGATACGGAGTTTGTCCGTACGCGCACCTATTACCCGCAACTTGGGCTTATCCAGCTGTTTGATGGCGAGCATGTCGCCCTGATTGATCCTCACGGCATTACCGACTGGTCGCCTCTGCGCGCCGTGTTGCGTGATACCGCGATAACCAAATTTTTGCATGCGGGCAGCGAAGATCTGGAGGTTTTTCTCAACACCTTCGGAGAGCTGCCGCAACCACTGATCGACACGCAGATCCTTGCCGCATTTTGCGGCCGCCCCTTGTCCTGGGGTTTTGCCGCGATGGTCGAGGAGTTTACGGGCGTCGCGCTGGATAAAAGCGAGTCCCGTACCGACTGGCTGGCAAGACCGTTAACCGAACGTCAGTGCGAGTATGCGGCAGCGGACGTCTGGTATTTGTTACCGATCACCAAAAAACTGATGGTCGAAACCGAAGCATCCGGCTGGCTGCCTGCGGCGCTGGATGAGTGCCGTCTGATGCAGCAGCGTCGTCAGGAAATTCTGGCGCCGGAAGAGGCCTGGCGTGACATCACCAATGCGTGGCAGTTGCGTACCCGTCAACTGGCCTGCCTGCAACTGTTGGCCGACTGGCGACTGCGCAAGGCGCGTGAGCGCGATCTGGCGGTCAACTTTGTGGTGCGCGAAGAGCACCTGTGGGCGGTGGCGCGTTATATGCCGGGGAGTCTGGGCGAACTGGACAGCCTGGGGCTTTCTGGCAGCGAAATTCGTTTTCACGGTAAGACGCTGATCGCGTTAGTGGAGAAGGCGCAGGCGCTGCCGGAAGAGACGCTGCCGGAACCCTTGCTGAACCTGATGGATATGCCAGGCTATCGCAAGGCGTTTAAAGCCATCAAAGCGCTGGTGGCGGACGTTAGCGCGACGCACAACGTCAGTGCGGAATTGCTGGCGTCGCGTCGGCAAATCAACCAGTTGCTTAACTGGCACTGGAAGTTAAAACCGCAGGCCACACAGCCGGAACTCATCTCCGGCTGGCGTGCGGAACTGATGGCGGAAAAACTGCGGAATCTGTTGCAGGAATATCCGCTGTAATACGGATGATGGCCGCTATCCGGCCGCTCCGTCATTAGCGCAGCGCCTGACAGATAGCCTCCGCCATCTGCCGGGTGGAGGCGGCGCCTTTCAGATCCGGTGTTTTCGGGCCGTCGGCGATAACCTGTTCAATGGCCGCGAGAATACCGTCATGTGCCTCCCGGTAGCGCGTATCGCCATTGCCGAGGAAATCCAGCATCATGGCGCCCGCCCAGATGGTGGCAACAGGGTTGGCGATATTCTTACCGTATATATCCGGCGCAGAGCCGTGTACCGGTTCAAACAGCGACGGGAATGTGCGTTCCGGGTTCAGGTTTGCGGAAGGCGCAATGCCGATGGTGCCGGTACAGGCCGGGCCAAGATCGGACAGTATATCGCCAAACAGATTTGAGGCGACAACCACGTCAAAGCGCTCCGGCTGCATGACAAAGCGGGCGCACAGAATGTCGATATGCTGCTTATCCCAACGAATCTCCGGGTAGTGCTGCGCCATTGCTTCAACGCGTTCATCCCAGAAAGGCATACTGATGGCCAGTCCGTTGGATTTGGTGGCGGACGTCAGCGTTTTGCGCGGTCGGCTTTGCGCCAGCTCAAAGGCGTAGCGCAGAATGCGATCCACTCCGCGCCGGGTAAATACCGACTCCTGAATCACCACTTCGTGCTCGGTTCCGGCATTAACGCGCCCGCCCAGCGAGGAGTATTCCCCTTCGGTGTTTTCGCGCACGACGTAGAAATCAATATCTCCCGCTTTTTTTCCGGCCAGCGGGCAGGGAACGCCGGGAAACAGACGTACCGGACGCAGGTTAACGTACTGGTCAAATTCGCGGCGGAATTTCAGCAGCGATCCCCACAATGAAACATGGTCCGGGACGGTATCCGGCCAGCCGACGGCGCCGAAATAGATCGCATCAAACGATTTTAGCTGCGCATGCCAGTCGTCAGGCATCATCGTACCGTGATGCGCATAATATTCGCAGCTGGCCCACTCAATCGGCTCAAAGCTGAGCGAGAGATCCCAGCGTTCGGCGGCGGTCTGCAATACGCGAATACCTTCAGGCAGGACTTCTTTACCAATACCGTCTCCGGGAATAGCGGCAATACGACAGGTTTTCTTCATACCAGCTCTCACTTATCAGTAGTCAAAATTGACTTACCCCTTATCCTATAATTGACTGATTGAGAGTTAATCCTTCCAACTGGTGAAACATAAAACACAGATCATGAATAATCTGCCTCTCCTGAATGATTTACGCGTCTTTATGCGGGTTGCCCGGCGTGCGGGTTTTAGCACGGTTGCGGAAGAGCTGGGCGTTTCGCCGGCGTTTATCAGCAAACGGGTGGCGTTGCTGGAGCAGACGCTGAACGTGGTGCTGCTCCACCGAACGACCCGGCGGGTGACGATCACGGAAGAGGGCGAGCGTATTTACGAATGGGCACAGCGCATTTTGCAGGATGTGGATCAGATGATGGATGAGCTGTCTGACGTGCGGCAAGTCCCACAAGGTATGCTGCGTATTATCAGCAGTTTTGGCTTCGGTCGGCGGATTGTTGCGCCCGCGCTGTCGGCGCTGGCGAAGCAGTATCCACAGCTGGAGTTGCGGTTTGACGTTGAGGACAGGCTGGTGGATCTGGTGAATGAAGGGGTCGATCTCGATATTCGTATTGGTGATGAGATTGCCTCTAATTTAATCGCGCATAAGCTTGGAACCAATTACCGTATTTTATGCGCATCGCCGGCGTTTCTGGCGCAGCACGGCACGCCGAAGCAGCTCAGCGATCTGGCAGCCTTTCCGTGTCTGGTGATTAAAGAGCGTGACCATCCCTTTGGAATCTGGCAGTTACGCACAAAAGAACGGGAATATTCGATTAAAGTGACAGGGTCACTGTCCTCCAACCACGGTGAGATTGTGCATCAATGGTGTCTGGACGGGCAGGGCATTGCGTTGCGGTCGTGGTGGGATGTCTGCGATAACATTGCCAGCGGCCATCTTGTGCAGGTTCTGCCGGAATATTATCAGCCTGCCAATATCTGGGCGGTCTCTGCTTCCCGTCTTTCCTCGTCGGCAAAAATTCGCATTACGGTTGAATTTCTGCGCCGCTATTTTCAGGAGCGTTACCCGAAGTTCAGCCTGGAATAAGCACCGCCGCGTTATTGTTTATGGCACAGCAGCAAATAAAAGGCAGAATACTCTGCCTTTTTATCGCGTTGCGTTATCCGAAAAGAGATTATCTGGACTCTTCGGCTTCCGGTAATGTCACGTTAAGCTCGAGAATTGAAATATCGCCGTCTTTTTGCTCAAGCTGTACGGTGACCATTTCTGGATCAATTTGCACATACTTGCAGATGACTTCGAGAATATCTTTTCTCAACTGCGGTAAATAATGCGGCTCGGCGTCGCTGCGACGGCGCTCCGCAACAATGATTTGCAGTCGCTCTTTAGCGATGTTGGCTGTACTCTTTTTCCGCGAGAGAAAAAAATCCAGTAATGCCATAACTTATCCTCCGAACAGGCGTTTGAGGAAACCTTTCTTCTCTTCTTCAATGAAGCGGAAAGGACGTTCTTCTCCCAACAGACGTTCTACGGTATCTGCATAGGCTTTACCCGCATCAGCAGTGATGTCGAGAATAACCGGCTCTCCCTGGTTGGATGCGCGCAGGACTGACTGATCTTCCGGGATAACCCCCACGAGTTTGATGCGCAGGATTTCCAGCACGTCTTCCATGCTGAGCATATCGCCTCTGTTAACGCGGCCTGGGTTGTAACGCGTCAGCAGCAGATGCTCTTTAATCGGGTCTTCGCCGTTTTCAGCACGACGGGATTTTGACGCCAGAATGCCCAGAATACGGTCAGAGTCACGTACTGAGGAGACTTCCGGGTTAGTGGTGATAATCGCTTCATCGGCAAAATAGAGCGCCATCAGCGCGCCGGTTTCAATGCCCGCCGGAGAGTCGCAGACGATAAAGTCGAAATCCATTGTCTTCAGGTCATCGAGAACTTTTGCTACGCCCTCACGGGTTAGCGCGTCTTTATCGCGGGTTTGCGATGCCGGAAGAATAAAGAGATTCTCAGTGCGCTTATCTTTGATTAACGCCTGGTTTAGCGTCGCATCGCCCTGAATCACGTTCACGAAATCGTAAACGACACGACGCTCACATCCCATGATCAGGTCGAGGTTACGCAGACCGATATCGAAATCGATAACGACAGTTTTCTTTCCCTTCTGGGCCAAACCAGTAGCGATGGCCGCGCTGGAGGTGGTCTTGCCAACGCCCCCTTTACCCGAAGTAACTACAATAATGCGTGCCATAGAAATTCCTTGTTAAAAAGGGATCAATTCAACGGTTGAACTGCCAAAGCGTTATCTGCTAACCGCAGACGCGCCGCTTTGCCATAAAATTCTGCCGGGATTTTATCACTCAGCCAATAAACACCTGCGATAGACACCAGTTCTGCCGTCAGATGGGTACAAAAAATTTGCGCTTCCCGATCGCCGCTGGCGCCTGCCAGCGCACGGCCCCGCATCATGCCATAAACGTGGATATTACCGTCTGCGATTAACTCTGCGCCAGCGCTGACGTGACTTGTAACAATTAGATCACATTGTGGAGCATAAATGCGCTGACCGGAACGAACCGGTACGTCAATTAATCGCGTTTTTGTGATGGGGGTAACATTTTGCGGCGGCGCGCTCGGTGCCGGGGCTTCGACCGGGGCGGAACGAGCGACTTTCTCTTTACCTTCAGTCAGTAAAGGAAGACCCATCTCGTCAATTTCCGCTTTTAGCGCCGCGTCTTTGCAGCCGCTAACGCCGATAATACGCAGACCGGTAGACGTCACCACCTCTTGCAGCGCAGGCCAGTTTACTGGACTTTCAAGGCCGCTGACGTTAATGACCACGGGAGCATGTTTTAAAAAAGCAGGTGCCTGAGCGATTTTGTCTTCCAACGCCTGACGAATAACCTTGGGTTCAGCTTCGTGCAAATGAACCACTGATAAGGTGAAGCTACTGCCTTTAAGCTCGATTGGCGTGTTTGACATCCTGGCCTTACTCAATTTGCTATTTATCATCCCCAATGCGGGGCGATATTCCGAAGACTAGAAGGCATGTTATAGTCAGTATTATATTGAGGCAAGTCACCATCCCGTTAATTCAGAGTAAAAGTATGTTTTGTGTGATCTATCGAAGTAGCAAACGCGACCAGACCTATTTATACGTCGAAAAAAAAGACGATTTCTCACGGGTTCCTGAAGATCTGATGAAGGGATTCGGGCAGCCAACGCTGGCAATGATTCTGCCGTTGGATGGGCGTAAGAAATTAGTGAATGCCGACCTGGAGAAAGTAAAACAAGCGTTAACCGACCAGGGGTATTATTTACAACTGCCGCCACCGCCGGAAGATTTACTCAAACAACATCTTTCTGCGCCGGGCGAAAATAAACCAGACGCTAAAAGTTAAACTGTATCCGGCAACGCGAATGCCCTGTCGATGCAGTTCCTGAAATCCACGATTACGTTAGGGGAAAATAATGTATCAACATCACAACTGGCAAGGTGCTCTGCTTGATTACCCGGTAAGTAAAGTGGTTTGTGTAGGCAGTAACTACGCAAAGCATATTAAGGAGATGGGTAGCGCAACGCCGGATGAACCCGTTCTTTTTATTAAACCGGAAACGGCGCTGTGCGATCTGCGCCAGCCGCTGGCGATTCCGACGGACATGGGCGCCGTTCACCATGAAGTCGAACTGGCGATATTGATTGGCTCGACTCTGCGCCAGGCGACGGAAGACCATGTCCGCAAGGCGATTGCCGGTTATGGCGTGGCGCTCGATCTGACGCTGCGGGATATTCAGGGCAAAATGAAAAAAGCCGGTCAGCCCTGGGAAAAAGCAAAAGGGTTTGATAATTCCTGCCCGCTGTCAGGTTTTATTCCGGTTTCGGAGTTTCATGGCGATCCGCAAAATACCGCGCTCGGGTTGAAAGTGAATGGCGAAATCCGTCAGCAAGGCTCGACGGCGGAGATGATCCACCACATCGTGCCGCTCGTCGCCTATATGAGCCGTTTCTTCACGCTCAAAGCGGGAGACGTGATCCTGACCGGCACACCGGAAGGCGTTGGCCCGTTGCAAAGCGGCGACGAGCTGGAAGTCAGTTTTAACGGTCAAACGCTGACGACGCGCGTCCTGTAATCTCTGCTTGCCGCCTTTTCGGGCGGCAAAACTTGCATCAGCGTGCCAGACTGGTTATAAGGTGCAGCTTTACAGCAATGGCGGATACCCTGATGAGCGACATACCTTTCTGGCAAAGTAAAACCCTGGATGACATGACCGATGCCGAGTGGGAGTCGTTGTGTGATGGATGCGGCCAGTGTTGCCTGCACAAACTGATGGATGAAGACACCGACGAAATCTATTTCACCAACGTGGCGTGTCGCCAGTTGAATATCAAAACCTGCCAGTGTCGTAACTATGAACGTCGGTTCGAGTACGAGCCAGACTGCATTAAACTCACCCGCGATAATCTGCCAACCTTTGAATGGTTGCCGATGACCTGCGCCTATCGCTTGTTAGCGGAAGGAAAGGGGCTGCCGGGCTGGCACCCGTTGTTGACCGGGTCGAAAGCGGCGATGCACGGCGAGCGTATTTCTGTGCGCCATATTGCGGTGAAAGAATCTGAAGTGCGGGACTGGCAGGATCACATCTTAAACAAACCTTCATGGGCGGACTGAACCGCCCATTGTTCAGCAAGCGTTAATTACGCTTTTTTCGCCTGATACATTTCATCGCCGTGGTTGTCGTCTTCAACCCAGAAATTGATATTGAATTGCGCATCGTCGCTTAATTCGATGCGGTGCCAGTATTGCGGCGGGCTGGTCGCAAACTGACCGGCGTTAATGACCACTTTGAGTTCAGGTTCTTTGGCGTCTTCGTTAGCGAAACCGTAGTAAATGACCGTGCCTTCCATCACGCAGAGTTGCCCAAAGACACCCGCAGCGGTGTTATGGTGGGAGAGCAGTGCGGCTGGCACATTCTCTTTGGTGAAGAAGGGAGTGGAACGTTTAATTTTCCAGTTTGCCGGGATGCGTAAATGGGACATAAGGCGTCTCCTTGTGGGGGGCATCTATAAGATGTATTTAATATACATCTTATAGATGCCCGGAAGCAACGCCGTCAGGTGAAAAAAAACGCTCCCGAAGGAGCGTTCTGTTATCGACTAAAGAGATCGCGTCTTTTCGGCTTAAACGGTTGAGCAATCAACACCAGGATCGCGATCGCCAGATACGCCGCAAAAATCCCCAACAGCCACTGCGGCATCTCCAGGGTTAAAAACGACCACTGACGCTCGGCGCAGTCGCCGGAAGCCAGGAAGACCTGCGGCAGCCATTTATCCAGCGGCAGCCACGTCGGGAAGCGCGCAGCAAAATCACAGGTCATGAACGGCGAAGGATGAAGCTGGATCATCGTGTGTTCATAAGCCAACTGCAACCCGCGCCAGGCGCTGTAAATCCAGATCGCTATCGCCACATAACGCAGCGGCGTTTTAGGGGCGACAGCGCCAACCAGACCCGCGCCCATCACACCGAATAACGCGCTACGTTCGTAAATACATAGCACGCAAGGTTTGAGCAGCATGACGTGCTGGAACCACAGCGCTACCATTTCGAGCGCAAAGGCAGTTAACGCCATCAGTAACCACGCGCCCCGACCCCGTGAGCACTGGTTTAAAAATCGCAACATAATTATTTCCCTGCAACATGCGTAGACACCGCAGTGTAAACCAATTCAATTTATGCGCCAGTAGTGGGAAATGAAATAAAGTATAATCGGATAATTATCATGCAAAAAGTCAAACCGGGCAGTGATTTGCCCGGTTTGATGTTATGAGAATGTAGCTAACCAGCCAGATTGCGTCATCCACTCCGTGATGGGGGTGAGGGTAAACTCGACGCAGAGTAAACCAACGAGGGTGAGCACCAGCGTGTATGGCAACGCCATCCAGACCATACGGCCATAAGAGAGACGAATCAGCGGCGCCAGCGCAGAGGTGAGCAGGAACAAAAATGCCGCCTGGCCGTTTGGCGTCGCTACGGACGGCAAATTGGTGCCGGTGTTGATCGCTACCGCCAGCAGTTCGTACTGTTTCATGCTGATTGCGCCGCTTTCCATAGCCGCTTTGGCCTCATTGATGTAAATCGTCCCGACGAACACGTTATCGGAAATGGACGACAGCAGGCCATTGAAGAGGTAGAACAGCGTTAACTGCGCATGTTCGGAAGCCTGTAAAACGAACTGGATGATCGGGGCGAAAAGATGCTGATCGATAATGACCGCCACGATGGAGAAGAAAACCGTCAACAGCGCGGTAAACGGCAAGGACTCAGTAAATGCTTTGCCAATCGCGTGTTCATCGGTGACGCCGGTGAGTGACGTGGCCAGAATAATGACCGACAGACCAATCAAGCCCACTTCCGCCAGATGCAGCGCCAGCGCCGTCACCAGCCAGACGCCGATAATCGCCTGTACAAACAGATTGAGTTTGTCCTGGCGTGTACGACGTTGACGGCTTTGATCGTCGAACTCCTGCAAAATATGACGCACTTTCTCCGGCAGCGTTTCACCATAGCCAAACCAGCGCAGTTTCTCGACCAGCACGCAGGTGAACAGCCCGCAAATTAGCACCGGAACCGTCACCGGCGACATGCGCAGGAAAAAGTCGCCGAAATGCCAGCCCGCCGCTTTGGCGATAATCAGGTTCTGCGGTTCGCCAACCATCGTCATGACGCCGCCCAGCGCGGTGCCTACGCCCGCATGCATCATCAGGCTGCGCAAGAAACCGCGAAACTGCTCCAGCACCGCTTTACTGTTCTGGTCGAGGTGGTCGTCATCCTGGAGATCGTTCTCTTCGCCGCGCGCAGAGGCGACGCGATGATAAATGCCATAAAAGCCGACCGCGACGCTGATGACCACCGCGACAACGGTCAGGGCATCAAGGAAAGCGGACAGGAAGGCGGCAGCCATACAAAATGCGAGCGACAGCAGCATCTTGGAACGAATGCTAAGCAGCAGGCGGGTAAAAATGAACAGCAGCAACTGCTTCATAAAGTAGATGCCTGCGACCATGAACATCAGCAGTAGCAGCACTTCGAGGTTGGCGGCAACCTCTTCGCGCACATGCGCTGCGCTGGTCATCCCAATGATGACCGCTTCAATCGCCAGTAATCCGCCTGGCAGCAGGGGATAGCACTTCAGCGCCATCGCCAGCGTGAAAATAAATTCAGCGACCAGCAGCCAGCCCGCTACAAATGGGTTGATGAAGAAAATCAGTGGATTAGCAATTAAAAAAGCGATTAATGCAAGTTTATACCAGTCAGGCGACTGGCCCAGAAAGTTGCGCCAGAATGCGCGACCCCAGGAGAGCTCCATGGCAGTTTCCCTTACCTGTAAATGTGAGAATCATGTTTTTATGTTTAGGCGCAAAGCTTAGCGGCCAGGGTAAAAGCAGGCAAGTCCTTAACGTGATGGCGCGGCGTTATCCAGAAAATGAAGCCTTGATCCCCTTTTTCTTCATCCTGTCCGCTATCAGCCATGAAACCCGTCTGGTATGATGAGTGTAACTATGTTTTGCTGTGTAATGGAAATCTCACTATGGTCATTAAGGCGCAGAGCCCGGCGGGTTTCGCGGAAGAGTACATCATTGAAAGTATCTGGAATAACCGCTTCCCACCTGGCACTATTTTGCCTGCCGAACGTGAACTCTCCGAACTTATCGGAGTGACGCGCACCACGTTACGCGAAGTATTGCAGCGCCTGGCGCGAGACGGCTGGTTGACGATTCAACACGGCAAACCGACAAAGGTGAACAATTTCTGGGAAACGTCCGGGCTGAATATTCTTGAAACGCTCGCGCGTCTTGATCATGAAAGCGTGCCGCAACTGATTGATAATCTGCTGTCGGTGCGAACCAATATCTCCACGATTTTTATCCGCACCGCGTTTCGTCAGCATCCTGATAAGGCGCAGGAGGTACTGGCGACGGCGAATGAAGTGGCCGACTACGCCGATGCGTTCGCGGAGCTGGATTACAACATTTTCCGCGGTCTGGCGTTTGCCTCCGGTAATCCGATTTACGGTCTGATCCTGAACGGGATGAAAGGGCTGTATACCCGCATTGGCCGTCACTATTTCGCCAACCCGGAAGCCCGGAGCCTGGCGCTCGGTTTCTACCATAAGCTGTCATCGCTTTGCGAGCAGGGCGCGCATGACCAGGTGTACGAAACGGTACGCCGTTACGGTCATGACAGCGGTGAGATTTGGCATCGTATGCAGAAGAATTTGCCCGGCGATTTGGCCATTCAGGGCCGCTAATCGTTATACGCCGGATGGCGCTTCGCTTATCCGGTCTACGGCGGTTGTGCTGTTTGTTTGCGCCGGATGGCGCTTTGCTTATCCGGCCTACGGTGGTGTGCTGTTTGTTTGCGCCGGATGGCGCTTTGCTTATCCGGCCTACGGTGATGTGCTGATTGTTTGTGCCGGATGGCGCTTCGCTTATCCGGCCTACGGTGATGTGCTGTTTGTTTGCGTCGGATGGCGCTTCGCTTATCCGGCCTACGGTGGTGTGCTGTTTGTTTGTACCGGATGGCGCTCCGCTTATCCGGCCTACGGTGATGTGCTGTTTGTTCGCGCCGGATGGCGCTTCGCTTATCCGGCCTACGGCGGTGTGCTGTTTGTTTGCGCCGGATGGCGCTCCGCTTATCCGGCCTACGGTGGTGTGCTGTTTGTAGGCCGGATAAGGTGTTTACACCGCCATCCGGCAATTAAACTACAGGCTGTTCATTCTCGGCGGGCACCGCTCCAGCAGCTCAACGCTGCCATCCTCATTCTGCTGCTCCAGCATGACATCAAACCCCCACAGGCGATGCACATGTTTCAGCACCTCTTTACGTCCCTTGTCCAGCGGCGCGCGGTTGTGAGGAATATAGCGTAGCGTCAAAGAGCGATCGCCGCGTAAATCCACATTCCAGATCTGAATATTCGGCTCCAGATTGCTCAGGTTGTACTGTGACGAAAGCCGATTGCGGATCTCGCGATAACCTTCCTCATTGTGAATGGCCGAAATTTCCAGATAATTGTGCCGGTCGTCGTCCAGCACGGTAAAGAAACGGAAATCACGCATCACTTTCGGCGACAGGAACTGGCTGATAAAGCTCTCGTCTTTAAAATCACGCATCGCGAAATGCAGGGTTTCCAGCCAGTCTGAACCGGCGATATCCGGGAACCAGTATTTGTCTTCTTCCGTTGGCGACTGGCAAATGCGTTTGATGTCCTGGAACATCGCGAAGCCAAGCGCATAAGGGTTAATTCCGCTATACCACGGGCTGTTGTACGGCGGCTGGAACACCACATTGGTGTGGCTGTGTAAAAACTCCAGCATAAAGCGCTCGGTCACTTTACCTTCATCGTAAAGATGATTCAGGATGGTGTAGTGCCAGAACGTCGCCCAGCCTTCGTTCATCACCTGCGTCTGTTTTTGCGGATAGAAATACTGGCTGACCTTGCGCACGATGCGCAGGATCTCGCGCTGCCATGACTCCAGCAACGGCGCGTTCTTTTCCATAAAGTAGAGCAGGTTTTCCTGCGGTTCAGACGGGTAACGCCGTGTTTCGGCGACGGCTTTCTCTTCCTCTTTCTTCGGCAGAGTACGCCACAGCATATTCACCTGGCTTTGCAGATACTCTTCGCGACTTTTCTGTCGGGCTTTCTCCTCCTGCAACGAAATTTTTTGCGGGCGTTTGTAGCGATCGACGCCATAGTTCATCAGCGCATGGCAGGAATCCAGCAGCTTTTCAACTTCGTCCACGCCATAGCGTTCTTCGCATTCGGTAATGTAATTACGGGCAAAGATCAGGTAATCGACAATCGAACTGGCGTCGGTCCAGCTGCGGAACAGGTAGTTATTCTTGAAGAAAGAGTTATGTCCATAGCACGCGTGCGCCATCACCAGCGCCTGCATAGTAATGGTGTTCTCTTCCATCAGATAAGCGATACACGGGTTGGAGTTAATGACGATTTCATAGGCTAGCCCTTGCTGACCATGCTTATACAGGCGCTCGGTTTCAATGAATTTTTTGCCAAACGACCAGTGAGGATAGTTGATCGGCATCCCGACGCTGGAATAGGCATCCATCATCTGCTCAGAGGTGATCACCTCGATTTGGTGCGGGTAGGTATCCAGTTTGTAGAGTTTCGCGACGCGGTCAATCTCCGCCAGATAGACATCCAGCAGATCAAACGTCCAGTCGGGTCCATCGCTCAAACGTGTGCTGTCCTTGTTCATGGAATCAATCGTAGCCATTCGCGCACCCTCATTGTTGGCGGCACTCTCTGTCTGGAGCACCTCATTTCAAGCATAGAACACCGTGTTAAAAAACGTGCTGATGAAGAAAATTTTTCTTTGCGATTTCGCAGCGCCGGCACGCCAGAAAATGGCATGGCTGCAATATTTTATGCTGGATAAAAATGACGCGCAGCAGGAGATGCCAAAGCAGAGAGATCCCTGACAACAGAGGCAGATGTGAGGTGCGTCACCATAAAAAAGCCATATGTTGAATAATATTTTCAACTGAGTTATCAAGATGTAATTAGAAGATTGTTCTTTTACTGTTAACGGAGTGGCTATGCGAGTTGTCATACTGGGAAGTGGCGTCGTTGGCGTAACCAGCGCCTGGTATCTGTGTCAGGCTGGGCATGACGTCACCGTCATCGATCGTGAACCTGGCCCGGCGCTGGAAACCAGCGCGGCGAACGCCGGACAAATTTCTCCGGGCTATGCCGCGCCGTGGGCGGCGCCGGGTGTGCCGCTGAAGGCCATCAAGTGGATGTTCCAGCGCCATGCGCCGCTGGCTGTTCGCCTGGACGGGACGCAGTTTCAGTTGAAGTGGATGTGGCAAATGTTGCGTAACTGCGACACCCGCCATTACATGGAGAACAAAGGGCGCATGGTGCGTCTGGCGGAGTACAGCCGTGATTGCCTGAAAGCGCTGCGCGCCTCAACCGGCATTCAGTATGAAGGGCGTCAGGGCGGAACATTGCAGTTATTCCGTACCGCGCAACAGTATGAGAACGCCACCCGCGATATCGCCGTTCTGGAAGATGCCGGCGTACCGTATCAGCTACTGGAATCCAGCCGTCTGGCGGAGGTTGAACCTGCGCTGGCGGAAGTGGCGCACAAACTGACCGGCGGCCTGCGTTTGCCCAATGATGAAACCGGAGATTGCCAGCTGTTCACTCAGCGCCTGGCGCAGATGGCGGAACAGGCGGGCGTGACGTTTCGCTTCAACACGCCGGTGGAAAAACTGCTGTACGAAGGTGAACAAATTTACGGCGTGAAGTGCGGGGATGACATCATCAAAGCCGATGCTTACGTGATGGCGTTTGGCTCTTACTCGACGGCGATGCTCAAAGGGATCGTCGATATTCCGGTCTATCCGCTTAAAGGTTATTCGCTGACGATTCCGGTCGCACAGGACGATGGCGCGCCAGTTTCGACTATCCTTGATGAAACCTACAAAATCGCCATTACCCGTTTTGATAAGCGTATTCGCGTGGGGGGAATGGCGGAAATTGTCGGCTTTAACACTGAATTATTACAACCGCGTCGTGAAACGCTGGAGATGGTCGTACGCGATCTCTTCCCGCGCGGAGGGCATGTGGAACAAGCCACGTTCTGGACCGGGCTGCGGCCAATGACCCCGGATGGTACGCCGGTGATCGGACGGACGCGCTTCAAAAACCTGTGGCTGAATACCGGGCATGGGACGCTGGGCTGGACAATGGCCTGCGGTTCAGGGCAATTACTGAGCGATATTCTTTCAGGTCGTACACCTGCTATTCCTTATGACGACCTGAGCGTAGCGCGGTACAGCCCTGGCTTTACGCCGTCACGACCCCGGCATCTTCATGGCGCGCATAACTAATAAGGAAGCGAGATGACCCGCCCTATACTGGCCAGCCTTGACCTGCAGGCGATGAAACAAAATCTTGGCATTGTGCGCCAGGCCGCCCCGGACGCTCGCGTCTGGTCGGTGGTGAAAGCCAATGCCTACGGACATGGTATCGAGCGTATCTGGACGGCGTTGGGGGCGACCGACGGCTTTGCCATGCTCAATCTCGAAGAGGCGATTACGCTGCGAGAGCGGGGATGGAAAGGGCCGATCTTAATGCTGGAAGGGTTCTTCCATGCCGACGAGCTGGCCATATATGACACATACCGTCTGACGACCTGCATACACAGCAACTGGCAGCTCAAAGTGTTGCAAAACGCGCGCCTGAACGCGCCGCTGGATGTTTATCTCAAAGTGAATAGCGGCATGAACCGGCTGGGTTTTTTACCCGAGCGGGTACAGACCGTCTGGCAGCAACTGCGGGCGCTGCCGAATGTGGGCGAAATGACGTTAATGTCGCACTTTGCCGATGCTGAGCACCCGGAAGGGATCGACCAGGCGATGACGAAAATCGCCCATGCGACGGAAGGGCTTGAATGCCGTCGCTCGCTGTCGAATTCAGCGGCTACGCTGTGGCATCCTGAAGCCCATTTCGACTGGGTGCGACCCGGAATTATTCTGTATGGCGCATCGCCGTCAGGGCAGTGGCGGGATATCGCCAATACCGGGCTGAAACCGGTTATGACCCTGAGTAGCCAGATTATTGGCGTACAGACGCTGAAAGCGGGCGATCGGGTCGGGTATGGCGGACGCTATACCGCGACCCAGGAGCAGCGCATCGGGATTGTGGCGGCGGGCTACGCGGATGGTTATCCCCGTCATGCGCCAAACGGCACGCCAGTGCTGGTGGACGGTGTGCGTACCGGAACGGTTGGCACCGTGTCGATGGATATGCTGGCGGTGGATCTGACGCCGTGCCCGCAGGCGGGTATCGGTACGTCTGTGGAACTGTGGGGGAAAGAGATCAAGATTGATGATGTCGCCTCTGCGGCGGGAACGGTGGGGTATGAACTGATGTGCGCGCTGGCGCCGCGTGTTTCGGTTGTGACAGCGTAACTTTTTTTTGTGGCGCCGTAGGATGGCGCCAGTGCTTATCCGGCCTACAGAGGGCAGAGTGTAGGCCGGATAAGGCGTGTCAACGCCGCCATCCGGCAGCGTTTCCATTATTCCATTTCATCCCCCGCGACGCGAACCCCGACCTTACGCACGGCGTTGTCTTCTTTCTCTGCGACCGTCCAGATCATGCCGGCAAACTCCACCTGGTCGCCCACAACCGGCGCGGCACCCAGCAACTGCTGTACGATTTCCCCCAGCGTCTGCTGTTTATCGCGATATTCCGTTCCCTCGTCCAGACCGTAAATCAGGGCGACGTCAGCAAATTTCGCATTGGCTTCGAGAATAAAATCGCCGAAAAAACGCTGATCCAGCGCGACCGGCGGCGACTGGCTGAACAGTTTTCCCAGCGCCGGAAGGTCGTGCTCACGTCCAATAACGCACAGAACGTCGCCTTCGCGTAAACGGGTGCTTCCGGTCGGATGGAACAGCACGTTGTCGCGGAACAGGGCGGCGATGCGGGTCTCCTGCGGCATGTGCAGATCGCGCAGCGCGGCGCCGACGCACCACTTATCTTCACTCAACTGGTAGACAAACTGCTCCCAGGGGTTTTCCGGGTGAATATCCAGCCCGATACGCGAAACCGGCCAGCCGACGGGAGGCACCACCACTTTGGCTTTTTTGGCCGCCCAGGTCAGGGACGTTCCCTGGAACAGCAGCGATATCAGCACCACAAAGAATGCGACATTAAAAAACAGTCGGGCATTCTCCAGCCCGGCCATCATCGGGAAAACCGCCAGGATAATGGGTACGGCGCCACGCAGCCCCACCCAACTGATGAAGATCCGCTCACGCAGATTAAAGCCCCGAAACGGCAGCAGGCCCGCGAAAACGGAGAGTGGGCGAGCCACCAGAATCATCCAGACCGACAGCACCAGCGCCGGAACGGCGATAGGCAGCAGATCGGATGGCGTAACGAGCAGTCCCAGCACGAGGAACATGGCGATTTGCGCCAGCCAGGCCAGGCCGTCAAAGTTTTGCAGGATGCCAAACCGGTTGCGGATAGGGCGGTTGCCCAGCAGGAATCCACACAGGTAAACGGCCAGAATGCCGCTGCCTTCCAGCGCGGTGGTTACGGCGAAAACGAGAATTCCCCCGCTCAGCGCCAGCAGCGGATATAACCCGGTGGGCAAGGCAATCCGGTTAATCATTTGCTGAAGCAGATATCCGCCGCCTAACCCCAGCATGATCCCCAGTCCAAACTGCTGGATGATATCGAGCACGAAAAGCCAGCTCAGGCCGGTCTCATGTTTCTGAATCATCTCTATCAGCGTGATGGTCAGGAAAACCGCCATCGGGTCGTTACTCCCGGATTCGATTTCCAGTGTCGAACCGACGCGTTCGTTAAGCCCTTTACCGCCCAGCAGAGAAAAAACGGCAGCCGCATCCGTTGAACCGACAATGGCGCCAATCAGCAACCCTTCGATGAGATTCAAATGAAAGAGCCAGGCGGCCATCATGCCGGTGAGACCGGAGGTAATCAGTACCCCTACCGTCGCGAGCGAGAGCGCCGGGCCCAGGGCGACGCGAAAGGAGCTGGCCTGGGTACGCATCCCGCCATCCAGCAGAATAATTGCCAGCGCGAGGTTACTCACCATGTACGCGAAAGGATAATTATCAAACGGGATACCGCCAACGCCATCAACACCCGCGAGCATGCCAATCGCGAGAAAGATAACCAGAATAGGGATGCCAAGACGAGATGAGAATGAACTTAATAAGATACTACAGGTTACGAGGACTGAACCCAAAATGAAAAGACTAATAATGGCTGCGGCATCCAACGTTATGTTACTCCTGAATTACGCTGTTTCTAATAATAAACCCTAACATAATAACGACAGAAACAGCGTTTTACTTAGCCCAGGCGACGGCTTTTTTTATGATTTGAGGACAGGATGGCCGGAGAGTGTGAGTTGGCTGCCATTTTCGCCATTCTTTAGCACCGCGTGGGCGCCGAGCGGCAGCGTAACGGTGCGTTGCTCATGACCAAAATCCAGACCGGTCACGACGGGGATGGAGAGACGGGAACGCAGAAACGCGTAAACCGCGTCAAGATCGTAACCGGCATCGTAATCATTCGGCGCGCTACCGCTGAAACTGCCCAATATCAGCGCGTTCTGCCGGGCCAGAATCCCCGCGTGATACAGTTGCAGAAGCATTCGCTCAACGCGGAAAGGATGCTCGTTAATATCCTCCAGCACCAGTACGCCATTTTCAATGGCGGGCATCCACGGGGTGCCGATAAGGGAAATAAGCATGGCCAGATTGCCGCCCCACAGCGTACCTTCCGTTTCACATGTCGGGCCGTTACCTTGCCACTCCACCGTGAACTGCGCGTTGCACAAGGCCCGCCAGAAATGGCGCTCGGTGAAGGTGTTCATCTCCTCCGCGCCGAAATTCGCCGCCAGCATGGGGCCGCTAAACGTTATCACCTTGCCCAGCGCCAGCAGGGCGGACTGAATCACCGTAAAATCGCTGTGGCCGCAGATCAGCAGCGGGTTCGCCTGTTGCCGTGCGATGAGCGCCTGCCAGTCAATGCTCTCCAGCAGACGACTGGCGCCGTAACCACCGCGAACCGGCATCACAATGGTATCGGGCGTCATCAGGCGGGCGAGGCCGTTAACATCCGCCAGACGCTCGGCGTCTGAACCGGCAAAACGCTGGTCACGGCGGCCAATGACGGCGGCGTTATCCACCTGGTGGCCGGATTCGATAAGCCGTTGTACGCCGCGTAAAGCCGCTTGCTGATTGATGCAGTAACCCGATGGGGCGATTAAGTGAAACAGGGACATGGCAATTCCTTGCTGACATCTAAAACCAAATGTATATCATGCCGATTGAGCATGTCGTTGTCACTCGCAGCGGCGAATTCCGGCTATAAGGATAGATGACGTGAAATTGAGATGGTTTGCTTTTTTGGTTGTATTGCTGGCGGGCTGTAGTTCAAAGCAGGATTACAAGAATCCGCCCTGGAACGCCGAAGTCCCGGTTAAACGGGCAATGCAGTGGATGCCGATAAGTGAAAAAGCCGGGGAAGCCTGGGGCGTCAGCCCGCGTCTGATTACCGCGATCATCGCGATTGAATCGGGCGGTAATCCGACGGTGGTCAGTAAATCCGGGGCGGTTGGGTTAATGCAACTGAAGGCCTCGACGTCCGGGCGCGATGTTTATCGTCATATGGGCTGGAGCGGCGAACCGTCGACCAGCGAACTGAAAAACCCGGAGCGGAATATCTCAATGGGGACGGCGTACCTGAGTATTCTGGAACACGGGTCGCTGGCCGGTATTAACGATCCGCAGGTGATGCAGTACGCGCTGGTGGTCTCTTATGCCAATGGCGCGGGCGCGCTGCTGCGCACGTTCTCTTCCGATCGCAAAAAAGCGATTGAGAAAATCAACGATCTGAGCGCGGATGAGTTTTTCGAGCACGTTGCCAAAAATCATCCTGCGCCACAGGCGCCGCGTTATATCTGGAAACTCCAGCAAGCGCTGGATGCGATGTAACCCGCACGGGGGTTATTCACGCACCTTATTGGATTTTTCCCGCGCTTCCCGTTCAAGAGAGAAAATAATCCGCTGTAATTCCCGCTCCACCGCCGGGCTGACGTTGAGAAAACGAAAGCTCAGGCGGGGAGTGGTAATCGTTTCATTTTTCCCGTCAATCACTCTGCGTTCGCTGATGGAAATAAGCTGGGCGTCAAAGTGGAAAACGCCCCATTGCCCCATGTTCAGCTCAATTTGCGAAAAGCGCATGCCTTCGGTTAATCCGGCGGGTTTTGTCGCTTCCAGCAATGCGCCCATGCCGCCCAACGAGAGATCGAACAAGCGAAAACGTAGCGTGTTGTCGTCCGGCATTTTCGCCTGGCAGTAGTAGGGGGGATGCAAAGGCGCGGAAATACGGAAATACTCCCGGCGCTGAACGAACCACAGCTCGGGCGGCAGCGCGGTAATAAATGCCGGAAGCTGCTGGTATTCGCCGCGGGTGAGCTGATCCAGCGTGAACTCCACTTTCGCGCCCTGCGTTTCTGCGGTAATGGTTATCTGTCTGGCGCGCTGAACGGCGATGTTTTCATAGTCCTGACTGCCGAAATCCATCACCAGTTTTTCCGCGTTAACGTCCAGAATCTTACTGATGAACTGCCCCCCGGCCCAGGAGATGCGTAGCGGCACCTGGCTCTTGTTTAAATCTTTGAGTACGCCTAATACCGCCAACGGGTTTTGCTTCAGGAACTGCTCACTGTAGTGACTCACGCGTAATGACTCCTGGATGCCTGACAGATTATCGTTTGGTTATCGGCATGGCATGACGGAACTTAAGACAAATGGGTGAAATTTTTATCAACGCCAGCGCATAACGTCGCAGGATGAAAAGCATGGCCGGTTGATTTGCCTATACTTAAGGGACTGGCGCAAGAACGTCTTGCGCATGCTTTCACTGGAAAGAGGGCCTGAATATGGGAATTATTGCCTGGATTATTTTTGGTCTGATTGCAGGTGTTATCGCTAAGCTGATTATGCCGGGTCGCGATGGCGGTGGTTTTATACTGACCTGTATTCTCGGTATCGTTGGTGCGGTTGTCGGCGGCTGGCTGGCAACCATGTTTGGTATCGGCGGCAGCATCAGCGGGTTCAATCTTCACAGTTTCCTGGTGGCCGTCGTCGGGGCGATTGTTGTGCTCGGCGTTTTTCGCCTTCTGCGGCGCAATTAAATGAACTGAGCGGATGTGGGGATGAGGGCGTAAATCGGCGACATGCTACCCTGGCGTGTTTTCCGTTCACTTGATGCCCATTATCGCTCTGGCGCATTATCAGTCGTGAACGTGTCAGGGGAGGCGTCTTCCCGGCACGTTTACGGGGATTCAACAGACGTCAGAACAATCTGTATTCCTGAGCAACGCCTGGCCGGATTAACGGCGAAAGCTGGTTTGATTTGTGAATAAAAATGAGAATAATTGTCATTCCATTTCACATATAATAATTTGCTCATGAAAACAACTCATCGTTTCACATTACGCGCGCTCTCTGGATGTATCACCTTAGCCCTGACGGTCCCGTCTTATGCTGAAGAGGCAAAAGAGTCGACCATTGTGGTCACCGCCGCCGGGCAGGAGAGCCTTCTTCCGGCCTGGACCAACAGCGCCACCAAATCCGCCGTGCCGGAAAGCAAAACGCCGCAGGTGATCAACACCATCGACAGGCAGGAGATTGAGCAACGCCACGCCAACTCGGTGAATGAAATTCTGCGCTACGCGCCGGGCGTGTCAACGGAAGTTCGCGGTAATACCTCCTATATGAGCGAATATAAGATTCGCGGTTTTACGGTGGATCAGGAGTATTACAACGGTCTGCAACTGCCGTACAACGTGACCGGGAATACCAAAGCGCGTATTGATCCGCTGCTGATTGAAAGCGTGGATATTCTGAAAGGCCCGGCCTCGGTGCTGTACGGCAATGGCTCGCCGGGTGGACTGGTAAACATCCAGAGTAAAAAACCGCAGGCGGAACAGAAAACGGAAGTGGGCTTCAACACCGGCACCCGTAATCTGAAAGAGGGTTATCTGGATTCAACCGGGCAAATCAGCGACAGCGACTGGAACTACCGTTTACTCGGCAAAGCGACGGAAGGGGATGATCAACCGCATACCTCCCGCTATGAAAACTATCTGGTTGCCCCGTCCGTTACCTGGCAACCGGACAACAAAACGCGTCTGACGATTGATGCGCTGGCGCAGAATACACCGTCGCTGTCGCCTTCCAACCCGCTGCCCATTTCTTATCTGCGTTCAGAGTATTCGGGGCGTCGTGATTTTGCCGGAGATGAGTGGAGCGGCTTTAAGCAGCGTCAATGGATGCTGGGTTACAGCTTTGAACACCAGTTTGACAGCGGCTGGGGCTTCAATCAGAAAGCGCGCTACTTTGATGTGGATACCCACCAGCGCAGCGTCTACTCCACCGGAAATACGGGGAATCCGGTCTGGGAGTTGAACCGGTTTGCCTACACGACCGATGAAGACCTGAAAAGTTTTAACATCGACAACCAGGTTACGAAAACGGTAGTGTCAGGCGACTGGCAGCACCATCTGCTGGCAGGCTTCGATTACCAGAAGCTCGACAGCCATTACTTCTACCGCTATGCCAGCAGCACGCCGGGGATCGACATGCGCCACCCGAACTATCGTCAGATTCATACCGACGATTTAGGGCTGAGTACTGCGCAGAATAACCGTCTCTCTTATCAGCAGAATGGTTATTATCTTCAGGATCAGATTGCGTTTGGCGGCCTGAACCTGCTGGCGAGCGTGCGTTACGATGACTATCGTTCCGCCACGACCGACTATCTGCAAAACGGCGATAAAACCTGGATTTCACAGGATCGCGTCACCAAACGTTTCGGTGCGTTATATGCGTTTGAAAATGGGATCTCTCCATTTATCAGCTATTCCGAAGGCTTTAAGCCGATCTCGCCGCAAGGGACACTGACCTCGAAAGAGGTGAAGCCGACCACCAGCAAGCAGGTTGAGGGCGGGGTGAAATACCTGCTGGCGGAATACGCGACCACCTTTACCGCATCGGTGTTTAATATCCGCCAGAAAAATGTGCTTTCCGCCACGCCAACCTGGGATTACCGTCAGACCGGCGAGATTGAGTCAAAAGGGGCCGAACTGTCGATTGTCAGCCGTCCGGCGGATAACGTCACGCTGATCGCCAACTATGCCTATACCCATGCGATCAACACGGAAGATGAGACGTATGAAGGCAAACGTCCGACTCAGGTGCCGGAAAACGCGTTTAACCTGTGGGGCGATTACACCTTTGATAATACGCCGCTGCGCGGGCTGAACGTTGGCGCGGGCGTCCGTTATACCGGGCCGATGGAGATCTCGCCAGCTAACGATAAAGGCAAACTCGGCGGTACGACGCAGTATGATATGGCCGTCTCTTACCGTCTGGGAGAGGCGATCCCATCGTTGAGCGGGGTGACGCTGAAGGCCAGCGCGCAGAATATTACCAACAAAGAGACGTTTAGCTGTTACGACGACAACAACTGCTGGATTGGTCGCGACCGCACCGTTCAGGTTGGTGCCAGCTACAGCTTCTGATAGCAACCCGGCCTGCAATTGCGCAGGCCGGGTTCGTTTTCATTCGGCGGAACAATCAGAACTTATATTCCACCCCGGCCCAGAAATTACGGCCTTCCTCGATAAACCCTTCGCTGTAGGCATACTTCGTATCGAACAGGTTGTTCACGGACGCATTGACGCTAAAACCGTAGCCCACCGCATAATCCGCACGGATATGGGTAATGGCAAATCCGCCCGCTTTCTGTGAACCGTCTGAATTGCTGTAGCTGGAGGAACGCGCCTCTTCTGACAGCGTAACACTCAGCGGTTCCCACGGTTTGAGCGTCATCCATGCGGTGAGCGTCTGCGTTGGCAAATCGGTGATTTCACCGATTTCATCACGCTTGACGTCCGCGTGGATCAGCCCATAGCTCAGCCCGACATCCAGCATTTCAGACACATTGCCTTTGATTCCGGCATCCAGACCGGTGTAATCCACCCGGCCGCTATTGCGGTTCTGGATCGTATCGACATCAATGTTGTGCGACAGGATTGCGTCGGTCACACGGTTATAGTACACGCTGACCTCGAATCCCCAGTCGCGGGTCAGCGAACCGTTCCAGGTCAGATCCACGCTGCGGGCGCGTTCGGGTTTTAACTGCGGGTTGACGATAGCCACCTGGTTATACGCCGGTTTCGACGTGGTATACCGCTCTTTGAGCGTCGGGAAACGCGTCCGGTCAGAGTAAGAGAGCGCCAGCGTGTCCTCGTTTGCGAAGTGGTATTTGGTCATGACCTGCCAGTTAAACGCTGACTGGTTGTTGTCGTCGTAGTGGGTTACGCTGCCGTCTTTTTCGTGTTTCATCCCTTCCAGACTGTCACGCCAGTCATAGCTAATACCGGCCACGACATCCACATTATCGGCGGCGGCCCACTGGTATTCGCTGGCTAACGACCAGGTGCGATCTTCATAGCGATCGTATGCCGCATGCGGCGCGCCTTTTTCACGGTGGACGTCATCTTTCCAGTTAACGGCGAACGAGAGCAGATCGTTTTCACGCATTTCGGCGGCGAGTTGTAACCCTGCGCCATCGCTGTAATCGGAATAGTGGCTATAGCTGCCTTTCTTGTTTTTCAGGTCGGCAAGGGAGTTGTACATCATCAGCGTGTTTTCAAAGGTGTCGCGATAAAGCCGGCTTTTCAGCGTGAAGCGATCGCCCAGATGCGTGGTGCCCTGATAGTAATAACTCTCTTTATCGTATTGCGGCCACTGCCAGTAGCGCGACTTCTGGCTGCTGGTGCCTGCGTATGGCGGGTTGTCCTTTTCACCGTCCTGGTTGATATAGGTCAGGGTGTACTCGTCATTTTCGCGCGGCGTGAAGCCCAGCTTAACAATGCCCCGTTTATCATCTGCCGACGAGTTGATCATCTTCCCGTTGCTGCCTGCAATGGCGTTGTCCACCCCGTGCGGCAGACCCAGGAAATCCTGCTTCAACTGGCTACCGCTGACTTGCAGATAACCCAGCTCATTACTGGCGCCAAACGAGGCGTGCATATCGTGGGCGTTATCTTTGCTCCGGCTCCATCCCTGGCGATAACCGATGCTCCCTTCGAGAGGTTTTGTCGGTTTTTTGGTGGTGATGTTGATTGCGCCGCCCATCTGGTTAGGGCCTTGCAACAGCGATGAGTAGCCTTTGGACACCTCAACGGAGGCAATGTCCGAGGTGAGGAAGCGCCCTAAGTCGAGGTTGCCGTCGTAAGGGATGTAAACCGGCACGCCGTCGAAAAAGATCGGAACCTGGCGGCTGTCAAAACCGCGAACTTTGACCTGCTGTTCGTTGCGGTTGCCTGATTTTTGCAACGCCACGCCGGGGATGACGCTTAATGCCTGCGCCACATTCTGCTTATCCAGATCCTGCATGGTTTGTTGACCAAGCACCGTGGTGGTCGCCGCAGAGGCGGGGCTCGACCAGACGGTCATGGTGTCGCTTTCTTGCCCAGCAAACGCATTATGCGCAAAAGCTACCGATAATGCCGTGTAAAGACAACTCTGAGTGAATTTCATTGTTTTTATTCCATTTATCAATGTTATATGTCACTTTCGTCCGGGTTCAGGATGACGTTGATATCCATCGGTGGTGCGTAGTACGGTGCGGATGTAATAAAGAGCCTGATACCACAGTCGAGATAACTCGCCAGAGTGGCGAGGTTGATGCCGCCAGTCAGCGCCAGCGTGCAATGGGGGGCCAGTGAAGGCGCCGTCCGGGCCACCTCCGCCGCCTGATGTGGGGTAAATTTGTCGAGTTGCAAAACGTCGGGGCCTGCGCGGAGCGCTTCAAGGGCTTCCTCTGGGGTGTCTGCTTCGACGACGATCTTTTTTTCCGGGGCATGACGGCGCAACTGCGAAATGGCCCCGGCCCAGTCGTTACCGGGGGCGAGAAAGCGGCGGTGATTTGCAAACAGCAGCACGGTTTCCGCGCACCCGGCGCGGTGAATGATTCCGCCTGCGGCGAGCACCGCCTGTGCGGCTAACAGCCGGGTGCCGGGAATGGCTTTACGCGTGCAGGCTATTTGCCCGTCGGGGTAACGGCTATGCAGGATGTGAAGCATGCTGTCGAGATAGTGTGAAACGCCGCAGCTCCACTCCAGTACGTTTTGTACGGCCTTCCAGCCCTGATGCAGCGCCGCCGCATTCCCGCTGACGCTGATCAATTGTTGACCGGCTGCGGCGCGCTCGCCGTCGTTCATCTGCTCCAGGACGGTCAGCCCCAGTGACTGCAACATTTGTCTGGCTACGGCAATGCCGCTCACGCAGCCGCCCTGGCGATGGCGGAAGGTCATGCGGCCTGGCAGATTGCCGATGCCCAGAGCGCGTGTGGTCAGGTCGCCTCCCTGAATATCCTCCAGCAGCAATGCGTCCGTCTGTGCGTGTGAGAAATAGATCATTTCAGCGCCTTTTGTGGAATGCTGTCCCACCAGATCAGCGCCCAGTCCCGGCTGGCCGGGGCAAGGGCGCTGGCATCCTGCTGTTGATACCAGCGGTACAGACGCTCACGCTCTTCATCGCTGATGTCGCCCATGCTCCAGCGAACGTTCTCAGCAAAGCGTTCCCAGGTGCTGTTGTCCTGCTGGCAGTTCTGCCCACGGATAAAATCGACATGGGCGCAGATCCCCATCTGGTACAGGACATTGAGGGCATAAATATAGTTAGGCAGCTCGATAACCTCGCGACCCAACGCGCGCTGGATAGTGGGGGAAACAAAAGAGGAACTGACCAGGTGCGTGGTATAGACGCGCAGCCGCGCCTGGTTGTTGAGTTTTGTCATCGCCTGGCGCATATCCGCAACGAGCGTTGAGCGGGAGGCCACGGCGATATCGCAGCGCGGAAGATCGCTCCAGTCATCTTCCCAGGCGCGTTGCACCCAGTGAACATGGGTTGCTCGTTGCTCTGTCGCACGACGGGCGGCAACGCGCAGCATTCCGGGGCTGTAATCCACGCCGCAGATATGCGGTATTTTGCCCGCTAACGCCAGCGAGACGGTGCCCGGGCCACAGCCCATATCAAACAGCGAGTTCACGCCCTGCAAATCCATTTTCTCCATCAGCTGTTGCAGGTAGGTGTCCGTCGGCGACGCGCAGTTTTCTGCCATTTTCTCTGCCCGTTTATCCCAATGGTCGGGCGTTTTTTCCGTTCGTTTCGCCTGCAACAGTTGCTGGCGGTAGAGGTCTGCAAAATCAATGTCATCAATGAGCATGGCTGTCCCTTATTGCTGATCGCCAAAAAGATGGCGGTGGATTTGTGTGGGCGAGACCCGATAAAGCGCGGCCAGATTGTCGGCAGTGAGCTGGCGCTCTGGCGCGCCTTGCGATACCTGGCCATCGGACTCCACGCGCACGACGCTGTCGGCTATCGCCCTGGCATGGAGCGGATGATGTGTTGACATCAGTAGCGCCATCCCCGTTTTTTTCAGTGTCACCAGCGTGTCGAGCAGGCGGATCTGGTGACCAAAGTCGAGGCTGGAGGCGGGTTCATCCAGCAGTAGCAGGCGAGGGCGTTGCGCCAGAGCGCGGGCGATCAGCACCAGTTGACGCTCTCCGCCGCTCAGGGTGTTCCAGCGTCGGTGCGCCAGATGGACGATTTCAAGCGCGGCGAGCTGCTGGTGGGCAATCTCTCGCTCCCTGGCGCCGGGAACGGCGAATGCCGCCATTTTCGGCGTCAGCCCCATCATCACCATATCCAGAGCGGTGAAGGCGAACGCGCCGTCGTGCGCCTGTGGCACCCAGGCAATGGCGCTGGCGCGCTCCCGGTCTGAAAAACGCCGCACCGCCACGCCATCAAGCAGGATGTCGCCGCTGATCAAGGGGAGAACGCCAAGAATGGTGCGCATCAGCGTGGTCTTGCCGCTGCCGTTTGCGCCGAGTAAACAGCAAATTTCTCCCGCCGGTACGGTAAAAGAGACGTCGCGCAAAACCGGGCGTCGGGCGTATCCCAGGTTGGCGTGGCGAACCGTCAGTCGTGTCATTGGCGTCCTCCGCGCAGCAGAAGCAGCAAAAAGAAAGGGGCGCCGATAAATGCGGTGAGGATCCCCAGCGGAATCTCCGTACTGCTGATTGCGCGCGCGAGCGTGTCGGTCAGCAGCAGTAAAATGGCGCCAGCGGCCATTGAGACAGGAAGCAACTGCTGGTGGTTATTGCCGGTGAGCAACCTGCCGATATGCGGCACGACTAACCCTATCCAGCCGATAATCCCGGCAATCGCCACCGTGCTGGCGGTGATGAGCGTCGCGCAGACAATCAGCGCGAGCCGAAGGCGGGTAACGTTGATGCCCAGGGAACGGGCTTCATCATCTGAAAGCGTCAGTAAATTCATACGCCAGCGCAGTAGCAGCAAAGGGATGGCGCCGAACAGAATCAGCGGCGCCGAGAAGCAAAGATCATGCAGCGTGATGGTAGAGAGCCCGCCGAGTAACCAGAAGGTGATGGAGGGCAACTGGGTATAGGGATCGGCCAGCGTTTTTATCAGGGAAATTCCCGCGCCGCACAGCGTACCGAGCGCGATACCCACCAGCACAAGGGTTAATACGGGGTCGTGACGCGTCACCCGACGGGTAATCAGCCAGACGCCAGCAACCACCAGCAGACCGCCGCCGAACGCGTAGAGCTGGATAAACAAAATCGGCAGGCCCAGCAAAATCGCCGTACATGCGCCTAAACCCGCTCCGGCGGCAACGCCGAGAATATCCGGGGAGACCAGCGGATTGCGAAACATCCCCTGATACGTCGTGCCCGCGCCCGCCAGCGCAGCGCCCAGCAGCAGCGCGGCGAGAATGCGGGGGAGGCGGATCTGCCAGAACACGATTTGATCCTGTGTCGGCACCGTGTCATGGCTGAAGATCATCGCCAGCACCTGCCGGGCATCGAGGTGATAAGCGCCCGATACAGTGGCAAAGGCAATACAGAGAAGGGCAATCCCCAGCATCAGGACAGAAAGGGTGGTCGTTCTCATCAGATGATCGCCCACTGTTGATACTGTTCGTCAGTCAGCGACGTATGCCAGAACAGGCGCGCATAACGCACCATGTCGTCTTTAAAATGTTGATTAACGTTCGGGTCCAGCCAGGCATGCAACCGGCGCAGCCCGAGTAAACGGTTAATGCCCGGCGGCGCATCCAGCCAGCCAAACGGCAGACCGCTCAGGAAAAGAATGCGCTTGTCCGCAACCGCCTTAACGCCTTGCCAGACGGGGTCGTGACGCAGGTAGTGCGCCGTGGCGGCATCCTGTACCAGAATGATGTCGGGCTGCCAGGTGAGTAAGTTTTCCATAGAGACCTGGGCCAGTCCGCTTCGTCCGGGGATTCGCGCTACGTTGTGTAATCCCAGCAACTCTGCCGCTTCCGTATGCAGCGATCCCTGTAATCCTGTCTCCAGACCTCGGGCGCCTCGCGCCGCATAAAAACGAATACCGGCAGCAGGCGTGTGGGAAAACGCGAGCGCTTGCGCAATGAAGCGCTGAGCCAGCGCCGCCTGAGCGGCAGTACGCGCCTCCATTCCCAGCGCTTGTCCTGCGGCTTGCAGTTGTTCCGGCGTTTGCCGCAGTTCACCGTTAATCAGCAGCCACGGAATCCGGGTCTGAGCGCTGACCTGGCGCGCCTGCGAAAGCCAGGTTTCATCGGCGTTGCCGCAATCCACTACCAGATCGGGATGCAGGGCCAGCAGTCCTTCCAGAGACAACGTGCTGGCGCGCCCCGCCAGCCTGCCCAGTTTGGGCAACGCCCGAATGGACTCGGGGAAGGGAATCGCCGCCTGGCGCGAGAAATCAAAAGAGGAGAAACCCACCAGCTTTTCCGGCGCGACGGCCAGCAGTAACACATCGGCGGGCGCACCGGCGCTCACCACGCGGCGAATAATATTGCCTTCCGGCGGGCGGCCAATAGCAAACGTCAGCGGTGTCTGCGCAATGCCAGGGAGGTGGCGAAACAGCAGCGCAGAGGCCATTGCCTGAGCGAATCTCCGTCTTGTGAGCGGCATTGTTTTCATCCTGAATGGTTAAAAAATCGCTATATGTTTACATATATAACGTTAAAAAACTTGTTCAGTATCAAATTCTCACCGATGAAAAGGGGGTCTAACCCTTAAGAGCTATGAGGGGCAGAGATGAACGCGCGGCATTGCCAGGAAGAAAAATCCGCGACGGCGCGCGGATTTTTGTCAGCATGATGGTCGGGTCACATTACGGCGTGGTTTCAACCTGTTTTTGCGGCGCAGGCTGGGAAGCGCCTGGCGCTGCGGGGCGAGTGGCCGGTACGCTGTCGCACGGTTTCTCTTTTGGACAGATCAGGTCGAGCATTTTTAACGTCACGCCGTTGGTCCAGCCGAAACCATCCTGAAGAGGGTATTCTCCACCGCCGCCGCCGGTTCCCGTACTGCTGACGTCATATTTCTCAACCAGCTTTTGTTCACGGTCGTAGGTATGCTGAACGTTGGTGAGGAAGCGCCAGGTGACATCCATCGCGACGTTGTCCTGCCCGTAATTCTGCAACCCCTCGGTCGCCACCCACTGTAACGGCGCCCAGCCATTGGGGGCGTCCCATTGCTGCCCGCTTTTCACCGAGGTGGTGGACAGTCCGCCAGGCTGCAACAGGTGCGCCTGGGTCGCGGCAGCCACTTTGCTGGCGCGATCTTTCGCCGCCGCGTTGACATACAGCGGGAACAGCGTGGCCGCCGTCAGTTGGTTACGCACCTTTTTGCTCTTCAGATCGTAGTCGGCATACCAGCCTTCCTGATTGTTCCACAGGTGCGTTTCAATGCCTTTCTGACGGGCGCTGGCGAGCGCTTCATACTGGTTTGCGTTGGCGTCATCGCCTGCCGCTTTGCTGGCGCGCGCCAGCATTTTCTCCAGTTTATACAGCAGGGCGTTGAGATCGACAGGGACGATGCTGGTGGTGCGAATGGTGCTCAGCTGATTCGGGTCGTCCATCCAGCGCGAGCTGAAATCCCAGCCCGATGCGGCGGCAGATCGCAGGTCGCGATAAATCTCGGTTGCCGGGCGGTTCGGGTTGCTTTTCGCGGTGGTGATATCTTCCATCCACGACTCCGGTCGCGGCGTGTCCCGGTCATCCCAGTAGCGGTTCAGGACGGTGCCGTCATCCAGTTTCACCACGCGCTTATTCTGCTCGCCGGGCTGGAGATTCTCCACGCCCTCCATCCAGTAGGCATACTCTTTTTGCAACTGCGGCAGGTATTTTTTCAGGGCGTCGTCGCCCTCATGCTGCGCCAGCAATTCCACCATAAATGCGAAGAAAGGCGGCTGCGAGCGGCTCAGATAGTAGGTACGGTTGCCGTTGGGGATATGCCCCCAGGAATCCAGTTCATAGCCGAAATTCGCCACCATATCGGCGACCTTATCCCAGTGATCGCTTTCGGCAAGTCCCAGCATGGTAAAATAACTATCCCAATAATAGACTTCCCGGAAACGTCCGCCAGGCACCACATACGGTTCCGGCAGCGGCAATAACGAATCCCATTTTCCGGCGCTCTCCGTTGTGCGGGTCAACACGGGCCACAGGCCGTCAATATGTTCACGCAGCGACTGCCCTTCCGGCGGAACGTATTTTTCCCCTTCTTTGGGCAGCGTAAAGTTCACATCAACAAAGTGACGCAAATCGAAGCCTGACTGGTTTCGTTGCATCCGGTAATCCGCGAGGATCATCAGCGGATCGCTGTTAGGCACGGCATCGGCGAACGTTTTCTGGTCGGGGAACAGTTTGGCGCTCTGCACGTCATTAAACAGCGGCCCCAGCAGAATATCCGGGGGCTGCGGAGGACTGGCTGGCTGTTCCTCAGCATGCGCCGAGAGCGACGCGAATGTCAGCAGGGTGCTTGCAACGGTCAGTTTTATGGCGAAAGAGAGCGTGCCGGAATGGCGAAGCGCAGGTGTTATCATCAATATTCTCCTTAACGGCGTGCCGCAGTCAGCGGCATGAACCATGACAAAACCTTAGTCCAGGATTGTCATGTGCGCGTGATCGAACCGCTATTTTGGGAACTGGTAAACATTTCCCGTTATCGCCGGTTGAAGCGTGGGGATGAGCGCGGTGATGCGACAGCGCGCCCTCAGAAGAGGACGCGCGATGGGAGAGCGGTCAGTCAGAAAAGAGAATGCGCTGTGCCGCGAGATCCAGCGTAATCGACTCGCCGGTGCTCAGGGCATATACCGCTTCCCCTTGCTGACAAAGCCAGCCGATCCCCATTTCACGGGCGATGATTGCCGAATGTGATTCATTGCTGCCTGCGCTCAGGCAGATCCCTTTAACCGTCTGTGGGTCGAACTGCAACACGGTGGACGGGAAGATATTTTCTGCCGCCACGATTGTCGGGCGCGTGAATACCGGCAAGCGCGCGTTTATTCCGCTCAGGTGCCTCAGCGTCCGATGGAGAATATCGTCGATATCGATATAGCGGGCCTGCAAATAGGCGTCGTCGAGCTGTCGGTACTGATCGCGGAGATCGTCCAGCACGCTGCGCCACGCCGTTTCCGCCCGACATGATTTATCACGCATCACCTCACACGCCATCTCGTACAGCTCGGGGTCATCCAGCAGCGTGTGATGCCCGGAAAAAATCGCCGCCAGATCGGCGGAGTATTTATCTTCCGCCAGCGTGGTCAGCGCGTTGAGATCGTCCAGCGTCTGACGAATCGCCGTTTGCAGGCGCTGCTGCTCTTCCGGCAAATTGACGGTCGTCGGATTTGCGACGTCCGGTGCAGCGGGGGAATAGCAGAACACCACGCCGGAGACCTGCGCGGGGAGCTGACGCGCCGTGCTGCTGGCAGGCGTCTCTTCCACGGACTCGCCAAAGTTTTCCGCCGCCAGCTGTTTGAACGCCGCCAGCGCCTCGTCGGCCTGTTCTCCTTTGGCGATCAGGCGCAGAGTATCGTTGCAGCGCACCTGTAATAACGCTATCTGATTCAGGCTGTCCGGCGTCACGCATTTGCCATTTTTCTCCAGCAGCATGTCGGCCCGAAACCCCGACAACGTGGAGACCAGCCGTGATGCCGGACGAACATGCAGCCCGTTTGGATTTTTCACCACAACAGAAATGGAGTGGGCGTCGTTATCCTGAAATGCTGGTTTTGTGGCGACGCCCCCGGTTTGAGTGGGTGACGGTAAACCCAGTTGTTCACGCTTGGCATCCAGCGCGCTCATGGCGTCATTGATGACTTTATCAATACCGGCGCCCATTGCCGCGCTGACCGTCGCCGCCAGCGTGCCTTCTACCAGCGGCGCCGCGCATAAGCGGACTTTCGCCGCAATCGCCGGGTCGAGCAAATCCAGGGCGGTTTCGGCGCTCAATAATGCGCTGCCCATATCCATCATGACCAGGATATGGTCCGCATCAGCCACGGATTCGATGGCTTCCATCACCTTGAGCGGATCGGTGCCAATCGGATTTTGTGGGTCGTCGATACCGGCTGCAATCGCGAGTTTACAACCATCGCCGATTAACATCTGCCGGGCTAACTGCCCGACGCCTTCACCCAACAGGGCGCTGTGCGAAACAATGACCAGGTTTACCATCGCGTTATCCTTACTCTTTTGCCGCTGCCGCCAGCATTTGCATCATGAACATCACGGAGGTTGCGCCCGGGTCTTGATGGCCGATGCTGCGCTCGCCAAGATAGCTGGCGCGCCCTTTGCGGGCCTGCATGGTGATGGTGCTCTGCGCCGCCGCTTCGGCCTGGGCGCTGGCGGCATCCAGCGCCGCCTGCACCGACAGGTGCTGTTCGCATGACTGGCGCAGCGACTCCACAACCGGCCCCCAGACGTCACACATGGTTTTATCGCCAGGCTCTGCTTTACCTCGGCTGGTCACGCCTTCCGCGCCTTCCCGCATCATCTGGTACAGCTCGTCGAGCGTCAGGCTCTGGTGTGCCTGTGTCACCTGGGCGGCGCGAATGAAGAACGTGCCGAACAGCGGGCCGCTGGCGCCGCCGACGCTGGAGAGCAGCACCATCCCTGTGTTCTTCAGGATGAAGCCGATGTCTTTATCCGCAATCGCGGGTAATTTTTCGACGACTTTACTGAAGCCGCGATGCATATTCAGCCCGTGGTCGGCGTCGCCAATCTCTCTGTCCAGACCCGTCAGATAATCACTCTCTTTGGTGAAAATCTCACCGCAGCGGTAGAGCCAGTTAACAATGTGTGTTCTGTTGAGTGACATACATAATCTCCTTATTTGCCCCAGTTGAGCGCAGGCGTGTGAACCGGCGCGTCCCAGAGCGCGAGCGTTTCATCGTCCACTTTTAGCAGGGTGATGGAAAAGCCGGTCATATCCAGAGAGGTACAGTAAGAGCCGATCAGGTTGCGTTCAATGGTAATGCCGGTTTCCTGACAGCGGCTTTCAAGCCGGTTATAGACGCCGAACAGTTCAGACAGCGGCGTGGCGCCGAGATTGTTGACCAGCGCAATGACGCGATCGCCACGCTGCAACGGCTGTTTGCTTTGCTTATCTTCCTGCCAGCTTCCCTGATGATGATCCCAGTGACGCAGCGTGCGGCTGTATGCGCCGTTTTCCAGTAGCGTGTCAAACATTTCATCGACAGTTTGATCGAGAGAAGAGAAGGGGCGACGGTCAATGCCGGGTTCGCCGTGAATTCCCACGCCAAACTCCATTTCGTTATCCTGCAATGTGAAGGACGGTTTGCCCGCCGCAGGCACGGTACAGGCATTGAGCGCGATGCCGATTGAATGCCCCTGATTATTCAGCTTACGGCCAAGCTCCGCGCAGGCTTCCAGCGTGTCACCGCGTTCTGCGGCCGCGCCCACCAGTTTTTCAATTAATACCGTATTGGCGACGCCGCGACGACCGGCGGTATAAAGGCTGTCTTTGACCGCTACATCATCATCTACCACAACGGTGGTGACTTTTACGCCGCTGTCGTGCAGCAGCTCCGTGGCGGTTTCAAAATTCAGGATGTCGCCGGTGTAATTCTTAATGATCAGTAAGACGCCTTCGCCGCCGTCAATGTGCATGGCGCACTCAAACATTTTGTCTGGCGTCGGTGAGGTGAAAATTTCGCCCGGGCAGGCGCCGGAGAGCATGCCTGGCCCAATATAGCCGCAGTGCATGGGTTCATGCCCGCTGCCGCCGCCGGAAAGCAGCGCCACTTTTCCTGCCACTGGCGCATCTGACCGGGTAACGTAAACCGGGTCCTGATGCAGCGTCAGCGTCGGGTACGCTTTTGCCAGACCAGCGAGTTGTTCGTTCAGTACCTCTTCTACACGGTTAATCAGCTTTTTCATTATTTTGCTCCGCATCTTCTGCTGTAGGGGTATCGGTTGTGTACCATGACACGGCTACCACTCACTGCCGATAACCTTATTGTGCAACAGTGAGCGGAAAAGAAAATTCGGCCATAACATGTTTCATCAACGGAACATTTATGCTTAATCATGTTTCATTATGGAACGCAAAGGCGAGGTAATCGTCAGAATTGCGATCCCGACCAACGAATGCCGCCGCTTTAAGCGTAAAAAACGGGGGGTTAGAAACGAGAAGGGAGGTGATTAATTGCGATTAATTTGCCCTGTTCCAGTTCGATATAGCCGCCTTTTTTCAGCGCTGACAGCATTTTCATCACGCTGCTGCGCGAAAGGCGGGTACGTTCAAGAATATACTGGTAGGCCGCCATCTGAGAGCGGATGCTTTCCGGCTCCTGGCTTAGCGCCTGCAACTGGTAGCACAGCAGATCGTAAGCGGTCGGCGCTGTCGCCATTTCATTCTGGATAAACAATTTATTGGTGACGATGATCATATGCTTTGCCATGATCTCCCACAGGTGCTTGCGCTCAATGGTTTCCATCACGTCATCCAGGGGAATTGTCGCCGCTTCGCACTCTTCGAGCGCGCGAATCAGCAGTTTATCCGACAGGGCGCTGGTGAACCCCAGGGAGACCGGGGCAGAAGCTATCCCCAGCAACAGACTATTTTCGATGTTCTCAATGCTTACGACGCCCGTGCGGAAAAACAGGCACTGGTGCTCGCCCCCCTGGACGAAGACAAAGCGACTTCCGCGAGGATACCGTTTGAAATCCTGTTCTGACGTGAGTGCGTTGAGCAGCGCAATTGCATAGGGCGAAGGCTGCTTCAGTTGATTAAAGGAAGAATCCAGGGGCATGGTAGGTGTTATCCGGTCACTGTCATTGTCATTCTATTTTAGTGGCTCTGCGTTAATGCGTGTTGAGCATAGCTAGTATTTCAGGGGAATATTCTGCTGAATTTGCTTCAGAACACCACGATCGGTCACGATGTAGCCGCCTTTTTTTAAATCGGCCAGTATCTTCATCACGCTGCTGCGCGACAGAAATGTTCTTGACTGAATATAATTTGCGGCAGTTATATTTTGCCTGAATTCATTAGACTCGCGCATTAATTCATACAACTGAGCGCGAATAATATCATAGGATGTCGGCGCTGAAATGCGCGTACAGTGGTCGTACACCCGACCGGCGGTGTAGATAAGCACCTTCGCCAGACTTTCCCAAAGATTCTCATTTGCTATAACGTCGTTAACTTTCTCCAGTGGAATAAAGGCGATCTCAGAGCACTCCTCACTGCGCATCAGCAAATATTCAGCATCAACCAGTTGATTGCTGAGGCCAAAAATAAAGGGGGCGACTTCTGAGTTAAGCATGAAGCCGTCCCGTGCTCTGAAAACCCCAATGGTTCCCTTCAGCAATAAATAACATTGATGTGGTCTATTATTTTCGTTGTTAATAATTTGTCTGCATTTTGTTTCTCGTGTGTTTGCGTGTGGCTTCAGGTGCGCAATCAGTTTTTCTACATGTTCAATTGGCTTCAGAGGCAGAGCCTTATACATACTTGATTCAATAGCTATTTTGGTTTCAGGCATGATCTGTCCTCCCATATAATAGTCTCTGTAATAGCGTAACGTCTTGCTTGAGCTAATAATTATGGTGACAGACTAAAAATAAGTGAATCCAGAACAAGGTGTAAAATTACACCAAAAAATCACTTGAGCAAATATGTGCATTTATATGAAAATTTAAATTAAGGAGAACTTAATTGACATCGCGCCTTGATTCAGGATTCAAACCGCTGACGTGATGCGGCCCGAATGATGAAGGGGAAATCACATGTTATTTATCTCCTTGTCTTTACGATGATAGCCAAAAATAAGCGTTTCCCGACAGCCCATTTCCAGAGCAGAAAATGTATGGACATTATGTCGTAACGCGATAAATAAACAGGTGTTAAGGATAGCGATGATGAAAAAAAATATGATAGCAATGGCGCTTTCCGCTGCGGCCATTTTGTCAATATCACATGCGATAGCGTATGACGGCACGGTCAAATTTGTGGGTCAGGTTCTTGATACCGCCTGTACCGTAGATATTGGCGCCAATAATACAATGACCGTTGATATGGGAAGTGTCTATAAAACAGCGTTTACCAACGCAGGGGATGAAGCGTCAACGACCAAATTTACCTTGCGTCTGATTAACTGCCCCTCTTCCGTCACGTCCGCGCGGGTGAAATTTGATGGCGTTAATCATTCGGGTAATACCGATCTGTTGGCGCTTTCCGCCGATCCCGGTTCGGCAAGCGGGGTGGCCATTCGACTGATGACGGCAGACAGATCGCCTTTAGGCCTTAATCAGATCAATGGCTATTCCTATTCACTGTTAGATATGGTTGACAACCAACTGGATTTCTACGCCGCCTATGTCGCCACCAGCGTGCCTGTTGTGCCGGGCGTCGTGAACGCCGTAGCAAACTTCACCGTTAACTATAACTGACGAGCATATGTTGTTGGGGGGCCGATAACCGGCCCTCTCAGAGGTTTACCATGAAAGTATTACGTGTTTGCGCCACCGCGTTGGCGCTGTTTGTTATCGGCGTTTCCAGTGTGAATGCTGGTGTTTCCATTGGCGGAACACGGGTTATTTACGATGGCGGTAAAAAAGAAGCGTCATTAAGCGTCAGTAATCCCGATAATATTCCGTATTTAATTCAGTCGTGGATCGAAACGCAAAATGACGGTAAGGGCAAAGCCCCTTTTATTATTACACCGCCGCTTTACCGACTTGATAACGGGCAGCAAAACGTAATGCGTATTATTCGGGCGGGAAATCTGCCTGAGGATAAAGAGTCCCTGTTTTGGCTGAATATTAAATCGATACCGTCGGCCCAACGTAAGGATAATACGTTACAGATTGCGGTTAAAACACGAATAAAACTGATTTATCGGCCTGCGTTGCTAAGCAAGTCAACGCCTGAAGCGCAGCTCGGAAAGTTAAGCTGGAGCCGGAGCGGGGCGTTTATTCAGGTAAATAACCCCACGCCTTATTACGTTAATTTCAATGAAATTAACGTATCCGGTAAGAAAGTTGACAATGTAACGTTTGTGGCGCCGGGGAGTACCGCCCGTTTTGCACTGCCTTCGGGCGGAAATGGCGGAAGCGTGAAATTCAGGATTATTAATGATTACGGTGGAATCAGCGAGGAGTACAGCGGTTCTGTTTAAGTAGCGACGGGTCGGAATTACGTTAATGATGATAGCCAAATATATAATTAATCCGTATCCGGCCAGGCTTGTATTGTTTATCTCCCTGGGAATATTCAGCGTGCTGAATGAGGTTCTGGGTCGGGATTACTTTAATCCGGCGCTACTGGAGCATATACCATCCGGTAGCGAGAATATCGATCTTTCTGGTTTTGAAATGGGAGGGCAGGCACAGGGCACTTACCATGTCGATATTATCCTCAACGGGCAGTTTCTGGACACGCAGGATATCGCATTCAATAAAACACCAACGCCTTCTGGTGAGGATGTGCTTGAGCCCTGCCTGTCGGGGGAAATGTTGCAACGCTATGGCGTTAACATCGCGCAGTATCCGGGTGTGCAGGGCAAAGGGGATTGCGCCGATTTGTCCGCTATTCCACAGGCTTCAAGTGAGTTCCAGTTTTCGACGCAAAAGCTGTTGTTAAGTATTCCGCAGGCGGCGTTATCTGCCAGAGCGCGGGGGGATGTCGCGCCGGAACTCTGGGATGAGGGCATTACCGCCGCGATGCTTAACTACAGTCTGAGCGGTGATAACAGTAATAGCCAGTACGCTAATTTACGCCCCGGAATAAATATCGGCCCGTGGCGTTTGCGCAATTACACCACCTGGCGGCGCAGCGGTCAGGGCGATGAGGACTGGGATTCGATTTATACCTATGTCCAGCGCAATATCGTCCCGCTGAAAGCGCAACTGGTGCTGGGAGACAGCGCCTCTCCTGCGGATGTTTTTGACAGTATACCGTTTCGTGGCGGCCAGCTTGCGTCAGATGACGACATGCTGCCCGATTCGCTGAAGGGATATGCGCCCGTGGTGCGCGGTATTGCCCGCACCAATGCGCAGATCGTCATCCGGCAAAATGGCTACCAAATCTACCAAAGTTACGTGGCCCCTGGCGCGTTTGACATTACCGACATGTTCCCCACGGGAGGCGCCGGCGATCTGGAGGTCACGGTTAAAGAGGCGGATGGCAGTGAGCAGCACTTCACCGTCCCGTTCGCATCATTACCGGTGTTACAGCGTGAAGGCCGGTTCAAATATGCGTTAACCGGCGGGCGCTATCGCTCCAGCGACAGTCGTGTGGAACAAACCGATTTCGGCCAGGGAACCGCGATTTATGGTTTGCCGGGCGGTTTCACGCTTTATGGCGGCGTCCAGACTTCCCGTAACTATCGGGCTATAGCGTCCGGCGTCGGTAAAAATCTGGGAACGATTGGCGCGCTTTCTGCCGACGTAATCCAGTCATGGGCGCAACCCGCTGATGGCAGCAAGACTCAGGGGCAATCCTGGCGTGTGCGCTATAGCAAAAATAGCGTCGCGACAGGAACAAACTTTTCGATTGCGGGTTACCGATATTCAACGCGCGGTTACTACGGTATGCAGGACACTTTCGATACGTATGGCGGTAGTTCCGGGCAGATAACGAAACGACGTAACCGTATGGAAGCCAACGTCAACCAGTCCCTGGGCTCAGGCGGCGGATCGTTGGCGTTAAGCGCGGTACAGGAGGACTACTGGCATACCGGAAAACCGATGCAGTCGTGGAGCGTGGGGTATCACAATGCCTGGAACGGCGTGAGCTATAGCGTCGCCTGGACGCTGAGTAAAAACGGCAGCGGCGATCGTTATGATAAAGACCAACAGCTGGCGCTGAATATCAGCATTCTGCTGGATCGCTTTATGAGCAATACCTGGGCCAGTTATGGCATGAATGCCAGCAGCGGGAAGGGCGCGACTCATAGCGCAGGGCTGAGTGGAACGGCGCTGGCTGGCAACGCGCTGAACTGGAATATTCAGCAAGGTTACGGCACGGATGACGTAGGGTATACCGGTAGTCTGAGCGCGGATTATAAGGGTACTTACGCCGATGTTAGCGGGGGGTATCGTTACGATCGCCACTCGCAGCGCGTGAATTACGCTCTCGCGGGGGGCGTGCTGGCATATGCCGATGGCGTAACGTTCTCTCAGCCTTTGGGGGAAACCAACGTGCTGATTGGCGCGCCTGGCGCATCGGGGGTCGGGATTAAAAACCAGAGCGGCGTACGAACTGATTTTCGTGGCTACACCGTTTCCGCCAATGTTTCACCGTATCGCAAAAATGATATCGGCCTGGATACGGCATCCGTTGCGGACGATGTTGAACTGGCGCTCACCAACAAAACCGTTGTGCCGACCCGTGGCGCGGTCGTGAGGGCGGACTATGTCGCTAATGTTGGGCTGCGCGTGCTGTTGACGTTGACCAGACCCCACGGTTCGACGGTGCCATTTGGGGCGATGGTGACGTTAAAAGGCGCGCAAGAACAACAATTTATTGTTGGTGACGAGGGGCAGGTCTATTTAAGCGGCATGCCGCCGGAAGGGACGCTGAATGTGGTCTGGGGACGTGACGGCGAGCAGCGCTGCACGGCAAATTATTCATTAACCGCAGCCGAGAACTACAGCGGCGTTAGCGTGACCGGCTCTCTTTGCCGCTAAGTGGGCTGACCTCTCGTGAGAATCTGACAATGAAACGAACTTATCTCTTATTCAGTTTACTGATGCTTTTTTCAGGGTTCAGCGTTGCCGATGACTGTACCGTTAATACGACATTATTTAATACCGTCTCAATGGGGAATATTGTCGTGCAGCGAGATGCGCCGGTAGGGGCAGAAATCGCCCGCGCCAGGGTCTCCGGGTATGCCAAACTGTTGGTCACGGCGCCTGGCGGTGCCGTCTATTGCAACGGCGCTTATGCGATCAATTACCTGTCAGCGACGCCTTCGCCGATAAATCATGTTTACAACACCAATCTGAAGGGGGTGGGAATCAGGCTATCCATTCCCGCAGGGGATTTTGTGCTGCCGTCAAATGGCGCCAGCTATATCTATAACCTCGGTAACTATGACGTGATGCTGATTAAAACAGCAACGATCCAATCGGGATATTTGACGCCGGGAGTGATTGCACAGGGATGGTTTGGTACGCCGGATCATTCTTTTATGCAGATTTCAATGGGCGCCGATACCCAGGTGACGGCGCTCGCATGTTCGTTTTCCAGCCAGATTCTTAATTTTCAGCTCGGTGATATTAATGCCGCTGAGTTCACCGGCCAGCCCGGAGCCGTGCTGTCGCACAGCGATACGCAAAATCTGGGGCTGAACTGCGATCCGGGGGCGAATATCAATGTTGAACTGGCGGGAACGCAAAACCCTGATGCGCCGGCTGACGCCAGCGTTCTGGCGCTGACCGGGCAGGGTAGCCCCGAAACGGCAGGCGGCGTGGGAGTCCAGATAGTTTATAACGATGTGCCGCTGCAACTGAATAACCGCATCGTACTGAAAAAATCCGCAGGCGGGCAGGAGACATTTCCGCTGGTGGCGCGTTATTACCAGACCAAAAGCCAGGTGAAGCCGGGCAGCGCGAATGCCACCGCCACGTTGAATATTACCTACCAATAACCCAAGGAAAAAGTATGCCTGGAAGAAAACGCTGGCTGCTGGCCCTGATGCTGCTTACTGGTCAGGTATGGGGTCAGGGCGATCCGATCGCATTAAACATCAAAGGGAATGTGAAAGCCGCGCCGTGTCAGGTGAGCAGCGACAGCATCACTAAAACCGTTGATTTAACGGCGGGGAGTCCGGTAACGGCCTCATCAATGTATACCGCAGGGTCAACGACGCCGTGGGTCAGTTTTGATTTCAGCATTGAACATTGCCCGGAAGGCACAACCGGCGTGATGATTCAGTTTAACGGCAACGCTGATGACATGCATCGCGATGATATGTATCGCAATCTGGGAACCGCTACCCCTGTCGCGATACAGTTGCAGGCGGCGGACGGCCGACCGCTGGGCGACGGTCAGGTTCTGACCAGTGAAATTGTCGCACAGCGTTACACCTGGAATTTACGCGCCCGGCTCTACAGTGAACAAGGGCAGGTCTCACCGGGAACCATTGATTCGGTTGTGACGGTTTCATTGAGCTATCAGTAATTATTACCCGGAGCCGCGTATACATGAATATTGTCATCAGATGTCAGGATCGTTTTTATCAATACGGATTGCGCGCGTTATTGTGCGAAATATTTCCACCGAACCTGAATCGGACCACGCTCACCTTTAACGACTATGACTACGCAAACGCCGCCTGTGCCGATATCTTAATTCTGATTCTGCACCCCGGTGAACAGTATATTTGTCATGCTGAAATGCGATTTCGTGCGCCACGCCTGATGATTGGCCTGGTGGATAAAAAACATATTCCCGCGCGAGGAGAAATTCCCTCCTGTATAGGAAACATCGTGTTTATTCCGCTCAATGCAAGCGTCAGTAAGATCAGTAAAGTGATTAAGCAGCATTGGTTTTCTTTACAGCAGGCAAAAACGCCCCATGCCGTACACCACTGCGGGTATTGCCCGCATAAGACGCTTACCGGGCAACAAAACCAGCTCGCTGCCTTTCTTTATGCGGGGATGACGTCAAAGCAGATTGCTTACAAAATGGCGATCGGTCAGAAAACGGTGCTGGCGCATCGAAACGCGTTAATGACGAAATTCCGCTTAAGAACCGATCGTGAATTATTACTGTTTTTAAATGCCGTAAAGGAAAAAAACCGGCACAGAAACGGCATGTGCGAATCCTGCAATGATGAAGATGGATGGCTTGTGTAAGCAATCCACGCAAAGGCGCGGATTGCGGGTATTACGAATGCTGTGGGTTGTGGGCGGCGTAGATGTCGCGCGCGTCCGTAAAGCAGCGCAGCGCGAGCGAGGAAACCGGCGCTTGCTTACGCATGATCAGGCCGACAGGGGCTTCAATGTTGGAATTGACGATCGGCGTAATATGAAAATTACTGTTTAAATTCTCCAGCCCATTATTGAGCGGCATAATGGCGCAACATATGCCACGCTGTACGGCCTGAATAATCTGGAATGTCGAATCGCTTTCGAAAATATGCTTAGGCGAGATTCCGGCTGATTTAAAACTCATATCCATGTGCTCTCTGTAATGCATACCTTTGGTCAGAAAACCCAGCGGGAAATTAATGAGATCGTTCCAGGAGAGGCTCTCATTTTCTATTTTGAAATGGCGCGTGTCGTGCAGCAGACCCATCCGGGTTTTCGCTAACGGGATAACATCAAACGGACTGACATCAATGTTATTCAGATAACATATTCCCAGCTCCAACTGGTTGCTGTTTACGCCTTCGGCAATTTGCTCCGAGGTCATGGAATAGAGACTAAATTGCAGTTCCGGGTATTTGGGGGTTAATTCGCGAATAAACAGCATAGGATCGACGCTGGCGAGCGGCACCATACCCAGACGGAGCACGCCGACAACCTGTCCTTTGCAGAGCGCGGCCTCGGCCTGTAAGCCATCGTGCGCGGCCAGTAGGGATTTTGCCCATGCCAGAATACGTTCGCCTTCCGGGGTAAAGCCTTCAAAGCGTTGCCCGCGAACGATAAGCACCAGACCAAGCTCCTCCTCCAGATTGCGAATGCGCATGGAGAGGGTGGGTTGCGTGATATTACACTGCGATGCGGCCTTACCAAAGTGACGGGTCTGATCCAGCGCGATTAAATATTTGAGTTGTTTTATGTCCATCATTCATCTCTTCGGCAGACGGTCTGTTGGGGGCAAAGAAGAGGCTCCGGCAGCCGTTTGCGCTACGACATGGGTTCACATTATTGCATGAATGTATAAATTTTGTAACCGAATTGCGGCGTAACAATACCGTTTCTGCGCGTCAGTGGCTGAAAAATAAATCCCCTTATTCAGCAGAACGTCATGAATAAGGGGCGAATTTTACAGCGCGCGAATTTCTTTTGAGCGCAAGGTGATATTTACCGGTACGGATTTATAAGAAGGCGTACCGCTCTCTTTATCAATATAATTGAGCGGAACCAGAACATTGGCCTCAGGATAATAGGCGCCGACAGAACCTGCCGCAATGCTGTAGGCCACGACGGTGATATCTTCCAGGCAGAGATCGCTGTCAGGCAGGGCCGTTCGGATATCGACGCGATCGCCATGTTCAAGCCCTAACTGCTCCATATCGCCTTCGTTCATAAAGATAATGTCACGACGGCCAAATACGCCGCGATAACGATCGTCCATCGCGTAAATGGTGGTGTTGTACTGATCGTGACTTCGCAGGGTAATCAGACGCAGCGTATTTTCACCTTCGCCGGTCACGTTCTCGTTAACGCCGTGGAATACGGAGAACATAGCTTTGCCCGTCGATGTCGGCCAGACGCGTTCGGTCGGCGGCAGTGGCATACGGAAACCGCCAGGCACCCGGATACGATCGTTGTAATTGTCGAAACCGGGAATGGTTTGTTCAATCAGTTCGCGGATGAGATCGTAATCAGCAACCAGCTCCATCCAGCCGATTTTGCTGTTTGTCAGCGTGGCTTTCGCCATTCCGGCAATAATGGCTGGTTCCGAACGCAATAACGGCGACGCCGGTTTCAGTTTGCCGGAGGAGGCATGCACCATCGACATAGAATCTTCTACCGTGATGGATTGTCTGCCGGTACGCTGAATATCCAGTTCGGTGCGCCCGAGGCAGGGGAAGATGAACGTCTCTTTCCCGACCAGCAGATGCGTTCGGTTCAGTTTGGTGCCGATGTGGACGCTCAAGTCCAGCCCGTGCATTGCCGGGAACCCCTGTTCGTGATCGGGCATTGCCACGGCAAAGTTACCGCCCAGGCAGATCAGCGCCCTGGCGCGCCCGTCGATCATGGCCTGCGTCGCCTGTACGGCGTCGTGTCCGTGTTTCGACGGGGGAACAAACCCGAAAACGTCGCTTAACCGTTCGAGGAATTCTGGCGCCGGTTTCTCGGTAATGCCGACGGTGCGGTTCCCCTGAACGTTGGAGTGTCCGCGAAGCGGGCAAATACCTGCGCCGGGTTTGCCAATATTGCCGCGCATTAACAGCAGGTCGGCAATCAGACGCACGTTCGCCGTCCCTTTGTTATGCTGGGTAATGCCCATGCCGTAGGTGATGATGGTGGCGTTGGACCTGGCGTAGGCTTCCGCGACTTTTTCCAGTTGCTCACGGTTTAAACCTGATTCGCGCTCAATGGATTCCCAGGAGGTTGCAGCAATATCTGCGGCAAAATCGTCAAAGCCCAGCGTATGGGCGGCGATAAACTCGCGATCCAGAACATCGCCACGCTCGGCTTCCAGCTGCAACACATGTTTGGCAATGCCTTTCAGCGCGGCGGCATCACCGCCAGCCCTGACCTGGAAATAGGTTGAGGCGATGTCGGTTGAGCTGTAGGTCGCCATTTCGATGATGCTCTGCGGGTCGGCAAAGCGTTCCAGCGCTCTTTCTCGCAGCGGGTTAAAGACGATAATCGGCACGTCGCGGCGCGCAAGCTCGTGCAGCGTCCCCATCATGCGGGGATGGTTTGTCCCTGGGTTATGGCCGATAGCGATCACCAGTTCCGTCTTTTCAAAATCATCCAGCGATACGGTTCCTTTACCGATGCCAATTGAGCGCGGCAGGCCTACGCTGGTGGCTTCGTGGCACATATTGGAACAGTCGGGAAAATTGTTGCTGCCGTATTCGCGCGCAAAAAGCTGGAACAGATATGCTGCTTCGTTGGAGGCGCGACCGGACGTGTAAAATTCCACCTGTTCAGGGGAGAGGCCGCGAAGCACTTCGCCGATGCGGGCAAAGGCCTGTTCCCATTCGACAGGGCGAAATGTGTCGCTTTCTTTGTGATAGGCCAGCGGATGAGTCAGGCGACCATACCCTTCAAGTTCGAAATCTGTTTTCTTCAGCAGCGCGCTGACGGTATTTTTGGCCAGAAACGCCGGTGTGACGCGCTTGCTTGTCGCTTCCCACGTGACGGCCTTCGCACCGTTTTCGCAAAACTGAAACGTTGATTTATGTTCTTTATCCGGCCATGCGCATCCCGGGCAGTCAAAGCCGTCTGGCTGATTTGTGCGTAACAGGGTAACGGGTGCTTCAAGCGCGTCCATTTGTGTACGAACGGCAATGGCCGTTGCTTTTAACGCGCCCCAGCCGCCAGCAGGACCGTCATAGTGTCTGACTCCGGGAACTGAACGTCTTTTCTTATTCATATGAACTCCTGACTATTCTGGTCACATTGGCATCCTGAAATAGCTACATAACAGGTAGGGTTATTCCAGTGTATTTAACAATTACGTTTAGCGGCTGCGCGTTATATAAATAAAAGCCAGCCGGACAAATATCCATTTGAAAAGCCATTAACCTTATTTAAAAAATGGGTAATGGTGATGGTTAATAAATACAAACAGTTGTCTCTATCCGGGAGATAACAGCAACATCTTTTATTATTCGTTATATAAAACTTTATATAACAGATGGTGGAACCCAGTTAATTCGCGGGGTTTGCCCGGATTATGCGGCGTCTGCGCTGTCGATTTAAAGAAATTATAACAGGATTTTATCATTATCATAATAAATGTTATCTATCACTTATTAAATTTAACCTATTTGAACTTTTTGAATAATTGTTTGAGACTAATTAAACACGCCGAAAATTATTAGATTCACCTGCTCTGAAATATTCAGAAAATCGCTATTAATCAAAGAAAAAGGCTGGAAATGAAAGCGTTGTACAAAATAAATCAGTCAATGTCGACTCCGTGGGGGGAATTATGTTTGGAATAGATGCTTTTCACCTTGCGAGGATACAATTTGCCTTTACCGTATCTTTTCACATTCTTTTTCCCGCAATAACAATTGGCCTGGCAAGTTTTCTCGCCGTCCTTGAAGGGCTATGGCTCAAAACCAAAAATGAAACGTATCGCGACCTTTATCATTTTTGGTCAAAGATCTTTGCCGTCAATTTTGGGATGGGGGTGGTCTCAGGCCTGGTCATGGCTTACCAGTTCGGGACTAACTGGAGCGGCTTTTCACAATTTGCCGGAAGTATCACCGGTCCGTTGCTGACGTATGAAGTTCTGACGGCATTCTTCCTTGAGGCGGGCTTTCTGGGCGTGATGCTGTTCGGCTGGAAGCGCGTCGGGCCGGGGCTACATTTCTTCGCGACCTGTATGGTTGCGCTGGGAACCTTGTTTTCAACGTTCTGGATCCTCTCTTCCAATAGCTGGATGCAAACGCCGCAGGGTTACGCGATTGAGAACGGCGTTGTCGTGCCGGTGGACTGGATGGCCATCGTCTTTAACCCGTCGTTCCCGTACCGTTTATTGCATATGTCCACGGCGGCGTTTCTGGCGAGCGCTTTCTTCGTCGGCGCGTCGGCGGCCTGGCATTTGCTGAAAGGAAACGACACGCCCGCGATCAGAAAGATGTTTTCGATGGCGTTGTGGATGGCGCTGTTTGTCGCACCGGTTCAGGCGGTGATTGGCGATGCGCACGGTCTCAATACGCTGGAACATCAGCCGGCGAAAATTGCGGCGATTGAAGGGCACTGGGAAAACCCGCCAGGCGAAGCCACGCCGTTGGTTCTGTTTGGCGTACCGGATATGGACGCGGAAAAAACGAAGTACAGCCTTGAAATCCCTTATCTGGGAAGCCTGATTCTGACGCACAGCCTCGACAAACAAGTGCCCGCGCTGAAGTCGTTCCCGAAAGAGGATCGCCCGAACTCAACCATCATTTTCTGGTCGTTCAGGATAATGGCGGGACTGGGGATGCTGATGATCCTGACCGGCGTGGCGAGCGCGTGGCTGCGCTGGCGTGGCCGGTTGTATCAGTGTCGTCCTTTCCTGTGGTTCGTATTCTGCATGGGGCCATCGGGGTTAATCGCTATTCTGGCGGGCTGGTTTACCACCGAGATTGGCCGCCAGCCGTGGGTGGTCTACGGTTTGCAGCGCACGCGTGATGCTGTTTCCGCACACGGCGACATGCACATGTCCGTCAGCCTGCTGGCGTTCATCCTCGTCTATTCGTCCGTCTTTGGGGTGGGCTACCTCTACCTGGTGCGGCTGATCAAAAAGGGGCCAGTGCGCGAGCATGCGCATGATATCGCTCAGGGGGGTACGCCAGCGCGTCCGTTATCGGCGGTGAGCGAACCCATGAACACACGCAGGGGAGAATAAAATGGGCATCGACCTGTCAATAATCTGGTTCGTCATCATTGTCTTCGCAACGTTGATGTACATCGTGATGGACGGCTTTGATCTGGGGATCGGCATTCTTTTTCCGTTCAATAAGAACGAGAAAGAGCGCGACATGATGATGAATACCGTGGCCCCCGTCTGGGATGGCAATGAAACCTGGATGGTGCTGGGCGGCGCGGCGTTATATGGCGCGTTTCCGTTGGCTTATGCGGTGATTGTCGATGCGCTCAGCGTGCCGCTAACCGCCATGCTGCTGGGGCTGATTTTCCGGGGCGTGGCGTTTGAATTTCGCTTTAAAGCGACGCCGGAACACCGTCCGCTTTGGGATAAAGCCTTTATCGGCGGTTCTGTGCTGGCAACCTTCAGCCAGGGCGTCGCCGTGGGAACGCTGGTTAACGGCTTGCAGGTAACCGGACGGGCGTTCAGCGGCTCGACGATGGACTGGCTGGCGCCTTTCCCGCTGTTCTGCGGCGTGGGGCTGGTGGTGGCCTATGCGTTACTGGGCTGCACCTGGCTTATCATGAAAACGGAAGGCCCGCTGCACCGAAGCATGTCGGAGAAGGCGATTATCCTGACGCTGCTGCTGCTGGCGATCATCGTCATTATCAGCCTGTGGACGCCGTTGACGCATCCGGCGATTGCTCAACGCTGGTTCAGCCTGCCAGAGATCATCTGGTTTGCGCCTGTCCCGCTGTTAGTGCTGGTTTGCTGCTGGGGAATTGTGCGTTCCGCCTATAACCGCAAAGCGAGCTATGGGCCGTTTATGCTGACCCTTGGACTGATTTTCCTGGGATTCAGCGGGCTGGGCATCAGCATCTGGCCCAATATCATTCCGCCGTCGATCTCTATCTGGCAGGCCGCGTCACCGCCGCAAAGCCAGGGCTTTATGCTGGTGGGCGGGCTACTGATTATCCCGGTGATTCTGATGTACACCTGCTGGAGTTACTACGTCTTTCGCGGAAAAATTAATCCTGATGAGGGGTATCATTAATGGCTTCACTATCAGACACAGAGCACGCTAAACCTGCGGATACCGCCCCACGCGCCTGGTGGAAAAGGGTGGGCTGGATGGTCATCATCTGGGCGGCAAGCGTTATGGCGCTGGCCGTCGTCGCATCCGGGTTTAAGCTGCTGATGCTGGCGGCGGGGATGAAAACCCACTAACACGTCTTACTTCCTGTCTCAGGCCACATCAGCGTGATGTGGCCTGCCTGTTCGTTGTCTCCCGAGGTTATCTATGCAACCGCTTATGGACTCATGGCAGCGTAAATTCACCTATTTACGTCTGTCCGTTACCGATGTGTGCAATTTTCGTTGTACCTACTGTCTGCCGGACGGGTACAAACCCGGCGGCGTGAGCAACAAGTCATTCTTGTCGGTGGATGAAGTTCGCCGCGTCACCCGCGCGTTCTCCGCGTTGGGTACGGAAAAAGTCCGTCTTACCGGCGGGGAACCCTCCTTACGCCGCGACTTTATCGATATTATCGCGGCGGTGCGTGAAAATGCGGCGATTCGCCAGATTGCGATAACGACCAATGGCTATCGCCTGGCGCGTGACGTCGCGCGCTGGCGTGAGGCCGGATTAACCGCCATCAACGTCAGCGTGGACAGTCTGGACGCTCGCCAGTTTTATGCCATCACCGGGCAGGATAAATTTCAGGAAGTGATGAACGGTATTGATGCGGCGTTTGCCGCCGGTTTTGAAAAGGTCAAGGTGAATACGGTTCTGATGCGCGATGTGAATCATCATCAACTGGACACGTTTCTGGCCTGGATTAAGCCTCGCCGCATTCAGTTGCGCTTTATCGAACTGATGGAAACGGGTGAGGGCAACGAGCTGTTTCAACGCCATCATATTTCGGGCGCGGTGCTGCGTGATGAACTGCTGCGACGCGGCTGGGTGCGCCAGATTCGCCAGCGCAGTGATGGCCCGGCACAGGTCTTTTGCCACCCGGACTTTGCAGGCGAAATCGGCCTGATCATGCCCTATGAAAAAACGTTCTGCGCCAGTTGCAACCGGCTGCGCGTCTCTTCCATCGGCAAACTGCATTTATGTCTTTTTGGTGATGGCGGGGTCGATTTACGAGACGTGCTGCAAGACGATACGCAGCAGGATGCCCTTAAGATGCGTATTGCCGATGCGCTGACGCATAAAAAACAGACGCATTTTTTGCATCAGGGGAACACCGGCATTACGCAGAACCTGTCGTACATTGGTGGGTAGCGGGCAATGGACTCAGGTCAGATTGAAGTAGCGATCGGGCTGATGCGGCTCCGGCAGGGGCTGTTGCCCGGTCATCTCTTTCAGATTGCGCTCAATGGTGTTGCAAATCGCGTTAAGCGGTAAATCGTTAGCCGATGTGCCAAAGGGATCTTCAAGTTCTTCCGCCAGGGAATCCCAGGATAAAAAGGTATAGGAAATAAAAACGGACACGAATGGCGTCATGTAATGCAGGTCGCCAACCAGCGCAAAAGGAAGAAGGGTACAAAAAAGATAAACGGTTCGCTGGAGTATTAATGTATAAGCAAACGGCACCGGGGTATTTGCAATTCGTTCACAGCCGCCAATAACGTGGGCGATTTCATCTATTTTATTATCGATGAGGCCAAATGTAATATCGCTCAGCTTGCCTTGTTCACGCAATGCTGCCATTTCATCGCCGATCAATAATAATATCCGGTTGGTTTTCATCGGGCTGAACATGACCTGGGTAAGAATATGCCGGGGCAGAATTCGGTACATATCATATCCGGCGTCGGTTTTGCGTAATTCATGTTTCAGGCTCCAGCAAAGGGCAATCAGATAACCTGAAATTCTTTTATGTAGCTCAACGTCATTCGGCAACAAATTTTTTAACTGACGGATGATGGAACGCTCGGCAATCAGTAAGGTTCCCCACAGTCCCCGTGCCTCAACGAAACGGCTGTAGCTGGCGCTGTTGCGAAAGCCGAGAAAGATAGCGATTGCGATCCCCAGCAGGCTAAAAGGGGCAACGGTTAAGTGGATGCCCAGTTGCTCATACCATTGATAAATGATAATTGCGATAGCTGACATGACAAGGTTTAAAAATAACCGAAATGTTATTTTTGACAATACCGAGCCATGCCAATCAAATAATCGAAAAAACCAATGTTGCTCTGGTCTGATAATCATGACTGACGATTTCTCTGAAGATGTAATGAGAAGGATTCAACGAAGGGTGAATGCGATAGAAACTATTTTAATCGTTATCTTGCCGTCTGACAATCAATGACGAATAAAAATAAGGCGGAATAAAAGTAATGGTATTGGCTTTATCATTCGCTGGTGAATTTAATCATTACGTTATGCCTCCTGGCTCAGATTTGAACTGTCACCGTTATGGCACAACCAATGTACATGCAACGTGAAGTATGACGGGTATATTGACCTTGAAGTTAACTTTAAGGTTATGCTGTGACGTAAGCCTGGCAATTTATTTATTAAAGGGGTCAATGCAATGAATGAGCAACATTCCCATCCAGAATTTCCGCGCTGGATGATCTATGGCGCGAACGGTTATACCGGAGAAATGATTGCCCGTGAGGCCGTACGGCGAGGATTCAGGCCAGTTCTGGCGGGGCGCAGGCAAGAAACGGTAGACTTTCTGGCTCGCAATCTCGGGCTTGAGGCTCACGCCTTCGCCCTTGATAACCCGGCTGAACTGCTCAGACAGCTCGAAGGGTGTGCTCTGGTATTAAATTGTGCGGGGCCGTTCTCCGCCACTGCGGCGCCTTTGATGGAGGCCTGCCTGCAAACCCGAACCCATTATCTTGATATTACAGGGGAGATTGACGTGTTCGAGGCGGCACAACTGCTGAATACCCGTGCCCGGGATGCCGGTGTTGTATTGTGCCCCGGCGTCGGGTTTGACGTTATTCCTACGGACTGCGTGGCGGCCGCCCTGAAGGAGGCCCTGCCGGATGCGATCCGCCTTAACCTGGGATTCGATTCACGCTCTGTTTTTTCTCCGGGTACGGCGAAAACGGCGATCGAGGGGCTGGCGCAGGGCGGAAAAATTCGGCGAGGAGGGAAGATCATTACCGTGCCGCTTGCTTATGAAGTTCGCCGTATTGACTTCGGCGATGGCGAGAAGGACGCGATGACAATCCCCTGGGGGGACGTGTCCACGGCGTATTACACGACAGGTATTCCAGACATTCAGGTCTTTGTGCCGGGGTCGACGCGCATGATTTCCCAGGCCCGGAGAGCAAACTACATCAGGCCATTGCTGCGACTGGCGTGGGTGCAGAAGCTCCTCAAGGCTTATATATCCCGAACGGTGAAAGGCCCCGGAGAAATAAAGCGTGAACAGACGCCCTCTTTTGTGTGGGGAGAGGCCATCAATGCCCGTGGCGACAAAAAAACTGCCCGTATCCGTACACCGAATGGTTATACCCTGACCATTATGGGGTCGTTAGCGGTGGTTGAGCACCTGATGATGAACCGGATTGCAGGAGGGGCCTACACGCCGGCAACGTTAATGGGCGCAAATCTGATAACCCGGTTACCAGGGGCTGGCCCGCTGAGGATTGTATAATTGTGCAGGGCGGGACAGGGGATGCTCCCGCCCTTTGCGCTTATTCAAGGGTAAGGATAACTTTACCGATATGAGTTCCGGCATCCAGTAATGTATGTGCCTGACGGACATCCTCAAATTTAACTGTCTGGTGAATGACGGGTTTACACTTTCCGGCTTCGATTAAAGGCCATACTTTTTGTATGAGCTGTTGGGCGATTTCTTCCTTTTCAGCAGCGTCCCGGCTCCTCATCGTTGAACCGGTTACCACCGCTCTTTTAAGGATCAGTTCCTGGATATCGAATTCCTTAACCATCCTGCCCCCCATAAATCCAATCAGTACGAGCCGACCATCCTTTTTAAGAAGGCGAAGGTTCTTGTTAAAATAAGCGGCGCCGACAATATCAAGAATAACATCAACGCCTTTTCCGTCGGTTCTGCTGCGGATTTCTTCTTCAAAATCATGGGTTTTGTAGTTAATGATTTCCCCATATTGTTGCAGGAACGGAATTTTATCGTCACTTCCGACGGTGCTGAACGCTTTAATATTCATGGCATTACACAACGCCAGCGCGGTCGTCCCTATGCCGCTTGCGCCACCGTGGATCAAAACAACATCCTCTTTTCTCACTTTTCCCAACGAAAAAAGATTGGCCCATACCGTAAAGAATGTTTCCGGGAGCGCTGCTGCTTCTGTAAAACTTAAATTTTGTGGGACCGGCAATACCTGACCTGCCGGAACGGCGCAAAATTCTGCATATCCCCCGCCATTGGTGAGCGCACAGACGCGATCGCCAACTGAAAAGTGAACAACGTTTTTCCCGATTGTGTGTACGATACCCGCGACTTCCAGCCCGGGAACCGGCGTAACACCCTCTGGCATGGGATATTTTCCCTCTCTCTGCATAATATCCGGGCGATTCACGCCGGCCGCTTTAACTGAGATCAGGACATCGTTCTCGCCACATTCCGGCATTTTTCCCTGGCTTACCTTCAGAACTTCAGGGCCGCCAGCTTCTGTTATCTCAATGAGTTTCATCTGATTCTACCTGTTTAATGTCAGGGGTTGATTAGCGATACTACCTGCGTGGTTGTTTATTTGTCTTTCTTTACGGTGAGTGGCGCTTTCCATTCACGGTAAAGGGTTTCCAGTCCCTGACGGTACGTTGTTATCTGAAAGTCCGGGAATCGCCGCTTAAATTTTGATGAATCAAACAGGTTATCATGTTGATAGCGGGGCAGGAGCTCCCGGAGTTCCCGTGGGCCTTTGGAAAAGATACCGGCGGCGAACAAGGCGAATTTGCTCAGGACAGACCATGACGTTTCTTTCCCGAACACGTTACAGGCCAGAGAAACAAACTGCGCATAGGTGAGCCGTTCATCGCAACAGGGCAGGTGCCACGTCTGACCGAAGGCATCAGGGGTGTTGCCAAGGCGCGCTAAAGCCCGACTGGCATCGGGAGTCCATATGAGCGTACGTAACGTGTCGTCACGTAATGGCACGCGTGGCTTTTTCCCTGCTTTAAGTCTGTCTAAAATTAAGGCATTGGTAAAACTCTGGGTTTTCCCCGGCCCATAAAACTCGGGCGCGCGCCCGATAAGCACAGGGATGTCGCCCCGGCGCATCTCCTCCAGCACTTTGTTTGCCATCAGGGCCCGAACCCGCCCTTTGCGCCCTGACGGCAGGAACAGCGTTTCCTCGGTCTGCAATCTGCTGTCCTGTGGGTACATATAAGTATTGTCAAAATAAACAAAACTTGCCCCCACTGTCCGACACGCGTTCAGCGCGTTTTGCAGCATTACCGGAAACTGCTGTTCCCAGAGGTCGGCATCCGGCGGCAGACCCGCCGCAAAATAGACAATGCGGCTTCCTTTAACCGCTTCCAGTGTCTGACGGGCATCCAGTAAATCAGCGGGCATAAGGCTATCGCTGTCATTTACCTTCTGTGGATTACGGCTTACAAGCCTCAGTTCAGCACTGTAAGAATGCGTTAACTCGCGAGCAAGTTCCCGGGCAATCTGTCCGCTTGCCCCCAGAATCGTTTGCATCTCACTTCCTCTTCGACAATGTCAGACGGGTGTCCCGGCCCATTGGCCTTTTTCAAAGTATAAGTTTAAAGTTCACTTGAAGGTCAATGGGGTGTTGCGACATTGTTTAAATGTCGTCTGGTATTGGGATACAGCGCCAGCAACGGAATGGCGCCGAAGCCGAACATCAAACGATGAAAAATACGAGATTGCGCGTTGTCGAGGCATGGTAGAGTGGGGGGGCTCAAAGAATGATTCGAGGTTTGCGCTATGCAACAAATTGATTTTTACATGGTTGATGCCTTTAGCACGGCTACTTTTGGCGGCAATGCCGCAGCCGTGTGTCCGCTCACCGAGTGGTTGCCTGATGAGACATTATTGAAAATGTCCAAACAGCATAACCAGTCAGAAACGGCTTTTTTTGTCCCAAATGAAAACGGCTTCGAGTTGCGCTGGTTTACCACTCAGGGGGAAATAAATCTGTGTGGGCATGCCACACTTGCTGCTGCGCACGTCATCTTTGAACATCTTGATTACCCGGGTGCGACTATCCATTTTGATACCCGGTTTGTTGGCCCATTGACAGTAGCACGCAGCGGCGAGTGGTTGACGCTTGATTTTCCTGCCTGGGAAACCGAGCCCGTCGTGCCGCCGTCCTTATTGCTGGAAACGTTGGGCATCACGGAATGCAAAGAAGTGCGCGTGGCGCGTGATTACATGGTCGTGCTGGATAATCAACGGCAGGTAGAAGCGCTACGCCCGAACATTAATGCCATGCTCCCTCTGGGGAAAATGGTTTGCATAACCGCACCCGGCGAAGAAAAATACGATTTTGTCAGCCGTTTCTTTTGCCCGGGAGAAGCCGTACCGGAAGACCCCGTTACAGGTTCAGCACATAGCATGCTAATTCCATACTGGGCTGAAAAACTGAAAAAAACGCAGATGCTGGCGCGCCAGGGCGCCGAACGTGGCGGAGATTTACGCTGCCAGCGAGTGGGGGATCGAGTCCACATCGGCGGACAGGCAACAACTTATCTGCTGGGTAAGATACTGTTGCGCTAGAACGTCCAGAATGCGGTTCGGAATGGGCTTTCAGGTATAAGGTCTGCTGTACGATTATGGCAGACCTGACGGCGCTTTAGACTGACTGTGTTGTGCCAGGAGGGGACATTGCTAATGTCCGCACGGTACTAATGATGTGGGGACAGGGCATCCTGATAGTTTTAAAAAAGCCAATCTGTTATATTTAATCGAAATCGTTTTCGATAAATCAATCAATTCTGGTGGCATGGGATGAAGCAAAGGATCAATATCGTAAAACTGGCACAGCACCTCGGGTTGTCCGTCTCTACGGTATCCAAGGCGCTGAATGGCCGGGAGGATGTGAGTAAAGCCACGAAGCAACGCGTGCTTGCCGCCGCGTCTGAACTGGGCTTCTCGCCCGATCCGGCGGGACGGCGTTTGCGCAGCGGAACGTCGGAAACCATCGGGTTTGTGCTTTCGTATCCTCAGGCCCACTTTGCACAACCTTTTTTTCTCGATCTAATGGCCGGAATCGACCAGGAACTGGAAAAAACGCCTTATCAGTTGGTTATTGTCACCGGAAGAAGCATTGAATCGGAGATAGACAGCTTCAGACGCCTGGTTGAACAACAGCGTGTTGATGCGGTGATGTTTGGCAGAACGCGTAAAGAGGATGCCAGAATCCAGTTTTTGCAGGATCGCAGCGTGCCATTTGCCACTCTCGGACGAAGTGAAACGGGCAATCCTTTCCCGTTCGTTGATATTGACCGCACTGTTGCCGGGCGCAACGGCACCGCGCGCTTTATCGGCCTGGGGCACCGCCGCATCGGGCTTCTCAATACTCCAGACTACCTCATGCTCAGCCACCACTTGCGGGCAGGCTACATGGCGGCGCTGGATGCCGCAAATCTGTCTTTTGATCCTGCTCTGATTGTTGACGGGGAGCTGTCCGAAACAGGCGGATTAGCGGGTGCCAGAAAGCTGCTGGCGATGAAAAATCCGCCAACGGCGATCATGTGCGGCCACGATTTGATTGCCAGCGGCGCGATGCAGGCCATTGTGGAAACCGGAAAGCGCCCCGGTACCGATGTGGCAATTATTGGTTGCGACAACCACCCGCTCGGACCTTACCTGAATCCGCCGTTAACCACCTTTTCCGCGCCAACCCAGGAAGCGGGCCAGCGAATGGTCCAGTTGCTTCTGGCGCACATGAACGGTAAACCGGTCGAAACACTACAGGAGGTGTGGTCGCCCGAGCTGATCCTGCGCTCCTCGCACGGTAGTGAATTTTTCCAGAAAGCATAACCTGCCAATTTCCCTGCCTTGACGGCCACACGCGGTCAGGGTATTGTCTACTTAATTATCGAAAACGTTTTCGATAAAATTAACAAAGGAGAAAGAACATGACGTTGGTGGAAGGAGGATGCCTGTGTAGTGCCGTCCGCTACAGAATGAAAACACCGCCCCGCTCGGTGGTGGTTTGTCATTGTACCCATTGTCAGAAAGCGAGCGGAAGTGCATTCTCGGTTAACCTTCTGGTGGAAAAAAGTGATTATGAACAGCAGGGAGTAACGGCATGCTTTACCGATACAGGCGACAGCGGACTGCCGTCACACCGCCACTTCTGCCGGGAATGCGGCTCGCCAGTGGTAACCGAAGCGACAAATATGCCCGGCATGTTACTGGTTAAGGCCGGCACGCTCGATAACCCTGGAGAGTTTTCCCCGCAGGCCGAAATTTATACCCGGTATGCTGTTAAATGGCACGCGCCGATCGCGGGTTGTGTACGGTTCGTTCAGGCCCCTGTTGCCTGAACACGATGACGTTATTTTTAATTCTTTACGAAAACGTTTTCGTTAAATATAAAACGAACAGGGGAAAATGATGCGGTTTGCCCAGGCTCGCCGTTCCCCTATATTTTCTCTTATGCATTTATCATCAGGAGCCTTTTATGAGCTTTCAAAGTATTAACCCGGCAACAGGTGAATTACTCAAAACTTTCCCGTTGCAGACCGATGCTGAGGTCTTTTCCGCTCTGGAAAAAGCCGACGCGCTTTATCGCGACGACTGGCGTTTACGGTCTGTGGCTGAGCGTGCTGCGATTGTCGGCAAGGCGGCAAAAATCCTGCGTGAGAAACGCGATGAGTATGTGACCTACCCGACGCTTGAAATGGGGAAAGTGACGCGCTTTGGCTATATGGAAATTGATTTAGTCGCGGATATTCTCGACTACTATGCCACCAACGGTGAGCGTTTGCTCGCGGCACAGGCTATTCCAGGCGAGCCAGGCGCGACGTTACTCTCCGAACCTATCGGGGTTATCCTGGCGATCGAACCCTGGAACTTCCCTTATTACCAGCTGGTGCGCGTGGCGGCGCCGCAGCTCATCGCCGGTAATGTCGTTATGCTCAAACACGCGGAAAACGTCCCACAGTGTGCACTGGCGTTCGCACGGTTGTTTGAGGAAGCTGGCGCGCCGGAAGGGGCGTACACCAACCTGTTTTGCAGTATCGATCAGATTGCCAGCCTGATTGACGACTTCCGGGTGCGCGGGGTCGCGCTGACGGGCAGCGAGCGGGCGGGAACGTCCGTTGGCGAACGTGCCGGGAGAAATCTGAAGAAGGTCATTCTTGAACTGGGCGGTAGCGATCCGGCGATTATTATGCCTGGCGCGCCGCTGGATCATGCTGTAGAGCAGGTTGTGATGGGGCGTACCTGGAACTCGGGGCAGGGTTGCGTCAATATTAAGCGCGTCATTGTGATTGGCCGTGAGCGTGGCGAACGCATGCTGGAGGCGCTCAAAGAGAAGTTTGCGGCAATCAACGTTGGCGATCCTGAGGATGCGTCGACGCTGCTCGGCCCGCTGGTAAGCGAACGTGCGTTGCAGGGGTTGCTGAAACAGATTGAAGAGGCGAAAGCGGCAGGGGCAAACATTGTTTTTGGTGGCAACAGAGTCGACCGTCCGGGTTTCTATCTTGAACCGACCATTATTACGGATATTACTGAGGCTAACCCACTCTATACTCAGGAAGCCTTTGGACCGGTACTCTCTTTTTATGTTGTCGACAGCGAAGAAGAGGCGATTCGTCTGGCAAACGCGACGCCTTACGGCCTGGGCGGTTACGTTTTTGATGCTGATACGAAAAACGCGCAGCGCATTGCGTCGCATATTGACTCCGGGATGGTTTATATCAACTCCTGTTTTGCTGACTCTCCGGGCCTGCCGTTTGGCGGTGTGAAAAACTCCGGCTTCGGGCGCGAGTTATCGGAAATCGGGATGGGGGAATTCCTGAACCGAAAATTAATCCGGGTAACGGAAATCGAATAATAATAAAGCCACCTGAGATACAGGTGGCTTTATTTGTCTATGGAAATAATTTGGGAATCAGCGCGCCCAAATCAGCGAAGTGCAGATAAGCTGATTCGCAACCTCCTTTTACGAAGGCTCAACCTCAAATCACGACAACAATTTTCCCGATTTGCTGACCTTTTTCCATATAGCGGTGTGCATTGGCGATTTCGGAAAGCGGGAAGGTGCGGTCGATGCGCGGTTTCAGCTGCCCGCTCTCCAGCTTCTCGAAAATGTAGAGTTCCGCGTTTTTGAGCGCGACCGGGTCGCCGGTAATTGAGAACATGGTATAGCCCATCATTTTGAATGGCTTACCCTGCGCTCCCTGACCCCAGGATTCATAAATCGGGAACGGTGTCGGTTCCGGCGCAAGGTTACCGTAAATCATGATCAGGCCATCTTTGGCCGTCGCGCGCGCCAGTTCGGCCAGACCGGAACCAGCTACGCTATCAAAAATGATCCGCGCGCCAGCGCCTTGGGTGATTTCCATAATTCGGGTTGCAACGTCTTCTTCGCTAGTCACGATAACGTGATCCGCCCCGGCAGCAAGCAGTTCATCCCGTTTGTCGGCGCCGCGCGTGGTCGCGATGACAATCCCACCCTCTGCTTTAACAATCTGAATTGCCGCGATCCCAATGGAGCTGGTTGCTGCTGTCAGCACGACGTAATCGCCCTTGGTGACATGGCCGTTATGCACCAGCGCCCCGTAGGTTGTGATGTACTGCATCCAGATACTTGTTCCTTCCTCGAATGATAAGCGCTCAGGATACGCGGCGAGCGCCTCGGCGGGCACGATAGCGACTTCGCCATACACGCCGTATTGATTAAGTGGGAAAGCAGGAACTGTGGAGCGGATTTTCCCGATAAGCCCGGCATCCACGCCCGAGCCAACCGCCTCGACAATCCCGGAGGCTTCATAACCAATGTTTGATGGTAGAGTAGGTTCCAGGAAATATTGCCCTTCGCGGAACATCACCTCGGCGCGGTTCAGCCCAATGGCTTTTACCCGCAGGCGAACTTCACCCGGACCTGGTTCTGGTAGAGTGAGCTCATCGATACGTAAAACATCTGCGCTTCCTTTTTCGTGGAACCGGATAATTTTCACTAAATTTGTCATGCGGATTCTCCATGCCTCATGAGAAGGCTTATTCTGGTTAAAGTGGTTTTTTCACAGGTGGGCATTCAGCCCACTCGCGGATCAATCAGGAATTTTTCGCCCGTCGCTTTGCGTTCAAGCGCGCGTAAGACATCAGGATCAAGCAGATCGGCCAGGCCGATGGTCCGCGTGTAGCGGCTGGCGAAGGTGGTCGTCAGTTCATCGACGATCCGCTGGCGCAGTCGCTGAAGAACCGCCGGGGAAACCGTGTTGAGATAGTTAAACAGCAGCCATCCCGATATGCTCCAGGCATAGCCGAGCCCGCCACGATCGAGGACTGTCGGGGCACTGTCCAGCCCGCCATAGATATACAGCTGCTTAAAGAGAGTGGAACCGTAGCGGCTATAGGCTGCGGTTTTGCGGGCGGCCGCGCGCTCCATAGCATTTATAATTTCAATACCCAGTTTGCCGCCGCCGATGGCATCAAAAGCAACGGTCGCGCCGGTCTCTTCAATCGCATCGGTCAACCGGGCAGCAAAATCAGGCTCTTTGCTGTTGAGCACATAAGTCGCACCCAGTTCGCGCAGGATTTTTTCCTGCTCAGTGGTGCGCACGATATTGATTAACGGAATACCATCGGCCAGACAGATGCGCTGTAGCATCTGACCAAGATTCGATGCCGCTGCGGTATGAACAAGCGCTTTATGGCCTTCCCGAAGTGCCGTCTCCACAAAACCGAGTGCGGTGAGTGGATTAATAAAAATAGAGGCGCCATCGGCTGCTTCCACGCCCTCGGGCAGCACAATCAGATTGTGCATATCTGTCCTGCGGTAATCGGCGTACATACCACCACCGGACATCCCGACACGTTTACCGATAAAGGCTTGTGCATTTTTCCCTGCGGCCACGACGGTACCCGCGCCTTCGTTTCCAACAGGCATGGGTTGTCCCAGGCGGCCAGCGATAGCCGCCAGACGTTCTGATGGGACAGTCATCGTGACACGGCTGTCGAATTCCCGAATATCAGATAGATCCGCCGGGCCTAACAGCATGCCGCTGTCGCTGGGGTTAACCGGGGTCGCCTCGATCCTGACGATCACCTCATCGTCGCCCGGTTCGGTCAGTTCGACCTGCTCCAGAGACAGCACAAGTTCACCGCTTTTATCAATCGTCGAGCGTATTGCACGTCCACTCCAGCTCATACTCATCTCCTGCCGTTATTTATCGAAAACGTTTTCGTAAAAAGTGTACACTTAAATTTAAGTACAAGTGTAGTTTTTAGTCACCATAAGCGCACATTTAAGGAAATCGTTTTCGAAACAAGGAAAAGACATTGCCTGGTTTTACTGAGTAATCAGGTTTAGCTTGAATGGGTAAAGATCAATTGTTATTTGCATCGCAAATGAGGGGGCGATAGACGGGATGTTCCAGGGATAACACCTTCCAATACTACCTTTTCAGGCGAAGATTTCTGTACACCCATAGCATCCTCTTAAACGTACATCATAGACAAAGAGGCAGGGGGGATGTGGCAATTGATAACCTGGGCGGGATAAGCGCATCAGGGATGCCGTCACGGCATCCCTGTTTATTTAAAGGATCAGAAGAAATCAATTCGCGTATTGATACCGACGGTGCGACCCATATTGACCTGCGCGACGGCGCTGCTGCCGTTCATGTAGCCATAGGTACGGTAACGACGGTCGAACAGGTTATCGACATAGACGGAAATGTTCATCCGTTCAGTCGCCTGCCAGCCCAGGCTGCTGTCCAGGGTGGCATAGGTGCCTTGCCGCAACTGGTTGTCGCCATCGAAATAATGCGGCCCGACCAGATTAACCGCCAGTCGGGGCATCAGTGCGCCATAGCGCGTATCAATCACGCCGTTCACGCTGCTTCCCGCGCCATAACGTGGTACGAACGGCACCCGGTTGCCGTGATACAACTCACTGTCATTGGTGAATTCGGAACGGATCACGTTGCCATTGATATCCCATGACCAGCCCGGCGCAAACCGCCATTTTGCTTCAAGCTCAACGCCGGTGGCGTCGGCTTTACCCGCATTGCTTAATGTCTGCATCCCGACCGGGCCAGAGTAGAGCTGCATGTCTTTGGTGTGGGTATAAAACGTCGCGGCTTGCAGCGTGACGTCAGCGGTTTCGTAGCGGGTGCCAAGTTCATAGTTGATGGATTTCTCGGCGACGAACGGTTTGGCATCAAGACCCGCAGTAGGCACGATGTTGTACCCGGAAGGTTTATATCCCTGGGCTATACGGGTATACACTCTCCAGTCGTCGGTCAGCATATAGCCTGCGGATAGCTGCCCGAGCACCTGATCGTCATTGCTCTTACCCTGGTCGCCAAACGGATTACCGAGCATGCTGCCGTGATATTGTGTACTGGATTTATCATGCGAGAAGCGCACGCCGCCGCCGATATCAAAACGATCGGTTAAATGCCAGGTCAGGTCACTGTATGCGGCCAGCGTTTCAGCGGTGGTATAGCCGGTACTGCTTAAATAAGGCATTGTCGGCATGTCGTAGGCTGAATTTAACTTCTCGCGGGTGTTCTGCCGGTACAGCCCAAACACCATATCAACGGTACGCGCATCGCCCAGGGTTGCGGCGCGCAGCTCCTGCACATCCTGATTCCAGCGCTGAGGCATATTGACGATTAACGAACCGGAAGGGAAGGTGCGCGAATAATGCTGCTGCTGCCAGGCGCTGATCAGGTTGAAAACCCAGTCATCGGTGGTGTATTTCCCACTCAGGGTCTGGCTGTCAGTGCAGCGCCGCATGTACGGGTCTGGTGAACCATCGCTGATCGACAGCTTACGGCCCTTAATATCATTCCATCCCACATAGGCGTCCTGGGTGGCGCGGGTACATTCGCGTGAGGCGGCAAAGCCCATTTCCCAGGGCTGATCGTCCGGCGCCAGACGCAGTTTCACATTCCCTATGCTGGCGCGGGTGCCGCCTAAGTCATCGCTTCCCGTCGCGGGGTTAATCATGTCGCCGTCATCAACCTGGCGTAACAGGGTGACGCTGCCGTACAGCAGGCCATCCTGAATGGGGCCGCTCAGGTTGAACTTACTTCGATAACTGTCGCGGCTACTGACGCCGCCTTCAATATAGCCGCGCGGCGTGCTGTCCGGCTGCTGGGTGACGATGTTGATGATCCCGCCCTGAGCGCTTTTGCCATATAACGTTCCCTGTGGGCCTCGCAGCAACTCCACGCTTTGCACATCGGTAAGCGCCTGGATGGTGTTGGTGGAAAGCTGAGGGACGCCATCGACATACAGGGTGACGGCGGGGTTATAGAAGTCCTGCGCTGAAGAGACGCCGCGTAGCGAGATCGTCGAAAAAAGCATGTTGCCGCTATTTTCAATATTGAGCCCGGGCAAGACTCTGGGGAGTTTGTCGCTGGCGGTGACGCCGGCGTCGCTTAATTCCGGCGCGCTGACAACAGTAGACGAGACGTTGTTGGCTGATGCCGAGCGGGAAGATTGTTTACTGGCGGTAACCACCAGCGTGCTTTCGTCTTGCTGTGAAGTCTGGGCATTAGCAATGGCGGGGAGCAATAATCCCCCCAAGGCCAGAGGATAAAGCCGTGTCATTTTCATTGTTGTGAGTCCCTGTAAGACGGCGAAACGCCAAAAATACCGACAATGGTGAATTGAAAATGATAACTATTTCTAATAGTGGTGCTACCCGAAACGGGTTTATTTCAACCTGTTTCGGGTCGGTTTGCGCTTATTGGGCAGAATGGCGATAACGGTCGACGGCGAGAGCCGTCAGGCGTTTTTTGTCTATCTTGCCGACGGCGGTGAGCGGCCAGTGGTCCAGAAACTCGATTTGGTCAGGAATTTTCCACGCGCTGAGCCCCATACGGGTCAGTTGTTGACGCAACTGCTGATAGTCAGTTGGCACCTGCTGCGCGATGATAAACGCGCAAATCCGCTCGCCAAGCAGCGTGTCCGGCGCGGCGACCACCGCGCAATCTTGCACTTCCGCTAAACGCATCAGTGCCGATTCCACTTCAGCCGCGGCTATTTTTTCTCCGGCGCGGTTGATCTGCTCTTTTATGCGTCCCTCAACGTGCAGGTTCCCCGCCTCATCCAGCCTGACATTGTCGCCTGTGCGGTAAAACCCTTGCGCGGTAAAGGCCTGCGCGTTGTGAGCAGGGGCGCGGTAATAGCCTGAAATGGTATAAGGGCCGCGCGTTAACAATTGCCCGGTTTCGCCCGGCGCGACGTCGTTCTCGTCTTGATCAACGATGCGGATTTCATCCAGAGGGGACAACGGTCGACCCTGGCTGTGGAGAATGGTGGCATGCGGATCGTCCAGCCGGGTAAAACAGAGCAGGCCTTCCGCCATACCGAAGACCTGTTGCAGGGTACAGTCAAAGGTGGCGATAACCTGCTCAGCAAGCGTCGGGTCGAGCCGGGCGCCGCCTGCCTGAATGACGCGCAGCGACGAAAGGTCGCTGTCTTCCCACTCCCTGGCCTGCACCCATAATTGCGCCAGCGCCGGAACCAGGGCGACGTGAGTCACCCCTTCCTGCGCGATTAAAGGCATCACCTCATCACAGCTGGCGCTGTCGGTCAGCACCACTTTTCCGCCGCAGGCAAGCGTTCCCAGAATGCCGGGGCAGGCCAGCGGAAAGTTATGCGCCACCGGGAGGACGGCGAGATACACGCTCTGTTGGCTGATGCCGCACAGTTCAGCAGAAGCGCTGAAGTTATAGCTATAGTCGGCATGTCGGCGCGGGATGAGTTTGGGCGTGCCGGTTGTGCCGCCTGAGAGCAACAACAACGCGGTGGCGGAAACATCAGGCTGCGGCCATGCCTGTCGCTCACCGTGAAGGGAGAAGAGCGGCGTAAAATCGTCGCTCACGGTCTCTCCAGCGACCAGAACATGACGCAAGCAGGCGTGTTTGTGCGCCATCTGTCGGGCCAGCTCTGCGTGGTTTTCCCCGTGAATAACGTAAGCGACGGGTTGCGCCAGCTCAATCAGCGCGTCGATATCCAGCGCCCGTTGGGAGGGCATCGCCAGCACGGGGATAACGCCCAGTCTTAACAAGGCGAACAGCAGGGTAACAAACGCGTTGTCGTTGGGAAGCTGCACAATCACATGCTCCCCCGAACGCAAACCCAGTGATGACAGACCTGCGGCAAGTTCGTCGACCCGTGCATCAAGCGCGCTGTAGGTTAACGATCCCTTTGCATCAACGACGGCAATTCGCGAGGCATAACGGGCCGCCCAGTGGCGCAACTGTTCGGCAATGGGTAAGGGATACTGTTCAATCAGAGATTCAAAGGAAGAATTCATGCGTCACCTTTCTGAAGTACTGGGCTGTTTTTGCAACGCGGTCATTGCAGAAAATGCGTGGGGAAAATGGCGGACAATCTGCGTAAAAAAGGACCGGGCTTGTTGAATGGGATAGAAATGATCGCCGTCAATCACCACCGGGCCTGTAACGTGGCTCAGCCACTGACGCCAGGCATCGACCTGCTGCCAGGAGGCTTCGCGATCGTGGCTGCCGCACAATAACAGCGCAGGCGTGCGCAGCGGCGGACAGACGTCGGGCGAGTCGTAGTGATAGCTCTCGGTGGCGTAAAAATCAGCGCGCAGAAGAGGAAGAAACAGCGACATTAATTCCTGGTTTTCCCGCAGTTCAGGAGAACATCCGCCAATGTCTATCAGCTCAGCGATAAAGTCGGCATCATCGCGATGGCTGAGCTGGCGTTCAGAATGCAGATGCGGGGCATGGCACCCGGAAATAATCAGTCCTTGTGGCGCAAGCCCCCGTTGCTCCAGAAGTCGGCAGGTTTCAAACGCCACCTGCGCCCCCATGCTGTGCCCGGCGAGTAAAAGCGGCGTGTCAGGCGATACGGATGCTTCCAGCTCGTTCGCCAGCAGTGCCGCCAGTTGTGTAATGCTTCTGAGCGGTTCCAGATGGCGAAGGCGATCGCGCCCCGGCCAGGTCACCAGAGAAAGCGCGCAATCAGCCAGTTGCTCAGCTTGCCAGTGGCGAAACGCGCTACTGCTGCCGCCAGCGAAAGGGCACATGACCAGATGCGCAGTATTGCCGTTCCGGGCGGGCCACAGCGGGATGCATATTGCAGATTGCGTCACAGCGCCTCCTTATCATCATCGTTGCAGAAACCGGCTAACCGGTCGTGGTGCGGCGGCGTCAGGCGTCTGATCTCCGCATTGCCGGTCTTACGTAAAATCTGCTGCCATAAACGTGATAACGCGATCTGATGTACGCTTTGGCAGGCCGCTGGTGGATGTTCGCCCGCCAGATGGCTGCGCAACTGGTGTAGCAACCAGCTGACGCCCTCCGGCCCGACGGTTTCGCAGCAGTCGCGCCAGCTCAGAGGCGCCGCGCTGCGCGTCAGACCCGGCGGATCGCGCAGGATCTCCGGTCTGCGGTAGAGACTGTGGGCGTTCTCCTGATGGTCTGCGACAAACAGGCTGGATGACCAGATGACGGGGCCGTAGCTCGCCTCCAGCGAAAGATGACCTTCCGGCCAGCCCAGCAGCAGGCGGTGCATGATAAGGCTATGCATATCTGGATCGTCAGGATCGAGATAGCGCTGAAGCAGCAGACAGGCTTCTCCCTCCGGCCAGAAGAGTCTCAGACAGTGAAAATCGCTAAAGCTGCCAACCACGTCGCACTCCACGGCGGCGGCATCAACGCCCAGAGCCAGCAACAACAAATCCAGCGTGGAGTAGAGCAACTGTCGGCTGGTGGTGGCGTGGACTACCGGCGGCGTCTTAGCCAGACAGCGACGCACCTGCTGCGCATCGCGAAGCCATGTACGTCCTGCGCGCGTATGCGGATAAAACGTGTTTATCCAATAGCAGCAGCCCTGTTCCTGCGCCAGCGTTTGTAAGGAACTGATGTCATCCGGGTGGAGGGGATGCTCCTGAATGACGTGTACGCCGCGCGCCAGAAAGTGTCTGGCAAGCTGCGTACCGGTTCCTCCGGCGACGGTCGAACGCACGACAATACAGGCGATATCCGGCATCCCGGTTATCTGTTCCGGCGAGGTATACAGCGGAATGCCAAACGCATGGGCCAGCTCTCTTGAGCGGGCGCTTCCCTGCGCCAGCAGGCCAACCAGTTCCAGCCCCTCCGGGGGCTGCATAAAGGCATTCAGGTACATTTCGCCAAATTTGGCGCCCACAATCAGTACGCGTTGTTTTGGGGAGGCGGACGGCATCATAACGTGTTCTCCGGTTGCGTTGAGGTTGCGCAAAGCCAGCGCGTAATGTGTTGCGCACAAGCCTGAACGTGGGGGGCTTCCATCATGATTTGCCAGTGGCTGGCTTCAATCACAGCGTCGTCGGCGTTGTTTATCCAGCCCTGCCACTCGGTTTCTGCTGGCGTCCAGCGCGCGGGTCTCCCGGCGGCATACACCATGAGACAGGGGACCGGAACGCTTTCGCCCGGCGTATGCCCAGTCAGTAAACGCAGCAGATGCGCGATGTTATCGAGCCACGTTTCTGCCGCTTGCAGCGTCAGGTTTTGCGACACCATACCGGCCGTTTTAGCGAGGCTGATAAAGTCGGCAAGCTGGCTGTCGGGCGTCTGCTGGTCGAAATGTTCGGGCAGCGCCAGAGGCGTTTGTCCTTCGGCTAACAGGCGCAGCAGGGCCGCCCGGTTTTCGCAACAGAAATCCTGTCGGCACACGGGATCGATTAACGCGATCCGAACCTGCTCGCCTTTGGCGTACAGGCGCTGTGCGGCGCCCGCCGCAAGAAACGCGCCATACGACCAACCTGCCAGCACATAAGGGCCGTGAGGCTGCTGACGACGGATGCACCCGACATACTCATCGATCATCTGGTCGAGCGTGGCAAAGCGCAGCGGCGATTTTGCTTGCAGGCCGAAAACGCGCCTGTTCAGCGCGCTGGCGAGCGGCAGCCAGGCGCTGATATCGCCGTCCGAAGCGTGGAAGACGAACAGGGTTTCGTCGCCGTCGCCCTGGCAAAGGGGAATCGGGTTGTCCTCTCCTGACGTAGCCGCCTGTAGATGGGCGCAGAAGTCGCTCAGCGTCGAATGGCTGAACAGATCCTGAAGGTTAGCCCTGGCAATCCCTCTCCGGTTTAGCTGCGCGACCATCCTTGTCGCCATCAGGCTGTCGCCGCCCAGTTCGAAAAAGTCGTGATGCCTTGCCACGGGGCGAGACAGCAGCGATTGCCAGAGTTCAGCCACCTGTTTTTCCAGCGCCGGATTCCCCCCGGCAACTGGCGTGGGTTTGGCTGGCTCAATCAGCGCATCAGACGGGGCATGCAGCGGCGTAAATAACGCTTCTCTTTGCCGGATCTGTAAAACGGGCAGACCGGTGCCAAAGCGCTGCTGTAAATAGCGGCTCACGGCTTCTTTATCCGGGCGATTTACGCCAGGCGAACGCGCCACCAGCAGATGCTGGCGCAGCGGCGACGATTCCTGCGCGGGCCACGCCAGCTCGTTTGCAAACCCGGCCTGAACGAGAACCTCCTGCCATGCGGAGCGGGTGAGCATCGGTTTCTCATCCCGGCGGCGGAAATCGCGGTATCCGCTTAATCCCTCAATAAAGCCCACGCTCGCCAGCTGGAATACGCTGTTTCGCTCCGTCGCTTCAACGATCAGCAAACGTCCGCCGGCTTTCAGCAACAGTTTTAATCTGCGCAACGTCTGGACGACATGGCTGGCGTCGTGGAGCACATTGACGGCAACGATCAGGTCGTAACCCGCTTCCGGGTGGGCGGTGAAATCCAGCGGCTGGTTGATGTCGAACAAGGCATAAGACACCCGCGATTCATCATGGAAACGGGCTCTGGCGTCATTGAGGAACTGTGCGGAGACGTCCGTGAAGTGGTACGACTGTCGCGTATTCCGCGTGGCCTTCAGCACCGGCGCGGTAGTGGCTGCGGTTCCGGCGCCAACCTCCAGAATCCGTTCTGCGCCGCACAAGGCGGCGATCTGCGCGGTATAGCGATTCAGACAGGCGCTGGCGGGGTTGTCGCGATACAGCGCGTCGGTCACGCGATGCTGCTCGTTGAACAGCAATTCCAGCGGTGAACACTGCCCGGAGAAGAGGGCGTCGTGCCGGGCGATGCAGGTTTCCAGATACTGCGCCAGCGCCTGGCTCCATTGGCTTGGCGGGCACGCTTCCTGAGGCTCAGGAATCTCGCTGAGCGGAACGCGGCAGCGCCAGCCTTCACCTTCGCGGATTAACCACGCTCTTTCCGTCAGACACTGTAGCCACTGGCGCAGCAGACGCTGGTGAGACGCTTGCGCGGACAGCGCCTGTACTATTGCGCTAAAGCGATGGGCGATCTCCGGCGTGGTAAACAGGCCGTGACGATTTAGCGTAGCCGCGATCCCCTGTAGCGCACGCGCCTCCAGCCAGCGCCAGGTCGCCTCCAGCTCATCAAGCTGCGCCTGCTCAGGCAACGGCAGCGCCAGTTGGGTAAGTTCGTGCTCATCAGGCGTCGCCGCTGATGGCGACGGATCGTCGGCCATCACGATATCCAGCGTTAACGCGCCCTGTTCGGTTATTTCCGCTCTGGCCTGCCGGATGCCGGGGTATTCGAGCATCGCCTGCTCAATATCCCGCAGGTCGTAGTCCGCCTGCGCGTTCAGCGGCCAGCGTCGGCGGGGAATGTGCCCGGCGATGCCGCTGGCGAGAGTCTTCAGGCTTTCAGAGTCAGCGATGACGGCTTGCAGGATGGCGCAATAGTCATTAAACATCGCCCCGGCAGCGCCGGGTTCCAGCACGTTGTCCATGCAGTACCAGCTAAACATCAACTCGCCGTCGCTCTCCATGACCTGATGATCCAGCCAGACCTGCGGCGTTTGCGTGAACACATAGCAGGGTTCGCCGAACAGATGGCTCATCGCCTGATCGATAGTCATGCCTTCCAGCGTCATCCCCAGCATACTGGTAAACACCACCGGCATCAGCGGTTGACGTTGTGACCCGCGCAGGCGGCCCAGCTCACGGATCACCTCAACACCGTTCATTTCACTGTGCGCCATGTTTTGCCAGAGGCGCTGTTGGGTCTGTTGCATCTGCTCTTGCAACGTCACCGGCGCTGAGAAGTTAAAATCAACCAGCGTGACGGAGGTAAAATCACCAATCAACTGGTTGATTTGCGGATGGATCGGCTGGCGATTGAAGAACGTCAGGTTCAGCGTAAATGCCGTGGTGCGGCTCCAGCGCTCAAGGGTGGCGGCAAACAGCGTGAGCAGCGCGGCAGACGGTGTGACGCCTTGCTGCTGCCAGCGCTGTTTCACGGTCTGCCATTCTGTCTTGCCGATCGTCGATTTGAAGGTGGTGAAGTGTGGCGTTTCCGGGGGCGTCTCAACCACCGGCAGCTCTGGCGCTAAGGGGAGCTGCGGCAGTTTTTCCTGCCAGTAATCCCAGGCATCGTGCCATGCCGATGTCTGTCGGCGCGCCTGTTCAGCCATCACATAATCACGGAAGGTAATAGCGAGCGGCGCCAGCGTTTCACCGCGCCAGACCTGCGCCAGATCGTCCATCATGACTTTAAAACTCTGCACATCAAACTGCAAAAGGTCGAGGTTCATATGCAGGCGGTAATGGCAATCGTCGATTTCGCTGACCACCAGCTCAAAGAGAGGCCACTGGTCGGCAGGCAAAACGCGATAGCTCAGTTCATGCCGCCGTTTTTCCAGCGCGATGCGCTGTTCTTCCGGGGAAAGCGCGCGCAGATCGTCACGCTGGATGTGATACTCCGGCGTTGTCGCCAGGACTCGCTGCTGCCCGTCGGCATCAACCACCATGCGCAACATATCGTGGCGTGCGATGAGCTGGTTCCATGCTTTCTCCAGTATGGCGAGATCGAACTCATCGTGGCGTTTATCCCACTCAAACAGGACGTGACAGGCGACGCCGCCATAGCCAATGAGGTGGGTTCGCCCCAGCCAGTAGGCGTGCTGAATGGGCGTCAAAGGGAAGGGCGCATAACGCTCGTCGGCGTCGTGCTGCAACACTTCCGGCTGCGAAGCGGCAGGCGTCGTCTCTGGCTTAGAACAGATAAGCTGCGTGATTCCATGAGGAGACAGATCCTGCCACGCCCGTTCCGCATTGATGCGTACGCCCAGGTAGTGCTGAATATCGCTACTGAGTTCAAGGAAGAGCAGCGAGTCCATGCCGAGTTGCAACAGATCCTGGTTTGGGCGCAGCGACGCTGGATCGCTCAGCCTTAGCTGAACCGCAATCCGCTTTTTCAGCCATTCCATCACCGCTGTTTCATCGCTCAGGCTGCCGTTAAAGGCGTTGTCATCAGCAGGAGGAATGACAGGCGTTGCGGCTTTTTCTGTGGCGCTGATGTTAAACAGAGCCTGTTGTAACGGGGGCATTTTGTCGGTAAAAACGCGCATCGCCAGTCGCCACGGGGCACCGCGCATCACCGCCTGTTCCAGGTGCCAGCAGCCTTCGGCATCGCTTAACGCGCCCATACCACGGCTGGCGAGCGTCGCCAGCATTTCCGGCGTGGCCGCCCGGCCGCTTTCTCCCCATGCGCCCCAGGCGACAGAGAGCGTTTTCGGCGCATCAAGGGGGGAAAACTGCTGGGCCAGCCCGTCCAGATAGCCGCAGGCCAGCGCATGGGCGCTCTGACCCGGCGCGCCGAGGGTGGCGGCAGCGGAAGAGTAGAGAATAAGATAGCGTCCGTCGTGGTTGCGCAGGGTTTGCAACAGCTGGCTTGCCGCCTGCGCTTTTACCGCGAAAACGGTGGCCAGCTGGTGGTCGTCAAGCTCCTGCAAGGGCGCGTCAGCCAATACGCCAGCGGCATGAATCGCTCCGGCAATGCCGCCGTTGGCCGCCAGATCGTCAAGAACCGTGGCCAGTTGCCCGGCATCGCCCACATCACAACGGCAGACGCGCGTCTGCCCGCCCTCCACGTCGCGTAGCCATGACTCATCCACGCGCGGCGCCAGCAGGGCGATGCGTCGCGCCCCTTTTTCTCTGAGCCAGTTCACGGCAAGGCGGCCTAATCCGCCAAACGCACCGGTCACCAGATGCCAGCGGTTATCGCCGATAAACACGTTTGCCGGTAATTCAGCGGCGCATCCCGTATTGGGCGCCAGTGAAGGGAGCCAAAGGGTGTCACCCCGTGCGGCGAGCCAGCGCTGTGATAGTGAGACTGCGCTCAACCCTTGATGCAGCGTTTCCCACGGGGTGTTTTCGGCGAGATCGATGGCGGCAATCAACCGTTCCGGCTGTTCGTTGGCCGCGACGCGAAGCAAGGCCCATAGCGCGTGATGGGACGCAGAGAGTGCCTCATTTTCCTCGACTCGCCACGCGCGGCGGGTGACCACAATCAATCCGGCTGCGCTGGCGGTGAGCGCCGCTATCACTTTCTCCGCTAAGGCCAGCGTATCCTCGCTCTCCTCAACAATCATCAGTCGCGAAGAGGCGTGCGGATCGTGAATGATGTCGTATTGCGCCAGCTCGTCGCTGCGCGCAAGCGTACCGGTGCTAAAGCTGAAGGTAAGCGGATGGTCAACGCTGGCGACGTTGAGGGGCGTCCAGCGCCATTGATAATGCGTCTGCGGCGCAGGAAGAGGCGCGGCGGGCGATAGCGGCAGCCACTCGCCAGCAGGATGACGGGCTTCAACGCGCATCTGACCGCGGGAAAAGGCTTCGTTTTGCCAGCTTAAGCGAACCTCCCCCAGCCACTCCGGGGCGGCGACGGGGGGCGGTTCCACAGGCAGAGCGTCGCCATGACGCTGTGAGAGCAGACGCCAGGCCTCCTGCCAGCGGGCATTAAACCGTTCGGGCTGACCTGCGCAATCAGACCAGTCGGCGAGATAATCACCGTTATCCGTCAGCGCCTGCCCCAACACGGGTTCTGATGGCGCGGTGAATGTTACGGCGCTAACCGCCTGACCGGGCAGCGTGGCGAGAATGATATGTTCGCTCATCCCCGCGGTCGGGCTGCCATCCTGCGGTAGCCATGCCACTTTGCTGAATCCGGCGTGGCGGCACTGTTGCTGCCACTGAGCGGTGGTGAGGAATAACTCACCTTCGCGGGCGTCGAGATCCTGTAGCGGAAGAACCAGCGGGCCGAAAACGAAGTCAAACAGACGCATTGGCTGGGTGATTTCGCGCATCAGCAGGCGCCCGCCCGGCTTGAGCAGGGGGCGCAGATTATCGAGCGTGCGGCCAATATGGCGGGTGGCGTGAATCACGTTCGCCGCCACAATGAGATCGTAAGACTGTGGCTGGAAACCCTGAGACTGCGCCTCTTTTTCGAGATCCAGCTCGCTATACTTCACAAAATCATAGTCGGCGAATTTCTGCTGGGCGCGGCGGGTGAACAGCGCTGAGATATCGGTGAAGTGGTACTCCAGCGCCGGAACACCGTTGAGTTCCGGCAGCAGCCACGCGGTGGTGCCGCCGGTTCCGCCGCCAACTTCAAGAATACGCAACGGCTGGCGGGGCTGACGCGTCTGGACAATGCCGCGTAATACCCCGGCGGCGATTTGGTTGAAATAGCGGCCAAAGCTGAATTCCTGATACAGCACTTCCACGCCGTCGGAGGCGCTTTGCGGGAAGATAATCGCCACCGGTTCTTCCGCGCCGCTCATCATGTCATATAACCGATCGCCGGCACGGGCGATGGTGTCGGGAATAGCCTGAAAACCTTCACAATAACCGGCAAGTTCCGTCAGCAGTGATTCCCGCTGTTGATGTTCAATGGGGCGGGCGCGGACGTATCGCCCGTCGGTGCAGCGGTAATCGCCGTCGACCACGCAGTTATTCAGCAGGCGCTGGAGTAGCTGCTGGTAGCGGGGCAGCAGACGTCCACGGCGCATGATGGTCATGGCGTCCACGCCGTTTTCAATGGCATCGCCGGTACAGCGTTGTACCAGTTGATCGACGTAGATGGCGTGCAGTCGCGTGGCGCACTGTTTAAGCGCCTCCAGGCGGGGGAGATCGAGCGCTGTCGCGGCGCGACTCGCCACCTCCAGCCCGGCAGACAGCGCTGCGTCGGCAGGCTCGCAGGCCGGGGAGACGCGCTCTTTCCAGTAACGCTCAGTATCAAACGGATAACATGGCGCAGCGATACGTTGTCCATCGCCCGCCAGCAGGTCGGCCCACGGTAAGGCGACGCCGGCAGCGTAAAGCTGGAGCAGAGCCTGATTGAGGACATCGCTCGCCTCTTTGTTACGCCGGGCGCTGGCTATCCAGTATGCGTTATCGCGGTATTCGCGCTGCCCGGAAGCAACCAACTGGGCATCGGGCCCCATCTCCAGAAAAACGCGGGCGCCGAGCTGATGCGCCACCTGAATACTCTGGATAAAACGCACCGGCTGGCGCATGTGTCGGCGCCAGTAATCCGCCTGGTTGAGCGTTGACTCATCAATGACGTCGGCGGTGAGCGTGGAAATAATCGGTATTTGCCCCGGCTCCGCGTGCAGCCCCGCGCAGGCGTCCTGGAACCGATCGAGTATCGGTTCCAGTAAAGCGGAGTGCGCCGCACCGGTTACGCTCAGGCGACGATAGTTAATGTCATGCTGCGAGAGCGTGGCGCAAAATACCGCGAGACGGGCTTCCGGCCCGGAAAATACCGTATGTTGCGTACCGTTGTTGGCGGCGAGATCCAGCTCAAACTGGCGAGCCAGCGGCATCAGCGTGTCTTCGTCTGCAAATACCGCCACCATCGCGCCGCTTGCGCACTGCTGCATTAGCGCGCCGCGCCGACAAACCAGTGGCATGACCTGTTCAATCGTATAGTGTCCGCAGACAACGGCAGCGGCAAACTCACCGACGGAATGCCCAATGGCGAAGTCTGGCTTCAGTCCTTCAGCGCGCCAGTGCGCCGCCATCGCGATTTCAAACGCGACAATCGCTGGCTGCGCCCAGGCCATATTGTCCAGCTGCGCCGAATCGGGGTTAAACATCGCTTCGCGCAGTGACGGCGTGAGCATTTCGCTACAGGCGGAAAAACAGCGATCCAGCGTGTCGGCAAACGCCGTTGAATGCTGGTACATTGTCTGACCCATAGTGCGCCAGTGCGAGCCCTGGCCGGTAAACAGCCACACCTGCTTGCCGCTGGCGCCGTGGCCGCTGTAAACCAGCGCCCCCGATTTCTCACCGGCCCAGGCGCTGAGCGCCGCAGCAGTTTCACGGTTTAATGGCGCCGCCAGGCGGAAGGGAAGATCGAGACGGCGCGCGTGCAGGGCCGTGAAGGCCAGAGAGCTGGCATCCGCATTCTCCCTCAGCGCCCCGGCATAATCCGTCGCCAGCCGCCGCAACGCGCTGTCGCTGGCGGCGCTGAGCAGCAGCGCGGTACTTTTTCTGCCGCCATCCGTATTGGGGAGGCGCGCGTTGAGCGCGTCGGGCAGCGAGGCGACGATCATATGGCAGTTGGTGCCGCCAATACCAAAGGAGGAGACGCCCGCATAGCGCATTTCGTCCTGCCACGCCTGCGCCGACACCGGTATGGTAAAGGGGCTCTCTTCAAGCTTCAGCGCCGGGTTGGGGGTGTGAAAATTCAGTAAGGGTGGAATTTGCCCGCGACTGACTGCCAGAACGGTTTTCAGCAGTCCGGCAATGCCCGCCGCGGTATCCAGATGCCCCATATTACTTTTCACGGAACCGAGCGCACAGCGCTGATCCTGCGGGCGAGGCGCATAGACGTTGCGTAACGCTTCAATTTCAATCGCGTCGCCCAGCGGTGTGCCGGTGCCGTGGGTTTCAATGTAACCTACCTGCCTGTCGTCGATGGCCGCCAGCATTAACGCCTCTTCGATGACCGCCTGTTGCCCTGCGACGGAAGGGGCGGTATAGCCGACCTTTCTGTTGCCGTCGTTGTTGACCGCGCTGGAGAGGATCACCGAGATAATCGGATCGCCTGACAGCAGCGCGTCTCTCAGGCGACGCAGTACCACGCAGCCGAGACCGTTACCGGCCCAGGTGCCCTCAGCCGAGGCGTCAAAGGGACGACAGTGACCGTCAGGAGAGAAAATCATTCCGGGCTGGTAGCGGTAGCCCGCCTGCTGGGGGAAAGAGAGCGCCACGCCGCCGGCAACCGCCATATCGGATTCGCCTGCGCGCAGGCTTTCACAGGCCAGATGCACGGCAACCAGCGAACTGGAGCAGGCGGTCTGTACCGATAACGCCGGGCCGTGCAGGTTGAGTTTGTACGCGGCGCGGGTGGCAATATAGTCTTTATCATTGCCCATCAGAGATTGCAGACCCTTTACCTGCGCGACTTCTGTCACGTTCAATGCTTCGCGACCGGGGTAGGTACTCATCCGGGAAGAGGCGAAAACGCCGGTCTTATGGGGGACGGCGCCGGGGGCATAACCGGCATGTTCCAGCGCATGCCAGACCGCCTGCAAAAACAGGCGCTGCTGCGGGTCCATCGACTCCGCTTCCTGTCGCGAATAGCCAAACAGGGTGGCGTCGAAGCAGTCGGCGTTGTCTAACACCGTACCGATATTGACATAATGAGGATCGTCAATGATGGCGGCATCCAGACCCACGGCCAGAAGCTCTTCGCGCGTAAAACGTCGGCTGCATTCACGACCTTCCAGCAGATTTTGCCAGAACGTTTCGCCATCCGGCGATTCAGGAAAATGGCAGGCGTAGCCGATAACCGCGACAGGTTCGCAGTCCGGGTAGTGTTGAGCGATCGATGCATCAATGGAATCTGCTGTCGGCGCAGAAGAGAAGCGCAAGTTATCCATAATCGGTCCCGTTTCCTAAGATTCACAAAGTCAATGGAACGCCATGCGTTCGCGATGGCGTTCCGGGGAAAATCAGTTTGCTTCGCGCTATATCCGCCGCTGACGACGGCGAACAGGGCGAGGACGTTTTGTTTTCTCCACCGTGGCGACGCCGGCCAGATAATCGGCCAGGGCGGCAGGAGAAGGGTGGGTGAAGAGGTCAAGCAACGTCAGGGTGGAAAATTCGTGACGTTGTAACAAAACATGCAGTTGCACCAGATTCAGCGACGTTGCGCCCGCCTCAAAGAAGTTTTCTGCGGGTGTGACAGACTCGCCAACCACCTCGCGGAAGGCGTCGCAAATCAGGCTGACGGTGCTCTCGTCCGCCGCAATGTGTGGCTGAGAGTGCTCAGGGCATACGCGCGGTGAGCGCTCTGCGCATTGCCCTGCGTGTTTAACGGGAGGCACCAGCGCGGCGAGCGGCAGTTGCCAGCCGCTTTCATCCTCGGCCATTCGGTTTAGCAATGCGCAATACTGTTCAAACTGGCGCTCCACCTGCCCGGCAGGAAACAGCGCGGCGACAAAATCCCAGTTAAAGCGCAGTTCGCCTTCGGATTCATAAACCTGGTGATCGAGCCAGACCTGCGGCGTCTGGGAGATGCCCCAGACCGGTTTGAGCAGATTACGCCGGGCGAGGAAGTTATCCTGCTCAAAGCCCAGCGCGCTGGTAAAGACGACGGGCATCGGAACGGCAGGCACGTTTTGCCGTTGCGCCAGTTGACGCATCACGCGGATAGCTGACACATCGCGGTGGTTGAGGTTCTGGCTCAGCCGCTGCTGTAGTGACTGTGCGCTGTGCAGCCAGCTTTCGCCGGGATGCCAGCTCAGCAACATCAGCGAGGTGAAATCGCCCAGAATCTGGTTGATTTGCGGGTGCAGCGGTCGCCTGTCGAAAAGCGTAAGGTTAAGCGTGAACTCAGGCTGCGCACTCCATGCAGAGAGAACCGTTGACCACACCGATAACAGCACGGCCGACGGGGTGAGATGGGCGTCAGCCGCCCGTTTTTTCAGCCGATGCCAGCGCGTGCTGTCCAGCGCGCCGTTCAGGCGGGCGAAGCGCGGTGTTTCAACCTCCTGAGGCAAGCATCGCAGCGGCAACGCAGGCGCCGGAGGAATATCATCAAGCTGCGCCTGCCACCATGCCAGAGAATCTGGATTGGGCGACTGTAGCGAGGGCTGTTGCAGATAATCCCTGAAGGTGACGGGCAGCGGCGGAAGCAGCTGTTGCGGGTAGCGGTAGCCGTGCTCCAGCTCCGCCAGCAGGATCTGCATGCTCAGACCGTCAAGCAACAGGTTATCCAGACACAGCCACAGGCGGGCGGGCATCCCGTCCACGTATCCGACCTGGAGATCGAATACCGGCCACACTTCGGGGTTGAGTACCTGATGCGCCAGTTTTTCGCGTACCCGCAACGCCTCTTCAGGCGTATGGAGGGTGTGTGCGGGTATCACCCAGGGGGGCGTCTGTTCGAGCACCTGTTGCTGTCCATCACGCACGACGGCGCGCAGCATATCGTGGCGGGCGATTAATCGGTTCCAGACCGTCTCCAGCCGGGTGAGATCCAGATCGGCAATTTCAAATTCAACAAAGAAATGTGAGCCGACGCCGCCCAGGGCAAAGCCTGGCTGACGTCCCACCAGGTAAGCCTGCTGCACGTCGGTAAGCGCAAAGGGCTGGTAGCGATCTTCAGGGGAGTGGACGAATGGTTGTTCGACCGGGACGTCGGTTTTCCGCAGCGTGGCGGCAAAATCCGCCAGCCGGGGATGATTAAACAGGTCGCTTAATTGCGCTTCATAACCTGCCTGATGAAGTTGCCCGGTCAGACGGGTCGCCAGCAGGCTATCGCCGCCTTGCTGGAAGAAGTCGGTTTCTCTGGTGACATTGCCAGTCGATAAGAGTTGCTGCCAGAGGGCGGCAACCTGTTTTTCAATGTCGCCCTGGGGTAAATCCGCTTCGGCCGGGTTTTCCGCTTCAGGGGTATGACGACGCTTCAGCGCCTGATAGTCAATCTTCCCGTTAGCCGTCAGCGGTAAGGCGTCGAGGAAAACGATCCGTTGCGGCACCATCCACCCCGGCAGGCGCCCGGCGAGGGCGGCCTGAAGTTGACGGGGATCGCGGCGCACCTGCCTGTCAGGGCATTGTAAGAGGAAGCGTTGTAACCCCGCGACCTCATCGCCATGCTGACAATTGAAGGCGGCTGCGCTAAATAATGCCGCCCAGTCGGCGCTGTTATGCAGCAAGGCCTCCGGCTGCCCATCGGTTAACAGAAGCGTGCTGAGCAAGGCGGACGGCGTTAACTGGCGAAACTCCATCACGTAGAGCAGCGCGCCGGGAACGGCAAGCTGTTGTAATGTTGCAAGGAGCCCGGGATCTTCCGGCAGCAGACGATGCAGGGCGTTATTAAGCCAGATAATGTCCGCCGAGTGAGCGTGCGCCGCCAGCGTGTCTGCATTCCAGAGGGACAGACGGGCGCCAGGCCAGGGGGCGAGCCTCTGCCGGGCGCTCAGCAGCATCTCCTGGCTCTGCTCAAGCCCGACATACTCAATCTGTCCGGCGTTGAGCTGTGCTAACAGCGATTCTGCGGCGCGGCCGGTGCGGGTTCCCACCTCAAGCAGGCGTACCGGGCGCTGTAAGCGCTGTGCAAGCTGTTGGCAAATTGTCGCCAGTTCCTGAATATACGGGGCGCTGGCCGGATGGTTGAAGGCCAGGCTTTCCGGCGACCACTGCGCGTCGTTCAGTAACGACAGTTCGTCGCGGGCGCCGCGAAGAATTTGCGATAACGTTAAGTCATGTCCGCTGAAATGCGGGTGCTCATTCTCGCGTTCTTCACCAGCGCAGACCTGATAACCTTCAGCAGCGGGCTTCAGTCGCTGTTGTGTCACCAGAAATGCTAACCAGCGTTCCACCACGGCCTGCCAGCGCGGCTGGATAGCGAGTGAGTTCATCAGGGGGAGAGGATCGGCGCCAGCGGTGTGACCCGGCTTCAGTTTTAACAGGCGATGCTGAAGGAAATCGGCTACCTGTTCTGCGGAGATCTCTGGCGAGATGGCGCAACAGGGCAACGTTCCCGCAAGCGTGTGCCACACCTGCGGCAGTGCCGGGTCCCGATGATCGGTAACGCAAAAAGCCTCGCCCTGAGGAACAACGTATGCCGCCAGCGTTTTTTCTTTTTCGCCGATCGCCAGAACGGTTGCTTGTTTCACCCCCGCCAGCTGGCTGAGCGCGCTTTCGATTTCGCCCAGCTCGATGCGATATCCTCCGACTTTGACCTGCTTGTCGCGACGACCGAGGAACTCTATTGTGCCGTCTGGCCAGTAGCAGCCGAGATCGCCGGTGCGATACCAGCGCTCGTCCGGGAGCGTCAAAAATTGCTGCTCGCTGCGCAGGGGATCGTTGAAATAGCCTTCCGCGACCCCGATGCCGCCAATCCATAATTCACCCGGCACCCAGTCAGGGCAGTCCCGGCCCCGTTCATCCACCACCCGGTAGCGTTGGTTGGTTAGCGGAAAACCGTAAGGGATGGAGCGCCAGTGGGCGGGGACGTCGTGAATTTCGCAGGCGTTAGACCAGATAGACGCCTCGGTGGCGCCGCCCATCGCGATAAATTGTCCTTGTGGCCGGAAGGCCCGATAACGGGCGGGGAGGTCAAGCCCGATCCAGTCGCCGGAAAGCATCACTGCGCGCAGGTTTTCCGGCGTGGCGTCGGCGAAACCTTCACACCAGGTCAGCAGCATATCGAACAGCGCCGGGACGCTGTTCCAGAGCGTGACCTGATGGCGCTGGATCAGCTCACACCATGCGTGAGGATCGCGCCGTTGATTTTCCATCACCATCACCAGCGCGCCGCCCGCGCGCAGTACGCCAAAAATGTCGTAAACCGATAAATCAAAATGCAGGGCGGAGAGGGCCAGCACCCTGTCATGTGGGCCAACCTGATAGCGGGTATTGATATCGCAACAGGTGTTGAGCGCTCCCTGGTGAGAAATGACTACCCCTTTCGGCGTGCCGGTAGAGCCGGAGGTGTAGATTATGTAGGCCGGTTGCGTGGGGGCGCGTACCACCGGGTTGACGATCGGCTCCGCCTCAATGGCCTGCTGCCAGGCAAGGACGGGAATATCGTCTGACCCGGCGCTGGCGTCGTGCTGGCAAATGAGCACCAGCCGGACGCTGGCGTCAGTGTAGATTTTCTCGCGCCGTGCGGCAGGCTGGTCCAGCGAAACCGGAACGTAAACCGCCCCGGCCAGCAGGACGGCCAGAACCGCAACAAGTTGTCCTGCGCCTTTCGACATCGTGATAGCCACATTATCGCCGGGCTGAACCCCGCACTCGATTAACCTGCCTGCGCAACGGCGGGCATAGTCTGTCAGCTCATGATAATTCCACTGATAACGCATGTCCGTTACCGCCAGCGCCTGCGGCTGTTGCAGAGCGATACGGAAAATGCCTTCATGCAGCAAACCTTCGGGAATGGGGGCGCCGGTGGCGTTGATCCGTTCGCGTATCGCGCGCTGGCTGGCGGGCATCATATCTGCGAACGGCTTTTGCCAGGCGCTTTCGTCATCGCAGAGTTGGTTAATCAACTGGCAGTAGGCGTCGAACAATGTTTCGACTAACGCCGGAGGGAACAGCGCGTCGTTGCTGTCCCATTGTAGCCAGACCTCGCCGTGATGCTCGAACGCCAGATGATCTATCCAGACCTGCGGCGTTTGCGAGATGCCCCATTCCGGCTCGCCCAACGGCGATTCTGCGCGGCTGCTGTAGAGAGAACGCCCCAGATTGCTGGTAAATACCACCGGGGCGCCGTGGGGGTAGCGCTGCTGGCGTTTGAGTTCACGGAGTAATTCGACGCCGGACCAGTGGCGATGCTCCCAGTCCTCCGTAAACGTGAGCTGGTTTTTACGCGCCAGGTTGCTGACGGTATCGCCATCGCAGGCGGTATCCAGCAGAAGAATATTGGTGAAGTCGGCAAGCATCGCGCCAACCGCCGGGTGCAGCGGCTGGCGGTCGAATAAGGTGATGTTAAGCAGCAGACGCGTCAGGCCGCCCCAGCGAGCCAGCACGGCAGAAAAACAGGTCGCCAGCGCCATTGTCGGCGTCACGCCATACTCGCCGGCCCGGTTGCTAAAGGCGTGCCAGCGTGTTGCCGGGACAATCATGCGGCGTCGGGTATTACGGACTTCACGTAGCGTGGCGGGTTCGCAGGCCAGCGGCAAGACGGGCGCGGGGGGAAGCGTCGATGCTTTCGCCAGCCAGTAAGCGCGCGCGTCGTCTCTCAGTGGTTGATTGATCTTCTGCTGGTGCAGCAAATACGAGCGGAAATCATAGCGGGTGTCGATAGCCGGCAGCGATTCTCCGGCCAGCAGGGCGTTAAGCTCATCGAAGAAAAGCGTAAAGCTGGAGGCATCCATAATCAGCAGGTCAATATTGACATGGAGGCGGTGGTGATTGTCCGGCAAGAGCGTCAGCTGAAAATCAAACGTTTCGCCGATTTCCACGCGTAAAAGACGGTGGCTCAGGCGCTGGCGCAGTGCGTCCAGATAGGCCTGGCGGCTTTCAGCGTCGTTATGGCGTAAATCATGAACGGTGACGCCGTTCCAGTAAGGTTGCGGTAGCCAGACCTGCTGCCCGTCGGGGCGAAAGGCGATATGCAGCATTGGGTGGCGTTGCAGCAAGGTCGTGATGGCCTGCTCCAGCTGCGACGCCGTCAGACAATGGCCTTCAAACTCCTGATACAGGTGGCAACCCACGCCGCCAAGCTTCTGCCCCGGCATGCGGCCCGTCAGGTAGGCGTGCTGTACTGGCGTCAATGGGAAGGGGGTACTTTCGGTCATGTTCGGCCAGGATGATTCGTCGGGCGGCGTTTCTTCTTCCGCGTTCTCAGGCGACCGGCTGAGCATTAACTGGTTCCATGCCGCCAGCGTGGGGGCGGCATACAGCTCGCGAAGGGTAAGGCGGTAGCCATTTTTACGAAACCAGTGTAACCATCTCATCAATCTTATGGAATCCAGGCCGGCCTGGATCAGGTTGCTCTCTTCATGTAACTGCTGCGGCGTTAAATTCAGTTCCTGTATGAGCCGCTCGCGTAATTGTTGGTAATCAGCCGCGTGGCGGTTGTCCGGTAACAGCGAATCCTGAGATGGTGCGCCAGAAATCATTCTTCCTCCTGATGGCACGTCTTACCGAAAAGCATTGCTCATATGAGAATAATAATTATTAACAATTGGATGCTACCCGAAACGGGTTTATTTATGCCCCTTTCGGGTTGGTAACAGGCGGAAAGAACAGAGGCCCGGATGGGGTATCCGGGCCTCTGTCAGGGAGGAGTTTAGGGGGGCGCGACCCCGGTTACATCACGCGTTTAAAGGTCGAAGGGGTTACGCCAAACTGTTTCTGGAAGGCGGCAGAGAAATGGCTGGCGTTGGCATAGCCCAGATCGGCCGCCACCGTCATGACGGAGGTATTGCCGTTGGCCAGGCGTCTTCTGGCTTCCTGCATTCGTTCAGCCTGAAACAGGCCATAGACGCTGTTGTTGAACAGAACGCGGAAGCCTCGCTTAATTTTGAGAACGCTCAGACCGGACTCTCTGGCCAGCTCCGCGACGCCCGGCGCTTGCGTCAGATCAGCCAGCAGCAGATCCTTCGCCCGCAGCAGTTTCTGGCGTTCCATCGGGTTGAAGTGGCAGGAGAGGCAACTGGCGTCTTCGCGATGTTCATCCAGCACCAGACTGAGCATGACCAGACTTTGCCCCTGCAACCATAGCGTCGACGGCTTTTGTTCATGACTGAAGCCGCCGTGCATGCGCATCAGCGCGTGACGCAAGGCCTGAGCCGTTAAGTGGGTTTCAGCATTACAACGCTGCTGCTGGCAACAGCAGTGGGAGTCGATCTTATTCTTAATGACCGCGCTAATATCCGGCACCCACAGCGCGAGGGTTTCAGGGCTGAAGGAGAGGGTAATGCTCTCGAATCGGCCACAATAGGAGGCGCTGCCGCGGCAGTCTGGCGTATGGGTAATGTAATGGCGATTGCGCGCAAGCTCCCAGTCGGTGCGGCGCCTGAGTCCCTGAATCGCAAAGCGCGATGTGCCTTCCAGGATGCACGAGAAGTTAATCCTGCCCAGATCGTCGTGTAGCTGCAACGTCTCAGGCCGCGCAAAATGGCCCCTCCAGAGCAAAATATCCATACCTTCCTGCAACGAACAGCGCAGCAGTTCACACTGAGCAGGAATATTGCCATCGTTTGCAGGTTTCCCGACCACCAACTGGTGAATAGAGATTTCAGATTGCGTTTGCGGTGACTCCGTCATGACCTGGTTATCTCCCTGTGGCTTAGACCAATGCGGGCATATACCCGTCATATTTCAAGTTGCATGTGCGTTGGCTACGCTCACTCACCCCAGTCACTTACTTCTGTAAGCTCCTGGGGCTTCCCTCGCTTGCCGCCTTCCTGCAACTCGAACTATTTAGGGTATAAATAGAACCGAATGGGGTAGATGAGTTATTGATAATGGTTATTATTCACATTAATTCTCAGAACGCCACCCTGAATTGTCGTTTTTGGCGTCCGTAAAAATTCATCAGGAAATTCAGTTACTCCCATGTCATCTCAATCATCCAATACTGAATCGCTGTCCCGATTTCCTCTCTGGCAGGTGATTACACCGGTTCGCAGGAAGGTTATTTTAGCTATGGCGCTGGCGGGGCTGGCGGCATTAACCAGCCTGGGGGCGCTCCTTTTTCTGGCGTGGAGCCTGCGTGACATTCGCGCGACGCCTGACGCTATTCCGGCCTGGCCGCTGGGCGGCGTGATCGGCTGCGTGGTCTTAACTTTTGTTCTGCGCTTACAGGCGTTCAACACCTCTCATTACGCGGCTTTTCATCTGGAGAACATTCTGCGCAGCAGGTTAGCCCGTAAAGCATTGCAGCTTCCGCCTGGTGTGTTACAGCAAATGGGTAGCGGGTCAGTGGCGAAAGTGATGCTGGATGACGTGAAGTCGTTACATATCTTTGTGGCTGACAGCACGCCGCTCTATGCCCGCGCGATCATCATGCCGCTGGCGACAATCGTTATCTTGTTCTGGCTGGACTGGCGGCTGGCAATCGCGACGCTGGGGGTACTGGCGTTTGGATCGGTTGTTCTCGTGCTCGCCCGCCAGCGTTCGGAAGATATGGCTCAGCGTTATCATAAGGCGCGCGAGCAGGTCAGTGCGGCGGTTATTGAGTTCGTGCAGGCCATGCCCGTGGTGAGAACGTTTGATAGCGGCAGCACCAGTTTTTTGCGCTATCAACGCGCCCTTGAAGAGTGGGTCGATGTGCTCAAAACCTGGTATCGCAAAGCCGGTTTTTCAGCGCGTTTTTCCTTCTCGATTCTGAATCCTCTCCCGACCCTGTTTGTCCTGATCTGGTCGGGATACGGCCTGTTGCACTATGGCAGTCTCGATTTTATCGCGTGGGTGGCCGTTTTACTGCTGGGCAGCGGAATGGCCGAAGCCGTAATGCCAATGATGATGCTCAATAACCTGGTCGCGCAAACGCGTTTAAGCATTCAGCGTATTTATCAGGTTCTCGCGATGCCGGAGTTATCGCTGCCGCAGTCTGACCAGCAGCCGCAAGAGGCGAGCATTACCTTTGAGCAGGTGAGCTTTCATTATCCGCAAGCGCGTACTGGCGCCGCGTTGCAGGAGGTGAGCTTTCATGTGCCTGCCGGGCAAATTGTGGCGCTGGTCGGGCCAAGCGGCGCCGGAAAAAGCACCGTGGCGCGCTTGCTGCTGCGTTATGCCGACCCGGACAAAGGCCATATCCGTATTGGCGGCGTGGATCTGCGTGATATGCAGACGGACACCCTGATGAAGCAACTCTCGTTTGTGTTTCAGGACAACTTCCTTTTTGCCGACACGATAGCCAATAACATTCGTCTGGGCGCGCCGGATACGCCGCTGGAGGCGGTAATAGCGGCGGCCAGAGTGGCGCAGGCCCATGATTTTATTAGCGCGCTGCCAGAAGGTTACAACACGCGAGTCGGGGAGCGCGGGGTATTTCTCTCCGGCGGCCAGCGGCAGCGCATCACTATCGCCCGGGCGCTTTTGCAGGATCGCCCCATCCTGGTGCTTGATGAGGCGACGGCGTTTGCTGACCCGGAAAACGAAGCGGCGCTTATCAAAGCGCTCGCGGCGGCCATGCGCGGCCGGACGGTCATCATGGTCGCGCATCGTCTCTCAATGGTGACTCAGGCCGATGTGATATTGCTGTTTTCCGACGGACAGCTCAGGGAAATGGGGAACCATACGCAACTGTTGGCGCAGGGCGGCCTGTATCAACGGCTCTGGCAACACTATCAGCAGGCGCAGCATTGGGTGCCGGGTGGAACACAGGAAGAGGTGGTGGAAAATGAAAGACAATAATCCTGCGGATAACCTGGCCTGGCGCGTCATCTGGCGCCAGCTTATCTCCAGCGTTGGCAGTCAGGCCAGGATGCTGCGGCGCAGTATGCTGGCGCTGTTGCTGGCGGCATTCATGCAGGGGATCGCTTTTGCCTGTCTTTATCCAATCATTGATGCGCTGTTACGGGGAGACGCGCCGCAACTTCTTAACTGGGCTATGGCCTTCAGCGTTGCCGCGATTGTGACGCTGGCGCTACGCTGGTATGGCCTGGGCTTTGAATACCGTGGTCATCTGGCGCAGGCCACCCATGAGTTGCGCCTGCGACTTGGCGAGCAGTTACGCCGCGTGCCGCTGGAGAAGCTCCAGCGCGGCAGGGCGGGCGAAATGAACGCCTTGCTGCTGGGCAGCGTGGATGAAAACCTTAATTATGTTATTGCGATAGCCAATATTTTGCTGCTCACCATTGTCACGCCGCTGACGGCGTCGCTGGCGACATTGTGGATAGACTGGCGGCTGGGGCTGGTGATGTTGCTGATCTTCCCTCTGCTGGTGCCGTTTTATTACTGGCGCCGCCCGGCGATGCGGCGACAAATGCAGACGCTGGGGGAAGCGCACCAGCGTCTGAGCGGCGATATCGTTGAATTTGCTCAGGGGATGATGGTATTGCGCACCTGCGGCAGCGATGCCGATAAAAGCCGGGCGCTGCTGGCGCATTTCAATGCGCTGGAAAACTTACAGACCCGCACTCACCGTCAGGGCGCTGGCGCGACGATGCTGATCGCCAGCGTCGTGGAGTTGGGCCTACAGGTGGTGGTGTTATCCGGGATCGTCTGGGTGGTGACGGGCACTCTGAACCTCGCCTTTCTGATTGCCGCCGTCGCGATGATTATGCGCTTTGCAGAACCGATGGCGATGTTTATCAGCTACACCTCGGTTGTGGAACTGATCGCCAGCGCCCTGCAACGGATTGAGCAGTTTATGGCGGTAGCGCCGCTTCCCGTCGCAGCGCAAAGCGAGATGCCGGAACGTTATGATATCCGCTTTGACAACGTCAGCTATCGCTACGAAGAAGGCGACGGCCACGCGCTTAATCATGTTTCTTTGACGTTCCCGGCAGCCAGTATGAGCGCGCTGGTGGGTGCCTCCGGCGCAGGCAAAACCACGGTCACTAAACTGTTAATGCGTTATGCCGATCCGCAGCAAGGGCAGATTTCTATTGGCGGCGTCGATATTCGCCGCCTGACGCCGGAACAGCTCAATAGCCTGATTTCTGTTGTTTTCCAGGATGTCTGGCTGTTTGATGACACGCTGCTGGCGAATATCCGTATCGCGCGCCCACAGGCGACGCGACAGGAGGTGGAAGAGGCCGCCCGCGCGGCGCAGTGCCTTGAGTTTATTTCCCGTCTTCCGCAAGGCTGGCTGACGCCAATGGGGGAGATGGGCGGCCAGCTATCGGGCGGCGAGCGCCAGCGGATTTCCATTGCCAGAGCGTTATTGAAAAACGCGCCGGTCGTCATTCTCGATGAACCGACCGCCGCGCTGGATATTGAAAGCGAGCTGGCGGTGCAAAAAGCGATCGATAACCTGGTTCACAACCGGACGGTGATTATCATCGCTCACCGTTTATCCACCATCGCCGGGGCCGGAAACATTCTGGTGATGGAAGAGGGACAGGTGGTGGAGCAGGGTACTCATGCGCAATTGATCTCCCGTCATGGACGTTATCAGGCGCTGTGGCAGGCGCAAATGGCCGCGCGCGTGTGGCGCGACGAAGAGGTTTCCGCGTCTGGAGAGTGGGTGCATGAGTGATGTTCAGTCGAATGTGAAACCGCTGACGTTGACGACCGGGCGGGTGATTTTTGCTATTGCCGGCGTCTATGTGACGCAGAGCCTGGTATCGGCGCTGTCTATGCAGTCCTTACCCGCGCTGGTGCGCGCTGCTGGCGGCTCGCTGGCGCTTGCCGGTGCGACAACCCTGTTCATGCTGCCCTGGGCGCTGAAGTTTATTTGGGCGCCGTGGATCGAGCGCTGGCGGCTTCCGCCCGGTAGCCAGGAACGCCGTTCGCGGATGTTAATCCTGCGTGGTCAGGTCGCGCTAGCGGCGATCCTGATGATTGCCGCAGCGATTGGCTGGTTTGGGCGAGAAGGGGGATTTCCCGATACGCAAATCGTCGCGTTATTTGTTCTGTTTATGGTGGCAGGCACGGTCGCCTCCACCATTGATATCGCCAGCGACGGCTTTTGCGTCGATCAACTGACCCGCGCGGGTTACGGCTGGGGAAACAGCGTGCAGGTTGGCGGCAGCTATCTGGGAATGATGTGCGGCGGCGGGGTGTTTCTGATGCTGTCGGCAGCATCCGGCTGGCCTGTCGCCATGCTGATGATGGCGGTGCTGATTATGGCGCTGTCACTCCCGCTGTGGCGCATTACGGAGCCGACGCGAACAGCGACTATCCCGCATGTTCCGGCGTTAGGTTATGCGCTAAGGAGGAAACAGGCACGCCTGGGCTTACTGCTGGTATTGATGCTGAATTCAGGCATGCGGTTTGTGCTGCCTCTCCTGGCGCCGCTGTTGTTGGATCATGGGTTGAGCATGTCCGCGTTGGGCGCGCTGTTTAGCGGCGGCAATATTGCAGCGGGCATAGCAGGAACGCTGGCTGGCGGATTGCTGATGAAATACACCTCACCCGGCAGAGCGCTGTTGACGGCTTATGGCGTCCAGGGGATCGCGCTGCTGGCGGTGGTGATGACGCTCATGATGGCGCCGGGTCATCTGCTGCTGCCGATTCTCCAGTGTCTGGTCATTGTCCAGTCCATTTCGCTGGCCTGCGCGCTGGTCTGTCTTTACGCCACGCTGATGTCGCTTTCATCGCCTTTGCAGGCCGGTGTCGACTTCACCCTCTTTCAATGTACTGACGCGGCAATCGCCATTCTGGCAGGCGTTATCGGCGGCGTTGTTGCTCAACATTTTGGCTATGCGGCCTGCTTCCTGTTTGCCGGGGCATTCACGTTGCTGGCGGCGTGGGTTGCTTATATCCGGCTGCATTCGGCAAGAGAACTGATGACCAGCGCAATTGATTGATCCGGGAATAACACAGAGAGGTAAGGGATGAAAATCAGTGAATTTCTACACCTGGCGTTACCAGAGGAACAATGGCTGCCGACGATTTCTGGCGTTTTACGCCAGTTCGCAGAAGAAGAGTGTTATGTCTATGAGCGTCAACCCTGTTGGTATTTAGGCAAAGGGTGCCAGGCACGGTTGCACATTAATGCCGACGGAACGCAGGCGACATTTATTGATGATACCGGGGAGCAACAATGGGCGGTGGATTCCATTGCCGACTGCGCGCGTCGTTTTATGGCGCATCCTCAGGTGAAAGGACGTCGGGTATATGGACAGGTCGGGTTCAACTTTGCGGCGCATGCGCGGGGGATTACCTTTGACGCCGGGGAGTGGCCGCTGCTGACGTTAACCGTTCCCCGTGAAGAACTTATTTTTGAAAAGGGAAATGTCACCGTTTATGCGGACTCCGCCGACGGGTGCCGACGTTTGTGCGAGTGGGTAAAAGAGGCCAGTACAACGACGCAGAACGCACCACTGGCGGTGGATACCGCCCTCAATGGCGAGGCGTATAAACAACAGGTTGCGCGCGCCGTTGCGGAGATCCGCCGTGGCGAGTATGTCAAAGTGATTGTCTCGCGCGCCATTCCCCTGCCATCGCGGATTGATATGCCCGCCACGCTGTTATACGGGCGGCAGGCAAATACACCTGTGCGGTCGTTTATGTTCCGTCAGGAAGGACGCGAAGCGCTGGGCTTTAGCCCGGAACTGGTGATGTCAGTGACGGGCAATAAAGTGGTCACTGAACCGCTTGCGGGCACCCGCGATCGCATGGGAAACCCGGAGCATAATAAGGCGAAAGAGGCAGAACTGCTGCACGACAGTAAAGAGGTGCTTGAGCATATCCTTTCGGTCAAAGAAGCTATTGCTGAACTGGAGGCCGTTTGCCAGCCGGGCAGCGTGGTGGTTGAAGATTTAATGTCGGTTCGCCAGCGCGGCAGCGTTCAGCATCTGGGGTCTGGCGTGAGCGGTCAGCTTGCGGAAAACAAGGATGCCTGGGATGCGTTTACCGTGCTGTTTCCGTCGATTACCGCCTCAGGTATCCCTAAAAATGCTGCTCTGAACGCGATTATGCAAATTGAGAAGACGCCGCGAGAGCTTTATTCCGGCGCAATCCTGCTGCTGGACGATACGCGCTTTGATGCGGCGCTAGTTCTGCGTTCCGTATTTCAGGACAGCCTGCGCAGCTGGATACAGGCGGGGGCGGGAATCATCGCGCAATCTATGCCGGAACGCGAACTGACGGAAACCCGGGAGAAATTAGCGAGCATTGCGCCCTATTTAATAGCGGCAGAGCAGGGGTAGTCGGGTGAGATTGCCCGCCCTGGCAGTCAGCGGCTGGTTATTAATGTGAAGTGCAGCGTTATGAAAAAAATCCACGCCAGAGCGTGGATTTTTGTTATTCGTGAAAGGTGTCTCTTTCACGAAGATGGGTCAATGACGAGTAAAGCTTCCGTTCATGAATACCCGTTTCGGGCAGATTTATGCTCATTGCGGAGAATCTTCACTCAAAAACGGTGAGTGGAAATCTACTGACAAAATCGTATGATGCAGGTAAAGATACTCGAATATGCTGTACGCATCTGCAAGATGTGCTCAGGATAAATAAAATACACTGCGAAAGTTGAGGTTGTGCTAATGGAATTTGAGGCGGAACAAGTAACCTTTGAGAGAAAGATAAGACGTTATCTCTCCGCTAGCGTGAAGCGGCAGGTAGCTATATTGAGCGGCTATCGATGCTCGTTTCCAGGTTGTGATCAAAACCTCATGCTTCAGGATTCATCATTTATTGGTGAAATAGCTTCGATTGAAGCCATTCACTCTCACGGACCAAGACACAACCCTTCTAAAAATGCAGACCAACTATTTCAAATAGAAAACTATCTTCTGTTGTGCCCGAATCATCATGCGATTATTGACAGACAGCCGGAAATATATTCGACTGAGTGGCTAAGAAAGGCCAGGAAAGAACATTTAAATAAAATATCAGAAATAGTGTCTGCCTCTAAGTGTGTAGCAGAGGTCAAGCTGGATGAGCAGGTCGAAATCTCTTTAGAGGAAGCAATAGGTGTCTGGAAAGTAAATCGTGAAAATGCATCCGAGGAATTCTGGCAAACTCTTCTACAAAAATGTCCTGCTGTATTATCACAGATATTTCCACAAAGTATGTTTCAGTTAGGCAGTAAATGCTATGTTGGTGGAAAATCGATAAACAATTCGGGTGGTAATCTTGTCGATTTTATCTACGCAAGCAGGCTGACTGGAAATATAGTATTGGTCGAAATAAAGACCCCAAAGACGATATTACTGGGGAGAAGATATAGAACTAATGCCTATTCAATTAGCGAAGAACTATCTGGGGCGTTTGTTCAGGTGTTAAATTATAAAGACCAATTAATGAAGGAATATTTCAAACTAAGTGAAGGTAACGGAGGTGATTCATTTTCGGCATTCAATCCTAAATGCTTAATTGTTATTGGTACACTTGAGTCGGAGCTTAAAAATAATAGTCAATACAAATCATTTGAGCTATTCAGAAATAGTATGACAAACGTTGAGATTGTCACTTATGACGAGCTATTTCAAAAGGCTCAAGACATTCTGGATATGATCAAATAACATGTAATATCGTTTTTAGCCGACTTCCGCCTGTCATTGCGGACAAGAAGCCTCATACAAAGGATAATTTATAACTACAACCACTTAAGGCGTCTACAAAATGGGTGGCTATTCAGATTATACCACCGCTATACTCAGTTCCGATCGCGCTTCCATGATATCAACGGATACGCTTTAAATAAAAAATCCACGCAATTGCGTGGATTTTATGGGTTTTTGTGGACTTTACGAGGTTTATTGAAACCTCATAAGGCAACAATTAGACGTTGAACAAGAAGTTCATCACATCGCCGTCTTTAACGATGTAGTCTTTGCCTTCCGCACGCATCTTACCGGCTTCTTTCGCGCCTTGTTCACCTTTGTACGTGATGAAGTCGTCGAAAGCGATGGTCTGCGCACGAATAAAGCCTTTCTCAAAATCAGTGTGAATTTTACCCGCAGCCTGCGGTGCGGTTGCGCCGACAGGAATCGTCCACGCGCGTACTTCTTTCACACCAGCGGTAAAATAAGTTTGCAGATTCAGCAGCTTGTAGCCCGCACGAATAACGCGGTTGAGACCCGGTTCTTCAATACCCAGCTCAGCCATAAACTCGTCACGGTCAGCATCGTCGAGTTCTGCGATGTCGGCCTCGATAGCGGCACAAACCGGAACCACGACAGAGCCTTCTGCATCGGCAATGGCGCGAACCTGATCCAGGTACGGGTTATTTTCGAAGCCATCTTCGTTGACGTTAGCGATATACATGGTCGGCTTCAGCGTCAGGAAGCTCAGATAGCGGATCGCCGCTTTATCTTCGTCTGTCAGATCCAGTGAGCGCAGCATGCCGGCGTTTTCCAGGTGCGGCAGGCATTTTTCCAGCGCGGCCAGCTCAGCTTTCGCGTCTTTATCGCCACCTTTGGCTTTCTTCTGCACGCGGTGAATGGCGCGTTCACAGGTATCAAGGTCGGACAGCGCCAGCTCGGTGTTGATAACGTCAATATCTTCCGCCGGGTTTACTTTCCCCGCAACGTGGATGATGTTGTCGTTTTCAAAGCAGCGTACTACGTGACCAATCGCTTCGGTTTCACGGATGTTTGTCAGGAACTGGTTACCCAGGCCTTCGCCTTTCGACGCGCCTTTTACCAGACCGGCAATGTCGACGAACTCCATAGTGGTAGGGAGAATGCGCTGCGGCTTGACAATCTCAGCCAGTTTGTCCAGACGCGGATCGGGCATCGGCACTACACCGGTATTTGGCTCGATGGTGCAGAACGGGAAGTTTGCCGCTTCAATACCGGCTTTAGTCAGGGCGTTGAACAGGGTGGATTTCCCGACGTTGGGCAAACCAACGATACCGCATTTGAATCCCATGATTTAAATCACCTTAATATCTTGATAATCAACCTGTTGTAGAAAACAGATTGTAGAAAAGTAAACAACTTTGCCTATTATACACAGCGCGCGGCAAAAATGCCGCACATCACTGCTTATTGTGCTTTAAAGGCATGTAATCGGTTCGTCGCTTTGGTTAACCCTTCTTTGAACCAGACTTCAGTACAACGCGCCGCTTCGTCAATGGCGTCGTCAATTAACTTTTGTTCCGACATCGGCGGTTTACCCAGAACAAAACCGACAACTTTATTTTTATCGCCCGGATGACCAATTCCGACACGTAAGCGATGAAAGTTAGGGTTATTACCCAGTTTGTTGATGATGTCTTTCAGGCCATTATGACCACCGTGTCCGCCGCCTAACTTAAATTTCGCGACGCCAGGGGGGAGATCCAGTTCGTCGTGGGCAACCAGAATCTCATCGGGCATGATGCGGTAAAAACTGGCCATCGCGCCGACGGCTTTACCGCTCAGATTCATAAACGTGGTCGGCACCAGCAGGCGAACATCTTCCCCTTCGAGGGTCACTCTGGAGGTGTAACCGAAGAATTTCGGCTCTTCACGCAGAGGCGCGCGTAGTCGCTCTGCCAGTAAATCGACGTACCATGCGCCCGCATTATGGCGTGTCGCCGCGTATTCTGCGCCGGGGTTCGCCAGGCCGACAATCAATTTAATCGTCACGTTTTTTGTCCTGAGTGTGTCCATAACTGGCGCGTAGTTTACTGTCTGCGGCCGCGCTTGACAAAAAACAGCGTGGATTGCGCCGGAAGCTGAATAATTGCCTGTTTGAACTATTGGAAAGTCAAGCTGTTCATAGGGTTATTTGTAAAGTTTTGTTGAATAACAGGTTGTAATTGTGATCGCCCACGCACTCATAAAGCACAGTGTTGTCTATACTTTACACATAAGGATTAGGGGTATTCCCTGAAACAACCCAAAAGTTCCGGAGGTGACATATGAAACGCAAAAACGCTTCGTTACTCGGTAACGTGCTCATGGGGTTGGGGTTAGTGGTCATGGTGGTTGGTGTTGGTTATTCTATTTTAAACCAGTTACCGCAGTTTAACCTGCCACAATTTTTTGCACATGGTGCGGTGCTGAGCATCTTTGTCGGTGCCATTCTCTGGCTGGCAGGCGCCCGCGTTGGTGGGCATGAACAGGTGAGCGATCGTTACTGGTGGGTTCGCCACTACGACAAACGTTGCCGCCGTAACGACAATCGCCGTCACAGCTAAGGTATCGCGTCGGTTTAAGACCAGTCAGCGTTGAACTGACTGGTCATTGTCTTAACCATTCTCACTCGTTTTTTCTGACGAGCGTCTCTTTAATCGGCGTAAAATCAGCAGCAATGCCAGCATAATGACCAGATAACTCATTACGTAATGGCCCTGATGCTTTCGCTGTTCAAGCGCCGGATCGGCAGCCCATGCCAGAAAAGCCGTAACGTCCCGCGCGTACTGCTCTTCGGTTTCTGGTATATCGTCCTTTTCTGACCAGTTGATCTCCCCATCAGACAACGGCTTCGGCATGTTAATTATGCCGCCGGGAGCGTATCGGTTTGCCTTCATTTCCGGGTCGTCAGGCAGATAACCGGTCAACAGGGCATAGACGTAATCCGCCCCCTGATCGGTATAGGGCAAGAAGGCATCGAACAGAAATTGCGGGAACCCCCGGTCGTATGTTCTGGCGCGAACGATATAGGTTAAATCGACGGGAAGGGCGCCATTATTAAGATATCTTGCTTCCTGATCGTTAAGGTAGGGTGAGACAAACGTATCATTGAGATTGCCTTCCCGCTCGCCGGGTTGACCATCATCCTGAATGTCGGGAAAGACGTAACCGCTGGCAAGACGCTTTGCCTCTGTGAGCGAGAGTTCGGGCCCGCCTGGCTTTGTCAGGGTGCGAAAATTAAGATGAACCATCCCGTGGCAGGCGCGGCATTTCTCTTCGTAGACCTGTAAACCGCGCCGCAGTTGTTCTTTATCATAGTGGCCCGTTATGCCGCTAAAACTCCACGCCTGGCGAGGTGGCGTCTCTTGCGCACAGACAGCGCTGGCGCCCAGAATGCACAGCCATAAAACGCTATATCTTACTAATCCCTTCATGGCGGTTAATCCTGCTTTTCCAGAAAACGTCGGCAGGGCAGTACGATGACAAACCATCCGAAGTAAACCAGCGTTGAAAGTTGCGATGCCGCGCGTATCCAGCCCTCTTCATTACTGAAACCGTCAGGCAGGTCGGGGCCGACCAGCGCTTTTGAACCCAGCCATCCTAAAAAGAATGCATTAGCAACCCAGAGCCAAAAACCACATTTAACGAGCTTGCTGTAATTGCGAAAGCGGGCGCGTGAAGTGTCGAGCCAGGGGAGAAAATAAAAAATCAGCACTGAAGCACACATGGCGACTATCCCGAGAAGTTCGTTTGGGAAGCAGCGCAAAATGGAAAAGAACGGCAAAAAATACCACTCAGGCGCCACGACAGCGGGCGTTACGGTGGGATCTGCCGGGATAAAATTATCGGCGCTGCTGAGATAGTGCGGGGCAAAGAATAAAAACCAGGCGAACAGCATCATGAAAAGAGTGAGCTTGATGGCATCACTGTCGGTGATTTTATAATCGAAAAACAGTTTCCGGGACTCGCTCTGCGTAAATGTCTTTTTCATTGCCTGCGCAAATGCGGACTGCACGGTGCGGATATGCCATATCGTTCCCCCGACAATGACGAAGGGGATAATAAAATGAAGCACATAAAACCGGCCTAATGTGGGTGTTCCTGGAGCATACCCGCCGACTAAAAACGAATACAACGTATCTCCCACCCACGGGATCGCACGAGTGAATCCGGTAATAACGGTGGCGGCCCAGTAGCTTTTTTGCCCCCAAATCAGGCTATATCCCAGAAATGCGGTGATCATCAGTAACACGTATAACGTCACGCTTATCATCCACATTTTGAGATAAGGCTTTCGGTACACGTTGTAATACATGGCGCGGAAGATGTGCAGGTAACAGGCGAAGAAAAATAGCGATGCGCCAATAGAATGCGCGTTGCGCACCAGTTCGCCGTGTCTCACGGATCGCATAATATGAATGATTGAATCAAAGGCCAGCCCTTCCGTGGGTACATAAAACATCGCCAGAACGAGACCAGAAAGGATTTGTACTCCGAGCATCACCAGCAGAATGATCCCGACGGCAAAAACCCAGACGCCTGCGACCGTACGAGGGAAGGGAATACGCCACACTCGCTCTCGTCGGGGTATGGATAGATGTTCTGCCGCCATTTCAGACTTCCTTCGCGCCGATACGCACCGTCAGGCCATCGGGATGAAACGCGTAATCGGGGATTGCGAGATTCGCCGTAGCGGGCCCCCGCGTGACGCGCCCTGAAGTGTCAAACTCCGAGCCATGACAAGGGCATACCCAGCCTTGCCCACCGGGTTTGGCATTGGGCACACAGCCTGCGTGGGGGCAGTAACCTTGAATGACCAGCCACTGCGGATACTCTGTCTTGATACGTTCGCCGTCAGCCTGCGGATCGATAAAACGATGGACATCCGCCTGCTGCGCTGAGCGAATTTCCTCCGGGGTACGGTGATGAATAAGGATAAGCTTTCCCTGCCAGACTCTTTTCACCGTCTGACCGACGGCAACCCCGGCGAGAGAGACATCGACAGGTTCGTTTTCCGCTACGGTTTTATCATCCGGCCCCAGTGCGGAGATGAGCGGCCAGACGGCGGCGGTGACACCCGCAGCCCCGACAAATTTTGTGAGTTTACACAGGCATTCTCGCCGCTGTACCTGAACGTCTTCATTGCTCTGCTTTTTATCCGCCACCGTGCGCCCCTCACCATTTTCGCGTATCTGGATTACTGTTTCTCAATGCGTGTATAAATGTCCTGGAAACGCTTATCCGCGATCCCCGGCGCCTTAAAGGTTCGATAGCTGTCAGGCAGGGTTGCATCACCCACTTTAATGAGCATCACCATCCCTTGCGCGTAATGCGGGGTGCATTTAATACCGTAAAATCCAGGTTTGTCGTACTTGACCTCAATTTCCTCATCAATCTTGCCGATAAATCCGGGGTAGCCTGCTGGCGAAAGCTCTGCGATTGACGCAGCGTTATGGCTCTTATGCTTGCGAATAAACTTCACGGTGTCGCCTGGCTGAATCGCCAGATAATCCGGTTCATATACCATCGGGCCGCCCGCGCCTCTGTTTTTCATCAGCACTTCGTGGGTCTGAGCGAAAGCCGTGGTGGTCAGCGCTAACAGACATAACATGCTCAGGCTTTGCTTAATCAATTTCATGGGTTCTCCCTTAGGTGTTTATTCCGGTCGTTGGTAGCGGATGAAGCAGCTCAATCCATCCGGCGCCTGCTCAACGATGGCATTAATGCCAAACCACTGGCTGAGGTTTTCAGGCGTAAAAATGGTTGCAGGGCTGCCCTGCATTGCCAGTTGACCCGCTTTCATTACGAGAATGCGGTCGCAGAACATGGCGGCATGGTTCAGGTCGTGCAGAGCCGCAATGACGGTGAGCTTCTGGCGTTTCACCAGATTAAGCAGACCTATCTGATGTTGAATGTCGAGATGGTTCGTGGGTTCATCCATCAGCAGCACTTTCGGTTGCTGCGCCAGGGCCCGGGCGATATGCAGACGCTGTTTTTCCCCGCCAGAAAAGGTATTCCAGCAGCGATTTTGTACGCGCTGTAGATCTACCTTCTCCAGCATGGTCTGGACAATATCGTCATCTTGTTTAGACCAGGGCGAGAGCAGACTCAACCACGGGGTGCGCCCCAGAGAGACAGCCTGCAATGCGGTGAGACGTTCACTGGTTTCCGCTTGTTGTTCCACCAGCGCCACTTTTTGCGCTAAATGGCGGCGCGAGTAATGGCGGATATTTTTATTCTCCAGCGTTACGCTGCCTGACGAGGGTTTCAGTAAACCGGCAAGCAATGAGATCAGTGATGTTTTGCCTGAGCCATTGGGGCCGATAATGCCGACAAACTCACCGGGCGCGACGTGAAAAGAGACGTCGCTGACGATGGCTTTGCCTTTTACTTCCCAGTGCAGTTGCTGCGCCTGCACCAGGCTTCGGACTGTTGCAGAAGGATAGCGTGGAGCGGTGAGAGCAGAATTTACCGTCATTTTGTCTGGTTTCCTCTGATCAAAATGATGGAAAACGCAGGTGCGCCTACAAGCGCCGTAATCACCCCGATGGGTAACACCTGCCCGGGAAGTAATGTCCTGGAGATTACGTCGGCGATAATGAGAAAAATGGCGCCGATCATGGCGCTGACCGGCAGCAATCGATGGTGTTGATTACCCACCAGCAGGCGGGCTGCATGAGGGATCACCAGGCCGACAAAACCAATCGCCCCGACAATGGAGACCATAATTGCCGTCATCCCGGTAACGGCGGCAATCAGGACTCCGCGCGTGCGTTTTACCGGGATGCCAAGTGACGCTGCGGACTCTGCGCCAAACGAAAACGCATCCAGATGACGGGCGTAACAAAAACATAACGCCACACCGACCAGCGCGGTAGGGACGGCCAAAACGACATCTGGCCAGCGAACGCCGCTCAGATTGCCCAGCAGCCAGAACATAATCCCACGAGCCTGTTCTGCATTCGCTGAACGAGTGATGATTAGCGAGGTGAGGGCATTAAATAACTGTGAACTGGCGATCCCGGCCAGGATGATTTGTGTGGTGGCGCTTCCCTGTCTCCCCCCGGCGGCGATCGCCAGTAACGCCACGAAAAGAAAAGCCGTTAACGCCCCAATAAAAGCCCCAAGCGACATGCTGACGATCCCAGCGCCAATCCCTGTTAAGGCGATCAGAACAGCGCCGGTCGAGGCGCCGGCAGAGATCCCCAGTAGATAAGGCTCTGCCAGCGCGTTTCGTAGCAATGACTGCAATACGACGCCGGAAACCGCCAGACATGCGCCACAACAGGCAGAAACCAACGCCCGCGTCAGGCGATAGTTCCAGATAATGCCCGCATCCAGCGCATCAACGGCATAGCGCGTATCAAAGAACTGGTTAGAAAGCGTATGGATGACATGCTGCCAGGGGATAAACGTCTCGCCAATGGAGATCCCCGCCAGTAGAACGCAGCACATCAGCACGCTGACCCAAAGGGCGTGTCCCCCGATTCTTATCGTTAACTGGCCGACAGCGCGACGCGTCCTGCGAGTTTCGCTCATCATCTACCTGTAATCCTGAATGCCAGAGGCGCGCTATGCCCGGTAAGACATAGCGCGACATAAAGATTATTGAGCCGTTTTCGGATGTGCCAGACCGTATTCAACCAACGCATCTGCGAGTTTTTCGACGCCATCTATCGTTCTGATGCCGGCGTTCATTGTTTGCACATCCACCACCGGCAGATGGTTCTCCTTCACGGCGGGGATGAGTTTAGTCACGGGGTCGGACTTGAGATATTCCAGTTTGACCTGCCAGTCATCTGCCGGGAAACGACGACGGCTCATTTCACCGAGAACAATGACGGACGGGCTGGCTTTCGCGATGGTTTCCCAGCCAACGGTTGGCCACTCTTCAGCAGAATCAATCACATTTTTCACCCCCAGCGTTTGGGCGATCCATGCGGCAGGGCCAAATTTCCCGGCCACATAGGGGTCCAGTTGCAGGTCGGCGCTGGAAAACCAGAATACGGCGGAGACGTTCTTATCCATTCCGGCAATTTTATTTTTGGCGGCAGCTTCACGGGCCTTCAGACTGGCGATCAATTCATCGCCTTTGTCCTGCACGTCAAAAATTTTCGCCAGATCGGAGACTTCCTGATAAACCATAGCAATATCAAACATGCCTTTACGTACACCGTCTCCACCGTCTTCGTTGTCTTTAGCGCAGTCCGCAGGCGCGGTATATACCGGCACGTTCAACTCGCTAAACTGCTCGTAAGAGGCGACGGTTCCGGCAGGTCCAATTTGCCATTCAAACTGACTGGCGACCAAATCCGGTTTTTTGGCAATAATTCCTTCAAAGCTGGGGATGTTCTGCGCAATCACGGCCACTTTTTCATTTGCCGCTTTGTAAGCATCCGGGACGGGACCGAACCACAGCGATGTGCCGACAACGCGCTCGGCCAGCCCCAGGGAATAAAGAATTTCAGTGCTGTTTTGCCCGACCGTGGCAACGCGTTCCGGGGCTTTATTGAAGGTAATATCACGGCCGCAGTTTTTAATCGTCAACGGATAGACTGTTTTTGCCGCATGAGTCAATCCTGATGTGAATAATAACGCTGCGCCAGCCACAGCCAGAAGGTATTTTTTATGAGGTAAAGTAAAGTCTGCGTACATTGTTATCGTCCTGTACATGCCAGAATCTGAACGTCTGGTCATGGTTTATTTGGTTCCATATATCGGGACAGGTACATGACGATAGATGACATTGAATGATGAAATTATGAGAATGCAAAATCTCAGCAGGAATAGGCTCATCAGGCTCATCAATTCATAATGGTATTTATGCCAAATAAATCATCCCATGGACCATCCCGTCCACTCAATGTGTACAACCCTGACAGCAGGTCTCCTGGCTCACGGTAATCAGAATATCGGCCTTCCCATAAAGCAAATCTTTACAGTGACCGGTGGTTACAATAACCACACGCAGATATTCGGTATCCGCCTACAGTTGCGGGGGCAGCTATGGAATGAGATTAAAATAATCCGCACCATATTCCTTTCAAAACAACGGCTGTGTTATGAATACTGTCACTGGCGACTGTATCGGCAATCAATAACCTCGTCAACCGTATGAAAAAAGAACAAAAACATCATACTTTATGGTGATTTTTATATTAATTAATTTAAATTCAAATGGTTGTGTTTTTGTTGGAGTGGTGATTATTGCAACCGCAAGTAATAACGGAAAGGCAAATGAGAATTGATTGACGTTGATCAATTAATCGCGATGAGAAAGAAGGCGTTATTATAAACAGTGAATGTTATCAATATTGTCGCTGGTAACAATATATTTACACGGTTTTTCCATATGCACGATCTGCCACTCGTCGCCCACATCCATGAAGACGTTAAACAGATTTCGCCGCCAGAATTGATACCCGCCGGGTAAAAAATGATGGGTGTGCAAATATAATATTTTATAGTGTTGCTGCTCGCAAAATTGTTCAGCCAGCGAGACCAGTTGGCTGCCAATACCTTGCCTGCGATAATGCTGATCGACATAGCAGCGACAAATCTCAGCTGTCTCCGGTAAATTATAACGACCGTGCAACATCTCTATTCTGTCATCGTACTGACATATCGCCAGCGTCCCAATTATCTGCTGTTGTTCATTCCAGACGCCGAACAATTGGTTTCTTTCCCGCTCAAGATAATTTCCCTGGAGGTCGAATACGTCGTCACTCGCAGTGGGTAATGCTCTTCCGGCATTAAAATAAAGATTAAGATGCCGAATAATAAAGGACTGTACGGCAGGAATATCGTCCCGCGTTATTTCACGAAAAACAAACGGAGAGGTTGGTTTCATATCGGTTATCGCTAACAAATATCAGGAAAACGATAATAACAAGCCAGACGCAGAAAACCAGTTTTCAATAAGAAAACTTGCCGGTCTGTTGAGATACAGACCGGCAGTCGGGATTAGATATCCGCCAGCGCGGCATCTTTGTTCGGGAAGAATGCCAGACGACCCGGAATGGGTTTGATACCGGCGCGGGCCATGGTACGCAGCGGCTGGAATTCCACGTTACTGACGCGCAGTTCACAGCCTTCCGGCAAACGCTTCACAAAGCGCTGGAAGGCGTCCAGACCACCGGCATCCAGCACCGGAACGGCGTCCCACTTCAGCACCACAATGCGTTTACCCTCAATGCGTGATTCGAGGTCGGTAAATAACCCTTCCGCGGCGGCGAAAAAGAGCGGCCCGATAACGCGTAATACCAGCACATCATCGGGAACCGTGATGTTTACCGCCGCGAGGCGCGTCATACGGGCAATACGGCGCATAAACAGCAGGGAAGCCAGGACAATCCCGACGCTGATCGCAATCACCATATCGAAAAGCACCGTCAGCGACATACACATCATCATCACGATGATGTCATCTTTGGGCGCATGTCGCAGTAAATCGACCACCTTATGGGCTTCACTCATGTTCCACGCAACCATCAGCAGCAGCGCGGCCATGGCGGAAAGCGGCAGCCATGACAGCAGGGGAGCCAGCGCGAGGAGGGCGAGGATGACCAGAATTGCGTGGATAACGGCGGAAATGGGCGAGGTCGCGCCTGCGCGCACGTTTGCCGCAGAACGGGCGATCGCCGCCGTCGCGGTGATCCCGCCAAAGAACGGCGCCACAATATTCCCCAGCCCCTGGCCGATCAGTTCGCTGTTTGCTTTGTGTTTGGTGCCCGTCATGCCGTCGAGCACGACCGCGCACAGCAGGGATTCAATCGCCCCCAGCATCGCCATCGAGAAAGCGGCTGGCAATAACGCCCGCAATGAATCCCAGCTTAGCGTGAAATCTGAATCCGGGAGATTCCACGGCAATACCAGCTGCGGCAACAACTGAGGAATGCCGTTGCCCTGCGAACCATCGGCCAGCACATAGTGGAACTGTGAACCAATCGTCGCCACATGACCACCCAGCAGATTAACCACGGCCATAACGGCGCAGCCTGCCAGCAGCGCCGGAAGATGGCCTGGCAGACGAATCCCCAGACGCGGCCAGAAAATCAGCATACCGAGCGTCACCACGCCAATAGCGGCATCGCCCGGATTAATGGTCGGCAACGCCATAACCAGCGCCCCGACTTTTTGTAGGTAATGCTCCGGCACATGGGCCATTTGCAGACCGAGAAAATCTTTAATCTGCATTGTCCCGATGGTGATGCCGATCCCTGATGTAAAACCTAACGTGACCGATACGGGAATGTATTCGATCAGACGACCAAAACGCGCGAGGCCGAAGAGGATCAGGAACACCCCGGACATGAGGGTGGCGACCAGCAGACCTGCCAGCCCGAATTGTTGCGATACCGGGTAGAGAATAACGACAAATGCGGCGGTCGGGCCGGAGACGCTGAAGCGCGACCCGCCGGTTAAGGCAATAACAATCCCCGCCACAGCGGACGTATAAAGACCGTACTGCGGTGCAACACCACTGCCAATTGCCAGCGCCATCGCCAGCGGGATAGCGATGATCCCGACGGTTACCCCGGCAATCACATCACGGGTGAACCGTGAGGCGGTATATTTTTCTTTCCAGCAAGCGTCGATGAGGGCGCGGAAAGGCATCACATGTGAGGAAAATATTCTGTTCACAATAATGTTTCATCCATGAGCGCATCATCTGTCAACTAAATGGCAGGTGAAGGAGGCATTGGTCATACAAATAAGAGTTACAGACAAAAAAACCCGCCGCAGCGGGTTTTTTAGCCGGGTTCGATTAATGTTCGAACATAGCTGAAATGGATTCTTCGTTGCTGATACGACGAATCGCTTCGGCCAGCATACCCGACAGTGTCAACGTGCGCACGTTCGGCAGTGCTTTAATTTCGTCGGTCAGTGGAATGGTGTCACAGACAACGACTTCATCAATCACAGAATTGCGCAGGTTGTTTGCCGCATTGCCTGAGAAAATCGGGTGAGTCGCGTAGGCGAATACGCGTTTGGCACCACGTTCTTTCAGTGCTTCTGCTGCTTTGCACAGCGTACCACCGGTATCGATCATATCATCAACCAGTACGCAGTCGCGGCCGGCAACGTCACCGATGATGTGCATCACCTGAGAAACGTTAGCGCGCGGACGGCGTTTGTCGATGATCGCCATATCGGTATCGTTCAGCAGCTTAGCGATAGCGCGGGCACGCACAACGCCACCGATATCTGGAGAAACCACAATCGGGTTATCCAGGTTCAGTTGCAGCATATCTTCTAACAGAATTGGGCTACCGAATACGTTATCAACCGGAACGTCAAAGAAGCCCTGGATCTGTTCAGCATGCAGGTCAACAGTGAGAACGCGGTCAACGCCAACGCTGGACAGGAAGTCAGCGACGACTTTTGCGGTAATCGGTACACGAGCGGAACGTACACGACGGTCCTGACGCGCATAGCCAAAGTAAGGGATAACGGCGGTGATACGGCCTGCGGAAGCACGGCGCAGCGCATCGACCATAACAACCAATTCCATCAGGTTGTCGTTAGTAGGGGCACAAGTGGACTGGATGATGAAAATATCACCACCGCGTACATTTTCGTTAATTTGTACGCTGACTTCGCCGTCGCTAAAGCGACCTACAGCGGCGTCGCCGAGAGAAGTGTACAGGCGGTTGGCAATACGTTGTGCTAGTTCCGGGGTGGCGTTACCAGCAAAAAGCTTCATATCAGGCACGAGAAGAACCTCAGGCATGCGTCCATTGGTGGATAGAATCTGCCGAAAACTGTGCGGGCCAGGCAATATCCTATCCAGGCGGTGTATTAAAGAGCGCGATGCAACGTCTGGAACAGGGTGACGTTGTCACCGAAACTCAGCTTGCCCGGCTTAAAGCATGGCTTTTTGCAATGGAGAGAGGTTGACACCCTTCGCCACAAACGCATTGAGCCATTCCGGGGCTTGCTTAAGCACCTGACGAGCAGCGGATTCTGTATCGAATTCAGCAAAGACACAGGCCCCTGTACCAGTCAGGCGCGACGGCGCGTATTCTAACAGCCAGGAAAGCGCCGCATCAACCTCGCGAAAACGTTTTCTTGCGATAACCTCGCAATCATTGCCGAATTCACATTTTAATAACGTTTCTATTGACCTTTTTGGCGTGTTGCGCGGTAATTCGGGGTCCTTGAAAATAACCGGCGTGGGGATGCTTACTCCAGGGTGGGCAACCAGATACCACTTCTCCGGCGGGTCTACCGGCGTCAGGATTTCACCCACGCCCTCGGCGAAGGCCGCATGTCCACGGACAAACACCGGGACGTCTGCGCCCAGCGTTAAGCTTGTTTCCGCCAGTTCATCGACCGATAATCCGCACTGCCAGAGATGATTCAGCGCCACCAGAACGGTCGCCGCATTGGACGAGCCGCCACCCAGACCGCCGCCCATGGGCAAACGTTTCTCGATGCTGATATCCGCGCCGCTGCCTGCGGGCAAACGCCCGTGGGCGGACGCTGTCTTCATCAGCAACCGCGCCGCGCGGACGATCAGATTGTCGTCATTTTCGACGCCCTCGACAGGCGTCAAAAGATGAATTTCGCCGTCGCCGCGCGGCGTAATGCCGATCGTGTCGCCGTAATCAAGAAACTGGAACAGCGTTTGCAATGTGTGATAACCGTCCGCACGCTGTCCGGTGATGTATAAAAACAGATTCAGTTTTGCCGGAGATGGCCAGTGGGTCATCATTTTACAATCCAGTTATCCATCTTCAGTTTGATGCGCTGACTGCCGTCAGAGAGTTCCATATTTGCCGGCATGGCGGGCTGCGTTTTACTGTCGTATCCGCTGTATACCACTTTCCAGTTTTTACCGTCCTGACGGTAGTTCACTTCGCTCAGGCGGTACTGGTCGTCGAGGGTGTAATCGGTGGCGTCGCCCGGCAGACCGAGAATCCACTGGCGTAAGCTGTTAAGCGGAATGGGCATCCCGGTCAGCTTGCCGATCATCTCTTCGGCGTCGTCGGCGGTGTAACGCTGCCCTTTATTATCGACCAGTTGCACATTGCCCGGCTGGGCGTTCAGCTCCAGTTCGGTGCTGCCCAGCGGATTGGTCAACAGCAGACGGTAGCGATCCTGACCGGTTTGCTGCCAGAAGAAGCGGGCATACACTTTCTGATCGTCGGAGATATAAGCAAACGCGCCACGCGTCTGATACTGATTCAACTTGCGCACGTCCTGCTGATGCTGACGCCACTGAGGGGAGTCGGGACTTTTGCCAGGACCTTTCGGCGCATTGATCGTACAGGCGGTGAGGACCAGGCTAGCCAGCGGGAGCAGGCGGATCAGGCGAAAATCAGGCAGGGTCATAGTGATGACGAATCCTTGTAATACGGTGCGATAATTGCCTGATGGCGCTATGCTTATCAGGCCGACAAACTGAACCCGTCGGTTGGTTGCAGTTATAACCCTTAATGCTAGCGCTGACCGGGTACATCGTCTACGTTCACGTTATCTTAATTTAAACAGTAAGCTATTACTCCAAAAGGAGGCTGTCTCTTTTATTGACCACGAGCATCCTGTATGATGCACCCAGTCTAACCTTATCAACGCTGGTACTATTCCCGCACACATGACCCTTTTAGCGCTCGGTATTAACCATAAAACGGCACCTGTATCGCTGCGAGAACGCGTAACGTTTTCGCCAGATACGCTCGATCAGGCGTTGGACAGCCTGCTTGCGCAGCCGATGGTGCAGGGCGGCGTGGTGTTGTCGACGTGCAACCGTACTGAGCTGTATCTCAGCGTTGAAGAACAGGATAACCTGCAAGAGGCGCTGATTCGTTGGTTATGTGATTACCATAATCTCAATGAAGACGACCTGCGCAATAGCCTCTACTGGCACCAGGACAACGACGCCGTCAGCCATCTGATGCGCGTCGCCAGCGGGCTGGACTCGCTGGTGCTGGGCGAACCGCAAATTCTCGGTCAGGTGAAAAAAGCGTTTGCGGATTCGCAAAAAGGCCATCTGCATGCCAGCGCGCTGGAACGCATGTTCCAGAAATCGTTTTCCGTCGCCAAACGCGTACGCACCGAAACAGACATCGGCGCCAGCGCCGTGTCCGTTGCTTTTGCCGCCTGTACGCTGGCGCGTCAGATTTTCGAATCCCTCTCCACGGTGACGGTGTTGCTGGTCGGGGCGGGTGAAACCATTGAACTGGTCGCGCGCCATCTGCGTGAACATAAAGTACAGAAAATGATCATCGCCAACCGCACCCGCGAACGCGCGCAAGTGCTGGCGGATGAAGTGGGAGCCGAGGTTATTTCGTTGAGCGACATCGACGAACGTCTGCGGGAAGCCGATATTATTATCAGCTCAACCGCAAGTCCGTTGCCGATTATCGGCAAAGGGATGGTGGAGCGCGCATTAAAAAGCCGCCGTAACCAGCCGATGCTGTTGGTGGACATTGCCGTGCCGCGCGACGTGGAGCCGGAAGTCGGTAAACTGGCGAATGCCTATCTGTACAGCGTTGATGACCTGCAAAGCATCATTTCGCATAACCTGGCGCAGCGTAAAGCGGCGGCAGTGGAGGCCGAAACGATTGTCGCGCAGGAAGCCAGCGAATTTATGGCCTGGCTGCGCTCGCAAAGCGCCAGCGAGACCATCCGCGAATACCGTAGTCAATCAGAGCACATACGCGATGAACTGACAGTTAAAGCGTTGGCAGCCCTTGAACAGGGCGGCGACGCGCAAGCCATTTTGCAGGATCTGGCATGGAAACTGACCAACCGCCTGATCCATGCACCAACTAAATCTCTTCAACAGGCTGCCCGTGACGGGGATGACGAACGCCTGAATATTCTGCGCGACAGCCTCGGGCTGGAGTAGCAGCACACCAATCTATTTTTTACAGGGTGCATTTACGCCTATGAAGCCTTCTATCGTTGCCAAACTGGAAGCCCTGCACGAACGCCATGAAGAAGTTCAGGCGCTGTTGGGTGATGCGGGAACCATCGCAGACCAGGAACGCTTTCGCGCGCTGTCGCGTGAGTATGCGCAATTAAGCGATGTTTCTCGCTGTTTTACGGACTGGCAACAGGTTCAGGATGATATCGAAACGGCACAGATGATGCTTGACGATCCTGAAATGCGCGAGATGGCGCAGGATGAACTGCGCGAAGCCAAAGAAAAAGGTGAACAACTGGAGCAACAGTTGCAGGTTCTGCTGCTGCCAAAAGATCCCGATGACGAACGTAACGCTTTCCTCGAAGTGCGCGCCGGAACAGGCGGCGATGAAGCCGCGCTGTTCGCAGGCGATCTGTTCCGCATGTACAGCCGTTACGCTGAAGCGCGTCGCTGGCGAGTAGAGATCATGAGCGCCAGTGAAGGCGAGCATGGCGGCTATAAAGAGATCATCGCCAAAATCAGCGGCGATGGCGTTTACGGGCGACTCAAGTTTGAGTCCGGCGGCCATCGCGTTCAGCGCGTTCCGGCGACCGAATCGCAGGGGCGTATCCACACGTCCGCCTGTACCGTCGCCGTTATGCCGGAACTGCCGGAGGCCGAACTGCCGGATATTAACCCGGCTGATTTACGTATCGACACCTTCCGCTCTTCGGGCGCGGGCGGTCAGCACGTTAACACCACCGACTCCGCAATTCGTATTACGCACTTACCGACCGGTATTGTGGTGGAGTGCCAGGACGAACGTTCACAGCATAAAAACAAAGCGAAGGCGCTGTCGGTGCTTGGGGCGCGCATCCATGCCGCAGAAACGGCGAAGCGTCAGCAGGCTGAAGCCTCAACCCGGCGTAACCTGTTAGGCAGCGGCGACCGCAGCGATCGCAACCGTACCTATAACTTCCCGCAGGGTCGCGTGACGGATCATCGTATTAACCTGACCCTCTACCGTCTGGATGAGGCGATGGAGGGGAAACTGGACATGCTCATTGAGCCGATTGTTCAGGAACATCAGGCCGACCAACTGGCGGCGTTGTCCGAGCAGGAATAATGGATTACCAGCACTGGTTGCGTGAGGCGATAAGCCGCTTACAGGAGAGTGAAAGCCCCCGACGTGATGCCGAGATTTTGCTGGGCCACGTTACCGGTAAGGCGCGCACCTTTATTCTGGCATTTGGCGAAACGGCACTGACCGACACGCAGTGTGAGCAACTGGCGCAGTTGCTGGCGCGTCGTCAGCGCGGCGAACCGATCGCACACCTGACTGGCATGCGCGAGTTCTGGTCACTGCCGCTGTTTGTCTCGCCCGCTACGCTGATTCCGCGCCCGGACACCGAATGTCTGGTCGAGCAGGCGCTGGCGCGTCTGCCTGATTCGCCGTGTCGAATTCTCGACCTCGGCACCGGAACCGGCGCGATTGCGCTGGCGCTGGCGACAGAGCGACCGGACTGCGAGGTCACGGCGGTAGACCGTATGCCGGACGCCGTGGCGCTGGCTGGCCGTAATGCGCAACATCTGGCGATTCACAATGTTCGCATACTGCAAAGCGACTGGTTTGCGGCGTTGCCGGGGCAGCAATTTGACATGATCGTCAGCAACCCTCCGTATATTGATGCGCATGACCCCCATCTCGCGCAGGGCGATGTGCGTTTTGAACCGCTGTCGGCGCTGGTCGCAGACGATAACGGCATGGCGGATATCACGCACATTATCGCGCAGGCGCGCCATGCGCTGGCGCCGGGGGGGTATCTGTTGCTGGAGCACGGCTGGCAGCAAGGGGCGGCGGTCAGAACCGCGTTGGCGCAGGCAGGGTATGTTCAGGTTGAGACCTGCCGTGATTATGGCGACAACGAACGAATCACGCTTGGGCGGATCGCGCCATGAATACATTTACGCTGCTGCTGGGCATCCATCTGACCAGCGTTACGCTTTCCGTTAGCCTGTTCGTGCTGCGTTTCTGGTGGCGCTATACTCGCCATGCGCTGGCATCCGCACGCTGGACGCGGGTTGTCCCGCCGATTATTGACACCGTTTTGCTGCTTAGCGGAGCGGGGTTGATCATAAAAACGCACATCCTGCCATTCACCGAACAGGGGACATGGCTGACTGAGAAGTTGTTTGGCGTTATCATCTACATCGTTTTGGGTTTTATTGCGCTTGATTATCGTCAGGCGCGCAGTCAGCAGGCGCGCGTTATCGCCTTCCCGCTGGCGCTGGTGGTGCTGTACATCATCATTAAACTCGCCACCACAAAAATACCGTTACTGGGGTAAGTCATGAGGTCGTTAGCTGATTTCGAATTTAATAAAGCGCCACTGTGCGATGGGATGATCCTGGCATCGGAATCGATCCGCCTGGATTTTCCGACGCAAGCGGTCTATGACGAACTGGAACGTCTGGCCAGTCTGGCGCATGAAGAAATTAGCCAGCTCCTGTCTCAGGATGAGCAACTGGAAAAATTGCTGGCACTTTTTTATGGCGAGTGGGGGTTCAGAGATACCCACGGCGTCTACCGTCTTTCTGATGCATTATGGCTCGATCAGGTTCTGAAAAACCGCCAGGGGAGCGCGGTATCGTTAGGCGCAATCTTATTGTGGCTGGCTCACCGGCTGGGTCTCCCATTGGTGCCGGTCATTTTCCCGACCCAGTTGATTCTGCGTATTGAATCGCTGGAGGGGGAAATGTGGCTGATCAACCCATTTAACGGCGAAACGCTCGATGAGCATACGCTGGAAGTCTGGCTGAAGGGCAATATTAGCCCGGTCGCTGAACTGTTTAACGAAGATCTGGATGAGGCGGATAACGCTGAGGTCATTCGCAAGTTGCTGGATACGCTGAAATCTTCCTTGATGGAAGAGCGGCAAATGGAACTGGCGTTGCGCGCCAGCGAAGCGTTACTGCAATTTAACCCGGAAGACCCTTACGAGATCCGCGACCGGGGCCTGATTTATGCGCAACTGGAGTGTGAACATGTTGCGTTGACGGATTTAAGTTATTTTGTTGAACAGTGTCCAGAAGACCCGATCAGCGAAATGATTCGTGCGCAGATTAATACCATTGCGCACAAGCAAATTGTTTTGCATTAATTAATCGACATTTTACCCATGGTTAAGGCGATCCTATGAAACAAAAAGTGGTTAGCATTGGCGACATCAACGTGGCAAATGACCTGCCGTTTGTGCTGTTTGGCGGTATGAACGTGCTGGAATCACGCGATCTGGCGATGCGTATCTGTGAACACTACGTAACCGTGACCCAGAAGCTGGGTATTCCTTATGTGTTCAAAGCCTCTTTTGATAAAGCCAACCGTTCCTCTATTCACTCTTACCGTGGCCCGGGTCTGGAAGAAGGGATGAAGATTTTCCAGGAACTGAAACAAACGTTTGGTGTGAAAGTGATCACCGACGTTCATGAAGCCAGTCAGGCGCAGCCTGTCGCTGACGTGGTGGATGTCATTCAGCTTCCGGCATTCCTCGCTCGCCAGACCGACCTGGTGGAAGCGATGGCAAAAACCGGCGCGGTCATTAACGTGAAAAAACCGCAGTTCGTCAGCCCTGGTCAGATGGGCAATATCGTGGACAAATTCCACGAAGGCGGCAACGATAAAGTGATCCTGTGCGATCGCGGTGCGAACTTCGGCTACGACAACCTGGTTGTTGATATGCTGGGCTTTAGCGTGATGAAGAAAGTTTCCGGTAACTCGCCTGTTATTTTCGACGTCACTCATGCGTTGCAGTGCCGCGACCCGTTTGGCGCCGCGTCCGGCGGTCGTCGCGCGCAGGTTACCGAACTGGCGCGCGCCGGTATGGCGGTAGGCCTGGCCGGTCTGTTCATTGAAGCGCACCCGGACCCGGAGCATGCGAAATGTGATGGTCCGTCCGCGCTGCCGTTAGCGAAGCTGGAACCGTTCCTGAAGCAAATTAAAGCGATTGACGATCTGGTGAAAAGCTTCGGTGAGCTGGATACCGAACACTAAGCGGGAATGATGTGTGCCGGATGGCGTCTGACGCCGTATCCGGCCTACAATAAACGCGGTTTCGTAAGCCCGGTAAGCGTAAACGCTACCGGGCTTTTTTGTCCGTCAGGCAAAAATGGTCATCAGGTAAGCGATAAACAGAGCCAGATGCGCCGCGCCGTTCAACACATTGGTTCGCCCGGTCGAGAAGGAAATGTGGCACAGCACCAGCGAGGCCACCATTACCACCATCTCCGGGGCGCCCAAACCGAAGAGCAGGTCATTTCCGGTGGCCCATGCAATCAGCGTCACCACCGGTACGGTCAGGGAGATGGTTGCCAGTACCGAACCAAAGAACAGGTTCATGGCTCGCTGTACCTGGTTATTCAACACCGCTTTCAGCGCGCCCAGTCCTTCAGGGGAGAGGATCAGCAAGGCCACGAGGAAACCGGTAAATGCCACTGGCGCATTCAGTTCGGTTAACAGTGTCTCCAGCGGATTGGCGTTCATTTTCGTCACGGCGATAACGGCAATCAGATGTACGATCAGCCATACAGCGTGCCAGATGTTGCTGTGCGCGGACGGTTTGCCGTGGTGCGGGTCATCGTCATCACTTTCATCTTCATGCTCGTAAACGAATAAACTCTGGTGCGTTTTCGTCTGAATCAGCAGGAAAACGCCGTACATCGCGGCGGAAATAAGCGCCACTAACAGCGCCTGAGCCGTAGTAAAATTCGCCCCTGGCAACGCCATAGGGAAGACCAGCACGATAATCGCCAGCGGAAACAGGGCAATTAAATACTGTTTAATGCCAAACAGGTTCATATATTGCGTGGCGAATTTACGACCGCCAAGCAGCAGAGAAAAACCGACCAGTCCGCCAGTTACAATCATGATGATTGAATAGAGCGTATCGCGCATCAGCGTTGGCGCGGCGTCGCCGGTGGCCATCAATGCGGAAATTAAACTCACTTCCAGAATAACGACAGAAAGACTTAAGATAAGGGAACCGTAAGGTTCGCCGAGTCGGTGCGCTAATACATCCGCATGGCGGACAACGCTGAAAGCGCTGCTTAAAATACCAATAAGGGCAAGTATATTAATACCGATGACCACTGGTAGTGACTGACTGCTTCCCCATAAGAACAGCACCACCAGTGCCAGAACCGGGAAAATAAGCGAGGTCTCCTTGTGGCGGGTTTTCACCGCCTCATGTGCGTGTGTCATTATGATTCTCCATCTCCGCAGGTGTTTTTAATTATAAATGTATTAAAGATTGTAAAAAATAACAGAAATCGCGGCTTCATCATTGTGTTTTTACGTAATTTTACGGCATGGGCTATTTTTCCCCGCAGAGTGAATAAAAAAGTACGTCTTGTTTAGAGAGTATATGAATAACAGTGGGTTAGTGACAAATAAAAAGTAAAATAGCACCCGACTGGCGAGACAAAACATTGTTGACCACACTAAAGGTTTACAGCAAAAAGAGGAGTCAGCAATGCCTTATAAAACGAAAAGCGATTTGCCGGAAAGCGTTCAGAATGTGCTGCCTGCGCACGCGCAGGATATCTATAAAGAGGCGTTTAATAGCGCCTGGGAACAATATAAAGATAAAGCGGACAGACGTGACGACGCCAGCCGGGAGGAGACCGCGCATAAGGTTGCCTGGGCTGCCGTCAAAAATGATTACCAAAAAGGGGATGATGATAAGTGGCATAAAAAGCGCTGATCGTCTTCGTGCCAGACCAGGCAAATGATGCGCGTTGAGCGTCTGTTGCCTTGCAAGCGGCGATTGAATTGCATATTGTCCTGTTAGTGGTTTCAAAATGAGCAGTTAAAATGCCCGGAAGGCGTCAAAAAAGTGTTGCAGGGAAGTTTGCAGTGGCGGAGGTGTAAGGTGTTAACGCGTGATTTTTTACTGAATGCCGATTGTAAAACGGCGTTTGGCGCTATTGAAGAATCACTACTTTGGTCAGCAGAACAACGGGCCGCTTCACTGGCGGCGACGCTTGCCTGTAGGCCCGATGATGGACCGGTGTGGATCTTCGGTTATGGATCGTTGATGTGGAATCCGGCGTTAGAATTTGACGAGTCCTGTACCGGTACGCTGGTCGGCTGGCACCGGGCGTTTTGTCTGCGTCTGACGGCAGGGCGTGGAACGGTGTGCCAGCCCGGACGGATGCTGGCGCTGAAAGAGGGCGGGCGAACTACTGGCGTGGCTTATAAACTGCCGGAGAACGCGCTGGAGCAGGAGCTGACGCTGCTGTGGAAGCGGGAAATGATTACCGGCTGCTATCTTCCCACCTGGTGCCAGCTGGCGCTGGATGATGGCCGGACGGTCAATGCGCTGGTGTTTATTATGGACCCGCGGCACCCGCTGTATGAGTCGGATACTCGCGCTCAGATTATCGCGCCGCTGATCGCTGCCGCCAGTGGGCCGTTGGGCACCAACGCGCAATATCTGTTCTCGCTGGAACAGGAGCTTGCCAGACTGGGGATGCGGGACGATTGTCTGAACGATCTGGTGGCGAAAGTCAGAGGCTTGTTAGGCGAGAATCAGCCGGAAAGGGGATTCAACCCCGGATTTGCCTGAGCGTTGCCCCTGAATCCAGGGGCAAAAACATCAGGCTGCGATATAACTGATGGAGTGTTCCAGTGACTGGCTGTGGCTGTCGATCAGCACGTTCCAGACACCGGTGTACGGTACGGTCAGCCAGGCATTATCACGGTTCTGCACGCTTAAAATATCGGTCTGCGTGTCTTTGACGTGTTTTTTCTCGCTCATTAAATGGATGTGGCAGCGTTCAGAACAACGCACTATCACCGTATCCCCACCAAACAATTTCAAACTTGCTTTCACTAATGCCATTTTTCACCCCGTTCTTGAAAACAACGTACTCCCTTGTGGAAGTGCTGCGTGATGTTGTTCACATTTCACTCACTGCATAACACCAAAGGGTGAGCTCACGGATGCTGATTTTGATCAAAAAATGGCATAACCATTAAACAAAAATGACAAAATGCCTGAAAATCATTGAAAGGGCGTGGTAACTTTCGACAAAAACACGCCCTTATAAGATTAAATTCGGAAATGCCCGGCAGTTTCAGCCAGCTCGCCTGCCTGGCTCTGCAAGGCGCCTGCGGCAGCGGCAGACTGCACCACCAGTTCAGCGTTCTGTTGCACCATGCGATCAAGGTGGTTCACGGAGTGATTTATTTCCTGAATGCCTTTCATCTGCTCACTGGTGGCGATGCTGATTTCATGCATGATGCCGGAGACATGGCCGATGCTGGACAGGATCTCCTGCATACTTTCTCCGGCCAGATGAACATAACGTGAACCTGTCGCGACGCTGGTGGTTGTGGAGTCGATCAACGATTTAATCTCTTTTGCCGCCTGCGCGCTGCGGCTGGCAAGGTTGCGCACTTCACCCGCGACAACGGCAAACCCGCGGCCTTGCTCTCCCGCCCGGGCGGCTTCGACCGAAGCATTCAGCGCCAGAATATTGGTCTGGAACGCAATGCCGTCGATCACGCTGGTGATATCGCCGATTTTCGCCGATGCCCCTTCAATGGATTGCATTGTCGTGATTGCCTGCGAGACCACGTCGCCGCCGCGCGTGGCGGCCTGTGAGGCTTTTTGCGCCTGATCGTTGGCTTCGGCGGCAGATTCCGTGGACTGGGCGACCGACGCGGTGATTTGCTCAACGGCGCTGGCGGTTTCACGCAGGCTGGAGGCGGCCTGCTCGGTACGGCCTGAAAGGTCGCGGTTACCGGCGGCAATCTCCTGCGCGGCCATTTTCACCGAGGCGCTGGCATCGCGTAGCTGTACCATTACCACGGACAGCTTATCGCTAAAACCGTTAAACGCCCTGGCGATTTGCGCGACTTCGTCCGTGCCGCTGTCCGGCAAACGTTGAGACAAATCGTTCGTCCCGTTGGCAATGGCATGCATCGCGTCGCGAATCGTGGACAGACGCTTCATCAGGCGAGCCACCAGAAGGTGCATCACCGCGCCGCCCGCGAGAACCAACAGTAGCAGGGACAGGGTGGACGCCTTCAGCAGCGCCAGCATGCCGGAGGTTGCCTCTTTTTCGTCTAACGCCACGACCAGCCACCAGTGGGTTCCTTGCACCGGCGTCGCCAGCAGCGTTTTACTACTCTCGCCGATCAGCGCCTGAACAGGGTGTCCGCTTTTTACCTGATTGAAATCCACGCCGCTGACGACCTGCGCGAAAGGTTTCATCGTCAGCGCCGGATCGTTGGCGGCGATGAGCGTTCCGTTTTGGTCGAGCAACATACCGCTGCTGGCGGGCGTCGGTCGAATACCGTGTACATTCGCCACGACGGCATCCATCGCGACATCACCGGCGACTACCGCTTTCAGTTCGCCGTTCTCTTTCACCGGAACGGCGAACGTTACCACCAGCTTACCGGTTCCGGCATCAACATAGGGGGCCGTAACGACGGCGGCGTCAGCGTTGACAACCTGTTGATACCAGGGACGTGACGTCGGATCGAAATCTGGCGGTATGCCTGCCGGATCGGAAAATTTTGCTGTTTTGCTGGCATACCCGACATAGATATTCGTAAAGCCGCCGCCCAGCGCCATTTGACGAAATACCGGCACCGGATCGTCGGTTAGCGCCGCCTGCTGCAACGAGGAAATCATATTCATTTTGCTGCTAACCCAGTCGGCAATCGCCAGACTGTGGCTGGCGCTGGTACTGGTGAGCGTATCCTGCTGCGCTTGTTGGTTATCGAGACGCGTTACCTGAAGGTTAATCAGCGTGTTAAGGAGGAGGGCGACAACCAGACATCCCGTTGTCGCCGCAATAATACGGGCGCGAATTGAGCTGAACATAGTATTTCCTTCAGTGTGGTATTGGAAATCCTATCGGCTACCGGGCGGCGAATCTTGAGGCTGCAACCGCGTCCATAAGAAAATAGTATCAGCAGGGCTAAACGCGCGTTAAGCGCTAATGAAGGTGCGCGGAAACCAGGGGCAATTCCCGCGCCTGGGATCAGAAGGTCAGAACTTTATCCGCCGCCAGCGTCCACTGGGCCAGTTCGACCAGCGTACCGACTTCCACGCCGTCAATGAGCGGCAATGTGGTGATTCCCCGCCCGTCGGTACAGGTTTTACACAGTTTCACCGGGACGTTCTGCGCGGTCAGGATCTCCAGCATTTGCTGGATATTGTAACCTTCCGCAGGCTTCTGTCCGCGTAATCCTGCGGTGACGGCATCCGACATTAAAAATAAACGCAGGTCGAGGTCGCCGGCCTGTTCACGTAGCGCAATGGCCAGACGCAGGCTGTTAAATAACGCTTCGCTACCGTATGCCGCACCGTTTGCGACGATCACTATCTTTTGCATTTTGACTCCTGTTGTCAGGGGGGCATGGATATTGCTTGTAGTACGGGTAGACCTGTTACCCGGGAGAGCAACGATGATGACGAATATGGAAAGCCGCCCCGGCGCCACCCAATGGTTTCATTATGCGCGCCAGCTTGAGAATACGCAGCTTCGCCAACTGGCGCAGTCAGGGAAGCTGGTGTCCCGGATTAGCCATCTGGTGCATATGCTACAGTGCGAACGCGGCGCATCCAACATCTGGTTGTGTTCCGCAGGGCAACTTTATGGGCCGGAGATACGCGCCAGCCGCGCGCTGGTGGACGAAGAACACGCCCGGTTGCAGTCCCTGTTGCAGGAGATGAGGCCGATGGCGAACAGCGCGCTCTGTCATCGCATCGCCGGGGCTGTCTGGTGTCTGGAGCAGTTGCCGCAGTTGCGCGAAGCGGTCAGTGGACGGCATAGCGATGCGCCACAGGCGATGGATCAGTACAGCCGAACGCTGCGCCACCTGCTAAGCATTGTGCCGCAGCTTAACGACAACATCGACCATCCCCACATCGCCGGAGGGATGGTCGCGCTGTACAGCTTTATGCAGGGTAAGGAGCTGGTGGGGCAAGAGCGGGCGCTGGGGGCGATAGGGTTCACGCAAGGGGCGTTCAGCCACGAGATGCGACAGGAACTGGTGGATCGCATTGACGGACAGCAGCTCTGCTTTGACACCTTTATATCGCTGGCGTCACCGGCGGTGGTTCACGCATTTCGCCAACAGTGCGAAGCGGAAGCCGCTATCGAACAGTGGCGCCGCCTGGCCTGTACGCGCCAGCCTGCGCCCGATAAGGGCGAAAGCGCTTTACGCTGGTTCACGCTCCAGACGCAACGGCTGGAGCAACTGCGCAGCATCGAGGAGATGCTGATCGCCGAGTTAATGTCTGCGGTGGAGCGTCGTCTGGCGCAGGATGAGACAACGTTGCCGCTCGCCAGCTGGCTGGATGATGCCACCGACGATACGTTCTCATTGCGCCGGGATAAGCAGTTGCTGCTGGTTGTGCGGCAACAGGCGCGGGAACTGGAGCAGCTCAGCGGGCAGCTGGCGTCGCTACAGGATGCGCTGGAGGAGCGAAAGGTTATTGATAAAGCCAAATATGTGCTGATGCATCACCAGAATCTGTCTGAAGAGCAGGCCTGGCAGTCGCTGCGCAAAATGGCGATGGACAAGAACCAGCGGATGGTGGACATCGCGCGTGCGCTGCTCACGGTGAAATCGCTCTGGCAGGTGACAACCAAAGGGTAGCTGCACAACGGCTGGGCATCGCGTGCCAGATTCGGGTGCAAGCGCGTTCGCGTACCGCCTGAAAAGCGGCGGGATAAGGGCATGTTGATGTTGGCATCTGAATTGCAATACTGAAATGGTAAAAGAGTTCTGAAAACAGTTTAGCGGCAAACCAACGACGGTTTGCGCGCGTTTGGGATAAAGGCGTCCTGCAATGCTTCGGCATTGCCGGGCGCTTTTTTTTGCAATGGGGAGCATGTATGGGTGACAGGTCTGTTTCATTGACGCGACGTCGATTATTGCAGGCAGGGGCCGCGATGGGCGGGGCGCTGCTGGTGCCCGGTTTGATGCAGTCCGTGTGGGCGGCAGGGTCGGACAAACCCGAACTTGAAATTGTCAGAGTCGGCTTTATTCCGCTCACCGACTGCGCTCCGCTGATCATCGCCGCGTTGAAAGGGTTTGATAAGAAATACGGCATTACCCTCGTGCCGACCAAAGAGGCCAGTTGGGCGGCGGTGCGCGACAAACTCGTTTCCGGCGAACTGGACGCGGCGCATGTGCTGTATGGCCTGCTCTATGGTCTTGAGCTTGGTATCGCCAGTAAGCCGCAGCCGATGGCGAACCTGATGACGCTAAATCAGAACGGGCAGGCAATCACGCTGTCGACGGCGCTCCAGGAGAAAGGCATTACCGACGCTGGCGGATTGAAAAACATGATCGCCGGACAAGCGCCCGGCACTTACACCTTTGCGCATACCTTTCCGACCGGAACGCATGCGATGTGGCTCTATTACTGGCTGGCCAGCGCGGGGATTAACCCGTTCTCTGATGTCCGAATGGTCGTCGTGCCGCCGCCGCAAATGGTGATGAACATGCGTATTGGCAACATGGTGGGCTTTTGCGTCGGTGAGCCGTGGAATGCCCGCGCGATTAATGATCGCATTGGTTTTACCGCCACGACCTCGCAGGCCATCTGGCCCGATCACCCGGAAAAAATCCTGGGAACGCGCCGTGACTGGGTCGAACAGCATCCAAACACCGCCAGAGCGCTGGTCAGCGCGGTACTGGAGGCGGCGCGCTGGATCGACGCCTCAGTGGAAAACCGACGCGAAACCGCACAAATATTGGCCCGTCGCGCCTGGCTTAACACCAAAGAGCAGTACCTGACAGGACGTATGTTGGGCGAGTACGACAACGGCGCAGGGCATCGCTGGCAGGACGCGCACGCCATTCGTTTTTATCACGATGCGGAAGTGAGTTTTCCGTGGCATTCCGACGGGATGTGGTTCCTGACGCAGTTTCGTCGCTGGGGGCTGCTCAAGGACGCGCCGGATTATAACGCCATCGCCGCCCGGATTAACCGCACGGACATCTGGCGGGACGCCGCCGCAGCGGTAGGCGGCATCACGCCGCCTTCTCAGCTGTTACGCACCAGCACCCTCATGGATGGTTCCGTATGGACCGGGCGGGACCCCGAACGTTACGCCAACAGCTTCACTCTCCATCATCAAGGGGCCTGACATGAAAACAGTACAAAACGTGCAAAGACGCATTCCTGAACCCGCCGCCGGTGAAGTGATTACGCTGCCGCCCGTTACGGTGCGCAGGCGTAATCCGCCGCTGTCGCATCTGATGCGAACGCTGGCGCAGCGAACCGTTCCCGCATTGCTGGGGCTGGCGCTGCTGGTGGTGGGCTGGCAACTGGCGGCCATTAACAGCAAAGGCTTCCCGACGCCGCTCAGCACCCTTGATTCCGCGCTGACGCTGTTTGCCGACCCGTTTTATAACGGTGGGCCTAATGATATGGGGATTGGCTGGAATGTGCTGGCGTCGCTACAGCGTGTGGCGATTGGTTTTGGGCTGGCGGCGCTGGTGGGTATCCCGCTTGGCTTCCTGATCGGCCGGTTCACCTTTTTCTCGCGCATGTTTACCCCGCTGATCGCGCTGCTGCGACCGGTCAGCCCGCTGGCCTGGTTGCCAATTGGCTTGCTGCTGTTTCAGAAAGCGGAACCGGCATCAAGCTGGACCATTTTTATCTGCTCTATCTGGCCGATGGTGATCAACACCGCCGAAGGCGTGCGCCGCATCCCACAGGATTACCTTAACGTTGCCCGTGTCCTGCAACTCCCGGAATGGACGGTGATGCGCCGTATTCTCTTTCCGGCGGTTCTGCCTGCGGTGCTGACCGGCGTGCGCCTGTCTATCGGCATCGCCTGGCTGGTGATTGTGGCGGCGGAAATGCTCACCGGCGGCCTCGGCATTGGCTTTTGGATCTGGAACGAGTGGAACAACCTCAATGTGGAAAACATTCTCATCGCTATCGTCATCATCGGCGTGGTTGGCCTGCTGCTGGAGCAGGGCTTAATGCTGGTGGCGCGTCGTTTTAGCTGGCAGGAAAAATAAGGGGAACATCATGAAACCGTTAATTCAGGTACAGGCCGTCAGTCAGCGTTTTTCTACCGCCAGCGGCGAATTTCTGGCGTTGCAAAACGTCTCTTTCGACATTCATGAAGGTGAAACCGTCAGCCTTATTGGGCATTCCGGCTGCGGGAAATCGACGCTGTTGAATCTGATTGCCGGAATTACGCTCCCTACCGACGGGGGGCTTATTTGCGACAACCGGGAAATCGCCGGGCCGGGGCCGGAAAGGGCGGTGGTCTTCCAGAATCACTCGCTGCTGCCGTGGCTGACCTGCTTCGATAACGTTGCGCTGGCGGTTGATCGGGTCTTTCGCCGCACGATGGGGAAAACAGAACGTCGGGAATGGATTGAACACAATCTTGAACGGGTGCAAATGGGGCACGCTATGCACAAGCATCCGGGAGAAGTGTCCGGGGGGATGAAGCAGCGCGTCGGCATCGCCCGGGCGCTGGCGATGAAACCCAAAGTGCTGCTGATGGATGAACCGTTTGGCGCGCTGGACGCCCTGACGCGCGCGCATTTGCAGGACACGGTGATGCAAATCCAGCAGTCGCTCAATACCACCATTGTGTTGATTACCCATGATGTGGATGAAGCGGTGCTGCTCTCCGATCGCGTGCTGATGATGACCAACGGCCCGGCGGCGACGGTAGGCGACATTTTGCCCGTCACGCTTCCTCGCCCGCGTAATCGCGTGCAGCTGGCTGACGACAGCCGATACCACCAGTTGCGCCAGCAGATTCTTCACTTCCTCTACGAAAAGCAGCCGAAGGCGGCGTAGGGAGGCGGTATGACGCAGCGACTGGTCATTATCGGCAACGGGATGGCCGCCACCCGTCTGGTGGAGGCGCTGCTGGCGCGGGCGCCGCAGGCCTTCACGATAACCGTGGTGGGGGAAGAACCGCGGCATGCGTATAACCGCATTCAGCTTTCGCCCGTACTGGGCGGCGAAAAGCGCTTTGCGCAGACGCTGCTGCATCCGCCTGAGTGGTATCAGCGCCACGGCGTCACGGTGCTGACGGGGGAAGCCGTCATCGCCGTTGACGCGATAGCGCGTACCGCCACCACCACCGGTCGAACGCTGGCGTGGGATGCGCTGGTGTTTGCCACCGGCTCGGTTCCGTTTATTCCGCCGATCCCCGGCGCTGATTTACCCCATGTGCATGCTTTTCGCACGATTAACGATGTGGACAGCATCCTGCATGGCTGCGGGCCGGTTGTCGTGCTGGGCGGCGGTGTGCTTGGCGTCGAGGCGGCCGCCGCGCTGCGACTAAAAGGTGACAATGTCACGTTAATTCATCGCGGCAATCGGTTCATGGAGCAACAGCTTGATGAGCAGGCCGGGGAACTGCTGGCGGAACACCTTAACGCACGCGGGATTGACTGCGTGCTGTCGTCCGGTATCGACAGGATTACGCCTGATGACGTCACGTTGACGAACGGTTGCGTGCTGTCTGCAACGCGCGTGGTGATTGCCACTGGCGTAAAACCCAATACGGCGCTGGCGCTGGCAAGCGGGGTGCCCTGTCAGCGTGGAATTGTGGTGGACGGGCAACTGCGCACGGCGGTGGCGGGGATCAGCGCGATAGGCGAGTGCTGTGAAATCGACGGTCAGACCTGGGGGCTGGTCGCGCCCTGTCTGGCACACGCGGAGGTGCTGGCGGCTCGCCTGGCGGGAACCCCCGGCGCTGATTTTCACTGGCAGGACAGCGGTACGCGTCTGAAGGTGACGGGCATCGATCTGTTCAGCGCCGGGGAGGTAAACGCCACGGCAGGTGATGATCTGCTGCGCACATTTGACCCGCTGAGCGGCCATTACCGTCGTCTGCTGATCCGCAATGGACGGTTACAGGGAGTGCTGCTGATGGGCGATTGCCGCAGCGCCGCACCGTTGACTGATTTGCTGGCGCAGGCTGCGTCGGCGAATCCTGACTGGTTATTCGACAGATTTGATACGCAGCCTGCGGCTGCAGGACAGGTGACTATGACAAAACCCACGTTGGCTGTTGTTGGACACGGTATGGTTGGCCACCATTTTCTTGAGCAATGCGTTAGCCGCAATCTGCATCTTGACTATCAGATTGTGGTCTTTGGCGAAGAGCGTTATGCCGCCTATGACCGCGTTCATCTGTCGGAGTATTTCGCCGGGCGCAGCGCAGAATCGCTCTCGCTGGTGGAAGGCGATTTTTTTGCCCGCCACGGTATTGAACTGCGGTTGTCGCAATGCGTTACGACGATCGATCGGGATGCCCGCGTTATTCGCACCGCCAGCGGACATGAAACGCACTGGGATAAACTGGTGCTGGCAACCGGATCATATCCCTTTGTTCCGCCGGTGAAAGGCGGTGATTCGGCGGAATGTTTCGTCTATCGCACGCTGGACGATCTGGATGCTATTGCCGCGAAGGCAAAACACTCTCGCCGTGGGGTGGTGATTGGCGGCGGGCTGTTGGGGCTGGAGGCGGCGAACGCCTTGCGGCAATTAGGGCTGGAGACGCATGTTGTCGAGTTCGCGCCATCGTTAATGGCGGTTCAGCTTGATAACGCTGGCGCGGCGATGCTGCGCGAAAAAATCGAGGCGCTGGGCGTGAGCGTGCATACCTCGAAATCCACTGCGGAAATTGTCTCTACCCCGCAAGGGTTACAGTTGGTGTTTACGGATAGTGAGCGTCTGGAGACGGATATGGTGGTGTTTTCTGCCGGTATTCGCCCGCAGGATGCGCTGGCGCGCGGCGCCGGACTTCGTATCGGAGAACGCGGCGGGGTGTGTATTGATAACCACTGTCTGACCTCTGACGCGGATGTTTTTGCCATCGGTGAATGTGCGCTCTGGGACGGCAGGGTGTTTGGGCTGGTTGCGCCGGGCTACCAGATGGCGCGCGTGGCGGCAGCGCAGTTGGCCGGTGAAGATGCGGCGTTCAGCGGGGCGGATATGAGCACCAAACTCAAATTACTGGGGGTGGATGTGGCCTCGTTCGGCGATGCGCAGGGGCGCACGCCAGGCGCGCAAAGCTACCAGTGGACGCATGGCCCGGAGCAAATCTACAAAAAAATTGTGGTCAGCGCGGACGGCAAGACGCTGCTGGGCGGCGTGCTGGTGGGTGATGCGGCGGATTACGCCACGTTATTGCAAATGATGCTTAACGGTATGGCGCTGCCCGGACAGCCGGAATCGCTGATTTTACCTGCTTTGGCGGGCAGCGCGCCGAAAGCGTTGGGCGTTGCGGCATTACCGGACAGCGCGCAAATATGCTCTTGTCATAACGTCAGCAAGGCAGACATTTGCCAGGCGGTCAGCGCGGGCGCAACGGAGATGGGCGCAATCAAGCAGTGCACCAAAGCGGCAACCGGCTGCGGTGGGTGCAGCGCGCTGGTGAAACAGGTGATGGAGTTCCAGCTGGCGGCACAGGGCGTGGAGGTTAAAAAGGATATCTGCGAACACTTTGCGTACTCGCGACAGGAGATTTACCACCTGGTGCGGGTGAACCGCATCCACACCTTTGAGCAGTTGATTAGCCGCTATGGTCGCGGGCATGGTTGTGAGATTTGCAAACCGCTGGTGGGCTCGGTGCTGGCCTCCTGCTGGAATGAGTATCTGCTAAAACCTGCGCATCTGCCGTTGCAGGACACCAACGATCGTTATTTTGCCAATATCCAGAAAGACGGTTCGTATTCCGTCGTACCGCGCATGGCGGCAGGCGAGGTGACGCCGGATGGGCTGATCGCCATTGGCGAAATCGCCAAACGTTATCAGCTCTACAGCAAAATTACCGGCGGGCAGCGTATCGACTTGTTTGGCGCGCGCCTCGAACAACTGCCGGATATCTGGCGCGATCTGGTTACCGCCGGTTTTGAAACCGGGCACGCCTACGGGAAGTCGTTGCGCACGGTGAAATCCTGCGTCGGGTCAACCTGGTGTCGCTATGGCGTTCAGGATTCAACCGGTCTGGCCGTCACGCTGGAGAACCGCTACAAGGGACTGCGCGCCCCGCACAAAATCAAAATGGCGGTCTCCGGCTGTACCCGCGAGTGTGCCGAAGCGCAGGGGAAAGACGTTGGCGTGATCGCCACCGATAAGGGCTGGAACCTGTATGTCTGCGGAAACGGCGGTATGAAGCCGCGTCATGCGGATCTGTTCGCCAGCGATCTGGATGACGCCACGCTGATTAAATTCGTGGATCGCTTCCTGATGTTCTATATCCGTACCGCCGATCGCCTGCAACGCACCAGCACCTGGATGGATAATCTTGAAGGGGGCATCGACTATCTGCGCGAGGTGGTTATACACGACAGCCTGGGTATCGGCGACGAGCTTGAACAGGAGATGGCGCGGATTGTGGAAACATACCAGTGTGAATGGCAAACCACGCTAAACGATCCGCAGCGTCTGGCGCTGTTCCGCTCCAGCGTGAACGGCGACGAACCGGATGAAGCCGTAGCACGCCAGATGCTACGTGGACAGCCGCAGCTGGCGAAACCGGCGGCGCCAGCGAGAACCATCCTGCCGACAAAACCCTGGCAGGAGGTTTGTCAACTGGAGGAGATCCCCGAGCAGGCGGGCATTGGCGCCCGTTTAGGCAACCTGCAAATTGCGCTGTTTCGCTTTGGTCAGACGATTTACGCCCTTGATAACCATGAACCCGGCAGCGACGCAAACGTGCTTTCCCGGGGAATCCTGGGGGATGCAGGAGGTGAGCCCGTTGTCATTTCGCCGCTCTACAAACAGCGTATTCGCCTGCGCGATGGTCGGCAGTATGACAGCGGTGAGCCCGTTGTGCGCGCCTGGCCGGTGAAAGTCGAAGCAGGCAAGGTATGGGTCGGGAATCAGGCGCTACTGCTGCGCGCGGAGGCGTCATGAATGAAACCCGGACAACGTGCCCTTACTGCGGCGTCGGCTGTGGGGTGATCGCCCGCGTCAGCGAACAGGGCGTCACGGTTCAGGGCGATCCCGCTCACCCGGCCAATTTTGGGCGACTGTGTGTGAAAGGCGCCGCGCTGGGGGAAACCACCGGACTGACCGGACGGTTATTACACCCGCAGGTTAACGGTGAAACGGTAAGCTGGCAGCAGGCGCTGAACACGGCGGGCGAGCGCCTGCGCAGCATCATCGCGCAATATGGCCCAACGTCGGTGGCTTTCTACGCCTCGGGACAACTGCTGACGGAAGACTACTATGCGGCGAATAAGCTGATGAAGGGATTTATCGGTGCGGCCAATATCGATACCAATTCGCGCCTGTGCATGTCGTCAGCCGTTACGGGCTACAAACGCGCGTTTGGTGCGGATGTGGTGCCATGCAGCTACGAAGATATAGAGCGCAGCGATCTGGTGATTCTGGTCGGCTCGAACGCGGCGTGGACGCATCCGGTGCTCTATCAGCGCCTGGTGCAGGCGCGAAAAGAGAACCCGTCTATGAAAGTGGTGGTGATTGATCCCCGGCGCACCGCCACCTGTGATATTGCGGATATGCACCTGGCTCTGACGCCCGGCAGCGATGGCGGGCTGTTTGTCGGGCTGCTGCACGCCATCGCGACAAGCGGCGAACATGACGTCGATTTTGATGATGCGCAGGCGGCGTTTGCCCGCGCCAGCCGCTGGCCTGTTGAGCGAGTCGCGCAATTTTGTGGTCTGGAACCCGCGGAAATCCGCCGGTTTTATGATGGTTTTCTGACCGCGCCGCGCGCAATCACCCTTTACACGATGGGGATTAACCAGTCCGCCAGCGGCAGTGATAAATGCAATGCGATCATTAACGTACACCTTGCCAGCGGTAAATACGGGCGGGAAGGCTGTGGACCCTTTTCGCTGACCGGACAGCCAAATGCGATGGGAGGGCGTGAAGTCGGCGGGCTGGCGACACAGCTGGCGGCGCACATGAATTTTGAGCCGCAGGATCTGTCGCGGGTTGCCCGTTTCTGGGGCACGGAGCGGCTGGCGCAGACGCCAGGGTTGATGGCGGTGGATCTGTTCGACGCTATCGCGCGCGGCGAGGTGAAGGCGGTGTGGATCATGGGCACGAATCCGGCGGTATCGCTGCCGGACACTCATGCCGTCTGTCAGGCGCTGTCTGCCTGCCCGTTGGTCATTGTCTCGGAGGTGGTGGCCGATACCGATACCAGTCGACTGGCGCATATCCGGTTTCCGGCGCTGGCCTGGGGGGAGAAAAACGGCACCGTCACCAACTCTGAACGGCGCATCTCGCGTCAGCGCGCATTTTTAACTGCCCCCGGCGAGGCCAGAGCAGACTGGTGGATTGTCGCGCAGATGGCGAAACAACTCGGCTTTGGCGAGGCATTCGCCTGGCAGGATGCGTGGGATGTCTTTCGGGAGCACGCTGCGCTGTCGGGGTTTGAAAATGACGGCGACCGCGCGTTTGATATTGGCGCGCTGGCGGATCTGAACTGCGCGGCGTGGGATGAAATGGCGCCTGTCCGCTGGCCGGTCAGCCGTCACCACGGAGCGCTGGACCTGGCTCGCGGCTGGCATCGCAATAAGCGTCTGCGGCTGGTGCCCGTTGAACCGGAGGGCATGAGAACGCGCTGTGACGCGCTCTATCCGCTTATTTTAAACAGCGGCCGCCTGCGCGATCAGTGGCACACCATGACCCGAACCGGAACGGTGGTTCGGCTTATGCAGCACATTAGCGAACCGATTGTTGAGGTTTCACCGTCCGATGCCGCCCGTTTCCACCTGGTGGATGGCGCATTTGGCCGTATCAGCTCTTCGCGCGGGGTAATGGTCGCCAGAGTGGTGATTCAGGCCGGCTTGCGGGAAGGGACGGCGTTTACGCCGATGCACTGGAATAATCGCTTTGCCCGGCAGGGAAGGGTGAATGCGCTGGTCGCGCCCGTCTGCGATCCTCAATCAGGGCAGCCGGAGAGTAAACAAACGGCGGTACGCATCACGCCGTGGCAGCCGCGCTGGCAGGGGGAGCTGTTCATCCGCGAAGAGATAACCTTTCCTCCTTTTGTTCACTGGTGGCGTAAAGCGGCGGAAGGCGTGGCGCGTTTCACTCTCGCAAGCGATCGTGACGATCGCGACTGGTTGCTGGCGATGTGCCGCGAACAGCACTGGCAATTGCAGACCGCGCAGACGCCGCAGGGGCTGAATATTCTGGCCTGGCAGGCGGGACAATTAATGCTGGGGTTCTGGTCAGATGCGATAAAACCCGAAACAGACGATGCGGCGGTGATTGCCGCGTTCCGCCATCCGCCGGAAAACGCCCCTGAACGGCATGGCCTGTTGAGTGGCAAACCGGGCGGCGGGATGCCCGACCAGGGACGCATTATCTGTAGCTGCTTTAGCGTGGGGGAGTGTGCTATTCAGCAGGCTATCGCACAAGGGTGCGACTCCGTTCAGGCGCTGGGCAAAACATTACGCTGCGGCACCAACTGCGGCTCATGCGTACCGGAGCTGAAAGCGCTGCTGGCGCAAACGGCATCCGCCGGAAGCCTGGGATTCTCCTGAAAATGCGATAAAGGGCTGCAAAACGCGGATGGAAACGTTATGGTTTTAGTTAAGTGTGAGATTTCATTCGTTTAATGTAAAAGCAGCTGACAATTTGAGCCGTATTGTTTATCGCCCTCTTTCCCTTTGCATACTCTTGCTGCTGGCAGGCGGTACTGCCAGCGCGCAATCCTCGTTTATTCAACAGGCGGAAAATCCCTTCGATAACAACCAGGATGGTTTACCTGATTTGGGCATGACGCCTGAGTCACACGAAGGTGAAAAACAGTTTGCTGAGATGGTGAAAGCCTTTGGCGAAGCGAGCATGACCGACAATGGGCTGGATACCGGCGAGCAGGCGCGTCAGTTTGCGTTTGGCCAGGTGCGGGACGCCGTGAGTGAACAGGTGAATCATCAACTGGAGTCCTGGCTTTCGCCCTGGGGGAATGCGAGTGTCGATCTCAGGATTGATAACGAAGGGAGCTTTACCGGCAGTCGTGGGGGCTGGTTTATTCCCTGGCAGGACAACACGCGGTATCTGACCTGGAGTCAACTCGGGCTGACTCAGCAGGACGATGGCCTGGTCAGTAATGTCGGCATCGGCCAACGCTGGGCGCGCGACGGCTGGCTGTTAGGGTACAACACTTTTTATGACAACCTGCTGGATGAGAATCTGCAACGGGCGGGATTTGGCGCGGAAGCGTGGGGCGAATACCTGCGATTATCCGCCAATTACTACCAGCCTTTCGCTTCCTGGCATGAACAGACCACCGCCTTAGAGCAGCGTATGGCGCGCGGCTACGATGTTACCGCGCAGATGCGTATGCCGTTTTATCAACACCTCAACACCAGCGTCAGCGTGGAACAGTATTTCGGCGAACGGGTGGATCTGTTTGACTCAGGCACGGGATACCATAATCCGGTAGCGGTAAAACTGGGGCTTAATTACACGCCGGTGCCGCTGGTGACGGTGACGGCGCAACATAAACAGGGCGAGAGCGGGGTGAGCCAGAATAATCTGGGGTTGAACCTGAATTACCGTTTTGGCGTGCCGCTGAACAAACAGCTGTCGGCCAGCGAGGTGGCGGAGAGTCAGTCGTTGCGCGGCAGTCGCTATGACAACCCGCAGCGCAATAATCTCCCGACGATGGAGTATCGTCAGCGTAAAACGCTCACTGTTTTTCTGGCGACGCCGCCGTGGGATCTCCAGCCTGGCGAGACGGTGCCGCTGAAGGTGCAGATTCGCAGTCGGCATGGCGTTCGTCATGTGACGTGGCAGGGCGATACGCAGGCGCTGAGTCTGACGGCAGGAGCGAAGGCAGACAGCACAGAGGGCTGGACCATTATCATGCCGGCCTGGGACAGCAGCGAAGGGGCGACAAATCGCTGGCGGCTGTCGGTCGTTGTTGAAGATGAGCAGGGCCAGCGTGTCTCCTCCAATGAGATCACGCTATCACTGACTGAACCGTTTATGGCGATGCCCGATAACGATCCGCGCTGGAAGCTGCTCCCGGAGGAGTAATCAGAAGATGCGTTCCTGATGCACCCATACCGCCGCTTCGACGCGTGACTTCAGCTTCATCTTCTTCAGCATATGTTTCACATGCACTTTGACCGTACTCTCGGTGATATCCAGGCGGCGGGCGATCATTTTATTCGGCAGTCCCTGGGCGATCAGCTTCAGGATATCGCGTTCGCGCGGCGTCAGTTGGGTCACGTCGCGGTCAGAGGTCGCGCGGTTTGCCCGCAGACTGGCGGCCAGAACCGGCGTTAACGCTTCGCTCAGCACCATTTCGCCAGCGGCCGCTTGCTGTAAGGCTTTCAGCAGATCTTCCGGCTCCATATCTTTTAACAGATAGCCGTCTGCGCCGCGCTTCAGCGCCGTCACCACGTCTTCTTCATGATTGGACACGCTGAATACCACGATACGGCCTGACAGTGATTTCTCACGCAGCTTATCCAGGGTTTCCAGACCGTTCATGCCCGGCATGTTCAGATCCAGCAGGATCAGATCGGGATCAAGAGACTCTGCCAGCTCAATACCCTGCTCGCCATTACTGGCTTCGCCGATTACGCTAATATCGGGCGCCATGCTGACAAGCTGTTTAACACCGGTCCGTAACATCGGATGATCGTCGATCAGCAGGATGGTAGCCGGTTCCTGATTACTCATGGGTATCTCCTTGGACTTCTGTGAAGTTTGTTTCGGGAATAAAGGTGACAGCAACTTCCGTACCGCCCGTCTCACGACGGCGTACACGACAATCGCCACGCAGGCTCTGCGCGCGGTCACGCATAATAATCATGCCATAATGGTTACTGCGCTCGGCATTTTCCGGTACGCCGCAGCCGTTGTCTTTTACTGTCAGTTTGACCTGATTGCCATTTTGCACCACGGCGACGGCCACCTCATCGGCATGGGAATGCTTGAGGGCGTTACTTAACGCTTCGCGGGCAATTTGCAACAGGTGGATAGCCTGATGCGACGGCACCCGTCGCGGCGGGAGCTGATAATCCAGCTTCACCGTAAAACCAAATCGGGCGCTATATTCCTGACAGCTCGCCTCCAGCGCAGGCCGCAGGCCGGGTTCGGTCAACTGTAACCGGAAGGTGGTCAACAGTTCACGTAGCTGTACCCAGGAGGTATTCAGTTCGTTGCGGATCTGGCTGAGCAACTCGCGGCTGCTTTCCGGCAACGTCGCGCCCTGCATTTGCAGACAGCTGACCTGCATCTTCATGCAGGAGAGCGATTGTGCAATAGAATCATGAAGTTCGCGGGCAATGGTGGCACGCTCTTCCATCACAATCAACTGTTGCTGGCGTTCCTGATTTCTGTCCAGCGCCAGCGTAGCGGTCAATTGCTCGACTAGCGTATCAATCATCTGCTGCTGATCGTGACTCAGATGGCGCCCGTGCGGCAGCGTCGCCAGCAGAATGCCGTATTGCGTATGGGCATCGGTAAGTCGCCATTTCAGCGTGGTGCCGCCGTTGATCGCGGGCAGCGCGCCGCGCGGGCAGAGGTGGCACCCTTTGTCATCACAACTGCTGTCGGACTGGCAGGTGAACTCCTGATGATTATCTTCATCTTCCAGGTCATAAACCCGCAGTTCAATATCGTGCAGCAGCGTCAGGTTTTGCAGGCCGTTCAGCACCGGGGAGAGGCGCTCGCACAGCGGCACCTGGGAATGCAGGCGGCGGTTGGCCTGCCACAGGAATGAGAGGATCTGGTTTTTATGCTCCAGCCCGGCTGTCTTTTCCTGCACGCGTTGTTCCAGCACGGCGTAACTTTCGGCCAGCTCTTCCGACATGTTGTTGAGCGCTGAGCCTAACATCGCCATCTCATTGCGCCCGCTGATATGCGCCCGCTGGGTGAAGTCGCGCTGGCTGACGGCTCGCGCCATCGAAAGCAGTTGTTTCCACGGTTGCAGCAGGCGCGCCCGTAGCCAGATGATCGTAAAGACGAACAGCAACGCCATAAAGATGGCCATTAACCGATGCACCATCACCACGCGTTCAATGCGCAGCTCGGTCGTGTGATCAAAGGCGGTGACTAACCGATCCAGACCGGTGACAAAACGCATAACATCGCCGGCAACGGCGTTTCTGTCCTGCGCGCGTTGCAGCCCTGGCGCCAGTTCCGTATGCCAGTAGTCCTGTAGTGCGCGAAGCTGCTCTTGTTGCCCGTCGCGTTCCGCAGCGCGGGTCAGTTCAGGGCTGAACGCCGTCTGTTTCATCTCATCCAGCAGCTTTTGGTCGTGGGCGCTCAGCGGCACTGCTGCCAGCAGGCGATAGCTCTGCATACGCAGCGAACCGGCCTTGTTGATCGCATGAGCGCTGCCTTGTACGCCCTGAACCAGCCAGCCAGAGATAGCCATGCCCGCCACACCGATAGCGGTGGACAGGAGAACAATAAGCGCCAGTTGGTTGACCAGCGTGAGTGGAGAGAGACAACGTTTAAACATGTAGACTTCTTCCTTCAGGCTTCCTGCTCAGGAAACCTTAATGAATGACGATTCTGCCGGGATGCTCACCGAGGGGCGTTTCGACAGTGACGTTATTCTCAGCCATACCCTGGAGTATACCCATACCTATAACGAGTTACCTCTTAATTGCTGGTGGTGGGAGGGGATCGCGAAGCCGGGGGGTAGGGTTATACAGCACCGTGAAAAACCACATCTTTTTTGTCGACAAAGCCTACTCACTAAGGGGCATGATAATTTTTAGCCGCGAATAATGACGGCTTTTCCTTTGATTTATATCAACTTACCCCCGGCTGTAAACCCTAATGTGGCAGACATCGAATCGAGTAACAGAGGTGTCTATGAGTCACTCATCTGCCCCCGAAAGGGCATCTGGAGCTGTAATCACAGAATGGCGGCCGGAAGATCCCGCTTTCTGGGAACAGCGTGGTCATCGTGTTGCCAGCCGCAACCTGTGGATTTCCGTCCCCTGTTTGCTGCTGGCGTTTTGTGTATGGATGTTATTCAGCGCCGTCGCGGTGAATTTACCGAAGGTCGGTTTTAACTTCACCACCGATCAGCTGTTCATGCTGACCGCCTTGCCGTCTGTTTCTGGCGCATTACTGCGTGTGCCGTACTCCTTTATGGTTCCTCTGTTTGGCGGCCGCCGCTGGACGGCGTTCAGCACCGGGATTCTGGTCATTCCTTGCGTATGGTTAGGTTTTGCCGTGCAGGACACCTCCACGCCGTTTAGCACCTTTATTCTGATTTCTCTGCTGTGCGGTTTTGCCGGCGCGAACTTTGCCTCCAGCATGGCTAACATCAGCTTCTTCTTTCCAAAACAGAAACAGGGCGGTGCGCTGGGTCTGAACGGCGGTTTAGGCAACATGGGCGTGAGCGTTATGCAGCTGGTCGCGCCGCTGGTGGTCTCGTTGTCTGTCTTTGCCGTATTTGGCAGTCACGGTGTGGAACAGCCGGACGGTTCGCAGCTGTATCTGGCGAATGCCGCCTGGATTTGGGTGCCGTTCCTGGCCATTTTCACCCTGGCCGCCTGGTTCGGTATGAATGAGCTGGCGACCTCGAAGGCTTCGCTGAAAGATCAGTTGCCGGTACTTAAACGTGGGCATCTGTGGATGATGAGCCTGCTGTATCTGGCGACGTTCGGTTCATTCATCGGCTTCTCCGCCGGGTTTGCGATGCTGTCTAAAACGCAGTTCCCGGAAGTACAGATCCTGCATTATGCCTTCTTCGGGCCGTTAATCGGCGCGCTGGCCCGTTCTGCGGGCGGGGCAATTTCCGACCGTCTGGGCGGAACGCGGGTGACGCTGGTTAACTTTGTGCTGATGGCGATTTTCAGCGCCTTACTGTTCCTGACCTTGCCTTCTAACGGCCAGGGCGGCAGCTTTATCGCCTTCTTCGTTGTCTTCCTGGCGCTGTTCCTGACTGCCGGGCTGGGCAGTGGGTCTACTTTCCAGATGATCTCCGTTATTTTCCGCAAGCTGACGATGGACAGGGTTAAAGCGGAAGGGGGTTCTGAAGAGAAAGCGCTGCGTGAAGCCGCGACTGATACCGCAGCCGCATTGGGCTTTATTTCTGCGATTGGCGCAATCGGCGGTTTCTTTATTCCGAAAGCATTCGGGACATCTCTGGCATTAACCGGCTCACCGGTCGATGCGATGAAAGTGTTCCTGATTTTCTATATTGCCTGCGTAGTCATCACCTGGGCGGTATACGGACGTCATTCTAAAAAATAAAAAAGTAATTGTTTGATTATCCATTGCGCGGCGTTAGACCGCGCTTTTTTTTGTCTGTTTTTAGTTACAACATACTTATTTATAAATAAACAGCGCCGGTTTGTCAGAACAGCGTTCATTTATGCCTTGCAGGGGGCATACCCCTTAATACCCACTTATAAAGAATTTAACATTTACATAATGGATGAATTTAAAAATATTCATATTAATCAGTATGTTGAATGAATAAAAATCATCCTCCTTAAGGGGTATGTCAAAAAACACCCTCGATTTTCATCCCCGTCTGCCTTGATCGTTATCAATTCTGACGCCCTTTCAGAGCGTTACCTTCACAGCCAATCCAGCAATGTCGATTTATCAGAGAGCCGTCAGGCTCCAAACAGGAGAAACCCGATGAGTAAATTCCTGGACCGGTTTCGCTACTTCAAACAGAAGGGCGAAACCTTTGCCGATGGGCACGGCCAGCTTCTCGAAACAAACCGGGACTGGGAGGATGGATACCGCCAACGTTGGCAGCATGACAAAGTCGTGCGTTCAACCCACGGGGTAAACTGTACCGGCTCTTGCAGCTGGAAAATTTATGTGAAAAACGGTCTGGTCACCTGGGAAACCCAGCAGACAGACTACCCGCGCACCCGCCCGGATATGCCGAACCATGAACCTCGCGGCTGCCCGCGCGGCGCGAGCTACTCCTGGTATCTCTACAGCGCAAACCGCCTGAAATATCCGCTGATGCGTAAGCGCCTGATGAAAATGTGGCGTGATGCGAAAAAACTGCACAGCGATCCGGTAGAAGCCTGGGCTTCCATCATCGAAGACGCCGATAAAGCAAAAAGCTTCAAACAAGCGCGTGGTCGTGGTGGCTTCGTTCGTTCTTCCTGGCAGGAAGTGAACGAACTGATTGCGGCATCCAACGTTTATACCATCAAAAATTACGGTCCCGATCGCGTGGCGGGCTTCTCGCCGATTCCGGCAATGTCGATGGTCTCTTACGCATCCGGCGCGCGTTACCTGTCCCTAATCGGCGGGACTTGCCTGAGCTTCTACGACTGGTACTGCGACCTGCCGCCTGCGTCTCCGCAGACCTGGGGCGAGCAGACGGACGTACCGGAATCCGCTGACTGGTACAACTCCAGCTACATCATCGCCTGGGGCTCTAACGTTCCGCAGACCCGTACCCCGGATGCCCACTTCTTTACTGAAGTGCGTTACAAAGGCACCAAAACGGTTGCCGTTACGCCTGACTACGCTGAAATCGCCAAGCTGTGCGACCTGTGGCTGGCACCGAAGCAGGGGACTGACGCCGCGATGGCGCTGGCGATGGGCCACGTTATGCTGCGTGAATTCCACCTTGATAACCCGAGCCAGTATTTCACCGATTACGTCCGTCGCTATACCGACATGCCGATGCTGGTGATGCTTGAAGAACGCGACGGTTACTATGCCGCTGGCCGTATGCTGCGCGCCGCCGATCTTATTGACGCGCTGGGTCAGGAAAACAACCCGGAATGGAAAACCGTTGCCATCAACACCCGCGGCGATATGGTTGCGCCGAACGGTTCTATTGGCTTCCGTTGGGGTGAGAAAGGCAAATGGAACCTCGAACAGCGTGACGGTACGTCAGGCGAAGAAACCGAACTGCAACTCAGCCTGCTGGGTAGCCAGGACGATATCGCAGAAGTGGGCTTCCCGTACTTTGGCGGTGAAGGCACTGAACACTTCAACAAAGTCGAGCTGCAAAACGTTCTGTTGCACAAGCTGCCGGTGAAACGCCTGCAACTGGCAGACGGAACCACCGCGCTGGTAACTACCGTTTACGATCTGACGATGGCGAACTATGGCCTGGAACGCGGTCTGAACGACGAAAACTGCGCAACCAGCTACGACGACATTAAAGCCTATACTCCGGCGTGGGCAGAGCAGATAACCGGCGTACCGCGTGCGCAAATCACCCGTATCGCCCGTGAATTTGCGGATAACGCCGATAAGACGCATGGTCGTTCAATGATCATCGTTGGCGCCGGTCTGAACCACTGGTATCACCTCGATATGAACTATCGTGGGCTTATCAACATGCTGGTGTTCTGCGGCTGTATCGGTCAGAGCGGCGGCGGCTGGGCGCACTATGTCGGCCAGGAAAAACTGCGTCCGCAGACTGGCTGGCAGCCGCTGGCGTTTGCTCTTGACTGGCAGCGTCCGGCGCGTCACATGAACAGCACCTCCTATTTCTATAACCACTCCAGCCAGTGGCGCTACGAGACGGTTACCGCGCAGGAACTGCTGTCGCCAATGGCGGATAAATCCCGCTACAGCGGTCATCTGATCGACTTCAACGTGCGTGCTGAACGCATGGGCTGGCTGCCGTCTGCGCCGCAGTTGGGCACCAACCCGCTGTACATCGCGCGTGAAGCGGAAAAAGCCGGGATGACGGCGGTGGATTACACCGTTAAATCGCTGAAAGAAGGCTCGATTCGTTTTGCGGCGGAGCAGCCGGAAAACGGGAAAAACCACCCGCGTAACCTGTTTATCTGGCGCTCGAACCTGCTGGGTTCATCCGGTAAAGGGCATGAGTACATGCTGAAGTACCTGCTGGGTACGGAAAACGGTATTCAGGGCAAAGATCTGGGTATGCAGGGTGGCGTGAAGCCGGAAGAAGTGGAATGGCAGGATAACGGTCTTGACGGCAAGCTGGACCTGGTGGTGACGCTGGACTTCCGTCTGTCGAGCACCTGCCTGTACTCCGACATCGTGCTGCCGACCGCCACCTGGTATGAAAAAGACGACATGAATACCTCGGATATGCATCCGTTTATTCACCCGTTGTCTGCCGCCGTTGACCCGGCCTGGGAATCGAAAAGCGACTGGGAAATCTATAAAGGCATCGCGAAGAAATTCTCTGAAGTCTGCGTGGGACACCTTGGCAAAGAAACCGATGTGGTGACGCTGCCGATTCAGCACGACTCCGCTGCCGAACTGGCGCAGCCGCTGGACGTGAAAGACTGGAAAAAAGGCGAATGCGACCTGATCCCAGGTAAAACCGCGCCGCACATCATTCCGGTGGAACGCGACTACCCGGCGACGTATGAGCGCTTTACCTCTATCGGCCCGCTGATGGAGAAAATCGGCAACGGTGGCAAAGGTATCGCCTGGAACACTCAGAGCGAAATGGATTTGCTGCGCAAGCTCAATTACACCAAAGCTGAAGGCCCGGCAAAAGGCCAGCCGATGCTGAATACTGCGATTGATGCCGCCGAGATGATCCTCACGCTGGCGCCGGAAACTAACGGCCACGTAGCGGTGAAAGCCTGGGCGGCGCTGAGTGAGTTCACCGGTCGCGACCATACGCATCTGGCGACCAATAAAGAAGAAGAGAAAATTCGCTTCCGCGATATTCAGGCGCAGCCGCGTAAGATTATCTCCAGCCCGACCTGGTCTGGCCTGGAAGATGAACACGTCTCTTACAACGCCGGTTATACCAACGTTCACGAGCTGATTCCGTGGCGTACGCTGTCTGGCCGCCAGTCCCTGTATCAGGATCATCAGTGGATGCGTGACTTTGGCGAAAGCCTGCTGGTTTACCGTCCGCCGATCGACACGCGTTCAGTGAAAGCGGTGATGGGTGAGAAATCTAACGGCAACCCGGAAAAAGCGCTCAACTTCCTGACGCCGCACCAGAAGTGGGGTATCCACTCCACCTACAGCGACAACCTGCTGATGCTGACGCTGTCGCGCGGTGGGCCGATTGTCTGGATGAGCGAAACCGATGCTAAAGATCTGGGTATTGAAGATAACGACTGGATCGAGGTCTTTAACAGCAACGGTGCGCTGACGGCACGCGCGGTGGTAAGCCAGCGTGTTCCGGCCGGGATGACCATGATGTACCACGCGCAGGAACGTATCGTTAACCTGCCGGGTTCAGAAATTACCCAGCAGCGCGGCGGTATTCACAACTCTGTAACCCGTATCACGCCGAAGCCGACCCACATGATCGGCGGCTATGCGCAGCTGGCCTACGGCTTTAACTATTACGGTACGGTCGGTTCAAACCGCGATGAGTTTGTTGTGGTGCGTAAGATGAAGAACATTAACTGGTTGGATGGCGAAGGCAATGACCAGGTACAGGAGAGCGTAAAATGAAAATTCGTTCACAAGTCGGCATGGTGCTGAATCTCGATAAATGCATCGGCTGCCACACCTGTTCAGTGACCTGTAAAAACGTCTGGACCAGCCGTGAAGGTATGGAATACGCCTGGTTCAATAACGTGGAAAGTAAGCCAGGCGTCGGTTTCCCGAACGACTGGGAAAATCAGGAAAAATGGAAAGGCGGCTGGGTCCGTAAAATTAACGGCAAACTGCAACCTCGCATGGGCAACCGTGCGATGCTGCTGGGTAAAATCTTCGCTAACCCGCATCTGCCGGGCATTGATGATTACTACGAGCCGTTTGATTACGACTACCAGAACCTGCATACCGCGCCGGAAAGCAAGCATCAGCCGATTGCGCGCCCGCGCTCGCTGATCACCGGTCAGCGGATGAACAAAATCACCAGCGGTCCGAACTGGGAAGAAATTCTGGGCGGCGAATTTGAAAAACGCGCCAAAGACCAGAACTTCGAAAACATGCAGAAGGCGATGTACGGCCAGTTCGAAAACACCTTCATGATGTATCTGCCGCGTCTGTGCGAGCACTGCCTCAACCCGGCGTGCGTGGCGACCTGCCCGAGCGGCGCCATCTACAAGCGTGAAGAGGACGGCATCGTCCTGATTGATCAGGACAAATGCCGCGGCTGGCGTATGTGCATCACCGGTTGTCCGTACAAGAAGATCTATTTCAACTGGAAGAGCGGGAAGTCCGAGAAGTGTATTTTCTGCTATCCGCGTATTGAAGCGGGTCAACCGACCGTATGTTCCGAAACCTGCGTGGGTCGTATCCGTTACCTTGGCGTGCTGCTGTATGACGCCGATGCGATTGAAAGCGCAGCCAGCACGGAGAACGAGAAAGATCTGTATCAGCGCCAACTGGATGTGTTCCTCGATCCGAACGATCCGGCGGTCATTGAACAAGCGCTGAAAGACGGCGTTCCGCAGAGCGTTATCGATGCGGCGCAGCAGTCCCCGGTTTACAAAATGGCGATGGACTGGAAGCTGGCGCTGCCGCTGCACCCGGAATACCGTACGCTGCCGATGGTCTGGTACGTGCCGCCGCTGTCACCGATTCAGTCTGCGGCGGACGCCGGCGAACTGGGCAGCAACGGCATCCTGCCGGACGTGGAAAGCCTGCGTATCCCGGTTCAGTACCTGGCGAACCTGCTGACCGCAGGCGACACCCAGCCGGTACTGCTGGCGCTGAAACGTATGCTGGCGATGCGTCACTACAAACGTGCGGAAACCGTTGACGGTAAACTGGATACCCGCGCGCTGGAAGAGGTGGGTCTGAGCGAAGCGCAGGCGCAGGAAATGTACCGTTACCTGGCAATTGCGAACTATGAAGATCGTTTCGTTATCCCTAGCAGCCATCGTGAGCTGGCGCGTGAGGCGTTCCCGGAGAAAAGCGGTTGCGGCTTTACGTTCGGCGATGGTTGCCACGGTTCAGATACCAAATTCAACCTGTTCAACAGCCGCCGCATTGATGCCATCGATGTGAGCAGCAAAACGGAGCCGCACCAATGATTGAACTCGTCATTGTTTCGCGTCTGCTCGAGTACCCGGATGCTGCCTTATGGCAGCATCAACAGGAACTTTTCGATGCACTCGCGTCATCCGAAAACCTGGATAAAGAAGATGCCCAGAGTCTGGCGGTTTTCCTGCGCGATCTCACTGCGCAGGAGATGCTGGATGTACAGGCAAGCTACAGCGAACTGTTTGATCGCGGTCGCGCCACGTCGCTGTTGCTGTTTGAGCATGTTCATGGTGAATCCCGCGATCGCGGCCAGGCAATGGTCGATTTGATGGCGCAGTACGAGCAGCACGGCCTGCAACTCGACAGTCGTGAGTTGCCTGACCATCTGCCGCTGTATCTGGAGTATCTGGCGCAGTTGCCGAAAAACGACGCGCTTGGCGGCTTGCAGGACATCGCGCCGATTCTGGCGTTGCTGGGCGCACGTCTGCAACAGCGGGAAAGTCGCTATGCGGTGCTGTTCGATCTGCTGCTGAAGCTGGCTAATACCGTTATCGACAGCGACAAAGTGGCAGAGAAAATTGCGGATGAAGTCCGTGACGATACCCCGCAAGCACTGGATGCCGTCTGGGAAGAAGAACAGGTGAAATTCTTTGCTGAGCAGGGTTGCGGCGAGTCGGAGATTTCCGCTCACCAGCGTCGTTTTGCCGGGGCTGTCGCTCCGCAATATTTGAATATCACCACCGGAGGACAGCAATAATGCACTTCCTGAATATGTTCTTCTTTGATATCTATCCGTACATTGCCGGGTCAGTGTTCCTGATTGGCAGCTGGCTGCGCTATGACTACGGTCAGTACACCTGGCGTGCGGCTTCCAGCCAGATGCTGGATCGCAAAGGGATGAACCTGGCTTCGAACCTGTTCCACTTCGGTATTCTGGGGATCTTCGCGGGTCACTTCCTGGGGATGCTGACGCCGCACTGGATGTACGAAGCGTTCCTGCCGATTGAAGTGAAGCAGAAAATGGCGATGATTGCAGGCGGCGCTTGTGGCGTGATGACGCTGGTCGGTGGCGTACTGCTGCTCAAACGCCGTTTGTTCAGCCCACGCGTGCGTGCAACGACCACGGGAGCGGATATTTTGATCCTTTCTCTGCTGGTGATTCAGTGCGCGCTGGGACTGCTGACTATTCCGTTCTCTGCGCAACACATGGACGGTAGCGAAATGATGAAACTGGTGGGATGGGCGCAATCTGTGGTGACGTTCCACGGCGGCGCGTCTGAGCATTTAGAGGGCGTAGCGTTCATTTTCCGCCTGCACCTGGTGCTGGGGATGACGTTGTTCCTGCTGTTCCCGTTCTCGCGCCTGGTTCACATCTGGAGCGCGCCGGTCGAGTACCTGACGCGTAAATACCAGGTCGTGCGCGCCCGTCGCTGATACGGCTTTGCGTGCGGCTAAACCCTGCTTCGGCAGGGTTTTTTTATGCCTGTCTGCCGGATGGCGGCTGCGCCTTATCCGGCCTACGATCGGACATAAGATGTGGTTATGTAATCATGTAGGCCCGGTAAACGGAGTGCCACCGGGCAAAATATGGAGTACAGGAATTTAATTTGGCTGGGGTGCAACAGATAAATAATGGTGGTGGGGGAAGGATTCGAACCTTCGAAGTCGATGACGGCAGATTTACAGTCTGCTCCCTTTGGCCGCTCGGGAACCCCACCAGGGGTAATTCAAATTGTAGAGGTCTTGCGAAGAGATGGTGGTGGGGGAAGGATTCGAACCTTCGAAGTCGATGACGGCAGATTTACAGTCTGCTCCCTTTGGCCGCTCGGGAACCCCACCACGGGGTAATGCTTTGTACTGGCCTGCTTCCTGTTGGGAAGCGGGGCGCATCATATCAAATGACACGCCGCTGTAAAGCATTCCTTTGCTTAAAATGAACTGTTTGCGTACTTTTCATCCGTAACGGAGTAAAGCTAATCAATTCATATCGTTGACGATTACAGAATGATGGTGCGATTCCCGTAAACAAACACACGCTGGGCCAGCACCTTATACAATGCGCGGCTTAAAACATTCTTTTCAACATCACGCCCTGCACGCATCATATCCTCAGCCGTATAGGTGTGATCGACATGAATTACGTCCTGCATAATGATCGGGCCTTCGTCCAGATTATCGTTCACGTAGTGCGCAGTAGCGCCGATAATTTTCACGCCACGCTCATAAGCCTGATGGTAAGGACGCGCGCCAATAAAAGCCGGCAGGAACGAATGGTGAATATTGATAATCTTATTCGGGAAGCGGGAAACGAATTCCGGCGTCAGGACGCGCATATACTTAGCCAGCACGACATAATCAGGCTGGTGCGCATCAATGGCGTCCGCCATCTGTTTATCGTGCTCATCGCGCGTTAACCCTTCGTGGCTGACCAGCTCGAAAGGAATATCGAAACGTTCAACCAGAGGTCGCAGGGTTTCGTGGTTGCCGATTACGGCGGCAATCTCAACGTCGAGCCCGCCATAGTTGGCTTTCATTAACAGATCGCCCAGACAATGCGCTTCTTTGGTGACCAGAATGACGATGCGGCGACGCCCGGCAGGATTTAACTCGCGTACCGAACCCTCCGGTAATGCGCTGTCGAGATCGGCAAGCAGCGTGACATCATTAAAAATGCCTTCCAGCTCTGTGCGCATAAAGAAGCGCCCGGTCCGGTGGTCAACAAATTCGTTGTTTTGCACGATATTGAGTTCGTGCTTGTAGCAGATATTTGTAATACGCGCGATGAGGCCCTTCTGATCGGGGCAGATAGTGCGCAGAACTTTTCGTTGTAGTGAATGCATTACCGGGTAAATCCTGTTTAATGTGTTTGCTGTATCAGCACTGTCAGGCGTTTTAGCCGCAGCACTTTTTAAATTTTTTGCCGGACCCGCAGGGGCAGGGATCGTTTCGACCAAACTGGGGGCGCGTACCGTCAATATAGTACCACTGACCGTTTTCTTTTAAGAAACGCGAACGTTCAATAATCGCGCCGGGTGTTCCCTGTTCGATAAAACGGGCCACAAAACTGACATACCCTGTGTTTTCCGCGTCTGACCCGCTCTCTTCAAAAATGGTCAACCCAAGCCACTCAGTATGGGCGAACCCCGCGACAATATCGTCCCGAAAGGCGGTTGCACCACATGCGGGATGCCAGGTTCTAATCAGGTAATTTGCGTCTTTCATCACAAAAGCGCAGTAGCGAGAACGCATGAGATGTGACGGATCGGGTGCAACTCGCTCACCGGACACAATAGGGCCGCAACATAGGCTATACTCGACAGCGCTACCGCAGGGACAAAGCTGAGACACAATCATCTCCCTGGATAAAAAAAACGGCGTACAAACGCCAGGGTAGCGCTATGTTAACCGAGTGGTGACGATGTTGCTACGTCTGGAAGCCAGGGGAAGTTTTTACGTACGATGAGAAAAATTAAAATAGGGCTGGCGCTAGGTTCCGGCGCCGCAAGAGGATGGTCGCATATTGGTGTCATCAAAGCCCTGAAACACATGGGCATTGATATCGATATCGTGGCGGGATGTTCAATTGGTTCGCTGGTTGGCGCCGCATACGCCTGCAATAAACTGCCCGCGCTTGAACAGTGGGTGTGTTCGTTCAGTTACTGGGATGTCCTGCGCCTGATGGATCTCTCCTGGCGCAGAGGAGGGTTACTGCGCGGCGAGCGCGTCTTCAATCAGTACCGGAACGTTATGCCGGTACTGGATTTTGAACAATGCACCCGACGTTTTGGTACGGTGGCGACCAACCTGAGTACAGGGCGAGAATTGTGGTTTACCGAAGGCGACCTGCACCTTGCGGTTCGCGCGTCTTGCAGTATGCCAGGCCTGATGTCTCCGGTGGCGCATAACGGCTACTGGCTGGTGGATGGCGCCGTCGTTAACCCTGTTCCCGTTTCTCTGACGCGTGCGATGGGCGCCGATATTGTTATTGCGGTCGATCTTCAGCACGATGCGCACCTTATGCAGCAAGATCTTCTGTCTTTGAATGTCAGCAATGATAACGACGAGAGTGATGATTCGCTCTCCTGGCATGCGCGTTTGAAAGAGCGCCTCAGCAGCATGACTTCACGCCGTGCGGTCACCGCGCCAACGGCGATGGAGATTATGACAACGTCCATTCAGGTGCTGGAAAACCGCCTTAAACGCAACCGAATGGCAGGCGACCCGCCGGATATTCTGATTCAACCGTTCTGTCCGCAAATATCCACGTTGGACTTCCACCGTGCCAGTGCCGCTATTGCTGCGGGACAACTGGCGGTAGAGAAAAAGATGGACGAACTTTTGCCTTTGGTGCGTACCGACGTTTAACGCACCTTTTATACACACTTAAGCAAATTCTGACAGGCGCGAGCGGCAATAGCATGCCACTATTTACTAAAGCCAGTCAGGGGAGAAAACATGACGCAGCCATTGGTCGGAAAACAGATTCTTATTGTGGAGGACGAGCCTGTATTTCGCTCGCTTCTGGATTCGTGGTTTTCCTCTTTGGGAGCGACAACGGCACTGGCGGGCGATGGTCTTGACGCCCTGGAGTTACTGGGAAGTTTTACGCCTGATCTGATGATCTGCGATCTTGCGATGCCAAGGATGAACGGTCTCAAACTGGTAGAGCATTTACGTAATCGGGGCGATCAGACCCCCATTCTGGTTATCTCGGCGACAGAAAATATGGCAGATATCGCCAAAGCGCTGCGACTGGGCGTTGAGGACGTCCTGCTAAAGCCAGTGAAAGATCTCAATCGTCTGCGGGAAACCGTCTTCGCCTGCCTCTATCCCAATATGTTTAACTCTCGGGTTGAAGAAGAAGAACGCCTGTTTCGGGACTGGGATGCGATGGTTGATAACCCGGTGGCGGCAGCAAAGCTGTTGCAGGAGTTGCAACCTCCGGTTCAGCAGGTTATCTCGCATTGCCGAATCAATTACCGCCAACTTGTTGCGGCAGACAAACCCGGCCTGGTGCTGGATATTGCGCCGCTGTCTGATAACGATCTCGCTTTTTATTGCCTCGACGTGACGCGGGCAGGGGATAATGGCGTACTGGCCGCGTTATTACTGCGGGCGCTATTTAATGGCTTATTGCAGGAACAGCTCGCTCATCAGAATCAGCGTTTGCCGGAACTGGGGGCGTTATTGAAACAGGTCAATCATTTGCTTCGGCAGGCGAATTTGCCGGGACAGTTTCCGCTATTAGTGGGTTATTACCACAGCGGTCTTAAAAATTTGATACTGGTTTCAGCAGGCCTGAATGCGACGTTAAATACCGGTTCTCACCAGGTACAGATCAGTAATGGCGTTCCGCTGGGCACGTTGGGCAATACCTACCTGAACCAATTAAGCCAACGCTGCGAGTCATGGCAGTGCCAAATTTGGGGCGCGGGCGGGCGTTTGCGTCTTATGTTGTCTGCGGAATGAGCAAATGAAAAGGCAAAGTGAAATTGATTTACCCGCCTTTCTCTGTGGGTGCTACTATCAGCGCCAGATTATACGTATTTGTCTTAATTATACTAACACGCGTCCTTTTCGGAACTGAGGCTTGTTCCAGTGCTGATATACTCGGATGCGATACAGATTGATGAACACGTTCAATACATGAACAGTCCAGGAGATTTTTAAATGGCTGCCCTAAATTCGAAAGTCAAAAAAGCCGTTATCCCGGTCGCGGGATTAGGAACCAGGATGTTACCGGCGACGAAAGCGATCCCGAAAGAGATGCTGCCGCTGGTTGATAAGCCATTAATTCAGTATGTCGTGAATGAATGTATTGCTGCGGGCATCACTGAAATTGTGCTGGTGACGCACTCTTCCAAAAACTCGATCGAAAACCATTTCGATACCAGCTTCGAGCTGGAAGCTATGCTGGAAAAACGTGTTAAGCGTCAGCTGCTGGAAGAGGTGCAATCTATTTGCCCTCCGCACGTAACGATTATGCAGGTGCGTCAGGGGCTGGCGAAAGGCCTGGGTCATGCCGTATTGTGCGCGCATCCTGTTGTTGGTAATGAGCCCGTCGCGGTGATTCTGCCGGACGTTATTCTGGATGAATACGAATCCGATCTGTCTCAGGATAACCTTGCTGAAATGATTCGTCGTTTTGACGAAACCGGCTGTAGCCAGATTATGGTTGAGCCTGTTGAGGATGTTACCGCGTACGGCGTTGTTGATTGCAAAGGCGCGGCGTTAGCACCGGGCGAAAGCGTGCCGATGGTTGGCGTTGTAGAGAAGCCGAAAGCGGATGTCGCGCCGTCTAATCTCGCGGTAGTTGGCCGTTATGTCCTGAGCGCGGACATCTGGCCTCTGCTGGCGAAAACCCCTCCGGGAGCGGGCGACGAAATTCAGCTGACCGACGCGATTGATATGCTGATCGAAAAAGAAACGGTCGAAGCCTACCATATGAAGGGCAAAAGCCACGACTGCGGTAATAAATTAGGTTACATGCAGGCGTTCGTTGAATATGGCATCCGTCATAATTCTCTGGGCGCTGAATTTAAAGCATGGCTTGAAGATGAGCTGGGTATTAAGAAGTAAGCGGTATAATCTGAAAGGCGCGGCGCTGTTTAACAGCGCCGTTTTTTTTTGCCCTGAACAGACGAGGTATGGGGGAAGGGCAAAAAAAATCCCGCCACTGGCGGGATTTTAAGCAAACATATTCCGAATTATCCCTTGATCAGGAAATCGTCCAGTTGTTTACCTTGTTCTTCCATCGCTTTTTTGATCACTGCCGGTGTACGACCCTGGCCAGTCCAGGTTTTCGTTTCACCGTTTTCATCAACGTAGCTATATTTAGCCGGACGAGCAGCGCGTTTAGCTTTAGTGCCAGATTTAACGGCAGCCATGCTATTCAGCAGTTCGTTCGGATCAATACCGTCGGCAATCAGCATTTCACGATATTGTTGCAGTTTACGGGTACGCTCTTCAACTTCAGCTGCGGCGGCGCTTTCTTCTTCGCGACGCTCGTTAACAACAACTTCTAATTTTTCCAGCATTTCTTCAAGCGTTTCCAGGGTACATTCTCTTGCCTGTGCACGAAGAGTACGGATGTTGTTCAGAATTTTAAGTGCTTCGCTCATTGTAGTAATCTCAAACTTATATTGGGGGTGGTTTGTTGAGCTAATAATAGAGCGATAAATTCAGATGTGCAATAGCCTGGAATGTAAGGAATTCAAAATTGCTCTTTATTAAGTACAGATATTAATTATCCCATCTTAAATTTTTCTTGAAGAACCGCACAAAAAAGAGCTTATTGGCAACGAGGTTACTCCTGGCATAACGTTAAAATTCCAGGATTTTAGTCACATTTTATCAGGGTGGAATAGGCTGTCATTGCAGTAATTTCAACCTTTTGTATTAGTTTCCCTTACGGGAAAGTCCTAATACGTTGCCACATTTATGAGGAAGCGTAACAATAAGTATGAGCGCCCGGTTATGCGATGAGATGATAAGCAGCATTGATGAATATCTTAGGCACAATTTGTGAAGGAATGTGTATAACCGAACGATGTTTGCTCAATTCTTTATACCGGAGGCGTGACGAGGCGCCCCCGACATGCCGGTAAATTATGATACAATCCCGCCCAATCTTTATTTCAGCCAGGTGAGGGCCTGCTGCCAATGGCACAGCTATATTTCTACTATTCGGCAATGAATGCGGGTAAGTCGACTGCATTGCTGCAATCTTCATACAATTATCAGGAACGCGGGATGCGTACCGTTGTATATACAGCGGAAATTGATGACCGCTTCGGCGCCGGTAAAGTCAGTTCGCGTATCGGTCTCTCCTCGCCAGCAAAATTGTTTAACCAAAATTCATCGTTGTTTGAAGAGATTCGCACCGAGAATGCGCAACAGACAATACATTGCGTTCTGGTTGATGAGTGTCAGTTTTTGACTCGCCAGCAGGTGTACGAATTATCTGAGGTTGTTGACCAACTGGATATTCCGGTGTTGTGTTACGGACTGCGTACTGATTTTCGTGGCGAGTTATTTGGCGGCAGCCAATACTTACTCGCGTGGTCAGATAAACTCGTCGAATTAAAGACAATCTGTTTTTGTGGCCGTAAGGCAAGCATGGTATTGCGTCTTGATCAGGCTGGCAGACCTTATAATGAAGGGGAGCAGGTTGTGATTGGTGGGAACGAGCGTTATGTCTCTGTATGCCGCAAGCATTACAAAGAAGCCCTTGCCGAAGGCTCCCTGACGTCGATTCAGGAGAAACACCGCCACGCGTGATTGCACGCGTTCTGTAGGCCGGATAAGGCACTTGTGCCGCCATCCGGCGATCCCTACAACGTTACGCAGAACCTGTAGGCCTGATAAGGCGCTTGTGCCGCCATCAGGCAAAAAAAAGCCCCCGAAGACGGGGGCTTTTTCAGAATGTCGCCTGGGCTAACGAATTAAGCAGATTTCTTCGCTTTCTTGTCAGCTTTCGGTGCGGCAGCTTCTTTCTTCGCAGCAACTTCACCTTCAGTGAATTCACGGCCGTAGTAGGTATCCAGCAGAATCTGTTTCAGCTCGGAGATCAGCGGGTAACGCGGGTTAGCGCCGGTGCACTGGTCATCGAATGCATCTTCAGACAGCTTGTCTACATGAGCCAGGAAGTCAGCTTCCTGCACGCCAGCTTCACGGATAGACTTAGGAATACCCAGTTCCGCTTTCACGCTTTCCAGCCATGCCAGCAGTTTCTCGATCTTAGCGGCAGTACGGTCGCCCGGTGCGCTCAGACCCAGATGGTCGGCGATTTCTGCATAGCGACGGCGAGCCTGCGGACGGTCATACTGGCTGAACGCAGTCTGCTTGGTCGGGTTGTCGTTCGCGTTGTAACGGATAACGTTACAAATCAGCAGGGCGTTTGCCAGACCGTGCGGAATGTGGAACTGAGAACCCAGTTTATGCGCCATAGAGTGGCACACACCCAGGAAGGCGTTCGCAAACGCGATACCGGCGATAGTCGCTGCACTGTGAACGCGTTCACGCGCTACCGGGTTTTTAGACCCTTCGTGGTAGGACGCTGGCAGGTTTTCTTTCAGCAGTTTCAGTGCTTGCAAAGCCTGACCGTCAGAGAACTCAGATGCCAGTACGGAAACGTAGGCTTCCAGAGCGTGAGTGACCGCATCCAGACCACCGAAAGCACACAGAGACTTCGGCATGTCCATAACCAGGTTCGCATCGACAATCGCCATATCCGGCGTCAGCGCATAGTCTGCCAGCGGATATTTCTGACCGGTCGCATCGTCGGTAACAACAGCAAACGGCGTTACTTCAGAACCGGTACCGGAAGTGGTAGTGATTGCGACCATTTTCGCTTTCACGCCCATTTTCGGGAACTTGTAGATACGTTTACGGATGTCCATAAAGCGCAGCGCCAGTTCTTCGAAGTGGGTTTCAGGATGTTCGTACATGACCCACATGATTTTCGCCGCATCCATCGGGGAGCCGCCGCCCAGCGCGATGATCACGTCTGGTTTGAAGGAGTTCGCCAGCTCTGCGCCTTTACGAACGATAGTCAGCGTCGGGTCAGCTTCAACTTCAAAGAAGACTTCAGTTTCAACGCCAGCCGCTTTCAGCACGGAGGTGATCTGGTCAGCATAGCCATTGTTGAACAGGAAACGGTCGGTCACGATGAGCGCACGTTTGTGGCCATCAGTAATCACTTCATCCAGCGCGATTGGCAGAGAGCCACGGCGGAAGTAGATAGATTTCGGAAGTTTGTGCCACAACATGTTTTCAGCTCGCTTAGCAACGGTTTTCTTGTTGATCAGGTGTTTCGGACCAACGTTTTCAGAGATGGAGTTACCACCCCAGGAACCACAACCCAGAGTCAGGGAAGGTGCGAGTTTGAAGTTATACAGGTCGCCGATACCACCCTGAGAAGCCGGGGTGTTAATCAGGATACGCGCGGTTTTCATCATCTGACCGAAGTAAGCAACGCGTTCTGGCTGGTTGTCCTGGTCGGTGTACAGACAGGAGGTATGACCGATACCGCCCATTGCAACCAGTTTTTCTGCTTTATCAACAGCGTCTTCGAAGTCTTTAGCGCGATACATTGCCAGCGTCGGAGACAGCTTTTCGTGAGCGAACGGTTCGCTATCATCAACAGCCGTTACTTCGCCGATCAGAATCTTAGTGGTTTCTGGTACGGTGAAGCCAGCCAGTTCAGCAATTTTATATGCCGGTTGACCAACGATAGCCGCGTTCAGCGCGCCATTTTTCAGGATAACGTCCTGAACGGCTTTCAGCTCTTTGCCTTGCAGCAGGTAGCCGCCGTGGCTGGCGAAACGTTCGCGAACTGCGTCATAAACGGAGTCAACAACAACAACGGACTGTTCAGATGCACAGATTACGCCGTTATCGAAGGTTTTGGACATCAGTACGGAAGCCACAGCACGTTTGATATCTGCTGTTTCGTCGATAACAACCGGCGTGTTACCTGCACCAACGCCGATAGCCGGTTTACCAGAGCTGTATGCAGCTTTAACCATGCCCGGACCGCCTGTCGCCAGGATCAGGTTGATATCAGGGTGGTGCATCAGCGCGTTAGACAGTTCAACGGAAGGTTGATCGATCCAGCCAATCAGGTCTTTCGGCGCGCCCGCAGCGATAGCCGCCTGCAAAACGATGTCAGCCGCTTTGTTCGTTGCATCTTTGGCACGCGGATGCGGAGAGAAGATGATTGCGTTACGCGTCTTCAGGCTAATCAGAGACTTAAAGATCGCAGTAGACGTCGGGTTAGTGGTCGGTACGATACCGCAGATGATACCAATCGGTTCAGCAATGGTGATAGTTCCGAAGGTATCGTCTTCAGACAACACACCACAGGTTTTTTCATCTTTATAGGCGTTATAGATGTATTCGGAGGCGAAGTGGTTTTTAATCACTTTATCTTCGATGATACCCATGCCGGATTCGGCAACGGCCATCTTAGCGAGGGGAATTCGAGCATCTGCGGCAGCCAGAGCGGCGGCGCGGAAGATTTTGTCAACCTGTTCTTGAGTGAAACTGGCATATTCACGCTGGGCTTTTTTCACACGCTCTACGAGTGCGTTAAGTTCAGCGACATTAGTAACAGCCATAATGCTCTCCTGATAATGTTAAACTTTTTTAGTAAATCATCTGCTCGATACGAGAGTATAGACAGATTGACGAAAGTTTGTATAACAGTCTGAAAATCAAACGGTTACTTAACGTCCATTTCGCTCTGATTTACTAAAAGAGCTTAAGCGATAGCGTTATCTAACTCTAACGCGTTACCTCCAGGTGGCGTAAGCAAGGTTACTCACTTCTGAGTAGTAATTGCGTGATCCAGATCAAATTTAAGCAAAGCTGACACCTTTCAGCAGCCCATTTAAGCCATTTCCGCCAAGTGTTAATAAATAGTGGTGATGAATAGAGGTGAAGTTAGCATAATCTACACATATTTATAACACCGAGAAATAGTCGTAATTTCAAGCAGTCAGGAGGTGAAATATGCTGACAAAAGGCGTATCTTCAGCGCGTTTTTCACCATTTTTATCGACATCATTTATCCGGCCAACGTTTCGGAGCTAACCGTGACCCAAACGCTTTTTGATTTTCCTGTTTATTCCAAGTTTTTCATAGGGTTATTTGCGCTGGTAAACCCGGTAGGGATTATCCCCGTCTTTATCAGCATGACCAGCTACCAGACGGCAGCGGCGCGCAACAAAACAAATCTCACGGCAAACCTGTCGGTAGCCATCATTTTGTGGATTTCGCTCTTTCTCGGAGATGGCATTTTGCAACTCTTCGGCATTTCGATCGATTCGTTCAGAATTGCCGGTGGGATTCTGGTGGTGACGATCGCGATGTCGATGATCAGCGGGAAGCTGGGTGAAGATAAGCAAAACAAACAGGAAAAATCAGAGACCGCCATTCGCGAAAGTATTGGCGTGGTTCCGCTGGCCTTACCATTAATGGCAGGGCCGGGGGCCATTAGTTCGACGATTGTGTGGGGAACGCGTTACCACACCATTATGCATTTAATCGGCTTCTCTGTGGCCATCGCTCTGTTTGCGTTCTGTTGTTGGGGGGTGTTCCGCATGGCGCCCTGGCTGGTGCGGTTATTGGGGCAAACGGGCATCAACGTCATTACGCGTATTATGGGCTTGTTGCTGATGGCATTGGGCATTGAATTCATTGTTACGGGGATTAAAGCGATTTTCCCCGGTTTACTGAGTTAACGATCCTGACCGATAAAACGGAGCCGCTTCAGGCTCCGTTTCTTTTTCATTATCAGTAAATCTTCTCACTAAAGTTGAAATTCAGCGTTGAAATAATAAAAGATGCTGATAATGTTTATGCCTCTTTGTTATTGATTCTATTATAAATTATTCTAATAACACTCACGCCTGCCGTTATGTCGCCTGTTATTTTCTTAACATCATACTCTGGGGCTTGATGAAGGATTATCGAAATGTTATTAGTTATTTCAACGCTCTCTCAGATGAATGTGCTAAATAATAACCAATTGTTAAATTTATGTGCATTTTGGCCTGGCGGCAGCAACAGAACGAGGTCAGATTGCGGGTGAGTAGTTAACATATTGACTGGGCAAATAATTTTTCCTAAACGTCTCTTTTGGAGATGTCTTTCTGGTCAAAAATTTTTCCGTAAAAGAGAATTAGTTAACAAATCTGTAAAATGTATTGGCGGTTAAGAAACGCATTTGGTACTTTCCGGCCAGATATTTTGCAGAAGATTTTGCGGTGATGAGAATTATTTTCAATAATCTTCTTGCACCAGACAGAATAAATGTCCGTCTCTGACAGGGGAGGCGGATACGGAATCGACGTAAGGCGATCGTACGAATCGTCAGAATAAATAAAGTCGGTGATAGCAAAGCAGTAAACGACCTGGCAGCAGCAAAATCTCCAGTGCTGTACAGGACCCTAACGGGATTAAACAGGCTGGTTAAGAAAACCAGTAATTATAATGAGTGGAGTACAAACACAATGTCCAACATCACAAAAAAAAGTTTGCTGGCGGCGGGGATTTTAACTGCGCTAATCGGCGGGAATGTCGCAATGGCCGCAGATGTCCCGGCGGGTGTTCAGCTGTCTGACAAGCAGACGCTGGTTCGCAATAATGGTTCTGAAGTTCAGTCTCTCGACCCACATAAAATTGAGGGTGTCCCGGAGTCAAACGTCAGCCGCGACCTGTTTGAAGGTTTACTGATCAGCGATGTTGAAGGCCACCCGTCACCGGGCGTCGCTGAAAAGTGGGAAAATAAAGATTTTAAAGTCTGGACATTCCATCTGCGTAAAAACGCAAAATGGTCAGACGGCACGCCTGTTACCGCGCACGATTTTGTATATAGCTGGCAGCGCCTGGCGAATCCGAACACCGCATCACCGTATGCCAGCTATTTGCAATACGGGCACATCGCGAATATCGATGACATTATTGCGGGCAAAAAACCGGCGACCGATCTCGGCGTAAAAGCCATCGACGATAATACGTTCGAAGTGACGCTGAGCGAACCGGTGCCTTATTTCTACAAACTGTTGGTTCACCCGTCCGTTTCTCCGGTTCCTAAAGCGGCTGTGGAAAAATTTGGCGAGAAATGGACCCAACCTGCGAATATCGTGACCAACGGCGCGTATAAACTCAAAAACTGGGTCGTCAACGAGCGGATTGTTCTGGAACGTAATACCCAGTACTGGGATAACGATAAAACGGTTATCAACCAGGTGACTTATCTGCCAATCTCTTCTGAAGTAACTGATGTGAACCGCTACCGCAGCGGTGAAATCGACATGACCTATAACAACATGCCGATTGAATTATTCCAGAAGCTGAAAAAAGAGATCCCAAATGAAGTGCGCGTTGACCCGTATCTGTGCACTTACTATTACGAAATTAATAACCAGAAAGCGCCGTTTAACGACGTACGCGTTCGCACCGCGCTGAAACTGGCGATGGATCGCGACATTATCGTTAATAAAGTGAAGAACCAGGGCGATTTGCCAGCCTACAGCTACACCCCTCCGTATACCGATGGCGCGAAACTGGTTGAGCCTGAGTGGTTCACATGGTCACAGGAAAAACGTAACGAAGAAGCGAAAAAACTGCTGGCGGAAGCCGGTTATACCGCCGATAAGCCGTTAACGTTTGACCTGCTGTACAACACCTCCGATCTGCATAAAAAACTGGCGATCGCGGTCGCATCAATCTGGAAGAAAAACCTGGGTGCCAACGTGAAGCTGGAAAACCAGGAGTGGAAAACCTTCCTTGATACCCGTCATCAGGGGACGTTTGATGTCGCGCGTGCGGGCTGGTGCGCAGACTACAATGAACCGACGTCCTTCCTGAACACCATGCTGTCCGACAGCTCAAACAACACCGCTCACTATAAGAGCCCGGAGTTTGACAAGCTGATTGCCGACACGCTGAAAGTGACCGACGAAGCGCAACGCACCGAGTTGTATGCCAAAGCGGAACAGCAGCTTGATAAAGATTCTGCGATTGTGCCGCTCTATTACTATGTGAACGCGCGTCTGGTGAAACCGTGGGTAGGCGGCTATACCGGTAAAGACCCGATGGATAATATCTACGTTAAGAACTTGTATATTATCAAGCATTAATGGCAAAGCGTGGGGCAAATGTGTTTTGCCCCACAGTGTCTTATTTTCATCGCACTATAAACATCTCTCTTTCAGTGCGTCTGAATGACGAGATGTAAAGGCACACGCCAGAAGGTACGGGCAATGTTAAAATTTATTTTACGTCGCTGTCTGGAAGCGATTCCGACGCTTTTTATACTTATTACGATTTCGTTCTTTATGATGCGTCTCGCACCGGGAAGTCCTTTCACCGGAGAGCGCGCATTACCGCCGGAAGTGCTGGCGAATATTGAAGCGAAATACCATCTTAATGATCCCATCATGACGCAGTACTTCAGCTATCTGAAACAACTGGCGCATGGCGATTTTGGGCCTTCGTTTAAATATAAGGACTATACGGTCAACGATCTGGTGGCATCGAGTTTCCCGGTTTCGGCGAAGCTGGGTGCAGCCGCCTTTTTCCTTGCCGTTATTATTGGCGTGAGCGCGGGCGTGATTGCGGCGCTGAAACAAAATACGCGCTGGGATTATACGGTGATGGGGGTGGCAATGACCGGGGTCGTGATTCCCAGTTTCGTGGTCGCCCCCTTATTAGTCATGATATTTGCCATCACCTTAAAATGGCTGCCCGGCGGCGGCTGGAATGGCGGGGCGCTGAAATTTATGATTCTGCCGATGGTCGCGCTGTCGCTCGCCTATATCGCCAGTATCGCCCGTATTACCCGTGGCTCCATGATTGAAGTGTTGCACTCCAATTTTATCCGTACCGCGCGCGCAAAAGGTTTGCCGATGCGCCGGATTATCTTCCGTCATGCCTTAAAACCGGCGTTGTTACCCGTACTGTCTTATATGGGCCCGGCCTTTGTCGGTATCATTACGGGTTCAATGGTTATCGAGACGATTTATGGTTTGCCGGGTATCGGGCAACTTTTCGTGAACGGGGCGCTGAACCGCGACTATTCGCTGGTGCTGAGTCTGACCATTCTCGTCGGTACGCTCACCATTCTGTTTAATGCGATTGTCGATGTGCTGTACGCCGTTATCGACCCGAAAATTCGTTACTGATACTGGAGCTCGCTATGATGTTAAGTAAGAAAAACAGCGAGACGCTGGAGAATTTCAGTGAGAAGCTGGAGGTTGAAGGGCGCAGCCTGTGGCAGGATGCTCGCCGTCGTTTTATGCATAACCGCGCGGCGGTGGCCAGCCTTATCGTTCTGGTCATTATCGCGCTGTTTGTCACACTGGCGCCGATGCTGTCGCAGTTCACCTATTTCGATACCGACTGGGGCATGATGTCCAGCGCGCCGGATATGGAGTCGGGCCACTATTTTGGTACGGACTCCTCCGGGCGCGATCTGCTGGTTCGTGTGGCGATAGGCGGGCGAATCTCGCTGATGGTCGGCATTGCTGCCGCGTTGGTGGCGGTGGTTGTCGGTACGCTGTACGGGTCGCTGTCCGGCTATCTTGGCGGCAAAATTGACTCCGTAATGATGCGTCTGCTGGAAATCCTCAACTCTTTTCCGTTTATGTTCTTCGTCATTTTGCTGGTGACCTTCTTCGGCCAAAACATCCTGCTGATTTTTGTGGCGATCGGGATGGTCTCCTGGCTGGATATGGCGCGTATCGTTCGCGGGCAGACGTTAAGCCTGAAACGCAAAGAGTTTATCGAAGCGGCGCAGGTTGGCGGGGTTTCAACGGTCAGTATTGTTGTGCGTCATATTGTGCCGAACGTGCTGGGCGTGGTGGTGGTTTATGCATCGCTGCTGGTGCCGAGCATGATCCTGTTTGAATCCTTCCTCAGCTTTCTGGGTTTAGGGACGCAGGAGCCGCTGAGCAGTTGGGGCGCATTGTTGAGCGATGGTGCGAACTCTATGGAGGTTTCACCCTGGTTGCTGCTGTTCCCGGCGGGTTTTCTCGTTGTGACCTTATTCTGTTTTAACTTTATCGGCGATGGCCTGCGTGACGCCCTCGACCCGAAAGATCGTTAAGGAGTGCAGCCATGAGCGTAATTGAAACCTCAACCGCGCCACTCGCGCAGCAACGGGCTAACGCACTGCTGGACGTGAAAGATCTTCGCGTGACGTTTAGTACACCCGACGGCGATGTGACGGCCGTAAACGACCTGAACTTTACGCTGCGTGCCGGGGAGACCTTAGGCATTGTCGGCGAGTCAGGTTCAGGCAAATCGCAAACGGCGTTTGCGTTGATGGGGCTGCTGGCGGCGAATGGCCGCATTGGTGGTTCTGCGACGTTTAACGGCCGCGAAATTCTCAACCTGCCGGAGCGTGAACTCAACAGGCTACGCGCTGAACAAATCTCAATGATTTTTCAGGACCCAATGACCTCTCTTAACCCGTATATGCGGGTTGGCGAGCAGTTAATGGAAGTGCTGATGCTGCATAAAGGTATGAGCAAGGCCGAAGCGTTTGAAGAGTCTGTCAGAATGCTGGACGCGGTGAAAATGCCGGAAGCGCGGAAACGGATGAAGATGTATCCGCATGAGTTTTCCGGCGGGATGCGCCAGCGTGTGATGATTGCGATGGCGCTGCTGTGTCGGCCGAAATTACTGATTGCGGATGAACCGACAACCGCGCTGGACGTGACCGTTCAGGCGCAGATCATGACGTTGCTTAATGAACTGAAACGCGAATTTAACACGGCGATTATCATGATTACGCACGACCTTGGCGTCGTGGCCGGTATTTGCGATAAGGTGCTGGTGATGTACGCCGGGCGTACGATGGAATACGGCAAGGCGCGCGACGTCTTTTACCAGCCTGTTCATCCGTATTCCATCGGTTTGCTCAATGCGGTTCCGCGTCTGGATGCCGAAGGGGAAACGATGCTGACCATTCCGGGCAACCCGCCGAACTTGCTGCGCTTGCCTAAAGGGTGTCCATTCCAGCCGCGTTGCCCGTATGCGATGGAGATTTGCAGTTCAACTCCACCCCTGGAGGAGTTCAGTCCGGGGCGTTTGCGCGCCTGCTTTAAACCGGTGGAGGAACTGGTATGAATGCTGTGACCCAGGAGAGAAAAGTGCTCCTCGAAATTGCCGATCTCAAAGTGCATTTCGATATCAAAGATGGCAAACAGTGGTTCTGGCAGCCGGCGAAAACCCTGAAAGCGGTCGATGGCGTTACGCTGCGATTGTATGAAGGTGAAACGCTGGGGGTGGTTGGGGAATCCGGCTGCGGTAAATCGACCTTTGCGCGAGCGATTATTGGTCTGGTGAAAGCGACCGATGGCCGCGTGGCGTGGTTAGGGAAAGATCTGCTGGGGATGAAACCTGATGAATGGCGGGACGTACGCAGCGATATTCAGATGATTTTCCAGGACCCGCTGGCGTCATTGAACCCACGCATGACCATTGGAGAAATCATCGCTGAACCATTACGCACTTATCATCCTAAATTGCCGCGTCAGGAAGTGCGCGATCGGGTGAAAGCGATGATGATGAAGGTGGGGCTGCTGCCGAATCTGATTAACCGTTACCCGCATGAGTTTTCCGGCGGCCAGTGCCAGCGTATTGGTATCGCGCGTGCTCTGATCCTGGAGCCGAAGCTGATTATTTGCGATGAGCCGGTTTCGGCGCTGGATGTGTCGATTCAGGCGCAGGTGGTGAATCTGCTGCAACAGCTACAGCGTGAAATGGGGTTATCGCTGATCTTCATCGCTCACGATCTGGCGGTGGTGAAGCATATTTCCGATCGTGTGCTGGTGATGTACCTGGGTCATGCGGTGGAGTTGGGAACCTACGATGAGGTGTATCATAATCCGCTGCATCCTTATACCAAAGCGCTGATGTCCGCCGTGCCGATTCCCGACCCCGATCTGGAAAAGAACAAGACGATTCAGTTGCTGGAAGGAGAATTACCGTCACCCATCAATCCGCCGTCGGGGTGTGTTTTCCGCACGCGTTGCCCGATTGCCGGGCCGGAGTGCGCGAAAACCCGACCGGTGCTGGAGGGCAGTTTCAGGCATGCGGTTTCCTGCCTGAAGGTGGACCCGCTATAAATTTAAGGGCTGACATGATGTCAGCCCTTTTTTTTGGCACTGGCCCGATCGCTCGACGTCTTTCTTATTCACGCCAAAGGATATGGCAAAGTTTGTGATCTTTTTCGCGGCATAACAGCACGCGGGCAAAAATATCGTTAATTTCACCGTCTTCGCTATCCGCCAGGCCAATCACGACTTCGGCAAAAAAGTCAGGGTTGAGGTCAAAATCAACGTGTTCCTGCCAGTCTTCTGACGGATCGAATAACTCCGCGCCGCCGCGCTCTTCGAACTGTAAATTGAACAGAATAATATCTGCCGGATCGAGGTTATCTGCCGCCAGTTCGAGAAAAATATCATAGGCCTGCTCAAGCGTTTCGTCTTCAGTCAGGCGATTGTTCAGATCCATTTCCATAATGACTACCCGTTTACCGTCTCTTGGGCACGTTTTACAGCAACGGACTGAAGAAGTAAAACAGTCGCTCAGTAATCCGCTGCCATAATGGCCGTTTTACCCACAGGCGGGCATCAAGCAGGCGAGAACGCGAAATATAATCATCCTGAACCGCAGCCAGATCGCCGCCGAATCCGGCGTCGTCAATCACCAGCGTGATTTCAAAATTTAACCACAGGCTGCGCATATCCAGGTTCACGGTGCCAACCAGACTCAGCTCGCCATCCACCAGCACGCTCTTGGTGTGCAACAATCCACCTTCAAACTGATAGATTTTGACTCCGGCGGCCAGCAGTTCAGTGAAAAAGGCGCGGCTGGCCCAGCCGACCAGCATGGAGTCATTTTTACGCGGCAGGATGATGCTGACATCCACGCCGCGCTGCGCCGCCGTGCAGATCGCGTGCAGTAAATCGTCGCTGGGGACGAAATAGGGCGTTGTCATGATCAGATATTCACGAGCGGAATAGGCTGCCGTCAGCAGCGCCTGGTGAATCAGATCTTCCGGGAAGCCGGGCCCTGAGGCGATAGTATGAATGGTGTGTCCGCTGGCCTGCTCAAACGGCATGATATTGACGTCTGGAGGCGGCGGCAGGATGCGTTTACCCGTTTCGATTTCCCAGTCGCAGGAGTAGACAATCCCCATCGCGGTCGCTACCGGGCCTTCCATTCTTGCCATCAGATCAACCCATTGTCCCACGCCGGCGTCCTGTTTGAAGAAACGCGGATCGACCATATTCATGCTGCCGGTATAGGCGATGTAGTTATCAATCATCACCATCTTGCGGTGCTGGCGCAAATCCATACGGCGCAGAAAGACACGCATCAGATTGACCTTCAGCGCCTCAACCACTTCAATTCCGGCGTTACGCATCATGGCCGCCCACGGGCTGCGGAAAAAGGCCACGCTCCCGGCGGAGTCCAGCATCAGACGGCAATGAATGCCGCGTCGCGCCGCCGCCATCAGCGACTCTGCAACCTGATCCGCCATGCCGCCGGGCTGCCAGATGTAGAACACCATCTCAATGTTATGGCGCGCCAGTTGAATGTCGCGGATAAGCGCCTGCATCACATCGTCAGAGTCGGTCAGCAGTTGCAGCTGATTGCCTTTAACGCCAGCGATTCCCTGGCGTCGTTCACACAGCTTAAACAGTGACGAAGCGACGCTGCTGTTCTCTTCGGCGAAAATGTGTTTACAGGCTTTGAGGTCGTTCAACCACTTAGCGGTGGACGGCCACATCGCTCTGGCGCGTTCGGCGCGGCGTTTCCCTAAATGCAGCTCGCCGAATGATAAATAAGCAATAATCCCTACCAGCGGCAGAATATAGATGATTAAGAGCCAGGCCATCGCGGAGGGAACGGCGCGTCGTTTCATTAAAATACGTAACGTCACACCGGCAATAAGTATCCAGTACCCCAGAATGACCAGCCAACTCACCACTGTGTAGAAGGTTGTCATAAATTTAAAAATCCTTTTGAAAGCGTATTGTTAAGAGTTTACGCATCAGGCTTCATCTGGCAAATAAAAACACCGGAAAAGCGCTGGTCTGCTCCTGACGAGAGGGTATAATGCCTGCTCTGGCACTGTAAGAGTAGTTAACATGAAGCGTAGTAGAACGGAAGTGGGACGCTGGCGCATGCAACGTCAGGCTAGCCGCCGTAAAGCGCGTTGGCTTGAAGGACAATCGCGTCGTAATATGCGTATCCACTCAATCAGAAAATGCATTCTCAATCATCAACGTAACACGTTATTGTTTGCGATTCACAGCATCTGATACAACCAGGGCACCGTATTCGGTGCCCATGAATGCAAACCCCGCCTGATTTAAAAGACTTTTTTATACGGTTTTACAGAGACTTGCGCATACACGCCCGCAGCCACATACGGGTCTGCGTCTGCCCAGGACTGCGCTTCTTCCAGCGATTCGAATTGTGCAATCACGGTTGAGCCGGTAAACCCGGCTGCACCGGGATCGTTGCTGTCGACGGCTGGCATAGGGCCAGCGGTCAACAGTCGGCCCTCATCATGGAGCAGTTGCAGGCGCGCCAGATGGGCAGGGCGGACGGAAAGACGTTTTTCAAGAGAATCGGCGATATCCTGAGCGTAAATGACATACAGCACGGGTAGAGCTCCTTAATCGGTAAAAGTCGTTAATTACGTTATTGGAAAGGTCTTTCAACTGCAACGCAAAGATAACGACTTTGTTAAGACCGTGCATAACACAGGGACTTTTTGCGGTAATATTGCGTTTTAAATGCGGCTTACCGTGATGTCTTATTGAATATGATTGCTATTTGCATTTAAAATCGAGGCCTGGTTTTTTAACTGAAACGATTATGACTTCAATGACCCTTGATTTACCTCGTCGCTTTCCCTGGCCGACGTTACTTTCCGTTGGCATTCATGGTGCTGTAGTGGCGGGTCTGCTGTATACCTCGGTACATCAGGTTATTGAACTGCCTGCGCCCGCGCAGCCGATCTCAATCACAATGGTCGCGCCTGTCGATCTTGAGCCACCACAGGCGGTTCAGCCGCCGCCGGAACCCGTCGTCGAACCTGAGCCGGAACCGGAACCTATTCCTGAGCCGCCAAAAGAGGCGCCGGTGGTGATTGAGAAGCCGAAACCTAAGCCGAAGCCAAAACCTAAACCGGTGAAAAAGGTTCAGGAGCAGCCTAAACGTGATGTTAAGCCTGCTGAACCGCGCCCGGCCGCACCGTTTGAAAATACGGCGCCGTCACGTCCGACAACGAATACCGCAGCGGCAACCAGCAAACCGGCCGTCAGTGTTCCTGCGGGGCCTCGCGCATTGAGCCGCAACCAGCCGCAGTATCCGGCACGAGCGCAAGCGTTGCGTATTGAAGGCCGCGTGAAAGTGAAATTCGACGTCACCTCGGACGGGCGAGTGGAGAATGTTCAGGTGCTTTCCGCTCAGCCAGCGAACATGTTTGAGCGTGAAGTGAAAAACGCGATGCGCAGATGGCGCTATGAAGCAGGGAAACCGGGGTCGGGCTTAGTGGTTAATATCATCTTCCGTCTGAACGGCACCACGCAGATCGAGTAATCGCGATCCCCTTAAATCGTAGAGCGGATAAGGCGGCGTACCGCCTTATCCGGTAATTCATGCCTGAACCGGCAGCGGGCGAGGTTTACCGTCACTGTCTACCGCCACATAGATGAACAGCGCCTCGGTTGCTTTATAACGCTGACCGATTGGCTCTGACGCCACCTTTTTCACCCACACTTCAATATTAATGCTGACAGACGTTGTGCCGCGTTTAACGCAGCGGGCATAACAGCATACGACGTCGCCTACGGCGACAGGGCGCAGAAAGCTCATTCCCTCAACGCGCACGGTCACTACGCGACCATGAGCAATTTCTTTAGCCTGAATCGCGCCGCCAATATCCATTTGTGACATGAGCCAGCCGCCAAAAATATCGCCGTTAGCATTGGTATCGGCGGGCATGGCCAGCGTGCGTAAAACCAGTTCGCCCTGAGGAGCGTTATTTGTTGTTGTCATTGTAGAACCGACTGTGAAGAAAGATTTCAGGCGCGAATGCTACTATGATTTGCGCAGGGAGAACAGAGGGGAAACGTGCGCCAGGCTGGCGTGAAGGGGGATGCCAGACCAGACGGTCTGGCAAACAGAACTCAGGATTTATCTTCCTGCGGCAGATGGCGGTAAATGTAGACCCCGCTCAGAAGGGTAAAAATCAGCGTCAGCGCGGTTAAACCGAACACTTTGAAGTTGACCCAGATGTTTTGCGGCAGCCAAAACGCGATGTAGATATTGGCGAGCCCGCAGAGGATGAAAAATACGGCCCATGCCAGGTTCAGCTTAGACCAGACCGGCTGCGGCAACGTCAGTTCTTTCCCTAACATGCGTTGAATCAGCGGCTTTTTCATGACCCACTGGCTTATCAGCAGCGCACCGGCAAACAGGCCGTAAATCACCGTCACCTTCCACTTAATAAACTCATCGTTGTGGAAGAAAATGGTCAGGCCGCCGAACACGGCAACCAGAACGAAAGTGATCAACGCCATCTTTTCGACCTTGCGATAGCGAACCCAACTGTAGATCAACACAATGGCTGTTGCGACAATCAGGGCGGAGGTCGCCGCATAGATGTCGTACAGCTTATAAAAAGCAAAAAAGACAACCAGCGGTAAAAAATCAAGAAACTGCTTCATTCTTCGATTCCGTAATCAAAAGTTTTGGGCAAACTGGCCCTTAACACGTTCAGGGTTATTGGCGAATCAACATATACAGGCGGAACAAATAGATGAGCAATATGGCGGAAATCAAATTGCTCAGCGTATTCGCCAACACTGCGCCAACATTTGGCGTCAGCGCTGCAAAGCTGGGGGCAAACAGCAGCAAGAGCGTTTTCGCCAGTAACCAGCCGATCACCGCCGGAGCGACCAGTCGCATATTAGACCACGCCAGACGCATACTGTTGCGCATGGCGGCAAATACGCCCATCTTGTCCTGAACCAGCATCACCGGCGCAAGCGCCAGCAGAATCGCCATCAAAATCCCCGGTACGACAATCAGCATAATACCGATTTGCACTAACAGGGTAGTCAGAAAAATCAGGACAAACAATTTAGGTAAAACCGGCGCGCTGGCACCGATAGCACGTAATGCGCTGACCCGATGACCGGCGGAAATCAGCTGGATCATCAGCAAAACGCCCCCTGCCAGGATCGCATTGCCAATGAGTCCTGAAAATGTTGATGCCGCTGAAGCCCGTAATAATATTTGCTGCTGTTCCGGCGTCATGTTCTGCACCAGATCGAACAGGCCAACGCTACCGGTCAGATGGTCCCCTTCACTGAGTTGCGCGATTTGGGCATCGCTGGGGGAAAAGGCATGACCTAAAACCACCGTAATAAATGCGCACAGCAACGAAACCAGCAAGATGGTTACAAATTGATTACGGAAAAAGTTCCCCGTGTCACGGTAAACGGACTTCGCCGTGATAGACATGCACTCTCCTTGAGTTTTGCAGGTGTTAATTTGCGGGCAATTGTACCCTGGATAACTCTACAGTGGCAGCATCACGGGGTGTATGGAAAAGCATATCTTTGTAAAGCGCGGGTAATTTTGGCTGCGAAAGCGCCAGCCGTCCTCTCTTTTACAATCCATCCGCCTGGTTGAAAAAAGCCATTTATCACTAAAATTCGGAAAATTTGATTCAAACGGCTTTAACCAGGATTTTAGATGCAAGTTCTAAATTAATCTGGATCAATAAAGGTTAAATTACAGGGCCTAATGTGATCTGTATTGGATCACTTATTACTCCATTGTAGGTATATTCGTGACGCATTTATAACCATAACGATGGAGCGGATATGAAAAAGTTAACAGTGGCAGCCCTGGCAGTAAGTACTCTTCTCTCTGGTAGTGCGCTTGCGCATGAGAGCGGTGAGTTTTTTATCCGTGCGGGCTCGGCGACCGTGAGACCGACGGAAGGGGCAGGCGGAACGCTGGGGCATCTGAACGGTTTTGACGTCAGTAACAATACGCAACTCGGTTTGACTTTTACTTATATGGCAACCGACAACATTGGTATTGAACTGCTGGCGGCGACGCCGTTCCGTCATAAAATTGGGACAGGGGATACCGGTGATATCGCTACCGTGCGTCACCTGCCGCCGACATTAATGGCGCAGTGGTACTTTGGCGACGCCAGTAGCAAACTGCGTCCTTATATTGGCGCAGGTGTAAACTACACCACCTTCTTTGACGAAGGTTTCAACAACAATGGTAAAGAGACAGGGTTGTCCGATCTGAGTCTGAAGGATTCCTGGGGAATGGCCGGGCAGGTGGGTATGGATTACCTGATTAACCGGGACTGGTTAATTAACATGTCGGTCTGGTATATGGATATCGATACTACCGCAAGCTATAAACTCGGTGGTGCCCAGCAGCATGACAGCGTCCGCCTCGACCCGTGGGTATTTATGTTCTCTGCCGGTTATCGTTTCTGAGTTTATGTGACCCATCTAAAAAGCGGGCTGTCATACAGCCCGCTTTTTATATTCTGCTGATTTCAACATCATACCTCTCCCTGAGATGCTATCTTTGAAACAAGCCTGTTTTGAGAGCATTGACGATGATAGTAACTCAAGCCCTTCTGCAACAAAAAATCGCGACCCTGGAATCGATAGTCAGAGATGAAGAGGCTGAGTTCACTTTACAGGCGCTGCGTATGCTGCTGGATGCAATGCATAAGATTGATGCGCTGGAAGAGAATATTACTACGCCCGTCCGTTTACCTTATTGCAGTTCGAGTCCGGTTTGTGAGATTGAAGCTGGGTACGCCGCTGGCGTCAGTGACTGCCGTGAGGCTATTCGCAGGGCGGGATACCCGATTGAAGGAGATGATTAATCACTGAAAACTGTACTGTATCAGCAAAATCTACTAACGTATTCGGCCCCGCGATTCAGGCTTAAGGTGCCTCAGTGAAGATTGTTCAGGACAGCCTAAGAAATAGCCAGGCGTTGTTGATGTCAGCGCTTATCACTTTACTTTTTACTTCACTGTATCTCTTTATTATTTACGAACAACGACAGGCCGTTGTGAATGAAGGGATGAGTCGTCTGCAAACGCGGATGATGGATATTTTCAACGATAACGAACTCATCGCCGATGCGACAGGGGTTCGCTATCACCAGATCAAAAATGCCGGGCAGTGCGGCAACCTCTCAAGGTTTTCCCCCAGAGATGCGGATTCATGGGGAATCAATGCCGACCGGGCGCGGATCCATTCCGCAACGGGCACTATTGTTTCCCGTCAGCCCAATATTAACGCTTTATGTATGTTTGCGGCGGCGGAGTTTATTCGGGATCGGATGAACACCCTTAATCCGGGGAATTATGCCGCGCATCGCTACATTATCGCCAAAGATGCCAGCTATTTTTATTGGTTCACGCCAGCAGATGCAAAACCCTTCTATTTTAGCGACTCTAAAATGGCGGGCGATATCACCGACTTTTTCTTACCGCCCGTGGGCTTTTATACGCGTCTGCTGCAAAAGAATGTCAAATCCAAGTCGCTCAGTTCAACGGACTTTTATACGGACAAAATCACGAATGAAAAAGCGTACAGCGTAGTCAGTTATATTTACGATCTTTCTGGAAAAGAGATCTCCGATCATATCGTTGCGTATCTGGTGTATGACCATTCTAAACCTGAGCTACAGGAGGCGCTGACGGAGGCCTTTGAACATCATATTCCACCCGGCCTTAATGTGGCTCTGGTGCATACGCCCACGCAGGAAAGTCTCTGCCTGAGCGGTGATTGCCAGCCTGTCGCCGGGGAGTCCATCCGCGCAATGTCTGCAAAATATGCGTTCCATTCCTCGCTCTCTCTGCATCGGTTCGTCAGATACGACACGCAGGCCGGGATTGCGATTCTGCTGGCGCCATTCTTCTTTATCCTGATCTTCCTCGGCTTAAAATACTGGCTGAACGCGAGCGACCTGAAGGTGTATATCGACTCGCTGACGGGCTGCTTTAACCGCAAGATCCTTGATATTGTGAAGCGCAGGGACTTAACGCGCAGCTGCGTGGTGCTGCTGGATTGTAATAAGTTTAAAACCATCAACGACACCTGGGGGCATGTGGCGGGAGACCGGGCGTTGCAAATCATCGCCAACAGAATGCTCTCTAACACCCGCACCAGTCATGACCTGGTGATTCGTACCGGCGGCGATGAGTTCGTTATTTTGCTTTACCGTGCGCAGATCGGTGACGCGATAGCCATCGCGGAGCGGATAACCGGCCAGATAAATGATTATGCATTTATGGTTGATGGTCATGTTGTACCGCTGTCGGTGTCATGGGGCGTCGCAGAAGTAACCCGCGATCTGGATACGGCTATTCAGGATGCGGATAACGAAATGTACAAAATGAAGCAGGTGAGGGAATGACGGGATTGGCCCGATAAGCATGGCATTATCGGGCCTGTTGCCTGAGCAATATTATGCGCGGGTCGCGGCTTTCATTGCCGTGACAAACGCTTTCAGCTCGGTCAGCATCTGCCCGGGGTTTGCGACGTTTTTCTCAATGAGCTTAACGATTGCTGACCCGGAAATCGCCCCGGCGGCGCCGGCTTCAATGGCACCTGTAACCTGTTCCGGGGAAGAGATGCCAAAGCCCTGCAACGGGGGCGCGGCGTTATACTCTTTCAGTTTTTCCACCAGATGATGCAGCGGTAATGCGGCGCGGTTTTCTGCGCCCGTCACGCCTGCCCGCGAAAGCAGATAGGTATAGCCGCGTCCATAAGAGGCTATCTGGCGCAACAGCTCGTCATCGGCATTGGGCGGGCAGATGAAAATCGGCGCCACGTTGTAGCGTAATGCCGCCTGACGGAAGGGCGCAGACTCCTCAACAGGCACATCCGCCACCAGTACGGAATCCACGCCGACTTTCTCGCACTGCGCGTAGAATTCGGCGATCCCTTTGCTGAACACCAGGTTGGCGTACATCAGCAGACCAATCGGAATCGTCGGGTGTTTCTGACGAATCAGCGCCAGCATCTCAAAGCATTGCGTAGGCGTTACGCCTGCGGCAAACGCGCGCAGCGTGGCTTCCTGGATGGTCGGCCCGTCTGCCAGCGGATCGGAGAACGGAATGCCGAGTTCAAGGGCGTCGGCGCCGGCTTCAATCAGCGTATCAATAATGTTCAGTGACTGTTCAACGGAAGGATCGCCCAGGGTCACGAAGGGGACAAATGCGCCTTCCTTGCGATCCTTCAGCTGTGCAAACAGGTTTTCATAGCGTTCCATCAGATTTCCCCTCGCGCTTTCAGAATATCGTGTACGGTGAAAATGTCTTTGTCGCCGCGACCGGAAAGGTTAACGACCAGCAACTGTTCTTTTTCTGGATTTTCACGCATCATTTTCAGGGCGTGAGCCAGGGCGTGGGACGACTCCAGCGCCGGGATAATCCCTTCATGCAGACAGAGCGTTTTAAAGGCTTCCAGCGCTTCATCATCGGTGATCGACACATAATCGGCGCGACCAATGCTGTTCAGATACGCGTGCTGCGGCCCAACGGACGGGAAATCCAGCCCGGCGGAAATGGAGTAGGACTCTTCAATTTGCCCTTCTTCGGTTTGCATCATCGGCGCTTTCATGCCGAAATAGATGCCTACGCGGCCGTGCTTCAGCGGCGCGCCGTGCTCGCCTGTTTCAATCCCGTGGCCACCAGGTTCGACGCCAATCAAACCCACGCTGGTTTCGTTGATGAAGTCCGCAAACATGCCGATTGCGTTGGAGCCGCCGCCCACGCAGGCAATCACGGCATCCGGCAGACGACCTTCTTTTTCGAGGATCTGCGCTTTCGTCTCTTCCCCGATCATGCGCTGAAATTCACGGACGATGGTCGGGAACGGGTGCGGGCCTGCCGCAGTTCCGAGCATATAGTGCGCGGATTCATAGCTGCCGGACCAGTCGCGAAGCGCTTCGTTGCAGGCGTCTTTCAGGGTGGCGGAGCCGCTGTGTACAGGGATCACTTCCGCGCCCATCAGTCGCATACGAAAGACGTTTGGCGATTGACGCTCGACGTCTTTTGCGCCCATATAGATACGGCATTTCAAACCGAGCAGGGCGCTGGCGAGCGCGGAAGCCACGCCATGCTGACCTGCGCCCGTTTCGGCGATAATCTCTGTTTTACCCATGCGTTTCGCCAGCAGCGCCTGACCCAGTACCTGGTTTGTTTTGTGCGCGCCGCCGTGCAGTAAATCTTCACGCTTCAGATACAGCGTGGTTTTGGTGCCGGCGGTGATATTCTGGCATTTGGTCAGCGCGGTTGGACGGCCTGCATAGTTCTTCAGCAGATCGGCAAACTGGGCCTGAAACTGCGGATCTTTCTGCGCGCTGACGAACGCTTCTTCCAGCTGGCGCAGGGCAGGCATCAGAATCTGCGGGACATACATGCCGCCAAATTCACCAAAGTAGGGATTGAGTAATGTTGTCATGTTTTCTTCCTTAATATGCGCGCAGTGTCTGAAAGACCGAGGCCAGAAGGTGTGCATCTTTGATGCCCGGCTGTGACTCTACACCAGAATTAAAATCGAGACCGGCACAGCCGGTTTTTGCCGCTTCCACGCAGTTGTCTGCGCCTAATCCGCCCGCCAGCAATACGTTGTCCAGCGTTTCACCGTTCAATAACGACCAGTCAAAACGTTGGCCGCTGCCGCCCTGGCCGTTATCAAGAACGTACTTATCAACGTGCTGGTAATCACGAGCAGGCAGTGTGTCGCCCACGCTAAGCGCTTTCCAGATTTGTACCTGTTCCGGTAATGCAGCGCGCAGAGCATCGACATAAGCCTGGTCTTCGCTGCCATGCAGTTGCACGGCCTTGAGCGACAAGGTGGTCGCTTTTTCACATACCTCGGTGATAGCGGTATTGCGGAATACGCCGACATATTGCAGGGGGGCGGCGGCTATCACCTCGCGCGCCTGGTCGAGATTTACGACGCGAGGCGACGAGGGAACAAAAATCAGCCCGCCATAAATGGCGCCCGCTTCGTAAGCGGCTTTTGCATCCTGCCCGCGCGTCAGGCCGCAGACTTTGTTCTCGCCAAGCAACACGCGACGCACGGCGGCGTGCAGATCGGCATGGGACATCAATGCAGAACCGATCAGGAAACCGTTAGCGAAGTGGCTTAGCTCGCGCACCTGTGCATAGGTATTAATCCCGGACTCGCTGATCACGGTCACGCCGTGCCCCAGTTTTGGCGCAAGCTGACGGGTACGGTTAAGGTCAATCGACAGATCGCGCAGGTCGCGGTTATTAATGCCGACGACTTTCGCACCCAGCGCGATGGCGCGCTCCAGTTCTTCTTCGTTACTGACTTCCGTCAGCACGCCCATTTTCAGACTGTGGGCGACGGCGGAAAGCTGGCGATATTGCTCGTCATCCAGTACGGAGAGCATCAGCAGACAGGCATCGGCCTGGTAGTAACGCGCCAGATAGATTTGGTAAGGATCGATGATGAAGTCCTTACACAGAACCGGCTGCGGCGCGATACGACTGACAACAGTGAGAAAGTCAAAACTCCCCTGGAAATATTTCTCATCGGTCAGAACGGAAATCGCCGACGCGTAATGTTTATAAACACCGGCAATCTGCGCGGGGTCGAAGTCATCACGAATCACCCCTTTGGAGGGGGACGCTTTTTTACACTCCAGAATAAATGCGGTACGCGTGCCTTGCAGCGCATCATAGAAATGGCGGGCACTTGGCTGAACCTCATTCTGGAAACTGGCTAACGGTTGTTGTTGTTTACGGGCTTCTACCCAGATCGCCTTATCCGCGACGATTTTCGCTAAAACGGTTTGCATTATTTACCCTCTTGCCGCCAGTGCGGTAACCCGGTCATAAGCTGCGCCACTGCGCAGTACATCAATCACAGTTTGCGCATTGGCCTTTAAATCTTCCTTACCATGCAGGCGCATTAACATGGCGACATTCGCAGCGACAGCGGCCTCGTGAGCGGCTTCACCTTTACCTTGTAACAAGCGGGTGAGAATGTCACGGTTTTCTTCCGGCGTGCCGCCTGCCAGCTGTTCCTGGTGATACGGGGTGAGGCCGAAGTCTTCCGCCGTGAGCTGGTAGCTCTTGATTTCGCCGTCGTGCAGTTCAGCCACAATGGTTGGCGCATGCAGCGACACTTCATCCATACCGCCGCTGTGAACCACCGCCGCACGCTGATAACCCAGTACCCGCAGGGTTTCGGCAATGGGCAGTACCAGCTCCGGGCTGTAGACGCCAATCAGCGCCAGCGGCGGGTGAGCCGGGTTGATCAGCGGCCCCAGCACATTGAACAAGGTGCGGGTTTTAAGCTGCTGGCGAACCGGCATCGCATGACGGAAACCTGTATGGTATTTCGGTGCGAACAGGAAGCAGACGCCCAGGTCGTCCAGCGCCTGACGCGATTTATCGGCGTTCATATCCAGATTGATACCGAATGCCGCCAGCAGATCGGACGAACCGGATTTACTGGAAACGCTGCGGTTGCCATGTTTGGCCACCTTCAGTCCACAGGCCGCCGCCACAAAGGCGCTGGCGGTGGAAATATTGATGCTGTTGCTGCCGTCACCGCCGGTGCCGACAATATCGGCAAACAGATAGTCCGGGCGCGGGAACGGCGCGGCATTTTCCAGCAGCGCGGTAGCGGCGCCAGCGATTTCATTCGGATGTTCGCCACGCACTTTCATACTGACCAGCGCCGCCGCCAGTTGTTCTGGCTTCAGTTCGCCACGGACCACGGCAGAGAAAAGCTGGTGGCTTTCCTGCTGGGTCATGGTTTGCGCCTGGTACAATTTTTCCAGAATCGGTTGCAGCGTATTGGTCGGCTCCAGTTTTTGTTGCGCCCAGGCCAGCGTTTGTTCCAGCAACAGCGCACCTTGCGTAGTAAGAATGGACTCCGGGTGGAACTGAAAACCACAGACGCGATCCGTGTCGTGACGTACCGCCATCACCATGCCGTTAAAATGGGCGTTAATCGTCAGCCCCGCAGGCACGTTGCTGCCCACCAGAGAGTGATAACGAGCAACCGGCAGCGGGTTCACCAGACCGGCAAACATCGCCTGTCCGTCATGTTCAATGCTCGACGCTTTGCCGTGGAGAATCTCGCCCGCCTGACCGACGTAGCCACCGTAGGCTTCAACAATCGCCTGGTGTCCGAGGCAGATGCCGATAATGGGCAGCTTGCCGCGCAGACGGGTCAACAACTCCGGCATACAACCGGCTTCGCTGGGGACGCCTGGCCCTGGAGAAAGCATCAGCACCGGGTTTTTCATCGTCGCAAGACGGTCGATTAAGGTCTGCGCCGGGATATGGTTACGGTAAATCACCACATTGTGGCCGTTGGCCCGTAGCTGATCTGCCAGGTTGTAAGTAAAAGAGTCGATGTTATCGAGCAGCAGAATGTCAGCCATTAGAAAATCTCCTGTGCATGGTGCGCGGTGGCAATAGCACGCAGAACCGCGCGCGCTTTATTACGGGTTTCGTCGGCTTCAGACTGCGGAACAGAATCCAGCACGATTCCGGCACCGGCCTGCACGGTGGCGATGCCGTCTTCTACCAGAGCAGAGCGAATCACAATGCAGGTATCAAGATCGCCATGCGCGGTGAAGTAGCCCACCGCACCGCCATAACTGCCGCGACGACGCCCTTCGGCACCGGCGATAAGCTGCATGGCGCGAACTTTTGGCGCGCCGCTCAGCGTGCCCATATTCATACAGGCGCGATAAGCATGCAGCACATCCAGATCGCTGCGTAATTCACCCACCACGCGGGACACCAGGTGCATAACGAACGAATAACGATCGACTTTCGTCAGGTCGGCAACGTAGCGGCTGCCGGGAGTACAAATGCGCGCCAGATCATTACGCGCCAGATCGACCAGCATCAGGTGTTCAGACAGCTCTTTATGGTCGGTGCGCATCTCCAGCTCAATGCGGCTGTCGAGATCGCGATCCAGCGAGCCATCGGCACGGCGACCGCGCGGGCGCGTGCCGGCGATGGGGTATATCTCAATCTGGCGACTGGTCGCGTCGTACTTCAGCGAGCTTTCCGGGGAGGCGCCAAACAGGGTGAAATCGTTATCCTGCATAAAGAACATGTATGGACTTGGGTTGCTCTTTTTCAGTACGTAATAGGCCGCCAGCGGTGACGGGCAGGGTAATGAGAAGCGGCGGGAAGGCACCACCTGGAAAATCTCTCCTGCGCGAATCGCTTTCTGCATGGTACGCACAACGGCGCCAAACTCTTCGTCGCTCTGGCTGCATTCGCAGCGCATTTGCGGCACTGGCGTAACGGGCAACGGCGGCGCGGGTTCGGTTAATTGCTGCGTCAGCTGCGCGAGGCGCGCCGTCAGACGCTGTTTTTCCGCTTCATTATCGGTAAAGAGGCTTGCCTGAATACGGGTGCTTTTCTTCTGATGGTCAATCACCATCAGCGTTTCCGCCAGATAGAAACAGTAATCCGGGCAGCGATTACCGGCTTCCAGTTGCGGTAACGCTTCAAATCCCGCCACCAGGTCATAGGCAAACAAACCGCCGAAAAACATGGCTTCGCGCTCTTCAGCAGGCACATTCACCAGGTTCTGCAACAGACGGAATGCGTCAAATACCGACAGCGAACACAGACGCGCATCCTCATCTAACAGCGGGCTTACTGCGGGAAAGCGCAGCTTCCGGCTGCCGGGCTGCGCTGCATTTTCAACGCCCGCAGGCAGCGCGGCATCCAGCAGCGGGAGCAGGGATGCACCGTTATCCGTTAACGCTTCGATAGTGACAGTGTCACCCAAAGCGGTAATGCGCAGCGCGCTATCGACCAACAGCAGGCTTTTCAGATCATTTTTACTGTCGATATCAGCAGATTCCAGCAGCAGCGTTGCCGGGCGGTCGCCACAAACCTGATGGAACAACGCCGTCGGGTTCTCACGGTAGGCGGCATTGCAGGAAAGCAATTCGAGTGTTGGTTTTTGTATTTGCATCGTTATTCTCATTCATTCTGTTCAAAAAAAAGCCCGCTCATCTGGCGGGCCGGGTATCTGGTTGCTTATTGCAGACGTCATACACTGCCCGAAATCAGGAAGTGCGCCACCAACCGTGCAGTACGAATGTTGCTTTCATCTCAGATACCTTCTTCATGTGAACTTGCGTACTAGTTAACTAGTTCGATGAAATAAAGTCAACACCTGATTTCAGTATATTTGCCGGAACCGTTATGATGTTTGTGAAAGAACATTTATTAAGACGGGAGCCGCCTTGAGCGACACGAATTACGCAGTGATTTACGACCTGCACAGTCATACAACGGCGTCCGATGGTCGGTTAACGCCAGAAGCGTTAGTACATCGTGCGGTAGAGATGCGAGTCGGCACACTGGCGATCACCGATCATGACACCACAGCCGCTATTCCGGCGGCAAGAGAAGAAATTTCACGTTCCGGGCTTGCCCTGAACCTGATTCCTGGCGTGGAAATTTCAACTGTCTGGGAAAATCATGAGATCCATATTGTGGGTCTGAATATCGACATTGCGCATCCGGCGATGTGCGCGTTCCTGGCGGAGCAAACCGAACGTCGTCAGCAGCGTGCGCGTCTGATTGCCGAGCGTCTGGAGAAAGCGCATATTCCAGGGGCGTGGGAAGGCGCTTTGCGGCTTGCCGACGGTGGGGCCGTGACGCGCGGGCATTTCGCCCGTTTTCTGGTGGAGTGCGGCAAAGCCGGGAGCATTGCCGATGTTTTTAAAAAATACCTTGCGCGTGGGAAAACCGGATACGTTCCGCCACAGTGGTGTACAATAGAACAAGCTATTGATGTGATTCATCATTCTGGCGGTAAGGCAGTATTGGCCCATCCGGGCCGCTACGACCTTAGCGCTAAGTGGCTGAAAAGGTTGATTGCGTATTTTGCGCTGCATCGCGGTGATGCGATGGAAGTGGCGCAATGCCAGCAGTCGCCCAATGAGCGAACCCAACTGGCGACCTATGCGCGCCAGCACCATTTATGGGCATCACAAGGCTCTGATTTTCATCAGCCGTGCCCGTGGATTGAACTGGGTCGCAAGCTCTGGCTGCCAGCAGGCGTCGAAGGCGTATGGCAGCTGTGGGAAGAGCCACAAACACCACAGTGAGGGAAGTATGAGCCAGTTTTTTTATATTCATCCTGAAAACCCGCAACAACGGCTGATCAATCAGGCGGTTGAAATTGTGCGTAAAGGTGGGGTGATTGTTTATCCAACCGATTCCGGCTATGCGCTGGGTTGTAAAATCGAAGATAAAGGGGCGATGGAGCGCATCTGCCGCATTCGCCACCTGCCGGACGGGCATAACTTCACGCTGATGTGTCGGGATCTGTCTGAGTTATCGACCTATTCGTTTGTCGATAACGTCGCCTTTCGCTTAATTAAAAACAATACGCCGGGCAACTACACTTTTATCCTGAAGGGAACGAAAGACGTGCCGCGCCGCCTGTTACAGGAAAAACGGAAAACCATCGGTCTGCGCGTGCCGTCGAACCCGATCGCGCTGGCACTGCTGGAAGCGCTGGGCGAACCGATGCTCTCCACCTCGCTGATGCTGCCCGGCAGCGAATTTACCGAGTCCGACCCGGAAGAGATCAAAGACCGCCTGGAAAAACAGGTCGATTTGATCATTCATGGCGGTTACCTCGGCCAGCAACCGACCACGGTGATTGATTTAACCGATGATTCCCCGGTTGTCTTGCGCGAAGGCGTTGGTGACGTTAAACCTTTCTTATAAGGGCGCAACTCTGTATACTACGCGGCCTTAAAATGGCGCTGTAAAGCGCCGTTGATTCTCCTGTTCGACGCCTGTGAAGGCGACACCTGAAGGAAGCTCTATGAGCGAAAAGTTACAAAAAGTGCTGGCTCGCGCTGGCCACGGTTCTCGCCGTGAAATTGAATCCATTATTGAAGCAGGCCGCGTAAGCGTTGACGGCAAAATCGCCACGCTTGGCGATCGCGTTGAAATCACGCCGGGTCTGAAAATCCGTATCGACGGTCATCTGATCTCGGTGAAAGAGTCTGCGGAACAAATTTGTCGCGTTCTGGCCTATTACAAACCAGAAGGTGAGCTGTGTACCCGTAACGACCCGGAAGGTCGTCCTACCGTTTTTGATCGCTTACCGAAACTGCGCGGCGCACGCTGGATTGCCGTAGGTCGTCTGGATGTGAATACCTGCGGTTTGCTGTTGTTCACGACGGATGGCGAACTGGCGAACCGTCTGATGCACCCGAGTCGTGAAGTTGAGCGTGAATACGCCGTGCGCGTATTTGGTCAGGTTGATGACGCCAAGCTGCGTGACCTGAGTCGTGGCGTTCAACTGGAAGATGGCCCGGCGGCGTTTAAGACCATCAAATTCAGCGGTGGTGAGGGCATTAACCAGTGGTACAACGTCACGCTGACCGAAGGGCGTAACCGTGAGGTACGTCGTCTGTGGGAAGCGGTTGGCGTGCAGGTTAGCCGACTGATCCGCGTGCGCTATGGCGATATTCCATTGCCGAAAGGGCTGCCGCGCGGTGGCTGGACTGAACTGGATCTGGCGCAGACCAACTATCTGCGTGAACTGGTGCAGCTGGCGCCGGAAACCACCTCCAAAGTGGCCGTCGAGAAAGACCGACGTCGTATGAAGGCGAACCAGATTCGCCGTGCGGTGAAGCGTCACAGCCAGGTTGGCGGCGGTCGTCGTTCAGGCGGTCGTAACAACAACGGTTGATGCTGAATGCCCGGTGGCGCTTACGCTTACCGGGCCTACGTTTTGCCTGTAGGCCGGATAAAGCGTTTACGCCGTCATCCGGCACCGTTTCCTAATAATCAATTCCCATCTGGGCCTTCACGCCCGCTTCAAAAGCATGTTTGACCGGACGCAGCTCGCTGACCGTGTCGGCCAGTTCCAGAATATCGCGATGACAACCGCGACCGGTAATAATCACCGTCTGATTCTGCGGACGGGCATTTAAGGCATTGATGACCTCTTCAAGCGGCAGATAGTCATACGCCACCATGTAGGTCAGTTCATCCAGCACGACCATATCCAACGTTGGGTCCGCCAGCATACGTTTGCCATGTTCCCAGACAGCCATACAGGCTGCGGTGTCGGTTTCGCGATTTTGCGTTTCCCAGGTGAACCCGGTCGCCATCACCTGAAATTCCACGCCGTGGGGCTCCAGCAGATTGCGCTCGCCGTTAGGCCATGTGCCTTTAATGAACTGCACCACGCCCACTTTTTTACCGTGGCCGACGGCGCGCGTTGCGGTGCCGAATGCCGCCGTGGTTTTGCCTTTACCGTTGCCGGTAAACACGATGATGATGCCGCGTTCGTCCTGCGCCGCCGCAACGCGGGCGTCGACCCGGTCTTTCACACGCTGCTGGCGTTGTTGATAGCGTTCTTCAGTCATTGGGCGATTCCTGGTTTACGGCCCGGCTGGGCATCAAAAGTCATACCGGTTTTACGGCGGCTGTCGTCGCCCATCAGCCACAAATAGAGGGGCATGATATCGGCGGGCGTTTTTAACTTCTGTGGATCTTCCGTAGGGAAGGCGCTGGCGCGCATACTCGTGCGCGTGCCGCCTGGGTTGATGCAATTTACACGTAAGGGGTGGTTCTGGTATTCGTCTGCCAGTACCTGCATCATGCCTTCGGTGGCGAATTTAGAGGTGGCGTAAGCGCCCCAGTTGGCGCGTCCCTGACGACCGACGCTTGATGAGGTAAAGACCAGCGAACCGGCGTCGGATTTAAGTAATAAAGGAAGCAGCGCCTGAGTCAGCATGAATGTCGCATTGACGTTAACCTGCATAACATCCTGCCAGACGTGCGGATTTTGTTCGCTCATTGGGCAGATATCGCCCAGTAACCCGGCGTTATGCAGAACGCCATCCAGTCGTGGATAGTGCGCCGCAATCCGCTGGCCTAACTGGTGGCACTCTTCAGCGGTGCAGGTCAGTAGATCCAGCGTAAACCACTGTGGCAATGCGCCTGTATCTTCGGCGACAGTCTGTGCGACCTGACGCAGTTTTTCTTCATTTCGACCCAGCAAAATAACGTTTGCGCCGTAGCGCGCGTAGGTGAGCGCGGCTTCGCGACCAATGCCATCACTGGCGCCAGTGACCAGAATAATGCGATTTTGCAGTAGATCTTGTTTAGGTTGGTAATGCACGGCTACTCCTCGGCGACGCGTTGGGTCACCCTGCCAGTTGTCTTATCTTCTCTTTAACTTTTCGGCTTTATGCCTGAAAGCCCGCGTCATTTCAATCAGTCAACGGCGATAACGCCGAAAAATGAACACTTTGTCATACTTTTCACCCAGTAACCGCAACGCAGGATCAAACGAGACGGGCTAACACGCCTGTTGTACACTGAGCCAAAATAGCGTTGTTTAACCAAGGTGGGACTCGTGGAATTGTTGTCTGAATATGGGTTGTTTTTGGCAAAAATCGTCACTGTCGTGGTGGCAATCGCCGTCATTGTGATGCTGATCGTGAATGCTGCCCAGCGTAAACGCCAGCGTGGGGAGCTGCGGGTAACGAATCTCAGCGAACAATATAAAGAGATGAAGGACGAGCTGGCGACGGCGCTGATGGACGGTCATCAACAAAAACTCTGGCATAAGGCGCAGAAAAAGAAGTTGAAGCTGGAGGCAAAAGCGGCGAAAGCGAAAGCAAAGCAGGGGGAAAATGCCGCGACGGAGAAACCTCGTGCCTGGGTGCTGGATTTTAAAGGTAGTATGGATGCCCACGAAGTCAGCGCGCTGCGTGAGGAGGTGACGGCGGTGTTAGCAGCGTTTAAACCGCAGGATCAGGTGGTCGTGCGTCTGGAAAGCCCCGGCGGCGTTGTGCATGGCTATGGCCTGGCGGCTTCGCAATTGCAGCGTCTGCGCGATAAGCAGATCCCGTTGATGGTAACGGTGGACAAAGTCGCCGCCAGCGGCGGTTACATGATGGCCTGTGTGGCCGACAAAATTGTTTCGGCGCCGTTTGCGATTGTCGGCTCTATTGGCGTTGTGGCGCAAATCCCTAACTTTAATCGCTTTTTGAAAGGGAAGGATATCGATATTGAGCTGCACACGGCGGGCCAGTATAAGCGCACGCTAACGCTGCTTGGCGAAAACACGGAGGAAGGGCGTCAGAAATTCCGTGAAGATCTGAATGAAACCCATCATCTGTTTAAGCATTTTGTGCAGCAGATGCGCCCTGTGCTGGATATCGAACAGGTGGCCACAGGCGAGCACTGGTATGGCCAACAGGCGCTGGAGAAAGGTCTGGTGGACGAAATCAACACCAGTGATGACGTCATTCTCCGCTTGATGGACGGTTATGAGGTGTTCAACGTTCGCTTTATGCAGCGTAAGAAATTGATGGATCGGTTTACGGGTAGCGCCGCAGAAAGCGCCGATCGTTTGTTGCTACGCTGGTGGCAGCGCGGACAAAAACCGCTGATGTAAAATTGTCATTGCCCGGTGGCGCTAACGCTTACCGGGCCTACGGACTGTTTTGTAGGCCGGATAAGGCGCAGCCGCCATCCGGCAAACAGCCCGGTGGCGCTAATGCTTACCGGGCCTGCGGACTGTTTTGTGGGCCGGATAAGGCGCAGCCGCCATCCGGCAAAACCTTTCCAGCGTTAATCGATCAGGTGATACTTCTCAGAAAGCACATGCGCCAGATGTTTAAACATATTAAACACGGCGGTGCTTTTGGGCGTCGGTAAACCTTGCTCGTCTAAAAAGTAATCGCCGCTGAAGACCAGCACGCCGTTTCGCTGCGTCACACCGGTGGCGACAATCCCCGCCAGCGTGTCCTCATGCTCACGAATGATTTTGTTGGCTTCAATCAGCAGTGTTTCACGATCGATAGGTTGGGTGTCTTTATGCATTATTTACTCCTTAAACAAGGACATTAGTCTACGCCGGGCGCTGCTTATGGGCAAATATTCCCTGATAAACACGAAGGTCTTGTAAAGGTGCTGTTACTGGCGAGATTTGTTTTTGCATGCTAATAAAGTTGCGTAACGAATTTTATCAGGTACAGTGTGACGCTTTCGTCAATCTGGCAACAGATTTGCTTGACATTCGACCAAAATTCCGTCGTGCTATAGCGCTTGTGTGCTAAAAAGCCTGTTAACTCAGTCACCTGAGGATCACGTTTCGCGCACTGAGTCAGTACAAGGGGTTGATATCCGCCGACACAGAGACCATATCGGTGTCTCGTCGCCAGTGGAAGGTGAATCAACGTGCGACGCATTCCAGGAAGAATCAATTTAGGTAAAGGTGAATATGGGTAAAGCTCTTGTCATCGTTGAGTCCCCGGCAAAAGCCAAAACGATCAACAAGTATCTGGGTAATGATTACGTGGTTAAGTCCAGCGTCGGTCATATCCGTGATTTGCCGACCAGTGGCTCAGCAGCTAAAAAGAGCGCCGACTCTACCTCCACCAAAACGGCTAAAAAGCCCAAAAAGGATGAACGTGGCGCTCTCGTCAACCGAATGGGGGTTGACCCTTGGCATAACTGGGATGCGCATTATGAAGTGCTGCCCGGTAAAGAGAAGGTCGTCTCTGAACTGAAACAATTGGCTGAAAAAGCCGACCACATCTATCTCGCAACCGACCTTGACCGCGAAGGGGAAGCCATTGCCTGGCACCTGCGGGAAGTAATCGGGGGTGATGACACGCGCTATAGCCGCGTGGTGTTTAACGAAATAACCAAAAACGCGATTCGCCAGGCGTTTGATAAGCCAGGCGAACTGAATATCGACCGTGTTAACGCGCAGCAGGCGCGCCGCTTTATGGACCGCGTTGTGGGCTATATGGTGTCGCCATTGCTGTGGAAAAAAATTGCGCGAGGCCTGTCGGCAGGCCGCGTACAGTCCGTTGCCGTGCGTCTGGTTGTTGAGCGCGAACGTGACATCAAAGCGTTCGTACCGGAAGAGTTCTGGGAAGTGAACGCCAGCACAACAACGCCTTCTGGCGATGCCTTGCCGCTTGACGTTACGCACCAGAATGATAAACCGTTCCGTCCGGTTAACCGCGAGCAAACGCTGGCGGCGGTCAGCCTACTGGAAAAAGCGCGTTACAGCGTACTGGAGCGTGAAGATAAACCGACCAGCAGCAAGCCTGGCGCGCCGTTTATCACGTCGACGCTGCAACAGGCGGCGAGCACGCGTCTGGGCTTTGGCGTGAAAAAAACCATGATGATGGCGCAGCGCTTGTACGAAGCGGGCTACATCACCTACATGCGTACTGACTCCACCAACCTGAGCCAGGATGCGGTAAACATGGTTCGCGGTTATATCAGCGATAGCTTCGGCAAGAAATACCTGCCGGAGAACCCGAACCAGTACGCCAGCAAAGAAAATTCACAGGAAGCGCACGAAGCGATCCGTCCTTCTGATGTCGCGGTGATGGCCGAAGCGCTGAAGGATATGGAAGCGGACGCGCAGAAACTGTATCAGCTGATCTGGCGTCAGTTTGTCGCCTGTCAGATGACGCCAGCCCAGTACGATTCCACCACGCTGACGGTCGGTGCGGGTGATTTCCGCCTGAAAGCGCGTGGCCGCATTCTGCGTTTCGACGGCTGGACGAAAGTCATGCCTGCGCTGCGTAAAGGCGATGAAGACCGGACGTTGCCTGCGGTGAATAAAGGCGATGTGTTGACGCTGGTTGAACTGACCCCGGCGCAGCACTTCACCAAACCACCGGCGCGCTTCAGTGAAGCATCGCTGGTTAAAGAGCTGGAAAAACGCGGTATTGGTCGTCCATCCACCTATGCGTCGATCATCTCGACCATTCAGGATCGCGGTTATGTCCGCGTGGAAAACCGTCGCTTCTATGCTGAAAAAATGGGTGAGATTGTCACCGATAGACTGGAAGAAAACTTCCGCGAGCTGATGAACTACGATTTCACCGCCCAGATGGAAGACAGCCTCGACAAGGTGGCCAGCCACGAAGCCGAGTGGAAAAACGTGCTTGATAACTTCTTCAGCGATTTTACTCAGCAGCTTGATAAAGCGGAGAAAGATCCTGAAGAGGGCGGCATGCGTCCTAACCAGATGGTGCTGACCAGCATTGACTGCCCGACATGCGGGCGCAAAATGGGGATTCGCACCGCCAGCACCGGCGTGTTCCTGGGATGTTCCGGCTATGCGCTACCGCCGAAAGAGCGCTGCAAAACCACCATCAACCTGGTGCCGGAAAATGAAGTGCTGAACGTACTGGAAGGCGATGATGCGGAAACCAACGCTTTGCGTGCAAAACGTCGTTGCCAGAAGTGCGGCACCGCAATGGACAGCTACCTGATCGATCCGAAACGCAAGCTGCATGTCTGCGGTAATAACCCGACCTGCGACGGTTACGAAATCGAAGAGGGCGAGTTCCGTATTAAAGGTTATGACGGCCCGATCGTTGAGTGCGAAAAATGTGGCTCTGAAATGCACCTGAAAATGGGGCGTTTTGGTAAGTACATGGCCTGTACCAACGACGAATGTAAAAATACCCGTAAGATTCTGCGTAACGGTGAAGTCGCGCCGCCGAAAGAAGATCCGGTACCGTTGCCGGAACTGCCGTGCGAGAAATCGGACGCGTATTTCGTGCTGCGTGACGGCGCCGCAGGGATCTTCCTCGCGGCGAATACCTTCCCGAAATCGCGTGAAACGCGTGCGCCGTTAGTGGAAGAGTTGTACCGCTTCCGCGACCGTCTGCCGGAAAAACTGCGTTATCTGGCCGATGCGCCGCAGCAGGACCCGGAAGGCAATAAGACGCTGGTGCGTTTTAGCCGTAAGACGAAACAGCAGTATGTTGCCGCTGAAAAAGACGGGAAAGCGACGGGATGGTCCGCATTCTTCGTTGATGGCAAGTGGGTAGAAGGTAAGAAATAACAGTCACCTGGCTGAATTTCACTTAAGAGGGTCGCGCAAGCGGCCCTTTTTTATTCCGGGCTTATTATTTTTTCTTCGCATCTATACAGCTCTGATATAAATGATATAGTGGTTATAGTTAACGGCTTTTTTATTATTAAATCGTATTAGCAGCGCGTGACGTGCTGCTTATCAAACGATGACATGACGGCGCTAATCTGGATGGTTTAACATGAAATTACAGCAGCTTCGCTACATTGTTGAGGTGGTTAATCACAACCTTAATGTCTCTTCCACCGCCGAAGGGCTTTACACCTCCCAGCCGGGCATCAGTAAGCAAGTTCGTATGCTGGAAGATGAACTTGGCATCCAGATTTTCGCGCGCAGCGGTAAACACCTGACGCAAGTGACGCCAGCCGGGCAGGAAATTATTCGCATTGCGCGCGAAGTGTTGTCCAAAGTCGATGCCATCAAGTCCGTGGCGGGCGAACACACCTGGCCGGATAAAGGTTCTCTGTATATTGCCACCACGCACACTCAGGCGCGCTACGCGCTGCCAAATGTGATCAAGGGCTTTATTGAGCGCTATCCTCGCGTTTCATTGCATATGCATCAGGGGTCGCCCACGCAAATCGCGGAAGCGGTTTCGAAAGGGAATGCCGACTTCGCTATCGCTACCGAAGCGCTGCACCTGTATGACGATCTGGTGATGCTGCCATGCTACCACTGGAATCGCTCTATCGTCGTCACGCCAGAGCACCCGCTGGCCGCTAAATCATCGGTGACGATTGAGGAACTGGCACAGTATCCGCTGGTGACCTACACCTTTGGCTTTACCGGGCGCTCCGAGCTGGATACCGCGTTTAATCGCGCCGGGCTGACGCCGCGTATTGTCTTTACGGCAACCGATGCGGACGTGATAAAAACATACGTCCGACTTGGCCTGGGGGTTGGGGTGATTGCAAGCATGGCCGTCGATCCGATTTCCGACCCGGACCTGGTGCGTGTCGATGCGCATGATATTTTCAGCCATAGCACCACGAAAATTGGTTTTCGCCGCAGCACGTTTTTACGCAGCTATATGTACGACTTTATTCAACGCTTTGCGCCGCATCTGACGCGCGATGTTGTGGATACCGCCGTGGCCTTGCGTTCTAACGAAGAAATTGAAGCCATGTTTAACGATATTAAATTACCGGAAAAGTAATCACGCGCGTGAGTTTTCAGGTATCTCCAGACATGAGGAGATACCTGAATAACCACTAAATTTATGGATTATGGTTTTCGTTTTTTCTGCGATCATATTACCTGTATCGTATTCATGGAAAAGCGCCAGTAAAGTAGTTTCGAATTACCCGCCTCGCAAATTCCGCCTTTCAAATATTTATTTCCGGTCAAAAGATTGATTTATTCATGGGAAACGATTCGTAAATTCACTGGATTTTTGACTAAAGTTTCTTTAGGATTTGTCTCATCTGATGATTAATTGTACCGATTGTTTGGTGCTGAAATGATAAGTGATGCCGATTGTATGAGGTTAGCAATGCCTTCTGGAAACCAGGAACCCCGCAGGGACCCCGAGCTTAAACGCAAAGCATGGCTGGCGGTATTCCTCGGCTCTGCGCTGTTCTGGGTTGTGATTGCGCTGTTCTGGGTTGTGATTGCGCTGGTTATCTGGCAAGTGTGGGGGTAAGTCATGGTTTCGCAGGAACATCAGCAACCCTCAACGCCAGCACGTCAGCCTCGTGATAGCGTGAAGGAAGCGCGGAGCGAATGTGTGACGAATATTCCAGAATCCTGGAAACTCACACAACAGCAACAGGCATTTATTGATTCATTCGCTGAAGATGAGCAACAGAAACAATAATTGGCGATTTTTTTAATCATCATTTCCAGTACAGGTCATTAACATCCCGTACTGTATTTTCTTATACACCACAGCAATAAGCGCTGAGTAAATCTCAGCATAAAGTATTAAACAAATGTCGGTGTAGCCTATGCAAACTGTGAATCTTAAATATTGGTCATGGATTGGGGCGTTCTCAGTATCGCTCTTGTTCTGGGCTCAACTTATCTGGATTGTCTCTTTCTGATCGTATGCCGGTAAATGCCCGATGGCGCAACGTCATCGGGCCTGCGCATGCCGATTCCCGTCCGTAAGGTTTCTCCTCTTTTATCAATTCGGGTTGTTATCAAAACGTTACATTCTGTTTGTGTTATCTTTAATACTAACCCTGAGGAGAGTCAGGGTATCCAACCCTGTTATTAAGGAGGAGCTATGTCGTCAACCCTACGAGAAGCCAGTAAGGACACGTTGCAGGCCAAAGACAAAACCTATCATTACTACAGTCTGCCCCTGGCTGCCAAAAAACTGGGCGATATTACCCGCTTGCCCAAGTCGCTAAAAGTTCTGCTTGAAAACCTGCTGCGCTGGCAGGACGGTGACTCTGTTACCGAAGAAGATATTCAGGCGTTAGCCGGGTGGCTGAAAAAAGCCCATGCTGACCGCGAAATTGCCTATCGACCCGCCCGTGTATTAATGCAGGATTTTACCGGCGTCCCGGCGGTGGTGGATCTGGCCGCCATGCGCGAAGCGGTCAAACGCCTCGGCGGGGATACTGCGAAAGTGAATCCGCTATCCCCGGTAGACCTTGTTATTGACCACTCGGTAACGGTCGATCGCTTTGGCGATGATGACGCTTTCGAAGAGAACGTGCGTCTGGAAATGGAACGCAACCACGAGCGCTATGTGTTCCTGAAATGGGGGCAACAGGCTTTTAGTCGCTTCAGCGTGGTGCCGCCAGGAACCGGGATCTGCCACCAGGTGAACCTGGAATACCTTGGTAAGGCCGTCTGGAGCGAATTGCAGGCGGGAGAGTGGGTCGCATACCCGGACACGCTGGTCGGTACCGACTCCCACACTACGATGATCAACGGCCTTGGCGTGCTGGGATGGGGCGTCGGGGGGATTGAAGCGGAAGCCGCGATGCTGGGCCAGCCGGTCTCAATGCTCATTCCCGATGTTGTTGGCTTCAAGTTGACCGGTAAGCTGCGTGAAGGTATCACCGCGACCGACCTGGTGCTGACCGTGACTCAGATGCTGCGTAAACACGGCGTCGTTGGTAAATTCGTTGAATTCTACGGCGACGGTCTGGACTCCTTGCCATTGGCCGATCGCGCGACGATAGCAAACATGTCGCCGGAATATGGCGCGACCTGCGGCTTCTTCCCGATTGACGGCATCACCCTCGAATATATGCGTTTAAGCGGCCGTAGCGAGGAGCAGGTTGAGCTGGTCGAAACCTATGCCAAAGCGCAGGGGATGTGGCGAAACCCTGGCGATGAACCTGTTTTCACCAGTTCGCTGGAACTGGATATGGGGGATGTCGAGGCGAGCCTTGCCGGGCCGAAGCGCCCGCAGGATCGGGTTGCGCTGGCAGATGTGCCGAAAGCCTTCGCCGCGAGCACGGAGCTGGAACTGAACACCGCGCAAAAAGACCGGCAGCCAATCGATTATGTTATGAACGGCCATCAATACCAGCTCCCGGACGGCGCTGTCGTGATTGCAGCTATCACCTCCTGTACCAATACTTCAAACCCCAGCGTGCTGATGGCCGCCGGTTTGCTGGCGAAAAAAGCGGTAACGCTGGGACTGAAACGGCAGCCGTGGGTGAAAGCCTCGCTGGCGCCGGGATCGAAAGTGGTCTCGGATTACCTGGCGCAGGCGAAACTCACGCCTTATCTTGATGAACTTGGCTTTAATCTGGTGGGGTATGGGTGCACCACCTGTATTGGTAACTCCGGCCCACTGCCGGAGCCTATCGAAACGGCAATCAAAAAAGGCGACTTGACGGTGGGCGCGGTACTTTCCGGCAACCGTAACTTTGAAGGCCGAATCCATCCGCTGGTGAAAACCAACTGGCTGGCGTCGCCTCCGCTGGTTGTTGCCTATGCGCTGGCGGGCAATATGAATGTTAACCTGGCGAAAGAGCCGCTGGGCCACGATCGCAAAGGCGACCCGGTTTATCTGAAGGATATCTGGCCTTCCGCGCAGGAGATCGCCCGCGCCGTTGAGCTGGTGTCGTCAGAAATGTTCCACAAAGAGTATGCAGAGGTTTTTGAAGGGACGCCGGAATGGAAAGCGATCAATGTTGATCGCTCAGACACCTATGGCTGGCAGGATGACTCCACCTATATCCGCTTGTCGCCGTTCTTTGACGAAATGCAGGTTCAACCCGATCCGGTGGAGGATATTCATGGCGCCCGTATTCTGGCCATGCTGGGTGATTCCGTCACCACTGACCACATCTCCCCGGCGGGCAGCATAAAGGCGGACAGCCCGGCAGGGCGCTATTTGCAGAATCATGGCGTTGAGCGTCGGGACTTCAACTCCTACGGTTCGCGCCGTGGAAACCATGAAGTGATGATGCGCGGTACGTTCGCGAATATTCGTATCCGCAACGAAATGGTTCCCGGTGTTGAAGGAGGAATGACCCGACATTTGCCGGGGACGGAGGTGATCTCCATCTATGATGCAGCGATGCTGTATCAGCAGGAGAAAACGCCGCTGGCGGTGATTGCGGGTAAAGAGTACGGTTCCGGTTCCAGCCGTGACTGGGCGGCCAAAGGCCCGCGTTTGCTGGGTATTCGCGTCGTGATTGCCGAGTCGTTTGAACGTATTCACCGTTCAAACCTGATTGGTATGGGGATTCTACCGCTGGAATTGCCGCAGGGCGTTACGCGTAAAACGCTCGGGTTAACCGGTGAGGAGACAATTGATATTGCCAGTTTGCAAAACCTGAAGCCTGGCGCCGCCATTCCGGTGACGTTAACCAAAGTGGATGGCAGCACAGAGGTGATTTCGTGCCGGTGCCGTATCGATACCGCAACTGAATTAACCTACTACCAGAATGACGGCATTCTGCATTATGTGATTCGTAATATGCTGCATTAAGACATAAAAAAGGCCTGATGGCGCGGTGCTTATCAGGCCTTTAATCAAAAATTTATTTACCCAATAAATGCCCCATCTTAGCGGCTTTGGTATCCAGATAGTGTTCGTTATTTGGGTTACGGCCAACAATCAGCGGTACGCGTTCAACAATATTGATACCTGCTTCCGTCAGAATTTCGACTTTCTTCGGGTTATTGGTCAGCAGACGGACTTCATCGACGCCCAGCAGTTTAAACATATCGGCACACAGGGTGAAATCACGCTCATCGGCGGCAAAACCCAGTTGGTGGTTGGCTTCCACGGTATCGTAGCCCTGATCCTGCAACGCGTAGGCGCGAATCTTATTGAGCAGGCCAATATTACGTCCTTCCTGACGATGGTAGAGCAGAATACCGCGACCTTCTTCCGCGATATGCGTCAGCGCCGCCTCTAACTGAAAACCACAATCGCAGCGCAGACTAAACAATGCGTCGCCGGTCAGACATTCTGAATGGACGCGAGCCAGGACAGGGGTTTGACCAGAGATATCGCCATAAACCAGCGCGACGTGGTCGTGTCCGGTTGCCAGTTCTTCAAATCCCACCATCAGGAAATCGCCCCATGGGGTTGGCAGTTTGGCTTCTGCCACTCGTTTAAGCTGCATGTATTTCTCCAGATAATGCTGGTGTCATCGCCAATTGGCTTCTGTATGTTTCTATTTTGCCATAAGGCGGCGGACTTCACCTAATCGCTGCCGTGCGATCGCTTTTGGAATGGCACAAATTTGTCAATTTTCCGGCACGCCAGGTTTTCAGTTATGATTGTGGCACTTATCGACGAAAGGAGAGGTCATGCTTTCGATTGCGAAGCGCACAACCGTAGGTGCTGCTCTGTTGCTTGTGATGCCGGTTAGCGTATGGATTTCAGGCTGGAACTGGCAACCCGGACACTCGGTCTGGTGGTTAAAATCCTTATACTGGGTGACAGAAACGGTGACGCAGCCGTGGGGAATTATTACGCATGTGCTTCTGTGCGCCTGGTTTCTTTGGTGCCTGAGATTTCGCCTGAAAGCCGCAATGATGCTTTTTGCTATTCTGGCCGGTGCGATCCTGCTGGGGCAGGGGGTAAAATCGCTGGTGAAGGAGCGGGTGCAGGAACCCCGACCCTTTGTTATTTGGCTGGAAAAAACGCACCATATTCCCGTTGATGAGTTCTACACTTTAAAACGTAAAGAACGCGGGCACTTAGTCAAAGAACAGCTGTCAGGGCAGCAGGATATTCCGGCTTTTCTGCGTCAACACTGGCAAAAAGAGACCGGATTCGCGTTTCCTTCCGGGCATACCTTGTTTGCCGCAAGTTGGGCGTTGTTGGCGGTAGGACTATTATGGCCGCGCAGGCGTACCCTTACGATTGCGATTTTGTTAGTCTGGGCGACAAGTGTTATGGGTAGTCGCCTGTTGTTGGGTATGCATTGGCCGCGTGATTTAGTTGTCGCGACGTTGATATCCTGGCTTCTGGTGACGCTGGCGACCTGGCTTGCTCAGCGCATTTGCGGGCCGCTTACGCCACCCGTTGAAGAGGCTCGCGAGATAGCGCAGCGGGAGCAAGAACGTTGACGGTGGTTGATTTTCCGTAATTTGCCCTTAAATCATGAGTGGACAGAACGCTTTTCCGTTTCGCGCGCGTCGCGAAAATGGTAATTTAAAGGGCTGAATGCGGTAAGTTGAACACGATTTATTCGCTCAAACCACATAACGGGAAGTAATGTGAAATATTTACTCATTTTCTTACTGGTGTTGGCGATTTTTGTTATTTCGGTGACATTGGGTGCGCAGAACGATCAACAGGTAACGTTTAATTACCTGCTGGCTCAAGGGGAGTACCGTATTTCTACGTTGCTTGCCGTTTTATTTGCCGCAGGCTTTGCTATTGGTTGGCTAATTTGCGGCCTGTTCTGGCTGCGTGTTCGCGTCTCCCTGGTGCGTGCCGAACGTAAAATCAAACGACTGGAAAACCAGCTTTCGCCTGCGACCGACGTTGCGGTATCTGCCGATTCGTCGGTTGTGAAGGAATAATCATTTATGCTGGAGTTGTTGTTTCTGCTTTTACCTGTAGCGGCAGCCTATGGCTGGTATATGGGTCGCAGAAGTGCGCAACAAACAAAACAGGACGAAGCTAACCGTCTTTCTCGCGACTATGTGGCGGGGGTTAACTTCCTCCTGAGTAACCAACAGGATAAAGCGGTGGATCTGTTCCTCGACATGCTGAAAGAGGATACCGGCACCGTTGAGGCTCATCTCACTCTTGGAAACCTGTTTCGCTCTCGCGGTGAAGTAGACCGCGCCATTCGCATCCACCAGACCTTAATGGAAAGCGCGTCGCTGACTTATGAGCAGCGTCTGCTGGCTGTGCAGCAACTGGGGCGTGATTACATGGCGGCCGGGTTGTATGACCGGGCGGAAGATATGTTCAACCAGCTCACGGATGAAACGGATTTCCGCGTAGGGGCGTTGCAACAGCTGTTGCAAATTTATCAGGCGACCAGCGACTGGCAGAAAGCGATTGATGTGGCTGAGCGGCTGGTGAAGCTCGGCAAAGACAAACAGCGCATTGAGATCGCACATTTCTATTGTGAACTGGCGCTGCAACAGATGGGCTGCGATGATATGGATCGCGCCATGACGTTGCTGAAAAAAGGCGCCGCCGCAGACAAAAACAGCGCCCGTGTTTCTATCATGATGGGCCGTGTGTTTATGGCAAAGGGGGAATACGCCAAAGCGGTGGAGAGCTTACAGCGGGTTATCTCCCAGGATAAAGAACTGGTCAGTGAAACGCTGGAAATGTTGCAGACGTGCTATCAGCAGCTTGGTAAAAATGATGAATGGGCGGAGTTCTTACGTCGGGCCGTGGAAGAAAACACCGGCGCCGCCGCTGAGTTGATGCTTGCCGATATTCTGGAAGCGCGGGAAGGGCACGACACTGCGCAGGTCTATATCACTCGCCAGTTACAGCGCCATCCGACCATGCGGGTGTTTCATAAGCTGATGGATTATCACCTCAATGAGGCAGAAGAAGGACGCGCGAAAGAGAGCCTGATGGTGCTGCGTGATATGGTTGGTGAGCAGGTGCGCAGCAAGCCGCGTTATCGCTGCCAGAAGTGCGGGTTTACCGCCTATACCATGTACTGGCATTGTCCTTCCTGCCGGGCGTGGTCGACGATTAAACCTATTCGCGGCCTTGACGGGCAGTAGTTTAAAAAAAAACTGTATTTTAGTTACAACATCCTGTTGGTTTTTACCTGTTCCTCACATTGGCATCCGGGCAATATCGCCTCGCAGAGGTACAATCGCGCCTGTTCATTTTGCCCTTGCGCAGGTAGAATGCACGCCGTTTACCCATTTCGCGCCGCACCCGGTGCCCATCATCAAGAAGGTCTGGTCATGACGTTTACTGCTTCATCTTCTTCCCGCGCTGTTACCGACTCTCCTGTCGTTGTTGCTCTGGATTATAATAATCGTGATAACGCGCTGGCTTTCGTCGACAGAATCGACCCGCGTGATTGCCGCCTGAAAGTCGGCAAAGAGATGTTCACGCTGTTCGGCCCGCAGTTGGTTCGTGATTTGCAGCAGCGCGGCTTCGATATCTTTCTTGACCTGAAATTTCATGATATTCCAAATACCACGGCACATGCCGTTGCGGCGGCGGCAGATCTGGGCGTATGGATGGTTAACGTCCATGCGTCGGGTGGGGCGCGAATGATGACCGCAGCGCGCGAAGCCTTACTGCCGCTGGGTAAGGATGCGCCATTGCTGATTGCGGTGACGGTACTGACCAGCATGGAAGCCAGCGATCTGGCGGATCTTGGCGTGACGTTGTCACCGGCTGAGCATGCGGAACGTCTGGCGCGCCTGACGCAAAATTGCGGGCTGGATGGCGTGGTCTGCTCGGCGCAGGAAGCGGTGCGCTTTAAGCAGGAATTTGGCGCAGAGTTTAAACTGGTAACGCCGGGTATCCGTCCTCAGGGGTCTGACGCTGGCGATCAGCGCCGTATCATGACGCCGGAACAGGCGCTGGCGGCGGGCGTGGACTATATGGTTATAGGACGACCGGTTACGCAGTCTGCTGACCCTGCGCAAACCCTGAAGGCCATTAATGCATCACTGAAACGGGGAGCCTGATGAACAATTCTGACAGCCGTCTGGTCTATTCCACGGAAACGGGCCGGATTGACGAACCGAAAGCGGCGGTTGAACGCCCAAAGGGGGATGGTATCGTCCGTATTCAGCGCCAGACCAGCGGGCGGAAAGGTAAGGGTGTGTGCCTCGTTACCGGCATTGATATGGATGATGCTGAACTGACCAAACTGGCCGCTGAGCTGAAGAAAAAATGCGGCTGCGGTGGGGCGGTTAAAGAGGGAATAATTGAAATTCAGGGCGATAAGCGCGATCTGATTAAATCATTACTGGAAGCCAAAGGAATGAAAGTTAAACTGGCTGGCGGCTAATGAAAAAAGCCACGATAGTTATTTATCGTGGCTTTAAATTTCACTGTGTATATTTAGAGTAAAGACCTGTAAAGAATTACCGTATTATTATTTCGAGCCGGTCGACCGTAGATTATTTACCTACCTGATGGCCGATAACACCACCTACCGCAGCCCCGCCTAGCGTACCCAGCGTGCTACCGTCAGTTAAAATAGCACCGCCCAACGCCCCAGCCCCTGCACCAATCGCAGTGTTACGGTCACGTTTAGACCAATTAGAGCAAGCGCTCAGAGACATCGCCAGGGTAATTGCCAGAACAGCGGCGGTCATTTTTTTGCTCGTCATAAACATAATACTTTCTCCTGAATAATTGATTCACGGAAGTAAGTTCTCTTTAATTATAGCTAAAATGATGTTCATTAAAGCCATTAAAGAGACTGTCCGCAAAACCTTGTTGCGCAGGGGTAACAGCTTAAAATCACGCAGGTGATAGTCACTTCCTGTTATATCGCTAATATAAATTTTACGACTTTACCCTGTTAATAACAGGTAAATAGTCTTAATTAGATTGTCGGAAAAATCTCAGAGGGGAGAGATGATTTGCCGGATGGCAAATCATCTGCAATGCGCTCAGGCACGAGGTTCGATGATGTTCACCGTCAGCCCGGTGCGTTCCAGTTGCATTTGATGGTCCGCACTTATTCTGGAATCGGTGATAACGCGGCTAAAACGTGTTAACGGCCCCAGCGTATAAGGATGTACTGCGCCGAATTTAGAGCTGTCCGTCAGAACAATGGCTTCAGAGCCTTTTTCCAGTACGGCATTAACCACATCCGATCGCATCATGTCCCGTCCGGTAAAACCGGTATCCGGCTGCCAGCCATCGATACCGATGAAGGCCTTACTGAAGTGAACCTGCTGGATAAACTGGCGGGTCAATGGCCCGACCATACTTTCACTTTTTTTCTGGTAGATTCCGCCAAGGAGGATCACTTCGCACGGCGTCTCTTTGAGCAAGTGAGCGATATAGCTACTCACCGTAATAATGGTGACATCCTTTTGTTCCGCTAACGTTCTGGCCAGCAGGGCATTGCTGCTGCCGTTTTCAATAAACACCGATTCGCCGGGGCTGACCAGTGACGCGGCAAATTCAGCCAGTTCGCGTTTGAGCGTGTAATTGGTCATCATGCGCGTTTCGACGTCATCGCTGTCCAGCGAGACGGCAAAACCATGCGCACGGCGCAGATAGCTCTGTTTTTCCAGAGTGTTAAGATCCTGTCGGATCGTGACTTCAGAGACGCCGGTGATTTTCGCCAGCTCAGCCACGCTCATCTGGCCTTTATCAATGACCATTTGCAAAATTGATTGTTGTCGGGAATTCATAATTTTAATTTTTATAACGGTATCAGTACCGGGGAGTATAAGGGATGCTGCGTTTCCTGAGTCAGGTGCCACGAAAAGCTCGCGTCACTTAGATCTCCCACGGAGCCCGGGGTTTCGTCGAGGAGGCGTCGGTATCTTCTTTCACCTGACTTAACAACTCCGCCTTAAGAATTTCAAGGTTGTGGATGGCAGAGTGGTAATCGCCAGCAACAAGGATATCCAGCACGGTATCAATGCGTTCGGCAACACGTTGGGCGTCGATATCAGACATGGTTATCATCCTTACGTCAAAAATGTATGAATTTCATGATGCAAAAAATAATGCCAAAAGAGAAGGGGAAAAACAGGATTCGCCAAAACCATTGGGTAATATTATATATTCTGTTATTACATGCAGATAAGTTTGTTATCAGATGTCTCTTACCCTGTCCTGAACGCCTGTTTTTTGCCCATCTCAGCGCGTCTTTTTATTCAGATAACGTTTGTACCAGCGTTCAAAAGCGGCGGCGGGCATGGGTTTGGCAAACAGGAACCCCTGGCGCTCGTTGACGCCATTCTTGGTTAAAAATGCATCTTCTTTTGCGCTTTCGACGCCTTCCGCAATCACCTGTAGATTTAACGCCTGCGCTACGGCGACGATCGCGCGTACTAACGATTGCGAAACCGACCGTTTATGAATGTCTCTGACAAACGTCTGATCCAGCTTGACCGCATCAATGGGGAAGCGGGCAAGCTGAGAAAGCGACGAGTAGCCGGTGCCAAAATCGTCCAGATGTATCTGCGCGCCAAGCTGGCTGAATTGCTGGATGACGGTCAGCGCCAGTTCTTCGTTTTCAATCAAACAGCTTTCTGTCAGTTCGACATCAATCGGGCAATATTCGAAGTTCAGTTCATGAAGCACCTGCTTCAGGTCGGTAAAAATAGTTTGATCCGCGAGCTGGCGGGCGGATACGTTCACCGCGACGCGAAGGTTGATGCCTTTGCTGCGCCATTTGGCGACCTGCCGTACAACATCCATCATCACCCATCGCCCCAGCGGGACAATCAGCCCAGACTCTTCGGCGTAGGAGATAAACTCCAGCGGGGGAATTAACCCGCGTTCCGGTGATTGCCAGCGCACCAGCGCTTCGAGGCTGCGGACTTCGCCGCGCCAGGTCATCTTCGGCTGGTAGTGGATCAGGAGCTGATCGTTTTCCAGCGCTTTGCGCAGATTGGTGTCCAGCCAAAGATACTCAAAGACGCGCTGGTTCATCTCGGGAGAGAACACGCAAAACTGTCCACGTCCGCCTTCTTTCGCGGTGTACATTGCGGTATCCGCATTACGAATCACGCTTTCACTGTCATGCCCGTGCTGCGGCGCAAGGGCGATACCGATAGAACAGCCGGTATACACCTCGATAAGGCCAATGCGAAAGGGTTGACGTAAGCGTGTGAGAATTCGCGATGCCATAGCCTCCAGCGACCCTTGCGAAGTCTGCGTGGCGAGAACGATAAACTCATCACCGCCGAGGCGGGCCAGCAGTTGATTCTCCTCAAGGCAACTCAGGATCGCCAGCGAGACGGCCTGTAACAGCTGGTCTCCAAACATATGCCCGTAGGCGTCGTTCACCCTTTTGAAGTTGTCCAGGTCCAGATAGACGATACCAACCTGATTGTCGCCCGCGTTTTCAATGGCATCGTTAATCAGCTCATGAATGGCATTCCGGTTAGGCAGCCCGGTGATTGTGTCCGTATTCGCCAGTACGCGTAAACGCTCCTGCGTACGCCGCTCCTCGGTAATGTCGGTGCCTGAACAGATTAAAAAGATTTCGTTCTTACCGCTGCCGCTATGGACAAATTTATTCCGAAACAGAAACAGGCGCTGGCCTTTGCGGGTCTTTACCCAGCGTTCGATCTCATAAGAGTTGCCGTTGCGGAAAAAACCGCTGATGTTGCGCCTGGAGGCCGCGGCTTCGCGCCGGCTCATAAATAACTTGAAGACGCTTTGCCCAATGACGTCATGCTCTTTTAACCCGGTGTATTCTTCGCAAAGACGGTTAAAACGCTGGATATTCCCGCGGCTATCAAGGATCACGATCGCTGAGTTGGCCTCTGATACCACCTGCTCGGCAAAGGAGAGTCCCAGAACGGCCTCCTGCGTATCTGAAGGCGCATCATGCCAGACCGATACGTTTCCTGCCCATTCGCGCTTGTTGATTTTTCGCCCGACAAGTTGCACGGGAACGGCATTATGTTCACCGGGAAGGGTGAGTAACAGGCTTGACGTGATGACGGTCATCTCCCGGATGCGGTCAGCCTGCTCGGAAGATAACGCAACGGTCTGGTCAGCGTCGGCAGCCTCAGTCGCGGATAAACGCAGGGTGTCGCAGTCATCCGATAAACGCCAGTAAGGGCTATGGGTTCCCAAATCGCTAAACAATGAAACAGGCTCCAGAACGTCTTTCATGATGCTTACCATCCCGTTTAAAGCGCATACAGCCTCAGGAGAAAGGTTAGCCATGATTCGTACGAGGTAATTATGGCTGAACATATTGTTTTACTTATGTATTTATATGTAATCCAGATTCAGAAAAAAGCATAGCGAGCGGATAAAAATAATTCTGAACGGATGAGTGAAGTGTCTGTCTCTTATACACATCTGACGCTGCCGACGAGCGATCTAGTGTAGATCTCGGTGGTCGCCGTACCATTAAAAAAAAAAAGAAACTAAATCGAAGCTAAACACAAAGAAAAAAAGCAAAATACAAACAACAAAAACATCAGATAAAACAATAACATAATAATTAAAAC